>Ga0265327_10000003_pt1 | contig 852750 bp, 836 predicted proteins | sample 41621metaG_FD_202089 | JGI IMG/M metagenome (GOLD analysis project Ga0265327, IMG submission 202089) | Rhizosphere microbial communities from Carex aquatilis grown in University of Washington, Seatle, WA, United States - 4-16-21 metaG | ecosystem: Host-associated > Plants > Roots >...
GGGTGACGACCCTGCTGCTCGTCCCCTATCTGCCCCAGGCGACCGGCGTCTTGCTTGCAGCGCTCAGCGAAGAAGGGCGCGGCCTGGCCGAGCTGGGCTCTCGTGGCGGCGGGCAGAAGGTGAGCCGTATCGAGCCCCTTTTCCCCAAGCTGGTGGAGGTGGTGGGTTGATGGACACCGCGCCTGCAACGACGTATAGCACCGTCGAGTTGCATTTCCCTTCGCGCAACCGCTACGGGCATCCAATCGACCAAAAACCCTGGGTCGAGCTCGCGATCAAGACCATGTGCGACGCCTTCGGCGGCGCCTATGAGGAGACTGTAGTCGGATATTGGATGGGCAGAACACATACCTGCCTGCGAGAGGAGACGTCCCGCATCGTCTCCTACGCCGAGGAGAATCAAATCCGCCAAAGCCTCCCATGCCTCCTAGACATCGCGGCGGAATTCATGGAGGAGACCGACCAGGAAATGGTCTTGGTCGCCGTGGACGGCAATCCTCATCCAATCCCCGCCAGGCCATCGGTGCCCTCTGGCTAAGAGCACGGACGACGCCGCGCCTAGCTGTAGTTCCTCACAACGTTGTTCATCCGGGCCTCCTTGAAGGCTGGGGGTGCGAGCCACCCAGATCAAGGAGGACACCGGATGAAGATCCACGCTAACGCCCGCACCTGCCCGAACAGCCGCAGGCTGCTGGCCAAGCGCATCGAAGAGGAGAACTGGCCGCTGATGGCGGCGGCCGAGGCTGCCGGCATCAGCGAGCGCAGCGCCCGCAAGTGGCTTGCCCGCTGGCGGGCCGAGGGAGAGGCTGGCCTATTGGACCGCAGCTCGGCCCCCAAGCGAGTGCCATCGCGTCTCCCGGCCGATCGCCTGCAGGCGATCGAGGCGCTGCGGCGGCTGCGGATGACAGCGGCGGAGATCGCCGAGGTCCTCGGCATGGCGCTCTCGACCGTCTCCAGGTGGCTGGCGCGGATTGGCCTGGGCAAGCGCAGCCGCCTGGAGCCTCCCGAGCCGCCCAACCGCTATGAGCGAAAGCGCCCCGGCGAGCTGATCCACGTCGACGTCAAGAAGCTGGGGCGGATCAGCGCCAAAGGCGCCGGGCGCCGGATCACCGGGCATCGCAAGAGCCAGTTCAAGCGCGGCGGCAACCACGGCCGGGGAGTCACCGGCTGGGAGTTCGTCCATGTCTGCGTCGATGACGCCACCCGCCTGGCTTACGTGGAGGTCCTGCCCGACGAGAAGGGCGCCACCGCCGCGGGTTCCTGCGTCGTGCCGCTTCCTGGTTCAGGGGGATGGGGATCCAGGTGGAGCGGGTGCTCTCAGACAACGGCGCCTGTTATCGCTCTGCAGTCCACGCCGAGGCCTGCGCGGAACTCGGGATGCGCCACCTCTTCACCCGGCCCTACCGGCCCCGCACCAACGGCAAGGCTGAGCGCTTCATCCAGACGCTCACCAACCGCTGGGCTTACGGAGCCATCTATGGCTCCTCGGCCGAGCGCACCGCAGCGCTGCCCGGCTGGCTCGATCACTACAACTTCAGGAGACGACACGGCTCCCTCGGCCACAGGCCGCCTGCAGCTCGGCTCGCCGAGTTGGAACAACGTGGTGGGTAACTACAGCTAGCCATCGCACCCACCAGTGCGGTCCCGCGTGGCGAAACGTCGCGATTCCTAGCGCAAATCCCTTTTCAATCGGGTCGCCCACTTTGCCCTATTAGCAAGCCGCATGGAACGCGCCCGACTGGATTCGAACCAGTGACCTTCGGTTTCGTAGACCGACGCTCTATCCAACTGAGCTACGGGCGCAGGGGGCCGGATTCTAGGCCAGGCGCCGATCCTAGGGGATTGGGCGATCTGGCTGGTGGCGAGGGCTGAGCCGCTCTCGCAGCTCGTTGGCCTCCGCCTCTGCCCTGGCGATCAGCTTGTCCTTCTCCCGGTCCAGCTCCTTGCTGCGCTGGTGGAAGAAGGCGCCGAAGGAGCCGGCGAGGGTCGCTACTACGGTGATCGCGTAGATGTCGAAGAAGAGCTCGAGCACCTTGCCCTGCTCGGTGGTCGGGTTGGCCACGGAGGAGGCGGTGAGCAGCTGCGAAGTCGAGAAGAGGAAGGCGTCGAAGAGACTGTGGATCTGGGTGCCGTGGGCGTGGCGCTCGGCGATGTAGACGATCAGGGTGCAGACGACGGCGAAGAAGAGGGTGACGAGGGTGATCGTCAGGATCCGCCGCCGCAGGTGGGAGTGGGTCGCGGTCGAGCCGCGGGCGACCGCGATCGCCTCGCGGCTCGCGTGGTTGACGTGGTGGCGTCTGCTCATGGCGAGGCCGGGCGGTCCGGCGCCCCGGTCAGGCGGCGGCCGGCTTGTTGAGGCGGACATGCCACTGGACCGTGGCTTTGGCGACCTGGAGGCCGGACCCGTCGGCCATCGTCACCTCGCAGGGGAACACGACCTTGCCGTCGGCGTCGAGGGTGGCGAGCGCCTCGTCTTTGGCGACGCCGAGCTTGGCGCTGGCGTCGATCGGCCCCTTGGCGATTTTTTCGTAGCTGATCTCGGCCTGGCGGGCGAGCGGCGTGACCTCGCCCATGCGCTCGGCGAAAGCGCCGACAAAGGCGGCCCCCGAGGCGGTCTCAGCCAGGGTGAAGAGGGCGCCGGCGTGCTGGGAGCCAACGTGGTTGGTCAGCTCCGGGCGCTCGGGCAGGCGGACGGTCGCCTCGCCCTCCCCCACGCTCGTGATCTCCAGCCCAAGGTGCCCCGCGAACGGGACCGCCTGGGTCATCCCCTCTGCGATTGCGTCAAAGTCGGTCACTGCCCCTCTCCCTCCTTGTCGTTGTCTGAAATGCGCTCGATCACCAGCTTGCGATGCGGCTCGAGCACCGCCTCCGGCGCCTCCTCCCAGCCGGCGACGCTGCTGGTCACCAGCTCCGGCCGCACCTGCCCGGCCGCCACCATCTCGAGGATCTTCGGGATCGCGCCGCGCGCCGCCGGCCGCCCGGTCACGAACCGCACTCCGGTCGTGTACATCTCCAGCAGCGGCACCGGCGTCGTCGCCTCGAAGTAGATCCCGATGCTGGTGCAGGTGCCGCCGCGCTCGGTCGAGCGCAGGGCGGCGTGAAGACCATCGTGGCTGCCGCTGGCGTCGACCGTGATCAGGCGCCGCTCGTAGCGTTCGGCCGGCGGCCCCTCGATCGTCTTCGCCCCCAGCTCGGCCGCGACCGCCAGCCGCCCCGGGTCGGTGTCGACGTAGGTGACGCTGCCGGCGCCCAGCGCCCGGGCGAAGTCGACCGCGTAGAGCCCGATGCTGGGCCCGCCGCCGCCGACGATGAGGACGTCGGCGCCCGGCATCTCCTCCAGCGGGCCGGCGACGGTGCGCCGCCCGTCGGGCAGGTTGTCGCTGACGCTCGCCGCCGCCACCGGGTCGATCCCGGCCGGCAGCGGCACCAGCATCGCGTCGGCATACGGGACCCGGACGAGGTCGGAGAGCAGCCCGCCCCAGTCGCCGCCGAACGCCCCGAAGCCATACATCGAGCCCGGCCTGACGCTGCCGCAGTCGCCGGTCAGCCCGGCCCGGCAGCGCTCGCACTCGCCACAGGAGATCTGGAAGGGGACGACAACGCGGTCGCCGGCGGAGACCGAGCCGACCGCCTCGCCGACCTCAACCACTTCGGCGATGCCCTCGTGGCCGATCGCCACCGGCCTCGGCACCGGCGTCGCCCCGCTGATGATCGGCGCGTCGAGGTCGCAGAGCGCCACGGTCAGCGGCCGCACGATCGCCTCCTTCGGCCCGCCGAGCACCGGCTCCGGCGCGTCGCGCCAGTCGACCTGCCCCTCCTCGGTAAGCGTCAGCGCCCGCACGGTGACGTGACGATATACGCAAGCACCCCGCGTGCCCTGAGGCGTTCCGGGACCAAGCGATACAAGGAGAAGGAAGCCGGAAGGCTGGTTGCCTTTCGGCGACCGACGACGCCGTAGCGCGCCGGTATCCGGGGCGCCTCAGGGCACGCGGTGCACCTCGAACAAGTTGGTGCCCAGTTCCTGCTCCGGCAACCCGGCCGTGATCGCGATCAGGTCGCCCGACTTGGCGATCCCATGCCGCGCCGCCAACTCCGCGCAGTCGTCGAGCAGGCCGCGGATCTCAGTTTCATGGTCGCTCAGCACCGCCGTCACCCCGAACAAGAGGCCGAGGCGGCGCACGGTCTCGATCCGCGGCGAGACCGCCAGCACCGGCACGTTGGGACGGTGGGCGGAGACCAGGCGGGCGGTGCGGCCGCTGTGGGTCGGCACCACCATCGCCGCCAGCCCCAGCCGATAGACCGCGCCGACGGCGCTCTGCGCGACCGAGTCGGCGACGTCCTGGGTCGCCTGCTCGGTCCGCGTGAACAGCCACTCGCCGTAGCGCAGGTCGGGCTCGGTCGCGCGCGCGATCTCGTCCATGATCCGCACCGCTTCGACCGGGAACTGGCCGACCGCCGTCTCCTCGGAAAGCATGATCGCGTCGGTGCCGTCGTAGATCGCGTTGGCGACGTCGGTCACCTCGGCCCGGGTCGGCCGCCGCGCGGTCACCATCGAGGCCAGCATCTGGGTCGCGGTGATCGCCGGCTTCGAGGCCTTGCCGGCGGCGCGGATCAGCCGCTTCTGGACGACCGGCACCTGGGCCAGCGGCAGCTCGATCCCGAGGTCGCCGCGGGCGACCATGATCCCGCCGGTCGCGAGGCGGATGATCTCCTCGTGGTTCTCGGCCGCCTGCGGCTTCTCAATCTTGGCGATCAGGGGGATGTCGGAGCCGAGCTCGCGCAGCTTCTCGGCGACCGGCGTCAGGTCGTCAGCGGTGGCGACGAAGGAGATCGCCAGCAGGTCGATGCCCTGCTGCACAGCGAACTCGACCCAGGCGAGGTCGGCGTCGGCCGTGACCTGGCCGACCGTGGCCCCGGGGATGTTCATCCCCTTATGCGAGGAGAGGGTGCCGCCGACCTCGATCTCGCACTCGACCCCCTCTTCCTCGGGCTCGCAGACGCGCAGGCGGATCGCCCCGTCGGCGAGGTAGACGGTCTCGTCCTCGCGCAGGGAGGTGACGCCCGGCCAGGAGACCGGGATCGTCTCGCTGTCGCCTTCCATCTCGCGCGGCGTCAGCTTCACGTGCATGCCCGTCTCCAGCTCAGCGAAGTCGCCGCGCAGCTCGCCGATCCGCAGCTTCGGCCCGGGCAAGTCGCCGAGGATCGCGACCTCGCGCCCGACCCGCTCGGCGGCGGTCCGGATCGCCTCGATCGTGCCCGCGTGGCGCTCACGATCGGCGTGGGAGAAGTTGAGGCGGAGGACGTCGGCGCCGGCGTCGATCAGCCGCTCGAGGATCTCCGGGCTCCAGCTCGCGGGGCCGACCGTGGCGATGATCTTGGTCCGCCTGCCCTGCCGTCCTGACGAGCGTGGTGTGGGCGCGGAATTCACGCGTATGACTGTAGATGGTCGCGCCCCGCGCCCAAGAGCTACATCAACACCAAACAATGCATCAGTACCCTGGGCAGATGGCCACCGTGACCGACCCGGCCGCCCCCGGCGACGAGCTCGACCAGAGCCTGGTCGGCGCCGCGCCGCCCTCGCCCGCCGGCCCCGCCGAGCCGGGCGACCTTGAGCGGCTGCCGCTGCCACCGGTGGTCTCATTGCCACCCCGGCTGCAGATGCTGCGCTTCAACCAGCGCCAGATCGAGTTCGTCTTCAAGGCCCGGCGCGAGCTCGGCGAGACCTTCCGCATGCGCGGCATCCTCGAGGCCCCGGTCATCACCAGCCACCCCGACCACGTGCGCTCGCTCTTCACCGCCAAACCCGAGCAGGCCCCGTCGCTGACCGCCGAATCGCCGCTGCGGCCGATCGTCGGCCCCAACTCGGTCCTCACCGCGCTCGGCCCACGCCACATGCGCCAGCGCAAACTGCTGCTGCCCTCCTTCCACGGCGAGGCAATCGAGAACTACTCGCAGCTGATCCGCGACGCCGCCGAAAAGGAGATCGACTCCTGGGACGTCGGCCGGCCCTTCGCGCTCGCCTCGCGGATGCAGGCGATCACCCTCGACGTGATCATGGCCGGGATCTTCGGGATCGAGGGGCGGCCCGCCCCCGGCACCCCCGAGCACGGGATGCGGCGCGCGGTCAAGGGCCTCGCCGCCGCCTCGACCAATCCCCTGGCCCAGGTCGGCGAGCTGATGAACATTGGCCGCAACGAGGCGGTCGGTCTGATGAAAGCCGGGCTGGCGATCCTCGACCGCCCCACCTATGCGGTGATCGCCCGGCGCAGGCAGGCAGGCGACCTTGAGCAGCGTCGCGACATCCTCTCGCTGCTGCTGCAGGCGCGAACCGAGGACGGCGAGGCGCTCAGCGACCAGGAGCTGCGCGACGAGCTGCTGACCCTGGTCCTCGCCGGCCACGAGACCACCGCCAACACCCTGGCCTGGACCTGGGAGCGGCTGGTCCGCAACCCCGAGGCCCACGAGCGCCTGCGCGAGGCGGCGCGCTCCGGCGTTGACGCCGAGGAGACAATCGAGGCGACGATCTTCGAGAGCATGCGCTCGCGGCCGGTGATCCCGCTGATCGGACGCCGGGTCAGGGTCCCCTGGCGGCTCGGCGAATACGCGGTCCCGGCCGACACAGCGGTGACGATGAGCATCCTCCTCGTCCACCACCGTGAGGACCTCTACCCGCAGCCGTTCGAGTTCCGCCCCGAGCGCTGGCTCGGCCACAAGCCCGGCACCTACGAGTGGATCCCGTTCGGCGGCGGCATCCGCCGTTGCCTCGGCGCCGCCCTGGCGATGGCCGAGATGCGGGTGGTGCTGGAGGCGATGGCGAGGCGGCTCGACCTCAAGGCCGAGGATCCGGCCCCCGAGCACGCCCTGCACCGCAACGTGACGATGATCCCGGCGCGCGGCGCGCGGGTCCTCGTGCGCGCGCGCCACAGCTAAGCCTCTGTCGGCCCGGCAGGAGCCTGGTCAGTGCGTCGGCACGATCACGATCGTCCAGCGTCCCGTAGCCCTCACGGTGACGTCGCCATAGGTGCCGGCGCCGATCGGCGCCGTGCCATGGCCGCCCGTCGATGCGATCGCAATCGGGTGGGCGCCGCTACTTGAAATCTCGATTCGCGACCCCGCCTGTCCGCGGGTCCAGCGCAGGGTTGAGCGGGTCGGTGCACGAATCGATCCGAGGCTCTCGCCGCCCGTGCCGGTGAACGCATACGACTGGCTTGGTGGCAATTTCGAAGCCCCAGGAACGACCTCCACGCCGGTGGGCTCGTGCACTGCCACGCCATCTTTGAGATGCGCCTTCTTCACCACTGCCGTCCCGGCTTCAGACCCTCCCGCAGAAGCCGTCGGTGAGAGCCTGACACCTGCGCCAGCGACAACAGGAAGGTCGGCGCGGGATCGGCGCGAGGGCGCGCCGGCAGGATTCGGCTCAGAGGACGGGTTCGAGTCCCTGCCGACCTTTGGCGTAACCGCCGCATCTCTCCCAAACGGGCCTCTGAAGATGAGGACGCAGGCAAGAATCGCCGCGGCGGCACCCGCGACAAATGCTCTGCGGCTTGGCCGATTCCAGGGCCGCCGCATCTCTGACATCGCTACTCGAGCCTGATCGGGAACGGCGAATCGTTCTCGATCCAGAAAAAGATTTTGTGGGTCACGAGGGGCGCCGAGGGCGAGAAGACCACATTGTCGAAGATCGAGGCTCCCGGCTGCGAACCCGGGCTGAAGAATCCGGGCGAGCAAGAGGAGCCCACGGTTCCAACCGCGATTTTGTCATCTGTCTGGACTAAGCAGGTGATGGAGTTCGGGGTGGCGGCCCACTGGATCGTGCCGTGTTCAACCGCGATATGACCAGCGGCGTCGGTGGCGGCGATGGTGTATTTCACGAGCCCGCCGGCGGCCTGACCTGCCGCGAGTTTCACCGAGAAAAGAGTCGTGGAAGCCGAGGAGGTCAGCGGTAGATCCTTGGCGCCGGATGTGATGTTGGTTACGCCCGGAAGGCCCTGTTCTCCTTTTTCGCCCCGCAGACCGGGAGGTCCGGTCGGACCCGTGGCCCCTGCTGGCCCCACCCGGCCCCGCGGCCCTCGCTTGCCTTTGGCGCGCAGCGAGACAGCGGTCTGGCCGCGAGAGCACTCACCGCTCGCCCGGGCCAGTCTCATCGCGCCGCTTGGCGTCACGCATGTGTAGATCGTCTGGCTCGGCTGCGTGGCGGTCACCGCGTACGACGTCCCGGCCAAGGCAAAGAACAGGGCAGTAATGCCGATCACATTTCGTCGCGCAACTGCGGCAAGGCGTTTCATCTACGTCTCCCCATGTGTCCGTGAGGGTACCGCCACAGCCTGCCTTCGTCCAACGCCGCCGGGGCCCCGGCTAATCTGCGGCGCCCGTTGGCCATACGAAGATGAGGAGCGCTGTGATGTCGGTGAGAAGCCTGAAGGTCAGTTTGCTGGGAACCGTCGCCGTCATCGCCCTGCTGGCGGGCGCGTTGGTCGCGCCCGCCGCCTCCAGCGCGAAGAGCACCCGCCTCTACGCCTGCGTCACCGGCCAGTACGGGACGCTCAACCTGACCACCCGCAGCGCCCACTGCCCCTCAGGGCAGAAAAAGATCTCCTGGCAGATCGCAGGACTGCCCGGGCCGCAGGGGCCAAAGGGCGCGAAGGGTGACGCCGGCAGCAAGGGCGAGCCCGGGACTCCGGGCGCCAATGGCGCGACCGGAGCGGCAGGGGCAGCGGGCAAAAACGGCGTCACCGGCCCGGTTGGGCCAAACGGCGTCACGGGCCCGGCTGGGACGGCGGGGTCAACCGGCGCGACGGGTTCGACCGGCGTGACCGGCCCTGCAGGCACCTTGGGCCCAACCGGCGCCACAGGCGTCACCGGATCCACGGGCGCGACCGGATTGACCGGACTCACCGGGACCAGCGGCAGCACTGGCGGCACCGGTAACACGGGCTCGTCTGGCACATCGGGTCCCACCGGCCCAACCGGCTTGACCGGGCCAGTCGGCGTCACCGGGTCCACAGGGTCGACCGGGAACACGGGCAATACAGGCGTCACCGGCGCGGCCGGGACAGGCTCGGCGATCTTCATGTCCGGCGGCCCTGCCGTCCTCACCACAACTGCCGGCGGCGGATCTGGCGAATCGGAGATCCTGCCCCTCTCCGGCCAGCTCGAGGAAACCAACAACAGCACGGAAGCCGCCTCCCAGATCGTGCCGACGAACCTCACCTTCACCGCCCTGCGCGGCCAGATCGTCAACAAAATCCCGCTGAGCCTGGTGGGGACCACGGTCACGGTCTCCGCCCAGCTCTGGCGCAGCAGCGGCGGTGGGCCGCTGAGCGGGACGGCCCTCAACTGCGCCGCGAGCCCCCCCTTCACCGGCGTCATCGGTACTGGCACCACCGCGACCTTCGAATGCACCGGCTTCTCGGTTCCCTTTGCCGCCGGCGATCGCGGCTTCGTCCGAGTCAGTGCCGAAGCTGCCGGCATCTCCTTGATCAACACCGTGAGCCTGCAGACCTCGGTCAGCCTGCTCGGCAACTAGACAGCATCGATACGAAGCGGAGAGGGAGGGATTCGAACCCTCGAGAGAGCTTGCGCCCCCTACTCGCTTAGCAGGCGAGTGCCTTCAGCCACTCGGCCACCTCTCCTTGGACGAGCCGGATTGTAGGAAGTAACGGGGGGCGACGAGGGTAGGCTCGTGCGGTGTCGTCCCCCGCCGACCCCGCGCACGGCCGTTACGAGGAGATCTTCGCCGAGGTAGAGGCCCCGTTTGCCTTCGTCGACCTCGACGCGATGTGGGCCAACGCCGACTCGATGCTGGCCCGCGCCGCCGGCAAGCCGGTGCGGGTGGCAAGCAAGTCGCTGCGCTGCCGGGCGCTGCTGACCGCGATCCTCGACCGCGACCCGCGCTTCCGCGGCCTGATGACCTACACGCTGCCGGAGACCCTCTGGCTGGCCGAGCAGGGGTTCGAGGATCTGCTGCTCGCCTACCCGACCGCCGACACCGCGGCGCTCGGCGAGCTGGCCCTGCGCTCGGTCGCCAACCCGGCCGGCGCGCCGGTGGTGATGGTCGACTGCGCCGAGCACCTCGACATGATCGAGTCGGTGCTGGGCGCCGGGGCCGCCCCGGTCCGGGTCTGCATCGACATCGACGCCGGCTGGCAGGCGCTGCGCGGGCGGGTCAAGGTCGGGCCCAAGCGCTCGCCGGTGCGGACGGTCGAGCAGGCCGTCGCCCTGACCCGGGAGATCGAGCGGCGGCCGCAGATCGAGCTGGTCGCCTTGATGGCCTACGAGGGCCAGATCGCCGGCGTCGGCGACCAGCCGCCAGGGCGCCGCCTGCGCGGGGCCGCGATCCGCTTCATGCAGCGCCGCTCCGCCACCGAGCTTGCCGAGCGGCGGGCCGCGATCGCCGCCGCGGTGGGCGAGATCGCCTCGCTGGAGATCGTCAACGGCGGCGGCACCGGCAGCCTCGAGCTGACCGGCGCCGAGGAGGCGGTGACCGAGGTGACGGCGGGCTCGGGCTTCTACGCCCCCGCCCTCTTCGACCATTACAGCCGCTTCACCCTGACCCCCGCGGCGGCCTTCGCGCTGCCGATTGTGCGCAAGCCAAGCCCGGCGATCGCGACCGCGCTGGGCGGCGGCTACCTCGCCTCCGGCAGCGGCGACACCGCCCGCCTCCCCTCGCCCTGGCTGCCGCCGGGGCTGAAGCTCGACCCCGAGGAGGGCGCCGGCGAGGTCCAGACCCCCCTGCTCGGCGCCGCCGCGGCGGGCCTGGAGATCGGCGACCGCGTCTATCTCCGCCACGCCAAGGCGGGCGAGCTCTGCGAGCGCTTCGACAGCCTCCACCTAGTAGAGAACGGCGAGATAGTCGACGAGGTCGCCACCTACCGCGGCGAGGGCAGGGCCTTCCTCTAGCGAACTGCATCAAATTCTCGATCTACTGGATCGAGAATTTGATGCAGTTCGGGTTAGGGGCCGAGGACCCGGGCCGCGTACTCGTTGCTGAAGGCGCGGCCGGGGTCGAGCTCGTCGCGGGCTCGCTGGAACTCCTCCCAGGCCGGGTAGCGCGGTGCCAGGGTCGCCGCCGTCTGGAAGTGGCGCTTGCCCCAGTGGGGGCGGCCGCCGTAGGAGCTCATGATCTCCTCGACCGCTTCGAAGTAGGGACGCCACTCCATCCCGCGGTACTGGTGGACGGCAATGTAGGCAGTGTCGCGCTCGTGCGAGGGGCTGAGCAGGGCGTCGTCGGCCGCGGTCACCCGCATCTCGATCGGGAAGAAGACCGGGTAGCGGTTGGCCCGCACCCACTCGACCACCCGGCGCGCCGCCTCCGGACCATGCTCGCGCGGCAGCCCGTACTCCATCTCGGTGAAGCGGACGCGGCGCTCGTTGGCGAAGATCCGGTCGCTGCGGTCAGTCGCCTCGCTGCCCGAAGCGGCCCAGGCCGCCAGCCGCGAGAGCCGAGGGATCGCGCCCGGGAAGCGCTTGCCGGTCGCCGAGAGCGCCTCCAGCGCCCAGTTCTCCAGGACGATGTCGTTGAGGTAGGCAGCGGCCCGCCCGCGCGGCCGCGGCGGCGCCTCGGTCCGGTTGCGCTCGAGGACCAGGGCGCTGTCGGCGTAGGGGAAGGTGAAGAGCTCGAAGTGGTCGTTGGCGTCGGCCCGCTGCTGAAAGCTGTCGAGCACCTCTTCACGGGGGTGCGAGGAGTCGACCCGGTGCAGGGTGAAGGCGGGGACGCAGCGCAGCGTCACCGCCGAGATCACGCCCAGCGCCCCGACCCCGACCCGGGCCGCGCGCAGCAGGCTCGGATCGCCCGCCCCCAGCTCACGCACGCTGCCGTCGGCGAGGACCAGCTCCAGCCCCTCAACCTGGGAGGAGATGTTGCGCAGCTTCGCGCCGGTGCCGTGGGTGCCGGTCGAGATCGCGCCGGCGATGGTCTGGCGATCGATGTCGCCGAGGTTCTCCATCGCCAGCCCCAGCCCGCTCAGCTCCTCGTTGAGGTCGGCGAGGACGGCGCCGCCCCCGACCCGGACCAGGCCGCTGGAGCGGTCGGCGTCGAGGATGCCGCCCAGCGCCTCGACGTGGACCATCGCGCCGTCGGTCAGCGCCGCCTCGGTGAACGAGTGCCCTGAGCCCGCGACGCTGACCTTGCGGCCCGCCCCCGCCGCCAGCGCCACCGACTCGGCCAGCTCGTCGCGGCTGCGCGGCCGGATCGACTCGACCGGCCGGCAGGCCTGGTCCCCGGCCCAGTTGCGCCACTCGCCGATGATCGTCGCCGCCTTCCCGCCTGGCATCGACCCAGCCTAGAGCCAAACGGGAGGGTCAGCCGCCGGCCAAAGCCTGTTCGGTCGCCGGCCCCAGCGCCCGGTGGGCGTAGGCCACGGTGAGGAGCAGGAGGACCGCGATCGCCAGGCTCGGCGCGGCGTTGCCGGCGATGCCCGCCAGGCTGCCGCCGGCGATGCCGCCGACCACCTGGCCCGAGGCCCAGGCCATGTTCGAGAGGCCGGCGGAGAAGCCCTGGTGCAGGTTCGTCGCCTCAGCCGCCCCCGACAGCATCGTCAGCGCCGGCGCGAAGCAGATGCCTGCCCCGAGCGAGGTGACGACCAGCGCCGCCACCACTCCCCCGAGCGTCTGCGCGACCGCGATCCCCGTCATCGCGACGGCGCAGATCGTCAGCCCGATCATGAACGGCCGGCGGCGGCCGACCCGGTCGGAGTAGCGCCCGGCGATTGGGGCCAGGACCGCCTCCAACCCAGCCCCCGCGATGAAGCCGGCAGCGATCACCCCGTGGCCACCGCCGAGGGCGTTGATCCGCAGCGGCACCAGGACCTCGACCGCGCCGAACATCAGCGAGGGGATGGCGACGAAGGCGGTCGCGGTCAGCACCGGCCGGCTGGTCATCGTCGCGACCACCTCGCCCAGGCCCTGCTCCTGCGGCACCCGGACCTCGGCGATGCGGGTGGCGAAGAAGGCGAGCACCAGGGTCAGCGCCATGACCGAGCCGAAGACCGGCTCGGTGCCGATTTCGGCGGCGAGGGCGCCCAGCACCGGGCCGAGCAGGGCGCCGGCGACCGCCGTTCCCAGGGCGGTGCCGATCACCGAGCCGCGCTTATCGTCGGGGGCGCTGGTGATCAGCCAGGTCAGCGCCCCGGACCAGATCAGCGCCCCGGCGATGCCCTGGGTGAAACGGGCCGCGTCGAGCAGGTGGATCTCTTCGCCGAAGCCGAAGACGAGGCTGGAGGCGCCGAGCAGCAGCAGGCCGCAGATCACGCTCCGTCGCGGGCCGAAGCGGGTCGCGGCCAGCCCGGCCGGCAGCGAGGCGACCAGCGTCCCCGCCGCATAGGAAGCGGAGAGGATCCCGGCCTGCGCCTTGCTGAGGTTGAACTCCGACACGTAGTCGGGAAGCAGCGGCGCGATCGCCGCATAGAAGGCGACGTCGAAGAAGATCATCGCCGAGGCGAAAACAAGCAGGCGCCGCATCTCTCCATCCAATCATCGGGCCGCGAATTTGCCATGCTCCCAGGCGTCCAGCATCGCTCCCGCATTCACTCCCCGGAGGGGTGGCAGAGCGGTTGAATGCGCCGGTCTTGAAAACCGGTGGCCCTCGCAAGGGGGCTCGTGGGTTCGAATCCCACCCCCTCCGCTCAGATCCCCACAGCGACCGGGAGGACAGCACCGTGACCCAGCCTCGACCCATGGTTTCCCTCGTCACCGCGCCGGTCGCGCAGGCGCAGTCGATCGCCACGGCGCTGGTCGAGGGTGAGATGGCCGCCTGCGTCAACGTCGTCCAGCTCGTCCACTCGGTCTACCGCTGGCAGGGCAAGGTGGAGCGTGACGAGGAGGCGCTGCTGGTCGTCAAGACCACCGACGCCGCGATCCCGGCTCTGACCGAGCTGCTGGACGAGATACATCCGTACGACACCTTCGAGCTGATCAGCCTTGGCATCGAGGGTGGCAATCAGCCGTACCTGGACTGGATCCTCGAGTCCGTGTCCTCGCCGGGCTGAGCTAGGAGCGCCAGCTGAAGCCGACGCGGCCCGCGCTCCAGCCGAGCAGGCGATCCCACTGGGCGCCGGCGTAGTCGGCCAGCGCCTCGACCTTGGCCCGGATCGGCGGCAGCCAGAGGGCTAGCGCCGCTGCTGCGCCCAGCGCCGCCCCGGCGAGGACGTCGCTGGGGAAGTGGACGCCGATCGCGACCCGGCCGATCGAGAGCACCGTGGCAGCGGCGAGGGCGACGCTGCCCCACTTGCGGTTGCGGAGGAAGATCGCGGTTGCGATCGCGAAAGCGGCGGTCGCGTGGTCGCTGGGGAAGCCGGGGTCGGCGGCGTGGTGGGAGAAGAGGTGGACTCCGCCTGGGTCGGCGACGAAGGGACGGGCGCGGTCGACGAGTTCGGAGATCAACTTGGCGGCCATCAGGCCCAGGGCCGCGCTGAGCCCGGCGGCGACGGCGGCGCGGCGCCAGCTCGCCTGGCCGAAGAGGCAGGCGAGCGCCAGCATCGCGATGAACAGCGCCTCGGAGGCGTTGACGTAGAAGCTGAGCGGATCCTCGACCGCGTCGTGGTGGAAGAGGAAGTCGTTGAGTGAGTGCAACAGGGACCAGTCCACGCCCGCGAGGCTGTCACAACTTCTTTACAGCAACCTTAAAACAGCCCGCTCGTGCCGCCGATCCGCAGCGGGGTGCCGACCGGGAGCAGCGGCCAGAGCCTGCTCAGGTCTGAGTTCTTGAGGCGGATGCAGCCGTGGGAGGGCCGGCCGGGGACCAGCGACGGTTCGTCGGTGCCGTGGATGCCGATCACCCCGCCGCCAGGCCATTCGCTGAGCACTGAGTAGTCACTGCTGCCAAAGGCCGCCGGGCCATAGAGGCCAGCGGGATCGCCCGTCCTGAACTTCTCGCGGATCCAGTAGCGACCCGCCGGCGTCGGCGTGCTGCGCTTGCCGATCCCGACCGGCGCGCTCCAGATCGGCGCGCCGCGACGGTAGAGAGTCGCCCGCAAGGTCAATCGATCGACGACCAGCGCCGTCCGCACCAAGTAGAGCGGGCCGAATGCCGAGTGGCGAACCCAGCCGGTCCGGCCGTTCGGGCGCATCGGGATCCGGACCTCGAGCCAGCTGTGCCCCCGTGGGTCGCGCCAGCTGCGCAGGACGATGTAGACCTCGGGGAACCCGTCCTCGGTCAGGTCATGGGTCGGGGCGATCGTCCGTGCCTGAGGGCTCGGCAGCCAGCGAATCGGCGCCCGGCGCAGCGGGTGGGCCCAGCGGGTCAGAGTCGTTTCGTTGGAGAGGCTGACGCTGCCCTTGACCGCGGGCGGCCCGGCGGCGTCCGCCGCCGGGGAAAGAACAGATAGCGCCAGCAGAGCAACTGCCGGCGCCAGCAGGCGCGCGCCGATCCCTGCCACTTCGGCTCAGCCCGTGAAGCTGGGGCTGGTCACGGCCGGAGCGCAGCGGTTGAAGCTCTCACTTGCCACCCGGCGCCGGCCTTTGCCGTCGACGGCCACGACCCGGATCGTGTTGCTGCCCGATCGCAGGCCGGTGACTCCAACCCGGACCGAGAATCGTCCGCTGGTGCTGTGCTTGACCAGCTTGCCGTCGACAAAGACATCGACCTTGCGAATTCCCGAGGAGGAGTGAACCGCGACCTTTGCAGTGAAGGCCTGGCCGGTGCAGCGCTCGCCGCCGCCGGGGCCACTGGGCCCACCGGTCGGGACGCCGGTGATCTGCACATGCGGCCCGCCGTTGCTGCCACTCCCACTGCCGCCGCCGGAGCCATTGCCGCCACCTTTTTTGCCGCCACTCCCACCTTCAGATCCACCTTCGCTGCCGCCGCTTCCAGCGGTCGCGCAGGACGCTTTGGTCACGGTGTCGTTGATCAAGGTGACGGCGCCGTTGCGGGCCAGCAGCCTGCCGTTGACCGCGACGCCACTGTCAAGCGAGATTGATTCCAACGAGAAGATGTTGCCGGCGAAACTGGAGCTCGAGCCGAGGGTGGCCGAGGAGCCGACTTTCCAGAAGAGGTTGCAGGGCTGGGCGCCGTTGATCAGTTTCACCTGCGAGGTCGAGGCGCTGATCAGCGTGCTCGCCGTCTGGAAGATGAAGACCGCGCTGGGGTTGCCTTTGGCGTTGAGGGTCAGGGTCCCGGTGATGCCGAAGGTCCCCGACTGGGAGTTGTAGACGCCGGGGGTAAGGGTCTGGCCGCCGAGCTCGGTCGCCAGAGTGTTGGCCGGGCCCTGCCCCGCCGCGTTGTTGTAGGCGGTGGTGAGGTCGACCTGGGCCTGGGCTGCCGCCGCATCCGCCTGGTGGGTTGCGCCGTTGACGGTTCCGTTTGGCGCGCCGCCAAAGCCGGTCACAGCTGGGGTCGGAGCACTGCCGAGATCGCCGTTGATCACGCTGGGGCCGGTGTTGGTGACCCCCGAGCCGCCAATGACGGCAAAGCTGTCGGCGGTCCCGAGGCCCACGGCGGTCGCGGCCTGGGCGGCGCCGGCGAGCGGCAGCGCCAAGAGGAGCGCAAGCAAGGCGAGGCTGCCGAACAGGCCCACTCTCCCAACGCGCTTGGGAAGGAAGGTGTTCACGGCGGTGCTCTTCATAGCTTGCTCTCCAGGATGGCGGGATGGCGGGATGGGGTCTCAGACAGACTAACACAGATTCATGAATCTCAATTCAATAATTACAGATGATGTATTGTGCCGAGCATGAGCGGCGACTGGGACTTCCTCACCAACCACGCCCACGTCCTCCTCTGCGTGGCCCACGACCCAGACGTGCGGTTGCGCGATATCGCGGCGTCGGTCGGGATCACCGAGCGCGGCGCCCACAGGATCATTTCCCAGCTGGTCGAGGAGGGCTACCTGACCCGCGAACGGCAGGGAAGGCGGAACCGCTACAAGGTCGAGTCGAACCTGCCGCTGCGGCACCCGCTGGTCCAGGAGCAGAAAATCGACGAGCTGCTCGGTGTCCTGCTCAAGTCCCGCCGCGACAATCAGACGCGCTCTGCATAAAGCCGCCCCATCCGGCATCATTGAAGTATGGGTTCCGACCTCACACGACGCAGCGTCGTCCAGGCGGGAGCGGCCGGCGCGGCAACACTCTGGCTGGGGACCCTCAACCGCCTCGGCGGGACCGCCCAGGCGAGCGCGATGCCGACCAGCGGCCTGCGGCGCTCGACCTACCTCAACCTCCCCACCTCCAACTTCACCGCCTCGGTAAACGGGCGCTCGCACCAGATCGAGCTGGTCAGCGTCGACGACCTCCCGGTCGCCGCCTCGGTGCCGTCCCTGCAGGGCAGCGACGACGCCTTCTCGCTGCGCTTCCGCGGCGACGCGCGCGATGCCTTCGACGACGGCATCTGGGAGTTCAACCACCCCAACCTCGGCCGCACCACGCTCTTCGTCGAGCCGATCGAGAAGCGCACCGACAGCCAGGACTACGAGGTGATCGTCGACCGCACCGTGCGCATCCCCGGCCTCGACGACGACGGGGCGCCGGACCCGGTCAACCCCGGCGCCCGGGCCTCGACCTCGTCGCGCCCCAGCCTCGGCGACGGGCGCCTCGTTCCCCGCCTGCGCAAGGTCGCGCTCAGCCGCTCGACCTCGGGCCGCAAGCTGCTGGCCGACGTCTCGCTGGCCAACGCCGCCAGCGTCCGCACCCTGCAGGCGACCCTGCTGCGCCGCGGCAAGGCGGTCGCCACCGCCACCGCCTCTCCCCGCCGCGGCCAGGCGCTGCTGCGCTTCGGCGCCAAGGCCCCGCTGCGCGGCGCCAGCTACGAGCTGCTGCTGGTCGCGATCGACGGCGACGGCAAGGCCACGCAGATGCGCAAGTCCGCTCGCCTCACCTGAGTCGCCGCGAAGTGCCCGACGAGTACTCCCTGGAGCGATTCTCGCCGACCATCGGCGAGATCTACCGGATCGATTTCGGCGAGGGGGGAGCGGTTGAGCTGGAGCTGGTCGAGGCGGCGGCCGTGCCCGGCGGTGAGAACGCGACGCCGCCGCCGTTCACGTTGCAGTTCCGCGGGCCGGCCGAGCCGGTCCTGGCCCAGGCGACCTACCAGCTCTCCCATGCCGCCCTGGGAACGCTCGACATCTTCATCGTCCCCACCGCCGCCGACGCCGACGGGGCCGACTACGAAGCGGTCTTTGCCTGACGCTCCATCAGCAGGTAGACGCCGTGCTCTCCCGCCGGCACGAATCCCAGCCGCTCGTAGAAGCGCATCGCCGGGTTGGCGCGCTCGACGTGGATGCTGGCTTTGACCCCACGCTCGTCGGCCTCAGCCAGCAGCTCGCCCATCAGCCGCCCCCCCACGCCCCGTCCCCGCTGCTGCGGCAGCATCGCGATGTCGACGATCCGCAGCTCCTCGGCCCAGCGGGCGACGATCAGGCGGCCAGCCGGCTCGCCGTCGACCAGCACCACGTCGAAGCTGGTCTCGGTGTAGTTGCTCTCGTAGTGCGCGCTCTGGGCCTCGAACTGCTGCCGGAGAAAGGCGGCCTTCTGCTCCGGGCTGAGCGGCACCTGGGCCAGTTCCTGCTCGCGGGTGCTGGCGTAGACGCGGGCGAGGAAGTCGCGGTCGGCCTCGGTTGCCGGGCGCAGCGCAACCGCGGGCACGGCCTCGCTCACGTACGCGGCGGGAAGACGCCCTGCAGCGCGATGCAGAAGTTGAGCGTCAGGTACGGCGGCATGTTGTTATGCGGGAAGCTGGCCCCGATGACGCTCGCCGACTGAGGGCTCATCTGCACCAGATTCGCGTTCGCGTTCGACTGGTAAGCGAAGCCGGGAGTCGATTTGGCAAGCGCCCGGTTGGCGGCCGGCGCCTGCTGGTTGGCGCCTTCGTTGACCGCTTTGGCCTGGTGGGTATGAGAGGGAATCTCCGATTCGAGCAGGGTGACGTTCTGCTCGCCGACCGACTCCCCCTCGAAGTAGACCGAGAGGCCCTGGCCCTGGCCCTGGCTGATCAGCGCCTGGCCCTGGATGTTGGGCAGCGCGAAGGTCGATTTCCCGTCCCCTCCGTACATCGTCCCCAGCAGCGAGAACAGCGCCGTGTTCTGCGAGAGCGGCAGTATCTGGCCGTCGCAGAAAGCCCACCCCTTGGGGGGGAAGCTGAATCCAAAGACGCGGATCTCGGCTACGAAAGGGTCCATTACTGGCTGGGGAAGATCCCAAAGAGGGAAATTATGTAGTTGATCGCCAAGACCGGCATCCGGTTGTCGTGCGGCTGCGAGCCGCCCACCGGGGTGACCATGTTCGCCGACAGCGCGAGTTCGGGTTTTTCGTGAAGAAAGAGTTTGACCGCGGGCGGCGAGCCGAGGATGTTGCCCTGCGGGTTGGCGCTGGCGCCGGGGCCGGTCGAGGCGATCATCGCGTGGGTGTGGTTCGGGATCTGCTGCGTGTTCAGCGTCACTTCCTCGACGCCCCCCGTCTGGCCCATGGTGTAGTTCGAAGTCCCGGACCCCTGGCCCTGGTGCACCGGCACCCGGCCCTGCAGGTCGGGCAGGCCGAAGGTTGACTGGCCGTCGCCCCCGTAGGTCGTGCCGATCAAGTTGAAGAGAACTTCGAACTCGGAGATCGGCAGCAGCTGGCCCTGGCAGAGCATCCAGCCGGCAGGGGCGAAGTTGCCCGCGAACATCCTGATCTCTCCGACGTAGGGCTGGGCCATGGCTCAGTTCTGACTCGGGAAGATCCCGATCAGCGCGATGCACCAGTTGAGGGTGAGCAGGGGATGGCGATTCTCGTGAGCCTGCGACCCGCCGACCGCGGCGAGCGTTTCGGGATGGATCGTCGTCACCGAGTCAACCGTCCGATAGACATTGTCGACCGAAGCGAGGATCGAGGGGATTGGCTGGTCGCCGGTCTGCGACGAGGCCTGGATCAGGTGCGTGTGGGACGGGATCTCGGACTGGGTCAGGGTGTGGGCCTCCTCGCCAGCACGCTCGCCGAGGGTGAAGCCGCCGCCCATGTGCAGCGGCGCCCGGCCGCGCAGGTCGGGCAGCTGGAAGTTGACCTGCCCGTTGCCGCCATAGGTGGTCCCGAGCAGCGAGAAGAGCGCCTGGTTCTGGTTGATCGGCAGAAACTGCCCGTTGCACTGCGCCCAGCCTTTGGGGGCGAAGTTGAAGCTCATCAGGCGCAACTCGGCAAGAAAGGGTTCGGCCATCGGTTATCAGCTTACGGGGGCGTCGGGCACGAGGCCACCTGTTTGTACTTGGATCCTGCGCCGGGCTGGGTCGCTTTGACGCCCTCAGGCGCGGTGTTGCGCCCGGCGAGGTAGGCGTTGACCGCCGCTGTGTCGGTTTCGCCGCCGCCGTAGCCAGCCAGCTGGGCGGTTGCGTCGCCACGCATCGGGAAACGGATGTCGGCGTTGCCGGCGGTGGCCGACCCGGTCAGCACGTTGGCGAGGCCGCCGGCGCCGCCGATGTCGAGACAAGACGTTCCGGTGTCGCCCACCCCTTCTTCGAAGCCGATTTCGACAAAGATGCCGAAGGTCCCGAAGGTCGTGTCGGGGCTGGCGATCGTGTTGCCGCGCACGGTGGCGTCAAGCGTGCCGACGCCATCGCCCTGGCCCAGTTCGATGCCAGCCTGGTTGATATAGCGGTAGACGTTGTTGTTGGCGACCACGGCCTTGATCGTCGCCGAGCCGTTGGAGGTGACGCCGATGTCGTTGCCGGACGAGGAGCCGGAGTTGGCCGTGCCGGGCGCGCCGATCGTGTTGCCTTCGATCCGCGCGTTGACCTGCGCCGGCTGCGGCGAGCCGGCGCTGCCGGGCGTGTCGACGGTAATCGCCTCGATCCGGGCGCCCTGGATGTTGTTGTTCTGCACGGCCGCTTCCATCGTCGCGTTGCCACCGGGGTTGAGGGTGACGGACCCGCCTGGCTGGCCGACCGTGTTCGACATCGTGTTTTCTTTGATCGTCACGTTCTCGGAGACCGTGTTGGCAGCGTCTGTGGTGACCTGCACGTGGTCGCCTTTGTTGTTGGTGAAGGTCGCTTTTTCAACATTGACCCCGATCGTGCCGGTGTTGGTTCCTTCGAAGAAGATCGAGTCGCCGCCGACTGCCGAGCTGTTCGTGTTCGAATAGGCGCCTTCTTTGAAGGTGGCGTTGACCGTGCCGCTTTCGTTGACGACGGCGACGTTGCGGTCGGCGCTGCCGGAGACGGTCGCTTTGGTCAGGTTGACGGTACCGGTCAGATTGGTGAAGTCGAGGCCGTCCTCGGTCACCGCGTTGCCGTTGTTGGTGATTTCGGAGCTGCCGGTGAGGGAGAGGCCTTTGACGCCGGTGCCGCGGATGCCGTCGTCACCGCCGCCGCTGACTTTGACCGAGGCGAGGCTGACCGCGGAGGTGTTGTTGAGCAGGATCCCGGCGCTAGTCGAGCTCTGGATCGTGCCGCCGCTGGCCGCACTGCCGGTGCCGGTCACGGTCAAGCCGGCGGTTTCGCCGGTGTTTTCAAGCACGATCCCGTCGCTGGCGCCGCTGGAGCTGACGCTCTTGAAGTTGAGGCCGCCGCTGTCGATCGTGGTGCTGGTGACTTTGACCGCCGCGCCCGAGCCCGAGCTCAGCTGGTTGTCGCTGTTGGTCGCCTTGACCCCACCGCCGCCGGTTGCGGCGAAGGTTTCGCTGCCGCCCGAGCGGGTCAGGTGCAGGGCGCCGGTGTAGCTGACGTGGGCGCCGGTGTTGCTGCTGGCGATGACGCCGCCATTGCTGGAGGTGATCGGCCCGCTGAGGGTGACCGTGCCGCTGTTGCGGTTGGAGACGGAAACGACGCTGCCGGTCTCGTTTTCGATCGTCGAGCCGATCGAGATTTCGCCGCCGGCGGCGCCGCTGAGCGCAACTCCGCCGCCGCTATTGCCGCTGACTTTGGTGCTGGCGCCAACCGTGGCGGTGGTCACACCGACTCCTTTGATCCCGACGCCGGATGCGCTGCTGGCATCGACGCGCTGGACTTCGGATCCGTTGGCGAGGACGATCGCGTCGCCGCTGGTATTGGTCACCGCGGGATTGGACCCCCCGCTGGGGGCGACCAGCCCGGAGTGACCGGGGACGTCGAGGCCCTGCGGCGCACCGACCAGCTTCTGGTTGGCCTCGAGGGGCAGGCCTTCGGCATAGGTGCCGGAGTTCTCGATGAAGATGTAGTCGGCCGAGCCGTCAACGTCACCGGCGCCGCTGGCGCCATTGATTTCGTCGAGGGTTTTGAGCGGAGCGCTGGAGCGGCCGTCGCCTTCGGAGGCAGCGCCGCTGTTCACGTACCAGATGAGCGTGTTGTCGATCCCGACCGTGACCGTCCCCGGCGTGGTTGCTTCGCCGTCGGTCACTTTGTAGGTGAAGCTGTCGCTCTGGTTCTTGTCGCCGACCCCAGGCAGGTAGATGAAGCTGCCGTCGGCTTTGATTTCCGCCGTGCCGCCGCCGGTGGTCGAGACCGTTTCCGGCACGACCGAAATCGAGTCGCCGGCGTCTTCGTCGGAGTCGTTGGCGCTGGGAACGTTCCCGCTCATGCCGCTGAGCCCGACGCTCGGCTCGCCTGAGACGGTGATCGCCAGAGTCGCCTTGGTGTTGCCGACCGCGCCGGTATAGCTGTCGGGCTGGGTCGTCGGCGGGTCGTTGACATCGTTGACCGCGATCGTGAATTCCTTCACGAAGGTCGCGTTGCCGCTGTCTTTGGTCTGGACCCGGATTTTGTAGCTGGCCTTGGCCTCGAAGTTGAAGCTCGATTTGGCTTTGAGCTTGTTGCCGGCGATTTCGAAGCTGCCGTTGTCTTCGGAGCCGGCGCCGGCGACCAGGGTGTACGTGAAGCTGTCGCCGACATCCTCGTCAGTGGTCGAGAAGGCGCCGACTTCGGTCCCGGCCGGTTCGTTCTCGTCGATGTTGGATTTTGAGAGCAGGATGTTGGTCGGCGGGTCGTTGACATTTTCGACCGTGATCGTCAGCTGTTTTTCGAAGCCGGCGCTGCCGGAGTCGGTGGTTTTGACCCGGATCGAGTAGCTCGCCTTGGCCTCGAAGTTGAAGCTTTCAGCGGTTTTCAGTTCGTTGCCGCTGATCGTGAAGCTGCCGTTGTCTGCGGAGCCAGCGCCAGCGACCAGGGTGTAGGTGAAGCTGTCGCCGACATCGACGTCAGTTGTCGAGAAGACCCCCACCGTGGTGCCGGTGGACTGGTTCTCGGCGACGCTCGATTTCGAGATCGAGATGTTGGTCGGCGGGTCGTTGACGCAGGTGACCTTGACCGAGACGGTCGCTTTCGAGCCGCCGGTGATCGTGTATTCAAAGGTGTCCGGCGTCGTCCCCGGAGGTTCGTTGCAGTAGTTGGCGTTGGGCTGGTAGGTGAGGCCCGTGCCGCCGCCGGTTATGACCACCGTGCCGTTGGCCGGCTGGGTGACAACGGTGACCAGTTTGGCGCCGCCATCGGGGTCGGTGTCGTTGGCGAGCACGTTGATCGCCGTAGCCGGGTCGTCCTCGGTGATCGTTTTCGAGTCGTTGACCGCGGTCGGCGGGTCATCGACGCAGGTGACCGTGACCGACACGGTCCCGGTTGAGCCACCGTTGAGTGTGTAGGTGAAGGTGTCGGGGCTTGTGCCTGGGGGGTTGTTGCAGTAGTTGGCGTTGGGCTGGTAGGTGAGGCCCGTGCCGCCGCCGGTTATGACCACCGTGCCATTGGCCGGCTGGGTGACCGACGAGATCGATTTCGGGCCGCCGTCGACATCGGTGTCGTTGGCGAGCACATTGATCGCTGTCGCCGGGTCGTCCTCGGTGATCGTTTTCGAGTCGTTGACGGCGACAGGCGGATCGTCGACGCAGGTGACGGTGGCGGACACGGTCGCGGTCGAGCCGCCATTGAGCGTGTAGGTGAAGGTGTCCGGAGTGGTTCCTGGGGGGCTGTTGCAGTAGTTGGCGTTGGGCGCGTAGGTGAGGCCGGTGCCGCCGCCGGTGATCACGACCGTGCCGTTGGCGGGCTGGGTGACTGAGCCAACTGACTTCGGCCCGCCGTCGATGTCGGTGTCGTTGGCGAGCACGTCAACAGCCGTCGCGCCAGCGTCCTCGTTCAGCGTTTTCGAGTCGTTGACGGCAACCGGTGGATCATCGACACATTCGACTTTGGCCGAGACAGTGCCCACGGAGCCGCCATTCAGGGTGTAGGTGAAGGTGTCCAGGCTCGTCCCTGGGGGGTTGTTGCAGTAGTTGGCGTTCGGCTGGTAGGTCAAACCCGTCCCACCACCGGTGATGACCACCGTGCCGTTGGCGGGCTGGACCACGGACGAGATCGATTTCGGGCCGCCGTCGACATCGGTGTCGTTGGCGAGGACGTCGACCGCGGTGGCGCCGGCGTCCTCGTTCAGCGTTTTCGAGTCGTTGACGGCAACCGGCGGATCATCGACGCAGGTGACCGTGACCGAGACGGTGGCGCTGGAGCCGCCGTTCAAGGTGTAGGTGAAGGTGTCCGGCGTGGTGCCTGGAGGGCTGTTGCAGTAGTTGGCGTTCGGCGCGTAGGTGAGCCCGGTGCCGCCGCCCGTGATGACCACCGTGCCGTTGGCGGGCTGGACCACCGAGGCGACGGATTTCGGGCCGCCGTCGGTGTCGGTGTCGTTGGCGAGGACGTCGACCGCCGTCGCGCTGGCGTCCTCAACCACGGTTTTCGAGTCATTGACCGCCGTTGGCGGGTCGTCGACACATTCGACCGTGACCGAGACGGTGGCGCTGGAGCCGCCATTGAGCGTGTAGGTGAAGGTGTCCGGCGTGGTGCCTGGAGGGCTGTTGCAGTAGTTGGCGTTGGGCTGGTACGTCAGCCCCGTGCCGCTGCCTGTGATCACGACCGTGCCGTTGGCGGGCTGGGTGACTGAGGCAACTGACTTCGGCCCGCCGTCGATGTCGGTGTCGTTGGCGAGCACGTCGACCGCGGTGGCGCCGGCGTCCTCGTTCAGCGTTTTCGAGTCGTTGACCGCGGTCGGCAAGTCGTCGACGCAGGTGACAGTGGCTGTGACGGTCGCTTTCGAGCCGCCGTTGAGCGTGTAGGTGAAGGTGTCCGTCCCGCAGAAGTTTGCTGCCGGCTGGTAGGTGAGGCCGGTGCCGCCTCCGGTGATCACAACCGTGCCGTTGGCCGGCTGGGTGACCGAGGCGATCGATTTCGGGCCGCCGTCGACGTCGGTGTCGTTGGCGAGCACATTGATCGCCGTCGCCGGGTCGTCCTCGGTCAGGGTTTTGGCGTCTTTGACCGCGACCGGCGGGTCGTCGATGCCGGTGATCGTGACCAGGACCCCGGCCGTCGAGGTATGCCCGTGGCCGTCGCTGATCGTGTAGGCGAAGGAGTCAGTCGCCTGCTCGCCCGGTTTGAGGCTCGCGAACTGGCCGTTGGGGTCGTAGCTGACGTTGGCGCCGCCGGCGCCGATCGTGACTTTGCCTTTGGTCCCAGTCGTGTCGACGGAGGCGACAGTTAGCGCGTCGCCGTCGACATCGGTGTCGTTGGCGAGGACGTCGATGACTTTGACCGTGCTGGAGTCGGTCGTCGCGGTATCGCCCACCGCTCCGGGCGGCTGGTTTTTGCCGCTTTCGGTGATCGGCGGAGCATCTTTCTCGCAATGGCGTTCGGTGTTGGCGCCGCTGCCGCCGTCGCAGCCATCGACGCCAAGGCCGCCGTTCAAGATGTCGTCGTTGGGGCCGCCGTAGACAAAGTCAGGGCCGCGCCGGGAGAGAAGGTGGTCGTCGCCTGGGCCGCCGGAGATCTTGTCCGGGCCTTTGCCGGTGGTGATCAGGTCGTCTCCCGGGCCGCCGCAGACGACGTCGTTGCCGCCACCACCGATGATCCGGTCATTGCCGCCGAGGCCGTCGATCACGTCGGTCCCTGGGGTGCCTCGCAGGCGGTCGTTGGCCGGCGTGCCCATCAGCGTCACCGGCAGGTCGAGGCAGGTTGCGCTCGAAGCCTTGGCGACGGACTTGCCGTTGCCGGCTATCGCGTAGGCCGCGGGCAGCAGCAGGGCCAGCAGAGCGGGCACAGCAAGGAGGCTGAGCAGGCGGGCCTTGCGGCTGCTCTTTTCTTTCCCACTCACACCCTGCTTGCCCTCGTTCAAATCTATCTCCCGGCCTGTGTGTTTAATAGTTTTGAGTACTCAATAGCCCCGAGCGCTCGACAAGCATGTTTACAGAAGACCGCATGCTTTTGTGATCAATCCCGTTAAGGGCAGATGGCGCGCGGCGGGCTCCGCCTACCCACTGGGTGCAGGAAACACACCAAACCGCCCGAACGAGCGGTGATGGCTGCCAAACCGAGTGGACGCCGCGTGCGCGAGGGATGGCTGCTGCGGGCAGAGCGGATCAGCGACGCCTACGGCCTTGTCCTGGTCCTGGTGCTGACCACCTACGTCCTCGCCTCGCTGCTCTCCAACCATGGCTGGTCGGGAGTCATCCTCACCCTCTCCGCCAGCGCAACCTCGGTGATCGCCCTGACAAGCTCCGAAGCGCACCGGCTCACGGTGCGCGCCGCGATCGTGCTCTCGGCCCTGGCGGTCTTGCTCTCGATTGTCGAGGCGATCACCGGCGAGCGGACCTGGCTCAACATCGCCTCCTTCATCGAGATCGCCCTGCTGACGCTGGCCAGCCTGGCGATTCTGCGCCGGGTCGTCACCTCGGCCGAGGTCGGCTTCCGCACGATCCTCGGCGCGATCAGCGTCTACACCGTGCTCGGCATCCTCTTCACCTTCCTCTACGGCACGATCGAGCGGCTCCAGGGCGGCGCTTTCTTCAGCGAGGTCAGCCAGGCCAAGGGCAGCGACTTCCTCTTCTTCAGCTACACGACCCTGACCACGACCGGCTACGGCAACCTCGTCCCCGCCGGCCAGCCGGGGCGGATGTTCGCCGGCCTGGAGATGATGATCGGCCAGATCTTCCTCGTCACCCTGGTCGCCGGCCTGGTCAGCCTCTGGCGCCCTGGTGAGGGGCTGCGCCGGCGCCAGCAGCGCCGCTCCGGCGAAGAGACCCCCGCCAGCCAGTAGCGTCCAGCCCGCCGTGACCGACTTCGGCGACTACTTCAAGGAGATCTACGCCCGTGGCCTGATGGGCCAGGATCAGCCGATCCCGATCGCCGTCGCCGATCTGGAGCAGGCCGCGCTGGCGGCGATGGAGGACCGCGCCGCCGCCTACGTCTTCGCCGGGGCCGGCGGCGAGGACACGATGCGGGCCAACCTCGAGGCCTTCCGCCGGCGCCGGATCGTGCCGCGGATGCTGCGCGACGTCGCCGACCGCGATCTCTCCCGCACGGTGCTGGGCACGGCGATGCCGGCGCCGGTGATGCTGGCCCCGATCGGGATCCACAAGATCGTCCACGAGGGCGGCGAGCCGGCCACCGCCCGCGCCGCCGCCAAAGTCGGCCTGCCGCTGATCGCCAGCACCGCCTCGCACGCCACCCTGGAGGAGATCGCCGCCGCCAGCGGCGAGGGGCCGCGCTGGTTCCAGTTCTACTGGCCCAACGACGAAGAGATCGCCGCCAGCATCGTGCGCCGGGCCGAGGCGGCCGGCTACAGCGCAATCGTCCTCACCGTCGACACCTTCATCCCCGGCTGGAAGCCGCGCGACCTGCAGCGGGCCTGGCTGCCCTTCCTCGAAGGGATCGGCAACGCCAACTTCTTCCAGGACCCGGTCTTCCGCTCGCAGCTGGAGCAGACGCCGGAGGAGGATCCCGGCGCGGCGACCGGCCACTTCGTCGGCGTCTACGTCAACCCCTCGCTGACCTGGGACAAGCTCTCCCAGTTGCGCGAGATGACCAAGCTGCCGATCGTGGTCAAGGGCATCCTCCACCCCGACGATGCCCGCGAGGCGGTCGCGCGCGGCGCCGACGGCGTCCTCGTCTCCAACCACGGCGGCCGCCAGATCGACGGCGAGATCGCCTCGCTCGACGCCCTGCCCGCGGTAGTCGCCGCGGTCGGCGAGCGCGCCGCAGTCCTGCTCGACAGCGGCATCCGCGGCGGCAGCGACGTCTTCAAGGCGCTGGCCCTAGGCGCCGACGCGGCCCTGATCGGCCGCCCCTACCTCTGGGGCCTGGCGCTGGGCGGCGAGGATGGAGTCGAGGCGGTCCTGCGGATGCTGTTGGCCGAGTTCGACCTGACGATGGCGCTCAGCGGCCACACCCGGCCGGACGAGCTGGGGCCGGGCGACCTCGCGCCCGAACCGCGCTAGCTACTCGGAGAGCTCGACGCGCTCGATGACCTGCGGCTCGACCGGCTTGTCGCGGCCGTCGGTCGGGGCGCCCTCGATCGCGTCGACGGCGTCCATGCCGTCGACGACCTTGCCGAAGACGGTGTGCTTGCCGTCGAGCCAGGGGGCGGCGTCTTTGGTGACGAGGAAGAACTGGGAGCCGTTGGTGTTGGGGCCGGCGTTGGCCATCGCCAGCGCCCCCCGCACGATCTTGTGGTCGTTGAACTCGTCCTCGAAGGTGTAGCCGGGGCCGCCGGTGCCGGTCCCTTCCGGGCAGCCGCCCTGGATCATGAAGTCGGGGATGACGCGGTGGAAGGCGAGGCCGTCGTAGAAGCCGTCGCCGGCCAGCTTGCGGAAGTTCTCCACGGTCTTCGGCGCGTCGGCGTCATGCAGCTCGACGACGATCGCGCCCGCGTTGGTGTGGAGGGTTGCCTGCGACATCGGCGCGAACCCTATCTATTGCTAGTCGCCGCCGTTTTCACCGAGCAGCGCCGGCGCGAACGACTTCACCTTCGCCCCGCCCGCCGCGGCCAGCGGCGCCAGGCCGAAGAGTTCGCCGGTCGAGCGCTGCAGCGAGTAGGGCGTGTATTCGGCGGCGTCGGCCGAGTTGGGGGCGACGAAGCGCGAGAGCAGCAGCGCCCCGACTTTGGGCTTGGCGCCAGCCACGGGAGCGACCGCCCCCGCTTCGGGCGGGTTGAGCTCGTCGAAGGTGACGATCAGCAGCCCGTCTTCTTTATAAGCGGGCGAGGCGGTGATTTTCGGCACCCACTGGGCGAGGAAGGCGTCGGCCGCGGCTGCGCCCGTCGGCGCCCCCGCCGGGCACTGCCCGGCAACGCCGGCGTTGCAGAGGTTGGGCGCGATGTAGGAGTAGTTGGGCGTGGCCGTCGCTTTGCGCAGATCGGTCGAGAGCTGGGTCAACGGCATGTCGTTGGTCGCGCAGTCGCCGAGGTCGAGTAGCGAGTGGAAGTAGACGAACGGGTTCTGGCGGGCCGCATAGCCGCCGAGCGCGGGCTGGTCGACGCTTTCGGCTTCGGGCCGGACGCAGTTATCGGGTTTGCCGGTTGTGGGGTCGACCATTCCTTCCATGTAGGCGTGCCAGCTGAAGCGGCCAAGCGCCAGCCTGTCGGCAAGCGTCAGCGCTTCGACCGGGTAGACGCAGCCCGATCCCGAGACCACGCCCTTTTTATTGAGCGTGGCGCCGGAGAACTCCGAGTAGGTCGAGCAATTGGCCTGGGTCGAGGCGTTCGGCGGCTGGCCGCTGACCGCGGCGATCGCGTTCGGCAGGCCGGCGCTGCCCAGCAGCGTGTAGCCGGAGAGCAGCTCGCCCTGGGGACGCAGCGTCGTCGCCAGGTAAGGCATCTGCGCAGCGGCGCCGAAGGCCGCTTCGTAGCCGGGGCTGGCGAGGGAGATGACGAAGACGTGTTTGACCTGGCCCGCTTCCGGAGTCGTTTCTTCCGGCGTGGCCGGGGTTTCTGGGGTTTCGGTTTCCGGTTCGACCGTTTCCGGCGCGATCGCCGGTTCCGACGAGACAGCCGGGGCTTCTTCGACTTCCGTCGTCGCCCCCGCCGAGGAGTGGGTCGGCGTCACCGCCGGCGCGGGGGACGGTTCCGGCGCCGGGGCGACGGCGGCCGGGGTGTTGTCGGCGGCGAGGCTGCGGCCGAGCAGGGCCGCCAGCGGCCCGCTGCCGCTCGGGTTGGTCGCGGCGCTGGCGACGATCGCCGAGGTGGCGACCAGCGAGGAGGCGACGAGCAGGCCGAAGCGTTTGCCGGTCAGGGTCGCGGCGGCGGCGATCGCGCGCTGGATCGGACGCATCAGGGCAGAGATCACATCGCCTCCAGGGGGACGAGCGGATGCGCGCACTGGGCGCAGAAACGGACCGCGTGGCCGTAGGGGGCGCCGCAGCTGGGGCAGGTGCCGGCGGCGTCGGCGCGCTCCAGCTCCAGCACCCGCTCGACCGCGAGCAGCTCGGCATCGACCCGCTGCAGCTCGGCTGCCTTGCGGGTCAGCACGTCGAGCCGGACGTGGTCGCGGATCGCCATCTCATAGAAGGCGCCGCCGAGATCGGCCTGCATGATCGTGAACTTCTCCAGCAGCCGGTCGCGCTGGGCGAGCAGCTCTTTGTTCTCGTCGACCTCAATCGGGGCTTTGGCCACCGGCTGCGGTTTGACCGCAGCCTTTGGCGCCCGCCGCGGCAGCAGCTCTGCCAGCGGCCTCATGGCTGGGCCCCGTTGGTCGGCGGCGCGGGGGCTGCGCTGGGATCGCCCCCGACCACAGTCACGTCGTTCAGATTCTGCTGCGCTTTTATGTAGTTGGAGCCGACCTGTTCGGGGTTTTCTTCGACCAGTTTGGTGTCTTCTTCGACCTGCTGCGCGCTCGGTTTGTAGCCGGTGATCTGATGGACCGTTCCGTTGCTGGTCTTGGCGACAACCTTGCCGCCGGTCTTGTCAGCGCCTTTGACGGGCTTTTCGTTCTTGTCTTTTTTCGCTTTTTTCGCCGTCGCGGCAGTCGTGGCGCCGGGGGTCGCCGTCGCCGCCACCGCCGCGGGCTGGTTGCGCAGCGCTTCCAGCAGCGCCTCGTTTTCACCGCTGTCGCTGCCGCTGCGGCCGACGACGACGCCGATCGCGACCGCGATCGGCAGCAGGGCGAAGAAGCCGACCGCGGCGGCGCGGCTGGTCGGCGATTTCGCCGGCGGGCGGGCGATCGGGCGGCGGGCTTTTTTGCTCATCGCCGCGAAATAGCGCGACGAAGGGTTGGCGCCGTTGCCGCGCCGCGCCGCGCAGTTGACGCAGTAGCGCTGCTGGGCGTCGAGCGGCGCGCCGCACTCCTCGCAAGGTTCGTAATGGCTGTTGGCGACCACTGTCGTCGTCGGCACGGGTGGTTTTTCGATCTGAGCTGTCATCGCTGCTTGCTCCCCTTGTTGTCCGACTTGGAACGCTGCTTCTTCTGCTTCTGCCTCTCGGCCCGGGCTTCGAGGATGTGTTTGGACTGCGCCTGCTGGCGGGCGGCCTTTTCCTGCGTCGTCGTGCAGCCGGAAGCGACCCCGGCCAAGAGCAGGGCGCAAATCGCGAGCACGCCCAGGCGTGCGCCGTGGCTAGCCAAAGGCGCCACTGACGTACTCCTGTGTGCGCTGCTGGCGGGGCGAGCCGAAGAGGGCGGTCGCGCTGTTGTACTCGACCAGGTCGCCTAGATACATGAAGGCGACGTGGTCGGCGATCCGGTAGGCCTGCTGCAGGTTGTGGGTGACGATGACGACGGCGACGTCGTCGCGCAGTTTCACGATCAGGTCCTCGATCACCTGGGTCGACTGCGGGTCGAGCGCCGAGCAGGGCTCGTCGAGCAGCAGCACCTCGGGCTCGGCGGCGAGGGCGCGGGCGATGCAGAGCCGCTGCTGCTGGCCGCCGGAGAGCTTCAGGGCCGGGTGGTCGAGGTTGTCTTTGACCTCCTCGAAGAGCCCGGCCCGCTCCAGGGCGCTGTGGACTTTGGGCTCGAGCGCCTTTTTGCGCTGGCGGCGGGAGCCCTGCTCGCGCAGCACGTAGGCGATGTTGTCGAAGACGCTCATCGGGAACGGGTTCGGCTGCTGGAAGACCATCGTCACCCGGCGCCGCAGCAGAGTCGGCTCGATCAGCCTGATGTCGATGTCGTCGAGCAGGATGCGGCCGGTCAGTTTCGCCGTGCTGGTCAGCTCGGTCAGGCGGTTGAGCGAGCGCAGCAGGGTCGTCTTGCCGCAGCCGGAGGGCCCGATCAGCGACAGCACCTCGCCCTGGCGGACCGGCAGCGAGACCCCTTTGACCGCGTCGCGGTTGGAGTAGGAGACAGAGACGTTGTCGATCTCCATGCGGCGGATCGAGAACTGGGGCGCGCCGATCGAGCGCCGGGCGCCGGTGAACCCACCGGGCGCGGAGGCGCCGTTGCCGTTGCCGTTCGTGTGGGCGGGCGGCCCCACCTGGCGGGCCGCGGTCGCATCCTCGGTCTGCAGTCGCCGGATCGGTGGCGGCGGCGGTGTTACGAACTCCATGTCCCAACCTTTCGCGCGCGGCGGTGGATGACGTCGACGGCCGCGTTCAGGGCCAGGACCATCAGCAAGAGGACGAAAGCCGCCGCATAGGCTTTCTGGGGCTGATTGAGGTTCCCGGTCGGGGATGCCTCGTAGACGAAGTTGGTCAGCGTCGTGCCGGCGCCGCGCAGGTAGTTGATCGGGAAGGCGGCGCCTTCGACCGGGGCGAAGTTCTGGGTCGCGCCGAGCAGGACGACGATGATCGCCGTGTCGCCGATGATCCGGCCGAGGCCGAGCATCGCCCCGGTCGCGACCTGCGGGCGGCTGGCGGGGAGCAGGATCCGCCGCGTCGTCGCCGCCTTGGTCTTGCCAACCGCGTAGGAGGCCTCGCGCACGTGGCGGGGGATCGAGTTCAGCCCCTCGCGGGTGCTGGCGACGATCAGCGGCAGCGCCACCAGCGAGAGCATCGTCGCTGCGGCGAAGAAGGAGCGGCCGAAGACGACGCCTTCGGAGCTGCGGCTGAGGAAGCCAAGCGCGGTGCTGGAGAAGATCACGGTGCCGAAGAGGGCGAGGACGATCGAGGGGATGCCGGCGATCGCCTCGATCGTCGACTCGGTGATCCGCGCCAGGGCGGTCGGCCGGCCGTACTCGACCAGCCAGACGGCGATCGCGATGCCGGCCGGCAGAGCGATCGCAATTCCCATCACGGCGACGATCAGAGTGCCGAAGAGGGCATCGGAGAAGCCGCCGGTTTCAGTCTGGCTGAAGCCCGCCGAGGCCGGCGTCACCAGCATCGACGGCTTCAGGAACTTGATCCCCTGGATGAATAGGTAGACGGCGATCGCCACCGCGATCGCGCAGAAGAGCAGGCCCAGCGCCCAGCAAATCGCCAGCCCGATGCGATCGGTCAGGCGCCAGGTGGCGCTGCCCTCGACCGCGCCCTTGCCGGCGGGCGGCGGGGGGGCAATCCCCGGCGGGGGCCCCGCCGGGGGGGTTGCGACTGGCGTGCTCATCAGGCTGTCGCCCCGTATTTGCGCATCGAGCGACGGGCGGCCCAGCCGGTCAGCGAGAGGAAAGCGGCGGAGAAGAGCAGAACCGCGGCGATCGCGAACAGGGTCGCGTTGGCCGGCGGCGAGCTGAGCTGGTCGATGTTCTTGACTATCGTCGGCGCCAGCGGCCGCGAGGGCTCGTAGATGAAGATCGCGCCGTCGGCGGGGTTGGGGGCGAAGCCGACGGAGCCGGAGATCATCGCCAGCATCACCGCCTCGCCGATCGCCCGCGCCACCGCCAGCACGGTGCCGGCGACGATCGCCGGGCGGGCGGTGCGGACGGCAATTTTCCAGGTCGTGCGCCAGCGGTTGACGCCGAGCGCCAGCGAGCCCTCGAGCCAGCCCGGTTTGACCGCCCGCAAGCCGTCGGAGAAGATCGAGACCATCAGCGGCGCGATCATCACCGTCAACACGGTGACCGCGGCCAGGAGGCTGTAGCCGGTGAGCGAGATGACGCCGGCGACCGAGGCCTTCTGCGGCTCGGTGACCAGATGGTTGCCGATGAACGGGACCAGGACCAGGACCCCGAGCAGGCCGTAGATGACCGAGGGGACGCTGGCCAGGAAGCGGACCACCGGCTGCAGGATGTTGCTCATCCACTCGGGCGCGAACTCGACGATAAAGACGGCGACGAAAAGGGCCGAGAAGAGGGCGATCGAGACCGCGCCGCCGGTGATCAGCAACGTGCTCCAGATCAGCGGCCAGGCGTGGAAGGTGTAGATGTATTCGGCCCCGGACTGGCCGGAGAGGAAGATCGCGTTGAGCTGGTCATCGACGTCGCCGCCGGGCCCGAACCAGCTCAGCCCGTTGTGGGCGAAGGACGGCCAGGCGTGGATGAAGACGACGACGATCATCGCCAGCAACAGCCCGACCACAGCACAGACCAGCGCGCCGAGCATCCGCTCGACGCGCTGGTCAGACCACTTCGGGCCGTACTCCTGCTGGTACTCCTCTTCCACCTAGTGCTTCTTCTTCGGCTTCTTGTTGAAGGCCGGAACACCACCGGCCTTGGCGATGATTTCACCGGCCACCGCATCGCGGCGGGCCCAGTCGATGAACTTGGTCAGCACCGGGTTGTTGACGCCGGTCGGCAGGACCAGGAACAGGAAGCGCGAGAGCGGGTACTTGAGCGGTTCGACGCTGATCTTGTTGGCCTGGCACGGAATGCCGTTGACCTTCAGTGCCTTCTGGCCCTTGCCCTGCCAGGCGAGGCCGTCGTAGCCGATCGCGTTCGGATCCTGTTTGACGGCGTTGACGACGAGGCCGTCGGCGGTCAGAGCGTTGACGTTGGACGACGGCGGTTCATTGTTGAGGACGGCCTGGAGGAAGAAGTTGTATGTGCCTCCGTTGGTGTCGCGGCCGACCGGATCAATGGTGCTTTCCAGGCCCGAGCCCGGCACCTGGGTCCAGTTGGTCAGCAGCCCGCGGTAGATGTCGTGGGCCTGCTGGATGCTGATGTCGGTCAGCTTGTTCTTCGGGTTGACATCGAGGCAGAGGCCGTCCATGAACATCTTGATGTAGGTGGTGCCGGCATCGCTGGGGAGCGGCGTCCGGGCCTGCCCAGCGAACTGGCTGGTGCCGTTCTGGACGTCTTTGACGCCGGCGTTGCCGCCGTTGGCGGTGTAGACGAATTCGACCTTGCCTTTGGTCAGCTTTTCGTACTGGGCAAACAGCGCCTGCAGCACTGGCTGCGCGGCAACCGATCCGGACCCGATCAGGGTGGTCTTCGCGCCGGCGGTAGCCGGCAGAGTAAGCCCGAGGAGGGCCAGCGCCGTTATGGCGAGGGTCTTGATCTTCATCGAGGTTCCTTTCCTTGCCGGGTTAAGGGTAGACGACTTTGTTGAGCTTCTAACTCGACATCAGGCTATCAGCTTCTGTAGCTTATTGACCTCCTTAGTAAAGAAAGGCTGCCCGGCGGCCCCAACATGGAGGTTCCATTGCTCAAGAGAAGACTGTCCACACCCCGCGCGGCGACGGTTATCGCGCTAGCGGCGGTGATCGCCGCCGCGGTGGCCGTGACGCCGTCGTTGGCCGGCTCCTTCCTCACCAGCCAGAGGGCGGCGCACACCTATGTCACGAACAAGAAAGCGTCGACGCTCTACCTGAGGAAAAAGGTCGCGTCGAATACCTTCGTGAAGAAAATCGATGCCCCGCTGCAGCCGGTCGTCGGCATCGCCGCGGGCACCGCGGTCTTCGGACCGACCACGGCGACGACGGCGGGCTACATCCCGACCGCCTTCACCTCGTTCTCGACCAAGGGCACCGCTCCCGCGGTGATCACTTTCTCGGGCACGGCAACCTGCACCGCCTCGGCGGCCACGGCTGACCTCGCCTGCCCGGTCCAGATCCTGGTCGACGGCCAGACGACGGGCAAAATCAACTTCGCCCCGGCAACTCTCGCCTCGCCGAAACCGGTCGCCCTGGTCCACTCGATCACCCTGACGACGGTGCTCGCCAAAGGCGGCCACACGGTCTCGGTCCAGTACGCCGGCGCCGCGAAAGTGACGTTCACGCTGAACAACTGGAACCTGGCCGTGCAGGCCTATCCGCAGGCGCCTGAAACCACCACCACAACGACTGGCACAACCGGCGCCACCGGCAGCAAATAGACCGAAGCCAGAAAGACGCAAACGAGACCGCGCCGGCGAGCCGCCGGCGCGGTCAGGGCGCGCTGGTTACCGGCGCGTATTCAGTGACACTCAGCCCGTGACCCGTACCGTCACCGCCCGCGAGGCGCCCGACGCGTAGGGCCAGCCATCCTCGGATAGAGCGGTGGCGCGAAGCCGGATCGAGGCAGTGCCGGTGACGTAGCGAAAACGGTAGTGGGCGTGGAAGCGGCCGCCGTGATCGCTGCGGGTGACGAGGATCGGGCGCCAGCGCCGCGTCGCCCGCTCGTAGTACTGGATCGCGACCAGCTTGCCGCGCCGCGGCACTGGGGCGCCGAGGGTGCGGACCCTGCCCCCGAGGCGCACTGCCTGCCCGACCTTGAGCTTGAGCGGCGAGACGCGGAGGCTGATGCCGCCGCGGACCCGCAGGGCCAACGATGGCCGCCGTGATTCCTCCAGCGCCGCATCGCCCCGGTAGCTGACGGTGACGCGGCGCGACGGCCCGGGGCCGAGGTCAAGGCTGAAGCCGCCGCGCGGGCCGCTGTTGACGGTGTCGACGCGGGTAGGGACGAGCGCTCCATGAGACGGCCGCGAGACGACGCGCAGCTGGCAGCCGGGCAGCCCGGCGCCGTCGGCTCGAACCAGGCGCCCGCTGAGGACCGCATCGACGCCGAAGGGAACGGTCAGCTCTGAGCCGAAGCTGCCGCCCCAGCGCAGGCGGGCGAAGATCCTCGTCTTCGCCTTTGCCGGCGTTGGCGCCTTGACCACAGGAGGAGGCGGCGTCTTGCGGATCGCCATCTCGGTGCCATCGGCGCGGCGGCTGGTCGAGGCGGTGTTGCCAGCGGCGTCAGCCGCATCGGCGCGGAACAGATAGGAGCCGGGGGCGAGGTCGGGCAGATGGGCAACCAACGCCGCCGTGTCCGGCGAGCTGCCCGGCTGCAGCTTGGTCGCCAACTCAGTCCACTGTTGAGTGCCAACGCTGCGGTAGTAGATCGTGCCCGCCGCCGGCCCCGAGTGGGTATCGCTGACGTCGGCCCGGATCGTCTCGGGAATGCCGGGGCTGGAGTCGACCGCGAAGGCGACACCGGGGGCGACGTTGTCCAGCCACAGCGGCATCGAGAGCGCCGAGAGCGGCGCTTCATTGCCGGCTTCGTCACGCAGCCAGATCTGCAGCGTGTAGGCGCCGGGGCCTGGCAACCCGAGGTCGTTGAGCGCTCCCAGGTCCCGGCCCGGCGCGAACCTGACGCCGGTGTCGAAGCCGGCCGGGCCGACGATCCGCCAAGAGGCGCCGGCGATCGGGCTGGCGGCGCCCTGGTCGGGGTTGGCCCAGCCGAGGTCGAAGTCGTTGGCCCGACGCCAGCCCTCGCCGCCGGCGAGGGCGAGGTTGCGGGGGTGGGCCGGTGGGTTGTTGTCGATCAGCACCGTCCTCGCCGCCGCGCAGCCGGCGTTGCCGGCGAAGTCGATGGCGCAGTGGGTGAGGACGTGGGGCCCGTCGCTGAAGCCGGTGGTGGCGATCGCCTGCGCCCCGGAGACCGTGGTCAGGCAGGGGAGCATCTGCGTCGCCCGCCATTCGCCCCCGATCGAGGCCATCGCACAGGCATGTTCGGTCAAGCCGACGCGGGCGCCGTCGAGGCCGGTTTCGCTGAAGCGGACGCCAGAGCCGAGGTCGGACCCCCAGAAGGCGAGCGACTGCGTCCCGCGCCGCCAGCCGCCAGCCGCGAGTTCGCCGCCGATTGCCGCCGCCGGCGCGCTGTCGTCCTCGACCGTGATCGTCAGCGCCCGCAGCGCCGACCACGACCCCGGGTCGAGGCTGCACGACTTGCTTTCGGCTTTGGCGCAGAGCAGGCGGTCTTCGAAGGCCGCCTTCGGGGCCGCGAAGCCGGCGACGAAATCGCGCGGGGCGACATCGGTCGCGCCAGCGTCGCCAAAGATTTCGAAGCCGCCGTTGCCGGGGTCGACTCCGAGCCGCTGCTCGAAGCCGTCGTGGAGCGTGTGCCACCAGGTCCCCCTCACCTGGGTGATGCCGGTCCCCGGCGGCGCGCTCCAGCGCCAGCGGCCGAAGCGGGTGCCGGAGACGGTCGCCGCGCCGTCGCGGGTGAAGCTCTTCAGGTGGGAGCCGTCGAAGGGGTCGCCGCCTCCCGCCGGGACGCAGTAGGCGTCGGGCCTGAACTTGGCCCCGCCAGTCGTGTCGGCCCAGCTGGCGTCGGCGCCGACGTACCAGCCGCACTGGGCGACCGCGTACTTGCCGGCACTCGCCTCCTTCGCCGCCAGCAGCAACAGCGCCAGCGCCAAGCCCACTCCCATCGCCACGATCCGCCCGAATCCACCGCGCGTCCCAGTCATCCGCTCCCTTTCGCTCGCTCGCATGTAGAGCACTAAGGGCGCAGCGGCGAAAACTCTCCCCCCTCCGCCGCGAATCGACCCGGCGGCGGCCGGGGACACGCCTTTGCCAGAATGGCCGCGATGGCCCTTCCGACCCAGGATCAGATCACCGAGAAGCTGCGCGTCGTCATCGACCCGGAGCTGCGCCGCTCGATCGTCGAGCTCGGCATGGTGCGCTCGATCGCGGTCCACGACAGCGGCCAGGTCGACGTCGTCGTCTCGCTGACGACTGCCGGCTGCCCGATCCGCTCGCACTTCGAACAGGCCGTCGCCAAAACCGTCTCCGAGCTGGACGGGGTGACCGCGGTCAACGTCGGCTTCGACGTCCTCTCCGACGAGGAGAAAGGGACGCTGCAGCAGACGCTCGGCCGCGGCAAGCTGCCACAGGGCGCGCTCGCCCAGGTCAAAAACGTGATCTGCGTCTCATCCGGCAAGGGCGGCGTCGGCAAGTCGACGATGACCGCCAACCTGGCCGCGGCGCTGGCCGCCGAAGGCCACAGCGCCGGCGCGCTCGACTGCGACGTCTACGGCTACTCGATCCCCCGCATGCTCGGCGTCAACAGCAAACCCGAGGTCGACGGCGAGCGCAAGATCCTGCCGCTGGAGGCGGCGGGCGGGGTCAAAGTGATGTCGATTGGATTCTTCGTCGAGGAGAACGCCGCCGTGGTCTGGCGCGGCCCGATGCTGCACAAGGCGATCCAGCAGTTCCTCGAGGACGTCGCCTGGGGCGAGCTCGAGTACCTGCTGCTCGACCTGCCTCCCGGCACCGGCGACGTCTCGATGACGCTGGCCCAGCTTCTTCCCCAGGCCAAGTTCCTGGTCGTGACGACGCCGCAGCCGGCGGCTCAGTCGGTGGCCCGGCGCGGGGCCGAGATGGCGACCAAATTCGACCTCGAGCTGCTCGGCGTGATCGAGAACATGTCGGGCTTCACCACCCCCGACGGCGAGCGCTTCACGATCTTCGGCGAGGGCGGCGGCCAGCTGCTCGCCGACGAGCTCGACATCCCTCTGCTCGGCAAGGTGCCGCTCTCCGAGGCGCTGCGCGAGCACGCCGATAGCGGCACGCCGCTGGTCACCGCCGAGCCCGACGCCCCCGCCTCCCAGGCGATCCGCCAGGCGGCCCGCGGCATCATCGCGATGACTCCGCAGGAGCTGCCGGTCTTCCAGTCGGCGCCGCCGAGCGCAGAACTGCCGCCGGTCAGCGGCACGCCGCTTCCCGTCGTCCAGGCCTAGCGTCACCGGGCGAACGCGGAGTGACCGCAGGCGTGCCTGTGTCGCATCGCGTCCGCATCGTTGTTGACTGATTTGATAGAGAATGGGGATGGCCAGCGAATGGGACCTAATCTGGCGCACCTTCGACGTGCTGGAGCCGAAGACGGTCGTCCTCGACCCCTGCCGCGTCGCCGCCGGCGACGTCAACGAGATGTTCGACTGACGGGCACGCGCTGACCGACATCGCCCTCGGGGCCGCAATCGCCTTCTGCATCGCCGTCTTCACCACGCCCGTCGGCGTCTCCGGCGCGGTCTTCCTCGTCCCGGTCCAGATCAGCCTCCTGCACACCCCAAGCCCGGCGGTCACGCCGACCAACCTCCTCTACAACCTGATCGCGATCCCCGGGGCGCTGCTTCGCTTCCACCGCGAGGGGCGCCTGGTCGGGCCGCTGACCCGGCTGCTGATCCTCGGCACCCTGCCGGGCGTCGTCGCCGGGGCGGTGATCCGGGTCGAGCTTTTGGATCGGGGCAACGCCTTCCTGCTGGTCGTCGCCGCGGTCCTGGTCCCGCTCGGGGCCTGGCTCGCCTTTGCGAGCCCACCGGCGCCCGCCGGGTTGCCCGATCGGCGTCGCCGCCGCCAGATCCTCGTCCTCGCCCTGGCGGTCGGCACGGTCGGCGGCATCTACGGGATCGGCGGCGGCTCGATCCTCGGGCCGATCCTGGTCGGCTTCGGCTTCTCGGTCTTCGAGGTCGCGCCCGCCGCCCTCGCCGCGACCTTCCTCACCTCCCTGGCTGGGGTCATGGCCTACGCGCTGCTCAGCATCGGCAGCGGCGGCGACATCGCCCCCGATTGGGCGCTGGGGATCGGCATGGGACTCGGCGGGCTGGCTGGCGCCTACCTCGGCGCCCGCCTGCAGGCGCGGCTGCCGGAGGAGCGGCTCAGGCGCGGCCTTGGGCTGCTGGCCCTCGCGCTCGGGCTGCGCTACGCCCTGCTGGCGATCACCTGAGCAGGGCATGGCGGAAACGCCGCGCCCACCGGCAGGGCGGCTACGGCGCCGGCTGACCGGCCATCGCAACCGTCGAGCCGTCGAGCGGGGGACTCGATTCGCTCTTGAACGAATGCCAGTTGCCTTCTTTGTCCTGCCATTTGTAATCGATCCCCGCCAACGCGGTTGCGAACTCGACGACCTGGCTCCACTCGCCTTCGGCCTCGGTCAGGTCCGCTTTCGCTTCCTCGTACTGCTGCGCCGTGGCCGCAGTGTCGGCGACTGTCAAGTCAGTCTGCATAGTCGTCAACTCTTCATCCAGTTCTTTCCACATCTTGACGACCAACTCCATCGCCCCTTGCGCCGAAGAGTTCGCCTGTTCGAGCCACTTGAACTGCAGATTCAGCGCCTGCAGGAGGATCACGTCCTGGCTCGTTTTGGAGATGTCTTCCCGCTCGACTTCGATCAATTCTTCCTTTGCCTTGATTTCTCTGTTGAGAAGAACCGTGCCCGTGATCGAGGCGGCCTCGCCGAGGACGCTGATGACGATGATGCCCGCGCCGATCCCCTGGCCACCGGGGACCAAGCAGCAGGCAACCCCGATCAGGCCGGTGAAGAGAAAGAGGCCTATCCCGATCTCCGAGGCTGTCAGCAGCTTGTTGAACATGTCGATTTCGTGTTTCAGGCTTTCGATTGCCTTGGTCATTTCTTTGATTTTGGTTTCGTCTTCGCCCACGGCGGTGAGGGCATCCGCGGCGATCGTCGTCAGCGACGTGGCATCAGCCGCGATGTCGGTCGAAAATGTGCTCATCGAGGAGAGCAGCCCTTCGCTTGTCTTCACCTGCTGCTGAGCCAGGGTCTGCATCGTCTGCAACGCACGCCCCAGCCCCGCCTTGGCCTGGGCATTGCTCGGATCCGCAATCAGTGCTTCCAGGTACGGCCCGGCGATCGCCTCCTCGAGGCTGAACAGGTCGGCGGTCTGATCGACGATGGTCTGCGGGAAGGAGAGCATCGCCGGGAACACCCCGTTCGTCCACTCCAGGCAATGCGCCTTGGCGGGGGCGAACAGCTGGCCGAATTCTCCGTAGTTTTTCGGCGGATTGCTCAAGACAGGCATGTCGGTGTTGGTGATCGCGTACGCGTACTGGTTCACAAGCGCGCAGGCGTTCTGATATTCGGCGAGCTGTTCCTTCGTCGGCTCGGCGGCGAGAACACTGGTCAGGCTCATGCTTGCTCCTTCATATGGCAGCTGCTGCTGCCTGTTCGACTATGGATTCAAGCCCTTCGGTAAAGACGATCCACCCCTGCTGCGCCGCCGCGAGGTCGACGGCCAGCGAGCCGACCGGGTCGCTCTGGATCTTTTCCAGCGTCGCGATCGCCGCCTGGGCCTGGGCGTCGAGCGTCTGCCACTTGCCCGTGGCGTAGGCGAGCCCATTGGCAGCGCCCTGCGTCAGCGAAACGTCACCCTGCATCTGTTCGATGAAGGCGGTCACCTGACCGATGCTTTCCCCGTCGCTGCGGAGAGCGGCTTCAGCTGCTTCTTCTTCGCTTTCGCTTGGGCAAAATGCTTCTCTCGCGCTCTGCAGCACCGCTTCGTCCTGGGCGCGCTGATTGGCGAGCGCCGCCTCGCGGAGCCCCATCTCCGCGCACGACCTCTGGCAGGCTTCGCCGAGGCCGCCGTTGACAGCCCCGGCGAAGCCTGCCACCGCCGCGGCGAGCTGGTGCACTTCGGCGACACGGGGTGCAACGGTTTCGCCCAGCTCTTTTGCCGCCTTGGAGAACTGTTCGCCGAGCTGCGCATCGCCCGGGTTCGCTTCGAGCTGCTGCGCCACGCTGATGAGCGTCGCCAGCCCAGAGGCGACCGCTTCTTTCTGCGCCACAATCGTCCGCGGCACCTCCAACAGCTGTGGGTAGACATCGTTTATCCAATTCGAGGCCACGCCCTTCACTTCCGCCAGCACGGCCACGGCGTCTTTGCACTCTTCGAATGGTGGGACGATCGGCGCCCCCTGCGAGGAGATGCCGTCGGCAAAGCTGGTAATCGCGGCGACGGCGCCAACATAGACCTGGTCCGGCGCTGCCTCCGCCATCAGGCTGCCTCCTTCACGGGCGCCGCCGGCTCGCGAGCTCCCCCTTGGACGGCTACTTGGCATTGCGGGGTTTGAAGCCTTTGGGCATGGTGTGCTTGCTGCCGGTGGGGCGATTTTCAACCGTCAGGCCAGGCGGAGTGCCCTGCTGCGAAGGGATCTTCCCGGCGATGTATGTGCCCTGGCTGATCCCCAGCAACGTGAGAAACGTGCCTGAGAATCCGGGCAGGGCGGCCAGGCCCTTCGCCGACCCGGCATCGTGGACGGCATGCACCGCCAAGGCGGCGTAGGCGACCAGAAGGATGAGAGTGATCACAAACCCCTGAAACTTCGTGATGTCGATGACCTTGTCGGCGTAAGCGCCCTCCTCCATCAGGAAGATCTGGCTGAGCCGCGGTGGGTCACTGTGACTGCTGGCGGCAATGCGCTCCGACGCCATCGTGTCCTTGGAGCTCTTGACGACGCCTGCCGCAACCCCCGAGCCCGAGACGATCCCGATCAGGCCAAGCACTTCGGAGGGGATTGAAAACGAGAGTGGGTTTGACGCACCATCGATCAGGCGCCCCCAAATCCCCCATGACCAAAAGATCGCCTCCATGTTGGAGTGCCTTTTACTAATCAGAACTTCTAAAGTCAACCCAGAGTGTCGATTTCTTGGGGTGGACCCCCCAACGCCATTGCCGAGTGACCACTGTTAATAATGATTTGATCGTTCAGAATTTTCAATTAATTTCAGCAGTGGCGGCGACCACGCCGGGCTGATCCGCGAGAAGTCAAAGAACGGAATGGCGCTAACGGTGGAGGGGAACACGTCCTCAGTCACACGCAACTCCGACGGCGGCATCGTCGAAACCAAGGAACGGTCGTTTGGCGAAGTCACCTGTGTCGCCCGCATTGAGGATTGGAGCTGAGGCAGGGGGCGGCGCGGCGGGCGCCGAGCAAGAGAACGGGCGGCCCGCAGGCCGCCCGTTCAAAGCTCTTCTCTACAAGGCGAGGCTCAGGCCGCGCTTTTTGACTTGTAGTAGTTGGCGTTGATCTCCGCGTATTTGGCCCACTCTGCCGGGAGCTGGTCCTCGGCGAAACAGGCGTCGACGGGGCATGCCTCAACGCAGGCGTCGCAGTCGATGCACTCGTCCGGATCGATGTAGAGCATCTCGACCGAGTCGTAATCGGGCTCGTCGGGCGTCGGGTGGATGCAGTCGACCGGACAGACCTCGACACACGAGTTGTCCTTGGTGCCGATGCAAGGCTCGGCGATGACGTAGGTCATTCGGCGCTTTCTCCTAAGTCGGTTTCCGGGTGCCGACCGGGGAATGCCCCGGCCAAGCGCGAGCGATCATTTTAGGGATGTGGGACGGCAGGCGGCGTCACTAGGGTTGTCTGGGATGAAAGACGCAGGCAAAAGGGCTCGTCGCCGATGCTGCTGCTGACCGGGGCGACCGGGAGCATCGGGTCGCGGTTGTTGCCGCAGCTGCTGGAGCGCGGCGACGATGTGCGCTGCCTGGTGCGCGAGCCGCGGCGGCTGGGGTCACGGCGGGTCGATGTGCAGATCGCGCTCGGCGACCTCGGCGAGATGTCGGATCCTTACCTGGTGCGACAGGCGCTGCGCGGGGTCGACACCGTCGTCCACCTGGCGGCAACGATCCGCGACCAGCCGCCGCACCGGATCGAGGAGCTGAACGGGCTGGCCACCGTGCGCCTGCTGCGGGCGGCCGAGCGCAGCGGCGTCAAGCGCTTCGTCTTCTTCAGCGCCCTCGACGCCCAGGCGGCGCAGCGGACCCGCTTCTTCCGCGCCAAGTGGCTGGCCGAGCGCGCCGTCGATTCCTCGCCGCTGGCGACGACGGTCTTCGCCCCCTCGATCGTCTACGACCACAGCGACCCCTGGATCACGCTGCTGCGGCGCTTCTCCTTCCTGCCGGTGCTGCCGGTCTCGGGCACGGGGCGGGCGCGGTTCGAGCCGATCTGGGCAGAGGACGCCGCCCGCTGCGTCGCCGCCTCGCTGGCCGCGGCCCCGCAGCGACGGCACGAGCTGGCCGGGCCGGAGGCGATGACCTACGACCAGATGTCCGACCTTGTCAGCCGCATCGCCGGGCGGCCGCGGCCGCTGGTCCACCTCCCCCTGCCCCTGGTTCGGGCCAGCTTGATCGCCCTGCGCTCCGTTTTCGGCGAGGCCGTGTTTGCAACCTGGGAGGAGGCCGAGCTGATGGAGGTCTCGATGGTCAGCGAGCGCGGCACGGCAGATGCCGAGGCGCTCGGAGTCGAGCCAAGGAGGATGAGCGATGTGCTGGAGGATTCCTAACCGGGCCGCGGTCCTGGCGATCGCCCTGGCCGGGCTGTTCGCGAGCAGCGCTTCGGCGCTGACGCTGGCACCGCCAAAGCCAAGTGTCTTCTTCGGGGTCAGCGACAAAGGGACCACCCAGGACTTCAACGAATTTTCCGGCCTGCTGGCCAAGCACCCAGCGCTGCTCGAGACCTTCCACCCCTGGGGCAACAGCCTCAACGCCTCCTACGAACGCTGGCGGGAAACCGGCACGCGGCCGATCCTGGCGATCTCCAGCGCCGACGACCAGACGCTGGCGGAGCTGATCACGCCGGAGCAGATCGCCCTCGGGGCCGGCGACGACTACCTGCTCCAGCTCAACGACTTCTTCGCCAAACACGGCCTGCCCGCCTACATCCGCCCACTCGGCGAGCCCAACCGCTGCCTCAACGTCTGGTCAGCGGTCAACTGCGACGGCACCCAGAAAGGCGGCGAACACACCAGCGGCTGGTACAAACAGGCCTTCCGCCGGATCGCGATCATCGTCCGTGGCGGCCAGACCCTGGAAGGGATCAACACGACCCTGGCCGAAGTCGGCCTGCCGCCGCTGAACCGGACCAAAGGACCCAACCCGGAAAGCCTGCCGGCGGCGCCGGTGAGCATGGTCTGGAGCCCGCTGCCGGGCGGCTCGCCGCGGGTCAAGGGCAACTTCCCGGGCAACTACTGGCCGGGCAGCCGCTGGGTCGACTGGGTCGGCACCGACTTCTACTCGCAGTACCCCGTCTGGGAAGACCTCAACCGCTTCTACAAGGGCGTCCAGTGGCGCAACAAGCCGGTCGCGATAACCGAGTGGGCGGTCTCCGGCAGCGACGAACCGCGCTTCGTCAAACAGCTCGTCTCCTGGACGGTCAAGCGCCCGCGGGTGCGGATGTTCGTCTACTACGACGGCTTCGGCCCCGGTGCCAACCCCTACGACCTCGGGCTCTACCCACGCACCACCAACACCCTGCGCCTGAAGCTGCGCCGCGCCAACTTCCTGCAGACCGCCGAATACAACGCCGGCCTCCTCCCCCCGCTGCCGCCAAAGGCAAAACCAACCCCAACCCCCACGCCCGCCCCAACCCCAACGCCCTAGCCGCCGACGGGCCTCAAAGTGAACCCATGGGTCACTTTGAGGCCCGTCGGCGGAGGGCTGCTTGCGCGAGCAGGCCTTTGATCCGCTGGGCGAGATCGCGAGGTTCGTGTTCGACCTGCGCCCAGGTGCACCGGGAGACCTGCCATCCGGCTAGCTGCAACCGCTGCTCCCGGAGGCGATCGCTCTCGAAAGCAGAGCCGGTGTCGTGGTAGCGATGGCTGTCGGTTTCGATGATCAGGCCGACATCGCGCCAGAGGAAATCGGGCTTGAGATGGCGGCCTTCAATAGTCAGGGACACGTTGACCTCGGGCCGTGGCAGGTCGGCTCTGGCGCACATGCGCAGGAACAGCCGCTCAAGGTGGCTGCGCGTCCGCTTGGTCTGCGGATCGAGTTCGTCGAGGATCAGCCGCAGTCGAGCGACTCCTCGGCGGCCGCGACTGCGCCGGATCAGCCTGCGCAACGCGGCCCGGTCGAGAAGGCGCAGGACCTCCGCCTCGGCAACGGCCTTCCTCAACTCCCAGATCGGCAGTTCGCCGGCTAGGTCCAACAGCACCCGGGAGACACTCGTGCAGGGGATGCCGTTCAGCACGGTCCGGTCGGCCTCCGTCAGCGAGCCATCCCGATGCGCCCTGATTCCCTTTGGAATCCGCCCCCGTCGATTCGGCGCGGTCACGTCAATCAAAGGGCGTCGGTCCTCCCGCAATCCCCACAATGCCGCCGCCGACCGATGCGAGAGGACAGCGCCGGGTCCGCAGGCAAGCACTGCCGCCATCCTCCGCCCATCCAGAGTTAGTGCCGAATGCCCAACCGCGTAAACGCCCTGGTGCAGCGGATGCAGTCGTCCAGCCTCTGCTCGCTTGTACGCAGCCTCCTTGCCGACACCGATACCTCGCAGCTGAGGGAGGGAGATCACACCGTGCTGAACAGCGGCCAATGACGCGATCGCCCGATCTGGGCTGCCCTTTTCCCGCCGACGGGCCGATAAGTGACCCATGGGTTCACTTTGAGGCCCGTCGGCGGGGGGTTTGGGGGGTGCTGCGGTGGCCATGGGGGGAGCTTGGCCGGTGCGGGCGCGCGGGTGTGTGCGGAACTTGGCGAATGTGCGGCAAGAGCGTGGCGATTTGGACGGCCCAGGGGCAAAAAAAGAGAGGCCCGGGTTGCCCCGGGCCTCTCGAAAATCACACGCCTTGGCGGCGTGGTTACATCATGCCGCCCATGTCGGGCATACCGCCCGGCATGCCACCGCCGGCGCCGCCTTCCTCTGGCGGCTCGGCGATGATCGCCTCGGTGACGAGGATGTTCTTCGCGATCGAGGCTGCGTTCTCCAGCGCTGAGCGGGTGACCTTGGTCGGGTCGATGACGCCGGCCTTGATCAGGTCCCCGTACTCGCCGGTGGCGGCGTTGAGGCCTTCACCCGGCTTCAGGTCGCGGACCTTGTTGACCACTACCGAGCCCTCCTCGCCGGAGTTCTCGGCGATCTGGCGGACCGGCTCCTCGAGGGCGCGATGGACGATCCGCGCACCCGTCTGCTCGTCGGCGTCGCTGCCGACCTTGTCGGGGTCGAGGCCGTCCTGCGCGTTCAGCAGCGCGACGCCGCCGCCCGGCACGACACCCTCCTCGAGCGCTGCGCGAGTCGCCTGCAGGGCATCCTCGACGCGGTGCTTTTTCTCCTTCATCTCGGTCTCGGTGGCAGCGCCGACCTTGACCACTGCGACACCGCCGGCAAGCTTGGCGAGACGCTCCTGGAGCTTCTCCCGATCGAAGTCGGAGTCGGTGTTCTCGACCTCCTGTTTGATCTGCTTGATCCGGCCCTTGATGTCATCGGCGGCGCCTGCGCCGTCGATGATCGTCGTCGTGTCCTTGGAGACGACGACGCGGCGGGCTTTGCCGAGCTGCTCGATCTGGGTGTTCTCCAGTTTCAAGCCCATCTCCTCGGTGATCACCTCGCCGCCGCTGAGGATCGCGATGTCCTCGAGCATGCGCTTGCGGCGATCGCCGAAGCCCGGCGCCTTGACGGCGACACCGGTGAAGGTGCCCCGCAGCTTGTTGACGACGAGCGTCGCAAGGCACTCGCCCTCGACGTCCTCGGCGACGATCAGCAACGGCTTGCCGCCCTGCATGACGCCCTCGAGCACCGGCAGGATGTCCCGCACGGAGCCGATTTTCTGGTTGGCGATGAGGATGTAGGGGTCCTCGAGCACTGCCTCCATGCGGTCCTGGTCGGTGACCATGTAGGGCGAGATGTAGCCCTTGTCGAACTGCATGCCCTCGGTGAACTCCAGCTCCATGCCGAAGGTCTGGCCCTCCTCGACGTTGACGACGCCGTCTTTGCCGACCTTCTCGATCGCGTCGGCAATCACGTTGCCGATCTCGTCGTCACCGGCGGAAATGGCGGCGACACGGGCGATCTGCTCCTTGCCGGCAACCTCTTTCGACTGCTTCTCGCGCAGGTTCTCGACGACCTTGTCGACGGCCTGCTCGATGCCGCGGCGCAGGGCCAGCGGGTTGGCGCCGGCGGCCACGTTCTTCAGCCCCTGGCGGACGATGATCTGGGCCAGCAGGGTCGCCGTCGTGGTGCCGTCTCCGGCCACGTCGTTGGTCGCCGTGGCGACCTCGCGGACGAGCTGGGCGCCCTGGTTTTCAAAGACGTCCTCAACCTCGATCTCGCGGGCGATGGTGACGCCGTCGTTGGTGATCGTCGGCGCGCCGAACTTTTTGTCGAGCACGACGTAGCGACCTTTGGGGCCGAGGGTTACCTTGACGGCGTCGGCTACTGCGTCGACACCGCCCTGGAGAGCCCCCCGAGCCTCCTCGCTGAACTTCAGCTCCTTGTGAGCCATTTGTTTTCGTTCCTCCTTGAGTTCTGGTTCGTGGGGCTAGGAGATCTTGGCCAGGACGTCCGACTCGCGCAGCACCAGCAACTCGTCGTTCTCGACGGTCACCTCGGTGCCTCCGTATTTGGAGTAGAGGACCTCATCGCCCTCGTTCACGTCGAGCGGGCGGCGCGAGCCGTCCTCGTTGATGGCGCCGTCGCCGACGGCGACGACCTTGCCCTTCTGTGGCTTCTCCTTGGCCGTGTCGGGGAGGACGATGCCGCTGGCGGTCGTCTCCTCCTCGTCAATCGGCTTGACGATTAGCCTGTCCCCGAGGGGCGTCAGCTTCATCCGTGAACCTCCGTTATAGGTCGGTAGTACTGGTCAAAGTCAGGAAATCGCGCTCTGAAGCCGATTCGCGGCTCCATTGCGGCTGGCACTCTCAATTGCAGAGTGCCAGCAGGACTGAAAGTTAGCAGCCGCGGCTCAGCCGCCGGCCAGCAACTTGCAGCCCAGCAGGCGCGAGATCCCCTCGCCACCGCGGGCCATCACCCAGTCGTGGTTCCACTCGAAGGCGGGCCGCAGCAGCGGCGCCATCAGGTTCATCCAGGGCTTGGTGGTGGCGACGTTCCACTCGTAGAGGACGGCGGTCGCCCCCTCCTGCTCGTAGAGGCGCCAGCGGCCGACCCCTTCCAGCTCGCCGACCGCGTGGCCTTCGAGCAGGTGCATCGGCTCGACCCGCTTTGTCGTCACCTCGAACTCGACCCGGTAGGGCAGCAGGCTCTTCCAGACCAGGCGCGAGACGCTGCCGACCCCGCTCGGCTCGCCCGCCTTCAGCTCTTCGGCCTCCTCCACCCCGCGCCACCAGGAGGGCCAGCGCTCCTGGTCGTAGATCGCGTCCCAGACCGGCTCGCGCGGGGAATCGAGCAGCCAGGTCGTGAGGAAGCGGTACTCGGCCATCAGTTGTGGCTCGGCGTCTCCCCATTGCCGAAATGAGCCCCGGGAGGCTCGACGATCTGGGAGAAGCGGATCACGGTGACGAGGTCGTCGATGGTGACCGTGCGGCTGTAGATCTGCTCAAGGAAGTTGGTCGTTTCCTCAAGCCGGCGGAACTCCGGATTGTCGTGCTCGATGTCGCGCGGCGAGAGTTCGGAGATCTTCTTCACCTCGACGTCGTCGATCACCGCCGAGAAGATTTTCTCGCGTGGGCTGTGGCGGTAGCCGACCGTGACCCAGACGACCTGGCCGCGCTCGTACTTGCCGCTCTTGTTGCCGAGCCGGATCGTCGCGGTCTTGCGGCCGCGTTTGAGCTGGTCAACGAAGACAGCCGAGTAGAAGTTGAGAACGTAGATACCGCCGCGCATCGAGGGCGCGAGCGTACCTGACCCGGACGGATTGCCGAGGCTGCTCCAGATTTACGCCGCGGCGGCCGATGACTGTGGGGATGCCACACGAACGAGACTTCTGCCGGCCGATGTTCGGCCTCCTCCTGGTCGCCGCGCTGCTTCTCGGCCTGGTCGCCACTAGCCAGGCGGGCGCAGCCACCTGCGCCGGCAAGCAGGCAACCATCGTCGGCACCGCCGGCAACGACGTCATCGTCGGCAAGAAAGCGAGCGACGTGATCTACGGTGGCGGCGGCAACGACACGATCTCCGGCGGGCCCAACGGCAACGACACGATCTGCGGCGGGCCTGGCGACGACAAGATCTCCGGCGGCCGCGGCTTCGACAAGCTCTACGGCGAAGGCGGCGACGACACGCTTTCCGGCGCGACCGGCTCAGACCGGATTGACGGCGGCGCGGGCGACGACCGCCTGCTCGGCGCCCAGGGGGCCGACGGCCTCTACGGCGGTGGCGGCAACGACTTCATGCTCGGCGCCAAAGGCCCCGACCGTCTCGACGGCGGGGCTGGCGACGACTACCTCGACGGCAAGCAGGGCAGCGACAAAGTCCTTGGCGAAGGCGGCAACGACATGCTGGTCGGCGACAAGGGCAACGACAGCCTCGATGGCGGCGAAGGGGACGACAAGCTTGACGGCGGCCCCGGCGACGACCCGTCGCTCGAAGGCGGCCCCGGGCGCGACACTGTGTTCGGCGGCGCCGGCAGCGACAACGCCAGCGGTGGCGCGGGCGACGGCGACGTGGTCCGCGGCGACAGCGGCGAAGACAATCTCGACGGCGGCCCCGGCGCCGAGGACATCGTCTCCTACTCCAGCGCCACCCGCGGCGGCGTCACCGTCGACCTCGGCAGCGGCCGCGCCAAAGGCGACGGCCACGACACGCTGACCGGCTTCGAGGACGTCGTCGGCTCAGCCCAGGGCGACGACATCTCTGGGGACAGCGAAACCAACCGTCTCGACGGCGGCATCGGCGACGACACCCTGAACGGCGATGGCGGCGCCGACCAGGCCTTTGGCGGCGCCGGCAGCGACGACTGCCAGGACTTCGCCACCGAGAACTCGTGCGGGCCGGAAGCGAACCCGCCGGGCAACGAAACGCTCGTCATCCTCAACCAGGGACTCGACGAAGCCGGCCTCGTGATCCAGGGCGACTCCGGCCCCAATGACATCCACGTCTCTTTCGACGGCAGCGCCTGGACGGTGACCGACAACGGCTCGATCTTCAGCGGCGAAGGCTGCATCGCCGGCAACGGCGCCCGGACCAGCGTCAGCTGCCCCAGCGTGGTCCCGATCGGGTTGATCGTGATCACCGGCAACGGCGGCGACGACACGATCTCGATCGACCCCAGCGTCCCCGCCGGGGTCAAGGTCCGCGCCAACGGCAACGCCGGCTCCGACACGCTCAGCGGCGGGGCGGGCGACGACGTGCTGGAGGCGGGCGAGAACTACAACAGCCCCGACAGCGGCAACGACACCCTGATCGGCAACGGCGGCAGCGACGTCCTCTACGCCGACCCCGGCGCCGACACGCTCCAGGGCGGGCCTGGCGACGACCTCCTCGTCTCCTCGGTCGCCGTCTGCCAGGGCCACACCTACGACGGCGGCCCCGGCAGCGACACAGTCTCCTATGGGCGTTCCAACGCGGCGCTGAACGTGACCCTGGGCGGCACAGGCGGCCCGGCCGGCTGCGCCACGCCCGACCATGTTCTGGCCGATAACGAGAGCCTGGAGGGATCCGACGGGCCCGATGTCCTGACCGGCGACAGGAAGGCCAACAGCTTCCTCGGCCACCTCGGCGCCGACACCTTCATCGGCAAGGGCGGCGGCGACTTCATCGACGCGATCGACGGCCAGCGCGATAAGAAGATCGACTGCGGCGGTGGGGCCAAGAGCGGCGAAGTGATCAAAGACTCCGTCGATCCCGCGCCCATCGGCTGCTGAGGTTGCGCCGAGCGTGAGAACTTGGCAACCTGCAGGGGTGCCTCAACTGAACCCTCTCGGCGGGGGAGGTCGGCTCTCCGCGCTCCTCGCCGCCATCCTCTGCCTTTCCGCAGCGCTGCTCCTGATCACAGCAGGCGCGGCGGCCGCGTCCTCCTGCCTCGGCAAAAAAGCGACGATCGTGCGCGGCGGCGGCAATGACGTGATCCAGGGGACCAAGGCGCCCGACGTGATCGTCGCCGGCGGCGGCAATGACCGGATCAGCGGGCTCGGCGGCAACGACCGCATCTGCGGCGGCCCTGGCGACGACACGATCGACGGTGGCAAAGGCGTCGACCGGATCGACGGCGAAGGCGGCAACGACACGATCACCGGCAGCAAGGGCCCCGACACCCTCGCCGGCGGCGCCGGCGACGACTACATCAACGGCGAGCAGGGCAGCGACGAAATCGACGGTGGCTCGGGCAACGACAACCTGCTCGGCGACAAGGGCAACGACAGCGTCGAGGGCGGGCTCGGCGACGACCGGATCGAAGGCGGGCCCGGCGACGAGAAAGCGCTCGACGGTGGGCCGGGCGCAGACACGATCTTCGGCGGGGCCGGCAGCGACAACATCGACGGTGGGCCCGGCGACGGCGACATCGTCAGCGGCGACGCCGGCACCGACGCCCTCAACGGCGGCGAAGGCGCGCAGGACATCGTCTCCTACTCCAGCGCCACCCGCGGCGCCGTCCAGATCAACCTCGCCGCTGGCCTCGCCAAAGGCGACGGCCACGACTCGATCACCGGTTTCGAGGATGTCGTCGGCTCTCCCCAGGGGGACAACATCGTCGGCGACGGCGGTCCCAACCGGCTCGACGGCGGCGTCGGCGACGACACCCTCAACGGCGGTGGCGGTGGTGACGAAGCCTTCGGCGGGCCTGGCACCGACGCCTGCAGCAACTTCGCCGCCGAACACTCCTGTGGACCCGAAGTCGGGCCCCCCGCCAGCAGCGCCTACGTGATCCTCAACCAGGGCCTCGACGGCGACAGCCTCGTGATCCAGGGCAGCCAGGGTTCCGACGACCTCCACATCGGGCGCGGGCCGGCCGCCTGGTCGATCTCCAACAACGGCCCGGTCTTCGCCGGCGACGGCTGCAGCAACGTCGGCCCTAACGCGGTCTCCTGCCCCGGCGTGCCTTCGCCGGCGCTGATCGTCGTCACCGGCGGCAACGGCGACGACGCGATCACGACCGAACCCAGCATCCCGGCCAGCGCCAAGGTGCGGATCAACGGCAACGGCGGCAGCGACACGATCACCGGCGGCGCCGGTGACGACGTGCTCGAAGCCGGCGAGAACTACCACGGCCCCGACAACGGCAACGACACCCTGATCGGCAACGGCGGCAGCGATGTCCTCTACGCCGACCCCGGCGCCGACAGCCTCGTCGGCGGCGCCGGCAACGACCTGCTCGTCTCCTCGGTCGCCGTCTGCCAGGGCCACACCTACGACGGTGGCCCCGGTGACGACACCGTCTCCTACGCGCGTTCCAACGCGCCGCTGAACGTGACCCTGGGCGGCACCGGCGGCCCCGCCGGCTGCGCCACGCCCGACCACGTCCTGGCCAGCAACGAGAGCCTCGAGGGCTCCGACGGCGCCGACGTCCTGATCGGCAACAACAAGGACAACAGCCTGCTCGGCCACCTCGGCGCCGACACCTTCATCGGCAAGGGCGGCAGCGACTTCATCGACGCCGTCGACGGCCAGCACGACAAGAAGATCGACTGCGGCGGCGGCAACGACGAAGTGATCAAGGACGGCAACGACCCCGCCCCAATCAGCTGTTAGCTGACGGCCTCAGAAAATGTAGTTGCGGAGCTTTGGGGCGTCTAGCACCGTCACCCTGCCTCGGCCGGAGCGGACGACGCCGGAGCGTTCGAGGTCGGCGAGGAAGCGGCTGACGCTCTCGCGCGAGGTTCCCGCCAGCTGGGCCAGGTCGGCCTGGTTCATCCGGATCGTCACCTCGCCCGCCTCGCCGCCGCGCGGGGTCTCGTCGGCGACCAGCTGCGAGAGGACGCCGGCGACGCGGCTGGGCACGGTCTGGAAGGACTGGCGCGAGATCCGCTCGTTGGCGGCGCGCAGGCGGCGGACCAGCGCCGCGATCAGCTTCACGGTGATATCGGGGTGCTTGGCCAGCAGCGCCCGGACGTCGCCCGCCGGCAGCGCCAGCAGCTCGCCGTCGGTCAGCGCCTCGACGCTGGCCGAGCGCACCTCGCCGTCGAGCATCGCCAGCTCGCCGAAGATGTCGCCGGGGCCGAGGGTGGCGAGGGTGATCGCCCGCCCGTCGGAGTGCTCGCGGGTGACGCGGAAGCTGCCCGAGCGGACGATGTAGCAAGCGTCGGAGTGGTCGCCCTCGTGGAAGACCCGGATCGCCGCCGGGAACGAGCGCGGCACCGCCACCCGCGAAAAGCTCTCGAGCTCGTCCTCCTCGAGGTCGGCGAAGAGCGGCACACTGCGCAACAGCTGGATCGGGCTCTCCTCGATCTCCCCCATATAGGGATTATCCGGGAACGCCCTATGCGGTCGCGGTGAGTTTGCGGGGGCCGCGGCTGAAACCCGCGTTTAGCAGGGCTTTCTCGTGGCCGGAGCCGATCACCGGCTGGCCGTCGAGTTTCTCGATCCCGAGCTTGGGCAGGGTCCCGGCGGAGACGGCTTTGGCCAGGGCCCCCATCGCCTCGGCCAGCTGGGCGTCGTCAAGCGGGACCAGGCGCTGGAGGCCGCGGCCGCCGCGCTCGACGTAGACGAGCGGCTCGCCGTCGCGAAGGAGGACGTGGGCGCCGGGGGCGCGGGCGGGGCGGCGGCCACCCTCCCGCTTCGGCCAGGGCAGGGTCGCGCCGTAGGGGTTGGCGGGGTCGGTCGCGGCGAGGACCGTGTAGGAACCGTCGGCTTCGGGCAGCGAGCGCAGGCGCTCGACCGCGCCGGGCAGGGCGAACTGGGCGCCGCCAAGGCCCTCGACGAAGTAGCCGCGGCGGGCGGTGCCGAGCAGCTCGAGGTTGCCGAGCTCGGCGTAGAGGGTCGAGAAGCCGCCGGGGACGCCCTCGGCGAGCACGGTCTCGCGGGTGACGATGCCGTGGCGCTCCAGCATCAGCTCGGCCTGGGCGCGCAGGCGCGGGCCGCCGCCGGGGGCATTGGCGAAGAGCGGCGCGGTCAGCGACCAGCGCCCCTGGACGGCGGCGCCGGCGGTCGAGCGGCGGCGGGCGAAGCGGCGTCCCTGGCGCTCCGAAGGCGGCACCGCGCGCAGGCGCGGCGCGCGCAGCGGCGAGAAGGCGTCGTTGGTCACCTCACCCGACCAGGCCAGGTCCCAGAGCGCGGTGTGCAGCTCCTCGGTCGGGTGGTCGAGGTCGGCGAGCAGGTCGAGCCAGAAGTCGGGGCCGGCGCCGAGGCGCTCGCGGATCGCGTCGTGGACCTCGCCCTCGGGCCGCTCCAGCTTGACGTTGGCCGGCGGCGGCCCGGCGAGGCGGACGTCTTCGCGGAAGTAGAGGGCGACGCGGCCATCGCTGCGGCCCAGCGAGCCGGCCCCGACCCAGACCACCTCGCCGCTGGTGCAGAGTTCGTCGAGCCAGACCGTCGAATAGGCGCCAAGCCGCCGCGGCAGCACATCGTTCTCCCAGACTTTGGGAGTGAGGGCGACGCCCTGCAGCGGCACCAGCGCCTCGCGCAGGCGGTCGGGGCCGGCGCCGGCGCGGCGGTGGGCGTCGACGTTCTGCCAGCTCGGCAGGAAGCGGGCGAGCTGGGTGCGGTCGGCGGCTTCGACCTCGCGCCGCAGGTGGGCGAGGCTGGCGCGGCGGACGCGGCGCAGGACTTCAGAGTCGCACCACTCGCGCTCGCTGCCGCCCGGCAGCAGCTCGCCGCGGACCAGCGTCCCGGCCCGCTCCAGCTCGCGCAGCGCCGGCCCCGGGTCGACCCCGTAGCGGGCCAGGGGCTGAGCGGTCGGGAAGGGGCCGTGGGTGCGCGCGTAGCGGCCGAAGAGCGAGCCGATCGGGTCGGGGTGGGCTTCGAGGAAGCTCTCCGGCAGCCCGGCCGGCGGCGGCGCCCCGAGCGCGTCGCGGTACATGCCCGCATCCTCGGCGGCGATGTAGCGCTCCTCGCCGTCGATCCGGACCATGGCGGCGCGGCGCTCGGCGATCAGCTTCTCCAGCATCGAGGCGGCCGAGTAGCCCTCGACCACCCGTTCCTCGCACTCGGCCGCGGTCAGGTCGCCGAGGTTGCGCAGCACCTGCTGCAGGGCATCGCGGTCGCCGGCGCGGCCGGCCTCGGTCCGGTGCTGGAGCTGGGCCTCGACCTCTTCCAGCGCTTCGGGGTCGATCAGCTCACGCAGCTCCTCCTGGCCGAGCAGCTCGCGCAGGAGGTCACGGTCGAGCGCCAGTGCCGCCGCCCGCCGCTCGGCGTTGGGCGTGTCGCCCTCGTACATATAGGTGGCGACGTAGTTGAAGAGCAGCGAGGAGGCGAAGGGCGAGGCGGTCGGGGTCTCGACCTCGACCAGGCTGAGCTTGCGCGAGTGCAGATCGCGCAGCAGCTCGCCCAGCGACGGCAGGTCGAGGACGTCGCTGAGGCACTCGCGGTAGGTCTCGAGGATGACCGGGAAGCGGGGGAAGTCGCGGGCGACCTCGAGCAGGCTCTGCGCCTTCAGCCGCTGCTGCCAGAGCGGTGTGCGCTTGCCCGGGTAGGCGCGCGGGATCAGCAGCGAGCGCGAGGCGTTCTCGCGGAAGCGGGCGCCGAACAGGGCCGAGCCGGAGAGCTCGGCGACGACCAGCTCCTCAAGTTCGTCGGGCTCGATCATCACCAGGTCGGCGGGCGGCGGCTCGTCGGCGTCGGGGAGGTGGATGACGATGCCGTCGTCGGAGGAGATCGCATCGACCTCGAGATCGCGCTCGCTGCGGATCTTCTGGCTCATCGCCAGCGCCCAGGCGGCGTGGACGCGGCCGCCGAAGGGCGAGAGCACGCAGAGCCGCCAGTCGCCGATCTCGTCGCGGAAGCGCTCGACCACGATCGTCTCGTCAGAGGGGACGACGCGGGTCGCCTGCTGCTGCTCGCGCAGGTAGGTGACGAGGTTCTCGGCGGCGAGGCGGTCGAGGTCGTACTCAGCGGCGAGCTCCTCGGGCGAGCGCGAGACCGCCTCGCGGGCGAAGGCGCCGATCGCCCGGCCGAGCTCGGCCGGGCGGCCGATCCCGTCGCCCTTCCAGAAGGGCACCGCGCCGGGAGAGCCGGGGGCCGGGGTGACGATGACGCGGTCGCGGGTGATCTCCTCGATCCGCCAGGTCGTCGCCCCGAGCAGGAAAGTCTGGCCGGGGCGGGCCTCGTAGACCATCTCCTCGTCGAGCTCGCCGACCCGGCGGCCGTCGGGCAGGTGGACGCCGTAGAGGCCGCGATCGGGGATCGTGCCGGCGTTGGTCACCACCAGCGAGAGGGCGCCTTTGCGGCCGTGCATCTTGCCCTCGGTCCGGTCCCAGACGATCCGCGGCCGCAGCTCGGCGAAGCGGTCGGAGGGGTAGCGGCCGTCGAGCATGTCGAGCACGTTCTCGAGCTGCTCGCGCGAGAGATCGTGGAAGGGCGCGGTGGCGGTCACGAGGCGCTCGACCTCGTCGATCTCCCACTCGTCCAGCGCCGCCATCGAGACCAGGTGCTGGGCGAGCACGTCGAGCGGGTTCTGCGGGATCGTCGTCTCCTCGATCTCGCCTTCGCGCATGCGGCGGGCGACGACCGCGCACTCGAGCAGGTCGGCGCGGAACTTGGGGAAGATCCGGCCTTTGGAGACCTCGCCGAGGCCGTGGCCGGCGCGTCCGATCCGCTGCAGGCCGCGGGTCACCGACTTCGGCGACTCGACCTGGATCACCAGATCGACAGCGCCCATGTCGATGCCCAGCTCCAAGGAAGACGTCGCGACCAGGCAAGGGAGCTCGCCGGACTTCAACATCTCCTCGACCAGCGTGCGCTCCTCGTGGGAGAGGGAGCCGTGGTGGGCTCGGGCTATTTCCGTGGAGCTGCTGGTCGTGGAATCGTCATGGCCACCGTGCTCCGTTGCCGGCAGCTCCTGCTCGGGCTCGCCAGCGGCCAGCTCGTTCAAGCGCTTAGCTAGGCGCTCGGAGGCGCGGCGGTTGTTGACGAAGATGATCGTCGAGGTGTGGTTCTGGACGAGCTTCAGAAGTTCGGGGTAGATCGCCGGCCAAATCGAGCGCTGATGGACCAACGGCTCGCCCTCCGGGTGCGTCCCGTCCTCGGAGGCAAACGACGGTGCCCCGGGTTCGGCCATGTCCTCAACCGGGACGACGATCTCCAGATCGAGCTTCTTCGCGGTCCCGGCATCGACGATCTTGCACTCGCGTTTCGGGCCAACCAGGAACTCAGCTATCCGCTCCAACGGCCGCTGCGTCGCCGAGAGACCGATCCGCTGCAGGCGAACGGGGGAGGGTTCGCCGGAGCCTCCCCGCTGTTGCTCCGCCGAATCCTCCCCCGTTCGCCCCGCCAACCACTCAAGTCGCTCCAAAGTCAGCGCCAGATGCGAGCCCCGCTTGCTCTGGGCCACTGCGTGGATCTCGTCGACGATCACGGCCTCGACCCCGGTCAGGATCTCGCGCACGCCCGAGGAGAGCATCAGGTAGAGCGACTCCGGGGTGGTGATCAGGATGTCGGGCGGCGTTTTCCGCATCGCCCGCCGTTCGGCCTGGCTGGTGTCGCCGGTCCGCAGGCCGACCGAGATCTCGGCCCCAATCCCCCGCAACGGCGCCCGCAGGTTGCGCTCGATGTCGTAGGAGAGGGCCTTCAGGGGGGAGATGTAGACCAGCCGCACGCCGCCGCCGAGATCGTCGCGGCGGGCGAGGCGGTCGATGCCCCAGAGGAAGCTGGCCAGCGTCTTGCCGGAGCCGGTCGGGGCGCAGATCAGCGCGTTGTCGCCGCCGGAGATCGCCTCCCAGCCACCCGCCTGCGCCGGCGTCGGGCCCTCGAAGGAGGACTCGAACCAGCGCCTGACGGGCGCGCTGAAAGGCGCCAGCGGGTCAGGCTCTACGGTCGCTTTTGCATCGGTGGCCAACCCACCGATCTTACGCAGCCACCGCCGACGGGCCTAAAAGTGACCCATAGGTTCACTTTTAGGCCCGTCGGCGGGGTGTTACGGGGTGCCGCCGGCGAACTTGACGTAGGCCTTCCAGGATGGCTTCGCGACGAAGCCTTTCCCGAACAGGCCGGAGCCGTCGCAGAAGTTGCAGGACCCGGCCTGGTCGTCGACCGAGAACCAGAAGACCCGCTTGATCTTCCACTTCGCCTGGTTGGCGCTCAGCAGCCCGAAGGCGCCCTTGAGCTGGGTGGCCTGGCCCTGGGGGCCCTTGGCGAAGGAGTTGGAGCCGTCGGAGGCCGGCGGCCCCGAGCTCCAACCGAGCTCGGTGATCCAGAGGCCCTTGGAGGCATCGTGGTTCTGCTTCAGGATCGCGCGGATTTCTTCGATGTCCGGCGTCAACGACTTGTAGCTCCCCGAGTACGGGTGCAGGGCGATGCCGTTGAACTTGGACTTGATCCCAGGCGTCGTCGTGTACATCTGGTCGAGGAAGTCGGTGGCGAAGTAGGCCTGCGGCGGCTTCAGGTTCCTGGTCGCCTCGATTGGCCGGGCGAACATCCCGCCGAGGATGATCTGCGCCCCCGGATCGGCGCTTTTGATCGCCGAGTAAGAGAGCTTGACCAGCTTGCCGTACTCAGCCGGGTTCGGGTGGGCGACGAAGTACTTGAAGTTCTCCTCGTTCCAGATCTGCCAGGTGCGTATTGGGCGCTTCGGCACTTCCGGGTTCTCGGCCCAGAAGCTGCCGTTCGGCCCGTAGCGCAGCACCGCCTGCTTGACGAAGTTGCTCCAGCCGGAACGCTGCAGGCCGGTCCTGACGGGAAGGTTCGTCGGGCTGCCCCAGCGCCTGTCAACAGGCACCGCCCAGCTCGGGGCGCCGGAGAGGAAGGGCAGAACTTCAAGCCCGGCGATCGAGTCCGCCTTGACGATCGCGTCGGTGGCGGACCAGTCGAGCGACCCGCCCGAGGCCGGCTGCACCGAGGGCCAGCCAATCGGGGTGCGGACGGTGTCGACGCCGCCGAGCTTCAGCCGCTGCAGCTGTTCGGCGGTCGGCGTCGCCTGAGGCACGACGCCCCAGAACTGGGCGGGAACGGCCTCGGCCGCGCTGGCGAAGGCGCCAAGCCCAGCGGCTACCGCCAGGCTGGCCATGCAGGCACGCAGTCTTCTCGTCATTCGCTTCCTCCCTGTTGGCATCGGGCTAACTGGCCTTCGGCGAAACGGCCGCGCCGGGCCCGTCGCTGTTCTGGCGACGCTGCCTGATCACGAGGGCGCCGATCGAGATAGCGGCAAGCACCGCCAGCAAGATCAGGATCGGCACCAAGGGGGATGAGCCCCCGTCTGAAGAAGAGGCCGGCGCAGTGCTCTGAGGCTTGCTCTTGGCCGCCGAGCCGGTCTGCGGCGAAACGGTCGAGCCCTTGCCGGGGTTGGCCTGGCTGGTGCCGCCTTCGCCCGCCGTGCTTGGATTGAGGCCAGATGCCGACCCGCCGCCGGAGCCTGCTCCGCCCGACCCACTACCGTTCGAGCCGTTGCCGCCGCCGGCGCCGCCTGCGGTCGCTCCGCCAGTTTCCGCATTGGATGACTTCGCGGGGGGTTCTGAAGGGTGCGTGTTGTGAGTCTGGGGAATGCCGGTAGCGGTGGGCGGGGCGTCGTTGTATTCGATGCCAGTGGCTTCCGAAGCCTGAGCAACCGGTACAAAGCAAGCCAATGCCAGCAGAGCAAGCACTGACAGAAGCCCGAAAGTTGAGTGGCCCGAGCGGCGGGCCTGGTGGCGGCGTGTCTGAATCATGGCGGGCAAGGTTAGACCAAACGGCGGCGTTGATCGCTCCGATAGCCCTGATCGGAGGGCTGGCGCTGGCTGGAGGCGGCTACGGATTGAGCGCTCGCCACGTCGCCGGTTTGGCTGTGTGGCTGCTTGTGGTCGGCCTGCTGGCGCTCGGAGTCGCCTCGCGGGCGACCTTTGGACGTCCGTTCTACTGGGCGGGTGGGCTAATTCTCGGTTTGGCGCTTTTGTCTGCACTTTCATCCCTTTGGTCGGGGTCGACTGAGCTGAGCGTCATCGAGGCGGACCGCGTTCTGGTCTACCTCAGCTTCTTTCTTGCCGCGTTCCTCATCGCCCAAACCGACGAAAGGCGGCAACGATTCGCTGAAGGCCTGGCAATCGCGGTCACACTGGTCGCGTTTCTAGCTCTGGGGGGTCGTCTCCTCCCCCACGTTTTCGAGTTTGCCCACACCTTTGAAGCGGGCTCGCGGCTGGGCTACCCGCTCGGCTACTGGAACGCCAACGGGGCGATGTTCGGGATCGCGGCGGCGCTGCTGCTGTGGACAAGCCGGCGCTCGGAGTCGGCCGCCCTGCGCTGGTTCTCGGCCGGGGCGATGCCCGCGGTGCTCCTCGCCCTTTACTTCACCTACTCCCGCGGCGGCCTGCTCTCCCTGCTTGTCGCCACCGGCTGCCTGCTCGTCCTCTCCAAGGACCGGCTCTGGCTGCTGGCGACCCTCGGGGCCGGCGCGCTGGCGGCGCTGCCGGCGGTGCTCGCGGTGCAGGCCCGCTCCGGCATCGCCAACAACTTCCCGACCCAGGAAACCGTCGACCAGGGAGTGACGGTGCTGCTGATCCTGCTCGCCGGGGTCGCCCTCGCCCTGCTGCTCTACGCCGGGCTGCGACGGCTCGAGCGCAGGGGCGGCGCCTTGACCGGGCACGCCGTGCGGCTCTCCCAGAGCCCGGTCCTGCTGAAGCGGGTCGCGCTCGCCTTTGCCCTGCTGGCGATCGCCGCCGCGATCGCGGTCGGCGGCCGCGCCTGGGATCAGTTCTCCAGCTCCGACGTCCAGTTCCCCGCCAACCCACAGCAGCACTTCAGCCAGCTCTCCGGAGCCGGCCGCCACGACTTCTACCGGGTGGCGATCGACGCCTTCGGCGAAGAGCCGCTAATCGGCCACGGAGCCGGCACCTACCAGTTCTCCTGGAACGAGCTGCGCTCGATCAACATGCCCGTCCACAACGCCCACTCGCTCTACCTGGAGGCGTTCGCCGAGCTCGGGCTGCTCGGCGGCCTGCTCGTCCTCGCCCTGGTCGGCGGCCTGCTCTGGACCGGGTTCGCCGCCTGGCGCGCCGCCGCCGAGCCCCAGCGCGACCGCTATGCGGCGCTGCTGGCGGCGATGCTGGCCTTCGCGATCGGCGCCGGCTTCGATTGGTTCTGGGAGATCGCCGGCCTCGGAGCGGTCTTTTTCCTCGCCGCCGGTGTCCTGGTCAGCGTCAGGTGCGTGCAGCTCGCATCGGGCCCCGGCGGGAAAAAGGAGGACGGGCGCCGCTTCGGGCTGGCGGTCGCCGGCCTCGTGCTCGCCTGGATCAGCGCGATCGCGCTGATCGGCCCGCTGGTCGTCCAGCACGAGCTGAAGTCGAGCCAGGCCTCGGCGGCGAGCGGGAACATCGCCGGCGCGGTCGACCATGCCAACACCGCCCGCTCGGTCGAGCCCTGGGCCGCCTCCCCCTACGTGCAGCTCGGCCTGCTCGCCCAGCTGCAGGGCGACTACCCGACCGCGACGGCGCGGCTGACCCAGGCGATCGCCCGCGAAGACCGCAACTGGCAGCTCTATTACCTGCGCTCGAAGGTCGAGCACGAAGCCGGCGAAGCGGCGGCGGCGCGGGCCGACATCGCCCACGCCCAGCGGCTGAACCCGCTTGAGGCCTGCCTCCGATCCGGTTGGACCTGCGGGTGAGCGTGATGGCCCGACCCGCCCAGAAAGGCTCGGCTAGGCAGGCGCCGGGGCCGAGCCCTGCCGCGCCCGTGCCGCAGCGCCAGCGAACCGACATGGCCGCCCGCCTCGGCCTGATCGGGCCGGAGGGCTCGCGGCGCCGCGGCGCCCTGCTGCGGCGGCTGCTGGCGGCGGGCGACTGGACCGCCCTGATCGCCGCCCTCTGCGTGGCGACAGCGACTACCTCGACCACCGACGTCGCCACCCTCTTCTGGGCGGTGATGGTCAGCCCGGTCTGGATCCTGATCATCAAGCTCCACGGTCTCTACGACAACGACCACCGCCGGATCCGCCACAGCACCCTCGACGAGATCTCCAGCCTGATCTCGGCCAGCGCCCTGGGGACGCTGGCGATCGACGGCCTGCTGGCGCTCAGCCCGGCCGGGGCGCTCTCGCCGCAGAGCGCGATCTTGGTCGGGGTCATCGCCTTCCTCGGCAGCTTCGTCGCCCGCGCCGTGCTGCGCTTCCTCTGGCACTGGCTGACCGGGATCGCGACCGGGATCGTGGTCGGGCCGGCCAGCGCGGTCGGGATGGTCGCGCGCCGTGTCTCCACCCACCCTGAGGCGCGCCTGCACCTGGCCGGCTACCTCTCTCTGCGCGAGGACGAGGACTCCGGGGCCGCCCCCGACGGATTGCCGCGGCTGGGATCGATCGCCGACATCTCGCGCGTGGCCGAGGCCTACGACGTCGAGCGGGTGATCGTGGCCGAGCGCGAGATGAGCGAGCCGGCCGCCGAGCGCCTGATCGAGGAGTGCAAGGAGGTGGGGCTGGGGCTGACCTTCCTGCCCCAGCACTTCGGCCTGCTCGGGCCCGGCATCGAGCTCAACCGCCTCGCCGAGCTGCCGGTCCTCGACTTCCGCTTCTCCGACCCGCCGCGCTCGACCATCGCCCTCAAGCGGACGGTCGACCTCGCCGTCTCGGCCCTGCTGCTGATCCTGCTATCGCCACTGCTGCTGCTGATCGCGGTCGCGATCCTGATCGACTCCGGCCGCCCGGTCCTCTTCCGCCAGAAGCGCGCCGGGCTGGAAGGCGAGCCGTTCACGATGCTGAAGTTCCGGACGATGGTGACCGACGCCGAGGAGCGGCTCGGCGAGCTGGTCGACCTGGGCAGCCTCAACGAGCCCGCCTTCAAGATCCAAGACGACCCGCGGGTGACGCGGGCCGGGCGCACGCTGCGCCGCTACAGCCTCGACGAGCTGCCGCAGTTCGTCAACGTGCTCAAGGGCGAGATGTCGCTGGTCGGGCCGCGGCCCGAGGAGGAGGCGGTCGTCGCCCTCTACGACGAGCGCCAGCGGATGCGGCTGGCGATCAAGCCCGGAGTGACCGGGCCGATGCAGGTCTACGGCCGCAGCGACCTCAGCTTCGAGGAGCGGCTGGCGATGGAGCGCGACTACCTCGACAACCTCTCGGTCGCCGGCGACCTGGCGATCCTCTTGCGGACCCCGGGCGCGATCGTCCGCGGCGACAGCGCCTCCTAACCTCCCAGGCGATGCTGCCGCCACCCGATCTCGAGGTCGTGATCGTCAGCCACGGCGCCGAAGAGCTGCTGCGGCGCTGCCTGCGCTCGTTGGAGCTGCATCCGCCCTCATGCGCGATGCGGGTGACCGTGGTCGACAGCGGCAGCCCCGACGCGACTGCCGACATGGTCGAGCGCGAGTTTCCCTGGGCGCTGCTGGTGCGCGCCGCCAACATCGGCTTCTCCGCCGCCAACAACGTCGTCCTGCGCCACAACGAGGCGGCGGCGGTGCTGCTGCTCAACCCCGACACCGAGGTCTACGCCGGCACCCTCGACACGGCCCTGGCCCGGCTCTACTCCGACCAGCGGATCGGGATGGTCGGCTGCAAGTTGGTGACCGAGACGGGTGAGCTCGACCACGCCTGCAAGCGCTCCTTCCCCACCCCGCTCGGCGCACTTGCCCACTTCACCGGGATCGGCCGCGCCAAGGGCGCGAGCGGCTCGCTCAGCCAGTACCGGGCGACCCACCTCGGCGACGACGAGGCGGGCGAGGTCGATGCCGTCAACGGCGCCTTCATGCTCTGCCGCGCCGAGGCGATCGCCACAGCCGGCCTGCTCGACGAGGGCTACTGGCTCTACATGGAGGACCTCGACTGGTGCGCCCGCTTCTGGCGGGCGGGCTGGAAGGTCTTCTATGAGCCGGCCGGCGTCGCCCTCCACGTCAAGGGCGGCTCCAGCGGCAAGCGCAGGCGCCCCAGGCAGGAGATCGCCTTCCACCGCGGCATGGGCCGCTTCTACCGCCGCTTCGACGCCCCCAGGCACTCGCCGCTGCTGAACGCGGCGGTCTACCTGGGGATCGCCGCGAAGCTGGCAATCAGCCTCACGATCACCGCAGCCCAGGACCGCTAACCGGTCGACGGGCCGATAAGTGTCCGTATAGGTCGCTTTTAGGCCCGTCGACCCTAGAACGGGAGGGTGTCGCGAACTTCGCTCAGGGTTGGGGCGCTCTTGTCGCGCTCGGAGAGGAGCGGCTCGGGGACCGGCCACTCGACTCCGACCTCGGGATCGTCCCAGGCGATGCCGGCCTCGGTCGCCGGGTCGTAGAGGCTGGAGACCAGGTAGGTGACGTCGGCGACCTCGCTGAGCACGGCGAAGCCGTGGGCGAAGCCGACCGGGACGTAGAGCTGGCGGTGCTTGACGTCGTCGAGCACGTGGCCCTCCCACTGGCCGTAGGTCGGCGAGCCACGGCGCAGGTCGACGGCGACGTCGAAGATCTCGCCACGCGGGCAGCGCAGCAGCTTCGCCTGCCCGGGAGAGGTCTGGAAGTGGAGGCCGCGCAGGGTGCCCTGGGCCGAGCGCGAGTGGTTGTGCTGGACGAACTCGACATCGACCCCGAGCCCGGCCCAGCTCTCCTTGCTGAAGGTCTCGACGAAAAAGCCGCGCTCGTCGCCGTGGACGGCGGGCTCGATCAGGACGACGCCATCGAGCTTGGTCTCCAGCTTCGCCGCCATCAGCCGAGGCTCTTGCCGTACTGCTTTTCGTAGTACTCGCGGTATTCGCCGGAGCGGATCGGCCCCCACCACTCCTCGTTGTCGCGATACCACTCGACCGTCTTCTCCAGGCCCTCGGCGAAGTGGACCTGGGCCTCCCAGCCGAGCTCGTCGCGCAGCTTGTCGGAGGCGAGCGAGTAACGGCGATCGTGGCCGGGGCGGTCCTTGACGTACTCGATCAGCGACTCGTCGCGGCCGGTCAGCCCGATCACCCGTTTGATCACCTCGATGTTCTCGCACTCGTCGGGGCCGCCGACGTTGTAGGCCTCGCCGGGGCGGCCGTTCATCAGCACCGTGTGGATGCCGCGGCAGAAGTCCTCGACGTAGAGCCAGTTGCGGACCTGGCGGCCGTCGCCGTAGACCGGCAGGCTGTCGCCGTGCAGGGCGTTGAGGGTGATCAGCGGGATCAGCTTCTCCGGGTACTGGCGCGGGCCGTAGTTGTTGGAGCCGCGGCAGATCACCGCCTCGAGGCCGTAGGTGTGGAAGTGGGCGGAGACGAGCAGGTCGCCGGCCGCCTTGGTCGCCGAGTAGGGCGAGGAGGGGTCGAGCGGCGAAGTCTCGGTGAAGGAGCCGGAGTCGATCGAGCCGTAGACCTCGTCGGTGGAGACCTGCAGATAACGGTCGATGCCGAGCTCGCGGGCGGCGTCGAGCAGCGTCCCGGTGCCGATCACGTGGGTGCGGGCGAAGGCGTCCTGGTCGTCGATCGAGCGGTCGACGTGGGACTCGGCGGCGAAGTTGACGACGGCGTCGCAGCCCTCCATCGCCTCGCGCACGATTTTCGGATCCTCGATCGCTCCCTCGATCAGCTCGACGTCGTCGGGCAGGTTCTCCCTGCGCCCGGCGTAGGTGAGCTTGTCGAGCACCCGCACCTCGTGCTCGCCCTTGACGAGGCGGACGTAGGTGGAGCCGATGAATCCGGCGGCGCCGGTGACGAGGAGCTTCATGCAGCCTCACTTTCTGTTGGTCGCTGGGCCAGGTAGCCGGCCAGGCCGTCCTGCCAGGAGGGAAGTCGGATCGCGTGCTCACGCTGGCTCTCCAGCGCCGAAAAGGCGGGGCGGGGGGCCGGGCGGCCGAGCATCTCGGTCGTGCCCGACATCACCTTGCACTCGACCTTGGCCTGCTCGAAGATCTCGCGGGCGAACTCGTACCAGGAGCAGTGCCCGGCGGCGCCCATGTGGTGGATGCCGAACTCGATCCCCTCGATCAGGCGCACGATCCCGTAGGCCAGATGCCAGGTGTAGGTCGGCGAGCCGACCTGGTCGCGGACGACGAGGACCTCGCCGTGGTCGGCGGCGAGGCGGAGCATCGTCTCGACGAAGTTGCCGCCGCCGATCCCGAACAGCCAGGAGGAGCGAACGACGAAGTGGCGTTTGTTGGCGGCCGCGGTCGCCTCCTCGCCGGCCAGCTTGGTGCGGCCGTAGGCGGAGAGCGGCGCCGGCTGGTCGGTCTCGACGTAGGGCGAGCCCTTGGCACCGTCGAAAACGTAGTCGCTGGAGACATAGACGACGGATGCGCCCACCTCGGCAGCCGCGGCGGCGACGTTGCCGGCGCCGGTCCCGTTGACCGCCATCGCCGCCTCCTCGGCGGCCTCGGCCCCGTCGACGTCGGTCCAGGCGGCGCAGTGGATGACGACATCGGGATGCTCCATCCCGATCTTCTTGCTGACCCCGGCGGCGTCGGTGACGTCGAGCTCGGTGTGGCCGAAGCCGACCACGTCATGGCCGGCGTTGCCGGCGGCGAGCATCACGTCGCGGCCGAGCATCCCGGCGGCGCCGGTGACGAGCAGCTTCATCAGACGATTTCGATCTCGCAGCTGTCGCCGACCAGCATCCGCAGCGTCTGCGGCATCCCGTCGCTGCGGGTCAGCTTCACGTTGCGGCCGAGCAGGCTCGCCTCCATCCGGGTGCCGAGGTCCTCGACCACGGAGCCGGAGAGGATGATCGAGTGCTCGACTTCGGAGCGGCGGATGTGGACCTCGTCGCCGATCGAGGTGTAGGGGCCGATGTAGGCGTTCTCGATGCGGGCGCCGGCGCCGATCACGGCCGGGCCGCGGATCACCGAGCCGACCACCTCGGCCCCGGCTTCGACGACCACGCGGCCCTCGACCCGGGAGTCCTCGTCGACGCTGCCCTCGAGCTTCGTCTCCAGCTCCTCCAGCACCAGCCGGTTGGCCTCCAGCATGTCGGCGAGCTGGCCGGTGTCCTTCCACCAGCCCCTGACCACCTCGGACTGGACCCGGTGGCCGTCGTCGATCAGGCCCTGGATCGCCTCGGTGATCTCGTACTCGCCGCGCCAGGATGGCTCCAGCGCCCGGGCGGCATCGAAGATCGAGCTGCTGAAGAGGTAGACGCCGACTAGGGCCAGGTTCGAGGGCGGGTCTTTCGGCTTCTCGATCAGGCGCACGATCCGTTCGCCGTCGAGCTCGGCGACGCCGTAGGAGCTGGGGTCGTCAACCGGGGTGAGCAGGATCAGCGCGTCGGGCTCGTCGCGGCGGAAGGTGTCGACGAGGCCGCGGATGCCGTCGCGCAGGAGGTTGTCGCCGAGGTACATGACGAAGGGCGAGTCGCCGATGAAGTCGGCCGCGGTGAGGACCGCGTGGGCGAGCCCGGCGGGGGTGTCCTGGACGATGAAGGTGACCTCGGCGCCGAGCGCCGAGCCGTCGCCGACGGCGTCGCGGATCTCGTCGCCGGTCTCCGGGGCGATGATGATCCCGATCTCGGTGACGCCCGCGTCGACCAGCGCCTCGATCCCGTAAAAGAGCACGGGTTTGTTGGCGACGGGCACGAGCTGCTTCGCCGAGGTGTGGGTTATGGGGCGCAGGCGGGTGCCGGCGCCGCCGGAGAGAATCAGTCCCTTCAGAGGCTCCATGCGAGGCTGCAACCCTACTTATTGAGAGAAAGAGCTGTGCGACCCACCGTCTACATCCCCAATTTCAACGGCTCGGCGCGCCTCGGGCGGACCCTCGAGAGCCTGCGCCGGCAGACCAGGCCGGTCGACGTCGTCGTCGTCGACAACGGCTCCGCCGACGACTCGGCGGCCCTGGTCCGCGAGCAATATTCGGAGGTGACGCTGCTCGAGCTGGGCGAGAACATCGGCTTCGGTCCGGCCCTGAACCGGGCGATCGCCGCCCACCCGGCAGAGGCGTTGATCCTGCTCAACAACGACGTCGAGTGCGAGCCGCGCTTCGCCGAGGCCCTGCTCGACGCCTTCGATGACGATGTCCAGAGCGTCGCCGGGGTCCTCATCCAGGAACGCGAGCCGGGCCTGATCGACTCTGCCGGCGTCGTCGCCGACAGCACCCTGATGGGCTTCGACTACCTGCATGGCGAGCCGCTTCAGGCGGCGCATGGTGCGGCCGACCCGCTCGGACCGACCGGCGGCGCGGCGTTGCTGCGGCGCGGCGCCTTCGAGGCGGTCGGCGGCTTCGACGAGCGCATCTTCCTCTACTACGAGGACCTTGACCTGGCGCTGCGGATGGCCGCCGCCGGGGCAAGCTGCCGCCTCGCCCCCGAGGCCAGGGCGCTGCACGCCTACTCGGCCAGCCTCGGCGCCAAGAGCGGCCAGAAGTTCGCCTTCACCGGCTGGAGCCGCGGCTACATGCTGCGCCGCTACGGGGTGATGTCGCACCCCGGCCTGGCCCTGCGGGCGCTGGCCTGTGAGGGCGCGATCTGCGCCGGCCAGCTGCTGATCGATCGCACTGCCAAGGGCACCGGCGGGCGGCTGCGGGGATGGCGCGACGGCGCCGGCCTTGATCCCCGCGACCTCGACGTCACCGGCCTGCTCGACATCTCCACCCGCCAGGCCCTGGCGCTGCGACGGCGGCGCCACGGCTGAGGGACGAGACCTACATTTCCATCCTCATAGAAGGGAAATGTAGATCTCGTCCTCCTGCCTAGCCTCCGTCCGCGCGGACGCCGAGCCAGCGGCGGGCTCGGGCAAGATCGCCTTGCTCGCGCAGGCGGCGGCGCTCCCTGAGCAGGCGGGGCAGCCGCGGCGCGACGGCGAGCTTGCCCTTCAGGGTCGGCCAGAAGCGGCGCTGGGATGCGGCCCGGGCCAGCGCTCCGGCCTCGACCGCGACGATCCGCGGAGCTGAGCGCAGGGGCATGAACTTGACCTGGGTCGAGAGCCGGTTGCGGGCGACCAGCCTCGCGTTCTCGGCCCCCGGCCGGGTGAAGCCGGCCGACCAGGAGGCGTTGCCGACGTGCCAGACGGCCGCCTCGGGCACGTACTCGAAGCGCCAGCCGGCGATCCGCGCCCGCAGGTTGAGGTCGACATCCTCGTAGAAGGCGAAGTAGCTCTCGTCGTAGCCGCCGAGCTGGTCGAACAGCTGCCGCCGCAGCAGGCAGGCGGCGCCGCAGACGCCGAAGATCTCGTGCCGGCGCCGGTGCTCGGGCCCCTGCGCCTCCCCAGCCGCCTCCTCGATCGCGCGGCCATCGGCGAGCAAAGCCTGGCCGGCGCTGTAGAGGCGGGCGGCGTCGAGCCCGGGCCGATCGGCGGCCTCGCCCTCGAGCTGCAGGATCCGCGGCTGGACCCCGCCGAGCGAGGGGTCGGCGGCGAGCGCGCCCAGCAGCGCCCCGACGCAGCCCGGCGCCAGCTCGGTGTCGGCGTTGAGAGCCAGGATCGCCGCGGCCGAGACCCGCGCGGCGCCGAGGTTGACGGCGGCGGCGAAGCCGATGTTGCGGGGCAATGAGAGATGGGGCACGCCCTCGCGCTCGAGATAGGCGACCGAGCCGTCAGCCGAGCCGTTGTCGACGACCATCAGCTCGACATCGACTTCCTGGCGATCGACCGAGGCGAGGCAGCGCGGCAACAGATCCAGCGAGTTCCAGCTGGGAATCACCACCGCGACGGTTGCCGGTTCCATGCCGGATAGCCTGCCAGGGGCCGCGGGCGGCGCTATCCCTGGGTGCAGACTCGGGCGGCCCCGGGTGCCTCGACCCGCAGCATCCAGGGCCGTCGAGAGCGGTCGGCGGGGATCGTCAGCCCGGTCACCGAGGCTGCCGGCGCGCTTGCCAAGACCACCGGGTACTCACCGACAGCGAAGCGGCGCAGGGAGAGCCGGGCCGGGCCACTGGCGTCGATCGCGATCCGGGTGACGCCCGGAGACAGCTTCACCTCGTTCCCGGCGTTCCCGGCGCCGCCGGGAACGACCGTGCAGTGGGCGGCGGGACCGACCTTGGCGCCGGGCTCGACCGCAGCGGTGATCGGCAGTGCCGCGGCGAGGGTGAGGTCGGCATGTACCCGGCCGGCCTCGGGGGCTCGGGCGAGCTCGCTCGGCGTGTCGGCGGGGCTGCCGTACTCATCGACGGTGCGGAGGTATTCGGGCGCATTGATGTTGATCAGCGACGGCGTCCCGGCCCACTGGGGAGCCATGTAGAAGGTGGGGGCGGCGGTGGCGCGGGCGATTTCCAGCGCCCCGGTGTCGGCCCGGGTGAGGATGGCCTGGTTTTTCAGGTAGACGCTGCCGTCGTGGAGTTCGCGGAAGTTGATCGCCACGGCGGCAATCACGATGGCCGCTGCGATGAGCAGGGACCGGCTGCCGAAGCGGACGCCGCGGAGCAGGTCGGCCGCCCCCAGCAGGATCAGGATCGCGCCGACGTGCATGTAGCGACTGGCAAGGGCATCGCGGCCGGCGGCGTCGCGGGCGAAGGCGGCGAGGAACCAGAAGGTCGCGGCGGTGGCGGCTAGCGACCAGAAGCGCGAAAAGATCGCCGGCGGCCGGCGTATCGCCCAGGCTATCGCCCCGCCGATCGCCAGCAGCGCCGCGAAGCCGAGCCATGGGGCACCGCCCGGGTCGCCGCTGAGCGAGGTCAGCCCAGTCAACGCGCCAACCGATCCCGACAGCCCTTCGACGACAAAGATCGGCGAGTGGATCACGTTGTGGGCGGTGACCAAGGTCTTTGCTTCGTGCCCGATCGCCAGATACCAGATCGCGTAGAGGAAGACACCCACCGCCGGGACCCAGAGCCGCCTCAGCCCGCGCGTGCTCCGCCTCTGCAGGACGTCGACGGCAGCGCCGACGGCGAACGGCAGGCCAAGGGTGGAAAAGCCGATCGAGACAACGAGGAAGAGGCAGGCGGCAACGTCGCCGCGGCGGTCTTCGCGTTCGAGCGCGAGCAGCATCGCCACCCCGGCCATCGTCGAGCCGACGAGCGCGATCTCAAAGGGCCAGAGCAGGACCTGCCAGGCCGGGCCGAGGAAGAGCAGGAGGACCGTGCCAAGCAGCGCCGGCCAGGGCCCGAGGCGGCGCTTGATGTAGACGAAGACGAGCAGCGCCGTGACCACTAGGAGGACGTTGAGGACGATGTATTCGGGCAGCGCCGAGGTCATTCCGAAGATCGCGACCAGCGACTTCTCGATCGCCACCGGGATGACGACGATGTGCTCGTTGTGCGGTTCGAAGAAGGCCCGGGCGTCGAACGGCCGGCGCTGGATCAGGAAGGCCCAGGTGTCCTGGAAGAAGGTCAAGCCGGAGCTGAGGACCATCAGCAGGACGACCGAGGCGACCAGCGCCCCGGCCAAAAGCAGATACGGCGCGAGGCTGTCTCTATCGACTCGATCCACTTGCGGTGCGACCTCGGGCCGAGAGGTCGGTCCGCGAGTCTAGTCACCGACCGCGAGTCGAGGACCGGCTGCGGGCGCTCCGCCTCTAGGTAGCCTAGGGCGTCATGAGCCCACTCGAGAAGTCGCAGCAGGCGGTGTCGAAACCGGTCACCCCGCTGCCAGCCATCCCGATCTACCTCGACGCCCGCGGCGTCTTCGCCGACAGCTTCCTCTTCGGCAAAGGCCTGGAGATCGGCCCGCTGCACCAGCCGCTGACAATGCCCCCGCACGTCGAGGTCAGCTACGTCGACCGCATGCTCGACGATGACCTGCGCCGCGAGTACCCCGAGCTCGCCGACTGGGACCTCACCCCGGTCGACATCGTCGACGACGGCGAGCTGCTGACGACGATCGACGACGAATCGCAGGACTTCATCGTCGCCAACCACTTCCTCGAGCACTGCGAGAACCCGATCGGGACGATCGAGACCCACCTCAGCAAATTGAAGCCCGCCGGCATCCTCTTCTACGCGGTGCCGGACAAACGCTTCACCTTCGACCACCTGCGGCCGGTGACGCCGCTGCAGGACATGGTCGACGACTACGAGGGCGACCACGAGCAGACCCGCCGCGGCCACTACGACGAGTGGACGCGGCTGGTCGTCAACGACCAGCTGGGCGAGCCCGCTGAAGTCGACGGCAGGGCCGAGAGTTTCGAGGAGCTGGCCGAGCGCCGCGCCCGCGAGATGGAAGCCGCCAAGTACTCGATCCACATGCACGTCTGGAGCCAGGCCGAGTTCCTGCAGCTGATCCTCGACTGCCGCCGGCGCTTCGGCGACGCGATCGACATCGAGGCGGCGGCGCGGCAGGGGATCGAGTTCATGGTCGTCCTGCGCAAGACCGGACCCCTGCCGGACCCGATCGCGACCCCCCCGCCGCCGGCGATGGAATTGTCCGAGATCATGGAACGCAACAAGCTCGTCGCGCGCACGAGGCGCGCCCTCGGAACCGCGCGCCGCGAGTTCCGCAAGATAGAGCCGCCACGGTAAGCGATGGCTGCCGACCAAGCCACCGCCACCCCCGCGAGCGACCACCACCTGCGTCCGGGGCCGGAGACGCCGCTGGCGATCGAGGCCCGCGGGCTGGCGAAGACCTTCCGCATCCCGATCCACCGGGTCGACTCGATCAAGGAGCGGGTGTCCCGGCCCTTCTCCTCACGCGACTACCGCGAGCTTCGCGCGCTCGACGGGATCTCCTTCGAGATCCGCCAGGGGGAATTCTTCGGCATCGTCGGCCGCAACGGCTCCGGCAAGAGCACGCTGCTGAAGCTGCTGGCGAGCATCTACCGGGCCGACGCCGGGACGATCCGGATGGCGGGACGGCTGGCGCCGTTCATCGAGCTCGGCGTCGGCTTCAACCTCGACCTCACGGCACGCGAGAACGTCGTCCTCAACGGGGTGATGATGGGGATGACGCCGAGCGAAGCGCGCGGCCGGCTCGAGGCGGTGCTCGAGTTCGCCGAGCTCGAGGAGTTCGTCGATCTGAAATTGAAGAACTACTCGTCGGGGATGCTGGTCCGGCTCGCCTTCTCGGTGATGATGCAGGCCGACGCCGACGTGCTGTTGATCGACGAGGTGCTGGCGGTCGGCGACGCCTCCTTCCAGCAGAAGTGCGCCGATGCCTTCCACGAGCTGAAAAACGAAGGCAAGACGATCGTCCTCGTCACCCACGACGTCGCCGCGGTCGAGACCTACTGCCACCGCGCGATGCTGATCAGCGACGGCGAGGTCCAGTACATCGGCGACCCGGGTGAGGTCGGCCGGAAATACCTGCGGCTCAACTTCGAAAGCGGTGAGACAAGCGCCAAGGTCACCCTCGCCAGCGACGACCTGAAACTGCTCGGCGTCTGGCTGGAGCGGCCCGACGGCGAGCGGGTCGGCAACGTCGAGGACAGCGAGGAGATCCACATCCGCGCCGAGGTCGAGATCCTGCGCGAGGTGCCGGGGGTCGGCGCCGGCTTCACCCTGACCAACAGCGACGGCATCGGCGTCTTCCAGTTCGGCACCAACACCGACGAAGAGGGGCCGCCTTTGCCGGCCGGCGAGCGGGTCCACTTCGACATCAGGATCGAGAACATGCTGACTCCCGGCCGCTATTACGTCCACGCTGGGATCAAGCGCCACCCGGACCCGCGGGCGACCGTCCTTCACGTCGAACGGGCGCTCGACTTCCACGTCTTCGGCGGCCCGGCGAGCCACGGCATCGTCGCCCTCCCGCACACGATCGAGACCACCCTGGAAGGCCCGGCGCAGCCGTGAGCACGACCACCCCAGCTCCAATTGGACCGCTGCGCGAGGTCCGCGGCCCCTCCGCTCTCGGGGGCGGCCGACGCCGCTTCTTCGACCTGCTCTGGCTGCTGTCGGTGACCGAATTCAAGCGCACCTACTTCGGCACCGTGCTCGGCTACCTCTGGTCGCTGATGCGGCCGCTGATGCTGTTCGCGGTCCTGCTCTTCGTCTTCACCAAGGTCTTCAGGGTCGGCTCCGAACTCGAGTTCTACCCGGTGCTGCTGCTGCTCGGAATCGTCAACTACGGCTTCTTCCAGGAAGCGACCTCGAACTCGGTCACCTCGGTCGCCGCCCAGGAGGGCGTCGTCCGTAAGACCCAGTTCCCCCGCCTCGTGATCCCGCTCTCGACGGTGCTGACCTGCATCTTCAACCTGGCGATCAACCTCGTCGTCGTCTTCGCCTTCATCCTCGCCTGGGGGGTGGTCCCGACCTGGTCCTGGCTGCTCTTCCCCTTCGCCCTGCTCGCCCTCTTCGTCTTCGCCGCCGGGATAAGCATGATGCTCTCGGTCCTCTACGTCCGCTTCCGCGACGTCTCGATCATCTGGGTGGTCTTCGCCCAGGTCCTGTTCTACGGAACGCCGATCCTCTACCCGCTCGGCCCCGGCGGCTACGAAGAACTGGACGTGATCCGGCTGCTGATGATCAACCCGCTGACGGTGATCTTCCAGCAGATCCGGGTCTGGGTGATCGAACCAGGAGCACCAACGGCGGCCGAGGTGGCTGGTGGGCCGGAGTGGCTGCTGCCAGCGGCCTTCATCTTCGTCGCGACCTGCCTGTTCGGCGCCTGGATCTTCAACCGCGACGCCCCCCGCATCGCCGAGGATCTCTAGATTCCCCCGCGATGCCAGTCGATTTGATCATCCCCCCGCCCGACCTGCTGCAGCGGATCGGACCGATGGGCGACGAGGACCCGGTCGGGATCTACAGGGAAACCGGGCGGCTGCACCGCGAGCTGCTCGAAACCACCCTCCCCGCCGATTGGTCGTGGACGGACAAGCGCGTGCTCGACTTCGGCTGCGGGATCGGGCGGATGCTGCAGCAGTTCGCCCCCGAGGCCGGCGAAGCCGAGTTCTGGGGCTGTGACCTCGACCGGCCCAGCCTCGACTGGCTTGAGGCGAACCTCTCTCCCCCGTTCCACTTCTTCGAGTCGACCGAAGTCGCCGGGCTGCCCCAGGAGGACGGCTTTTTCGACCTGATCTACAACTTCAGCGTCTACACCCACTTCACCGACAACTGGGCCTCCTGGCTGCTGGAGCACCACCGCGTGCTCGCCGACGGCGGCCTGCTCTTCGCCACCTTCCTCGGCGAGGGGATGATCGAGTCGCTGACCGGAGAGCAGTGGGACGAAGACCGGATCGGGATGAACCACCTGATGCACGGCTACCCCTGGGACCTCGGCGGCCCGATCGCCTTCAACTCCGAGTGGTGGCTGCGCGCCCACTGGGGGCGCGCCTTCGACATAGTCGAGCTGCACCCACGGCTGGGCGAAGGCGTCCCCAGCCACGGCATCATCCTCGCCCGCAAGAAGCCGATGCAGATCAGCGTCGAGGAGCTGACGCGGCTAGAGCCCGATGAGCCGCGCGAGATCCTGGCGCTCGAACACCACATCGCCCAGCTCGCCGCCGAAGTCGAGCGCCTGCACGGCGCCCACGGAACTCAGGCGGCTCACAGCCAGAGGCTGGAAGGCGAGCTGGCGACGATGAGGGACTCGACCTCCTGGCAGCTCACGGCACCGCTGCGGTCGGCAAAGAAGCTGCGCCAGTCCCGGCGCTAGCGCTCCCGCGCAACGAGACCTCCGACTCGCCGACCTCGTCCGAGCGCCAGGCGACGAGCCCGAAGCCCGCCAGGCTGGCAGCGGTAAGCAGCGCCCCGATCAGCGAGTAGCTGGACCCCGGCTCGTATTCGAGCGAGGGCACGAAGGGCAGGAACATCAGCAGGGCGCTGATCGGGACGAACCAGTTGGCGAAGCGGGGAAAGGTCGCGCGCAACCCGGCGACGGCACCGCAGAAGGCGAGCACCGGCAGGGCGAAGGTGCCGGCGTGGAGCACGGCTCGGCTCGGCAGGTTGCCGAACAGAAGCAACCCCCAGATAACCGCGCCGGAGAAGGCGATCAACCAGCAGGTGAGGGCGAAGCTCCAGTCGCCGCCAGGGCTGGCACGCCCCCGGCGGCGGCCGAACAGCATCACCAGCGGCGCGATCACCAACAGCCCCAGCGAGGGCAAGAAGAAAAAGAAGAGGATGATGCGGGCGTCCTTCACGGCGAGGCTGAGGTCACCCTCGCCGACCGCGTCGACGCCTTCGCGGGCAGTATCGAAGGCGAGGCCGCCGCCCGCCATCGTCACGAAGTTCTCCGCCTTGTTGTGGAGGGCGCCACCGAGCCCGACTTCGCCGTAGCTGTCGAAGATCGCTTCTTTGGTGCCGCGAGGGTCGATTTCGTCAACGCCGGCGAGCATCCACTTCGTCAACCGGTTGCCCGGGGGGTCAGCGTACTTCTGGTACGCCGACCAGGGCGCCATGAGCACGAAGCCGGCAATCAGGGCGACTCCGATCCAGCGCCAGCTCGGCAGCCCCCGGTAGACCGCGATCAATGCGATCGGGATCGCGCCGAAGATGCTCGACCCGTGCCCCAGCATCGCCAGCCCGAGCAAAGTCGCGACCAGCGCCGCCGCCCAGAGATTGCGACGCAGGTCGCGCCAGAGCGGCGTCGCGACCAGCGCTGCCGCGGCCAGCAGCAACGCCGCCGGCAGCATCTTTGGCCAGACGTAGAAGCCGTTGATGATCGCGACGTCGCTGAGTAGCACGGTGCCGATCGCCAGCGCCCGGGTGACCCGGCCCACCCGGGCGGCCAACAGCAGCGCCCAGACGCCGATGATCCAGAGCTGCTGAAGGAGGACGCCGATGATCTGGTAATCGATCAGATCGCTGTTCCAGAAGAACGGCCGCTGGGCGAGCATGTAGCCGACCTGCAACGGGGGGCGATCGCTGGACAGCCATTCGGGCGGGAAGACCGGTGGCGTCCCGTGATGGCCTTTCAAGTAGAACCATTCGGTGAAGAAGTGGGAGATATCGTTGTCCGAGGGCAGCGGGCTGCCGGTGAAGCGGTGCACGGAGGTCGCCTCGGGCGAGTGGCCGCCGCCATGGAGGAAGCCGAGAAAGATGAGGAAGGCCGAGCCCAGCACCCAGAGCGCCAGCGGGGTCGCAAGTCGGCGCAGAAGAACCGGGTCGATCTTGCTGCCATAGAGCGACCAACCCGCCAGCAGCGCCGAGCCGACGAGCAGGAAGCAGGAGAACGACTGGCCGAGCTCGTGGCCGGCGTAATAGAGCCAGAAGGCGAGCATCGCGGCGACCCCCGTGGCGCCAAGGCCGATCGCCAGCAGGACCGGGACCTGGCGCACGCCGCGCCGCGCCGCGAAGAGAACGGCGGCGACGCCGGGAAGCCCGGTGAAGACGAGGTGGACCGCCAGGAGCAGGAGTATTTCGCCCTGTTCCATCGCCTAGCCGCGCCTCCGCACGTCGCCCTGCCGCGACCGCGACCGCGACGACTGATCCCCTGCTACTCGCATCGGCGGTAGGTTTGCACAAGCTCAAGAGGTGCCGCGCATGCCGCGCCTGAGCGGCCATCGACATGGGTAGACTCGCCGCGATGGCTGATCAATCCACGTCGGTCGAGGCGGCCGTGAACGGTACCCAGACACCGGACTACGGTGCCTTTTACTACCGCCACGACTGCGGCATCCCCTACGAGCGCAACGAGCACTGGCTGAAGTTCTTCGGTGAGATCGCCGACGGCATCGTCCGTAACCTCCACCCAAGCTCGGTCCTCGACGCCGGTTGCGCGATGGGGTTCCTGGTCGAGGCGCTGGCGCAGCGCGGCGTCGACGTCCACGGCGTCGACGTCTCCGAGTACGCGATCTCGAAGGTCCACGAGTCGGTTCGCGACCGCTGCGCCGTCGGCTCGCTGGCCGAGCCGATCGAGGGCCGTTTCGACCTGATCGTCTCGATTGAGGTGCTCGAGCACATCCCGCCGACCGAGACCGACCAGGTGATCGCCAACCTCTGCGCCGCAACCGACCGCATCCTGCTCTCGACAACGCCGGTCGACTACGGCGAGGCGACCCATCTCAACGTGCAGCCACCGGAGACCTGGGCGGCGCTGCTGGCGCGCGAAGGCTTCCTCCGCGACGTCGACCACGACTTCTCCTACATCACCCCCTGGGCGTCGCTCTACACCCGGGTCGAGGAGCCGCTGCCCGAGACTGTGCGGCGCTACGACCGCAGCCTCTGGCGGCTGCGGCAGGAGGCATCCGAGGTGCGGACCGCGCTGCTCGCCACCCAGGGCAAGCTGGCGGAGTTGGAGGAGCGACGGGAACTCGATGACCGCTCGGCGCTTGGCAGCGAGCTCGATCGGCTGAAAGAGGAGAATTTGCGGCTGCGCGACCGTCTGATCGGCAAGGACGCCGAACTCGGCGCCGCGCTGGGACAACTGGCGGCGTTGCAGGAACAATCGCAGCGAGTCGCCAACGTCTACGGCAAATTCCAGCACCGGGCGCCGCTGCTGATGCGCCTTGTCAGCGCGATCCTCCGTCGCCTCCAGGCCATCGGCCGGGGTTAGCGCGGGTGCCCGCGCCCCGCTTCTCGATCCTGACGCCGGTCTACGAGACTCCGGCGGATGTTCTCTCGGAGATGCTGGCATCGGTGCGGGCGCAGACCTTCGACGACTGGGAGCTGTGCCTGGTCGACGACCGCTCGAGCGAGCCTCACGTGGCCGAGATATTGGCCGAGGCGGAGCGAGAAGACCCCCGAGTCCACGTTCAGAGGCGGACCGAGAACGGCGGCATAGTCGCCGCCTCCAACGACGCGCTGGAGATGGCGCAAGGTGAGTTCGTCGTCCTCCTCGACCACGACGACGAGCTGCACCCCGACGCCCTCGCCCACGTCCACGAGGCGCTCCTCGCCCGGCCCGATAGCGACTACGTCTACACCGACGAGGACAAGATCGACCTTGCCGGCAGCCACTCGGGCCCGTTCTTCAAGCCGGAGTGGTCGCCGGAGCGGATGCGGACCCAGATGTACACCTGCCACCTCAGCGTGCTGCGGCGAGCCCTGGTCGAAGAGGTGGGGGGCTTCGACCCCGAGTTCGAGGGTTCCCAGGACTGGGACCTGGTTCTCAAGGTGACCGAGCGGGCACGGGCCGTCCTCCACGTCCCCCGGGTCCTCTACCACTGGCGCATGCTTGAGACCTCCGCCGCCGGTGGCGGCGAAGCGGCGAAACCGTGGGCCTTCGAGGCGGGCAAGCGCGCGGTCCAGGCGCAGTGCGAGCGGATCGGGCTGCAGGCCCAGGTCGAGCGCGACCCGGCCGACGCCGGCGTCTACCACCTGCGGCCGGCGCTGACCGACGAACCGCTGGTCAGCATCGTCATCCCCACCTGCGGCCAGGTCCGCGAGATCCGCTACGAGCCCGTCGTCCTTGCCAACAACTGCGTCCGCAGCATCATCGAGAAATCGACCTACAAGAACTACGAGATCGTCTGCGTGGTCGACGACTCTACCCCGCGCAACGTCTTCCACGAACTGCGCGAAATAGCCGGCGACCGCCTGCGGCTGGTCACCTTCGACCGCCCCTTCAGCTTCTCGGCCAAGATCAACGTCGGCGCCGTCCGCAGCGAGGGCGAGCACCTGATCCTGCTCAACGACGACATCGAGGTGATCACCCCGGACTGGATCGAGCGACTGGTGATGTACTCGAGCCTGCCGGAGATCGGCGCCGTCGGCGGTCGGCTCCTGTGGGAAGACGGGCGGCTGCAGCACGTCGGCGTGCACTTCGAGAATGGCCTTCCCGGCCACCTCCATCGCGGCTTCGCCGGCGACTTCCCCGGCTACGCGAACGGCCTCAAGGTCGCCCGTAACTGCCTGGCGGTCACCGGCGCCTGCCTGGCGACGCGGCGCGAGCTGTTCGACGAGCTCGGTGGGCTCTCAACGGTGCTGCCGGTCAACTACAACGACATCGACTACTGCCTGAAGCTCCACGCCAACGGCCGGCGGACCGTCTACGACCCCGATCTCGTCATGTACCACTTCGAGTCCTCCAGCCGGCCGACGGATGTGGCGGACTGGGAGAAGGAAAGGCTGCTCGAGCGCTGGGGGGCGGTGACGGCGGTCGACCCGGACTCGAACCCCAACCTGCACCACGGCTCGCCGCGCCTCAGCTCCGGCCTGCGCTGGGCCGTCAGGCGCCGCCCGAGCCTGCCCGGGCTGCTCTCGAGGCGGTAGCGATGAGGATGCGACGGGGCGGTCCGGATCCGGCGGTCTCGCTCGGCCGGCTCGACTTCCCGCCCCCCGGACACAGCTTCGAGGGCCCGATCGTGCTCAGCGGCTGGGTCGCCTTCCCCTCCGGTCCGACCGCCCGAGTCGAGGCCTGGCTCGACGAGATGCCGCTCGGCCGCGCCCGCATGGGGATCCCGCGGGCCGACGTCGTCGTTGCCTCTGACGCGCCCGACGCCGCGGTCGCCGGGTTCGAGCTGCGCGCCGGCTGTGACGCCCACCCCGAGCTGCGCCCCGGCCCGGCGACGCTGCGCGTGGCCGCAACCTCGCTCGCCGGCGAGCGCTTCGAGTTCGACCCGGTGCCGATCGTCGTCGCCGAGCCGCCCTCGCCCTCGCCCTCGCCGGCGGTCCGTCCCGTGGCCACCCCGACACCCGGCACGGGCCGGAGCCCGCGCCTGCTCGCCTTCACCAACGTGCTCAGCCACGGCGGCGCCTCGCTCTACCTGTTCGACCTGCTGCGGGAGGCGCGGCGCCAGGGGCGGATCGAGCCGACCGTCGTCAGCGCCGTCGACGGGCCGCTGCGGGGCGAGCTCGAAGCGCTCGGGGTCGAGGTCCACATCGCCAGCCCCTCCTCGCTCGAGAGCCTCGTGGCCCACCTCGACCGGGTCGAGGAGCTCGCTGCCTGGGCGGCGCCCGGCGAGTTCGACCTCGTCCTCGTCAACACGACCAGCGGCCACACCGTGATCGGCGCCGCTCTGGCGGCACGGCTCGGCCTGCCTGCGGTCTGGACGATCCACGAGAGCTTCGAGCTGGAAGAGCTCTGGGGCGGCCTCGGCGCCGATGTCCGCGCTCACTCGGAAGCGATGCTGGCGGCCGCCGCGCTGGCGATCTTCGAGGCCGACGGGACCCGCCAGATGTATCGGCGGGTGCTCGACCAGCGCCGCTGCCGGACCGTCCCCTACGGCCTTGACCCAGCGCCGATCGACCGCTTCCGAGCTTCATTCGATCGTGCCGGGGCGCGAGCCGAGGAGGGGATCCCGGCCGATGCCGACCTCCTCCTCTGCGTCGGAACGGTCGAGCCGCGCAAGGCGCAGATCCCCCTGGCGCTCGCCTTCGAGCAGGTCGTCGAGCGCTTCCCCGACGCCCACCTGGCGATCGTTGGGGTCGGCTCCAGGCAGGCCTCGCCAGCGCTCGTCGAGCGCGTCAAGGCCTCCGCCTGGAGCGAGCGCTTCCACCTGGTCGGGATCACCGACCAGGTCCAGCGCTGGTTCGGGATGGCCGACCTGTTCGTCTGCGCCTCCGACGTCGAGTCGCTGCCGCGCTCGGTGCTCGAGGCGATGGCCTGGGAGACGCCGGTGCTGGCGACCTCTGTCTTCGGCCTGCCGGAGCTGATCGCCGACGGCCAGACCGGCTGGCTCTGCGAGGACCGCGACGTCGCAGCGCTGGCCGCCGGACTGGAGCGGGCGCTGGACGCCGACCCGGCCGAGCGCAGGCGGATCGGCGCCGCCTCGCGGCGGCTGGTCGAGAGCCGCCACGCGCTCGATGGCTACGCCCGGGCGGTCTCCGACCTGCTCGACGGTGTGCTCGACGGCGGCCGGACCGGGGACGGGTTGTCTACGATGCCGCCTCAATGAACTACGAGCGCCTCTACACCTACCGCTTCCGGGACATCGATCAGGACGGGCGGATCGCCGTCTGGAAGGAGATCGGCCCCCACGTCCACGGCCTGATGGGCAAGCCCCAGAAGGTCCTCGACCCGGCGGCCGGGCGCGGCGAGTTCATCGGCGCCGTGCCGGCGAAGGAGACCTGGGCGGTGGACGCGGTCAGCTACGAAGAGGCCGCCCACAAGCCCGACACGAAGGTGATCACCTCGCCGATCATGGACGCCGAGCTGCCCGCGAACCACTTCGACGGCATCTACGTCTCCAACTTCCTCGAGCACCTCTACGACCAGGAGGCGATCGCCGCCTTCCTCGAAAAGATGCACGGGGTGATGGAGAAGGGCGGCCGGATCGCGATCATGGGCCCGAACTATCGTTACTGCTCCGACGAGTACTGGGACTGCGCCGACCACTACGTCGCCCTCACCCACGTCGCGATCGGCGAGCACCTCTACGCCGCGGGCTTCGAGATCGAGCGGACGATCCCGCGCTACCTGCCCTACTCCTTCCGCGGAATCCTCCCCCCCTCGCCGAAGCTGACGAACCTCTACCTGCGCACGCCCGCCGCCTGGCGCCTGCTCGGCAAGCAGTTCCTGGTCATCGGCCAGAAGTAGACGGTCCACCGAGCGCTAGGCGACCGGGCGGGCGGGGACCCCGACCACCACTACGCCGGGGGCGACGTCCCTCGTCACCACAGCCCCGGCGGCGACGACCGCCCGTTGGCCGACGACAACGCCCGGAAGAAGAGATGCTCCGCCGCCGATCATCGCGCCGTCTTCGACCGTCGGGCCTCGGACCTCATCCCTTATGTATCCCTCCCTGCCAAAGGAGTTGTCGTTGGTCGAACTGACCAGGGTCGAGATGAAGACTCCATTCCCCACCGCCATCCCACCGGTCAGATGCGCCTTGTCCATGATCCTGGTCCCTTCGCCGATCGTCACCCCGGTATCCAGGGTCACCCCGCGTCCGACGACATTGCCGACACCAAGCCGGCACAGCTCTCGCAGCGAAGCGCCGTCCCCGATCAGGTTGTCCTCACCGATCTCGACGTCGCAGTAGATCACCGCGTTGGCGCCGATCGCGCAGCCCGAGCCGATCGTCACCCGCTGCCGGAAGACCGGCTCGCGTGCGACCGCTCCCGCGGCTCGGGGTTCCCTGCCTATGTAAGTTCCGGGCAAAATCTCGATCTCTCTTCCAAGCTTGACATCGGGACCGATCACCACGTGGGGATGGATCGTGACCCCGTCTCCGATCTCACTGCCGGGGCGAATCACGACGAACTCCGCGATCGAGACACCAGCGCCGATCGCCTCGGTTTCTATGCTGGCGGTGGGGTGGATCGACGGCATCTCGGGCGATCGTAGCGCCCAAAGCGCTGGTAGGGTCCGCGTCCTCTTGGGCGTCGAGAACTGCCACCTCGTAGAGCTGCCGGTCATTCATGATCCGCAGGGAAATCTCACTTTCATCGAGCAGAAACGGCACGTTCCCTTCGAGATATCCCGCGTTTACCACACCTATGACGTGCCCGGCGGGGCGACCCGGGGCGGTCACGCCCACCGGGCCTGCGAGGAGCTGCTTGTGGCCATGTCGGGCAGCTTCGAGGTCGTCGTCGACGACGGGTCGGAGCGGGCGAGCTTCAGGCTCAACCGCTCCTACGTCGGCCTCTACCTGCCTCCGATGATCTGGCGCGAGTTGCTCGACTTCTCCTCCGGCTCGGTCTGCATGGTGCTCGCCTCCGACTACTACGAAGAGGACGATTACATCCGCGACTACGCCGACTTCGAGAACGTCGTCCGGTCCGACGACTGAGCCGGCTTACCCGACCAGAGCGGCAATCGCCCCGCACAGATCGGGATCGAGCTGCGGGAACATCGGCAGGCTGAGAACCGAATCGGCGAGAGACTCCGCAACCGGGAAGCTACCGCGCCCCCAGCCGAGGTCACGGTAGGGCGGGGCGAGATGGGGAAGGAGCGGGTAGTGGATCAGCGTCTCGACACCGCGCCTCCGGAGCCTCTCGACACAGCGGTCGCGATCCGCCCGGTTGATCACGAAGAGATGCCAGACAGGGTCTGCCCAGGACGGCGCGAGCGGCAGCGTGGTCGAGTCGTCGCTCTCGAAGGCCTGACGGTACCGCGCGGCGATCTCCGACCGCCGCGCGTTCCAGCCGTCGAGATACTCCAGCTTGACGCGCAGCACAGCCGCCTGGATCTCGGCTAGTCGAGAGTTCACCCCCGCCGTCTCGATCTCGTAGCGGTTCTTCATTCCGTAGTTGCGCAGCAAGCGAACCTTCGCGGCAAGCTCATCGTCATCGGTCGTCACTGCCCCTCCGTCGCCGAACGCTCCGAGGTTCTTCGAAGGGTAGAAAGAGAAGGCGCCGGCGTTGCCGAGCCCGCCGACGCGTCGGCCCCTGTGCCTCGCTCCGTGGGCCTGTGCCGCATCCTCGATGACGGCCAGCCCGTGGCTGCGCGCGAGGTGGCCAATGGGATCCATGTCGGCCGGCTCTCCGCGCAGATGCACCGGGACAATCGCCGCGGTCCGGGCGGTGAGTGCCGCCGGGATAAGTTGCGCATCGAGGTTGAAGGTCGACGCATCAACGTCGACGGGAACGGGCTTCGCGCCGGTGGCGGATACCGCGAGCCAGGTCGCGATCCAGGTGTAGGCAGGAACGAGCACCTCGTCGCCGGGACCGATGCCGGCCGCCCGAAGCGCCAACTCGATCGCGCTCAGACCGCTTCCTACCCCGACGCAATGACGCGTCCCACAGTAAGCGGCAAATTCCTGCTCGAAGGCCTCTAGCTCGGGGCCGAGCAGGTACCAACCGCTCTCGGCGACCCGCGTCAGCGCCGAGTTCAGTGCAGGACCGATCTCGGCCTGCGTGGCAGCAAGATCCATGAACGGGATCTTCATCTTTCTCATCGGCTGCGGTCCCAATCGCTGGCCGCTAATCCACCTGGGGGATGCCATGCACGCCCCAGTCCGAATGCGACTCGTACCTGCTCTCGTGCTTGTCACAGACCACGGCGTCGATCATCCCGAATCGCACCCCCGCGTCCATCATCCGCCGGCACAGCGACCAGTCGTTCGGCTCCTGGAACAGTGGGTCCGCCAGGCTCATCTGGAAGTAGCGCAAGCCGGAGTGGTAAAGCGCGGCCTGAGTTAAGAATTCGCCCTTCTTGGGTGGGAAGCTGCCAAGCTCGAAGACGTCGCCGCCGCGGTAGTTGACCCGGAGGCGGCCGTAGCAGTTCTCGTATCGCCCCTCCTGCGCCGCTGCGAGGACTCGCTCGACGAACTCGGGCCGCACCGCGTCATCGTCTCCCATCGCGGCAACCCAGCGGCCCCGTAAGAGCGAAAGAGCATCGTTGAAGGGCGGCGAGCCGAGCATGTACCAGCGCACGCTCTTGTCCTCGGGATAGGGGCCACGGACTGTGCGGTTGTAGTAGCGGACCCGCGGATCGCCGATCGCGGCGATCGCCTCGGCGGTCTCCGGCGGCGAGCAGTCGCCAATCACCAACACCTCGACGTTGGCGTGGGTCTGGCCGAGGATCGAGGGCAGGGAGACGTCGCGGAGGGCCTCGAAGCGGGTGTGGGTCGGAACGATGAAGGAGACCAGCGGCTCCGGTTCGGAGAAGGCCAACTCGTACTCCTCGCTCGAGCGCAGCTCGTAGAGGCGGCGGCGGTTCTCGGTCGCTTCGTCGTCGAGGTGTCGCAGCATCAGCTGCATCCGCCGCAGTTCGCCGAGCTCGACGTCGGACCGCATGATCGTCAGATCGCGGATCTCGGCCCGCATCTGGTCGATCCTGGTGCTCAGCTCGCCGACGTACGGGGCCGCCAGCTTGTTGGCGACGCGGCGCAGGAGCGTTCGCACTGGGCTGGCCATAGGCGCGATATTAGGGCAGGTCAATCGCTATCCTCGCCCGGGTGCAAGGGGCGTCCACTCGGCAGGGTCGCGCGGCCAGTGGAGAGCAGGAGCCGCGAACTCTCGTCATCGGCTGCGGATTCATCGGCTCACGGATCGTCGAGGAGATCGCGGCGGGCGCCGCGCCGCCGGTGGTGCTGACCCGCTCGCCCCCGGACGAGTCGGTCGCCGCGCTGCTGCCCAAGGGCCACCTTCGGGTAGGCGATGCCGCCGACCCAGAGATCCTGGCCGCCGCCCTCGACGGCATCGACCGCGTCGTCTTCAGCGCCGGCGGACTGCTGCCGGCGGCCTCCGAGCTAGACCCCGAGCTCGACACGCGGCTCACCCTCTCCCCCGTCCGGGCGCTGCTCGAGGCGCTGCGCCCACGCCCCCACGTCTCCCTGATCTACCTCTCCTCGGGCGGGACCGTCTACGGCGAGCCCGACCGGGTCCCGGTCGACGAGGACGCCGAGACCCGCCCGCTCGGCGTCTACGGGCGGCTGCACCTCCAGTGCGAGACCGAGGTGATGAGTGCTCGCCGCGAGCACGGGCTGTCGGCGCGGATCCTCCGCTGCGCGACGGTTTACGGCGAGCGCCAGCGCCCCGAGCGCGGCCAGGGCGCCATCGTCACTTTCCTGCACCGGACCGAGAGGGGGATCCCGATCGACCTCTACGGCGGCGGCACGACGGTCCGCGACTACGTTTATGTCGGCGATGTCGCCCGCGCGGTAGTCGCCCTGCTCCCCAGCCGCGAGGGGGGGGCGGTCCTCAACGTCGGCAGCGGCAGCGGCACCTCGCTGGTCGACCTGCTCAGCCTGGTCGAGAAACAGGTCGGCCACGAGGCCGAGGTCGCCCAGCACGAGGCGCGCGGGTTCGAAGTCCATCGGATCGTCCTCGACATCGCCCGACTGCGGCAGCTGATCGAGTTCGCGCCAACGCCACTGGCGACGGGCATCGCGCGCACCCACGCCTGGCTCGCCGGACTCGGCGCCGAGACCGCATGAGCTGGGGACGCAGACGCCTCGCCAGCCTGCTCGGGCGGGCGGGCGGGCGGAGGCCGGCTAGCGGGCGCCGGCGCCCTGGCGCCGCTCGGCTTTGCTCACCCGGTAATCGCCGCGGCTGAGCGTGCTCTCCAGCCAGACGTAAAGCACGATGAAGAGGTAGCGGCTGCCCATCTCTTTCATCGCCAGCTTCGGCACGCCGCTGGTGCGGTTGGTCCAGGAGGTCGGGATCACCTCGTAGCTGTGGCCCCTGACGATCGCCTTCAGCGGCATCTCGACGGTCAGGTTGAAGTGCTTGGAGAGCAGCGGCGAGATCGTTTCGATCACCTCGCGCCGGTAGGCCTTGAAGGCGTTGGTGGTGTCGTTGTAGCGGTGGCGGAAGAGGATGCGGATGAACCAGTTGGCGAGCCGGTTGATCGTCAGCTTCAGGCGCGGGTAGTCGTGGATCTGGGCGCCGGGCACGAAGCGCGAGCCGAAGGCGCAGTCCCAGCCGTCTTCGAGCAGCCGGTGGTAGCGGATCAGATCCTCGGGATCGTCGGAGGCGTCGGCCATCACGATCGCCACCGCGTCGCCCTCGAAGACGTCGAGGCCGGCCCGGATCGCCATCCCAAAGCCGCGCTCGTAATGGGAGCGGTGGCAGCGCACCCGCGGGTTGGCGCTGCCAATCGCTTCGACCACGGCGGCTGTCGAGTCTTCGCTGTCGTCGTCGACGACGACGACCTCGTAGTCGATCTCCTCCCGCTCCAGAGCCGCGACCACGCCTTCGACCGTCGCCCCGACCGAGCCCTCCTCGTTCTGGGCTGGCATCACCACCGAGAGCTTCATCCCGCGTTCACCGTCCACCGCTCCAGGTTCTGCTCGTACATCTCACTGAGGATGTCCTCTACCCCGTAGCGCAGCTTCCACTCCGGGTAGTCGGCTTCGAACGGGGCCAGGTCGGAGATCCACCAGCGGTGGTCGCCGATCCGCGGCTCCTCGCCCATCTCCCAGCTCAGCTCGCGGCCGGCGACCCGCTCGCAGATCGCGATCGCCTCCAGCATCGAGCAGTTGCTGCGGCGGCCGCCGCCGATGTTGTAGACGGCGGCTGGGCGCGGGGCCTTGTGGAAGGCAGCGAATGCGGCGATCAGGTCGGCGCTGTGGATGTTGTCGCGGACCTGCTTGCCCTCATAGCCGAAGACGGTGTAAGCGGTGCCGGTGGCGGTGCACTTCATCAGGTAGGCGAGGAAGCCGTGCAGCTTCGCGCCGGCGTGCTGGGGCCCGGTCAGGCAGCCGCCGCGGAAACAGACGGTCGGCATCTCGAAGTAGCGGCCGTACTCCTGGACGAGGAGGTCGGCGGCGGCCTTGGAGACGCCGAACAGCGAGTGGGTCGACGCGTCGATCGACATCGAGGTGTCGATCCCCTTGTAGTAGGGGTGGGACTCGGGCAGCTCCAGCCGCAGCTCCAGATCCTCCAGCGGCAGCCGGTTCGGCGTGTCGCCGTAGACCTTGTTGGTCGAGCAGAAGATGAAAGGGGCGTCGGGGCAGTGGGCGCGGGCGGCCTCAAGCAGGTTGAGGGTGCCGTTGGCGTTGACGCCGAAGTCGGTCTGCGGCTCGTTCGCGGCCCAGTCGTGGGAGGGCTGGGCGGCGGTGTGGACGACCAGCTCGATCTCGCCGGCGTGGGCGGCGAAGATGCGCTCGATCGCCTCGCCGTCGCGGATGTCGGCGTTCTCCCAGTGGAACTCGGGGTGCTCGGCGACCAGCCGCTCGGTCACGTGCGAGGTCGAGGACTCGGGGCCGAAGAAGCGCGCCCGCATGTCGTTCTCGATGCCGACGACGTCGAAGCCCTCGGCGACGAAGTGGCCGACCGCCTCGGAGCCGATCAGCCCTCCAGCGCCCGTGATGATCGCTACCGGCATTCGTTTCTACTCCCTTCCCCCCGCGGAGGAGTCGATGTTGAGGGCCTCGGCAATCCGCTCCTCGTCCGCCGCGATCCAGTCGTGGATATCGGCGAGCACCTGCTCGGCGCCGCGCCGCGGGCGCCACTCGTCAAGGCCATAGAGCTTCGCGCAATCGGAAAGGTATATCGGCACGTCGCCGGCCCGCGTCTCAGCGACCGGCGTGATCGGCACCTCGTTGCCGGTCAGGCGGCGGCAGATCTCGGTCGTCTCCAGCAGCGAGAGGCTGCACTCGCGGCCGCCGCCGACGTTGACCGTGCGCCCGTCCCAGGCTCCCTGGTCGAGCAGCTGGCGCTCGACCAGGTCGACCAGGTCCTCGACGTGGAGCAGGTCGCGCACCTGCTTGCCCGCGCCGCCGAAGCCGATGTAGCTGAGCGGGTTGCCGAAATGATGGGCCAGCATCCAGTGGGTGAAGACCCCCTGGTCGACCTTGCCCATCTGCCAGGGGCCGGCGATCACGCCGCAGCGGTCGATCACCGCCGGCACGCCGAGACCGGCCCGGTACTCCTCGATCAGCAGCTCGGCGGCGAGCTTGGTCGCGCCGTAGAGAGTGCGGGCCCCATTGAGCGGGAACTGCTCGGAGAGCCCGGCGGGCGAGATCCCGGGCACCGCCTGCTCGGCGGCGATCTCGAACCGCGTCTCCGCCTGCTCCAGCTTCAGCTCGACCTGCGGCTGCACCGGGTAAACGCGGCTGGTCGAGAGAAAGACGACGAAGGCGCGATCACGGCGGGCCAGCTCGAGGCAGTTGTAGGCGCCGGTGAGGTTGGTGTGGACGAGGTAGCCGGTGTCGCCGTCGACGCCGCTCATCACCGAGGGCTCGGCCGAGCACTCGATCAGAGCCGATATCTCCGGCAGCCGCTCCAGGTCCCCCGGCTCGCGCACATCGCCCTTGACGAACTCGACCCCTGCCTCCTGCAGCCGCGGCAGGTTCAGCGCCGAGCCGCGCCGGTAGAGGTTGTCGAGCGCCAGGATCTCCCAATCGGGGTGGCGCGCGGCAAGCGAGACGGCGAGGTTGGAGCCGACAAACCCGGCCCCACCGGTGATCAGCAGGCGGCTGATGATGGCCTCCGAGCGATCTGTCTTCCGGCTTGGATCCCTGGCACGGGGCTGACGCTATCGGACCATCGTCGACGACATTCCCCCGAGGGCTCGGCGTAACATCGCCCTCCTTGAACCGCAATCTCGCAATCGTCCCGGCTCATAACGAGGTTGAAGCGATCGGCACGACGATCGCTTCGCTGCAGCGCCTGGCGCCGGACTTCGATGTCCTCGTGATCGACGACGGCTCTTCCGACGCCACTGCCATGCGGGCGCGGGAGGCGGGGGCCGAGGTGATCCGCCTTCCATTCAACCTCGGCATCGGCGGGGCGATGCAGAGCGGCTACATCTACGCCCAGGAGCGCGGCTACGAGGTCGCTGTCCAGGTCGACGGTGACGGGCAGCACGATCCCCGCCACATCCACGACCTGCTCAACCTCCTGCAGGGGGATCCTGGCCTGAACATGGTCACCGGCTCGCGGTTCCTCGACCCCGACGCCGACGGCTACCGCTCCTCGGCCACCCGCCGCATCGGCATCCGCCTCTTCGCCCGGGTGGTCTCCTTGATCACGCGCCAGCGCGTGACCGACCCCACCTCCGGCTTCCGGATGACCGACCGCAGCGGCATCGAGCTGTTCGCCCGCGACTACCCGCCCGATTACCCGGAGGTCGAGGCGATCCTGCTGATGCATGTCCACCGCCTCCGCAGCCGCGAGACGCCGGTGGTGATGGCGCCACGGATGACCGGCGAGTCGACGATCTCCTCGACCCAGTCCGTCTATTACATGGTGAAGGTGCTGCTGGCGCTGTTCGTGGCCCTGTTCAGGAGACGGCCGACCAAGGCAGAGGCAGCCGCCTCCCCCGCCCTCGAGAGCACGACGTGATCGCCGCCGCGACTCAGATATTCGGCGTGGCGAGCCAGCGGATCGAGGTCGTGGTCATGGCCCTGTTCATCTGCCTGATGATCTTCGAGCTGGTCAGGCGCAAGCACCTGATGGAGCGCTACGCGATCCTCTGGCTGTTGGCGGGGGTCACGGTGCTCGTGCTTGCCCTCTGGCAGGGCCTGTTGACGACTCTGTCCCACGCCGCCGGCATCTTCTACCCCCCCGCCACGCTCTTCGCCGTGGCCTTCCTCTTCGTGCTGATCATGCTGGTGAATTTCTCTGTGGTCGTCTCGCGCCTGGCCGACCAGAACAAGGTCCTGGCCCAGCGGGTGGCGCTGCTGCAGCAGCGCCTTGAGCAGCAGGACGAGGACGAGCCTTCGCACACTCCTTGATGGACCAGCCGGCCCTCTGCCTCACCTACCTCGCCTGGACCCCCTACGGACCAGAGGCCGCCGAACAGTTCCTGGCCTCCTACAGCGAACACCCGGCCGGCGCCGACCATCGCCTGCTCCTCGTCCTGGCTGGACCCGAGAGCGATCGAGACCCGTGGCGCGACGCCTTCGCCGCGGTCCCCCACCAGGAGCTCGAGCTTGGCGAGGGGATGGACCTCGACCACTATCGGACGACCGCCGACCGGGTCGCCGCCGAGCGCTACTGCTTCGTCAACACCGTCAGCGTCGTCCTCGCCGACGGCTGGCTTGGACATCTCGAGCGGGCGCTGCTCAGCCCCGGGGCAGGCATGGTCGGGGCGACCGGCTCCTACGAGAGCCCCAATGCCGTGCGGCCAGGCCCACTGCGCAAGCTCCGCCCGGGCCACGAGCCGTTCCCCAACCCGCACCTGCGCACCAACTGCTTCGCGCTCAGCCGCGAGCTGCTGCTCTCGCTCGAGTGGCCGACCGGCGTCGACAAGCTCGGGGCGGTGGCGTTGGAGGGCGGCAGCCGCAGCCTCACCCGCCAGGTCCAAGAGCGGGGCCTGAAGACGCTCGTGGTCGGCCGCGACGGAGTCGCCTACCCCCCCGAGCGCTGGCGCCAGAGCGGCACCTTCCGGGCCGGCAAGCAGGCCAATCTGCTGCTCGCCGACAATCGCACCCGCCACTACGAGGAAGCGGGACCGCTAACGCGGCGGGGTCTCGCCTGGCTCGCCTGGCACCGCTGGCGCTGAGCGCCGCGGGACGTAGACCTCCTCGACATAGCCGCCTCTGACCCAGGCGGCATCCCGACGCAGCCGCTCGAAACCCCCCATCTCGGCGACAGCTTTGTGAACCACTCCCTGGGTCTCGCCGAGGAACTCCACCGCGGCCTCCTGGTTGTGGCTGTAGAAAAGCCCCTCGCAGTTGTCAGCCCCCCACTCGAGGTACTCCATCATCGCCTCGTAGGGCATCTCCGGCATGCTGTCCTTGTTGACCAGCGCGTCGCATGGCGACTCTACCTCCGCCAGGGCGAAGTTGGGGACTATTTCCACCTGGGCAGGCGGCTCGCCGTACAGGGAGACGCGGTCCGGGCCAAGGGCGCGACCCAGAAAGTAACCCTGGAGGACGTTGACGATCGGCAGGTCGACGATCGTGTAGCGGGCCACAGCCGCCTGCCGCTGCAAGAACCAGTGGCACATCGCGCCATGGCCACCGCCGATCTCGACTATCCGCAAGGGGTCATTGCCGGCCCCTCGGCCAAGGTGCAAGCTGATCGCCTGGTCGAGGCGCATCGCGGCATAGATCTGGTCCGGCGTGTCAGGCGTTATCAGCCGACCCTCGACCGCCAGCCCGCTCGGCGCGCCGATGTCGGGGAAATCGACGCGGAAGCCAAGCTCGCCCTCGATCGCGGCGAACAGCTCGGCGAAGCTCGCCTCGAAGGCCAGCCCCGCGCCCCCCTGCTCAGGGCTCTCCACCGCCACGACGCCAAGCGCCTCGGCCAGTGAGGCGAGCCCATCTAGAGATTTCAGGCCCCAGGCGCGTGCTTCCAGCCGGAACCGTGTCTGGCGAATCAGCGGCCCCTGGGCCATGCCGAGGACAAAGTCCTGCGCCAGCATCGACGCCATCAGCTCGGCAAGCGCCGCTGGATCGCCCTTTTTGAGAACGACGGCGAGATCGCGCTGACGAGCATCGGAGATCCACGACCACATGCCTTCGGTCGACTGCGCGCCGGGCTGTTGCTCACAGGCCTTGGAGAAAGCGGCGATCAGGCGCCGGCAGAGCTCGACGTCGACGTCGGCGACGGGTGTCGGCGGACGGCACTCGATGCGAGTCGCGGGAACGCGTCCCCTGCTGTAGAACCATTTGGTTCGCCGTACCGTCAAGAGCATGCGCAGGGCGAAGGCAAGAGTGCCGAGCCTGCGGACGCCGCGGTAGGGCGAGGTGAGCATTGCCGAACGGGGCATCAAGCCGAGTTTTTTGGCAAGCGGCCCCAAGATCTTTGCCGGGAGGCTCACTGGCTCTCCACCGGCCACTTGGCGGCCCTGAGCATGCCGCGCGGGCCCAGCGCTTCACGCAGCTCGTCGGGAACCATGCCGACCAGGTGGCCGACGCCGATGAACAGCGCCGCCGACAGCCCGGCGGCGACAAGGTCGGGGATGCCCGTGAGCAAAAGCGGCACGGAGGCGGCGGCGGCGGCCAACGCCACTCGGGCCAGGAAGCCCAGCCGGACCATCACCCTGCCGGTCGCCAAGTGCAGCCGCCAGTAGATCAGGCCGGCAAGAACCGCGTCGCCGAGCACGGTCGCGACGGCCCCGCCCCGAGCGCCGGACGCGGGGACCAGCAGGCCGGCGAAGATAGCCACCGCGGCGAGGCCGAGGGCGTTGGTCAAGATCAGGTCCCGCTGCCGCCCCAGCGCCACCAGCGACACCGTCCAGATCTGGTAGAGCGCGATGAACAGCAGCGCGACCACCTGGATGCGCAGGACCGCGCCCGAAGGGCCGAAAGCGGCGCCGCCGATCGCGGTCATCACCGGTTCGGCGGCGCGGACCGTGACCAGGATCACGAGCACGCCAGCGATCACCGCGCCCTCGCCGAGGCCTTCGACCGCGTAGCGCAGGCGGGCGCGATCGTCGCGGGCAGCTGCCGTCAGCAGCGGCAACGCGACGCCGGCGATCAGGACCGGGATCGTGATCAGCGCTTCCATTGCCCGCAAGGAGCCGCCGAAGTAGCCGGTCTGCTCGGCGGAAGAGATCAGCGACATCAGCACGATCACCAGCCGGAAGTAAACCTGTCCGAGCGCCAGCGCGGCTGCCACCGGCAAGGCCGTCCGCATCAGCGTGCGCTGATCGGAACGGTCAAAGCGCGGCCGCACAAGCCCCCCACGGCCGACCAGCAGCGGGGTGACGGCGACCACGGCGACGCCGACGACGATCTGGACCGCGAAGAAGGGCGTCAGCTGGGCGCCGAGGGCAACCAGCAACGCCACCCCGGCGAGGGTGACGACCTGTCGCAGGAAGTCGACAAAGGCGACGCCGGCGTTGCGCAGCTGCACGGTGAGCGGGACCAGGATCGAGTTGGCGATGGCGACGATCAGCACCCCGGCCCCGGCCAGGGCGGTGCCAGTGACCATCTCACTCGGATAGCCGGCGACCAGGGCGAAGGCGACCAGGGCGATCAGGGCGACGAAGGCGACGAGCAGGCGCTGGCCGAAGATGTTCGCCAACAGCAGCCGCCGTTTTCCGGGCTCAAGCCGAGCCAGCTCGCTGCTGGCTGTCACGTTGAGCCCGTTGTCGGCGACGCTGACCGCGATGCCGACCAGCGACAGCACGGTCACATAGCGGCCCGATTCAGCAACCCCGAGGTGCCGCAGCAAGAGCGTGGCGGTGATCAGGCCGAGCCCGACACCGGCGACGTTGGCGACGACTCGAATCGCGCTGCCGCGAATCACCTTGCCGCCCGCCTCGCTCGACGTCAGGACATCTTCGCTGGCGTTCGGCATCGATCTAAAGGTCCCCGCTGGGTCAGACGCGATCTTCCCCAGACCTCGCCACCCTAGCGGCAGACCGTCGCGCCCTGCGCCGCTTCTGCCTGCAGGCGCCAGGGCCGCACCGCGCTGTCGCGCGGGATCCGCAGCAGCGTCGTCGAGCCTCCGGCGACGCCTTCGGTGATCAGCGGGTATTCGGTCGTCGCGAAGCGGCGCAGGCGGATCGTCCCTGGCCCGCCCGGCGGGAACTCGATTCGCGTCAGGCCGGGGCTGAGCTTCAGGGGCTGCGCACCTGGCCCCGCGCCTCCGGGGATTGAGACGCAGTGGCCACGCGGGCCCGGCGCCTCCCCTTCCTCGACTTCGCTGCTCACCGGCAGGGCGTTGGCGAGGACGGTGTCGGCCTGTTTGCGGCCGACTTCGGGCGCGTCCGCCAACTCAGCCGGGGTATAGGCGGGGGAGCCGTATTCGCGCACCGCCTGCAGGTACTCGCCGGCGGTGATTTCGTCGAGGAAGCGGCTGCCGGCAACTTCCGGGGACAGGGCGAAGGAGGGTTCGACCGTGTGCCGGGCGATCTCGAGCGCGGCCAGGTCGGAGCGGGTCAGCACCGTCTCCTGGCGGAAGAAGTCGCGGCCTTCGCGCAGCGGGGTGAGGTTGAAGCCGGCCGCGACCAGGGTGACGGCCCCGCCGGCAACCAGGGCCCGGCGGCCGATGCGCACGCCCTTGAGCAGGTCGGCGGCGATCAGCAGGACGAAGACCGCCCCGGCGTAGAGGTAGCGGCTCGAGTAGGCCTCCCGCCCGGGGATGTAGTTGAACCCGGCCAGGAACCAGAAGGCGGCCGCGCTGGCGAGGACCGGCCAGAGGCGGGGAGAAAAGCCGGGCTTGCGGACCTTGGCGTAGCCCAGCAGGGCAAGGAGGATGACGAGCAGCGGCAGGCCCCACTGCGAGCGGCCGACCGCTTCGTCGGCGATCGTCGCCAGCGCCAGCAGCGAGGCAAGCGAGGAGGAGAAGCCTTCGGCGACGAAGCGGGGTGAGACGAGGACGTTGTGGAGAGTGAGATGGGTTTCGGCGTCGTGCCCCCAGCCCAGGTACCAGGCCGCGTAGAAGAACAGGGGGACGGCGACCAGCCAGGCGCGGCGCAGGCCGCGGGAGCGGCGTCGCTGCAGGATGTCGACGGCCGCGCCGAGCGCGAATGTGAGGCCGATCGTGGAGAAGCCGATCGAGATCGCGAGGAAGAGGCAGGCGGCCCGGTCCCAGCGGCGGTCGGCGCGCTCCAGCGCCAGCAGCATCGCGATCCCGAACAGGAGCGAGCCGACGAAGCCGATCTGGAAGGGCCAGAGCAGGTCCTGCCAGGCGGGGCCGAGGAAGAGCAGCAGCACCGCCGCCATCAGCGCCGGCCAGGGGCCGAGGCGGCGGCGGGCGTAGACGAAGACGAGGGTCGCCGTGGCCAGCAGCAGCGCCGTGAGGACGACGAATTCGGGCGTCGTCGAGCTCATCCCGAAGACCCGCAGGATCAGCTGCTCGATCGCCACCGGGATCAGCACGATGTGCTCGTTGTGGGGCTTCAGCAGCGCGTCGACTGAGAGTCCGCGCCTGTGCATCAGGTACTCCCAGCTGTCCTGGAAGTAGGTCAGGCCCGAGGCGTAGCTGAGCAGCACCGCCGCCGCGACGAGCAAGGCTGCGCCGAGCAGCGCCAGGGCGGCGTTCTGCTTGAGCCAGCCTTTGGCCGCGGCGGAGGTCAAGCAGCCGTCAAGGTCGGACGCGGCCGCCCGTGAGCTTCACGAACGCGGGCCAGACGGGCTTCGGCTTGAACTTTGGCCCTTCTTTGAAGAAGCCGACCGAGTCGCAGAAGTCGCAGAGGCCCTTGAGGTCCTTCCAGGAGAACCAGTAGACGCCCTTGAGGTTGAGCCGGCTCTGGTTGGCGAGCAGGTATTCGTAGGAATCGCGCATCTGCCGCACCTGTCCGGCGCTGCCCTGCTCGAAGGCATCGTGGTTGAAGTCGTTCTGCGATCCCCAGCCCATCTCGGTGATGTAGAAGCCGGGGCGATCGTGGTTTTCGACGCTCACTTCGTGGAATTCTTCGACGTATTCTTCGAGCGTTTCGGCGTCGACCGCGTAGGGGTGCAGCGAGACGGCGTCGAAGCGGCTCTTGATCCCGGGCGTCTTGTAGAACTGGCGCAGGAAGGTGGCGGCGGGCATGCCGCGCTTGCCGCTCGCGGTCGGCTGGCCGAAGAGCCCGGAGAGCAGCACCTTCGCCCCCGGCCTGACCGATTTGATCGCCTGGCTGGAGATCGTCACCAGCTTCGCGTAGCGAGCCGGGGAGACCGGATAGGCGAAGTAGAAGAAGTTGGACTCGTTCCAGATCTGCCAGGTCTTGATCGGCAGCGCCGGTGTCAACGCCGGTTCGTAGTTGACGCCTTCGTGAGCGTGCAGCTTCCAGAATTCGCCGCCCGGCCCGTAGCGTTTGACCGCCGCCCGCAGGAAGGCCTGCCAGGCGGCGCGCTGCTTGGCGGTGTCGATCGGCATCGTCGTCGACTTGCTGGCAACCCAGGTGGGAGGCCCGCCGATCGAGGGCAGCACCTGCAGGCCGGCCTGGGCGGCGATCGAGACGACCGGGTCGAAGCTGCTCCAGTCGTAGGCGCTTTTCGCCGTCGGCTGCACCGTCGACCAGACCAGCGGCCAGCGCACGCTCCCGATCCCGCCCGCAGCCATGTAGCGGGCGTCTTCCGGCGTCAGCGGGGTCTGCGGCGTGATCCCGAAGAAACCGGCTGGCGGCGCGACCGTGACCGCGGCCGGCGCCCCGCTCGTCGTCAACGGAACCGCCGCCGCGAGACAGGCGAGGAAGATGGCGGCGGTCAGGTTTCGGCGTCTCACGAGTGGGGAAAGGTAACGGTCACGTCACTCTGAACACTGGTCCCGCCCAGATGTAGCGAAGACGTGAACTACCTAAGCTCTTGCCAATGGCGAAGACCCTCGGACTCATCTGCACGATCTCTCTGGTCCTTTCCCTGGCCGCCGCCTCGGCCGCGCCAGCCGCCTCGCTGCAGCCGGTCGGCAGCTTCGAAGAACCGATCTACGTCACCTCCGACCCCGGCAACCCGGACCGCCTGTTCGTGGTCGAGCGCGCCGGCAAGATCATCGAAGTTAACGGCGGCGCGAGCCACACCTTCGCCGATCTCAGCTCCGTCGTCAGCTGCTGCGAAGGCGAGCGCGGCCTGCTCTCGATCGCGCTGGCCCCGAGCTTCGACAGCAGCGGCCTGCTTTACGCCGACTACACCGGCAAAGAAGTCCCGGGTGAGATCCACGTCGCCGAGCTCACAGCCACCGGCAAAGAAGCGCAGCTCTCCAGCCTTCGCAACGTGCTGAAAATCCCCCACCCGGGCCAGAGCAACCACAACGGCGGCCAGCTTCAGTTCGGGCCGGAAGGCGACCTCTTTATCTCGACCGGCGACGGTGGCGGCGGCAACGACGAACTTCACAACGCCCAGGACCTGACCAAACTGCTCGGCAAGATCCTCCGCATCGACCCGGGCCAGAGCGGCCTGCTGCCCTACGCCGTGCCTGCCGGCAATCCCTTCCCCGCCGCTGCCGGCGACGCCAAGGCAATCTGGAGCTACGGGCTGCGCAACCCCTTCCGCTTCTCCTTCGACCGCCTCAACGGCGCGATCGTGATCGGCGATGTCGGCCAGAGCGCCCGGGAGGAGATCGACTACGCCGCCGCGCCGGGGCTGGGCGTCGGCGCCGACTACGGCTGGAACTGCCGCGAGGGGTTCCTGGCCGGGCCGGCGACCGACCCACAGTGCGGGTCGCCACCGGTAGGAGGCTTCGTCAGCCCGGTCTTCGACTACCCCCACTTCGGCGGCTCCTGCAGCGGCGCGATCATCGGCGGCTACGTCGAGCGCGACCCGAGCGTCGCCGACCTCTACGGCCGCTACGTCTACGGCGACGCCTGCAACGGCGAAATCCGCTCGCTCGACCTCGCCGCCCCGCTGACGAGCGACCGCCCCGAGGGCCTGCACGTGGAAAACCTCGACTCCTTCGGCGAAGACTCCTGCGGGCGGCTCTACGTGGTCTCCGGCGGCGGAGCGGTCCAGCGTTTCGTCGGCTCGACCGCAGCCAGCTGCTCACCCCCGGCTCCGGCCCCGGCCTCGCCGAAGAAGTTCTCCTTCATCGGCCTGCGCGCGGTCGGCCACAAGGTCGAACGCAACCGCCGGGCGGCGATGGTGGCCTGGGTCTCGCCCTGCGAGGGGCGGCTGGGGGATCGAGTGCGGCTGCGGCGCGGCAGCCGGACGATCGCGACCCACAGCCTCAACCGCGCCTGCACAGCCCACTTCCTGGTCCGCGTCGGCCACAACACGAAGTTCCACGCGACCATCGCCGAAAACACGACCTACCAGGAGGCGATCTCCAAGCAGGTCAAGATCCGGGTCGTGCGGCGCCACCATCGCGCGCACTGAATCTCGTCACAAAATTGGCCGGGAATTGTTTCTTTGCGCGCGCATCCCGCGACCGAAGCGGCGGTAGCTTGGGTCGATGATCACGCTTGAGAGATCGATCCAGCCTCGAACAGCCGACGATCGGCGAAGTGCTATGGTACGTACTAATCATTTAGTAAGCGTACGTACGAGATCAACGGAGGCTCTCTTGGCTATCAGCGCTTCGAAATTACGCGCCGACGTCTATCGGCTGCTGGACGAGGTGCTCGAGAGCGGGCAGCCGCTGGAGATCAACCGGGGGGGAAAGATGTTGGTGATCGCGCCAAAGCAGGAGCGGTCGATCTGGGATCGGCTGCCGCGGAACGAGGGATACATCGTCGGCGACCCCGATGAGCTGATCCACATCGACTGGTCATCGGAGTGGAACCCTGATCCTTCTTGACACCCATATTGTCGGCTGGCTGTTTGAGGGTGCCGACCGGCGCATCCCGGCGAAGACCCGCAAGTTGATGGAGTCTGGAGACGCCTTCTTTTCACCAATCGTTGAGCTGGAGCTGACCTACCTCTACGAGATCGGGAGGGTCAGCAAACCAGCCTCAGCGCCACTGGCCTCACTGCGACGCAGCATCGGCCTGCAGCCCGCCGACCTGCCTCTCACCGAGCTGATCCAGGCAGCAACCGGGCTCTCCTGGACCCGCGACCCGTTCGATCGCCTGATTGCGGCGCACGCGATTGTCGCCAACGCGCCGCTGGTCACCGCCGACGAGACGATCCGGGAAAACCTGCCGCTGGCCATCTGGAACTAGGCGTGCCAGGAGCGAGAGCTCAGTAGGTTCCGCCGAGCTTGCGGTGGTCCCAGCTGGCGGTGCGCTGGGGCTTGAAGTGGATCGCGACCCGCTTCGGCGCCTGCGCCTCCAATGCCGCTTTGGCGTCGCCGTCGATCGAGGAGATTCCCTCGGCGTAGCGCAGGGTCAACTCTTCGGCGAAGCCGAGCACCGTCTCCGGGTCGCGGTGGATCTCCGCCTCGGCCTCGATCGAGGCGCCGCGCAGCTCCGAGTACTCGTGGCCGGTCTCGACCAGCAACGTCGCCCGCGGATCGCGTTCGAGGTTGCGCACCTTCTGCGACTTGGCGTAGGTCCAGATCCAGATCTCGCCCCGGCGGGGGACGAACCACATCGGCATCGAGTGCGGCCAGCCGCGTGGGCCGTTGCTGGAGACGATCGCCACCCGCTCGGAATCGAGCAGCTCCAGCAGCTCCTCGTCGCTGAGCTTGATCTGGTCGCGGCGGCTCACGACAAATCAGCCTAATGGTCAGGCGGCGACCGGGGTGAACGAGCGCCGGTAGGCGGTCGGCGTCGTCGCCAGCGCCCGCCGGAAGTGCTCACGCAGGGAGGCGGCGGTGCCAAAGCCGGCCCGCCAGGCGACCTCGTCGATCGGCAGGTCGGACTCCTCCAACAGGCGGCGGGCCTCCAGCACCCGCTGGCTGAGCAGCCACTGCAGCGGCGTCGTCCCCGTCTCCTCACGGAAGCGGCGGGCGAAGGTGCGGGGGCTGACCCCGGCGTGGCGCGACATCGCGGCGACGTCGAGTGGCTCGGCCAGCCGCTCCCCCGCCCAGCGGCGGGTCGCCTCCAGCGAGCCGATCGGCCCAACCTCGGGCCGCTTGATGAACTGGGCCTGGCCGCCCTCGCGGTGCGGGGCGGCGACCAGGTGGCGGGCGACCCGCTCGCCGACCGCGGCGCCGAAGTCCTTGCGGACGACGTGCAGGCAGAGGTCGATGCCGGAGCTGAGCCCGGCCGAGGTCATCACCTCGCCTTCGTCGACGTAGAGCGCGGCCGGGTCGACCTCGACCGCGGGGAAGCGCGCCGCCAGCTCCTCCGACCACTGCCAGTGGGTGCTGGCCCGGCGGCCGTCGAGCAGGCCGGCGTAGGCGAGGGCGAAGGCGCCGGTGCAGACCGAGAGCACGCGGGCGCCGCGCTCGGCGGCGAGCTGGAGGGCATCGAGCGCCTCCTGCGGCGGCGGCGAGAAAGCCGCGAAGTAGCCGGGGACGACGATCGTCTCCGCCCGCGCCAGCGCCTCCAGCCCATGCTGCGGCGTGACCGAGAAGCCCGTCGTCGTCGCCACCGCCGCTCCGTCGATCGAGCAGGCCAAGAACTCATAGAGCGGCGGCGCGCCATCAGCCCTGTAGGCGGGCGTGAAGACCTGCGCCGGCGCGGTCAGGTCGAAGGCGACCAGCCCGTCGAGGCAGAGAGCGGCAACGCGGTGCATGGCAGGAATCTAGCGAACATTGGCAATCCTGCCTCTGGAACTTGCCGGCAACCGCCGCCAAGATTGGCTCATGCAAATAGCCATCCTCATATTCGACAAGCTCACCGCCCTCGACGCGATCGGCCCCTACGAGGTCCTCCGTCCCGTCCCCGGATGGGAGGTGAAGTTCGTAGCTCCCACCAAAGGCGAGATCCGCACCGACAGCGGCTTCCTCGGCCTCACCGCCGATTACTCGCTCGACGAGGTGACCGAGGCCGACATCGTCCTCGTCCCCGGCGGCGAAGGCAGCCGAGCCCTGCTCGAGGACGAGATCGTCCTCTCCTGGCTGCGCGAGATCGACAAGACGACGAAATGGACGACCTCGGTCTGCACCGGCTCGCTCGTGCTCGGCGCCGCCGGCCTGCTGCAGGGCAAGCGGGCGACCACCAACTGGATCCAGCTCGACCGCCTGCGCGAGTACGGCGCCGATCCGGTCGGCGGGCGCTGGGTCGAGGATGGCAAGACGATCACCGCCGCCGGGGTCACGGCCGGAATCGACATGGCCCTGCACCTGGTCGCCCAGGAGGTGGGCCCGGAGATCGCCCAGGCGGTCCAGCTCGGCCTCGAGTACGACCCCCAGCCCCCCTTCGACAGCGGCTCCCCGGAGAAGGCCCCGCCCGAGATCATCGAGCTGGTGAAGGCGGTCGAGGCTGCTAGCGAACCCGCCTAAGAATCAGCTGGGGCCTGATACGGAATGTGGCGGCGCATGAACTCAGCAAACCGCGGCACCGTGAAGTCAACGTAGCCGAAGTCCTCAGTGGCGTAGATCAGGCCCTTCGTCATCAGCTGCTGGCGCGTGGGCGAAGCCTGGGTAACCGAGTGGCCCGTCTTTTCCGCCACCTGCCCGGACCGGTATGGGCCCACTCCTAGCTCGGCCATGGCTCGCATATAACGGCGCTCGCCATCGGTCGCACGCTGCATCCGGACCTCGTAGATGCTCTTGTCCAGCGCCGCCTGGGCGACGGGCATCGCTCTTTCGATATCCGTCGCCGTGATCGGCGACTCGGGCGCCAGATTCCAGGCATGCTTGGCGAGCTGCTGAATGTAGAAGGGATAGCCAGCCGTCCACTCAAGCGCCATCTCCAACGCATCTGGCGAGAAATCGACGCCCTGGCGCCGGGCCGGCTCGACCAAGGCCATGGTGGCCGCCGGCTCGTCCAGATTCTTGATGGTCGGAAAGTCGAACAGCCGCTCAGCGTATGACCGCGCCTCCCCGGTCAGGAGGGGGATCTGTGGCAGCGCCGCGCCCGCCACCGTGATCGGCAGCTCTTTCTGGGTGGCCCGGTGCAGGGCGCTGATCAGGGCTCGGTACTGAACCTCGTCTACGAACTGCAGCTCGTCGAGGAAGATCGCGACGCCGGTCTCATGCTCCCGCGCGGCGCCCCCTAACTCAAGCAAGAGGTCGGTCAGATCCGCAGTGATCGTCCCCTCGTCAGCGCTTCTGATGTCGACGGCGAGGCCGAAACCTTCAGGGCCCGTAAGCCGAATCGTCTTGAGGCGCCCAAGGGCACTGCGAATACGACCTCCTAGCCGCGCCCCAAGGCTTAAACGGTCAAGTGCCCTCTCCGCGTCACGCACAAGTTCGTCGATGAGGTTCGTGTCGGGGGTCAGCTCGTGGTAGAAGGTCAAGAAGCCTGCGCTCTCGGCCTGATCCTCGAAAGCGTTGAGTAGGACCGTCTTCCCGACCCCGCGCAATCCGCGCACGACAATGCTCTGCTCGGTGGCGCCTCTCTTCAACCGTCCAACGAGAACTTCGAACTGCTGGATCTCACTCTCACGGCCCGCCAGCTCAGGAGGGCGTGAGCCGGCATTTGGGGTGTAGGGGTTCCCGATCGGATCCACGTTCTAGTGAGTTATAGCAAGTTATAGCTTGAATCCATATAACTGCCTATAACTACCTTTGAATTGCGCTTATGGCCTCCGCTTGAGCGTCACCGCGGTGGTGCTGCGGGCGCCGGGGATCGCGACCAGCAGCTTTGCCTTGATGCTGGCCCGCTCGCGGTAGAGCAGCCGGCCGCGGGAGTTGAGGACGACGAGGAAAGTGTGGGTGTGGCCGCCGGCGAGGTTGAAGGCGCGGTGGGCGATCGCCACCTGGGCGACATGGCCCGAGAGGCGGACGTGGGCGCGCATCACGATCTGCCCCGGGCAGGTTTCGCCGGCCGCCCAGCCGCAGTGGACCTGCACCCGCACCCGGCTCCCCGTCGCCCTGACGCTGGGAACCAGCAGCGGCGGCACCACCTGCTGGGGGGCGATGGCGCCGGCGGTCGCGCCATCGATGTAGTCGCTGTCGATGTTGATCGCCACCCCGCCGTAGGTCTCGTTGTGGGCGCCGCGGTACTGGTGCAGGCGCTGGTGGTGGGCCCAGTAGGTGCTAGGCACGACCGGGTCGATCGTGTTGGCCTGGCCGTTCCAGTTGGCGATCCAGAGGTCATCAGGCGCTTCGTAGCCGAGGCCGACTTCGCCGGCAATGTCGGCGATCCCGGAGGCGCTGCTGCTGTAGACGCCGGCGGTGTAGCCGAGCGCGTGCAGGCGGGCGGTCCAGGCGGCGAGGAAGGTCAGCGTCGCCCGGCTGGAGCTCGTCGTCAGCGAGTAGCTCTCCATGTCGAAGTAGATCGGGTTGCCGGGGACGATGCCGACGGCCTGCGCCTGGGCGACGGCGTCTTCGGCATCTTCGGTCCCCTGCGTCGTCGCCCGTGAGGAGCTGATCTTGGCGCAGCTGCCGCAGCTCGAGGTCGGCGACTGCAGGCCGACGTAGGTGGGGATCAGGCGCCAGCCCGCCTCGAGCTGTTCGTTGACCCAGGTCGAGGTCAGGTTCGGCTGCGAGCAGGCGCGGTTGGCGCCGCCGATGTAGACGCCGAGGACGCGGTAGGGCGAGGCGCCCCAGGCCGCCATCGTCTTCGTCGAGGGGGTGGCGCAGGCGTCGAAGCCGGGGCCGGTGAAGTCGGTGATCGCGGTCGAGGAGGTGGCCGTCGAGCCAGGCCGAGGCGTGGCGGGCAGGGCCGCGGCCCGCGCGGCCACCTGCGGGTCGATGACGATCGCCCGCTGCCGCCCGATCGCGTCGGCGGGGCAGCGCTGGCTCGGCGAGGGCGTCCCCAGGTAGACGGCGCGGCGATCCATCCGCACGCACATCCGCGGGTGCTGGGCGAGCTTGTAGACCGGCCAGGAGGCGGGAACGTCGGCTTTCTCGCCTGCGAAGTGGACGACCTTGGCCGCAGCCGCGGCAGGAAGGGCGATCAGAAGCAGTAAGGCGATCGTGAGGGTGCGCATACCTGCTCCAACCGTTCGACCGCCCACTCGATTCGCCTCCCCGGCCAAGGGCCTATCCCGGTAGGGGTGGAACGTCTTGCACTTTTTCGCCGGCGACAATCGCCGATAGCCAACAGCGCCGCTCGAAAAAGTTAAGTGGAACCCCTGCCGGGATAGGCCCCATGGGGCACGAGGTCGAGCTCGCGCCAGGGACCCTCGCCCGCCATCGGCTGCGTCCGCCCCTGCAGCCAGTCGGGCTGGAGGTCGTCGTAATGCGGGCTGGCTGGGTGGCCTGACTGGCCGGTGAACATCTGCCAGCGCGAGCGGGCCGGGTCGGTCGGGTCGGCGATCATCCGCCAGCTCGGCGCCCAGACCGCTTTGTAGGGGTCGTTCGGGTCGTAGGCGATCTGGCTCACCGTCTCCTGGGCGCCGCCGGCCTTGAGCCGGCGGTTGAGCAGCCGCCGCAGCAGCGGGTTGGCTTCGCCCAGCGCGTGCGGGAACTCAAGCTCGTGGACGTGGCCCCAGCGCCAGCCCTCGGGGTCGGGGCCGAAGCGGTCGGAGAGGTCGTCGAGGGCACCGCTCAGAGCCTCCAGCACGAGGCCGTCCCAGGGCCTGCCGATCAACTCCTCGTCACCGGCCTCCCAGAGGTCCATCAGGTGCGAGTGCCAGCGCCAGGGCGAGGTGATGTGGGGCATGAAGCCGTTGTCGGCGCGGTCGAGCCAGCGCTCGGCGAGGTCGCGGTCGCCGATCGCGCAGCGCGCCACCTCGCGCGCCAGCCGCAGCAGGAAGGCCTGGTAGATGGTGCCGGCGATCGTCTCGGGCCCAAGCTCCCCGTCCCAGCTGCGCAGCCGCTCGATCGCGCTGCGCTCGCGCTGGCCGGCGGGCGACATCCTCCCCAGCCGCCGCGCCGCCTCCAGCCCGGGGATCGAGAGGTTGTCGGACTGCATCTGCTCGAAGCTCTCGAGGTCGTGCTCGTCGCTGGCCCGCAGCAGCTCCTCAATCCGGCGGGCGCGGAAGCCGTCGAGCCAGTCGCTGGTGATGTGGTGCGGGTACTCGTCGCCGACGATCCGGTTGTTGGCGGTGACGAGGAAGCCGCTCTCGGGGTCGATTGTCTCCGGCAGCTCCTCATATGGGACCGTCCCCTCCCACTCGAACTCTCCCGTCCAGCCCGGCTTCGGCAGGTCGGGGCAGCCGCCCTTGCGCAGCGGCAGGCGGCCGATCAGCTTGTAGCCGATCGAGCCCTGGCGGTCGGCCCAGATCAGGTTCGAGGCGGGCGAGGTGTGGCCCTCGAGCTTGCGGATCAACTCCGGGCCGGAGGAGATCTCGAGCAGCTCGAACATGCCGCTGAAGCTGGTCGGCTCGTCGAGGCTGAGCCAGCGCAGCGCCAGCGGCTCGGCCTCGTCGGCGCCGAGCGCCTCGTTGACGATCGGGCCGTGGTGGGTGCAGCGGACATCGAGGATCTCGGGCTCGGAGCGGCCTTTGACCGGGATCTCCTCGCGCACGATCTCCAGCGGGCGCCACTCGTCTTCAAACAGGTAGCGCTCACCGTCGATGCGCTCGATGAAGAGGTCCTCGATATCGGCCATGACGTTGGTGAAGGTCCAGCAGACGTCGTTGTTCTGGCCCATGTAGACGCCCGGCATCCCGGCCAGCGAGGCGCCGCGGACGAAGCGGTCGCCTTCGGCCATCCCCACCTGGTACCAGATGCCCGGCATGCTCGGGGGCAGGTGCGGGTCGCCGGCGATCAGCGGCGAGCCGGTCGCGCTGTGGGCCCCTGTGACCGCCCAGTTGTTGGAGCCGCTCGCCTCCACCGCCAGCCCCAGCGAGCGCCGCACGGCGTCGATCTGCTCGGCGACGGCGAGGCCGTTGCCGGACCACGGCTCCTGGGTGACGACGGGGTTGTCGGCCGGGTAGCCGGGGTCGAGCTTGGCCGCCAGCTCGGGGCCGAGGGCGCGGGCCATGTCGGCCCGCAGCAGCTCTCGCTCCCAGTTGGTCGAGAGGCCGAAGGCGAGCAGCTTGCCAAGGCTGAGGATGTCGACCGGCGTCCAGGGCTCCCACTTCAGCCGCAGCAGCTGCATCTCAAACGGCAGCGCCTTGGCGCTGTCCGCAGCAGCGTTGACCCCGTCGCAGAAGCGCTGCAGCTGGGCGCGCAGCTCGGGGTCGAGCGCCGCCGCCTCGCGCTCGGCTGTGCGGCGGATGCCGAGGGTCAGCATCAGGCGGTCGACCGGCAAGCCCTCCGTCCCGGCCATCTCCGAGAGCCGGCCGCGGACGACGCGGCGGTAGATGTCCATCTGCCAAAGCCGGTCCTGCCCGTGGCAGAAGCCCTGGGCGAAGTGCAGGTCGCCGCGATCACCGGCCTCGATGTGGGGCACGCCCCAGCGGTCGCGACGGATCCGCACCGGCCCCTCCAGCCCATCGAGGGAGATCGAGCCCTCCTGCTTGGGCAGCGGCCGCCGCGCCAGCCAGTGCCAGGCGACGGCAGTCGTCGCAGCCGCAAGCCCGGCCCCGGCAACACCGGTGAGCACGCCTGCCCGTGCCGCCCTGCTTATGCTAAAACGACTCATAGTGATTGTTTATCAGTTGGCTGGTCAGCCAGGAAGTCAGGGGAGGGGTATCGATTTGAGCGGGAAAGAGCGGATCAAGCGGGCGCACACGGCCGTTGCAATGCTGGCCTGCCTCGTTGCGACGGCGGCCGTCACGGCAACCCCAGCGGCGGCGAAGACGGAGCATGGCGCAAAGCCGAACCTCGCCGGGCGACTCGACCAGAGCTTCGGCAAAGGCGGCAAGGCGACGGTCGCCTTCCCCGCCGAAAATGCCGGCAACGTCGGAGTCAAATACACGCTCCCCTTCCAGTTCACCGCTGGCCACCTGGTGATGGCGCCGGCGCCGGGCGGCAAGATCGTCGTCGCCGGCAGCACCAGGATCGCCCGCTTCCTGCCCAGCGGGAAGCTCGATCCAGGATTCGGCGCCGGCGGCCTGGTCACGGTCGCGCGGCCCCCGGGAATGAGCTTCGTGCTGGCTGGCGTCGCCGTCGACTCCCAGGGCCGGGTTCTGATCGGCGGCTCTGCCCGCCCACTGCCCGCCAGCTCGACGCCCGACCCGCTGATCAGCTCAGCGGCGGTGATGCGCATCGCCGCCGATGGCGCCGTCGACACAAGCTTCGGGCAGGGAGGCACGCTCGTCTCGAACTTTGGGATCAAACCTCCGGCAATCGGCGCCGGCTTTTACAGCGGCGCCGCCGTCGGCCTCCGCAGCCTCACCGTCGACTCGCAGGACCGGCCGGTCCTGACCGGCGGCTCAGTCACCAAAATCGTCAACTGCAGCTCGACCGAAACCGCCATTTCAACCGGCTTCGTCGCTCGCCTGACCGAATCCGGCGGCCTCGACTCCAGCTTCGGTGAAGGCGGCCTCCGTCAGATCTCCGATCTCACCTCCTTCGAGCAGGGGGCCCTCTTTCCGAGCGGCGACCTATTTGCGGTCGGGCTGGGCAAACCTCGTTGCAACGGGGAAGGCGGCGGTCCTCCTGTGGTGCTGACCGGGTTCGGGCCCGAAGGTGCTCTTAACCCCGGCTTCGGCTTCGCCGGCTTCCGCGCGATCGGATACCAGAGCGCTCCAGTCGCCACCGTCACGCGCTCCGGCAAGATCGTCCTCCTCGGGGCCCCGGAGAAGGGCGCGCAGCTGGTGCTTCGCCTGCTCCCCGACGGCGCCGCCGACCCCGGCTTCGGGCGCATCGGGCGACTCCAGATCATCCTGCCGAAACGTGCCGCGTTTGCAGCCGTCACCGCTGACTCGCGTGGGCGCCTGCTCTTCGCGGGCCGGATCTCGAAACGAGTCTCGAAATCCAAAAACAACCGGCTGACCCGATCCACGTTCTTCCTCGCGCGGATGAACCCAGAAGGGAACTTCGACCGCTCGTTCGGACGGCACGGGTCTGTCAGGACCGGGTTCGGCGGCCCCTCGAGCAGCTTCGCCACCCAGGTCATGCTCGACGCGCAGGGCCGGATCGTCGTCGGCGGCGGCATCTCAACCTCGCTCCTCGGCACCGGCGGCGGCTTCGCCATCGCCCGCTATCTGAGCGGTGACAAGAAAGCCGGCTAACGGCTGACGTCGCCCGGCAGCCGGCCTTCGGCCTCCAGCTTCTGCAGGTGTGCGTCCATCACCATCGCCGCCGCCTGGCGCAGGCCGGGCGCGACGTCGTCCCAGACCTCGTCCAGCAGCGCTTCGCGGGAGCGCTCGCCGCGGTCGAGGGCGGCGAGCAGGCGGCGCTCGCGCATCTCGCGGTGCTCGACGTACTCGGCGAGTTTCGCCGCCGGGTCGGTGATCCAGGGACCGTGGCCGGGGCACATCAGGGCGATCGGCTCGGCCTGGAGCAGGCGCAGCGAAGTCATGTAAGCGGCCAGCGAGCCGCCGTCGGGCGGGACGAAGGTCGAGCCCTCGCCCAGCACCAGGTCGCCGCTGAAGCAGACCGCGCCGGCGGCCATCAGGCAGACGTGGTCGGCGGCGTGGCCAGGGGTGGCGAGCGCCCGCAGGCCGCCGTGCTGCTCGCCGTCGAGCGGCAGGATCACCTCGACCCCGAGCCGGCCGGCGCCGTCGGCGTGGTCGCCGTGGCTGTGGGTGAGCAGGACCAGGCCGACGCCGCCCCGCTCCTCTGCCGCGGCGCGGATCGCGTCGATGTGGCCGGCGTCATCGGGGCCGGGGTCGATCACGACGCACGGGTCGGTCCCATATAGGTAAGTGTTGGTCCCCGCCCCCGTCATCGCTCCCGGGTTGGGGGCGAGGATGCGGACGATCTCTGGATGTCCCGGCGCCTGGGTCAATTCAATCCACCAGGTAGTCGATCACGAAACCCACATTTCCCGCCTATACGAACGGAAATGTTGGTCTCGTTGCGGGCGCCTGCGTCAGTCGGTCAGCTCTTTGGCGATCGCGTCGCGGGCCTCGTCGGGCTCGAGCACGACGAGGTCGCCGGCGCCGCGCAGGATCTCGCGCACCAGCCAGGAGGTGCCGGCGTAGGGGACCTCGACGACGACGGCGCCGTCGGCCAGCTCCTCGACCACGGTCCGCTCCTCGCGCAGCCAGCGCGCCCGCTCCGGCGAGACCCAGACCCGGGCGACCTGGGCGGTCGGCACTTCGCCGTCGGTCATCCAGCCCTCGACCCCGGCCAGCTCCTCGACCTCGGGGCGCGGCTCGAAGGTCTCCTCCGAGAGCGTCGCCTCCTTGACCCGGTCGAGCTTGAAGTGGCGGATCGCCTCACGGCCGAGGTCGAAGCACTCGACGTACCAGCCCTCCTTGCCGTTCTCCAGCCGGTAGGGCTCGACCGAGCGCTTGGTGAACTGGTCCTCGTTCTCCTTGTAGTACTGCAGCTCGAGGATCCTGCGCTCGGCGATCGCTTCGTTGACGACGCGCGCCACCTCGGCGTCGTCGCCGCCGCCGGAGGCGATCTCCAGCCCCTCCTCGGAAGGGTCGTGGCCGAGCGCGGCGACGATTTTGGTCCGGGCGCTCTGCAGCCCGCCCTGCGGCAGGTGGTCGCCGAAGAGGTCGATCGCCGCCACCAGCGCCTTCGCCTCCAGCGGCAGCAACCGCGCCGGGCGGGCGAAGTTGTCGCCGTAGGGCTGGGAGTCAACCTCGATCTCGTTGCCGATGATTTCGGCGTAGAGGACGTAGGTGCCGCCGCCGAAGTTGACGACGTTGAGCAGCTCGACGTCCTCGCGCAGCTCCTCGTCGGTCAGTTCCAGGCGCTGGCGCAGCTCGGCGATCTGCAGCCGCTCGCCCAGCTTCGCCGATTCGATCAGCATCCCGGCCAGGGTGACCAGGCGGGCGAAGCGCTCGGGCCGGATCGCCGCCTCGCCGCGGCCGTTGGAGCGGGTGCGCTTCGGCGCCTCGCGCAGCGGCCGGTCGACCGTCTTCGCCGGCTCGAAGCCGTTCTCGTGGCGGGAGTGCAGCAGCGAGAGCCGCCGCTCGACCTCCTCGCGCAGCTCGTCCGGGCCCAGCACCTGCACGTTCTGGCGCCAGCGCAGGATCCAGGCGATCAGCTCGCGCTCGGAGGCGTACTCGGTCTCGAAGATGATGCCCTTGCCGGAGGCGCCGTCGGAGCGTTTCGCCTCGCGGATCTCGCCGTAGCCGCCGTTGTCGCGCTCGACCAGCCAGGAGATGCGGTCGCGGACGAAGATCTTCGCCGTCCCCTTGGTCTCGCCCAGCTGCCAGTCGGCGCGCTGGCCGTAGTCGCGGCGGTCGAAGTCCTCCGGCGGCGAGAAGTCGTGCTCGGCCTTGGAGGCGTAGCCGACCTTGCCCTGGATCCGCGAGAGGCGGAAGACGCGGACCGCCTCGCGCTCGTGCGCGTGGCCGATCAAATAGAACTGGCCGCCACGGAAGACGAGGTGGAAGGGGTCGACCTTGCGCTTCTCGGTCTCGCCCCGCTCCATCGTGTAGTAGGTGAACTCGATCGTCTTGCGGCGCGAGATCGCGGTCTCGATCTTGGAGAGGCGCTGGGAGAGGTCGCGGCCGCCCGCCGAGGCCGTCATCGCCATCTCGACCGGGGCGCGCTCGACCTCGTTGAGCGGGTTCGGGTGGCCCCAGGCGACCTGCTGCAGGGCCAGGCGCAGCGGCTCGGCGTAGGCGAAGCCGCCGTCGGTCAGCAGCGAGAGCGCCGTGCTCAGCGCCGCCAGCTCGCCATCGTCGAATTTGATCGCGTCGAGGTAGAAGTTCTCCGGCGGCAGCGAGTAGAGCTCGGCCTCGAAAAAGCCCTCGCCGGGCTTCTCAACCCCGAGCTGGATGCCGAGGCTCTCCAGCTCGGCGCGGTCGGCGTAGAAGCGGCGCGCGAAGGCGTCGTCGTTCATGTCGCTATAGCCCTCCACCTCGCGCTTGATCTCCAGTGCCGAGACCGGCCTGCCCTGTGCCATCAGGAAGGAGATCAGCGAGAGCTGGCGGATCAGCTTCTCGGTGTCCTTTGCCACGTGGGGCAGGATAGTCTCCAGCCAACGCCATGGACGTCCTAAGCAATCTGTTCGGCAGCCTGACCTCCGGAATCATCCGGCTGTTGGTCGTCGTCGGGGTCCTGGCCGCCTCCTATTTCTTCATCGTCAAGCCGGTTCTGCACACCACCGACGAAGCGATCAAGAACAGCGGGCTCAACGAAATCGGCAAGACCTTGAAGGGCGTCAGCAAAGAAGTCCGCCACCAGGTCAACCACTCGTTCCACGTCACCAAACAGCAGGGCGGCAACCCGCAGAAGCTGCTCCACTGCGTCCAGAACGCGAACGGGGACGTGAACAAGATGCAGCGCTGCACCCGCCGCTTCTAGCGCGGGCGCTAAGCCGCGACGTTGCGGCCGAAGTAGGCCGAGCCGGAAAGGGCGCGGTCGAAGCGGGACCAGGACTCGCCCTCGGGAAGCTCGCGCTCAAGGCGGTCGAAGCTGCCGAGACGGCCGCCGAGGTTGTCGATCATGTGGACGAGGACGGCCTCGCGGGTGGCGGGGACGACCGGGGAGCCGTGTTCGAGCGAGCCGTGGTGGCTGAGGATGATGTGGAGGACCGCCTGGGCGAGGCCGGCGTCGAAGCCCGGGATCTCCTCGATCTCACGCCGCACCATGTAATAGCCGAGCGGAATCTCGCCCTGAAGGCGACCGAGGTCGGTGAGGTCGATCGCCAGCAGGTCGTCGTTGTAGGCCTCGGTCTTGCCGATGTCGTGCAGCAGCGCGCCGGTGACGGCGACGCCGCGGTCGATGCCGGGGAAGAAGGCGGCGGCGGCGCTGACCGCCTGGGCGACGGAGACGGTGTGCTCGAGCAGCCCGTGGCGGTAAGCCTGGTGGTAGACCTTGGCGGCGGGAGCGTCGCGGAAGCGGGCCCATTTCTCGGTCCCCGCGCCGAAGAAGCGGTCGAGCAGCTCGCGCAGCTGCGGGTCCTGCACGGTGGCGAGCAGGTCGCGCAGGTCGCTCTCAAGCCGCTCGCAGGAGACGTCGGACTCGGCGGTCAGGTCCTCGACGCTGTACTCCTCCGGCGCCGCTTCGCGCAGCTCGGAGATCTTGACCTTGCCGCCCCAGCGCTCGCTGACCTCGAAGACGCCGGTGACGAAGACGGGAGTGCCGGAGGCGGCCAGCGCGAAGCGCTCCTCGGCGCCCTCCCAGAAGACCGCCTCGCAGGCGCCGCCGGCGTCGCCGAGCACCAGCCGCAGCCAGGCCTCGCCGTTGCGCTTGCGCCGCAGCTCACGCTGGCGGACGGCGTAGACGCCGGCCACTCGCTGGCCGTCCTCGAGGTCGCGCAGGGCGACTCGGAGGGGGGTCAATGTGTCGGTTAGAGCCTGCTGCTCCATCGCCCGATCCAAAGTAAAGACAGGGGCGGACGGCGCAGGAGCCGCCGCTCTCGAGGCCCGCTACAGCGCCCCGCCGAGCCAGTGGCCGAAGGCCACGGCGGCGAATCCGACGACCAGCGAGACGCCGATGTTGAGCCAGGCGATGCGGGCCAGCCCGGCCTGCCCGAGCCGGTGGGAGTCGAGGATCCAGGTCGAGAAGGTGGTGAAGGAGCCGATGCCGCCGCCGGCGACGATGATGAGCGCCTGGCCATGCAGCGCCGCTCCGGCGACGAGGCCGAGGGCGAGCGCGCCGGCGATGTTGACGGCGAAGATCCCGAGCGGAAAGGGGGCCGAGTAGCGCGCGTGGATCGCCGCGTCGATCAGGAAGCGCGCCGCGGCGGCGGCCCCGCCGAGCAGGCCGACGGCGATCCAGCCCAGCGGGGTCATCGCGTGGTTCCTTTCGACAGCAGGGCTGCTGAAAGGAACCACGCGCCCAGGCCAGAGATCATCGAGCGACTCCCTGGCGGCGCTCCAGGTCGATCCCGGCGCGGACGCAGAGGTAGCCGAGCGCCAGCGTCGCCGCGCAGTAGCCAGCGGCGAGGCCGAGCCGGCCGCCGTCGACCAGCTCGAACAGCTCCAGCTGCATGGTCGAGAAGGTGGTCAGGGTGCCGCAGATGCCGGTGCCGAGGAACGGGTGGTGCAGGCTCTCGTCAGGATGGTCGCGGAAGAGGGCGAAGAAGTAGCCGAGCAGCAGCGCCCCGGCCATGTTGACCGCGAAGGTCGCCCAGGGCCAGCCGCCCGGCCCAACTGGCGCCGCCTGCGCCAGCCCGACTCGCAGCAGCGCGCCGGCGACCCCGCCGAGATAGATCGCGAGCAGCCTGCGGCGGTCGAGCTGGGAGAGGCGCATCAGCCGCTCTCCTTCGACGCGGCTCGGGCGATCACTCCCTCAACCATGCGACGGACCTCCTCGATCCCCTCGGGATCGAGCGGGAGGTCGCCGGCGCGGCCACGCAACTCAGCAGGATCGGCGAGGCCATGTCGCAGCGCTTCCTCGACGAACTCCCAGTCCCGCGCCCGGCCCGCCGCGCACTTGGAGAGCAGCAGGTCGTGGACCTCCAGGCACCAGCCGGTGGCGCCGCCGGTGTTCTCGTTGCGGATCGGCACCAGCCGCCGCTCCCAGCCGCTCGGCGCCTTCGCCGTCTCCGGCCCGACCGCGTGGGCGTAGTAGCCGAAGGTCGCGTCGAAGTAGGAGCCGTCGCCGAGGCTGCCTTCGATCTCGTCGCCGCGCTCGGGATGGTTGCGGGGGTAGACGTCGGCCTCGCGCGAGACCAGCATCGAGGCGGGCGCCTCGGGGAACTGGCCAAGGATCGCCTGGCTGCCGACGATCACCAGCTCGTCGTCGCCGCTGGCCGTCGCCGCCGCCCGGATCACGTGCTCAAGCTCGGGGCGGCGCATCTCGGCTAGCGGACCGTCTCGATGATCCGGCGGCGCTCCTGCTCGTTCAGGACCCCGGCGAAGGGGCTGTTCTGGCGCAGGTCGCGGCCCTCCTCGTCGTCGGCGGCGATCGCCGCCGCGATCTCGTCGAGCGGACGCGAGAGCAGCCCCCGCCAGCGCTCGGCGTAGCGAGGATGCAGATGCCCCTCGGCGGCCAACCGCTCGACCCGCGCACGCGCCTCCTCGACCAGCGCCGGGTCGAGCCGCTCGGCGACGACCTGGTGGGCAGCCCGGCTGCGCCGCTCGGCAGTGAGGTGGCCACGCGGGACCGAGGGCTCGGCCGGGCGGCCGCCGCCGACCTTCGCCGCCGCCTCGCGCCGCGCCGCCAGCGCCGCCGCCAGCGGCTGCCCGTGGCCCCTCCCCCTCATCTCCTCGATCGCCTCGCGCAGCTCGACCACGAACTGGCGCGGCACCTCGCGCCGCCCCCCCGGGGTGAGCACAATCGGGATCTGGCCGGCGGCGACCCAGCGGTCGAGGGCGGTCTGGCTGACCCCGAGGATCAGCGCCGCCCGCGAGCGCGAGAGCGTCGCCCCGACCCGCGCCTCGAGGTCGCGGCGGACGGCGGCGACATCGGCCGCGGCCGCCGGAATCCGCTCCGCACGGCGCAACCTGACGATCCCGTCGACCAGCTTCTTGCTCTCGGCGACGCTCGGCATAGCCGGGTCATTCTAAAGAATGTTGAGGATATTTGCTCTTTTTTCTAAACACCGCTCTTGACCGCGCCTTCGCACAGTTGCGAGTGTTACGAGGAATTCCCGGTAAAAAACCTGAGGAGGATGTATGCAGGCCTTGAAGGGCAAGTTGACCTACGCGAATGTGATCGCCACCATGGCGCTGTTTTTGGCTCTGAGTGGCGGCGTCGCCTGGGCCGCCCACAAGATCGGCGCCAACCAGTTGAAGTCGAACTCGGTCGGCACCGGCAAGATCAAGAAGAACGCGGTGACGGCCAAAAAGATCAAGGCCAAGGCGGTGACCAATGCCAAACTTGCCGATGGCTCGGTCAACTTCGCCAAATTGGCAACGGGCACAAACGTGATCGCGAGCGCGACCAGCGCCCCGGTCAGCGTCAATTCGGTCAACACGGCGATTCCGGTGCCGCTCACCGGCACAACCACCTTCACACCGCAGGCGGGTGTCGTCGATCTGCTCAGCATCGAAGCGAGGGGCATCAACCTCGGTCTCGAAGCTGGGAAAAGCTTCTGTACCCCGACAGTTCAGCCGCTGATCAACGGCCAGCTCTTCCAGGTTTCGAGCGGCTTCCTCGCCGTCAGCTCAGAATCCAACCCGAAATCCGAATTCAGCCCAGTGCCGGTCGACAGTGAGACCGGTCCGGTCGGCCTCGGCCAGCCCGGCGTCCCGCAGCAGATCACGATGCGGGTGCTCGGCGACAAAGAATGCACGGCGGCGTCACAGGTATCCGTCGCGCTGGTTGTGACCCAGCTCAAGTAGGGCTGACGAAGCCTCTGGGATCGGCGGCCCGCTCCACACGGAGCGGGCCGCCGCCCGCTTGAACGGGCGTAGGCTGCGCCCGTGGCCGCGCGCGACAGAGACACGATCGCCGTGGCCGGCGCGCTCGGCGCCTACCTGACGACGGTGCTGAGGCCGGCCCGCCATGAGCTGCGGCGCTGGCAGATCGAGGCGCGGTCGATCCCCGACCCGGTCCTGCGCCGGCACGCCCTCGCCGCCCTGGAGGAGAAGGGGCTCAACGTCGAGGCGGTCGCCGTCTTCGCCACCCTCGCGCCGCGGGCCTCGCGCCGCGCCGCGCTCGGCGCGATCGCCGCCCTGCAGATCGCGATCGACTACATCGACAGCCTCGGCGAGGAGGAGGCGCCGGCGGCGCTCGAAGACGGCCTGCAGCTGCACCGGGCGCTGGCGGCGGCGGTGACGCCCGGCGCCGGCCCGGTCGACTGGTACCGATTCCATCCCCAGGGCGATGACGGCGGCTACCTCTCGCGCCTGGTCGCCGCCTGCCAGCTGCGCCTGCGCTCGCTGCCCTCGCAGGAGGCGGTCCTGCCCCTGGCCCAGCGGGCGGCGGCGCGCTGCGGCGAAGGCCAGAGCCACACCCATGACGCCGCCCGGGGCGGGGACGAGCTCGAGGGCTGGGCCAGGCGCCAGGGCGGGCCGGCGGGCTACGAGTGGTGGGAGGTCGCCGCCGGCGCCAGCTCCTCGGTCGCCGTCCACGCCCTGATCGCCGCGGCCGCCGCCCCGGGCTCGACCGCGGAGCAGGCCGCCCTGATCGAGGCCGCCTACTTCCCTTCAATCGGCGCCCTCACCGTGCTGCTCGACGATCTGATCGACCTCGACGCGGACCGCGCCGCCGGCGAGCACAACTACATCGCCTACTACCCGAGCGGCGAGGCGGCCGCCGACCGCCTCGCCGCGATCGCCGCCGAGGCCTCCGCCGCGACGGCCCAGCTTCCCGACCCCCGCCGCCACGCCGCGATCCTCGCCGGCGTCGCCGGCTTCTACCTCAGCGCGGCCGAGGCGGAGACCCCCTTCGCCGGCCCGATCCGGGCGCAGATGCTGGACGCGCTCGGCCCGGACACCCGCCCCCTGGTCGCCTTCATGCGGCTGCGCCGCCGGATCTGAGATCGAGCCCCAAAACGCAAACAGTCCGGGAGAGAGGGAAGCTCTCCCGGACGTTAAGTGTTTGCTTTACGGGAGCCGTGGCGACAGGGAAAGTAGACGCGACGGCTCCGACCCGATACACAAGGTATGAGGCACCAGGAATAAGAACAGCTACGGACCATTTTGTCAACCTCCCCCGCCGAGGGCGCGGGCCATCTGGTTCGACCAGCGCTGCGCCTCGGAGAAGCCCAGATAGGGCAGCAGGGTGAGCAGGACAAGCTCCGGGCGCAGCTCGGCCAGGCGGTCGGTGCGATCGATGCGGATGTGGTCCCCGACCAGGCCGACGATGCCGGAGACCAGGGCCTCGTCGGTCGACCCTGGCAGCCGCGCCTCGACCGGCGCTTTCAGACGGATCAGCTCTGCCAAGCGGCCAATCATGCGCTCATAGTGCGTCGAGCCAGTCCCGCCAGGGGCTTCTTCGACCGCCAGCAGCTGGGCGATCACCGGGTTGGCGATGGCGAAGTCCACCCCGGCGTAGATCGCCGCCGCGACTTGCGCCGGCCACTCGGCGTCCCCGGAACAGGCGTCCACGACCACTCCCTCAAGGCCAGCCAGCGCTGCCGGGTACAGATCATGTCCGTCCCCCGTCCTCAGATTAGGAACATTAACAGACCAGGTGGAGGCATTTGCAGCGCTGGAGGCCGCTCAAGCTCTCTCAGCGGGCGCGGCAGCCGCGGGCGATCGCGGTGCCGATCTGGCCGCCGTCGGCGAGCGTGAAGCCGGCCCGGGCGAAGGAGAAGAAGCCGGCGGTGAACCGCTTCGGGATCGGGCAGGAGGCGCTGACGTAGCTGCGCGGCCGGCCGCGGTAGGAGAAGTGGCGCGAGAGCGTCAGCTCGAAGTGGGAGAAGTGCGGATACGGCCCCAGCGCCCGCGGCAGGTTGGCGACCAGGGCCACCCCGAAGCGGCCGGCGCCGTGGCGGAAGCGGAAGGGCACGACCACGGCGGTTGGCGGGTGGTTGGCGATCGCGTGCAGGATCAGGGCCCTGTGCCCGTCGATCCGGGCGTTGAAGGCGAGCAGCCGGGTGGAGATCCTGAATGGCTGCTGGTTCGGCAGCACCACGTCGGCCTGCAGCCTGCCGCGGCCGACCAGCGCCTCTCGGCAGGCGTCGAGTGCCTTGGCGGTGGTCGTGTTGTCCAGCCTGCGCAGGGAGCAGACCGGCAGCCCGCGGGTGAAGATGGTCGCCTGCGCCGGCAGCCCCAGTTCGACCCGGCTGACCCGCGGCAGGACCGCGCCATCGCTGGTCCGCAGTCCGCCTTCGAGCTCGACCGCGACCGGCGCCGCGTGCTCGCGAGGCAGCTTCAAGGGCGAGAGATGCCCATCGAGGGAGACGATCAGGTCGCCGCGCTGAGCCTGCTCGCCGCGGGCAAGGCCGACCCCGCCCACCAGCGCCAGCAGGAGCACGGCGAGCAGCGCCCGCGGCGCCGTCCCAACGCGGCTCCCCGGCCTCTCCCTCACCCGTACCTGGAGAACTTGAAGCTGCAGTAGTTGAAGCCGAAGGCTAGGACCACATTGTTCGCCAGGTTGCCGTTGTGGATGAACCTCGCGGTGAGCCGCTGAGCCCTAATCGCGTGTCCGGCCCGCAGCTGGGCGGTCGTCTGCACCAGGTAGCTCTCCTGCATGTCCAGGTAGCTGAACCACTTGGAGAGCTTCGCCGTGTCGGCGCTGGGCTCAGACACCGCCCCCATCGCCCGCACGGTCGAGCCGAAGATCGAGGCCGCCTTGGAGAACTTGCCGGCGGCAAGCGAGAGGCGTTCGGCGCTGATGTCGCTGCGCGCGCCCTTCATCGCCCGCTGCGTCGCTTCCGCGTCGGGCTTGCAGATGCCCTCGAGCTGGCTCACGTATTCGGCCCGCGTCGGCGCTTCCGCGGCTGCCGCCATCGCCGGCGCCAGCAGGGCGGCGAGCGCGGCGAGCGCGGCCCAGCCTCGGCGGCGGCTCGCTCCTGAAGCTCTTCTCAACCTCTTGCTCCTTCTAGTAGCGGTTGCGGTCATGCGTCTGCGGCCCCCGCCCTAGCACTAAGCACGTTACGGCGCGGAAGGATGCGGCGCAGCCCCCGGGGAGTTCGCCAGACCCGGTCGCCGAGCAGCAGCATCAGCGCCGGCAGCAGGACGATCCGGACCACGGTGGCGTCGAGCAGGATCGCCACCGTCAGCCCGACCCCCATCTGGCTCACGGTCGCGATCGGCGCGGTCGCGAAGGAGACGAAGACCGCCGCCATGATCGCGGCGGCGCCGGTGATCACCCCGGCCGTCTTCTCCAGCCCGTAGGCGATCGCCGCCCGGTTGTCGCCATCGACCTCATAGCGCTCCTGCATGCGCGCGATCAGGAAGACCGCGTAGTCGATCGAGAGCCCGAAGGTGACGCCGAAGATCGCACCGGCGCCGACCGTGTCGACATAGGGGTGGCCGCCCAACGGGTAGCCCGCGGGGATCTTGCAGACCAGCGTCATCACCCCGATCGCCGCCGCCACCGTGGCCAGGTTGAGGCCGACCGCGAGCAGCGCCAGCAGCGGCGCCCGCAGGATCGCGATCAGGGCCAGCAGGGTGAAGAGGACGAAGGCGCCGAGGACCAGCGGCAGCCGCGCCCGCGTCGCGTCGCCATAGGTGTTGAGGGTCGCGGCGCCGCCGGTGAGGCCGGTGCGCAGGTTGCCTTCGCGGCCGATCTGCGCAGCGTCGGCGCGCAGGCGCTTGCCGGTCTGGCGCGAGCCCTCGGTGTTGAAGGGGTGGGTGGAGACGATCAGCATCCGCGCCGCCTGCCCGCCCCTGCCGACGCTGACCGCCTCGCCAGCTGCGGCCCTGCGCTGGGGTGGCGCGCCGTCGAGGGCGGAGAGGACGAAGTAGCCGGACTCGAAGAGGTGGGGCGATTCGCGCTGCAGGCGGCGGGCGCCGCGGGCCAGCGGCGCCGCCACCGCCGAGACCCGCACCCCGGCGCGCTGGAGGCGAGCCTGCAGTGGGTAGGAGCGGTGGAAGCCTTCGGCAAGGCCACTCTGCAGGGCGCCGGCGCCGCCCTGCAGTTCGATCAGCCCCCCGGCCAGCCGTTCGGCCCCGCCGCCGAGGCGGTCGAGGCCGTTGCTGAGGCCGCCGGCCGCTTCCGAGAGCTGCGCCACCCCGTCTTCGAGCCGCTTGCCGCCGGGAACGAGCCGGTTGAGGCCGCCATTGACGGTTTCGGCGATGCCGCGCAGGCGGCGGACTTCGTTGCGGTTGGCGGCGATCGTCCGCGCCAGCACCCGCGCCTGGTTCGCCGCCGAGCGCTGCGAGGGATCCGTGGCGGCGGCCCGTTCGAGCTGCTTGGCCAGCTTGCGCGCCCGCGCCAGCTCCCCCCCGCGCAGCCGCGGCACCAGCGAGTGCAGCCCGAGCGTCAAGCTAAGGGTTCCGACCGCGGCCTTGCGCTGGCCCTTGGCGAGCCGCTTGCTGCCTGTTTCGAGCCGGTCGATCGCACCGGTCGCTTCTTCTCCTCGACCGGCCGCCCGGCGCAGCTCGGAGGCGATCAGCCCGGCCCCGGCCGCCGCCCGTTCGGAGCCTTCGGCAAGCAGCCCGCTGCCGTCGGCCCCTTCGGCGATCCCGGCCCGCAGCAGCCCCACCGCCCCAGCCGCCCGCCGCAGCCCAGGCCCAAGCCGCGTCAACTCGCCAAACCCCCGCCGATGGGCCGATAAGTGACCCATATGGTCGCTTTCAGGCCCGTCGGCGGGGGAAGTTAGGGATTCGCCGAAGTGGCGGGCGCCGGCGGCGCGGCGGGCGATCGGGGCTGGGCCGATTACCGCCCGCACTCCCGGTTCGGCGGCGATCTGGCGCTGCCAGCGGGCCAGCAGCGCCAGCTTGCGGCGGGTCGTGATCGGGCCCCGTTCGGTCGCGGCGACGAGCACGAACGGCGCCTCCCAGCCCGGCCCGACTGCCGCGTCGATCGTCTCCGCGCTCTGGCGGGCCTGGTTGGAGCTGGGCAGCTCGTCGATGCCGGGGGCGCCGGTGGTGAAGCCGAGCGTCGGCAGGATCAAGAGCAATAGCGGCACGGCCACCAGGCAGGCGACGAGCGCCGGCTTGCGCAGCGCCGCCGTGGCAGCGGCGGCGACGGTGAAGCGCGGGGCAGCGGCGGCTCGCCGGCCGATCCGCCCGGCGTTGATCCGGGCGCCGAGCAGGCCCAGCAGCGGCGGCACCGCCAGGGTCGAGAGGACGACGCTGATCGCGGTGACGACGGCGACCGCGGTCGCCAGCGAGAGCAGCAGAGTCCCCGGCTGCAGGAAGGCCGAGAAGACGACGGCGACAATCAGCGTCAGGCCGGCGAAGAAGGTGGTGCGGCCGGCGCTGCCCCGGGTCGCGGCGGCCGCGGCCCAGGGATCGCTGCCCTTGTCGAGCTCCTCGCGGAAGCGGGAGACGATCAGCAGCGAGTAGTCGACCCCCAGGGCCAGGCCCATCATCGTGCAGACGACGAGGGAGAGGGCGTCGATCGTCATCGCCGAGCTGAGCAGGGCGAGCACGCCGCGGCCGGCGACGACCGTCAGCGCCCCGAAGGCGAGCGGGATCGCCGCCGCCACAACCGAGCGGAAGACGAGCAGGAGGATCAGGATCAGCAGCGGCGCCGCCAGCAGCTCGGCCCGCTCGGTCGCGCTCAGCGATTCGTCCTGCAGGGCCCGCGAGACGCCGGCGTAGCCGGACTGGGTGGCGGTGACGGGCGCGCGCACCTGCCGCTGCAGAGTCCGTTCCAGCGCCGGCAGCGTCTGGCGCACCGCGGTCGCCAATGGTACGTGGAAGTCAACTAAAACAAGCGCCTTGCGGCGGCTCGGCCGCAGCCCGTCGACAGTGCCCCGGTCCCAGGGAGAGATGACGGTCGCGGCCGGGTCCCGCCGCAGGGTCGCGACCAGCGCCGTGCCCTGCCGGTCGACCGCCCCGGGCGGCCCCTGCAGCAGCACCGCGAACGGTGAGGAGTCGCCGAAATGGCTTGCCGCCAAGTCTTCGCCTTCGGCGGCCGAGGTGCCAGGCACCTTCAGCGAGAGCGGCGCAAGCTTGCCCTCGACGTTGAGCCCGATAACGCCGAGCACCAGGCAGAAGAGCAGGACAAGGCCAAGGCCCGCGAGGGGTCGTCGGTACATCACCACCCGAAACTCCCTCCCATTGCGGAAAAGTCTACGTCAGCAAGCTGTCAGCAGCGGTACATCGATGTCTTTATTTATGCGGCGGAGGGCTTTGAAAAACCGTCTTCGGCGCAATATCGACATGCAACAACCTCCCGGCCCTAAACTGAAGGGTGATGGCCCTGCGGGCGGACAACGACGACATCGGTGACGTCAAGCGCGCCAAGGAGGCCCGACTTGCGGCCGATTGGAGCGCCCCGATGAGCGAGCGGCTGGCTCGTGTGCACGCGCTCTGCAAGCAGATGAGCGCGATCAAGGGCGCGGCCAGAGCGCGTTGAGCGAGTAACCGAGGATCTCGATCTCGTGCCGGACCCAGACCCAGCCAACCTCGCCCGGCTTGCCGAGGCGCTTGCCGCGCTGGACTCCACCCTGCCGACGGTCGCCGGAAGGCCTTTCGATCCGGCGGCCGACGCCGATGTCATCCGTCGCGGCGGCAACGTCACTGCCGACACCACGTTCGGTGGGCTCGACGTCGTACAGCGCCTGCGCGGGGTCCCCGACTACTCGGAACTGACCAGGGATGCGGTTGAGAGTGACCTGCTGGGCGTGCCGGTGCGAGTGTGCTCGCTGGCTCGCCTGCGAGCGATGAAGGAGGCCCAGAACCGCCCGCAGGATCAAGCCGACCTGGAGAACCTGCCCGAAAGCTGACGCGAAGGCCGTCGCGGCATCCGTGCCGGAGCTCAGAGCGAGAGCTCAGAGCGGCACGGCCGTGAGGCCCGGGACTCGTTCGAAAGGCGCAGCGTCCATCAACTCACGCCATCTCGCCGCCGAAAACAGCCGTCCGCCGAGCGCGGGGTTTTCAGCGACCTCGGTGGAGCTCAGGCGAGTCACGAAGGCAGGGCGATCAGATAAATCTGATGTGGCTTGCGGTCGACTCGAGCGCCAGCGATTCAAAAGATGTCCGCGGCGGTGATCGCCAGCACGTCGTCGGCCTTGTCGACGCTCTCACGTGCGCAAACTGCATAGCGCGGCGCCGCGGCCAGCGCCGGCAGGGCTTCGGCCTTGCGCTCCAAGCCTGCCCGCAGGCGGGCGCCGTTGACCCGCTTTGCCCACTTGGCCTCGCCGATCAAGGCCGCCTCCCGCCCTCGCCCGGCGAGGGCGACGGCGTCGATCTCGGCCGGGTCGGCGGCGGCGGTCCAAAACGAGCCGATCGCGACGATGCCGGGGCCGAGCTCACCGGCAGCGGCGAGCCTGCGCAGGTGATCACGGAAGGCCTCCTCCCACGGCCCGCCGAGCTGGTCGTCGATCGAGTTGAGCAGCACCGGCAGGATGCTTTCTCCCAAGCCCCGTTCGATCTCAGGCCGGTAGCGATCCAGCGAGCCCAGCCAGAAGGCGAGGAAGTTGTCAGCTATCCGGTAGGTGCGGCGGCGGGTGCGGCGGGGGTTCTCGGTGACCGGCACCAGCCGCTCGACCAGGCGTAGCGCGACGAGCCTGTCGAGGGTCCGCCCCGGATCGGCGCGAACCGCCTGCTCAATCTCGTTGAACTTGGTCCGCCCGGCGGCAATCGCATAGAGCGTCTGCCGGGCCAGCTCACCCCCCTCTCCCTCGGTTGCGAGGACGAGCTGCCCCTCGGTCAGCAGCTGGCCGCCCGGCGTGCAGACCAGACGGGCAAGATTGGCGCGGACGCTGGCGCCCTGGTCCCACCACTGCAGATAGAGGGGCATTCCACCCACAAGGCCCCATACCAGCGCCCGCTCCGCGGGTTTGAGAGACGGCAACATCCGGGCCGCCTCGTGAGGCCGAAACGGGTGGAGGAGGAGGGCGAGGTCCAGGCGCCCGTAGAGAGGCGCCCGCTCCTCCTGCATCGCCTCCATCACGCGCACCGCGGAGCCGCAGAGAAGCAGTTTCAGCTTGGTCTTGGAGCGGACGCGGTCCCAGGCAGCGCGGATCAGGCTGGGCAGCTCCGGCGAAATCTCCGTCAGCGTCGGCAGCTCGTCGAGAACCAACAGGATTCGTTTGTTGCGAGCGGCCATAGCCAGCGTCTCAAAGACGTCATCCCAGTCGGCAAACGGCCGCGCGTCGAGATCGCGGACACCGCCGGCGAGCAGCGGAGCGGCGGCACGCGAAAGCGCGGCAAGCTCCGCGGCGGCGGGCCGCCCGCCGCCGGTGTGAAAGACAGTGGGAAGGTCGGCCGCGAAATGCTGAAGCAGCGCGGTCTTGCCAACTCGGCGGCGGCCCCAGACGATCGCGATCCCCGCGCCAGGAGACCTCCACCACGACTCGAGCTGCTCCAGCTCATGCTCTCGATTAACAAAAGGCACCCGCCGAGATTACCAGCAGTAAGTGTCGGCGACGTTCAGTGTCGGCGACGTCAGACAGGTGATACGTCATCCGGCAAAGCTAGCCGCCAGCTCGGGCGGCAGGTAGTAGCTGAGGACGAAACGAGTCAGCTTTGGCGCCAGCTCCGGGAGCTGCACAACCCGGTCAGCGAGAACCGAATCTGCGATCTGCCAGCGGACGCCGCCGAGCAGGGCGGGCTCGACGAAGGACGGGTTGGCGTTGGCCTCAGGCGAAAAACGCGCGGCTCGGCGGAGCAGGCCGGCGTAACGGTCGACCCAAGATAGATGGGACCCCAGCAGCGACTGCCCGCATTCGTATGGCTGCAGCGCAACCAGGTCAGCCAGCTCAGGCTCAGATGCGAGGAGCGCGAGGCCGGCGTCGAGCGCAGCGCGCACCTGGTCGCCGAAGCCCACCTCGGCGCCGCCGGCTGCGATGACCGTCTCAAAGAGGCGCCCCGCCCCGCGCTCGTACTCCGTTTGGCCCTGCGTCGAGGATCGCATAATTAGAAACAGAGACGGACCAATCTACCAGGAAAAGGGCGATTTTAAGCCATTTTTACCAGCTGTTTAACAGAACAGCACGTACCAGTAGCCTGCTCCGCTTCTCTCCGCAGTCAACCCGCACCATCGGGTTGAGTTCGAGGAACTTCCCGCTCTGAGCGCGGAGCAGAGCCCTCGCCCGTGGCCTCGCTTTGCAGAGGTCGGTGTTGTTGGCCAGCAGCCCCTTGCGCCCGCCCTGCAACGTCAGTTCGAATTTGCTCACCGGAGCGTCGGGAAGCATTTCGAAGCTGCCGCGAAGCCGTGAGTGGGCCGAGTCGATGCGCCCAACAAGGTCAACGTGGATCTGCCCGTCCAGGGAAGCCACCAGGTCGGGCAGCTGGTGGTTGCTGGAGCGCAGGTAAACCGGGCCCTGCAGCGGCTCATCGAGCAACGGGCTCCAGGCCTTCGCGTAGCCGTAGACCGACCCCGCCGGGCAGTCGTGTGCGGTGTAGCGGGCCCGAGTGCAGATCGTCTGGATGTGGGCGTTGTCGAGAAACTCGGTCCCCGGCAGGGTCAGCGCGAGCCTGCGGAGGTTGGAATCTCCTTCACGGGTGGCGAGGACCGCGCGGACCTTGGGATGGGCGCTGCGGTGGGTCGGGCCGGAGAAGCGCAGCGAGAGCCTGGGCTGGAATCCCAGGGCGGCGCAGCCTTCGGCCTGGAAGCGATCGGAGGGACTCGAGACGGCGCCGCTGGCGCCGGTCGCCGTGGCATCGACCGCGCTCGGCTCGCAACCGGTCGGGTTGCGGGTGAAGTGGGGCCGGTCGATCCTCACCGCGATCGAGCGGATCCGCAACGGCACACCTTTGAGGATCTGCGGGATCGGATCCGACTGGATCGTGACCTGGGCCGTTTCGGGATTGATCCGCAGGGCCGCTCTGATCACCACATTGCCGAGGTCGAGCGGACCCGCCACCGCGGGGATGGCGAAGACCAGCGAGAGCGGAGCGCCCTTATAGGGACCCGAGAGATAGGCCTTGCCGCCGACGTAGAGCGGGGCTTCGCCGGCGCCGACGGCGGCGGTCACGATGCCGATCTGGCTCGCGGCCGGACAACTCGGGCCGACCTGGTCAACAGGGCAGTAAGGGACGCCCCTGAGGCTGGCGGCAAGGCCCTTCGGCAAAGTGACATCGAGCGAGCTCAGCTCCTGCTCGCCGTCGCGGCGGGTGACTTCGAGGAGGAAGGGGCTATCGGCGCCCGCCCGCGGAGTCTCGGCGCCCGCCGCAAGGCCGAGGGCAAAGGGCCGAGCCTGGGGAGTGGCGGCGCAAGGGCCGCCACCGGCGCCCTGGCTGACCGAGAATTCAGAGCCCGGCGCCACCGGCGCGCTGCCGGACCAAGGGCTGAGCAGCGCTTCTGCCCTGAAGGCGCCGCAGGTCTCGGGCATCGCAAGGATGCCGCGGCTGCCGGCCTTGAAGCGCAGCTTGAAGTCTTCGATCGGAAGCTGGGGGCCATCTTTGATCGCCGCCGTCACCTGCCCGGTCCACGGATCCAGCTCAACCTCGCCTGCCAGCTTCAGGTTGAGTCCGTAGCCCTTCAGCGCCACGTAGATCGCTGCCAACGAGCCAAAGGGGTTTTCATCCTGCTTGGCGAGATAGATCGAACCCTGCAGCGGGCCGGGCAGAGGCGTCGAGTCGACCTCGGCCGTGCCGATCTTCGAGGCTTCCGGACAGCTCTGTTCGGCTTCAGAGAAGTGGATCGGGTTGGGGTATCCGAATTCGGTCCCCAGCAAGCCGATCTGCTGCTCCGAGCAGGCCTTCAACCCATCTGCCGCGGCTGGATTCAGCGACAGGCCCTGCGGCAAAGCCACGACCGCATCGCGGAGGTCGGAGGTGGCGACACCGTTGGGATCTTCGTTCTGCGGCACCGAGAGGTCGAGATTGAGCCCGCTGGCGCTTCCCACGGCGGTCGAGGTCGGCTGAAGGTCAAGCGAAGCACCAAAGGGCACGTCCTGGCAATTGGTCGGCGTCGGCTGGCTCGAGCTGACCACGTGGTGGATTCCAAGATCCCCATTGAAGGTGACGTCCAGTCCGGTCGCCTTCGGCCCGTCACACACGGTCGGCGCCCGCAGGAACGGCTTGCGCACTTCTCCTGGCTGGTCGGGCGGGAGGGCAGGTTTGATGATCCCGTTCTGGTTGAAAAACCCCCCACGGGTATGGGCCACCGGAACGCCCCAGAGGGTGATGCTCACTTCCCGCAGCGGGGAAAGCCCTTCAGCCTCTGGAACAAGGCCCTGGAGGCCATAGTCAGTGCTGGTGCGAGCGCCTAGCGTGACCAGCATCGTGGATGAGTTGGGCGCCGCCAGGATCAGCCGCCCGGCCTCGCCGGGCCCCGGGGCGAGGTTGAACACCCCGCCGGAGGTCAGCGGTTCTTCTCCCAACGGACTGCCGCTTATCCAGGCGGCAAAGGTCCCGACCTGCGACTGCGAAGGACAGGCCGCGGCCACAGCGGGGCCGGACGGACCCAGATCCACGTTCGGACAGGTGGCCGCCGCGTGTGGATTGCCGACGAGGCCCGGTGGCAGGCTGACCGCAATCGAGCCCAGGGTCCCGTCGGCGATCAGGCCTCCGGGAACAGTCGTATTGACTTTGACTTTCGCGGTCAGATCGGGGTGTGAGCCGGCATCGGCGCCGGTCAGGCTCGTGGTAAACGAGTTGATGCCCTGTTCCGCCGCAGCCGAAGAAGGCGCCGCAAAAACAGCGCCGACCAGCACGACGGACAGGGCACGCACAACGGCCCGTTTCCGAGGGCCTCTCAGCAGTGACGGAGCGCCTCCCTCACACGCCCTGCCGCGTGCGCCGCGACCAGGTCGCTCGCTCAAACTCCACCTCCGTTGGGCAATCAGCCTACCGCCATTTTGCCGCCCTATCGCGATCTACCCGCCCGAAACCCGACAGCTCCTCACCACTGTGGTCGTCAGCTGCTGCCCATCGTCAAAGCCGTAGGTGGCCCTCGCGAAAGGGAACACCGCGCCCGGGAACCCTGCCGGCGCCGCGCAGGCCGCAGAGACGTAGGAGCGGGTCTTGCCCCCGTAGGAATAGCTGCGCCTCAGCGTCATGTCGAAGTGGGTCAGGTAGGCCCAGCCCCGCGCCGAGGGGGGCAGCGAGGTGCTCATCGTGGTGCCGAAGAGCCCGCCCTTCTTGACCACCTTGAAGGTGAGGACGAAAGCGCCCGGCGGCGCCTTGGCATAGACCTGAGCGAGGATCAGCTTGTGGCCGTTCTTCTCCGGGCCGTTGAAGGCCAGGAGCTTGGCTTTGACCAAAAAGGGCGCCTGTGAGGGGAGATGGGCCTCGACGGTGACATGGCCGCTGCCGACGATCGCCCCCGAGCAGACTCGGCGGGCGTTGGCGGCGGTGGCGGGCTGGATCGATTTCACCGCACAGGTGGGAAGGCCTTTGTCGTAGAGGTGCCCGGCGCGGTTGATCTCGACCGAGATCTGCCGCAGCTGGGGCAGCGACGCGCCTTCGGTGGCGCGGATGTCGCCGGCGACCGTCACCGCCACCGGGGCGGGCGTGCCCCGGGGCAGCGCCTTCGGCGAGAGGTCGCTGTTGAAGGCGACGATCAGGTTGCCGTCCTGGGAGAGCTCCGCCTGGGCGGGGACGCCGAGGCAGGTCAGCAGGGCAACCGCGACGACGAGCAGGCGCGCCGCCCTCATCAGGAAAACCGCGACGGGTTGATCCGGCAGTAGTCGAAGCCGAAGGCAAGCACCGTGTTGTTGGCGAGGTTGGAGTTGCGGTTGAGGCGAACCGAGTCCAGCTGGGCCTTGGCTTTGTTGCCGGCGGCGAGGTCGGCGCCGATCTTCGCCAGGTAGGTGCTCTCAGTCTTGAGATAGCCCAGCCACTTGTTCAGCTTTGCTTCGTCAGCGGCTGGACGGGGAACGGCTTCGAGCTGTTTGATCGTCTTTTCGAAAGCGCCCACCGCGTTGGCGAAGCGCTTTGAGGCCGCCTCCAACTTGCCCGCCTTCACCTCGCCTTTGGCGCCGTTGAAGATCTGCTTGTTGGCTTCCGTGTTGGCCTTGCAGATCGGCTCCACCTGGGCGACATATTCCGCCCGGGTTAGTTCCGTCGCGCTCGCCGCCGCCACGCCCAGCGCCGCCAGCGTCAACAGGCCCGCCCCGATCGCCGTCACGACGATTCTCTTCATCCGTCCCCTACCGCTCATTTCAAACCCTTTCTCTCATCTGTTCAAACACCCCTAGGCGGGGTGAAGCTCGATCCTCGGCATGACCCGCTCCAGCGGCGCCGGCAACCACCAGACCCGCTCGCCGATCAAGAGCATCAGCGCCGGCAGCAGGACGATCCGGACCACGGTGGCATCAAGGAAAACCGCCACCGCGAGGCCGACGCCGAGCTGGCTGACGGTCGAGATCTTGGCGGCGGCGAAGACGAGGAAGACCGCCATCATGATCGCCGCGGCGCCGGTGATGACGCGGGCGGTGCGCTGCAAACCGAAGGAGATCGCCGCCTCGTGATCTCCGCTGGCCTCATACGCCTCGCGCATCCGCGCCAGCAGGAAGACCGCGTAGTCGACCGAGAGGCCGAAGACGATGCCGAAGATCGCCGCCGCCCCGATCGCGTCGACGTAATCGTGGCCGCCCAGCGGCCAGCCCGCCGGGACGTGGAAGAGCAGGACGAGGACGCCGAAGGCGACGCCAACCGTCATCAGGTTCAGCACCACCGCGACAAGGGCCAGGATCAGCGCCCGCAGGATTGCCACCAGGGCGAGAAAGGTGATCAGGGTCATCGCCAGGATCACCAGCGGCACGTGGCTGCGCATGATCTGGTTGTAATCGGTGAGCTGGGCCGCCCCGCCGGCGACCCCCGTCTGCAGGCCGGCTTTTTCACCAAAGCGGGCGGCCAGGTGGTTGAGGCGGTGGTCCAGCGCTTCCGATCCAGGAGTGTTGAAGCTGTAGCGGGGGATGACGAGAATCGCGGCGCCCTCACCGCCATGTTCGAGGTCGATCGACTGGGCGGCCTTGGAGCGGGCGCCGGGCCGGGCGCCGTCGAGGGCGGAGAGGACGAAGTAGCCGGAGTTGAAGAGATGGGGCGTGGAGTGACGCAACGCCGCCCTCTGGGAGACGAGCTTTGCGGCGCTGCCGCTGACCCGAGTGCCAGCACGATGCAGGCCCCCCTGCAACGGGGTGGAGCGGGCATAGCCCTGGGAGAGGCCGTCGGCGAGGGCTTCGGTGCCTCCCTGCAGCTGGGTGAGGCCGCCGGCGAGACGGGTGGCGCCGCCGGCGAGACGGGTGAGGCCACCCTGCAGTTCTTCGGCGCCGCCAGCGAGGCGCGAAGTGCCGTCGGCGAGCTTGCGCCCACCGGCGGCGAGGCGGTCCATGCCCCCGTGCAGGCGCTGGGCTTCACCCCGCAGCGAGCGCAGGCGGTTGCGGGCGCCGGTGAGCTGGATGACGACGGCAGAGGCTTCCCGGGCGGCCTGCTCGAGTGCCGGGTCGGCTTCGGCGGCGCGGGCGAGCCGGCCGCGCAGGGCCCGCGCCTTCGCCAGGGCGCCCTTGCGCAGCTGCGGCAGCAGGTCATGCAGGCCGAGGGCGACCGAGAGCGATCCAGCGCTGGCGCTGTGCTGGCCTTCGGAGAGGCGCTCGGCGCCGTCCGCCAAACGGCCGATCGCGCCGGTCGCTTCGGCCCCCCCGGCAGCGGCGCGGCGCAGCCCCCCAGCGATCCGGGCGGCGCCTTCGTGGGCCCGATCAGAGCCGCTGCCGAGCAGGCCCGCCCCGCCGGCCGCGGCAGCAAGACCGTGGCGCAGGCGGCCGACGCCGACGCCGGCGGCGGTCAGCTTCGGACCGAGGCGAGCGATCTTCGCCAGGCGGGCGGCGCCGGGATGGCCAAGGAAGCTTTCGCCCTGGCGCTGCAGGGGGGCGGCGCGCTTGGCAATCTGCCCAGGCCCGATCACGGCCTGCACCCCCGGCTGAGCGGCGAGCAGTTGCTGAAAGCGCGCGAGATGGCGCAGGTCGTCCGCCGCCGTGATCGGGCCTTCCGCTGTCGCCGCGACAAGCAGGAAGGGAGCGTCCCAGCCCGGGCCGGTCGCCCGCGAGATCGCCTCGGCTTCCTCGCGAGTGGAGTCCGAGCTGGGCAGCTGCTTGGCGCTGGGGGGGCCGGTTTTGATCGCGATCGCCGGGGCGGCGAGCGCCAGCAGGACGACAGAGATCACTGCCGCCACCGGCGCGGGCCGGCGCAGGACGGCGGCCAGTGACCTGGTGAGGATGGTGTGGGTCTCGTGGTCGCGGCGGGGGCCGAGGTGCCAGCGGTTGACGTTCTCGCCGAGGAGCAGGAGCAGGGCCGGCGCCAGGTAATTGGCGACGGCAACGCTGATCGCGGTGACGAGGATCGCGGTGCCGGCCAGGGAGAGCAGCAGCGAGCCGGGCAGGACGAAGACCGAGACCGCCATCGAGGCGAACAGGGTGGTGCCGGCGAATAGGGTGGTGCGGCCGGCGGTGCGGCGGGTGCTCCAGGCGGCCTTGAGCGGGTCGGCGCCCTTGCCGAGCTCCTCGCGGAAGCGCGAGACCATCAGCAGGGCATAGTCGACGCCGAGGGCGAGCCCCATCATCGTCGCCACGGTGAGGGCGAAGGCGTCAATCGAGATCGCGCCCGAGGCGAGGTAGAGGACGCCCCTGGAAGCGATCACCGTGATCGCCCCGAAGCCGAGCGGGATGATCGCCGCAATCGGCGAGCGAAAGACCAGCAGCAGGACAAGCAACAGGAACGGGATCGCGAGCAGCTCGGCCCGCTCCGTGGAGGAGATCGACTCGTCCTGGATCGCCCGTGAGAGCGAGGCGTAGCCGGTCTGGCTGGCATGCACCGGCGGGTGGACCTGGCGGGCGAGGATTTCGTTCAGCGCCGGCACGGCGTCGCTCACCGCCTTCGCCGCCGAGGTGTGGAAGTCGGCGAGGATCAGGGCCCGGTCAGGGCTCGGGCGCAGACGGGCGAGAGCAGCGCCGTCCCAGGGCGAGAGGGTGGTGAGGCGATCCTCCCGGCGCAGGGCACGGATCAGGCGCGGGCCCTGGCGTTCGACCGCGGCGGGCGGCCCCTGGAGGAGGATCGCGAAGGGCGCTGAGTCGCCGAAATGAGCCTTGAGCAGGGCGGCCCCTTTGGCGGAGGAGGTGCCGGGGACAGAGAGCGAGGTCGGGGTGAGGCGCGACTCGACCCCGGTGCCGAGCAGGCCAAGCGCGACGATCAGGACGGCCGTCGCCCCCAGCAGCGCGCGCGGACGGCGCAGTGCCAGGGGCGGGCGGCCGGAGCCGGGGCTCAATGCTTGCTGCTGCGCTTCTTGTGCGGTTTGGCCTTGCCGCAGTCGTTAGTCACCTTCGGGAACTGGTCGGCCGACTTGCCGTTCTGGCCGTCCATCTGCACCGAGGCGTAGGCGGGCGACCCGCAGATGTTGCGGCTGTTGACCAGCAGCCCCTTCTTGCCGCCTTCCATCGTCAGGGTGAATTTGGAGACCGGGGCGTCGGGCACGACGTCGAAGGTGCTCCTGATCCCACCCTTGACCGAGTCGATGCGGCCGTCGAGTTCGACGTCGACCTGGCCGTGAAGCGCGGCCACCATGTCGGGCAACTTGTTGCTCGAGCTCCGCAGGTAGACCGGGCCTTCCAGCGGCTGGTCCAGAAGCGGGCTGTACGCCGTCGCATGGCCGTAGATCGAGCCTTCGGGGCATTCCTTGGCCGCGAACTGCAGCCTGGTGCAGACCGTGCGGATGTGGTTCTGCGCCAGGAACTCCGAGTGCGGCAGGGTCACCGCCACGCGGCTGATGTTGGACTGGCCTTCGGGCTGGGTCAGCGTCGCCGAAAGCGACGGGTAGCTGTTGCGCTTGGTGCCGCCCTTGAGGTCGATCGCCAGCTTCGGCTTGAAGTCCAGCGCGCTGCAGCCGCCAACCTGGAAGCCACTGCTGATCGACTTCGATCCGCCCTGGAGGCTGGTCAGATCAGCCTTGACCGCCATCGGCGAGCAGTTCGTCGGGTTCTGGGAGAAGCCCGGTCGATCGATCAACACGTTGATCGTCTGCACATCAAGCGGAATGCCCTTGACGACGCCGGGCAACGCCCCGTCGATGACCTGGCTGAGCGAGCCGTCTGGCTCGTAGAGCCGTGACTGCTTGAGCTCGGCGGTGACGTGGGCGTCGGCCGGATCGATGAAGAGGGCGACCCGGGTGACGACTTTGCCGAAGTCGAACGGGCCGACCTTGGCCGGCACGAGAACGCTCAGAGAGAGCGGCGCGCCAGCGTAGGGGCCGGCCAGGTAGACGGCCGTCGGTTCGCCACCGGGACGCGGGATCCAGAGCGGCGATTCGCCGGCGCCGGTGGAGATCGTCGTCGTCCCGACCTGAGTTGCCGCGGCGCAGGTGCCCGCATCGGCCGCGGCCGGCGCGCACTGCGGGACCCCGGCGATTTTCGCCGCCAGGCCCGGCGGCAGGATCGCCTTCACGCCCTTGAACTGCTGGGTGCCGCGTTTACGCGAAAGCGTGAGGGTCAGGGGTGAGGAGACGCCGGCGGTGGCGTTGGTGGCGCCGGCGGTGATCGTCGGTTCGAACGCCGGCGCGCCGCCACTGACCGCGAACGAGCTGCTCGGCGTCGTGCTGGCCCCGCCCGACCAGGGGACCATCGTCGAGGTCGTCGTCTTCGTGCCGCCTTCCAGCGGCGTGGTCAGGATCCCGTGGCTTCCCCCCTTGAAGGAGAGGACAGCCTTGCTGAACGGCACCTGAGGCAGGCCGTCGAGCACGCCCGGAGGAACGTTTTCCCCATACATCGTGTGGGGGTCTCCGAATATCGCGGTCAGGCGCCCCGTCCCCGGGTCGGCTTTCACGTATCCGGGGAGCTTGATCTTCAGCCCGTACCCTTCGAAGTACTGGAAGATGCGGAACATCTTCCCCGACTGAGGGTCGTTTGACTGCTGGGTTCCGACGTAGAGAGTTCCCTGCAGCGGCCCTGGAAGCTGCGGAATGGTGGCCGCAATCGTGCCGATCTTCGATCCTTCCGGACAGGTCGCCGCGGCTTTGGTGCCGTAGCCGAACTGGGCATCGGTGCAGGCTTCCAGGCCGTCGGCGGCCGAGGGGTTAAGCGACATCCCTTCGGGCAGCGTTACTTCTGCCCGCCGCAACTGAGAGGTGGCGACGCCGTTGGGATCTTCGTTCTGCGGCACTTCCAGCTTCACGTCGAGACCGGTCGCGTCGTCGGGCTTGCTGCTGGTCGGCTGCGTTTCGATCGTCGGCGCGAAGCCAAGGTTCTGGCAGTTCGTCGGCGTCGGCACCGCTGAGCTGGCTTCGTAGATCTGTTCGTGTTCGAAGAATTCCATTTCTAGCCTGGTCGTCTTCGGCGCGTCGCACACCGTCGGGTTGGTCATAAACGGCTTGCGCACCTCTCCCGGCTGATCGGGCGCGATCGGGGCTTTGATCACTTCTTTATTGCCCAAAATGCCAAAGCCAAAAAACCCAGCCCGTGTATGAGCAACCGGAACCCCCCAGAGTTTGACCCTGACGTCTCTAACGGCAGCGTTGGCGTCTACCTCTGGAGATATACCGATCAGCCCGAAGTCGGACTCCGTGTGGGAATCAACTCTAATGTAGGAAAGGGGCACAATCATCGCCGCCAGCAGCAGGCGGCCGGGCTCGTTTGGAGCGGGCTTCATGTTGAAAACCCCTCCCGAATACTGCGGTTCTTCGCCTATGGGCGTGCCACCGATCCATACTTCGAAGGTGCCAACCTGGGACTGATAAGGGCAATTGAGCATGGCTTCGCGCCCTTCGAGCGTGGCGAATGTGTTGGGGCAGTAAGCGGCCGCCGATGGAGTCCCAAGCAGGCCCGGAGGTGTGTTGATTCGGATCGCTTTCGGCTCATGATCCGGAAAGAGGCCGCCGGGTTCGGTCGTGTTGGACTTGATGAAGTAGGTGACGTCGGGGTGGGCGCCTGCTTCGGGTGTCGAGGTGGTGGTGGTGAAGGACTGGATGCCCACTTCAGCCGCGGCATTGGCCACGAACATGCCAAACCAGGCACAGGCGACAACTGTGGCTGTCGCAACCGTGACCAGCAACCCCGGCCGTGTCCGACCCCCTCCGCTAACGACACCACTCGTGAGCCCTGCGATAGCGGAATTCACGATCTGCCCCCCTTCTTGGTCTGCCCGGCTCGTTTTTTGGAGCCTGGCTCAGTCTTTCGATGAAGCCGCAGCGTCACGACCTGCGCTTTCGGCACTCCCGAGTAGGACACTTCCAGCCTCAGCCTCAGCTTCCCCGTCTCTTCCAGGGCCAGGCTCGCCGGCTTGGACAGCGACAGCGCAATCGTCGCCGTGCCTCCCGTTTTGAGCTTCTGGGCGCCGCTTGCCACCGCTGTCTTATTCCCGCTCAAACCCGCCGTCGCCCGAACCTTGACCTTGCCAGCGTCGGATACGGCCACGCGCACGATCAGCTTTCCGGTCTTGGCAAGCTGTTCCCGTTCGAGCCGGCCTATCGGCGCAACTGAGAACGTGCGCGGGCTGGACACGGTGGAACCGCCCGCGCGGCCGGGCTGAGCCACTGCCGGCGGCGTCGATCCGCTTCCCTGGCAGGCGCCCACGACCGGATTGCAGCTTTCGGCTTTTGCCGAGGGAGGCGCCAACCCTCCGCCGGCCCTCGCGTCATATAGATCCTTGAACCCACCATCGACATCCCGGCTCGGGTCCAGTGTCTGGTTGGTGGTGAGGAACACGTCATTCCCACTGGCGGAGTTGTCCACATATTCCGTGGCTTCCGAGTAGCCAGGCGGCGAGATCAATGTCACCTGGCCAGTTGCCGGCGACACCGCGTAGACATCCTGTGCCGAATTGGTATCCGCCGGAAGCAGGCTGTCGGTCGTCTGGAAGAAGACTTCGCTGCCGGTGTCAGTCAAGGTCCGGCAGCGAGGCTGTCCGGCCACGTTACGAATCGCACAGCCCAGTATCGGAACGGTGGTGGTATTTGCATCCGGTTCGACTCCCTGGCGCACCCGGCGTACTCCGACCCCCTGGCGCCAGACGTAGAGATCACTGACGCCATCCGTGTCGGGCCCGCCCATTCCGGCAGGGAGGTTGACGTTGGTCGTGAGAATGAAGGCGGCGGTCTTGCCATCGGGGCTGAGCCTGATCAGGCGAGCGGCAAAGATCGAGGTTGTCGCATTGGCCACCAGGCTGGAGCCGGTGGCGGTGCCGGCGTCGGTGCCATTTGTCGCATTGGTCACTCCAATGCCAACCGGCGCGATGTATGTGGTCGTGGAGTTGACTACGTCACGAACATAGAGGCTCTGCTGCCCATCTGTATCGGATGGATTGAGAATGTTGCCGCTGATGAAGAAGACGTGCGATCCATCGTTGGACACGGTGCTGAACTTCGCGGCGCTGGCGTTGGTCGTGCCGGTGTTGCTGAGGTTGTCGTTGCAGGGATTGGGGGTTGCCGACGCGCAGCTCGGGTCGGAGACCGCCACTCTGCTCAGGTGTGATCCTGACGGTTTTTCGGCGTCGTACTCGTAGATGTCGCTGACCGTGTTGAGGTCGCCGTTGCTGAAACCGTCGCCGACAAGTTTCTCGGTGGACGAGAAGTAGATCTTCTTGCCGTCGACGGACCCGCCCTCGAAGTTTCTCGCCACCGGAGTCTGGGAGACACCCGTGAACTCGGTGTTGGAGATCCAGGTGGTCCCGGATTCGCCCACCTGGTAGACATCGTTTACCGTGTTGGTGTCACCAGCCACCATTTTCTGAGTTGCGGTGGCTGTGAAAGTGAACGCCGTCCCACCCGAGCCGTCGAGCGATACCGCGTTGGGTCGATCGAGCGTCGGCGGTGTCAAGGATGAGGCCACTATCGCCGGTGTTCCGGTGGCGTCTCTAGTTACCAGAGTGGTGCCGGCCGGGGACCGTTTGTAGACATACCCAGCTAGCTGTCCACTGCCGGCATCGGCGATACCAGGAAGGAGTCCGGCCATAGAGGAGAAGTACACAGTTCCCATATCCGCGGTTCCTCCCAGGTACGAATCTTCGGGCGATTTGGAAAATGTTCGGACCACGGGGACTATTTCCGCCGGGGTCGTTTCAGTCGCGGGTATTTCTCCAAATTTGCCGCTGATGAACGTGCTGAGGTTAGTGGTGGTGTCGATTTTGTAGAGGGATCCCTGGGACGCGACCTCCTGATCCATGGCGATGCCGGTGATCGGATCCTTGCTCAGCCCTTCCTGGTCGTTCCGGCAGAAAGGACGGACCAGAACGCTGCTCGCGTCTTCGCTGAGGTTCATGAAGGGGACACCGACGGCACACGGTGTGCCGATCGCCCCGGTTGGACGCCATGTCCATCCTGATTTGCCTCGCCTTGAGACCAGGGTGTCGGCGCCATCCCCGTCGATTTCCATTCCTTCAATCGTGCCGTTGAAGGCAAGGACATAAGCGACGCCGTTGCCATCGCTGGTTGACACCCTGGCACCGCTTGCCTTTGGAACCACTCCGGTGCCGTTCATCGGCAGGAACACACCGTATGCCCCACCGTCTGGCGGACTCACCAACTCATAGGCACGGCAGCTGGTAACGACAGTAGCGCCCTGTTCGACCCGGAACGATTCGTTGGCGCAGGCGGTGGGCGCAAAGGTCCTGTCGGCGCTGGAGGAAGTCCCGTTGGCGCTGGTCGCCGTCAGGCGGAAGTGGTAGGTCGTGCCGGCCTGGATGCCGGTGATCGTGCGGGTGACGTAGACGTCGGCGCCCCCCGAGCCGGCGCTGGCGTCGACGCTCGGGAGATGGGTCGCGTTGGCGTACCCATGGGCCTGGAAGTCGGCGTCGGTGGTGTATTCGAAGCGATAAGTGGTGGCGACGTTGTTGGGGTTGACCCGGCCCGAGATCGTCGCCTGGGTCGGGGTCAGGCCGCTGACCGCTTCGGTGCTGGCGTCGGGCCCGGCGCTGGGGGTCGAGAAGGTCGTCGTCGTGCTGTTGGTCGTGCCCGAGCCGAAGGGCTTGGTCGCGGCGACCCGCACGTCGTAGGTGCTGGCGGCCTGCAGGCCGGTGATCTGCTGGTTGAAGAGCAGGTTGGTGGTGCGGTTGCCAGCGTCAGTTTCGGCCAGCACCGTGAAGCTCGGATCGCCCACGCGCTTGTATTCGAGCCGGTAGCTGGTGTGCTGGCCATAGGCCAGTTCGGGCCCGTTGGGGTTGACGAGGCCGGTGATGGTGGCGGTGTGGGCGCTGAGCCCGGAGATGTTGGTGATGCTCGCCGTCGGCGCCGTCGGCTGGCCGGTGTTCAGCACATAGACGCGCTGGTCGAGCAGGCTCGAGGAGAAATAGACGTCCCCGGTCGAGGAAGAGGTGCGCACGGCGAGCCCGTTGGCGGGAGTCAACCCGGCACATGTGCCGTGGGTCGCCTGCAGGACGGCGGCCGAGGAGATCTCGACCACGCGGCTCTCCGCCGGCGAGGCGGCGCCGGTGATCGGGCAGCTCGGCGTCGCGGCGGCGGCAAAGGCCCTGCTCACCAGAACGTCTGAGGTGGCTGGGTCGATCGCGACGTCGGAGGGGGCGCTGGCGGCGGCGGCGGGGAGGTCGGTCGTGTCGAAGGCCCCGCCCGCGGTGACGACATTGGCCGGCAGGGTGAATTTCTGCACGCGGAAGTTGGTGGTCGGCTCGACCGTGTAGAGGTTGCCGCTCGCGTCCTCGGCCACGCGGGTCGGAGTTGCCGTCGCGAACTGGCCCGTGCCGGCACCGGTCACGCCGATCTTGCAGACGTCGAAGTTGACGGCCGAGCAGGTCTCGAAGGCGACGCCGGTGTTGCCGGGGCCGGCTTTGGCGACGTCGAAGCCGAAGGCACGGACGAAGGCGCCCGTGTTGCTGAACTCCTGGACCCGCAGGTTGGCGGGGTCGGCAATGAGGACATCGCCCGCGTTGGGCGCTCCGGTGGGAGCGACGCCGGGATAGCCGATCGTCGCGCCAAAGGCGCCGGCGGTAGCGCCAGTCACGCCGATCTTGCAGACGTCGGTCGTGTTGCAGACCTCAAAACCGGTCGCGCCCGCCGTGGCCGAGGCGACGGAGGCAGTGCCGCCGGTCAGCGGTTCGCCCGCTGCCGAAGCGGCGGCGATCGTCGGCTCGGGGTTGTTGGCCAGATTGCCGGCGAAGGTGACTTTGAAGACGCCGGCCGAGGTTTCGCTGACGGTCGCGTTGCCGGCGCCGACGGAGGTCAGCGCCTGCAGCGCGGTCTGGATCTGGGCGGCGGTGGCGTTGAAGGCGAGTTCGGAGCTGGTCTGGCCCTGGAAGGCAAGGGTGTATTTGCCGCCGGTGGCGGTCACGGTGAGGGTCTGGATGGCGCTGGTCGCCGGCTTGTCGTCTGGGCCGGTGCTGACCACGTCCTGGCCGAAGGCGCGGATGAAGACGCCGTTCTGGTCGAACTGCTGGACGCGCAGGTTGCCCTGGTCGGTGACGTAGACGTTGTTGGTCGCCTGATCGACGGCGACCCCCTGGGGTGTGTTCATCGCGCCGCCGGTGGCGACGGTGCTGAGGCCCGGTTTGCAGGAGTCGCCGGAGGCAGGGACGCAGACCTCGAAGTTGGTCCCGTTGTTATCAGGGCCGGAGGCGACGACGTCCTGGCCGAAGGTGCGGGTGAAGGCGCCGGAGGAGTTGAAGACGTTGACGCGGTTGTTGCCGCGATCGACCGCATAGATGTTGCCGGTCGACTGGTTGACGGCGACCCCGCCGACGCCGGTCGTCGCCGAGAACTGGCCGGCCACGAAACCACCGGAGCCAAAGAAGCCGGTCACGCCCTTGGGAGTGACGGCGGCACCCGCGCTCGGGGCAAGGATCAGGGCGAAGGCTGCAGCCAGAACCAAGCAGCGGCAAGCTCCAGCCAAGCCAGAGCCGTCGAATTTCCGCGCGATCGATGCCTTCGAGTGGCGTCTCACCAAGATCTCTCCTTGTCCCATGACCACCGCCTCCGTCCCGACCCGCATTGCGGATCCCCTGACCGAGGCATCGGTCGTTTGATCTCTCTCCTGCCTCTGGAACACCCATGGCTTCCCGTTACAGCGGAGGCCCGTTCCGGAGGCAGGCGAAATAAGAACAGACACGGACCACATTGTCAAGTACCAACGCTTTCTAACTCAAACACGAAAGGGGTTGGAATTGATCTTTTCTGCTCTAGAATGGGGCTTCTGGGTGGGGAGAACGGGGTGTAAATAATGTTCCATATCGAGTCGCTTACGTACCACTCTGGGATTTTTTGGTGGTCGTAGTGAGGAACACCGAGGTGCCCGGATATCGTCCGCCCGCGATGGCGCAGACACCGTGGGGGGACGCCGCTCATTTGCGGGAGAAGAAGCTCCGCCCGGGGCGTGGGACGCCGCGCAAAGAGGCCGAGCGCAACCAGCGCGAGCGGCTCTTCGCGGCGATGGTCGCGACGGTTTCAGAAAAGGGCTATGAGGCGACCACGGTCGCCGATCTGGTCGAGCTCTCGGGGGTCTCCCGGAGCGCTTTTTACAAACACTTCGACGACAAGCAGGCCTGCTTCCTCGCCGCCATCGAAGAGATGGTCGAGCCGACGCTGAAGAAAATCGGCGGCGACGAGAGCGCTCCAGCCGGGGTCGAGCGGGCGCGGCGGGCGTTCGAGCGGCTGATCGAGCTGATCGTCTCCCAGCCCGCCGCGGCGAAGATGTGCATCGTCGAGATCTACGCCGCCGGCCCGGAGGGGGCGGCCCTGGTCGACCGCACGCTCGACGCGACCGAGGCGCTGGTCAAACAGCTCTTCGATCAGATCCCCGATCGCCAGGGGATGCCGCCGGAGATCCTGCGGGCGATCGTCGGCGGGATCCAGAAGGTGATCCACAAGCGCCTCTACCGCGGCAAGGAGGAGGAGCTGCTGGAGCTGGTGCCAGGGCTGTGGGAGTGGGTCCTCTGCTACCCGATCCCGCCCGGGCCGTTGCGGGCGACGCGGCGGCGCACGGTCAAAGCGGTGCCCTTCGCCGAGCGCCAGGCGCAGTCCAACCCGCCCGAGCGGGTGCTGCGGGCGCTGGCCGCGGTGGTCGGCGAGAAGGGCTACCCGGACACGACCGTGGCCGAGATCGTCGAACGCGCCGGCACCTCGCAGCGCACCTTCTACGAGCACTTCGCCAACAAGGAAGACGCGATCGTCGCCGCGCTCGACAGCGGCTCCGCCCACATGCTCGCCGCCGCCCTGCCCGCCTTCCGCCGCGCCCCCGACTGGCAGCACGCCGTCCACGACACCCAGGAGGCGATGTTCGCCTTCGGCGCCGAAGAGCCCGAGTACGCGCGGATGGGCGGGGTCGAGATGTACGCGGCCGGCAAACGCGCCCTCGACCAGCGCGAGGTGGTGACCGAAGGCATGGAGGGCCTGCTCGCCCCCGGCTACGAGCTCAACCCCGAGGCCCCGCCGATCGCGGCCGAGGCGATCGGCGGCGCCCTCTACTCCCTGCTCTACGACCACGTCAACAAAAAAGGCCCGGAGACACTCCCCGACCTGGTCCCGACCGTCGTCTACGTCACCCTGGCCCCCTTCCTCGGCGTCGAGGAGGCCTACGAGGTGGCGATCGGGTAGCTCAGGCTGCCGAGCGCACGAGATCGGCGACGACCTCGCCGGGCTGCTGGCCCCGCTCGCTGGCGATCCTGGCAAGCCGCTTGGCGTCCTCGCCCTCGACCAGCACCTCGATCGAGATCGCCAGCCCCGAGCCCGCCTCGACGAACTCCAGATCCTCGTCGGAGATCGTCTCCAGCTCGACGTCGAAGTCGCCGGGCTGCGGGTCGGAAGCGTTGGTCGGAAGCTCGTTCATCGTTCAGCTTTCTCCGTAAGGATCTTACGCTCGCGCTCCGTCGCCTACCCGGGACGGCGGTGCACTTCGGTCGCGGTCGCCTGGTCGCGGGGACGGACGAGGATCTCGTCGATGTTGACGTGGGCGGGCTGGGCGGTGGCCCAGCGGATGCACTCGGCGACGTCCTCGGCCCGCAGCGGCTGCATGTCGCGGTAGACACGGGCTGCGGCCTCCTCGTCACCGCCGAAGCGGACGACGGAGAACTCGGTCTCGACCATGCCGGGGGCGACCTCGGTGATCCGCACCGGCTCGCCCAACAGCTCCAGCCGCAGCGTCCCCAGCACTGCCTTCTGGCCGTGCTTGGCGGCCGAGTAGCCGGCGCCGCCGCGGTAGACCTCGAAGGCGGCGATGCTGGTCACGGCGACGATGTGGCCATCGCCGGAGGCGATCAGCCGCGGCAGCAGCGCCCGCGTCATCCGCATCGTCCCCAGCACGTTGGCCTCGTACATCCAGCGCCACTTCTCTTCGTCGGCCTCGCCCAGAGGGTCGAGGCCGAGCGCGCCGCCGGCGTTGTTGACCAGGACGTCGCAGGCGGGAATCTGGGCGACGAACTCGTTGACGGAGTCGAGGTCGGTGACGTCGAGCGCGATCGCCTCGCCGCCGATCTCCGCCGCCAGCGCCTGCAGCCGGTCGAGCCGCCGCGCGCCGAGGATCACCCGATAGCCGTCGGCCGCCAGAGCCCGAGCGGTGGCAGCGCCGATCCCGCTCGATGCCCCGGTGATGACGGCGGTCCGCTCCATGGCGCAGACACTAGAAGAGACGGCCGCGCTCGGCGAGCTTCTGCGAGGCTCTGCTCCAGTGCTGACCGCGAGGGCGCAGAGCTGGCTGCAGGGCGGGTCGGTCGAGGATGTCCTCGGCCGGCAGCTATATGTGCGCCGGCGCGAGGGCGGCGGGCCGCTGCTGGTCTTCCTCCACGGCTTCCCATCCAGCTCCTACGACTGGCGCGAGCTGCTCGAGCTGCGGCCCGAGCGGGCGGCGTTGCTGCTCGACTTCCTCGGCTTCGGCCTCTCCGCGAAGCCGCACGACCACGTCTACTCGCTCTCCTGGCAGGCGGACGCGGTCGAGGAGCTGGTGCGCCGCGAGGGCTCGCCGCCGGTCTTTCTCGTCGGCCATGACATGGGGACCTCGGTAGCGACCGAGCTGATGGCGCGCGACCTCGCCGGCGAGCTTGAGATCGACGTCAGCGGAGCGCTGCTCTTCAACGGCAGCATGCTGCTGCACCTGGCGAAGCCGACTGTCGGCCAGCGCCTGCTGCGCGGCCCACTCGGCCCGCTCTTCGCACGGCTGACCACGGAGCGCACCTTCCGCGCCCAGTTCTCCCGCGTCTTCTCCGCCGAGCACCCGCTCAGCGCGGAGGAGGCTGCCGACCAGTGGTCGCTGATCGCCCACAACGACGGCGCCCACATCGCCCACAAGCTGATCCATTACATGGACGAGCGCGAACGCCTGACCGAGCGCTGGCACGGCGCGATCCGCGACTGGCCCGGCCCCCTCACCCTGACCTGGGGCCTGCTCGACCCAGTCGCCCGCACCGAGGTGCTCGACGGCCTGCGGGCGCTGCGCCCAGGAGTCGAGACAATCGAGATCCCCGAGGCCGCCCACTACCCCCAGATCGAATGCCCAGAGCGGATCGCGGCGGCACTGGATGCAGCGCTTGCCGCGAGCGCCTGATCACGGGTTCACAGTCAGTCAGCGTCCAGCATCCGCTCAACGGCGGCAATGAAGTCGTCTGCGCTCTCGACGATGGCCTTTGCCTCGTCGGGATCAGGTGTGACAGCTTCGTAATCACTCTCCTCGCGGGCCTTCTGCGCCTTGTGCGCGAGAGTGAAGAGGTGCTGGTCGAAAGCGTCAGTAACGACATAGCGCTGACGGAACAGGTTCCAGGTGCCGGCGTGAGTGCGTGCATGTTCATCGCTCTCGGAGAGAGCAGCACGAGCCGCATTTAGCATCGCGTAATAGGCAACGCTGACGGCCGTCTCTAAATGGCCCGCGGTGAAGAGTTCGCGCGCCGCTACGACGCGCTCGTGCGCCTGCTCCATGAACTCTGTTGAGCGGGGGCTCACTCGAGACCACTCCCATGGAGGACGATCTTGTCGCGATCGACCTCCTGGATGAAGAAGGAGCGGATCTCGCGTCGATCACGCAACCGGTCGATGTCGTAGATGAGCATCGAATACCAGACCGGGCTGTCGCCCTCGGCATCGGCAGCATCTTCGATCAAAGGGAGCGCCTGCCCGCCAAACGTGGTCCAACCGGACGATGGATTGACGATCAACATCAAGTCGATGTCGGACTTCAAGTCGATGTCTGTCTCCTCTGGGTTGGCCTCACCACGAGCGCGCGAGCCAAAGAGCCAGACAGCCAGCAGCTCCTCCCCCAACTGATTACGAAGAGCAGTTAGGAGCCGCTTGAGGACGCGCCGCTCCCGCTCGGAAAGAGAGGCGCCGGAGAGAGCGTTGTCGAGTTGCGCGATCATCCCGACAGAGGATAGGAGCCTCAAAGATGGCGAGGGTGGGAATCGAACCCACGACACCACGATTTTCAGTCGTGTGCTCTACCAACTGAGCTACCTCGCCTGGGAGACGGAAGGCTAGCGGCCGGGTGGCTAGGTTGGGAGCGTGGCTTGGACTCGTGCAGCGTTGGGCGCGGTCGCGGTGGTGGCGACGGGGGGCCTGCTTGTCTCCGGCGGGTCGTCGGCGGGCCCGCGCACGCCCGCCGCGCTGCCGGGTGAGCCGGCGCCGTTTCTGGGGACGGCGGTGGTCGGGAGCGGGGGGCTGACGGCGGCGGTCGACGCCTATGGCGACGTGGTCGACCTGCGGGTTCCGGGGCCGGCGGGACGAGGGCTGATCGACAACCCGGCCGCGCGGCAGGCCGCAGGGACCGTCTCCCCGACGACGGGCATCGTCACCCGGATCGCGGTGGACGGGGGCAAGCCCAGGCCACTCTGGCAGGCCGACTCGGTGCGCCAGCGCTATCTGCCTGGGACAAACGTTTTGGAGACCGAGGCCCGGTTTGGGTCGGCTCGGGTGGAGATCACGACCGCCGTCGCCGGGTCGTCGCTTGAGCGCTGCGTGACGGTCGCTGGGCCCGCGAGCCGGCAGATCAGGGCCGAGACCAGCTTCAACCTCAGCCCGGGCGCGCGGATCGGCTGTGCGGGGGCGGCGGGGCGGCGGGCGATACGCCTGTCGGCAGCGGCGGACCGGCGTTGGCTGGCCCAGGCGCGCCCGCTCGGGCCAGGCGCGCCGGCATGGGCGCGGCGCATGTACTCGCGCTCGCTGCTGGTGCTGCACGCCCTGGCCGACCGCCGCACCGGGGCCGTCGCCGCGGGAGCGCGGGATGGCTGGGTCTACGTCTGGCCTCGCGATGCCGCAACCGCCGCGCTCGCCTTCGCCGCTGCCGGCTACCGCTCCGAAGCGCGGCGGGTCGGCCGCTTTCTCCTCGACCTCAACCTCGACGCCGCAGCTCGCTTCGGTGGCGACGGCCCGCCGGTCCCCGGGCGAGCGGCCCAGGGCGACGCCTGGGGCTGGGTGGCAGCCGCGTCTCGCGCCACCGGCCTCCCCCTCCCTCCCGGCCACCCGATCTGGCGAAACCGCGCCGACTACCAGGAGAAATCACCCTCCAGCTACCTCGCCAACGCAATCGCCTCCGCCGCACTGCCCGCCGACGGGCCTAAAAGTGACCATATAAGTCACTTATCGGCCCGTCGACCGGAGGTTGCGCTGACGCGGCGGCTTGGGGATCTCGGATCCGGGTGGGATAGCGCTGCCGCCTGGGCGGTGCGGCCGTTTGCGCTGCGGCCGCTCTACCCAGCGGTGCGCGCTTCGCTGCGGCGCGCCCTTCGCACCGGAAGCCGGTTCGGGCTCCTCCCCTCCCAGGACTGGCCTGGCCGGGACCCCTGGACCGCCCCCACCGCCTGGACCGCCTGGAGCCTCGCCGCGCTTGGCGAACGCAGGCAGGCGCTGCGGCTGATGGCCGACCTGCGCCGCGCCGCCACCCCGGCCGGCCTCCTCCCCGAGCGGGTCGACGCCCAGACCGGCCTCCCTGCCTCGACCACCCCGCTCGCCTGGTCGCACGCCTTCGCGATCCTCGCCCTGCGGGAACTCTGGCCCGGGCGCAGCTAGCTGTCGATCGCGCCCAGCGCCGCGGCGACGGCCTCCTCCGCCGTGGCGACGACGACCACGCCGGGCGGCGACTCCATCGCCCCCTCACCCTTCAGCGTCCAGCTGCGCAGGGCGACGACGGTCCTCCCGATGCTGCGAGCGTGGCCGATCTCCGAGAGCGTCCCCCACTCGCCGCCGACCGCGATCACGGCTTCGCCGGAGGCGACGACGGCGAGGTTGCGGGCCTGGCCGGTCCCGGTCGCGACGACCTGGGTGCAATGCGGGTTGGCTTCGTCGGGCGAGACCCAGGGCAGGATCCCGATCACCGCGCCACCCGCCTCGGCCGCGCCCCGCGAGGCCGCCTCCATGACCCCGCCGCGACCGCCGCAGACGACCGTCGCGCCGGCCTCCGCCAGCCGCCTGCCGACCTCCTCGGCCAGCTGCGCCAGCTCCGAGCCAGGCTCCAGACGACCGGAGCCGATGACGGCGATCTGACGCGCACGCTTGGAAGGGAGGGAGTGGGCCTCGACGGAACCTCCCCGCTGTTCGTGACGGCGTGGCCCGCTCCCTCCCTTCACTGCGCCCCCTGCATCGTCCGCATCAGCTCCAGCGCCCCCGCCTTGTGCAGCGGCTCGTTGAGGTTGCCGCACTTGGGGCTCTGAACGCAGGAGGGGCAGCCGGACTCGCAAGGGCACTCGCCGATCAGGCGCTCGGCGTCGCCCAGCAGCCGCTCGAACTCCTCGTAGCCGCGCTGGGTGATGCCGACCCCACCCGGGTGGCCGTCGTAGATGAAGATCGTCGAGCGGCCGGTCTGGAAGTGGACGTTGGTCGAGAGGCCGCCGATGTCCCAGCGGTCGCACATCGCGATCAGCGGCAGCACCGCGATCTGGCCGTGCTCAGTCGCGTGCAGGGCGCCGAGCAGGACGTCGGGCGCCAGCGCCCCGCTCAGCGGCTGCGGCAACACGTACCAGAGGGCCTGGGTGACGAAGCTCTGCTCGGGCAGCTCCAAGGCGACGATGTCGATCGGCTCCTGCTCGGAGATCGAGACCCGCTGGAAGGCGATCACCTGCTCGGTGACCGAGACCTCGCCGAAGTGGAGCTCGACCCCGGCGACCTGGCGCTGCTCGTGGATCCGCTCGATGTAGATCTCGGTCTCCTTTTTCGGCCGCGTGTACCAGTCGCCGTCGAAGGCGCTGACGACGGCGCGGCGGCCCTCGATGTCGAGCTGCTCGACCTCGTAGGAGCGGCCAAGGTGGAGGTAGATCGCGCCTGGGTGGACCGTGGTGAAGGCGCGCTCGGCCTCGACCACGCCCAGCATCTCGCCCGATTCGCGCTCGATCACCGCGACCGAGTCGGCCGAGGCCGAGCGCAGCGGGATCCTGTTGGCGACGAACTCGCTGCGGCGCGGCAGCAGCTTCCCGCCGGCGCGGCGCAGCTCGCCGGCGCCCAGCAGCCGCTCCGCCCGCTCGCGCCAGCCCTCGCCGAAGATCTCGTCGTCGGCATCGGTCAGCGGCAGCTCGTAGGCAGCGGCGATCAGGTGCCGGCCGGCAATCTGCTCGTTGCTGTGGTCGAGGATCGCCGCCTCGACCGGCCGCTCGAGGAACTCTTCCGGGTGGCGGCAGAAGAACTGGTCGAGCGCGTCCTGGCCGGCGACGTAGACGGCGAGGCCACGGCGGCGGCGGCCCGCCCGCCCCCACATCTGGCGCAGGCTGGCGACGGTGCCGGGGAAGGTGACGCAGATCGCCGCGTCGAGCTCGCCGACGTCGATCCCCAGCTCGAGGGCGTCGGTGGCGACCACCGCGAGCAGGTCGCCCGCGCTCAACCGCGCCTCGATCTCGCGCCGCTGCTGGGCGGTGTAGCCGCCGCGGTAGGGCGCGATCCGCGCCGCCAGCTCCGGCTTGCCGCGCGCCGCCAGGTTGTCGCGGGCGAAGCGCTGGATCAGCTCGATCCCGCGGCGGCTTTTGAGGAAGCAGATCGTTCGCACTTCCTGGGAGACGAGGTCGGCGAGCAGCTCCGCCGCCTCCGAGAGCGCCGAACGCCGCGCCCCGCTCGCCTTGTCCAGCAGCGGCGGGTTCCACATCGCGATCTCGCGGCCGGCCCGCGGCGCGCCGTCATCGTCGATCAGCTCGAAGGGCGTCCCGACCAGGCGCTCGGCGAGCTCGACCGGGTTGGCGATCGTCGCCGAGGCGAGCAGGAAGCGCGGCTCGGCCCCGTAGGCGCGGGCGACCCGCCGCAGCCGCCGCAGCACGTTGGCGACGTGGGAGCCGAAGACGCCGCGGTAGGTGTGGGCCTCGTCGACGACGACCCAGCCGAGGTTGGCGAGGAAGTCCCCCCAGCTCTTGTGGTGGGGCAGGAGGCCGACGTGGAGCATGTCGGGGTTGGTCAGGACGAGGTTGTTGCGGCGGCGGATCGCCGGCCGCTCTTCGCGCGGCGTGTCGCCGTCGTAGATCGCCTCGCGCAGGCCGGGCGGGCGCAGCTCGCCGAGCTTGCGCGCCTGGTCCTGGGCCAGGGCCTTGGTCGGGTAGAGGTAGAGCGCGCGCCGCTTGGGATCGCGGGCGATGCCGTCGAGGACGGGCAGGTTGAAGGCGAGGCTCTTGCCCGAGGCGGTGCCGCTGGTGATCACGAGGTTGGAGTGGGCGGCAGCCTCCAGCGCCTGGCCCTGGTGCGAGTAGAGGCGCTCGACCCCGGCCCGTCGCAGCGACTCGACGAAGCCCGGGTCGAGCGAAGCGGGCATCGCGATCCGTTTCGCGCCGCGCTCCTCCTCGCTGCTCGCGGCGACGATCCGCCCGTCACGCCGAGCGGGATCGATCGCGATCGACCACGGCGACTCAAGCAAACTCTTGGCCATCAAGCGGCCCCGCGCCCGGGGCGGACGATCCGCCCGGCAACCTTGACCGCCTGCAGCGAACTTCGATCGTGGATGCGGAGGATGTCGGCGCCCTCGCGGATCGAGAGCGCCACAGCGGCGACCGTCCCCCACTCGCGCTCGGCCGCCGGCAGCCGCCCCTCCCAGGAGCCGGCCAACAGCGCGCCGATGAAGTCCTTGCGCGAGAGCGAGACGTAGAGCGCCGGGCCCAGCTCGCGCAGCTCGCCGAGCCGCCGCAGGATCTCGAGGTTCTGCTCGGTCGTCAGGTCGAAGTCGAGCCCGGGGTCGATCGCGATCTGCTCCATATCCACCCCAAGTCCCCGGGCCTGCTCGATTCTCCCCCCGAACCACGACTTGAGGTGCTCGACGACGTCGCCGTACTCGCGCGGCGGCCGGTCGACCCGCGGCGGCCCCTCCATATGCATCAGCACGTAGCCGCAGCCGCTCTCGGCGACCAGCTCGAACATCTGCTCTGAGCCGCCGGAAATGTCGTTGACGACCGTCGCCCCGGCGGCCAGCGCCTGCCGCGCCACCGCGACCGAGAAGGTGTCGGCCGAGATCGGCACGCCCGCCCCTGCCAGCCCTTCGATCGCCGGGATCAGCGCCGCCGCCTCGACCTCGGCCGGGACCGGCGGCCCGCTGCGCGCCGCCACCGCGCCGACATCGAGCATGTCGAACCCGGCCGCGACCAGCTCCAGCCCATCGGCCACCGCTTGCTCGGGGGTGCCGCTGCGCGCCCCCTCGAACATCGAGTCGACGGTGACGTTGACGATGCCCGCCGCCAGTGGCTGCTCCAGGTCGAGGCTGCGATCGGCGAGTCGCCACACGTCGGCTACCGTAGCGACCGACCGATGCCGCTGAAGTGTGTCTACACCGACCTCGACGGAACCCTGCTCGGCAAGGGCAGCTCGCTCTTCCACGACGCCGACGGCAACTTCTCCCTGGCCCAGGCGCGCGGGCTCGAGGCTTGCCATCGGGCCGGCGCCGAGGTCGTGATCATGTCGGGGCGGCGCGAGCCCCAGGTCCACGAGGACGCCCGCCTGATGGGCCAGACCTCCTACATCTACGAGGCCGGCTGCGCCTTCTCGATCGACCGCGAGACGACCCTGCTGACCGGCGGGATGGTCCCCGACGAGAGCGGCACCGTCTACGAGCAGATGGAGGCCCGCGGCGTCCCCAAGCTGCTCTTCGAGCACTTCGAAGGGCGGCTCGAGTACCACTCGCCCTGGCACACCGGCCGCATCCTCTCCCACCTCTTCCGCGGCAAGGTCGACGTCGACGAGGCCAACGCGCTGCTCGGCGAGCACGACGCCGGCGACCTGCGCCTGCTCGACAACGGCGCGATCGGGCGCGAGATGCCGACCGTCGACGGCCCCACCCACGCCTACCACCTGGTCCCGAAGATGGTCAGCAAGGCCGGCGCCGTCGCCGCCCACGCCCGTGCCCGCGGCTACGACCCGGCCGACTGCATCGGCGTCGGCGACTCGGTCGAGGACCTCGAGGTCGCCGCCGCGGTCGGCCGCTTCTTCGTCGTCGCCAACGGCCCCGAACGCGACCCGGGCCTGCGCGCCGCCCTCGCCGCCTGGAGCAACGCCACGGTCACCGAGGGCCGCAACGGCGACGGCTTCTACGAGGCGGTCGTCTCGACCCTGGTCGAGCGGCGCTGAGCAGCCACTAATATCGGCAGCGGCCGAAACTCGACCCCGAAGGAGCAGCTTTGTCGCAGGAGAGCGCGACCGTCGCCGAGCAGGAGTACCTGGAGATCATGTTCTGGCTGGAGGAGGCCGGGCTGCCGATGACCGGCGCCAACATCGCCCGCGCGATGCAGCTCTCGCCGCCGACCGTGCACGAGATGATCGGCCGCCTGGTCAGCGACGGCTACGTCGAGCGCAGCCCCGACAAATCGCTCCAATTCACCGAGTCCGGGCGCGAGCACGCCAGCCACATCGTCCGCCGCCACCGGATGATCGAGCGCTTCCTCACCGACGTCCTCGGCATCCCCTGGGACGAGGTCCACGAGGAGGCCGAGCGGATCGAGCACGCGATGTCGCCGGTCCTGGAGGAGCGGATGCTGGCCGCGATCGGCGACGCCACCACCTGCCCGCACGGCCACCCGATCGTCGAGGGGGCGCGCGAGCAGGGGGCGCTGCTGGCCGACGTCGAGGCCGGCGCCAAGGTCGTCGTCCTGCGCTTCGAGAACGAGGCCGAGGAGCTGCTGCATTACCTCAAGGCCGCCGGGCTGGAGCCCGGGCTGGAGGGCACGGTCGAGAGCAGCGACGAGCACGGGGTGACGATCGCCTCCGCCGACGGCAGCCACGAGGTGACCCGCAGCGTCGCCGAGACCGTCTCGGTCCGCGCCGACCCCTCACCGCCGCCGCGGGCGGCGATCCCCGAGCAGCTGATTCTCTCGTCGGATCGCTACGGCCGCTGAGCACCGCCGCTACTGCGGCATCGAGACGCTGACGATCGGTTCCGAGGTCGGCTGGGCGCTGCCCCCACGCGGCTCGGCTGTGACCATCACCACTTCGACGCCTTCCATGTTGGGAATCGTCGCCGTCGCCACGCCTTTGTTGTCAGGCACGAAAAGGGCGTGGGCGGAGACGACCTTGTCGCCGCGCCGGACCCATGCCTGCAGGACCTTGTCGGAGGGGATCTCGCGAACGTTGGCGAGGCGCAGGGTGCCGGAGTCGCCGTTGCTGACGACCCTGGCGGTGACGCCGGGCGCCTTGCCGGCGTTGGCGACGACCGTGCTGCTGCCGCCGCCGGACCCGCCGCCGCCGATCGCGTAGCCGGCGACAGCGGCGACCACGAGGGCGAGGACGGCAACGCCTGCCACCGGGCGCAGGCCGAGCGGCCCCCGATCGCCGAGCACTCGACTCCAGAAGCCTTCCTTGCCGGCCGCGCCTGTGCCTTCCCGGGCCGCCCTCGCCCGCTTCGCATCGGCCTGGACCTCGTCCATGACGCGGGCGCGCAGGGCCGGCGGCGCATCGACGCGCTCCACCGACTCCGGCAGCGCCTGGATCGCCGGCCGCAGCCACTCAAGCTCGGTCCGGCACTCGACGCACCCTTCAAGGTGGCGCTCCAGGTCGGTCGCCTCCGCCGGCTCAAGCGAATCGAGCAGGTAGGCCGCGATCTCCTCGCGCCGCAGGTCGTGATCTTTCTCGCTCATGCCAATCCCTCCGCCAGCTGTCCGCGAATCTTCTCCAAGCCGAGCCGCATCCTTCCCTTCACCGTGCCAAGCGGGACTCCCAGCACCTCAGCGATCTCCGAGTGGCTGAAGCCGGCGAAGTAAGCGAGCTCGATCACCTTCGACTGATCGTTGGGCAGCTCGCCGAGCGCCCCCCGCAGCTCCTGCGCTGTCTCCCGCCGCAGCGCCTCCTCATCTGTGAACTCCTCCGAGGGGCGGGCCTCAAGGATCGCATCGTCGTCGAAGGACAGTTTCGGCGCCCGTCCCGCCTTGCTGCGGAGGACGTCGATCGCCCGGTTGCGGACGATGCTGAGCATCCACGACCTGACGCTGCCGCGCGCCTGGTCAAAGCGCGCGCCGCTGCGCCAGATCGAGATGAAGGCCTCCTGGGTCACATCTTCGGCCACCGCCCGCTCGCCGACGATTCGATACGCCAGCGAGTAGGCGGCGCCTCCGTGACGGTCGTAGAAGACCTCGAAGGCGGCGGGGTCCTTCTCCCCGATCAGGGGCATCAGCTCCTCGTCCGCGAGGCGCTCCGCCTTCTCTCGTCGCACCTTCATTGCGCTCAGATACCCAGTTCGATCACTGGATGAACGGTTTCACAGCGGTCAACACCTGCGATTCGTCGAGCGAGGGATCGAACGCGTCGGGGGCCGGTTCCTGCTTGTTCTGCAGCCGGATCGCCGCCGCGTGCCGTGCCTCGACCTGGACGATCGAGCCCGCCGCGCCCAGCACTTCTTTGCTCTTGATCGAGGGCGCGGCGCCGTTGTAGGCGCTGACGCCGGTGTCCTCGAACGTCTGGGCGAGTTTGAGGAAGCCGGCGGTGTCGCTGTAGGGGAAGTCGAACTTCGGCTCCGCCACCGGCTTGCCGCCGAGCTGCTTGATCGAAGCGGTGAGCGCTTCGACGTGCTGCTGCTCGTCGCTGGCCAGAAGGCCGATCAGGCTCTTCAGTTCGCCGCTCGCCTTGGCCCGGGTCTGCGCTTCCTTGTAGAAGGTCGACTCCAGATACTCGAGCGTGAGGGCGAAGTTGAGGATGCCGACATCGCCGCCATCCGACATCGCCAGCGCGTTGCGGACGAAGGGGCCGACCATGCCGACGCCGTAGACGGCGCCCGCGGCCAGCGCTCCCTTGAGGATCACCTCGCTGCGGGAGAGGTCGCCACTGTCCTCGACGACGTGGACGTCGGCGAGCTCGGGATGAACCAGTTCATTGCTCATTGTCTTGTTCTCCTTTTTAGCTTCGCTCGCCGCGTCAGCTGACGATGAAGGGTTCGACCGACTTGAGGACGGTTGCCGCGTCCGCCGGCTTGGCGAAGGCGCCATCGGGGGTGATCGATTCGCCGATCAGCGTGTTGAGCACCGAGGCGTGGCGGCCCTCGACGCTGTGGATCGCGAGCGCTGAGGCCAGCACGGCCGGGCTCTTGATGTTGGCGGCCTGGCCGAGGTAGGCCGCGGCGCCAAGGTTCTCGACCGTCGAGGCCAGTTCAAGCACCGATTTGGCGCTCGACAGCGGGAACTTGGTTTTCGGCATCGGGGCGGGGGTGCCGCCCATCTGCTTGACGGCAGCGGTCAGGGCCGCGACGTGTTCAGCCTCCTCGCTGCCGAACTTCTTGATCGTTTCCAGTTCGGCGCCCTTGAAGAGGCCGCTCTTGATCACGTCCTTGTAGAAGGCCGTCTCCAGGTACTCCAGGGTCAGGGCGTAGTTGAGGATTCCGATGTCGCCCTTGCCGAACTGCTCGGTGCCGGTTGTGCCGCCGCTGCTGGCAGTGCTGGTGGTCGTGGTGCCGCTATCGCTGCCGCAGGCGGCCAGAAAGGCTGCCAGGGCGGCGGAGCCACCGGTCAGGGCCATGAACTTGCGCCGCGACACAGGATCTTTGACCACACGGGCGATGGCGCTGTCCGCGGGCGGGACGGTGGGCCTCTCGCGTTCTTTGCTCTCAGGCATTGTTTTCGTCTCCTCGTGGTTTGCGCTTCTGTCCACACCTACGCGGCCCCCGGCGGGGCTGGATCACTGCGGGCGCAGATCCGGTGAACCGATCGGGCGTCGGCGCACGTAAGGAAGGGGCATGAAACCTCCCCGCTACGTCCTCATCTCACCCGCCCTGATGCTCTCCCTGATGGCCCTGGCGCTTGTCGCCGGCCTCGCTGGCTGTGGCAGCAGCGGCGGCAGCTCCACGTCCACTTCCTCCACAGCCGCCGGCCCCAAAGCCGTCACGATCAAGGACTACGCCTTTGCCCCCGCCGATCTGACGGTTGCCAAGGGCGCCACGGTCAAGTTCAGCAACGACGACTCGACCAACCACACGGCGACCGCGACCGACTCAGGCGCGCTCGACACCGGCACCATCGCCCCCGGCAAGAGCAAGACGGTGAGCTTCGAAACGCCCGGCACCTTCCAGTACTTCTGCGCCTTTCATCCCTTCATGAAAGGGACGATCACGGTCACTGGATAAACGGCTTCATGGCCACGCGAACCTGAGATTCATCCAGAGCGGGGTCAAACGCGTCAGGCGCTGGCGCCACCCCGTTCCGCTGCCGGACCATCGCCGCGAACCGCCCCTCGACCTGGGCGATCGCCGCGGCCGTCGCCAGCGCTTCTTTGTCCTTGAGCAAGGGGATGAGGCCGTTGTAGGCGCCGACAGCGGTGTCCTCGATCGTCTGCGCCAGCCGCAGCAGGCCGGCGTCGTCGCTGTAGGTGAAGTCAAATTTCGGCGCCGTTGCCGGCTTGCCGCCAAGCTGCTTGATCGCAGCGGCAAGCGCGGTGACATGCTGCGGCTCATAGTCGGCCAGCAGCCCGATAAGAAGATCCAGCTTGCCGCCTCTGACCTTGGCGTATGCCCCCTTGTAAAAGGCCGACTCCATCTGCTCGAAGGCAAGGGCGAAGTTGAGGGTGTCGACATCGCTGCCTCCTGCCACAGCGAGCGCCTTGCGGACGAAGGGGCCGGCCGTGCCGACGCCATAGACGGCCCCAGCCGCAAACGCTCCCTTGAGGATCACCTCGCTGCGGGTGAGGTCGCCGCTGGCCATCAGCCGACGATGAAGGGTTCGACCAACTTGAGGACCGTTTCGGCGTCCGCTGGCCTGGCAAGGGCGCCGTTGGGAGCCACCGATTCGCCGTGCAGTGAGTTGATGGCCGACGCGTGGCGAGCCTCGACGCTGTGGATCGCGAGCGCCGAAGCCAAGACAGACGGGCTCTGGATGTTCGGCATCTGCCCGAGGTACGCGGCGGCGCCGAGGCCCTCCAGCGTCGATGCCAGTTCCAACGCAGATTTCTTGTTCTTCAAAGCGAACTTGGTTTTCGGCGCCGGCGCCGGTGTGCCGCCCATCTGCTTGACGGCGGCGGCCAGGGCCGAGACGTGTTCGGCCTCCTCGCTGCCGAACTTGCGCATCATCTCCAAGTCGGCGCCCTTGAAGAGGCCGCTCTTGATCACGTCCTTGTAGAAGGCCGTCTCCAGGTACTCAAGGGTCAGGGCGTAGTTGAGGATTCCGATGTCGCCCTTGCCGAACTGCTCGGTTTCGCTGGTGACGCCGCCCGTGCTGCTCGTGGTAGCCGCGTCGTTGCCACAGGCGGCGAGAACAGCGGCCAGGGCGGCCGAGCCACCGGTCAGGGCCATGAACTTGCGCCGCGACACGGGGGCTTTGGCCATGCTGGCGACGGCGCCGTCCTCGCGGGGACTCGATCTCTCTACTCGAAAACTATTCACTAATCGATGATTTGTACCTCAATCCGAGCCGCTGGGGCAAGGGCTTCGGGAGCGAGGCCGCTCAGGCGGGCGAGGCGGAGCGGATCCGCTCCAGCGCCCGGGCCACGCGTGAGACGCCCTCGGCGATCCGCTCGGGCGGGACGCTGGCGAAGGAGAAGCGGAGGCTGTTCTCGCCGCCGTCGATCATGAAATCGGGCCCAGCGACGAAGGCGACGCCCTCGCCCTTGGCCTCGGCCAGCAAGGTCACGGTGTCGGTGCCCTCGGCCAGGTCGGCCCAGAGGAAGTAGCCACCGCCGGGCACGACGAACTCGGCCTCGGGGATCTGCTCGCGCAGCGCCTCGACCAGCGCGTCGCGCCGCTCGCGCAGCGCACCTTTGACGAACTCGATGTTGCGGTCGAGCTCACCGGAGCGGCAAAGCTCCAGAACCACGGCCTCGGCCAGCATGTTCGGCGAGATGTAGGTCTCGTTGGCCCGCTTGGCGAGCTTGGCGATCTCCCCGGCGGGGCCGACCAGATAGCCGACCCGCACTCCCGGGCTGACGGTCTTGGAAAAGGACGAGGCGTGGAAGACGCGCTCGGCCTTGTCGATCGAGAGCATCGTCTCCAACGCCTCCCCCTCGAAGGGCAGCTCGCGGTAGGGGTCATCCTCGAAGATCCAGAAGCCGTGCTCGGCGGCCAGCTCGACCAGGCGCACGCGCTTGGCGGCCGAGAGCGTGCAACCGGCGGGGTTGTGGAAGTTGGGGATGACGTGGGCGAACTTGATCGGCCCCTCGGCCAGAGCTGCTTCCAGCGCCGCGATGTCAAGACCATCTGACTCCAGCGGCACCGGCACCAGCTCGACCCCGGCGCGCTGCAGCAAGAGCAGGGTGCGGTCGTAGGTCGGCTGCTCGACGACAACGCGGTCGCCGGGCTCGAGCAGATGGTCGAACAGCATCGACGCGGCCTCCATCGACCCGTTGGCGATCATCACCTGCGAGGCGTCAAGGCCCCCATGCCGCTCAGCGACCCACTGGCAGAGCCCGGGGTGGCCGATCCCGGTCCCATAAGAGAGCGCCTTCTCCCAGTCCTCGGCAAGCGCAATCCCAGCCGCATCGCGCACCGCGGCGTGAGGAAGGATGTCGGCGCTGGGCGCCCCCCGGGCAAAGGAAATCGAGTCGTTAGCCATCGCCCCCGACACTACCAACGCCCCCGCATGGCCGACGCCTGGGGGGAGAGTTTCGACGTGCGTGAGCTTATGCATGACATGCATGCCAAATCTCACTCACGTGCTTCCTCAGAAGGGGATCGGGCCCTTGCCGAGCTGGCGACTCAGCAGTACGGGGTGATTTCGCGGGCACAGTTGCTCGGGCTGGGGCTCGGGCGCGGCGCAATCGCCCATCGAATCAAGCAGGGACGGCTGCATGCTGTGCACAGTGGCGTCTACCTGGTGGGACACAGAACTCTGAACCAGCGCGGTCGCTGGCTCGCCGCCGCACTTGCCTGTGGTGAGGGAGCGCTTCTGAGCCACAGGAGCGCCGCTGCACTTTGGGGATTGCAACGACCATGCTCGCCGATCGACGTCACGTCCCCGCATGGTCATCCCGGTCGTTCGGGCATTCGTCTACATAGCGGGCGAATCCACCCAGATGACCGCGCCATACGCGACGCCATTCCCGTCACCTCCGTCGCCCGCACGCTCTTTGATCTTGCCGAAGCCATCGATGAGCAGGGCCTGAAGCGAGCTTTCGAGGAGGCAGACCGGCTCAACCTTCTGCGAATGAGAGCGCTGGAGAGCATCTGCGAGCGAGGCCGCGGCCGCCATGGCCTCCGCAAGATTCGTCCCCTTATTGCCGCCGCCCAGGCTCCCGACACCACCAACTCGCCGCTAGAGGATCGCTTCATCATCTTCTGCCGGGAGCACAACCTCCCCCAGCCCCTGGCCAACGTGGTCATCGAGGGCAAAGAGGTGGACGCTTTCTGGCCAGCCAAACGCCTGATGGTCGAGCTCGACAGCTGGACCTTCCACCACCACAGAGCGGCCTTCGAGCGAGACCGAGCCAGAGACGCCGCCCTCCAGGCAGCGGGCTACCGAGTGGTCCGCCTCACCTCTCGACGCATGGAACAGGAGGGTCGCGCCGTGGCCGAGGAGCTGCGCCGCATCCTCAACGCAACCTCAGGAGGATCGGCCAGGAACTAGGAAGCGCGCAGCGTTTCGACAGCGATCTGCGCCGCCTCGCTCGGGCTCTGCCCGACCCGCACGCCCTTGGCTTCAAGCGCGTCTTTCTTCGCCTGCGCCGTCCCCGAGGAGCCGGAGATGATCGCGCCGGCGTGGCCCATCTGCTTGCCAGGGGGCGCGGTGAAGCCGGCGATGTAGGCGACGACCGGCTTCGAGACCTCGGAGGAGATGAACTCCGCCGCCCGCTCCTCGGCGTCGCCGCCGATCTCGCCGACCATCACGATCAGCTCGGTCTCTGGATCGGCCTCGTACATGGTGAGGATGTCGATGAAGTCGGAGCCGACGATCGGGTCGCCGCCGATGCCGACGATCGAGGAGTTGCCCTCGCCCGCCTGCTTCAGCTCGTTGCCGATCTGGTAGGTCAGCGTCCCGGACTTGGAGACGACGCCGATCTTGCCCGGGTCGAAGAACTGGGCGGGGATGATGCCGACGTTGGCCTTGCCGGGCGAGAGCACGCCTGGGCAGTTCGGCCCGATCAGCCGCACCCCGGCCTCCTTCGCCTTCCAGTACGTGTTCAGCATGTCGAGGACCGGGATCCCCTCGGTGATCGCGATCACCGTCTCGACCCCGGACTCGATCGCCTCGTCGATCGCCGGGGCGGCGAAGCGCGCCGGCACGAAGATCATCGAGGTGTTGGCGCCGGCCTCGTCGACCGACTCCTTGATTGTGTCGAAGATCGGCACGCCCTCGACGTCCTGGCCGCCCTTGCCGGGCGTGACCCCGGCGACGAGGTCGGTCCCGTAGGCCTGGTTGCGCAGCCCGTGGAAAGAGCCCTCGCGGCCGGTCAGGCCGGAGACGACGAGCTTGGTCTCGCTGCCGACGATGATGCTCATGAAGCGCCCCCCGCCAGTTCGACCACGCGGCGCGCGGCGTCGAGCATCGTCTTCTCCTGGTGCAGGTTGGGCAGATCGGCCTCGGCCAGGATCCGCAGCCCCTCCTCGGAGTTGGTGCCGTCGAGGCGGACGACCAGCGGCACACCGAGGTCGAGCTGGCCGGAGGCGGTGACGATGCCCTTGGCGATCTCGTCGCAGCGGGTGATGCCGCCGAAGATGTTGAAGAGGATGGCACTGACCTTGGTGTCGGAGACGATCACTTCGAGCGCGTTGACGATCGCCTCGGCTTTGGAGCCGCCGCCGGCGTCGAGGAAGTTGGCCGGCGCGCCGCCCGCCTGGGCGACGACGTCCAGGGTCGACATGCAGAGCCCGGCGCCGTTGGCGAGGATGCCGACGTTGCCGTCGAGCTTGACGTAGGTGAGGCCTTTCTCCTTCGCCATCGCCTCCTGCGGATCGTCGACCGTGTCGGCGATCTCGGCCAGGTCCTGGTGGCGGAAGAGGGCGTTGCCGTCGATCGTGACCTTGGCGTCGAGGGCGACGACCTGGCGGTCGGCGGTGACGATCAGCGGGTTGACCTCGATCAGGTTGGCGTCCTCGCTGGTCGCGACCTCGGCCAGCTTGACCAGCACCTCGGCAGCCTGGTCGCTGACGTCCTCATCGAGCCCAGCCGCGTCGATGATCTCGCGCGCGGCGGCGACGTCGAACTCGCGGGTGGGATCGATGTGGCGCTTGACCAGCGCGTCGGGGTCCTCGGCGGCGACCGCCTCGATGTCCATCCCGCCTTTGGCCGAGACCATCGCCAGCAGCTTCTTCTCGCCGCGGTCGAGGATGACCGAGGCGTAGTACTCGGAGGCGATGTCGGAGCCGCCCTCGATCCAGACCTGGTCGACGCGGAACGGGCCCTCGCCGTGCGGGCCGACGATGTCCATGCCGATGATCGCGGCGGCGTACTCGCGCGCCTCGGCCGCGTCCTTGGCGATCTTGATCCCGCCCGCCTTGCCACGGCCGCCGATCAGGACCTGGGCCTTGATCGCACACGGGTAGCCGATCCGCTCAGCCGCCTCGACCGTCTCCTCGATTGTGGACGCAACCTCGCCGCCCGGCACGGAAACGCCGTGCTTGGCGAACAGCTGCTTGCCCTGATACTCGAGGAGGTCCATGAGGTGGTTTGTCGCGGCGCGCCTAAGGCGCGGGGCGGCACCCTATCCGACCGGAGCGGTGCCGCGAAGCCCGCCCGACCGGCGCTTGCCATAATGCCGCGTCCCCGATGCCCCTCCCCAGCCTCAAAAACATCAAATGGGTCACCGCCGATTGTTACGGCACCCTGATCGATTGGGAGAAAGGCATCATCGACGCCTGCAAGAAAGAGGCGGCGAAAGACGGCTTCAGCTTCGAAGAGGGTCCTTTCCTCGCCCGCTTCATGGAGGTCCAGGCCGAAATCATGGCCGGCTCCTACGAGCTCTACGCCGAGGTCCTGCGCCGCACGATCGTCAAAGTCGCCGGCGAGCTGGGCTGGGAGATCGAGCCCTCGCGGGCCCAGTTCCTGCCCAACAGCGTCGCCTACTGGCTGCCTTTCCGCGAGTCGAACGCGGCGATGGACCGGCTCCGCAAAAAGTACGAGATCGGGATCGTCTCCAACGTCGACGACAAACTTCTCGGCATCTCCCGCCGCCACCTGCGGACCGAACTTGACCTTGTCGTCACCGCCCAGCAGGTGCGCAGCTACAAGCCGGACCCGGTCCACTTCAAAGAGTGCGCCCGGCGGATCGGCGGCAAGAAAGGCTGGCTGCACATCGGCTGCAACTACACCAACGATGTCGCCCCGCTGCTGAAAATGAACGTGCCTGTGATCTGGGTAAATCGCCACGGCGAGAAACTCGAAGGTCGCAAAGCCCCCAGCGCGACGGTCAAAAACTTCCGCGAAGCAGCGAAAAAGCTCGGCGCGTCCTAAGCGTCTTTTAGCGTTCACGGCGCAACTCGGGCAGGAAGCGCTGGTTTCGGACTAGGCGCCTCGGCACCGAAGGCATATGGATCGAAGCACTGACACCCGCGCGCCCGCGAGCGCTCGCCTGCTGATCGCGGCGGGCGTGATGGCGCTGCTGATCGCGATCGTCGCCGGTGGCCAGGCGCACGCATTGGCGGCCGCGAGCCAGCGCCCCAACTTCGTCGTGATCCAGACCGACGACCAGACGCTCGACCAGCTCTACGCCTCCTACACCCCTCCTGGCGGCGCCCCGGTCGTGGCAATGCCGAACACGCTGAGCCTGATCGCCGACCGCGGCGTCACCTTCAACCGCTACTACGTCTCCTATCCGCTCTGCTGCCCCTCACGGGTCAGCCTGCTCACCGGCCGCTACGCCCACAACCACAACGTGCGCGGCAACGTCCCGCCCGAAGGCGGCTACACCGGCTTCTCGATCCGCAACGCCTACTCGCACAACATCGCCACCTGGCTGCAGGGGGCCGGCTACCGCACGATCCACGTCGGCAAGTTCCTCAACGGCTACGGCGACGAACCCTTCGACGACGGCAAAACCGTGCCGCCGGGCTGGAGCGCCTGGCATACGGTCCTCAACGCCGACACCGATCACTACTACTACGGCTACACGCTCAACGACAACGGCCAGATCGATGGCCCCTTCGGCGACTCCGGCAGCTGGGACACGCGTGAATACGGCCTCCGCGACGAATTCGGCTGCCCCAGCGCCCCGACCCCGGGCGTGCCCTGCCTCTACGAGACCGACGTCTTCAACCGGATCGCGACCGAAGAGCTGGCCGGGACCTCGCCCGAACAGCCCTTCTACCTGCAGGTCGACTACACCGCCCCGCACGGCGACTTCCGCCGCCCCGCCGGGCCCGAGCCCGCCACCCGGTACTACGACTCCTTCCTCGGCGCCCCGTTCCCCCACAGCCGCGAACAGGGCTTCGACGAGGGCGACGTCCGCGACAAGCCGAGCTTCATCCGCGAAGCGCCCTACCTCTCGCTCAACGACATCCACACCTACCGCGTCTACTACCAGAAGGCGCTGGAGTCGCTGCGCTCGGTCGACGACGGCGTCAAAGAGATCGTCGACGAGCTCGGTGCCCTCGGGCGGCTCAAGAACACGTACATCATCTTCACCTCCGACAACGGCTTCTTCTACGGCGAGCACCGCCTCACCGGCGGCAAGTTCCTCGCCTACGAGCCCTCCACCCACCTGCCCTTCCTGATGCGCGGGCCGGGGATCAAACCGGAAACGCAGACCGGGGAGCTGGCGGCGAACATCGACATCGCGCCGACGGTCCTCGAACTGGCCGGGGTCAGCGCCGACAAAAGCATCGACGGCCGCTCGCTGGTCCCCTTCGCCAAAGACACCAGCCTGCGGACCCGGCGCCCGATCCTCTTCGAGTCCTTCGTCGAAACCTCCGACGTCGAAGAGAACGGCGGCGGCCCGGCGGCGGCGCCGGCAAAGGTCGCGGCGGGCAAAGCCGGCGGCGGGCCGAGCATCAACACCCGTCCCCGGGAAGCCGGTGCGACGGCCTCGATCCTGGCCCCGCCCAAGAACTACTACGGGATTCGGCTCGGCCGCTACAAGTACATCGAGTGGCCCGATGGCGAGAAAGAGCTCTACGACCTCAACCGCGACCCCTACGAGCTCAACAACCGCTCCAAGGACCCCAACCTCTTCCCGATCCGCAACTTCCTCCACCGCGAACTGGAACGGCTCGAGACCTGCTCCGGCAAGACCTGCCAGGAAGTCGCGCCCAAATTCCCGCTCACCCGTGACCAGCAGCTCAAGGTCAAACGGGAAAAAGAAAAGGAACAGCGGGAAAAAGAACGCGAAAAAGAAAAGCACCACCACAGGTAGGGGCGGTGCTGGGCCGCGGGCCGGCTAGCTGAGCGCGACCGCTATTTGATCACGGCGAGGATGTCGCCGCTGGAGACCGAAGCGCCCTCGACGACGTTGAGCTCCTCGACTTTGCCGCTGCGGTGGGCGGTGATCTCGTTCTCCATCTTCATCGCCTCGATCACGCAGATCAGGTCGCCCTCGGCGACCTCGGCGCCCTTCTCGACCAGGACTTTGAAGACGGTGCCCTGCAGCGGCGCGGGCAGCGCCTCGCTTGACGCGGCAGCGCCGCCGCCCGACTTGCGCTCGCGTTTGGGCGGGCGCTTGCCGCCGGCAGCCGGGGCCGCGCCGCCGGCGATCGCCTCGCCGATCACCTTGACGTCGAAAAGCTTGCCAGAGACCTCGACCTTGTAGTCGCGGCTGATCAGCTCGGCGCCCTCGGCGACCTCGGCCGGGGCGGCAGCCTCAGGGGCCGTTGTCTTCAGCCAGTCGCGGTCCTCCATCAGGTCGCGGCAGGTCTCGGCATCGGCCCACTGTTGGGTGGCGAGGATTGCCTTGTGGAAGGGGATCAGGGTGGTGAGGCCGCCGATCTCGTACTCGTCCAGGGCCCGCAGCATCCGCCGCGTCGCGGTCTCGCGGTCGACGTCCCAGACGATCAGCTTGGCCACCATCGGGTCATACATCGGCGTCACCTCGGAGCCCGCTTCGACCCCGGAGTCGACCCGCACACCCGGGCCGGCCGGCTCACGGTAGGTGGTGATCGCGCCCGGCGCCGGAGCAAATTTCTTGTGGGCGGCCTCGGCGTTGATCCGGCACTCGATCGCGTGGCCGCGCAGCTCGACCTCGTCCTGGCCGATCGAGAGCGCTTCGCCGGCGGCGACGCGGACCTGCTCGCGGACGATGTCGACGCCGGTCACCATCTCGGTCACGCAGTGCTCGACCTGGACCCGCGTGTTCATCTCGAGGAAGAAGTACTCGTCGCCGACCTGCATGCCCTCGACCGTGCCGGCGCCGCGGTAGCCGACGGCGGCGGCCGCGTCGGTCGCGATCTTGCCGATCCGCTCGCGCATCTCGGCGTCGACGCGGGGGCCGGGCGCCTCCTCGATCACCTTCTGGTGACGGCGCTGGATCGAGCAGTCGCGCTCGCCGAGGTGGATCACGGTCCCCTGCGAGTCGGCCAGCACCTGGACCTCGACGTGGCGCGGGTCCTCCAGGTAACGCTCGACGTAGACGCGGTCGTCGGAGAAGAACTTCTCACCTTCGCGGGCGGCGCCGTCGAAGGCCTCCTCAAGGTCGTCGGGGGTCATCGCGACCCGGAAGCCCTTGCCGCCACCGCCGCCGGCGGCCTTGCAGGCGACCGGGTAGCCGGCTTCGTCGGCCTGCACGCGGGCGGCGGCGACATCTACCGCCGGCTCGGTCGCGCCAGGCACGATCGGCACCCCGGCCTCGGCCATGATCTCGCGCGCTTTGGTCTTCGACCCCATCGCTTCAATCGCGCTGGCGGGCGGGCCGATGAAGACGATCTCGGCCTCGGCGCAGGCATTGGCGAACTCGGCGTTCTCGGCGAGGAATCCGTAGCCGGGATGGATCGCCTCCGCCCCGGCCTCCTTGGCGGTCTCGATGATCTTCGGGATGCTCAGGTAGCTCTCGGCGGGCACCGCCGGGCCGATCAGGAAGGCCTCGTCGGCCTCGCGCACGTGCGGCGCGTCGCGGTCGATCTCGGAGTAGACGGCCACCGAGCCGATGCCCATCTCCTTCAGAGTCCGGGCGACGCGGATCGCGATCTCGCCGCGGTTGGCTATGAGGACTTTCTTGAACACGGCGGCGCAGTCTATTTAGGCGAGCGGCACGACGTTGGGCCGCTGATCAAGCTCGCTTGTAGCGGCTGGCCGCGTACTCCTCGACCCATGCTGAAGAGCTGCGCCAGCTGCCGTCGGCAGCCTTGGCGGCCTTGAGCCTGCCACGAACCGCTGCCACGCGCAGAGCGTTCGCGGAGATCTCCTTGGTGGCCAAAGCCGGTAGCGGCACCATGCGAGCTGGTCCGGCAATTGCGGGGACGACAAACTTGTAGAGGTTGTCGAGCACGGCCCGGGCCAGGAACTCGCCCAGGGGGCCGGGGTCGCCTTGGTCAGCCCGGCGCAGCGCGGCCAGATACCGAGAGCGATCGCCTTTGTAGATGATCGCCGGCGGATACCCGAGGCGCACCAGGAGGAGGTTGAGGACGAGCCGGCCAGTTCGGCCATTGCCATCGAGGAAGGGGTGGACCTGCTCGAAGCGCGCGTGCAGAACCGCCAGCGCCTCGGCAATGGTCGACTCATCCGCCTTGCGCAGAGCCTGAGCATCGTCGATCCAGTCGCGAATCAGGACTGGCACTTCGGTCCACTCAGGTGGCCGCATCCCCTCCGGAAACGGCTCGATGTCGTGCTCGCGAAACGAGCCCGGACCCTCTTTCGGGGTCGCCTGCGGGTGCGGCGCCACATCCCACACCGGAGTCATCGCAAACCTGTGGATCTCGCTCACCTCCGCCAGCGTGAGCAGGTCGCCGGCGCCCCAGTCGCCGGGTTGTATCCCGTGCCCGTAGACCCAATTCGCGGCATCGGCGTATCCGCGAACCTCAAGGTATTCGCTCAGTTCTTTGTTGCCTACCGCGCGGCCCTCTGAAAGCAGCTGCTCGACCTGCTTGAGCACAAGGGTGTTGCCCTCCAGGGCAGTCGAGTGATGGGCCTCCTCCAGCCAGATCCCGCGCCAGATTCCTTCCGCCTCCTCGGGCGAGGGAAGGCCGCCCAAGCGCTCACGTAGCTCTCCGACCTGCACGCGGAGGCGCTCGTAGACGGCGGCGCGGGATGGCCTGCCACGCCGGGAAGCGCTAAGTTTGTTCGGTTCGACCATTTTTTAATTGTACCGAACATATTGCTATTTGTTTGGCTGAGAGAAAAATAATTGTTCCGAACACTTTCTGGCCGAGCCGAGCCAGTTAGGGTGCTCGCCTCATGTTGATCGAGCTGCAGAGCCACTCCACAGTCTCCGACGGACAGCTGCCCCCAGCCGAGGTGGTTGAGAAAGCCGCCGAGGCCGGGGTTACGACGCTGGCGCTGACCGACCACGACGGAGTGGCCGGTGTGCCGGAGGCTGCCGAGGCTGCGGAGCGGCTTGGGATTGAGCTGGTTCCGGCGATCGAGATGTCTTGCGTGCACGAGTACGCCGAAGACCTGCACATCTGCGGGTACTGGATCGACCTTGAGACGATCGCTCCTGCTTGTGAGCGGGCTCAGGAGGAGCGGCGGACCCGGGCCGGGGAGATCGTCGAGAACTTGCGGCGCGAGGGCTTTGACCTGACGCTGGAGGACGCGATCCGGGAGGCTGGCGCCGCCGACTCGATTGGGCGGCCGCACATCGCCAAGGCGGCAGGCGCCACGGGTGACCTGGGCCCCTTCTTCGAGGAGTACCTGGTGCCCGGGGCCAAGGCTTTCGTGCCGCGCCGCTGGCCCACCGCGCAACAGGCGATCGAGCTGATCCACGAGGCCGGCGCCGTCGCGGTAATCGCCCACCCCTACTGGGACATTTCAGACCCGGCCAAGGTGGAGGACCTGATCCGCTCGCTGCAGCCAGACGGCGTCGAGACCTTCTACCCGCCGCACACCAAGGAGCAGACAGAACACCTGCTCAGCCTCTGCGACGAGCTCGGCCTGATCCCAACCGCCTCTTCCGACTACCACGGCCCGACCCACAAGACCTTCTCGAAGTTCGGCGACTACGACACCTACGGCCTTGCCGAGCCGCAGGTGCCGCCGAAGCCTTAGGCGGTTACAGCAGCAGCCGGGATCAGGTCCCGCTGCTCGAGGTAGTCGAGCAGCTTCGCCGCCGACTCCTCGGGAGTCTCGTTCTCGGTGTCGCAAACCCAGGCGGGGTTCTCAGGAATCTCGTAAGGATCCGAGACGCCGGTGAATTCTTTGATCTCGCCCGAGAAGGCTTTCGCGTAGAGGCCCTTGACATCACGCTCGGCGCAGGTGTCGACCGAAGCCTTGACGTAGACCTCGATGAAGCGGTCGCCCATCAGCTCATGCGCCTCGTCGCGAATCTCAGCGTAGGGGGAGATCGCGGCGGTGATCACCGGCACGCCGTTGCGGCTGAGCAGGTCGGCGACGAAGGCGATCCGGCGAATGTTGATGTCGCGGTCCTCCTTCGAGAAGCCAAGCCCCTTCGAGAGGTTTTCGCGGACGACGTCGCCGTCGAGGATCTCCAACTTCGAGCCGCGCTCGCGCAGCTGCTTCTCCAGCAGCCCGGAGATGGTCGTCTTGCCGGCTCCTGAGAGCCCGGTGAACCAGAGGGTGAATCCCTTCTCACCAGCCATGTCTTGTCAGTCCTCCTTGTAAGCGTCGATAAGGATCTCGGCAACCTCGTCGCGCGAGAACTCGTGCGGCGGCTTTTCGCCGTTGCCGAGCATCTCGCGGACCTTGGTGCCAGATAGGAATAGGTGCGACTCCTGGGCGTGCGGGCAGGTCTTGCCGGAGGCGAGACCCTCACACTCGTTGCACCAGAAGGTGTGCTCGAACATCAGCGGCTCGATCCCGAGCTCGTCGATGTCGATCTCGTCGAAGATCTTCTGCGCGTCGTAGGTGCCGTAGTAGTCACCGGCGCCGGCGTGATCGCGGCCGACGATGAAGTGCGTCGCGCCGTAGTTGCGGCGGACGATCGCGTGCAGCACCGCCTCGCGGGGGCCGGCGTAGTGCATCTTCGCCGGCTTGACGCCGAGCACGACGCGGTCCTGCGGGTAGTAGTTCTCCATCAGCACCTCGTAGCAGCGCATCCGCACGTCGGCGGGGATGTCGCCGGCCTTGGTCTTGCCGATCAGGGGCTGGATGAAGAGGCCGTCGCAGGTCTCCAGCGCGGCCTTGGTCAGGTACTCGTGGGCGCGGTGGATCGGGTTGCGGGTCTGGAAGGCGACGATCTTCTTCCAGCCGCGGGCCTCGAAGTCCGCCTTGTGCTCGGCGGCGGTCTTGTAGCGCCGCATGAAGGCATCCTCGTGATCGGGCAGCGCGTCGACCTCGATCGGGCCGGCGATGCAGCGGTTGCCCTCCTCGTAGATCGCGGCGACGCCCGGGTGGGCCTCGTCGGTCGTGCGGTAGACCTGCTCGGCCTCTTTGCGCACGTCGCGATCGAAGATCTCCTCGACGGTGAGGCGGCCGAGCGGCTTGCCTTCGTCGCTGGAGAGGGCGACGACGTCGCCGACCTGGCAGTCGAGGTCGGTCGCCAGGGTGATCGGGATCGGCCAGTAGTCGCCGGCAACGGTCCGCATCTCGGAGCAGACTCGCTCCCAGTCAGCGGAGCCCTGAAAGCCGGTCAGCGGCGCGAAGCCACCGTTGGCGATCATCTCGAAGTCGGCCGTATGGCGCTCGGACAGGGTCAGGGACAGCTCAGCAATGGTCTCGCTCATCGGGAAGTTCTCACCAATCGGTTCGGGGGAGGGGTATGGAAGGCGTGCCGGGGGGCGCCGCTAGTTGATCCCGCACTCGGTCTTGGCGACGCCGGCCCAGCGGCCGTCGCGCGATGAGCCACCAGGCCCGACCGGCTGCGTGCAGTGCGTGCAGCCGATCGACGGGTAGCCCTGATCGTGGAGCGGGTTGTAGGGAAGGTGGTGCTCACGGATGTAGTTCCAAACGTCGCGCTCGGACCAGTCCGCGATGGGATTCAGCTTCCAGAGGTTGAATTTCTTGTCCCAGCCGAACTTCGGCGTTTTGGAACGGCTGCTGGAATCTCCGCGGCGGACGCCGGCGACCCAGCAGTCTACGGAAGAAAGCGCCCTCCGCATCGGGTCGACCTTGCGCAAACCGCAGCAGGAGTCGGGATCGCTCTTCCAGAGCTCGTCGCCATGCTGGGCGGCCTGCTCCTCCAGAGTCAGGTTGTGGAAGCGGTCGAACTCGACCCCGAGGTGCTCGGCCAGGCGGTCACGAGTCTCGTAGGTCTCGGGGAAGAGGACGTCGGTGTCGAGGTAGAAGAAGCGCGCCTCGGGGTTGATCTGGCTCGCCATGTGCGCCGTGACCGAGCTCGTTTTCTGGAACGAGCAGGCGATGTAGTGGTCCGAGCCGAAGGTGTCGAACATCCACTCCAGCGCCTCCTGGGCGGAGCTGTCCTCCAATTCCGCGGCGACGGTCTCGTGATCGATGTCGGTCGCCGAGGGCACGGAAGCGGAAAGTGTGGCAGGCGGTGGCTTCATGGCAGGGACGCGGGCGCGCTAAATCGCGCACTCCCCCTCGCCGCGCTCGACTTTGTAAGGGCTGGAGCGGTTCCAGTCGATGAAGTGCTGCATCGTCTCGAGGCTGAACTCAGCCGGCAGCGTCAGGTCCTTGACCGTCTCTTCGAAGCGGCCGGCGCCGACCCGCTCGGCGAAGGCGTTGAACTCCTCGTCCTCGCGCTCGGACTCGTAGAGCCGGATCCAGCGCTCGACGGCCTCGGGGACGCGTTTGGCCGGCAGCCGTGATTTGAGCCGGGTGCCGAAGATGACCTCGCCGCCCTCGTAGTTGCCGCCGATGTGGGGGATGTAGGCGGGCATCTGGTGGCCGCCTACTTTGAGCGAGGCGCCGTAGAAGCCGATGTTGGCGATGTGGTGCTGGCTGCAGCCGTTGGGGCAGCCGCTCATCTTGATGTGGATCTGCTTGGTCAGCTCGTCGCTGATGTCCATCCCGTCGACCCGCTCCTTGATCGCCCGGTTAAGGCCCATCGAGCTGGTGATCCCGAGTTTGCAGCTGTCGGTGCCGGGGCAGCTGACGACATCGGTGATCTCGCGGGCGCCAGCCTCGCCGAGGTCGAGCTCGACCAGGCGCTGCCAGACATCGTAGAGCGCCTCGTCGCGGACCCAGCGCAGGACGAAGTTCTGCTGCACGGTGCTGCGGGCGTAGCCGCCCGTGTACTCGCGCATGATCGCGGCCAGGCCGCGGAACTGCTCCGGGGTCAGATCGCCGCGGGTGACCTTGACCTCGACCGCGGAGAAGCCCTCCTGGCGCTGAGCCTGGACATTGCCCTGGCGGAAGCGCTCGAATTCGGTGTGGTCGCCGTTGGGGGAAGCGGGCTCGGCCGGGACGCCGGGAGCATTGGCCTCCTCGTCATCGTCGTAGCGCAGGCGCTCGACGTCGAATTCGCGCTCGTTGACCCAGTCGCCCTGCAGCTCCTCGTCGACCTGCTCGCGGAAGGCCTCGATCCCGATCTTGTCGACCAGGACCTTGATCCGGGCGCGGGCGCGGTTGACCCGCAGCCAGTCCTGGCGATCGAAGATCCGCAGCGCCGCCTCGGCCCACATCATGTAGTCGCCGTTGTCGGCCTCGACGAACTCGGTCAGCGTCGGGGCGACGCGGGCCATGATCGAGGTGCCGCCGCCGACCCGCATCTCGAATCCCTTGATCCCGTCCCTTTCGCGGGCGATGAAGGCGATGTCGTGGATGCCGCTGATAGCGCGGTCGGCGTCGGAGCCGGTGAAGGAAGTCTTGATCTTGCGCGGCATCAGCTGCGTCGTCGGGTGGCGGACGAAGTAGCGGACGTAGGCGCCGGCGTAGGGCGTCGGGTCGAAGACCTCGTCGGGGGCGACGCCGGCCCAGGGGTCGCCGGTGACGTTGCGCATCGTGTTGCCGCAGCCCTCGCGGGAGGAGAGGCCGGATGACGAGATCTCACGGATCAGCGACTCCATGTCGCGCAGCGGCACATGGTGGATCTGGATGTTCTGGCGGGTGGTGATGTGCCCTTTGTTCAGGGGCGCGTACTTCTCGACCACATCGGCGAAGGACTCCATCTGCTCGGGGGTGACGCCGCCGAAGGGAAGCTTGACCCGCACCATCTGCACGTTGGGCTGGCGCTGGCCGTAGACGCCCTGTTTGAGGCGGAAGCCGATGAACTCGTTTTCCGGCAGGCGCTCGGCGAGGAACTCCTCAGCTTCGTTGTCGAAGTCGTCGAACTCGCGCTCGAGGATCGGGATGATGTGTCCCGGGACGTTCTCGTAGGACTCAGGGTTGTCCAGCGTGCCGACGCGGCCTTTGCCGCGCTGCACCTTTTTCTCGTCGACTGCTACCTCCATGAGGAGAAAATAGCAAAACCTGACTGGGATTCGGGTATTTAGCCCGAAACAGCCTTTTTCCGTGCCTGGAGGATGTGCGCGGCTTCGCCTGACTCGGCCACGTAACCCTCCTCCGGCTCGAGCGGCAGCTCCGCCTCGTCCCAGCCGACGATGCCCTCCTCCAGCTTCACCGCCTGGTAGCCGGCGTCGCGCAGCGCCTGCGCCGCCATCGACGAGCGGTTGCCGCCGCGGCAGTAGAGGACGACGGGACGGTCGGGGTCGATCTCAGCGGCGCGGCCGGCGAGCTCCGCCAGCGGCAGGTGGGTCGCCCCGGCGATCCGGCCGGCCTCCCACTCGTGCTCGGTGCGCACGTCGACCAGCTGCGCCCCGTCCTCGATCAATTTCTGGGCCTCGTCGCGCGAGACCTCGCTCCCTGCCTCGGTCACTAGTCGATCTCCGTTCCCTCGATCAGGAAGGCGACCCGCACGTGAGCGCGGTACTCGTCGAGGTTCTCACCCCGGATCCCGGTCGAGACTATGTCGACGGCGCGGATGTTGCGCAACGTGCCTTGAGCCTGGCTCAGTGCCTGTTTCGCCGCGTCGTCGGTCGATGTTTTCGAACTGCCGACCAGCTCGATGATTTTCACGACAGCCATTTCTCTCCTCCTTCTAGATCCTGCACAGTGCCCTTGGCGCTGATCCCCTCGATCAGCGCCGCCCGATGCCACGGGCTCAAGCCCTGTCCCGACTCGGGAGCGGCGACAGCCGTCTCCGCGCGGAACCGCTCGATCGCCGCCGCGACTGCGGCGGCCTCGTCTCCAGTTGCCGTCTTGCCCACGCCACAAGCCTAGAGGTTCGATTCGGATCGCCGGCCTTGCGCTCCCGCCTCGAAAGCGCGGGTTGACAAGCGCTACCTAACTAATCAAGGATGTCTGATCGATAGACCCCGCCGAGAGGAGCAGCAGTGCCGCGAAAGATAAAGGGCTACGGATGGGTGCCGGACCTCCCCGATGGCCGCGACCTGCTCTACGGAGCCCCGCTCAAACCGCTTGCCAAACTTCCGGGCCGGGTCGATCTGCGGCCCAAGTGCCCGCCGGTCTATAACCAGGGCGAACTGGGCAGCTGCACCGCCAACGCGATCGCCGCGGCGCTCGAGTTCGACCAGATCAAACAGCGGCTGAAGTCCTTTGCCCCCTCGCGCCTCTTCATCTATTACAACGAGCGCGCGATCGAGGGGACAATCGACTCCGACAGCGGCGCCCAGCTTCGCGACGGCGTCAAGAGCGTCGCCAAGCAGGGGGCCTGCAGCGAGGACAACTGGCCCTACGACATCGAACGGTTCCGTCAAATGCCGCCCAAACCCTGTTACGCAGAAGGGAAGAAGAACCAGGCGATCCGCTACCTCAGCGTCAGCCAGTCGCTGCCGCAGATGAAGGGCTGCCTGGCCGAGGGCTACCCGTTCATCTTCGGGTTCTCGGCCTACGAGAGCTTCGAGAGCGGCGAGGTGGCAAAGGGCGGCCACCTCGAGATGCCGCGGGCGGACGAGTCGCTCCTCGGCGGCCACGCGGTGATGGCGGTCGGCTACGACGAGCGCAAACAGCAGTTCATCGTCCGCAACTCCTGGGGCAAAAAATGGGGGATGCGGGGCTACTTCACGATGCCCTACGCCTACCTGACTCAGCCAAGCCTGGCGCAGGACATGTGGACGATCCGCCGGGTTGAGGGCGCCAAAAGGAGCGGTGGCGGCGCCAAGCGCAAAAAGGGGACCCGCTAGGGCCGGCCGCGCAGGCCCGGCACCGGGTGGCCGTGCTTGCTGTCGGCGCAGACGACCGGGGCGGGGTCGAACGGGTCGGTCAGCGCCCGGCCTTCCGGCTTGCCTTTGATCGGCTTGCCGGGTTTGGGAGCTTTGCCCCGGCCACACTGGATCGAGATATCGCGGACGCCGTCGCGGGCGTCGATCACGTCGTCGCCGCCGCCGCCGTAGAAGACGTCTTCGCCGGGCTGGCCGAGGATGCTGTTGGCGCGGCCGTCGCCGATCAGGACATCGTTGTCGAACGAGCCCTCCATGTCCTCGTCGGTCTTCGAGAGGTGGACTTTGTGGCAGCCCTTGATCACGTCGATGTAGGCGACCCCGGCCGCCAGCGAGACGTAGAGCAGGCCCGGGTGGGCGTCGGTCTCGGCGAAGGAGGCGTCGTCGCGGCCCGGGCCGCCGACGATCGCGCCGCCGGCGCAGCCGCCACCGGCGGCGAGCAGGTCGCCGTTGGGGCCGCCGTAGAGCCAGGTCGGGCCGGGCAGGCCGCCGACCAGGCCGTCGGCGCCGGCGCCGCCGTAGAGATGGTCGCTGCCGAGGCCGGACTCGATCAGGTCGTCCTCGGGCCCGCCGTGGATCGTGTCATTGCCGTAGCCACCGGCGATGCGGATGCCGCCGACGGCGGTCAAAGAGCCTTCGACCCGGAGGCTGTCATTGCCAGGGCCAAGGTCGGCCATCAGCCAGCGGGCCGGGCCGTTGCTTGGGCAGGAGACCTGGTTCGTGACTTTGGGCGGGCGGCTACAGCCAGGGCCGATCGCGATGCTTTTGGCCGCGCTGACGCCGAATACTTCTGCCGCTTCGTCATAAGAGACGGTGAATTCGTCGACTCCGGCGCCGCCAACTACCTGCAGCCCCGCGCCGCCGCCAGGCGTGGGGTCGAGCTGGACGTAGGCCGAGGCTTTCGGGGCTTTTTCTTTGCCGCACGACGTGGTCCGCCCTTTCGCCCCCTTGCAGCTATCGCTGCCCTGGCCGCCGTCGATCGTGTCTTTGCCGCCGCCGCCGACCAGGGTGTCGTCGCCGGCCCCACCGCTGATCGTGTTCGCTGCCTTGCTGCCGATCAGGGTGTCGGCGAAGGCCGAGCCTTCGAGCGCCTCGAAACCGAAGAGCTTGTCGTGGCCGTCGCCCAGCGCTTTGTGGGCCGCCAGCGAAGCCCAGACGCCGCCGCCGCGCCCGGCCGCGATGGCGGTGGCGAAGGAGGCGATGTCGCCCGTGCCGGCGCCGCCGGACATCCGGTCCCAGCCGTAGTCGCCGTGGACGAGGTCGTCGTTGCCGGGGCCGCCGTTGACGATGTCGATGCCGAGGTCGCCGGCAACCTCGTCGTCGTTGCCGGCGCCGCCGAGGATCTTGTCGTCGCCGAGGTCGCCGTTGACCTGGTCGCCATCGCCGGCGCCGCCGTCGACGAGGTCGTTGCCGCGGCCGCCGTGGATGATGTCTGCGCCGGGCCCGCCGCAGATCAGGTCGTTGCCGAGGCTGCCGTAGATCTTGTCGTCGCCGCCGCCGCCCCAGATCACGTCACGGCCCGGCGTCCCCCTGATCACGTCCGGCCCTTCGGTGCCGACGATCTTCGCCTGCCGCCCGTGGCAACGCGGCACCTCGATCGTTTCGTTGACATCCGCGGCGGCGCTGGCAGTCACCACAGCCGCCACGAGAACCGCGGCAAAACCGTAGCTGGATCGAATAGTGGGTCGTCTCATCAGGCTGGCCAGGATACGAGGCGACCCAGGCGTCTCCGCTGATTGGAACCCCGTAAGGGAGAAATAGGAGCGCTATTCGAGGTTGATCATCACGTGCTTGATCTCGGTGTAGTCCTCGAGCGCGTACATCGAGAGATCCTTGCCGTAGCCGGACTGCTTGAAGCCGCCGTGCGGCATCTCCGAGACGAGCGGGATGTGGTCGTTGATCCAGACGCAGCCGAACTGCAGGGCGTTGGCGACCCGCATCGCGCGGCCGACGTCGCGGGTCCAGACCGAGGAGGCGAGCCCGTACTTGGTCCCGTTCGCCCACTCGATCGCCTTCGCCTCGTCGCTGAAGGGCTGGACCGTGATCACCGGGCCGAAGATCTCGTCCTGGACCATCTCGTCGGACTGCTCGAGGCCGGCGACCACGGCCGGCTCGAGGAAGTAGCCGGGCAGGTCGGGGGCGATGCCGCCGGTGACGACCTCGGCGTTGCCGGGCTTGCGCTCGAGGAAGCCCTGCACCCGCTCGCGCTGGCGGGCCGAGTTGAGCGGCCCTAGGGTGGTGTCGGCCGCCATCGTGTCGCCGAGGACGAGGCCCTTGGCTTCGGCGGCGAGGCCGCTGACGAGGTCGTCGTAGATGCCGGCCGAGGCGAGCACCCGGGTCGCCGCCGTGCAGTCCTGGCCGGCGTTGTAGTAGCCGGTGCCGACGATCGTCTCCAGCGCCGTCTCCATGTCGACGTCGTCGAAGACGACGACCGGGGCCTTGCCGCCGAGCTCGAGGTGGACACGCTTGAGGCTGTCGGCGGCGGCCTTGGCGATCCACTTGCCAGTTGGCGGCGAGCCGGTCAGCGAGACCATGTCGACGTCGGGGTGGGTGACCAGCTCGGAGCCGGCGGGCTCGCCGTGGCCGCCGATCGCGTTGAAGACGCCGGGCGGCAGCAGATCGGCGCACCACTCGGCGAACTTCAGCGTCGTCACCGGGGTCGTCTCGGCCGGCTTCAGCACGACCGTGTTGCCGGCGGCGAGGGCCGGGCCGATCTTCCAGACGGCCATCATCAAGGGGTAGTTCCAGGGGGCGATCTGGCCGATCACGCCAACCGGCTCGCGGCGGATGAAGGAGGTGTGGCCCTCCATGTACTCGCCGGCGGCACGGCCCTCCATGCAGCGGGCGGCGCCGGCGAAGAAGCGCAGGTTGTCGGCCATCACCGGCACCTCGTCCTCAAGCACGGCCCCGCGCGGCTTGCCGGCGTCGGCCGACTCGAGGTCGGCGATCTCCTCGCCGCGCTCCTCGATCAGGTCGGCCATCCGCAGCAGCGCCCGCGCCCGTTCGCCGGGCGGGGTCGTCGCCCAGCCGCCGAAGGCCTTCTTGGCGGCGGCGACGGCGCGGTCGACATCGGCTTTGCCCGAGAGCGGCGCGGCGGCGATCACCTCGCCGGTCGCCGGGTTGACGACGTCCTCGGTCGCACCGTCAGCGGCGTCGACGGCCTCCCCCCCGATGAAGTTCTGCAGCTTCGTCTTAGAGTCCATTCGGAAATCCCCCGCGCACGTCTGACGGCGGCGGACGCTGCGCGTTGCGGCGTCCTCGGTCGGGCAAATGGCGCTGCCATTCGCGCCTCCCTGCGTCCTTGCCCCGCTTGGTCCGGCGCACGCCAGCCGCACACGCGGGATTTCCGAATGGACTCAACGCCGTCGCCATCTCTCAACCCACCTCCACGTTGTGCTTTTCAGTTCTGTCCCGCTCGAATCCCAGCGCCTGCTCGACCGGCACATAGGTCTCTCCCACCCCTTCGGCCACCGCCTCGTGCGTGACCTCGCCGGCGGCGACGTTGACGCCCGGCCGCAGGCCGGGAAGGCGGCGGATCGCCTCGGCGACGCCGTGGTCGGCGAGGGCGATCGCGTAGGGCAGCGTCGCGTTGGTGAGCGCGTTGGTCGAGGTGATCGGCACCGCGCCGGGCATGTTGGCGACGCAGTAGTGGGTGATCCCGTCGACCTCGAAGGTCGGGTCGTGGTGCGTGGTCGGGCGCGAGGTCTCGAAGCAGCCGCCCTGGTCGATCGCGACGTCGACCATGACCGCACCCGGTTTCATCAGCGCCAGCTGTTCGCGGCGGACGACGAAGGGGGCGCGGGCGCCGTGGACAAGGACGGCGCCGATCACGAGGTCAGCACGCGGCAGCATCTCCTCGACCGCCAGCGTCGTCGAGTAGACGGTCGAGCAGCGGCCGCCGAAGACGACCTCCAGCTCGCGCAGGCGATCGATCGATTTGTCGAAGACGAAGACGTCGGCCTCCATCCCGATCGCGATGAAAGCGGCATTCATGCCGACCACTCCACCGCCGATCACCATCACGTTGGCGGCGGCGACGCCGGGGACGCCACCGAGCAGGATGCCGCGGCCGCCCATCGGCTTCTCCAGCATGAAGGCGCCGGCCTGGGTCGCGATCTTGCCGGCAATCTCGCTCATCGGCGCCAGCAGCGGCAGCCGCCCGTGGGCGTCCTCGACCGTCTCGTAGGCGATGCAGGTGGCGCCGGACTCGCGCAAGCCACGGGTCTGCTCGGGGTCGGGCGCAAGGTGCAGGTAGGTGAAGAGCAGCTGGCCCGGGCGCAGCCGCTCGATCTCGGGCGGCTGCAGCTCCTTGACGTGGAGGATCATCTCCGCCTCGCCGAAGACCGCGGCGGCGTCGGCGACGATGCGCGCGCCCTGGGCCTCGTAGTCGGCGTCGGGAATGGCGCTGCCGAGCCCGGCCTCAGTCTCGATCAAAACCTCGTGGCCGTGCTCGACCATCTCGCGGACGCCGGCAGGGGTGATCGCGACCCGGTACTCGTCGGGCTTGATCTCAAGCGGGACGCCGACCTTCACGAGACGACTAGCTCCCGGGCTCGCAGGGCCAGCCAGAACTCGATCCGGTCGTGGGCGCGGGAGAGGTCGCGGCCGGTCAGCTCTTCGACCTTGCGCATCCGGTAGCGCAGGGTGTGACGGTGGCAGAAGACCTCGCGGGCGGCGCGCTCCCACTGGCCGTTCTGTTCGATGAAGGCCTCCAGCGAGCGCAGCAGCTCGCCGCCGTACTCGTCATCGCCCTGCTCGATCGGCCCCAGCACGCTCTCGCAGTAGAGCTTCAGCGCCTCGTCGTCGGAGATCGAGAGCAGCAGGGTGAAGGCGCCGAGGTCGCGCCAGGAGGCGACATCGGGAGCGTGGCCGTTGTCGAAGGCGGTGGCCTCGAGGGCGCAGCGCGCCTCGTGGAAGGAGTGGCGCAGCTTCTCCGGCGGGGCCGGGCGGCTGGCGGCGGCGCGGACCGCGCCGCGGTCGACAGTCAGCGCCTTGCGGGCGTCGCTGGCGACGTCGAGCGGGTCGCGGTCGGCGGCGTCGATCACGGCGCAGAGCAGCTCGCGGCCGCCGGCGGTGTGGGGGGCGACGACGGCCGGGCAGGCATCGGCGGCGAGGGCGCGTTCGAGCGCCGGCTCGGCTGCTGAAGGACTGTCGAGGGAGAAGACGAGGACCGCGGTTTCGTCACCAATCCCGAACGGCTCCAGGCGGCGGCGCAGCTCCGAGGGTTCGAGCCGCCCGCCGAGCGCTCCCGCCAGGACGTCGCCGGCGAGGCGGCGCTCGGTCTCGCGGGCGACGCGGCGCCGCATCAGCTCGAGGGCGACGACGGCGACCGCCTGCTGCAGGATCAGGCGCTCGAAGTCGCCGAGCCCGCCGGAGTCGCGGACGATCACGACCCAGGCCTGCGGCGGCCCGCCGCCGGGCGAGATCACCGGATGGGCGAGGGCGCGGCCGGAGACGGAGGGGTGGGCGGGCACGAAGGGGTGGCCGTCGGCGGTGTGGGCGAGGGCTTCTTTGCGGATCGCGGTGAAAGCGTCGGCGGAGAGCTCGCGGCGGAAGTCACGGCCCGCCAGGCGCTCTCCGCGGCCATCGAGGATCGCGACGCTGCCGCCGACCGCCGAGGAGATCGTCGCCACTATCTCCTCCAGGCCGCGTTCCTCCAAGACCAGCCGCTCCAGCCGCCGCTGGACCGCGATCCCGCGCTGCAGCACCTCGTACTGCTCGTTGACGAGGCGGGCGAAGGCCTTCTCGGTAACCGCGATGAACGGGGTCGAGTAGGGCACCTCGAAGAGCGGGAAGTCGCGTTTGCGCGCCTCGTCAACGACTGGTTTCGGGATTTTCTTGTGGGTGAATCCGGTGCCGAAGCCGAGCCCGGCGAGGTTGCGGTCGGCCAGCAGGCGGACGAAGGCGCGCTGTTTGGCGGCGGTGTCGAGCGGGATGCCGGTGGTCAGCATCAGCTCGCCGCCGGAGAGCCACGGGGTCGGGTCCTCCAACTCGGAGATATGGACCCAGCGCACCGGGGCGCCGGCGGCCTGTTCCCCGGTCGCAAGATCGAGGTGCAGCTCGTCAAGCAGGCTCTGGACAGTGAGCATCGGCTACCTGCGGACCCGCTCCCAGGCCTCGGTCAGCACGCCGTGGAGGACATCGTGGATCTCTTCGAACTGCTCCGTGTCGGCGATCAGCGGCGGCGCCAGCTGGATGACGGGGTCGCCGCGGTCATCGGCGCGGCAGATCAGGCCGCGGTTGTAGAGCTCGCCGGAGAGGAAGCCGCGCAGCAGGTCCTCCGACTCAGCCTCGTCGAAGCTCTCTTTCGTGTCGCGGTCCTTGACCAGCTCGATCGCCTGGAAATAGCCGGCGCCGCGCACGTCGCCGACGATCGGCAGCTCGCGCAGGCTCTCCAGCATCTGGCGGAACTCGTCCTCTTTGGCGAGCACGTGGCCGCAGAGGTCCTCGCGCTCGAAGACGTCGAGGTTGGCCATCGCGATCGCCGAGGCGAGCGGGTGGCCGGCAAAGGTGAAGCCGTGGGCGAAGGAGGCGTCGCCCTCCATGAAGGGCTCGGCGACGCGGTCGGAGACGATCATCGCCCCCATCGGCGCGTAGGCCGAGGTCAGCGCCTTGGCGACGGTGATGATGTCGGGCACGTAGCCGAAGCGCTCGCAGCCGAAGTAGTGGCCGAGCCGGCCCCAGGCGCAGATCACCTCGTCGGAGACCATCAGCACGTCGTGGCGGTCGCAGATCTCGCGCACCTTCTCGAAGTAGCCGTCGGGGGGGACGAAGCAGCCACCGGCGTTCTGGACCGGCTCGAGGATCACGGCGGCGACGGTGTCGGGCCCCTCGAATTCGATCCGCTCCTCGATCGCGCTCGCCGCCCAGAGCGGGTGGCGGTCCTCGGGCCAGCGGTAGGTGTTGGTGTTGGGCACGTGGCAGCCGCCGGGGGCGAGCGGCTCGAACTGGGAGCGGAGGTCGGTGATGCCGGTCGCCGAGAGGGCCCCGAGCGAGGTGCCGTGGTAGGCGATCTCGCGGGCGATCACCTTGTGCTTCTGGCCTTTGCCAAGCATCCGGTGGTAGTTGCGGGCGAGCTTCAGCGTCGACTCGACCGCCTCGGAGCCGCCGGATGTGAAGAAGACGCGGTTGAGGTCGCCGGGGGTGAGCGAGGCGATGCGGCTGGCGAGCTCGATCGCCCGCGGGTGGGCGTAGCTCCAGAGCGTGTAGAAGTCGAGCTCTTCCATCTGGCGCCCGGCAGCCTCGGCGAGCTCGGTGCGGCCGTGGCCGGCGTTGACGCAGAAGAGGCCGGAGAGGCCGTCGAGATAGCGCTTGCCGTGGTCGTCGAAGACGTAACAGCCTTCGGCCCGGGTGATGATCGGGATCTCGTGATCGGCGCTGTAGGCCCCCATGCGCGAGAAGTGCATCCAGAGATGGCGCTGAGCCAACTGCTGGAGGCTGGTGTCGACTGCGGGTGAAGCGCTGGCCATGCGAAATCCTCTCTCCCTACGACGGTCTGGACAACGCTAGCCCCGTTGTAGCCCCAATGCAAGTGGTCATTGGGTCAAGTCCCGAAGAAGGACTTGTACAGAAGGTATAAGCCAAAGTCCAGCTTTTGGGACATTTGCCACTTGCACGTCCCGCGTCCTGGGCATACCGTCGCTGCCATGGAGAGCACGGTCGAAGACAAGGGCCTGAAGAAGAACGCGATCGGGTTCGTCTCCAGCGTCGTCATCGGGGTCGCCTCGACCGCGCCGGGCTACAGCCTCGCCGCCACCCTCGGCTTCGTCGCCGCCGCCGTCGCCCTGCAGTCGCCGGCGATCCTGATCATCAGCTTCATCCCGATGTTCCTGGTCGCGGCGGGCTACTACTACATGAACAAAGCCGACCCGGACTGCGGCACCAGCTTCTCCTGGGTGACGAAGGCGATGGGCCCGCAGCTGGGCTGGCTGGCGGGCTGGATGATCGTCGTCGCCGACGTGATCGTGATGGCCAACCTGGCCCAGATCGCCGGCCTCTACACCTTCCTGCTTTTCGGCATCGACGCCTCGACCCTGGCGGTGACGATCGTCGGCGTGCTCTGGATAGCGCTGATGACGGCGATCGTCGTGATCGGGATCGAGCTCTCCGCCCGCACCCAGGTCGGGCTGCTGGCGGCGGAGATCTTCACCCTCGCCCTCTTCGCGGTCGTCGCCCTGGTCAAGGTCTACGCCGGCAGCGCCCCGGTCGGGTCGATCGACCCCAGCCTCTCCTGGCTCAACCCCTTCACGCTCAGCCCGAGCGAGATCTCAGCCGGGATGTTGCTGGCGGTCTTCATCTACTGGGGCTGGGACACGACCGCGACCGTCAACGAGGAGACCGAGGATCCCGGCGAGGCGCCGGGCAGGGCGACCGTGATCAGCACCCTGATCCTGCTCGGCATCTACCTCGTCGTCGCGATCGCCGCCCAGTCCTACGCCGGCGTCGATGCCCTGGTCGCCAACCAGGAAGACGTGCTCAGCTCGCTCGGCACCGAAGTCTTCGGCTCGCCACTCGACAAGATCCTGATCATCGCCGTGCTCAGCTCGGCGGCGGCCTCGACCCAGACGACGATCCTGCCGACCGCCAGAACCACGCTCTCGATGGCGCGCGCGCACGCGATGCCGGGCAGCCTCGGCAAGGTGCACCCGCGCTTTCTCACCCCACACATCTCGACCCTGTGGATGGGCGGGCTCTCGATCGTCTGGTACGTCGGCCTCACCCTGGTCAGCGAAGACATCCTCTTCGACTCGCTCGCCGCGCTGGGGCTGATGATCTCCTTCTACATCGGCATCACCGGCTTCGCCTGCGCGATCTACTACCGCCACGAGCTGACCCGCAGCGTCAAGAACTTCTTCTTCGTCGGGCTCGGCCCAGCGTTCGGCGGCCTGATCCTCTTCTACCTGCTGGTCAAGAACGCGATCGAACTCGCCGACCCCGCCAACTCGGAATCGGGCAACTCCTGGTTCGGGATCGGCCCGCCGCTGGTGATCGCCGTCTTCTTCCTCCTCTTGGGGTTCCTCTTGATGGCAGTGCAGTGGCGCGCGGCGCCGGCCTTCTTCCGCCGCAAGCCGGAGGTCGCGCCGGCCGGCTTCCTCGAGGGCGAAGCGCTGCCTCCACCGCCGGTATCACCCGAGACTGGAGGAGGTGTCTGAGATGGGGCAGATCGTGGTCGGATACGACGGCTCGGATTGCGGCAACGCAGCGCTCGATGCGGCGGTCGAGATGGCCAAGGGCCTCGGCGACTCGATCGTCGTCGTCTTCGGCTACGCGCCGCCGGGATTGTGGGGCGGCGAGATCGCCGAACACGAGGAGGCGATCGAGGAGTTCGGGGCCAGGGTGATGGGCCAGGCGAAGGAGCGGGCGGCAGCGGCCGGGGTCGACCCCGAGGTCGAAATGGTCGCCAAGCGCGGGCCGGACGCCTTGATCGACGTCGCCGAGCAGCGTGACGCGCGGATGATCGTCGTCGGCAGCTATGGGGATCCGCCGTTGAAGGGGATGATCCTTGGCTCGACGCCGAACAAGCTGCTGCATCTCTCGGACCGGCCGGTGCTGGTAGTTCCCGCTCCGAAGTAGGGCGAACTGCTAGCGGCCGATGTGGAAGCCGATCAGCTCGGGGATGCTCGCCAGCGTGGCGCTGATCGGATCGGGGCGCTGACCCGCCAGCTCGGCTTGCTCCTTGCGGATCAGGCCCTGGCGGATTGCTTCCGCGCCAATCCACTGGAAGGGCTGCGGGGGCAGGCGCGGTGGTTCGGGGTCGATGAAGGGCAAACGCGCAGGGTCGTCGCGGCGATCCAGGGCTAGTGAAGCGAGGGTTCTGCCGACCATCTGGGAGGGGCCCACTCCGTTGCCGGTGTAGCCGGCGGCGGCGAAGGCGTGGCCGCTGGAGAGGGGAACGACGATTGGGAGGTGAGTTGGGGAAGCGTCGATCGGGCCGCCCCAGGCGTGGGTCAGGCGGCGGCCCTCCAGGCCCGGGAAGCAGGCGCGGAGGTGGGCTGCGGTCTGCTCGATCACGGCAGCGTCGAGCTCGGCGCGGCCGCCGAGGCGGGCGCCCAGCGCGATCCGGCCGCCGCCCCAGCCGAAGAGGATGCGGCCGTCGGGGGTGGTGCGGAAGTAGTCGATCAGGGCGCGGCTGTCGGTGATGCACTCGCCGCCGGTCCAGCCGATCTCCTCCAACAGCTCGGGGACCGGCTCGGTGAGGACGATGTGGGAGGAGGCGACCGTGATCCGGTTGCGCAGCGGCCCCTGCGGCGCCGTCGCCGCGCCACCGATTGCGATCACGGCGGAGCGGGCGCGAACAACAGCGGCCGGGGTGCGGGCCTCGACGCCTCCAGGGCCATCGCGCAACGCCCGGACCGGCGAGTTCTCGTGGATCTCGACCCCGGCGGCAAGCAGCCGCTCGCGCAGCGCCAGCGCCAGCCGTGCCGGCTGCACGGTCGCCGCGCCTGGGTAGAAGGCGCCGCCGCGAAAGGCCGGCGAAGCACAGCGCGCCGCCACCTGCTGCGGGGAGAGAGGCTCGATCGCCTCGCTGGCGCCGAGCTCGCGGCAGGCGGCAAGCGCCTCGGCCCAGTTCGCGTCGTGCGCCGCCGCGGTCGAGACCTGCAGGTAGCCGCCGGGCCGGAACCAGGCATCCACCCCCTCGCGCTCGCAGAAGGCGCCGATCTCGGCGACCGAGCGCTCGGCGGCGCGGGCGACGGCAAGCGCCCCGGCATCCCCCCAGCGCTGGCGCATGTTCGGCAACGAGGCCCACATCAAGTTGCAGAAGCCGCCGTTGCGCCCGCTCGGCCCCTCGCCGCAATGCCCGGCCTCAAGCAGGACGACGCTCGCCTCGGGCGCCAGCTGCTTGATGTGCCAAGCGGCCCAGAGCCCGCTGAAACCACCGCCGATGACGACCACGTCAGCACTGCGATCCTCGCCCAATGCGGACAGCGGAGTGACGGGCGGGGCCTCCCGCAGCCAATAACCGTGGCTCGTGTGCTCCATCGCCAGCGAGTCTCCCACCACCACCCGCCGACGGGCCTAAAACACACCTATATCGTGGGTTTTAGGCCCATCGGCCCCGGTTGGGCGGTTCGCTAGGGTCACCCGGTGGCCACGTATGACTTGATTGCCGATCTGCCGCTGGAGATCGAGGCTTGCTCGTTCGAGGGGCTGGAAATCACGCTCGGCGAGTTCGAACGGCTGACCACGATCGTCAAGCTCAGCGGCGGCGGCCACGAGGGCATCGGCGAAGACGTCACCTACGACGCCGTCGACCACATCGCCCAGCAGGGCCACGGTCCGCCCGAGGGGCTGGCCGGCAAGCGCAGCTTCGCCGAATTCTCGGCGGCGCTGGACTCGATCGACCTCTTCCCCGCCGCCGCGCCCGAGCGCGACGTCTCCCGCGACTACCGGCGCTGGGCCTTCGAGTCGGCGGCGCTCGACCTGGCGCTGCGCCAGGCCGGGACCAACCTCGCCGCGATCCTCGGCCGTGAGCCGCGGCCGCTCAACTTCGTCAGCTCGATGCGGCTCGGCGGCTTCGGCGATGAGCCCTCCTCGATCGAGCCGCTACTGGCCCGCCTCGCCGTCAACCCGGGCCTGCGCTTCAAGCTCGACCCGACCAACGACTGGAGCGACGAGCTGATCGCCGCCCTGGCCGAGACCGGCGCCGTCGACTCGCTCGACCTCAAGGGCTTCTACAAAGGGACCCCGGTCGACGTGATCACCGACCCCGTGCTCTACGCGAAGCTGATCGAGACCTTCCCCGACGCCTGGCTCGAGGACCCCGACGTGACCGACGAGACCCGGCCGATCCTCGACCCGGTCTCCGAGCGCGTCACCTGGGACGCGCCGATCCACTCAATCGCCGACATCGAGGCGATGCCCTGGTCGCCGCCGAAGACGGTCAACGTCAAGCCCTCCCGCTTCGGCCCGATCAGCAACCTCTTCGCCACCTACGACTACTGCGAGGAGCACGGGATCGGCGCCTACGGCGGCGGCCAGACCGAGCTCGGGCCGGGCCGCGGCCAGATCCAGTACCTGGCCTCGATCTTCCACCCCGACACGCCCAACGACGTCGCCCCGATCGGCTACAACGACCCCGAGCAGGCGACCAAGCCCGGCCTCCTCCCCAGCCCGCTGCAGCCGGCGATCGCCGAGCTCGGCTTTCGTTGGGTCGCCTAACCCTCTCTTCGGCCAGCCGAACTCCAAGTTTCGGCTACGTTGGGGCCAACCGCCCCGCGCCCCAGCAAGGAGACACCATGGCCGAGAAGAGCTTCGCCGACGTCCTCAACGAGCAGATCGCCAACGAGTTCGCCGCCTCCCAGCAGTACGTCGGCATCGCCGTCTACTACGACGCCGCGACGCTGCCCCGCCTCGCCCACTTCTTCTACCGCCAGGCGCTCGAGGAGCGTGAGCACGCGATGATGATGGTCCAGTACCTGCTCGACGTCGGCGAGCAGGTCCACATCCCCGACATCAAGGCCCAGGAGACCAGCTTCGCCGACGGCATCGCCCCGGTGAAGCTGGCGCTGGAGCAGGAGAAGCGCGTCGGCGAGGAGATCTACGCCCTCTTCGAGCTCGCCCGCGAGAGCAAGGACTACCGGGCCGAGCAGTTCATGCAGTGGTTCGTCAAGGAGCAGGTCGAGGAGATCGCGCTGATGGGCGACGTGCTCAACGTGGTCGAGCGGACCAAGGACAACCTGCTGCTGGCCGAGGACTTCCTCGCCCGCGAGAAACTTGGCGAAGGCGGCGGCGACGCGACCGCTCCCCCAGCCGCCGGCGAGGGCGGCTGATCAGCCCAGCCAGCCGGCGCGTTTGCGCATGCTGGTGAGGCGGCGGTACTCGGCGATGTCCTCGCGCAGGGCGGCGGGCGCCGGGGCCGGCAGGAAGCGGGCTGGGATCGGGGCCTCGGAGGCCTCGCCCTCGCGCGCCACCACCCGGTAGGCGCGGGCGCCGCGGCGGGCGGTGACGGCGGAGGGGGCCGCGGTCCCCTCCCAGATCAGGCCGGCGTAATCGTCGAGGCCGTAGCCGCCCGGCATCCCCTTGGCCACCGCCTCGAGATAAGCGGCGCGGCGCTCAGGCTCGTTGTTGTAGTGGACGCAGAGGCTGCCGTCGAGCAGCCCGAGCCCGGCGGCGGCGAGCGGCTTGCCCGAGGACTTGGTGATCCCGGCCTCAAACCAGCACATTGCGCCGGCGCTTTGACCGGCGAGGACGATCCCCTGGCGCCAGGCGAGGCTGAGGATGGCGCCGATCTCGTGCGCCTCCCAGACCGCGAGCAGGTTGACGAGGCTGCCGCCGCCGACGTAGACGAGGTCCTGGGCGAGCAGGTGGTCGCGCAGCGCCATCGGCCGCCGGCCGAGCCGGAAGAGCGAGAGGTCGGAGGGGTCACAGGGCCGCTCGCCGAAGGCCGAGTAGAAGCCGGCGATCAGGTCGGAGGTGTCGCCGCTGGCGGTCGGCAGGATGCAGATCTTGGGCCGGCCGCCGGCGCGCTCGGTCGCCAGCTTCAGGATCAGCTCGCAGACGGCGCGGTCGGGTGGGCGCGAGCTGAACTCGTGGCCGCCGAGGGCGAGGATGCGCCGAGTCGGCAGCATCAAACGGCGACGGCGGTGGAGAGCGCCTCGGGCAGCGGAACCACTGCCGCGGAGACCGGATCGCCGAGGTAGGCGGTCGCGATCCGCATCTCCACCACGCGCTCCCCCATCGGGTCGAGCCGGTAGCCGCGAGCCTGCGGGCGCGAGGCGACGACCCGGGTCAGTTCGGTCCCGGTGAAGTGCAGGGCAGCCCCGTCCTCGGCGGCGTAGCCCGGCGCCATCCCCGCGCGCAGGAACTCGTGGTAGGCGAGCCGGCGCTCGGAGCGGGGCTCGTAGTGGACGCAGTTGCTGAACGGCAGCAGGCCGAGGCCCTCGACCCGTTTCGGCGCGCCGTGGAAGCCCGTCACCGCCTCGGAGAACCAGCAGAGCGAGCCGGCCGAGAGCCCGCAGAGGACCACCCCCGCTTCCCAGGCTTCGCGCAGGATCTCGTCGATCCCGTGGGCGCGCCAGACGCCGAGCAGGCTGATGACGCTGCCACCGCCGACGTAGATCAGGTCCTGGGAGAGCAGGTGCTCGCGCAGGTCTTCCGGCCCCTGCTCACGGCGGAAGAGGGAGATGTGGCTGGCCTCGCAGCGATCGGCGGGGAAGGCCCGGTAGAAGCGGACGATGTAGTGGTCGGCGTCGCCGCTGGCGGAAGGGAGGAAGCAGACGCGCGGGCGGGCGGCCCCGGTCAGGCCGAGCACGTAGTCGTCCAGCAGCGGGTTGCCGGACTCCATCGAGAAGCCGCCGCCGCCGAAGGCAACGATCTGACGGGTCGAAGTTGTCATTACCAAATAGTGGCGGCAGCGCCCGCGGCTGTCGTTGTACAGCGGTCCGAAGTTCGGGGCGCTCGGCTCGCCCGCGTGTACAGGGGCGTGCGCCTCCGCGCAGCGTCCTAAACGGGGCCGATCGCGCGCCGGAGCTTGGCCCGCACCCGGTGCAGCCTGACCTTGACCGTCCCTTCCGGGATGCCCAGGCGGCGGGCGATCGCGGCCTGGGTCAGGTCCTCGCCGTAGCGCAGCGCCAGCAGCTCGCGGTCGTTCTCGTCAAGCCGTTTGAGCGCGGCATGGAGATCGGCCCGCTCGACCGTCGCCACCACGCGCTCGTCTTCGGCGCCCTCGAAGGTCTCGATCGTCGCAACCGGATCAGGCCGGATCCGCGCCCGCTGGCGGAAAGCCTCGTTGCGCACGATCGTCCCCAGCCATTGATTTCTACTGCCGCTATCGCGCAGGGTCGAGCGCCGCCGCCAGGCGCGGAGCAAGGCATCCTGGGCTATGTCCTCCGCTTCGCTCGGGTTTCTCGCGTAGCGGTACGCCAATCGCAAACAGACCCTGTGCGCCTCGCCCCACTCCCAACCATCCTCCGTAATCCGATGAGCCGCAGGAACGTTGATGTTCCGACGGTACTAAGCCCGACACCAAACGAGGAAACTCGATCGATGAAACTTTCTGAAGCGTAAACCGGTCTTTACTCCATGGAGGCGACGAAGACCGGCTCAAAGCCGCAGTGGGCGAAGGCTGCCTACGAAGCGATAGCGCCAGTCTACGACGACTTCACAGCTCATCACGATTACGAGCTGTGGCTGGGGAACCTACTGCCGGAATTGAGGCGCCACGGGTTGAGCGGCAATCGCCTGCTCGACGTCGGTTGTGGCACCGGCAAGAGCTTTTTGCCGATGTTGGCGCGTGGATGGGAAGTTACGGGATGCGATATCTCGGAGTCGATGCTGGAGGTGGCGCGGACGAAGACGGACGGCAGCGTGCCACTCAGCGTCGACGACATGCGGGAGCTGCCGGTCTTCGGCGAGTTCGACCTGGTCTGGTGCCTGGACGACGCGGTCAACTACCTGCTCAGCACCGCCGAACTGGACCAGGCGCTGAGCGGGATGAAGGCGAACATGGCGCCCCATGCGCTGCTGATGTTCGACGTCAACACACTTTCCACTTACCGCACCTTTTTCGGCGAAGAAGAGGTGGTCGAGCGTGACGGCCGGCGGTTGATCTGGCGCGGCCGCACCGCGCCCGACGCGCCGCCGGGGTCGATCTGCGAAGCGAGCTTCGAGGTCGAGAACATCACCGGCGAGCCGAGCCAGATCCCGGTCGAGTTCCACCGCGAGCGCCACTTCACCGAAGCGGAGATCCTCGCCGCCCTGGAGGGCGCGGGACTTAAGTGCCTGGAGGTCTTCGGCCACGACACAGATGCAGTGCTGGAGCAGCCGCTTGACGAGGTCAAGCACTCCAAGGCCGTCTATCTCGCCCGGCCGCTTTAAGTACATCTACGTTCTCTTGACTTCTTAGTCAGGAACTTCTAAGTTAACGAAGCTTCTCAACTAGCGCCCGTAGCTTAATGGTTAAGGGGGACCATGAAAGTCGATACCTATGCCGAGATGCAGCCTTTCAGCCGGCTCTGCCTAGTGCGGTCCCGGCCGCTGGATGCTGGTTCTCCAGTCGTTTCGGCGTGATGGTTCGAAGGACATGCACCTCCCGAGAGCAGCGGCCTTTGGCGCCGCCGATGCGGGTTCGATTCCCGTCGGGCGCGTTTTTCATTCGTGTGACACAGGCAGGGTGACGGGGGCGACCTGTGGCGGGGCTGCCCAGCGCAACTGAGTCCGAGCCCTACACACCACTAACCGTCGAGAGCCACTGGCAGGAGCGGTGGGCGGAGGAGGGTGTGTTCCTGATCCCGGCGCCTGAGCCGGGGGTGACCGACGCCTACGTCCAGGTCTCCTGCCCGTTCACCTCGGGCGAAGCCCACATGGGCCACATCCGCAGCTTCACGATCGGCGACTCCTTCGCCCGCTTCCGGCGGGCCCGCGGCGACTCCGTCCTCTTCTCGATGGGGTTCGACGCCTTCGGCCTGCCGGCCGAGCTCGGCGCAATCGAGAACGGGATCACCCCGGAGGAATGGGTGCGGCGCTGCGCTGAGAAAATGCACGGCCAGTTCGACCAGCTCGGCCTCTCCTTCGACTGGAGCAGGACCTTTGTCAGCTGCGAACCGGCGATCTACCAGTGGACGCAGTGGCTCTTCCTGCTGCTGCTCGAGCAGGGGCTGATCTACCAGCGGCAGGGCCCAGTCGACTGGTGCGATCGCTGCCAGACCGTGCTCGCCAGCGTCCAGGTCGAGGGCGGAAAATGCTGGCGCTGCCACGAGGAGACGGAGCTGCGCAACAAAACCCAGTGGTACCTCAACACCGGCGTCTACAACGAGGAGAACTTCGAGAAGCTGGAGACGCTGACGGGGTGGAACAAGATTGCGATCGGCACCCAGCGCTCGCTGCTGGGCCGGGTCGACGGGGTCGAGTTCGAGCTGCACGGCGAGGACGGCACTCCACTGACCGTCTTCGCGCGAGACCCGGAGGGCATCGCCGAGGGCCGGTTCGTGCTGCTCTCCCCCAACCACCCCGAGATCGGCAAGTGGATGGAGGGCGAGGGCGACGACGGGGCCGACGACGCCTCGCGCTCCGGCGGCTGGCTGCGCGACGCCCGCAACGCCGACCAGATCCCGATCATCGACACCGGGCACTGGGTCTCGGCGCCCGACGGCAGCGGCCGGCTGCCGGTCTGGATGTCGCCCACCGTCGACGGCCGCTACGGGCCGACCGCGGTGCTCGGCACGCCGGAGCTGGACAAGACCGATGAGGTGATCTTCGAGCGGATCGAGACGCCGATGGACCCGGTCGCGCTGGACGAGGCCTCGCTCGCCGCCGAGCCCGCCCGCCGCTACAAGATCTCCGACTTCCCGGTCTCGCGCCAGCGCGCCTGGGGCACGCCGATCCCGATCGTCCACTGCCCCGAGTGCGGCGTCGTGCCGGTGCCGCTCGAGCAGCTCCCGGTCCGCCTGCCGGAGAACATGGCGGTCAGCGAAGCCGGCAGCGTGCTGGCGATCGACGAGGAGTTCGCCCGCTGCGAGTGCCCGAAGTGCGGCGGCGAGGCGAAGCGCGAGACCGACACGATGGACTGCCACATGGACACGGCCTGGATGGAGTGCGCGCTGGCGGTGCCGGCGGAGGACCGGCCGCAGGGCGTCTTCGACCACCCGGAACTGGACCGCTGGATGCCCTGCCTCTACATCCACGGGGCCGACACCGGCGGCTTCATCCTCGACGAGCGCGCCGTCGCCAAGGCGATGCGCGATGCCGGCAGCGGCGACTTCTTCGACGACGGCGAGCCCTTCTCGGGGATCCTGATGCACGGCATGGTCCACCTCGATGGCCGCAAGATGAGCAAGCACCTGGGCAACGTGGTCAGCCCGCAGGAACTGGTCGAGCGGGTCGGGGCCGACGCGGTGCGCTTCGGGATGATGCAGGCCGCCGCGCCGACCAGGAACGTCAACTGGGACGACGAGGTGATGCTCGACTCCGAGCGCTTCCTCACCCGGCTCTGGAACTACGCCGAGCCGCTCTTCGAACGCGACCCGCGCGGCGAGGATTACGAGATCGACATGAACGACAAAAACCGCCGCCGCATGGACCGCTGGTGCAAAACCGGGGTCAAGAAGGTGACCGAGAACTTCGAACGGCTCTCGATGCACGGCGTCACCCAGAACGCGATGGTCCTGCTCGCCCGGATCGAAGAATTCGAGACCCGGGTCAGCCGCGAGCGCGAGATGACCGACGAGGACCGCGAAGCCGAAGCGGCGGCGCTGGTGACCCTGGTCCGGCTGATGTATCCGATCACGCCCCACCTGGCCGAGGAGATGTGGCAGCGCTCTGGGCACTCGGAGCTGCTGGCCAAGCAGCCCTGGCCCGAGTCGGCCTGAGTTAAATCTGGCCGGCCTGGGTAGTCTCGAAGCGATGACGCTGCGACGACTGCTCCCGCTTGCCCTGATCGCCGCCGCCCTGCTCGCGCCGGCGACGGCGAGCGCCCTGGAACGGACGGTGACCGTCAACGGCGCCGTCACCGAGCAGGTGGCGAACGACTCGGCCGGCCTCGGCTTCGGGGTCAGCAAGGAGCGCAAGACCCGCGCCGCCGCCCTGCGCGCCGTGGCGCTGCGGCTGCGGTCGGTGATCGCCGCCGCCCAGACGATCCCCGGCGTGGGCGCCGGAGACATCACCACCGGCAGCATCTCGGTCCACAAGGTCTACGTCGGCAAACACCCCCTCTACCGCGCTGGCGAGGGCATCCACGTCGTCCTGCACCAGCCTGAAAAGGCGGGCGAACTGGTCGGCGTCGCCGTGCGCGCCGGGGCGACCGGCGTCAGCGGCCCCAGTTTCTTCGTCGGCAACTCCGCCGCCGCCTACGACACAGCGCTGACCGCGGCCTTCGACCAGGCTCGCGAACGAGCCGCCGCCCTCGCCGCGCGGGCGGGCGCCGCCCTCGGCCCGGCGATCAGCATCGAAGAAGGGGGCGGCGTCGCCACCCCCGAGGCGCCCCAGGCCAAGAGCGCGCCCTCGTGCGGCGCGGCGGTGACGAAGCGCTCGGGAGCATCGGCCTCGCTGTGCGCCGGCGAAACGCCGCCGGTGAAGCCGGGGACCTCGACGGTGACCGCCACCGTCCACGTCGTCTTCGCCCTTCAGTAAGAGCCCTGGCCCGTGGCGTGGGCGCTGGCGAAGTTGACCGACTCGTCGCTCAGCGTCGCCGTGGCCCGCAGGACCACCCCGTGCGGCAGCTTGCCCAGCTTGACCGGGACCGAGAAGCGGCCGTGGCCGACCTGCTTGACGCCGCGCAGCGAGGCAATGCCGCCCGCGACCTGATGGCCATGGCGCAGCGCCTGGACCGAGACGACCAGCAGCGGCGCCGCGCCCGGCTTGCGCACCCGGCCGCTGACGATTACCCGGCTGCCCCCGTGGGCGCGCTTCGTCTTCAGCGAGAGATGCGAGGCGATCCCGACCAGCTTCGACTGCTTGGCGTGGGCGTGGCCTTTGCGGACGATCGCGCCGTGGCGGTTGCGGACGATGTAGGAGACGCCCTGGCTGAGGTCGCCCCACGAGGCCGGCCGCAGCTCCAGGCGCTGGCCGGCGCCGATGTGCAGGGGCGCCAGGACGACGCTGTCGGGCCCGTCGGCGCCGGTCGCGCCAAGCGTGACCGCGGCCGTCGTCGCCTTGCCGACGTGGCCCAGCTCCAGCGTCTGCTCGCCACCGGTCAGGGCGATCGTGTCGGCGCGCTTGGCCCCGGCGCCGAGCGTGACCTCGGCCATCCGCGTCGGCTCGACCGCGGTTGCCGAGGAGGAGTGGGCACCGCCGTTGACGCGGGCCATCAGCGAGAGCGTCGCCTCCTCGGCCCCGCCACCGCCGGCGAAGCCGATCTGCGGCGAGCCTGAATTGACCGTCAGCGTGTCGTCCTGGCCGCGCGCGGTCTGGGCCGCGTCGACGCTGGCGACGACCCCGTTGCCGATCGTCGACTCGCCGTAGCCACCTTTGGCGGCGCCGTGCACGGTCAGCCTGACCGGGCGGCCGCGCGGCAGGCGGTAGCGGACGTCGGGCCGGACCCCGCTTGGCAGCACCTGGGAGATGACGCCGCTGCCTTTCTTGGCGGTCCCGTCGGCTTTCAGAGCCTCATCGCCGCCGACGCTGATCGAGCTGATCTGCGGTGAAGGCGGCGGGTTGCCGTGGTCGGCGGCAAGCAGGCCGAAGACGGCGGTCGCAGCCCACGAGCCCGGCATCGACGCGTCTTCCGGCGGTTCGTTGTCGAAGGCGTTGATCGACGACATGTCGCCCGTCCACCATTTTCCGTCCTGGTAGATGCCGCCGGACCAGGTGTCCGTGTTGGTGACTTTGATCGCGCTGTTGTCGAGCAGGGCATCGCGGGTCCCTTTGCTTGCCAGGTCGCCGGCCTCGTAAGGAAAGTTCGGGTTGTAGGTGAGGATGTCGTAGCCGTCTGGCGTGTTGCGGATGCCGTAGGCGACCATCGCGTGGCCCTCGTCGCCCTTGCGGATCGTCACGTACATCGTGCCGTGGGCACGGATCCCTTCTTCGAGTTTGGTGCGGAAGCCGGCGGCGAAGATGCCGCCGGGCAGGCCGGTGAAGAAGTCCCGCCAGCCGGTGTCCTGCTGGGAGACCTGCCAGCGCAGGACTTCGTTTTTGATCGCCGTGCCTTCGGTGACGTTGGCGATCTGCCAGGCGCGGGTCGCTCCCGGCTGGTATTCGCTGGCGTGAGCGGCGCCGCTCGCGAAGCGTCGGGCCATCGTCGAGTAGCCGAAGCAGAGGCCGGGGTTTTCGCGCAGCTTGTCCTGAATCGTCCCCCAGTACTCGACCGCGAAGGGATCTCGGAAGCAGCCGAACAGCGAGCAAGCGTCGGAGTCGTCGTTGCCGAAGACGCGGATGAAGTCGGACCAGCTGAAGTCGGCGGCGCCGGCGGCGGCGCCGCTGTTGGGGACCGGCAGCGCCGAGGTGTTGCGCAGTTCCCGCACTTCCAGCGGCGGGCTGGTGGCCAGCGTCGGCTGGCCGGCAACGTCGTGGGCGACAGCGGTGATCGGGCCGCTGGTCGTATCGGAGGCGAGTTCGACGGTACGGGTATCGGAACCACCGCTGATGCCGCTGGCGATGACTTTGAGCACGTTGCCGAGGCCGTCCTTGAAATCGAGGTTGCAGCCGCGCGGGAATGAGCCGACGAGCACGGCCTGCTCGCCGCCTGGGTAGGGGCGTTTGAGCGAGATTGCGGCCGGGGAGACCGCTTCGATCCGGACCGGCTGGGCGAAGACGTGGATGTCGGCGCTGGCCGGGGAGACGCTCGACGGCGGCAGCAGTTTCAGCCTTATGTCGCTGTCGCCGACGGCGCCCAGCGGCTCGCTGAGCTTGAAGCCGATGTCGTAGTGGCCCTTGCCTAGCGGGGAGAAGTATTTGTCGTGTTCGCCGATTTCAACCGGGCCGGAGAGGCGGGTCACTTCCACCGGCGGGATGCCGAAATATTCGCCGCGCACCGTCACCCCGCGCCGAGTTTCGACCGGGCCGCAGCCGGGCACGGCGATCGCGCGCTGCGCCTGGGCGATGTCGGTGTCGATCACCAGCGCCGGTTCGAGCTGCACCGCCAGGGTGACGCCGCTGTTGGTCGCGGTCCCGGCGGAGCCGGGCGCTCCCGCCGCCGGCGTCACCGTCACCTGCCGTTCGCCGCTGGCCGGGCCGCCGGCAGTGACTTTCAGCACCCCCGGGGCGGTGCCGCCGATCGGGTTCGGTTCGACCAGGGCCGCTTTGATCCCGCCCGGGAGCGGGGAGACGCTGAGCGGCACCGCCCCGGTCGAGCCGTTGAAGCGGATCACTTTGATCGGCACGGTGCCGGTCTCCCCCTCGACCAGGCCGAGCGACGGGCTGGTCAGCGAGACCCGGTAGGCGGCCGGCGGCGGCGAGGCGTCGTTGGGGGCTTCGATGTTGTCGATCAGCAGCCGCCCGTCGCCGCTCCACTCGACGTAGGCGATTTCGGAGGCGCCGCGGGTGTAGGAGAGCGTTTCGACGTGGCCGGCGGCGAGGCTGTAGTCATGGCGCTCGAGCAGTTCGCCGTTTTTGTCGAGCAGGCGCACGGTCAGCGGCTGCGCCGGCCCGGTTTCGCTGGAGTAGGGGCGCGCCATCACCTTGAAGCTGACCGCGCGGCGCCAGTAGTCGAACATCATCGCCTCGTCGTAGCCGGCTGAGAACTCGGCGTTGCCGCAGGCGAGCAGGCCGGAGCGGCCACTGATGCCGCCGTCGACGACGGTGAGGATGCCGGGGCTGCCGGCTTCGCCCGCGCAGGACGGGTTGACGCCTTCGCCGGGAGGGGCGCCGGTGCGGTTGATCCCGAAGGCGTAGGGATGGCCGAAGTGGACGCCGGACCCGGCGTACTGGTCGACCACCACGGTCGCCGCTGAGAGATTGTCGAAGGGGATCACGGTCGGCGGCGGTTCGACCGCGTGGGCAGCGGGGGCGAGCAGCCCGAGGACGATGAGAGGGAGGGCAAAGACGAGGCGGCGCACGGCTATTTCTTGCCTTTCTTTTTCGCGGCGACGATCGTGAAGGTGAGCTGCTTGCCGGCGCTGGCGGTGCGCCCGTCGGCGGCGCGGGCGCTGAGGGTGAGGCGGTAGGCGCCGGGGGCGAGCGCCTTGCCGGTCCCGGTCCGCCCGCTGAGGGGAACGGAGTTCGAGCCGGCGACGAGGGCCGCGCTGGCTTCGCCGGCTGCCAGGTAGGTCGTGCAGCGCGGGCCGTGGTGGATGCTGGCGGCGCAACGGCGGCCGCTGCGATGGCCGCTGACGGCGCGTTCGAAGCGCAGCGTCAGCTGCGCCGCGTCGCTGGCGCCGAGCGTCAGCGTGGCGGCGTTGCCGCCGCGCGGGGCGACGGCGAAGCGGGAGCGGGAGAGCGCCGCGCCCGAGAGCGTCAGCGGCGGCGGCGCGGGCGGGCCGGGGCTGGGGCCTCCCAGGGTCACCGTCCGGGCCGCGATCGCGCTCGAGCCGTCGCTGTCGGTGACGATCGCGGTCACCGAGTAGCTGCCTTCGTGCGCGTATTCGTGGGTCGCCGCGAAACCCGTCGTTTCTGCGCTGCCGTCGCCGAAGCCGATCCGGACGCTGGCGATTTCACCGTCGGGATCGGAGGAGCCCGAGGCGTCGGCGCTGACGTGCTGGCCGTTGACGGTCAGGCGCAGGTCGGCCAGCGGCGGGGTGTTGACGGCAAGGTCACGGAGGAATACGTCGCTGTCGGCGCCATTGGCATCGGCGCCGGGGACGAGGTTTTCGGCGCCAGAGTGAAAGACGACGTAGCGGCCGCTGCCGGCGCTGAGCGAGACCCCGTCGGTGTGGCCGACGCCCCCGTCGCCGCTGGAGCTGGAGAGGTCGATGCGGTTGGTGGCGCCCTGGCAGCGGTCGCGGACCACGGTCGCGCGCCAGCCGCTTGAGGCGACGAGCGCGTTGTCGCCGAGCGCGATCATGCCGACCAGGCAGCCGTCGTCGGAGATCGCCGGGCGCCGGCTTTCGACCCCGGCCTGGGTGTTGGCATTGGAGATGCTCGCGACCTCGGTCGTCCCGGCGCAACGGTCGCGAACGTAGACCTTGAGCGCGCCGGCTTTTTCGAGGACGGGAACGAGGTTGGTGGCGGTCGAGTTGAAGGCGATCTGGCAGCCCTCGGCGCTGATCGTCGAAAGCTGCGAGTCGGCGTTGGCTTCGCCGCCGGCGGAGGTGACGCTCACCCGCGTCGTCAGGCCGGCGGTCATATCGCGGACGAAAACGTCGCTGTGGCCGAGGGTGTCGCCGGCGACCAGGTCGCTTGACGTGCTGGAGAAAGTGACGAAGCGCCCTTCGGCGCTAGCCGCGGGCGCCGAGGCGGCGCCGTTCTGTTCGCCGCCGCCGGCATCGACGCTGACCAGCGTCAGCGCGCCGGTCGCGATCCGGTAGAGGAAGACATCGGCTTTGCCGCCGTCGCCGGCGACCAGGTTGTTGGCGTCGCTCGCGAAGACGACGACCGAGCCGTCGGAGCTGATGCGCGGTTCGGTCGAGTTGCCGCTGCCGCCGTTACCGCCGCCGATCGCGTTGCTGAGGCGCTGGATCGCGCCGCTAGTGCGATCCCAGAGGTAGACGTTCTGGAAGCTGCCGGTGGTTCCCGCGACCAGGTTCGTCGCCGAGCTGGTGAAAGCGACCCAGCGCCCGTCGCCGCTGATCGACGGCCGCGAGGAGGCGAAATCGCCCTGGGTGCCATCGGGGCGGACCGAGACCAGCCGCGTCTCACCGGTCTTGCGGTCGCGCAGGAAGATGTCGCGGCGGCCGTTGCTGTCGGGGGTGGCCAGGTTCGTCGCTTCCGACTCGAACACGACCCAGCGCCCGTTGGCGCTGACGGCCGCGTTTTCGGCGCCGGGATGGCCCGCCTGCGCGCCGGTCGAGCTGAGATCGACGCGCGTAGTCGTCGGCGTCGCGGCGGCCGCGGCAGAGGCCATCGAGAGCGCGATCACGACGCACCCGACGAGACAAGACAGCCAGCGTCGCTGTACCACGGGTTTTATCCTCCCAGACGGTTGCCGATCAGGCGGGCGGGGTAGCGACTGGTCAGCGATGAAGCTGCCTGTGACAAAATCATGAGTTCCCTGGTGCTGGAGCTGGGGCCGCTCGGCGTCTTCCTGCTGATGGTCCCCGAGAGCGCCTGCATCCCGGTGCCGAGCGAGGTGACGCTGATGTGCGCCGGCTTCGCCGTCAAGTCCGGGCTGATGCCGTTCTGGCTCGCGGTCGTGGCGGCGACCGCCGGCAACCTGGTCGGCTCGCTGATCGCCTACGCGATCGGCCGCGCCGGCTCGGGCCGCGAGCACGGCGAGCGGACGGGCAAGGCGATGGTCAGGTGCGATCGGCTCTTCGCCCGCCACGGCAACCGCGCCGTCTTCCTCGCCCGTCTGATGCCGCTGGCCCGCAGCTTCATCTCCCTGCCGGCGGGCTACTCGCGGGTGCCACTGCGCCCGTTCACGGCGATGACCGTCGCCGGCTGCGCGATCTGGGCCGCCGCCTTCACCCTGCTCGGGGTGATCGCTGGGGCGAGTTGGAGTCAGATCAGCGGCCCTGTAAGCACCGTCCTGCTCGGGCTGACACTGCTGGCTGCCGCATCATGGCTGCTGCTGCAGCGCCGCTCGGCCCAGCAATCGAAGCCCACTTGATCGCCGCAATAGGATGAAATGCAGATGACCTCCCCCACCACAGTCACCGGCGTCGACTTCGTCACCGTCTTCGTCAAGGACTACCCCGCCGCGCTCAAGTTCTACGGCGAGGTCCTCGGCCTCGAGCACTCGGTCGACTACGAAAAAATCCCGGGCGGCGAGTTCGAGACCGGCAGCCTCACCCTGCAGGTGATGGACGCTGCCGCGATCGGCCGCGAGTTCAAACCAAGCGGCCACCCGATCGCCCTCCACGTCGAGGATGTCGAAGCCGCCCGCGCCAAACTTGAGGCAAGCGGCGTCGAGTTCCACGCCGAGACGCTCGACAGCGGCGTCTGCCACATGGCCTTCTTCAGCGACCCTGACGGCAACGCGCTGATGTTCCACAACCGCTACGCCCCGCGCGGCTAGACCTCCTCGACCTTCGCCTGGCCGGGCGTATCCTGGTCGCCATGGGTCAGGGTCCCCAGCCGGCGGACGCCAAGACGCCTGAGCCTGCTCCCAATCGCCTCAGCCGCCGCGAGCTGCTGATTGCCGGGAGCGTCGCGGCGGGAGGCATCTACCTCGGCCTCGACAAGAAGCTCACGGCCCGCGGCACTCCCTCCCGAGGCCGGGTGATCGTGGTCGGCACCGGGCTCGCCGGATTGAGCGCGGCCTGGGAATTGGAGCGCCGCGGCTGGAGCGTCTTGGTGCTCGAGGCCCGCAGCCGGATCGGCGGCCCCCTCGCCTAGAGGCCGAACTGCAGCCGCTGTGCCGCCCGGACTTCACCGAGGGCGCCCCCGGCCGGCACCTCGATGTAGGTCTGGCGGCGGGCCTGCCAGATCCCGATCGAGGTCACGGTCCCTTCGGGCCGCAGCTGGGCTAGAGCAGCAGCGTAGGGCGCCGCGATCAGCGGCGCCTGGGCCTCGGTCAGGTCGGGGCCATCCCAGAAGACGGCCCGTGCCGCGCAACCCTCGCCGTCTTCGAGGATCACGTCGAGCCGCACCTTCAGTGACCCGGCCGGCCAGGCGAGCACCGCGTTCTGGGCGAGCTGCAGAACTGGCTTGCCGTCGGCCGCGTCGGCAGCGACGTAGGCCTCGAACCCGCTGAGGACGTTGCTGTTGGATGTCGCCATGCTCGAGTTCGTGTGGTTGGCCCACTGCCCGACCTTGCTCGAGTGCAGGTAGCTGCGAGCCGTCGCGGCGCCCTTACCGTGGTAGAGGTTGACCGCCTTGCGGGCGACCGTGACCGGCACGCTCAGGTAGGCGGGCGGCGGCTCGCTGCCAGGGGCGGGAGCCCTGTACTCGGGCCGCCGTACCTTCCGGCTCAGCTGGGTCGCGGTCCTCATGCTCCCTCCTCGCTCAGGCCCCGCTGGCCGCCGGCAGCTCGGCGGCGGCGCTCGGTTGAGGGCAGGCGGGACAGGACCCCAGCCGCAGGTCGTCGCGGATCCATCGATGGAACTCGCGCTCCAGCGCTCCGACATCGTCGAGGTCGACCTCGTGGTAGATCTGGCCGACCAGGTCGGTCGGCAGTTTCTCCATGGGCTCGTCCTTGAGCACCGCGATCCGGCGGCCCAGTGCCATCGAGCTACCGACCTCGATCGTGAGGTTGTAGTTGAGGCCGCCGCTGCGCTCCTCGAAGAACGCGATCCCGTACCGGGATCCCCAGATGTGGGCCATCACGTTGCCCCAGAGGTCGTCGACGATCTTCCTGTCATTGGCGAGGTGGAAGGTCAGGCCGTGCATCCGGCAGGCCTCGCGGGCGCACTCAAGCGCGGGACCGACAGGATCGGCCGCGTCGTCGGGCAGGCGACCTGGAAATCTGGTCATCCCGAAGATGTTGGTTTCGAAGGGGTAGTCCCTGCAGAACTCGTGGATCGCCATCAGGAGCTCGGGGGGCGCCAGACTGGGCGGCACCTCCGGGTGAGCCATGTGACCCAGCCGGCTCATCGGCGTGACGGCGCTCTCGGCCATCAGCGCCGCCAGGTCGAGGTCGGTGACCCGCTCTGCAACCCGTTGCTTTCCCATCGGCGCGACCTTCCAGACCGCGCGCCCGAAGTTGCCCTTGACCCGCATCAGCGACTTCCTCCGCTCGAGGGTCGCCATCTGGTTCGAGGTCTTCGCCGGGCGAGGCAGGCCGATTTCGTCGAATAGGTCGTCGACGTCTCCGGGCGCGAAGCGCCCGGAGGGCGAGCGGCTTTCGGCCAGGCGCGAGAGGGAGAGCACCTGGTCGGTGAGATCGAGCTTCTGGAGGCGGAGTCCGATCGAGTCCATCGTCAGCCGGCCGAGGGCGGCGTCTCCTCGACCATGTTTTCCCCGTGCCCGGTCACGGCGTAGTAGCCGTTGCCGAGGCTCTCCAACCAGCCTTTCTGCTCGGCGCCCTGGCAGGCCATCGTCGGGTTTCCCGGCTTTTTGTCGAATTTCTTCCAGTAGGTCGCCATTTCGCTCGGGCGCAGGCGGTCCTTTCCGTCGAACTTCTTCGCCCAGGTGAAGATCGCGGTCGCCTTCGCGCCCTGGTTCGGCCAGGGGCGCTTCATGAACACCGCGAAGGGCGGCTTCTCCCCGAGCGCGGTCGCTGCTGACCGATCCCCCGCTCCCTGGGTGGCGGATGCGGGGACCTTCTCGATCAGCGACTTGAATTCCTCGAACGCGTCCAGGACCAGCTCCGAGGGGCCGGAAGCGGAGAACTCCGCCTCCCCGAACTTCATCGAGAGGTCGAACTCTTCAGGCACCTGCGTTCCTTTCATCCAGCTTCGGTTTCGACCGCCAGACGCCGGAGAAGCTCCCCGGCCGCCTCGAAGCCCACGGCGTTCATCTTCAGTTCACCCGTCCGCCCCGATCCGCGAGTGCGGACGCCGTCCAGCCTTTTCAGGTGCAGGGCGAAGTTCTTGCGATCATCGACCCCCAGCGCCTCGGTGGCGTCGCGGACCTGGCCCTGGTGGGTCCAGCCCTCGGGGTCCAGCCCACCGGCCTGCCGTCCTGCGACGACCAGCAGCGCGACCTGCTGAATCGCCTCCGACTTCTTGCTCGAGAACCGGCTCCGCTGCAGGAGAACATGGACGCCGTCTTCATCGAAGTCGAGCACGCGGCTGAGCTGCGCCTCCTCGACCTGGAGTTTCTGGGCTGCCCTGCCGACGGCGGAGTCCGGATCGGCGCCGGGGTCCGGGGCTCCAATGCCACCCGGTTCGGTACCGGAGGCGGGCGGGCCCGCGGGCGAGAGCAGGGCCGTGGCGGCCTTTTCGAATGCCGCGACCCGCAGGTCCTGCGGGACCCCTGCGGCGTCCACAGCCTCGTGTGCGGAGCGGAGTGCGTTGGCGACGGCGTCGATATCGGTCATGGACCCTAAGTTAGCACAATCTATAAGGAGAGAGAAAGGCTGAGTCAGCGTCGATTGCTCTGCCGCTGTCCCTTAGCGGCCGGTGATTAGGCAGCGTAAATACACGGTATTTGGTCCGGCTACCGGCAGGTCTGCCGATCTCAGACTCGTAGCACTGGCACGTGCGTTGCTCGCACCTATATTTTTGCAAATGAATTTCCCTGCAATTTGCGTTTTTTGCGAGCAACTAGGTTGTTTTTAGGACTTTACGTTCTTGAGCGTACACGCCGCCCAGTCCTTGGGACGCCACCGTCTGCCACAGCTGCCGGCTGTCGAGATGAGTGGTGAGGCGAGGTCGGGGCGATAGGGCCGTCGCACGCCTCCTATTCCCCGCGGCAGAGCCAAATTGCGAGCTGATGGCGAACTTATCACTCGGCCTCGGCGCGCATTCCCCACGAAGGGGGGCCGGGCGCGAAGGGGGCGGGGAAAGGACTTCCTTGAGTGGGATGGTCTTCGCGACCGCCTCGTCCGGGGGCAAAAAGGCGTCATTTCCCGGCTATTTGCGAAGGACTGCGCTAGGAGCCAGGCGAAACTAGAGCCCGCGCCGTCCAGTCCTTGGGACGCCACCGTCTGCCACAGCTGCCGGCTGTCGAGATGAGTGGTGAGGCGAGGTCGGGGCAGTCAGCCTCGATCGGCCTCGCCGTCCTCTTCGGGGTCTGTCGTCAGGGCGGTTAGACCCGCCGCGCGAGACGGCCGATCAGCGGCGCAAATGGTTCCGCCACGACTTTGGGCCGGCGATGGCGACTTGGGAGCGGGTGAGGGTGACTTCGCGGGGTCGATCTCCGTTGCCGACTGGACGGAGGTCGACGGCTTCTTACAGCAACCTGTTCCGGACCGCCGCCATGGCCCGGCTTCGGTGAGTCTGAGGTTCGGGCCGATCGCAGGATTGCTGACGCCGTCTCTCGTTCCTGGCGGAATCGCTCAACGCTTCCTCGCTGTGTGGTGATGTCTTACTGGCCCGCGGCAGGCGAGGTATTCGGCTCGCTAGCCCCCACTGGAGTGCTTGACTTGGATCGGCCCAACAAATTCAGTCGGACAAAAGCCGAGCGATGTCTCGCGAGCGGGTGAAGTCTTTGGTACCCATATCTGATACCCACGGCCGATCTGAGAGGCAGTCAACTCGCGAGGCCAATGCGGAACCGGCACCACAATGAGGGTCCAGCTGAACGGGAGCGACGGGACTCGAACCCGCGGCCTCCGGCGTGACAGGAGCGCCCGGGAAGGCGGCGAAATGGGGCAGATTCCCTTATTTGATGAGGAATGAGGGCCATTTGCACGACCTGGCGCGGACCCAAGAAATAGGCGCTGTTTGCGGTCGATTTGACCCCGTTTGGGCACTAGTGCCCAATGAAAGCCCCCGCGCAGAGAAGCAAGGGCTGTCTGCCGCATAGGCTCCATCCGTGGAGATCGAGCGCTTCATCTGGACTGAGCACGCGGAGATGCGCATCCGCCAGCGACGACTAGACGCTTCCGATGTGGAGCAGGCGATCAAGGACAGGCATTCCGAGCGCGAGGTCAACGACGGGCGGGCCGAATGGCTGGTCTCTGGCAAGACTGACGACGGAACGCTCTTTGAGGCCATCTACGACCACCCGCACCTAGACGATCACGGCGCTGTCCGGATCGTCTCGGCCTGGAGGCTCGATTCCTAGCTGGCAGCCCAAGCCAGCGCTACCCTTGTTGAAGCATGTTTGCCTATTACGACTCAAACGCCGACATTGCCTGGTTCCCAACCGGCGAGTCCGACGATGTCGTCAGCGAGCGCGTGCCGGGAGGTCTTCGCGACTATGACCGCGCCAGCCACAAGCTCGTCGCTATCGAGGTTTGGGATGCGAGTACCCGGCTGCCGGCGAGCATTCTTGAGGCGCTGCCCGCGCCAAGCGCCGCCCACGGCGCGGCAGCCTAAGAGGGCACCGGCCTTCTAAGCGTCGCAGCAGTCGTGGACTCCTGCTGCCAGAGCCAAAACGGCGATGTGACTGAGCGTGTATTTGGTCCGTTTACGCAACGTCTGAACTCGCCTTGGGCAGCGAGAGGCTCGCTGCCCATTCGGCTTATGAGTCCGGCATGCCCTGGCGAGAAGGATCTTCGAGCCAGCCTGCTATTTGCTCCATAAAATTCCATACGTCTCCCTGCCCGGGAGTCACGTAAGCCGGATCGCTGGGCGCCCCAAGTCTGCCTAGCACGTCGGTGACCCAGGTCTGTTTATTCGTACAGCCGAGCTGGGACAGCCAATTCTCCAGCTCCCCAACCTCTACCAGAAAGATCCCAATCGCGGCCAACTCATTGATGGCGGTCTGCACCGTCCCGCGCTGCTCCTCGCTCAATGCGGCAAGCCCCGTGAGCTTCACTTTTAGAGGGGCATCGGGGGCAGCGCGACCGCAGGCAATGATCGCATCCCGGGCAGCAGCTCGTGCCTGAAGAATTCGATCCCGATCGGCAAGGGAAGGCTGACCCATCGCAATCATCTCTGGCCAAACGGCATCGTTAGCCAAGGTATCCAGGTCGAGAAGGACGGCAGCCGGAACACCCGCAGCTCGCAGAGGAGAAGCGAGGCGCTCCGTCGTCTGCCAATTCTGGGCATTGAGGAAGGCCGCGTCCAACGCCCCAGAACGTCCCTCTGCGTCGATCAGCCGCCGGTTGATCTCCTCATAGAAGGCCCTATCTGAGTCGGCCTCACAGACGACGGCGGAGCGAGCAAACAACGCGTGCAAGGCGTCGGCTGAGCGCAGCAAGGGGTCACGAGAGAGTCTGGAGACCTTGTCTGTCGTAAGGGCGTGGGAGGCCGGTACGCCACCTCGGTAATCAAGTCTTAGGACGGTTGTCTCTGGAACCTCCTCCAGGCAGCCCATCAGAAAGTCAGCGCTATGCGTAGCTGCAAAAAGACGAGCGTCGCGCTGACGTGCGATGCGGGCTAGGTTTGCTCCGAGTCGTCGGCTGAGGGTGGGGTGGAGAAAAGCCTCTGGCTCATCAACCAGTAACAGCACATGTGGAAGCGCCGCGACAGACGCGACTAGGCCACAGAAGACCTGGACCCCGTCTGAGAGATCTTCAAGAGGGGTCGCAGCCTGCTGTTGTGCCACTGCCTCTGGGCTGGTGCTGTGTCGAAGCTCCTGTGGCAAAGCAGTTGGACCTAAGGCAGGCTGCAAGCTTGGCGGGCGGAAGGTCTGTATGACGAGGTGCTGCTCAAAGGCGGCATGCACCATCGCATCGACCTCCTCATAGACTTCGTCTTCTCGCTCAACGGCCATCCAGTGGCTGGTCGGAGGCCCGTCCAAGGGCCCGGACTGGGTGCCTGAGGCAAGGTCGAATCGCTGTCGTCCATTGAGGGAAATCGTGTAAGGACCCAACAGCTTGATGCCGACGAATTCTGGTGAATGGCCTTCCGGATTGAGTTCTGAGAGCGGGATTCCCTGGATGCCTGTCTGTCCCGCTGGCATAGCGTTCGCGCCTGGCGTGAAGCTCCGGATCTCGACCTGGCTCTCGGTCTGTCTGTGAGTTCGCGAGGCAAGGAAATCGATCGCGTCCTGTCGGGTTGCAGGCAGACTCATCTCGACCTCTTTGATCACCGTGCCTCCATCCCACGCAGGCATGGGAGAAGTTCCGCTACGCCCTATGTACTCAGTGAGGTCTCGGAGCGCAGTGCTCTTGCCGCCGTTGTTAGGACCAACCAGAACCGTAACGGGGCTCAGCTCCACAACTCGCTCTGGAGACCCAGGTCGAGCACCCGCATAAAGGACGAGGCGTGTGAGACGAGCTATGGACACGCGCGCAGTCTTGCAGTCTGAGCCTGAGAACACTCGACGCCTGCCGAGACAGATATCAGCAAGGCGCTTGCCCTTCCTAGCCTTACTCGCTGTTGGTTGGTGCTTCTATCAGGTGTCGCATTTCGGACAATTCCCGATCACTCTCGATTTCTGCTGTTCGCACGGAGGCCGATTCTTCTTCGCATTTTTTGACATCAAAGTCAGTTGCATCGCAGATCCATCTGGCCACTCGATCTGCGTCCCATGTAGCGGGTACAGCGAGATCATTCCAACCGGTATCGAATGGCGCAGGCTGCGGTGCCTCGGGAAAATGATTCTCAAATGTCTCCTTGAGACCCTTTGCAAACCATGATCCATGGTCATCAGTGGTGTTGACTAGCTCTATCCACACCATTGCTTCCATCGCAATCACCCGGTGGCGGTTTCTTGGCATTCGTACTAGGAGATTACTGACTTGACACCCATGCTTCTCAAGTGCGGATCGGAAGGGAGCAAGGATGCGTTCGCTCACCTCTGCATCGTGCGCATCCTCCTCGGATCGTTTCATGAGCTGTGCTTTCGCGTCGACGATGAGTCGGCGAACTGATCCCACAACGTCCTTTGGGTCGGCCGAGGTCGGGCAGGTGACTGACAGCCGGCCCACTGGATCTAGGTAGGCATGGGTAACTACTGACCTCTCTGCCCTCGACGTTGCGCCGATCGCCCAGTCAAAACCTGGATTTGCGATCTCTGGAATGTCGGTTAGCTCAAAGATCCAGTTCCGCAGTCCCTTGATGTTTCCATCGGGGGCGCTTGGGCTATCTCCCTCATGAACTGCATGGATATGCGGTCCACCCGGAACTCCCGTCACCGGCGCCCGCTGTTTTTCTTCCCAGCGCTCCCATCGATCCACTCCGTGCCTAGCTATGTAGCTCTCAAACCGCAGCACCCAGGACAGCACGAATGCAAAGGCGCGCGCAGCGTCCGCGAGGCTGGGTGAAAGTCCGCGAAATTTCTCACCCTGCCGCTGCCTAAACCAGATCCACTCTCCTGGCTCAGGTGTAAAGGCTGACAACTCCATCTGATCGGCAAGTTCATCGAACCCCTTCGCCAGAGCGCCAAGTCCTCTGTTTGCCTCGCCGACACCCGAGAACCCCGATGCCCCAGCGCCCGAATGAAGGCCGGTTTTCTGACGCAGCTGACGGCGAGCAGTTTCCAGCGCATACCACGACGCATCAAATGATCGTTCAGCTTCCCCCTGCTCAAGCGCTTTCTCAGCCTGCCCCAGCTTCTCCTGGAGCTCCCGATCTGCAACCCCTGCTGATGACCCAATCTCGCTGAGATCAACCCCGAACGATGCCGCAACGAGCGCGTCGGCAATCTTCTCTGTCTCGGCCAGCCATCGCGGCACCTGATCTGGAGCTGGAAGCACGCCCTCGTGCTGAACAAGGTTGCGCATTTTGTGAAGCTCTAGAAAGCCCTGAACACCTGGCGTGGATGTATCGAGCTTAAGTTTGTCAAGGAGCCGATTGAGCCGGGCGGGAACGCTATCTGACTGCTTAGCCCTAACGCCGAGCTTGTGGAGGCACAATCCGATGGCAAGCTCGCCGACTCCATCAATCGCCAAGACTGCTACATGCAAACCAAGTTCGGATTCATCACCGACCCGCCGTCGAGTGTCCGAGAGCAGGACGCGCAGACGACTAAGCCGCTGCGCCTCAGAGCTGTCGAGCGGGGGCTGCCGCGTCACTCTTCCAGAGTGTCCGCAAGCTTCGCCATCTCGCCCATCGAGACACCGAGCGCGCTGGCAATGCCCTTCGCGGTTCCCCAAGTTGGATTAGACAGGCCACGTTCGGTCATTGAGAGGTGGCCGACCGTGACACCAGCCTCATGGGCTAGCGCTTCCTGCGTCATCTCCCGCTCCTTGCGGAGCTGGCGGATGGCTTTGCCGAGGGCGGGCTGTGGCTGGTCTGAGCTTCTCATTTACTGCACGCTCTCAAACACGGGTGTCCTGATCCAGCGTTATCAACACTTGTGATAGATCAGAACTTCCTGTAGCCTGGCCGACAATAGAAAGCGCCCCCGCGCTGCGTAAACAGCCGGGGGCATGGCACAGGAGGGTTAGCTCCCATGCACGACAAGCCTAGTGGCGATAGCTGCGAAAGCGCCTCGACCAACGCCGACCAGGACATCCAAGACCAGGGCGTCGTCCTGGCCCAGGTCCTCGCGATCTACCCGGCGCAGCTCCGCCTGCTTGAACTGGTCCGCGAGATAACGGCGGGGTCGAGCGACTTCGCCGAAAGGGACCAGGTCGAACGGGCGGTGGGCGACCTGGTCGGGGTCGGGCTTCTCTTTAGCTGCGATGGCGCGGTCCTGCCGACGCGGGCGGCGCTCCGCTTCAACGAGATATTGGGCGAGGGGAGCTAGCCATGCCAGACCATGTGCGGCGTCTGCCTCCGATCGATCTCGCCAGGAGATTCGCCTTCAACCTCGCCAGGGCGCGCCAGCGCGCCTTTATGTCCCAGGAAGCGCTGGCCGAGAGGGCATCGCTGCACCGGACCGCTGTCGGCAAATTGGAGCTGGCCGAACGGGTTCCCCGGATCGACACGCTGGTCAAGCTCTACGGGGCGTTGGAAGTCCCGGCCGGGGTTCTGCTTGAGGGCATCGCCTGGGAGCCGGGGCGAAGCGCGGAGGGACGGTTCGACTTGCGGCCGACCGGCGTCGTCCTCTCGGCAGGACGGACCGGGGAAAGCCAGTGACGCTGGCCCGGACCCTCTGCCGCAAGAGCGACCTCAAAGCCCCGCCTTCGAGACACCGAGCCAGGCAGCCTTCCCATGCGCCCGATTCACCCCACCGCAGAACCCCTCACGCAGTATCACCTTGACGGTGCCGAGAAACCAACCCCGACAGCCGACACATTATGAACCCAAACAGGTGTTCGTATTTTGTGCCAATTCCCGGGGGCGTTTGGGCCTCCAGTCGGATGTATAAGGCAATGGCATCCACGCGCATCAAGCTAGACCCGCAGACCATCGAGGCGATTGCCCGGAGAGTGGTGGCGCTGTTGGAGAAGCGGCACCTTCAGGATGGAGCGACGGAGCTGGTCGATGCGGTCGAGCTGGCGCGGCGCTTCGGGATCGAGCGGTCTTGGGTCTACTCGCACGCGATCGAGCTTGGCGCGGTCAAGCTCGGGAATGGGGCGAAGCCTCGGCTTCGCTTCGATCCGGCTGTCGCCGCCCGGGTGCTTCAGAAGGTTGGCGAGGCATCGGCGGCTGTCCCGCCCACCCGGCCAGGTGAGCGGGCGGGCCAGCCTTTGGGTGGTGGAGGGACGGGGGTTCGGCTGCTTCCGATCCGGGGGACGGGGGAGAACAGCCCGCCCTCTGCGGCTTAGGTAGGGATGGCGCGCAAAGCGACAGGGCAGGTTGTCGAGATCGATGGCGTAGGTGGCCGCTCATTCGCCCTGCGCTTTCGCGCCTATGGGAAGCGGCGCTACGTCACGCTCGGCGCGGCTGCCGATGGCTGGACTCATCGCAAAGCCGATGAAGAACTGGCGAACGTTCTTGCTGACGTGCGGCGGGGGATCTGGAAGCCCCCGCGAGCCTCGAATGCCAGCGAGCCCCCGACGGAGCCGACATTCCATGAGTTCGCCTCGGAGTGGCTTGAGTCCCGGCGGCACGAGTTCGCGCCGCGCACGGTCGAGGACTACGAACTCACGCTCAGCCATCACTTGCTGCCGTTCTTCAAGGGCCATCGACTCTCGGAGATCACCGCCCAGGACGTGGACCGCTACAAGACCGCGAAGGTCCGCGAGCGTGAGGAGGGGCTGGTCGAGCGCCCGCTTTCAAACCGGACGATCAACAAGACGCTGACGCGGCTGGGCCAGATTCTCGATGCCGCAGTCCGCTACGACCTGATCGCGCACAACCCGGTCAAGACGAAGGTGGCGAAGCTGAAGGAGGCCGAGCCGAAGCGGGCGCGGCTCACCGGGGAGCAGGTCCAGATCGTCCTCCAAGCGGCTGGGTCGCATCGGACGCTCCTTGCCACGGCGATCATGGCGGGCGGGTTGCGCGTGTCCGAGTTGACGCACCTGCGCTGGCGTGATCTCGACCTGGCCCAGGGCTTCCTCAGCGTCTCCGCATCCAAGACCCCGGCCGGAGTCCGCCAGGTAGTCCTTGAGCCTGAGCTTGTGCGGCTGCTTCGCGAGCACAAGCTGGCCTCGGAGTGGAGCCAGCCGGACGACCTCGTGTTTGCCGGTCGCATCCGGGAGCAGCCACGCGAGCGCAACCGCGTCCGCACGAGCATCCTCTACGGAGCGATCGAGAAGGCCAACGAGCGGCTGGCGAGCGAAGGCCGACCCCCGCTGCCCGATGGCATCACCTTCCACGCGCTGCGCCGGACCTACGCCGCGCTGCGCGCAGAGCTTGGCGAGCATCCGGCAATCACCGCTGCGCAGATGGGGCACCGCGACCCGCGCATGACCCTGCGCGTCTACACCGACGTGACCGGGATGCAGCCCCGGACCCGGATGGGCGGCTTGCTCGGCGATGGCGATTGGGCCGCGGCCGCCGACCACTTTGATCAAAAATCTGAGAGTGTCGAACGGACTCTAGAGTGATGCAGTGCTCACGGCAGGACAGATCGAAGAGCGGTTGCAGCTTGGCTATGAGGCCCGCGGGCTAGAGCTGAAGGGTCCCGGTCCGCGGTCAGACAAACATCTTCTGGCAAAGGTCGCCCGTGCGGCGCTCAGTCTGGGCAACCTCCGTGATGGCGGCCATGTGATCATCGGGATCGACGACGCCGACCCGGGCGAGCTTGGGCCGGGGCTTGCTAGTGGCGATCTTGCGTCGTGGATCGCCTACGACGACCTTGCGCGAACCCTTGCGAACTACGCGGACCCACCGCTGAGGTTCAACGTGGCGGCAATCGAGCTCTCCACCGGCGCGATGGTCGCTGTGATTGAAGTGTTCGAGTTTGCGGATATCCCGCACTTCTGCGCAAAGGAACGAGAGGGGGTGCTGCGAGACGGGGCACTTTACGTCCGGCCTCGCAAGGTCCCAGAGACCTCTGAGGTGGCGTCCCCCATAGAGATGCGGGAGATCATCGAACTTGCGACAGAGAAGGCACTACGCGCTTATGTTGAGACGGCGGAGCGCGCTGGGGTGACGCTGGCCCCTGGCCCGCGCCCACCATCAAGCGACGAGCTGTACGAGGCGGAGGAAGGGCAGGCCTGGGAGTGAGTGAGATCACCGACAAGATCCGGTCGCGCGGGCACTGGCAGGTCGCCATCCGACCCGAACCGTTCAACGCCGAACGAGTCGACTACGCAAAGTTGGAAGAGCTCCTGGCCGGAGCCGCTGTGAGGCTCCGAGGATGGCCCGTTCCTTTTGTTGACTATCGCCAGCAACCTCTACGTGGCGAGAACTGGATCGGACAGGATGTCGATGCAGAAGGCGTTTTTCATTTCGAGGCATGGCGCTTTTTCACGAGTGGCCAGTTCAATCATCTGCGCGCAGTCTCTGCCGACTGGCGTAGAGACGACGAACGAACTCGAACGCCGATACCGGAGGGGTTCGACGCTGCCATTGAGGTCTGGGAGATCCTCTTCTATCTAACTGAGGTGTTTGAGCTTGCCTCGCGCTTGGCACTTGGAGAAGCCGGAGATGAGTTTATGAATATCGAGGTTCGCCTCAACGGACTGGAGAATCGCGGCCTCGTCGTAGCTGAGTGGAAGCGAGCAGAGTTCTTCGAGCCTTATCGGGCGACCATGCCAAGCCTGGAGAAAAAGGTCAATCTGCCTCGCGACACCCTCGTAGCAGAAGGCCGTGAGCAGGCAGTCGAGATGGCACGCCAGATTTTTCTGCGATTCGGTTGGGACGCCAGCGTCGAGTTACTTGCCGACTACCAGCGTGAGTTGACCGACCGCAGCTAAGACCCCCGCTGCATCCATTGGGCAGAAACGGGCAGAAACGCCGATTTGGACTCCGGCAAGGAGGACAAGACACCTTCCTCGGACGAGCCTGAAAGTCCATTAGTTCCAGGCACTTCTCGATACGGGAGCGACGGGACTCGAACCCGCGGCCTCCGGCGTGACAGGCCGGCGCTCTAACCAACTGAGCTACGCCCCCAGAGATCAGGGCATGGGGATGCCCTGCGGGGATTATCTCAGGGTCGCTCGGTTTGGGGCTTTGCCGGGGGTTTTGGGCGGGATTTAGGGCCTGGGGCCCGGGGGAATCTCGTAGGCCTTGGCGGGGAGGGAGGCGGAGAGCGGGCGGCTTGGGGGGATCTCTCGGCTTGCTGCTGCGCCGCCGCCGGTTTTGGTGCCCGCTCCTGACCAGGGCTGGCGGACTGGTTCGATCGCCAATAGAGCCTGCCAGGTCGAGGTGCCGATCGTGCCGTCGGCCCAGAGGCCATGGGCGGTCTGGAAGGCGCGGACGGCGTTGTAGGTCTGTTTGCCGAAGATCCCCGTCACCGGCAGCGCCAGGCCGGCGCCGAGCAGGTGCTCCTGGGCCCAGACGACGAGGTCGCCCTTGCTGCCGCGCTTGAGGATCGGCTGGGTCAGGGCGGGGCGGTAGCCGACTATCGGGCCGGCGGTGGTCGCGCCGATCGCGCCCCAGCCGGCAGCGCTGGTCTCCTGCCAGTCCCACCAGCTCGGCGGCTGGTCGCCGAAGCTCTGGGCGAAGCGGCGGAAGCGGATCAGGTCGGCGCGGCTCGGCGCTTCGTAGGTCTGGCCGATCGGGTAGATCGGGTGGCCCCAGAGGCGGTTGAAGAGGTAGGTGTGCTCGAAGACGGTGCGGACCGAGGCGCCGATCGCCTTCCAGTACATCTGCGGCTGGTTGTAGGTGGCGCCGCCGGGCCCGAGGAAGACCGAGTAGGGGAAGGACGGGTGGTAGTCGACGTAGGGGAAGCCGGAGAGCGAGACCGGGAAGGTCGGGCCGATCCGCCCTCGCAGCGCCTGCACGTAGCGGTCGGCCGCCGCGTACTTGCCCTCGTAGTCGCTCTCGGCGTCGATCACCAGGCAGTCGGCGCCCTTGGCGACTGCGGCCGCGCCGACCCTGGCCTCGGCCAGCGGCTTGTCGCCGTAGACGAACTGCCAGGCGCAAACGTCGAGCCCGCCCTGGTGCAGGGCCTGGACCAGCGAGGTGTTGAACTGGCTCCAGGTTCCGCTGCCGTCGCCCGCCTTCACATAGACGGTGCCGATCCCGTAGCGCTTGGCGCGGGCAATGATCTGCGCGGCGCTGCCGCCATCAGAAGCGCTGACGTACCAAATCCACATCCCCTGACGGTCATAAGGCGTGCTGCCGACGGCGGGCAGCTGGGCGGTCGCCTGGCTCGCCCCGCCCGGCGCGGCCCCCGCTCCCGCGGGCAGCAGTGCGGCCAGCGCCAATGCTGCAAAGAGGAGCACCAGGCAGCGGCCTGGCATCACGGCGCGTTTGGACGTCGTCACTTTTGCTTTCAACACGAGGGGAGGGAGAAGCTGCGGCCGGCGGATCTGCCTGTGGTTACTATGAACAAGCTTTCTTAAATCGAAGCCCGGCAACTCGTTAACTCTCTTTTTCGCAAGATCCCGTGCATTGCCACGCTTGTCGTGGCGATGCTGGCTGCCGCCGCTCCGGCCGGCGCCGCCAAACCCTCTGCGCCCGAGCCGCCCGCGCCCGAACTGACTCGCGCCACGCTCAAGCAGGAGGGCCAGAGCCTGATCCTCTCGCTGCGGACCGCGAAACCGGTGGCGCTGGGCAAGCTCGAAGCCGACCCCAATTTCGAAGGCTCGAAATCGCGCTACCTCTGCCTCGGCTTCCAGCGGCCGGGAGGCAAGAACGAGCGCCGCGTCTGCCTCGGCGGCGCCAGCCCCAAGCGCGAAGCCGGGCTGGTCCGGCTCGGCGGCTCGGGCAAGGTGCTTGGCGCCAAAACCCTGGCGGCCGAGGTCAAGCGCCCGGCCTCGACCAAGCTGGTCCTCACCTTCATCCCGGCCGATGCCGGCCTCACCCCGCGCCGCTACCACTGGCGGGTGCTGAGCAGCCGCGGCGGCTGCCAGCCCGCCCCGAACGCCAAGGCCCCCTGCCAGGAGCAGCTGCCGGCCAAGGGCAGCCGCACCTACCGGCTGCGCCCGGTGCGCCCGGTCGGCTGCACCGGCGGCACTGCCGGGCTCGACACCAATGGCTCGCGCAGCAGCAAGACCGTCGCCCTCACCTTCGACGACGGGCCGAGCGAATACACGCCTGGCTTCCTCCAGGTGCTGCGCGAAAAGGGCGTCCACGGAACCTTCTTCGAGGTCGGCCAGGAGATGGGCGGCCGCGAGGACACGATGCGCCAGATCCTCGCCGAAGGCAACGAGATCGGCGACCACACGATGAACCACGTCGAATACCCCGACTACTCCCAGATCGCCGGCGCCAGCTCGCTGATCGAGTCGATCACACACTTCAAGCCGTGCCTCTTCCGCCCGCCCGGCGGCGGCTACAACTCCAGCGTCATCTCCACCGCCGGCGCGCTCGGGATGCGGACGATCACCTGGGACGTCGACCCGACCGACTGGGCCAACCCCGGCAGCAGCGCCGTCTACAGCCGCATCGTCGGCGCCGCCCGCCCCGGCTCGATCATCCTCATGCACGACGGCGGCGGCGACCGCAGCGGCACCCTGGCGGCGCTGCCATCGATCATCGACACCCTGCGTGGGCGCGGGTACCGTTTCGAGACGGTGACCGAACTGCTCGGCTACGAACTCACCTACAGTCCCTACGGCTGACACCCCACCGGGTGAATCAACCGCTCCGACACAACCGATCGGATGCACGCCACGTAGTTACCGGTATGAAGATCGCAATCGTCGGCACCGGGATCTCCGGCCTGGTCGCCGCCCACCGGCTGCACCCTGAGCACGAGATCGTCGTCTACGAGGCGGGGGCGCGGCTCGGCGGCCACTCCAACACGGTGCGGGTCGAGCTCGGCGAGGAGGCCCACGACGTCGACACCGGCTTCATCGTCTTCAACGACCGCAATTACCCTGAGTTCGAAGCGCTGCTGGACGAGCTCGGCGTCGCTGCCCAGCCCTCCCACATGGGCTTCTCGGTCTCCGACGGGCGTGGCCGCTTCGAGTACTCCGGCACCCCGCTCGGCATCTTCGCCCGCCCCGCCCACCTGCTCAGCCCCTCCTTCCTGCGGATGCTGGGCGAGTGGCGCCGCTTCAACCGAGAGGCGCAGACGCTGATCGGGATGGACGGGACCGCGCCCTCGCTCGGGCACTGGCTGCAGCGGCAGGGCTTCTCGCGCCAGTTCATCGAGCGCCTGATCGTCCCCCAGGCCTCGGCCGTCTGGTCCGCCGACCCGGAGCAGATGTGGAGCTTCCCGGCCAGCTTCATGGCCGAGTTCTTCGACAACCACGGGATGTACTCGCTGCGCAACCGGCCGAAGTGGCGGACGGTCAGCGGCGGCTCGGCCCGCTACGTCGAGGCGATCGCCGCCCCCTGGCGCGACCGCGTCCGCCTGCGGGCGCCGGTGCGGCGGATCCAGCGGCTGCCGGACATGGTGCGGATCGAGGCCGACGGCTGCGAGAGCGAGGACTTCGACGAGGTCGTTGTCGCCACCCACTCCGACCAGGCCCTGGCCCTGCTCGGCGACCCGAGCGCGGCCGAGCGCGAGATCCTCGCCGCCATCCCCTACCAGCGCAACGAGGCCGTGCTGCACACCGACACGGCGCTGCTGCCGCGGCGGCGCCGGGCCTGGGCGAGCTGGAACTTCCACCTGGCCGGCGAGCCCGCCGGCGGCACCACGGTCACCTACTGGATGAACAACCTGCAGCGGCTGCGCTCCGAGCACCAGATCCTGCTGACCCTCAACCGCGGCGGCGAAATCGACCCGGACAAGGTCCTGCGCCGGATCTCCTACGACCACCCCGTCTACACAAAGGAGGGGGTCCACGCGCAGGCGCGCCACGCCGAGATCAGCGGCGGCCCCAGCCGCACCCACTACTGCGGCGCCTACTGGGGCTGGGGCTTCCACGAGGACGGCGTCGTCAGCGCCCTGCGCGCCTGCGAGGGGATCGCCGCCGCCGAGCGGCCGGCGCTGCGGGTCGCGGCATGACCGCCTCGGCCCTATACGAGGGGACGATCCGCCACCGGCGCTTCGAGCCGGTCGAGCACTCTTTCCGCTACCCGCACTTCTTGATGTACCTCGACCTCGACGAGCTGCCCGCGGTGCTCGACCCCTACCCACTCTGGTCGGCCCGCCGCCCCGCTCCCGCCCGCTTCCGCCGCGAGGATTTCATGGGCGACCCGGCGCGGCCACTGGCCGAGTGCGCCCGCGAGACCGTGCGCGCGGCGACCGGGCAGGAGCTGGCCGGCCCGGTCCGGCTGCTGACCAGCCTGCGCTACCTCGGCCACAGCTTCAACCCGGTCAGCTTCTACTACTGCTTCGACCCGGCCGGTGAGAGGGTGGAAGCGGTGATCGCCGACGTCACCAACATCCCCTGGGGCGAAGCCCACCCGTATGTCCTCGTCCGGGGGGAGAATCAGGGCAAGGTGCTCGCCGACGAGCTCGACAAGGAGCTGCACGTCTCGCCGCTGATGGGGATGGACCAGACCTATGCCTTCCGCGCGACCGAGCCCGGCCGCGAGCTCGTCGTCCAGATCGAGTCGCGGCCCGAGAGCGGCGGCGGCAAGGCATTCGACGCGACGCTCTCGCTGCGCCGCCGCGAGCTCAGCCGCGGCCTGATGAACAGGATGCTGGCCCGCTATCCGGCGATGTCGCTGCAGGTCGTCGCCAAGATCTACGCCCAGACGCTGCGCCTGAAGCTGAAGGGCGCGCGCTACTTCCCCCACCCCGAAGGCCGCAAGCCGAAGGGGTTCCTGGCCCCGTGAGCGTGCGCGACACAGCCGCCCGCGCCGCCGTCTCCCAGGTGCTGAGCCGCCTGCGCAGCGGCCGGATCGAGGTCGTTGAGGACGGCCGCGCCCGCGCCTTCGGCCCCACCGACGCCGAGCTGCGGGCGACGGTCACCGTCCACGACCCGGCAGCCTGGCGCGGCCCGCTGCGCGGCAGCCTCGGCCTCGGCGAGACCTACGTCGACGGCCTTTGGGAGACCGATGACCTCGTCACCCTGATCCGGATCGCCGCCCGCGAGCTGCAGCGGCCCGGCCGCCTGCGCGGCGCGATCGTCCGGCCGCGCGGCCTTCTGCACCGGGCGCGGCGCCTGGTCCCGGAGAACTCGCGGCGCGGCGCCCGCGAGAACATCTCCGCCCACTACGACCTCGGCAACGACCTCTTCGCCGCCTTCCTCGACGAGCAGATGATGTACTCCTGCGCCTGGTTCCCGGACGAGGGCGCCGACCTCGAGCAGGCCCAGATCGCCAAGCTCGACCGCATCTGCGAGCGACTGCAGCTCGACCCCGACGACCATCTGCTGGAGATCGGCGCCGGCTGGGGCGGGCTCGCCGTCCACGTCGCCCGCGAGCGCGGCTGCCGGGTGACGACGACGACGATCTCGCGCGAACAGCACGCGCTGGCGCGGCACCGGGTGAGCGAGGCCGGGCTCGACGACCGGGTCACCGTCCTGCTCGAGGACTACCGCGACCTCGACGGCCGCTTCGACAAGCTGGTCTCGGTCGAGATGATCGAGGCAGTCGGCTGGCAGCACTTCGACGAGTTCTTCCAGCGCTGCGACAGCCTGCTCAGCGACGATGGGCTGATGCTGCTGCAGGCGATCACGATCGACGACCGCATCTACGAGGCGGAGAAGGGCGCGCGCAGCTTCGCCAACACCCACGTCTTCCCCGGCGGCTGCCTGCCCTCCAACGGATTGATCGCCGACTGCCTGCAGCGGGTGACGAGCATGCGGCCGGTCTGGACCGAGGACATCACCGCCCACTACCCGCCGACTCTCGCCGCCTGGCGCGAGCGCTTCCTCGGCGCCTGGGACCAGCTCCGCGCCCGCGGCTACGACGACCGCTTCCGCCGCCTCTGGACCTTCTATCTGAGCTCCTCGGAGGCGGGCTTCCGCGAGCGCCGGATCGCCGACGTGCAGGCCCTTTTTGCGAAGCCGGGGTGGCGGTGAGCGGCGAGCCGCTCCTGCTCCTGCACGGGCTGGGGGCGTCGACCCGGGTCTGGGACCCGGTGATCGAGCTGCTCGCGCCGGAGCGCGAGGTCACAGTCCTCGACATGCCGGGGTTCGGCAAGGCGCCCGGCCTTCCGGCCGGGGTCGAGCCGACCGCGGCCAACCTGGCGGCGGCGATCCACCAGTGCTGCGAGCAGCTCGGGATCGAGCGTCCCCACGTTGCCGGCAACTCGCTCGGCGGCTGGGCAGCGCTGGAAATGGGCCGCGCCGGCTGGGCTGCCTCGGTCACCGCCCTCTCCCCCGCCGGCCTCTGGCGCCGACCGCTCGGCGACCGCAAGGTCGACTCGCGGCGCTGGGCCCGGCGGCTGCGCCCGCTTGTCGCCCTGGCGCTGCGCTCGCGGCCGGCGCGCGAGCGGATGCTCGCCACCTTCGCTGCCAAGCCGGAGCGCATCCCCGCCGCCGCCGGCCGCGAGCTGGTCCTCGGCTGGATCGACTCCAACGGCTACGACGGCGCCAACAAAGCGATGCGGACCCACGTCTTCGAGCCCGCCGACTACCCCGAGGACGTGCCGGTCACCCTCGCCTGGGGAGCACTCGACCGCCTCGTCGCCCCGCCGCGGCCGGAGCGGCGCCCCGCCGACGCCCGCTACGTCGAGCTGCCCGGCGTCGGCCACACGCCGATGTGGGATGACCCGGAGCTGGTCGCCGCCACCCTGCTCGAAGGCAGCTCGGTCCCAGCTGCCGCCTGAGTTCTGGGAGAGTTGGAGGACGCCAGCAACCCGGAGGGAGCAGTCGAGTGATCATCGAGCGCACCGAGAACCCGCAGTGGCTGTCCAACGCCTACCTCGTCGCCGACCCTGACAGCGGCAAGGGCGTGCTGATCGACGGCAACGACGACCTCGCCCCCCTGCTGGCGCGCGCCGAGAGCGACGGGATCGAGATCACCCACATCCTCATCACCCACCCCCACGGCGACCACATCGCCGGCCTCGCTGCCGCCCGCGAGCAGCTCGGCGGCGTGCCGATGGTCGCCCACGCGGAGACCGCGGCCGAGATCGAGGAGGAGGTCGCCGAGACGATCGCCGACGGTGGCAGGCTCAGCACCGGCGGCCTCGACTTCGAAGCAATCCTCACTCCCGGCCACGCCGCCGGCCACCTCGCCTTCCTCGTCAACGACAGCGACGTCTTCACCGCCGACGTCCTCTTCAAGGGCACGGTCGGCGGCACGATGGCGCCGGGCGCAAGCGGCTTCGCCGACCTCAAGTCCTCGGTGATGGAGCGGCTGATGAAGCTGCCGCCGCAGACCACGGTCCACCCCGGCCACCGCGAGCCGACCACGATCGGCGCCGAGTGGGAGGGCAACCCCTTCGTGCGGATCTGGCGCGGCCTCGACAGCGAGGGCGACGAGCAGTGCACGGTCTGGGGCCGCGAGGCGACCCTGAAGCTGTGGGCGCCCGACTACGACGGCGGCAACAAGGCCTGGGTCCTCTTCGGGGACACGGGAGAGGACGCGATCGTCGGCGGCTCCCAGGTCGAACGCGGCTGAGATTGCGTTTAGCCCCGCATAGAGGGGTCATACGCAATCTCACGAGAAGAGGCCCCGCCGGAGCGGGGCCTCTCGTCTGCCAGGGAGTGGGCGGGGGCTACTTGATGACCGCTTCCATCAGGATCCAGCAGCCGTCGGTGCTGCTGGCGGCGGTGAAGGGGCCACCGGACATCAGCGACGGTGTGTAGAGCAGGGTGTTGCGGCCGCCCGAGGAGCAGCGGATCATCGAGGTGATGTTGCCGCGCAGGGCGAGCTGCTGGCCCTTCTGGACCGGGACGTTGACCGGGAAGGACTCGACCTTGTAGCTGCCGCTGTCGTAGTTGGCTTCGGTCTGGCCCGTGTAGGAGATCGTCGGGCCGGTGTAGACGACCTTGGCGTCATCGGTCGTGAACGCGGTCGAGCGCTTGACCTTGGCGATCTGGAGCTTGAAGCTGCCAGGGCCGCCGGCGATCAGCCGGATCTTCTTGATCGTGCCGGTCTTCGGGGCCAGTTCGCCGCCGTCGGGGCGGCCGTAGGCTTCGTTCTGGATCATCGTGCAGGCGGGGCCGGGGGTCGCGGTCTGGTTGCAGGTGAGGCCGGGCAGCGAGTTGGACGGCTGCACCGTCGGGTTCAGCTTGGCGCCGAACTTGACCGGGGCCGAGGCGATGCCGGCGGCCGGGGCGACCATCAGGGCGACGCTGGCGAGGGCGGCGAGCAGGCCGGTGCTGCGGGCGATCTTGCGGGCTGTAGGGCTTGAGTTGTTCATCGTGATCCTCCTGTTTGCGTTTGGACTTGCTGTCTGGAACCAGCTTCGCCCGGCGCAGCGGTTCCAACCAGAGACCCCAGGGGTGAACCTGCTCACCCCTTGCCAGCGCGGGTCTTAGGATCAGCGCGATGACCAGCGCCCCCGAGCTCAAGGCCCAGATCGAAGCCGAGCGCGAGGGCCACCCCTTCCTCGTCTTCCGCGACGGCGGCGACGCGCAGCGGATCGTCGCCGTGCAGGAGGGGACGACCGAGCTCTGGGTCGGCCGCGGCGGCTCGGCCGACGTCCGCCTCGACTGGGACGAGGAGGTCTCCGCCCTGCATGCCCAGATCGAGGTGGTCCGCGACGAGTGCACCCTGCTCGACGACGGCCTCTCCCGCAACGGCTCCTTCGTCAACGAAGAGCGGGTCCAGGGCCGGCGCCGCCTGCGCGACGGCGACACCCTGCGCTTCGGCCGCACCACCGTCCTCTACCGCCGCCCGGGCGAGTCCGCCCCGGAAGCGACCGTGCTCGCCGGCGAGGTGCCAGCGGCGGCCACCGTCTCCCCCGCCCAGCGCCGCGTCCTGCTCGCCCTCTGCCGCCCTTATAAAGACGGCGGCGCCTTCGCCACCCCGGCCACCAACCAGGCGATCGGCGCCGAGCTGCACCTCAGCGTCGACGCGGTCAAGACCCACATGCGCGCCCTCTTCGAGAAGCTCGGGGTCGAGGCGCTGCCGCAGAACCAGAAGCGCGTCGCCCTGGTCGAGCGGGCGCTGCAGAGCGGCGTAGTCGCCAAACGCGACCTCTAGCCGCCCGACATCCTTTAGCGATTTCCTGCACATTGGACAGATGTGCGATTGGCGGTTTGGCTTCAAACCCCCAGACTGGCTGGCCTGATGCCGGGCCTGGGACTCCTACACGCGCTGATCGTCAGCGCCAACATCGAGGAATTCGCCTTCAACTGGTACCCCGTCTTCGGGGTCGTCTTCATGTTCGGGCTGCTGGCGATCTTCGTCCTGCTGCTGCGGGGGACGATGGGCTCGACCAGGCCGGAGACGGTCAAGGCGAGCAAGACGACGCCTGTCCTCTGGGAGGACGTGCAGGGCGTCGACGCCGCCAAAGACGAGCTGATGGACGTCGCCGAATGGCTGCGCGACCCGGACCGCTTCAAGGCGCTCGGGGCCAAGCCCCCGCGCGGGGTGCTGCTGTTCGGCCCTCCCGGCACCGGCAAGACGATGCTGGCCCGCGCCGTCGCCGCCCAGGCCGGGGTCGACTTCTTCGCCGCCTCGGGCTCGAGCTTCGTCGAGATGTTCGTCGGCCGCGGCGCCGCCCGCATCCGCCGGCTCTTCAAGGAGGCGCGCAAGTCGGGCCGCGCCGTGATCTTCATCGACGAGCTCGACGCCGTCGGCGGCGCCCGCAGCGGTGGTGGCGGCGACGGCGGCACCAGCGAGCGAGAGCAGGCCCTGAACCAGCTCTTGGTCGAGCTCGACGGCTTCGAGCGCGACTCCGGCACGGTGATCGTGATCGCCGCCTCCAACAACGTCGACAAGCTCGACCATGCGCTGCTGCGGCCGGGCCGCTTCGACCGCCAGGTGCTGGTCGCGCCGCCCGACCGCGACGGCCGCGAGGCGATCCTCAAGGCCCACGCCAAAGGCAAGCCGCTCGGCCCCGACCTCGACCTCACCGACGTCGCCCGCAAGACCACCGGGATGACCGGCGCCCAGCTCGCCAACTCGCTCAACGAGGCGGCGGTCATCGCCGGGCGGGCCGAGCGCAAGTCGATCAGCCGCGACGACCTCGACGAGGCGCTGCTGCGCCAGGCGGTCGGCTCCCAGCAGGCGCGCCGCCTGAGCTCCAAGGAGCGCCGCATCGTCGCCTACCACGAGGCGGGCCACGCGCTCTGCCGGCGGCTGCTCGGGCTCGACCCGCCGGAGATCCTCAGCATCGTCCCGCGCGGGCCGGCGCTCGGCTTCGTCGGCCACTCGCCGCAGGAGGACAGCTACATGAAGTCCCGCAACCAGCTCTGCGACGAGATCGTCACCCTGCTCGGCGGCCGCGCCGCCGAGGAACTGGTCTTCGGCGAGTCCTACTCGGGGGCGGTCGACGACCTCAACCGGGTGCAGCTGGTCTGCAAGCAGATGGTCGCCGAATTCGGGATGGGCGTCTCCGCCGACCCCGCCGGCGAGGCCCCGATCGCGATGCCGACCGGCGACTACGCGCTCTCCGACCAGACCCGGCGCGACGTCGACCTCGGCGCGATGGCGCTGGCGCGCGAGGCCTACGGCCGGGCGCGGCAGCTGCTGCACGCCAACCGCAAGTGCCTCGACAACCTGGCGGCCAACGCGCTCGAGCGCGAGACGCTGACCCGCGAGGAACTCGACGAGATCTTTGCCGCGCACGATCTGCGCGAGCCCGCCCCCTCCGCCGGGGCCGGCCGGGCGCTTGTCGCCCTCTCCCGCGGCGAGTAGCATCGGCGGTCGATCGTGACCGCCAAAGGCGCAGGCCTCTACTACTTCCCACCGGGTCACTCGATGGCGCGCCGGGTCCACGGCGACCGCGCCGTTGGACTGCTCTACGGCCAGCGGGCGCTGCTGATCGGGGCGCTCGAACCGCTCACCTACACCGGCACGATGCTGAGCACCAAGGCCGGCGACCGCCCCTTCGAGCGCCTCGCCCGCACCGCCAAGATCCAGGAGACCGTCTTCCTCGGTACCCGCGCGGAAGCCGACGAGGTTCTCGGCGCGGTGGACCGGCTGCACCAGAAGATCAAAGGCACGCTGCCCGAGGACGCCGGGGCCCACGCCGCCGGGACCGCCTACTCGGCGCTCGACCCCGAGCTGATGCTGTGGACGCTGGCGGTGATCGCCGACTCCGGCCGCGAGATGTACGAGACGATGGTGCGGGCGCTCTCCGAAAGCGAGCGCGAGGCGCTCTGGCAGGACTACGTCCGCTTCGGCGAGCTCTTCGGGCTGCCGCGCAGCGAGGTCCCCTCCAGCCACCGCCAGTTCAAGGCCTGGCTCGACCAGCGGCTCGCCTCGCCCGACCTGCACGCGACCGAGCACGCGCTGGAGATGGCGCCGCTGGTCGCCTTCAAACAGCCGGTGCCGGCCGCCGCGCGGATGAATCTGGCGACCCAGAACCTGGTGATCAAGGGCACGCTGCCACCGCGGGTGCGGGAGATCTTCGGCATCCCCTGGAGCCGCGCCCATGAGGCCGCTTTCCAGGCCGCGGCCTCCTCCCACCGCCGCGCCCGCCACCTCTTCCCCCGTCAGATGCGCCGCGGCCGCAACGACGTCTTCTTCGATGTCGTGACCAAGGCCGAGAAGCTGCGCGGCGGCACGAAGACGCCGCAGCTCGGCGCCAGCGCCTAGAGCCAAGCCCTCCTCGCTCTAGCATCGGCCAGATGAGCGCGCCCGAGACAGCTCGCTGGTGGTCGATGCGGCCGGCGCAGAATCGCAAGCCGGCCACCTACCGCTGCCCCTACTGCGGCAACCACCTGCCGGCGCTGAGCGAGCACGTGCTGGTCGCGCCCGAGGGCGACACCAGCCGCCGCCGCCACGCCCACACCGCCTGCGTCCTCGCCGAGCGCAAAGCGGGCCGGCTGCCGACCGAGGAAGAGTGGCGCAAGACCCAGCCCCGCCCACCGTCGCTCTGGAGGCGCCTGTGCTCGAGCTTCTCGCGGTAGCGGCGGCCGGCGCAGCCGCAGGCGCCTCCAACGCGATCGCCGGGGCCGGCTCGCTGATCACCTTCCCGACCCTGGTCGCGCTCGGCGTCCCGGCCCTCTCGGCGAACGTGACCAGCACCGTCGGCCTGATCCCCGGCGCCGCCGGCGGCGCGTTCGGCTACCTCGACCTGCTGACCGACCGTCGCGACCGCCTATTCCGCCTCGCGATCCCCTCGCTGGCCGGCGCCGTGATCGGCACCGCCCTGCTGCTGAAAACGGCGAATAGCACCTTCGAGGTGATCGTCCCCTTCCTCGTCGCCGGCTCCTGCCTGCTGCTGCTCTTCCAGCCCTGGCTCACCGCCCGCATGACCCATGCCGGTAACGAGCACTCGCCCTACCTGACGGCCGGCCTAGTCTTCGCCGGCGCCTACGCCGCCTACTTCGGCTCGGCGGTCGGCATCCTCCTGCTCGGCCTGCTCGGCCTCTTTGTCGCCGACTCGATGCAGCGCCTGAACGGGATGAAGATCGTCCTCGCCGGCCTCGCCAACCTGCTGGCGGCAACCGCCTACGCCTTCCTCGCCACAGTCAATTGGCGCTACGCCATAGCCCTGATGATCTCCTCCCTGATCGGCGGCCAGCTAGGCGCCCGCCTAGCCCGCCGCATCTCCGGCGAAACCCTGCGAGTGGTGATCGCGGTGGCGGGACTGTTCGTCGCGGCAGTGCTGGCCTGGCGAGTGTTTGGCTAACCCGGGCTCGACGTCGGATCCGAGACCGGAAGACCAAGGTGAGCTGTCAATTAGCGGCCATCGCCATCGTCGCCTCCGGATTGGTCTCCTGCCAGGGCGTAAACCCCGCTTAGCGGCGTCTCCTCCAAGAGCCCCTTCTCCTCCAAGCGCTCAACACACCGACCGACCTCGCCGGAGTCCAGCCTCAACGCCGTTGAAATCTCGGCACCCGAGACTGGCCCCGCTTCAGCGAAGTAGCAGAAGACCACTACCCAACTGGAACCCAGCTCGTTGGTGAGACTGAGGATGAGTTCCAGGCGCTGCCAGAAGCTCTTGCCGGCCACGGCAACCCACTCCGCGCATATCTCTAGCTCATCCCTAAGCCTCAGCCCGAGTTCTATGTCGTCTTCTGGTCGAGGCTGGCCGGTCAAGTTGCTCTCTTTCTCTTGACCCTGGGGCGAGAGTCAACGTTCTCGGTGGCCTTCAGGACAACGGCGATCCACTGCGTGTCAGCGACGACGTCAGTCGGCTTGTAGAAATGCTCAAAAGCGCCTCGGTTTCGACGCCTCTCGACTAGCTCAAGCATCCCAAAGCCCGCCAGCACCCTGAAGTGGTACGCCACGCTGGAGAGGCTGAGTTCAAGCGCGTTGGAGACTCTGTTGGGACTCGTGCGCCTGCCCTGGTCGTCGATAGCCCGGAGCACCTTCCGGCGCATTCTGTGATCGAGAGCCTTGAGCAGCACCTCCGCATCTGGCTGTCCTTCTTCGTTCTTGTCCTCGCCCATCGGCTCTTGGTCCCTTCGTCACCGATCCCTTCGTTTTGGATCGAACTTTCTGCCTGTTCGGCGATCCTTGCGCATTGATCCAGCGCCTTTCTAGGGACAATCGCTTGACCGCGAAGTTGATCTCGCTCAAAGAGAACGCAGACGTTCTACAGTCAGGCCGCCGCTGAAGGCGGGGCCAGGCCCGCACTCGAAATGCAAGCGGAGCCTGACCCCACTACGCACTTCTAGCTGCCCTTCTTGATGGCTGCGACTGGCAGCACTACCTGCTCAACGATGTTGATCTGCATGTGGCCTCACCCCCTCCCCATGCGTCGGTCGGCTTCAGGCGGTGGGTCCGACCCCTGCGCTTCCGAAGCCATTCCCACGGCCCCCTGCCTCAGCATCGCTCAAAAACCCCGTCTCAATCAATTTCCTTGACTGAGACGCCGGATTGCAGGAAAGACGCCGACTAAACTGCTCGCCTCCCTCACTCAAACTTTTTGGAGGCATTCCTTGAGCAAGCGAGCCATCCCGACCCTTCTCAGCCCCCGACTCGTCAAGGCGATAGCCCACCCCACGCGGCTACATGTGCTGATGGCCCTTGAGAACCGCGTCGCCAGCCCGAGCGAACTGGCAAAGGAATTGGGGGAGACGACCCGGCACGTCGCCTACCACGTCAAGAAACTCCTAGACCTAGGATGCGTTGAACTGGTCAGCATCGAGCCAGCGGGGAACGGCCGGGTAGTGAAGCACAACTACACGAGCACCCAACGCCCTTATTTCGAGCAGGATGATTGGGAGCAGCTGAGCGACAAGCAGAAACACGGCGTGGTGATGACTTTCATGTCCAAAATCTCTCAGGACGTGTCTCTAGCGATGGCTGGCGGGACGTTCAATGACCCAGACGACAACCACATCAGCCGAACACCGATGACCGTGGATGACGAGGGCTGGCAGGAAGTGACCGCCCTCCTCGACGGCACCGCCGCCAAGCTACAGGCCATTCAGGAGAAGGTCATTCTCCGCACTCAGGACCCGAAGGTGAAGATCATGCGCGTGAAGGTCGCGATGATTCAGTTCCGCTCTCCAAGCGACAAGGATTAGCGGTTATCAGCCGCCCGCAAAGCAGGCGGTCAATGGACTTGGTAGCCGGAATACCTACAGCTCGGCGGGCGTTGGGAGCCAGTGCTGGCGGACTGAAGGCATGGGCGCTGACGGGATCGAACCGCCGACCTTTCGGGTGTAAACCGAACGCTCTCCCAGCTGAGCTAAGCGCCCCGGGTGGTTCGATTATCGCTTACTTGAGGGCAGTGCAGGGCTTGAAGACAGTGCCGCTGAGATATGTGCCGTCGTTGAAGCTGAATTCGCCGCGAGCCTGTAGGCGGCCCGTTTCGCAGCGCGCGTTGACGTAGCTGTGGCGCTTGCCCTTGTAGATCCAGTTGCGGCCGATGCGGAGCCAGCCGGAGATCGGAATGCCGCTGCCGCCGGCGAGCTTGGGGATCTTCGCTTCGGTCCGGTAGCCGTAGACCCCGTCGTTGATCCGTTCGATCACGATCGGGACGACGAAGGTCGTCGGGGCCGGGACCGTGGTGTAGGCGTGGGCGTAGACCGTGGGGTTGCCGCCCTTCTTGGGCCCGTTGAAGAGGGTGATCGGCGAGGAGACCGGGATCGGCGCCTGTTCGGGGAAGGCGACGATCGCATGGCCGTAGCCCTTGCCGACGATCGCGCCCGGGCATGCCTTGCGCGCCTGCGAGACGGTGGTGGCCTGAAGCCTGCCCGAGGGGCAGACCGGCAGGCCAAGCGTCTGCACTGAGCCGTGACGGTCGAACTCGAGCGTGATCGTTTTCAGGATCGGCGGCAGCGCCCCGGAGGCGGTGGATATCTTGCCGCCGCCGTGGATCGTGATCGGGGCATCCTGGTGCCGGGGCAGGGCCGTCGGCGTGAAGCCGCCGTCGCCGTGGATGACGATGTCCCCGGCGCGGATGATGAAACCGGAGGCCGTCGCAGCGCCGACCAGCAGCGCAAGCGCCGCCACGATCACAACCGCCCTTTTCCACCCCTTTCCCAACACCCTGTAAAGCAGGGTACGCCGATTTAGATTGACGTGGGAATAAGGGGAGCGGCGCCTAACGCGCGCGCACGCCCCAGCTCGGGGGGCCGGTCGAGGAGCCGTAGCCTTCTTCTTCGGTGCCGGTTTCGGTGAAGTCAGACAGGTGCGAGCCGTCGCTGCGCATCACCTGCAGGTCCGAGCTGGAGCGGCGCAAGCCGAGGAAGGCGATGTGCTTGCCGTCCGGCGCCCACGAGGGGCTGAAGAAGCACTCGCGGTGGTGGCATTCGGGGCTGTGGGTCAACTGCCGCACGTGGCTGCCGTCGGCGCGGGCGACGTAGATGTTGTTGCCGGGCTTGCGGTTGCTGGCGAAGGCGATGCTGCGCCCGTCGGGGGCGATGTCGGGTTCGGACTCGTTGCGCGGCCCGTCGATCAGCACCCGCTGGTTGGACCCGTCAGGGCGCATCGAGAAGATATCGCTGCGGTCGGTGCGGACATCGTGGTCGCGGTTGCTGGTGAAGGCGATCCACCTGCCGTTCGGGGCAAAGGTCGGGTCGTAGTCGCTGTAGGCGCCTTCGGTCAGCGCGTGCAAACCACTGCCATCGACGTTGACGATGAAGATGTGCGGGTGGCCGAACCCGACCATGCGGTCGAAGACGACCTTCTGCCCATTCGGTGAGAACGACGGGTTGAGGTCGCGGTTTTCCTCGCCGCTGGTCAGCGCCGTGACGCCGCTGCCATCGGCGTTCATCACGTAGAGGTGGAGGCTGTTGTGACTGCCCGCATCGCGATTCCCGGAGAAGACGATCTTCTGACCGTCAGCCGAGTAGGACGGGGACTGGTCGCCGGGGTCGCTGGTCAGCGACACGGGCGCCTGGCTCTGGCGCGGGCCGTGGATGTAGATGCCACCCGTGGTTTCGGTTTCGCTGGAGAAGCCGTGCGAGTAGGCGATCGGGCCGGGCGTGCCGGGGAAGGCGGCCTGCGCCGGAGCGGCGGCGACGGCAGCTGCCGCGAGGGCGAGCAAGGCGATCCAAGTGCGGGCGAGTGAGGTGAGGGCTGGTGTCTTCATGGGGATAACACTAGCCCCGGCGTGCGACCCGTAAGGGGACAACTTTGGCTCGGCTGCGAGAATCCGGGGTGATGAGATTCGAGGTCTTCTGGCGGGTGGCGCTGGTGCAGCTTGTCGCTGTCGCCGTGCTCTCGATCGCGCTGGCGATCGTCTTCTCGCACCAGTTCTTCGTCGACTGGGGCTGGATTGCGGGACCAGGCGCCTGGCTGCTCTGCGCCTGGTTCACCGCCCGCGTCGTCGGCCTGGCGGTGGGACCGACGATGCTTGGCGCGGTGCTGGCCGGGCTGGTCAGCCTGATCGGGGTCGTGATCGGCGCCCACTGGCTCGGCGCCATCGTCGCCGTCGGCCTGCTCGCCGCCTGGTGCGCCCGGTCTGAAAGCGCGGCATGGACCTAGGGCTCTCCGGCCGCGTCGCCCTGGTGATGGGCGCCAGCCGCGGAATTGGCGAGGCGATCGCCGCCGCGCTCGCCCGCGAAGGCGCAAAGGTCGCGATCGCCAGCCGCTCGACAGAGCGGCTCGACGAAGCGGCAGCGAAGATCGGCGGCGAGGTCAAGCCGTTCGCCGCCGACGCTTCCGACCTCGACCGGATCGCGGCCCTCCCCGCCGAGGTCGAGGCCGCCCTCGGCCCGATCGACATCCTCGTCGCCAACACCGGCGGCCCGCCCTTCGGCGGCGCCCTCGACCACGAGCTGGACGCGTGGGAGACCGCCTATCGCTCGCTGGTCCTGACTCCCCGGGTGCTGGCCGGCGCCGTCGTGCCGGGAATGCGCGAGCGTGGCTGGGGGCGGATCGTCAACGTCGGCTCCAGCTCGACCGTCGAGCCGATCCCCGGCCTCAACCTCTCCAACGCCCACCGGATGGCGGCGATCGGCTTCCTGAAGACGCTCTCGCGCGAAGTCGCCGGCGACGGGATCACGATCAACACCGTCGCCACCGGGCGCTTCGGCACCGAGCGCCTGGCGGACGCGGCGGGCTCGTTGGCCGGCGCCGAAGAGGCGGCGAAGACAGAAATCCCGGCCGGCCGCCTCGGCCTGCCCGAGGAGTACGGGGACCTGGTCGCCTTCCTCTGCTCCAACCGCGCCGCCTACATCACCGGCACCGTGATCCCAATCGACGGCGGCCTGCTCCACTCCGTTTAGGGGCCGATGGGCCTATAAGTGAACTATTAGGTCACTTATAGGCCCATCGACGGGCAGTTTTCAGTCGGCCGGACGCTCGCGCATTGAGGGAAAAAGGATCACGTCGCGCAGGGTCTTGGAGTCGGTGATCAACATCATCAGGCGGTCTACCCCGAGGCCGCAGCCGCTGGCGATCAGCATTCCGTATTCGAGCGCCCGCACGAACTCTTCGTCGTGGGGGTGGGGATCGTCCTCCGCTCCCTTTTCCTGTCGTTCGCGCTGTTCGACGAAGTGGCGGCGCTGTTCCTCCGGGTCGTTGACGTCGGTGCCGCCGCCGACGATCTCCATCCCGCCGACGATCCCGTCGAAGGAGTCGGCCAGCAGCTCCGGGAACTCGGGGTTGGGCTTGACCAGCGGCCAGATCGCGAGTGGCAGGTGGGTCAAGAAGGTCGGCTGGATCAGCTTCGGCTCGATCAACTTGCCCTGCAAGGTGTCGACGAGGCCGGCCCAGTCGTCGTCGGGAGCGGCGTCGTCGCCGGCCAGCTCGGCCAGCTCGTCGCGGCTCGCCTTGACGATGTCGACCCCGGTCTCCTCGAGGATCGCGTCGCGGATCGGGATCCGCGGCCAGGGCGGGGCGAAGTCGATCGTCTCGCCGTCGCGCTGCACCTTGGTCGTGCCGAGCACGCGCTCGACCACGCTGGAGACCATCGTCTCGGCGAAGTCCATGACGCCGCGGTAGTCGACGCCGCTGTTGAACCACTCCATCATCGTGAACTCGGGGTTGTGCTGGGGCGACATCCCCTCGTTGCGGAAGAAGCGCCCGAGCTCGTAGACGTTCTCGAAGCCGCCGACGATCACCCGCTTCAGGTAGAGCTCGGTCGCGGTGCGGAGGAAGAGGTTGCGGTCGAGCGCGTTGTGGTGGGTTTTGAACGGCCGCGCCGCGGCGCCGCCGGTCAGCCGCTGCAGGATCGGCGTTTCCAGCTCGACGAAGTCGTTCGAGTTCATGTGGTCGCGGATCGCGGTCAGCACCTTGGCCCGGGTCTTGAAGACCTCGCGCGAGCGCTCGTTCGCCATCAGGTCGAGTTCGCGCTGGCGGTAGCGGGTCTCGACGTCGGAGACACCGTGGAAGAGGTCGGGCGGGTCGGTCAGCGCCTTGGCCAGCAGCGTGCACTCGCGCACGCTGAGGGCGAGCTGGCCGCGCTTGGTCACGTAGAGGTCACCCTCGACCCCGACCTGGTCGCCGATGTCGAGGTCCATGATCCGCCCGTAGGCCTCCTCGCCGAGCGCGTCGACGCGGGCGTAGGCCTGGATCGAGCCGGAGAGGTCGCGGACGTCGAAGAAGGTCGTCTTGCCGTGGCCGCGGCGGTTGGTCAGCCTGCCGGCGACCCGGTAGGAGAACTCGGGATGCTCGCCCTCCCCCAGCTCGCCGGGATCGTGGGCGGCGTGGATCGCCTCGATCTTGGTCCGGTCGAGGAAGTCGCGGGGGAAAGGGTCGATCCCTTCCGCCCGCAGCCGCTCGACCTTGGCCCGGCGCTCGGCCTCGGTCGAGCCCGAAGCGGGCTCCGGCGGAGCGGGCGCGTCGGGCGCGTCACTCATCGCGTTGCTTCACGCTGAAACCGCGCTCATCGCGCGGTGCCGACAGTGACCCGCTCGCCGCCCATGTAGTCCTGGATCGTAGTCGCATCGCTGAGCAGTTCCCGCATCGTCGGACCGTGGTGGGTGTCGTGCTCCATCGCCATCCGCTGACCCGACGGCGTCTGTTCGATCAGGCCGCGAATCACGCCGAGGCCATCCTCGCCGCAGGCGCCAGTGACGGCGATCTTGGGCTCGGCCTTGATCTCGGGCGAGCGCTCGTCGATCGTCACCTCGGTCACGTAGGGGAGGTTGGCGAGGACGAGGTCGATCTCGCCGTCGAGCGAGTCCGGCAGCCCTTCGGCGACCGTCACCTCAAGTGGCAGCCCCAGCCGCTCGGCGTTCTCGCGGGCGGACTCGACCGCTTCCGGCGAGAGGTCCGAGGCGGTGACCCGCAGGTCCGGCCGCTCGCTGAGCAGGGCCAAAGCAACGGCGCCGGAGCCGGTGCCGACCTCGTGCACCCGGGCGCCCTGGGGCAGTTCGGCGGCGACCTCGACCAGCAGGCCGGTCTCGCGGCGCGGGATCAGCACCCGCTCGTCGATCACCAGCTCGATGTCGCGGAAGCTGGAGCGGCCGAGGATGTAGGCGATCGGCTCGCGCCCGACCCTGCGCTGGACGCGCTCGTCGATCGCGCTCGCGGCCTCTGGCGAGACCTCGTCCTCGGCGCCGGCCTCGAGTTCGGACGGGTTGAGCCCGAGCGCGTCGGCGACAAGCGCGTCGGCGTCGGCTTTCGGCGCCTCGCAGCCTGCCGCGGCGATCGCCTCCTCAGCCGCCTTCCGCACTGCGCTGACCGTCATCACCGACGGCTCTCCCTCGCTCTCAACCTCTACCGGTCCCACGACTACAGGCCTCCCTTTGGATTAACCACTTTAAGTTTCTTTTGCGATGGTAACAACAAGCTTTTGGGTCACGATGCCGCTTCAGGACTGGCCCTGAGCGGCGCATCCGCCCGGGCAAGAGTGCCATGGCGACGCCTGACGACGCCGATCCAGACCGCGCCGGCAAGCATCATCCCAAAGCTCTCCAACTGGGCGGACGTCAGCCCCAGGGCGACATCGCTGTTGCGGCGGAGGAACTCGACCAGGAAACGCTCGCTGCCGGCGTAGAGCAGGTAGATCGCGAAGAGGACGCCGGCCCGCACCCGGTCGCGCAACTGCCAGAGGAACCAGGCGCCGAGGCCCATCGCCAGCGTCTCGTAGATCGGGGTCGGATGGACGGTCTGGTCGGTCGGCACGGTGCCGTTGGGGTAGGCCATCGCCCAGGGCCCGTTCCAGGCCTTGCCGTAGTCGCCGTCGCCGGAGAGCTGGCAGCCACAGCGGCCGATCGCGTAGCCGAGGGCGAGGGCCGGCGCCGCCAGGTCGAGCAGGGCAAGGCCGAGGAACTTGCGCCACCAGGCCCAGAGCAGGACGGCGATCGCGCCGCCGATCGCGCCGCCGTACCAGACCAGCCCGGCCCCGGAGAAGAGCGTGCCGAGCAGATCGTGCTTGACGCTGGAGTAGTTCTGGACGACGAAGTAGACGCGGGAGCCGACGATGCCGCCGAACAGCGCCGCGAACCCCATCTCGTAAGCCCAGTCGGTTGGCCTGCCGATCTCCTTCAGCCGCCGCGCGATCAGGGCGCCGGCGGCAAGGAAGGCGAGCGCGAACATCAGACCGAAGGTCTGGAAGGTCGCCGGACCGATCTGGATCTCTGGGTACATGGGCCGGGGCTAGCTGGAGGCGAGCAGCGTCTCCAGCAGCGCCTTCTGCGTGTGGAGACGGTTCTCGGCCTGATCCCAGACGGCAGAGCGCGGGCCGTAGAGCACCTCGGCCGTGATCTCCTCGCCCGGGTGGGCGGGCAGGCAGTGGAGGACGACGGCGCCGTCTTTGGCGCCGGAGAGCAGGTCGGCGTCGATCCGGAAGGGGGCGAGGTCGGCGCGGCGGCGGTCGGCCTCGGCCTCGTCGCCCATGCTGACCCAGACATCGGCGTAGATCGCGTCGGCGCCGTCGGCGGCGGCGCGGGGATCGTCGGTCAGCTTCGCCCCGTGGCCCTCCTCGAGCTGGTAGCCGGGCGGAGCGGCGATCACGACCTCCATCCCGGCCAGCTCGCCGGCGATCGCCAGCGAGCGGGCGACGTTGTTGCCGTCGCCGACGTAAGCGAGGCGCAGCCCGCGCAGGTCGCCGAAGCGCTCGCGCATCGTCAGCAGGTCGGCCAGCGCCTGGCAGGGATGGTGAAGCGGGGTCAGGGCGTTGACCACCGGGACCTCGGCCTCGCGGGCCAGCTCGGCGACCGACTCGTGGGAGCCGGAGCGGATCACGATCGCGTCGAGGTAGCGCGAGAGCACCCGCGCCGTGTCGCCGACCGACTCGCCGCGGGAGAGCTGCAGTTCCTCGCCGCGCAACACGAGCGGGGTCGCGCCCAGCTCGGCGACGCCAACCTCGAAGGAGATCCGGGTCCGGGTCGAAGGCTTCTCGAAGACGAGCCCGATGCTGCGCCGGGCCAGCGAATCGGCGCCGACGCCCTCGCGCCGGCCCTGTTTGAGCTGCAGCGCTCGGTCGAGCAACTTGCCCAGCTCGAACGCGCCCAGCTCTTCGCCTGTGAGGAAGTCCTGCTTCAAGCGCTTGATACTAAGCCCGTGGACTTCACTGCCATCGGCTGGAACCTCTTCCACGGGCGCGATTTCCCGCCCGACCCGGCGCTCTTCACCTGGCGCTCGCGGCTGCTGCGGATCTGCGAGTCAAACGAGACCCACGTCCAGGTCAACCGCGGCCTGGCCAAGGAGTTCGCGGCGATGCTGGCCGACGCCAGCTGGGATGTCGCCCTGCTGCAGGAGTGCCCGCCCCGCTTCGCCGCGCCGCTGGCGGCGGCCTGCGGCGCCGAGGGCCAGCGGGTGCTGACCTCACGCAACTCCTTCGGCGCGCTGCGGGCGGCGGCGGCCCGTCTCAACCCCGACCTGATCGCCTCGGGCGAGGGAGGCTCCAACCTGACCCTGGTCCGCCCGGCGGGCGCCCTTGGCGCAATCTCCGAGCGGCGCGAGCTGGCGATCCACGAAGGCAAGCCGGAGCGGCGAGGGATGGCCTTCACCCGCACCGCCTCGGGCATCTGCGTCGCCAACCTGCACGCGACCAACGACATCCCCGACCTCGCCTGCGAGGACGTCCTGCTTGCCGCCCGCCAAGCAACCGAGTGGGCCGGCGACGCTCCGCTGCTGTTCGGCGGCGACCTCAACCTGCGCCCGGCCGAGAACCCGGATCTCTTCGCCGAGCTGGCGCAGCGCTTCGGCCTGGCAACGCCGACGACCGGCCCGCGGGCGATCGACCACCTGCTCGCCCGCGGCCTCGAACCGGCCGCGCCACCGGCGCCCTGGCTGCCCGAGCGGCGCGAGGTCCCAGCGGGCGGGCGAGCCCTGCGACTTTCCGACCATGCGCCGATTGAAGCGATGTTTCGACACCCCGCTGCCGCGGGGATGAGATAGTCAAGTCCCCACCCAGCGCAAAACTTCTCAGGAGGCAACAAACGATGGCAGCGAAAAAAGCCGACGCCAAAAAAAAGAGCGCCAGCAGCAAAAAAGCGAAAGCGGCGAAAAAAACGTCGGCGAGCAAACCGGCTGCGAAAAAAGCCAAAAGCGCCAAAGCTGCGAGTAAAAAATCTTCGGCCAAAAAAGCCTCCGCCAAAAGCGCGGCCCGAGGCAGCGGCCTCGACAAGAGCGTCGAGCAGTTCCGCGAGAGCCTCGAGCGCAGCGTCACCCTCAGCCGCGACCGCCTGCAGGAGGTCGTCGACGACGCCGTCAAGCGCGGCCGCATGACCCGCGGCGACGCCGAGAAGATGCTCTCCGACCTGGTCAACCGTGGCCGCCGCCACACCGACGGGCTGCTGAAGGAGCTTGAGCGCGTGATCAAACAGGCCCGCAAAGAGGTCGGCGGCCGTGCCGAGCCGGTCCGCAAACAGGCGACCCAGGCAGCGCGCCGCGCCCGCAAGAAGCTGAGCTAGTGGCGCAGGCCACCGGTGAGAAGCCGGCGGCCCGCAGGCGCAAAGGCGAGCAGCTCGAGGTCGAGATCGAGTCGCTCGCCTTCGGCGGTCGCGGAGTCGCCCGCGCCGACGGCTACGTCGTCTTCGTCGAGGGCGCCTTGCCGGGCGACCGGGTCCGGGCCGAGGTGACCAAAGCCAAGCGCAACTTCGCCGAGGCGCGGACGGTCGAGCTGCTCAGCCCCGGCGCCGACCGGGTCGACGACCGCTGCGTGCACGGCGGCGAGCCCTGCCCAGGCGCGCCCTGGCAGGGCCTGCCCTACGAGGCCCAGCTCGCCAGCAAGCAGGAACAGGTCGGCGACGCCCTGCGCCGGATCGGCGGCCTCGACGGCTTCGAGCTGGAGGCGATCGAGCCCGCGCTCGAACAGTGGCGCTACCGCAACAAGCTCGAATATTCGTTCGGCGAAGACGACGGCGAGGCGACCCTCGGCTTCCACGCCCGCGGCCGCTGGGACCTGATCGTCGACATCGAGGACTGCATGCTCGCTTCCGAGCCCGGCAACGCGGCCCGCAACAAGGTCCGCGACTGGGCCCGGCTGGAGGCGGTCCCTCCCTACGACCGCCGCAGCGAGAAGGGGACGCTGCGCAACCTGGCCGTCCGCGAGGGGCGTCGCAGCGGCCAGATCCAGACCCGCCTCGTCACCTCGGCGACCAACTTCCCGAAACCGCCGGTCGACCTCCACACCGCGATCGACGGCCCCTCGGGCGGCACCGACGGGCCAACCGGCGCGCTCGGCGAGGAGCGCCTGCGCGAGGAGCTCTGTGGGCTGAAGCTGGAGATGTCGCACAGCGCCTTCTTCCAGACCAACACCGAGATGGCCGAGCGCCTCTACGGCGTCGCCGGCGAGTACGCCGGGCTGAGCGGCAGCGAGCGGGTCTTCGACCTCTACTGCGGAATCGGCACGATCGGGCTGACGATGGCCGGCCGCGCCGGCGAGGTCTGGGGGCTGGAGATCGTGCCCGAGGCGATCGACGACGCGGAGAAGAACGCCGAGCGCAACGGGATCGAGAACGCCCACTTCCTCGCCGCCAACGCCCGCACCGGCGTGCGGCCGCTGGTCGAGCAGGCCGGCAAACCCGACGTGGTCGTGATCGACCCACCGCGGGCCGGGCTCTCGCAGAAGATCGTGCGCCGGGTTCTCGAGTGCGAGGCGAAGCGGATCGTCTACGTCTCCTGCAACCCGACCACGCTCGCTCCCAACGCCAAACAGCTCGCTGAGGCCGGTTATAGGCTGAGCCGCGTGAAGCCGGTCGACATGTTCCCGCAGACCCCCCACATCGAGTGCGTGGCGCTCTTCGAGCGTGAGTAACCGCGGCTTTGGAGTCGCGGCGGGCCTCGACCCCGAGGTGGCGCGGCCGCTCGCGGCCCGCTGCGCCGAGGCTGGCTACACCTCGATCTGGTCGAACGACCATCCGGGCGCGAAGGGGCTGGAGACGCTGGCCCAGTTCGCCGCCGGGGCGGCCCGGATCGAGCTCGGCGTCGCCGTGATCGCCCTCGACCGCACCCCCGCAACCGAGATCGCCGCCGACATCGAGCGCACCGGCCTCGACCCCACTCGCCTCTGGCTCGGCGTCGGCGCCGGCTTCTCGAAGAAGCCGCTGACGACGATGCGCGAGTCGCTGCCCGAGCTGCGCGAGAAACTGCCCGGCGTCCGCCTGGTCCTAGCCGCGATGGGCCCCAAGATGTGCGCCCTGGCCGGCAGCGATTACGACGGCGTCTTCTTCAACTGGATGACCCCAGCCTTCGCCGCCAACGCCCGCCAGCAGGTAGAGGCCGGCGCAAGTAAGGCGAATCGAGAGACCCCCCCAGTCTTCGGCTACGTCCGCACCGCAGTAGGCCCCGACGCCGCCGACCGCTTGGCCAAGGAGGAGTCCTTCTACCGCGACCTCCACCCCGGCTACAGAAACCACTTCGACCGCCTGGCCGAGCCCGAGGGCACAGTAGGAGTAGCCGCAGCCGACGGACCCGACGCCCAGTCCCAGCTAGCCGCCTACACCGCCCTAGACACAGTCGTAGTCCGCGGCCTAGCCAGCGCCAATATCGACGCAATGACCAAAGTGGCCGAGGCAGCCGCCGCACCCTGAGCGCGGTCAGGGAGGGGGCGGGGTGCCCCTCCCAAAGCGGCGTCCTGATTTTCGCAGCAGAGTTCTAAGCGAGAGACGCAGCGTCGGCGGCGAAAATCCCAGCGCATGGGAGGGGCACCCCGCCCCCTCCCAGTCCCACCACCATCAGTACGGCGGCAAATCCTCGTACCACTCCCCAAGCATCTTGAAAGCCCGCCAGAAGCGCTGCTTAGCGCCCTCCTCATCCAGCGAGTCATCGATGTCAGGGGTGTAGAGAGCGTCGATCGTCGGGGTGAAGGCCTGGATCTCTCCCTCGCGCCGCTCTACCGGTCGCGAGAGAGGGACCTGGAGGCCATTTAGCGTCCGCAGGGCAGGCTCGCCCATCACGACCATGATCTTTGGCTGCACGATCGCGATCTCCTCAACCAGGCGCCGGACGCAAGCTTCTGCGGCCAGCTCAGGCTCTGCTATCGGACACTTGGCACAAAGCGTGCCGTAGACGACAAGGGGATCGATCCCGAGTCGTTTGAAACTTTTCATCAGGGCGTTGCCGGCCCGGCCGTAGAAGGCGACGCCCTCTTCGATCTCCGCCGTCGCCGGCCCGTGCTTGAGCATGAAGACGTCGGCCTGCGGGTGGCCGGAGCCGAGCACCGGCATCAGCTTGCCGCGTGGGCAGTGCGGGCACTCCTGCAGCTCGCGGGTCAGATGGTTGAGCTCGCGGATCGCTCGCTCGAGGTACTTCTCTCTGATCTCGTCATCGGTCGTCGGCATCGGCGACGATTTCTTTGACAGCCCGGGCGCGGCTCCTTTGCGATCGCCCGCCTGCATCAGCTCTTGCTCGCCGAGCCGCGGCCGCGCGGCTTGCCTCCGCGCACCGGTTTGGCGTCTGGGACGCGGCGTTTGGGGGCCTTCGGCCGCCCCGCCGTCTGCAGCAGCTTCAGCGCCTGCACATAGACCAGGTTCTTGTGCTTGCGGGTGATGTCGGCGTCGCGCATCGCCTCGAGGAACTCGGCTGGGCCGTCGAAATCGTGGATTCGCACCCGCACGCTGCCCAATCCCTGGGCAACGTGGCTGTCAGAGCCGGCCCCGGGGACGATCCGATACTTGCTGGCGAAACGCTCGGCCTCCTCGTTGAAAGCGGTCAGCGCCACCCGCGGGTTGAAGACCTCGAGGATGTCGATCTCCTCGATCATGTCCAGCAAGTGCTCGTAGTCGGGCACCGAGTGGAAGCGGTCGAACGGGTGCGGGACGTAGACCAGCCCGCCCTGGCGGCGGATCTCGGCGATCGTCTCCGCCATCGTCAGCCCGCGCGGGATCTTCTCCTCGAGGAAGAGGCCGATCACCTCACCCTGCTCGGCGGTCTTCACCTCCTCGGCGACGATCACCTTGATCCCGCCCATCTCCTCGGCGATCCGGCGCGCCTCGAGGGCGCCGGAGACCTCGTTGTGGTCGGTGATCGCGATCGCCCCCAGCCCGCGGTCGCGGGCGGTCTTGAGCAGCACGTCGACCGGCGTCGCGCAGTCCGGCGAGTGGTCGGTGTGCATGTGGAGGTCGACCTCGATCAGCTCGCGGTCGGCGATCCGCGCCCGCACCTCGGGGTCGCCCTCGGGGTCGTGGCGGCGGGCGGTGAGGCGCCGGTAGAGCGCCTCCAGCTCGGCGGCGACCTGGGCCCAGTCGCGGCCGGGCCCGGCCGGCGCGATCAGCTCGTAATTGCCGGGGAAATAGCCCTCCAGCAGCTCTGCGGTCGCCGGGCTTGCGACGGTGCGGGCGTCGAGGCGGCCGAAGAAGATCTCGACCAGCGGCCGCGCCACCTGGGTCGAGAGCACCCGCTCCTGCGGCGCGTGGAAGCTGCCGACGTTGAGCGAGTGCGAGTGGCGCAGCGCCGCCGAGGAGATCGAGGGCGCGAAGGGCTCATGGACGTGGACGATGTCGAACTCGGTCGACCCCAGCAGCTTTTTGACCCGGTCGCCGGTGCCGAGCACGGTGACCGTGTGGCCGCGCCGCTCCAGCTCAGCCGAGACCCCCTGGACGAACTCGTTGATCGGGTTCTCGGCCCCCCGCGGGTGCGGGGTGACCTGAACGATCGAGAGTGGCTCGGCCGACACGAAGCAGGAGCATAAGAGCCCGCCAGAAGGCGGGCTCTCAGATCAGGCGCCGGCTTTGGTCTCGACGCTTGCCGGCGGCGTCGCGGCGGGCGCCGGCGGCTTCTTGCCGCGGGCGTTGGCGGCGATGAACTCCTCGGTCTTCTCCCGCGCTTCGTCGTCGGGCCGCTGGCTGTGCGGCGACTTCATCAGGTAGCTGGAGGGGCCGTCGAGCTGGCCGCTGACACCGTTGTTGAGGGCGAGCTTGATCGTCCTCACCGCGTCGATCACGACCCCGGCCGAGTTCGGCGAGTCCCAGACCTCGAGCTTGAGCTCGACGTTGAGCGGCACATCGCCGAAGGCTTTGCCCTCGAGCCGGATGTGGGCCCACTTGCGGTCGGTCAGCCAGGCGACGTAGTCAGACGGGCCGACGTGGACGTCCTCCTCGGGCAGGTCGTGGCCCATGATCGAGGTGACGGCGTTGGTCTTCGACTCCTTCTTGGAGGCGAGCCGCTCGCGCTCAAGCATGTTGTAGAAGTCCATGTTGCCGCCGACGTTGAGCTGGCTGGTCCGCTCCATCCGCACACCGCGGTCATGGAAGAGGCGGGCGAGCTGGCGGTGGACGATCGTCGCCCCGACCTGGGACTTGATGTCGTCGCCGATGATCGGCAGCCCGGCATCCTTGAAGCGCTTGTCCCAGTAGTCCTCGCGGGCGATGAAGACCGGCAGGCAGTTGACGAAGCCGACGCCGGCGGCCAGCGCCTGCTCGACGTACCACTTGACCGCGTCCTCAGAGCCGACCGGCAGGTAGCAGACGAGCACGTCCGCTTTGGTCTCTTTGAGGATGCCGACGATGTCGGCGGTCTCGCCTGGGGCTTTGGTGATTTTCTCTTTCAGGTACTTGCCGAGGCCGTCATGGGTCATGCCGCGCTCGACCTTGACGCCGAGCTTGGGGACGTCGGAGAACTTGATCGTGTCGTTCTGGCCCGACCAGATCGCGTCGGAGAGGTCTTTGCCGACCTTCTCGACGTCGATGTCGAAGGCGGCGACGAACTCGATGTCGCGGACGTGGTAGCCGCCAAGGTTGACGTGCATCAGGCCCGGAACTTCGTCAGCCGGGTCGGCGTCTTTGTAGTACTGGACGCCCTGGATAAAGGAATTGGCGCAGTTGCCGACGCCGACAATCGCGACGCGAACCTTCTCGTCCGGGCGGGCGGCGCCGTTGCTGCCGTTGATTCCGTTGGTCTCACTCATGAAATTAGAAGTCCTTCCTCGATGGCGCTAGGTGGCAGAACACACCCGGCGGGCCTACTGGTTACAGCTCAGGCTCGGCTGCGTCGTCTTCGGCGGCGACGGCTGCCTCGCTGGAGAGCTCGTTTCGAACATGCCAAACCCGCTGGATCACGGTGACGATGGTCAGCGCTGCGATCACGTAGATCGCCGGCGCCAATAACTCGAAATCACCGAGCCCAGCGCCCTTGGCAAAGACCAAGCCGATGGAGAGTATGACTACCCGGACGGGCCTTGTGGCAAGCCCGACCTTGCACTCGACGCCGAGCGCCTCGGCCCGGGCCCGGGTGTAGGAGACCATCAGCGAGCCGAGCACCGCGACCACGCACATCGCGGCGGCGAAATCGTCGCCGATCGCGGCGAAATAGCCGGCGACGGCAGCCAGCACGATCCCCTCCTCGACCCGGTCCAGGGTCGAGTCGAGGAAGGCGCCGAAAAGGGTCCCCTTGCCCGACATCCGCGAGTAGCGGCCGTCGAGCGTGTCCATCACCGAGCCGAGGATGAAGGCGACCCCGGCGAGGAAGAAGAGCCGCTGGGTGACAAGCGCGGCGGCGACCAGGTTGCCGAAGAGGCCGACCAGCGAGATCGCGTTCGGGGTCAGGCGCGACTCGATCAGGCGGCCGCGGGCATAGGCCCGAAGCTCCTGCCCGTTGCGGGCCTGGCGGCCGTTGCGGCGGCCGCCCGGGGCCGTTGGCGGCGCCGAAGATTCCATTGCCGTGAGGCTATCGCCTGCCAGGGGCGGCAGAGGCTAGGCCTCCGCCTCCTTGGGGAAGCGCGAGCGCCAGGCCCAAGCCTCGGGGCGGGCGCGGGCAAGCAGGCGCGAGGCGACCAGGGCCGAGGTGATGGCGACGCCCCAGCCGAGGGCGACGTCGACCCAGTAGTGGTTGGCGGTGACGATCACGACCCAGGCGATCAGCAGCGGCCAGCAGGCCCAGAACGTTTTCGGGATCCAGGTGCGGCAGACCTTGAACCCGGTGGCGCCGATCATCAGGGCGAAGGCGCAGTGCATGCTCGGCACTGCCGCATAGGGGTTGATGAAGACCTTCGCCAGAGTCGAGTCGTGGTTGACGTTGGAGAAGTCGACGATCGTGTCGACGAAGCCGTCGTGGGGGAACATCCGCGGCGGCGCCGTCGGGAAAGCCGTGTAGCCGACCAGGGCCAGGCCCATCGAGACCACGAACATGTTGCGGACGAAGTAGTAGGACTCGTTGCGGAAGAGGTAGAGCCAGATCAGGAAGCCGAGCGCGATCGAGAACTGGGCATTGAGATAGAGCTGGTTGGCGAGGTCGATCGTCCAGTGGGCGGGCAGGAAAAAGGCCTGCAGGCTGGGCTCGAAGAGGGTGTGGGTGGAGCGCTCGAAGTCGATCACCTGGGCGCCGTGGGCGATCGCGTCGGCGCGCTGGGAGTCGGCGATGCCGCGGACCAGCTCATAGGCGGCGTCGACCCCGACGAGGATGCCCAGCTGGCGGCCGGCGTCGCCCCAGCCTTTGGGCAGCCTGGCGGTTGCGCGAGCGAAGGCACGAGACATCGGCTAATTGTAATTCCCTGGTTAACGCGGGCTGACTAGGCCAGGAACCGGAGAATGCGGTCGATCAACTTCGGGTCCTCGACCCAGGGCCAGTGGCCCAAGCCGTCGAGGACCTCGAGCTCGGCGTCGGGAAGGGCTCTGGCGTAAGCCTCGCCGAACTTGAGCGGGAGGTAGATGTCCCGGTCCGCCCAGAGAACCAGCGTGGGGCAGGCGAGCCTGCCCAGCTCCCTGCCGGCGCCCGCCAGGCGCCTGGGGTCGGCGTGGCGGTAGAGGGCCAGGGTCGCGTCCTTGGTGCCCTTGTCCCAGTGCTTCCAGACCAGGTCGATGAACTCGGGTGGCATCGGGCCGCGGTCGCCGCGGGCCTGCCGCATCAGCAGCTCGAAGCCGGGCTTGGCCGTGGTCGCGTTGACGAACTCGCCGAGCGGGCGGCGGCGCCAGAGCTGGGCGACCCAGTGCCAGCGGTAGCCCGGCAACAGCGGCACGGCATCGGCGATGACCAGCTTCTCGACCAGGTCCGGCCGCCCCTGCGCTCCGATCAGCGCCAACACGCCCCAGTCGTGGACCAGGAGCTTGCGCTGGCCGATCCCGAGCTCGTCCAGGCAGCGCTCCAGCAAGGCCGAGAGCCCGTACATCGAGTAGTCGAAGCTGCGCGGATCGGGCTTGTCGGACCGCCCCCATCCCGGCATGTCGATCGCGATCCCCGGCGCGCTGCTTCGCTCCATGAACGGCGCCCATTCCTCGCCGTGGGTGGGGTTGCCGTGGCAGTAGACGATCGGCGTGCCCTCGCCCTCGGCGCGGCGGTAGAAAACCTTGACGCCATCGACGCTCAGCTCGGCCTCTTCGATCTTTGCCGCCATCCGCCGAACCCTACGGCCGGCTCGCGGCTAGGGTCCGCCCATGCCCTGGAAGCGCCCTGACAAACGCCGGGTCCGGGCGATCCGCGATCGCCTGCGGGAGATGTACGGGGTGCCGGTCAACGAGCCCCACCGCCAGCCGATCGCCGAGCTGATCAAGACGGTCCTCTCCCAGCACACCAACGACCGCAACCGCGATCGCGCCTTCGCCGCCCTGCGCGAGCGCTTCCCGACCTGGGAGCAGGTGCGCGACGCGCCGGTCGGAGAGATTGAGGAGGCGATCCGCCCCGGCGGCCTCGGCAAGCAGAAGGCGCCGCGGATCCAGGCGATCCTCGGGCAGCTCGGCGAGGACCTCGATCTCGACTGGACCGAGACCGCCCCGCGCGAGGAGTCGCTCGACTTCCTCCTCGCCCTGCCGGGGGTGGGCCGGAAAACCGCTGCCTGCGTGCTGATCTTCACCTGGGGCATCCCCGAGATCCCGGTCGACGTCCACGTCCACCGGGTCGGCGGCCGGCTCGGCCTCTTCCCGGCGAAGGCCTCGTTTGAGCGCGCCCACGACGAGATGCTGGCCGTCGTCGAGCCCGCCGATGCCTACGAGCTGCACATGAACCTGATCCGCCACGGGCGCACGCTCTGCCGCCCAAAGCCACGCTGTGAGGAATGCGAGCTGCGGCGGATGTGCCCCTGGTACCGCAACGAGCGCCGGAGCGCCAGTAGTATCTCCGCCGCCGGTCGGCTGGATTGACCCGTGGATCGGCCCACAAACAGCGAATGAGCAAACGCACTTTTGTCATCTTCGGACTGCTGGTCGTGTTTCTCGCGGTCCTGATCCCCTGGCTCGCCTTCCGCGACCGGGGCGATGCCGCGACCGGCGCCCAGGACGTGGCCGCCAACCTGAAGGGCGGCCAGTCGCTGTTCCAGACCAACTGCGGCACCTGCCACACGCTCTACGCGGCGGGCACCGACGGCAACTACGGGCCCAACCTCGACATCCTCCTCGCCCCGCTCGGCCCGCCGACCGGCAGCAGCGCAGAGTCGACGATCAAAGCGACCAAGGGCCGCGTCCTCAACGCGATCGAAAATGGCGTCGACAGCACCACGACCACCGGCCGCATGCCGAACGGCATCCTCAACGGCGAGCAGGCCCACGAAGTAGCCGAATTCGTCGCCCGCACCGCCGGCGAGGGCTGAGCGCGATCGACAGCGACGGAGCACCGAGGGCGCCGCATGGCGCCCTTTTCCGCCTGCTTGCAATCCCCTTGCGATCTGCCATACTGACACTTAGATTTCATAGCTAGTCAAGACGAAACCCCTGGAAGGACGCAAAAAATTGGGTAAAACGATTGGAATTGACCTGGGCACGACCAATTCGTGCGTGGCAGTCATGGAGGGTGGCGAGCCGACAGTTCTCGAGAACTCCGAGGGCGGCCGCACCACGCCGTCCGTGGTCGCCTTCACCGAGTCCGGCGAGCGGCTGGTCGGCACCGTGGCCAAGCGCCAGGCCGTGATGAACCCCGAGAACACGATCTTCTCGATCAAGCGCTTCATGGGCCGCAAGGAGGCCGAGGTCAAAGAGGAGGAGACGATCGTCCCCTACGAGGTCGTCGCCGGCGACAACGGCGACGTCCGCATCGACGTGCGCGGCAAGCAGTACAGCCCGCCGGAGATCAGCGCGATGATCCTGCAGAAGCTGAAAGCCGACGCCGAAGCGAAGCTGGGCGAGGCGGTCGACAGCGCCGTGATCACCGTCCCCGCCTACTTCAATGACGACCAGCGCCAGGCGACCAAGGACGCTGGCAAAATCGCCGGCCTCGAGGTCAAGCGGATCATCAACGAGCCGACCGCCGCCTCGCTCGCCTACGGCCTCGACAAAGAGACCGACGACCAGACGATCCTCGTCTTCGACCTCGGCGGCGGCACCTTCGACGTCTCCGTGCTCGAAATCGGCGACGGCGTATTCGAGGTGAAGTCGACCGCTGGCGACAACCACCTCGGTGGCGACAACTGGGACAAAGCGATCGTCGAGTGGCTGGTCGCCGAGTTCAAACGCGACCAGGGCGTCGACCTGGCCGCCGACAAGAACTCGCTGCAGCGCCTCTACGAGGCGGCGGAGAAGGCCAAGATCGAGCTCTCCTCGACCCAGGAGACGCAGATCAACCTGCCCTTCATCACCGCCGTCGAGGGCCAGCCCAAGCACCTCGACCTCAAGCTCAGCCGCTCGAAACTGAACGAGCTGACCGGCGACCTGCTGGAGCGGATCGTCGGCCCGGTCAAACGCGCCCTCGACGACGCCGACACAGCAGTCGACCACGTCGTCCTGGTCGGCGGCATGACCCGGATGCCCGCCGTCCGCGAGCGGGTCAAGGAGCTGACCGGCAAGGACCCGCACCAGGGGGTCAACCCCGACGAGGTCGTCGCGGTCGGCGCCGGGATCCAGGCCGGAGTGCTGGCCGGCGACGTCAAGGACGTGCTGCTGCTCGACGTCACCCCGCTGACGCTGGGGATCGAGACCAAAGGCGGCGTGATGACGAAGCTGATCGAGCGCAACACGACGATCCCGACGAAGAAGTCGGAGACCTTCTCGACCGCCGACGACAACCAGCCCTCGGTCGAGATCCACGTGCTGCAGGGCGAGCGCGAGATGGCCGGCGGCAACAAGAGCCTCGGCAAGTTCCAGCTGACCGGGATCCCGCCGGCGCCGCGGGGGATGCCGCAGATCGAGGTCACCTTCGACATCGACGCCAACGGCATCCTGCACGTGACGGCGAAAGACCTGGGCACGGGCAAAGAGCAGAAAATCGAGATCAAATCCGGCTCCGGCCTCTCCGACGAGGAGATCCAGGGCATGGTCAGCGACGCCGAGTCGCACGCCGACGAGGACCGCAAGCAGCGCGAGCTGGCGGAGGCGCGCAACCTCGCCGAGAACGCCGCCTACCAGTCGGAGAAAGCGATCGCCGACGCTGGCGACAAAGTCGACGAGGCGACCAAGGGCGAAGTCGAGGCAGCGGTCAAGGAGGTGCGCGAGGCGCTTGAGTCCGAGAGCGTCGAGGAGATCAACTCCAAAGCGGAGGCGCTGACGGCGGCGATGACCAAAGCGTCGGAGCAGATCTATGCGGCTGCCGAGGCTGAGAGTGCTTCGGCTGATGGCGACTCTGCCGAAGGCGGCGCCTCCGAGGATGAGGAGGAGGTTGTTGACGCGGAGGTGGTTGACGAGGGTGACGACAAATGATCGAGGGACAGGGCGAGGGTTCTGAGCGCCCGGCCACGGGTCCTGTCGTGGATGATGGGGGGGCACTGCGGGCGGAAGGCCCGTCCTCGACCCCCCCGACATCCCCGCCACCCGCGGGCGAGGCGTCTGGAACTGCCTCGCCGGGACAGGGCGATCAGGCTGCCGACCCCGCTTCCAGCGAGCAGATCGAGCAGGACCTGGACGCGCTGTTGGCTGACACCCAGCGGGAGCGGGACGAGTACTTGGACCTCGCGAAGCGGACCAAGGCTGACTTCGAGAACTACCGCAAGCGGATGGCGGCTGAGGTTCAGGCCGCTTCGGTTCGCGGCAAAGCCGGGTTGGCGGCTGAGCTTGTCGGCGTCATCGACAACCTCGAACGGGCGCTGGCTGCTGCTGGGATTGAGGTTGCTGCCGAGGATGCGCCCGAGGAGCCTCTGGCTCAGGGGATCCTGCTCACCTATCGAGAGCTGAACGGGGTGCTGGCTCGGAGCGGGGTCGAGTCCTTTGACCCGAAGGGCGAGAGGTTCGACCCTGTCTTCCATGAGGCGCTGTCGACCTTGCCCGTCGAGGGCGCGGGTTCAGGGACCGTTGTCGAGGTCTTGCAGAAGGGCTACCGCCTGGGCGAGCAGCTGATCCGGCCTGCCCGCGTGGTGGTGAGCGAGTAGGGGCGCCTTGGCTGACGACCTCTACAAGGTGCTGGGCGTCTCGAAGAAGGCGACCGACGACGAGCTGAAGAAAGCGCACCGCAAGCTGGTGCGCAAGTACCACCCTGACCGCAACCCCGACGATCCCACCGCCGAGGAGAAGTTCAAGGAGATCCAGGGGGCCTACGACACGCTCTCGGATCCCGAGAAGCGCAAGCAGTACGACGCGGGCGGGATGTTCGGCGGCTTCGGTGGGCCCGGCGCCGCGGGCCGCGGGCCGTTCGGTCCGGGCGGCGCTGGGCCGGGCGGCCCAGGCGGCGGCTTCAGCGGCGACCTCGGCGACATCTTCTCCTCGCTCTTCAACCGCAGTGGTGGGGGCGGTGGCGCACGGGCGCAGCAGGCCCGCGGCCGCGACCTCGAAACCGAGGTGAGGCTGACCTTTGACCAGGCCGTCAACGGCGCTCAGGTCAGCGTCACCGTGCCCAAGGCCGAGCGCTGCCAGGCCTGCCACGGCAGCGGCGCCAAACCGGGGACGAGCCCGATCACCTGCCCGCGCTGCGAAGGCCGCGGCATCGACGCCCAGAGCCAGGGCTTCTTCTCGATCAGCCAGCCCTGCCCCCAGTGCGGCGGCGCCGGCCAGATCATCGAGGACCCCTGCCCGACCTGCGGCGGCAGCGGCCTCACCCAGCAGAGCAAGCGCTACAAGGTCAACATCCCGGCCGGGGTCAAGGACGGGACCAGGATCCGCCTCGCCGGCAAAGGCGAGGCCGGGCCGCGCGGCGGAGCGGCCGGCGACCTTTTCGTCACCACCCGGGTCGCTGCCTCACCGGTCTTCAAACGGCTCGACGGCGGCAACCTCGAGGTGACGGTGCCGATCACCGTGGCCGAGGCGCTGACCGGGGCGACGATCGAGGTCCCGACCCTGGCCGGGAGCAAGAAGATCAAGGTCCCGGCCGGGACCAAGCACGGCAGCGTCCAGCGCCTGCGCGGCGAGGGCCCGCCGAAGCCGAAAGGCAAGGGCAACGGCGACATCCGCTACCGGCTCGAGATCGAGGTGCCGACGGAGCTGAGCGACGAGCAGCGCCAGGCGGCCGAACAGCTGGCCGCGACCTTCAATGGCGCCAACCCGCGCGAGCAGCTCCTCCGAGAGGCGGCCCGATGAGCACACGGCGGGTGAGGACCGAAATAACGGTCGACGCCGAGCGCGGCGTCTTCATGATCTCGATCGCCGCCGAGCTCGCCCACATGCACCCCCAGACCCTGCGCATGTACGAGGCGCGCGGGCTGATCCAGCCGCAGCGCTCGCCGAAGAACACCCGCCTCTACTCACAGCGCGATGTCGAGCGGCTGCGGCGAATCCAGCAGATGACCTCCGAGGAGGGGCTGAACCTGGCCGGGGTCGAAACGGTGCTCGAGATGGAGGAGCGGGTGGAGAAGATGCGGGCCGAGCTGGAGCGGATGCGGCGGCGGGCCGAAGCGCTGGAGCGGCAACTGCCGCGCGAAGGCGGGCGGCCCGGCGCCTAAGAACCGGGCAGGGCTTTGCGCAGGAGTCGCTGCAGCGACTCCAGATCACGATCGCTGAGGGCGTCGATGGCGTCAGGTGGCTGGTTGAGGCGGCCGACGACCTCGCGCCGCAGCCGCTCCCCTGCCTCGCTGAGGACGAGCAGCTTGACCCGACGGTCATTCTCGTCGGCGGTGCGCTGGACCAGGCCCCGCTCCTCGAGCCGATCGGTGATTCCGGTCAGGTTGGAGCTGTCGCAGGCCATCGTCTCCGCCACCTCGCGCATCGGCCGCGGCCGGTCGAGCGCCTTCAGCACCATCAGCTGCGGTGGGAAGAGGTCAAACTCGCGGCAGAGGGCCATCATCCGCGGCCGCTGCAGCATGAAGAGCTCGGCCAGCAGCTCCCAGGCCTGCGTCTCCAACTGCGCCCTGCCCCGGGTCTTCTTTGACCCCGCGCGGGGTGTTGCATCGGCAGTAGTAGCCATCCCACGCGAAGATTAACAGAAGACTTAGATAGTTGATGGCTTCAATCTTTGTTATACATCACGATCGAATCCGCAAAGCAATTCCCGGAGGCAGCATGGAGGCAACTCCACACAGCAACAGCATCGAAGTCGAGGGCCTGGTCCGCGAGTTCAAGAACGGGCCGCGCGCCGTCGCCGGCATCGACCTGCGGGTCGAGCCCGGTGAGATCTACGGCTTCCTCGGCCCCAACGGCGCCGGCAAGTCGACCACCGTCCACATGTTGACGACGCTGCTGCCGCCGACCGAGGGCACGGCCCGGGTCGCCGGCCACGACATCGTCAGCGAAGGGCCGCAGGTGCGCGAGGCGATCGGGGCCGCCCTGCAGGAAGCGGCTCTCGACCCCCACCTCACCGCCCGCGAGCACATGCGGCTGCAGACGGCGCTGCACGGCCTGCCCCGCGCCGAGCGGGTCAGCCGCGGCGATGCGCTGATCGAGCGGGTCGGGCTCTCCGACGCGGCCGATCGCAAAGTCGGCGGCTACTCGGGCGGGATGAAACGCCGCCTCGACCTCGCCCTGGCGCTCGTCCACGGGCCACGCGTCCTCTTCCTCGACGAGCCGACGACCGGGCTCGACCCGCAGAGCCGGGCGGCGCTCTGGGACGAGGTCGCGCGGCTGGCCGGCGAGGACGGCGTCACCGTCTTCCTCACCACCCAGTACCTGGAGGAGGCCGACCAGCTCGCCGACCGGATCGGGATCATCGACGGTGGCGAGATCGTCGCCGAGGGCACGCCGGCGGCGCTCAAGGCCGAGATCGGCCGGCCGACGCTGGAGGCGGTGCCGGGCAGCCCCGATGAGGGCGACCGCGTCCTCGCCGTCCTGCAGCGCTTCGGCGAGCGGGTGCCGGCTGCCCGCGACGCCGTCGCCGTGCGTCTGACCGACGGGGCCGAGCAGCTGACCGACGTCGTCCGCGGCCTCGACGCCGAGGGCCTGCGGGTCGCCAACATCGAGCTGCACGCCCCCAGCCTCGACGACGTCTTCCTCGAGAAGACCGGCCGCCATCTGGAGGGCGCCGGCGAGAGCACGGAGGCCGGGGCGCCGGTCGACGCCGCTGCTCCGGAGCCGGCGCGGGCATGAGCACCGTCGCTGTGGCGCTGCCGCTGGGACGGAGCCGGGGCTCGACGCTGAGGACGCAGGTCGGCTCGCTGGCCGGCCGCTCGGTGCTGCGCACGCTGCGCCAGCCGGCGATGATCGTGCCCAGCCTCGTCTTCCCGCTCTTCCTGCTCGCGGTCAACAGCGCCGGGCTCAGCGCCGCGACCCAGATCCCCGGCTTCCCGACCGACTCCTACCTGACCTTCGTCCTCGCCTTCCCCTTCATCCAGGGCGCCCTCTTCGCGACGATGAACTCGGGCCAGGCGCTGGCCGAAGACATCGAGAACGGCTTCTTCAACCGGCTCTCGCTGACCCCGATGCGCGGCTCGGCGCTGATCGCCGGACAGCTCGCCAGCCTGATCGTGATCGGCTTCATCCAGGCCACCGTCTACCTGACGGCGGGACTGGCGGCCGGGGCCGATTTCGCCGCCGGGCCGCTCGGCGTGCCGGTCCTCTTCGCGCTCTCGATCATGATCTCGATCGGCTTCGGCGGGATCGGCATGTTCATGGCGATCCGCTCGGGCTCGGGCGAGGCGGTGCAGGGGATGTTCCCGCTGCTCTTCGTGCTCCTCTTCTTCAGCTCGACCTCGCTGCCGCGCAACCTGATCCAGCAGGACTGGTTCCGCACGGTGGCGACGATCAACCCGGTCAGCTATCTGGTCGAGGGCATCCGCAGCCTCCTGATCTACGGCTGGGACTGGGAAGCGCTGGCGCTTGCCTTCGGGATCGCGACGGCGCTGATCGCGGGCTCGATCACGATCGCCTCGCTGGCGCTGAAAGAAAGGATGGTGCGCTCATGAGCTCGGGCCGCAACGAGTACCTCTCCTCGGCGCGCGGGATTGCCTGGCGCAGCCTCCACAACGTCTTCACCACCCCAGCGCTGCTGATCCCGGCGCTGATTTTCCCGCTCTTCTTCCTCGCCGCTTTCGCTGGCGGTCTCTCGGCCGTCTCCGACACCCCGAACTTCCACTATCCCGAGGGCTACACGACCTTCGTCTTCGGCTTCGTCCTGCTGCAGGCCTCGGCCCTGGGCGGCGTCTTCACCGGCTTCTCGGTCGCCGCCGACTTCCAGTTCGGGATGGGCCGGCGGATGCTGCTCGCCACCCGCCACCGGACCTCGATCATCCTCGGCTACGCGATGACGGCGATGGTGCGGGTGGTCGTCACCTGGACCGTGGTCACCTCGGTGGGGCTGCTGGCCGGGATGGAAGTCGGCGGCAGCGCAGCCGACATCGTCGCCCTCTACCTGCTGTCGCTGACCGTCAACGTGATCGCCCTGCTCTTCGCCAGCGGCATCGCGCTGCGGCTGCGGACGCTGCAGGCGGGGCCGTTGATGCAGTTCCCGATCTTCATGTTGCTGTTCATGGCGCCGGTCTACGTGCCGCAGGAACTGCTGGCGGGCTGGGTCTCCCACGTCGCCGCGGTCAACCCGATGACCCTGATCCTCAACACCAACCGCGATCTGCTCGCCGGCCAGCCAGCCGAGCTCGTCCTCACCTACGGCGTCGCCTTCGGATTGATGGCATTGCTCTTGGCATGGGCAGTGACCGGGATGCGCCGGGCCGAGGCCGCGGGATAAATACGGAGGGCTGGACCCGGAGCGCCGCTTACAATCGGCCCCGGTGCAGCCCGATCGATTCACGGTCAAGTCACAGGAGGCGCTGGCCGAGGCCCAGCAGGTCGCGGCGCGCCTGCGCAGCCCCGAGGTCGCGCCCGCACACCTGCTGATCGCCCTGCTGGAGCAGGACGAGGGCCTGGTCGTACCGATCCTGCAGAAGGTCGGCGCCGATCTGGCCGTCGCTGCAGCGCGGGCGCGAGAGGTAGCGGAGGCGCTGCCGAAGCTGAGCGGCGACTCCACTGCGGAGCCGCAGTTCTCCGCCGCCCTGGCGGCGACTGTGCGCGAGGCCGAGAAAGCGATGGCGGCACGGGGCGACGAGTACATCTCTACCGACCACCTGCTGCTGGCGCTGGCCGATAGCGATTCGGGCGTCGCCGACGCCCTTCCCGACCGCGCCGCCTTGGAGGCGGCGATCAGCGAGGTGCGGCCGCAGAAGATCACCTCGCCCAACCCCGAGGACAGCTTCCAGGCGCTGGAGAAGTTCGGCCGCGACCTCACCGCCGACGCCAGGGACGGCAGGCTCGACCCGGTGATCGGCCGCGACGAGGAGATCCGCCGCGTCGTCCAGGTGCTCTCGCGCCGGACCAAGAACAACCCGGTGCTGATCGGCGACCCCGGGGTCGGCAAGACCGCGATCGTCGAGGGCCTGGCGCAGCGGATCGTCGACGGCGACGTGCCGGAGAGCCTGCGCGACCGGCGGGTGATCGCGCTCGACATCGGCTCACTGCTGGCTGGCTCCAAATACCGCGGCGAGTTCGAGGAGCGGCTGAAAGCGGTGCTCTCGGAGGTGCAGGATGCCGAGGGCCAGATCGTCCTCTTCCTCGACGAGCTGCACACGATCGTCGGCGCCGGCGCGGCCGAAGGCGCGGTCGACGCCGCCAACCTCTTGAAGCCGATGCTGGCCCGCGGCGAGCTGCGCGCGGTTGGCGCGACCACGCTCGACGAGTACCGCAAGCACATCGAGAAAGACGCGGCGCTGGAGCGGCGCTTCCAGCCGGTGCTCGTCGGCGAGCCCGACATCAACGACACGATCGCGATCCTGCGCGGCCTGAAGGGGCGCTACGAGGTCCACCACGGGGTGCGGATCTCGGACTCGGCGGTGGTCGCCGCGGCGACGCTCTCGGAGCGCTACATCGCCGACCGCTTCCTCCCCGACAAGGCGATCGACCTGATCGACGAGGCCGCCTCGCGGCTGAAGATCGAGATCGATTCGATGCCGACCGAGATCGACGAGGTCGACCGCCGGGTGCAGCAGCTTGAGATCGAGCGCCAGGCGCTGAAGAACGAGAAGGACGATGCCTCGAAGGCGCGGCTCGACGCGCTCGAGGCCGAGCTGGCCGAGCTCGGCGAGCGCTCGGGTGAGATGAAGGCCCGCTGGCAGAACGAGAAGGAGGCGATCGATTCGATCAAGGCGGCCAACGCCCGGCTCGAGGAGGCCGGCCGCGAAGTCGAGCGGGCCGAACGCGAGACCGACCTCGAGCAGGCGGCGAAGCTGAAATTCGGCGAGATCCCCGAGCTCGAAAAAACCGTGGCGACACAGAAAGAACGCCTCGCCGAGCTGCACGCTGGCGGCGCGACGATGCTGACCGAGGAGGTGACGGAGGAGGACATCGCCGAGGTCGTCGCCAAGTGGACCGGGATCCCGGTCAGCCGCCTGCTCGAGGGCGAGGTCGAGAAGCTGATCCAGATGGAGGACCGCCTGCACGGCCGGGTGATCGGCCAGGAGGAGGCGGTCGCGGCGGTCTCCAACGCGCTGCGGCGCTCGCGGGCGGGGCTCTCGGACCCGAACCGACCGATCGGCAGCTTCCTCTTCCTCGGCCCGACCGGGGTCGGCAAGACCGAGCTGGCGAAGAGTTTGACCGAGCTGATGTTCGACTCCGAGCAGGCGATCGTCCGCCTCGACATGTCCGAGTACATGGAGAAGCACACGGTGGCGCGGCTGATCGGCGCCCCGCCCGGCTACGTCGGCTACGAGGAGGGCGGCCAGCTGACCGAGGCGGTGCGCCGCCGCCCCTACGCCGTGGTCTTGCTCGACGAGATCGAGAAGGCCCACCCCGATGTCTTCAACACGCTGCTGCAGATCATGGACGACGGCCGCCTCACCGACGGCCAGGGGCGCACGGTCAGCTTCACCAACACGGTCCTGATCATGACCTCCAACGTCGGCAGCGACCGGATCGTCGGCGAGGCGGTCGACGAGAAGATCCGCGAGCAGATCGAAGAGGTGCTGGCGACGACCTTCAAGCCCGAGTTCCTCAACCGGATCGACGACACGGTGATCTTCCATCGCCTCTCAAAGCGCGACATTGGCCGCATTGTCGAGTTACAGGTGCAGCAGCTGATCGGCCGCGTCGCCGAGCGCGGGATCGAGGTCGAGTTGAGCGAGGAGGCGCGCACCCTGCTCGGCAACCTCGGCTACGACCCGACATATGGCGCGCGGCCCCTGAAGCGGGTGATTCAGAAACAACTTGTTGACAAATTGGCCCTCAAAATGCTCGAAGGTGATTTCAAGGACGGCGATTCCGTTAAAGTTGATGCGGAAGGTGGGGAATTAACCTTTCGCGTGCACTCGCCCGCCGCCTAAGGCACACTTTAGGAAGGGAGCCGATCCTTCCTACCCAGGAACCAAGCCAGATGTCGACAGAAACTCACACGCCCACCGGGTTGCGCTCCTCCCTTGCCAATGCCGCCTGGGCTGTCGAGGAGCGCGTGGTCTGGGGCACGGGAGACGCTTTTCGCGCCGTCGCCGACATCATCAAGTGGCCCTTCGAACGGATCGCCTGGGCGCTAGAGCGAGGCCTGATCTGGCCAGTCCAGGAGCGGGCCAGCGGCTGGGATGGACCACTGCGGGCAGCCGGCCTTGCCCTGCTCGTCGTCGTCGCGATCGGGGCCGGCGTCGCCGGCCTGGTCTGGGCCGCCCCGGACAACGGCGGCAAGGCCCCGGTTGCCCAGGCGCCAGCCCGGCCGACGCTGCCGATCACCAGCCAGCCGGCGAAGGCGCCGGCGCCGCCAAAGCCGGTCCTGCACGGCGCAGCGCCCGTCTTCGAGCCGCAGGCGACCAACAGCGTGGGCGATATTTCCCAGGCGCAGGCCAAATCCGAGGCAGAAGCGACTGCGGCCGAGTCGACCACGGCTGCTCCCGATGCCCCGCCGGCGAAGAACACCAGCTCTGCTGCCGTTGCGGGCGCGCCCGCCGGCCCGGAGGCGCTCAAGGTCGCGCACCAGTTCGCCAATACGTTCGTCCTCTACGAGACCGGCGCGGAAGCCTCCGAGGTCCGTGGCAACTTTATGGAAACGGCAACTCCACATCTGGCAAATACCCTGCTGAGGCGGCCGCCGCGACTTCCTGCGAACGTGAAGGTTCCAAAGGCCAAGGTGTTGAACGTAGTAGCGGGCCCATCGCATGGCGGCATCTACCCGGTCAGCGTTTCGCTGCTGCGAGTGGGCCTGACCAGTGAGCTACGCCTAGAAATGCAGAAGATCAAGAAAAACTGGCGCGTCACCAACGTGCTCGGCTGATGGGCAGGATTCGCAACACCCTCGCCGTCGCGGCGGTCGGCGCCGCGCTGGCCGCCCCGGGCGCGTCCGCGGCCGAAGCGCCGCCACCGCTGCCGACGACCTCGGCGTCAACCCCGCCGCAGCCAGCCGCGGCAGCGCCTGAATCGGCGATCCAGAAAGGCGCGACGCTGACGCCGCCGACCCCCGCGCCGGCGGCCACCCCCTCGACCGGCGGCGTCTCCGCCGACGGCGCCAAGGGCAAGCAGGAAACGACCACCGCGCCCGAAGCGGAAGCGCCGGCCGAAACCGGCGTCGAAACAGCGCCGGCGCTCGCGGAATCCTTTCCGATCCCCTCGATCCCCACCTCCACCTGCGCCAGCACCGGGGTGCCGCCGGTGCTCGTCCCGATCTACCAGCGGGCCGCCGACGCCTACGCCCTCGGGCCCCAGGGCCCCTCTGTCCTGGCCGGCATCAACGAGGTCGAGACCGCCTTCGGCACCAACCTCAACATCTCCTCGGCCGGGGCTGAGGGCTGGATGCAGTTCATGCCCGAAACCTGGTCCGGCTACGGCGTCGACGCCAACGGCGACGGGGTCAAAGACCCCTTCAACCCCGAAGACGCGATCTACGCCGCGGCCGCCTACCTGAGCGCGAACGGGATGCCGCAGGACACTTACGGCGCGATCTTCGCCTACAACCACGCCGACTGGTACGTCGCCGAGGTGCTCTCCAACGCCGCCTGCTACGCCCCCGAAGTCGGCGGCGCGGCGATCACCGAAGCCTCGCTGGCACCCCAGCACAAGGTCCTTGCCTGCAAGACGAACTCGGATTCCAAAGGCGCTGTGCCGGCGCCCTACATGGAAGCCTTCGAGAACGCCGCCGCCCGTTACGACCTCGGGCAGCGCGGCGTCTGGGCGCTGGCCGCGATCGGCCGGCTGGAGTCGAACTTCGGCGCCGGGCTGAACAACAAGGAGATGCGCCAGAGCGGGGCGCTCGGCCTCGAACCGAGCGAGTGGAAGCACTTCGGCGTCGACGGCGACGAAGACGGCAAGATCCGCCACGGCGACCCGGCCGACGCGGCCGCGACCCTGGCCCGCCTGATCTGGTCGAGCGGCAGCCTCCGCGCCGGCATCTTCAGCCATAACCATGCCGAGTGGTACGTGCAGGAGGTGCTCGACCAGGCCGAAGCGATGGAAGGCAACTGCAAGGTCACCTACGCCGCCTGGTCCTATGCCCCGCTCGGCGGCCTCGGGCCCGGCCCCAGCGGCGCGACCTCGATCCTCGTCGACGGCCTCGCCAACGCCCCGCAGGACGCGCCGCCCGCGGTCAAGGCGGCGGTCAACGCGGCCAACTCGATCTCCACCACCCCCTACATCTGGGGCGGCGGCCACGGCTCCTGGTACTCGAGCGGCTACGACTGCTCGGGCGCGGTCAGCTTCGCCCTCTACGGCGGCGGCCTGCTCGACACGCCGATGACCTCCGGCTCCCTGATGAGCTACGGCGAACCCGGCCCCGGCCGCTGGATCACGATCTACGCCAGCCCGACCCACACCTACGCCGAGATCGCCGGCCTGCGCTGGGACACGGTCGGCGACGCCGAAGGCACCGGCCCCCGCTGGCACGTCGAGCCTCCCTACCCGGAAGGCTTCGTCGTCCGCCACCCGGTCGGCTATTAAGTAGAGGAGGATCACGGCGTCCCCGGGGTGGGATGGCAGGTGGGCCTCTGCGTGAATTTCAGCGCCCGCCTATGGCGGGCCTGCCCGATGTTGGAGCGCGGCCTTCGGCCGCGCAATCACCGGATTGCATTTCTGCCGCTTCGCGACATTCCCGCAGAGGCCCACCTGCCATCCCCACTCGAAGCGCCCCGAGCCCAAGCGCTTAGGGCCGGAGCGGCTGCCTTCCCGACGCCGTGGCTTAACAGCTGGGGTTCCCTGAGACGTGTCGAGGGAAGGGCCTGGCCGCCCTGCGGGCGAATGTGGCCGTAGGCCGCGATATGCAATCTGTCTATTGCGCGGCGGAGCCGCGCTCTGACATCCGAGTCCGCGACTGGCGGACGAGTCAATTCGACCGCAGGGTGGCCAGGCCCTTCCCCCACGGTCCACGGCAGCCTCTCCTGGCGTAACGTTGCGTTTGTCTATTCCGCAGCGCGAGAGGAGAGCTATGCCCACTTACGTGATGCTGACCAACCTGACCGCTGACGGGGTCAGGACTTTGAAGAACAACCCGGGCCGGGTGGCTGAGGTGAACAAGGAGGTCGAGCAGATCGGCGCCAAGGTCATCGCCCAGTACGCGACCCTGGGCCAGTACGACTTCATCACGATCGTCGAGGCGCCTGACGAAAAGACGATGGCCAAGGTCTCGGTCGAGCTTGGCTCGCGCGGGACGATGACGAGCGAGACGCTGACGGCGATGCCGACCGACGTCCTCACCGGCTCTCTCTAGGAGCGGCGCTTGAAGGTTCTCGTCATCGGCGGCGGCGGGCGCGAGCACGCGATCGTGCGGGCGCTCGCCCGCTCCGCCCACTCCCCCGAGCTGTTCTGCGCACCCGGCAACGCCGGGATCGCCGACGATGCGCAGTGCCTGCCAGAGGTGGCCGCCGACGATGTCGAGGCGATCGTCGCCGCCGCCCGGGAGCAGAAGATCGACCTAGTCGTGGTCGGGCCCGAGGCGGCGCTTGTCGCCGGCGCCGTCGACGCGCTCGAGGACGCCGGGATCCCGGCCTTCGGGCCGAGCGCGGCAGCCGCCGAGCTGGAGGGGTCAAAGGCCTTCGCCAAGGAGCTGATGGCCGAGGCGGGGGTGCCGACCGCATCGCACGTCCTCCTGCGCAGCCGCGCCGAAGCGGTTGAGCAGCTCGCCCGCGCCTCCTACCCAGCCGTGCTCAAGGCCGACGGCCTGGCGGCGGGCAAGGGCGTGATCATCTGCGCCGACGAAGCCGAGGCGCGGGCCGCGGCCGACGTCTTCTTCACCGAGCAGCGCTTCGGCGAGACGACGGTGGTGCTGGAGGAGTTCCTCGAGGGCGAGGAGCTCTCGCTGCTGGCGATCTGCGACGGCGAGAACGTGGTCGCGCTGGCGCCGGCCCAGGACTACAAGCGGATCTTCGACGGCGACGAGGGGCCGAACACCGGTGGCATGGGCAGCTACTCGCCGGTCCCCGGCTTCGGGCCCGACGAGGTGGCCGAGATCGTCGACGCCGTCCACCGCCCGATCGTGGCGGCGATGGCGCGGCGCGGCCGCCCCTTCCATGGCGTCCTCTACGCCGGGCTGATGATCGGCCCCGACGGGCCCAAGGTGCTCGAGTTCAACACCCGCTTCGGCGACCCCGAGACGCAGGCGGTGCTGCCGCGGCTGCGCTCGGACCTGGTCGACCTCTGCCTGGCGGCGCGCGAGCCCGGCGGCCTGGCCGGCGCCGAAGCCGAGTTCGGCGAGGACTGGGCGGTGACCCTGGTCCTGGCCTCGGCCGGCTACCCCGAGTCCTCTTCCAAGGGCGACGCGATTGGCGGCCTGGAGCGGGCAGCCGAGCTGGCCGAGGTGACGCACGCGGGCACCGCCGAGCGCGATGGCGAGATCGTCACCGCCGGTGGCCGGGTGCTGAACCTGACCGCGCTCGGCGGCTCTCCCGCCGAGGCTCGCGATCGCGCATACGATGCTGCCGGCCGGATCGAATTCGACGGCAAGCAGATGCGCACCGATATCGCCGCCCGCGCGGTGGATCGGGTTCCCAGCTAGAAAACCGAGAGGACAGGATGAGCGAGATCTCAGAGGAGCCACAGCCCACCGAGTCAACCCCGATGCCGGCGGTCGAGCAGGCCTTCGAGGAGATCGCCGCCGAGACTCCCCTGGTCGGGATCATCATGGGGTCGAAGAACGACATGGAGAAGATGAAGCCGGCCGAGACGGCGCTGGCCGATGCCGGCATCTCCTGCGAGGTGCGGGTGATGAGCGCCCATCGCGATCCGGAGATGGTCACCGACTACTGCACCAACGCGCGGATGCGGGGCCTGAAGGTGATCATCGCCGGGGCCGGGATGTCGGCGGCGCTGCCTGGAGTCGCCGCCGCCCACACCGACCTGCCGGTGATCGGGGTGCCGATCCTCGGCAAGAGCCTCGGCGGCCTCGACGCCCTGCTCTCGGCGGTGCAGATGCCGCCGGGGATCCCGGTCGCCTGCGTCGCGATCGACGGGGCGAAAAACGCCGGGGTCCTCGCGGCGCGGATAATCAACGCGTGATTCCGCGCTACACCCGGCCTGAGATCGGGGCTGTCTGGACTCCACAACGGAAGCTGGAGTGCTGGCTCGAGGTCGAGCTGGCCGCGACCGAGGCCTGGGCCGCGGAGGGCGCGGTCCCCGCCGAGGCGGCCGCGGCAGCGCGGGCGAATGCCGCCTTCACGGTCGAGGCGGTCGACGAGCGCGAGCGGGTCACCGACCACGACGTCGCCGCCTTCGTCGACGTCGTCTCGCAGTCGGTCGGCGAGCACGGACGCTGGATCCACTACGGCCTCACCTCCTCCGACGTGCTCGACACTGCCCTGGCGCTGCAGCTGCGCCAGGCCGGCGAGATCCTGCTGGCCGGCGCCCGCAGCTACCGCAACGCCCTAGTCGAGCGGGCGCTGGAGCAGCGCGACACGCTCTGCGTCGGCCGCACCCACGGCGTCCACGCCGAGCCGACCACCTTCGGCCTGCGCCTGGCGGGCTTCGCCTTCGAGGCCGATCGCAACCTCGAACGGCTCAGCGACGCCTTCGACCAGCTCGCCTTCGGCAAGCTCTCCGGCGCCGTCGGCACCTACGCCTCGGTCCCTCCGGCGGTCGAGGCGCGGGTGATGGAGCAGCTCGGGCTGAAGCGTGAGGACATCGCCACCCAGGTGATCCCACGCGACCGCCACGCGGTGCTGACCTCGCGGATCGCGATCGCCGGCGCCGGGCTCGAGCGCTTCGCGACCGAGGTCCGAAACCTGCAGCGGACCGAGGTGCGCGAGGTCGAGGAGCCGTTCGCCGCCGGCCAGAAGGGCTCCTCGGCGATGCCGCACAAGCGCAACCCGATCCGCACCGAGCGCGTCACCGGGCTCGCCCGCGTCCTCCGCGGCTACGCCCAGGCCGGGCTCGAGAACGTCGCCCTCTGGCATGAGCGCGACATTTCCCACTCCGGCGCCGAGCGCGTCACCCTGCCCGACTCGACGATCCTGCTCGACTACATGCAGCACCTGGCGACCGGCGTCGCCAGCGGGATGACGATCCGCGCCGAGCGCATGCTGGAGAACCTGGAGCTGACCCATGGCGCCCTTTTCAGCCAGCGCGCCCTGACCGCGCTGGTCGAGTCGGGAATGACCCGCGACGACGCCTACCGCGTGGTCCAGGAGAACGCCCAGCGCGCCTGGGACACCGGCACCGAGTTCCGCCAGCTGCTCGGCGCCGCGGCGCCGGACCTCGACCTCGACGCCGTCTTCGACTACGGCGCCTACCTCACCCACCTGCCCGAGGTCTTCGAGCGGGTCGAAGCACTGCGAGCCTAGGGCTCAGACCTCGATCACAGTTAGGCCGGCGACGCCGGAGAGGGCGTCGAAGTCGGCGTCCTGGGTCACGACCGGTATTCCATGGGCTGCTGCGGTCGCCGCGATCCAGACGTCGTTGGCGTTGACCTTGCGGCCAGAGGCCGCCAGATAGGCGCACATCTGGGCCCAAGCCCGATCGACCCCATCATCGATCGGGAGGACGGTGATCCGGGAGGCAAACTCCAGGGTCGAGAGCCGACGATCGCGGATCGCGATGTCATCGGCGGCGAGGACGCCCGCGCGGAGCTCAGCCCGGGTGACGACTGAAATGGCGCCCTGCTCAGGCAACGCCTCGGTCTTCAGCGAACGGCCACTCTCGGCCGCGATGAAGACGGTCGTGTCGAGCAGCCCGCGGGGCGTTTTCTTACGGCTCAACGGATCGGGCCAAGATCATCGGTGGTATCCCCGGCCAGCCGCTCCAGATCATCTCGCAGGCCCGGATCGGCAGAGTTGTCCTCCAACAAGGCGACGAGCTCCTTGCGGGCGATCCAGCGCGGAGCGTCGAGACGATGGGGCACCAGGTCCGCGATCGGCTTCCCCCTCATCGTGATCACCACGGTCTCCCCCGCCTCCACCCTGCGCAACAGGCCGGCGGTTTCGTTCCTCAGCTCTCTTGTCGCAACTTCTACGATAGTGCTACAAACGTAGCACCAACGGCTTCGCCGACAACCATCTGGCGGCCGGCCCCCTTCGCTGACTGGAAGCCGGCCGCCCGTCCATCTAGCCGATCTTGTGGATCGAGACCATCGGCACTGCCTGGCCAACCTTGCTGATCTTCACTCTGAATCACCCCCTCCGCGCTTGCGGTGCATGTCTCCAGGGGGACCGGGGCTTTGCTTAGGAAAGTTCCAGTGATGCAGGACAATCCTGCAAAATCGTGCTATAGGTGGAACAAGACCGATTGCTCAGACTTTGTCCATAGATGGAGGAACCGCCTTGCCACCCAAAGCCAAGCTCCGCAGCAGGACCGCGCAGAAGTCCAAGCGGGAGAGCCCAGACACCCGCTACATCAAGGCGGTGGCGCACCCCCTGCGCCAGGAAATCCTCTCAGCCCTCAACGAACGCGAAGCCAGCCCCAAGGAACTCTCCGACCAGCTGGGCGAGAACCTGAGCCAGGTCAGCTACCACTTCAGGGTCCTGCGCGACTACGAGTGCATCGAGATGGTCCGGACGGAGCCGCGGCGGGGGGCCACCGAGCACTACTACAAGGCAACCTCCTCGATACACCTGGAAGCCGAAGAGCTGGCGAAGCTGCCGCCCTCTGTGCGCAGCGGCATCAGCGGGGCGTTCCTGCGGATCGCCATCGCCGACGCGACCGAGGCGCTGGCCTCCGGCGCCCTCGACGCCCGCGAGGACCGCAACCTCACCCACATCCCGATGGATGTCGACGAGGAGGGCTGGAGGGAACTGGGGGAGCTGGGCGCAGAGGTGCTCGAGCGGGCGATGGCGATCAAGGCGGCCAGCATCGACCGCCTCCTCGAGAGTGGCGAGGAGAAGGTCCCGGTGACGCTGAACGTGATGGCCTACGAGGCGAAGCCGGGCCGGGCCAGGGTCCGGGGCCAGTAAGCGCTGCCGCGAGACCCCAGTCGTAGAAGGGTAGGCAGCGACCGCCGCGTTTTTCGATACTGGCAACAGTTTGCTCCAGGGGCCTCGTTCCAACCTGGCGGCATCTTGAGGACCCAAACCCTGGCCCGTGGGCCATTGCCAAGGGGGTGTCTCTTTGCATTTCGAGCCCGACTTGGACGCGGGGCCAAAAGGAGTGTGGAAATCGTTGGACAGGGGGCCGTATAGGGCCGCACTGGCCCGGCCTAGATTGCCGCCCTTGTTGATCTAACCCGCAAGCGATTGCGGGTTGAAGTCCCTCCTCAACCATACCCGCTCGTCCACCCCGAACCCGGGAGATATACGTGACCCCTGCCACGCGCCTGAAGCTCGTCCCGCTGTTGCTCGCGATCGCTGTGCTGTTCGCCCTGATCCCCGCTGCCGCCGGCGGTGACGTGGCCGAACCGCTGCCCGATCCGATGGCGCGAGGGCCGTACTCCGCTGACAGGCTCGATCCGCTCAAGGTGGGGCTGACGACGCTGCAGGAACCGAACTCCTCCGGCAACGCGCCCGGCACCGGCTCGAACTCCTCGATCACGCTGCAGGTCCGCGGCGTGCTTTTCATGCCGCACGAAAAGCCGGGCAAATCGCCGCTGATCATGCTCGTCCACGGCAACCACAGCGAATGCGACTCCGGCAGCGCTCCCAACTGCACGATCTTCAAACGCAACGACGAGGGCTACGCCTACCTGGCGGAAAACCTCGCGACCTGGGGCTACACCGTGGTCTCACTCGACCAGGACCAGTTGATGGCGCGCCAGGACAGCAGCTTCGGCAAGGGCATGCACGCCCGCCGGCTGCTGATGATGGCGATGCTCGACGACCTCTACAAAGCCAACGAAAGCGCCCAGCCGATCGAAGAAAACTCGAACGTCGGCGCGACCTTGGTCGGCAAGCTCGACTTCACCCGGATCGGCTTGATGGGCCACTCGCGCGGCGGCGACGCCGTCGCCAGCTTCATCGAATACGACCGCATGCGGCCGACCGGCCGGCGCTATCCGCTGCGCGCGGTGATCTCGCTGGCGCCGGTCGACTACGAGCGCCACGCTCCTTACGGGGTCCCCTACATGGCGATCCACGGCACCTGCGACGGCGACGTCTCCAACACCCAGGGCGCGCGCCTGTTCGAACGCAGCCAGTACGTCAAAGACGACCCCTATCCACGGGTCTTCTCGGCCCAGGTGGGGGCCAATCACAACTGGTACAACACGGTCTGGTTCGCCGATGCCGATGACGCGACAGGCACCGACAACGCCTGCAAAACCAGCGCCGCCAACAGCATCCGCCTGAGTGGTTCCGCGGGCACCGGCGCGGCCGAAAACTACGTGATCAACAACGGCGCCGGCAACGTCAACAAGCTCGATCCAACGCTCAACACCCGCATCTCCGGCGACCCGGCGCGGATGGGCGACCAGGAGAAGATCGGGCTGGCGACGATGTCGGCCTTCTTCCGCCGCTACGTCGGCGGCGAGGGCGCCTTCGAACCGTATTTGACCGGAGAACTGGCGGCCGAAGGCAAACCGGAGATCCCGCTGTCGGCCTGCCCGACCAGCGTCAACGGCGCCCGCATCTCCTGCAGCGACCGGGTCTCGAACATCTTCTTCGCCCCGCCGGGCGAACGGCTCGACGTGATCCGGCCTGACACCGAACACCCCTTGACGATGAGCGCGCTGGGCACGCCGATGACCGGCAGCGGCTTCGCCAACCCCTACGTCGAAGCCGGCGGCGTCACTCCGCTCCCGGCAACGACTCCGCAGGGATATGACTGGTGCAACCCAGACCCGAAGCAGACCGAACCCGGCCAGCTCGGAGTCAGCGGCAACCCGGTCGCGGCCAAGCCCTGCCCGCTGCCCGCCGCGGGCGCCCTCGGCGGCCAGAACGCGACCCGGGAAAAGGCGCCGGTCAACGCCTCCTACGGGCGGCAGCTGGCGCTCGCTTGGAGCAAACCGATCGAAGCCAGCGGCGAACCGGCGGCCCTGACCACCGATATCCCGGCTGCCGACGGTGACGTCAGCGGCTACAAAGACCTCTCGATGTCGGCGGCGGTCAACTTCTTCGACCCCCGCAACCCGGTCCGCACCGGGACCAACGCCGAGTGGGATCCCTCGCTGGCGAAGCAGAACTTCACCATCGCCCTCACTGACGCCGAAGGCGTTGAAGCCACGGTGGCGGCCGGCGACCCCCGCTACGGCACGGCGCTGGAGCAGACGACGGGGTCGAGCACGGCTCGGGTCCACGTCCTGCTGCGCCAGATCCGGGTGCCGCTGACGGACCTCTCCGAACAGGGGATCGACCTGACCAAGCTGCGCACGCTCGAACTGCGCTTCGGCGAAGAAGGGATGCCGCAGGAAGGCTCGATCCAGCTCGCCGACGTCCGTTTCCAGGAGTCGGTCGACGGCACCGATGTGTTGCTCGACAGCACCGCGCCGAACGCCGGCCCGGGCGAAGGCCCCCCAACCTCGGGCCCGAACCCCGAAGCCGAACTGAACGCGTTCCCGCGGGCAGCCGGCTCGATCAAGCTGCCTGACGAAACGGCGACGCCGGGCTCCAACACCTGGACCGTCGACGACGACAAAGCGCAGTGCCCGAACGCGGAGTTCACGAAGATCCAGGACGCGGTCGAATACGCCTCGCCCTGGGAGACGATCGTGGTCTGCCCCGGGACCTACGAAGAATCCTCGACCCCGGTCAACAGCAATCCCAACCCGGTCCAGGCCGGGGCGATGAACGGGTTGACGATCGCCAAGCCGCTGAAGATCAAGGGGGCGGGCGCCAACGAAGTGAAGATCCGCCCGGCGGCGAGCCTCGGCGCGTCGCTGGCCGGGACCGCGCCGTACCTGCGTGACGGCGGCGGCAACGTGGTCACGATCTCGCGCCAGTCGCTGGGATCCAGCGACTACGACGAGAACTTCGTCGAAATCTCAGGGGTGACGATCGAATCGCCGAATGCCTACGCCGAGGCGGGCGTCTCGTTCTTCAACACCTCGGGGCGGATCTCCGACAGCGTCGTCGGCCCAATCAAACGGGCGACGGGGGCGGCGGAACTGGCAGCGAAACCCCACGGCTGGGGCATCGTCGCTGCCAACTCGCTGCTCGGCGCCGGCGAAGGCACGATCAGCCGCCAGGTGACCGTCGACGACACCTACGTCCACGGCTATCAGTCCGGCGGCATCCTCTTCGACGACGCGAAGGGGACCGATGGCAACGCCGCCAACACTGTCGCCTCCGGGATCAAGGAGGCCGGCTATGTCCACCGCACGGTCGTCCAGGGCAACGGGCCGAGCAGCCTGATCCCGCAGACCGGCATCCAGTACCACGCCGGCGCCGGCGGGTTCATCAGTGAAAGCAGCATCAGCGGCAACGTGTTCCCGACCGAACAGCGCAAATCGGTGGGGATCCTGCTGACCGGCGCCGAAACCCTTGGCTGGTCTGCCTCGGGCTCATGGATCTCGGGCAACGGGTACGGCGTCTTCAACGCCGACATCGCCAACTCGGCGGTGCAGCTTGCCGCCCCGGCGACGGCGACCGGCAACTACTGGGGGCCGGCCGGCCCGCCGATCGAAGGCCCGAGCCTGCTCGGCCCCGGAATCGAGGGCGTCTCCGGCAAAGACACCGCGGCCAACCCCTCGGTCCTGTTTGAACCGGTGACCGGCTCGGCCCCGAACCTGACCGGCGTGCCGGCAACGGTCGCCGACAGCGACCCGACCGGGTCGATCGTCAACCCCGCCGATGGCGAAGAAGTCGAAGTCGGTGAGCCGGTCGAACCGATCGTCACCGCCGATGACGACTTCGGGGTCAAATCGGTCAGCCTCACGGCTGACGGGAAAGCGGTCGAAAGTGAGTCGGAATCGCCGTACGCGTTCGAATGGACTCCGGGCAAAGCCGACGCCGGCAAGACGGTGACCCTGGAGGCGACGATTGTCGACTCCTCCGGCCAGGCCACGACCAGCTCGATCGAGGTCGACGTCGCGGCCGAACCGGCGCCGAAAGTGAAACCGGCGCCAAAACCGCCGGCCGCGATCCCGGCGAGTGAATTCTGGGTCGGCCAGGTCACCCGCAACAAACACCACGGCACCGCCGTCATCGATGTCGATGTCAGCGGGCCAGGAGTGTTGGAGCTGGCCGGCGAGGGAGTCGACCCGGCCAGCGACACGGTCACCGCAGCCGGCCGCGAGAAGCTCACAATCAAGGCCACTGGAAAAGCGAAGCAGAAGCTGAGCCAGACCGGGAGGGCCACGATCAAACTGGAGTTCACCTACACAGCGACGGGCGGCGCGCCTGCCGCCAAGACCCGTCAGGTCGTTCTGGTCAAACGCCCGTAGGTGAGCCCCGCCCCGCCCGCAACCCGGCACGCATTGCCCCGGGTTGCGGGCGGCAGCCGTGGCGGGCTAGGGTGTGGTCATGGTTCTCTACACCTGTGGGCAGAAGACACACGGCCCCGCTTTCGCCCACCCATGTGGGAAGGCGGGCAAGGCCCTCGACCAGGCCGGCTATGAGTACGAGTTGAAGACCGTCGGCAGCTACCGGCTGATGCCTTGGACCTGGGGAAGCCGCGACGAGGACCGGGCCGAGGTGAAGAAGCTGAGCGGCACCAACGAGGTGCCGATCCTCGTCCTCGACGACGGCGAAGTGATCTCCGGCTCGGGCGCGATCGCCAGCTGGGCCAAGGAACATCCGCTGGCCAAGGCCGCGGCCAAGAGCGAAAGCTAAGCAGCGACGAGGTCGCGCTCGGGCGCAGGGCGGCGCGCGGTGACGACGACGGGGGTGCCGTCGCGCGGGGAGAGCGTGACGTTGCGGCGGCCGATCCGCTCCGGCATCGGGCTGGCCTTGTGCAGCTGGCAGCGGGTGAGGACCTCGCGCAGCACGATCCGCATCTCGAACTCGGCAAACGAGGCGCCGATGCAGCGGCGGACGCCACCGCCGAAGGGGACCCAGCCGTAGGTGTCGGGGCCTTCGTCGAGGAAGCGCTCGGGGCGGAAGGCGAAGGGCTCGGGGTAGAGGTCGGCGCGGGTGTGGGTGAGCCAGATCGCCGGGCTGACGTCGGTCCCGGCCGGCAGCGAGAGGCCGTCGACCTCCAGGTCCTTGCCGAGGCGGCGGCCGGCGAGCGGCACCACCGGGCGCAGGCGCAGCGACTCGGTGATCGTCGCCCGCATGTACTCGTCGTCGCCCTGCTCAAGTGAGTCGCGCAGGCGCTGCAGGGTCGTCGCGTGGCGCAGCAGCAGGTCGAAAGTCCAGGCCAGCCCGGTCGCCGTCGTCTCGTGGCCGGCCAGCAGCAGCGTCATCAGCTGATCGCGCAGGTCGGTGTCGGTCATCCCCTCGCCGTCCTCGAAGCGGGCCAGGATCAAGGCCGAGAGCATGTCGTCGCGATCCTCGAGGTCGTCGCGGCGGCGGTGCTCGGCGATCTCGGCGTAGAGCAGGTCGTCGACCTCCTTCATCCCCTTTTCGATCTTCTCCAGCGGGTAGCGGCTGCCGAAGCGGCGGGTGGCGAGCATCAGCAGCTGGGTGACCGGCGAGGAAGTTTCGACCAGCAGGTTGCCGAGGCGGTCGCGCAGCTGCTCCAGGCGCGGCCCTTCGGAGACGCCGAAGACGACGCGGAGGATCACCTCCAGGGTGATCGCCTGCATCCGCGGGTGGATCGCGAACTCCTCGTTCAAAGGCCAGGAGTCGATCTCGGCATCGACGATCTCGGCGACGATCGACTCGTAGGAGCGCATCCGCTCGCCGTGGAAGGCGGGCAGCATCAGCTTGCGGTGGGCGAGGTGGTCGGCGCCTTCGAGCAGCAGCAGCGAGCGGGCGCCGAGGATCGGTTCGAGGAAGATGTTGCGGCCAGGCGGCAGCCCGTGTTCGCGCTCCATATAGAGAGCTTTGATCGCCTTCGGGTCGGAGATCAGCACCATCGGCCGCTCGAAGCCGAGGAATTTGACGCTGAAGTTGTCGCCGATCTGCTGGCGGCACTCCTGCATGAAGGGGAGCGGGCGGAAGGCCCAGCGCAGCGTCTGAACCAGCGGCGGGCTCTTTGGTTCGGATGGCAGCATCCTGTGCACAGGTTCGCAGACAAACGCCGGGATGGTGCTCCGCTGCCGCGATGGTTAGCATCGACTTAATGTCGCCGGTCGCCGATCTCAAGCTCCATTCCTCGGGCAAGGTCCGCGAGATCTACGAGTGGGAAGACGATCTGCTGATGGTCGCTTCCGACCGGATCTCGATCTACGACGTGGTGATGCCGACGCCGGTCACCGACAAGGGCAAGGTGCTGAACCGGATCTCGGAATTCTGGTTCGAGCTGACCGCCGGCATCGTCCCCAACCACTTCCTCTCCGACGATGTCCCCGAGGAGGTGGCGGAACGGGCGATGCGGGTGCGGCGGCTGGAGATGTTCCCGGTCGAGTGCGTGGTCCGCGGCTACCTCTCCGGCTCGGGCTGGAAGGAATACCGCCAGTCGGGAGCGGTCTGCGGGATCGAGCTGCCAGCCGGACTGCTGGAGTCCGACAAGCTGCCGGCGCCGATCTTCACCCCGGCGACCAAGGCCGAGATCGGCGACCACGACGAGAACGTCGACTTCGAGCGGGCGGCGGAGATCGTCGGCGACCGGGCGTTGATGGAAGAGCTGCGGCGGATCTCGATCGAGGTCTACAGCCGCGGCGCCGAACACGCGGCCGAGCGCGGAATCATCCTCGCCGACACCAAGTTCGAGTTCGGCAGCCACGCCGGCGCCGAGATCGTCCTCGGCGATGAGGTTCTGACCCCGGACTCCTCGCGCTTCTGGCCGGTCGACGCCCACCGCCCCGGCGCCACCCCGCCCTCCTTCGACAAGCAGTACGTGCGCGACTGGGCCAACGAGGCCGGCTGGGACCACACGCCGCCGGCGCCGGCGCTGCCGGCCGACGTGGTCGAGCAGACGCGGGCCAAATACGTCGAGGCCTACGAGCGGATCACGGAGCGACGGTTCTGAAGGCCCGGGTCCTGATCCGGCCGAAGGAGGGCATCCTCGACCCGCAGGGCAAGGCGGTCGAGCGGGCGCTGCCGGCGCTCGGCTTCGAGGGCGTCGAGCACGTCCGGGTCGGCCGCATGGTCGAGCTTGAGGCCGAGAGCCCCGAGCGGCTCTCCGAGCTCTGCGAGAAGCTGCTCGCGAACCCGCTGATCGAGGACTTCGAGATCCAGACCCTGTGATCTGGGGAGTTCTCCAATTCCCCGGGTCGTGCGACGAGCGCGACGCCCTCCACGCTTGCTCGCTGCTCGGCGAGGCGCGCCTGGTCTGGCACGAGACCCGCGACCTCAGCGGGATCGAGGCGATCGTCATCCCCGGCGGCTTCTCCTACGGCGACTACCTGCGGGCGGGAGCGATCGCCCGCTTCTCGCCGGCGATGGAGGCGGTCGCCGAGTTCGCCGCCGCGGGCGGGCCGGTGCTGGGGATCTGCAACGGCTTCCAGGTCCTCTGCGAGGCAAAGCTGTTGCCAGGCGCCCTCCTCCTCAACGAGGACCAGCGCTTCCTCTGCCGCCAGGTCGATCTCGTGGCCGACGGGCCTAAAAGTGAACTCACGGGCGACTTATCGGCCCATCGACCCCCGGAGGCGCTTTCGATTCCGGTCAAGCATGGGGAAGGGCGCTACTGGGCGCCCGACGAGGTGCTCGACGCGATCGAGGCGGGCGGCCAGGTTGCCTACCGCTATGCGCCCGGGCAGAACCCGAACGGCTCGGCCCGCGATATCGCCGGAGTCAGCAACGAGGCCGGCAACGTCGTCGGCCTGATGCCGCATCCCGAGCACGCGGTCGATCCCCTGACCGGCTCGACCGACGGCCTCCGCGTCTTCGAAGCGATGGGCCGGGTCGCAGCATGACGGTCGAGCTCTCCAAGCACCGCGAGCTGGGCCTGACCGACGCCGAGTTCGAGTTGATCTGCGAGAAGCACGGGCGCGAGCCGAACGCGGTCGAGCTGGCGATGTTCAGCCTGCTCTGGTCCGAGCACTGCTCCTACAAGCACTCGCGCAAGCTGCTGCGGCGGCTGCCGACCGAGGGCGAGCGGGTGGTGATGGGGCCGGGAGAGAACGCCGGCGCGGTCGACATCGGCAACGGCCACGCGATCGCCTTCAAGGTCGAGTCCCACAACCACCCGAGCGCGGTCGAGCCCTTCCAGGGCGCGGCGACCGGGGTCGGCGGCATCCTCCGCGACGTCTTCGCGCTGGGGGCGCGGCCGATCGCGATCCTCGACTCGCTGCGCTTCGGCGAGCTCGACTCGGTCCGCTCGCGCCACCTGCTCGATGGCGCCGTGCGCGGGATCGGCCACTACGGCAACTCGATCGGGGTCGCCAACGTCGGCGGCGAGATCTACTTCGAGCCCCCCTACGAGCACAACTGCCTGGTCAACGCGATGTGCGTCGGGATCGCCGAGACCAAGGACATGGTCCGTGCCGCCGCCGCCGGGACCGGCAACGCCGTCGTCCTGATGGGCGCCTCGACCGGGCGCGACGGGATCGGCGGCGCCTCGGTCCTGGCCTCGGCCGAGCTCGGCGAGGGCGACGAAGCCAAGCGCCCGACGGTGCAGATCGGCGACCCCTTCGAGGAGTCGAAGGTGCTGGAGTGCTGCCTGGAGCTGCTGGAGAAGGGGCTGCTGGTCTCGCTGCAGGATCTGGGCGCGGCCGGGCTGACCTCCTCGGCCGGCGAGATGGCCTCGGCCGGCGGCGTCGGCATCGACATCGACGTCGCCCGGGTGCCGCTGCGCGAGGCCGACATGGCACCCTTCGAGATCATGGTCTCCGAGTCGCAGGAGCGGATGCTGGGCGTGGTCGAGCCGGCGCGGGTGCCCGAGGTGCTGGCGGTCTGCGAGAAATGGCAGACCGGCTCGGCCGAGATCGGCGTCGTCACCGACAGCGGCCGCTTCCGGATCCTGCACGGCGACGAGGTGGTCGGCGACATCGCGGTCGAGGACCTGGTCGACGGCTGCCCGCTCTACGACATCGAGCCGGTCGAGCCCGAGGGCTGGGTCTATGGCAACGAGGCGACTCTCGCCGCCGGCGCCTCGGCCGAGGACACGCTGCTGGCGCTGCTCGGCTCCTCCAGCGTCGCCTCCAAGCGCTGGGCCTTCGAGCAGTACGACTCGGTCGTCGGCTCGCGCACGGTGCGGCGGCCGGAGTCGGCCGACGCTGCGGTGCTGGCGATCCCCGAGGCCGGCAACGCGATCGGGGTCTCGATCGACGGCAACGGCCGCCGCGTCGCCTGCGACCCATACGCGGGGACAGTCGAGGCGGTGCTCGAGTGCGCCCAGAACCTGGCCTGCGTCGGGGCCGAGCCGCTTGGGGTGACCAACTGCCTCAATTTCGGCAACCCGGAGAAACCGACCCCGGCCTGGCAGCTCGACCGCGCCATCAGCGCCCTCGCCGACGCCTGCAACGCGCTCGGCGTCCCGGTCGTCGGCGGCAACGTCTCCCTCTATAACGAGGGCCCGGAAGGGCCGATCTACCCAACGCCGGTGATCGGCATGGTCGGCGAGATCCCCGATCCCGAGCAGGTCGCCGGCAGCGCCTTCGCCACGGAGGGCGAGGCGATCGCCCTGATCGGCCCCTTCGAACCGACCCTGGCCGGCTCGCAGCTGGCGAAGCTGCGCGGCGAGCTCGGCGCCGGCCTCCCCCAGCCCGAGGTCGAGGCGGTGGCGGCCGCCTGCGCGACGGTGCGCGACGCGGTCCGCGAGGGCAAGCTCTCCTCCGTCCATGACATCAGTGACGGCGGCCTCGCCTGCGCCCTGGCCGAGTGCTCGATCGGCTCCGGCATCGGCAGCAAGGTCGACGTCGCCCCGCTGCGAGAACGCGGCTGCTCGCCGGAGGAGGCGCTGTTCGGCGAGGGGACCGGCGGCTTCCTCGTCAGCGGCGACCGCGACACCCTCGACTCGCTGGGAGCCACCGCGATCGGCAAGGTCGGCGGCAGCACGATCGAGATCGCCGCCGGCGACCGCAGCTTCAGCGTCGGCCTCGACTCAGCCGAGGGCGCATGGCAGTCGCTAGCCGACCGGTTCTCGAGCTCGCCCTAGTTCGGCCACAGGCGCATCAGTCCCCTCGGTCAGCGGCCCGGGACCGAGGCCGAGCATGACCACGCCTGAGACCAGGGCCGCGATCGCCGAGAAGAGGTAGGCGCCGTTGGAAACGTCGAGCGCTTCGGCCAGGGAGGCCGGTTCGCCGACCATGGCGACGAGGATCGCGGTGCCGAGCACGGCGCCGACCTGGCGGAAGGCGGCGTTGACGGCGCTGGCGGTGGCGAAGCGCTCGTCGGAGATGTCGCGGACCGAGGCTGAGCCCAGGGTCGGGAAGGCGAGGCCGATGCCGATGCCGGTCAGGCAGGCGCCGGGCAGCCAGAGGTGGAGCCAGTCCGGTTCGGCGCCAGCCGAGCGCAGGACCATCACCCCGGCGGCAAAGAACAGGGTGCCGGGGATGATCACGGCGCGGTGGCCGAAGCGGTCGGCGAGCCGGCCGGCCGGGCCGGAGACCAGGGTCGAGAGCGCCGGCCCGGGCAGGGTGGCGAGGCCGGCGTTGAGCAGGCTGTAGCCCCAGACTCCTGTCAAGAAAAGCACGTTGCCCAAGATGAGCGAGAAGAAGGCCGCCGCGAAGAGCAGGGTGCCGAGGTTGCCGACCCGGAACGAGCGCTCGGCGAACAGCGCCGGCTCGACGATCGGGCGCGGATGGCTGCGGCTGCGGGCGACGACGATGCCGAGCAGGACAGCCGAGGCGGCGAAGGCACCCAGCACTGCCGCCGAGGTCCAGCCCCAGTCGTTGCCCTCGACTATGCCCAGGGTGACGAGGGCGAGGCTGAGCGCCAGCAGCCCCGCGCCGGGCAGGTCGGGCAGGCGGCTGTCGGCGATCGGCCGCTGCGGCAGCCGGGTGCGCCCGGCCCAGAGGATCGCCGCGCCCAGCGGCAGGTTGACGAGGAAGACAAGGCGCCAGTCGGCGGCGTCGACGAGCGCGCCGCCCAGGGTCGGGCCGACCGCCGCGGCGGCAGCGGCGGCGGCACCCCAGAGGCCGACTCCGGTCGCCCGCTTCTCGGGCGGGAAGCTGTCGAGGACGATCGCCAGCGAGGTCGGCGCGATCAGTGCCGCGCCGATGCCCTGGATGACGCGGAAGGCAATCAGCAGCTCAAGCGAAGGCGCGGCGGCGCAGAGGGCGCTGGCCACGGTGAAGCCGGCGATGCCGGCGAGGAAGATGCGTTTGTGGCCGAAGCGGTCGGCCAGCCCACCGGCCGGGACCAGCAGGGCGGCGATGACGACGAAGTAGCCGTCGAGCACCCAGGAGAGGGCGTCGCGGCCAGATCCGGTGAAGGAGGCAGCGATGTCCGGAAAGGCGATGTTGACGATCGTCGTGTCGAGGAAGGCAAGGAAGGCCCCGGTGCAGGCGATCAGGACTGCCGCTCTATGCCCACGGTCATACATCGGCGGCGACTATAGACTATGACGATGGGCATAGCGAGACTGGCCGATGGACAGCCACCCGAGCCGAAGCGGCGCGACGGGCGCGAGCGGCTGCTCGACGGCGCCGGCCGGCTGCTCGCCGAGCGCGGCTACGCGGCGATGGAGCTGCGCGACGTCGCCGAGCGCGGCAACGCCCCGCGCGGCTCGATCTACCACCACTTCCCCGGCGGCAAGGCCCAGCTCGCCGCCGAGGCGACCGAGGTCGACGGCATCCGCGTCCGCACGTCGATCGAAAACTCGCTGGCCGAGCGCGGCCTGAAGGAGACGCTGGCGATGTTCGGCGAGCTCTTCCGCCGCCGCGCCGACGAGCACCCCGAGCGGATCGGCTGCCCGATCGCCGCCGCCGCGATGGCGCGGCCCGAGGACCCGGCGCTCGCCGCCGCCGCAACCGCCGCCTTCCAGAGCTGGGAGGGCACGATCGCCGACGCCCTGGTCAAAGAGGGCGTCAAGCCGAAACAGGCGGCGACTTTCGCCGCGGTCGTCGTCTCGACGATCGAGGGAGCGCTGCTGCGCACCCGGGCCGCCGGCAGCCACGCTCCGCTCGACGACGCTGTCGACGGGCTGGGCCAGGCACTCGACAGCCTTTTGAATGCGGCTTCCTCGCGTCGCGCCCCGGCCTGATCCCTCCCCGCTGCTACCCTGCCCCGGTAGGCAGTCCGCCTGCGCGTCACGTCCTTCAAAACCCGAGGAAAGCGCGCTTTTAACCTTGATCGAGCGGCCTCTCACCGACCGCGATGGACCGCGCGACGAGTGCGGGGTCTTTGGCGTATTCGCTCCCGGCCACGACGTCTCGCGGCTCGCCTACTTCAGCCTCTATGCGCTCCAGCACCGCGGCCAGGAGTCGGCCGGGATCGCCACCTGCGAGGGCGGCCACATCACCACCCTGCGCGACTCGGGCCTGGTCTCCCAGGTCTTCGACGAGGAGAAGCTGCGGGCGCTGGAGGGCGACATGGCGATCGGGCACGTCCGCTACTCGACCACCGGCGGCGGCTCCTGGGAGAACGCGCAGCCGGTCTGGCGCGACGACGGCCGCGAGCTGGCCCTCGCCCACAACGGCAACCTGACCAACGCGGTCGAGCTCTGGGGCGAGCTGAAGGAGCGCGGGATCGACTTCCGCGGCACCTCCGACTCCGAGATCATGGCAGCGCTGCTCTCCTCCAACGACGGCAAATACATCGAGGACGTGGTCACCGACGTGATGCCGCGGCTGCAGGGCGCCTACTCGACCGTGGTGATGACCAAGCACGCGATCGTCGCCTTCCGCGACCCGCACGGGGTGCGGCCGCTCTCGCTCGGCCGGCTCGACGACCGCTTCGTCGTCGCCTCGGAGAGCTGCGCCTTCGACATCATCGGCGCCGAGCTGATGCGCGAAGTCCACCCCGGCGAGATGATCTCGCTGACCGAGCGCGGGCTCGAGACCCGCCAGGTGGTGAAGGCCGAGACACCGGCCCGCTGCGTCTTCGAGCACATCTACTTCTCCCGGCCCGACAGCCGCCTAGAGGGCAAAGTCCTGCAGCAGGTGCGGGGACGGATGGGCGAGAACCTCTGGCGCGAGGCGCCGGTCGAAGCCGACCTGGTGATCGCCGTGCCGGACTCCGGCAACCCGGCGGCGGCGGGCTTCGCCCGAGCCTCGGGGCTGCCGCGCGACGACGGCCTGATCAAGAACCGCTACGTCGCCCGCACCTTCATCCAGCCCGGCCAGGAGCTGCGCAAGCACGGCCTGCGGCTGAAGTTCAACCCGCTGCCGGAGATCGTCGAAGGCCAAAGGATCGTCGTCGTCGACGACTCGATCGTGCGCGGCAACACCACCCGCCAGATCGTCGGCATGCTGCGCGACGCCGGGGCCAAGGAGGTCCACCTGCGGATCTCGGCGCCGCCGATCCGCAACCCCTGCCATTACGGCGTCGACATGTCGACCCGCGAGGAGATGATCGCCCACAAGCGCAGCATCGAGGAGATCGCCGAGGAGCTCGACGCCGACTCGCTCGCCTACCTCTCACTGGAGGGCGTCTACGACGCGATCGGGACGCCCGCCGAGGATCACTGCGATGCCTGCTTCACCGGCCGCTACCCGCTTGGGGACGACGAAGACGCCGATGGCAAATCGGCGCTGGAAGACATCGCCGTAGTTCCCGCCGGCAGCTAGCCGCGCTTCCTGACGGGCCGGTGGCGTTTGCCTCTCTTGCTGACGCACTTCTCCTTGCCGTGAATCCAGATCTTCTTGAAGCCCGGCTTGCACTTGAGCGGCTTCTTGGCCGTTGCGAGAGGCGGCGGGACGGACGAAGTGGGTGCCGGGGTGGTTGCTCCGGTCGGAGCTGCCACGAAAGTCGCCGTCACCGTCACGTCGCTGCCGAGGCTGACCTGGCAGGTGCCAGTGCCTGCGCAACCGCCCCCTGACCAGCCGGCAAAGGTCGAGCTGGGCGATGGGGTCGCAGTGAGGGTGACAGCGGCCGTCGGGGCAAATTCGTGGTTGCAGATCACGCCGCAGTCGATGCCAGCGGGGCCGGAGGAGACGGTGCCCGACCCAGACCCCGCTTTGACGACCGAGAGCAGGTGCGTCAACGTATCCGCTCCTCGCAGGTGGAGTTCGAAATGCCCTTCTTCGCCGCTGCCCCCCGCCACCGCGAGGTGGTATGTGGTGCCACTGACGACGGCGAAGGAGACGCTCGCGCCTTCGCTGCATTCGCCGCTGCCGACGGTGGTTGCGACCGGGGTGAGGGAACCCATCGCGTTGCCGGTGTAGATGCCGAGCAGGGGGTCGAATCCCGCGGCGCAGGCGTCAAGCCTTACGGTCCCATTCTTCTGCGGCGTCCATGAGTACCAGACCGAGTGGCCGCCGACGCCGCCCGGCTCGCCAACCTGCGTGGTGGCCAGGCTCGTCGAGCCCGGGAGGTACCAGCCGAGCGAGCCAGGGATCTTCGTCGCCGATCCGAAATCGTCGTTTCCAGGGCGGCCGTCGACATGCAGTTCCAGCAGACCTTCGGCGCCGGATTTGCCGTCGACCGCGATTCGGTAAGTGGTGTTGGCGGCCGCCGGAAAGCTGACCCTGCTCCCCGGCGCGCATTTGCCGCTGCCATCGTCGTTGCTCTGGACCGGGGTCAGGCCGTTCAGTTTCACCCCGGTGTAGACCGCTAGAAGCGTGTCGAAGCGGCTGCCGCAAGTGTCGGCGCTAACCGTGCCGCTGCTCGGCGCGGTCCACTTGAACCAGACCGAGTGCCCGCCGGCGTTGCCGCCATGGTCTGGCTCGCCTACCTGCTTGGTGGCGAATCGGTTCGACCCGAACAACCATCCCGCCGGCAACCCGCCCCCCAGGGGCTGCGCGTGCCCAAAGTCGTCGTTTGGCGCGGCGCCTTCGACTAACAGCTGGAACTGCCCCGTGGTGCCCTGCTTGCCATCGACCACGATCGCGTATCCGACTTCGGCAACGGCATCGAAGTGGACTTCGCTGTCGGTGTTGCGACAGCCCTGCCTTATCGCGCCGTCGTCGTTGCTCACGAGTTCGTGGAGGTTGGAGACCTGACTGCCGCCGTCGTAGACGCCGAGCAGCGCGTCAAGGCTGCCGCTGTGGGTACAGGTCGAGATTGAAACCGGGCCATTGACTGGGGCGGTCCAGACAAACCAGAGTGAGTGGCCGCCGGGGTCGCCAGCGTGGTTGGGCTCGCCCGCCTCCTTGGTCGCCAACTTCATGTCACCGGACCCGTAGGACGGGAGGAATCGAGAGAGCAGCGCCGCTTTCGCGAAGGTGTCGTTGGCGGGGGGCCGCTCGATATCGAGGGCGAACCGCCCCACACCGTTCTTGGTGTCGACGGCGATCTTGTAGGCGGCGCCGGAAACGGCGTCGAACTCGACCTCGCTGCTGCCGGTCGACGATTCGCAGCGTTCGTCGGGCGATGCGCCCGCCGCATCGTCGTTGCTTGCCACCGGCGTCAGAGCGTTGACAGCCGCGCCGGTGTAGACGGCGAGCAGGGTGTCAGTGTCGCCGCTGGCGCCGCAGGCGGAGATGTCCACCTTGCCACTATTCGGGGCGGTCCATGAGTACCAGACCGAGTGGCCGCCGGGGTTCCCGGCGTGGTCGGGCTCACCCGCCTGCTTGGTGGCAAGGATCGTCGTGCCACCAGGGGCGATCGGTTCGGTCGGGAGGACCTGCGCCGCGACGAATTCGTCGTTCTGCGGCCGGCCGTTCAGTTCAAGCGAGAAGAGCCCTCCGCTGCTGCTCTTGCTGTCGACGGCGATCCAGTAGGTCGTGCCGGACACGGCGTCGAACTCGACCTCGCTGCCAATCTCCCTGCAGGCCGCGGCTGAGTCGTCGTTGCTCACAACCGGCGTCAAGGCGTTGACGGCCGCGCCAGTGTAGACGGCGAGCAAGGTGTCAGGGTTGGTTTCCCCGTAGGGGCAGGTCGAGAATGCGACTGGGCCGCTCGCGCTCGGCGTCCATGAGTACCAGACCGAGTGGCCGCCGGGATCGCCGGCGTGGTCGGGCTCGCCCGCCTGCTTGGTGGCGGCGGCGGTGTTCCCCAACACTGAGGAACCCGGTTCCACCGGGGCCGGGGTCGCGGCTGAGAAGTCGTCGTTGGCTGGCAAGCCTTCACCGCTGAGGCTGAAATTGCCCACGCTGCCGTTCTTGCCGTCGACCGCGATCCAGTAAGTGGTCCCGGCGCTGACGGTCAGACGAACTGCGGCATCGGATTCGCGACAGCTCTGGTTGGAGGCGTCGTCGTTCGAGGCAAAGGCGGAGAGGCTTCCTAGACTCGAGCCCGTGTAGACGGCGAGCAGGGCATCGAGGGTGCCCGAGGTGGTGCAAGTCGAAATCCGGACCTTGCCGCTCGTGGTCGGCGTCCACGAGTACCAGAGCGAGTGGCCGCCGGGGTCGCCGGCGTGGTCGGGCTCGCCCGCCTGCTTGGTGGCGAACCCGTTGCTCCCTTCCGCGAAAAACGACGGCAAGGCGTTCGAGAGCGTCTGGGCGCCGGCGAAATCGTCGTTCTGCGGCCTCCCACGAATCTTGAGGGCGAACCTGCCGACGCTTCCGTCGGAACCGTCGACGGCGATCTTGTACGTGATGCCTGCGACCGCGTCGAAGCTGACTGCGCTATCGGCCCAGCGGCACAGAAGCCGTTCCGGTCCCGGCGCTTCGTCGTTGCTGGCAACTTCGGCGAGTGCTCCGAGAGCCGAACCGGTGTAGACCGCGAGCAGGGCATCGAGGGCGGAGGCGGAGCAGGTCGTGATTTCGACCATCCCGCTGCTCGTCGGCGTCCACGAGTACCAGACCGAGTGACCACCGGGGTCGCCGGCGTGGTCGGGCTCGCCAAGCTCCTTGGTCGCGATGCGTGTCGTCCCGGCCACTTCCTGCGGCGGTTCGGCAGCGATCGACGCCGCGTCCGCGAAGTCGTCGTTTGCGGGAGTGTGATTGAACCTGAGCTGGAATGACCCCTGGTCTCCTTCGCGGCCGTCGACCGCAATCCAGTAGGTAGTCCCCGTCGTCGCTTTGAATTCAGCCTGCGGGAGCTCCGAGAAGAAGCAGTCGGTTGAGAGGGAGACCCCGTTGTCGGCAACCGGGGTCAGGGAGCCCACCGAGGCACCGGTGTAGACACCGATCAGCAAGTCGACGGAGCCGAAGCAGGCGCTCTGGATCCCGATCGGTTCGTTAGCAGCCGGCGTCCACGAGTACCAGACTGAGTGGCCACCGGCGTTGCCGGCATGGTTGGGCTCGCCAGCCTCCTTGCCGGCTCCCAGATTATCGCCGGACATGCTCGCCGGCAACGATGCGGGCAAGACAGTCGCGTTGGAAAAAGCATCGTTCGCGGGAGCGGCTTGGGCGGCGGATGAGAAGGTGAGAATGGCGAGGATCGAAGCCAACCCCAGGAGCACCGCGCGACCGCCCCTCACTATCGGTGACAACGTCATCCCCCCGCTCCCTTGCCGTGGATCGCCAACCAAGTCCGCGTACCCTACGCGGAAATTGCTGAATGATTGACATCCTCAGTTGCGCGAAGATGCAGTCGTGATCGGCTTCCGCATAGTCGTGCTCGCATCCGGCAGCGGCACCAACCTACAGGCGATCCTCGGCCGGCTGCACGGCAGAGACGGAGTCGAGGTGGTGGGCGTCGCCTCCGACAAGCCGGGCGCGCGGGCGCTGGAGCGAGCGCGCGAGGCCGGGGTCGAGACTGCGGTCTTCCCCCGTGACGAGTACGCCGACCGAGCCGCCCGCGATGCCGCAATGAGCGACTGGATCGAGTCCCGCGGCGCCGACCTCGTCGTCCTCGCCGGCTACATGCAGCTGCTCAGCAACGAGTTCGTCGGCCGCTTCCGCAACCAGATCGTCAATGTCCATCCCGCCCTGCTGCCGGCCTTCCCCGGGCTCGACGCGATCGGCCAGGCGCTCGAGGCGGGAGTCGAGGTGACCGGCGTCACCGTGCACTTCGTCGACGAGGGGGTCGACACCGGGCCGGTGATCCTCCAGCGCGAGGTCGCTGTGCCGGCAAACCGAGACCGAGAGGCGTTGGAGGCCACCGTCCACGCGGCCGAGCACGAGCTGTATCCGGAGGCGATCCGCATGATCGCCGAGGGCAGGGTTAGGATCGCCGCCAGCGGCTCGGTTACCTCGGTCGCAATCGATGAGTGACGCCCCCGCAGACAGCCCAGACACCGCCGTGAGCGACGGCGCGATCCGCGTGCGCCGGGCGCTGATCTCGGTCTCCGACAAGACCGGCGTCGTCGACTTCGCCAAGGGGCTGGCCGCGGTCGGGGCTGAGATCCTCTCCACCGGCGGCACCGCAACCGCTTTGCGGGAGGCGGGCATCGAGGTCACCGACGTCTCCGAGTTCACCGGCCAGGAGGAGATCCTCGGCGGCCGGGTGAAGACGCTGCACCCGCGGCTGCACGCGGCGATCCTGGCCCGGCGCGCAGACCCCGAGCACATGGCGACGCTGGAACGCGAGGGGATCGAGCCAATCGACCTGGTCTGCGTCAACCTCTATCCCTTCGAGCAGACCGTCTCCGGCCACGACGTCGCCGCCGAGGTCGCGGTCGAGAACATCGACATCGGCGGGCCGACGATGATCCGCGCCGCCGCCAAGAACCACGAGGGCGTCGCCGTCGTCGTCAAACCCGAGTCCTACGACGCGGTCTGCGCCGAGCTGGAGGAGTCCGGCGGCGAGGTCTCCGCCTCGACCCGGCACTGGCTCGCCAACGAGGCCTTCGCCCAGACCGCGCGCTACGACGCCGCGATCAGCCGCTGGTTCTCGATGTCCTACGAGGACTTCCCCGAACACCTCGCGGTCGCCTACGAGAAGGTGCTCGACCTCTCCTACGGCGAGAACCCGCACCAGCGGGCGGCGCTCTACTCCGAGGCCGGCGTCCGCAGCCACGTCCTCTCCAAGGTCTCGAAGCTGCACGGCCGCGCCCTCTCCTTCAACAACGTGCTCGACCTCGACTCGGCCCGCCGCCTGGTCGGCGACTTCGAGCAGCCGGCCTGCGTGATCGTCAAGCACAACAACCCCTGCGGGGTGGCGATCGGCGAGAGCGCGCTGGAGGCCTACGAGAAGGCACTCGCCTGCGACCCGATGTCGGCCTTCGGCGGCGTCATCGCCCTCAACCGGCCGATCGGGACGGGGCTGGCGGAGGCGCTGCACCAGAACTTCGTCGAGGTCCTGATCGCGCCCGGCTACGAGGAGGGCGCGCTCGACGTGCTGCAGCAGAAGGAGGCGATCCGCATCCTCTGCGGCGAGGAGCGGCGCGATCCCGACCCGGTCGAGCGCGACACCAAACGGGTGCTGGGCGGCCTGCTGATCCAGGACCGCGACGGCGACCCCGAGCCGCGCGAGCTGATGGAGGTCGTGACCAAAACTCAGCCGAGCGAGGAGCAGTGGAGCGATATGCAGTTCGCCTGGACCGTGGTCCGCCACGTCCGCTCCAACGCGATCGTGCTGGCCAAGGACGGCGCCACCCTCGGCATCGGCGCCGGCCAGATGAGCCGGGTCGACTCGGTGCGGCTGGCGGTCGAGAAGTGCCGCAACGCCCGCGGCGAGGAGGCCGATGCCCTGCTGGCCGGATCCGCCACCGCCTCAGACGCCTTCTTCCCCTTCGCCGACGGTCCCGAGCAGGCAATAGAAGCCGGCGCCACCGCGGTGATCCAGCCGGGCGGCTCCAAACGCGACGCCGAGGTGATCGAAGCCTGCGACGCAGCAGGTGTCGCGATGGTCTTCACCAAGCACCGCCACTTCCGGCACTAGCGCGGCACCTTCCTCAGGAAGTCACACAATCGTTTGATTTGTGACCCACACGCGCAATATCTCCCTCTAGCTTCGCCCTTGTCGCGGCCGCGGCGACGCCCCGGCCGCCGGACGCGGACCTCACCCTCACGAAGTGGGGCTGGCGGGTTCGACTCCCGCTCGGGGCGCTACGATACGAACACGTGAGGGTGGGGTCGTCAGTTCGACGGCAGCCCCGTTTCACAAATGGCCCGCTTCGGCGGGCCATTTGTTTGCTGCCTCACCCAGGCGCCGCGGCAAGCTCCTTCTGTTTCGAGCTGGCGCGGCGGACGTGGTCGCAGACTTCCTCCGGCGTGTCGGCGGTGACCAGGAGCTCTTTGTCGGCGGGTGAGATCAGGCCGTCGTCCTCGAGGCTGTCGTCGATCCAGTCAAGCAGTGGCTTCCAGTGCTGGGAGTCGACCAGGATCGTCGGGAAGTGCTTGATCCGGTTGGTCTGGATCAGGGTCAGGCTCTCAAACATCTCGTCGAGGGTGCCGAAGCCGCCGGGCATGATCACGAAGGCGCGGGCGTAGCGGACGAACATCAGCTTGCGGGCGAAGAAGTAGTGGAAGTTGAGGGAGCGGTTGACGTAGGGGTTGGTGTGCTGCTCCATCGGCAGCTCGATGTTGAGCCCGACCGAGAGGCCGCCGGCCTCGGCAGCGCCGCGGTTGGCCGCCTCCATCAGGCCCGGCCCGCCGCCGGTGATCACCGTGAAGCCATGGCCGCAGAGGCAGGCGGCGGTCTCGCGGCAGAGCTCATACCAGCGGTGGCCCTCCTTGACCCGCGCCGAGCCGAAGATCGAGACGCCGTCGTCGATGTCCCGCAGCGCGTCGAAGCCGCGTTCGACCTCGTCGTGGATGCGGTCGAGGCGAAGCTCGTCCTGCTCCTCGACATCGCAGGGGACGCGGAGCAGATGCTCGTCGCGCTTCGCTCCCACGCTCCCATCGGTTGCCGCCAAAGTGCCCCCGGTGGGATTCGAACCCACGACTCTCGGATTAAAAGTCCGACGCTCTAACCAACTGAGCTACAGGGGCGAAGCGCCAATGGTAGTCAGGACAGCTCGGGCAGTCCGGTCTCAGGGGTCGATGCCTCGGCGTGGGTGCGCAGGGGGATGCGGCCGGCGCGGCAGGCGAGACGGCCGGCCTCGACCGCGCCGCGCATCGCCCCCGCCATCGCCACCGGGTCGGCGGCGCCGAAGATGGCGCTGGCGATCAGGGTCGCGTCGCAGCCCAGCTCCATCGCCAGGGCGGCGTCGGAGGCGGTGCCGATGCCGGCGTCGAGGACGACCGGGACCGCGGCCCGTTCGGCGATGATCGCGACGTTGTAGGGATTGCGGATGCCAGCCCCGGAGCCGATCGGCGAGCCCAGCGGCATCACCGCCGCGCAGCCCGCCTCCTCCAGCCGGCGGGCAAGGATCGGGTCGTCGTTTGTGTAGGGGAGGACGGTGAAGCCGTCGGCGACGAGCTGCTCAGCGGCGTCGACCAGCTCGACCGCGTCGGGGTAGAGGGTGCGGTCGTCGCCGATCACCTCGAGCTTGATCCAGTCGGTCTGGAACGCCTCGCGGGCGAGCTGGGCGGTGCGGACGGCGTCGCGGGCGGTGTAGCAACCGGCCGTGTTGGGCAGGGTGAAGAGGCCAAGACGGTCGATCACGTCGAGCACCGAGCCCTTGGCGGCGGGGTCGATCCGGCGCAGGGCGACGGTGACGATCTCGGCCCCGGAGGCGAGCAGTGCGCCCTCCATCTGCTCCAGCGAGCGGAAGCCGCCAGTGCCGGCGATCAGCCGCGAGGACCACTCGCGCCCGCCCAGCTCCCAAGTCTCCGCCCCGCCCTGGATCGCGGCCAGCACCTCGACCGCCTGGCCCTCGCGCAGCTCGGTCTCCCCCCACTCGCCGCGGGGCACGACCTCGCCGTCGAGGGCGACGGCGACGCCGCGCGCCGCGCCCTCCACCCCGCTCTCGCGCACGGCGTCGTCAAGCCGGGCGCCGTCGGACAGTTCGCGCGCCTCGCCGTTGAGCTCGATCCTCATCGCATCGCCCCGGTCAGGTGGGCAAGCCGCGCCGGCGCGGCCGGAGCGACCGTGCTCGGCAGCTGACCGCAGTCGAGCAGCTCGGCGATCGCCTCGCCGGTCAGTGGCGCGAGCAGGATGCCGTTGCGGTGGTGGCCGGTGGCGAGGATCAGGCCGTCGAGGGCGCCAGGCCCGATCAGCGGCAGGTTGTCGGGCGTTCCCGGCCGCAGCCCGGCCATCGCCTCGACCAGCTCCATCTCGGCGACGTCGGGCAGCAGCCGGTAGGACTCGCGCAGCAGCTCGTGGACCCCGCCCGCGGTGACGGCGGTGTCGAAGCCGCGCTCCTCGACCGTGGCGCCGACGATCAGGCGACCGTCCTCGCGCGGCACCAGGTAGACGCGCTCGGAGGCGATGATTCGCTGGCAGGGCGCGACTCCGTCGAGGGCGCGGAGCTCGACGATCTGGCCCTTGACCGGGCGCACCGGCGGGCGGGCGGCGGGCGGCAGCCACTCCGACTCCCCGGCCCAGGCGCCGGTCGCGAGCACCGTCGCCGCCGCGCGCAGCTCCTCGCCCGAGGCGGTCCGAACCCCGGCGATCCGCCCGTCATCCACCAGCGCCGCAGCGACCCCCGTCTCGGCCCGCACCTCGACTCCCACGCCCGTCAGCGCCGCCAGCAGCGCCGCCGACATCGCCCGCGGATCGACCGTTGCCTCGGCCGGGGCGTGGACGCCGCCGTTGAAGGAGGGGGTGAGGCCCGGCTCCAGCTCGCGGCAGCGGCGCGGCGGCAGCCACTCGGCGCCGAGGCCGAGCGAGCGCTGCAGGTCGTGGACGCGGCGCAGCTCCGCCGCCTCGTCGCGATCGAGGGCGATGTGGAGGGCGCCATGGGAGGTGTAGCCGGTGCTGAGCCCGGTCGCCGCCTCCAGCTCGGCGACGAAGCCGGGGTAGGCAGCGGCGGCGGCGAGGCTGATCTCCAGCAGCTCTGGCTCGCCGAAGGCCAGCTCGCCGACCGGAGCCAGCATCCCGGCGGCGACGCGGGTCGCGCCGGCGGGCGGGTTGGCGCGGTCGAGGACGGCAACCCGCGCCCCGCGGCGGGCGGCGCGCCAGGCGCAGGAGAGGCCGATGGCCCCGGCCCCAACGACGATCGCGTCGTAGCTTCTATGTTCAGTCACGCTTTGCCTCCGCCGGCATTACCCGGATCAGGTCTCTACGGTCGGCGGCGCCTCAGCCGCCCTCTCAGCCCGTGGCTTACGGACTCCCGGTACGCCGATGGTACTTGGGGGCGATAATCAGGGGGTGAGCCTCGCTCCCCCAAGCGCGCTCGGCCCCCTGCGCCGCGAGCGGCTGCGCACCGCGCGGCTCTACTTCGTCTGCGATGCGCTTCCCCGCGGCGACGAAAGCGAAGCGCTGCTGCGGGCGGCGCTGAGCGGCGGCGTCGACATCGTCCAGCTGCGCGAGAAGGACCTCGACCGCGAGACGATCGAAGCGGCGGCCCAGACCTTCCGCCGCGTCTGCGACACCTACAGCGCCCTCTTCATCGTCAACGACGATCCCCACCTGGCCCTTGCCTGTGACGCCGACGGCGTCCACATCGGCCAGGACGACGCCTCTGTCGCGCAGGCGCGCGAGGTGCTCGGCCCCGACGTGATCGTCGGCCTCTCGACCCACTCCGAGGAGCAGCTGGCGGCGTCAGCCGAGCAGGCCGTGGACTACGTCAGCGTCGGCCCGGTCTGGGAGACGCCGACCAAAGCGGGGCGGCCGGCGGTCGGGCTGGAGCTGGTCGCCGATGCCGCCGCGAGCGCGCCGCATCCCTTCTTCGCGATCGGCGGCATCGACGCCGGCAACGCGGCCGAGGTGGTCGCCGCCGGGGCGCGGCGGCTTGGCGTGGTGCGGGCGATCCGCGACGCCGAGAACCCGATGGCGGCGGCGGAATCGATCCGCCATGCCTTTGCCGAGACCGGGGGCGTGGCCCCCGGTGGCTGAGCAAGGCGCGCCGCGCAAGCGCAAGCAGCGCGGCGGCGAGTCGCTGACCCCGCGCGAGCGGATGGAGCGCGGCTACGCCAAAGCCGAGGTCCGCAACCAGCAGGCGCGCGAAGCGCTGGTGCCGCTGGAGGAGGGCGAGCGGCCTTTGGTGGTGACGATCGGGGCCGTCGTCGCCGGCCTGATCGCGCTCTCGATCGTCGGCAGCTACCTGGCCGGCGTCCAGGTCAACGGCGAGAAACCCAAACTGCTGCAGGTGATCGCCCCAGCGCTGCTGATGGGAATCATGTCCTGGGGGATGTGGCGGGCCCGCTACTGGGCAGTGCTCGGCTTCCAGCTGATCCTCGTCTTCATCATCTTCAGCGCCGTGTCGGGCCTCGCGGTGTGGGCATCGACGCTGGGGCAGTTCGCCTACTTCCTCGGCCTGCTCGCCATCTCCGGCACCTTCTTCTTCTTCATGGTCAAGGCGATGGCGCGGATCCAGATGCCGAGCCGCATGCCCCGGGATTAGGCGTTCTATAGGCTCAGGCGGAATGGCAGATTCCTTCGACACGATCGTGATCGGCGGCGGCCCCGGCGGCTACGTGGCCGCGATCCGCTCGGCGCAGCTCGGCAAGAAAACCGCGGTCGTCGAGCGCGACAAGCCGGGCGGGCGCTGCCTCAACTACGCCTGCATCCCGGCCAAGACCGTCCTCCACTCGGCCGAGGTCTACGACCAGGCCCGCAACAGCGCCGACCTGGGAGTCACCGTCGAGGGTGCCTCGATCGACTGGGACGCCGTCGGCAAGCGCAGGGCCGCCGTCTCCGACTCGCTCTCGGGCGGGGTGAAGATGCTCTGGGACAAAAACAAGGTGACGATGATCGAGGGCGACGGCTCGCTGACCCCTGACGGCAACGTCAAGGTCGGCGACACGGTCTATGAGGCCGGCGCCGTGGTCCTGGCGACCGGCTCGGTCTCGATGCCGATCCCCGGGGCCGAGTTCGGCGACCGGGTGCTCGACACCTGGGGCGCCTGGTCGCTGCCGGAGCTGCCGAAGAAGATCGCCGTCGTCGGCGCCGGCGCCTCGGGCTGTGAGATCGCCTCCGCCTACGGCCGCTTCGGGACCGAGGTGCTGCTGATCGAGATGCTGCCCCAGATCCTCCCCAACGAGGACAAGGACATGGTCCGCGTCGTCGAGCGCGCCTTCAAGAAGCAGAACATCACGATCTCAACTGGAACCCCGGTCGAAAACGTCGAGCCGGGCGCGGACTCGGTCAAATTCACCTACGGCGACAACTCGGCCGAGGTCGACTACCTGCTGATCGCCGGCGGCCGCGCGCCCGACACCGGGCCGCTGGGCCTGGCCGAGGCTGGTATCGAGCTGGCCGAGAACGGCAAGGTCAAGGTCGACGAGTTCCAGCGCACCTCGAACCAGAAGGTCTACGCGATCGGCGATCTGGTCAACGCCAAGGCGCTCGCCCACAAGGCCTCCGAGGAGGGCGTCGTCGCGGTCGAGCACGCCGCCGGAGCGCCGACCCACCCGGTCGATCAGAACCTGATCGCCGGCGCCACCTTCTGCCATCCCCAGGTCGCCAGCGTCGGCCTGACCGAGGCGGCGGCGAAAGAGGCTGGGCACGACGTCAAGGTCGGCAAGCTGAAGCTGGGCGGAGTCGGCGCTGCAACCGTCTACGACGACCGCGACGGCCTGGTCAAGATCGTCGCCGACTCCAAGTACGGGGAGATCCTCGGCGCCCACATCGTCGGCAACCGCGCCTGCGACATGATCGCCGAGCTGGTCGCGGTGATGGCGCTGGAGGGCGGCTACCAGGAGGTGGCGCGCATCGTCCACCCCCACCCGACGATCTCCGAGGCGATCCTCGACGCCGCCCGCGCCGTCGACGGCTGGGCCACGCACGCCTGAGGCCCTTCCGCCGCGCTAGCGCTTGCTCGGCAGCTCAATCGTCTCGATCCCTATCTTGCCGGCGACGGCGAGGATGTCACGGTCGGCCGCCGCAATTCTGTCCTTCCCCGGTCGCGCGGCTGCGAGCAGGATCGTGTCGGCTAACGAGAGAGACCTCGTCGAGCGGTGGTAATGGCTCTCGCGGAGCTCTGCCGCGCGGCGAGCCAAGTCCAAGTCCACGGCGATCGGGGCAATGGGGCCCTCGAACAGCGGATCGACGATCGCCTGGACACGCTGGCGCGCAATCCGATGGCGCCGAGTGGTGACATCGAACACCTCGGCGATGTTCGTCGCCGTCATCGCCACCCTTCCCTGCCGCAAAATGCCCAAGACGGGCTCCATCGCGGGCTCTCCCCGAACGAGAGCGATCAGCCCGTAAGCGTCGAGGAGAGTTAAAGGCCCCACTTGCGCTCTTCGATCTCCCGTTCGGCTTCTCGCTCTTCGCGGCGCACCACCTCTAGATCGAGGTCGAGGCCCTCGCCCGCCAACGCCCCGGCGGCGGCGGCGATCGGATCGTCTGGGGCCGGGGCGAAGACGATCCTGTCGCCCTGGTCCTCGAGGGTGAGAGTGGACGTCCCCCAACGCTTGCGGATCGAGGCGGGAATCGAGACCTGGCCTCCTTTGCTTATTTTCATGCGTTTCTTCATGAGCATGAAATCTACCATGAGATACCTCACTCAGCTGTGTTTTCATCTCCCATAAAGTCGCCGGGTGGCCGAATCTCTCCCCCCCTTCTTCTATTTCGACCTCGGCTCGCCCTACGCGTACCTGACCGCCGAGCGGATCAGCGGGCTCTTCACCGAGGCGGGGCTGGAGCAGCCGGAGTGGCGGCCGATCCTGCTCGGCGGCCTGTTCCAGCACTTTGATCGTGACTCCTGGGCAAAGGGGCCCGGGCGCGAGCAGGGGATGGCCGAGATCGGGCGCAGGGCCTCGGCCTACGGGCTGCCGCCGATCATCTGGCCAGATCCTTGGCCAGGCAACACGCTGATGGCGATGCGGGTCGCGACCTTCGCCAAGCAGACCGGCCGCACCGTCTCCTTCGCCCTCGCCGCCTTCCGCCAGGCCTTCGCCGCCGGCCGCGACCTGAGCGACCCCGAGAACGTGCTGATCGCCGCCGCTGCCTGCGAGCTGCATCCCAAAGCGCTGCTGAAAGCGGTGCAGACCGAGATCGTCAAATCGGCCCTGCGCGAGGCGACCGAGGAGGCCGCCGAGCTGGGCGTCTTCGGGGTTCCATCGCTGGTCGTCGGCGGCGAGGTCTTCTGGGGCGACGACCGGGTCGAGGAAGCGGTCGAAGCCGCGAGCTAAGGTCAGGGGTGTGCCCGACCTTCCCGACGCCGCCACCTGTTACGAGCTGCTCGCGCGGATGGCGCTGATCCGCCGCTTCGAGGAGGAGGCGGGGCGGCAGTACCAGCGGGCCAAAGCCGGCGGCTTCCTGCACCTGGCGATCGGCGAGGAGGCGACGATCGTCGGCACCGCCTCGGTGATGCGCGACGAGGACTACCTGATCGGCACCTACCGCACCCACGGCCACGCGATCGCCCGCGGGACCGAGCCCCAGCACGTGATGGCGGAGCTTTTCGGCCGCGTCGACGGGACCAGCGGCGGGCGCGGTGGCTCGATGCACATCTTCGACCGCGAGAACCGCTTCATGGGCGGCTACGGGATCGTCGGCGGCAACCTGCCGATCGCCGCCGGGCTGGCGCTCGGCTCCGAGTACAAGGGCGAGGACGCGGTCACCGTCTGCATGTTCGGCGACGGCGCCTCCAACACCGGCAACTTCGGCGAGACGATGAACCTGGCGGCGCTCTGGAGCCTGCCGGTCTTCTTCCTGGTCGAGAACAACCTCTACGGGATGGGGACCTCGGTCGAGCGCCACTCGGCCCAGACCGACCTCTCGAAGAAGGCCGAGGGCTATGGCATCTCCGGCAGGAGGATCGACGGCATGGACGTGCTGGCCGTGCGCGAGGCCGTCGCCGAGGGGATCCGGATGGCCCGCGAGGAGCGGCGGCCGACCCTGCTGGAGGCCTTCACCTACCGCTACCGCGGGCACTCCGCCGCCGACCCCGAGGTCTACCGCGAGCGCGAGGAGGTCGACGAGTGGCGGGCCAAGGACCCGATCGAGACTTTCGCCCGGCGCTGCGTCGAGGCCGGCGTGCTGGGCGAGCGCGAGGTCCAGGCCGTCCGCGACGAAGCCGAGAAGACAGTGCTGGCGGCGGTCGAGTTCGCCGAGGCCTCGCCGGAGCCGGCGCTCGACACGCTCTACGAGAACCTCTACGCGGTCGGCGGCGAGAGCGAGGCCTGGTACGCGGTCGACGAGCGCAGCCCCGAGCCGCACCGCGGCGAGCGCGAGAGCGCGATGCCCGACGCGGCTCGCGAGCTGGCCGAAGCCGGCGCCGCCTACGCCGGCCGCGAGGAGGAGGGAGTCCGACCGAACCCCGCCACGCACGGCGATGCCCAGGAGGGCGCCGAGGCCGAGGTCGCCGCCGAACGCGAGGATGACCCTCCGCTGGGCGGCGACTGATGGCGGAGCTGCGGATGAGAGAGGCGCTGCGCGATGCGATGGCGGAGGAGATGCGGCGCGACGAGTCGGTCTTGATCATGGGCGAGGACGTCGCCGTCTTCAACGGCGCCTTCAAGGTCAGCGAGGGCCTGCTCGAGGAGTTCGGCGAGCGCCGGGTGCGCGACACGCCGATCTCGGAGAACACGATCGTCGGCATCGGGGTCGGCGCGGCGATGGCCGGGCTGCGGCCGATCGTCGAGCTGATGACGGTCAACTTCGCCCTGCTCGCGCTCGACCAGATCGTCAACCACGCTGCCGCGATCCCCTACATGTTCAACGGCCAGGCGCGGGTGCCGATGGTGATCCGGATGCCGGGCGGCGGCGGCCACCAGCTCGGGCCGACCCACTCGCACAGCTTCGAGGCGCTCTTCCTCCAGGTGCCGGGCCTGCTCGTCGCCTGCCCCTCGACCCCGGCCGACGGCAAGGCACTGCTGAAGACGGCGATCCGCGACGACAACCCGGTGATCTTCATCGAGCACGAGGGCCTCTACGGCACCCGCGGCGAGGTCGCCGACGAGGGCGACGAGATGCTGCCCTTCGGCAAAGCGGCCGTGCGGCGCGAGGGCGGCGACGTGACGATCGTCGGCGTGCTCAAGATGGCCCAGGTGGCGGAGAACGCGGCGGCCCAGCTCGCCGACGAGCACAGCGTCGAGGCCGAGGTGATCGACCCCCGCACCCTGCGCCCGCTCGACCTCGACACGATCCTCGAGTCGGTGCGCAAGACCAACCGGGCAGTGATCGTCGAGGAGGGCTGGCCCCACGGCGGCGTCGGCGCCAACCTGGCGACCCTGATCACCGAGCAGGCCTTTGACTACCTGGACGCGCCGGTGCAGCGGGTGACCGGGGCCGATGTGCCGATGCCGTATTCGAGGCGGCTGGAGCAGGCGGCGATTCCGCATGAGGAGCATGTGGTGAAGGCGGCGCTGGCCGCGTTGGAGGGATCGATCTGATGGCCGACATCGTGATGCCGCGCCTGTCTGACTCGATGGAGGAGGGGACGATCCTGACCTGGCTGAAGAGCGTCGGTGACGAGATCGCCGTCGGTGATGAGATCGTTGAAATCGAGACGGATAAGGCGAATATGGCTTACGAGAGCGATGTGGCGGGGACGCTGACCGAGATCGTCGCCGAGGAGGGGGCGACGTTGCCGATCGGCGAGGTGATCGCTCGGGTTGGCGACGCGGACGAGAAGTCTTCTGGAAAGAAGTCGAAGAAGGGGAAGGGCAAGAAGTCGAAGGACAAGGGTGATGGGACCGAGCGCCCGGCCGCGGGGCCTGTCGGGGACGCCGGGGGGGCACTGCGGGCGGAAGGCCCGTCCTCGACCCCCCCGACATCCCCGCCACCCGCGGAAGGAGCGGTCGAACCCTCCGCTAGCTCAGACGGTGGCGGCCGTCCGAAGGCGTCGCCTGTAGCTCGGCGCGTGGCCAAAGAGAAGGGCTTGGACCTCTCGGCACTCAGCGGCTCAGGGCCCGGTGGACGGATCGTCCGGGCCGACGTGGAGCGAGCGGCTGCTTCCGCAGGTGGCGGTGGGCCAGGGGGGCCGAGAACGGACGCCGTGCGCCCGCCCGCAGGCCCCCCTGGCGCGGCGACGCCCGCGGCCGAGCCGCCCAGTCCCGAGACCGCCAAGGGCACGACCACCTACGAAGACCTCTCCAAGTTGCAGTCGACCATCTCCCGTCGCATGGCCGAGTCAAAGGCGACCGCGCCGCACTTTTACCTTTCGGCTGAGATCGATATGAGCCGGGCCGTGGAGGCTCGGGCGCGGATCAAAGCTTCGGCCGGGGAGGGCGATGTGGTGCCCTCGTTCAACGACATGGTGGTCAAGGCTTGTGCGCTGGCGCTGCGGGAGCACCCGCGGGCCAATGGCGCTTATCGCGATGGGCGCTTTGAGCTCTACTCGCGGGTCAACGTCGGGATCGCCGTTGCCGGTCAGGACGCGCTCGTCGTCCCGACCGTCTTCGATGCCGACAGCAAGGGCCTGCGCCAGATCGCGACCGAGTCGCGGGCGCTGGCGCAGCGAGTCCGCGACGCCCAGATCACCCCGCCCGAGCTCTCCGGCGCGACCTTCACCGTCTCCAACCTGGGGATGTTCGGGATCGACAGCTTCTCGGCCGTGATCAACCCCCCGCAGGCGGCGATCCTCGCCGTCGGCGCGATCAAGGAGCGGCCGGTCGTCAACGACGGACAGTTCGGAACCGCCCACCTGATGCAGGTCAATCTCGCCTGCGACCACCGCATCCTCTACGGCGCCGACGGGGCCAAATTCCTGGCGAGGATCCGCGAGTTGCTGGAAGAACCGGTCTTCCTAGCTCTCTGAGCTGCTCAGCAGGAGTTCTTGGTGCCGGTGACCGCGTTCCAGGCGCCGCCGAAGGAGAAGTCGGCTGAGACCCGGAGGATCCCTGGGCGCCAGACGCGGGCCACGGTCCACTCGCCCCTGCGCTGGATGCAGCCGGCACCGCGGCCGATCGACCAGTAGGGGGTGAAGTTGACGCGGACGAGGAATTCGCCCGGCTGCTTGACGTCGAGCGAGAAGCCCTGACGGCCGACCCAGCGGGTGCTCGCTGCCGCGCCCCCCATCGGCTGCACCAGCGGTTTCGGGTCGCGCACTTCGTAGATGCGCCAGTGCGGCGAGTGCCAGCGCGGGATCAGGTAGCGCGGGCCGGCGAGGATCAGCCGTCGCTCAGCCGCCGAGGAGTAATCGAGTGGGGCGTTGGGCAGCGCCACGAAGGAGATCGCGTTGCCGCGCAGCCAGGCGCTGTAGGAGCTGTTGTCGAGTGGCGTGTCTTCGTCTTCGTAAAAGATGTCGTCGCGGGTGGTGTCGAGCTGGCGCAGCCAGCCGCGGGCCAGCTCGAAGCCGGGCGCCAGGTAGGCAGACTCCCAGTGGTTGGCCGTCGGCGGCACCTCGATCCGGGCGCCCTTGGCGCCGTGCTCGCGCAGCCAGCTCGCCGCCGGCTGGAAGAAGGCCGCGGTGGTCGAGGGGTCACCGACGCTGCGGGCGATCTGGCTGACGCTCGCCGTCACCTGCCAGTAGAGGCCGCCGGCCATCAGCAGCGCCAGGGCCCAGGCCGAGACCCGCGGCCGCCGCGCCAGCACCACGGCAGCAATCACCGGGCCGCCGAACAGCGCCCCCAGCCGCACCGCGTTGCCGCCGACCGGGTTCGGCGCCAGCCAGAGCAGCGTCGCCGCCAGCACGTATGCGCAGAGGACCCAGCGCAGCTGGCGCTCCTCGCGGCCGAGCCCGCGGGTGACGAACAGCGCCCCCCCGCACCAGAGCGGGATCGAGACGTAGGAGGAGAAGACGAAGGGGAACTGGCCCGGCTCGGGGAAGGCGAGGTTGGGAAGGACGATCAGGGCGAGGGCGATCGCCGAGACCCAGAGCGCGGTGCGGTTGAAGGGCCGGCCCCGCTCCAGGGCGCCGACCCCGACCACACCGGCGAGGAAGACGGCAGCGACCGGGCTGGCCAGGGCGCAGCCGGCGGCGGCGGTCAGCGCCAGCTTGCGGCGGTCGATCTGCAGGAAGCGCAGCGAGGCGAGCCCGAAGGCGACCCCGAGGGCGAAGGTCAGCTGGCCGTCGGCGAGCAGGGTGACGACTCCGGCGGCAAACCACAGCGTCGCCAGCCGCGCCGCCCTTCCCCAGCGATCCTGGACCAGGCGGTCGAAGAAGTAAGAGGAAGCGACGACGCTGAAGAGGCCGACCACCTGGGGCCCGAAGACCGAGGCCAGGGGCGGGAAGAGGACGCTGTAGGTGAGCGTGTAGTGGCCGCCGTACCAGCTGCCGTTCCAGATCGCGAGGCCGCCGCGCTGGAACAACTCGGTGCGGAAGACCTGGGCGGCGAGGTCGCCGACCTGGGGGTTCCAGGCCAGCATCAAGGCAGCGAGCACCGAGCTGAGGGCCACAGCCGGGAGCCATTCGGGTCGTAGAGCCTTTGACCGGGCCATCAGGGAGGAAGACAAGGATAGGGGCGCGGCATGCGACGATTTGAAGAGTGAGTGAAGAACTCTTGGTCGTCCGCTGCGGAACGGTGCCCTATGAAGAGGGCCGCGTCGCCCAGCGCTGGCTGCGCGAGGCGCGCCAGGAAGGCGCGATTCCCGACACGCTGCTGCTGCTCGAGCACCCCCCCGTCTACACCCGCGGCCGGCGCTCGACCGCCGATGAGCTGCCGATGGCGACCGAGTGGTACGAGATGCAGGGGATCGAAGTCCGCGACACCGACCGCGGCGGCCGCGTCACCTACCACGGCCCCGGCCAGCTGGTCGCCTACCCGATCGTCTCGCTCGCGCCCTACGGCGACGACGTTCACGAGTACGTGCGGCGCCTGGAGCAGGTGGCGATCACGGCGCTGGCAGAGCACGGGGTCGAGGCCGGGACGATCGAGGGCTTGACCGGCGTCTGGACCGAGGGCGAGCTTCCGGGCACGGCGGCGGGGCCGCTGGAGGCACGGAAGATCGGCTCGATCGGGGTCCACGTCAGCCGCGGCGTCACCACCCACGGGCTGGCGATCAACGTCAACAACGACCTGCAGCCGTTCGACTGGATCGTGCCCTGCGGGATCGACGGCTGCGGGGTGACCTCGCTGAGCCGCGAGCTGGGCGCCGAGCAGGACCTCGAAGCCTTCGCTGCCACGGTCGCTGCCAGGTTCGGCGAGATCTACGAGCGGGTCCCGGTCCCGACCGACCCGGCCGACCTCGGACTCGACAACGCTAGGCTCGGGGTCGCATGAGCGAGACGACCACACCGGCGGCCGAGCGCGTCCATGTCACCCGCTCACGCTCGAAGCCCGGCGGGACCGCCGCCGAGGCCGACGGCGCCGTCCCCTTCCGCCGCGCCCGCAAGCCGCCCTGGCTGAAGGTGCCGGCCCCGGGCGGGCCGACCTACCGCCGGCTCAAGTCGATGCTCGACGGCGACAACCTCCACACCGTCTGCGAGGAGGCCAACTGCCCCAACGTCGGCGAGTGCTGGGAGCGCGGAACCGCGACCTTCATGATCCTCGGCGACGTCTGCACCCGGCGCTGCGGCTTCTGCAACGTGAAGACGGGCGTGCCGACCTGGAACGACCCGCTGGAGCCGCTGCGGGTCGCCAACCAGGTGAAGAAGATGGGCCTGCGCCACGCCGTCGTCACCTCGGTCGACCGCGACGACCTGCCCGACTACGGCGCCGGCGCCTTCGTCGGCGTGATCCGCTCGATCCGGATGATGGCCCCCGGCTGCAAGGTCGAGATCCTCACCCCCGACTTCCGCGGCCAGGAGATGCCGCTGGCGAAGGTGATCCACGAGCGCCCCGACGTCTTCAACCACAACGTCGAGACGGTGCCGCGGCTGTACCCGAAGGCGCGGCGCGGCTCGCAGTTCCTGCGCTCGGCCCGGGTCCTGAGGCTGGCGAAGGAGATGGGCGGCGACAGCGTCGTCACCAAGTCGGGCCTGATGGTCGGGCTCGGCGAGAGCTTCGAGGAGATGGTCGAGACCTTCGGCCTGCTGCGCGAGCACCGGGTCCAGGTGCTGACCGTCGGCCAGTACCTGCGGCCGACCGAGAACCACCTGCCGGTCGACCGCTACTGGCACCCGGAGGAGTTCGAGGCGCTGGAGAAAGCCGCCTACGAGCTGGGATTCGAGTCGGTCGCCGCCGGACCCCTGGTCCGCAGCAGCTACCACGCCGACCAGAACCTGCCCGAATCGGCCCTCGCGAGCTGATTTTCAGCCCCAAATCTGCGAGGATCGGTCGATGTTTCGGGGACGCATCGCCGTTTTGTCAATGGCTCTGGCCGGATTACTGAGCGCGGCCGTTCCTGCCTTTGCCTCGGCCCGGATCGCCTACGTCACCGGCGGGTCCGGGTCCGGCACGTATGCCGTCCCGGTTGACGTCGGCACGCAGATCTCCGGCGCGCAGGTCCCGATGCCCGGCGGCGAGGGATCGCCGCCCGACGTCGCGATCACGCCGAATGGCTCAACTGCCTACGTCACCAGCGGGTTCGGCAGCGTCATCCCGATCTCGGTCTCCACCAACACCGCGGGAACCCCGATCTCGCTTGGGAACAGCACCTGGGCGATCGCGATCACGCCGGACGGCAAGAGCGCCTACGTGACCGACCGCTTCAGCGGGAGCGTCTCGAAAATCGACCTCGCCAGCGGCACCGTGGTCGGCGCGCCGATCACGGTCGGCAACGAACCGACGGCGATCGCGATCACGCCGGACGGCAAGAGCGCCTACGTGACCAACCAGGCCGACGACACGGTCTCGGTGATCAACCTCGCGAGCGGCACGGTAGGCGCGCCGATCACGGTCGGCGATGGCCCTTCCAGCGTCTCGATCACGCCGGATGGCGCCCGCGTCTATGTGCTCAACTCGCTGGCTGGAACCCTCAGTCGAATCAACCCCGCGACCAACACCGTGGTGGCGACGATCGCCAGCGTGCCAGGCGAGACGCTCGTGATCTCCCCCAGCGGCAGCCGCGCCTACGCGCTCCGCACTTTCCCCACCAGCGGCATCACCCCAGTCGACCTGGCCACAGACACGGCAGCAGCACAGGTGCCGATCGCAAACTTCCCTGAAGATCTGGCGATCCTCCCCGACGGGAGCTACGCCTTCCTAACTGTCGAGGGCACGGGAAAGCTCGGCCCCTTCAACCTGACGAGCAACACGCTCGGAACTGAATTTGCCATCGGCAGCAATCCGAACGCGATCGCGATCGTCCCCAACCAGCCCCCGCACGCGGCCTTCACCAGCACTTCTCCCGCGCCGAAACCGAGCGCGGCGATCGCCTTCGACGCGAGCGGCTCGACCGACCCCGATGGGACGGTCGCCCGTTACGACTGGAACTTCGGCGACGGCGCCGTGGCCCAGAACGCCGGCGCGAAACCGAGCCACGCCTACGCCAAGGCCGGCACCTACCAGGTGACGGTCACCGAGACCGACAACGAAGGCTGCTCGACCGCGCTCGTCTTCACCGGCCAGACCGCCTACTGCAACGGCTCCAGCGTCGCCCAGGCGACGCACCCGGTGACGGTCCTCGGCAGCTGCCCGAAGGTCGAGGGAACCGCCTCGAGCTTCGTCCCCAAACTTGTCTCCCACCAGGTCGTCCCGGGAGTCAGGGTGCGGCTCGCCGTCAACGCTCCCGCCCACCTCGAAGTCAAAGCGACCCTGCTCTGGTCGAAGGAAGGCGAAAACGGACGGGCCAACCTCGGCAAGTTCAGCGTCGACGTCAACCACTGGCGGCGGCTGCGGATGCCGATCCCCGACAAGCTGGTGACCCAGCTGCCGCTGGGGACCCCGGTCAAGGTCAGCCTTCACATCCACGCGACGCCGCTCGACAGCAGCTTCTGCGCCGGCAACAACACCCACCCGACGCTGCGGGTCCACGTCGTCAAGGTGATCCCTGACGCCGTGCAGTCCAAGCGCCCGCGCTGAGCGCTCCCGCCCGGCGCGCAAACCTCAGGCCAGTTCGATCTTCTCCGGATTGGCCGGGTCGTAGGCGACGTCGATCCTGCGTCCCTGGTCGACGCGGCCGAGGCGGCCAGCCGAGAACTTGTGCTTGACCTGGAACGGCATCCCGTCCTTGGGCGCGACCTCGAGCGTCAGCTCGACCATCTGGTAGCCGGCGACCGAGCCCGGCGTCCCTTTCGCTTCGAGGATCGTCGCCTTGGCGCGGCGCATCCCGTCCGGGGTCTTCTTGCGCCCGGAGGGCCAGTCGAGGTAGACGAGCAGCAGCCCGCTCAGGCCGCAGCCGACGGCGACGCCGATCGCTCCCAGCCGCATCGCCTCGACCGGGGGCACGACCGCGAAGAAGGCGCCGACCAGGCCGAGGAGGAGCAGGAAGACGCCGGTGACGAACACGCGGTGAATCTACACCTGAAGCGCCGCATCGCGTTATGGTCGGGGCCACAAACCGGGGAAGCGACAGGGGCCCCACGACGAAGGAGCGCGACAGATGGGCATGTTCAAGGACATGAGGGACCTGAGCAAGACCGGCAAGGAAATGAAGAAGGAACGGGGCGGCAGCTTCAAGATGATGAAGGACGGCCTCGCCCAGGCCAACGAAGCGGTCAAGCAGGTCCAGTCCGACCAGGTTCTGGCCGAGAAGCTCGCCAACGGCGGCATCGACGGCACGGCGACGATCAACGGCATGCAGGCCACCGGCAAGATGGTCAACATGCAGCCCGAGCTGCAGTTCGACATGACCGTCGACGTCGGCGGCAGCCAGTCGCAGGTGACCCACACCCAGGTCGTCTCCCCCGCGATCATCGGCCAGCTCCAGCCCGGCGCCCAGGTCCCGGTCAAGGTGGATCCGGACGACCACTCGCAGCTGATGATCGGGCTCGCCGGGTAGCTCGCTGCGATCTACAATCTTTTGGAAGGGGCCATAGCTCAGCTGGCAGAGCGCGGCGTTTGCAACGCCGAGGTCGCCGGTTCGATCCCGGCTGGCTCCACTTTCGGGACTCGACTCAGGTCCGGATCGGTATAGCTGGAAGCGTCGCGAATTCCGAGGCGCTGCCCGTTTCGCGCCGGGATCAGCCGAAGGCTGAGCTCACTGCGACCCTCTCCCAGCTCACTGGATGGACAGTAGTAACAGCGATCCGTCGTGCGGTCGTAAACCGCAATCCAGTCGACGGTCTTCGACGTGTAGTGCTTGGTCTGCCGAATCTTGCCTTTGGTCAGCGAATGAGATCGGCAGCGGAGGATGATGATCGCGCCGTCGGATTCGGTGTACTTGATCTGAACCCGGTGTAGCTGGCCATCTTTGTCAGCGATGAGGTCATAGTCGCTGTCCTCGCCGAACGGGATCGCGAGACGGCAGCCTCTCTCCATCAGGTCTGTCGCAACCTTGAGCTCCGCCAGATCTCCTTTCTGCTTCAGAGAAGCCACTAGCCCAGGCTAGTTCGACTCGACTCACGTGTTGCGCGCAGAATGTGTCAATAGTGCAACAAGTGAGAGACGAATACTGGGAGCCTCACTTGGAGACCGCTCGTTTGTAGCGAGCGACCGAGAGCACCCCGAAGAAGGCGGCTATCGCCAGCGACCAGGCGACCGCGCCCCAGATCGCGTTGCCGGCGGGGGCGCCGAGGAAGAGGGCGCGGATTGCGTTGACGACGACGGTGACGGGGTTGACTTCGGCGAACTTCTGCAGCGCCTCCGGCATCGTGTCGACTGGGACGAAGGCGGAGGAGACGAAGGTGAGCGGGAAGATGAGGATGAAGCCGATCGACTGCGATGCCTCGGGCGAGGACGAGGCGAGGCCGATGAAGGCGAAGACCCAGGAGAAGGCGTAGCCGAAGAGCAGGACCAGGCCGATGCCGGCGACGACGTGCGTCACCGGGGCGTCGAAGGAGAAGCCGACGAGCAGGCCGACGACGATCATGATCGTCAGCGAGATCATGTTGGTGCCGACATCCGCCAGGGTGCGCCCGGCGAGGACCGCCGCCCGCGACATCGGCAGCGAGCGGAAGCGGTCGACCAGGCCCTTCTTCAGGTCCTCGGCGAGGCCAAGCGCGGTGACGAAGCCGCCGAAGGCCATCGTCTGGACGATGATCCCCGGCATCAAGAAGTCGACGTAGTCGTCGTAGCCCGGGGTGACGATCGCGCCGCCGAAGACGTAGACGAAGAGCAGCACGAACATGATCGGCTGCACGGTGAAGGAGAGCAGCAGGTCGGGCGCGCGGGGGATGCGGAGGAAGGCCCGTTTCGCCAGCACCCAGGTGTCGGAGAGGCTGTGGCGCAGGCCGCTCACTGCGCCTCCTCCCCATCGCCGTCCTCGCCGTCGCGCTCCTCGGGCGGGCGGCCGGTGAGGGAGAGGAAGACATCGTCGAGGGTCGGCCTCCGCAGGGCGACGTCTTCGATCCCGACTCCCGCCTGGTCGAGCCGGCGCACCGCCTCGGCGATCGCGCCGCGGCGGCCGTGGACCGGGACCCGGACGATGTCGTCGGAGAGCATTGGCGTGTCGGCAGCGATCGGCGCCAGCGCCGCGATCGCCGCCTCGGCCTCAGCCTGGGTCTTCGACTCGAGGGTGACGTCGAGCCGCTCGCCGCCGACCTGGTCCTTGAGCTGGTCGGAGGTGCCCTCGGCGATCACCCGGCCACGGTCGATGACCGAGATCGAGTCGGCGAGACGGTCGGCCTCGTCGAGGTACTGGGTGGTGAGCAGGACGGTGGTGCCGGCGGCGACGCGGTCCTCGATCGTCTCCCAGAGGGAGATGCGGCTGCGCGGGTCGAGCCCGGTGGTTGGCTCGTCGAGGAAGAGGACGGGCGGGCGGGCGACGAGCGCGGCGGCGAGGTCGAGCCGGCGTCGCATCCCACCGGAGTAGGTGCGGACGAGGCGGTCGGCGGCGTCGCTGAGGTCGAAGCGCTCCAGCAGCTCGGCCGCCCGGGCTTGGGGCTCGCCGCGGGGCAGGTGGTAGAGGCGGCCGACCATGACCAGGTTCTCGGCCCCGGTCAGGTTCTCGTCGACCGCCGCGTACTGGCCGGCGAGGCCGATCTGGCTGCGCAGGGCGGGCGCCTCGCGCTCGACGTCGAGGCCGGCGACGCGGGCGCTGCCGCCGTCGGGGCGCAGCAGCGTGGTGAGGATACGGACGGCGGTCGTCTTGCCGGCGCCGTTGGGGCCGAGCAGGCCGAGCACCGTGCCGGCGGGCACGTGCAGATCGACCCCGTCAAGGGCTCGGACATCGCCGTAGGACTTGCGCAGCCCGCTGGCCTCTATAGCTGCGTCAGCCGCCATGAACCGGAAACCTACCGGCTGAGCGCCAATTGCTCTAACTAACTCGACTAATCGTCGAAGTCGAAGTCCTTGGGAGGCTTCTGCTCAAACCAGAGCTGATCGTCCTCCGGGGTCTCCTCGAGGAAGTCGGGGGTGCCGCCGAGCACGTCGCCGGTGGGCTGATCCTGTTCCTCGGACTCGGGCTCCGCGGCGACCGGGTGCTCCTCCGAGTCTTCGTCGGCGTATCTGACCGGAAGCTCTTCGGAGTCTTCCTCGGCGGGCGCGACCGCGTACTCCCCGGAGTCCTCCTCGGCGGGCGGCAGCGGGTGCTCCTCGGTGTGCTCTTCCTGGTCGAAGAGGCCCTCCGCGTCGTCTTCCTCCTCGTCGACCTCGGGTAGCGGCGCCAGCTCGGGCGCGGCGGCGACGGGAGGGGCTGGCGCCTCGAGCGCCTGGTCCAACTCCTCGGAGAGGCGCTTCTCGTCGAAGAAGTCATCTTCCTCCTCGGCCTCGACCGCAGCGTCCTGCACGCGGCCCTCGACGCTGACGTCGTCCTCGTCGACCTCTTCGAGGCCGGCAAGCGGATCGACCGGGGCGAGGCGAGGCTCCTGCAGCTCCTCCGCGGCCAGCTCCTCGTCGCTGGGGCTGCGCGCCTCCGAAGCGGCGATCTCGCCCTCGACGTCGAAGAGCTCAGTTGGCTGCTCGGCGATCGCGTGGCGCTCTTCGGTCGAGTGTTCGGGGGGCGAAGGCTGCTCAGCCGGCGGGGCGGGCACGGTCTCGTGCTCCATCGCCGGCTGCTCCTCAATGGCGGGTGCGGCGTCGGCGGAAGGCGCGGGCTCTTCGGCGGAGTCGGGCTCGACCGCGACCGGCACGTCCTCCTCAGTCGACTCGGCCGGCGGCGGCTCAGCGGGCGGCTGCGGCGGAGCCTCCTGCAGGTCGGCGATGTTCGGCGCGGACTCGCGGCTGGAGGCGGGCGCCTCCTCAGCCGTGTCGCCTGCCTCGGGAGGCTGGGTCATAAATTCGGTGGGCGCCTCAGCGGCGGCGTCAGGCAGAGCCTGTTCAGCGCTGGGCCGCTCGGCGGGGCCAAAGGCCTCGTCCTCCAGCTGTTTCAGCTCGGAGTCGTCAGCGCCGTGCTGGCGCTTCAGTTCCAGGTGCTCCCTGATGGCGTCGTCGAGGATGCTCATGTCTCAGTCCCAGCGGGAAGCCTAGAGATTATGCGGTTATCCTTGCGGTTGCGAGGGCCTGGGTCAATCCGCCCAACCCAAGCACCTCGGGGCTATAGCTCAGCTGGCAGAGCGCCTGGATCGCACGACGCAGAATCATTTGTCTGCAAGACAGAGTATTGCGCTCTTTGCGGGGGTTTATGGGCTCCCGATTCAAGGCCGCCGCTAGGGCAGCTTCCTGCCGTTTACCGGGATTTATCGGGGTTCAGGCACTTCCGAATAAGAGTGCCTGAAACGAGCAGAAGCTCTTGACGCAACTGAAGTGCTCAGGTCGTACGGAGGTCCTGCAGGTAGAGGCCGCCTCGCCCGGCTAGGAAGCGAGGTCGAGCGCCCAGCGCTCTCGACGTCGGGACGTTTCGCGGAAGGCCAGCGGTGGATCGTGTGCGTGGGGTGCCCGGAGCGCGATCGGCGGCTAGCTGCGAACTTAGGGCCTTATGGACTCTGATGCCTGGGCTGACCTGAACCAGCGCTATCGCCAGGACGAGCGAGCGCAGTTCCTGCTCTTCGTCGAGCAGATGGATGAGGGGCGCCAACTCCTTCTCAACGGACAGTTGGCCAAGCTACGTCTTGGCCTAATCGCGATCGACAATCTGGCCGAGATACTGCTCTATCGTCAGCAGCGGCGAATCGCAGAGCTGCGGGACAGTGACGGCTACGCCCAGATCCCGCGCCTTAACGAGCGGCGGCTGCGCAAGCTGAGGGCGGACTTCAGAGCCCGCGTCGCCCTTGCCGAGACGGAGATCCTCGACCCTCTCTTGGCGAGCGCCTTCGTCCCGATCCTCGACCAGCTCGATGCCGACGTCTTCCGCAGCGCCCACGCATACCGCGGCCGCATCTACCACGGCGACCACCACAATCCGGCGGCGCTGCCGCTGCTCGCCAGGGCCTATCTCGGGGCAGTCGGCAGGGCGTTCACGCGCCAGCAACCAAGCGGTGTCGCTGGCTCGCCCGACGCGACCACCGCCGAGATCTGCGCCTACGGTTTCGATCTCGCCGACAGCTGGGCGCCCGGGTATTTCGCCCCCGGCGAGGCGGCGGAGGCGATCACTAAGAAGCTAGCGGGGGAGTTGGAGGTGAGCCTCGGCGAGGCGAAGGAGGTCCTCGCCGCCGACATCGTCAAGCGCTCGGAGTGGGCCGAAGAGATGATCGAGAGCGTCGTCACGGACGGATTTCCGCGCGAGAGGGTCGCCGAGGCCCTCGCCGAAGGGGAGCCTTGGAAGGAAATCGAAGCCGACGAGGAGATCATTCGCCTCGAGGACGAGATTGCCGCGATCAGGGCCGCCCGGCTCAAGGACTTCACCGAGGTCTCCATGCGCGAGGAGGCCGAGCTGATGAAAGCGCGGAACGAGCGCGTCTGGTCGTTGCGCCGCGAGCTGAAGCCATCGGTGTCTGTGGGGGATATTTCGCGAATTCGTGACACGGGCGCGCGGCTCACCAACGCGAAGAACCTTGGCTCCCTCTTCAACCGCTACCGAAAGCTCGACGAGGAAATTGAGGGGATCGAAAGGAAGCTCGAGGAGCTGGCGATTGGCTGGGACCGCCACCTCCAGGAGGAGGTGGACCGCATGAAGGGCAAGTAGCCGGGGGGCGCAAGCCCGAGCGTTCCTCGGTCCTCACGGTTGCTTCCGGTCTCGCGCTGGCTTCTGTCCGTCTCGACGATTCTCCCCACCCCGTTTCTTCCAGTTCCACTTCTTCGATTCTTCTCGCGGAATTCTTTCTTCGGGTTCCGAGATTCGCCGCCCGTATGATTGGGGGGCTTCAGCGTGTTATTCACCTGAGGTCTCAGATGCCAGAGCGCAGAGCCATGAGCTCCGACGTTTCAGGGCGTCGGGATCCGGCGAACCCTTGCGGGACGCCGGATACTGCATTGACGATGCGGATCTTCTGGCACGGCATCCTGCTTGACGATCGGCCCGCAACGGCCGATCGTCGGTGGCCCACCTGGACGCCGGATCGAGGCTTTCTACACAGGACCGGTCGGGTCGCCTTCCGCAACGGAGGCGGTCACGACGTTTTGGTCGGCGAACGGCCATTTATCGAGCTGCGCAACAGCCTAAAGCTCGAGCCGAGCTCAAACTCAGCGCCGATAAGCGGCAAGGTTGCTGATCTCGTCCGCCGCTTCTATCCGCTCGACCGCGACAACCGTGCCTTTGCTCTCAGCGTCAGCTTCGCTCTGCGTCCCCACCAGTTCTGGGATTGTGAGATCGATTCGGTCAAGCTCGACAGCCCTCCCGTATTCGAGACTTGGAACCCACCGTACTCGCCGAATCTCACCACCTGTGAGGATCTCGCGGCCTGGGTGGTGGATCTGAGATTCAAGCTGCGTGGCCGCTTGGTGCTGCTCGGCAACCTCGGCACCAGTATGGCGCGCCACCTCGGAGAGGTCACCGGCGACGCTGCGGGTCCGCCGTTACAGAGCCTCGGCTCGGCCCTCTGGTTTGACACAAGTCTGCGCTTTGCACCTGATTTTCGAGCCAACCCAAGCTGTGTGGTGACGCGGGCCGATGCGGTTCGCCGCCGGCCTTGGTTGTTTACGGCAAACCGATTTCCGAGCCGCCCGCAGCGGCGTCTTCGGCTCTACTTGCTACGCAGTTTCGCCGAGGCTGAAATAGCCCGTTTCATCCTCGATCAATTCCCGGAGCACGATGAGCGGCCAGACTGGGCTGGGCGACGCCTTCATCAGTCTCTCGCCCTGCTCGAGCGCCACCGACCCTACGGCGAGTCCCCTGACGCGCTCAAACGGCTCTACTACCAGTCGATAGGCGGAGCGGACCGCTCCTTCGGGGCGCACCGCCAGGAGATCCTGTCGCGGCTGAAGATTGAGCTGACACCATTGCGCGGCTACTCCGCCAGCACGATCGCCTTCGGCGACGACGTCTATGACGTCCTCGCCGAACTCGATCCCAAACGGCACCCCTACGGCGCCAACGCTCAACTGGTCGCCGAGCTGCAATGCCTTCGCGACCGCTTAGCCGACGATCCGGCTTCAGCTGACGCTCTCGAGAAGGCGATCGATGCGGCTCGCGCAGGAGACGAGCGGGAGACGAAATCCCGGCTTCGCCGAGTCTCCCGTGAGGTCTTGAGAACTGCTCGGGAGCTCGGGACGGAGGTCGCCGCCGCAGCGATCAGCAAATCGCTCGGCATCTAGACATCTCCGGTCGCCCATACAAGCCTGCCCGGTCTTCCGGGGCCAGATCCAGCTGGAATTGTTAGGAGATTGGCCGACCAAACCCAGACAGACCAACGACTGATTCTTATTGGCGACCAGCCGGCGCGATCGTTGTTCATCGACTAGCTTCTGGTCGTGTCGCGAACCCTGCCCAATCAGAGTTGGAGCGCGATGTGCGAGCGCGTCCAACAGTGGGCCGGCCCGGTGTCCTGGCGATGGTCGGCTGTGCTCGACCAAAGCGGCAGCTGGGACCTTGTTGCCTTAGTTGTCGATCTCGGCGCGCACGCCGTACCGATCTTCCATGCCTTCCCCTCGGCGATCCTCGGAGTCGAGGAACTCGACGGCGAGACAGCGGCGAGGCGGCTACGAGATGGTCGCATCGTGGAGGTCCAGGCGGCCGCGCCGGAAATTTCGCTGCCCGTGCCCGCGAACGTGGTGCCTCAGTGGATCTACAGCTGGGAGGAATGGGGACTCACCGAAACGGGCTGGCCGCGGCTCGTGATGGAAACGGGTGGCGGAAGCAATAACTACGCCGATCCCCACCAGCCACTCGTGATGCCCGAGCTGCCCTTCTATCCCTCACTTGCAGCGGCGGTCGCAGAGGAGGTGTTCCGCGTGCCTCCAGAGCGGCTCCGACTTGGGCAACACGCCCCGGTCTCGATCCGCCTATGCGTTAGGCGCGGGAGGATCGCGACGCTGGAGGTTGGCGGTGAGGGGGTTCTGTTCACAGTTGAGGAGGGGGAGCCGGGAGGACTCGCTGGGTTTTCGCTGCGGGCCGCCTGGCGCCACCAGCCCGGCGATCGTGCGTGGTCGCGCAGCGATAACGCACTGGCGGGACCGGGGAGGATCGACCTGGCGACGGACGGGGTACCGAGCGAGCTCGTTGTCGCCCTAGTCGACCCGGAGGGATTTGAATTCGATCGACGCTCCTGGGATGCGCGATTCGACACACCGGCGGCGGAGCCCGAATCGCTAGGGGCGTTGGTCGCGCGCTGGCTCGAAGAGGGCGAGCACGCCCAGCTCGAGTACAAGCAGGCTTTGTCGGACACGAAGACGCATGTCTCCTTAGCCGAGACCGTTGCCGCCTTCGCAAATGGCTCGGGAGGGGTAGTGCTAGTGGGAGTCGATGACAACGGGGCGCCGATCGGCTATGACGCCACCAAGGCAAGTGATCAAGTGACGAACATCATCTCCCACCGGGTTGGAGAGCCACCCGGTTTCGCGGTCGATGAGGTTCGCATCGAGGGCAAGCCGCTCGTCGTGGTTAGGGTGGCTCCAAGCGCGCCACATCAGCGGCCGCACCAGGTCAACGGTCGGGTGATGATTCGGGCGATGGCAACCACTCGACCGGCGACGCCAGGACAGGTGCGGGAGCTGATGAGCACCGGTGAGCCCAGGATTGAAGGGCTGTCCTGACGCACCACGGGCTGGTGGCGCGTTGGCGCGAACTGCGAGGTTCGCATTCCGGAAAAGAGGTCTGAGAGGTACCATAGGGTATGTATAATGTTGACAATGGTTGAGAAGGTCTTTTCAGACGACGAATATCTACGAATTGGCGAGGCCGCCGAGTACGTCGGCGTTTCGTCCCAAACGCTGCGACGTTGGGGTCAGGAGGGGAGGATCTCCGCGCTGCGTCACCCACGCAACGGCTATCGCTACTACCGCCGCCCCGAGCTGGAGCCGTTCCGCCTCGAGTACCAGCGTGCCGCCGATGAGCCCGCTGATCCCGACCATCTCTTTCAGCAGGTCAACGCCAACATCGAGGCCAACAAGCTGCTGCGCGAACCCCAGCGTGACGCCCATCGCAAAGTCCGCGAGCACTTCGCCGGGGACGACAGCCCGGCGATCCTGCAGATCCCGGTCGGCTGCGGCAAGACCGGGATCATGGCGACGCTGCCGTTCGGGATCGCCTGCGGGCGGGTGCTTATCATCACCCCCAACCTGACGATCCGCAAGGGCGTCGCCACCGCGCTCGACATCGCCAGCCGCGAGTGTTTCTGGGCCAAGACCCGCGTCCTCGATGACTTCCAGAACGGCCCCTACTTCGCCGTCCTCGACAGCAACAACGCCAACATCCACGACTGTACCGAGAGCCACTTCGTCGTCACCAACATCCAGCAGCTCGCCAGCTCGGCCGATCGCTGGCTTCCCCAGTTCCCGCCGAATTTCTTCGACATGATCCTCGTCGACGAGGGCCATCACGCCGCCGCTGCCAGCTGGCAGAAGGTCTTCCGTCGTTTCCCCCAGGCCAAGGTAGTCAGCCTCACCGCGACCCCGTTTCGCTCCGACGAACAGCCGCTCGAGGGCGAGGTGATCTATCGCTATCCCTTCGCCCGAGCGATGATGCACGGCTTTATCAAGCAGATCCTTTCGCGCAGCGTCGCCCCTTCGGAGCTCTACTTCACGGTCGGCGAGGACCGCCACCGACACTCCTTGGAGGAAGTGCTCGAACTGCGCGAGGAACAGTGGTTTCGCCGCGGCGTCTCGCTCTCACCCGAGTGCAACCGCCACATCGCCGAAGCGAGCATCCAGCGCTGCAACCGCCTGCGCTCGCAGACCGGCATCCCGCATCAGATCATTGCCGCCGCCTCCTCGGTCGACCACGCCCGCCAGATTCGCTCGATCTATGAGGAGTGCGGCTACCGGGCCGCCGAGATCCACAGCGACATGAGCGAGGCCGAGCGCGAGCGGGTGCTCGACGACCTCGATCTCGGTCGCCTCGACTGCATCGTCCAGGTCCAGATGCTGGGGGAGGGATTCGACCATCCCCGGCTCAGCGTCGCCGCCGTCTTTAGGCCCTTCCGCACCCTCGCCCCCTACATCCAGTTCGTCGGCCGGGTGATGCGCGTCGTCGTGCAGGACCAGCCCGACCATCCCGACAACGTCGGCTTCGTCATCTCCCACGTCGGCCTCAACAACGAGGAGCGCTGGGAGGAGTTCAAGGAGCTCGACCTCGAGGACCAGCGCCTGATCCACGAATGGCTCGAGGGCGAGCCCAACGAGAACGACCCTGAGAACGGCGGTGGTGGGCCTCGCCGCTTCGACGAGGCAACGCTCGTCGACAGCGAGCTGATCAGCCACTTCGTCGACACCGCCTTCCTTGACCCCGACGACGACCGCGTGCTCGATGAGATTCTCGCCAAACAAATCGTCCCCGGGGTCGTCGTCGGGGACGTCATGGACCGGGAGACACTGCGACAGAAACTGCGCGAGAGGAACACGGCCCAGGAAGAAGAGCCGATGCAGATCCCGGTAATGCCGCAGCGTCGCCGCAAAGCGGCCCGCGCCCGCCTGCACGAGCGCACCGGGTCGGTGGTCGCGCGCATCCTCGACGAGCTCGGCATCTCGCGGCCCGGCCGCGACCTGGCCAAGGCGCTAGGCGGCCCGCCGGTGCCGAACGTGCGGCGGGTGACCGTGCTGCTCAATCAGGAGATCAACGAGTTCGCCGGGATTCGCGCCAAATCCCGTAAAGAGCTGAGCGCCGACCAGGCCGAGGACGCCCTCAAGGCGCTCGATGCGATCGGCGACCAGGTACGTGACCAGCTACGGCAGAAACTGGAGGCAGCCTGATGGCGAAGGTAAAGCAGGTGCTGAAGCCAGTATCAGTCCGAGTCGCCGGCAGGAAGCGGAAGTGCTACCACTCGAAGAAGCACTCGATCGCGAAAGGGGAGTCCTGCTTAGTGGTCAAGGACCCCGCCTACAACTCCGACAGGGGCTACTGCGTTGAGTGCGGCAACGCAATCCTCGAAGTCGCCGAAGCCGACCTCGAAAAGCTCAAAGCAGACCTCAACTCCTGACCGCGTGGACTCGGTGATCGCGTGATGACCCCCTCCGACCACGCCGGCTACGTCCCGTTCCTAAAAGGTAAACGAGGCGAGTTTAGAGCCCTTGCCCAGCTCAACTTCGAGCAGCGGCAGATGCTGGCCCCGCTAATAGACGTGCCCCCCGAGAAGGTCGAGTTCTTTCCCGACGAGGTTTTCCAGATTGACACCGTTGATCAGGCGCTCGACGGCTACGCCGCCAAGGTCGCCGAGACCTGGGGCCAGCTAGATACCTGCTTCGTCGACCTCGCCGGCTTCGATCCCGCACTCCGAATGGCCGATGGCCGCCACCCGCTCACCGCCTTCTTCGCCGATGCTAGAGCCGCCGACCTCGCAGCCGTTCCCGTTACCGGCCCAAGTCGTGACGCTGCACAGCTCGAAGCCGTGGAGCAGATCGTCGAGGTCTGGCGTCTTGGTGCCGCTGTCCGATTGCATCGCCCCGAACTGAGCGAACCCGAACACCTTGCCGAGCGGTTAGCGAGGCTCCTCCGGATCATCGGCCAGCAACCGTCACAGGTTGACCTGTTGCTCGACTTTGGGGAGCTGCTCAAATCTGAAGCGGGGGCGATCGAGGCCCAGGCGCGCGCGGCGATCCTTGCTCTGCCAGATGTCCAGGATTGGCGCTCACTTGTGCTCTGCACCGGCGCCTACCCCGAGGCAGTTCGGATCGAGACGAACTCCAGCGGCGAGCTCCCCCGGCACGACTGGATGCTCTGGCGCCGTTTGATCAGCGCAACTGACGATTTGCCGCGGATACCTACCTTCGGCGATTACGGGGTCTCCGCAGCCGATTGGGGCGATCCGTACAACCCGTTGGTGATGACGCCGGCCTGCAAGATCATCTACGCCACCGAGGAGGACTGGGTGATGGTTAAAGGCAGCTCCGTTGAAAATGGCTACGAACAGTACCGCGACCTCGCCGCTCAAGTGAAGGCACGCGGCGAGTTCCTCACCAAGGATCATTGTCAGGGCGAGGAGAAGATCATCGAATGCGCCGCCGGCCGAGGTGGGGTCGGAAACCTCGAGACCTGGGTGACCGTCGCCACCCGCCGCCACATCGAGGTCGTTAGCCGCCAGCTAACCAGTCTGCCGGCCTAGCCCGTAGCCGATCACGGACGGTCGAGGCCAGAAGACGCGGGGGCAGGGCCGCGGCAAGCGCTGCCCAAAGCACTCGCCGAGGCTTGCTCCGCAACCCTCGATCTAGCCCGAGCCCCTCAAGCACCTCAAGGACCTCATGGCGCCAGAGCAACTGGGCCAACGCCCCGGGCTCTGTGTGGAGATTGGCCCGAGGGCCTCGATCGCGCACGATTGAGGTCTCATCGTTCCGGAGCCGGGCCACTTCTATACCCCACCACTCGGGCAGTCCGTCGCGAGCAGCGTCAAGGTGGCACTCGGCGCAGATGATGGTAAGGCGATTAAAGACCTTCCCATAGGCGGCGGCCTGGCCCTGCAATCGCGCCAGGCTGTCGCGCTCACTCTTGATCTCGAAGCCCTCTAGGCGGCCATTGATCACCGCGACATCGATTCGGCTTCGCCCTCTAAGTACGCCCATCTCGTCAACCACACGCACCAGCGGATCGTCGGCGTAGCGTGTCTCGAGGCGATTGTGCAGCACCGCTCGAATATCTATGTCCCGCAACTCGGTCCTCTCAGCTCCACGTCGGTCAAGTTCTCTTCGGCACCCCCTCCCGCGACCCTACCGCTGCCATCGCCCTTGCAAGACGATGGTTCCGTCGGAAGCAACCGTCGGCGACCGGACGGCGGTTCCTGACTAACTCATCGACGCCCGGAGATGCTCTTCCGGCCACGAGAAATGGAGCTGGGTACGGGCTCAGGCTGACGGTCCTTGCCGCTCGACTTTGTAGTCGAAGAAGCGCGACACCTGCGGGACGTAGCGGGTGCAGTGAAACTTCCACTGCTCGCGCCGATCGAAGGCCTCCGTGAAGAGGTCGCCGGTAGATGTCGGGCCGATCCCGTTGAAAAGCAAGACCAAGACGAGATCAAGACACTGGGACGCCACCGAGTTAAATGACTCTAGGGTTCGGGCGCTCTCAAAGCCGCTGAATTCACCGCGCCCAGCCCGGGCCAGACGCTCGCCAAGCGCCGGCTGGGATGGATGGACGTAGCCGCTGAGCCTTCCAAAGCAGCTGTGTACGGCTGCGCGAAAGTCATCGGGGTCCCGGACCATCAAGATCCGCAGATCGTCGATTCGGGTAACCGAGGAGCGCGGCACTTTCTGTGTGTCTCCGAGGAAGCGGACGCGATCTTCGAGACTGGCGCTCGCCCCGAGCTTCCGATCGACGTAGATGTACTTGACAGCTGCCTCGAGCATGTAGCGGAGCTCGCGGCGGGCGACGTTGAAGATTCCTTGCTCGGTCAACTGCAGTAGTGCCACCGCAGACTCGAGCAGCTCGTCGGACATGTTTTGCATCAGCCATTTCTGGGATTCAGAAAATCGAGTGTCGGCTAACCAGGTGAGCTGTAGTGCCACCAGGAAGTCGCCGATCAGGCGCTCGCGGTGGAGCTTTGCGTCCTGGTAGCGCTTGCTCGCCTCCTCCTCGTGCTGGGCTTTGATCTGATCGTCGGATCCCTCGGCACGATCGCGCGGCATCTCATCAGCGGCGTCCACGAGGGCAGCCTAGTCGCGGGAGCGAGAACGGCGAGGGAGAAGGTGGGCCCAACACACCGAAAAAGTTAGAGTTGTCTCGTTGCCAGACCTTCCGACCAACACGTTCGAGGTCTCTCAAAGGAGAAAGCGGGCAACGAGAATCACCTCACACGGGAGGTGCCGCCGCTTTCCAATCTCCGCGTTCTTGGCGACGTGTTGGTAGTCAAAGGGCAAAGGAGAGGATCCACTGCAAGGTGTCGATCGTCGATGGACCTTGTGGCTTGAGCACCTGTCCGCGGCCATCGCGATGCGGCGCTCCTATCTCGATTGCCTGTCGCCTCATCTCGGATTCGCGGACCTTGAAGGCGCGGTAAGCGTCGACAGCTTCTCCATCGATTGCCGCTAGCGGCAAGTTCTCAAAGAATGGCAGCAGGTGATCGAGTGCCCATCGATCCTTCGTCAACATGGCCTCGCTCACCTGGCCTTTGCGCGAGTCAACCAGCTCTCGAGCGAAGGCTCCGAAGAGAGGCGGCTCGGCTCTCTTCGTATCGACCTGTGGCGCCCTCCCAGGCACGGAATCACTCAGTAGCTCCACAATCCGAATCGCGACGGCCTCGATCGACTCGGGGCTAAGCGAAGCTCACCTCGATCCCCCTGCCGCTTAGCCCAGAAACGCGATCGCCCAACCCGACTCCGGCCGGACCCTGCACTCCGCTCATCCTTTCCCAAGGCAACCGCGTCAATGGCGACGTGCTTGCTCGTCCTCGTTGCTGCGGCCAGCTATTCGCCTCGAAGTGCCGAGGTCCTAGACGAGGCAGTTTCAGTAGGTCCCATGCCTGTAGTTCAGCTGGAAGAGCGCCTGGACAGGTACGGAAGTGGTCTAGGCCGGTCGATTTCGCGCCATTCGGCTCCTCCCAGCGCCTGAGGAAACCCCCGAACCCAGACGTGCCCATGACTATCGAGCTACAATGGCGGCCGTTAAATTGAACGCAGGTGGGATTTCGTTTTACCTGCAAATCAGCAATTTCTCGGGGCTATAGCTCAGTTGGCAGAGCGCCTGGATCGCACCCAGGAGGTCGGCGGTTCGAATCCGCCTAGCTCCACTACAGGCACTCCGTGCGCGGGCAACTTCGCTTCCGGGGAAGCTGGAACTAGGCGCGTGCTGAGTTCAGCGCGCAGCAGCTAGGGACGAACGACAAACGATGTCTGGGCTGGGGGGCTCGCCTTGCCCGCGGCATTGGTCGCGACTGCCGTCATGCGGTAGGCGCCGGGCTTGAGGTTCTTCGGCTTCTTGCCGGGCTTGCCGTATCGGCCCGAATACGGGATCGCATTCTTGCCCTTGTGCAGGCTGCGGCTGAAGGAGGGAATCCGCGGGCTCTTCGCGCAGCGCCTCGCCTTCGCCGGGCTGCAGGATGAGCTCGCTTTGAGCTTGAAGGTGACCGTTGCCGCCTCTGACAGGGTGAGCCGCAGCGTCGTTCCGGCGTGGACCGCGCGACGCGACACCACCGCGCCTCCCGGCTTGACGCGGAACGACTTCGGTGTTGCCTTGAAATCGGAAATCGCGGGCGTTAAGGGAATCCCGGGGCCGTCGCCGCCTCCGCCGGCGGGCGGCTGGCAGGCCGCCTGGGTGGAGCCGTCACTTGGGCATTTGTCCTGGCTGATGTCGCCGTAGCCATCGTGGTCCGCATCGGGCTCGATGTCGGCGTCGTAGAGGATCGTGCCGTTGTGCGAGAGCCCCGAGACCGTGATCCCGTCGCCGCCGTCATTCGGATCGTCGTAAACCGCCGCGCCGCCACTTGCCTGAAAGCCCTGGTCTCTGAGGCTCGGCACCGAGAGGCCGACGAAAGCCCCAGCCGGTATAGGCAGCCGGGTCGGGAAGCTGGAGATCTTCGAGAAGAGCGGCTGCGCGGGAGCGGTCACGTTTTCTGCCGCGCTGGAATGCAGAACCGTGTAGCCGCTGAAGCCGCCGCCGCTGGCGGCGGGATTGGGAACGACAACGCGGGCGCGGTAGGGGCCCGCATCTCCGTCCAGCACCCGCCAACGGACGACGACGCCATCGAATGCCGCCGCAGTGGAGACGCCGCCGATCTTCTTCTGGATTCGCATGCAGCCTCCGCCGCCGCAGCCTGGCGGTGGAGCCGAGCGTTCGCCCTGCAGGTTGCTGCCGAAGAGCGTCCCCGAGCAGGCCGAGGTCGCGATCGGCGAGCCCGGGCAAAGGTCCTGGGAGAAGTCGCCGTAGCCATCGCCATCTTCGTCGGACTCGAGCACCGCTCCGATGTTGACCCGGGCGTTGCTCGTGTTGCCCGTCGAGTACGAGCTGCCGATGACGGGATCGAGGGTCACCGAGCCGAAGCTCGCGACATCGGTCGCCGCGGCCGTGGTGAAGTAGCGCGGCGTCTCTTTGACGAATGCGTTGACGGCGAAGCGGGCGCCGAGCAGATCGCCGGCGGTTGCCGGAATGCGGTCGACGAAGGTGCTTTCCGCTGTGAGCGGCAGGCCGGAAAGGGAGTGCGCTTCGCCGCCGCCGATCACCGAGGCGGTTGACGGCCCGAGGACCCTGAAGGTCCGCGCCTGGACCGTGTCGCTGGGCAGGGTTTCTTCGCCGACGAAAACCCTGACCTTGGTCAATATCCCGCTGAAGGGAAAGGCGTAGCTGGGCGCCGCGGCGGTGGTGCGCTGGAACGCGGAGCAGGTGCAGCCCCCGACGGTGCCGGCGCCCCCAACCTGCCCGATCAGCTGCGGTTCCGCCGCGCCCGCCGGCGCGGCGCAAAGCAGCGCGGCGGCGAGCACCATGAATAAGGCTGGCAAACCCATGCGGACGCGACTCACAACGAAAGTTTGACATGCCAACAGCCTGCCTGGGCCAACCGCCGATGAGCGGGACTAGGCTCACCCGGATGCTCGCCCCTGCAAGGCCCTCGATGCGCCGCCTGCCCGGCTATGCGCTTGGAGCAGTTCTCCTCGTGTGCGCGTTGGCCACGACGGCGATCGGGGCTGGCTCGATCGCGCGGCCTGGGCCGAGAATCCTGAGCGCGTCGTGGGGCACCGACAACGCGGTCGGCTGTCCGGGCGGGGAAAAGGGGCTCGACAACATCCCCGTCACCTTCAACTGGTTCATCCGCCGCGCGTCGATTCAGACCACGGACTTTCGGATCGTGCGCAGCGATGGAAGCAGCGCGACACCGGCCTGCGCGCTTCAGTTCCCGCCGGACGAGTCGGACGAGGGCCAGACGGTGAATCTGATTGGCGACTTCGGGGACTCGGTGAGCGGGCCGACGCCAGTTGCGATTCGCGTTGTCGGGGCGATGCAGGGGAAGGCGCCCGGGGCGACTCGGTGGAGGCAGATCCCGCCCTTGCCGGAAGCCGACGTGGAGCCCTTGTCGGGAGGCCCGTACATCGTCGACGCCTGGAAGCTGACGCCGGCGATCTACCGCGGTGACGCCAACCGCTGCACGGTCGGCAAGACCTTCGTGCGCGTGATGTGGTCCAACGGGCTGACGGCCTACCCCACGGGGGCCGAGGTCGGCGCCCCCGTCGTCGCCTCCTACCGCGCCATCTACAAACTGCCGAGCGGCAAGGTCGTCGCGGTCGCCCCGCTCGAAGTCGCCGACCTCCACGATCACCCGAGCGCGGCCAACGCCGACAACATGCATGACCTCTGCCTGCCGCGGCTGCCCCGTGGCGCGAAGCTCACCGGAGTGACGATCGGCGCCGGCCTGATCCAGGACCCCAACGGCGATCCCAACCTCGCCCAGAAATTCAGAGCCGCCATTCAGGTCTAATGCTTTCCCGCCGGGCCACCGATAGGGGGTCCGATGAGCAGTGCATCGACCGCGATCAGGGGAACCCGCGCCATCGGCCTGGCGGCCGTGCTGGCGATCTTCGGCTGCCTCTGGCTCGCCGCGGAGGCCAGCGCCGGGGTCTACTGGGGGAGCATGGGCGGCAACACGGTCGGCCGCGCCAACTCTGACGGGAGCGGCGTCGAACCGAGCCTGATCACCGGCGCCGCGCAGCCGTGGGGCGTGGCGGTCGATGAGACCCACCTCTACTGGGCGAACTTCGCCGGCCACACGATCGGGCGCGCCAAGCTCGACGGCACCGGAGTCGAACAGAGCTTCATCGAAAACGTCGAACCGACGGCGCTCGCGGTCGCCGAAGGCCACATCTTCTGGACCGACGACGGGCCCCGCTCGATCGGGCGCGCCAAGCTCGACGGCAGCGGCGTCGAAAGGGAATTCATTCCCAACGCCGGCACCTTCGCTGGGCTGGCGGCCAACTCCGAATTCCTCTACTGGGGCCACCCGGAAGGCGAAGGGACGATCGCCCGCGCCCGCCTCGACGGCAGCGATTTCGAAGCGGCCTTCATCGACCCTGCCGGCCCCCTCATCCCCTACGGAGTTGCCGTCGGCGCCGACGGCGTCTACTGGGCGAATTCGATGAACGACTCGATCGGCCACGCCGATCTCAGCGGCGGCGGCATCGACGAAGAATTCATTCCCAACGCGCACCCGGCGGGAGTCGCCGTCGACGGCGACTACATCTACTGGGGCAAGGCCTCGCTGCCGCAGGCGATCGGCCGCGCCAACATCGATGGCGGCAACATCCAGAGCGCGTTCGTCCCCGGCATCGAAGAAGCCTTCGGGCTCGCCGCCGACGTGCCGCCCTCGACGCCCGCGACCCCCTCGACCGAAGCCGCTCCCGCGAAGCCGGCGCCGTCGTCCCTCGCCTCCCCCGCCCCCTATTTGGCGCTCCACATCGGCAAGCGCGATCGAGACCGGCGGGCCGGCAAGGCGAAGGTCACGGTCGGGATCTCCGGGCCGGGCGAGCTGACGCTTTCCGGCGAGCACGTCGCGAAGGTCACCCATCACGTCTCCGCGGCGGGCCGCGTCAAGCTCGCGATCTCCCCCACTGGCGCGTTCGCGCGCAGCCTCAAAGGTCACGCCGCCCGTTCCAGGATCACGGTCACTTTCACACCGACCGGCGGCGCCATGCTCGTCAAACACACACGGATTCGTCTGGCCCGCATCGCTTAGGTAATAGGGTCACGCCAATGGCGGAGGAGCAGAAGATGGTTCTGGTCACTGGAGGCTCAGGCTTCCTCGGTGGCTGGTGTGTGGCCGAGCTTCTGCGCCGTGGCCACTCGGTCAGGACCACTGTGCGGGACCTCTCGCGCGAGCCGGAGGTCAGGGCCCGGGTGGGGAGTCTGTCCGGCGATCGCCTCTCGGTGGTGGCCGCCGACCTGCTCAGCGACAGCGGCTGGGAGCAGGCAGTCGACGGCTGCGACCACGTCCTCCACGTCGCCTCGCCGTTCCCTCTGACTCAGCCGAAGGACCCCGACGAGCTGATCGTGCCGGCCCGGGAGGGGACCCTGCGGGTTCTCCGCGCTGCCCTGGGCGCCGGCGCTTCACGGGTCGTCGTCACCTCTTCGGTCGCCGCCGTCGGCGGCAGCGCCAAGGGGTCGGGGCGGCGCCTGGACGAGTCGGATTGGACCGATCTCGACGATTCGACCCTAACTCCCTACGCGCGGTCGAAGACGATCGCCGAGCGCGCGGCATGGGATCTGGTCGAGGAGATGGGCGCGACCGAGCGCCTGACGGTCGTCAACCCCGGCGCCATCCTCGGGCCCGTCGACAGCGCCGAGCGCTCCCCCTCGCTCGAACTCGTGCAGCGATTGCTTTCGGGGATGCCTGGCGCGCCGCGGATCGGGTTCAACCTGGTCGATGTGCGCGATGTCGCCGACCTGCAGATCCGGGCGATGGGCGCAGCCGACGCCGGGGGCAAACGCCTGATCGCGGTCCGCTCCTTTGAGTGGATGGCCGACGTCGCCAAGGTCCTGCGCGAACAACTCGGGAGCGACGCGGCCAAGGTGCCGAAGCGGTCGGTCCCCGACCTTCTCGTTCGTGCGATGGGGCTCTTCGACCCCGGCGTTCGCTCGATCGTCGGCCAGCTCGGCCGCAAGCAGGAGTACTCGAGCGCTCAAGCCGAAGAGCTGCTCGGCTGGACGCCACGGCCGATCGAGGAGACGATCGTCGATTGCGCCCGGAGCATGGTCGACGGGCCCTGAGCCCAGCCGCCTAGCGACGACTCCGAGTGCTGCTGCTCGCAAAGCTCCTGCTTGCCCCGGCCTGCGTGGTTGCCGTCTCACTGGCGGGGAGGCGCTGGGGGGTCGCGGTCGCCGGAGTGCTGGGCGGGCTTCCGGTTGTCGCCGGGCCGATTCTGCTGGTGCTAACACTCGTCCACGGCGACTCCTTCGGCGCCCGCTCGGCGGCGGGAACCCTGCTCGGGCTGCTGGCGCTGAGCGTCTTCGTCGTCGTCTACGGCCGCCTTTGCCCCTTCGCCAGGCCGGTCGTCTGCCTCTTTGCCGGTTGGGGCGCCTTTCTGGCGGCAGTGGCGATCCTGAACAACTTCCACCCGCCCGCCCTGATCAGCCTGATCGTTGTCGCCGCGACCTTCGCGCTCGGCATCAAACTTCTGCCGTCGCCCGAGGGCCAAGTCGGTGAGATCGGCCCCCTGCCGAGCTGGGACCTGCCGGCGCGAGCGCTCGCGGCACTGGCGCTCGTGCTCACGATCACGGCCGCTTCGGGATCGTTGGGGCCGGGGCTGAGCGGACTGCTGGCGCCCTTCCCGATCATCACCAGCGTGCTGGCTGTCTTCACCCATCTGCACGGCTCCCCTGGCCAAGTTCGGGTCCTGCTGCGGAACTTCCTGGTCGGCTTCTACGGCTTCGCGAGCTTCTGCTTCGTGCTCGCGGTCGGGCTCGATCCGCTGAGCACCGGCGTGGCCTTCCTCGCGGCGATCTCAGCCGCGCTGGTAGTCCAGCTCTCGGTGTTCGCCCTCCCTATTTCTGGAGCAGGTGCAGCAGCTGGCCGGTGACCAATCGCGTGTGCCGACGCCTGACCTTGGGGTCTTTGAGGTCGCGGTCGAGGGAAGCCATGAAGGTCGAGTGCTGGGCCAGCGGCGAGAAGGTGAGGGAGACGAAGAGGAGGACGGCGTCGGAGACGTCGAAGGGCCGGAGCCCGCGCTTTCGCGCGACTCGGCGCAAAGCCTGGAAAGCGTCCTCGATCGCGCGCGATTCCCGGGGCGCGTCGCGCATGCGCTTGCCCCCCGCCAGCTCCTCGCGCTGGATCAGCCGCACAAACGAGGGGTGGCGCAGGAGGAACCCCATGTAGCCGTCGACCGCCTTGCCCAGGGCCTTCTCCAGCGACCCGCTGGAGCTGTCTTCGGCCCAGGCGACGAGCGGCTGGAAGGCTTCGCGGGCAGCCTGCTCGCGAACGGCGAAGACCCGCTCCAACACGGCGACGTAGAGCTGCTCCTTGGAGCCGAAGAAGTAGCTCGGGGCGCCGCGGGAGAGGCTGGCGGCGAGGGCGATGTCGCCGAGGCTGGCGGCGTCGAAGCCGCGCTCGGAATAGAGCCGCTCGGCGGCGGCGAGGATCGCCTCACGGCTGCGGGCCGCGTCGCGGATCTTCTCGCCGCTCTTCGGCGCCAGGGCTTGAGCCATGCTTGCCATGCTATATAACTTGCTAGACGTTCAGCTAATTCAATGCCTGCCACCGACCCGACACTCTTCTATGACCTTGGCTCCCCTTACGCCTACTTGGCCGTGGAGCGGGCGGCAGGTGTGCTCGGGCTCGAGCCGCGCTTGGCGCCGGTCCTGGTCGGCGGGATCTTCACCCTGCGCGGACACGGCAGCTGGTCGCAGACCCCGGACCGAGCGGGCCGGATCGCCGAGGTCGAGGCCCGCGCCGAGCGCTACGGGCTGGCGCCGCTGCGCTGGCCTCCGGGCTGGCCCAACAACACCCTGAAGGCGATGCGGGCGGTGGTCTGGGCAGAGCAGGGGGGCGGCGGCCAGCGCTTCGCCCGAGCCGCTTTCAGGGCGGCGTTCGCCGCAAGCCGGGACCTCAGCGACCTCGAGGTCCTGATCAAAATCGCGGCTTCGGTGGACCTGCCATCCGATCAGCTGCCCGCCGCGATCAAGCAGACGGCGATCAAGGACGAGCTGAAGCGGCTGACGGCGCGAGCCTGGGAGCGCGGCGTCGTCGGCGTGCCCTGCATCGAGGTCGGCGAGAAGATCTTCTACGGCGACGACCAGCTCGATTTCGCTGCGGACAGGCTCAAGGCGCAGCCCGCCGGCCAGGCGAGCGCGAGGTCGCCGAAGCCAACCTCGTCCTGAAAGCCGCCGTCGCCGCGGGTGAAGCCGACTCCTTGGCGATGCTCACGCCCAGGGCCACTAGCGCGTAGACGACGTGGATCACACCTGGTCGAGAAGCTCTCCAGCGCGGATCCGCTCAGCCATATCCGCCGACTCGGCGCGGTAGACGTGGCCGTCCTCGAACTCGATCACCGGGTATTTGCGCTGACCCGAGAGCTGCTCGAGGTCGTCACGCTTGCTCGGGCGAAGCGGCCCCTTGACCAACTCGTACTCGATCCCCTGCTCGTCGAGCGCCTTCTGCACTTTCCAGCATGGATGGGCGTTGATCTTCACCCACTGAGTGGAGCAGCGGTGGAGCTTGATCGCCATCTACGGAGAATAGCCCGCCTGGCGCCGCAGCAGCGCCCGCAGGGTCGAGCCGTGCCGGTAGCCGACCAGCGGGGCGATCTGGTCGTAGCTGAGGTTGGTCGTGCGGCGCAGGTGGTTGGCACGCTCGGCCCGCAAGCGCTTGACCAAGTCATGGGGGCTGCGGCCGGTGCGGGTGCGGCAGTGGCGCTCCAGAGTGCGGCGGGTGGCCCCGATCGCCGCGGCGGCATCGTCGATCTTGAGCTCGCCATCTAGGTGCTCGCGGACCCAGTCCTCGAACTCGGTGACGAGCGCGTCGGTGGCAGCGAGGTGGCCTCGCGCGGCTTCGACGCTGATCGCCGGGCGCTCGTCGATCAGCAGGAAGCGGGCCGCCGCGTCGGCCAGCTGCGGGCTGGCGCGGGAGACGAGGCTGATGCCAAGGTCGATGTGGGCGAAGGCCGCGCCGGCCGTGGTGACCGGGCCGCTGTGGATGACCATGCGCGACATGTCCAGCTCGACCTTCGGATAGAGCCGGCGGAACTCGCCGGCCAGCCACCAGGTCGTGGTCGCGACCCGCTCGTCGAGCAGGCCGGCGTCGGCGAGCACGAAGGTGCCGGTGCAGGCAGCGGCGAGCGCGGGGCGGTCGTCGGCCTGCGCCAGCCAGTTGCGCAGGCGGCGGATGTGGGATGACGCGAGCGCCTCGGACAGCGATGCCGGTGTCGCCATGCCAAGGCCGGGCACGATGAACACATCTGACTCGGCGAGCACGTCGTCATCGCCGACCACATGGTCCATCGCCAGGGTCAGCCCACCCCCGGTCGTGACCTTCGCCGCGCTGCCAACGATCCGGACCTCGATCGGGTCGATCGAGGGGTCGACTGTCGGCCGCAGCTGCTCCGCCGTGCGGAAGACGTCCAGCAGCGTGGCCAGGCCGGAGTCGAAGCATCCAGGGACGGCGGTCATCGCGACTCGCATGTCGCAAAAGGTAACGCACAGGTCGCATCTCATACCCACAGCGAACCTAAGGTGGAGCCATGAAGGTCGAAATGCTCGACGGCGGCTCGTTCACCTCAGCCGCCGGCATCTGGCGCCGGGACGACGACCTCGAGCGCCAGGCCCGCTTCCCGATCCCGGCCTACCTGATCGAGACCGACGAGGAGCGGATCCTCGTCGACACCGGCCTGCACCCGGCCGCGGTCGCCGACGCGCCCCGCCACTACGGCCAGCCCGACGCGCTCGGCCTCTTCAAGCTTGAGCTCGAGGCGAGCATCGCTGAGCAGATCGACCTGGCGACGATCACCAAGGTGGTGATGACGCACCTGCACTTCGACCACGCCAGCGGCCTCGCCCAGCTGCCGCCCTCGGTCCCGATCTTCATCCAGCGCCGCGAGTGGGAGGCGGCCCACGACGCTGCCGCAGTCGCCAAGAACTTCTACCTCCCGCTCGACTACAACGCCATCGATGAGCAGGTCATCCTGGTCGACGGCGACCACGACCTGCTCGGCGACGGCTCGGTCCAGCTCCTCTCGACACCAGGCCACACCCCAGGCCACCAGTCAGTCCGCGTCGGCGAGCGCCTGATCATCGGCGGCGACGTCAGCCACTACGCCTCCGGCCTCGACGACCACCGCTTCCCGATGTTCGCCGCCGACTTCGCCGCGCAGACGGCATCGGCCGAACGCCTGCGGGTGCTTCGCGATGGCGGCGCCACCGTCCGCCCGGGACATGACCCCACGGTTCTCGTGCCTGGTCCCGTGGCGGCGTAGGCGGCGGCGGTCGTCAGGCGGCGCACTGGGCAAGCCGGCGTGCTCGCTCGGCAAAGAGCGCGACCACGTCGTCCAGGATCGGGTCCCACCAGTACTCGGCCTTGAACTCCGCGGCCACCCGCTCGGCGGCGGCGGGCGCGCGGGCGGCAAGCGCCGCGAGGCGGCGGCGGCTGGGGGCGGGTCCGTATCGGGCTGCCTCCAGAAAGCGGTCGACATGGCGCTTATGCATGTAGCCAGGCCTGTTCTCGCCCCCGATCTTCATCGCCATCTTGCGGTCCATCTTTTTCACCTTGCGGTAGACGATCGTGCTGAGGATGTCGTAGGCCGGGGCGAGAGCTGGGCCCGACTCGTCGTAGAGCAGCGAGTAATTCTTTCCGTGCGCATCATGGTTGCCCGCCAGGTAGGACAGCGCCCAGGCATCCAGAAACCGCGGCAGATCGCGTGCCGGGGTCTTCGAGACACGGCGAAGCAGGCCGACGCAATCGAGCAGCGACGGCCCGCCCTCGTTCTCGTACTTGTGGGCGCTGTCGATGGCGAGCGCCTGGCAGAAGTCCTCCTGATGCAGACGCGTGGTCTCGCCCTCCCTGACCACGCGGTCGTAGCGGGCGACGAGGAGCAGCTCGGCGCCGGCGGCGCGGCGCGGGATCGCGCTCGCGCAGAGCAGCCCGATCTCGGCGCCGACCCGCAGGCAGAAAGCCTCGTTCAAAACCGTCGCAGGCAGCCCCGCGATCGGCGTCTTGAGGATGTGGGTCGAGGGGCGGCCATCCCTCGGCAGCCCGATCCTCCCGTCGTCACCGACGACGACCGGAAGCTTGTCCTGGGCGCCCGCCAGGGAGAGGCGGTAGTCGTCGTCGGGGCCGGCGTACATCGGCCGCTCGGGAAGTTCGCGGACCAGCTCCGCCACCTCAGCCTCGTCGAGCCACTTGACGCTGCCGCCTGCTTCGGAACGCGCCAGGCCCGGCAGGTACAGGCTGACGGCGCCAGCGCAGTCGCCACCAACGCGCTCGAGCAGGGAAAAGTCATTGCGATCGGAGACGCCAAGCTCGCGGGCCAGCAGCTTCCGCAGCTCCCCCTCCGGCAGGAGCCCGCCGAAAAAGGCCGTGACCTGGCGGCTGCCAAAGCCTCCGTCAAGCGGCAGCGCCTGGGACAGAGGGGGGTAGTCGCCGGCAACCCAGGTGGAGTCGTAAGCAAAGCTCAGGCGTTCACCGTCGTCGACCAGCTTTCCGGCGCGGCGGCCTAAGCACCAGACCTCAAGCGTCCGTGACACTGCCTTCTACCTTCAGGGTCAGGCCGACCGCTGCGGCGACGCGCAGGGCCCGCTCGAGCTCGACGGTGGGCTTGCCGCGCTCCAGGTCGTGGACGAAGCGCAGGCCGACGCCGGCGCTCATCGCCACGTCTTCCTGGCTAAGGCGCCTGGCCCGGCGCTCGCGCCGGATGGCGGCCCCGAATTCGGCCGAGTATGTCGATTCAATAGTCATCTTCCCGTACGGGAAGATACCATGAAAAAGGCCTTGGGATCAGGAGATTCTTCCCGTACGGGAATATTCGATCGAGTCCGAGTTCGTGAACGTTACTCTTCCCGTACGGGAAGTTCCTGATCAGGCGCCCATGCTGCGGGCAATAACCACCCGCTGAATCTCGTTCGTGCCCTCGTAGATCTGGGTGATCTTGGCGTCGCGGAGCATGCGCTCTACCGGGTACTCGTTGACGTAGCCGTAGCCGCCTAGGACCTGGATCGCCTCGACCGTGACTCGCATCGCGTTGTCGGAGGCGAAGAGCTTTGCCATCGAGGTCCACTTGGGGAGGTCGGCGGGGCGAGTGGGCTGGTCGGCCATCGAGCAGGCTTTGTAGAGGAGCTCGCGGGCGGCGGCGGTGCCGGTCTCCATGTCGGCGAGCTTGAACTGGATCGCCTGCAGGGAGCTGATCGGCTTGCCGAAGGCGATCCGTTCCTTGGCGTAGGCGCTGGCGTAGTCGGTCGCGCCCTGGGCGATGCCGACTGCCTGGGCGCCAGCGCCGAGGCGGGTGCGCTCGAGGGTGCCGAGGGCGACTCCCAGGCCTTTGCCTTCGATCCCGATCAGGTTCTCGTGCGGGACGCGGACGTCGGTGAAGGATGGCGAGCCGGTTGGCGAGCCCTTGATCCCCAGCTTGTGCTCAAGCTTGCCGGGGTCGAAGCCCTCGCGCTCTTTCTCGACGACGAAAGCGCTGAGCCGGCGGTTCTCGCGGTCGGTGACAGCGAAGACGACGTAGAAGTCGGCGATCGAGGCGTTGGTGATCCAGTTCTTCTGCCCGTTGATCACCCATTCGTCGCCGTCGCGAACGGCCGTCGTCCGCATCGAGGCGGGGTCGCTGCCGGCCTCGGGCTCGGACAGCGCAAAGGCTGGTGACCACTCGCCGCTGGCGCACTTGGGCAGGAAGCGCTGCTTCAGCTCGTCGGAGCCGAAGAGCTGGATCGGCAGCGTGCCGAGCTCCTGGATCATCAGAATCAGGGCCGAGGAGGCACAAGCCTTGGCGATCTCCTCGACCGCCATCTGCAGGACCAGCGTCCCGGTGCCGGTGCCGCCGTGCTGCTCGGAGAACGGCAGGCCGAGGATGTCGTGCTCGGCCAGCAGCTTGCGCACGTCCCACGGGTATTTGCCTTCGCGGTCGATATCGCCGGCGCGCGGGGCGATCTTCTCCTGGGCCAGCTGGCGGACCATGTCGCGAAGGTCGCGGGACTCCTGAGGCACTTCGTAAGTGGCTGTCATCGGCCCGGCAGTCTATGAGAGCATCGGACGATGAGTGACTTCCTCGTCAAGCGCGACGACCTCCGCGAGTGCCGCGTCGCCGAGTCCGAGCCGCCTGAGCTGGCTCCCGGGCAGGCGCTGCTGCGGGTCAACACCTTTGGCCTGACCGCCAACAACGTCACCTACGCGGTGATGGGCGAGGCGATGTCTTACTGGAACTTCTTCCCCGCCGAGGACGGCTGGGGGCGGGTGCCGATGTGGGGCTTCGCCGAGGTCGAGCGCAGCGAGGCCGAGGGTGTGGCGGCCGGGACCCGGGTCTACGGCTACCTGTCCCCCTCCTCGCACCTGGTCGTGACTCCGGCAAGCGTTGACGAGGGCGGCTTCGTCGACGGCTCGCCGCACCGGGCGGCGCTGCCCTCCGCCTACCATCGCTACCTGGCGACCGAGCAGGACGCCTTCTACCGACCGGACACTGAGGAGATCCAGATGCTGTTGCGGCCGCTCTTCTTCACCTCGTTCCTGGTCGACGACCAGCTTGCTGACGAGGGCCTGGTCAATCGCGGCCCGATCGTGTTCGCGAGCGCCTCAAGCAAGACGGCGATCGCCGCCGCCTTCCTCCTCGCCCAGCGCCCCGAAGTCGAGCTGATCGGGCTGACCTCCCCCGGCAACGCCGAGTTCGTCGAGAGCCTTGGGATCTACAGCCGCGCCGTCAGCTACGACGCGATCGAGACGCTCGACCGCGGCCCCGCCGTCTTTGTCGACTTCGCCGGCGACGGCGCGGTGCGCCAGGCGGTCCATTCCCACTATGGCGACGCGCTCGTCCACAGCATGGCGGTCGGGATCACTCACTGGGAGGAGTTCGGCGAGGGTGGGGGGGAGCTGCCCGGCCCCCGTCCGCTGTTCTTCTTCGCCCCTGACCGCGTGGTCAAGCGCTCCAAGGACTGGGGCCGGGCCAGCCTTGAGACCAACGTCGCCGAAGCCTGGCATCCGTTCTGCGAGTGGACCGGCAGTTGGCTGGAGACGATCCGAGGCCAGGGCTTCCGGGCGGTGCAGGATGCCTACCTGGATGTGCTCGAGGGCCGAGTCGACCCCAAGCACGCCCACGTGATCACGCTCTGACCGGCCTCGGCAGCCGCTAGGCCGCGACCCAGCTCCTGGCCTCGTCCTCCTGGTCGAGGTCGTAGACCTTGACTTCGCCGGGGGTCATCCAGGCGAACATGCGAAAGGCCTTCTTCACCCAATCGGCGTCGGTCACGATCGCCGAGCGCTTCCAGGCAGAGTGCTTGAGGAAGCCCAGCTCGAGGCCGGTTTTGGCGTCTTCCAGCCAGGCCCGCGGCTCCAGCTCCTCGAATTCCTTCAGCACGAAGAGCATCCGCACCTCGCCGGCATCGACCGCCGCCTTCAGGGTCGGGACCAGCACCTCCTGGTAGTCCTCACGAGTCAGCTTGCCCGAGGCCCGGAAGCCGACCGTCCCGGCCGGCATCTGATCGATTAGCTCAACCATCAGGGGACTGGAAAGGCTAGCCGGGGCCGCGCTTCAGGCGCGGGCTGCCCTGACCTCGTGCCAGGTCAGCAGCCGGCCGCTCTCGGGGTCGATCACCTTGAGCCGGATCGAGTGCAGCCCGTCGCGGATCGTCAGCACCGGCACGTCGCGGAAGATCGCGAGCTCGTCGTGCGCGCGCTGGAGGTTGTAGTTGGGGACTTTGGCGCTGAGGTGGTGAACGTGATGGAGGCCGATGTTGCCGGTGAAGAACTGGAACAGCTTTGGCAGCTTCAGGTAGGAGCTGCCGCGCAGGGCCGCGTCGGCGTAGTTCCAAGTGTCCGATTTCTCCCAGTAGACGTCCTCGAACTGATGCTGCACGTAGAACATCCAGACCCCCAGGGTGCCGGCGAGGACGGCGGTCGGCACCTGCACGATCAGCCAGGCCTGGAAGCCGACGAGCCAGGAGATCGCGCCGATCACGAGCAGCAGGACCGCGTTGGTGATCCAGACGCTGTGGCGCTGGCGCGGGCGCTGCTTCTTCGACCAGAAGCGGGGGCCGATCATCAGAGACCAGATCGGGCCGATCCCGAACATCACCAGCGGGTTGCGGAAGAGGCGGTAGCCGAGCCGGCCCTTCCAGGAGCGGGCGATGTACTCATCGACGGTCAGCGTCGGCACATCGCCGGTGCCGCGGCGGTCGAGGTCGCCCGAGGTGCCGTGGTGGACAGCGTGGTTGTGGCCCCAGTTGGCGAACGGCTGGAAGACGAGCAGGCCGGTGAAGCGGCCGACCCACCTGTTCGCCCGCTTGGTCGGCAGGAACGAGCCGTGGGTGCAGTCGTGGAAGACGATGAAGGTCCGCATCAGGAAGCCGGCGGCGGGGATCGCCAGGGCCAGCGTCAGCCAGACCGAGACGTCGAGGGCCATGTACATCGCCACCGTCAGCGCCAGATAGGGGACCACCGAGGTCGCGAGGTCGACCAGGCTGCGACGCCAGGTCGGGGTCTCATGGGGAGCGATCGAACTCCGCCAGAAGGCCTGGCCAGTGTCCGAGTCGGCGTGCGGCGAGGCGGGGATGGGAGGCGAAGTCGTGCTCACGGACGCGTCAAATGTACCCCTGCTTCATAAACGCGCCCGACTACGACTCTCAAAGCAGTTGCGATTTGCGCGCAAACTCAATCCGGCCGAAGCTCCTCCACCCCTCGCAGGACGAGCTCGAGCAGCCAGCAGGGAGGGACCTGGCGATAGGTGCCGTTGTCGCGAAAGACGAAGGCCCGGCCTTCGCTGTCCAGGTGGAGGTAGCGCCGGGTCCAGTAGTGCTTGTAGGCCTGGAGGCGAGCGCCGCCTTCGAGTTCGACCTCGTGCATCCACATGAAGTCCTCAAGGTCGTCAGGCGCCAGGTTTTCGAGCGGCCGCCAGTTTGGCGTTTCGCACTGCCACGTCCGACCTGGGATGGGTTTGTCTGAGCCCACTCACCGATAGTCGCCAGGCGGCGGTGTCAGAACAAGACGAGGGTGTGCCGGAAGCGTGCCTTTAGTGCGACGGCTTCTATGAGCCGATCGGGCGGCGCCTGATCACTCCGCAGTTGCCGCGGCACGACTCCGCGCATGCGCATAAAGCGTCTCCGGCGCAATGTCGGCGCCGTTAGGCCAAACGATGGCGCCGGCGTCGGCGTCGGCACGGAGCTCCTGAAAGTAGTCGGGGTCGCGCAGAGACTCGAAGACGCCGCCGTAGTCGAGCAGATAGGAGAGGTCGACAGATGCCGTCAGGCCGTCCTCGAAGCGAACGTGGACGTTGTAGCCATCTGCCGCCGTTGCGCTGATCAAGAGGGGCGTGCTGCGCATGAACCTGATGGTAGAGGCCCTATCGCAGTGGCTCAATAGGCGCCAAAGGCAGATGGTCGCGTGCGCGGCTCCAGTTCTCCCGCAGCTCGGTCCTGTGGGCGAGTGCCCACTCGACGACAAGCCGCCGCGCCCGCAGCGGCAGATTGCCGGCAATCACAGCCAGGTCTTCGATATCGACGGAGGCCTCCCACTCGCCGTAGCTGGCATGGAAATGAGGCCGGCCACGATGCTGGATCTCGTCGTGGTACATCCAGATCGTGATGCCGTAGAAGCTGCTTATTCGCGGCATGACCGCGTTCTGCCACGGCGAGAGAATCCGGATCGGCACATCTGCCGATCCTTCCCAGGAGGCTGTGACAACACAAGACGAGGGTCTGCCGAAAGCGTGCCATCGCCGTCACGAGAAACTCACGCCATCGGCGCGCGCAGCCTCTGGCCCTATTCCACCTGGATCGGGGTCAGGTAGGCGGCTGAGAGGCCGCCGTCGACCATGAAGGCGGTCGCGGTGATGAAGGTGGAGTCGTCGCTGGCGAGGAAGAGGGCTGACTTGGCGATCTCCTCGGCCTCACCGAAGCGGCCCATCGGGATGTGGACGAGGCGCTTCGATGCGCGCTCGGGGTCGCTGGCGAAGAGCTCCTCCAGCAGCGGCGTGTTGACCGGCCCCGGGCAGAGGGCGTTGACCCGGACCCCGCGGCGGGCGAACTCGACCCCGAGCTCACGCGAGAGCGATAGCACCGCTCCCTTGGAGGCGGTGTAGGAGGACTGCGAGACGGCGGCGCCCATGGTGGCGACGAAGGATGCGACGTTGATGACCGAGCCGCCGCCCGCCTCCAGCAGGTGGGGGATGCCGTGCTTGCAGCAGAGGAAGACGCTGCGCAGATTGACGTCCTGGACCCGCTGCCAGGACTCCAGCGAGGTCTCGAGGACCGAGCCGTCGTCGGTCGGGTTGATGCCGGCGTTGTTCATCAGCACGTCGATCCGGCCGAACTCCTTGCCCACCCGCTCGTAGGCCGCGCGGACCTGCTCCTCGTCGGAAACGTCGGCGACGATCGTCAGCTCGCCCTCGGCCTCGGCGTCGAGGTCGATCCCGACCACCCGCGCCCCCTCGGCGGCAAAGAGCCGGGCCGAGGCGGCGCCGATCCCGCTCCCCGTCCCGGTCACGACACAGACCTTGCCCTGCAGCCGTCCCGCCATCAGCCCTCCCCTGTCGCGTAATAGACGTTCTTGACCTCGGTGTAGTGGTGCAGCGCGTCGGGGCCGAGCTCGCGGCCGACGCCGGACTGCTTGAAGCCGCCGAACGGGGTCGAGACCCGGACCGAGGTGTTGGAGTTGATCGAGAGCACCCCAGCTTCGACCGCCCGCGCGACCCGCAGCGCCTTGGCCCCGTCGCCGGTCCAGATCGAGCCCGACAGCCCATACATAGTGTCGTTGGCGAGCGCGACCGCCTCCGCCTCGCCGTCAAAGGGGATGACGCAGGCGACCGGGCCGAAGATCTCCTCCCGCGCCGCCCGCTCCGAGTTGGAGACCGGGGCCAGCACCGTCGGCGCGAACCAGTAGCCGGGACCGTCGGGGGCCTGGCCGCGGATCGCCACCGGCGCGTCGTCGGCGACGTAGGCGGAGACGCTTTCGCGCTGCCCTGCAGATATAAGGGGGCCCATCTCGGTCGACTCGTCGAGCGGGTCGCCGACCCGCAGCGCCTCGACCCGCGGCTTCAGCGCCGCCAGGAAGTCATCGAGCACCGAGCGCTCGACCAGGATCCGCGAGCGCGCGCAGCAGTCCTGGCCGGCGTTGCCGAAGACTGCCCCCGGCGCTGCGGCGGCGGCAGCCTCGATGTCGGCGTCGGCGAAGACGAGATTGGCCGACTTGCCGCCCAGCTCCAGCGTCACCCGCTTGATCGTCGCCGCGGCGCCGGCGGCGATCCCCCTCCCGACCGCAGTCGAGCCGGTGAAGGCGATCTTGGCGATGTCGGGGTGCTCGACCAGGCGCGCGCCGCAGACGCTGCCGGGCCCGGCGACGACGTTGAGGACGCCCTCGGGCAGGCCCGCCGCAAGCGCGATCTTCTCCAGCTCGACCGCGCTCAGCGGGGTCAGCTCGGCCGGCTTCAGGACCACGCAGTTGCCGGCGGCTAGGGCGGGCGCGACCTTCCAGGCGGCGATCGTCAGCGGGAAGTTCCAGGGCACGATCAGGCCGACGACGCCGAGCGGCTCACGGAAGGTCATGTCGACGCCGCCGGCGACCGGGATCGTCTGGCCGAGCAGGCGCTCGGGCGCGCCGGCGTAGTAGCGGAAGGTCTCGATCACCATCCCGATCTCGCCGCGGGCATCGCCGATCGGCTTGCCGGCGTTGCGCGCCTCCAGCCGGGCGAGATCCTCGTGCCGCTCGGCGATTGCCTCGGCGAGGCGGTGCAGGAGCAGGCCGCGGTCTCCCGGGGAGACATCGCGCCAGGCGGGGAAGGCGGCCTTGGCCCGCGCCACCGCGGCGTCGACCTGCTCGACCCCGGCCCGCGGCAGCTCCGCCATCACCCGCTCGGTCGCCGGCTCAACAACCTCGATCACGGCGCTACTCCGACCCGGGCCGCCTCGACCAGCGCCGCGATCACGCGGCTGTCCTTGTCCTCCTCGGGATGCCAGACGACGCCGAACGCGAAGCGCTTGCCGGGCAGCTCGATCGCCTCGACCAGATCGTCGCCGGCCGACCAGCCGCTGACCGTCAGCCCCTCGCCGACCCGGTCGACCCCCTGGTGATGATGGGACCAGACGACGAAGCCCTCGCTGCCGGCCGCGGCGCAGGCAAGCGAGCCCGGCGCCAGCCGCACCCGGTGCTTGCCGAAGGTGCCGGCGACGGTGCGGTGGACGTCGTCGCCTGCCACTTCGGGCAGGTGCTGGTCGAGGGTGCCGCCGAGGGCGACGTTGAGCAGCTGCATGCCGCGGCAGATGCCCAGCAGCGGCATGTCGCGCTCCAGCGCCCCGCGGGCCAGCGCCAGCTCGAAGCGATCGCGCTCGGGCCAGGTCTCGCCGGTCTCGGGGTGGGGCTCGGCGCCGTAGCTGGCCGGGTCGAGGTCGGCCCCGCCGGCGAGAATCAGGGCGTCGACCCGGTCGAGCAGCAGGTCGGGGTCCTCCGCCACCGCCTCGTCGGGCGGCAGCACGATGCCCAGCCCGCCGGCGCGCTGCACGGCGGACACGTAGGAGCGCGGCGCCAGCGTCACCTCGTAGCCGTCCCAGACTCCCCACGAGACTCGCTCGATCGCTGCGCAGATGCCGATCGCGGGCGCGCTCATGGACGCCCCGCGCTCACAGACGCTCGAAGCCCCGGAAGCGCTCCCAGTCGGTCACCGCCGACTCGAAGGCCTCGATCTCGACCCGCGCCCGGTTCAGATAGTGGTCGACCACCTCGGCCCCGAAGGCGTCGCGGGCGACGGCGCTCTCGGCGAAGGCGTCGCGGGCGTCGTAGATGTTGTGCGGGACGCGCGGCTTGTCGGACTCATACGCATTGCCCTCGAAGGCCGGCTCCAGCGCCAGCTCGTTCTCGATCCCGTGCAGGCCGGCGGCGATCATCGCGCTCAGCGCCAGGTAGGGGTTGACGTCGGCGCCCGGCAGCCGGTTCTCGACCCGCAGCGACTCGCCCTCGCCGACCACCCGCAGTGAGCAGGTGCGGTTGTCGCGGCCCCAGGCGACAGCGGTCGGCGCGAAGGAGCCAGGGGCGAAGCGTTTGTAGGAGTTGACGTGCGGCGCGTAGAGCATCGTCAGCTCCCGCATGCAGGCGATCTGGCCGGCGACGAAGTGATCGAACAGCGCCTGGTCGGCGCCGAAGGCGTTGCCGCCACCCTCGCCGGCGAGCGAGCAGTGGATATGGCACGAGTTGCCCTCGCGCTCGTTGAACTTGGCCATGAAGGTGATCGCGTACTCCTCCTGGGAGGCGATTTCCTTGGCGCCGCTCTTGTAGATCGCGTGGCTGTCGGCGCTGCGCAGGGCCTCGTCGTAGCGGAAGTTGATCTCGTGCTGGCCGAGGTTGCACTCGCCCTTCGAGGTCTCGACCGTCATCCCGGCGGCGGCCATCTCGTTGCGGATGCGGCGGATCAGCGGCTCGACCCGGGCGCTGCCCAGCAGCGAGTAGTCGACGTTGTAGAGGTTGGCCGGCTCGAGGTTGCGGAAGCCCTGCTTCCAGGCCTGCTCGTAGGTGTCGTGGAAGACGATGAACTCAAGCTCGGTGCCGGCATTGGCCGTGAGCCCGCGCTCGGCGAGGCGGTCGAGCTGGCGGCGCAGGATCTGGCGCGGCGAGGCGACCACTTCGCGGCCGTCGGCCCACTGCAGGTCGGCCATCAGCATCGCCGTGCCCGGGTGCCAGGGAACCGGCCGCAGGGTCTCGAGGTCGGGCACCATCGCGAAGTCGCCGTAGCCGGTGTCCCAGGACGACATCGCGTAGCCGCCGACGGTTTCCATCTCGACGTCGACCGCGAGCAGGTAATTGCAGCCCTCGGCCCCATGCTCGAGCACGTCGTCGAGGAAATGGGTGGCGGTCAGCCGCTTGCCCTGCAGCCGCCCCTCCATGTCGGCGATCGCCAGCAGCACGGTGTCGACCGTGCCCTCGGCAACCGCCTTCCTCAGCTCCTCGATGGTCACGCGCTGAACGTTACGCCGCTTACGGCGCGCTGGGACCGACCTCGGGCGGGGCCCCGATCTCTTTCTCGAGATCGATCTCCCGCACCTGGCCGGTGAAGTGCTTGCGGGCGGTGGTCATCCAGCCGATCCAGGCAAGCAGGATCACGACGCCGACGGTCAGCGGCGCGTAGTTGAACGCCTCCCAGCTGAATTCGTCGTTCCAGGGAACCGCCAGCGGCGTGAAGGGGAGGCAAAAGATGATCGTGATCAGCGCCACCCAGAAGGTCGCGAAGGGATTCATCCACTTGTACTTGCGGCCGTTGGTCCAGGGCCCGGCCTGGAATTTGTCGCCCATCCGCCAGCGCAGGAAGATCGGGATCACGTAGGCGATGTAGAGGCCGATGACGGTGATCGAGACGACCGCGAAGAAGGCGAAGGGCACGTTTTCGCCGTTCCCCTTCAGCGCCGGCAGGGTGATGACCAGCGCCGCCGCCGCCATCGCCAGCACGGCGTAGATCGGCACCCGCTCGGAGTTGACCGTCGAGAGTTTCCCCGAGACCCGTTTGCCGAAGCCGCGGTCGCGCGAGAAGGCAAAGCACATGCGCGAGGCGCTGGTCAGGCAGGCGGCGCCGCAGAAGAGCTGGCCGACGACCGAGATGATCAAGACGAACTTGCCCCAGCCCGAGCCCAGCGCTTCAACCAGGAGCGTCGGCGCGAAGCCGAGGGCTTCGTTGGCGCCGTTGACCTTGGTCACCGCGAAGGTGATCGCCAGCAGCACGATCCAGCCGATCAAGGCCGAGTAGAAGATCGACTTCCAGACCCCCTTCGCCGCCGATTCCGCGGCCCCGTGGGTCTCCTCGGAGATGTGAGCCGAGGCGTCGAAGCCGGTGATCGTGTACTGGGTCAGCAGGAACCCGAGCGGCAGGACGTAGAACCAGTACATGCTGCCGCTGAAGCCGCTGTTGTTAATCCGGTGGCTGAAGACGAAGCTGAAGCTCTGGTGGGTGTCGGGGACGACGATCAGGACGATCACGATCGCGGCAACGCCGATCACGTGCCACCAGACCGAGACGCTGTTGACCAGCGAGAGCAGGTGCGTCCGCCTGACGTTGACGATCGTGTGCACCATCAGGATCAGCGCGAAGAGCAGGAAGACCTCGCTGAGGATGTGGGCTTCGTCGCCGAAGTTGATCCCGAAGATGTTCACTTCGTAGAGGCCGAAGACGACGTTCATGAAGGTCGCGCAGGCGTAGTCGACCGAGGCGACGACCGCGACCAGACCGATCAGGTTGAACCAGCCGGTGAACCAAGCCCAGATCGGGCCGCCGAGCTTGCCCGCCCACCAGTAGATGCCGCCCGCGGTCGGATAGGCGGAGACTAGCTCCGACATGCAGAAGCCGATGATCAGGATCGGGATCGAGATCAGCGGCCAGCCGATCGAGATCGCGATCGGGCCGCCGTTGTTCCAGGCCTGGCCGTAGGTCGTGAAGCAGCCGGCCAGGATCGAGATGATCGTGAAGGAGATCGCGAAGTTGGAGAACCCGCTCCACGCCCTGTTCAGAGTCTGTTTGTAACCGAGCTCGGCGAGGCGCTGCTCGTCGGTAAGGGCGGGGGACGAAACGCTGCTCTCCATACGGCCTCTTTTCCTCGCGGTCGAACCTTGCTAAAAGGTGTGGCAACCGGACCTATAGAACCCGGCCGAGCCTAATCCGTGGGCTTGACAGTGTCAATGCTGATTTGAAGAAACCCACCTAGTCGCCTTGGACCCCCTGGCAGAAAGCGTCGAACAGCTCGCCTCCCTGCTGGGGGCGGCCGAAGGCACGCCGGCGCCGCTCGAGGGTGGGATCACCAACCGCAACTACCGCGCCCGCTTCGCCGGCGCCGAGGTCGTGATCAGGCTGCCAGGCAAGGACACCGGGCAGCTGGAGATCGACCGGCAGGCCGAGCGCGTCGCCAACGAAAACGCGGCGGCCGCCGGGGTCGCGCCGGCGGTGGCGGCGATGCTGGAGCAGCCGCCCTGCCTGGTCACCCGCTTCCTTGAGGGGCGGCAGATGAGCGCGGATGAGTTGCGCGAGCCGGCGGCCCTGGTCGAGGTGGCGGTGGCGCTGCGCCTGGTCCACGGCGGCGGCGAGCTGCCGGTCTCCTTCTCCCCCTTCCGGATCGTCGAGACCTACGCCGAGCGGGCGGCCGGGCGCGGGGCCGAGGTGCCTGCCGAGTACGAGTGGGCCAAGGGCGAGGCGGCACGGATCGAGGTGGCGCTTGACGCCCGCGGCGAAGCGCCCGTGCCCTGCCACAACGACCTGCTCGCCGCCAATTTCCTCCGCACCGCCGATGGCATCCGCATCGTCGACTGGGAGTACGCGGGGATGGGCGACCGCTTCTTCGACCTCGGCAACTTCGCCGTCAACAACGAGCTCGATGCCGGGCAGGAGGCGGCGCTGCTGGCCGCCTACTTCGGCCGGCCCGCCGACGCTGGCGAGCTGGCGGCGCTGACGATGATGCGCTTCATGTCCGACTTCCGCGAGGCGATGTGGGGCGTCCTCCAGGGCGCGCTATCGGACCTCGACTTCGACTTCGCCGGCTACGCGGCCGAGCACTTCGGGCGGCTGCGGGAGGCAAGTGGCGCCGCGGGCTGAGCTGCCCTCGCGGGCCCGCTGCGTGATCATCGGCGGCGGCGTCGGTGGCGCCTCGCTCGCCTACCACCTGGCAAAACTGGGCTGGGACGACGTCGTCCTGCTCGAGCGCGACCAGCTCACCTCGGGCTCGACCTTCCACTCCGCCGGCCTCGTCGGCCAGCTGCGCGGCTCGGTCTCGCTGACCAAGATGATGATGCACTCGGTCGAGCTCTACCGGCGGCTCAAGGACGAGTCCGAGTTCGACCCGGGCTGGGTCGAGTGCGGCGGCATCCGCCTCGCCTCCAGCGAGGAGCGGATGGAGGAGCTGCGGCGCCAGGCCGGCTGGGCGAAGACCTTCGGCCTGCCGCTGGAGCTGATCTCCGCCGCGGAGGCGCAGCAGTTGTTCCCGCTGATCTCGACTGCGGGCGTGCTCGGCGCCGCCTGGCTACCGACCGACGGCTACATCGACCCGGCGCAGCTGACCAACGCCCTCGCCGACGGCGCCCGCCGTGGCGGCTGCCGCATCTTCACCTCGACCCGGGTGACCGGGATCGAGGTCCGCGAAGGCCGGGTCCACGGCGTCGAGACCGATCGTGGCGCGATCGAGGCCGAGGTCGTGGTCGACGCCGGCGGCATGTACGCGGCCGAGATCGCCCGCCTGGCCGGGGTGCGGGTGCCGCTGATCCCGATGTCGCACCAGTACCTGGTCACCCAGCCGCTCGACGCCGTGGCCGAGGCGCGCCGAGCGCGTTCGACATTAGCCCCGGATAGCGGGAGCAAAGTCGAACGCGTCAGGGCCAACCTGCCGACCCTGCGCGACCCCGACCTGCTCGTCTACTACCGCGAGGACGGCGACGGCCTGGTCATGGGCGGCTACGAGCGGCGCAGCGAACCGGCCTTCCTGCCCGACGGCGGCGCCGGGCTCGACCGCATCCCAGCCGACTTCAACGGCCGCCTGCTGGAAGAGGACTGGGACCGCTTCGAGGAGATCACCGAGAACTCGAAGCGGCGGCTCCCGGCGATGGAGCAGATCACCGTGACCAAGCTGATCAACGGCCCCGAGGCCTTCACTCCCGACAACGAGTTCTGCCTCGGCGAGAGCGAGGTCGCCGGCTTCTTCGTCTGCGCCGGCTTCTGCGCCCACGGCCTGGCCGGGGCCGGTGGGATCGGCAAGGTGATGGCCGAGTGGATCGTCGCCGGCGAGCCCAGCCTCGACCTCTGGCGGATGGACATCCGCCGCTTCGGCCCCCAGTACCGCTCACCCGCCTACACCCACGCCCGCGTCACCGAGACCTACGAGACCTACTACGACATCCACTACCCCAACCACGAGCGCTTGGCCGGGCGCCCGCTGCGGGTCTCACCGGTCTACGACTGGCACCGCGAGCACGGGGCCGCCTTCGGCGAGAAGTCGGGCTGGGAGCGGGTCAACTGGTACGAGGGCAACGCCGCCGCGGGCGAGGAGGCGCTGCGGCCGCGCGGCTGGGCCGGCCGCCACTGGTCGCCGGCGATCGGGGCCGAGCACCGGGCGGCCCGCGAGGCGGTGGCGATCTTCGACGAGAGCTCCTTCGCCAAGCTCGAGATCGAGGGGCCAGGGGCGGCCGCCTTCCTCGAAGGGCTCTGCGACAACCGCGTCGCCCGCGGCGCCGGCGGCGCCGGCCAGATCACCTACACCCAGATGCTCAACCGGCGCGGCGGCATCGAGTGCGACTTCACCGTGGCCCGGCTCGACGAGCAGCGCTTCTCGATCGTCACCGGCACCGCCTTCGGCAACCACGATCGGGCCTGGATGCGGCGGCATCTGCCGGCCGACGGCAGCGTCCAGATCCACGACGTCACCTCGCAGCAGGCCTGCTTCGGGATCTGGGGGCCGCGGGCGCGGGCGGTGCTGGCGGCGCTGACCCCGGCCGACCTCGGCAACGAGGCCTTCCCCTACATGAGCCTGCAGGAGATCACCGCCGGCGACGTGCCGGTGCGGGCGCTGCGCGTCACCTACGTCGGCGAGCTCGGCTGGGAGCTCTACTGCCCGAGCGAGTACGGGCTGGGGCTTTGGCGGGCGCTGTGGGAGGCGGGCGGGCCGCAGGGGATCGTCGCCGCTGGCTACCGCGCGATCGACTCCTTGCGATTGGAGAAGGGCTATCGCGTCTGGGGCGCCGACATCACCCCCGACGAGACTCCCTATGAAGGAGGGGTCGGCTTCTGCGTCAAGCTCGACAAGGAGGGCGGCTTCGTCGGCCGCGAGGCGCTGGTCGACGCCAAAGAGCGCGGGCCGGGCAAGCGGCTCTGCTGCCTGACGCTCGAGGACCCGCACTCGATCGCGCTCGGCAACGAGCCGGTCCGGGTCGGCGGTGAGATCTGTGGCCGGGTCGCCAGCGGCGGCTACGGCTACACCGTGCGGCGCTCGATCGCCTACGCCTACCTTCCCCCGCAGCGGGCCGCGCCGGGCACAGCCTGCGAGGTCGAGGTCTTCGGCCGCTGGATCGCGGCCGAGGTCGCGGCCGAGCCGCTGCTCGACCCTAAGGGCGAGCGGATCCGCGCTTAGCCGCCGCGGGCGGCAGCAGGCCGGCGAGGATGTGCTCGGTGGCCTCGATGTGCTCGCGCATCAGCGCCGCCGCCCGCGGGCCGTCGCCGCCGTGCAGGCGCTTGAGCAGGCGCCGGTGCTGCTCGTTGGCGGCGGCGAGCACCTCTGGGGGGTGGGCGATGAGGGCGATCAGGTCGGTCATCTGCCCCTGCACATCGGTCATCGCGCTGACCAGGCGGGGAGAGGCGGCAGCCTCGGCGATCGCGATGTGGAAGCGGATGTCGGTGCGCCGGTACTCCTCGAAGTAGTCGACCTCGGCGGCCATCTTCGCGGCCAGCCCGTCGAGCCGCGCCAGCTGCTCCTCCCCCGCCCGCTCGCTCGCCAGCAACACCGCCCCGGTCTCGATCGCGACCCGGTAATCGAGCACCGCCCAGGCCTCTTGGTCGAGCGGCTCGCCATCGCCGGCACCGGCCAGCGGCGGCTGGGCGGAGACGAAGGTGCCACCGCTGCGCCCGCGCCGTGAGACCAGGTGGCCGCTCTGGACCAGGGTCGTCAGCGCCTGGCGCAGGGTCGAGCGTGAGATCCGCAGCTCCCCCGCCAGCTCGCGCTCCGGCGGCAGGCGGCTGTCCGGCGGCAGCAGGCCAAGGCGGATCGCGGTGCCGAGCCGCTCCACTGTCTCCTCGAAGGTGCTGGGCGGCCGCACCGGCTTGAACACAGCCTCCAGCGCCGCGTCGCGTTCCATGTGACAACGGTACAGGCGCTCAGGCTCGGCGCGAGCGGCGCTCGAACCTGCGGCCAGGGAGGCGGAAGACCTGCGCGATGACCCAGAGCAGCCCCATCGAGAGGCCGAGCGCGATCGCGCCGAGCACCAGCAGGAAGACGAGGAAGGCGAAGATCCCGAGTGGGATCAGGAACAGTTTCGCCGAGGCGAACAGGCGGAAGAAGGCGAAGCTGAACGACACATAAAGAGGATCGCGCCGCCGTCTAAATGTGCGATTAGGACGCGGGCTAGGCGGTCAGGCCGGCGAGCAGGAGCACGACCCCGGCGGTCGCAGCCGCGGCGGCGGCGCCGAGCAGCCAGCGGCGGCGGGCGATGATCGAGACCGAGGCGAGGACGATCCCGACCTGGAGGCCGACCTCGGCCAGCTCGTACTCGACGTGCTGGGTGTTGGCGTGGTCGGTGTCGCGTTCGTGGGAGTTGATCTCGGCTTCGAGGTGGGCGTCGGCAGGGGCGAGCTGATCGACGACGCGGGCTTCATGGCCACGGGCGGCCGCGGCGGCCGCCTGCTCCTGCGCCCCGCCGGCGCCGAGCACCCGCAGCATCGTCGAGTTGCCTTCGGCGACGTCGATCCGGACCTGGTTGCTCTGCAGCTGGGCGGAGGTGTCGGCGCGCTGCGTCTCCTCGGTGACGACGTGCTTGACCGCCTCGTTGGAGAGGAAGGTGGCGACGGCGAGGAAGGCGGCCATCAGGGCGACGACCAGCGCCGCGTTGCGGGCATAGTGCGGCCCGGCGGCGCCATCCCCGCCCGTGGCTATCTCGTGCCCCTGCTCGAAGCGCTCGTATGACCTGTGTGCCTCCACGACTTTTCTGCACGCAACCTACGGCAAGTCCCTACCCTTTCCTGGATCACGTCCTCGGCGAAAAGCGGGATCGCGCTGGCCCTGCTGGCGCTGGGGGTGGCAGCCGTCTTCATCTTCGGCGCCTCCTCCTCGGGCGCGAAGCGCCAGGCAAAGCCCGAGGCAAAGAAGGCGGCGGTCGAAGCCACCTGCGAGCCAGCTAGCGCCGATGCGCCGCGGACGAGCGCGACCTGCGGCGCGAAGATCGTCGACGGCCAGGCGGTCGCGCCCGCCGACGCGCCCGCGGCAGTCAAGGCCGTGATCGCGGCGGCCAACGAAATCGACGGCCGCCCGTACCAGCTGGGTGGCGGCCACGCCAGCTGGATCTCCCACGGCTACGACTGCTCCGGCTCGGTCAGCTACGCGCTGCACGCGGCCGAACTGCTGCCGGCGGCGATGGTCTCCGGGGAATTCGAAGACTGGGAAGCCAATGGCCTCGGGCGCTGGATCACCGTCTACGCCAACGTCCACCACGCCTACATGGTCATCGCCGGCCTGCGCTACGACACCAACGACGACCCCGAAGGCGTCAACGGCCCACGCTGGCATGCCGACCTCGAAAACGCGCGGGGCCCCTACGTGGCCCGCCATCCCGCCAATTACTAGTCCGATGAGGCGGAGGATCGGACTCACTGTCGCCGGTCTCGCGCTCGCAATGGCGACGGTCGGCAGCTCGAACGCAGCCGCCAGTGCAGTCCCCTGGGGACTGGCCTGCAAGCCGGCGCAACAGGGAGTGGCGAGGACCAGCGCGACCTGCGGCGCGACCCTCGTCGACGGCCGCGCGGTCGCGCCTCCGAGCGCCCCGGCGGCGGTCAAGCAGGCGATCGCCGCCGCCAACCAGATCGACGGCCGGCCCTACGTCTGGGGCGGCGGCCACCTGAGCTGGACCACCCACGGCTACGACTGCTCGGGGGCGGTCAGCTACGCCCTCCACGGCGCCGGCCTGCTCTCCCAGACGATGGTCTCCGGCCAGCTCGAAAGCTGGGGCGACAGCGGAACCGGCCGCTGGATCACCGTCTACGCCAACTACCACCACGTCTACATGGTGATCGCCGGCCTGCGCTTCGACACCCGCGACGACCCGCCCGGCGTCAGCGGCCCCCGCTGGCACACCGAAGTCGCCCCGCCGGGCGAATTCGCGGCTCGACATCCCGCTGGTCTGTAGTCCAGCCCCACACAACCACTTGACAGTCTTCAAGCAAGATGAATAATCTTGTTTCCCGTGAAGAAGAAACCAATTCTGGTGCCAGTTGGAGTCGCGCTCGCAGCCCTGTTTCCCCAGGGCGCGCAGGCCAAGATCGCTGATTCCGGCCAGAGCCTCGGACAGGCCCAGGCCGCGATAACGCAGACCTTCGGCAGTGCCTCCCTGGCGGCCCAGGCACCACTCTTGGCATTGCCCAACGGAGATGCAGCGCCTGGATACGGGCGTCATTACTCTCACCACTCGCATACGTCGCACAGGTCGCACTCATCTCACTACTCATCCAGCGGTGGCGGGGGTCACTACTCGCATACGTCGCACTCATCTCACTACTCGAGCTATTGACCGGCCGGCTCTAGGCCGCTCGATCCAGACCTGTGACTGAGCGAACCGTTTCCTTCGATCGTGCCGCCCAGTCGCTCGACGCCGTGCAGCGTGCGGTCTATCGACTCTCGGATCGGATCTCTTGCGACATCGCTGAGACCGGTGAGACCATCGAGGTGACAGTGCACATTCCGGGCGAGGACAAAGACTCCGAGGCGGTCCTCGCCGACCTTCGCAACGAGGTCCTTGACCAGGTTCTCAGAGAGAGAATCAGGACTGAGACCGAGGATGTGAGAAAGCTCGTCTTAGCAATGGCCTTCTCGAAGACCGGCCTGACGGGGGACGATGTCTAAGTTCCGGGAGCCGGTCGCATTCGAGGCTCCTACCGCGGATTGGCAGCTGCTTCCGTTCCGGTTCGAGCGAATCAATGGGCGAGTGCTGCTGACGAACATGGTGGGAGAGCATCTGTTTGTCTCGGGCAAGGATTTCGAGCAGGTCGCCGAAGGGCCACTGCCAGTCGACTCGTCTCTCGTGCGCCGACTGCGGGCTAAACATATGATCCGACAGGAGTCCGAGCCGCTGCCCATAGAGCTCCTTGCCCTCAAGGCAAGGACCCGCTATCGCCGCCTCTCGGAGTTCACTGGGCTACATATCTTCGTCGCCTCGCTGCGCTGTGAGCACTCCTGCCCGTACTGCCAGGTCTCGCGCCAGAGCTCTGACAAGACCCTCTATGACATGAGTCCGGAGACTGCGGCTCTCGCCCTCGACGCTGCTTTCCGGTCCCCGTCGGCAAATATCAAGATCGAGTTCCAGGGGGGAGAGCCGCTACTCAACTTCGAGCTGATCGAAGACGTCGTCGCGCGTGCAAAGTCACGCAACGAGGAGGCCGGCAAGAACCTCTCGTTTGTTATTGCCACCAACCTTGCCTTGCTCGACGAGCGAGTCCTCGATTTCTGCGACGCACACGGCATCTACATCTCAACCTCACTGGACGGGCCCGCCGACCTGCACAACAAGAACCGACCTCGGCCCGGGCGCAACAGCTGGGAGCTGGCGACCGAGGGAATTCAGCGGGTTCGTGAGCGACTTGGAATCGATCGTGTGTCAGCCCTGATGACGACCACACGCTCAAGCCTCGATCGCGTCAAAGAGATCATCGACTGCTATGTGGAGCAGGGGCTGTCGTCGATGTTTCTCCGCCCCCTTTCCCCCTACGGATTTGCAATCAAGACAAAGAGCTTTGCTGCCTATGACGTCGATCGATGGCTTCCGTTCTATGAAGAGGGACTCGATTACATCATCGAGTTGAACTCCAAGGGCGTGCCGATGGTCGAGCAGTACGCGGCGATCATCCTGAAGAAGATGTTCACCAACGACGACCCTGGCTATGTCGATCTGACCTCGCCTTCCGGGATCGGAATAGGGGCGATTGTCTACAACTACGACGGTGACGTTTACGCGTCTGACGAGGGCCGGATGCTGGCCGAGATGGGAGACACCACATTCCGGCTCGGCAATCTCCACGAAGACACATACGAGGAGATCCTTCTTTCGGAAGCACTGCTTCAGCCGCTCGATCAGTCGTTCACCGCGAGCGCTCCAATGTGCTCAGACTGCGCCTTCGAGCCCTATTGCGGGGCTGATCCCGTTTATCACCATGCGACGAGCGGCGATTACCTGGGTCGCAAGCCGACCTCCGGATTCTGCAAGCGGAACATGGCCATCTTCAAGCTCCTGCTCGATCGCTATGAGGGGGACCCCTCGACGCGCGCCCTCTTCCGAACCTGGGCCGGACATTGATCGCGCTGAGCAGCAAATCGCAGCGGGCAAGGCTGGCCGAGCCACTGCCGCGATCTGTCTGGCGCCTGGTTGACCGGGGAACGCTGACCTCGCAGCGCAACGCCCGCGCCTTCCTCATCACCGATGAGGCTGCGACCCCAGACGGGTTTGATCTCTATCTAGCGCGCGACGGCCTGCGCCTGCCCCGTGAGCTGGCCAACCTGATTCAGCTGCCGGCTGAGCTGAATTACCTCAGCGGCGACGATGTGCTCTCGATCGGAGATGACGGCCGGCGCATCCGAGTGCTCTGGCGGCACACCAGCAGGCAGAACAGCATCCTCTTGACCGAGCGCTGCAACCACTACTGCTTGATGTGCTCGCAGCCGCCCAAGACGGGCAATGACGATCCGCTTCTCGACGACGCCTTTGAGCTGATTCGACTCCTTCCTCGTGACTCCGAGGAGATCGGCTTCACCGGCGGCGAGCCGACGCTCTACGGCGAGGGTCTGATCGACCTTCTTCGGCTCTGTCGAAGCCTCCACCCGGAGGCAGCGGTACACGTTCTCTCCAACGGCCGCCGGTTCAGTCATTCAGAGTTTGCCGAATCATGGGCGGCGGTTGACAACCCGAACATGATGGTCGGGATCCCCCTATACGGGACCGAGCCAGCTCTGCACGACTACGTCGTACAGGCCGAGGGCGCTTTTAACGAGACCGTTCAGGGCATCCTCAATCTTGGCCGGATGCGGCAGCGCATTGAGCTGCGGGTTGTGCTGCACAAGCTGACCGCGCCGGTTCTCCCTGAAATTGCCGAGTTCATCGCCCGCAACATCCCGTTTGTCGACCAGGTCGCCCTAATGGGGCTGGAGATGATCGGCCTGGCGCGGGCCAACATCCCGAAACTGTGGATCGATCCGAGCGACTATGCCAACGAGCTAGTAGAGGCAGTCACGATCCTCGACCGCAGCCGCATTCACACAATGATCTACAACCATCAGCTCTGTTTGATTCCTCGCAGCGTGTGGCCTTACACCGTTCGCTCAATCAGCGACTGGAAGAACGAGTACCACCCCGAGTGCATGACATGCAGCGTCAAAGACGACTGCGGCGGCTTCTTCTTCTCCGCCAAATACAAGGTCAGCGACAGGATCAAGGCGATCCCGGCTGAGACGTCGGCTGAATCGAACCTTCTATCCCTTGCTCAGGTTTGACGGCCATCACTGCAGGGAGCGACCCGATTCGCCGAATCAGCGTTTGGCCGGCGGAGGGCGCGCCCGAAGAGGTGTCCTTGGAGCATCTGTCCGCCGCTGAGGGACTTATCTGGTTTGAGCTGGCTTGCGGCCTCGAGAATGCTGATGCCACACGCCAGATCTTGGCCGAGCGCTGTCCCGGACTTGACGACCGGATGCTGAAGGATCTGTTGACGCCAGACGAGGAGCCCGAAGGAGTCTCCTACCCGGGCAGGCAGATCCGGCTCGCGTCATCGTTCAGCGTCAACGCCCGGCGGATCGAGGAAAGCCGTGGCCGCGGCGCCCCTGAAGGAGTGGGCACCTTGGTCTTCGAGCCGATGGAGCTCTTGGCCAGCACTGATTGGCTGATCACCTGCCGGCACCCGAGTCGCGTTTACCGGGGGCCCGACAAGCTCAGGGAAGAGCCCGCCCGTGACGACTCAGCTCTGTTCGCCGCGGTTCGGGATTGCCGAATTCGAGGTAAGGGAGGCAACGCTGGTGACCTTGGCGTCTCGGTGATGCACGAGCTGTCTCTGTCCTACGCAAAGGCGCACCGGGCCCTCTATCGATGGCTGGAGGACTGGGAGCTGAGCCTCTATGTCGAGAACGACCTCGACAACAGCGATCAGCTGCCCGAGATCTGGGGCCTGATGGCGATGCTGCGGAACTGGCTCAACCCGATCAACAAGGCCGGGCTCCGGGCCGACATTGGCAAGGCTTGGCTGCCAGCCACCAACCTAGATGCCGTCGTCGAGGTCGATGATCGGGTCGACAAAGCCCTCAGCAGCCTGGCCAGGCTCAGTGAGACCTTGCGCCAGTCCTTTGGGCTGCTCCACCTTGAGCAAACTGAGAAGCAGAGGCAGCACAGCGAACATAGGCAGCATCTGATCGAGGCGGCCGCGGCAGTCTTCCTCGTCCCGACCCTGATCGTCGGCTTCTATGGCGCCAACACGTGGGTCCCCGGCCAGGGCAAGCACTCGGGATTTTTGGTGATGGTCATCGCACTGGTTGTGCTCACCACTCTTTCTCTGTTTGCCGTCCTCTATCTCCAGCGCCGTTCGGCCACTGCCGCTCGCAAGGCTGCCCTTGATAGAGAGCGGCTTCGTAGCGATCTGCTGCGAGCCAGTTGACTTGAGCGGTCCAGCAAACAGGAGAAGGCGGCTAAGTCGCCTATTTCACCGGGTGCCTACCGTGCTAGGCGTGATCGCATCCGTTCTCGCGATCGGCGGGGTGGCGATAGGCGTTCTCAGGACTTTGCAGCCGGGTGACAGCGCGCGTGCCCTTCCGGAAGGAGCACAGCTCATCGCATTTCATCAGCTCGCCAATCGCATATGCGTGGAGAACGCGCAGGCCATGGACAGAGCATTTCCGGCCGCCAGGTCGCGCAGTGAGCTCTTCGCGTTTCTCGCCCGAGCCACAAATTGGGGAGTCCGGGATCTGTCGAGCGTCACCCCGCCCCCGAGCATGGCGGAAGCCTTTGCCGATGAGATTTGGAACCGACGCGGAGTCGCAGCTGACCTCTTGGATCTCCAGCGTGCATTTGAGATCGGCGACAAAGCCGGCCAGGGTCGGGCTAAAGCCAAGCTGGCCACGGCCGAGGCAAAGGGCGACGAGCTAAATCGATCCCTTGGGCTCGCCAAATGCGCGCCGATCCTGCCGTCGCTCCCGGCATAGACTCGCCTGGATGCTCGGCCCATGCGAAGCTCGCCTCACCGACGTGCTGTTCGTCTTCGACGGGACGGTTCTTGAGCTGTTCGACCGCGGGCCTAACGGCTCGGCCCGGTTCCATCGCGAATTCCTGCCCGGGATGGCGATCGACCGCGGCATCCTCACGATCAACAACCCGGACAAGACCTACAACATCTTTCCCTTCTCCGAGGAGCAGCAGCCGGCCTTGGAAGAGCTGATGGCTTCCGTCGCCGCTGCCCGCGGCGCTTGACATCGATGAAGCGGATCGTGAAGCTCCCGCCGGTGCGCTGGAAGCTTGCCCTGATTGCCGCGACGCTGACAGCGTCTTTCCTCTTCGCCTCATCGGCGCAGGCGTATATCTACTGGGGCGACTCGCAGAACCAGACCCTCGGCCGAGCCAATAACGACGGCAGCGGGGTCAACGACAAATTCATTAAGACCGGCGTGTTGCCAGTGGCGGTGGCAGTCGACTCTTCCCACATCTACTGGGCAAACGAGCACGGCGGCTCGATCGGAAGGGCCAATATTGACGGCAGTGGCGTCAACGACAAATTCATCCCCGTCACCGGCGAACCCTCAGGGGTGGCGGTGAATGGCTCTTACATCTTCTGGTCCAACCTCAGCGGCAGCAAGGTCGGCCGGGCCAAACTCGACGGCACCGAACAGCTGCCCACCCTGATCAGCGCCCAGTCTCCCTGCGGGGTCGCGGTCGACAGCGGACATGTCTACTGGGCCAGCGTCGGCAGTCCATCTTTTATCGGTCGGGCGAGCTTCAACGGCTCTAACTTGACCCCGAATTGGGTGACGATGAACGCGGCGGGTCCCTGCGGAGTGGCGGTCAACAGCGCCAACATCTTCTGGGCAGACTCGGGATTCTTCGGGCCAAACGGCACCAATATCGGACGGGCGAACACAAACACTGGCCTGGGAGTCGATGAGAGCACGATCGGCAGTGCATCGGGGCCATGTGGGGTCGCCCTCGATTCGTCCAATCTCTACTGGGCAAACGCCGGGACCGGCACGATCGGGCGAGCCAACACAGATAGCACCGGCGTCAACGAGAACTTCATTGCCACCGGGGCAAACGAGCCCTGCGGCGTCGCCGTGGACGGCCTGGCGCCCCAGCCGCCGACGCCGCCGGTCGTGGTTCCCCCGACCGCGCCCTCGAGCGCATTCACGTTCGGCAAGCTGAAGCTGGACAAGGCGAGGGGGAGCGGGACTCTGACAATCGAAGTAGCGAGCCCGGGAACCGTCTCCTTCAGCGGCAAAGGCATCCGCAAGGGCAAGAGGGCCGCCGCCAAAGCCGGCAAGGTCTCACTCGCCTTGAAGCCAAACGGCTCGGGTCAGAAAACGCTCGACAGCAGCGGCAAGCTGAGCGTGAAGTTGAAGGTCACCAACACCCCGACCGGGGGCGCCGCCCTGACCAAGACGAAGTCGGTCACGCTGAAAGAGACGCTGGCAAAGTAAGCCTCAGCCGCCCTCGGGAGGCTGCGAGCGTTTGGCCGCCTCGCGAATCTGCTCCATCTGCTCCAGCACCGCCGCTTCGCCGCCGCGGCCGATGCCGGCGTTGGCGGGCGGGGTCCACTCGTTGCCGTTCGGCATCGTGAAGACTGGGTTCTCGGGCAGGGCGATGCGCTGGGGGTCGGCCGGGTCGACGAGAGCCTCAAAGCGTGCCCCGGGTGAGGTCGGAACCATCTGTTCCTTGCCGCTCAGCTTCAGCTCGGCCTCGTAGGGCTGCTCCCCCGGCGGCGTCAGCCGCAGACGAACGCTGCGCTTCGCGGAGAGCGACTGGTTGGCGCCAACGCTGCGCTCGGTCACGAACCTGCCGAACTCGACGCCGAGGATCTCGGCCGGCGCCCGCCGCCAGCTCTGCTCGGCCTCCTCCCGCTTTCGCTTGTCACGACCGAACATGCTTCCTACTTGCCCGCAGCAGGGTCGCGTTCGGCGCGGCGGTGGCGGAGGATGACGGGAGCGGCGTAGCCGATCAAGGCACCGACAGCGACAGCCGCCAGCAGGATCACGATCAGCGGCGCGTCGACGGTGAGGAAGAGCACATCGACCCGAACGCTCTGTGAGTTCTGCAGGGCGATGATCGCGACGAGGGTGGCGAGGCCGCCGATGATCCAGGCGCGCCAGTTGACCTGCTTGCTCTCTTTCGGCATCCCGCCTCATCCTAGAGCCGACACTCCGGGGAGACGAGAGGCAGATCAGGCCCCGTTGACCATCCCCGTTTAGTCGATTAATCTTGTGCGTCGGTATGGGCGCGAGCGGAGAACAGCAGGGGGTCACTTTCGTCACGCTCGGGCCCGAGGGCACCTGCCACGAGCGCGCGGTTCAGAACTACGCCGCCTTCCAGGGGATCGAGGACTTCGAGATGGTGCTGCTGACCGATTTCTTCGTCGGGCTGGAGATGGTCCGCGAGACGCCGGGCACGTTTCTCGTCCAGTGCAGCGCCCACCCGAAGGTGCACGAGATCACCGAGAAATACTGGACCGAGGTCTTTGTCGTCGACACCTTCATCTACCCGACCAAGCACCTGGTCGTGCTGAGCAGGCGCGATGTCGAGCAGCCGCGCTCGCTGGGGATCGTCCCCGCCACCAAGGGCTACGTGAAGGCGGAGCTGGAGGCCGGCAAGTGGGGTGAGGTGATCGACGTCGCTTCGAAGCCGCTCGTCGCCGAAGGCCTCAGCCGCGGCGACTACGAGGCCGGCCTCACCCATATGGAGCACTTCGAAGAGCACCCCGAGCTGCTGCGGCTCGACCTCGACATCGGCGAAATCGACACCACCTGGGTCGTCTACGGCAGCGAGAAGCGCTTCGAAGGCGACCTGATCGGGATCCCCTCGGCGTCTATATATAAGGACGCCGCCGCCGAACACGAGCCGGTTGGCGCCGCGACCGTGGCCAGCTGAACCTCAGCCGGCGAGCCTCCGTACCCCCAGACTCACGCGGCCTCGATTCAACGGCCGCTACGCGTATTCGTCCATGAGGAGGCAGAGATGTTGAAGCCGATCATGCGCCTGCCGGCGATCGCCGCCGTCGCAGTCGCCGTAGCCGTCGGTGGCAATGGGGTGGCGCTTGCCAATCACGGCGCCGACGACCCGGCGGGTCATCACCACCATCACCATCACGGCCACCACCATCACCACGAGGGCGTCAACCACCCCTAGCGCTGACGTTCAGCTCGCGGGCTCGTAGACCAGGATGGCGATCCCGTCGCCGACCGTCTGCGAGCTCGTGAGCTTCAGCGATGTCGTCTCCTCGGCGGGGCCGAAGAGGCGCTTGCCGCTGCCGAGCACCACCGGGAAGACCATCAGCCGCAGCTCGTCGACCAGGCCGTGCTCAAGCAGAGCCTGGACCAGCTGGGCGCTGCCGTGGACGACGATGTCGCCGCCCGGCGCCTGCTTCAGCTTCGAGACCTCCGCAACCAGGTCGCCGTCGAGCACGGTCGTGTTGTTCCACTCGCCCTCGCCCAGGGTCGAGGAGACGACGTACTTCGGCATCCCGTTGAACTTGTCGGCGAACTCACCCTCCATCGAGGGCCAGGCGGCGGCGAAGCCTTCGTAGGTCTTGCGGCCGAGCAGCAGCGCCTCGGAGGCCATCGTCTCCTCGAGCTTGAACTTGTCGCCCTCCTCGCCACGGCTGATCTCGAAGGTCCAGCCACCGTGCTTGAACTCCTCACCCCCGCCCGGCGCCTCGATCACGCCGTCCAGCGATACGAACTCGGTCACCACGATCCTGCCCATCTCGACCCCTCCTCATCGGTGTTTGACGCACTTCGCCTTCCGCTGCTTGCCCTTGTGACTCTTGCACTTGGCGGGCTTGTGGTTTTTCGCGGAGCCGTGATGGGCTTTCTTGTGGTGTTTGTGATGGGGAGGGAACCAGGGGGCGCCGGGCGGCGGCGTGCCCGGCACAACTGGCGGGGTGCTGATGGTGCTCCCCGGCAGGTAGGTGAAGACATCGTCGCGGGACTTCTTCCACTCGTCGTGAGGCAGCGTCTTCGCTTCGAGGCCGTCACCGTAGAGGTTGCTGGAGCCGTTGTCGGAGAGCAGCCGCACCGGCGAGCCGGAGACGAGCGGCTGGGGGACGGAGACGATCGACTCCCAGGCGGCCGGGTCTTCACCGCTGGCATCGCCGGCGGGCAGCGCGGTCGGCGATTTCACGGGCGCGTGGCCAGGGACGCCGTCCCAGCTGAACAGCGCGTAGCTGCCGCCCGCCGCCCAGGAGCCACCGAGCAGCAGGTATTCGTTGGCGGCGTTCTTGCGGATCTCGCGCAGGCTGAGGCCGCCGAGGTCGAGCAGGATCGGCTGCCCGAAGCTGGCGTGGACGGTCGTGTTCTGGCCGGGGCCGGCGGCAAGCGCGTCGAAGTTCGTGACCGGCACGATCAGCGCTTTGCCCGTCGCCGACGCCGGGCTCAGCGGCGCCCGGAAGGCGAGGTAGGCAGTGGTCGTGCTGCCGGGCGCGAACTCGAGGCCCTCGACGTTGAAGCCGTTGATCTCCTTCGGGATCTGGCCGGCGGCGGCCCCGGCGGCGAAGCCAAAGTGGTTGCCGTTGGCCTGGTCCCAGGCGATCAGGTCGGCGCGCAGGCCCCGGTAGTAGCCGCCGAAGCTGAGTTCGGTGGCCGCTCCTGAGCCGCTGATCGTGGCCGTGAAGAGGATGCTGCGGTCGGGCTTGAGGCCGCCCGACTTCGAGTTGCCCATCGAGCCGGTCCAGGAGATCGTGTTGCCGGAGCGGGCCGAGGCCTCGATGTCGATCTCTTCCGGGCCGCCCATCTGGGCGCCGAAGTTCCAGGTTTTGACCGGCGCGCCGGAGCTGTCCTGATGGTAGAGGCCGAGCGTGTTGGTCTCGTCGTTGCCGACCAGCACGTAGCCGCCGCCAACGTCGATCGCGGTCGAGATGTCGCTGCTGCCAGTCAGGTAGCGCGTCGTCGCCGGAGTCGAGCTCGCCGCCGACGCCGCGTAATGCAGGACGACGGTCGCGGTCTTGGCTTCGGCGCCGGTCACAGTCAGCGTGATGTCGGCGTAGCCGACCCCCCCGGCGGGGGTGACCGAGATGGTGCGGGTCGCGCCGCTGCCAGTGACCGTGACCCCGGAGACCGCCGCCACCGCCGGGTTGCTCGAGGCGGTCGCCGCCACGGTCAGGCCCGAGGCAGGCGTGCCAGTCTGGGCGACGGTGACGTCATCGGTCGGGTTGGTCGGATCGCCGCCCGAGCCCTCCAGGGCGGGGGCCGCGAGTGAGATCGTCGGGTTCGGCGCGCCGGGGGGCTGCGGCGTCACCGCCGCCGACTGGGTCGAAGCCGGGCCGGGGCCGCTGCCGTTGATCGCGGCGACGCTGAAGGTGTAGGCGGTGCCGTTGGCCAGTCCGGTGACGGTGAAGCTCGTCGCCGCGGTCGGGGTCGTGATCGGCGCCTGGGCGACGCCGGCGATGAAGGGGGTGATCCGGTAGGCGGTGATCGACGAGCCGCCGGCGCTGCCCGGCGCCGTCCAGCTCAGTTCGACCAGGCTGTCGCCGGCGACGCCGGAGACAGCGGTCGCGGCGCCCGGCACCGCCAGGGCCGGGTCGGAGGGGGCGAGGGCGATCCCCCGGAAGACATTGCCCGCCGGGGCGGTCGCGATCGTCGTCTGGGCGCTCATCGAGGGCGGCGCGTTGAAAGCTGCGCCGTCGGTCATCGTCACCACCGAGTTGCCGGCCGCCGTGCCTTTGGTCGCGTAGAGGCGGAAGTGGCCTTCGGAGTCGACCTTGCCGGTCAGCGCCGCGTAGGCGTTGGTTTCGGCGCCGGCGTCGATCACCCCCTGATTGGTCCAGGTAGAGCCGTCCCAGGAGAACTTGAAGATGCCTTTGGTTTCCCGCACCACGTACATCGTGTCGGCCGTGGCCGCGCTCGCTTCGTGTTTGAGCAGGAGGATCGAGATGATTCCGCTGCCGTCGGCGCCGAAGCTCAGTGCCTGTGTCGGCGACTGGCCGGCAGTCGGCAGGCCGCTGGTGACATAGGTGCCGGCCGTGCCCTTCTCGCTGCTGAACCAGACGTTGCCGTCGGAGATCACCGCGGTGCGCGAGTTGTTCAGCGCCGCGTTGCTGGAGGAGACCGGCACGGTCTTGGAGACGATCACCGTCGGCGAGGAGGAGCCGAGCGGGACGTAAAGCAACGCGCCCAACGGGGCTGAGGTGTTGCCGTTGCCGGCGACGTAGAAGGCCGAGCCGTCGTTGGTGACGGCCCCGCGGATGTTCTGGGTCGTGAACGCCGTGCCCAACGTCGTGCTGGTGTCGACGGTGCCGACCGCGTTGATCCGGGCCACGTCGCGAGCGTCGGAGGCAGCCGCGGACCCGCCCACCGCCGTCGTGTAGCCGGCGATCGAGAGGTAACGCCCGTCGGCCGAGCGGGTCAGGCCGCCGACCGCGTTGGAGTCGCCCTGCAGCGTCAGCGGATTGTTGCCACCGCTGGCCACCGTCGGCAGCGGCCAGGCGGCGCCGTCGGAGACGCCGGTGCCGTCGAAGCGGGTCAGCGTCACCGCCTGCGTGGTCGACTGGGCCGGGATCTGGGTGACGACGAGGTGGTCGCCGCTGAGCGGATCGGGAGGCGCGGTGGCGCCGGCTAGGCCGGCCAATGCCAAGGCGATCGTCGCCAGCAGAACCACTGCCGCGCCAACTGGAACCACCCGCAACTTCATCGCTCGCATCGCTTCTCCCAGCCTTCGTGTGCCGTCTCGGTCAAGGTCGGGGCCAGCCTGTCCGAAGGCTTGGTCGAGGTCGTGAAGATGCGGACAACGGATCGTGAAAATTTTGTGTCGCGCGCCCGCGCGGTGCCATGATGGCCTCCATGGCGACGATCACCGAGTACGAGGCCGGGCAGATCGAGAAGGCAAACGAGGCCGGGCGGACGCCGGTGATCTTTATCCACGGACTCTGGCTGCTACCGAGCAGCTGGGACCGCTGGGCCGGCGTCTTCGAGGAGGGCGGCTACGCGCCGGTCAGCGCCGTCTGGCCCGACGATCCCGAGACGGTCGAGCAGGCGCGGACGAATCCCGACGTCTTCGCCAAGAAGACCCTCGGCCAGATCGCCGACCACACCGCCGAGGTGATCGCGGCGCTGGCCAAAAAGCCCGCGGTGATGGGCCACTCGACCGGGGGATTGCTGGCCCAGATAATCGCCGGGCGCGGATTGTCAGCGGCGACCGTGGCGATCGACCCCGGGCCCTTCCGCGGCGTCCTGCCGCTGCCGATCTCGGCCCTGCGCTCAGCCGGCCCGGTGCTAAAGAACCCGCTCAACCGCGGCCGCGCGATCACGCTGACGCTGGACCAGTTCAAGTACGGCTGGGCCAACGCCCTCAGCGAGGAGGAGGCAAAGGACCTCTACGAGACCTTCCACGTGGCGGCGCCGGGCGCGGCGCTGATGCAGATGGCAAACGCCAACCTCAACCCCTTCACCGAGGCCAAGGTGGCGACCAAGAGCCCCGAGCGCGGGCCGCTCTTGATCATCGACGGCGAGAAAGACCACACCGTCCCCTGGGCGATCGCAAATGCCTCCTACAAGAAGCAGCAGCGCAACGAGGGCGTCACCGAGATCGTCAAAATCCCGAACCGCGGGCACTCGCTGACGATCGACAGCGGCTGGCGCGAGGTCGCCGACACCGCCCTGGCCTTCGTCAAACGCTTCGCCTGACACACCGTTTGCTGCGCTGACCACACGGGGGTGTGGTCAAAACAGCAATCGGCGAACTGGTTCTCAGTAGGCGGTGTTGCGCGAGCGTGGGCGGGGTCGCGACTTGTAGCGGGCGGCGCGACCACGGTTCCAGAGCGCGCCGTCGATCTCGGCCGGGGAGAGGTCGCCATCCGTAGCGCCAGCGAGCAGCTCGATCGCGTGGACGGCGCAAGCACGTAGCTCCACCTCCTCCGGGGCGCCGTGCTCAAGCAGCTCGCCGGCGTCGATCGCCTGCTCCAGCGCCGGGTCGAGGATCAAGACTTCGTCCACCCGCAGCACGTGGGGAACGAGGTTGTCGGCGAAGGCGGTGAGCGTGCCGACATCGGTGAAGCTGGCGGCTCCGGCGCGGTCGATGTCGGCGGCGGCGAGCTGGGCGCGCTTGTAGAAGGGGACCGGATGGCCCTCATAAGTCGAGAGGTCGGCGAAGGCATCCCACTCGGCGAGCAGGCTGGCGAGCTCGACCGCCGAGTCGCCAGCAGCGTTGACCAGCGCCTCGAAGCAGCCGCCGTGCTCGGCGAGGAGGTGGGCGCCGACGTCATTAAGGGAGGCTGCGAACTGCCCCATCAACGGGTGGTCCTGATCCTGGCCGACCACAGCGGCGATCTCAGCGGTTGAGAGTCGGGTCAGTTCCTCCACCGTCCAGGCGCCGTGACCACCAAAGCGCTCGGTCACCCCCGCCTCGATCGTCGAGTAGCCGCTCAGCCCCGGCCGCTTGCGGATCGTCGGCCACCAGCCGGAGCCGAAGTTGATCGCGTTGAGGCAGATCGCGAACGCGGCCTGAGCCTCTCGATCTCCCTCTACATATATGGACGCATCAGCCTCCGACGTCTTGTCGGCTGTGGGCAGGGCGAGAGCGTAAGCCTCGATCGCCGCCCCGTCGATCCGCACCGAGCGAGCGCGGCCGGCGACCCAGGCGCAGGCCGCTCGCACCCTGTCGGGAACAGTCCCCATCGTCCCCGGAGCCTGTCACGTCCCACCGTGGGTGTTAGCGTGGAAGGCAGCGGCGCAGGCACGAGGACCCGCGCCAAGAGAGGAGATTTCATGGACGGTTCCGGCGCGCGCAAGGGTGGCTTCACCCGCAAAGAGCTGCTCGGCACCGGGGCCGGCGCGGCCTCAGCCCTGTTGCTGTCACAGGGGGCCGGGGTCGAGCGGGCGCTCGCTGCTGCCAAAGGCAAGCGCAAGGACGTCGCCGGGATGAACATCGTCCTCTTCCTCACCGACCAGGAGCGGGCGATCCAGCACTTCCCGCCCAACTGGCTGCGCCAGAACCTGCCGGGAATGCGGCGGCTGCGCCGGCATGGGCTCAGCTTCGAACGCGCCTACACCAACGCCTGCATGTGCTCTCCGGCGCGCTCGACCCTGATGAGCGGCTACTTCCCCGCCCAGCACGGCGTCAAATACACGCTCGAGGAAGACATGCCCGCCGACGAATACCCGCAGGTCGAACTGCCGACCGACCTGAAGAACCCGGCGACGGTGATGAAGGCCGCCGGCTACAAAGTCATCTACAAGGGCAAGTGGCACTGCTCGAAACCGGCCGGGGCGAAGGCCGAACCGTCCGACCTCGAAAAGTACGGCTTCTCGCGCTGGAACCCGCCCGACGCCGGTGCCAATCAGGACGTCTCCGAGGCCGGCGGCGGCAGCACCGACAACGACGGCCGCTTCATGAACTCGACCGGCAGCGGCGAAGCCGAAGGGATCATGCAGTACCTGAGCTCGAACGCGGCCAAGGAACAGCCCTTCTTCCTCGTCGTCTCGCTGGTCAACCCCCACGACGTCCTCTTCTACCCGAACGAATCCTTCGAAGAAGACGACTACGACCAGAGCTGGCTGGAAGGCGACATCGGCCTGCCGGAGACGGTCGGCGAAGACCTCTCGACCAAGCCCTCGGTCCAGGAACAGTTCCTGAAAATCTTCAACCTGACCGGGAAACCGAAAACGCCGCAGGAAAAGCGCAACTACCTCAACTTCTACGGCAACCTGATGCGCTCCTCTGACAGCTACCTGGTCAACGTGCTCGACAAGCTCGAAGAAACCGGGCTGCTCGACGACACGCTGATCGTCCGCACCGCCGACCACGGCGAGATGGGGCTGACCCACGGCGGCATGAGGCAGAAGAACTTCAACGTCTACGAGGAGGCGACGCGGATCCCGCTCGTCTACTCAAACCCGGTGCTGTTCCCGAAGCCGGTCCAGACCGACGCGCTGGTCTCCCACGTCGACTTCCTGCCGACCCTGGCGAGCCTGGCCGCGGCGCCGAAAAAAGCCCGCGCCGACTGGGAGGGGGTCGACTACTCCTCGCTCGTCCTCCATCCCTCCTCGCGCAAGACGACCCAGGACTACGTCGTCTTCACCTACGACGACTTCCAGTCCGGGCAGAACCACGGGCCGTACCCGAAACCGCCCAACCACATCATCAGCATTCGCGAGCAGCGCTGGAAGATCGCCAAGTACCACGACGTCGAACACAAGAAAAAGCCGCAGTGGGAGATGTACGACCTGAAGAACGACCCGCTGGAGAAGACCAACCTCGCCTATAGCGGCTACAAACGCTCGCCCGAGCAGGAGAAGCAGCTCCAGCGCCTCAAACGGAAGCTGGCGCGGGTCGAAAAGACCCGCCTGCAGCCGTTGTAGCCACCACTCTCTATACTCGATTTTAAGTAATCGAGAGAGGAGTGGTCGATGCGTCGCCATACCCTGGTTCTGATCGCGGTAACCGCTGTCGCCCTCGTGGCCGCGGTCGGCTCGGCCTCGGCCAAGCAGCTGCCGGTCATCTACAACGGCGCGCTCGGCTACGCCCATGCCAGCCCGAGCGCGAGCCCGCCCGGCGCCAACAATTTCTCCTGCCGGCCCGGCGCTGCCCACCCGCGCCCGGTGGTCCTCGTCCACGGCACCTTCGCCGACATGTCCGACAGCTGGCAGGCGCTCTCGCCGCTGCTGGCCAACCACGGCTACTGCGTCTTCGCCCTCAACTACGGCGCCCATAGCGGCAGCGATGCAGTGGGCGTCTATGCGGTCGGCGATGTCGCCGAATCGGCGGCGCAGCTCTCGAGCTTCGTCGACCGCGTGCTGGCCGCGACCGGCGCGAACAAGGTCGACCTGGTCGGCCATTCCCAGGGCGGGATGATGCCGCGCTATTACATAAAGCACCTGGGAGGCGCCGCCAAGGTCCACACCCTGGTCGGCCTCGCGCCCTCCAACCACGGCACCACCCTCAACGGCCTCTTCACCCTCTCCAACTACCTCCCCGGGGCAAACGCTTTCACTGGCAGCCTCTGCCCCGCCTGCGAAGAGCAGAGCGCGGGCTCGGCCTTCATCACCGACCTCAACAGCGGCGGCGAGACCACGCCCGGCGTCGACTACACCGTGATCGAGTCGCGCTACGACGAGGTCGTCACCCCCTACACATCCGCCTTCCTCTCCGGGCCAAACGTCACCAACATCACCCTCCAGAATCAGTGCCCGCTCGACCTCGGCGAGCACCTCTCGATGCCCTACGACCACATCGCCGACCGCGACGTCCTCAACGCCCTCGACCCCGCCAACGCGGTGCGGCCGAGCTGCACCCCAATCGCGCCTGTCACCGGCGGCTAACCTCGACCACAGCGAACTGCATCAAATTATCTATCTCCTGGATTGAGAATTTGATGCAGTTCGATCTTCCGACGACGAGAGGCATGTGATGAAACGGATCATGGTCCGCTACCGGGTCAAGCCCGACCAGGTCGAAGAGAACGAAAGGCTGGTTCGCGCCGTCTACGAGGAGCTGCGCCAGCTCAAGCCCGCGGCGATGCGCTATTCGACCCACCGCCTCGACGACGGGCAGAGCTTCGTCCACCTGCACGAGTCCGGGCCCGACTCGATCGCGATGACGGATCTGGAGGCGTTCCGCGACTTCCAGCGTGAGATCCGCGAGCGCTGCGAAGAGCCGCCGGTGGTCACCGAGCTGGCCGAGATCGGCGCCTACGACTCCGCGGAGGCGGGCGGCTAGAGCTCGATCTGGGAGCCGAGGGTGACGGTGCGCTCGCCCGGCAGCTGGAAGTAGTCGACCGGGCTGGCGGCGTTGCGCGCCATCGCGACGAAGAGGCGCTTGCGCCAGCGCGCCATGCCGGGGGCGGCGGTCGGGGTGATCGAGATCTGGGAGAGAAAATAGACGGCCCCGGCGACGTCGATCTCGCACTCGAGCCCGGTTTCCTCGGCCAGCTCCAGCAGGCGGGGGACGTTGGGCGAGTCCTGGAAGCCGAAACGGGCGGTCAGGTGGCTGATGCCGTCGTCCTCGTAGCCGAGGCTGTCGACGACCAGCCGTTCGGACTCGGGCACGTAGGGGGCTTTGGTCGTCTCGATCGAGATGATCACAACCGCCTCGTGCACGACGCCGCTGTGCTCGACCCCGGCCCGCAGCGCCAGCGGCGTCGTTTCGCGGCGGGCGTTGAGGTAGACGGCGGTGCCGGGAACGCGGGCCGGCGGCGGGTCCATCGCCCGCAGCTCCTCGACGAAGGAGCGCAGCGACCCCTCCTCCTCAATCCGAGTGGCGCGAACCGTCTCGCTGCCGCGCTTCCAGGTGCTGAGGATGGCGAACATCGCGGCGCCGACCGAGAGCGGGAACCAGCCGCCGTGGGCGGCCTTGGTCAGGTTGGCGCCGAGGAAGGCGAGGTCGACGGTGAAGAAGACGGCGGCGCCGAGCCCCACCAGCCAGCCCGGTTTGTGCCAGAGCGAGCGAGCAACGACGAGGAAGAGCAGGGTGTCGACGGTGATCGTGCCGGTGACGGCGATCCCGTAGGCGGAGGCGAGCCGGGTCGAGGACTCAAAGCCGAGCACGAGCGCGACCACGGCGGCGAACAGCGCCCAGTTGATCGCCGGCACGTAGACCTGGCCGATCTCCCGGGCCGAGGTGTGGCGGATCGTCAGCCGTGGCAGGAAGCCGAGCTGGACCGCCTGGCGGGTGACCGAGAAGGCGCCGGAGATGACCGACTGCGAGGCGATCACCGTCGCCACCGTCGCCAGCACCACCATCGGGATCCGGCCCCAGTGCGGGATCAGGAGGAAGAACGGGTTGTCGATCGCGCTCGGCGTGTCGAGGATCAGCGAGCCCTGGCCCATGTAGTTGAGGGTCAGGGCGGGGAAGACGACGAAGAACCAGGCGCGGCTGATCGGGGCCCGCCCGAAATGGCCCATGTCGGCATAGAGCGCCTCGGCGCCGGTGATCGTCAGCACGATCGCGCCGAGCGAGATGAAGGCGATGCCGGGGTGGCTGCCGAAGAACTCGACGCCGTAGGTCGGCGAGAGCGCCTTCAGGATCGCCGGGTGGGCAGCCACCCGGCCCAGCCCGGCGGCGGCGATCACTGCGAACCAGACCACCATCACCGGGCCGAAGACGCGGCCGATCACGTGGGTGCCGAAGCGCTGGATCGCAAAGAGGCCGGTCAGCACCGCGATCGTGATCGGCAGGACCAGCGACTCCAGGCTCGGCACCGCCACCTTCACCCCCTCGACGGCAGAGAGGACCGAGATCGCCGGGGTGATGATCCCGTCGCCGTAGAAGAGGGCGACGCCGAACATGCCGAGCGCGATCAGCAGCGCCTTGACGTTTTTGCGGCGCAGCGTCACCCCCTCGATCAGGGCGATCAGGGCCAGGATCCCGCCCTCGCCGTCGTTGTCGGCGCGCATGATGAAGAGGACGAACTCGATCGAGACGATCAGCGTGATTGACCAGAAGACGAGCGAGATCACGCCGAAGACGTCGACTTCGGTCGGCTTCACCGCCTGGTGGTCGGAGGAGAAGACGGTCTGCAACGCGTAGAGCGGGCTGGTGCCGATATCGCCGAAGACGACGCCGAGCGCGCCGAGGGCGAGCACCGCCATGCCAAGCTGGCGGTGGGAGGGCCGGGAAGCCGGCGTCGGGGAGGGCGCGGCTTTGGCCATCGAAGAGGGCATTCTCCCAGCATCCGAACAGGAGCCGCGAACCGCCGCGTTCGCTAGCTTGCTGAGATGAGCGCCACCGCCACAGATGCCCGCGACAAACGCTGGATCGCCCTGATCCTGCTCTGCGTCGCCCAGTTCGTCGTCGTCCTCGACGCCTCGATCGTCAACGTCGCCCTGCCGACGATCGGCAGCGCGCTCCACTTCACCGAGAGCAACCTGCCCTGGGTCGTCAACGCCTACGTCCTCACCTTCGGCGGCTTCCTGCTGCTGGGCGGGCGGATGGCCGACCTGCTCGGCCGCCGCCGCGTCTTCATCGCCGGGCTGATCATCTTCGCCCTCGCCTCGCTGGCGGGCGGGCTGGCGACCAACGCCGGCCAGCTGATCGCCGCCCGCGCCGTCCAGGGGCTGGGCGCGGCCACCCTCTCCCCCGCGGCGCTCTCGATCGTCGCCACCACCTTCCGCGACGGGGCCGAGCGCAACAAAGCCCTCGGCATCTGGGGCGCCGTTGCCGGCAGCGGCGGCGCGGCGGGCGTCCTGCTCGGCGGCGTCCTCACCGACGGCCTCGGCTGGCAGTGGGTGCTCTGGGTCAACGTCCCGATCGGCCTGATCGCCGCCGCGATCGCCCCCAGCCTGATCGCCGAGAGCCACGCCGAAGCCGAGACCCGCACCTTCGACGTCGCCGGCGCCGTCACCATCACCGGCGGCCTCTCGACCTTGGTCTACGCCCTGGTCGACGCCAACAGCGCCGGCTGGGGATCGACCCAGACCATCGTCCTGCTCGCCGTCGCGGTGGCGCTGCTGGCCGCCTTCGTCGTGATCGAGAGCCGCTCGAAGGCGCCGCTGGTGCCGTTCTCGATCTTCAGCATCCGCACCGTCACCGGCGCCGACGTCGTCGGCCTGATGGTCGGCGCCTCGCTGTTCTCGATGTTCTTCTTCATCTCGCTCTACATGCAGCAGGTGCTCGGCTACAGCGCGATCCGGGCCGGCCTCTCCTACCTGCCGCTGGCGGTCTCGATCATCCTCTCGGCCGGCATCGCCTCCGCCTTGGTGACCCGGATCGGGTTCAGGCCGGTGCTCGCCACCGGCCTGGTCTTGATCGGCGCCGGCCTGCTCTGGTTCTCCCAGATCTCCGTCCACGGCACCTTCCTCAGCGACATCCTCGGCCCCTCGCTGTTGGCAGCGGTCGGCCTCGGCTTCTCCTTCGTGCCGGTGACGATCGCCGCCGTCTCCGGCGTGCCCGATCGCGAGCAGGGCCTGGCCAGCGGGCTGATCAACACCGCCCAGCAGGTCGGCGGCGCGCTCGGCCTGGCGATCCTCTCGGCGGTCTCGATCTCGATCACCGGCAGCTCGCACGACCCCGCCGTCCTCACCGAAGGCTTTCAGTCGGCCTTCCTCGTCGGCGCCGGCTTCGCCGGGCTCGGCCTGCTGGCGACGCTGCTGCTGATCCGCGGCAGCGACAGCCGCGCCCACGTGGCGCTCGGCGACGGCGAGGCCGCAGGGCCGCCCGCCTCGGCCTGAGCAGCGGGCGCGGCTAGCATCGGGGAATGGAGATCCTGGTCGTCGAGGATGAGCAGGCGATCGCCGACTTCCTCAAGCGTGGGCTTGAGGCGGAGGGCTACGGCGCCACCGTGGCTGCCGACGGGGTCGAGGGAGAGCGCCAGGCGCTGGCCGGCGGGGCCGATCTGGTGATCCTCGACCGAATGCTGCCGGGACGCGACGGGATCGAGGTGCTGGCGGCGATCCGGGAAGCGAAGCCGGCGCTGCCGGTGATCGTGCTGACCGCGAAGGGGGAGGTCGCCGACCGGGTCGAGGGCCTCGACCGCGGCGCGACCGACTACATGACCAAGCCCTTCTCCTTCGCGGAGCTGCTCGCCCGGATCAGGGCCCGCCTGCGCCAGCCGGGCGAAGAGCCGGCGACGGTGCTCGAGGCGGCGGGCCTGCGGCTCGACCTGCTCGCCCGCCGGGTCGAGCGCGGCGAGCTCTCGGTCCGCCTGCCCGAGCGCGAGGCCGAGCTGCTCGCCTACCTGATGCGCCGCCCGGGGCAGGTCTGCACACGGGAGGAGCTGCTCGCCTCGGTCTGGGGCTACGACCATGACCCCGGCACCAACATCGTCCAGGTCTACGTCGGCTACCTGCGGCGGCGGCTGGGGCGGGAGGGCGCGCCCGCCCCGATCGAGACGATCCGCTCGGTCGGCTACCGGCTGGGCTCGGGATGAGGGGGGCGTGGGAGCGGCTTGGCCTGCGCGGCAGGCTGGCGCTCTCGATCGCCGCGATCGTCCTCTCCGCCTTCGCCGTCGTCTTCGTCGCCGTCCGCCACGAGATGGGCGACGAGTCGGGGGTGATCAAGCACGAGGAGGGGCGCGAGGCGAGCGGGCTCTCGCCTCCGGGCGCCGAGCCCGGCGAGGCCGCGGCGCTCTCGCCCGTCTCCGACGCCCAGGCCGAGGTCGAGCGAACCTTCCTGATCGCCGGCGCCCTGACCCTGGCGGCGGCGTTGCTGGCCGGCTACCTGGTGGCGGCGCGGACCGCGGCGCCATTGCGGCGGATGGCGGCGACCGCGGCCGCCGTCGACGGCGGCGACCTGACCCCGCGGATCAGGGTCGAGCCCTCGGCCGCGGTCGAGGTCCGCGCCCTGGCCGAATCCTTCGACCGCATGCTCGACCGCCTCGATGGCGCCTTCTCGCGCCAGCGCGGCTTCGTCTCCGACGCCTCGCATGAGCTGCGCACGCCGCTGACCGCGATCCGCGGCCAGCTCGAGGTGCTTGCCCGCGACGACTCACCAGGAGCCGAGGAGGTGCGGCGGGTGGAGGCGACGGTCCGGATCGAGATGGCGCGGATGGAACGGCTGGTCGACGATCTGCTCACCCTGGCCCGGCTTGACGAGGACGTGCCGCTGCAGCGGGTCGGGATCGCGCTCGACCCCTTCATCCGGGGCCTCGCCGAGGAAGAGTCGCCGGCCGCCGCCGAGCTCGCCGAGCTGGCCGCCGGCACGCTTCGAGCCGACCCCGACCGCCTCACCCAGGTGATCCGCAACCTGCTCGCCAATGCCCGCCGCCACGCTGGGCCAGGGGGACGGGTGGTGATCTCCTCGCAGGCTGACGGCGGCAGGGTCACGATCAGAGTCGATGACGACGGGCCCGGGATCGACCCGGCCGAGCGCGAGCGAGTCTTCGACCGCTTCCACCGCAGCGAGCCGGGGCGGGACCGCCACAGCGGCGGCAGCGGCCTCGGCCTGGCGATCGCCCGCTCGATCGTCGAGCTGCACGACGGCCGGATCTGGATTGAAGACTCACCGCTCGGCGGCGCCCGGGTGGCTTTCGAGCTGGGCGGCTTCGAGGCAGGCGCTTAGCTCGGAACCGCGTAGATCTGGCCACCGGATTCGACGACCTGTCTTGGCGCCAGGCCGCTCGGCGGCGGGCCGGCGATCACTTCGCCGGTTTCGGCGCTGTACTCGCCGCCGTGGCAGGGGCAGACGATGACGCCGCCTTCATAGCCGACCGTGCAGCCGGCGTGGGTGCAGACGGCGCTGAAGGCTTTGAGGTTGCCGGCGGAGTCGCGGATCAAGATGTCGGCCGAGCCGTCGGCGGGGTCGGGGTAGGTCGCCGCCTGGCCGCTGGGCAGGCGGTTGGCGGGACCGAGCTTGACCGCGCCCGCGGGCAGCGACGGCCCGCTCGGCGTCGCCCCTCCCGCGCCAGAGGAGGTCTGCGATGCGCCCGCGCCGGCGGCAGGCGGCGGCGATCCGCCGGCGCCCGAGTTCGCGCCGCCGGCGCCACCCGAGCCGGCGGTCAAGGTTCGTGGCGCCTTGTAAGAGCCCTTGAGCAGGGCTGAGACACCGGCGATCGCCAGCGCGAGGCCGGCGAACTCAGCCAGCAGGGCGCGCCGGGTCGAGGCGCTCGCCGCCGCGCCCGCCGGCGCCTCGGCGGCGGGCCGCAAGCTGGTGCGGCGGGCGGTCGCCGCGGACGGATGCCACTCGACGTTGTCGAGCGCGGGCTGGCCCTCGCTGCCGGCCAGGACAAAGGGAAGCCAGGCAAAGGTGAAGACGAGGTCGGGGCCGAGGAAGTAAGGGGTCGTGTGCCAGCTGGCGGTGAGGAAGAGGATGAAGTTGAGCGCCATGCCGCCGGCGGCGGCGAGCCGGGTGAAGAGGCCGGCGGTGACCAGCAAGCCGATCAGGATCTCGGTGATCGCCACCCCGACCCCGGCCAGCTCCGGATGCGGCAGGGCGAACGCGCGCAGCAGGAAGCCGCCGGGAGTGCCGGCGGCGAAACCGTGCAGCTGGGTGCCGATGTAGGTGGAGGCGCCGGCGTGGAGGAAGCCGGGATCGCTCAGCTTCTGCACGCCGGCGTAGACGAAGGTGGCGCCGAGGAAGAGCCGCAGGGGGAACAGCGCCAGGCCGGGGGTGAGTGTCTTCGCCCGCATCCGCACCACCGTCGAGCCGGCGGCTAAACCTCCGCTCAGAGCAAGATGAGAGATCTCTCACCAAAGCGTTAGGAAGCGGCAAGCCGGCGCTCCGAGCATTGCCGTGTGTACCAAGCGCAGCCAGCTCCAGCCCGTGACGGCGTCGCCGCCAACGCCCGCCTCACCGGCGGCGCGGCGATTCTGCTGCTGGCGCTGCTGGCGGTCGAGGGGGCGACAATCCCCTTCCTCGGCCCGCTGGTCGGCCCTCACATCTTCATCGGCATGCTGCTGATCCCGCCGGTCCTGCTCAAGCTCGGCAGCACCGGCTGGCGCTTCGCCCGCTACTACAGCGGCAACGCCGCCTACCGGCTGAAGGGGCCGCCGAACCTGGTGATGAGGATGCTGGCGCCGGGCGTCGTGCTCACCACCCTGGCGCTGTTCGCCAGCGGCGTCGCCCTGCTGATCGCCGGGCCCGAGAACGACACCCTCAGCCTCCTGCACAAGGCCAGCTTCATCGCCTGGTTCGCGCTGATGGCGATCCACGTCCTCGGCCACGTGCTGGAGCTGCCGGCGCTGGCGCTGCCCGACTGGCGCAAGAGCGGCGGGCGCGAAGCGGAGCTGTCCGGGGCGGGGCTGAGGCTGACCCTCCTCGCCTCCTCGCTGACCGCCGGCGTCGTCCTCGCTCTGGCGACGATCTCGCTCGCCGGCCCCTGGCTCTCCCAGGCGGGCGGCGGCTGAGGCTCAGTCGTCGGCGCCGTGGCCGCCGCCTCCACCGCCAGAATCGTCCCCCTGCCTTCCAGCCGGGGAGGCCGGGACCGGCGGTTCGGGCGGAAGCGCTTCTTCCGGCGGCTGGGCAGGCGGTGGCGGTTCGGCGGGAGGGCTTTCTGACGGGCCGCCCTGCCGCTGGCTGTGCTCGTGGCGGTGACGGTGGCGCCGATGGCCAGGCGCGCCCTCGGCCCGTGCCGGGGCCAGCGCGTCGCCGGCAGAAATCGGTTCGGAGGCGAGCCCGATCTGGCGGCTGGCGAGGCTGCTGGCGGCAACCGAGACGCCGGCCGCGATCAGGATGCCGAGCAGCGCCAGGCCAACCCAGCGCAGGGTCGCGGGCACCTTCATCGGCATCTCCGGCCGCAGAGATTCATCAAGCAAAGGCTAGGACAGCGCGGGTAAAGGCCCGGCAAACTCACGTCTGCCTCCGCCCGGGCCGTGCGCCGGCGAAGGAGACTGTCGCCCGGGCGCCGCCGCCCTCCACGCTGGCGAGCGCCACCTCGCCGCCCCAGCGCCGGGTCAGCTCGCGGGCGATCGGCAGCCCGAGGCCGGTGCCGCCGGGGCCGGCCCGGCCGCTGCTGCCACGGCTGAACCGCTCGAAGACCGCCTCCTCCTCGCCGGCGGCCAGGCCGGGCCCCTGGTCGACGATCTCGATCTTGGCGGGGCTCGATTCGATCGTCACCGTCGCTCCCGCGGGCGAGTAGTTGATCGCGTTCTCAAGCAGAGCGTCCAGCGCCCGGTCGAGGTCCGCCGCCGCGCACCAGACGCTGCCGCCCGCAGCCGCGGTGGCGAGGCGCAGGCCGACCTTCCGCTCGCCGGCCGACCGCCGCCAGCGCTCGCCGGCGCGCTCGGCTGCCGCGGCGAGGTCGACCTCCTCTCCAGGCAGCTCTCGCTCGCCAGCACGGCTGAGGACCAGGAGCTCGTCGACCATCTGGGCCAGCCGGTCGACCTCCAACATCCCCGCCTCGACGTCGGCTGCCGCCGGATCGTCGGCCCCAAGCCGGCCGCCTAAGCTCTCCAGCCGCAGCCGCAGCCCGGTCAGGGGCGTCCGCAGCTGGTGGGAGGCGTCGGCGACGAAGTCCTGCTGCGCCCGCAGCAGCCGCCTGATCCGCCCGGTCATCTCATTGAAGGCCCGCGCCAGCGCGCGCTGCTCAGCGCTGCCTTCGACATCGACCTGGGAGTCGAGGTCGCCGGTGGCGACGTTGCGCGCCGCCAGGTCGAGGCGGCGGATCGGGCGCGCGATCCGCTGGGCGACCACGGCGGCGGCGGCGAGGCCCAGCAGCCCGACGACCCCGGCCAGGGCCGCCAGGTCGAGGATCGAGGTCTGGACCGCCTTGTGCACGGCGGCGACGCTCTGGGTGATGCGGACCGCGCCGGCCCGGCGGCGGTGGCTGAGGACCGGTGCCGCGGTGGCGAGTATTTCCGCGCCCAGGGTCTGGCTGTTGCGGGTGATCTGCTCGCTGCGGCCGTGCAGCGCGGCCTGGATCTCCGGCCGGTCAGCGTAGCTGCGGCCCGCCGGCGCCCCGGCCGAGTCGGCGAGCAGGCGGCCGCGGCGGTCGACGACGATGACGCGGCCGCGGACGCTGTCGGCCGAGACGCGGACCAGATGCTCCAGGCCGGAGCGCTGGGCGGGGCCGAGCAGCTCCGAGGCGGAGGCCGCGACGACCGACGCCTGGCCGGCGGCCTGGCCACGCACCTCGGAGTCGACCCGGTCGCGCAAGCTCACCGCCAGCGGCACGCCGAGGGCGATCAGCGCCAGCAGCATCACGTAGGCGAGCGCCAGCAGGAGGGTGGCCCGCAGGCTTACGGCGCCCCGCCCTTCCCAGCCGCGAAGCGGAAGCCGACCCCGCGCACCGTCTCTATATAGGCGGGGCGATCGGGATCGTCGCCGAGCTTGCGCCGCAGCCAGCCGATGTGGACGTCGAGCGTCTTGGTCGAGCCGAACCAGTTGACGTCCCAGACCTTCGCCATCAGGTCCTCGCGGGTGACGACCTTGCCGGCGTGGCGCATCAGCTCGGCCAGCAGGTCGAATTCCTTGCGCGAGAGCTCCAGCGCCTCGCCGCGCAGGGCCGCCCTGCGCGCGGCCGGATCGAGCTCGAGATCGCCGACCCGCATCGCCTGCTCGGCGGCGCCGTCGCGCGGGGCGCTGCGGCGGAGGACGGCGCGGATCCGGGAGATCATCTCGGCGGCACTGAAGGGCTTGACCACGTAGTCGTCGGCGCCGAGCTCGAGGCCGACGATCCGGTCCATCTCGGCCCCGCGCGCGGTCAGCATCACGATCGGCACGTCGGAGTGGCGGCGCAGCTCGCGGCAGACGTCGCGGCCGTCGCCGTCGGGCAGGCTGAGGTCGAGCACCACCAGGTCCGGGGGCGCGTCGCCGGCGAGCCGCAGCGCCTCGGCAGCGGTCCCGGTCACCACCGCCTCGAACCCGGCCCGCCGCAAAGCCTCCGCGAAGGGCTGGGAGATCGAGTCCTCGTCCTCGACGACGAGGATGCGGCCAGCCGGGCCGGGCTTGTCGCTCATGGCAGCCACTGTACGCCGCCGACGGGCCTAAAACGGGATCTATAGGCGCGTTTTAGGCCCATCGGCCAATGTTTTGCCATTCCTTTGCTTGGGCCTGGGCCGCGCTTCAACGCCGCCTCCGCAAACTGCCAAGGGCAATCGGCCAGGAGGTATTCCATCGTGAAGAGCAAGATCAAAACGCGAGTCGCCGCCGGGGCGACGATCATCGGCCTCAGCGGCCTCGCCGGCGTCGCCCTCAGCGCGGGCGGCCAGAAACCTTCGCTCGTCGCCGACAAGCCATTGGTCCAGACCAAGGTGATCCGGCGCACGATTCACGTCACCAAACACGTCAAGCCGAAACACCCGGCCGGGATGGGCGCGGGCTGGAGCGCGTCCCCGCGTGGGGGCGGCGCCGCGGGCGGCTCAAGCGGCGCGGTCACCACCGGCTCATCCTCGACCAGCGGCGGCGGCTCGACCACTTACTCGACTTCCGCGGCGCCGGTCGTGACCGCGGCCAGCGGCGCCTCGTCCGCGCCGACGGCGACACCGAGCCCCGAATCGGCGCCGGTCGTCACCCACAGCAGCGGCGCCCACTCCGCGCCCACGCACTCGACCGGCGGCGGCTCTGCCGGCGCCACCGCGCCAGTCGTCACCCACAGCAGCGGCGCCAGCGCGGGCAGCGGAGGCAGTGGCGGCGGATCGACCTCCGCCCCGGTCGTCACCCACACCAGTGGTGGCGGCGGGGCTGGCGGTGGCGGGGAGCACGAGGGAGGCGGCCACGATGACTGAGCGCGCCCGCGCCCGCCGGCCCGGGCCGGCCCTCGTGGTCTGGAGCTCGATCGCCCTCTTCGCCGTCCTCTTCGCCCTGCTCACCTACCGGATGGCGGCCGAAGCCCCGCCGGCGCAGCGGCCGGTCCTGGTCCGCCAGCTGGTCAAACGCAAGATCGTCACCACCATCGTCCCCACGCCCGGACGCACCAGCGTCTCCAGCAGCGGCACGGCCGCCGGGATCTCCGCGCCCGCTTCCGCCCCGGTCACGACGAGCGCATCCTGAGATGAGCGGGCACGACATCACCTTCGACGCGATGGGCTCGCATGTGCGGCTGCTGATCGGCGAGCCGGGACCCGGGATGGCCCCGGCGGCCGCGGCCGCCGAGCGGGCCCGGCAGTTCGTCACAGAGTTCGACCTGGCGCTCTCGCGCTTCAAAGCCGACAGCGAGCTCTCGGCCCTGAACCGGGACCGCCGCGAATGCGTGCCCGCCTCCGACCTGCTGCGCCGCGCGGTCAAGGCCGGGCTCGAGGCGGCGGAGCGCAGCGGCGGCCTGGTCGACCCGACCCTGGTCGGCGAGATCGAGAGCGCCGGCTACGTCGCCTCGCGCGCCGGCGTTCCCGGCGCGCCGCTCGCCGCGGCCCTGGCAGAGGCGCCTCCCCGCCGGCCGGCGCAGCCGAGCCCGCGGGCGCGCTGGCGCCAGTTCAGCGTCGACGACACCGTGGGCACGATCACCCGGCCGCCGGGCGTGCGCTTCGACACCGGCGGCGCCGGCAAGGGGCTGGCCGCCGACCTGATCGCCGCCCGCCTGCGCGGCTACTCCCGCTTCATCGTCGACTGCGGCGGCGATATCAGCATCGGCGGCGCCGATGCCCTGGTCCATCCCTACGAGGTCCTGGTCGAGCACCCGCTGACCGGCGAGCGGGCCTACGTGCTGAAGCTCAGCTCCGGCGCGGTCGCGACCTCGGGCCTGAACGTGCGGATCTGGCGCGACGGCGACGGCCGTTACGCCCACCACCTGCTTGACCCTGCCAGCGGCGAGCCTGCCTGGACCGGCCTGATCGGCGCCACCGCCCTCGGCGACACCGCGGTCGAAGCCGAGACGCTGGCCAAGGCGGCGCTGCTCTCCGGCCCGGCCGGCGGCCGCGAGGCCCTCGGCGGCCGCGGCGGCCTGCTCGTCCACGACAGCGGCCGGGTCGAGACGGTCGGGCCGCTCAGCGCCAAGCCCCGGATCCGCTTCCCCGAGGAGCAGCGATGAACTCGGCTGCCTCAACCGCCCTGCAGACCCACGGCTGGTGGCTGGCGAGCCGCGCCTCGGGCCTGCTCGCCCTCGTCCTGGTGACGATCTCGGTCGGCCTCGGGCTAGCGATGGCAGGCAAGGTGATGCGCCGCCCCGGGCTCTCGCGCAAGCTGCTGGCCATCCACGAGCAGACGGCGCTGGCCGGGATCGTCGCGATCGCCGTCCACGGCATCACCCTGCTCGGCGACCCCTGGCTGCATCCCGGGATCGCCGGCGTCACCGTCCCCTTCACGATGGGCTTCCGCCCGCTGTGGACCGGGCTTGGCGTCCTTGCCGGCTACCTGGCGGCGCTGCTCGGCCTCAGCTTCTACGCCCGCAGGCGGATCGGGGCACGGCTCTGGCGCAAGGCGCACAGGGCGACGGTGCTCGTCTACGTGCTTGGCCTGGTCCACGCCTTCGGCGCCGGCAGCGACGCCTCCACGGTCTGGTTCCGCTGGTGGGTCCTGGCCACGGCGCCGGTGATCGGCGGCCTCTTCGCCTACCGCGCCCTGCGCGGCGCGTTGCCAAAAAGAACAGCAATCCCAATCGGAGAGGCGGCCTGATGAGCGACAAAGGAATCCTGATCGTCGGCGGCGGGCTCGCCGCCCAGCGCTGCGCCGAGACGCTGCGGCGGCGCGGCTACGAGGGGCCGGTGCGGATGGTCTGCGCCGAGCCCGACCCGCCCTACGACCGGCCGCCGCTCTCCAAGGAGCTGCTGGCCGGGACCGCTGGCGACGAATCGGTCGCCTTCCGGCCCACCGGCTGGTATGAGGACAACGAGGTCGAGCTGCTGCTCGGGGCCCGCGCGGCCAGCCTCGACCCGGCGGCCCGCGCCGTCAGCCTCGACTCCGGCGCCGAGCTCGGCTACGAGCAGCTGCTGGTCGCGACCGGCAGCGCGGCGCGGCGCCTGCCTTTCCTCGACGGCTACGAGAACGTGCACTCGCTGCGCACGCTCGATGACGCCCGGCGCCTGCGGGCAGAGCTGGCGCCCGGCGCGCGGCTGGCGATCGTCGGGGCCGGCTTCATCGGCCAGGAGGTCGCCGCCACCGCCCGCCGGCGCGGGGTCGAGGTGACGATGATCGAGGCGCTGGCGGCGCCGCTGGCGTCGATCCTCGGCACCGAGCTCGGCGGCTGGTTCACCGAGCTGCACCGGAGCGAGGGGGTGCGGGTGATGACCGGCGCGATGCTGGAGGGCGCCCGCGGCGGGCGCAGGGTCGAGGAGCTGACCCTCGCCGGCGGCGAGCGGCTGGCCTGCGACGCCGTGGTCGTCGGCGTCGGCACGGCCCCGGCGACCGCCTGGCTGCGCGGCAGCGGCCTCGGCGAATCCGGCGTCCAGACCGACACCTGCGGCCGCAGCAGCATTCCGGGCGTCTTCGCCGCCGGCGACGCCTGCGTCCCCTTCGACCCCCGCTTCGGCTGCCACGCCCGCACCGAGCACTGGGACGCCGCCGCCTGGCAGGGCGCTGCGGCCGCCCGCTCGATGCTCGGCGACTACCCCGGCACCCCGCCGCTGCCCAGCTTCTGGAGCGACCAGTACGAGCGGCGCATCCAGTGCGTCGGCCACGCCCACCAGGCCGACGCGTTCGTCCTTGACGGTGACCCAGCGGAGCGTGATTTCGAAGCCGTCTTCACCCGCGGCGGAGTCCCGGTCGCCGGCCTCACGGTCGGCCGCCCGCGCTCGATCCCAGCCCTGAAGAAGCGAATCGAGCGCGGGCACTGGCCGGCCAAGGCACTACGAGAAGAGGAGGCAGCCGCATGACCTACATCCCTGTGGTCGACCCTGGAGAGTGCAGCGCCCACGGCGATTGCGTCGAGATCGCGCCCGCCGTCTTCCGGCTCGACGGCGACGTCGCCGTCGTCATCGGCGCCGGCCCTTTCGAGCTGATCCTTGAGGCGGCCGAAGCCTGCCCGGCGGTGGCGATCTCGGTCATCGACGAGGCGAGCGGAGAGGCCGTCTTTCCCTGACCCCCGGCCTGCCGGCTCGCCCGTCCAGCCCCTACCGCGAGGTCGAGGGCTGCGGGGCGGGCCGGCTCAATTTGGCCAGCAGCAGGACCAGCGCCGGGGCGGCGGGGATGGCGAGGACAGCGAGGAACCAGGGCTGGCTCGCGTCGGTCCCCGAGCCGAGCGAGTGGACGATGGCGAGCAGCCAGAAGATCGCGGTGAGGCGGTGGAGCGAGCGCCAGCGCGACTGGCCGATCCAGCGGCGGGCGTAATAGGAGAGGCCGAGCGCCGCCAGCGCCCAGCCGGCGCTGATCCCGAGCCCGGTCCAGAGCGCGCGGTAGGCGCTGGTGAAGGGGACGGCGATTTCGACGATCGTCGGGTGCAGGAAGTGGTCGCCGAGCAGGGCGGCGCCGTGGACGGCGACCGCGACCAGAGTCGCCAGCGAGAGCGCCTCGTGCAGCGCCCGGAAATCGCCGCCCATGCCCTTGATGCCGCCGCGCCTGCCGATCAGGAGCCCGGCCCCGACCGCGACGCTGGCCAGCGTCATCGCCGCGATCCCGGCGGCGCGGCTAGTGATCCAGAAGATGTGCGGCCCGACCGAGGCCGAGGTGGTGGCGATCACGAGGCGCTGGTGACAACCGGTTCGGGTTCAGGCGCGACTTCGATTTCCGCTTCCGGTTCGGGCGCAGCTTCCACTTCGGGTTCGACTTCGGGTTCGACTTCTGGGGCTGCTTCGACTTCTGGGGCTGCTTCGACTTCTGGGGCCGCTTCGACTTCCGCTTCGGCTTCTATTTCAGGTTCGGTGGCCACTTCCGCTTCGACCGGCGCCGCCGCGGGGGCCGGCTTGCGATTCCGGTTCGAATCGGCCAGCTTGCGCGTCGTCGCGTAGCTGCGGCTGAGCGCCGGGTCGTTGCCGGTCACGAGCTGGCCGAAGACAATCGCCCAGGCGACCGCGAACAGCGCCAGCGAGGCGCGGATCGTGCGGGCGCGGATCGAGCTGACACGGCGGCGGCGGGCGCGGATCTTGGCTCGGGCGAGCCCCTTTGCCTCAAGGCGGCGGAAGTCATCCATGCGGGCCATGCTGCGTTCGCTTCCCTAAGCGCAGGCAAACCAACCCTGAGAAAGCTCTCACGTGCAACCGGGCTTGCAGTCAAGGTATGGGCGACCGTGCCCGCCCCCCGCGCCCATCGCACGCCCGGCCGCCACCTCTACTGGCGCCTGGCCCAGCGCCGCCACCTGCTGCTGCGCGGCGGCGGCGTCGCGGCCTTGCTGGCCGTGGTCGGGCCCGGCATCCTCGCCGGCCTCTCCGACGACGACCCGGCCGGGATCACCACCTACTCGATCCTCGGCGCCAAGTACGGCTACGAGCTGCTCTGGGTCCTCGCCCTCTCGACCGCGGCGCTGATCGTCTTCCACGAGCTCGGCGTGCGGCTGGGGATCGTCACCGGCAAAGGGCTGCTGACCCTGGTCCGCGAGCGCTTCGGCAAACGGTCGGCGGCACTCGTGCTCGGGGCGCTGGTGATCGCCAACACCGGCACCCTCTGCGCCGAGTTCGCCGGCGTCGCCGCCGGGATGCAGCTGCTTGGCGGCGTCAGCCGCTACCTCAGCGTCCCGGCCGCGGCGCTCGGCGTCTCGCTGCTGGTCCTGCGCGGCACCTTCCGCTACGTCGAGCACGTGCTGCTGGCGCTCAGCTCGGTCTTCATCGCCTACGTGATCTCCGGCGTCCTCGCCCATCCCGACTGGGGCGCCGCGGCCAAGGGCCTGGTCGTCCCGAACCTGCCGCTCAACCGCGAGACGGTGCTGGTCGCGGTGGCGACGATCGGCACGACGCTCGCGCCCTGGGGCCTGGCCTTCATCCAGTCCTACGCCGTCGACAAGAAGCTGAAGGTCAAAGACCTGCGCTACGAGCGGATCGACGTCATCACCGGCGCCGTGCTCACCGGGGTGATCGGCTTCTTCGTCGTCATCGCCTGCGCGGCGACGCTCCACGTCCAGGGCATCGAGATCAACGACGCCGGCGACGCCGCCCGCGCGCTCGAGCCGCTCGCCGGCAGCGCGGCATCGACCCTCTTCGGCCTCGGCTTCCTCGGCGCGGCGCTGCTGGCGGCGGCGATCGTCCCCCTCTCGACCGCCTACTCGGTCTCTGAGACCTTCGGCCGCAAAGCCGACATCGACGACAGCTTCGCCGAGGCTCACGTCTTCTACCTCAGCTACGGCATCGTCGTCATCGTCGCCGCCATCCTCGTCCTCATCCCCGGCGCGCCGCTGATCCCGATCCTCTTCCTCTCCCAGGCGCTCAACGCCGTCCTGCTGCTGGTCCTGCTCCCCTTCATGCGTTCGCTCGGCGGCGACCGCGAGCTGATGGGCAAGCACGCGATGGGCCGCGGCGACCGACTCGCGACCGGCATCGCCCTCGCCGTGATCGCGGTCTCGGTCCTCGCCCTGGGCGTGCTGACCCTCTTCTAACCCCGAACTGCATCAACTTCTCTACCTGGCAGATCCAAAAGTTGATGCAGTTCTGCCCTGGCGGCGGGGGTCAGAGGGCGAGGCTGAGGGTCAGCATCACGGCCGCGCCGATCGCGACGCCGATGCTCGGGCCCGCCCGCTGCCGCCCCCCGTAGGCCTGGGGCAGCAGCTCGACCGCGATCAGGGCGAGCATCGCGCCGGCAGCGAAGGCGAACGAGAAGGGCAGCAGGCCGTTGATCCGCTCGACCGCGGCGAAGGCGATCAGGGCGCCGACCGGCTGCGGGGCGCTGGTCGCGACCGCCGCCCAGAACTGGCGGCCGCGGCTGAAGCCCGCCTCCTCCATCGGGATCGCGACGCTGGTCCCCTCGGGGATGTTCTGGATCGCGATCGCCAGGATCACGAAGAGGCTGAGCCCGGCGCGGTCGGAGGCGAAGGCGGTGCCGACCGCAAAACCCTCCGGCAGGCTGTGGACGAAGAGGACGAGGAAGACCAGGGCCGAGGTCCGCGTCCCGGGGCCGCTGCGCCCCATGAAGTGGGCGTCGGCGGGCAGCAGGCGGCGGGCGCCAACGAGGAAGCCAATTCCGACCGCGAGGCCGAGGGCAACCGCGACGGCAGAGCCTTCTTCGGTCGCGGGGATCAGCAGCCCGGCGACCGCGGCCACGCCCATCACCCCGGCGGCGAAGCCGAGCAGGAACGGGGTCAGCTCGGCGGCGCGGCGGCCGAGCAGGAAGACCGGGATCGCGCCCAATCCGGTAGCCAAAGCGGTGCCACAGGCGGCAAAGAAGAGGACGACCGCCTGGGGCATGGCACGGACGTTACGTCCTCCCTAGATTGGGGGCATGAGCGAGAAGGCCCTGCGGATCGAGAACCTGGTCAAGCGCTACCCGACGGGAGTCGAGGCGCTGCGCGGGGTCTCGATCGAGATCAAGCCCGGTGAGTTCTACGGCCTGCTCGGGCCCAACGGCGCCGGCAAGTCGACCCTGATCCACTGCACGACGGGGCTGGCGCAGCCGACATCGGGGGCGATCGAGGTCTTCGGCCACGACGCGATTCGCGACTACGCCAAAGCCCGGCAGGCGGTCGGCCTGGCGCCGCAGGAGATCAATATCGACTGGTTCCTCACGGTCGAGGAGACGCTCGACTTCCACGCCGGCTACTTCGGGATGCCCAAGCGCGAGCGCCGCGAGCGGACCAAAGAGCTGCTGGAGGCGTTCTCGTTGACCGCCAAGCGCGACGAGCGCACCCGCACCCTCTCCGGCGGGATGAAGCGCCGGCTGATCCTGGCCCGGGCGCTGATGCACCGGCCGCGGCTGCTGATCCTCGACGAGCCAACCGCCGGGGTCGACATCGAGCTGCGGCTGGAGCTCTGGCACTACGTCCAGAAAATCAACCAGGAAGGGACGACGATCCTGCTCACCACCCATTACCTGGAGGAGGCCGAGCAGCTCTGCGATCAGATCGCCTTCATCGCCGACGGCCAGATCGCCGCCCAGGGCAGCAGCGCCGGCCTCGCCGAGCGCTACGGGGTCGCCAACCTCGAGGACGCCTACCTGGAGCTGGTCGGGCGCAAAGAGCTCTCGCGCTCACGGGTCGAGGTGCTCTGATGAGCGCTGCCCAGATCCGCTTCATCACCCTCTGGCGGCGGGAGATCAGCCGCTTCATGAAGATCAAGAAACAGACGCTGGGCGGGCCGCTGCTGGAAACCTTCCTCTACATCTCCGTCTTCGGCGCCGCCCTCGGCTCGCGGATCAAGGAACTGCACGGGATCGAATACGTCGTCTTCGTCATCCCCGGCCTGATCATGATGGCCTGGGCGACCAACTCCTTCACCAACAACTCCTCCTCGATCCTGCAGCAGAAGTTCCAGGGGGCGATCCACGACCAGCTCTCCTCGCCGGCCTCGCCGCTGGAGTTGCTGCTCGCCTTCTCGCTCGGCGGCTTCGTCCGCGGGATGCTGGTCGCGCTGCTGACCTTCCTCGCCGCCTCGCTGCTGGTCGACCTGCCGGTCGACAACATCCTCGTCCTCGTCCCGTCGCTCTTCCTCGTCGGCTTCTTCTTCTCCCAGCTCGGGGTGCTGATCGGGGTCCGGGCCGAGCAGTTCGACGACGTCGCCTTTGCCCAGACCTTCGTCCTGCAGCCGCTGATCTTCCTTGGCGGCGTCTTCTACTCGGCGGCGCTGCTGCCCGAGCCGTTTCAGACGCTGACCAAGTTCAACCCCGTCTACTACATGATCTCCCTGGTCCGCTACGGCTTTGTCGGCTTCACCGAAGTCAGCATCCCGCTCTCGCTGCTGGCCCTGACCGCGGCCACCGTCGCCATCTTCCTCGTCAACCTGCGCCTCTTCTCGCGGGGCTACAAGCTGCGGGCGTAGGCCGGCTCAGCCGCTGTGCCGTAGAAGCTGAGCGAGTACTCGGCGAGGCTGGGAGCGAGGTCGGGAAGGCTGGCGGTCTCGTTTGCCAGCACCTTTTGCGCGATCTGGCCGGCGATGCCGCCGACGATCACCGATTCGACCGCTGGCGGCGGCTTCGTCGTGCCGGGCGCCCCCAGCGCGCCGAGCTGCAGCAGGCCGCCGTAGCGTCGCATCCACCCCAGGTAGTGAGCGGCGACGTCGGGGCCAGCAGCCGGGGCCTCGATCAAGACCAGCCGGGCCAGGTCAGGCTCGCGGGTAAGGAACTCGAGGCCGGCGCGCAGCGAGGCGGCGATCCGGCTGGGCAGATCCTCCTTCAGATAGCAGGGGAGGGTGAACGCCCCGAGCAGGCGCTCCTGGCAGTGCTGGTGGACGGCGACGAAGCAGGCGTGCTTGTCGCTGAACTGGTTGTAGAAGGCGCCGCGGGCGACGCCGGCGGCGCCGACGATGTGGGCGACGGTGGTCGCTCCCAGGCCGTGCTCGGCGATCACGGCCGGCATCGCGGCGACGATCCGCTCGCGCTGATCCTGAGCCACGGCCTCCGGCGAGCTCACCTCTGCTCCTTATAGAAGAACGACTGGATTCTATCCTCGAACATCTGGGTTCCCAAGGGGACGAGACGGTATACCAATCGCTTTGACGAGGTAGCGCCAGCCAAGCAGGACGATTCGAACAGGTCCGTTCCCGACGTGACAGAATCGTCTTTAGTGAAGAACAGTCGTGGTTCGACAGCGGCACGGAGCGGGGTCCTTGCCAACACGATCCCCCGCGACATCGTCGCCCTCTCACAGCGGGAGCGGGTGCTGACGGCGATCGCCGAGTGCTGCGCCGAGAAGACCTACTCGGGCACGACAATCGCCGACATCGTCGCCCGGGCGGGCATCTCCCGCCGCACCTTCTACAAGCTCTTCCCCAACAAACGGGCCTGCTTCGAAGCCGCGGTCAATGCCTTCACCGAGGAGGTGGCGACGACCGTGGCCGAGGTTCGGTCGGGAGACGACCCCTGGCCGGTGGCCACCCGCAACGCGATCGCCACTGTGCTCGACCTGCTGGTCTCGAAACCGGAGTTCGCCAACCTGGCCCTGGTCGAAGCCGTCGGCGTCGAGCCGACGCTCATAAACAGCTACTGGAACCAGCTGCTCAAGGCGCTGAGGACCCAACGGCGCAGCGGCCCCGGGCTCCCCCCGCGCTCCGACGCGGCCCGCGTCGCGGTTGGAACCGGCCAGGTGATGATCGCCCAGGAGATCGCCGCCGGCCGCACCGAGGAGCTCTTCAACCTTCTGCCCGACCTGATCTACGTCGCCGCCCTCCCGTTCGTCGGCCGCGACGAGGCCCTGGAACAGGCGCGGCGGGCAAGGTGAGATGACGGCGCTGCACCCCGAGTCCCCTGCCCCGACCGGCCCCCTCGCCCCCAGCGGCGAGGGGCCGTGGCGGCTGCCGCGCGGGCGCCACGGCCTCTCGCGGGAGATCGTGGCCCGCTCCCAGCGTGAGCGCCTGATCACGGCGATGGTGCGGGTGACCGCTGCCAGGGGCTACCCCTCGGCGTCGGTGGCCGACGTGCTGGAGGCATCCGGCGTCGGCCGGGCCAGCTTCTACGAACTCTTCGGCGGCAAGGAGGACTGCTTCCTCGCCGCGCACAGGATGCTGGTCGACGACCTCTACGAGCAGATGAAGGCCGCCCAGGAAAAGCCGGGATCGTGGCCCGAAGGCGTCCGCCACGCGATCGCGACGCTGCTCGAATGGTTCGCCGCTGACCCCGATGTCGCCCGGGTGACCCTGGTCGAGGTCGCCGGCATCGGGCCCGGCGCCCGCCGGCTCTTCGGCGAAGACCTCGGCCGCTTCAACTCGCTGTTCGAAGGCAGCGACGGGTTCAGCGGGGCGGAGAAGGACTTCCCCAACCTCGCCGGGATCGCCGTCAGCATGATCTTCGTCCGCATCTTCGAGGAGGTCGTCCTCGGCCACGCGGCCGAGCTGCCCAGCCTCCTGCCCCAGCTCACCTATGCCGCCCTGCTGCCATTCCTCGGCGAAGAGGCCGCCCGCGCCGAGGCGGCGAAGGCCGAGGCCGGCTAGCTAGAGCCGGACGAGGTTGCCGGCGGCGATGCCGCGAGTGACGCCGCGGAAGTCGACCAGCACCGGGACCGCTTTGGCGGCCGCCTCGTAATCGACGCTGGGGTGGGCGGTGACGATCGCGGCCAGGTCTGCCTCGGCCAGCGCCGGGTCGAGATCGACCGAGCTCAAGCCGAGGTCGGGCAGCTCGGGGACGTGGGGGTCGTGGTAGGAGAGGTCGCCACCGAGGACCTGCAGCAGCTTGATGATCTTCAGCGCCGGCGACTCGCGGGTATCGCCGACGCCAGCCTTGTAGGAGGCGCCGAGGATCAGGATCTTGGAGCCGTTGACGGGTTTGCCGATGTCGTTAAGGGCGCGCTCGATCCGCTCCACGCAGAAGGCCGGCTGGGCCTGGTTGACCTTGCCGGCGAGCTCGATGAACTCGGGGTAGAAGTCGTGCTCACGCGCCTTGAAGGCGAGGTAGAAGGGGTCGACCGGCAGGCAGTGCCCGCCCATGCCGGGGCCCGGGTCGAAGCGCATGAAGCCGAAGGGCTTGGTCGCGGCCGCGTCGATCACCTCCCAGATGTCGATCCCAAGCCGGTCGCAGAGCTGGGCCATCTCGTTGACCAGGGCGATGTTGACCGAGCGGAAGATGTTCTCCAGCAGCTTCGAGAGCTCGGCCGTCTCCGGCGAGGAGAGGACGACGACCTGGTCGCAGATCAGCGCGTAGAGCTCGCGGGCGCGCTCGGCGCAGGCCGCGGTGATGCCACCGACCAGCTTCGGCGTGGTGCGGACCGTGTAATCGGTGCGGCCTGGGTCGATCCGCTCCGGCGAGAAGGCGAGGTGGAAATCGACGCCGACCGTCATCCCCGACTGCTCCAGGATCGGCAGCAGCTGATCGCGGGTGGTCCCCGGGTAGGTGGTCGACTCGAGTACCACCAGCTGCCCCGGCTTTAGAACCTTTGACAAGGCATTAGCGGAGTCGAGCAAGTAGCTGAGGTCGGGCTCGCGCGAGCTGGTCAGCGGGGTCGGCACGCAGACGATGACGGCGTCGCAGGCGCCCAGCTCGGCCGGGTCGGCTGTGGCCAGGATGCGCTCTCGCAGGGGGGCCAGGGTCGCCGTTGGCACGTCCTCGATGTAGCTCTCACCACGCGCAAGGCCCTCAACCTTGCGGGCGTCGGTGTCGAGGCCGACAACCTCGTGCCCGGCTTCGGCAAAGGCGACGGCAAGCGGAAGGCCCACGTATCCGAGCCCGATGATCCCGACCTTCATGATCGCCAGTCTAGGGGCGGCAGGGAGCGGTTGGACAGCCCGCAGCCGCTGCCCTACGCTGGTGCAATGGATTCGTCATCAGGATCGAATCCACAGCGTCCCCCGGGTGGACGCGGAGAGTCGCCCCGCGGGTACGCGGTCCGGTCGGATCGGGAGCGGCTTTTGGAGGCAATGGTTCGGGTTGCTGCGGAGAAAGGCCTCGAGGCCGCGACCGTCACCGATGTGGCGGCGCTGGGCGGCGTCTCCGAGGACCGTTTCTACGCCATGTTCGAAGACAAGGAAGCCTGCTTCATCGAGGCCTACGACGCCATCTTCGACGTCGCTATTGCCCACATGACCGCGAGCTTCGAAGACGCCGAGGGGGAGGACTGGCCGCACCGGGTCGCCCTGGTGCTGCGAGCGCTGGTCGAGCTGCTGGCCAGAGAGGCCGCGATCGCCCGGATGGCGATGGTCGAGGTCTCCGCTGCCGGGGGCATCGCCCGCGCTCACTATCGCTCGGCGCTCGAGCGCTTCACGCCGTTCCTCGACCAGGGGCGCGAGTTCTCCGGCCAGGGCGACGAGCTGCCGGCCGACACCGCCGTCTTCGCCGTCGGCGGCGCGACCTCGATGATCTTCGACGAGTTCCGGGCGGGCCGGGGGCCGGAGCTGGAAAGGATCCTGCCGCAGCTGGTCTTCGCCGTCCTTATGCCCTACCTCGGCCCCGCTGCGGCTGAGCAGGAAATGGCGCGGGTCTCGCGGGAAAGGCTGCGACCGGCCTAAACGCCCTCGCCGTGGCGGCCCTCGCCAGCGGCAAAACGGGCGGCGCCGCGGGCGGCGACCTCGAGCACCTCACGGCCGAGGCGGTGCTCGAGGGCGATGCCCTCCTCGAGCGGCAGGCCGAAGCCCTCGAGCGCGGCGCGGCGGTCGGCCAGCATCGTCTCCTGCGGGAAGGCGGCGATCTTCTCAGCCAGCTCCAGCGCTCGCTCAAGGTGCTTGCCGGGCGGCGCCAGCTCGTTGACGAGGCCGATCCGGTGCGCCTCCTCGGCGCCGACGGGGCGTCCGGTCAGCATCAGGTCCAGCGCCTTGCTCATCCCGATCAGCCGGGGCAGCCGCTGGGTGCCGCCGTCGACCAGGGGCACCCCCCAGCGGCGCTCGAAGAGGCCGAGGATCGAAGCCGGGGTGGCGATCCGCAGGTCACACCAGAGCGCCAGCTCGACGCCGCCCGCCAGACACCAGCCGTCGATCGCCGCGATCGCCGGCTTTGATGGGGTCAGGCGGGTCGGCCCCATCGGGCCGTCGGGATGGTCGACGTCGAGATCCATCGCCTTGAGGTCGGCGCCAGCGCAGAAAGCCTCGCCGCCAGCTCCGGTCAAGACCAGGACCCGTGCTCCCTCGTCGGCCTCGAAATCGCGCAGGCCCTGGCGGAAGAGGTCGGCAGTGGCAGCATCCACCGCATTCCTGCGCTCAGGCCGATCGATCGTCAAGACCGCCGCCGCGCCGATCCGTTCGTAGCGAAGCTCCCCGCTCATCGGGCGAATCCTCCCACAGCGCCGTTCATGATTATTGCCTTAAGGAGCGTTGATTAAATCTGCCGATCCGTTTAGGTTTCTTTCCCACAGTACTCGCACGTTCTTTTAGGGTTGCCTGCCATCGTTGGCTCGCGCCCGCTGAGGCACAGTCACGGAGCCCGGGCATTCACACACGCCAGGATTGCCGCCCACGCTGGGGCGGCTCGATGGGCTGGCGGCAGGCCCGTCCGGCAGCAGGGAACGCCGCCAGGCGATGCTCTCCCTCTCCGGTGGGGGCTACCGAGCGGCGCTCTTCCACCTCGGCGCCCTGACCCGCCTCAACGAGCTCGGGCTGCTGGCCAAGGTTGACGTGGTCGGCGCCGTCTCGGGCGGCAGCATCCTCGCCGCGCTGCTCGCCGCCCGGGTTCCCTGGCCGCTGAGCGGCGCCTACCGTGACTGGCCCGAGGAGGTGGCGGCGCCGATGCGCGAAATCGCCCGCCGCAACGCCCGGGCCCGGGCCTTCCTGCGCAGCCCAATCAGCAGCAGCGACATCGCCGCGGCCGCCCTGGAGGAACGCTACGCCCGCGAGTTGATCGAGTCACTGGGCGGCGCGCCGCCGGAGCGGCCGCGCTTCGTCTTCGGCGGCGCCGGGCTGGTCCTCGGTGAGATGGGGGTTGACGCCGGAACCGCCGGGCCCGGCGGCCTGCATTGGGAGATCGGCACGACGGCGAGCCCGGCCGGCTACGACGCCGCCCTGGTCGGCGATGTGATCGCCGCGGTCCGCACCGACCTCGATGCCTTCGGCGTCGCCGAGCAGGCCGTGCTCGAGAACCATGGGTATCTGCTGGCCGATGCCGCGGTGCGCGGTGGCGCGGTTGGCATCAGCGGGATCGAGCCGCTGCCGCCGGAGCCCCCTCATCCCTACTGGATGGATGAGGAGCGGGCGCGGTCGGCGCTGGCGGCGAGCTCACAGCAGACCAGGCTGGGCCGGCTGCGCCCCCGCCGCGTGAAGCGCCTGAAACGGATCGGCGAGCCGGCGACGCCAGAGCTGACGGCGCTGCTGGAACGCCACCGTCCCTGCCTTCAGTACGACTCGCTGGAGAGCTACCGGGCTGACTCGGTGGCGTTGATGACCGCGGTCTCGATCGGCCGCCGCAGCAACACCCTGCACCGCGGCGACGGCAAGCTGATCGCCGCCGTCACCCCGACTGGCGGCGAGGCCGAGCTGACGCTCGACTTCCTCAGCGGGCCGAGCTACAGCGACGGCAGGCCGTCGCGGGCCGACGACTACCTCGACGAGTGCGGTGGGACCCATGCGGTCGACGCCGGCCTGCTGCGACAGCGGGCCGAATATGCCGACGTGGTCTACGGCCGCGGGCGCCACGACGGCGAGGGCCGGCTCTGGCTCCAGTACTGGTTTTTCTACTACTTCAACGACAAGGGGCTGCTGGGCGCCGGCCTGCACGAGGGCGACTGGGAGATGGTGCAGCTGCGGCTGGACGCCGACGGCGCGCCCGATGCCGTCACCTACGGCCAGCACTCGCGCGGCCAGCGGGCCGACTGGGCCGCGGTCGAGCAGGAGGAGACCGCCGATGGGCCGGTCGCCGTCGTCTATCCGGCGCGTGGCTCCCACGCCTCGCGGCTGCGGGCAGGGTCACACCCAGCGCCCGTCCTCGCCGACCACAACGACGGCCTCGGCCCGCGGCTGCGGCCACGGCTGGTGACGATCGCCGACGATGGGCCGGGCTGGGTGCTGTGGCCCGGCCGCTGGGGCTCGACCAGGCGGCGCGAGGCGTTCGAGTCCGACAGCCCGCGCGGGCCACGGGCGCAGCGGCAGTGGTGGGACCCTGCCGCCTTTCACCGCCATGCGAGGCCGGCGCCGGACCTGCCGCAGGGAGCGGCCTCGGCCCCTGCCGGCGCGCCGCCGGCCCCCAGCCTCAGCGCTTGGCGCGAGGGGGATCGGGCGATCCTCGAGTACAGCTTCCCCAGCGCGGCGGCCGATGCCGGTCGTCCAGGCCGCATCGTCGCCGGCGCCTGCGACGACAGCTCGCAGCCGCCACTGTCCCAGTCCTTCATGACCGAAGACCGAGAGGGCTCGCTCACCCTGCAGATCCCCCCTGGCGCCTCGCCGAACCTGGTCCGGGCCAGCGCTGCGGCGGGCGACGGGACAGCCGGGGAGACGGTCGTCGTCGCGCTCGAGTAGGGAGCGGGCGGGCTAGTCGCTGGGCGTGATCACGGGGTCCTCACCAGCAACGCCCGGCTCCCCTTTGAAGGCGCCCCGGTCGCGGGCCAGGGAGGGCAGGTTCTCCGCAGGGCCGGGAGCAACGTTAGGGGCGAGGTCGGATGCCCCAAGAGGGAACGAAAACGCGACCGGGGATGACGCTCGTCGCCTGCCTCGCGCGTAGCCTTCGCGCCTAGAAGCTCGTCGCGCCACCTTCGAGAGCGGCACCCTGCTTGGCTTCCGCAGGTTCCAACTCTCTCCCAGTCGCAAGGCGAATGTAGCGCCATCTCAAGCCGGGCGCCAGGGGTCCGGCGAGAGCCTTTCCGCAAACTCCGGGCAAAAGCAATCAGGCAAAGATTCCAAAGTGGGTGGCGCTCGTCCGCACGGCGAGATACGGTCGGCTTGGGATGAACGACGGGCTCGAGGCGTCGCGACGGAGGGCGCGTAGAAACGTGGTGCTGACGGCGGCGATCGCCGGTCTCGGCGGACTGCTGTTCGGCTACGACACCGGCATCATCGCCGGGGCGCTGCTCTTCATCAAGACCGACTTCGCCCTGGGCAGCTTCCAGCAGGGATTGGTCGTCGCCGCGGTGCCGATCGGCGCCGTCGCCGGGGCAGGATTCGCCGGGCCGGCGGCTGACCGCTACGGCCGGCGATTGATGATCCTGCTCGCCGCCGCGGTCTTCATCGTCGGCGCCCTGGCCAGCGCCGCCGCGCCCGGAGTCGAGGTGCTGGTCGTCGCCCGGATCGTGATCGGCATCGCGATCGGGCTCGCCTCCGCCGCCGCCCCCGTCTACATCTCCGAGGTGGCGCCGCCGGAGAGCCGCGGCCGCCTGGTCAGCTTCTTCCAGCTCGCGGTCACGATCGGGATCCTCGTCGCCTACTTGGTCGGGCTCGCCTTCAACGCCAGCGAAGACTGGCGCTGGATGCTCGGCCTCGGCTGCGTGCCGGCGCTGGCGCTCGGTTTCGGGATGCTGCGGATGCCGCAGAGCCCGCGCTGGCTGGTGATGAGCGGCGACGATTTCGCCGCGCGGGCGACCCTGGCCAAGATCCGCGTCGACGACCCCGACACGATCGACCTCGAGCTGGAAGAGATCAAAGAGAGCCTCGACGAGAAGCCGGGCGCCTGGCGCGAGCTGCTGCAGCCGATGGTCAAAGCGGCCCTCTTCGTCGGCGTTGGGCTGGCGATCCTGCAGCAGGTGACGGGGATCAACACCGTCATCTACTACGCGCCCACGATCGTCGAATTCACCGGCGTCAACTCCTCGGCGGGCTCGATCCTGGCCGCGGTCGGCGTCGGCATCATCAACGTCGGCATGACCGTGCTGGCCCTGCGCTTGCTCGACCGCGCCGGCCGCCGCACGCTGCTGATGATCGGCGTCTCCGGCATGGTGATCTCGCTCTTCGCCCTCGGCGCCGCCTTCATCGGCGGCGGTGGCAGCACCCTCGCCTCGATCGTCGCGATCGTCAGCCTGATGACCTACGTCGCCTCCTTCGCGATCTCCCTCGGCCCGATCTTCTGGCTCCTAAACGCCGAGATCTACCCCCTCGACGTGCGCAGCAAGGCAGCCGGCATCGGCACCATGGCCAACTGGACCTTCAACTTCATCGTCTCCCTCACCTTCCTGCTCCTGATCGAAGCCCTCGGCCGCTCCGGCGCCTTTTGGTTCTACGGCGCGATCGGCATCCTCACCCTCTGGTTCTGCTGGAAGTACGTGCCCGAGACCAAGGGCAAACGGCTGGAGGACATCCAGCAGTACTTCCAGGAGCGGGTCGATGCGCGCAAGGCGTCTGACGCCTAGCTAGGCGACGAAGCGGGCTGCAGGGTCTCCAGCAAATCGGCCGGAGTGAGGATCGGTGCGCCGCCGCCCAGCTCAAGCAGGTGCTTGTCGCCAGAGACAAGCACCGCGCTCTGACTGTGGGCGAGGGCGATCAGATAGTCGTCGTCAGGGTCGTCCGAGGCGATGGGCGGGTGGCCCTCTGGGTCCGCGAAGGCGAGGCTCTCGTTGCGCCATAGATCGATGAACTCGCCGACCGTGGCCAGGTCCACGTAGCGGCGAAACTTCTCCCGCTTGAGCACCCGCTCCAGCTCCTCGATCAGCAGGGGCGAGACGATCAACTCGAGGCCGCCGGCGCGAACCTCGAGCAGCAGCGCCGCCGGGGCGCCGGTCGGCGTAATCAGGGCGGAAACGAGGACGCCAGGGTCAAGGACGACCCGTTTCACGCCTCTCCCCACGCATCGCATGGAGCTCAGCGTCGGCCAGCTCCATGCCCTTCGCTTCTGGCGCAGCCTTCACTTTCGCCCAGACGTCCTGCAGATCGTCAAGGCCGAGATCACGACGGAGCGACTCCTCGATTACCTGCGAATCCCGCTTCCCATTGCGGGCCGCGTTGATCCTTACCGCGCGAAAGACATCCTCATCGAGCGTGACGGTGGTGCGAATCTTGGGCATCAACGCATTATAGCGACATGATGCGAGTCGAGAAAGGGGTCTGCGACTAGAAATTACCTTGTAAATTCAAACTTAAACTTTATAATTACATGCATGCTCAGGCGAAGAGTCGCCTCCGAAGTCACCGATCTGCTGAAGCATTCGCCGGCCGTGGCGCTGGTGGGGCCGCGCCAGGCTGGGAAGACGACGCTGGCGATGGCGGTCGCCGAGGGGCGGGCGTCCACCTACCTGGATCTTGAGTCACCGAGGGATCGCGCCCGGCTCGCCGAGCCGGAGCTCTACTTCGCCGACCATGCCGACGAGCTGGTCATCCTCGACGAGATCCATCGCCTGCCGGGGCTTTTCGAAACGCTGCGGGGCGTCATCGACCGCGGTAGGAGAGAGGGGCGGGGAGATGGCAGGTTTCTGCTCCTTGGCTCGGCGGCGATCGAGCTCCTCGCCCAGTCGGGCGAGAGCCTTGCCGGAAGGATCGCCTTCGTCGAGCTGACGCCCTTCGACCTCACCGAGGTCGGCAGGGGTGAACTGGACCGGCTCTGGATCCGAGGCGGCTTTCCGGAGAGCTTCCTCGCCGGAGACGACGCGCTCAGCCTGCGCTGGCGCGAGGACTTTGTCCGCACCTATCTCGAGCGCGACATCCCCCAGCTCGGCCCGCGCATTCCCGCCGAGACCCTGCGGCGCCTCTGGACGATGGTCGCCCACCATCAGGGAGGCCTTCTCAACGCCGCGAACCTCGCCCGCGGGCTCGGAGTCAGCAGCGTCACCGTCGCCCATTACCTGGACCTGATGGTCGACCTGCTGCTGGTGCGGCGGCTCCCACCTCGAAGGGCAAACGTGGGCAAGCGGCTGGTGAAGTCGCCAAAGGTCTATGTGCGCGACAGCGGCATCGTCCACGGGCTGCTCGGGCTGCCCGACAAGGAGGCCGTGCTCGGGCACCCAGTGGCCGGCACGAGCTGGGAGGGGATGATGATCGAGAACCTGCTCGCCGTCGCCGGAAAACGAGCCGAGCCGAGCTTCTACAGGACCAGCGGCGGCGCCGAGATCGACCTCGTCCTGACCTGGCCGGACGGTCGCGACTGGGCGATCGAGGTCAAGCGCAGCCTGGCGCCCAAGATCGAGCGAGGGTTCCACTCCGCCCTCGACGACCTCAAGCCGGAGCGCAGCTTCCTCGTCTACCCCGGAGGCGAGCGCTACAGGCTGAGTGGCGCAACCGAAGCCATCGACCTGCCCGGGCTATGCCAGGAGGTCGAGGGTCGAGCGCAAACGGCTACTTCAGCTCCAGGCCATGGCGGCCGAGCCAGCTGACGGTGCTCTCGATCAACCCCGGCAGCGCTTCTCGAAGCCGCTCGACCGCAGCGCGGACCTCCTCGGCATCCACATCCGGGGAAGCGTGCTCAAGCCGGCCCTCGAGAACGTAGAGCTCGTTCAGCATCACCGCCTGCCCCGCGTCCAACCCACCATCGGCGACAAGAGCCTCGAAGACCTGATCGGCGTGAGGGCGGCGGTGAGGCAAGAGACCAGTCAGGCGTGATCCGGCGCTTGCTTTGAGCACCTCGACGTAGGCGTTGAGGATGGCTGAGTGATCACCGGTGACGACCATCGTGCGGTTGGCATCATGAGGCTCGGATGACTCGAAGGCAGCGCGCCACTCTGCCGGATCGAGGGTCCCCGAAAAACCCTCCTCGATCGCCAGGTCAAGCGCCTTGCGGTGCTTGTTTATGGACTCGAAGAAGCGCCCGAGGCGAGCCTGCTCCGCCCGCAGCGCCTTGGGGTCAATCCCAGCCGGAGAGCTGTCGCTCATCCGATCAGCTCCTCGATCGCGCTGGCTGCGGTGGACATCTGGCGGCGATGGGCGCGATGGGCGCGGGCGCGGATAGAACGCCTGCGCTCGCGCAGGCGGCCCCACTGTCCGTCTCGGTCGACGAGGACGCGGCCCTCATCCAAAACACGATCGAGGAGAAGTGGGGCCTGGGCCTCGATTCGCGCCAGGTCTCCAATATCGACGCGGCGGCCGGCGACGCTTCCAAGCCGACTCGCAAGCTCGAACCCGGATGCGCCTCGATCGTCGGTCAGCGACACGAGAACATCAAGATCTGAACCTGCATCCTCATCGCCGCGCGCGAAGGAGCCGTAGAGCACAGCAAGACGGACATAGCGCTCGGTGCGAAGTGCCTGGCGCAACTCGGAGAGAAGCGTCCAGTGCCTGCGCAGGTACTCACGCTCACCTGGGTCCACGCGCAGCCGGCGGGAGCCCACTCGCTTCGCGCGCAGGGTGCCCTGCGCCACTGCTCGGCGCAGCGTGCGCTCCTCTGAAGCGAGATCGGCGGCGAGTTCTTGGAGTGGACCCATTTCCCAATCATACGCGTTATGTGTCCGTTGTAAGCACAAACTAAGTCTCTTATCGACGCCATTGCAAACTGGACATTCAAGCCCAAGCCGGCTAAAGCTGGGTGGCGATCAGGCGGGCAGATACCCTGCCCGGATGCGCATCGACGAGATCATCGCCAGCCGGGCGCCGACCTTCTCGGTCGAGTTCTTCCCGCCGAAGACGGCTGAGGCGACCGAGCAGCTCTATGACACGGCGCGTGAGCTGGACAAGCTGGGACTCGACTTCGTCTCGGTCACCTACGGGGCCGGGGGCTCGACCCGCGACGGCACGGTCGAGATCACCAAGGCGCTGAAGGACGATCTCGGCTACGAGACGATGGCCCACCTCAGCTGCGTCGGCGAGACGACCGAGGGGCTCTCGGCGACGCTCGACCAGATTGCCGCGGCCAGAATCGAGAACGTCTTCGCCCTGCGCGGCGACCCGCCGCGCGGGCAGGAGGACTTCGAGCAGCCCGAGGGCGGGCTCGGCAGCGCCGCGGAGCTGGCCGCCTTCATCGGCGGCGGCTGGGACTTCACAGTCGGCGGCGCTTGCTTCCCCGAGGTCCACCCCGAGGCGCCCGACCTCGAGACCGACCTCGCCTACCTGAAGACCAAGGTCGACTCCGGCGCCAGCTTCCTCATCACCCAGCTCTTCTTCGACAACCAGGTCTACTTCGACTTCGTCGCCGCGGCGCGGCGGATCGGGATCGAGGTGCCGATCATCGCCGGCGTGATCCCAGTCGCCGGCTTCGCCCAGACCAAGCGGATCTGCGAGATGTGCGACGCGGCGATCCCGCCGGCGCTGGAAGCGGCCTTCGAGGCGGCGGGGGGAGACGCCGAGCAGGAGTTCCAGCTCGGCGTCGCCTACGCCGCCCAGCAGTGCGCCGAGCTGCTGATCGCCGGCGCGCCGGGAATCCACTTCTACGCGCTCAACCGGGCGCCAGCGACCCGTGCCGTGCTCGGCGCGCTGAAGGCATCGAAGCCCTGGGAGCGGACCCGTGGCGACACGGACGCCCTGGCTAGAAATGTCTGACTAAACTGGGCGACCGCCGATGGCAGATCGAAAAGAAGAGAGAGAGCGCCTGCGTGAAGCGCGCGAAGAACGCGAGCAGGAGCAGGCGCGCTCGCAGCGGACCCGCTTGTTCATCGGCTACGCGCTGGCTGGCATCGTCGGCCTCGTCGTCGTGATCGGGATCGTCGTCCTCATCACCTCGTCCGGCAGCGGCGACAGCGGCCTCTCCCACATCAACCAGAACAGCGGCTCGACCAACGGGGTCCAGCCCGACGAACGCTCTGGGCCCAAGCCGCCGCCAGTCAAGGTCGCCAGCCTCAAGCAGGCCGCCAAGCAGGCCCACTGCGTTCTGCGGCTCCACCTCAAGGATGAGGGCCACACCCACATCCCCCCCGGCTCCCCAACCCCGGACTACAAGACCAACCCGCCGACCTCGGGCAACCACGTCGAACCGCCGTTCCAGCAGGCCGACGGCGCCTACACCGAAATGCCCGAAGAAATCGACTTCGTCCACTCGCTCGAGCACGGCCGCATGGAGATCCAGTACAGCCCCGACCTGGCTGAAGAAGACCAGCTCGCCCTGAAGGGCATGTACGACACGCTCTACGGAGCGACCCTGCTCTTCCCCAACGAAAAAATGCCCTACGCCGTCGCGGCGACGACCTGGACCAACATGCTCGGCTGCGACAAATACGAAGGCGCGATCACGCTCGACGCGATCCGCGACTTCGGCAAGGAAACCTGGGGCCAGTACGGCGGCGAGCCGGTCGAAGGCTTCCCCTTCACCGGGCCGACGCCCGCCAATCCCTCTGTCTAGCGCTCGCTAGGCGCGGTAGGCGGGGAAGAAGCCCGGCTGCGCGCTGCCGCCCGCGGCCTGGGTCAGCCGCTCGTAGGCGGCGGGGTCGCAGATGACTTCGGAGGTGTGCCAGGGCTGCTCGCGATTGGCGAAGCCGCGCTTGAACTCCTCCAGCCGATCGCCGCGGACGATGCCGCCGCCGAGGTTGAGCGGCAAGCCAAGCTCGGCTGCGAAGTCGATCAGCGCCTCGAGCACGTTCTTCATCGGCGAGTCGCGCAGGTGGGAGTCGGCGCTGCCGCTGAGGTAGTAATGGAGGACCCCGTCGCTGCGGGCGGCGATCGAGGCGGCGGCGATCTCGCCGCCGGGGGCGTGGGCAAGCGCCAGCCAGGTGGCGGGCGACTCGAGGATGCGGTCGAAGTAGGCAGCGCCGAAGAAGTAGCGCTCGGCGGCTTCGGTGCGAACCATCGTCTGCTCGTAGGCGTCGAGGAAGCCGGAGCGCTCGGCGGGATTTGTCTCGGGACCGGGGACGATCCGCAGCTCGTAACCGCGCTTCAGGTTCTTGCGGATCTGCTGGCGGTCGCTCATCCGGCTCTTGCGGGGGAGCGCAGGGTCGGCGACCTGGACGATGTTGCGCTCGGCGGCGCCAGCCAGAGGTGGCGGCCCGAGGCTGTGGCGGATGAAGGCGCTGACGATCCCAGTCGTGCTGAGGTCGATCGTGCTGAGGTCGACCTCGACACCGTCGGGGGCCTGAATCCCCGGATAGCCGTAGGGGGAGATCGCGTCGCGCTCGGGGCCATTGCCGATCTCACGCACGATCAGCGGCGCCAGCAGCTCGTCCCCGTCGGACTCGATCCGCAGGGTGTGGGTGGCCGCTTCGGCGTCGAGGAAGGGCCGGGAGCGGAAGAACTCCTCGCCCGCCGCCGCCTCGCCGCGGTCCGCCAGCAGCTCCGCCCGGGCGCTCACAGCAGGTCGGCGGCGGCGGCGCGGAACTCGTCGGGCAGGACTCCCCAGACCTCGCAGTCATCGGCCGGCTCGCCCTCGCGGCGCAGGTGGGCGCGCATCGTCCCCTCGTACCTCCAGCCAAGGCTGGCCACGGTCCGCTTCGCAACTTCGTTGCGGGCCGGGATCCGGCCGTAGACGCGGTGGGCTTCGAACTCGTCGAAAGCCTTGGCAATCGTCAGCGCCTCGGCCCGCCGCCCCACGCCCTTGCCCCGCACGTCATCGCCGATCAGAGCCCCCAGCTCGGGGGCGGTCTGGCGGAAGAGCCCGTAGAGGGCCGTGAAGCCAACCGGCTCGTCGTATCCCTCGACCACGATCGCGAACTTGCGATCCTCGCCCGAGTCGTCCATCGCCCGCCGCGCCCAGCCTTCGGCCTGCTCCAGCGAGAAGCTGTCGCGCTGCTCCATCAAGCTCTTGATCGCCTCGGGGTTGTTGAACCAGCGGTGCACCGCCGCACCATCGCCGGGCTCGAAACGTCGCAGGCTGACCGCAGGTCGATCGCTCATGCCGCGAACCCTAACCCGAAGCCGCCGACGGGCCTAAGAGTGAACCCATGGGTCACTTTTAGGCCCATCGGCGGTCAGTCGGGGGCTAGGCCGTGGCCGGTGATCAGCAGCCAGAGGGTTTTGGCCAGGATTCGGGCGTCCATGGCTGCGCTGCGGTGGTCTACGTAGTAGACGTCGAGCTCGATCCGCTCCTCCCAGGGGATGCCGGCGCGGCCCTGGACCTGGGCCCAGCCGGTGATCCCGGGGCGGACCTCGTGGCGGCGTTTCTGGTGCGGCGTGTAGTCGACGACCTGGGCCGGGATCGTCGGGCGCGGGCCGACGATCGCCATCTCGCCGCGAAGGACGTTGACCAGGTTGGGGATCTCGTCGAGCGAGGTGCGGCGCAGGACGCGGCCGGCGCCGGTGACGCGGGGGTCGTCACGGTAGACGACGGTCCCGACCCCGACCGGGTCGGAGCCCTGCACCATCGTCCGCAGCTTCAGCATCTCGAACTCGCTGCCGCCGAGGCCGACGCGAAGCTGGCGGTAGACGACCGGGCCGCGGCTGCCAAGCCGGATCGCGATCGCCGCGATCAGCAGGATCGGCGAGAGGATCGCCAGCGCCAGCAGCGCAATCGCCAGGTCGAAGGCGCGGCTCATCGCGTCCCCTCCGCCTTCTCCCAGGACGACGGCGGCCCGTTGCGGGCACGGTCCCAGAGGCCGGCGGCGATCGAGCCGGTCGTCATCGCGTAGTAGCGGGCGATCCGCAGCGGCGCGAAGGAGGACCAGCGGCCCAGCAGCGCGGCGACCACGACCAGAAGCTGCAGCTCGAAGGTGACGGTGTAGACCCAGCCGTCGCCGAGCAGGGCGACGTTGGCGACGAAGGCGAGCAGGTGCAGGAACGGGGTCAGGTAGCGCAGCAGCCGGTGCGACGCGAGCTCGAAGGCGTAGAACGGCGAGTAGCCGCGCGGCCGCAACATCCCCTCGCCGACGACGATGTCCCAGATCCCGACCATCATCCGCCGCTTGCGGGCGAACTCGCCCTCCATGGTCGGGACCATCTTCTCCTCGGCCGCCGCCCAGGGCACGTAGAGCGAGCGCAGCTTGCGCTTAGCGAGCGCGAAGGGGAACGAGAGGTCGTGGCTGCCAGAGGGGTCGAGCGCGATGTACGCGCTGGCGCGCACGGCGTAGATCGCGCCGTTGCCGGCGGTGACGCCGGCCAGCGCCGACTCCATCTCCCGCAGCTTCATCTCGTAGCGCCAGTAGGCGCCCTCGAGGTTGTCGCCGCCTGCGCTGAGGAAGCGGACCTGGCCGCAGGCGTAGCCGATCGCGGGGTCGGCGAAGGGCTCGATCAGATGGCGCAGCGCGTCGGGCTTCCACTCGCTGTTGGCGTCGGAGAAGGCGAGAATCTCACCGCTCGCCTCCTCGGCGGCGGCGTTCTGGGCGGCGATCTTGCCACCGCGGGGCAAGTTGAGGACGAAGTCGGCGCCGGCCTCGCGGGCGCGCTCGACGGTCGCGTCGGAGGAGCCGTCGGAGGCGACGAGGATCTGCAGCCGCTCACGCGGGTAGTCGAGCGCCAGGGCGTTGGCGACCTTGGCCGCGATCACCTCCTCCTCGTCGTAGGCGGCGACGATCAGCGAGACCCGGGGCAGCTCGTCCAGGGTCGCCGGGTGGGCCAGGGTCGGCTTGCGCCGCAGGGCGATCAGCGTCCGCAGGGCCAGCGGGTAGCCGAGATGGGCATAGACGATCAGCCCGGCGCTGACCCAGAAGACGACAGCGACGAACTGCATCAAATTCTCCCTCTGCCAGGTAGAGAATTTGATGCAGTTCGGTTGGCGGGCGACTGCAACAACTCTTCATAGAGGGCGAGGGTCTGGCCCGCGATTGCGTCCCAGGAGTAGGGACCGGCTGCGGCTGCGCCGGCGGCTGCGGCGAGGTCGGCTCGGGCCCCCGCGTCTCTGACCAACTCACCGAGGGCGGCGGCCAGGGCGGCGGGATCCTCGCGCGGGACGATTCGCGCCGCTCCCTGCTCGCCCAGCTCGGGGAAGCCGCCGACGTCGGTCAGGACCATCGGCTTGCCGAAGGCGAGGCCGGTGTAGAGGACCCCGGACTGCTCGATGTCGCGGTAGGGCAGGGTGACAACGTCAGCGCGGCGGAAGATCGCCGGGATCTCGGCGTCCTCGACGAAGCGGGTGACGAAGCGGACTCGGCCTCCGGCCTCGGCGGCGAGGCGGCGCAGTGGCTCGACGTCCATCCGCGGGTTGCCGACGATCCAGAGTTCGGCGCCATCGAGCTGGCGGAAGGCGCGCAGCAGGGTGTCGATGCCCTTGTATGGGCGCAGCAGGCCGAAGAAGAGGATCACCGGACCCTCCGCGCCCTCCAGCTCCGGCGGCAGCGGCTTCTCCTCCGGCAAGCGGGTGAGGTAGTCGAAAGCGCCGTGGGGGATGACGTGGACGCGGGCCGGGTCGAGGCCGACCGTGTCACGGAGGCGGGCGGCGCCGTGCTCGGAGTGGGCGATGACGGCATCCATCGCGCCGAAGACCCGGCGGGCGGCGGCGGCCTGGCGGCGGCTCGCCTGCGGCGGCAACACGTAATGGGCGGTCATCACCCGTGGCCGCATCGACGGCAGCAGCATCGCGTCCAGCCTCGGCACCGTCAGCCACTGGTAATGGATGAGATCGGCGTCGGCCTGGCGGCGGAAGCGCAGCATGTCCGGCAGGTGCTCGGCCAGCTTGAAGGCGCGGCGGCCGGGTGCGTCGAGACCGCGGCTGGCGCTGCGGCGGTAGAAGCTCTCGCTGACTTGGAATCCCTCGGCCTCGGGCACCGGCCCGTAGAGGAAGCGGCTGGTCAGCAGCTCGACCTCGGCGCCGCCGCGGGCGAGCGCCGCGGCGAGGGCGCGGTCGTAGGGCGGCGTGAAGGCCGATGGATCGACGAGCTGTACCCGCATCGCTGGCGATTATCGTGACCCGCGTGGCGCCCACGCTCTCCTACTGCGTCGTGAACACGAACGGCCGCGATTACCTGCTCGCCTGCCTCGACGCGATCGAGCGCAATCACCCTGAGGAGATCAAGCACGAGATCCTCGTCCTCGACAACGCTTCCGACGACGGCTCGGCCGCTGCCGTGCGCGAGCGCGGCGGTGAGATTCGCCTGATCGCGCTGGAGCGGCGGGCGGGGAAGGCGGAGAACGACTCGACCCTGATGCGGGAGGCGAAGGGCGACTTCTGCCTCCTCCTCAACGAGGACTCCGAGCTTCGTCCCGGTGCCGCTCAAGCCCTGGTCGGCGCGCTCGAAGCCGACCCGAAAGCAGCCACGGCAGGGGCGCAGCTGCTCGACTCCGCCGGCAAGCCGGTCCCCTGCGCCTGGCGCTTCCCTGGGGTCGGAACAGCACTGGCTGGCGCGGTCTTCGCCCACCGCCTGCTCACCGTGCAGAGCAAGGGACGGTTGACCCGCGAGGTCGACTGGGCGCAGTCAAGCGCCCTGCTGGTCCGCCGCGAGGCCGCGGCCGCGGTCGGCTACCTCGACCCGGAGTTCTTCGTCTACTACGACGAGTGCGACTTCGCCAGGCGGCTGGCCGACGCCGGCTGGCACAGCCTCTACGTCCCCGCCGCCGAGGCGGTCCACCACGACCAGCTCTCGACCGACCTCGCCGCCGGCCTGCCGCGGATTGTCGAATTCCACCGCAATCGAGATAGGTACATGCGGGTGCACCACTCGCGCCCGGCGGCGCTGGCGGTGCGGGTGCTGACCGCCTGGTCCTATGTCCTGCGCGCCCTCGCCGCCACCTTCATCCCCGGCCAGCCGGCCGACGTCTACCGCGCCCACGCCCGCCAGGCGCTGCGGCCCGGGCGCGGAGCAAGCATCCGCGACAAGGTCCAGGGGGCCAGCCGCTAGAAGTCCTTGTCGGCGGTGCCGGACTCCGAGCGGGCGGTGGTGCTCATCGAGTTGCCGGCCCGGTCGACCAGTTCGGATGAGGGCGTCCAGATCGCGGTGCCGTTGCCGGCCGCGGTGGTGCCGGCGCCTGACTGGGTGCCGAGGGTGACGGTGACGACGCTGCCGCTGAGCACCACCGACGAGGCGGTGCCGCTGGCGCCGAAGGTGCGGTTGGCAGTGACGTAATCGTTGCGCCCGAGATCGACGCTGCCGAGCGGCAGCAGGCTGGTGTTGGCGGAGTCGTAGACCTCCAGCCGGTCGTTGCCGCCCGAGGTCGCGTTGTTGTCGATGCGGACGACCCCGGTGACGCTGCTGACTTCGGTCAGCGGATCGACCGGCTCGGAGAATGTGTAGACGACGGTGTCGCCCAGCTCGGGACGGCCGGCCGTGTTGCCGGATTTGTTTGTCGTCTGGATGTTGCTGGCGGTCGGCGCAGTGCCGTCGACGGTGACCGTGTAGCCGCTCTCGGTCTTGCTGTTGCCGGCGCTGTCGGTCAGGGTCAGCGAGTAGGAGTAGGTGCCGTTGGCGAGGCCGGAGCCGGCGGTCAAGGTGGCGCTGCGGCGGTTGTAAGAAACGGAGTCGAAGCTGAAGGCGCCAGAGCTGAGGCTGGCCGCGGTCTGGCCGCTGGTCAGCGAGCTGAGGTTGGCCGTGACGGTGGAGACCCCGCTGGCCGGGTTGCCGGTGTCGGCTGCCTGGGCGAAGAGGTTGTAGGTGCCGCCGGGCCGGATGAAGCCGGATTCTCCGCCCAGCGTCTTGCCGAGCGCGCGGGCGCTGCTGGTCGGGGCGCGGAAGTCGGCGGCGGCGGTGATCGAGTTGCCGGCGTTGGATGGTTTGGAGCTGAAGGCGCACCAGACCCCGCTGCCGGCGGCGAGCGAGGTGAGCACGGCGACGAGCGTGAGGAGCAGCGGCAGCAGCGCCTTACGGAGGGCCATCGAGGGGGCCTCCCGTCGGCGCTGGTTCGGGGCGGCGCCAGATTCGGGTCAACAGCAGCCAGAGCAGGGACAGGGCCGGCAGCACGATCAGCAGCGCCCGGGCGCCGGGGCTGGCGATCCAGGCGATCGCGAAGCCGAGTTTCGGCACCCGGTAGACGACACGGCCGAGCGAGCCGTCGGCCGGCACCTGCCAGCGCTCGACCGAGGTGTTGGCGTCGCCGCGGGTGACGAAGCGGATTTCGCTGCCGTCGCGCTCGATGCTCTGGACCCGGTGCGAATACGTTTTTTCGGTCCCTTCCGGATCGCGGAAGGTGACGATGTCGCCGATATTGACGGCCGTGGGAGAGACCGGTTCGGTGACGACGACGTCGCCGGTTTCGATCGTCGGCGTCATCGAGCCGGAGCGGACGGTGAACGCGCGGTCGCCGACCGCCAGCGGCAGCGCCGCGGCAAGCAGCATCGTGAAGACGAAGCCCATCGCGAGGGCGAAGAGGAACGAGCCGCTGTCGCGCAGCGTTCTCATCGCCCCTCCCCCGCCACCGCCGGGACCAGCTGCAGATCGACGTGCCTGCCCTCGTAGCCGGTCTCGACGCTGGCTGGGATCTCGATCGCGAGCCGGACGTGGCGGCGTTCGCCGCTGGCAAGGACCAGTGAGATCGGCGTCCCCCGACGCAGTTCGCCGATCGTCATGTCGCCGAAGGTGCGCCCGTCGGCGACGAGCTGGACCCGGGCGAGGCTGTCGAGTTCGGTCGAGGAGGGGATGGCGCGCAGCGCCGCGGTCAGCGGCTGCCCAGCCTCGTTGACGAGGTCGAAGCTGGCTTCCGCGGCCGGCGTCCCCGGCCGCAGGCTGGCGCTGTGCAAGACCACGCTTGGGGCCGCCGGCTGGGCGGCCAGCGCCCCGTCGGAGCGCACGGTGACGTCGACCGAAGCCGGCAGGACGCCGCCGTGGCCGCCGCTCGGCAGCGCCAGGACGACCACTGCGACCGCGATGCCGGCGCCCACAAGGGCGCCGGCAAACCGCGGCAGGCGACGGCTTTCTCCGAGATACATGGCAGCTCTCCCTGACCGGGCAGCCCTACTGGTTGCGGGCCTCCCAGTTGAAGGTGTGGGAGCCAGTGGTCAGGCCCTGCGCGGCGTCGGGGGCGCTGCTCTGCAGGGTTGCGGTGAACTGATAGACGACCGAGTCGTTGGTCGCCCATTTGGTCGCCGACGTCCCGGGATAGTCGACAACCCCGTTGGTGTAGCTGTTTTTGGCGGTGCCGAAGGCAGCGAGCGTGCCGCTGTAGAGGGCGCCGCCGGAGTCGGCGACGAAGCCGGTGCAGCTCGGGAACGAGGATGAGGACTGGGTCCCTGGCGTGACCGTCAGATCGACGTACTGGCCCAAGGAGCCAATCGTGCTGGACGTGTAGAGGCGCACATCGGCGTCGAGCGAGCCGGTGTAGGTCACCTTGATGCATTTGGTGACGCTTTCGCCGGGCTTGGCGTTGGCGACGCTGTACATCGCCCCGCCAAGGTCGTTGTCGCCGAGCGTCACCGTGCCGGAGGCGAACTGGCTGGAGGCGGCACTGGTCGTGCTCGAGAAGGCGCCGAAAACGCCTATCGCGGCGAAACTGCCGAGGCTGCCCATGCAAAGCAGCGTCATCAGGACTTTGATCTTCAGGGTCATGATCTCTCCTTTTTGGCGCTGTAGAAGGGAGCGCTTTTTTTGCGCCGGGCCTTTAGACGAGCCATCTGGGTCAGGTCAAGAGGACTGGCCGAAAATATGAGTGCCAGAGCTTCGGCATTAGAAGAGATCTCTTTATGCGTGAAGGATTCCTCCCAGGCACGCGCTTGCGCTCAGAGGCGCAGGTCCTCGTCGGCCAGCTCCGCCTCGTAGGTCTCGGGAATCGCCGCCCCGTCCGCCGAGGACTCGCGCCAGCGGGCGAGCTGGACCGTGAGCACCTGGCGCGGGTGGCGAAGCTGGGCCAACCCTTCCCTCTCCCCCTTGGTGAAGAAACCGCTGGCGAGCAGGACGAGCGGGTAGAGCAGCCAGAGCGCGATGCGGCCAAACAGCCCCGCGGCACCGTCGGTCGGCAGCAACAGCTCGCCCAGGCCGGCCAGCGCCGAGGAGACCAGGACCAGGCGGACCAGGCGGCCCCACTGGTAGGGGACCGGGAAAAGCCGCTGGGTGAACCCGTACATCAACGCCAGCACGACGAGGTAGGAAGCGACGAGGGCGAGGCCGGCGCCGACGATCCCCAGCGGCGGCACCAGCAGCAGGTTGAGGACGACGTTGACAACTAGGGCCGCGATCGTCGCCGGGAAGTTGAAGCCGGTGCGGCCGGTGCGGCCGAGGATGACGACGAGGACCAGATAGAGCGCGTAGAGGGTGACGGCGGTGGCGATCAACCCGATCGCCTTGTAGGAGCCGAAGAATTCGGGCGCTGCCAGGGCGCGGACGATCCAGCGCGAGAGCAGCCACAGGCCGGTGACGACGAAGGCGCAGCCGGCGGCGAACCAGGTGACGATCACGGCGTAGGCGCGGCGGGCCTCGTCGTCGTCGCGGATCGAGTAGGCGAGCGGCGGCCAGGCGAGCTGGAAGCCTCGGACCAGGACGTTGACCCCCTGGGCGAACTTGACCGCGAGCGAGTAGAGCCCGGCCTGGGCCAACCCGGCCGAGGCCGAACCGGCCGAGCGGATGATGATGATGCGGTCGACGAAATTGAGCAGGTAGAGCGAGAGCTCGGCCGGCATCGTCGGCAATCCGAACCGCATCAGCCGCTGCAGCAGCTCGCGGTCGATCCATAGCGAGAGCCGGCGGCGATGGACGACGATCAGGCCGAGGACGAAGGCGGCGCCGCTGGCGTAGCTGCCGAGCAGCAGGCCGCGGGCGCCCTCGCCCCGGCCAACCACCAGGATCACGGTCAGGCCGATCGTGACCAGGACATTGGCGATCGTGGTCAGGAAGAAGGCGCGGGCGCGCTCCTCGAGCCGGAACAGGGTCAACAGGTACTCGAACATGGTCAGCACCCAGAGGCCGCCGATCGAGATCCGAGCGAGGTCCGGCGCCGGTTTGACGAGCAGCGCTTCGGAGATCTGGCCGGCGAAGGGCAGGGCGATCAGCGCCGCCGCCGTGGTGACCCAGAACATGGTCGCGAAGGAGGTGGCGACGACGCGGGCGGGATCCTCGCCATCCTTGTAGTAGAAGCGCAGCAGCGCCTCGATCATCCCCAGCCGGACGACGATGCTGGCCGAGACCACGGCGGCGAACATCGCCTCGGCGGCGCCGTAGTCGACCTTGGTCAGGTAGCGCGTGTAGAGCGGCAGCAGCGCGACCGCAATCAGCTTCGAGACGATGCTCGCCGCCGTGTAGGCGGCGCCGGTCGTCGCGAGGCGGCGAAGGTAGCCCGACACGCCGCTGACCCTACGCCGGGTCGCGGACCGCCGGGGCTGCCGCGAGCGAGGCGCCGACCGCGAGCAGGACCCAGGTGATCGGGTCCTCGAAGAAGCCGGCGTAGGCCATCGTGTGGACGAGGAGAGCCACAAAGGCAGCGAGAACTGCCGCCCGAGCTGCGAGGTAGGCGCGCGGGGCCTGACCCGGGGAGAGGGCCTGCGGGCGGGCAAGTGTGTCCGTTCTCGGCCCCCTCCCCGCGCCACCCGCGCGAGACCCCGCCAGGCCAGGCATCAGGGGACCGAGGCCACTGGCCATCGTCCACAACGCTGTCGCGATCAGCGCGACGTAAGCGACCAAGCCGATTGTCCCCTGCTCTGAGGCGACTGTGATCGGCTCGGTGTGGGAGATCGAGACTGGGGCGTCCTGGTTGGCGGCGTGGTCGCGGTAGGCGTGCTGGAAGCCGCCGCTGCCGTAGCCCCAGATCGGGCGTTCGCCGAAGAGATCGAGGCCGCCGGAGACGAGGTTGGCGCGGCCGCTGGTGTCGATGTTGAGGCGCGAGAAGTTGACCTTGCCGGAGCCGCCGACCAGGGTGACGACAAGAACCGCCCCGATCGCTCCGATCGCCGCTGCGCCCAGGGTCCAGCGCCAGCTCCAACGCAGCGCCGCGAGCGCCGCGAGGCCGGCCAGCAGGGCGATGAAGCTCGACTGCGAGAAGGTCTGCGCCAGGCCGATCCAGAGCACGGCGACGAGCAAGGTCAGCAAGGCGAAGGTCCGGCGCTCCTTGATCCAGAGCAGCGACGCCATCGCGACCACGATCACCAGGGCCAGGTAGCGCCCATAGATGTTGGGGTCCCAGAAGACCGAGTTGACCCGGAAGTAGGTGTGGAATTCGTTGGAGCGGATCACCTGGTCGTTCCAGAAGAGGCTGCGGCTGACGTACTCGACCGAGCCGATCAGGACGAAGGCAAGGGCCTCGGCGGCGACCACCGCGAGAACGTAGGTGAGCAGCCGCTTGTCCCACTTGACGTCGCGCAGCAACCCGTACGCCACCGTGAACGGGACAAGGAAGAAGCAGACGTTCTGAAGCCCCTTCGAAAAGTCGGGCGAGTAGAGCGACTGAAGGGCGTAGAGGACCACCGCGGCAGCCAGGATGCGCGGCAGCCAAACAAGCGGCGCGGCGGATGCGGCGGCCGGCGCATCCGCCCGAGTCCCATTCCAATCTCGAAGCGCTGTGGCCAGAACCCCGGCGGCGATCACCAGGTAGAGCGGGACCAAAAGGTTGGCCGTGTCGCCGCCCGCTTCCAGGGGGATGCGAAATGGGAGCGCGGCGACTATCGCCAATGGCAACAGGATCGGCCAGCGGCGGAAGACGAGGGCTAGGGCCCCGGTTGCCGCAAGGGCGACGATCCCGAGGGCGACGAGGCGATCGGCGTGGTGGCGGAGGTCGACGATCTGGGTCGTGTGCCACTGGTCGCCGAGGATCAGGGCCGGGAGCAAAGCGATCGCCGCCAGCATCGCGAGCGAGCGCAGCCGGCCCGGCGGGACCAGGATCGAGCCTGCGCCCGCTGCGGCTGCAGCCAGGACACCGGCGGCAGCGAGGAAAGCGCTCAAGGCTTGCTCCCCCCGGCCCGCTTGCAGCCGGCCGCAGGTTCTGCCGGCGCCCGGTGCAGGTGGATCGTCCCCGGCGGGACCAGGTTCCGTTCCTGCCCCAGCAGCTTCACCCGCAGCTTGTAGCGGCCGGCGGCAGCGATGCCGTCGTCGCGGCTGCGGCCGTCCCAATAGAAGGTGAAGAAGTGGTAGCGCTTGAGGAAGCGGTCGCGGGCGAGCGTGATCACCACCTTGCCGCCGGGCTTGACCACCTGGACGGTGGCATCGTCGGACTGGGTGACGCGGAAGCGGATCCGCTCGCGGTCGTAGCGGCAGTCGCCGTTGGGGGTGAAGCCATGGACCGGCGGGGCGTGTGGGTGGAGGCGCGGGACGGAGACAAAGGTCGCCCGGTCGAGGACCAGGGGGTCGCGCTTGAGCCGCTGCGACCAGGCGAAGGCCGCGACGGTGGCGACGACGAGAAGCGCGAAGACCAGTCCGGCCGCGCTAGTCCGCCGACGAGGCATTGTCCTCGCCGACGATCACGGCGACAGGCGCCCCGGCCGAAACCGAGCTGATCTCCGAGGACATCTGCTGAACCTTGGCGATCCCCAACATCTTGGCCACCCGGTGGCCTTCGGCAGCGTGCCCCGGCTTGTACATGACGACACTGTCGACGAAGCTCGAGCTGCTGTTGGTGACGGCGCCGAGCTTGAAGCCCTTGCGCTCGACCTTGTTCCCGTAGCGGGCGGCGAGCCCGGGGACGGCGGTGCCGTTGAGCACGGTCACCTGGATTTCGCCGCCGCTGCCGGCCGCGCTCTTGCTGCTCGAGCCGCTGTCGCTGCCGCCCTGGGTGACCGCGTAGGCGACGCCGCCACCAATCAGGACCAAGACGATGAAGATCGCGACCAGGTAGCGGGGCTCGGCCAGCCGCCCTCCAGCGGAGAAGAAGTCCCGCAAGCGCTCGCCGCGGGTGAGTTCGGGCAGCCCAGCCTCGCGCCGTTTTCGCCGTTCCTCGCGCAGCTCGACCGCGTCGCGCTCCGCCGTCTTCGACTCCTCCAGCTGGCGCAGCTCCTCGGCCCGCTGCGCCGCGACCGCCGAGGTCGACTCCTTGCGATCGGCATCGCGCTCGGGCGCGGAGCCGGCCCATTCACGCAGGCGGCGGATGTCGCGGGCCTGGGTGAACGACAGCAAGGCGAAGAAGGCCAGGCCGAGAAACGAGGCGAGGCCGGCGAAGGCGCCGATTTTTTCGACCAGATGCACGGAGAGGCTGCGAGAGGCTACTCGTCGTAGACGACCGTCGCCGCGTCGCCGTCCGTCGCGGTGATCATCGCAACCACCCGTTCCGCCAGATTGGCCTCGTCACCAGCCAGCACCAGGTGCTCGAGCCCGTTCAGGGTCGAGTCGACCCACTCGGGGTCGAGCGGCACGGCGCGGACGGCGCGGTGGATCCGTTTGGCGGCGGTCGGCTGTTCCGACTCGGTGTCGCCGAACAGCTCCTCGTGCAGCTTCTCGCCGGCCCGCGGCTTGGTGAACTCGACCGCGATGTCGGCTTCGGGCTCGTAGCCGGCGAGGCGGATCATGTTGTGGGCGAGGTCGACGATCTTGACCGGCTCGCCCATGTCGAGGACGAAGACCTCGCCCTTGCCGGCGCCAATGTCGCCGGCGCGGATCACCATCTGCACCGCCTCCGGGATCGTCATGAAGTAGCGGGTCATCTCCGGGTGGGTGACGGTGACCGGGCCGCCGCGCTCGATCTGGCTGCGGAAGATCGGGACGACGCTGCCGGAAGAGGCGAGCACGTTGCCGAAGCGGACGCTGGCGAAGCGGGTGCCGGGATGTTTGTGGCCGGCCGACTCGACGATCCACTCCGCCATCGCCTTCGAAGCGCCCATCACCGTCTGCGGGTTGACCGCCTTGTCGGTGGAGATCAGGACGAAGCGCTCGACCTTGGAGGCGGCGGCGGTCTCGGCCGTGATCCGGGTCGCGATCGCGTTGTTGCGGACCGCCTCCAGCGGGTTGGCCTCCATCAGCGGCACGTGCTTGTAGGCGGCGGCGTGGAAGACGACGCTGGGTTTGAAGCGCTGCATCACCTCCAGCATCCGGTGCGGCTCCTTGCAGTCGGCGAGCACCGACTCGACGTTGGTGCAGTGGCGCTCCTCGACCATCTCGCGGTCGATTTCGAAGAGGTTGTCCTCGGCGTGGTCGAGCATCACCAGCAGCCGCGGGTTGACCCTGGCGATCTGGCGGCAGAGCTCGGAGCCGATCGAGCCGCCGGCGCCTGTGACGAGGACGATGCGGTCGCGCAAGTAGGCGCCGACCCGGTCGAGCTCGACCACGATCGGGTCGCGGCCGAGCACGTCCTCGACCTGGACCTCGCGCAGCTGCTTGTTGAGCTGGACGCCGCCGCGCAGCAGCTCGAAGACTGTCGGCAGGGTGCGGACGCGGATCTCGCGCTCGCGGCAGGCGGCGACGACCTTGCCGCGCAGGGTGCCGGGGGCGGACGGGATCGCGATCACGACCTCGTCGGGCTGGGTCTCGTCGAGGATCGTCGCGATCTGCTTGGTCGAGCCCAGAACCTTCAGGCCCAGCATCCGCATCCCCCGCTTGCGCGGGTCGTCGTCGATGAAGCCGATCGCGGTCGAGCCGAGGTTGGGGTTGAGCTGCAGCTCGCGGACCACCATCTGGCCGCCCGAGCCGGCGCCGATCACAAGCACCTCGTGCTTGGGGACCCGGGCGCCACGCGAGGGCCGTTCGACGATCAACCGCACGGCGAGGCGGGCGCCGGCGATCAGCAGCATCGTCAGCACAAAATCCATCACGATCACCGAGCGCGGCAGGCTGTGCTTGAACGGCTGCAGGACGGCGAAGGCGATGATCAGGATGCCGGTTGAGACGGCGACGGCGCGCAGGATCAGGAGGAAGTCGCGGCCGCTGACGTAGCGCCACCACTTCTGGTAGAGCCCGAAGGCGGCGAAGACGATCAGCTTGCCGACGACGACGAAGCCGACAGCCTGGGCGAAGAGGATCCAGTAGCGGTGCGGCAGCCCGTGCGGGTCGTCGAGAAACCGCAGCCGGAAGGCCAGGTAGAAGGCGAGCGTCAGAAGTGCCGCGTCAGCGAGCATCTGCAGAGCCCGATTGCGGTAGACGGGATGGTTCAACCGGCGCATAGGGACCGGGCGAGTTTAGAGCCTGAGGTCTTAGGATCATGGATCTCTTCATGCTGAATCCGTTTCTCTACGCCGATCTCACCGGCCCCGTCGTCGACTTCTGCGTCAACGTGATCAACGACACCGGGCTGGCCGGGGTCTTCCTGCTGATGGCAGCGGGAAGCGCCTGCATCCCGATTCCGAGCGAGGCGGTGATGCTGTTCGCCGGCTTCAACGTCTCCAACGGCGACCAGACCCTGCTCGGGGTCGCCCTCGCCGGCTTCGCCGGCAACATGGCCGGCTCCTGGCTGACCTACGCGGTCGGCTACTACGGCCGGGTCGACCTGCTGGAGAAAAACCGGCTGATCCACATCAGCCCCGCCCGCCTCGCCTGGGTTGATGGCTGGTTCAAACGCCACGGCGACGCCACCGTCTTCTTCGCCCGCCTGCTGCCGCTGGTCCGCGCCTTCATCTCGCTGCCGGCCGGGCTGGCGCGGATGCCCTTCTGGCGTTTCACCTGGCTGACCGCGCTGGGCTCGATCCCCTGGGTGGTTGGCTTCGCCCTGATCGGCCGCGCCGTCGGCGACAACTGGGAACAGTGGCGCCACCACCTGCAGGTGCTCGACTACCTCGTCGTCGCGGCGATCATCGGCCTCGTCATCTACTGGCTAGTCAAGCGGCGAGGCGGCGGCTCCGGTGACGAGGGCAACGACCCCGCGGCCGAGCCGGCCGGCACCAGCGGCGCTTGAGCAAGGGGCTCGAGGGCGGCATCCCGACCCGCCGCGCGGTCGCGCTCGGCATCGTCCAGGGCCCGGCCGAGCTGCTGCCGGTCTCCAGCTCCGCCCACATCGTCCTCGTCCCCTGGCTGGCCGGATGGGATTGGGAGGCGATCGACCCAGAGGTGCGCAAGAGCTTCGAGGTGGCCCTGCACGCCGGAGCGGCGGCGGCGCTGCTGATCGGCCAGCGCCGCGTGATCGCCGAAGAGCTGCGCGGGTTCGACGGGCGGCGGGCGGTCCTGCTCGGCCTCTCCTTCCTCCCCGCCGCCGTGGTCGGCTACACGCTTGAGCGGCCGATCGAGCAGCGCCTGGGCGGGCCGCGGGCGACCGCCTTCGGCCTGCTCGCCGGGGCGGCGGCGATGCTCGTCGCCGACACCCGGCCGCAGCGGCGTGGGCGAGGCGAGGCGACGGCCGCTGACGGGCTGGCGCTCGGCGTCGCGCAGGCGGCGGCGCTGGCCCCCGGCGTCTCGCGCAACGGCGTCACCCTGGCGGCGGCACGCTGGCGCCATTTCTCCCGCAATCAGGCCAACCTGCTCTCGCGCACGATCGCGCTGCCGATCATCGTCGGCGCCACCGCGCTCAAGGGCACCCGCCTCGCCCGCCGCGGGACCTCGCCGCAGCTGCGCCGCTCGATGGCGATTGGCGTCGCCGCCTCCTTCGCCTCGACCCTCGCCTCGCAACGCCTGATCGGCCTGGTCGAGCGCGACCGCGCCCTCTGGCCCTACGCCGCCTACCGGGCGGGGCTTGCGGCCGCGGTGCTGGTCAAATTGCGCAGCTGACGTTCCAACTCCAAATTTGGGAGAAACTTGGAGTTGATTTGGAGTTGGGCTACACTTCCAAATCTTGGACAAATTTGGAGTTGATTTGGAGTTCCGATGCATCTAGCCCATGCCCCTTCCGTTCCTGAGTTGATGAAAAGGCTCCCTGCCGAGGCAGTCGGGGAAGCGCTGGCCCCAGGGGTGGCGACGGACGGCCGCTACCTGCACTGGGACAAGCTCCGCCACCTCCAGCCTCCAGAGGGGCTTAGCTCCGAGCAGTGGTGGCTCAAGGTCAGGCTCGCCCGGGCCGGCGAGATGCGGCCACTCCCCCTCCGCGATCCCTCCGGCATTCCGTTCGGGTTCACCCTTCCGGACGAGGTGCTCCGGCGCCTTCATCACATCGACCAGCGCTGCAGCGGAGAGGTTGCGATGGACGAGGTCGTGACCTCCGACCGCCAGGCCGGCCAGAGGTTCCTGGTCAATTCCCTGATCGAGGAGGCGATCCGGTCGAGCCAGCTCGAGGGAGCGACCACCTCCCGGCTGGTCGCCAAGGAGCTGCTGAGATCGGGCCGTGAGCCAAAGGATCGCAGCGAGCTGATGATCGCCAATAACTACCGCGCGATGCGGTTTATGCACGAGGAGATGGGCGAGTCGCTGAGCCCGGAAGCGGTCCTGGAGCTGCACCGGATCGTCACCGAGGGCACCCTTGACGATCCCTCGGCGGCGGGCCGCCTGCAGCAGCCCGGAGAACCCCGGGTCGCGGTCTATGACCGCGACGATGGCCACCCGATCCACCGGCCACCGCCGGCCGGCCAGCTCCCCGAGCGCATGCGGCTTTTGTGCGAGTTCGCCAACGAAGACGAGGACGGCAGCCGCTTCGTGCACCCCGTGGTTCGGGCAATTCTGCTGCACTTTTGGCTTGCCTACGACCATCCGTTCGAGGATGGGAATGGCCGCACCGCCCGGATTCTGTTTTTCTGGTCGATGCGGTCGCAGGGCTACTGGCTTGCCGAGTATCTGCCCATCTCCCGCTTCATCAGGATGGCCCCGGCCCAGTACGCGCGGGCGTTCATGGAAGCCGAGACCGACAACGGCGACACGACCTACTTCCTCATCCATCAGCTCGATGTGATCGAGAAGGCAATCGCCGACGTCCATAAATACGTGCGGCGCAAGACCGCCGAGGTGCGTGATGTCGAGCGGTTGCTCGAGGGCGACGACGACCTCAACGGGAGACAGCTTGCGCTGCTCACCGACGCTGTGCGACACCCCGACGCGACTTACTCGTTCGACAGCCACGCCGCCAGCCACCGGGTCACGCATGAGACAGCCCGCTCTGACCTGCGCCAGCTTTCCGAGCGCGGCTTGCTCACCCGCCGGCGCAAAGGCCGGGTGCATCTGTTCAAGCCGGCTGCCGACCTGCCGGAGCGCCTGAGAGAATCGGGCGCGTGAGCGCAGACGCCTACGCCAAGGCCGGGGTCGACCAGGGTGCAGCGGATTCCGCTGTCGCCGGGCTGGTCAAGGCCCTGGGAGCGATCAAGCTCGCCGGCCCCTCTCGCCAGGTGCCGCTGCCGGGGCACTACGCCAGCGTGATCAAGCTCGACGAGCAGACCGGGATCGCGCTCTCGACCGACGGCGTCGGCACCAAGCTGCTGGTCGCCGAGCAGCTCGGCCGCTACGACACGGTCGGGATCGACTGCGTGGCGATGAACGTCAACGACGTGATCTGCGTCGGGGCCGAGCCGCTGGCGATGCTCGACTACATCGCGATCGACAAGGCCGATCCGAAAGTCTGCGAGGAAATCGGCGTCGGGCTGGCCCGCGGGGCGGAGCTGGCCGGGATCGAGATCCCCGGCGGCGAGCTCGCCCAGCTCGGCGAGATGGTCCGCGGGGCGGATATCTCCGGCGCCTGCTTCGGCACCGTCGCCCTCGACGCGATCATCGACGGCTCGGCAGTCGAGCCCGGCGATGTCGTGATCGGCCTGCCTTCCTCCGGGATCCACTCCAACGGCTACACCCTCGCCCGCAGCGCCCTCGACGGGATCCCCCTCGACGACGAGCGCCTCGGCCGGCCGCTCGGCGATGTCCTGCTTGAGCCAACCGAGATCTACGTCAAGCCGATCCTCGAGCTGCTGCGCTCCGAGGTCGACGTCCGCGGCCTCGCCCACATCACCTCAGGCGGAACCGGGAACCTGCTCCGCCTCGCGGCCGAGGTCAGCTATGAGATCGACGAGCCGCTGCCGGTCCCACCGATCTTCGCGCTGATCCAGGAGCGCGGCGAAGTCAGCGACGAGGAGATGCGCGACGTCTTCAACATGGGCTGCGGCTTCTGTTGTGTGGTGGCAGCGAAGGACGGGGCCGCTGCGCTTGACCTGTTGCGCCGTCACTACCCCGCCGCCCGACGAATCGGCCAGGCGGCTGCGGGCCCCCACGAGATTCGCCGCCTCTAGATCGCTGCCGCTGTTCTTTTTGGTCGCCATACGGGGAAAAGGAACAGCGGAACGGCTCGGGCCGCTGCGCCCACGAGAAGGCAGTGTCGAGACCGAGACGAACCAGAACACACCCGTGCCCGACAATATGCCCAACTAAATGGATGCCCGTTCGACCAGCGCCCAGATGATCGGCACCGTGCTCTCGGGCCGCTACCGGCTGGAGGCAAAGCTGGGCAGCGGCGGCATGTCGACGGTCTACCTGGCCCGCGACCAGACGCTCGACCGCTCGGTCGCGGTCAAGGTGATGCACCGCGAGATGTCCGAGCAGGCCGATCAGCTCGAGCGCTTCCGCCAGGAGGCGCGGGCGGTGGCCAAGCTCTCCCATCCCAACGTCGTCTCGGTGATCGACGCCGGCGAGGACGGCGGCCACCCCTACATCGTCTTCGAGTACGTCGAGGGCGAGACCCTGAAGCAGCGGATCTCGCGGGTCGGCGCGCTCGACACCCAGGAGGCGATCGCCTACGCGATCGAGGTCGCCCGTGGCCTCACCGTCGCCCACGCCCGCAAGATGGTCCACCGCGACATCAAGCCGCAGAACATCCTCATCGACCACGAGGGCCGGGCGAAGCTGACCGACTTCGGCATCTCCCGCCAGCTCGAGCAGGACGGGATGACGGCGACCGGGCGGGTGCTGGGAACGACCGACTACGTCGCCCCCGAGCAGGCGATGGGCCAGGGCTCCGACCAGCGCTCCGACATCTACTCGCTCGGCGTCGTCCTCTACGAGATGCTGACCGGCCACGTCCCCTTCGAGGCCGACAGCCAGGTCGGGGTGGCGATGAAACACGTCAACGAGGACCTCCCCGACGTCCAGGGCCAGCGGCCGGAGCTCTCCGCCGCGGTGGCGCTGGTGGTCGAGCGCTCGACCGCGAAGAAGCCAGCCGAGCGCTACCAGGACGTCGGCGAGATGATCGACGACCTCTCCACCGCGCTCGAGGTCGAGGCGGCGCGGGCGGGCTCGACCACCGGCGAGGCGACCAGCGTGCTCGAGGCGGTGCCAGGCCCGAAGCGGAAGCTGGCGCCGGGGCGGCGAGCCTCCTGGCTGGCGATCGTCGGGCTGCTGCTGGTCGCCGGCGGCATCCTGCTCGCGGTGCACCTGATCGGCAACGGCTCGATCGGCAACGGCGGCGCCGGCAAGGGCAAGGGCGCCGAGGTCAAGCTCGTCGCCGCCACCGACTACGACCCCGAGGGCGACGGCGAAGAGGTCGGCAGCAAGATCGGCCTCGCGGTCGACGGCAACCCGACCGGCACCGCCTGGGAAACCGAGCACTACGACTCCGAAACCTTCGCCGGGACCAAGGAAGGCCCCGACCCCGGGGTTGGCCTCTACGTGACGGCGAAGTCAGACGCAACGCCCTCGAAGATGGTGGTCCGCAGCCCGACTCCGGGCTGGGACGCAGAGGTCTTCGCCGCGCCGGCGGGCGCGGCGCCGGAAGACCTCTCGGGCTGGGGCGAACCGGTCGGCGAGGTTGCGGCAGCCGACGGCGACACCGAAATCGAGCTCGACGTCAAAAGGCCAGCCCGCTACTTCCTGCTCTGGTTCAACAAGCTCTCCGAAGCGCGCGACCAGGAAGGCCGCTACCAGGTCGAGGTCAGCGACATCAAGCTCTTGGAATAGCGCTCAGAACTCGTAGCTGCGGGCGCGGGCATGGCGCTCGATCGCCAGCTCGACCAGCCGGCCGCAGAGCTCGGCGTAGCCGATCCCGGAGGCCTCGAACAACTTCGCGTAGACACTGGTCTCGGTGAAGCCGGGCATCGTGTTGATCTCGTTGACCAAGATCTCGCCATCGGGCTCGACGAAGAAGTCGCAACGGGCGAGCCCCGAACAGCCGGCGAGGGCGAAGATCTCGGCTGCCAGCTGACGGACCCGGGCGGTCTGCTCTTCGCCGATCGAGGCCGGAACCGCCAGCTCCATCCCCCCCGCCTCGTACTTCGCCTCGAAGTCGTACCAGTCGGCGTGGGCGACGATCTCCCCCGGGAGCGAAGTCTCAAGCGACTCGTTGCCGAGCACCGAGCACTCGACCTCGCGGCCGGCGGCCGAGGCCTCGATAATCACCCGCGGGTCGTGGCTGAGCGCCACCTCGACCGCCCGGTCAAGCTCAGCGAGCGACTCGACCTTGCTGATCCCGACGCTGGAGCCGAGCCGCGAGGGCTTGACCCAGAGCGGCAGGCCCAGCTCGGCGCAGCGCTCGCGCCAGCCGGGCTCGCCGACCCCGACGAACTCGACCTGGGGAACCCCCGCCTGGGCGAAGAGCCGCTTCAGGGTCAGCTTGTCGATGCAGGTCGCCGAGGCGAGCACGTCGGAGCCGACGTAGGGGATGTCGAGCTGCTCCAGCAGGCCCTGGACGCTGCCGTCCTCGCCGAACGGGCCGTGCAGAGCGGGAAAGGCGACATCGCAGCCGAGCAAACCCTCGCCCGGGATCAGCTGCACGGCGGCGGCGCCCTCACAGCTCCATCCCCCCTGGCGCGAGATCGTTACCGGCAGCGCCTGGTGGCCCGCAGCTTCGAGGCCACGCGCCACCGAGTCGCCCGAGCGCAGCGAAACATCGTGCTCGGAGGAGCGGCCGCCGCTGAGGACCGCGACCTTCAAGGTTCCACCGGGATCGTCGTTTCGGCCGAGCGCTTGCCGACGATCACGGTCACTTCGGCGCCGCGCTCGACTTTCGAGCCCGGCGGCGGGAACTGGTCGGTGACGCGGCCGATCTGGGAGGGCACTTCGGTTTCCTGTTCCTGCACCGCGGGAACCAGGCCCTCGGCGCGCAGTTCGCTCACCGCTTCGGAGCGCAGCTGCCCGATCACATTCGAGACGGTGATCTTTTCGACTCCACTGGAGACGACGATCGAGACGGTTGAGCCGGGGCTGACCTGGGCGCCGGCGCTCGGCGACTGGCGGATCACCTGTCCCGACGGCGAAGAGCTCGATTCTTCGGCGACGCTGGCGACCAGGCCGCGGCCGCGGATCTGCTGGACGGCTACCGAGCGCTGGGTGCCGACCAGGACCGGGACCTTGGCCAGCTTCGGTCCCCCCGAAATGGCGAGAACGACCTCGGAGCCGTGGGTGGCGGTCTCGCCGCCCGAGGGTTCGGAGTGGATCACCAGGCCTTCTTCGACCGAGTCGGAGTTGGCGGTTTCCACCCGCACACCAAAGCCAGCTTCTTCCAGCTTTTCGGTCGCTTCTTCCTCTGTCAGCCCAGCGGTCGAGGGAACGGCACCGTTGCCAGGGCCTTCACTGACGCTCAGGTCCACCTTTGGCTTCGAGCAAAACAGGGTCAGGAAGGCGCAGCTGAGCTCGGCCTTGTCGGCCGGTGGAGAGGCGAGCGGATCCTGCTCGAAAACGGTCCCGGCAGGAGATTCGCGTTCGACGCGCGTGATCGTTCCGACTGAAAATCCGTTCTGTTCCAAGAGGGCGATCGCGACGTTGAGCTGGTTGCCGGTCACATTGGGAACATCGGTCGTCGAGTCGCGGGTGAGCAGGAAGCCGGCGAGGACCCCGATCACAACCGCGGCGGCGATCAGCAGCCAGAGGGTGCGGCGCCGCTTGCGGTCCTCCTCCCCTGGATCCGGGCCTTCCTCGGGCACGGCGACCACCGGGGGAAGCGCCGCAAACGCCGCCGTCCCCCCTGCCGGCGCGCCCGGCTCTTTGATCGCGGCGTCGAGGGCAGCGATGAAAGCGTCGGCGCTCTGGAAGCGCTGGCCGGGGTCCTTCTCCAGCGCCCGCATCACGACCGCGTCGAGGGCCGGGGAGACCCGCGGGTTGATTGAACTCGGCCGCTGCGGCATCTGCGAGACCTGTTTCATCGCGATCGCCACGGCGCTGTCGGCCTCGAACGGGACGCGCCTGGTCAACGCCTCGTAGAGCATCACCCCGACCGAGTAGAGATCGGAGACCGCGGTCACGTCGATCCCCTGCGCCTGCTCGGGAGAGAGATAGTGCGGGGTCCCCATCACCGAGCCGACCTGGGTGATCTCCGAGACCCCGGCGCGGGCGATGCCGAAGTCGGTCACCGTCGCTTTGCCGTCGCTGTCGACGATCACGTTCTGCGGCTTGAAGTCACGGTGGACGATCCCGTGACGATGGGCGAAGCGGGCCGCCTCCAGCACCTGGCGGATCAGCCCGACTGCCTGCTCGGGGCTGAGGCCGGCGTCGATGATCTCCTTCAGGGTGCGGCCTTCGAGGTACTGCATCGCGATGTACCAGGTGCCGTCGGCCACCCGGCCGCGGTCATAGACGGAGACCACGTTGGGATGCTGCAGCCCAGCGGCGGCCTCGGCCTCGCGCCGGAAGCGCTCGACGAACTCCTGGTCCTGGGCGAAGCGGGGATGGAGGACCTTGAGCGCGACCCGGCGCTGGAGGTGAGTGTCGTCGGCCAGCCAGACATCGGCCATGCCGCCAGACCCGATCCGCCGCAGGACCCGGTACCGCCCATCAACAACGCTGCCCTCAGCTACCTCGGCCACGCGCGCCCCTTTTTCTGGCCGACGGGCCTGAAACGGGAGATATAGGCCCGTTTCAGGCCCGTCGGCGGCTGTCTTGTCATCTCATTCCCCATTCAAGATTGTTTCGGCGACGTCGCGGAAGATCGGCGCCGCCGCATCATTTCCGAATTTCGTTGTGCACTCGACGCTCGCCGCGATCGCGATCTTCGGGTCTTCGGCTGGGGCGAAGCCGATGAACCAGGCCTGGTTCTCGTCGGTGCCGCCGCCGCAGGATTCGTTGTAGGGCGTTTCGGCGGTGCCGGTCTTGCCGGCGACGGCAACTCCGGGGATCGCGGCGTTGGTGCCGGTGCCGGCGCTGACCACCCCTTCCATCGCCGTCGTCAGCTCTTCCGCGGTCTGGGCGCTGACCGCCTGGCTGTACTCGGAGGGGTCGAGGCTCTTCACCGTGCGGCCGTCGGGATCGACGACGCGGCTCCAAATCTGCGGCTTCATCAGCTTGCCCTTGTTGGCGATCGCCGCCGCCACCTCGGCCATCTGCAGCGGCGTCACCGCCAGCCGCTCCTGCCCGATCGCGACGCGGCCGAGGTCGACCGGGTCGCCGGGCCCGAGCAGTTCTTCTTCTTCGTTGAAGACGCCGCTCTTGTAAACCTGGTTGGAGGGGAGGTCGATCGCCGGGGTCGAGTTGAAGCCGAAGCGGCGCATGTATTCGAACAGCGTTTCCTCCCCCACTTTCTGGCCGAGCTGGGCGAACCAGGTGTTGACCGAGAAGGTGAGCGCGGTGTCGAGGGTGATCGGCGGGAAGCTCTGGCTGAAGTCGTTTTCGAGCGGCAGGCCTTCGTCTTCGAGCGAGCCCGGCGCTTCGAATGCCGTTTCCGGGGTGATCGTGCCGCTGTCGAGGCCGGCCGCGGCGGTCACGACCTTGAAGGTCGAGCCCGGCGGGTACTGGCCCTGGACGGCGCGGTTGACCAGCGGCGTTTCGAAGGTGTTGTTGAGCAGCTTGTCCAGATGCTCGGGGACCCGGTTCGGGTTGTACGGGGGGTTGGAGGCCATCACCTTGATCCGCCCGCTCTGCGGTTCGATCGCGACCACCGCGCCGAAGCCTTCCGCTTCGAGGTCGGCCAGCGCCACCCGCTGCGCTTCGGAGTCGATGTTGGTGACGATGTCGTTGCCTTCCTGCTTGTGGCCGCTGAGCTGGTCGAGGATCGAGGAGAATTCCGATTCGTTTCCGACCAGTTCTTCGTTGTGGAACTTCTCGAACTCGCTGTCGCCCTGGCGCACGAAGCTGTAGCCGATCGGGTGGCCGAAGAGCGAGCCTTCCGGATACTTGCGCACGTAGCGCAGGCCTGAGCCGTGGCCCTTGGCGACCGACTTGGCGATGACGACGCCGTCGGCGGTGAGGATGCGGCCGCGCTTGATCTGCTGCTGCTCCAGCAGCGGCCGCTTGTTCGCGGTCTTCTGCTTGAGGGCGTGGGCGTCGAAGACCGACCAGTAGGCGGTGAAGCCGATCAGGACCGCGAAGAGGACGACGACGAAGCCGAACAATTTGACGATCTGGCGGTTCACGAGTGCCCCATCGCCAGGGCCTTGCCGGCGGGCGCCGTTACGCGCTCACGGGCGCGGTCGGAGATCAGCAGCAGCAGCGCGACGAGGACGAAGTTGGCGACGATCGAGCTGCCGCCGTAGCTGATGAAGGGCAGGGTGACGCCGGTCAGTGGGATCACCCGGGTGACGCCGCCGATGATGACGAAGGCCTGGATCGCGAAGACCGCGGTCAGCCCGGTCGCCAGCAGCTTCGAGAAGCCGTCGTCGGCGAGCAGCGCGATCTTGAAGCCGCGGGCGGCGACCAGCATGTAGACGAGGATCACCCCGCAGGCGCCGAAGAGGCCGAGCTCGTTGACGATCAGCGAGTAGATCGTGTCGGTCTGTGCCGCCGGCAGCAGCGCGTCGTGGGTGCCAGGGATCGTGATCAGCGCCTGGCCAAAGCCTTTGCCGAAGAGGCCGCCGTCGGCCTGGGCGAAGATCGACTGCAGGATCTGGTACCCGCTTTCGGTCGGGTCGTTGTAGGGGTTGAGCCAGATCTCGACCCGGTCGTGGACGTGGGGCACGGTCGAGGCGAAGAACCAGGCGCCGACCAGGAACATCGCCATCCCGATCACGACAAACGAGAAGCGGCCGGTGGCGACGTAGATCAGGGCGAGGAAGGCGGCGAAGAACATCAGCGAGCTGCCGAGGTCGCGGATGAAGACGAGCATGAACATCGACGCCCCCCAGACGACCAGCATCGGGCCCAGGTGCTTGAGCGGCGGCAGCGTCACCCCGAGCACCCGCCGGGCGCCGACGATCAGGACCTCGCGGTGCTCGCGCAGGTAGCTGGCGAGGAAGACGACGATGCAGATCTTCGAGAACTCGGCAGGCTGGAACTGCAGCGGCCCGAGCTTGACCCCGAGGTAGGCGCCGTTGACCTGCTGGCCGATCCCCGGCAGCCGCGGGGCCAGCAAGAGCAGCAGTCCGACCGCGGCGATCGTGTAGCGGAAGCGCTCCAGCACCTCGTAGTCGCGCAGCAGCTGGATTGTCAGCGCGAAGAGGATCAGGCCGAGCACGAACCAGTTGGCCTGGTCGCGGGCCAGGGTCGAGTCGATCCGGTAGACCATCACCAGCCCGAAGGCGGTCAGCAGCGCGACCAGCGGGAACAGGTAAGGGTCGGCGTTGGGCAGCCGGATCCGCAGGTAGATGTGGGTGGCGACGCAGACGGCGAGGAAGTAGGCGCCGTAGATCAGGCTGAGGTTGTCCAGCTGCGTGCTCTCCTGGGCGAAGACGGCGGTGAAGCCGGCGGTGAGGAGCAGGGCCACCGGGATCAGGGCGACCAGCTCCCGGTTGCGCGCCGACCTCAAGGAATCCCCTGGCTCTTCTGGATGTCTTCGAGCAGGGAGGCGGCGTCCTCATGCGAGCGCAGGCTGTGGCCGGTGACCGAGTCGCGCCGCTTCGGCGGCAGGGCCGAGGTCTGCAGCGGGCTGGCGTAGCGCTCGTCGTAGAGCTGGATGCCAAACGGCAGCTCGTAGGGCAAGCCGCGATAGAGGGCGACGCGGCCTGCTTCGTCGGTGCCGAGGAACCAGACCTGGCGGTTGCCGTACCAGGCGCCGAAGGCGAGCGCGGCGACCAGGACCAGGGCGGCGAGGACCTTGGCCGCGGTCCGCAGACGCCGTCGCTTCGGCTTCCCAGGGGTCTGCTCGCGGCGTTCTTTCGCCGCGGCGGCGGCGGCCCGGCGGCGGACCTCGGTCCCGGTCAGGCCGGCCTCGGCGGCGGCGGCGCCGACCAGGGTCGCGTCCTCGGCCGAGGTGCGTTCCGGGGCGGCGGCGTCTTCGAGGCGGAAGGCGAGGGCGGTGATGTTGTCGCGGCCACCGGCGCGGTTGGCTTCGTCGACCAGCGCCCGCATCGCCGTCGTCATCGAGGTCGCGCTCGCCAGCAGGCGGCCGATCTGCTCGTCGTCGAGCATCGTCGTCAGCCCATCGGAGCAGAGCAGGAAGACATCGCCGGGAAGAGCGGGGACCGTCTGCACGTCGACTTCGACCTCCGGCTCGGGGCCGAGGGCGCGGGTGATGATCGAGCGCTGCGGGTGGTCGGCGGCCTGGGCCTCGGTCAACTGGCCTTTGCGCCGCATTTCCTCGACCAGCGAATGGTCGCGGGTGAGGCGCTCGAGCTTGCCGCCGCGCAGGCGGTAGGCGCGGCTGTCGCCGACATGGCCGATCGCGACCTCTTCGGCGGCGAGGTTGACGATCACCGCCGTGATCGTCGTCCCCATCCCGGTCAGCGAGGGGTCGGCGCGGGCGTGCTCGTGGATCGTCCGGTTCGCCGCCTCGATCGTCTCGCGCAGGATCTGCTCGGGAGGGCCGGCGGGGAAGTCGCGGTCGAAGGACTCCGCCGCGGCTTTCGAGGCGACCTCGCCAGCCTGCGCCCCGCCCATGCCGTCGGCGACGACGAAGACCGGCGGGCGGACGAAGAAGGAGTCCTCGTTGGCGCTGCGCTGGCGGCCGGTGTCGGTGCGGAACGCCTGGTCCTCTACCCGCAGCATCAGCCGCTCTCGAATCGGAAGGCGGTATCGCCGATTTTGACCACGTCGCCGTCGATCAGGTCGGCCTCGCCCTTGAGCGTGGCGTCGTTGAGCAGGGTGCCATTGGTCGATCTCATGTCCTCGACGAAATAGTGGCCGTCACGGGAGAAGATCCTGGCGTGCAAGCCGGAGGCGTAGCGATCCTCGATCTGCACGTCGGACTCCTTCGAGCGGCCGATCGAGAGGCCGCCGATCAGGTCGAAGCGCTCGCCCGCCTGCAGGCCGCCGCCGCGCTCGACCACCAGCCAGGCGTCGGCGTCACGCAGGCCCTCGCCGAAGGACGGCACCGGGTGGAATCCGGTCCCGTCGGGAGCGGGGGCCACCGTCCCCCGCAGGTCCTTCATCGCGCTGCGGGCGATGAAGAGCACGAAGAGGAAAAGCACGGCCAAAAAGCCGAACTTGAGGGCTACTGAGACGGGGTCATAGGCCATAGAGGCAGCACACTACGGCTGGGGGCAGATCACTGCTCTATGTCGAAGAGGAAGGTCGTGGTTCCGATCGTGACCTCGTCGCCGGGACTGAGCCGGGTCGAGGCCACGCGGCGGCCGTTGACCTTGACCCCGTTGGTCGAGCCGAGGTCGCCGATCGTCCAGTCGCCGGACTCGCCGCGGCGCAGCTCGGCGTGGCGGCGGGAGACGTTGGGGTCGCGCAGCACGCACTCGGCGGACTTCGAGCGGCCGATCGTCGCCCGCGGCCCGTCGAGCACGTAGCGGCGGTCGTCGAGCGAGACGACGGCGCGGGTGGCGACCAGGGCGCCGGCCCGCTGCTGGTGGCTTTTGGCCGGCTCGGGGTCGCGCTCTTTGACCGCGGTGTAGACCATCGTGTGGCCCTCCTCCCCCTGGCGCGGGCTCTCGCCCTCGTGGGCGGGTGGCTTGACCAGGCGGGTCTGGATCCCAAACTCGCCGAGCCGCAGGCGCTCGTCGGTCTTGAACTCGACCGCGGGCCGGGTCAGCAAGTCGTAGCTGCGGCGGCGGGCGTGCTCCAGCAGGTAGCCGGACAGCTCCTGCTCCAGCGAGCGCTCGTAGCCCTCCAGCTTGACCCGGTCCTGCTTGGAGAGGTAGACGGTGTACTCGTTCGGCACGTAGACGCGGGCGACCGACGCCGTCTTGTTGGCATCCATCTCCTTGGCCAGCTTGCGGGCCAGCTCGACCGGCTGCACCTCGGACTTGAAGGCGCGGCTGAAGACTCCCTCGACAAGGCCTTCGATACGAGACTCGAGGTTGCGTAGAACGCTGATTTCAGTGGCTCCTTTGAGTGGGCGGCGGCGGCAGGTTGCGGCCCGCGGTACCGGGGGAAATCCTACGGGAGCAGCACTCCGTGGCCGACCGCGAGCCAGACGCCGACCGCGATCGCGGCGGCGATCACGCCGAGGCGGACCGCAACCGGGCGGGCATCGTGTTGGGGATGCTCGGCGAGATCGTCAAGCGAGTCCTCGATCGCGGTGCCCAGGTCCTCAAGCCCGGGGCGGCGGCCGGGACGGGGGCTGAGGCAGCCGTCGACCGCGTCGGTCAGCTCGCGCGGCAGGTCGGGGCGCAGGCGGCGCAGCGACTTCGAACGGGCGCCGATCGCGCGGGCTGTCGCCGCCGGGGTCGAGCGGCGGCAGGGGTTCTCGCCGCTCCAGCACTCATAGAGGGTCAGGGCCAGCGAGTAGACGTCGGCCTCGGGGCCAGCGGGCCGGCCTTCGGCCTGCTCGGGAGACATATAGGCGAGGGTGCCGACGACGTCGCCAGGCGCGGTCAGCGAGGCGCCGTCGTTGAGGCGGGCGATCCCAAAGTCCATCAGCTTCGCCCGCGGTTCCCCCTCAGTCACCTGCACGTTCTGGGGCTTGATGTCGCGGTGGACGACCCCGCGCGAATGGGCGTGGTCGAGCGCCTCGCAGAGGTCGGCGCCGATCTCGCCGATCTCGCGGTCGCTGAGCTCGCCGTCGCCAGAGAGGGTGGAAAGGGTGGAGCCGTCGACCAGCTCGGTGACGAGCAGGGCGTTGCCGTCCTCCTCCCCCATCTCATAGAGAGTGACGATCCCGGGGTGGTTGAGGCGGGCCGCGGCCTGGGCCTCGCGCAGCACCCGTTTGCCGGCGCTGCCGCCGGAGTCGATCGCCTTGACCGCGACCGGGCGCTCCAGCCGGCCGTCCCAAGCCTCATAGACAGTGCCGAACCCGCCGCTGCCAATTCGGCGCTCGATCAGGAAGCGATTGAGGACCAGAGAGCCGACCAAAGCTCTATGTCCTTCGCCGTGACAGCGGTCTCTCCTGCGCTCACGGTTTTGCAAAAACGCAAGCTTTGCTGCGGGTCTTGACTCGGCGACCCCATAAACGTTCATACTTCCCCGCCAGTCAAAGAGCTTTAGAGAGGGATTCTTGGCAGACACCCCAGCACCCCGACCGGGACGCAGGCCCCGCAGGCCCACCCGCCCGGAACGGCAACAGATCCTCCTGCGACGCGGCCTCGCCCTGGGCGCCGGGCTCGTCGTTGTGATCCTGCTCGTGCTCGGAGTCAAGGGCTGCCTCGACGCGCGCGCCAACCGCGCGCTCAGCGACTACGCGCGCAACGTCACCCAGATCGTCGACGAGACCCAGCAGACAAGCAAGGCCTTCTTCGGCAAGCTGGCCGAACCGGGCAGCCTCTCGGTCACCGAGTTCGTCGCCGAGGTCAACGCCGACCGCAGCGCGATGGACAACTACGCGACCCGCGTCGACAGCCTCAGCGCTCCCGGCGATATGGGCCGGGCGCAGAGCTCGCTGGAGCTGGTCTACGAGCTGCGCAGCAGCGCGATGAACGAAATCGCCAACAAGATGAGCACAGCGCTGGGCGATGTCGGATCGGCGAAGGCGATGACGAGCATCGCCCAGCAGATGCAGAAGCTGCTGGCGGCGGATGTGGTTTACGCGGCGGTGACCAAACCGGAAATCGACGGCGTCCTCGAAGCCAACGGGATCGAAGGCAGCGACGTCCCCAAGAGCGTCTTCCTGCCCGAAGGGACCAAGTGGCTCGAAGAAAGCGCGGTCAGCGCAGCGCTCGGCTCGGTCAGCGGGTCAGCCGGCGGCGAAGCGACGACCCCCGGCGTCCACGGGCTGGGGCTGGCCGGGACCAGCGTCAACGGCACCGAACTGACGGCGGAAACGACGACCGCGGTCTCGGGTGAAGAAACGGCCGAAGTCGAAGTGATTGTCCAGAACCAGGGCGAATCGACCGAGAACGGGATCACGGTCTCGGTCACCGTCGACGGCGGCAACACGCTGCAGGGGACGATCAGCTCGATCGCGGCCGGTGAAACGGAAACGGTCGGAATCCCGCTGACGCCGACGCCGAAAGGGCAGGTGACGCTCGAAGTCGACGTCCAGACGGTTCCCGGCGAGCAGGTCTCCAGCAACAACAAAGCCAGCTACACGGTCGAATTCGAATAGGCAGCCGGCGTGAAGATCGCCTACCTGGGACCGGCCGGAACCTTCACCGAGGACGCCCTGGGGGAGGCGCTTGCCGCCGGCGAGCCGTTCGAGCCGCTGCGGACGCCGACGATCCACGAGGCGATCCTGGCCGTCGACAGCGGTGAGGCCGAGCGCGCCCTGGTCCCCTTCGAGAACTCGATCGAGGGCTCGGTGCGGAGCACCCTCGACGCGCTTGCCTTCGACGCCAAGGCGGTGACGATCGTCGGCGAGCACGACTTCGCGGTGCGGGCCCACCTGATCGCCCGCGAGGCATGCGAGCTGAGCGAGATCGAGGCGGTCCTCTCCCACCCCCAGCCGCTCGCCCAGTGCGCCCGCTTCCTGCGCGAGAACCTGCCCGAGGTCGAACGCCGCAGCGTCAGCAGCACCGCCGCGGCGGTGCGGATGGTCGGTGAGTCGCAGCGGCCCTGGGCGGCGATCGGCGCCCGCTCGGCGGCGGAGATGTACGGCTGCACGATCCTGCGCGAAGGGATCGAGGACGAAGCCGACAACGTCACCCGCTTCGTCTGGATCGCCCCCGAGGGCACCGAGGCGGTCGGCGAGGGTGCTTGGAAGACGTCGCTGGTCTTCTCCGAGCTGGGCGAGGACCACCCCGGCGCGCTTGTCGACGCCCTGCGCGAGTTCTCCGATCGCTCGGTCAATCTTTCCCGAATCGAGTCGCGCCCCCTGCGCCGGGGCTTGGGGAGATACATGTTCTTCTGCGACCTCGAAGGCGCCGGCGACGACCCCGCCGTGGCCGAGGCGATCGCCGCCCTGCGCACAAAGGCCGATTCGGTCCGGGTGTTAGGCAGCTACCCAGTCCCCTGAGCTGCGTACAATCGCCTTTCAAATGGCACGTGTCCTGGTTCTAAACGCAACGTATGAACCAATCAACGTTTGCACGCTGAGACGCGCCGCCGTGCTCCTGCTCAAGGAGAAGGCCGAGCTTTTGGAGCGACGCGAAGGCGCGATCCACTCGGAGCGGATGACGATGGATCGGCCCGACGTGATCCGCCTCGTCAACTACGTGAAAATCCCCCGCGGCGCCCACCGTCGCCGCATCACCCGCCGCGCCGTCCTCGCTCGCGACCTCTGGACCTGCCAGTACTGCGGCTCGCGCAAGCCGGGCCTGACCGTCGACCACGTCATTCCCCGCAGCCGCGGTGGCAAATCGGTCTGGGAGAACATCGTCGCCGCCTGCGCAACCTGCAACCGCCGCAAGGGCAACCGGCTGCCGCGGGAGATCCAGATGCACCCGAAGAACAGCCCCAAGCCGCCTGGGCCGACGGTGTTCGTGCGGGTGGCTAGTCCTCGGATTCCCGCCGCGTGGCAGCAGTACTTACCGGCTGCCGCTTAAAAACTGCGGGTTGTGGGGGAGCGGTGGGGCCAACTCCACTGGAGGCGGCACCGGCATAGCCGGTGCAAACCAGACGGCGCCTAACGGCGCCGAAACCATCACTCCGCGGTGCCGGGGGAGCCTCCTGCGGAGCAGGCCCCACCGCTCCTGCCATCGGCTCGGAAGTTCTAAGCAGCGAACCGTCCTGAGGAAGCTTCCGCGGGACGGGAGCGTCGTGGCCCACTCGCACACGTCGCGCTTGTCGAGAGCTTCGTCGCTCGATGGCGTGGTGAGGTCCGGCAGCTGAAAGCTCGGGGCGGCTTCGTTGGCGGGGGCGAGGGGTAGGTCCACTGAGCCTCAACAGCTCGCTGCGTATATCCGCCGCCGCCAGGCGGCGTCTTGGTTGCACCGGCTATGCCGGTGCTAGGCGAAGGGGACCTACCCCTCGCCCCCGCCCTCAGAAACCTCGGGCAGTTCCTCGGCCGACTCCCCCTCATCCGTCGGCGCCGGGCTCTCGCCTGAGTCCACGACCAAGGCCACGGCGCTGACCTGATCGTCGTCCTTGATGTTCATCACCTTCACCCCCTGGGTCGAGCGGCCCATCTCGGAGATGCCGCTGACCGAGGTGCGCTGGACCATGCCGTTCTGGGAGATGAAGAGCAGCTCCTGGTGCTGGCCGACGATCAGGGCGCCGGCCAGGCCGCCCTTTTTCTCGGTCAGTTTCGCGGTCAGCACGCCTTTGGTCCCACGGCCCTTGATCGGGTAGTCGGAGACCGGGGTGCGCTTGCCGTAGCCGTTCTCGGTGACGACGAAGAGCTCGGTGTCGTTGCGGGCTATGTCCATCGCCAGCACCCGGTTGTCTTTGCCGGCGACGTTCATGCCTTTGATGCCGCTGGTGTCGCGGCCCATCGACCGCACCAGCTCCTCGGAGAAGCGCGAGGCGTGGCCGGAGTGGGAGACCATGAGGATGTCGTCTTCGCCCGAGGTCAGCCTGACCTGGACCAGCTCGTCGCCGTCGCGGACCTTGATCGCGATGATCCCGTCGGCGCGGATCGGCGTGTTGTAGGCGAGGAACTCGGTCTTCTTGATCTGGCCCTTGGCGGTGGCGAAGGCGAGGAATTTGTTCTCTTTGAAGTCCCGGGTCGGGATCACCGCCATCACCTTCTCGCCTTCGCGCAGCGGCAGCAGGTTGTTGAGCGAGCTGCCTTTCGCGGTGCGCGAGCCCTCCGGCAGCTCGTAGACCTTGAGCCGGTAGACCTTGCCGCGGTTGGTGAAGAAGAGCAGGTAGTCGTGGGTTGAGCAGATGTGGAGGTGGGCGATGTAGTCGTCGTCTTTGAGGTTCATCCCCATCACGCCGACGCCGCCCCGATGCTGCTGGCGGTAGGTCGCCAGCGGCAGCCGCTTGACGTAGCCCGATTTGGTCAGCGAGATCACCATCTGCTGGTCGGCGATCATGTCCTCGATCCCGACGTCGCCCTCGAAGTGGGCCAGTTCGGTGCGGCGCTCGTCGCCGTAGGACTCGACGATTTCGGCCAGCTCCTCCTTGACGATCGCCATCACTTTGGCCTCATCGCCGAGGATCGCCCGCAACTCGCCGATCCGCTCCATCAGGTCGGCGTGCTCGGCCCGGACCTTGTCGGCCTCGAGCGCGGTCAGGCGCTGCAAACGCATGTCGAGGATCGCCTGCGCCTGCTCGCGGGAGAGGTCGAACTGGGAGATCAGCCCGTCGCGGGCGGCATCGGGGTCGGTCGAGGCCCGGATCAGTTTGATCACGGCGTCGAGGTTGTCGAGCGCGACCAGCAGCCCCTCGAGGATGTGGGCGCGCGCCTCGGCCCGGCGCAGTTCGTACTGGGTGCGGCGGGTGACGACCTCGCGCTGGTGGTTGACGTAATGGAGGATCAGCTCGCGCAGGCTCAGCGTCTTCGGCACCCCGTCGACCAGCGCCACCATGTTGGCGCCGAAGGTCGTCTGCATCGAGGTTTTCTTGTAGAGGTTGTTGAGCACGACCTTGGCCGGCGGCCCGCCGCGCTTGAGCTCGATCACCAGGCGCATGCCGGAGCGGTCCGACTCGTCGCGCAGGTCGGAGATCCCCTCCAGTTTTTTGTCGCGGACGAGGTCGGCGATCTTGGTCACGAGGCCGCCGTCGCCGAGCTTCTTGACCGTGAACGGCAGCTCGGTGACGACGATCGCCTCCTTGCCCCCCTTCAACGGCTCGACGTGGGCGCGGGCGCGGACCTTGATGCTGCCGCGGCCGGAGGCGTAGGCGTCGCGGATCCCCTCGCGGCTCATGATCCCGCCGCCGGGGAAGTCCGGGCCCTTGATGTGCTCCATCAGCCCGGCCATGTCGATCTCCGGGTCGTCGATGAAAGCGGCCACCGCGCCGGCAACCTCGCGCAGGTTGTGGGGCGGGATGTTGGTCGCCATCCCGACCGCGATCCCGGAGGTGCCGTTGACCAGCAGGTTCGGGAAGCGGGCCGGCAGGACCAGCGGCTCCTGGGTCGATTCGTCGTAGTTGGGTCCGAAGTCGACGGTGTCGGCGTCGATGTCGCGCAGCAGCTCCGTCGCGAGGCGGGTCAGGCGCGCCTCGGTGTACCTCATCGCCGCCGCCGGGTCGTCGTCGATCGAGCCGAAGTTGCCCTGCCCGTCGACCAGCAGGTAGCGCAGGGAGAAGTCCTGCGCCATCCGCACCAGGGTGTCGTAGATCGCTGAGTCGCCGTGAGGGTGGTACTTGCCCATCACCTCGCCGACGATGAAGGCGCACTTGCGGTAGGAGCGGGTCGGCTGCAAGCCGACGTCGTGCATCGCGTAGAGCACCCGGCGGTGGACCGGCTTCAGCCCGTCGCGCACATCCGGCAGCGCCCGGCCGACGATCACGCTCATCGCGTAATCGAGATAGGAGGAGCGCATCTCCTTCTCGAGCTCGCGCTCTTCGATCCGCCCGGTCAAAACGTCAAGCGCCATTAGCTCTTCTCCATTCGGGTCGGCCTAGACGTCAAGGTTGCCGACCTCCTTGGCGTGGGCCTCGATGAACTCGCGGCGGGGCGCGACCTGGTCGCCCATCAGCATCGAGAAGATCTGGTCGGCGGCGGTTGCGTCTTCGAGCGTCACCCGGGCCAAAGTCCGGCTGGCGGGATCCATCGTCGTCTCGCGCAGCTGTTCGGCGTTCATCTCGCCCAGGCCCTTGAAGCGGGTCAGCTGGACGCCGTGGCGGGCCAGCTCCAGCACCGCGCCACGCAGCGCCTCGAACGAGAGGGCAACGTTGCGGCGGCCGCCGAGCTGGATCTCGAACGGGGGCCGGCCGACCTGTTTCAGCAGCGCCTCGTGGACCTCGACGAACTTGCGGTAGTCGTAGTGGGAGAAAAGCTCGGCGGGAAGGCGGTGGGTGCGGGCGAGGCCGCTCTTGCGTTCGATCGCCTTCACCACCAGCAGCTCGTCGGAGGCCTCGATCACCTCGGTGTCGAACGGCGCGCCCTCGGGAGTGACGTCGCCCATCAGCTTGGCGGCGGCGGCGATGCTGCCAACGCCCTCGTCAAGCAGGTTCGACTCCTCGAGGAAGCGGACCGCCTCGTGGCCGAACTCGGCCTGCAGCGAGGAGCCCCAGCCCTCGTACTCTTTCGAGCGCCGGATATAGGCCTGCCAGCGGGCGGCGGTCAGCTTCTTTGTGTTGCCGCCGGCGTCGGTCAGCTCGTAGTCCTCGATCTTGTCGCGCAGCAACAGCTCTTCGAGTTCGGACTCGCGCTCCAGGTAGGTCTCCTGGTTGCCCTGCTTGACCCGGTAGAGCGGCGGTTTGGCGATGTAGACGAAGCCGGCATCGATCAGCTCCGGCATCTGCCGGTAGAGGAAGGTGAGGACGAGGGTGCGGATGTGGGCGCCGTCGACGTCGGCATCGGTCGCCATCACGATCTTGTGGTACCTCGCCCCCTCGATGTCGAACTCGTCGTGGACGCCGGTGCCGATCGCCGTGATCAGGGCCTGGATCTCGTTGTTGGCGAGCACCTTGTCGATCCGGCTCTTCTCGACGTTGATGATCTTGCCGCGCAGCGGCAGCACCGCCTGGGTGTTGCGGTCACGGGCCTGCTTGGCGGAGCCGCCGGCGGAATCGCCCTCGACCACGAAGATCTCGGCCAGGCTCGGGTCCTTGACCGTGCAGTCGGCGAGCTTGCCCGGCAGGGTCGAGTTCTCCAACGCCGACTTGCGGCGGGTCAGATCACGCGCCTTGCGCGCCGCGTCGCGCGCCCTTGAGGCGTCGATCGCCTTGCTGATGATCCGCCGCGCGTCCGTCGGGTTCTCCTCGAAGTACTCGGCCAGCTTGCGGTTAACCGTCTCCTCGACCAGGCCGCGGATCGGCGGATTGCCGAGTTTGGTCTTGGTCTGCCCCTCGAACTGGGGGTCGTGGAGCTTGACCGAGATCACCGCGGTCAGGCCCTCGCGCACATCCTCGCCGGCGAGGTTGTCGTCTTTTTTCTCCTTCAGCAGCCCTTTGTTGCGGGCGTAGGCGTTCAGGGTCCGGGTCAGCGCCGAGCGGAAGCCGGAGAGATGGGTGCCGCCCTCGTGGGTGTTGATGTTGTTGGCGAAGCTGAAGATCGACTCCTGGTAGGAGGAGTTCCACTGCATCGCCACCTCGACCTGGCCCTCCTCCTCGCTGCCCTCGAAGTAGATGACCTTGCGGTGCAGCTCGTCCTTGTTCGTGTTGAGGTGGCGGACGAAATCCTCGATCCCGCCCTCGTACTGGAAGACGACGCTGTTGGTCTGGCCACGCTCGTCGACAAGTTCGATTTTGAGGCCGCGGGTGAGGAAGGCGGTCTCGCGCAGCCGCTCGGCCAGGGTCTGGAAGTCGAAGCCGATCTCTTCGAAGATTTCGAGATCGGGAAGAAAGGTGATCGTGGTCCCGTGCGCGTCGGTGGCGTCGCCCTTGGTCAGCTCCGTCATCGGTTTGCCGCGCTCGTAGTCCTGATCCCAGACGTTGCCATCGCGGCTGATCTGCAAGTGGAGCCGCTCGGACAAAGCGTTGACCACCGAGACGCCGACTCCGTGCAGGCCGCCGGAGACCTTGTAGCCGCCGCCGTCCCCGAACTTGCCGCCGGCATGGAGAACAGTCAGGACGACCTCGGCCGCCGGCTTCTGCTCTTTCGCCATCGTCTCGACCGGGATCCCACGACCGTCGTCGGAGACCGTGCAGCTGTTGTCGGGGTGCAGGACAACCCGCACGCTGTCGCAGTGGCCGGCGAGGGCCTCGTCGACCGAGTTGTCGACCACCTCATAGACGAGGTGGTGCAGGCCGCGGGGGCCGGTCGAGCCGATGTACATGCCGGGCCGCTTGCGCACCGCTTCCAGGCCCTCGAGGACGGTGATGTCCTTGGCGCCGTATGAGTCGGTGGTCTGGCCAGCCGTGGTCGTCTTCTCAGACAATGAATCCCTTCCGGTTCTCAAAGAAAACCCCGACTGCCTGGAGAGAGGCTCCACGCGAATCGGGGCACGTGTGCGAGTTGACATAAGGATACCAGTTCAGGCCCACGGAAAGCCCTCTGAGCCAGACAAAAATCCCTGCAAATCATGGATAAAATGTGGCTAAAGGCGCTCAGAACCCAGGCGAAAGCGCAAACTCTCGGGGGCCAGCTCGCCAAGTTGCTCCTTGAGGCTCTCCAAAAGCTGCCCCTGCATCAGGTCCAGCTCCTGCGCCCAGACCGCGTCGGCACACTCGACCGTCACCTCTCCCCCCCGTTCTGAGACCGGCGTCGCCTGCGCTGCCAGGCCCTCGCCGACGGCGCCGACCCAAGCTGCCTGAACCGCCGCCAGCCTCGTCTTCGGCGCCGCTTGTTCGCGCGCGGCCCGGATCGCGTCGCCTGCAGGCCGGGGGGCGCGGCGGTGGGTCACGCTGCCGCCGAGTGGCCATCAGCAGCAGGCCAGGGCACGCGGACGACGCTGTCCATCGCCCGCGCCGGGACCGACTCCTCGTCGGCCGCGGTGATCAATGCCTGCCCGCCGCCCTGCAAACGCGCGACCAGGCGCTCGCGCCGCTCCGGGTCGAGCTCGCTCATCACGTCGTCGAGCAGCAGCAGCGGCGCCACCCGGCGGGCCTCCAGCAACGCGTCGCGCTCGGCGAAGAGCAGGGCGAGCAGGGCGGCTCGCTGCTGTCCCTGCGATCCGTAACGCCGCAGCGCCCGTCCCGAGAGCGAGATCTTCAGCTCGTCCAGATGCGGGCCCCAGGAGCTGCGCCCCAGCCGCAGGTCCTGCTCGCGCCGCTCCTCGAGGCCGGTACGGATCTCCTCAGCGCTGCCCGCTGCCCGCGGCGCGTACTCGACCGTCGCCCCGCCGGCCAGCCCCAGCTCCTCGGCGGTCGAGGCGAACGGCCCCGCCAGCTCCTGCGCCGCCTCCTCCCTGGCGGCGACAAGCGGCGCCGCTGCCTCGGCCAGGGTCGCGTCCCAGACGCCGAGCTCGGCCCCCCCGCCGGAACCGCCGGCGAGGCGAGAGAGGAGCGCGTTGCGCTGCGCCAGCGCCTGGCCGAAGCGCTTGCGCAGTTCCGAGCGCGAGGGCCAGCGGGCGGCGACGAACTGGTCGAGGTGGGCGCGGCGCTCCGACGGCGGGCCCTTGACCAAGGTCAAGCGGTCGGGAGAGAAGACAGCCACCGGCGGCCGGTTGCGGGCCAGCGTCGCCGGGTCGGCAGGGCTGCCGTCGAGCAGGTGGCGGCGGCCGTCGGTGCGGCTGACCGAGGCGAGCAGGCGCCGCTCGACCCCATCCTCGTCGCGGACCAAGACCTCGGCCCGGGCGAAGGCGCCGCCAAACGGGATCAGCTCGCGGCGATCGGAAGTGCGAAAGGAGCGGCCGGTGAGGCCAAAGTAGAGCGCCTCGAGGAAGTTGGTCTTGCCGGCGCCGTTGGGGCCGATCAGGCTGACAATGCCGGGCCCGAGCTCGACCCGCACGTCCTCGAGGCTTCGCAGTGGATTCGCTTCGACGACGGTGACAAGCACCGGGCGCCAGCCTCAGACGTTGAGGCGGATCGGCATCACCAGGTAGCGGAAGTCTTCGTTGTCGACCGGCTGCAACAGGCCTGGGCGCAGCGGCGAGATCAAGCGCAGCACGATCTCCTCGCCCTCGACGCTCTCGATCCCCTCCTTGAGGAACTCGGGGTTGAAGCCGATCTCCAGCGGCTCACCCTCGAAAGCCGCCGGCATCGTCTCCTCCGCGTCGCCGACATCGGGCGTCTCCGCCGCGACCGTCAGCTCCCCCGGGGAGAACGAGAGCCGCAGCGGCGCGTTGCGCTGCGCCATCTGGCTGATCCGCCGGGTGACGTCGAGAAAGTCGGCGCGCGGCAACCTGACGTCGTGGTCGTAGGACTCCGGCAGGAGCTGTCGAAAGTTAGGGAACTGCCCGTCGATCAGCCTCGTGTTGAGGACAATCGCCCCTGCCTTGAAAATGGCCTGGTTGGGGAGCAGAGCGACCGAGACCTCCTCGACGCCCTCGCTGGAGAGGATCCGCCCGAGCTCACGCAGCGCGCGGGCAGGGATGTTGGCCTCGAGCTCGCCGCCGATCTCACTCTCAAGCTCGGTCCGCTTGACCGCGAGCCGGTAGGAGTCGGTGGCGACCATCGTCATCTCCTTGCCGGCCGCCGTGACCAAGACGCCGGTCAGCACCGGGCGCATGTCGTCGCGGGAAGCGGCCCGGGCGACCAGGTCCACGGTCGAGGCCAGGGCCGCGGCCGGGATTTTCAGCGGCTCGCCGGCATCCTCGGGGAAGCTGGGGAAGTCCTCAGCGGGCAGGACCCGCAGGTGGAAGCTGGAGCCGCCGCTGCGGATCTCGACGTCTTTCTCCGCCGGCCGCGACTCGATCTCCACCGTGGCGTCTCCGAGCGATCGCGATACCTCCGCCAGCAGGCGGCCGGGGAGGAGGATCGAGCCCTCGCCCTCGACGTCAGCTTGGAGGCCGGTCTGCAGGCCCATCTCGAGATCGGTGGCGCGCAAACTGACGCCGCCCTCTGACGCGGTCAGGAGGATCCCCGAAAGCGCCTGGGTGACGGCGCGGTTGGAAACAGCGCGGGAAACGATCGAGAGCTTGGAGACGAGTTCGTCGCGTTTGGTTGTCAGCTTCAAGTGGTGAATGCCTTCTTGAGTTGGGTTAGTTCCTGTGGAAAGCGGGTGGAATGACGTGGATTCGGCGTTGGGGCGGGATTTGAAGCCTGTGGAGGAAGCTGTGGGGAGCGGTGATTCTTACAGCGTCGTCGGGCGTCAGGCGCTGCCGCCGGTTGGGCTGTGGATAGCGGAGCGGAGTTCTGAGACCCGATCGGAGAGGGCTGGGTCCTCGGCTACGCCGGCCTCGACCCGGCGCAGCGAGTTGAGGACCGTCGAGTGATCACGGCCGCCGTAGAGGCGGCCGATCTGGGGCAGGGAGAGGTCGGTCAGCTCGCGAGTGAGGAAGATCGCGACCTGGCGGGCGCGCAGCGGAGTGGCGGCGCGGGTGGAGCCGACCAGCTCGGCGCGGGAGATGCCGAAGGAGGTGGCGACGCGTTGCTGGATCTCCTCGACGGGGGTTGACTCGGCTGCCCGGGCGCGTTGGGGGACGACCTCGGCGATCAGCTCGGAGCTGAGCGGCCTGGCCAGCAGCGACGCGTGGGCGATGACGCGGGTGAGGGCGCCGTGCAGCTGGCGCACGTTGGCGTCGATCCGCCGCGCCAGCTCGGAGAGGGCGTCGTTGTCGGCGATCTCGACCCCGGCCTCGTTGACCAGGCGCTGGAGCACGGTCAGGCGAGTGGCGTGGTTGGGAGCGGCGACGGGGACGGTCAGGCCCCACTCGAAGCGGTCGCGCAGGCGGGAGGCGAGGGTCGAGAGCTCGCTGGGGATGCGGTCGGCGGAGAGGATGATCTGGCTGCCGCCCTCATAGAGAGCGTTGAAAGTGTGGAAGAACTCCTCCTCGGTGTGGTGCTTGCCCTCGAGGAACTGGACGTCGTCGATCAGCAGCACGTCGATCCCGCGGTAGCGGCTCTTGAAGCCCTCGACCCCGGTTGTGCGCAGGGCGCCGACGAACTCGTTGGTGAAGGACTCGGCCGTGGTGTAGCGGACGGTCAAGCCGGGGGCATTGGCCCGCAGGTAGTTGGCGATCGCGACCAGCAGGTGCGTCTTGCCGAGGCCGGGAGGGCCGTGCAGGAAGAGCGGGTTATACGCCTCAGAGGGCGCCTCGGCCACGGTCAGCGCGGCGGCGTGGGCGAAGCGGTTGCCCTCGCCGATCACGAAGCGGTCGAAGGTGTAATTAGGGTTGAGCTCGATTTCAGCGCCGACGCTGTTTCCACCCGGCACCTCGCACTGCCCGACGGCGAAGCTGATCTCGCGCAGCGGGGAGGGGAGCGTGACCAGGACTTCGCGGATCAGCGAGGAGTAGCGCCGCTCAACCCAGACGCGTTTGCCCTCGGGCGCCTCGATGTAGAGGGTGTCGGCCTGGGCGCCGGCGGCCCGCAGTGGCTCTAGCCAGAGCTTGAACGTCGAATCCGGGACTGAGGCGCGAAGCTGTGCCTGGATTTCTTGCCAGAGAGCCGCGAGATCCTGTTGGTCTGTTCCATCGTGCACCTGCCAGCGACCATAGCGACGGGTCAGGTGCCTGGACCTGGGCCTGCCGCAAATCCCGCAGAAAAGATTCCGGCGCCTTTCCCGCCCCCACACGGCCGCGTCCGTATACTGCGGCCCGGAATGAAGCGCACCTACCAGCCGAAGAAGCGGAAGCGGGCCAAGACGCACGGGTTCCGTGCGCGAATGAGCACCCGCGGGGGTCGCGAGATCCTCAAACGACGTCGGCGCAAGGGCCGGAAGCGCCTCACCCCTTAAATGGCGTCGAAGCGACGCCGCCTTTCGCGCAGCGGTGAGTTTGACCGCGTCTATCGCGACGGCTCTTCCCATGCGACCCGCTACCTCGTTCTCTACAGCTTCCCCCGCAGCGCCGACGACACGCACGACGTGCGGCTTGGCGTATCCGCCAGCCGCAAGATTGGCGGCGCGGTTGATCGCAACCGGGTTAAGCGAGTCCTGCGTGAGGCGTTCTGGTCGCTTTCCGACCAGCTTCCCCCGCAGCACGACTTCGTCCTCGTTGCCAGGCCGGAGATCGGCGACCTGGTCGAGAGCGAGGGGGCGAGCGGCGTGAGCAAAAGCATTGAAGAGGCCCTGGCCGGCTTCTCGGGGAAGAAGCGTTCCACGTGAAACGCTCCGTTTTGGCTCTGCTGGCCGCTTATCAGCGCTGGATCTCCCCCTCACGCGGCCGTCGTTGTCGCTACGAGCCGACCTGTTCGGCCTACGCGGCCGAGTCGGTGAGCCGTTTCGGCGCCGCCCGCGGCCTCTTGCTCGCCGCCTGGCGCCTGCTTCGCTGCAACCCCTTTAGCCACGGCGGCTTCGACCCGGTCCCCAAGCGCTTTACGTTGCGGGTCAAGCCGATCGATCCGGCCGTCTACCACGGCGAGATCCACCCATGATCCTCGACGCGAACATCCTCCAGCCGCTGGTCGATATCGCCAACGGCGTTCTCAAGTTCTTCCACGACAACGCCGGCCTCAGCTGGGGCATGTCGATCATCGCCCTGACTGTCTGCACCAGGGCCCTGTTGATCCCGCTGACCTACAAACAGCTGAAAGGCATGCGGGCGCTGCAGGCGCTGCAGCCTCGGATCAAAGAGATCCAGGCCAAATACAAGAACGACAAACAGCGCATGCAGCAGGAGATGATGGCGTTCTACAAAGAGAACAAAGTCAATCCTTTCGCCTCCTGCATCCCCCTGGTCGCCCAGCTCCCGGTCTTTATCACCCTTTTCTCCGTTCTTCGCCACGAGCTCCCGAGTGACATCGGCTGCGAAGCCGGCCACTGCGGCAGCGAAGCCTCCTTCCTCTTCATCCACGACCTGACCGGGAAGGCAACGGGCGGCGAATTGATCGCCCTGCTGATCCTTTACGTGGGCACCCAGCTGATCTCCGGCATGGTGATGTCGGTCACTGCCGACAAAAGCCAGCGGACGATGATGTTCGCCCTGCCGCTGATCTTCGTCCCCTTCGTGATCAACTTCCCGGCCGGGTTGATCCTCTACTGGATCACGACCAACGTCTGGACGATTGGCCAGCAGTACACGATCCAGCGGATCATTCCGGCGCCTCAGGTAGCTACCGCGGCTGAGGTTGCTGCGGCCAAACCTCCGCCTCCCCCGCCTAAAAAGAAGAAGAAGCGGCGTTAGCAAGGGGCTGGCGGGGCTAGCCCTTCGGGCGCTTCTTGGCCATGCCGGCCTTGCGCGGGAGATTCTCGGGGGTTGAGCCCTGCTTGCGGATGACGTGAAGGTGGCGGTGCTGGCTTCCGGCGCGGTCGCCTACGTTGAGGATTGCCTCGGGGCGCATTGCCAGCTCGTCAGCTGCGCGCGCTAGCTGGGACTCCTCGTCTTTGTCTCTTTTGCCCTTCCAGGCGACAAGGACGCCGTTTTCTTTGAGGAGAGGGGATGCGAGCTCTGCGAGGGTCGATAGGCGGCCTACCGCTCTTGCCGTCACTACGTCGTAGGTCTCGCGCCCTGGGCCTTTGGCCAGATCCTCGGAGCGGGCGTTGATCACGTGGGCGTTGGCAATGCCTGCCTCGGCCGCAGCTCTTTCGATGAAGGCGCACTTGCGGCCTATCGACTCGACCAGCTCTACCTTTGCTTCGGGGAGGGATATCGCCAGGACTAGCCCTGGAAATCCCGCTCCAGAGCCGATGTCGGCTACCTGCACAGCTTCCTGCAGCTCTGGGACCTCGAGGCCGGTGAGGCTGTCGGTCACGTGGACCTTCCAGGCCTGATTTGGCGCCGTCACCGAGCTGACTGAGGCTCGCTCTATCGCGAGCAGGTCTAAGACTTTCTGCAGGGCGGCGCGGGACTGAGGGTCCAAGTCGGCCTTGCGGCCTGGAGTCACTCTGAGATCAGGGGGGCAACTACTACGCAGCGCCGCGGCTCGTCGCCCTCGCTGTAGGTCTCGACCCCGGCGCGCTCTTTCAGGTGTTCATGGACGACGCGGCGCTCCTGGGCGCTCATCGGGTCCATTTCGACCGTGTGGCTGCCGCTCAGCGCCTGCTCAGCGGCGCGGTCGGCGCGGGAGATCAGGGTCTCGCGCCTGCGCTCGCGATAGCCGGCGGCGTCGACGATCACCCGTTTGCGGTCGCGCAGGCCGCGGAAGGCGGCCTGGTAGCAGAGCAGCTGCAGGGCGTCGATCGTCTGCCCGCGTTTGCCGATCAGCAAGCCGTAGTCGTCGCCGCCGTTGACCACCGCCTCGATCCGGTCGTCGTCCTCGTTGATGTCGACCTCGCCGTCGAGGTCGAGCTCATCGAGCACTCCCTCGACAAGCTCGCGCACCCGCTCGGCGGGCTCCTGGGGCCAATCTGCCGTCTCGCTCATCCTCCGCAGACTATTCAGCTCGGGGTCGGCGCGTCGAGGCAAATAGTCTGGCTTGCGAATGGGCTTGGTCTACGCAGTCGCGAACCAGAAGGGCGGGGTCGGCAAGACGACCACCGCGGTCAATGTCGCCGCTTGCGTCGCCGCCGGCGGCGCTCAGACCCTGCTCGTCGACCTCGACCCCCAGTGCAACGCAACCGTCGCCCTCGGTGGCGACCGTGACCTGCATCCCTCCTCCTACGACTGCCTGACCGGCGACGTCTCGGTCGCCGAGGCGGCCCGGCCGGCCGGGCCCGACAACCTCTGGCTGGTCCCCGCCAACCGCGACCTCGCCGGGGCCGCGGTCGAGCTGCCGCGGATCGAGGGCTCGGAGACCCGCCTGCGCGAGCGCCTCGGCCCGGTCCGCGAGCGCTTCGCCTACACGCTGCTCGACTGCCCGCCCTCCCTCGGCCCGGTCAGCGTCAACGCCCTGACCGCCGCCGACCGCGCGATCGTGCCGGTCCAGGCCGAGTACCTGGCCCTGGAGGGCCTGGTCCAGTTCCTCGAGACGCTGGGGATGATCCGCCGTGAGCTCAACCCGGCGCTTGAGGTCTCAGGCCTGTTGATCACCATGCACGACGAGCGCACCCGCCTTGCCCGGGATGTCGAGAGCGAGCTGCGCGAGCACTTCCCGGAGATGGTCTTCGCGACGGTCATCCCGCGCAGCGTCAGAGTCGCCGAGGCGCCGAGCTATGGTCTGCCCGTGACCGAGCACTCACCTTCCTCACGGGGGTCCACCGCGTACAAAGCGCTGGCCAAGGAGCTGGCCGAGCGTGGCTAGCGGCACCAAGCGGGGGATCGGCCGCGGCCTCGCCTCGATCCTGCCGGAGGCCAGCAGCGAGGGCGCCGGCGAGCTGCGCGAGCTGCCGGTGAAGCTGATCAAGCCGAACCCCAACCAGCCGCGGACCAAGTTCGATCCCGACGCACTCGCCGGCCTCGCCTCCTCGATCGAGGCCAGCGGCGTCGTCCAGCCGTTGCTCGTCCGCCCTCTGCACGACGGCAGCTACGAGCTGATCGCTGGCGAGCGCCGCTGGCGCGCGGCTCAGCAGGCCGGCCTCGAGAAGGTCCCGGCCATTGTCCGCGACTCCGAGCAGGCCGAGCGCCTGCAGGTCGCCCTGATCGAGAACATGGTCCGCGAGGATCTCAACCCGGTCGAGGAGGCGCGCGCCTGCTCCGCCCTGGTCGACGAGCTCGGGCTCTCGAAAGAGGAGCTGGCCCGCCGGGTCGGCCGCAGCCGGCCGGCGGTCTCGAATCTGATCCGCCTGCTCGACCTCCCTGACGAGGCGCTTGATCTGCTCGAGTCCGGTGAGCTCAGCGAGGGCCACGGCCGCGCCCTGCTTGCCGCTCCCGGCAACGACGTCCGACGCCGCCTCGCCCGTGACGCCGCCAGGGGCGGCTGGTCGGTCCGCGAGACCGAGAACAGAGCTAAGCTGGCTAGCCAGCCAAAGACAACGGAGAAGAGCCGCAAGGCCGATCCCGAGGAGGCCGCCGCCCTGCGTGATCTGGCCGACCGCCTGGAGGCAGCCCTGGGCCACGAGGTCACGGTCAAGCCGAAGGGCGAGGAGATCGCCGCCGAGCTGCGATTCGACGACTTGGATCAGGCGCTTGCCCTGGCCAAGCAGCTCGGCCGACGGCGCACCTGAGGGACCCCCGGATGGCCGCTATCATCGGCTGCCCGCAAGGGTGATTTTGAGGGCGATTAGCTCAGTTGGTTAGAGCGCGTCTCTGATAAGGACGAGGTCCCTGGTTCGAATCCAGGATCGCCCACTCGTGCAGCAGATGCAGATCTATGGCGTCAGCTTCGACATGGTCGGCAAGCAGCCGATCGTGTTGTTGAAGACGGTTGACGGCAACCGGTTCCTGCCGATCTGGATCGGGCACCCCGAGGCGGCGGCGATCCTGATGAAGCTGCAGGGCGCCTCGACGCCGCGGCCAATGACGCACGATCTGCTCTCCGACCTGCTTGAGCAGCTCGACGCCAAATGCGTCCGCGTCTCGGTCACAGAGCTGCGCGACAACACCTTCTACGCCTCGATCACGATCTCGGTCAACGGCTCGGAGATGGAGATCGACTCGCGCCCCTCCGATGCCCTCGCCCTCGCGGTCCGCGTCTCGGCCCCGATCTTCGCGGCCGAGGAGGTGATCGAGGAGTCGGCGATCGAGTTCGAACACGAGGTAGAGGACACCGAGGAGGTCGTCGACAAGTTCAAAGAGTTCCTCGACGAGGTCTCGCCGGAGGACTTCGCTAAAGGCGAGGAGTAGCGGCGCCCCGCTCTTCGAGCGCAAGCTCGAGGATTTGCTCGACCAGGCGCACGAACGACAGGCCCGCCGCCTCAGCCGCCTGGGGCAGGAGGCTGGTGTCGGTCAGGCCCGGGATCGCGTTTACCTCCAGCACCTGCGGCCCCTCCGCGCCAAGGATCAGGTCGACCCGGGCAAACCCGGCGCAGCCGAGCGCCCGGTAGGCGGAGACCGCCGCCTCGGTCACGGCCGCCGCCTCGCTGGAGCTGAGCTGGGCGGGGCAGATGAACTCGGTGCGGCCGATTTCGTAGCGGGCCTCGAAGTCGTAGCGGTCGCCGATCGGGATCGCCTCGACGATCGGCAGCGGCTCGCCGCCGATCACGCTGACCGCGAGCTCACGGCCGTCGACGAAGCGCTCGAGCAGGACCCGGTCGTCGTAGCTGAAAGCGGAGATCAGCGCCTGTGGGATCTCGGCTGCATCAGCGGCGAACCTGACGCCGAGGGCCGAGCCGCCGCGGCTGGGCTTGACCACGAGCGGGAAGCCGAGCCGCTCCTCCATGCGGTCGAGCGTGTCGGCGGCGCCGAGTTCGCGGAAGGCGGTCTCGTTGAAGGCAAACCAGTCAGGGGTCGGGACCCCAGCCTCGCGCAGCGCGTGCTTGGCCAGGACCTTGTCCATGCAGCGGGCGCAGGCGGCAACCCCAGGCCCGGTGAAGGGGATGTCGAGGATCTCCAGCAGCTCCTGCGCCGTGCCGTCCTCGCCGCCGGCGCCGTGCATGGCGACGAAGGCGACGTCGGGGCGTTCGTCCACCAGGCGCTTGACCAGATCGGCGCCGACGTCGTGCCCGACCGCCTCGTGCCCGAGCCGCTCCAACGCGTCTTCGACCCGGGCGCCGGAGCGCAGCGAGACCCCGCGCTCAAGCGAGCGGCCGCCTTTGAGGACCGCGACCTTCACGCTCCCGCCTCGCCGGTCTTGCGGAAGGGAATGACGTCGGCCACCGGGTCGATGGCCTCTTCTGGCGCCACCGGCGCCGCGGGCGCTTCGCCGGTGAGGGCACCGTAGAGGTCGACCTGCTCGGCGATCACCTTGCCGATCCGCTTCACCCCCTCGCGGATTTCCTCGTCGGTCACGCCGGAGAAGTTGAGCCGCATCGAGTTGCGCCCGCGGCCGTCGACGTAGGCGGCCTGGCCGGGGACGAAGGCGACGTTGTCGCGCAGCGCCTTGGCCAGCAAGTCGCTGGTGTCGATGTACTCGGGCAGGGTCGCCCAGATGAAGAGGCCGCCTTCTGGTTCGGTCCAGGTCGCCTGCGGCGGGAAGTGTTTGCGCAGCGCCTCGAGCATCACGTCGCGGCGGTGGCGGTAAAGCCCGATCAGGCTGGCGATGTAGTCCTGCCAGCGCCCTTCGGCGAAGTACTCGCGGACGAAGAACTGGGTCAGGGTCGAGGTGCAGAGGTCGGCGGCCTGCTTGCCGAGCACGATCTTCTGCATCACCGGCGGCGGCGCCACCGCCCAGCCGAGGCGGATGCCGGGGGAGAGGATCTTCGAGAAGGTGCCGATGTAGATGACGTAGTCGCCACCGTCGAGCTGGTAGAGCGGCGGCAGCGCCTCGCCGCCGTAGCGGAGCAGGCCGTAGGGGCTGTCCTCGACGACCAGCAGCTCGTGGCTGCGGGCGATCTCGACCAGCCGCTGCCTGCGCTCGAAGGACATCGCCACGCCGGCCGGGTTCTGAAAGGTCGGCACCGAGTAGACGAACTTCGGCCGTTTGCCTTCCTCGCCGAGGCGGGCGAGCACGCCCTCCAGCTCCTCGACCCGCATCCCGTCGTCGTCGCACTCGATCTGCACGACCTCGGCCTCGTAGCTGCAGAAGACCGGCACCGCCCCGGGGTAGGTCGGGGCCTCGCAGATGACGACGTCGCCCGGGTCGATCAGCGTCTTGCAGACCAGGTCGATCGCCTGCTGGCCGCCGGTGGTGACGATGATGTCGTCGCTTTCGGGCAGCATCCCCTCGGCCCCCATCACCTGCAGGATGCAGTCCTTGGTCTCCTCGAAGCCCTCGGTCGGGCCGTACTGCAGCGCCTCGGCCGCCGACGTTTGCGCGATCCGCGTCATCTGCGCCGCGAAGCTCTTGGGCGGGAAGGTCGAGGTGTCGGGCAGTCCGCCGGCAAGCGAGATCACCTCGGGACGGGCGGTGATCTCCATCAGGTCGCGCATCGCCGAGGAGCGCATCACCCGGGTCCGCGCGGCAAAGAGGCCGGCGTAGCGCTCGAGGTCGCGGGTGCGGGTGTGGGCGCGGCGGCGGTGGGGAGGAGGCGTCTCGCTCATGGCAGAAGTGTGGCGGATCGACGCGCCTGCGCCAGGGAGGTTAGGTTTTCGCATGTGGAGTTTCTCTCTGATCTAGGGATCGGCATCGCGATCGGGATGCTCGTCGGCACAACCGGCACCCATGGCTCCGCCCGCGGGCGGATGACGTTGCTCGCCGCCGTGATCGGCCTCGTGATCGGTTTCCTGCTCGGCAGCGCCCTCGGCGCCCTGGCCTGCATGCTCGGCACCGTCCTCGCCTGCCTGGTGATCAGCGACATCGTCTCCGGCGCCAGCCGCCGCGAGGGCAGCCGGGCCGGCGCCCTCGGCTTCCTCGTCGCCCTGGCGGCGCTGGTCGTGATCGCCGTCTCGCTGGTCTTCTCGCCGCTGGTCGTGCTGGTGATCGTCGCCCTGCTTTGGCTCGGCCTCGCCCGCCGCCGCCGCGCCCAGCGCAAGCACGCCGGCCTGCGCGTGCTGCGGTAGCGGACGTCGCCGCTCCTCCATCATTCGCAGAGCGATGGCTGCGAAGAAGCTGATCCTCACCTACGTCGACTCGCTGCGCACCGACATGTTGCAGCGGGCGATCGCCGAGCAGCGCGCCCCCACCTTTGAGGCATTGCTCGAGCGCGGGACGCTGATCCCCGACTGCGTCTCCAGCTTTCCCTCGGTGACGCCTGTCGCCTGCGCCGAGATGGTGACCGGGGTCGGCGCCGACGAGCACTGGATCAGCGGCATGAACTGGTACCACCGGCTGGAGCGGCGCTACGTCGAGTACGGCTCCTCGCTCGATGCGACCCGCGCCTTCGGGGTTTTCCGGGCGCTCTACGACCTCGTCTACAACATGAACTTGGCCCACCTCAGCCCCGAGATCGAGACGCTGTTCGAGCAGCTCGACGACGCCGGCGCGCGGACCGCCTGCACCTCCTTCCTGATCTACCGGGGACGTCATCGCCACCAGGTCTCGCTCGACGGGCTGCTGCGCCGCGCCGTCGACACGACCAGGCTCAAGTTTCGCCACCACACCTGGGGCCCCGCCGAGCTTTTCTACGGTGACCTCTACGCCAGCCGCGAGGTCCCCTGCAAACCGTCCTCGATCCCTGGCAGCCGCGACGGCTACTCGGCCTGCTGCGTCGCCGAGCTCGCCAAGGAGGACCTCTTCGACTTCCTCCTCTTCTCGCTCCCCGACAACGACAACTACTCCCATCGCCACGGGCCGGAGGCAAGCGTCGAGTCGATCTCCAAGGCCGACCATTGCTTCGCCAAGTTGGTCGAGGCAGCGGGCGGCCTCGATCGCTTCCTTGCCGACCACGCTCTGATCCTGCTCGGCGACCACGCCCAGACGCCGGTCCACCGCGGCCTGCCGCTGGCCGAGATCCTCGGCCGCGACTGGAAGGTGCTGCAGCCATCGGAGGACCAGCCCACCGCTGCCCAGCTCGCGGTCAGCCCGACCGGGCGGGCCGCCCACGTCTACCTGTTGCCGGGCGAGGGGCCGCGGGCCGAGCATGGCGATGTCCGCCGGCGGCTGACCGAGACCGAGGGGGTCGACCTCACCTGTTGGCTGGAGGGCGCCGACGGCAAACCGCTGCAGCGAGACGAGCCGGGGATGCCGGCGGGCGGTGGGGAGGTGGCGGTGATCGAGCGCCCGGGCGCCCAGCTGCGCCTCCGGCCCGGCGGCGAGACAGCGGACCTGCGTGGCCGCGGCTGGCAGGTCGACGGCGACCTCGGTGTGCTGGAAGCGCGGGTCGAGGACGGCCAGCTGCGCAGCGAGGCCTACCCAGACCCGCTGGCCCGGGTCTGGTCGGCGCTGACCTCCCCTCACGCCGGCGACTTCATCGTCTCCCTCGCCGAGGGATTCGAGGCGGTCGACTGGGGGGGAGTCACCCACGCCGGCGGCGGCAGCCACGGGGCGCTGCACGCCGGCGACTCCAACGTGCCGCTGCTCTTCGTCGGCTGCGGCCCGGCCAGCGCCGATGAGCAGCAGCAGTGGGCGCTGCGCGATGTCGCCCCGGTGATCCGGGAGCACTTCGGGTTGGGCCAGGAGTGATGCGAAGGGCGGGTTGGCTGACACTGCTGCTGGCGGTGGCCCTCGCTTTGCCCACAATGGCCGCCGCCGCAGATTCCCCGGCAAAGATCACCGCCGCCGAAGCGGAAAAGGTCGCCAACCTCGATCCAAACGCGGTCAAGGAGCGGGCAGAGAACCACGGGGTGACGTCGAGCGCGTCGATGGTCGACGGCAACTGGGAGGTCGCCTACTTCGCCGACGGCAAGGAGGTCGCGCTTGTCATCGTTGATCCGACCACCGGCCTGGTCCGCGAGTCGTGGACCGGCTACCAGGTGGCCTGGAAGATGGCCCGCGGCTATCCCGGCGCCTTCGGCCACAAGCTCGACGCCCCTTATGTCTTCCTTCCCCTCTGCGCCCTCTTCCTGGTCGGGCTGGCCGACTGGCGCCGGCGCTGGCGGATCGCCAACCTCGACCTCGCCGTGCTGCTCAGCTTCGGCATCTCCCACTTCTTCTTCAACCGCACCGAAATCGGCGTCTCGGTCCCGCTCCAGTACATCCCGCTCGTCTACCTCTTCGGCCGGGCGCTGTGGATCGGCTTCCATGGTCGCGGCGAGGGCCTGCGCCCGGTCTGGCCCGCAGCTTGGCTGCTGGTCGCCGCCCTCTTCTTGATCGGCTTCCGGGTCGGGCTCAACATCGCCGACTCCGGCACGATCGACGTCGGTTACGCCAGCGTCGTCGGCGCCGATCGCATCAGCCACGGCGAACCGATCTACGGCAACTTCCCCGACGACGTCTCCCAGGGCGACACCTACGGCCCGGTCAACTACTTCGCCTACGTCCCCTTCGAGCGAATCTGGCCCTGGAGCGGCAGCTGGGATGACTTGCCGGCAGCCCACGGCGCCGCGGTCTTCTTCGACCTGATGACCTTCGCCCTCTTGCTCTTCCTTGGCCGCCGGATCAGGCCCGGGCCGGAGGGCCAGAAGCTGGCGGCGACCCTGGCCTTCGGCTGGGCCGCGTATCCGTACACCGCGTTCACCCTGGAGTCGAACTCAAACGACTCCCTGGTGGCGATGCTGCTTGTCGCGACCCTGTTGATCCTGGCCCGCCCCGCCGCGCGTGGGGCAATGGCGGCGCTGGCGACCTTCGCCAAGTTCGCCCCGGCGGTCCTCGCCCCGATGCTGCTCACCTACGGCCCAAAACGCTGGCGCTTCGCGGCCGCCTTCGTGCTCACCTCCGCCCTGGCCATGCTCTGGGCCCTGCTCGACCCGGGCCTGCACACCTTCTACGAGCGGACGATCGCCTACCAGGCGGGCCGCGACTCACCCTTCAGCATCTGGGGCCAGGCTCCAGCCCTGGAACCCCTGCGCATAGCGATCCTGGTTGGGACAGGCGCCCTGTCCCTTCTCTTCGCGTTCCGCCCGCGAAAGAAGACCCTGGTCCAGGTAGCGGCCTTGAGTGCAGCCCTGCTCTTGGGCATCCAGCTGACGATGCACCACTGGTTCTACCTCTACATCGTCTGGTTCTTCCCCCTGCTCCTGGTAGCCATGGCATCCCTGGAGAAGGACCCCTCCCCGGCTACGGGGCGATTGGAGCGGGGACCATCACCTGCAAGATCGAGTCAGCAAGACCCGAAGGGCTCACCTCAACCAGGGCGCCCATAACCCAGACATCCTCGGTGGCCGTTTCAAACCGGGTTGGCATCTGAGTGATCAGCGAGGCAAGCGCCTGCTCCGGTTTCACCCCCAGCACGCTGGTGCGGGCCCCGGTCATGCCGACGTCGGAGATGAAAGCGGTGCCTTTGGGCAGCACTCGCCCGTCGGCGGTGGGCACGTGGGTGTGGGTGCCGAAGACCGCCGCGACCTGGCCGTCGAGGTGCCAGCCCATCGCCACCTTCTCGCTCGTCACCTCGGCATGGAAATCGACGATCGCCAGGTCGAAGTCGCCCTTGATCCGTTCCAGGATCGCGTCGACCTCGTGGAACGGCGAGCGGGCGACGGTCAGCCCGACCGCGCCGCTGAGGTTGATCACCGCGACCCGGGTACCGTCGACGTCGACAATCGTGTGGCCCCGGCCGGGGTTGGCATGGGGGTAATTGGCAGGCCGGATCACGCGCTCGGTGTCGTCGAGGAAAGCGTAGGCCTCGCGGTGGCGGTAGACGTGGTTGCCGGTGGTGATCACGCCGGCCCCGGCCCTGAAGATCTCGCCGGCGGTCTTCTCGGTGATCCCCATCCCCCCGGCCGAGTTCTCGCCGTTGACGACAACGAGGTCGGGAGCGTGCTGCTCGCGCAGGGCCGGCATCGCGTCGCGCAGGCCACGCCGGCCCGGCCCGCCGACAACGTCGCCGATAAATAGAACCTTCATGCGGCGGACCCTAGCTCGCCAGTAGCGTTCGGCGGCGATGGGAGCGACCGGAACCGGGGCGGTAGCGCTGGAGGCACGCGGGCTGGTCAAGCGCTACGGCAAGCGCGCTGCCCTGCGTGGGATCGACTTCGTTGCCAGGCCGGGCGAGCTGCTGGCGGTGACCGGCCCCAACGGCGCGGGGAAGACGACGCTGCTCTCGATCCTGGCCGGAATCTCGCGGCCCGACGAGGGCGAGGTCAGCCTGCCGCTGGGCGAGGTCGGCTGGGTCCCGCAGCAGCCGGCGCTCTACCGGCGGCTGACCGTCGAGGAGAACCTGCTGCTCTTCGCCCGGCTCGAGAAGCACGAGGATCCGCACGCCTCGGTCGAGCAGATGCTTGAGCTCTCGGCCCTCGCCGACCGCCGCGACGAGATCGTCGCCCGGCTCTCGGGCGGCAACCAGCAGCGGATCAACATCGCGATCGGCCTGCTTTCGGCGCCGGCGGTGCTGCTGCTCGACGAGCCCAGCGTCGGGCTCGACCCGCGCCAGCGGGCCCGGGTCTGGGAGTTCGTCTCCGCCCTCGCGGCCGACGGCGCGACGGTGATCTTCTCCACCCACGACATCCAGGAGGCCGAGCGCTACGGCAGGCGCCTGCTCGTCCTCGCCGACGGCGACGGCCTCTTCGACGGCTCCCCCGCCGAGCTGCGCGAAGCGGTCCGCAGCGAGGCGCCCGAGGCCGCCGACCGCGACTTCGAGACCGCCTTCGTCGCCTACCTGCGCCACCGGGGCCACTGATGCGCTGGCTGCTGCTCAAGGACCTGCAGATCCTGCGCCGCTCCCCCCTGCAGGCGGTGCTGCTGGTTGCCTACCCGGTGTTGATCGCCCTGCTCGTCGGCTTCGCGATCTCGGGCCAGCCGAGCAAGCCCCGGGTCGCCTTCCTCAACCAGGTGCCGAAGGACACCCGGATCAGCGTCGGCGGGACCGAGCTGCCGGCGGTCGGCGCCGGCCAGCGGATCTGCAGCCGGGTCGAGTGCGTCAAAGTCAAGAACCGCCAGCAGGCGATCGAAAAGGTCCGCTCTGGCGATGTCCTCGCGGCGGTGATCCTGCCCGCCAACCTCGTCGACCAGATCAACTCGCTGGCGACGCTGACTCCCGGCACGCCGCGGGTCGAAGTCATGGTCAACGAGGAGGACCCGGTCAAGGCCCAGCTCGTCAACGACAAGATCAGCTCGTTGCTGGCGCAGGCGAACCTGGTCATCGCCCGCCAGATCGCCAAATCCGGCGGCGAATACCTGAACCTGCTCGTCAACGGCGGCCAGTTCGAAGTGCTCGGCGAATCGTTCGGGATCCTCGGCCTGCGCAACGTCGCCAAGATCCTTGAAGCGGTCACCCCCACGGTGCCGCCGGGGCCGCTGCGGACCTCGCTCGACCAGGTCACCCGCTTCTCGACCCTGGCCCGCGACAACCTCAACGTCGCCGGGCCGCTGATCGACCGGCTGGCGCAGCCGATCGCCGTCGATAAGAAGGTCGTCAGCGGCAAGAGCCCGCCGCTGGACACGTTCGCGATCGCGGTCGCCGCGACCTTTGTCCTCACCTTCGTGATCGTCCTGCTGGTCGCCGGCTCGCTGGCGCTGGAGCGTGAGGAGAACGCCTTCCCCAGGTTGACCCGCGGCCTCGTCTCGCGCTCGGCCCTGCTCGCCGAGAAGGTCGGCTTGGGGATGGCGGTCGGCCTCGTCGTCACCCTGCTGATGCTCGCTGGCCTGCAGTTCTTCGTGCCTTTGGAATGGAGCCGCTTCGGCCTCTGGCTGATCGCGATCCTCGCCGGTGGCGCTGGGATCGGCGCCGCCGGCGCGGCGCTCGGCGCGGCAGCCCGAGACGTCCGCGCCGTCTCCCTGCTCGCCTTCATGGTCACCCTCCCGGTCGCCTTCCTCTCCCTCGTCCCCTCTGGCACGGTCGGCCCCGCGATCTACGACGCGATCAAGTTCGTCACCGCGCTCTTCCCCTTCAAGCCCGCCCTGCAGGCGATGACAGCCGCCCTCGATTCCTCTGGCCCAGGAATTGGCAGGCCGTTAATCCACCTCGCAATTCTCGTAGTCGCCTATGGCCTCTTGGCCCGCTTCGCCCTGCGCCGCTTTTCAGCTGTTTGACCCGCGCCCCGAGCGGGCCTCCCTAGAATCTCCGCCATGCCATTCCCGGCAACACGGATGAGGCGCCTGCGCCGCACCGCGGCCTTGCGCGGCCTGGTCAGCGAGACCAGCCTCTCGCCGGCCCACCTAATCCAGCCGATGTTCGTGGTCGCCGGCGAGAATGTGCGCGAAGACGTCGACTCGATGCCGGGCATTGAGCGCTTCTCGATCTCCGAGCTGGTCGCCGAGGCGACCGAGGTCATCGCCACCGGGGTCGGCTCGGTCCTGCTTTTCGGGATCCCCTCGGCCAAGGACGAGACCGGCACCGGCGCCTACGACGACGAGGGCGTGGTGCAGATGGCGGTGCGGGCTTTGAAGGAGGCGCATCCGGAGCTGACGGTGATCACCGACGTCTGCCTCTGCGAGTACACCTCGCACGGCCACTGCGGCTTCCTCCGCGACGGCGAGGTCGACAACGACATCACGGTCGAGCTGCTGGCCAAAACCGCGATCTCCCACGCCGAGGCCGGCGCCGACGCGGTCGCTCCCAGCGACATGATGGACGGGCGGGTCGGCACGATTCGCCACCAGCTCGACGAGGAGGGCCACTCCAACGTCCCGATCGTCGCCTACAGCGCCAAGTACGCATCCGCCTTCTACGGGCCCTTCCGCGAGGCGGCCGAGTCGACCCCCGAATCGGGCGATCGCCGCGGCTACCAGATGGATCCGGCCAACGCCGAAGAGGCGGTGCGCGAGGCCGAGCTCGACCTTGAAGAGGGGGCCGACATGGTGATGGTCAAGCCCGCCACGCCCTACCTCGACGTCCTGCGCCGGATCAAAGACGCGACCGGCGCCCCGGTTGCCGCCTACCATGTGTCGGGCGAGTACTCGGCTCTGAAGGCCGCCGCCCAGAACGGCTGGCTCGATGAGCGCGCCGCCGTGCTCGAGACCTTGACATCGATCCGCCGCGCCGGCGCCGACGCGATCGTCACTTACTACGCGAAGGAGGCCGCGGCTTGGCTTCAGTGAAAGTTCCCCAGTCCAAGGCCCGCTCCCGCAAGGACGGCGCCGCGATTCCGCTCGACGAGACCGACAAGCGGCTGATGAACATGCTGCAGTCGAACTTCCCGCTCGACCCGGAGCCCTTCGCCCTGGTCGCCTCGGAGGCGGAGATGGATCTCGATGATCTCCTCACCCGCACCCAGCGCCTGCTCGACGAGCGCATCATCCGCGAGATCACGCCGATCTTCGACACCCGCGCCCTCGGCTACGAGTCGATGCTGGTCGCCGCCAAAGTCGATGCTGACAACCCACAGCGGGCCGCCTCGGTCGTCAACGCCCACCCGGGCGTTTCCCACAATTACCTGCGGACCCACGAGTTCAACCTCTGGTTCACGATCGCGACCCCGCCCGACTCCGAGCTGGGCCTCGCCGGCACCCTCGATGTGCTGATGAAGGAGGCCGGGGCCGAGTCGATGCGGCAGCTGCCGACCCTGACCCTGTTCAAGATCAACATGAACCTGGAGATGGAGAAGGGAACCGAAGCTCTCGCCTCCGCGGTCGATGCCTCGCCGCCGCGCGAGCTTGAGGCGCAGCCCTACGACGAGGCCGACATCGCCGTGATCCGTGCCCTGCAGGGGCCGATGAAGGCGGTCGAGCGCCCCTACGACGAGGCCGCCGAGGAGCTGGGGATGAGCACTGAGGACCTGCTTGAGCACCTCGGCGGGATGGTCGATCGCAAGATCCTGCGCCGCGTCGCCGCGATCCTCTATCACCGCCGCGCCGGCTTCTCCGCCAACGGGATGGGCGTCTGGAAGGTCCCGGAGGCCGAGATCATGGAGGTGGGAGGGAAGATGGCTTCTTACCGCGGCATCTCCCACTGCTACCAGCGGCCGACCTACGCCGACTGGCCCTACAGCGTCTTCACCATGGCCCACGGCCGCTCCAAGGAGGAGTGCGACGCGATCCTCGACTCGATCGCCGCCGACTGCGGGATGGGCCCCGACGATCGCGCCACGCTCTACTCCTCGACCGAGTACAAGAAGATCCGCCTCCACTACTTCACCGACGATTACGCGGCCTGGGAGGCCGAGCATTCCTAATCACCAGCGTTCGTCGCAGCTCTACGAGCGAGCGCTGCGAGTCCTGCCTGGCGGAGTCAACAGCCCGGTCCGGGCGCTGCGCCAGATCGGCCGCAACCCGATCTTCATCGAGCGCGGCGAGGGCGCCGAGCTGGTCGACGTCGACGGCAACCGCTACCTCGACTGGGTCGGCTCCTGGGGGCCGCTGATCCTTGGCCACGCGCACCCGGCGGTGCTCGCCGCCGTCGAGGGGGCCGCCGCCCGCGGCACCAGCTACGGCGCCGCGACCGCGGCCGAGGTCGAGCTGGCGGAGGAGATCGCCGCCCGGGTTCCCTCGGTGGAGATGGTGCGGATGACCTCCTCCGGGACCGAGGCGGCGATGAGCGCGGTCCGTCTCGCCCGCGCCGTGACCGGCCGCGACGTCGTCGTCAAGTTCGCCGGCGCCTACCACGGCCACTCCGACGGCCTGCTGGCCGAGGGCGGCTCTGGCCTCGCCACACTCGGCATCCCGGCGACGCCGGGAGTGACCGCCGCCCAGGCCGCCGGCACCGTGGTCGTGCCGTGGAACGATCGCGAGGCGGTCACGGCCGCCCTCGAAGAGCACGAAGCCGCTGCCCTGCTGGCGGAGCCGATCGCCGCCAACATGGGGGTCGTCCCGCCCGAGGATGGCTTTCTCGAGTTCCTGCGCGAGGCGACCAGCAGGGCCGGTTCCCTGCTGATCCTCGACGAGGTGATCACCGGCTTCCGCGTCGCCCGCGGCGGCGCCCAGGAGCTCTACGGAGTTACCCCCGATCTGACTGTGCTCGGCAAGGTGATCGGCGGCGGCTTGCCGGCGGCGGCCTATGCCGGGCCGCGTGAGCTGATGGAGCGAGTCGCCCCGGCCGGCGACGTCTACCAGGCGGGCACGCTCTCGGGCAACCCGCTGGCGGCCGCGGCTGGCCTGGCGACCCTGCGCGAGTTGGACGACGCTGCCTACGAGCGCATCGCGACCCTGACCGAGCGCTTCAGCTCTGGACTGGAGGGCCTCGCAGCCGACCGGCCGCTCCAGGTCGCCTCGGCCCCGGGCCTGGTCACGCTTTTCTTCAGCGAGGCCCCGGTCCGCGACTTCGCCGGCGCCGCTGCCTGCGACCTCGAGGCCCACGCCGGCTTCTGCCGCGCCCTGCTCGACCGCGGCGTCTACCCGCCCCCGTCCCAGTTCGAGGCCTGGTTCGTCTCGCTCGCCCACGACGAGGACTCGATCGACCGCACGCTGGAAGCGGTCGGCGATTCCCTGTCCGAGGACTAGCCGATGGCGGCCGATCCGAAAGAGGCGTTGAGGGCCCTCGCCGACCAGCTGCGGGCGCAGGACACTCCGATCTCCCCGCATGTGGTCGACCCCGTCGAGCCGTCCTCGCTCGGCCTGCTCGCCGCCGCCGGCCCCCGCGCGGCGCAGGACCCCGCCGGCTACGCGCTGGTGGTCGAGTCGGTTCGCGAGGGCTACCTCCTGCACTATGGCCAGCCCCGTCTCGTCGTCGGCCACGACCCCGACCTCGCCCTCCTCGCCGGCGACTATCTCTACGCGCTCGGACTCCAGCGCCTCGCCGTTTTTGGCGACACCAGCGCGGTTGCGGAGCTGGCCGACCTGATCAGCCTCTCGGCCCAGCTGCACGCCGAGGGCCGCGCCGCGGCCGCTCCAGACCTATGGAGGAGCGCCGCGATCGCGGTCGGAAACGGGCCCGACGAGACCCATGAGGCAGCCAAGCAGAGGCTTCGAAAAGGGTCGCCCGATGCCTGACCGTGCCACTTCGACCTCGGTTTCCGTGCCAACGCAATAGACTTCCGCGTCGCGATTTCGACGTGACTGTGGCTGACGAGACGGACAAGAGAAACGGAGCTGACGAGGCTCCCCGGCAGCAGCGGGTACAGCCCGACCCTCCCGGCTACTTCGAGGGCGAGTCGATGACCCGCCGCCGCGCTTTCACGATCGCCGCCCAGGGCCTCGGCGGGATCGCCGGCGCCGCCATCGTCCTGCCCGCCGTCGGCTTCGCCGTCGCCCCGATCTTCCACCGCGGCAAGGAGCGCTGGGAGGCGGTCGGGCCGGTCAGCGACTTCGTCGAAGACACCTACCGCCAGGTCGTCTTCACCGAAACCGAGGGGATCGGCGACGCCGGCAAGACCACCGCCTACGTCCGCAAAAGCTCGAAGCAGCTCGAAGAAGAACCCGGCAAGTACGTCGCGGTCTCCAACCGCTGCGCCCACCTCGGCTGCCCGGTCCGCTTCGTCGAGGCCGCCGGCAACTTCATCTGTCCCTGCCACGGCGGCGTCTACGACTTCCAGGGAAAACGGATCGGCGGCCCGCCGGTGCGGCCGCTCGACCAGTTCCAGACTCGCGTCCGCGAGGGCCAGGTCGAGCTCGGCCCGCGCTACAGCGTCACCTCGCAGCTGGAACCGGTCCGCGCCCGCGACCCTGGCGAGTTCACCGGCGGGATCTGGGAATACCTCTACCCGCCGCGGCCCTCTACCTTCCCGGCCCCCTGATGCCAAAACTGCCGACAATTCCCGACTCGATTGTCCCCGCCCCCCTGCGCAAACCGGCGAAGCCGGGCGAGGGCCGTGGCGGCAACGGCCAGGCCCCGGCCGACCTCAAGACCTCGCCGCCGGAGCGCCAGACCGACGTCAAGCGGCTCGGCGACCAGGCCAAGGACGCTCCGGCCGACGTGCTCGCCTGGGTCGACCAGCGCACCGGCGCCACCGGCTTCCTCACCGGGATGCTCTTCCGCAAGGTGCCGAAGGGGACCAACTGGTTCTACACGCTCGGCTCGGCGACGCTCTTCGCCTTCATCGTGCAGGCGGTCACCGGCGTCTTCCTGGCGATGTTCTACACGCCGTCGACGACCCAGGCCTACGCCTCGATCTCCCACATCAACAACGACGTCCCGCTCGGCCAGCTCGTGCACGGGATGCACAAGTGGGGCTCCAGCGTGATGGTGATCCTGATCTTCCTCCACATGGGCCGCACCTTCTTCTTCGGCGCCTACAAGTACCCGCGCGAGCTGAACTGGGTGATCGGCGTCATCCTCCTGATCCTGACGATGACGATGGCCTTCACCGGCTACCTGCTGCCCTTCGACCAGCGTTCTTTCTGGGCCTCGGTCGTCGGCATCAACATCAACGGCACCGGACCGATCGTCGGTCCCTACCTGAGCGACTTCTTGAGAGCCGGCCCCGAGCTGGGGGCGACCACGTTGTCGCGTTTCTACTCGATCCACATGCTGCTCGTGCCAGGGGCGATCATCTCGCTGATCGGCGCCCACATGTACCTCGTGGTCAAGCTCGGGACGACGGCGCCGCCCTGGGTCAAAGCTGAGCGGCCCAAGATCGCCGACCCGGTCCAGCAGCTCGACGCCGGCGCCGAGAGCAATGGCGGCGGCAACGGAGCGTCGCCGACCTCATGAAGCCGGCCGACAAGCAGGCATACCTCGAGGAATACGAGGTCCTGAAGAAGAAGGGCAAGCCCTTCTTCCCCTACGCGGTCCTCAAGGACTCGGCGATGGCGCTGATCGTGGTCGCGGTGATCATCGCGATGTCGCTGATCCTCGGCGCCGAGCAGGGCCCGAAGGCGGACCCGACCAGCACCACCTACGTGCCGCGGCCGGAGTGGTATTTCTTCTTCCTCTTCGAGGTCCTGCGCGTGATCAAGCCGCCGGAGCTGGTCCCGATCGCGACGATCGGCATCCCGACGATCTGCATGGTGCTGCTCTTGCTCCTGCCTTTCTACGACCGCAGCCCCGAGCGGCGCCCCGAGCGGCGGCCGCTGGCGACCACGGCGGGCTGCCTGACGATCATCGCCATGGCCTACCTCACCTACCAGGGAGCGACCGGAGGTTCGCCGACCGAGATCGATATGAAGGTCGCGCCGCAGTACACGGCGGGCAAGGAGGTGGTCGCTGGCTCGGGCTGCTTGGCCTGCCACAAGCTGGGCGAGAACGGCAACAATGGGCCAGGTCCGGAATTGACCCATATCGCGGCACGGATTCCGCGGGCGGCAATCATCCGCTCGGTCGAAATCGGGCCGAGCATCATGCCTTCCTACCGGGAACTCCCACCCAAAAAGCTCAACGAGCTAGCCGATTTCCTCTCCTCACTCGATTAAAGGCGCCAAGCCATCCAGGGACTCCGCTCAGTTCGCGGGGCAGGTCAACCGCATGTTCGATCGGGTCGCGGGGCACTACGACACGCTCAACTCGGTGATGTCCGCCGGCCTTCACCATCGCTGGCGCGAGCGCGCCGCCAAGCGGGCTGAGCTCAGCCCCGGCGACTCCGTGCTCGACGTCTGCTGTGGAACCGGCGACTTGGCGCTGGAGCTTTCCAGCCGGGTGATGCCCGGCGGCCACGTGATCGGCTGCGACTTCTCCGAGCCGATGCTCGACCTCGCCCGCGAGAAGACTTCTGCCCGCGGGGTCGAGGGAGTCCGGTTCGAGTGGGCTGACGCTCTGCAGCTTCCCTACGACGCCGGCCGCTTCGACGCGGTCACGGTCGGCTTCGGCGTCCGCAACTTCGCTGACCGCGAGCGCGGCCTGCGCGAGATGACCCGGGTGCTCCGCCCCGGCGGGCGGCTGGTGATCCTTGAGATCACACAGCCGACCCGGCCCCCGCTCTCCACCTTCTTCTCGCTCTGGTTCGACCGGATCGTGCCGCTGCTGGGCGCCGTCGCCGGCAACGCCGAGGCCTACGAGTACCTGCCGGAGTCGGTCCGCAGCTTCCCCGCCCCAAAGGCCCTTGCCGCCGAGATGAGCGCGGCCGGCCTCGAGCGGATTCGCTACACGGTGCTTGCCGGCGGGATCATCGCGATCCACAGCGGCGCCCGGGTGTGACCAGGCCTTCGGCGGTGCCGCCGCCGGTGACGGCGGTTCTGGACGCGTCGAGCCGCTGGCTGCCGCTGCAGCTGGGCGAAGTAGAGGATGGCCTGCGCGAGGTCAGCGCCGGCTACGGATCCAAGCTCGGCGCCGATGCGACGGCGACGCTCTCAGCCGGCGGCAAGCGCCTGCGGCCGTTGCTGGTCCTGCTCTGCGCCGGTGGAGGAGGCGGCCCAGCGGCGGTCCGCGCCGCCACCGCGGTCGAGCTTGTCCACATGGCGACCCTGGTCCACGACGACGTGCTCGACGACGCGCCGCTGCGCCGGGGGCAGCCGACCATCGCCGCGACCTCGGGCCGGGCCGGGGCGGTGGCCGCCGGCGACTTCCTCTTCTCGCGCGCCTTCGGGCTGCTGGCCGCCGCCGGCGACGAGCGCTCGATCGCCCTTCTGGCCGAGGCCTCGGTCGCGCTCGCCGAGGGCGAGCTGGCCCAGCGCCACGATGCCTTCGATGCCTCGATCTCCGAGCAGCGCTACCTCGACCGCTGCCGCTTGAAGACCGCCCGCCTCTTCGAGTGCGCCTGCCTGCTCGGCCGCGACGCCCCCGCTCTGCGCCGTTTTGGCGGTGAGATCGGCCTGGCCTTCCAGCTCCTCGACGATGTCCTCGATGTCTCCGGCCCGCCGGAGCGAACCGGCAAGGCTCGCGGCACCGACCTCCTCGACGGCACCGCGACCCTGCCGCTGATCGAGGCGTCGAAGGTCGATCCCGCGATCAGTTCAACCGACCTCAGGGCTCTCGACGCCGCCTCGGCCGAAGCTCTCTGCGACCGGATCGCCGCCACCGGCGCCCTCGACACGGTTCGCTCGCGGGCGCTGGAGATGGTTGCCGAGGCGAAACGCCAGCTGCAGGACCCGGGCTTCGATTCAGAGCAGAAGCAGCTGCTCGGCCTGATCGCCGACGGGGTCGTCCAGCGTTACAGCTGAGCGGGCGCGCTCAGCCGAAATCGTCGGCGCTGATCAGGTCGGCGGCGAGCGCCGCGGAGAAGGTCTCCGCCATCTCCGCCATGTTCTCGTGCTCGAGGACTTTGAGCTCGTCGGCCAGCTCGTGGGCGCCGATGTCGAGCTGCTCGTCGAAGTCGTCGATCTCGCGCTCGCCGTGGACGGCGTCGCTGCGCCACTCGCATTCGGGACAGCGCAGCCAGATTCTCCAGTGGGCGCGGTCCTCTGCCTGTTCCCACGACATCGGCTGAACCAGGCGCGATCCGCAGGACGGGCAGATGTGAAGCCCGGCGGCGGTCTCGGTCTGGGTCCTGCCCATGTCTTTCATACTTGTCATATCGAACCCAGAAGCAAAGGACTTGATCCGCTCTTTTACGTAACTCGCCGATAAAACCCAAGTACCAGGTAGTGGCAGATTCCACGAAGTCTGATCCGATCCCTTCCATCCACCGTTACCATGGGTCGATGCTCGGAAACATTGGCCCCCTAGAGATCATCGTCGTGCTGATCATCGCCCTCGTCGTGTTCGGACCGAAACGGCTGCCCGAGTTGGGCAGCAGCCTTGGCCGCGGCATCCGCGAGTTCCGCGAGACAGTGACCGGCGACAAGCCCGACGAGAGCGTCAAGGAGCTCGACCACCCGAAGGCAGCAGCTCCTCCTGTGGAAGAGACGGCCGAGCCCGAGGCCGTCTCCGACAAACGGACCTGAGAGGCCCCGGGAGATGCCCCGGCGTGTCAAGGCGGTCTCTCACGAGGACCGCCTTTCACTCGTAGAGCACCTCGATGAGCTTCGCAGCCGGATCGTCGTCTCGCTCGTCGTCTTCGGCGTCGCCCTGGCGCTTTGCTTCTGGCAGAACCACCTGCTGCTGGAAATTGCCTCTGGCCCGCTGCCGAGCGAGCACAAGAAACTGCTCACCTTCGGCATCACCGAGCCCTTCACGACGACTTTCACGGTCGCCGCTTACGGGGCGATCATCCTCTCGCTGCCGGTCCTGATCTACCAGGTCTACGCCTACGTGCTGCCGGCCTTCAGCCAGGCAGAGCGCCGCACGATCCTGCCGATGTTCCTGCTCGCCCCGCTGCTCTTCCTAGCCGGGGTCGCCTTCTCCTATTTCATCGTCATGCCGGCCGCGGTCAAGTTCCTGCTCAACTTCAACGACAGCCAGTTCAACGTCCAGGTTCGCGCCCGCGATTACTACAGCTTCTTCTCGACCACGCTGCTGGCGGGCGGCATCGTCTTCCAGATGCCGCTGGCGATCCTCGCCGTCACCCGGCTTGGGATCGTCAGCGTCGCCCAGCTCAAATCGAACCGCCGTTACGCCTACCTGGTGATCGCGATCATCGCCGCCGCGCTGCCGGGTGTGGACCCGGTCTCGATGATTTTGGAGATGGTCCCGCTGCTTGTTCTGTATGAGTTGAGTATCTTGCTTGCGCGCGCTTTTGGCACGCCAAAGGCGGCGGGAGGCATGGCGGAACCCTCAACACAGGAGCGGTGAAGGGCTGATGGCAGGCGGTGATGGTCAGCGACGGATGGTGTTCGACGTCCGCGGGAAACGCAAACACGTCGTCAAAGTCGTGTACGCGATCCTGGCTCTGCTGATGGGATCGAGTCTCTTCTTGCTCGCCGGCCCCGGCCTCGGCAGCTTGCTTGGCGGCGGCAGCAGCAGCGGCCAGAGCGCCAGCTCACTGCTCGAAGAACAGGCGGTCCATATCGAACGGAAGCTGAAGAAAAGCCCGGAAGACGAAGTGCTGCTGGCCTCGCTGGTCAGGGCCAGGGTCAACGCCGGCAACGCTGCAGTCGTCTCGGACCAGACGACTGGACAGACGGAAGTTCCCGCGGCGAGCTTGACCCAGTACTCGCTGGCCGGCGAAGCTTGGGAAAAGTATCTGAAGGCAACGGGTGGCAAGCCGAAACCGACCACGGCGCAGCAGGCCGCCACCGCCTTCTTCACCACCGCCCAGTACTCGGCCGGCGGCTCACAGACCAAGGTCGACCTCGAATCCGCCGCCCACGCGCAGAGCTTCGTCGCCAAAGCGCAGCCCACCACCGGCTCACTCAGCACGCTCGCGATTTACCAGTTCTTCGCCCTTAATTTCCCCGCCGGCGACAAGACGGCGAGTCAGGTTCTGGCGCTGGCCGAAACCCCAGAAGAAAAGAAAAGCGCTGAAGAACAGCTCGACGCCTACCGCAAACAGGCGAAGGAATTCGAAAAATCCCTCAAGGAATTCGAAAAATCCCAGGGCGCCAACGGCAAACAGGCGCTTGAAAACCCGCTCGGCGGTGGCCTCTCCGGCGGCAGCACCCTGGCGCCGTAGCGCCGATCCGGCTGCAGGCCCGGGCGGGAAGATGGGCCGCGAAGGACTCGAACCTTCAACCTTGAGCTTAAGAGGCTCCTGCTCTAACCAGTTGAGCTAGCGGCCCGCGCCGGGAAGTATAGGAATCCAGCGCTCTCGGCCATGCCACGGCCGTTGCGCCTAGCGGACTCGGCAGAACTGGGGCACGCTGCCGTCGACCGTGGTGCCGTCGGCGAAAGTGAAGACGCCGCGCGCTTCGAGGATGCTGTCGCCGCAGCGCGCGGCGACGTAGCTGCGCTTGGCGCCGGCCGCAACGTAGCGCCGGCCGATCTTGGCGTCGACGTGAGTTATGGCGCCGAGGCCGCCGGCGATCGGCGGCACATTGATGATCGCCCGGTAGCCGTACGGTCCGCGCCGCCTTTCGATCGCAACCTCGATCGCGAAGGTCTGCAGCGCCGGGGCGGTTAGCTGGGCGTGGATGATTGCCGTCGGGGTGCCGTCCGGCAGGCGGGGGCCATTGAAGACCGTCAAGAGCGATTCGGTTGCGATCGTGCCGATCAAAGCGCCGACGTGGCCTTCGCCGACGATCGCGCCGCGGCAGAGCGCGCGCGCTTCATCGGGGGTGACATTGGCGACAGATGCCGCGGCGCATTCCGCCAGGCCGCTGACGCCAAGCTTGCCGTCGCGGTCGAATTCAAGCACCGCCCGTTCCAGCGCCGGCGGCACGCCCCCTTCTCTGCGTTCGACCTCGGCATGCCCGTAGAGGTCGATCGGAGCGAACTTCCTCTTCGGCAGCGCCTTCGGTGAGAAGTGGCCGTTGGCGTGCATCACCAACGGCCCGACTTCGAAGGTTGCAGCCTGCGCGATCCCAGCGGCCAGCGCAGCGAGGACCGCGAAAACGCAAGCCAGCCGCAGCCTCTTCGCAACCCCATTCATACCCATGACCAGGCTAGCGCTGTCGCGCCGACGGATCTATTTCTTGATCTGGCAGGGCTTGAAGAGGGAGCCCTGGAGGAAGGTCCCGTCTTTGAAGATGAACTGCCCTTCGGCCTGCAGCCGCCCGTCGGCGCAGCGGGCGTTGGCGTAGCTGAGGGTCTTGCCTTTGTACTTCCAGGTCTTGCCGATCTTCAGCCTGCCGTAGAGCGGCGTCCCGTAGCCGTTGACGATCTTTGGGATTTCGGCTTCGACCTTGAAGCCGTAGCGGCCGTCATGGATTTTTTCGATCACGATCGGAACCACGAAGGTCGATGGCCCGCCGACCGTCAGATAAGCGTGCGCGAAGACGGTGGGGTTGCCGTTCTTCGGGGGCCCGTTGAAGATCGTCAGCGGCGAGGAGGCCGGGATCGGCGCCTGGTCGGGAAAGTTGACGACCGCTTTGCCGAAGCCTTCGCCGACGATCGCGCCCGGACAAGCCCTGCGCGCCTGCGCGGTGGTGGTGTTGATCAGCTGCGAGCGCTTGCAGACGGGCAGGCCGCGGGTCTCGACCGAGCCGTGCTTGTCGAACTTCAAGGTCAGCTTCTTCAACGGCGACGGTGGGGTGCCGTCGGTGGTCGAGATCTTGGTGTAACCGTGCAGTTTGATCGGCGCGTCTTTGTTCTGCGGCAGCGCCGTCGGCGAAAAGCCGCCGTCGGTCAGCAGGATGATCTTGCCGACTCTCAGTTCAAGCGCATGCGCGGCGCCGGCGCCGATGACGGCAAGCACCCCGATTACCAACAGCGCTCTTAACAGAGTCTTCTGCAACGGTTCGCTCTCCCACCTCTCCTGATCGTCAAACTAGCACGGTGCCTGTGAGGAGGAGCAGGGGAAGGTCCGGGGACGGGCCAGGGGACACGCAGCGGCGCGTGCCAGCAGTGCTGCGCCACCCCAAATGGACCCTGGGGATCGCCGCGGCGATCCTGATTGTTCTCACCGTCTTTGGGCTAAATGTCGAGAACCGGCTGACGCCGACGACCCTCAACATTCCGGGCACCCCGGCCTCGCGCGCCAACCAGATGCTGCGCGAACATTTCGGTGACTCCCAGCCCTTCGCGATCCTCCTGCGCGGGCCGGCGAAGGCGCTCGATCGACAGGGGCCGGCGCTGGTCCGCGCCCTGCGCCGCCACCCCGACGTCAGCACCCTCTCGCCCTGGGACCGCGGCTCGGTCCAGCGGCTGCGGCCCTCGCCGCGCAAGGCCCTCGTCCTCGCCAACTTCCACGTTGGCATCACCGAGGCGGTTAACGAGACGGTCCCCAAGCTCGACCGCATCCTCGAAGAAAAGATCAAGCCGCCGGTGCGGGTCACCCAGTCGGGCTATCCGACCCTCTCTCGCGAGCTGCAGGAGAAGTCGATCAGCGCCAGCGAGCGCGGCGAGCTGATCGCCCTGCCGATCCTGCTGATCGTCTTGCTGCTGGTCTTCCGCTCCCCGATCGCGGCGGCGATCCCGCTCGCCTTCGGCGCGATCACGGTGCTCTCCTCGCGCGGAGTCTTGGTCTTCTTCACCTCCTGGCTCGATGTCGACGCCTTCGCCCTGACCGTCTGCACGATGATGGGCTTGGCGCTCGGCGTCGACTACGCGCTGCTGATGGTCTCCCGCTACCGCGAGGAGCTGGCCGCTGGCGCCGATCCGCTCGACGCGGCGATCACCACCCGCCGCACAGCTGGCCGCACGACAGTTTTCGCCGGCAGCACGCTGCTGCTCTCGATGATGGTCTCGCTCTTCATCCTGCCGGGATCCCTGCTCGCCTCGCTGGCGGAGACGCTGATGATGGTGGTGGTCTTGAGTGTGCTGGTCTCGACCTTGGTCGCGCCTTCGCTGCTCGTCCTTGTCGGCCCCAACATCGACCGCTGGCGGATCGGAGCGCCCGCCAACGGGCGCTCCGGGTTGATGAGGTTCGTCAACGCCGCCTTGCGCCGCCCTGCTCCCGTCGCGGTTCTGATCGGAGCCGTCCTGCTGCTCCTCGCCGGGCCGGCGCTGGCGCTGAAGACTGGGCCCCCAAGCCCTGAACAGCTGCCCAAGGACGACCAGGTGAGGAAGGACACGGAACTGATCGACCACGCCTTTGGCTCGGGCTGGGATGCGCCGTTCGTGATCGTCGCGACAACAAAGAACGGATCGATCACCGACCCGGAAAAACTCGCCGCGATCAGTCGTTGGCAGCGCCGCATCGCCAACGACCCCGGGGTGCGGGCGGTGATCGGGCCGGGGCAGGTCGCCCGCCGGGTGGCCCCGTTGCGCAAAGCCGGCAGCGCCCTGCTCGCCTCCAACGGCAACGTCGGCCCGCTCAACCGTTTCGGCAAACTTGGGCGCAGTCTGGCCGTGGCTGCTGCCGGAGTTGGCCAGCTGCGCGAGGGAATCGCCCAGGCATCGGAAGGCGCCGGCCTGTTGGCCAGCGGGTCTGACCAGGCCACGGCCGGGGCCTTCGCCATCTCTCGAGGCCTCGCCCTGGCAGGCAGCGGCAGCTCGCGGGCGGTGCAGGCCCTCAACACTTTTGCGGCAGGCACGCGCAAGCTGGCGAAAGGCCAGCGCCGCGCCGCGATCGGCTCTCTGGCGATCAAGCTCGGCCTGCGCGACCTGATCCCCAACCTGCGCCACAACGCGCTGCTGCGCTCGCGCAAGCTCCACAAATCCCTGAACGAAGACTCAAAAGTCACGCTGCCGCGTTTGCTGGCGCCGGCGCAGGCGGCCGACGAACAGCTCAAAGTCGCCCTGCAGAAACTGCAGCAGATGACCGTCGGGCAGTCCGACCCTGACTACGCCCCCGCCTTGGAAGCGGTGCGCCAGGCTTCCGCCGCCGTCAGCGGCGCCGATCCGATCAGCGGTCAGCCCTACGCCCCCGAATATGCGGGGCTGCCGGCGGAACTCACCGCCTTGCAGGCTCGGCTCGTAGACGACACCGACCAGGCGCAGCAGATCATGGCCTGGCTGATCACCGGCAACATCGAACTGCACCGTCTCTTCTCCTATTCCAAACGCCTCACCGCCGGCCTCGAAAAAATCGCCACCGCCGGCAACAAGCTCGCCGGCGGCTCGGCCCGCCTCGCCCGCGCGGCGACCAAACTCGACAGCGGCCTCGCCCGCCTGGCAACCGGCGCCGCTTCGCTGGCCGGCGGCCTGACCCAGCTCGGCGACGGCGCCACGGCGCTGGAAGCCAGCCTCGCCGAAGGCTTCCACCGCTCCTATCCGCTGCAGTCGGGCCTGCGGCGAGCCAGCGTCCGAGTGATTGCCGGGAACGCCTCTCTGAGGCGCCGGGTGAACAAAGTGCGGCGCGCATCGCCGGGGCTCTTCGACTCCGGCTACTTTGTTCTCTCCGCCCTGGAGGGCGCGCCCCCGGCGGCCCGCGAAGCAGCGGGGACGACGATCGACCTGGCTCACGGCGGGCAGGCCGCTTCGACGCTGGTCATCTCCCGCTACGGGTTCAACACGCCTGGCTCAATCGGCCTCAACCACAAACTCAGCGAAGACGCCGCGGCGCTGGGGCGCGAAGCCGGCCTCTCGACCGGGGTCGCCGGCGGCGCCGCCCAGCTCAACGAGTACAGCAGCGTCACCCGGGCCCGGATCCCCTGGATCGTCGCCGCGATCACCCTTGTCACCTTCCTCGTCCTCGTCGTCGTGCTGCGGGCGCTGCTGCTTGCCGCGATCGCGGTCGGGCTCAACCTCGCCACCGTCGCGGTCGCCTTTGGCGTCCTCACCTTGATCGGCTACCTGCCCGACAGCTTCCCCCTGGGCGGGCACTCTTATATAGACGCGGTTGGGGCGACGATGATCTTCGGCGTCGTCTTCGGCCTCTCGATCGACTACGCGGTCTTCCTGCTGGTGCGAATGCGCGAGCACTACGACCGCAACGGCGACAACGCCGCCGCGATCAACTTCGGCCTGGAAAAGACAGCCCGCGTGATCACCGGCGCCGCGGCGATCATGATGGCGGTCTTCGTCGTCTTCGCCGGCGCTCCCGTCGCCACGGTCAGCCAGCTCGGCGTCGGCCTGACCGTCGCCGTCCTGCTCGACGCGACCGTAGTCCGCATCGTCCTGCTGCCGGCGCTGATGCTGCTGCTCGGCGACCGGGTCTGGTGGTTGCCGCGCCCCCTGGAGCGAGTCCTGCCCCGGCTCAATGTCTAAGCCCCGCGCCGTGCCGTCTCGGCAACGCGTTGAATTCCAGTTAAGTCCCTGCCTGGCGCATGCTTGACAGCGGCCCGCTTGGATACGATTCGCGCGCCCGTTCCACCGGGTCGGAGGCCGGGGAACGATCAAGCGACGACCCGTGGCTGCCAAACCTTTAGGCGAGGAGAAAAACCCGGCTCCTAGTCGGGGGCTCACCCCTGCCCGGATGGGGGTCATCGCAGCCCTCGGCGCGGCGGTCATCGTGCTCGCCTATCTGCTCTTTTTCTCCGGCAGCAGCGGCTACAAGTACACGCTCCTTTTTCAGAACGCCAGCCAGCTGGTTCCCGACAACCAGGTTCTGATCGGCGGCTCCCCGGTCGGTTCGGTCGAAAGCATCGAACTCACCGAAGACAACCTCGCCAGCGTCGACATCAGCGTCAGCCAGCAGCTGCACGTGGGGACCACCGCGGTGATCCGGGCGACCTCGCTCTCCGGCGTCGCCAACCACTACATCTCGGTCAGCCCCGGGCCCAACAGCGAACCGGCGCTGGATGAAGGCTCGACCCTTGGCCTCGCCTCGACCACGACCCCGATCGACATCGACCAGCTCTTCAACACCTTCCCCCCGGCCGTGCGCCACGGCCTCAGCCAGTTCATCGAAGGCAACGCGGAAATCTACGCCGGCCGCGGCAAGGACGCCAACCAGACCTATAAGTACTTCGGCCCGGCGCTGAACCGCACCACCGCTTTCCTGCAGGAGCTGAACGCCGATCAGAACCTGTTCCAGCGCTTCGTCGTCAGCTCCAGCAAGCTGAGCACCGTCGTCGCCCAGCGCGGCGGCGAACTCTCGAGCGCGATCTCCAACGCCAACACGGCGTTCGGGGCGATCGCCACGCAGAACGTCGCCCTCGACCGCACGCTGCGCACGCTGCCGCCGTTCATGCGCCAGGCGAACACCACCTTTGTCAACCTGCGCGCCGCCCTCGATGATCTCGAACCGTTGGTCAACACTGCCAAGCCGGCAACAAAGGAACTCGCGCCCTTCCTCAGCGAACTGCACCCGGTGCTCTCGAAAGCGGTCCCGGTCTTCAGGAACCTGCGCCTCAGCGTCAACCGCGAAGGCCAGGCAAACGACGCCAACGAACTGCTCGCCGCCCTGCCCGCGGTCCATCAGCGGGCGGCGAAGGCGTTCCCCCACGCTGAAGACGCGATCACGGCCTTCCAGCCCAACCTCAACTTCGCCCGCGCCTACACCCCGGACCTCTTCAACGGCTTCGCCAAGCTCGGCCAGATCACCGGCTACTACGACGCCAATGGCCACTACGCGCGGGTCCAGCCGGCGGGCCTCAACCTCTTTGCCCGCAGCGCTTCGGGATCGCTGGAACCGACCGCGATCAGCGAACAGTACGCCCCGTATGGCGCGCCCCACACTTTCCGCCGTTGCCCAGGCGGCGCGGTCCAGCCGTCGGGCGACAACTCCAACCCGTTTGTCGATCCGCCTTGGGGCGGCAGCGTCACCTCGTCTGAATGCAACTCGGCCGACGTGCCCCCGGGATCATGAGAGGCAAAGCCATAGCCGCAGCCGTGGTTGCCGTGATCGTGGTCGCGATCGTCCTGCTCGTCTCGGGCAGTGGCGACAGCAACGGCTACACGGTCCGCGCCGTTTTCGACAACGGCGGCTTCATGGTCAAAGGCGAGCAGGTCCGCGTCGCCGGCGCCAACGTCGGCACGATCGAATCGGTTGCTGTCTCCGAACCGGGTGAGATCGACAGCTACGAAGGCGGCAAGCCGAAAGCGGTCCCCGGCAAAGCGATCATCGTCATGAACATCTCCGACCCTGGCTTCCAGGACTTCCGCAGCGACGCCAGCTGCGAGATCCGGCCGCAGTCGCTGATCGGCGAGAAGTTCGTCGACTGCCGCCCGACGTTGCCGCGGGCGCCGGGCTCGCCGCTGCCGCCGCCGTTGAAAAAGATCCCCTCCGGCCAGCCTGGCGCGGGGCAGTACCTGCTGCCGGTCGAGAACAACAGCACCAGCGTCGACCCCGACCTGATCAACGACATCCAGAGCCTGCCCTACGCGCAGCGCTTCCGGCTCATCCTCAACGAACTCGGTGCCGGCCTCGCCGGCCGCGGCACCGACCTCAACGTCGTGATCAAGCGCGCCAACCCCGTCCTTCGCGACGTCGACCGCCTCTTCGGCATCCTCAACGCCCAGCGCGACCAGCTTGCCCAGCTGGCGAGCGACTCCGAGGCGGTCCTCGGGCCACTCTCGCGCGAGCGTGCCCACGTCGCCGGCTTCTTCACCAACTCGGGCGCAGCGGCCGAGGCGAGCTCCGAAGAGGGCGCCTCGGTCGAAGCGTCGCTGCGCAAGTTCCCCAAATTCCTGCGCGAGTTCCGCCTGACGATGCGCAGCCTGCAGGGCTTCTCCGACGCCGCCACGCCGGTCTTCTCCGACTTCAACCGGGCGGCCCCGTCGCTGACTGACGCGACCAAGACCTTGACGCCCTTCTCCGAAGCCTCGACCGTGGCGCTGAAGTCGCTCGGCGCCGTCGGAGCGGTCGCCGGGCCGAAGATACGGGCCGCCGATCCGATCGTCCGCAAGTCCCGCGATCTGGCTGTCAGTGGAGTCGTGCCGACCAGGGAACTCGCCAAGCTGCTCGTCAGCACCAAAAAGACGGGCGGCTTCGACGGCCTTGTCGACTTGATCTACAACACGACCGGCACGATCAACGGCTTTGACGAATATGGGCACTTCACCCGCACCGTGGTCAACTTGACCAACTGCCTCACTTACGAAGTCACCGAATCAAGTGGATGCAGCGCCAAATTCACCGGCCCTGCCGCCTCTACGTCGTCGACTTTCGATCCGGCTGAGTTCCTCGCCCGGATCCAGAAAGAGCTGCAGGGGGCCAACGGCGGCATAGTCGCGCCAGGCGAAGGCAAAGCCGAAAGCGAAGCGACCGCGACCGCTGTGCCCAAATCGCCGTCCGCTCCTGCTCCGTCGCTTGGCAGTGGCCAGCAGCTCGGCGCCAAAGGCCCGGTCTCGGCCCCGCAGCGCGCCCTCCTCAACTACCTCCTCGGCCCATGAGAAACCGCAGCGGAATATCGGGAGTCGCGAGCAGCCCGATCCTGGTCGGCGCGGTCACCGTGCTGGTCATCATCATCGCCGTCTTCCTCGCCTACAACGCCAACAACGGCCTGCCCTTCGTCTCCACCTACAACCTCAATGCTGAGGTCCCGAACGCCGACGCCCTGGTCAAAGGCAACGAGGTGCGGATCGGCGGGGTCCGGGTCGGGATCGTCAAGTCGGTCGTCCCCGAGCAGCTCCCGAACGGGAAGCTGGCGGCCAAGCTCAGCCTCAGCCTCGACAAGAACGCCGAACCGCTGCCGGTCGACTCGACGATGATGATCCGGCCGAAGTCGGCGCTCGGCCTCAAGTACCTGCAGATCACCCCCGGCAACTCGTCGAAGGGCTTTGCCGCCGGCGACACGATCCCGACCTCCGCGGCGCGCCCGGAACCGGTCGACATCGACCAGTTCTTCGACATGTTCGACGAAAAAACCCGGCTCGCAATCCGCCGCAACCAGGCCGGCTTCGGCAACGCCCTGGCGGGCCGCGGGCCGCAGATCAACGGCGCGATCGGCGCCTTGAGACAGCTGGTCGAACACAGCCAGCCGGTCCTCGGTGACATCGTCGCCCCCAGCACCAACTTCGGTGGCTTCTGGCGGGCGCTGGAGAACCTCAACGCCACCGTTGCCCCGGTTGCCGAGGAGAACGCCAGCCTCTTCGTTGCCCTCGACCGCACCTTCGCCGCCTTCGCCCGCGTCTCCCGCCCCTACATCCAGGAAACGATCGTCAAAGGGCCCTCGACCCTCGACGCCGCTAACGCCGACCTGCCGGTCCTGCGCCCCTTCCTCGATGAATCGAAACGCTTCTTCACCGCGCTGAAGCCAGGCGCCAGCGCCCTCGCTGAAACGGCGCCGACGATCGCCGCCGCGCTTCACGCCGGGGTCCCGGTGCTGAACGCCTCTCCCGTGTTCAATGCCCAGATCGTGCCGACCGCCGACGCCCTGCTCGCCTTCCAGGCCTCCCCTGGCGTCTTCAACGGCCTCAACCTCCTGATCGACACCAACAACATCCTCAAGCCGGCGGTTGAATTCATTGCTCCCGCGCAGACCACCTGCAATTACCTGACGCTGGCGGTCAGTAACGTCGCCAGCGCCAGCAGCGAAGGCAACGGGTCCGCCACTTGGCTCAACTTCATCTCCTTCGCCGCGCCATCGGGCCCCAACAACCTGAGTTCTCCCGCGTCGGCGCCAGCCAACGGGCCGGAATCCGAAAATCACCTCCACTTCAACCCCTACCCGAACACGGCGGCGCCGGGCCAGACCAAGGAGTGCGAGGCTGGCAACGAGCCCTATAAGGCGAGTCAGACCGTGATCGGCAACGCGGCGGGCAACCAGGGCACGACTACCGCCGGCCAGCCGAAGGCCCAGCAGGAAGGCGAAGGCTGATGAGCCGGCTGCCAGAACGCGACACTCGGCAGGGCGCGACCAAACGCCGTTTCAAGTGGCGCCCCAGCAACGCGCTGATCGCGGTCATCTTCATCGTCATCTTCACCGTCGGTCCTTACCTGGCCTTCACCGGCCACGTGCCCTTCACCAGCTACGGCTACGAGCTGAAGGCGACCTTCTCCAACTCGGCCAACATCGCCCTCAACTCGCCGGTGCGGATCGCCGGAGTTGAAGTCGGCCAGGTGATCTCGACCAGCCGCGATGGCGACAACACCGATGTCACCTTCACCGTCGACGGCAGCGGCCGTCCGATCCACACCGACGCCTTCGCTGAGATCCGGCCGCGGATCTTTCTCGAGGGCAACTTCTTCATCGATCTCGACCCCGGCAGCCCGAGCGCGCCCGAGATGGGGAGCGGCGACACGATCCCGGTCAGCCACACCTCGACGGCGGCGCAGCTCGATGAAGTGCTGACCGCCCTGCAGTCGCCGGTGCGCGCCGACCTCAGCCGCCTGCTCGAGGGCTACGGGACGGCGCTGACCCATAAGGCCACGGCGGCCGAAGACGCGACCCAGCTGCCGGAAGTGAAAGGCAAGAGCGGCGCCGAAGGGCTCAACGGCGCCCTCCACTACGGTGGCGATGCCGGCCGCTACAGCGCCCAGGTCACCAACGCCCTGCTCGGCACCCAGCAGCACGACCTCTCCCGCCTGGTCGCCGGCGCCGGCCGCACTTTTGGCGCCTTCGCCGCCAACGAGAGCGATCTGCAGGGCTTGATCACCAACTTCAACGTCTTCACCGGCGCGCTCGCAGCCCAGTCGACCAATCTCGCGACCACCATCCACGTCCTGGCCCCGACGCTGAGCGTCGGGCGGAAGTCGTTGGTCAGCCTCAACCGCACCCTGCCGCCGCTGCGCACCTATGCGATCGTGCTGACCCCGGCGGTCGCTGAGCTGCCCGGCCTGATCGAAGCCGGCCGCCCCTGGCTCCGGCAGGTCCGCCCGCTGCTCTCGGGCAAAGAGGCCGGCGGCACCGCGAGGCTGCTGCAGGAACTGACCCCTGGCTTCGCCGGCGCGGCCCAGGCCGGCAAGGCTGTCGCCCTGCCCGCCGTCAATCAGCTCAGCGTCTGCACGACCAAGGTGATCGTCCCGACCGGAAACCAGACGATCAACGACCGCTTCAGCACCGGCGGCCCCAACTACCGTGAGTTCTTCTACAACCTCGTTAACTTCGCTGGAGAGAGCCAGAATTTCGACGGCAACGGCCCCTACCTCCGAGCCCAGATCGGTGGCGGGCCGCAGCTGGTGGCGAGCCCGAATCCGAGAGGGAACCTCTCCGTCGACAAACAGCTGTTTGCCAACTCGATCGCCGCGCCGCTCGGCGTTCAGCCGCAGCTCGGCGGCAAGCCGCCGAAGAAGCCGGAAGTGCGTTGCTACAAGAACACCGCGCCTGATGTGAACGGCCCCCTCGGCCAGCCCGGCGCCCCCGACCCGGCGGCGGTGACGCCATGAGCGAGCAGACGCCCAAAGTGGGACGCTGGAAGCACTTCATCACCTCGCTGCGGCGTCAGGCCCGTGGCCGCGGCAAAGACACGGTCGCGATCATCGTGCTGGCGATCGCCGGCATCGCGATGATGCTCGGGATCTTCATCCAGCAGAAGGCTTCGCTGCCGTCCTGGCTTCCCTTCGTCGGCGAAGAATTCGCTCACATCACCGGCGAGTTCACCACCGCCCAGGCGGTCACCCCCGGCCAGGGCCAGGCGGTCGACATCGCCGGCATCCAGGTCGGCAAGGTCACCTCGGTCGAACTGGTCGACGGCCACGCCGTGGTCGGGATGGACATCGAGCCCAAATACATGGAGCTGATCCACCACAACGCATCGTTGCTGCTGCGGCCGAAAACCAACCTCAACGACATGGTGGTCGAGGTCGCCCCAGGCAGCGGCAAGGGCCATCTCGAAGACGGCGCCAACATCCCGCTCTCGCGGACCGAACCGAACGTCAACCTCGATGCCTTCCTCGCCACCCTCGACGGCGACACCCGCCAGTACCTGCAGCTGCTGCTCGCCGGCGGCGCCCAGGGCATCGGCGGCCACGGGCGCCAGCTCGGCGGCGCCTTCCGTCGCTTGCAGCCCTTCTCGCGCTCCGTCGGCGAACTCAACAAAGCCGTCGCCCAGCGCCACGTCGAGCTGGCCCGGGTGATCCATGACTTCAGCCTGCTGACCACCGAACTCGGCCGCCACGACACTTCGATCCAGCGCTTTGTCACCTCCTCCGATGCTGCGCTCGGCAACTTCGCCCACCAGCAGCAGTCGATCCAGGAATCGCTGCAGGAGTTCCCGGCAACCCTTGCCGCCGCAAAAGCGGGCTTTGCCAGCTCCAACCGCTTCTCGAACGTCGCCCAGCCGGCGCTGGTCGGGCTGATCCCGCAGGCGCAGGCGCTGAAGCCTGCCTTCAAGGCCAACGAGCGCCTCTTCAAGGAGACGCTGGCCCCGATCCGCGACCAGATCAGGCCCTTCACCCGTCAGATCCGCCCGGTCCTGACCCATGCCAACGAAGGCTCCGGGCCGCTGGACAAGACGGTCACCGGCTTCGGCAACTCGCTCGGCGCTTTCAACAGCTTCCTCAACGAGCTCGCCTACAACCCCAAGGGCGCAAAGGAGAGCTATCTCTTCTATCTGCCCTGGCTCAACCACGATCTCAACGCCACCTACCTGCAGGACGGCGGCGGCCCCTTGCGGCGAGGGCTGGTCATGCTCAGCTGCAACGGAACGTCGCTGGGCTACGGCTTCGTCGAAACCGTGCCGCTTCTCAAAACCCTCCTCCAGGGCGCCAACGTTCCCCGTAAGACCGACCTGCCCCCGATCGCCCCCGATCCTGAACTCCCGACCGTCTTCTGCGGCCCGGAATCCAACAAATGAGCAAGCGCGCGCCAAGCACAGTCCAGCTCCTCGTCATCGCTGGCTTCGCGCTGTCCTGCTTCGGGATCCTGCTCTTCCTCTGGGTCACCTTCGGCGGGCCGACGCCGTTCAAGGCGAAGACCTACCAGGTCAACATCCCCTTCAAGGAGGCGACCCAGCTCGCCCAGCAGTCAGACGTGCGGATCTCCGGCGTCTCGGTCGGCAAAGTCCAGGACATCACCCTGGCGCCGAACGGCAAGGACGCCCTGGCCAAGATCGACATCGACGACAAGTACGCGCCGCTGCCGAGCTCGACCCGGGCGATCCTGCGAACCAAGACCCTGCTCGGCGAGACCTACGTCGAACTCACCCCCGGCGATCGCAACGGCCCCAAGCTCGGCGACGGCAGCACCCTGCCCCAGGCCAATGTCGCCCAGTCGGTCCAGCTCGACGAGATCTTCCGCGCCTTCAACGGCAAAACCCGCGCCGCCTTCCAGAGCTGGATGCAGGAAGCGTCGGTGGCGATCGGCGGCCGGGGCCAGGATCTCTCCAACGCGATCGGCGAGTTCGAACCCACCTTCACCGAATTCGACCGCCTCTTCCGCGTCCTCGACACCCAGCGCCTCGCCGTGCGCCAGCTCTTCCGCAACGGCGCCACCACCCTGGAAGCGCTGCGCGGCCGCCAGGGCGAGCTGGCCAGCCTGATCCACAACTCCAACACCGTCTTCCAGACCACCGCCCAGCGCGACCGCGACATCGAAGCCCTCTTCCGCGCCTTTCCCACCTTCGAGGACGAGTCGAAGCTGACCCTGAACCGGCTCAAAGATTTCTCCCTCAACGCGGCGCCGCTCTTCCACCAGCTGACGCCGGCCGCCGAACAGCTCTCGCCGACGCTGATCGCGTTCTCGAAGCTGGCGCCGCAGGCGAAAGGGTTCTTCGAAGGCTTCGCGCCGGTTATCGCCCAGGCGCCGACCGCCTTCCCCGCCCTGCGCAAGTTCTTCCGCGACGACTTCCCACCCCTGCTGCGCGCTGTCGATCCCTTCTTGCGCAACTTGAACCCACTGCTGACCGGCCTCGGCCTCTACAAGCACGAGGTGACAGCCCTGCTCGGCAACGTCGCCGCGGTCAGCCAGGCCGTGGTCCTGAACGCCGAAACTCACGAACAGGTCCACTTCCTGCGCACGCTGGCCATGCTGGGCCCAGAATCGGTGGCGACGTACTCCAATCGCCTGACCACCAACCGCAACAGCGCCTACCCGCAGCCGCTTGCCTCAAAGAATCTCGCCAGCGGGCTGCCCAACTTCGATACGCGCCAGTGCAGCGCCGGGATCACCGCCACGTTGAATCCGGAATCGCCCAAAAACACGACCTTCCAGTCTCGTTTCCAGAGGCTGAAAAACAGCCCGGAAGTCGAAGCGACCGACTTCTTCAACCGCCTCAAAAAATACGCCTTCGCCGAACAGACCAACTCCGGCTCGATCCCAGCCCCCTCCTGCACCCAGCAGCCGCCGTTCAACCCGATCGGCAAACCCGGGGCAGCGACGAGCTACCAGCACACGTTCGAACAGCAGGGCGAATAAGCCGCTCGGTGGGTGGGGGCGAGAGCCCTTCGGCGGAGACCGTTCGTTCCGCAGTAGCGCCGGCTGCGGAACGTGGTCGCTCCCAGGAGTCTCCGGCGAAGGGCTCTCGCCCCCACAGCCAGAGTCGTCCCTCGCCCCGGCGAACAGCAACTCGGCGCCGCGCGGCGGGGAGCCCCACGCGCTTGATGCTTCTTGACCTAGCGGCCTAGGGAGCCCCTCTTTGAGCAGTGAGGCTGCGAGAGGTGAGTCGGGGGGCCTCCGCCGGAGACTCCTGGGAGCGACCACCTTGATCCCGGCTTCCGCTGCGGGACGAACGGTCTCCGCCGGAGGCCCCCCGACTCACCCCACCCCCAACCCCAGAGCACAAAAAAGGGGCGGCCCGAAGGCCGCCCCTTTTGCCCTGTCCCGAAGAAGCGGGACTCGGGTTGCTGCTTTAGCCCTTAGGCGTGCACTTCCGGATGATGGTGCCGGAGGCGGTGGTGCCGTCTTTGAAGATGGCCGTCGCATGCGCGTCGAGGTGGCCATCGGAGCAGGTGGCGGTCAGGTAGCTGACCTGCTTGCCCTTGTAGGTGAACTTTTTGTTGATCGTCAGGCTGAACGACGTGACCGAGCCGTTGTAGTTGACGATCTTGGGGATCGTGGCGACCGATTCGAGGCCGTAGCGACCCTTGTGGATCTTCTTGACGACGACCGTGGTGACGATCGCGGTCGGTGCCGGAACGTTGACGTAGGCGTGAACGAACAGGGTCGTCTTGCCGCCGCTGGTGCCGCCGTTGAAGACGCGGAGCGGGCCGGTGGCGCTGAATTCTGCCTGTTCCGGCAGCTTGACCGCAACCTTGGTCGTTCCCTTGCCGACGAGAGAGCCGGGGCAGGCTGCTTCGGCGCTCTTGGTGTCGCGCGACTCAAGTGCCCCGTCTGTGCATTTCGGCAGGCCCGTGGCGTTGATCTGACCGTTCTTGTCGGTCTGGACGACGACTGACGTCAAAGGCGGCGGGTGCGGGTTGGCCGGGTCAGTCGATTTGATGATGCCGCTCGCGGTGAGCGCGATAGGCGTCTGCTTGGTCTTCGACAGCGCTGTCGGGCTGAAGCCGCCGTTGAGCGTGAATTCCAGGTTTCCTGCATGGACGACGGTCGGCTTTTCGGCCGATGCCATCGCGGTCACCGAAAGCGCTACAAGCGCGCCCACGGCGAGTATCAAAGTTAGGTGCTTGCGCATATCCCTATGTCTCTCCTTTTGCGGCCTGCCCGCTTTTGGGCCCCAGGCCATTGGTAAGTCTGGATGAATCCTCCACCGGCCAACGTACCAGCATCGGCATATAAATAAACCTGTGATTGGGGGAAAAGAGCGGCTTAACGGCGTGGCAATCAGGACTTCAACATCGAGAGCCGGGTCCGCTCCCGCTCCGCCGCAGCGCCTTCTGCTCCCAGGAAAGGCAGCGTCACCCAGAACATCAGGTCCGGCAGGCGGCTCGGCAGGCGCGCGCAGGAGCCGTGCAGGATCTCGCTGTAGAGCAGCTCGTTGATCCCGCCGGCCAGCGAGAGCGAGGTGATTCCCGGCAGCTCGACTGACGTCTCCGCCCGGCCGGCATCGAGAAAACCGGTGAACTGGCGTAGCGCCGCGTCGCGGCGGGCGAGCGCTTTCGGCCCAGCCGCGAGCACCTCGACGATCGCGAACCGAGCCTCGTCGGGGTGCTCAGCGAGGTGTTTGAGCAGCGCCCGCAGCGCCTCCGTCACCCGCTCGGCCCAGGGCGCCCCCGGTTTCGACTCAAAACCCTCGGAGGTGTCGCCAAGAATGTTGCCCAGCAAGACGTCGTAGGCGGCGAGGAAGCAGTCTTCCTTGCTTGAGAAAAGCTCGTAGAAGGTCTTGCGCGAGACCCCGGCGAGGCTGATCACGTCGACCACGCGCGTCTCCGGATAGCCACGCTCGGAGACGACTTCGATCATCGCCTGGTGAATTCGTTTGCGCTGTGATTCGGTCACGGCCTCGCGCGGCAGGCCGTGGCGTCCCCGCGGCAGCTTTTCAGTCAATTTAGCGCCGCGTTTTCCAGTGGCCACGCCGAAAACTGTAGAGGAGTTCGTCTGCGGACGCGAACTCGTGTACTGATTTGTCTATCAATTTCAAGCGGCGGAGAGCCGCAGGGACAGCCTTGGCTCAGGCCGCGCGCAAGCTGGTCTGGCCGTCCATCCAGACAACCTGGTCCCGGTCTGGGCCGACGCCGACAAGGCGAATCGGCACGCCGACGAAATCGGCGATGTAGCGCAGGTAGTCACGGGCCTCCCGAGGCAGGTCCTCCTCGTTGCGGCAGCCGGTGATGTCGGCCTCAAAGCCGGGCAGGTCCTCGTACTCGGGCGTCGCCGAGTGCAAGATCGACTGGTGGTAGGGGAACTGGTCGAGGACGGCGCCCTCCTTGGAGCGGTAGCGCACCGCCACCCGCAGCGGGTTGATCCCGCGCAGGACGTCGAGCTTGGTGATCGAGAGGTAGGTCATCCGGTTCAGCCGCACCGCGTAACGCAGGGCGACCAGGTCGATCCAGCCGCAGCGCCGCCTGCGGCCGGTGGTCGTCCCGAACTCGTGGCCTGCCTCGACCATCCGCTCGCCGACGTCATCATCGAGCTCGGTCGGGAAGGGGCCGGCCCCGACCCGGGTCGCGTAGGCCTTGGCGATTCCCCAGACCTCGTCGATGTCGGCCGGGCCGATCCCGGCGCCGACGCAGGCCGCCCCGGCGATCGGGTTGGAGGAGGTGACGAAGGGATAGGTGCCGTGGTCGAGGTCGAGCAGGGTCGCCTGCGCGCCCTCGAAGATCACGGTCTTGCCGTTGTCGAGCTGGTCCCAGCAGAGGCGGGCGGTGTCGGCGATGTGGGGCTCGAGCCGGTGGCCGAAGTTGACGTGTTCCTCGGTCATCGTGTGCAGGTCGAGGCGGGGGTCGGGGGCCTCGCCGATCGCCTGCTCGGCAGCGCCCTTGTCGTTTTCCTCGCCGGCTTCCTTGCGCAGTTTGCGCCGCTGCACGGTGAGCTCGCGCAGGGCCTGCTGCTTTGGCTCCAGCGCGGCGCGGATCTTGGTCCGCAGGATCTTCGGGTCGAGCAGGTCCTGGACGCGGATCCCGAGCCGCAGCGCCTTGTCGGCGTAGCAGGGGCCGATCCCCCGCCGGGTGGTCCCGATCGAGAGCTTGCCCAGTTTCGTCTCTCCGGCCGAGTCGAGCAGCACGTGGTAAGGCATGATCAGGTGGGCGTTGGCCGAGATCCGCAGGTTGCTGACGTCGACCCCGCGTCGCCGCAGGCCCTCGATCTCGCCGAGCAAGATCTCCGGGTCGAGGACGACGCCGTTGCCGATCACGCTGATCTTGTCCGAGTAGAGGATGCCGGAGGGGATCAGGTGGAACTTGAACTCCTCGCCGCCGCGGACGATCGTGTGGCCGGCGTTGTTGCCGCCCTGGAAGCGGACGATCGCGTCGGCGTTTTCGGCAAGCAGGTCGGTGACCTTGCCCTTGCCCTCGTCGCCCCACTGGGCCCCGACTATGACTACGCCCGGCATAGAACCGGGATTGTGCCTGGTTCTAGCCGTTGACCGCGCGCGCCTGGACCCGCTGGTCCGGGCCGAAGAGCGGAAGCGGGTCGCCGCAGATCTCCACCAGGCGTGAAACCGTGCGTGGGCCGATCTGCTCTTCGAGCTGCTGCTGGTCCAGGTTTGTGGTCACCAGCATCGAGCGCTGGGTCTCGTAGCGCTCGTTGACCAGGGCGTAGAGCTGCTCCAGCACCCAGTCGCTGCGCTTCTCCGCGCCGAGGTCGTCGATGTGGAGGAGGTCGACCGAGGTCAGGCGCTCGAAGAAGGCGAGGTAGGAATCGCCGCCGGGCTCGGAGTCGTAGGTGCGGCGGATTCGGGCCAGCAGTTTTGGCAGCGAGTAGATCGCGACCGAGTGGCTCTCCTCCAGCGCCGCCTTGGAGACCAGCATCGCCATCGTCGTCTTGCCGGTGCCGGTGTCGCCCATCAGCCAGAGCCCGCGACCGGCGGCGATGTTGGCCTCAAGATTCTCCACCCAGGTGCGCACGACCCGGACCACCATCGGCTCGATCTCGGTCACCGGCGGGCGGTCAAAGGAGACGCCCCGATAGCGCGGTGGGATCACCGAGGCGACGCCGCGGTTGGCGCCTCGTTTGAGGCGCTGCGCGCGGCACTCGCAGGTGCGGGCGACGTCGTCCTCGCCGAGGATCCAGCCGGAGCCGTCGCAGACGCCGAGCGGGCATACCTGATCGCGGAAGGGCTCGCTGCGGGCGATCGCCGGCATCAGAACTCAGGCCCCACGGCGGCGACGGGAGGCTCCCCGCCAGCCGGCGCCTCGACCGGCCGTTCGTCGCCGGCGTAGTCGGCGAATTTGGGGAAGCGGTCGAGGAAGACCAGCTTGCGGGTCCCGATCGGGCCGTTCCTATGCTTGGAGATGATCAAGTCGGCGAGGCCGTCCGGCTCGTCCTCGGGGTCGCGGTAGTAGTCCTCGCGGAAGAGGAAGGCGACGAGGTCGGCGTCCTGCTCGATCGAGCCCGACTCGCGCAGGTCGGAGAGCTGCGGCTTCGGCGGCGTCCGCTGCTCGGGCGCGCGCGAGAGCTGCGAGATCGCCAGCACCGGCACCTCCAGCTCCCTGGCCAGGATCTTCAGGCCTCGGCTCATCTGCGCGACCTGCTCGACCCGGTTGGAGCGAGGGTCGTCGGAGCGCATCAGCTGCAGGTAGTCGACGATGATCAGCCCGAGGCCGCCGCGGTCCTGCTCCTGGGCGTGCAGCCGCCGCGCCTTGGCCCGCAGGTCGAGGATGCCGAGGTCGGAGGAGTCATCGAACCAGAGCGGCGCCTCCTCCAGCTCGTTGCAGGCCCGCACCACCTTGGGCCAGTCCTTCTGCGCGACCTGGCCCTTGCGCAGCTTGTCGCCGGAGATCCGCGCCCGGCAGGCGATGAAGCGCTGGGCAAGCTCGACCTCCGACATCTCCAGCGAGAAGAAGGCGACCGGCTTGTCGCGTTTGACGGCGACGTTTTCGGCGATGTTGGCGACCAGGGCGCTGTTGTGGACGATGATGTCGTCAGCGACGAAGTTGCGCAGCCCGGGCACGTCCAAGTCAAAGGTCTCTTCGACCCCGACGTACTCGACCGAGGCGACTTCGTCCCACCAGACATCGGAGTCGGCCAGCTCCTCCAGGGCAGGCGAAGCGGTCGCGGTCGCCAGTTCGGCGGTCAGTCCGCGGGAGAGCGTTCGCGTGCCGACGTGCCAGTTGTGATTGCGCGGGCGGCCGAGGAGGGAGCTGACGCTCGCCCAGGACCCACCCCCCTTGGCCAGCAGGATGTCGTCCCAGACCTCGACCGGCAGGGTGTCGGTGTTCGTCGATCGCGGCGACGCGGCGACGCGATCCAGCACCCGGCTCTGGGCCTCTTCCTTGCCCGGCACGGAGATCAGCTCACAGAACCTCCGCAGGCTCTCCTGCGAGGTGATCCGAATCTCGCGGGCGACCTTGCCCGTGCCCTCGTACACCGGGCGCTTCAGAGTCCGGATCGTGGCCACGATCCCGAGTCGAAGCAGCAGGTGCTGGACATCGCGGGCGAGCCGCTCGCTGATCGTCGTGTAGCCGATCTGAGCGAGCCGGTCCGAGCAGTAGACGTGCCCGTCGCAGGCGTACATGACGCCGAGGAAGCGGGCAATCTGCTGCTGGTCGAGGCCGAAGATCGCGTCGGGGACGAACTTCTCCGCTGAGCGGAGACCCATCAGGCCGTGGTGGCGCAGCATCTTGGCGACCGGGTTCGGTCCAGACCCCCGCCCATTACTGATTAACGCGGTTCCATGGCTCCGAGGGCCACCCACATGCATACGAACCCCATAGGCATCGACAGCCCGTTCGACCTCATCGAGCACTCCCGACCCTTCGCCGAAGCAGAAGCACGGCGTGCTTTTGCTTATCGCCCCATCTGCAATCAGCGCTCCGAGTAGAACGATCTCGTGATCTGGAAGCTGGGTCGGCTCGGTCGGACCTGGCAGTCGTCGTGGGACCGCGATCCGGGTCCCCGGCGAGACTTTCCCGAGCTCCTGCCAGCCCGAGCTGGTCAGAACGGGATGGTTTGAAGTTGCCTCCAGCTCGCGACCGAGCCGCGTCTTGAGCCTGTAGACCCGTTTTCTTCCGTTAGCCGCAACCGCCGCCGCCTTAGCCCGTCTCATCTGAAGGTCCGGACCTAGCGAGGCGACCCAGACATCCTCACCACGCTGGTGTGCCCGGTAGAGGTCACCGATGCTCCGCCGTGCACCGGTGCTCGGGTCGTAGACCAATCGAGATTCCCCGAGGCACTTTCCCATCGCCGGCCTCGCCGCGACGATGATCAGGTTGCCGGGCTGGAAGCCGCCGGTGACCGCGTCGATGTCGCGGAAGCCCGAGGGGGTGCCCGTCATCTCGGACTCGCCAGTCGAGAGCTTCTCGAGCCGGTCGACCTCGTCGTGAAGGATCTCGGAGAGGAGTTTGAAGTCGCTTGCCTGCTCTTTGTGGGCGACGTCGAAGAGCAGCTTCTCGGCCCGCTCGGAGAGCTCGCGCGGTTCGCCGTCGCGCTCGTGGACCCAGCCCTGGATCTGCTGGCCGGCGCCGAGCAGCCGCCGCAGCAGCGAGTTCTGCTGGACGATCTCGGCGTAGTGCTTGGCGTTGCCGGCGGCGGGGACCTTGGCGGCGAGCTCGGAGACGTAGTGCTTGCCTCCGGCCTCATCGATCTGGTTGCGCTGGGTCAGCGCCTCGGTCACGGTCAGCTCGTCGACCGGCTTCGAGGCCGCGTACAGGTCGTGGACGCAGCTGAAGATCGCCGCGTGCCGGTCGAGGTAGAAGTCGGCGGCGTTCAGCTTCACCTCGTCGATCACCCGGGTCAGCGCCGGCTCGGCAACCAGCATCGCCCCCAGCACCGACTCCTCGGCCTCGATGTTCTGCGGCGGGACGTTGGCTGTGGAGGGCTGCGGCATCGACTCTTAGTTAAGCCCTAGGCGCGGCGGCTTCGCCTCGGCCCAGGAATCGCACCAAGCAAACCAGAGCCCGCCCGCCCGCACCGGCTCGTCCCTGCAAAGTCCGCGCGAAAGAGTTTGGCGCGCTAGGCAGCCGCAGCCGAGGGAGGGATTAGCCCCTCGGCTTCCTGCTGCTGTTCGCCGCGGGAGAGGATGCGCTGGGTCAGGATCGCGATACTGAGGATGGCTGTCGCGCCGAGGCTGAGCTGGACGCTGAGCAGGCCCTCCCTGGTCCAGTAGACGTCACGCAGGTCGAGCAGCAGGGCGGCCTCATCGAAGGTCAGGCCCATCCCGATTCCCATCGGGATCGCGAGCCGGTCCTCGAGCGCGTCGTTGTCGGTGATCAGCGCCGTGGTGCCGGAGGCGAAGGCGATCAGGATCCCCGGCACGAAGTGATGGATGTGGTGGCCACCGACGCTGACGTTGCGGAACGGCCCCCAGCGGTCCCGGATGCCCCAGGTCGAGATGCGGACGACGGCAAAGGCGCCGAGGAAGCCGGCCAGCAGGTTGAAGAGGACGGTTTCGGTGCGCGGGGCGGCCTCGTAGCCGCTGACCGCGACGCCGACCGTGTCGAGTGCCGCTGCCGGCGCGGCTTCGATCAGGTTGTCGCTCTCTTTGTCAAGCGCGCGGCGGCGCAGCATGCGGCCGAACTGGCCGACGAGCACGGTTCCGGCACCTCCCAGGGCAACCGCCGCCAGCCCGACTGTCTCCCGCTCTGACCGGGCCCAGCCCAATCGCGTCCGCGCCTTGGCACGACGCCTCAAGCGGGTCGGCAGGCGGGGGGAGGCCAGTGGTCTGCGCCTCATGCCGTTCCCGGCCCACCTGCGGAGGGCCCTACTTCTCCTCGGTGATGATGGTCTTGACGGCGGCGACGGCGCCGTCGGCGAGGTCGATCTCGACCATGAAGGTGCCGATTTCGCGAATCGGCTGCTCAAGGCGGACCTTGCGGCGGTCGATTTTGAGGTCGCGGGCCTCGCGGATCGCGTCGGTGATCTCCTTCGCGCCGACCGAACCGAAGAGCTTGCCGTCCTCGCCCGCCCGCTGGTGGATCGTCAGCACGGTCTTGGAGAGCAGGCCGGCGGCCTGGGCTTCGCGCTCGTTGCGCTCGCGCTCCGCTTTCTCGGCGGCGGCACGGCGGCGCTGGGCCTCCTCGAGCGCGCCCGCGGTGGCTGGGGCGGCGAGTTTGCGCGGCACCAGGTAGTTGCGCAGGTAGCCGGGGGAGACGTCGACCGGGTCGCCCTGCTGGCCGAGGTCCGCCACATCCTGAAGCAGGATGGCCTGGGCCATCAACGCTCCCCGACGTAGGGAAGCAGGGCGATCTCGCGGGCGCGCTTCACCGCCACCGACAGCTGGCTCTGATGTTTGCGAGAGAGCCCGGTGACGCGCCGTCCCCGGGTCTTTCCCTTGTCGGAGAGGAAGCGCCGCAGAAGGTTCAGGTCCTTGTAATCGACTTCCTCGACCGTGATCCGCGTGTACTTGCGCGGCCGCATGCGGTCGGATGCGCGTCCACGACGGGCGGGTGCTGCGTCTCGTGTTCTTGCCACTTTTTCTGGTCCCTTACGTAGAAGTCGCCCGGTCAGAGCCGGGCGACGAACAACCAAGCGGTGAAAAGCTTACCTAGAACGGAATGTCATCGTCCGCGCCGCCGCCGCCGGCCGCAGCGCCCTGGAAATCAGAGGTGTCCGCCGGGACATCGCTGCCGGGGCTGAAGCCACCGTCGCCATTGCCGCCGCCGGAGCCATCGCGGGAGCCGAGGAACTGGACCGAGTTGGCGATGATCTCGACGCTCTGACGTTTGCCGCCGCCGTCTTTGGCCTCCCACTCGCGCCAGTCGAGACGGCCCTCGATCGCCACCGGGCGGCCCTTCGACAGGTAGTTGGCGCAGTTCTCGCCCTGCGCGCCCCAGACGGTGACGTCGAAGTAGTTGGGCTTGTCGATCCATTCACCGCTCTGGCCGTCTTTGCGACGGCTGTTGACCGCCACCCGAAGCTTGCAGACCGAGGTTCCGCCACCCGTGCTTCGCAGCTCCGGATCCCGGGTCAGGTTCCCGGTCACAACCACCACATTCACGTTCGAAGCTGCCACAGCTCTCACTCCTCTGAAATCGCTTATCTGGACACCAGTCTAAGAGCGCGAGCGGCGCATTCTCTCCCCCCTAGGGCCGAGAAACCTCGTAAAGAGCGGGGGAAGGCGCTACTCGTCGTCGCCGCGCTCGTCGCGACGGCCGTGTCCGGCGTGCTCGCGAGGAGGAGGTGGCGCAGCGCCGATCGGCGGCACGATCACCGGCGCGGAGGGATCCACTTTGAAGATCCGGAAGCGGAGGACGCCGTCGGCGATCTTCAGATTGTGGTCGAGCTCGCCAAGCAGCTCGGTCGGGGCCTCGAAGCGAAACCAGCGGTAATCGGCCTCGTTGCAGTGGTTGATCTCGTAGGCCATCTTGCGCAGACCCCAGTTGTTCTCATGCTTCAGCGCGCCTTTGCCCTCGATCTGCCCACGGGCCTCCAGAGCCAGCGCCTCGCGGGCGGGCTCGTCGTTGCGGGGGTCCAACATCAGGACCAGCTCATATTCGCGGGGTGCGGGTGCCAAAACGGCGACGGACTATAGCGGCGGATTTTGCTTGTGGCGCTGCCCCCTAGCGCAGCGTCAGTGCGGGGCGAACTCCTCCGAGCCGTCATCGCTGGCTGGGGCGGAGGGTTCGGGCGCGGATGGCGGCGCGGGGCTTTCCGGCGCCGGCGCGGGGCTGGGCGCAAGGGCTGGCGCGGTCGGGGGCGGCGGCTTTGAGGCACTTGGTGGTGTGGACGAGGCTGTGGGCTTATGCCTGGGCTGCCTCCTCCTGTGCCTGCGTCGTGGCTTGTGTTTGGGAGGGGCCTTCTGATGACGGGGCTTCTTTGCGGGGTTAGGCCTGGCCGGCTGCACGACAGCCATCCGGGCCGGCTGCCGCGATCGAGGCAGCCCGACATCCGGCGCGAGCGGCGGCGGCTCAGGTGGCTTCAGCAGCCCAGGCCCAACCACCAGCGCCACGAGCCCAGCGCCCACGACCGCGCCCACCCGTCCCGCCGCTTTCCATCGAATCCGAAGCCCACGCACAAGCTCCTAAGTCCCAGCGCGGCCAATCTCTCCCCCCGGGCCTGCTGCCTACCCCTGAGACTCCTGCAGCTCAGCGATGTCGGCGAGCTGATCATCGACCCAATCCCCGGGATTCCGGGAAAAGATGATCTTCTTCAGATCCTCAGCCCGTCGGCGCCGCTCCTCCGGATCCATTGTCAGCGCCCGGTAGATCGTGTCCGCCTGCTCCTGGATGTCGAAGGGGTTGACCGAGAGCGCGTAGGGGGCCAGCTCCTGGTGCGAGCCGGTGTTCTCGGAGAGCATCAGGACGCCGTCGCGGGTGTTGACCGCCGGGGCCTCCTTGGCGACCAGGTTCATCCCGTCGAAGAGCGAGTTGACCATCAGCAGGTCGAAGTGCTTGTAGCGGGCGACGGCGTCGTGGAAGTTCTCGTAGATCTTGAGGTCGATCGGCATCCAGTCGGTGGTCCCGTGGCGGTGGTTGACGACCGCGACCAGGGCCTCGATCCGCTCCAGGTACTCGGCGTACTCGGGCACGTCCTGGCGCGAGGGCTGCAGGTGGGCGATGAAGGTCACCTCCTCGCGGAACTCCGGGTGCTGGGTGAGGAAGACGTCGAAGGCGGTGAAGCCGCGCAGCACGTTCTTGGAGAGGTCGGCGCGGTCGACGCGGATGATCAGGTGTTTGCGCCGGCGCTCCAGCACCTCGCGCTCGGCCGCTGCCACCTCGGGCGACTCGGCCGCCCGCCGCAGCCGCTCTGCGTCGATCGAGAGCGGGTAGGCGCGGGCCAGGGTCTGGCCGCCGCCGTGGCGGATCAGGCATTTCTCGTAGTCGACGTCGACGTCTTCGAGCAGTTCGTCGCAGCAGCGCAGGAAGTTGATGCAGTAGGCGTGGGTGTGGAAGCCGATGATGTCGTTGGCGAGCATGCCGTTGAAGATCGCCTCGCGGATCCGGCCCGGCAGGATGCGCCAGCTATCGGGCTGGGACCAGGGGATGTGGATGAAGTGATGGAGGAAGGCGTCGGAGCGCTCGGCCCGGATCATCCCGGGGGCGGTGTAGAGGTGGTAGTCGTGCAGCATCACCAGCGGCCGCTCGCGGCCCTCGATCTGGCGCAGCACCGCCTGGGCGATGTCGCGGTTGACCGTCTGGTAGCCGTAGTCCCAGGCGTCGAGCTCCTCCTGGCGGATGTCGGGAGCGTTGGAGAGGTCCCAGAGGTAGTGCTGGATGAACCAGAGGATCGGGTTGGCGATCACGTTGTAGAAGCGGTCGTAGGCGGCGGCGTCACTGCCGACCAGGTGCACCCGGTAGTCGATCCCGTCGATCGAGAGTTCGGCCGGGCCCTTCTCCTCGGAGACGACGACGTCCTCGTCGGTCATCGCCGAGGCGATCCAGAGCGCGTTGCGGTGGGAGACGAGGCCGGAGAGGGCGGTGACGAGGCCGCCGCCGCCGCGCCGCACGGCGCGCCTCTTGGCGGCGTCGAGTTCGAACTGCGCCGGCCCCCGGTTGGAGACGATGATCAGGGGGTCAGAGCCGTCGGACACCGGCTCAGCCTACCCACCGCCGGGCGTCGAGAGGGAGAGCTTTACGCCTCGAGCTCGGTGAACAGCTGCAGCCAGTCGCGCAGCAGGCGGGGCGAGAGGAACTCCTGGCGGGCGTGCTCCTTGCCGGCCCGGCCGAGCCGCTTGCCGAGCTCGGGGTCGGCGAGGATCTCGAGGCAGCGCTGGGCGCACTCGGCCGAGGAGTCGACGAGGAAGCCGGTCTCCCCGTTCTCGATCTGCAGCGGGATGCCGCCGACGTTGCCGGCGACGGTCGGGCGCCCCTTCCAGAGCGCCTCGGTCACGGTCAGGCCGAAGCCCTCGCGGATCGACTTCTGCAGGCAGACGTCGGACTGCGACTGGAAGGCGTTGACCTCGATCGCGCCGACGTTGTTGAGGTTGTTGAGGATCTTGATGTCGGGATCGGAGTCGGCGTATTCGAAGGTCTGCTGGAAGAAGTCCCAGCCCTCCGGGTCGTCGGTCGCCATCGAGCCGACCAGCGCCAGCTGCGCGTCGGGCACCTCCTTGGTGACATCGCGGTAGGCGTCGATCACGCCCATCGGGTCCTTCCAGGGGTCGAAGCGGGAGACCTGGGTGATCAGCGGCCGGTCGACGTCGATCCCGAACTGGCGGCAGACGAAGGCGGCGTCCTCGGGTGAGAAGGCCATGTTCTTCGGTGAGAGCGGGTCGATCGCCGGCGGGATGATGCGGATGCCGCCGTTGCCGGCCATCCCGCTGGGCACATAGGTCGGCAGGTGCCAGACCGAGGCGTCGTATTCCTCCATCATCGGCAGCAGCCGGGCGATCGGCGCCGGGTTCGGCTCGGAGAGATCGATGTGGCAGCGCCAGATCCAGTTGCGGCTCTTGTCTTTGGCGCCGCGGTGGAGGCCGATCGGCTGCGGGTCGTGGACGATGATCGTGTCCCACTCGCCCTGCAAGCCCTCGGCGTTCATCGTGTTGATCTCGTCGAACAGCTCCCACTGCTCGTCGCTCAACGTCGCCGGGTCGCCCTGCAGCGAGTTGTGGAGGAGCTTGGTCGCGTTGAAGAACTCCTCTTTGCCGAAGATCACGTGCCAGTGCGCGTCGATGCCGACATCGCGCATCAGCGGCACGATCGTGTAGAGGATCTCGGAGACGCCGCCGCCGAATGCGGTGGCGCTGACGTGAAGGACTTTGTGCCCTTTGAGCGGCTCCGCCAGCGCGCGGATTTTCTCGACCAGCTCTTTGCCGGCGATGTGCGTGTAGTCCGCGAGGGACTTCTGACCGAGTGCGACTTCCTGAAGCAAGAGCGGAGTTCTACAGGTCCCCGCGGTTGGAGGGGTTCAGCCGTTCGGGACGGAGGCCGGGCGCTTGCCCAAAGTGACCTCGACCGACTTCTTTTCGCCGTCGCGAAGGATCTCGATCGTCACCTTCTGGCCCGGCTTGTAAACGGATATGTACCGAGCCAGGTCTTCCGGCCGGACGACGTCGTGGCCTTCGACCGAGAGGATCACGTCGCCGCCAGTTTTGTAGTCCACGGCCTGGAATCGCTGTTCGTCACTGCCTCCCCGCAAGCCGGCCTTGTCGGCGGGACCGCCGGGGACGACTTCGGCGATCAGGCCGCCGAAGTCGGAGTCGATCCCCAGCTTTTCTGCGAGCTGTGGGTAGAGCGGCTGGGTGGAGACGCCGATGTAGGCGTATTCGGCTTCGCCGCCGTCTTTGAGCTGCGCGATCGAGCGCTTGATCGCCGAGACCGGCACCGCGAAGCCGACGCCGTCGCTGGCCCCGGATTTGGTCTCGATCTGCTGGTTGATGCCGACCACGCGGGCGTCGGCTTCGAGCATCGGGCCGCCCGAGTTGCCGGGGTTGATCGAGGCGTCGGTCTGGATCGCCCCCTCGATCTCGAACTGGGTCAGCGATTTGACCGAGCGGTCGGTGGCGGAGACGACGCCGACCGAGAGCGAGTGCTGCTCGCCGAAGGGGCTGCCGATCGCCGCCACCGGCTGGCCGACGACGAGTTCATGGTCGTCGCCGAGCTGCAGCGGGTGCAGGTCGAGGCCAGCGGGCTTGACCTTGAGCAGGGCGACATCGGCGAAGGGGTCGAAGCCGACGATCTGGGCCGAGACCACATTGCGGTCCGAGAATTCGACGTAGACCGCTTTGGCCGGCTTGCGCGTGCCGCCGCCGGCTTCATCGGTGACAACGTGGGCGTTGGTGACGATTTCACCGCTGTCGTCGAGGACGAAGCCGGAGCCCTCGGCGGCGCCGCTGTCGAAGACGGAGCGGATTGTGACCACGCCCGGCGCCGCCCGGCGGTAGACCTGGGCCGCGTCGAAGCCGTCGGCCGAGGTCTCGACGATCACCCGCGGCGGCGACTTCACGGCAGTGGCGGTCGAAGCCGTCGTCCCAGCGTTGTCCGAGGAAGATCCGCAACCGGCAAGGAGCGTCAGCGCGCCAAGGGCGAGCAGGAGGGATATGCGCCGGCTCACGCGCGGGCCCTGGCGGCGATTTGGCCCGCGGCGCCCTCAACCGGGTTCAGGGCTGGGGGGAGGTCGAGGGTGAAGGCGGTGAAGCGCTTGCTGGAAGAGATCGCGATCCTGCCGTCCATCCGCTGCGCCAGCTCGCTGGCGATCGAGAGGCCGAGGCCGGAGCCACCGGCTGAGTCGGCCGTGTAGAAGCGCTCGAAGATCCGGTTCTGGACGCGCTGGGGGATGCCGGACCCCTCGTCGGAGACGGTCAGCTCGGCGCGGCGGTTGACGGAGTAAGTGGTCACGGTCACCTTGGTGCCCTCGGGTGTGTGGGTGAGGGCGTTGTCGAGGAGGATACGGATGATCTGGCGCAGCCGGTTGGGGTCGGCGCGGGCGATCGCGGGGCTGTCGGGCGTGCGCAGCTCCAGGCGCGAGCCACGCGCGTCGGCCCGGGGGCCGAACTCGCGCGCTACCTCGCGGGCGATCGCGCTGAGGTCGACGTCGTCGCTCTGGATCACCAGGCCGCCGGCATCGAGCTGGGAGAGGTCGAGCAGGTCGGCGGTGAGCTTGGTCAAGCGCTCGATCTGCTGGCGCATGGTCCGCACGAACTCGGCCCTCTCCTCCGGGCTCGGGTCCTCTTCGTCGAGCAGCTCGACGAAGCCGCCGAGGCTGAAGATCGGCGTCCGCAGCTCGTGCGACGCGTTGGCGATGAACTGCTTGCGGGCGCTGTCGAGCTCGGAGAGGCGGCGCTGCATCTCGTTGAAGGTGCGGGCCAGCTGGCCGAGCTGTCCCGAGGAGTCGACCGGGATCCGGGTGGCGAAATCACCGTCGGCGACTTTGCGCGCCGCCTCCTCGATCCGCCCCACCCGCCGTGCTCCGAGGCGGGCGAAGTAGTAGCCGGCGCCGAGCGCCAGCAGCAGCCCGAAGGCGCCGCCGATCAGGATCTGGTGCTTGACCGCGCCGTTGCCGTCGATCCAGACCACGTAGATGTAGATCGCGGCGACGACCCCGGCGCCGATCGCCACCGAGACCGTGGTGATCATGCTGCCCAGCGGGGTCAGACGCAGGCTCTTCACTCTTTGAACCGGTAGCCGACCCCCCGCACGGTGAACAGGTACTCCGGCTCCTTCGGATCGAGCTCGAGCTTCTCGCGCAGATGGCGGATGTGGACGTCGACGGTGCGCGGGTCGCGGTACTCGGCGTCGCCCCAGACGTGTTCGAGCAATGTTTCGCGGCTGAGCACTCGGCCGGGAGAGCGGGCCAGCGCGCCGAGGATCTCGAACTCGACGTAGGTGACCCGGACCTCCTCTTCGCGCAGGGTGACCATGCGGCGGCCGAAGTCGATCTTCAGCTCGCCGCTCTCGATCGACTCGACGTCGGGCAGGGCGCTGATCATCCGCGAGCGGCGCAGGGCAGCCTTGACCCGGCTGCGGAACTCGCGCATCGAGAAGGGCTTGGTGATGTAGTCGTCGGCGCCGACCTCGAGGCCCGCGACCTTGTCGGTCTCGCTGCCCTTCGCGGTCAGCATGATGATCGGCACCTGGCTGTGCGAGCGCAGTTGCCGGCAGACCTCGACGCCGTCGAGCTTGGGCAGCATCAGGTCGAGGATGACTAGGTCGAAGCGGGCCTCGCCGAAGCGCTGCAGCGCTTCGCTGCCGTCCTGGGCGGAGGTGACGTGGTACCCGTCTTTACGCAGCGGATAGCTGAGCAACGTCTGGATTGACTCTTCGTCATCGACCAGAAGGATGCGTGCCGACCCATTTGGCATGCCCCAAAGGGTAGTCGTGCCTTGGACAAATGTGCGAGTACCCAGAACTAAGGATCTCTGCCGGGGAGCCGATAGGAGGGTCATGCAGGCAGAGCAACTGAAAAGTCTGGTCAAGACAGGGCACTACAAGCCCGAGCCTTCGCTCGTGGCTGAGGCGATGCTGCAGAGGCGGGGAGTGAGAGAGCTGCTGGCACAGGAACTCTCGACTTTCAACGCAGCTGGTCGAACCCCGCCGCCGCCAAGAGCCGGCCATCAGGCTGCCTGATCTCGATTCCAGCGCCGTCGGCTACCTCGCCTACGACGACCAGCGTCGTCCCAGCTTCGGCCACCGAGTCGCGGGCTGACGCTAGCTGCGCTGGGGGCAGGGTGGCGAGCAGCTCGTAGTCCTCGCCGGCGGAGACGGCGAACTGCGCCGGCTCGCGGTCGGCCGCCGCCGCGAGCGCCGCGACGCCGTCAGCAAGCGGCAGCGCCTCGGCGGCAAGGCGGAGCTGGACCGTGCTTTGAGCCGCCAGGTGGCCGCCGTCGGCGCCGAGGCCATCGCTGAGGTCGATCATCGCGGTCGCTCCCGCCCGGGCGAGCGCCCGGCCCGCGTCCAGCCGCGGCTGGGGCTCGAGCTGGCTGCGCTTGAGCTGTTCGGCGACCTCACTTGAGAGCGATGCGGCGAGCTCGGGCCGCTCAAGCAGCAGCAGCCCGGCGCCGGCCGCTCCGATCTCGCCGCTGACGACGATGACGTCGCCGGGACTGGCGCCGGCGCGGGAGACGAAGGAGTCCGCGTCTGGCGCGTGGCCGACCACGGTGATGGCGACGGTCAGGGCCGGCGCGCGGGTGACGTCGCCGCCGGCCAGCGTGGTCCCGGTCGCAGCGGCCAGCGAGGCGATCCCATCGAAAAGCTCGACGCAGCCGTCTTCGCCGAGATCGGGGGGGACGCCGAGGAAGGTGTAGGCCTCGCCCGGCTCGGCGCCCATCGCCGCCAGGTCGGAGAGCGCGGCGGCCAGGGCCTTGTGGCCGATCTGAGCCAGGCTGGAGTGCTCGCGGCGGAAATGGACGCCATCGACGATCGCGTCGACCGAGGTGGCGGTGGCGCCCCCGGGGACGGTGACGGCGGCGTCGTCGCCCATCCCGATCCGGACCCGAGCCCCGACCGGGGGCAGCCGTTCCCGAATCCGCTGCAGCAGCTCGAACTCGCCCATTCGCTCATTGTGAGCCGTCGGGCGCTTCGGGGCCAATCGCCCGTCGGCGCCAATAAGGTCAGGCCGACGTGAGCGAGCGCCAACCACTTCTACGCCGGCTCGGCGATGCCGGGGCAAAGTTCGGCACCCGCCCACCGCGCAGCCGCGGCCTGCGGCTGGCGATCCAGGTCGGGCTCGCCGTCCTCATCTTCGGGGCCCTCGTCTACACCGTCGTCAATCAGTGGTCGGAAATCCAGAACGAGGGCGTTCACTTCCAGGTTGTCTGGCTGTTGCCGTCGCTGGTCATCCTGCCGCTCTTCTACGTCTTCAGCGCCCTCGGCTGGGACTTCATCCTGCGCTTCCTCGGCTACCGGATCGGGTTCGGCCGCGCCCAGGTCGCCTGGGGGCAGCCGCTGCTGGCCCGCTACGTTCCGGGCAGCGTGCTCTACGTCCTCGGGAGGGTGTTGCTCTCCGAGCGGGCCGGGATCCCGCGCCGCAGCACGATCGCCAGCATCGTCTACGAACAGGCGATCTCCGCCACCTCGGCGATCGTCATTGCCGCCTACTTCATCATCAACCATCCCGATCTCCAGGGCGTGCCCGAGCGTTGGGCGGTGCTGCTGCTGATCCCCGCCGCGATCGCCGTCCTGCACCCGCGCGTCTTCGGCCCGCTGGCGAACCGTGTGCTGCGGGCCTTCGGCCGCGAGCCGCTGCCGGGGGTGATCTCGCTGCGCGGGATCCTCACCCTGCTCGTCTTCTACACGCTGAACTGGGTGGTCGTCGCCTTCGGCATCTACTGCGTCGCCCGCTCCGTCACCTATATCCCGTTCGACGACCTCCTCCTGGTCGGCTCGGCTCAGGCGATCGGCTACTTCGCCGCCCTCGTCACAGTCGTCGCCCCGGCCGGCCTCGGCGTCCGCGACGCCGCCTTCGCCTGGGCGGTGAAGGCGGCGGTTCCCGGCCAGAAGCTGGCGGTCGGCTCGCTGATCGCGATCGCGGTCCGCGGCGTCCTGACCCTGACCGAACTGATGTATGTGGGCGCGGTCACGGCGCTTGGCAAACGGGAGGGCTGGAGCATTCCCACCGGGATCCTCCACCCATCGCCCGAGGAGGAGAAAGCGGGGCCGGAGGCCGGAGGCCACTCGCCCGAGATTCTCTAGGCGGCTAGATCGGGATCCGGGCGCCTAGCTGGTAGGCGGTCAGGGCCAACAGCAGCGCTTTTAGGGCTCGATCACGGGATAGGGCTGCCAGGGGGAGGGGCCAGATCAGGTACCAGGGGAGCAGCCAGGATGTCGCCAGCAGCAGGCCCGCCGTTGCCCATGCCGCGGCCCTTACCCAGTCCTGGCCTCGCCACGTTTGAGCCAGCAGGTAGGCGATCAAGATCGCGTAGAGGGCCAGCGCGGCCGCGCGGGTTGTGTCCGGGTTGAGGCCGGCGAGGCGGGCGGTGGTGGTCGGGATGCTCAGGTGGCTGGTCCGGCTCTGGTTCTTCCCGGCGAGGCCGATCGCGTCGAGCCAGTTCCAGCCGAAGGCGATCTGAGCCACCGCCGCTGTCACCGCCAGCGCTCCAAGCGCGCCAAGCCCGAGTTTGAAGCGCTGTTTCGACCCGAGTAGCGCGAATGGGGCGACTACCGCTGATGACGACTTGATCGCGATCGCGACGACGAACGCGAAGCCACCTGAGAATTCTCGGGCCGAGAGAATCGCAGCTACCCCGAGCATCGCCGCCAGGGTTGCGAGGCCGTCGTTGTGGGCCCCGCCGACTACGTGGACGAGGACGAGTGGGTTGAGCGCGACGAAGGCCGCGGCGCGCAGGGGGTCGACTCCGCGGGCCGGGGCCAGCCGGGCGACTAGCGCCGCCAGGCCGAGCACCGAGGCTGCTGCCGTTGCCTTCAGCACGTAGACGGCAACCGAGACCGGCAGGCAGGCGAGTGGGTATGTCGCCAGTGTGAAGAGCGGTCCGTAGGCGCTGGCGGTGTGAGGCCAGGTGACGTGGGCGAAAGCGGGGTCTCCGGGCGCCGCGGCGGGGCCGTGAAGGTAGGGATCGAGGCCGTGGATGGCGCCGAGGCGGGCGTAGTCGACGTAGCTGTAGACGTCGTGCGAGAGCAGCGGCGGGACGCAGGCGAAGGCGACGACCAGGAGGACGATCGCTCCCCAGACGACTCCGCGCCCGAGCTTCGGCGCTGATGCCAGGACCGCGAGGTAGGCAGCGAAGCCGACCCAGATCAGGGCATAGGCCAGGCCCGGCTCGATGTTCAGTTGCCGCTCCCGGCTTCGCCGCCGGCAACCCCGGCGCCGCCGACCGAGGGGGGCGGCGGGGGCGGCTTCGGGATCGGTGCCGGTTCCTGGCCGACGCCCGGGGCATAGGCGCTGGGGTTGTATTCGTTGGGGTCGTAGCCACCGACCGCGGCGCTGCCCGGGCTGCTCGCGCCGCCGCCATGCCCGGCGAGCGAGCCGCCACCCGGCCCGGCCGAGGTGAACTCGCCGAAGAACGGCGCCCAGCTGATCTTGGCCTTCGGTTCGCTGAATTCTTCGCAGGGGACTTCGCCGTTGCTGTAGACCGAGTTCCAGATTTCCGCCGGGAAGGTGCCGCCGAAGACGGTGATGCCGTGGACGCTGGTCATCGCGATGTCGTTGGACTGCGGGTAGCCGACCCAGACCGCGGTGGCCAGGTTGGGCTGGTAGCCGGAGAACCAGGCGTCGGTGTAGTTGTCGGTCGTGCCGGTCTTGCCCGCCTGCCCGGCGCAACCGGTGTAGGCCGCGGTGCCAGTGCCTTCGGTGATGTTGTCGTGCAGCAGCCTGGTCACCTCCCAGGCGACGGCTTCGCTGATCACCCGTTTCGGCGCGGGCCGCTGGGGCCGGTCGACCTTGCCGCTGGGGAACTCGACCCTGCGGATCGAGACCGGGTTGTGGTGGATGCCGCCGGAGGCGAGGGTCGCGTAGGCGTCGGTCAGCTCCAGTGGCGAGACCCCGAGCCGCAGGCCGCCGATCCCCTCGGCCGGGATCCCGTCGAGCTGGGTCGTGATCCCCATCGATTTCGCCGTCGCGGCGACGTTCTTGGGGCCGACGTCGAGGTCGAGCTGGGCGAAGACGGTGTTGTCGGAGGTGACTGTCGCCTGCTTGAGGTTGATCGTCCCCTGGTAGCCCTCGTCGGCGGTGTGAACTGTCCAGTGCCCCCATTCGGGCAGGTTGAGGTCGAGCGGTTTGGAGGTGTAGTAGGTCGAGTAGGGGTCGATCCCCTGCTTGATCGCGGTGGTGAGGACGAAGGCCTTGAAGGTCGAGCCCGGCTGGCGGTGGCCCTGGGCGGCGAGGTTGAACTGGCTCTGGTCGTAGTTGGAGCTGGAGACCATCGCCTTGATCTCGCCGTTGCGGGGGTCGATCGAGACCAGCGCCGAAGAGGGGTCGGTCGAGTAGGGCAGGGCGGAGCTGATCGCTTCGATGCCGGCCTGCTGCAGCTTGGGATCGAGCGTCGTGAAGACCTTGAGCCCGCCTTTGCGGACCGTGTTGACGCCGTAGTGGTCGATCAGCTCGTTCTCGACGTAGTCGAAGAAGTAGGGCTGGCGGTGCTTGAAGTAGGAGCTGGAGAGGTTGAGGCCGAGGCTCTGGTTGCCGGCGTCGAGCGCTTCTTCGCGGGAGACGTAGCCGAGCTTCGCCATCTTCCCCAGCACCTCGGCGCGGCGCTCCCGCGCCCCGCGCGGGTTGAGGATCGGGTTGTAGTCGGAGGGCGCCTGCGGCAGCCCGGCGAGCAGCGCCGCCTGCGCCAGGGTCAGCTTCGAGGCGGGCTTCGAGAAGTAGATCTTGGACGCGGCCTGGACGCCGACCGCGGTGCTGCCGTCGATCGTCCCGTAGGAGGCGGCGTTCAGGTACTGGCCGAGGATTTCGCGCTTGGAGTGGCGCTTGGAGTACTCGATCGCCAGCTTCGCCTCGATGATCTTGCGTTCGAGGTTGCGGTGCGGATCGTTGATGCAGAGGTTGCGGACCAGCTGCTGGGTGATGGTCGAGCCGCCCTCGACCGCTTCGCCGGCTTCGAAATCCTTGAGCGCCGCTCGGGCGATGCCTTCGGGGTCGATGCCGCCGTGCTCATAGAAGCGCTGGTCCTCGATCGCGATCGTCGCCTGCTGCAGGCTCTTCGGGATCCGCCCGATCGCGATTGGGGTCCGCGCTTCTTCGGAGGCGATCACCCCGAGCTTGCTGCCGTCGGCGGCGTAGATGGTTGAGTTGCCGCCCTTGTCGATCGGTTTGCAGGAGGCCAGCGAGGGGGCCTTGGCGGCGACGTCGAGCACGGCCGAGGTGACGCCGATCACGGCGATCGCGAGCACGACGAAGATGCCCCCGGCGATGAAGAACAGCTTCCCGGCCGCTCCACCGCGGTGCCGCTGGCGTCGGCGACTGCGCTGCGTCATCGCAGGGAGGGTACTTCGGCGGCGCGCGGGCGCCGCAAACGCCTAGACCTGCGTGTCCCCGGTCGAGTGGTTGTGGATGATCCCGTCGAGCAGCATCTGGTTGGGGATCACGATCGAGGTGTCATCACCGGGGTTGACATAGGTGTAGGAGAGGGTGATGTCGGTGACCCGGCCGCTGACTTCCTCGAATTCGATCTGGTCGCCGATCTTGATCGGCTGAGTCACCGCCAGCTGCACCCCGGCGACCATGTTGCCGATCGTGTGCTGAGCGGCGAAGCCGATGATCAGCCCGATCACGGCGGTCGAGGCGAGGATTCCGGTCGCCAGCCGCTTCAGCTCGGTGAACTGGCTCAGCGCCAGCGCGACCAGGATCAGGAAGACCGTGACCAGGATCAGGCGGCGGAGGATGCGCAGGCGCGTTTTGGTCGAGCGCGAGACCTGTGAAACTTGCGGCGACATGGACTCCAACCTAGCCGCGGGGGACGTCGGCACGCTCTCGAAGCCGTCCTTCCCTTACTCCAACTGGGGCCCCTTGCTCGCGGTTCTGGGCATTTTCCTGGCGCTGGGGACCGGCGTCGTGCTGGGGATCCCGGCCGTCATCGTCGACCACCCGAAGAGCGGCGAAGACCTCAGCACCGGGGCCAACGCCTTCGTCCAGCTGATGACCGCCGTCGGCTTCCTGATGGTGCCGATGCTGATCGCGGCCCAGCGCGGCGCCTCCTCGCTTCGCGAGGTGCTGTCGAGGCTGGGAGTGCGGCGCTTCAAACCGTCGGCGCTGAAGTGGATGGCCGCGGCGATCGGCGCCTACCTCCTCTTCGCGATCGCCTACGGGGTCCTGATCGGCGAACCCCACCAGGAAGACATCGCCGACAAGCTCGGCGCGATCCCGGTCCAGGTCTTCCTGATTGCGATCGCCGCGCCGGTCAGCGAGGAGGTCTGTTTCCGGGGGATGCTTTTCGGTGGCCTGCGCGAGCGCTGGCCGCGGATCGTCGCGGCGCTGATCAGCGCCGCGATCTTTGGCGCGCTGCACGCGCCCGAGGGTGTCAGCGTCGTGCCGCCATTGATCTTCTTCGGCTTCACGCTTGCCCTCCTCTATGAGAAGACCGGCTCGATCGTGCCCGGGATCCTGCTGCACATGCTGAACAATTCCGTCGCCCTGCTCGGTCAGTAGCATTCCGCCGGTGAGCCGCCGCCTCGTCCCTGCCGCCCTCTGCGCCGCCCTGCTGGCGCTACCTGTCGCCGCCGCAGCAGCCCCGGCGCCGGCCAAAGCTCCCGTGCCAGATGCCACGGTGAAGATCAAGGTCGACCACCTCAAGGGCGGCAAGGCCGAGATCTTCGGCACCGTCCCCGTGACCGGCTCGATCGAGCCCTTCGCGCCGGGCCAGAAGGTTGCCGTCACCTTCTACCTCAACGGGCACAAGCTCCTCACCCGCAATGTCAGCGTGCGCAAGGGGAGTGGCGATTCCGGCCTCTTCCGGGCAAGCATCATCGTCCGCGAGGACGGCAAGTACGCCGCCAGCGCCAGCCACGCCGCCAACCAGGTCCTCGGTGGCGACACCACGGTTCGCAAGAGCTGGCGGGTCAGCTTCCCTGGCTTGCACGCGGGCGAGTGCGGCAACGTCGTCAAGGGCTTCAAAAGCGCGATGGCGAAGATGGGCTACGCCTCCGGCGGCGGGTCCTGCTTCAACGGCCGCCTCGGCCGGGAGGTCCTGGCCTATCGCAAAGTCAACGGGATGACGCGCAACGAGCGCGCCGGCGCCGGCCTTGTCAAAGACGCCTTCGGCGGCCGTGGCGGCTACCACGTCCGCTACCCGAAGGCCGGCGAGCACGCCGAGGTGCCGCTCTCCAAGCAGGTCTTGGTCCTGACCAAGGGCGACAAGCCGTTCGCGATCTACCCGGTCTCGACCGGCAAGCCCTCGACGCCGACGGTCACCGGCCACTACAGCTTCTACCGGCAGGAACCGGGCTACAACGCCGAGGGCATGTACTACTCCTTCTACTGGCACAACGGCTACGCCGTCCACGGCTACGCCGAAGTCCCCAACTACGCTGCCAGCCACGGCTGCGTCCGCACCTTCATCGCCGACCAGCCCCGGATCTACGAACAGATCAACTACGGCGAGAGCATCTTCGTCTTCTAGCGGTTGACGGTGATAAGCGAGAGGACACTGCAGGCCGTCCTCGCCGTTATCTCGGCTTACCACGTCGTCACCGGCCTGATCGCTCTGATCGCGCCTGACACGTTCTTTGACCAGATTGGTCATTACGGGATCGAGAACAGCCATTACGTCGGCGATCTCGGCGCTTTCACGCTCGCCTTTGGCATCGCAGCCGGGATCGCGATCTTCAAACCTGTGTGGCGCGCGCCGATCCTCTGGCTCGGCGCGCTTTGGTACGGGTTCCACGCGGTCAACCACGTCTTCGACACCGGCGAAGCCAAGAGCGAGGGCCGGGGCTGGGGCGACACGATCCTGCTTGCCTTCGGGGCAGTTGGCGCATCTTGGCTGGCGCGAGTGTCGGAGCGGCTGAATCGCGAGTCGGTCGAAGAGGGCGCGGCGGGATGAAGGTTTTCGTCGCCGGGGCGAGCGGGGCGATTGGCAGGCCTTTGGTTCCTCAGCTGCTCGCCGCCGGTCACGAGGTGACAGGGATGACCCGGCGTGAGGAGCGGGCGGACACGATTCGAGCGGCCGGCGCCGACGCTGTCGTCTGCGATGCCCTCGATGCGGATGCGCTGCGCGACGCCGTAGTCGCGGCGCAGCCCGAGGTGGTTGTGCATGAGCTGACGGCCCTGCCGGCGCGGATCGATTTCAAAGGCGATCCCTTTGGGTCGACCACCCGCCTGCGGATCGAGGGCACGAGGAATCTGGTCGCGGCGGCAAAGGCCGCGGGGGCGCGGCGCCTGATCGCCGAGAGCTTTGCCTCCCTCTACGCCCCAGAAGGCAGCTGGGTCAAGGACGAGGACGCGCCGCTGTTCCTCGACGCCCCGGCTCCGTTTGACAATGCCGTCGCCGGGATAGTCGATCTCGAGCGTCAGGTCCTTGGCGCCGAGGGCATCGAGGGCGTCGTCCTTCGCTACGGCTGGTTCTATGGCCCCGGCACCTACTTTGGCCGCGATGGCTCCCAGGCCGAGGACACGATCAAACGGCGGTCGCCGGTCGTCGGCAAGGGCGCGGGCACCTTCTCCTTTATCCACATCGAGGACGCCGCCGCCGCGACGGCAGCCGCGATCGAGCACGGCGCCCCCGGCGTCTACAACATCGCCGACGACGAGCCCGCCGCCCAGCGCGACTGGCTCCCCGTCTATGCCGAGGCACTCGGCGCCAAGAAGCCACTCCGGGTCCCGGTCTGGATCGCCCGCCTGATCGCCGGCGGCGCCGCGGCCTCGATGGCGACCGAGCTTCGCGGCGTCTCGAACGCCAAGGCCAAGCGCGAGCTCGGCTGGCAGCCGGCTCATCCGAGCTGGCGCCAGGGCTTCGCCGAGTCGCTCGCCTAGCGTCATAGGATTGCCGCGTGCCCGACCTCGCCACCGCCAAGGAGACGTTGCTAGCCGAGTTGCGTGAGCACTCGCTGATCCTCGGCGAGGTGGTTCTTTCCAGCGGGGCAACGGCTCAGTACTACGTCGATGCGCGGCGGACGCTGATGCGGCCGGCTGGGTTTCTTGCTGCCGGCGAGCTGATCGCCGCCGCTGCGACCGATGTCGGTGCGATCGCGGTGGGCGGCCCGGTGATGGCGGCGATCCCGCTCGCCTGCGCGGCGATCGCCGTCCCTGGAGGCGAGGATCTGGTCGGCTTCTTCGTCCGCAAGGAGCGCAAGGACCACGGCCTGCAGCGCTGGGTCGAGGGCCCGGTCGAGGCAGGCGCCCGCTGCCTCGTCGTCGAGGACACGGTCACCACCGGCGGCTCTACGGCCGGCGCGATCGAGCGGATCCGCGAGGAGGGCCTGGAGATCGCCGCCGTGCTCAGTGTCGTCGACCGGCTGGCCGGCGGCGGCGCGGCGATCGAAGCCGCCGCCGAGGCGCCCTACCGCGCCCTGGTCACGATCGACGAGATCTACCCCGATCGTCCCGACCGAGGCTGACCTCCGACAAAGAGATGGAGCCAGACGCCGTCGAGATCCGCGTCGTCGCCTGCCTGGTCGAGAAGCAGCGCACCACGCCCGACGTCTACCCGCTCTCGCTCAACTCCCTGCGCCTTGCCTGCAACCAGTCGACCAATCGCGACCCGGTCGTCGAGTACGACGAGGCGACCGTGGTCGAGGCCCTGCGGCGGCTGGCCCTGCGCGGCTGGACGAGGTTGGCGAGCGGCGCCGGCAGCCGTGCCCGCAAGTACCGCCACCTGCTCAACGAGGCTCTCGACCTGGATCCGGCGGAACTCGCCTTGGTGGCTGTGCTGATGCTGCGCGGTCCCCAGACCCCCGGCGAGCTGAAGCAGCGCAGCGACCGCCTCCACAGCTTCCCCGACCTCGCCGCGGTCCAGGAGACCCTCGATCGCCTGGTCGAGCGCGAGTACGTAGTCCGTCGCCCGCGCGGCCCCGGCCAGAAGGAGGATCGTTACGAGCAGCTGCTTGGAGGGGAGATGGATGAGTCAGAGCCGGCGGACGCCGTGGCCCCGTCCGAAGGTCCCGTGGCATCTGCTCCTTCCCGGCCTGAGCCAATACCGGAGCAGCCCGACGGCGATCGACTGACCCAGATCGAAGCCAGCATCGCCAAGCTGCGCAGCGAAGTCACCGCCCTGCGCGAAGCGCTCGGCGAGTAGCAGTGCCCCGAGCTGGATTCGAACCAGCGGCCTATCCCTTAGGAGGGATGATTTGTCAAGCGTGGACTTGGCTTAAATTGTGGACTTTCGCTTGACTAAGCCGATTCTGCGAGGACCCAAGCGGACACCGGAGGACTCTGAAGGCCGAATCTGTTCCTACCTTTGTTCCTACCCAACTAGTCGCCCATCGCAAGCGGCTGATGTTGGCCGGGGTCTACGAGGCGTTGTCATCGGGTTCGTCCCGGAAGCTCATGTCGGGCGGCGTCCCAGAACGACGTTTCAGCTGACGCACACGCAGCGCTGTTTCACCCGCGGACGGGGTTGCACTGATTTAGGTGCGCTTAGCTGACAAGACCACCGGGATCGAGGACTCCGAGGTTCTCGAGTCTGTATCGCATCGACTCCTGGCTGACCTTGAAGGCTTTAGCCATGTCGGCGATGAGCTGGGCCGGCGAGAGCGAGCGGTTCTGCAGCGCCTTGTTGACCTCACGGTCAACGAAGACTCGCGGCATCAACAACTCGGCTGCGAAGGCGTTGGCTTCAGACTCCTCGGCGGCCGAGGCGCCATCGCGCCAGTTGATCCGGCCCTCGAAACTGTCGACGAAGACCGGCTTCCCCTCGTGTAGGACGAGATGGCCGACCTCGTGGGCAACCGTGAAGCGCTGACGGTTGGGAGCGTGACTGGAGTTGACGCCGACGAGCTTCTTGGTGGGGTCGCGGTAGACCATGCCGGAGACGTCTCCTTCAAACGCCTGATAGACGACTTCGGCACCGAGGCTGCGGGCGACCTCCTCAACTGGGACCGGAGCGACTTCGATTCCCAATTTGTCGAGCAGCTGCGTCGCTTCTCGTTCTGCTTCCCAGAGATTCATCGTCTGTCACCGGCACGGCCTGCGCTTGCGCGATTATCGCGCAGGAAGCGGGCCAAGAACTGCCGCTGCATGTCGTCTTCGGGAAGGGTGGAGCGCGTCTTCTCGGGAACCAGTTCCTCGAGGTTCAGTTCCTCATCAGGGAGAAGCTCCAGCGGCTCGGTCCCCAATGCGGAGGCGAGCTGGACCAGCTGATGCAGGGCAATGCGCTGACGGCCGTGCTCGATGTTGGTCACCGAGGTTCGCGGCAGCTTGACCCGATCGGCCAGCTCCTTCTGCGTTAAACCCGCCTTCTCCCTCGCCAGCTTTAGCTTCGCCCCGAACTCTGCGTAGAAGTAGCTCACCGAGCGCAGTATTCCTGATCTGACGGCGTATGTCAATACTAATGACATTTTCATAAGTTGAGGTTTTGAGACTTGACAATCTCTGGACGGCTCGGTAGCCTCGGTCGTAGTCATCAATTCCGACATTTTTAGAAAGGAAAGTCAATGAACCAGACGCAGACCGAGGCACGCGGACCTGGCGGGGACGAGGGTAGGGGGAAGGACAAGAAGGTCACGGTCGAGGTCAACGGCAAAGCCGTCGTTCTCGCCGACGAGCTCGTCACTGGCCTGCAGGTCAAGCAGGCGGCGATCGCCCAGAAAGTCGATATCGAGCTCGACTTCATCCTCGTACTCGAGGCCGAGCACGGCAACGATCCGCGCCAGATCGCCGACGGCGAGCGGATCAAGGTCGACAAGCACTCCCGCTTCACCTGCAACGACGGCGAGGACGATTCCTGATGAAAGAAGAGGTGCGCTCGGCGATTTCTGAACTCGAAGCCGAGGCGCCGGGAACCGGGGTGCGCTTCAAGGAGGACGGGGAAGGAGGCGCCTACGTAATCGTCGACGGGGTCGAGATCGGCGCCTCCTTCATCCCCTCCATGAGCTGGATCGGCTTCCACATAACCCACAGCTATCCCGAAGCGGCCGTCTATCCGCACTACATTGATCCCGCTCTCCGCTACGACAGCGACGGCGCGGCGCCCAACAAACACCCCGATGGCGATCTCCCGGCGGCGATCACGCGCGGCGATTACAGACTCGGCGGGTTTGATCTCCCCGCGATTCAGGTCTCACGCTCTTCACCTAAACGAGTCCCCGGCACCGACACCGCGCTAGCCAAGCTGTGCCGCGTGATCTCTTTCCTGGAGACCCGCTGATGAGCGTTGGTTGGCAGCTGCGGATTGGCGAGCAGATGCATGACCGCCTCCACGGCCACCTCTTCCCCGGGGACGAAGACGAGCATGCGGCGGTGATCGCCGCCGGGATGGTCCACACCGACCGCGGTACCCGGCTGCTCGCCCGCGACCTCTTCCTCGCCCGCGACGGCATTGACTTTGTCCCCGGCCGGCGCAGCTACCGCCGGCTGGTCCCCGAATTCGTCAACGAGAAGATCCGCTACTGCCGCGAGCAGGGGCTGATCTACCTAAGCGCCCACAGCCACCCCGGCCGCGGCGCGGTCTCCTTCAGTGGGGATGACCTGAAATCCCACGAGCGTGGCTACCCGGCGCTGCTCGATATCTCCGGGCGGCCGGTGGGTGCTCTCGTCCTCTCCGAAGATCACCTAGCCGCCGACATCTGGACCGCAGATCGCAGCCGCCGCCCGCTGATCGAGACGGTCATCATCGGCCGCAACCTCAGGCGCGTCTATCCCCAGCCGCCTCCCCCGCCAACGAGTGCGGATCCGATGTATGACCGTGCGGTGCGCTGGTTCGGCGAGCGCGGCCAGGACCTGCTGGGCCAAACCAAAGTCGCGGTGATCGGCGCCGGCGGCGTCGGGCAGCCGTTAATCGGCATGCTCGCTCGCCTCGGAGTTGGCTCGATCCTTGTCATCGAGCCCGAGCGGATCGAGCCGACGAATCTGCCCAGGATGCCCGAGGCCAGGCGTCTCGACGCGATGATGTTCCTGCGGCGCTTTCCAGCTCTTGATGCCCTTGCTGATCGCCTCTCGACGTCCAAGGTAGCCCTCGGGCGCCGGGTCGCTCGGCGCGCGAATCCAAAGGTCGATTTCATCGGCATCCGCAAGAACGTCAACGAGCCGAGCGCCTCGCGTGCACTGGTCGACTGCGACTTCATTTTCCTCGCTGCCGACTCCCACCAGGCGCGGCAGATCACCAACATTGTTGCCCACCAGTACCTGATCCCGGCAATCCAGATCGGGACCAGGATCGACGTCGACTCCGATAGCGGCGAGGTCGGTGAGATCCGCGGCAACGTCCGCCTCATCCTTCCGGAGCGAGGCTGTCTGCAGTGCAACCGCCTGATCTCCGCTGAGAAGCTTCAAGAAGAGTCTTTGCCCGCCGCCGAGCGCGAGCGCAACCGCTATGTGGAGGAGATCCCTGCCCCGAGCGTGATCAATTTCAATGTCCATGGCGCCGCCCAGGCGGTCACTGACTTCACCCTGATGTTGGGCGGTTTCAGCGATTCGGTAGCTCCGCTCGGATACCTTCGATGGCGTCCCCGCCGTCGCCGCGAGGAGCCGATCGAGCCTTTCGCGAACGACGCCGAGTGCCCGCACTGCGGCTCGCTGCCCCAGAGCAGGCGCGGACGAGGCGAAGCCATGGCGCTACCGGGGCCCGAGCGCTAGGTCTTCGCTGCTCGCCTGTAGATAGAGCGATCCCCGTCCTAGGGGTAGGCCATTGCTTAGTTCTCGCGAAATCTGCCTGCAGATCAACCACAGCACCGAAAGGGTGGGAACATCGATTGCCGGGTTTTTGTTCCTACCCCCGTTCCTACCCCCGTTCCTACCCTTGTGATCAGGGGCGGGGTCGGTCCGGCCCACTTTGCTCTGTGACTGGCTTTCCGAAATGCCCCGAGCTGGATTCGAACCAGCGGCCTATCCCTTAGGAGGGGATCGCTCTATCCAGCTGAGCTATCGGGGCGGGCTTGGGATTTTCTCTTAGTTGAGGATTCGGTGCGGAAGTTGGCACAGAGTCCACCCACTTGTGAGCCGCGGGCCGCCACGATGATGGCTATGAACGGAGTCCAGGTGATTGACGTGTCTTCCACACGCGCTAATGTGGTGCACATGTCGAAGATGATTCAGGTTCGCAACGTGCCGGACGAGCTGCACCGCACGCTGAAGACGAGCGCGGCGGCTGAAGGCATGTCGTTGTCGGACTACATCAAGCGCGAACTTGGGACGGTCGCGACGTATGCGAGCTTCGAGGAGATCGATGCTCGCATACGCGCCCGGGGCCCGACCGGCCTCCGCACGGAGGACATTATCTCCGACCTGCGCGAAGCTCGCGGCGATTGATGGCTGTCGTCGACGCCTCTGTCCTGGTCGAGTACCTCGGTGCCGCCGACAAGGCCGAAGTCGCGCGTCGGCGTGTGGCCGCCGACCGCGCCGCTCTCTGGGCGCCACATCTGGTCGATGTCGAGGTCGGGCATGTGCTGCGGCGACGGGTTCGCAGGGGTGAGCTTGCCGCCGAGGTTGCCGAGGGCGCGCTCGAGGACCTGATCACGCTTCCCCTTCGGCGGGTCCGTCATCGCGAGCTGCTTCCCCGAGCCTGGGAGCTGCGCGACAGCGTCAGCTTCTATGACGCGATGTACGTCTCACTGGCCGAGATCTTGGATCAGCCGCTGGTCACCTTCGATGCCCGCCTGGCCAAAGCGAGCGGCATCCGCGCCGAGATCGAGGTGCTCGGCTAGGAGTAGAGGCTCTCGGAGGCAAGCTCCTGGGCACGGCGGCTCCAGAGCTTGACCTCCATGAAGATGTCGTCGCCGTAGGCCTCGAGGGCGTCGAGGGCGAGCAGGGTGAAGCGGTCGTTGGAGATTGCTTCCTGGTCGACGGTCTCGGCGTCGAGCTCGGCGGTGGCGGCGACGGCGCCGCGCACGAGCGGCCGGCCCCAGACGAGGGTGACCTTGCCGGCGCGGCCGTTCTCTCCCCGCCAGCGGCCGATCACGTCGTCGTTGAGGTCGATCCGCCAGTCGGGGTTGTCCTCGGCGAGGACGTCGGTGAAGTCGGCCTGGGCCTGGAAGTCGGTCGGCTCGCCCTCGTCGTGCTGGACGTAGGAGACGTGGCCGAACAGCTCCACCGTCCCCTCCGGCCCGTCGGCGTGGGCGGTGCAGGGCACCCAGACCCGCCCGCCCCAGGCCCGCTCCGGGAACCAGTCGGCCTGCGGCGGAACCTCGACCCCGTCGGGAAGATCCTCGATCCCCTCGCAGGCTTTCCGAAACTCCTCGGTCAGGCGCTCGGCGAAGCGCCCGTGGGGGATCCCCTCCTGGGTGCTGTCGGCGATGAAGCGCGGAATCGGTCGCGGGTTGGGCGGCACGGTCGCCAGCCTAGCCCTCGAGCGATTCGCGCAGGTCCGCCGCCGCCCGCTCCGGCGGATAGACGTTGATGTCGACCCCGGTGCCGAGCTCGAAGCCCGCCTTGACCGTGAGCCGGGGGGCGATGTCGACGTGCCAGTGAAAGTCCTCGGCCCCGCGCGGCGCGGTGCGGACCCAGAGGTTCAGCTCGGGCGGGCCGTCGAAGCGCTTGGCCAGGGCGCGCATCGCGGTGCGGATCATCGCCGCGCCCGTCCCGTCCTCGCCGAAGCTCGCGGCCTCGGCTCGCGGCACAACCCGCAGCTCGAAGGGCGAGCGCGAGGCCCAGGGGCAGATCAGCGCCGCCTCGTCGTCAATCGCGACCAGCCGCTCCCTGCGCCGCACCTCCTCGACCAGGACGTCGCTGAGCAGGCCGCCGCCCGCGGTCCGTTCGCTGTAGGCGCCGAAGCGCTCGCGCTCGCGGGCGACCGCCGCCGGCACGAAGGGAAGCGCGTAGAGCTGGGCGTGGGAGTGCTCAAGCGAGGCCCCGGCGCCGCCGCCCTCGTTGACGATCACCTGGACGTAGGCGGCGTCGGCATGGGCTCGCATGCGCTCGCGCCAGGTCGCGATCGCCGCCGCGAACCCGTCCTCGCTGAGCTCGGCCATCGCGGTCACGTGCTCGGGGGAGTTGATGATCACCTCATGGGCGCCGGCCGCCGGCCGGGTCGAGAAGAGGTCGGGCTCGCCGGCGCGGCGTGAGGCAAGCAAGGGGTCGCCGCTGCTGGAGAAGGCGCCAGCTTCCGAGGCGGTGCCGCCCTCTTTCCCGCCGCCGTCCGCCTCGCCCAGGGCGGGATAGAGGTTCGGCACCACCCGCGTCGTCCAGCCCGGCGTGTCGGCCTCGCCGCCGCCCTCGCGCAGGGCGAAGAGCTCGGGCGGAGTGCGGTCCTCGCGGCCCTCGCAGAAGGGGCAGTTCTCCGGGCCCTTGGGCTCGCTGGCGCGGGCGGAGAAGCCCTCCGGGCGGTCGGCCCGCCCGGGGGCGAGGATCGTCCTCAGCCCGCTGAGCTGGTCGATGCGTATCTCGGGCGCGCTCAGGAGCGGGAGGGGGGAAGGTCGCCTGCGTCGGGGTCGACGGGTTTGGGCGGCTCGGGCGCCGGCTTCGGAGGCCGTGGCGCCGGCGTCGGTTTGGCGCCACCGACGCTGCGGCCGATGAACGGCTCAAGCATGTCCATCGGCAGCGGGAAGACGACGGTCGTGTTCTGGTTGCTGCCGATTTCGAGCAGAGTCTGCAGGTAGCGGAGCTGCAGCGAGGCCGGGTTGGTGCTGATGATGTCGGCGGCGTCGGTGAGCTTCTGCGCCGCCTGGTACTCGCCTTCGGAGTTGATGATCTTGGCCCGGCGCTCGCGCTCGGCCTCGGCCTGGCGGGCGATCGCCCGCTGCATCTGTTCCGGAATCTCGACGTCCTTGATCTCGACCGCGGTCACCTTCACGCCCCAGGGCTCAGTCGACTCGTCGATGATCTTCTGCAGCTCCTCGTTGAGCCGCTCGCGCTCGGAGAGGAGCTGGTCGAACTCGGCCTTGCCCAGCACCGAGCGCAGCGCCGTCTGCGAGATCTGGGAGGTGGCGAGCAAATAGTTTTCGACCTCGACGATCGCTTTGCGCGAGTCGATCACGCGGAAGTAAGCCACAGCGTTGACGCCGGCGGGGACGTTGTCGCGGGTGATCACCTCCTGCGGCGGGATGTTGAGGGTGACCGTTCGCAGGTCGACCTTGACCATGCGATCGATCAGCGGGATCAGCAGGATCAGGCCCGGCCCCTTCTGGGCGATCAGCCGGCCGAGGCGGAAGATGACGCCGCGCTCGTACTCGCGCAGCACCCGCACCGACGATCCGACCACGATCACGCCGATGAAGGCGAGGACGATGATGACTCCGATTACGGCTCCCACTAGCGCGCTCCCTCTTCGGTTTCTGCGTCGGGGCCAACCAACAGCGTCAGGCCGTCGACCGACTCGATCCTGACTCTACCCCCCACCGGGACCGCGGCAGCGCCGCTGCGCATCTGGGCCCGCCAGATCGTCCCCTGGGCGAAGACCTGCCCGACCGGGTCGAGCGGCGAGCGGACCTCGGCGATGGTCCCGGCCAGCTCCTCGTAGCCGGTCCGCACCGGCTCGTCGCGGTAGGCGGCGAGCACTTTGCGGGCGACGACCCAGACGATCGCGGCAAGCGCCAGCGCCGCGACCACGATCACGGCGATCGGCAGGTCGTGGCCCTGTTCGCGGTAGAGGACGCCGGCGGCGACGAAGGCGGCGATCCCGATCGCGCCGAGGACGCCGCTCGGCACGTGCGCCTCGGCGACGAGCAAGCCGAGCGCCAAGGCCAGCAGCAGGACGATCGTCACGGTCATCGCGGCATCACCCCAAAGCGTAGTGCTGGATGTCCGCCCGCAGGTCGGCTTCGCTGGCGTAGACTCCCTGCTTGAAGAAAACGAGCTTGCCCTCGCGGTCGTAGAAGGCGGTGTCGGGAAGGCCGGAGACTCCCAGGGCGCCGCCGATCTTCTTGTCGGGGTCGCTGTAGCTGGGGTAGGAGATCGGGTCTTCGGCGAGGAATTCGCCGGCGTTGCTTTCCGAGTCTTCGTAGTTGACGCCGAGGAAGGCGACCTGCTTGCCGTAGCGGGCCGAGAGCCTCTGCAGGGACGGGAACTCATAGCGGCAGGGGCCGCACCAGGAGGCCCAGACGTTGACCACGACCGGGTGGCCTTTGAGCGCCGCGATCCGCTTTTCGTAGGCGTCGGCGCCGCCCGGCAGCAGCTTGTCCGCCTGGGCATGGAGAGCTGCCAGCGCGGGTGGCGATCCGGCCAGCGCCTTGGCGTAGTCGGGGTGCTTGCCGCCCTGGCCGCCGCCCGAGCCGGAAGCGCCGCAGCCGCCTGTGGCTAAGACCACGAACACAGCCGCCAAAAACACAAATGTGAGGTTTCGTACCGAAGACGCCACTTCGGTGATTACAATAGATGTCGTTCGGTCCGCTTGGGGCGGGCCGCATGAGATCGCCGGGGGAAGGTAAACGGACCTTCGGCATCCTCACCCATTTGTCCCGGCCGCACGTCTTTCGTCCTGGCGGGGACAGACCCAGAAGCCTTTCTATGGCCAAGACCAGCGACGTTGCCGTGAAAACGGCAGTTCCATCAAGCGCCGATATCGAGCGTGCGGCGGCGTTCGCCCGCGAGCCCTTCCTGCTTGACGGCGAGGGCCCTGAGGCGCTTGCGCCGGGGACCGCCAGGCGCCGCGCTTTCGACGCCGCGATCAAGGAGATCGACGCCGGGCTCGAGGATCCGTCGCTCGAGTGGCGCAGCGCTTTCTCCCTGCTGCTCGGGCTTGAGCGCCTGCTCTCGGTCGAACCGCCGAAACTGCGCGACGGGGCCGAACTCTCGCCGCACCAGGTCGACGCGCTCTCCGGAACGCTGACCGAGCTGATGGCCGAGCAGCAGACTGCGGCCGACGACGACCGCCGCAACGGCGAGGCGCTGGCGGCTGCCGAAGAGGAGGCCGAGGAAGCCGAGGCTGCTGAGGACCCTGAGCCCAGCGCTGACGCCGACCCTGACGCCGATCCTGAGATCGAGGGCGAGGAGCCGATCGAGGACGAGGAGCTCGCCCCCGACGAGGAGCCACAGGATTGGGAAGAGGCCGCCGAAGAGGACGAAGAGGTGGTCGAGGAGGCGCCCGAGGACCCCGGCGCCGAGCGCCGTTTCTGGTTCGAGCACGCGACCGGCGCCGGCAAGACCGTCGCCGCCGTCGGCTTCATCGACGCTTCGCGCACGGGGGGAGTCCTGATCCTCACCCACCGCCGCAACCTGGTCGACCAGTTCATCGGCGAGATCTCCACCCGCGGCTACAAGGAGCGGCTGCGGCCGCCGCTGCTCGACGGCCGCGACGATCCCGACGGCCCGGTCACGGTCGAGACCTACCAGTGGTTCGTCCGCAACCAGAAACGGATCTCCAACGCCTACTCGATCGTGATCTGCGACGAGGCGCACACCGCCCTAGGCGAGAAAACCAGCGCCTGCATCCGCGACTGGAACGGCCCCGTCTACATCGGCATGACCGCGACCGGCGCCCTGATCGCCCGCCACGTTGCCGACCTCTTCCCGACCCAGACCTCGCGCTTCGACCTCGCCCAGGCCGCCCGCCGCGGCGTGATCTCGCCACTGCGCTGCCTGCGGATCCCGCCCGGGCCTGGCGTCCGGACGATCGCCAAGGTGCCGCTGCGAAAAGGCGAGGTCGACCAGGACTTCGACCAGGAGGAGCTGGCGGCGCTGCTCGACCAGGGCCCCTTCAACGCCGCGATTGCCGACCTCTACCAGTCGCGCTTCCGCAACGTTCCCGGCGTTCTCTATACGGCCGGCGTCCAGCACGCCAAGAACGTCGCCAAAGCCTTCAACGACGCTGGCATTGTCGCCCGCGCCGTCTCCGGTGAAACTCCCAAGCGTGAGCTGGCGGAGATCCTTGCCGCCTTCGAGCGCGGCCAGGTCGACGTGCTCTGCAACGCGATGCTGCTGGCCGAGGGATGGAACTCGCCGCGGGCGACGATCTGCATGCACCTCGCGCCGACCGCCTCGCGCCGGATCTACCAGCAGCGGGTCGGCCGCGTCACCCGCCGCGCCCCCGGCAAGGAGGCCGGCCTGGTGATCGACTTCGTCCACCCGGCGACGACCCACGACGAGACCATCGTCACCCTCCACAGCCTGCTCGACCGCGACGTCTACCGCGGCGGCGCGATCGTCGTCGGGCCGGTCCGCCGCGGCCGCGGCCGCAAGGTCAGGGTCGAGCGCCGGATCGTGCCGGTCTCCGACGTCGAGGAGAAACGGATGGAGATCCTCGAGCGCGAGATCTGGCGGATCGCGGTCGAGAATCTCGACTACCCAGAGCAGCATGCCTGGGCAGCGCTGGCCGGGGCGCGGGTCAACCCGCAGGGCTGGCGCCGAGCACGGGCGATGATCCAGAACGACCAGAGCAAGGAACTGCGCCGCCGCTTCCTGCTCACCTGCGTTCAGCGCAACCGCAACTCCCAGCTCAAACTGAAAGCGCTGGGCGAGATCGCCGACCTTGGTGATCCCGAGGCCTTCGACGATGCGATCGACATCGTCGGCACCTGGAGCCGCGACGACAAACGGGCCGGGACCAAGACCCTGCTGCAGGCGCTGGTCGACAAACGGATCGGCCGCCGCGACCAGGCCCAGGCCTGGGTCTGGCGGCTTGCCTCCTACACCCGCGACCTGCACGAGGAGTACGCGGTGCAGCGCTGGCCGGAGACGAAGCGGCTGCTCGGCCTGCTGGTCAACTCATCGGGCCGCGCCCACGGCCGCAACGCGCGACGGCTGGTCCACGCCTCGCGCAAACACGACCGCCGCCTCTCGGTCTCGCTGCTCGCCGCCTCCGTCTCTCACACGCCGGAGGGCGAAGAGGTGCTGCGCGGGGCGCGGATGCGCTTGGCCCGCAAACCTTCGGCGGTTGCCCGCGAGCTGCTGCGCAACTTCCCCAAGGGCGGCAAGCGCCGTCGCAAGCGCGGCAAAAAAGGCGGCCAGCAGGGCGAAGGGGGCGGCGGCAACGCCAAAGCCAGCGCCAACGGCAAACCGAAACGGTCGCGCCGCGGCAGGTCCAAATCGGCGGCGGCGAAAGCGAAAGCCGAAGCGGCGTCAGATTCGGGTCAGGTGGACCTCGCCGGCGCCAAGGACGACGCTTCCTCCTCCGGCGCTGGCGACGACAAGGTATCCGCGGTCGTCGATTCCGTCGGCGACGCCTGAGCCGCCCTCCCAGGCGATCTCACGCCCACGCAGCGTGTCGCGCTCGCGCCAGCCGGCAAGAACTTTCTCCTCGCTCGCCTCGACCCACTCGTCGAGCCGCTTGTTGAGAGCGACGGTGGCAGCGCCTATGTCGACGCTGCTCAGGGAGATCGCCGTCTCGCGCAGCTCGGGCGGGAACTCCCCCCTCGCGATCGCGAGGTTGAGGCCGACGCCGATCACCGCCCAGCCATCCTGCGGGCGGGCCTCGATCAGGACCCCGGCCAGCTTGCGACCTTCGACCCAGACGTCGTTGGGCCACTTGACGCCGCACTCGACTTCGGGCTGCAGCTCTTCGGCCGCCGCGCAGACCGCGAGCGGGACGGCGAGCGGCAGCAGCAGGTGACGCTGGTCGAGGGGCCGCAGGATCGCCGAGTAGAGCAGCGCTTTGGCGGGCGGCGCGGTCCAGGTCCGTCCCTGGCGTCCACGGCCCGCGCTCTGCTCGCTGGCTGTGACGACAGTGCCTCCGGGCGCCCCCGCGGCGGCCAGCTCGCGGGCGCGGGTGTTGGTCGAGTCGACTGAGCGGAAGTGGCGGTGGGGCGTTCCGAAGCTCATCGCGCGGCGTCGTCGAGCAGAGCGGCGATCAGCCCCTCGACGTCATGGCGCCCGGCTTCGACGTCGACGGCGAGGCCGGCCTCGCGGGCGGTCTCGCTGGTCACCGGGCCGATCGAGACGATGCGGGCGTCGCTGGGGAAGCGCTCGCTGAGCGCGCCGAGCAGGTTTGTCACGGTCGAGGACGAGGTGAAGGTGATGTAGTCAGCTTCCTGGGCGGCGTCGATCGCGGCGGGCGCTGGCTCCTCGCGGATCGTCTCGTAGAGGGCGACTACATCGACCTTGGCGCCGCGCCCGTCCAGCCACTCCGGCAGGGCGTCGCGGGCGTCGGCGGCTCGGGCGACCAGGACCCGCTTGCCCTCGACCTCGACCGGGCTCAGCGCCTCGATCAGCCCCTCGGCGACGAAGCGCTCGGGCACGACGTCGGCGGCGATTCCCCGCTTGGCGAGGGCGCCCGCCGTCCCCGGTCCGATCGCCGCGACCGTGGCGCCGGCGAGCACCCGGGAGTCGAGCCCGGCTGCGTCGAGCGCCTCGAAGAGCAGCCGCACCCCATTGGGGCTGGTCATGCAGATCAGCGCGTACTCGCCGATCTCCGCCACCGCGCGCTTCACCTCGTCCGCCTCGATCCGCGGCTCGATCCGGATCGCCGGCAGCTCGATCGCCTCGGCCCCGAGCTCGCGCAGGGTCGCGGCGAGGCCGCTGGCCTGGGCGCGGGCGCGGGTGACGACGACGCGTCGGCCGTGCAGAGGCCGGCGCTCCAGCCAAGCCAGCGCCTCTCGCCGCTCGACGACCTCTCCGACGACGATCAGCGCCGGGGCGCGGACGCCCTCCTCGGCGACCGCGGCGGCGATCGTGCCCAGGGTCGCGGCGACGGTGCGCTGGCCGTCCATCGTCCCCCGTTCGATCGCGGCGGCGGGCTCGGCGGCATCGCGTCCGGCCTCGATCAGCGCCCGAGCGTTGCGCTCCAGGTTTTTGACCCCCATGTAGAAGACGAGCGTGCCGGGGAAGCGGGCCAGCGCCTCCCAGTCGAGCGCGGTCTCGTCCTTGCCGGGGTCCTCGTGGCCGGTGACGAAGGCGACGGCTGAGGCGTCGTCGCGGTGGGTGACCGGGATCCCGGCGTAGGCGGTGGCGGCGACCGCGGCGGTCACCCCGGGGACGACCTCGAAATCGACCCCGGCGGCGCGCAGAGCTTCGCCCTCCTCGCCGCCGCGGCCGAAGACGAAGGGGTCGCCGCCCTTGAGCCGGACGACGCTCTTGCCGGCCCGAGCCGCCTCGATCAAGCGCTCGCCGATCTCCTCCTGGGGGACCGATGGGACCCCGGGCTGCTTGCCGACGTAGACCAGCTCGGCATCGGCGCGGGCGCCGGCGAGCGCGCCCGGGGGGATCAGGCGGTCGTGGAAGATCGTCTCGGCTGAGGCGATCAGCGCCAGCGATCGCGCCGTCATCAGCCCCGGGTCCCCGGGCCCTGCTCCGACCAAGTAGACGACTCCGCTCCGGGCGCTCACGCCGCTGCCTCGGCGCGGTCGAGGATTTCGCGGGCGCCGGCGCCGAGCAGACGCTCGCCGAGCAGCTCGCCGAGCGCGACTGGGTCCGAGCTCTCGCCCTCGACCCGGTCGCGAATCCACTCGCCGCCGTCGGGCAGGCCGACGAAGGCCGAAGCCTCGATTCGCCCTCCCTCGACCTGGGCGTGGACCCCGATCGGCGTCGCGCAGGTGGCCTCGAGCAGGGCGACGACCGCGCGCTCGACGGTCAGCTCGCAGAGCGCCGTCTCGTCACCGATCGCCGCCGCCAGATCCTGGGAATCCTCGTCCCCGGCCCGGATCTGCAGGACCAGCGCGCCCTGGCCGGCGGCGGGGGTCATCGCCTCGGCTGGCAGGGCGAAGGAGATCTCGCCCTCGCGACCGAGCCGGCGCAAGCCGGCGACGGCGAGCACGATCGCGTCCAGCTCGCCCTCCTCGAGCCGGCGCAGGCGTGTGTCGACGTTGCCGTGCAGCTCCTCGACCCGCAGGTCGGGGCGGGCGGCGAGCAGCTGGGCGCGGCGGCGAAGGCTGGCGGTGCCGATCCGCGCTCCCTCGGGGACGTCATCGAGTGAGGACCCGACGCCGATCCAGGCGTCGGCGGGGTCCTCGCGAACCGGCACGGCGGCGATCGCCAGTCCTTCGGGCAGCTCGGCTGGCAGATCCTTGGCCGAGTGAACGCCGATCTCCGCCCCGCCATCGAGCAGCGCCCGCTCGACCCCCCGCACAAACCGCGCCTTGTCGCCGGCCTCGCCGTCTGATGAGACCTCAACCAGCTCGGCTCCGCCCAGCAGCTCCCCGACCTGACCCGCCTGGGCTTTGGCAAGTGCGCTGCTGCGAGTGGCAATTCGAATCATTGAAAGCTGTGGTTTGAACTATCCCGGTAGGGGTGGAGCGTCTTGCACTTTTTCGCTGCAGCGAATCTCGGACGGCGACAAACGATCCACGAAAAAGTTAAGCGGAACCCCTACCGGGATAGTTCCTCCGGGAAGTTAAGTGGAACCCCTACCGGGATTCGCCCTATGCAGCTCGGTCACTTTGCCAGGCGCCTCACCCTCGGGCTCAGTCTCGACATCGAGCCCGAACAGCTCGCGCAGGGCGCTGACATAGAGGTAGGCGTCGTCGCTGCCGGCCGAGCGCTTCATCCGCAGGGTCGGCTCATGCAGGAGGCGGGAGGCGATCGCCTTCGCCATCGCCCCGAGCCGTTCGCGGTCGGCCTCGCTGAGGCTCTCCCAGCGCGGCTCGTTCTCGGCGAGGACGCGGCGCACGATCTCGTCGCCGCGCTCGCGCAGGGCGACGATCGTCGGCACCACCTCAAGCGAGGCGAGCCAGCGCTCGAAGCGGTCCTGCTCGGCCTCGAGGATGCGGGCGGCCAGCTTCGCCTCGGCCTCGCGGCCGCTGGTGTTGCGCTCGACGATCTGCTGCACGTCGTCGATGTCGTGGAGGCTGACGCCGGCGATCTCGCGGCAGGCCGGCTCGATGTCGCGCGGCACGGCGATGTCGACCAGCAGCAGCGGCCGCCCCTCGCGGGTCGCCATCACCGCGGCGATGTCGTCGCGCTCGACGATGTGGTGCGGCGAATTGGTCGCCGAGACCACGATGTCGGCTTCCCGCAGCTGCTCGGGCAGTTCCTCGAAGCGGACGGCGCTGCCCGCGAACCTTTGGGCAAGGCCGATCGCGCGGTCGTAGTGGCGGTTGGCGACGAAGACGGTGGTGACGCCGCGGGCGACCAGCGCCTTGGCGACCAGCTCCGAGGTCTCGCCGGCGCCGATCACGAGCACCCGGCGGTCGCTGAGGTCGCCGAGGGTGCGGCGGGCAAGCTCGACCGCGACCGAGGGGATCGAGATCCCCTTCTCGCTGATCCCGGTCTCGTCGCGGGCGCGGCCGCCGGCGGCGAGGGCGCCGCGGAAGAGGCGGTTGAGGATCGGCCCGGTGCCGCCCTCGACCAGGGCCAGCTCGTAGGCGCGTTTGACCTGGCCCTGGATCTCGGCCTCGCCGACGATCATCGAGTCGAGCCCGGCGGTGACGCGGAAGAGGTGGCGGACGGCCTCGCTCGAGCGCAGCGAGTAGAGGTGGCCGAGCAGCTCGGTCGGGCGGATCTCGGCCTGGCGGGTGAGGACGCCGAGCGCGGTCGACTCGGCGTCGACCGAGTCGGAGACGACGAGGTAGAGCTCGGTCCGGTTGCAGGTCGAGATCGCCGCCGCCTCGTGGATGCCGGTGGCCGCGGTCAGCTCGCGCAGCGCCCCGACCGCGCGGCCCTCGGTCAGCGAGAGCCGCTCGCGCAGGTCGAGCGGCGCGGTCTTGTGGGAGACGCCGAGGGCGAGCAGTTCAGACACCTGCGCCCACCTTGTCCCTCTCCTCGCCCTTGCGCTGCTCGGCGAAGCTCGCCAGCTCGCCCAGCTCCTTCTCGATCCGCTGCAGTTTCGCCGCCATGATCGCGACGTAGACGACGATCAGGACGAGGAAGACGATGTAGGCGCCCGCCACGTACTTGCCGCCCTCGCCAAGGGGCAGCGCCGGTGCGCTTGCCAGCAGGGCCAGCACCTAGCTCACCTCCGGGGCGATCCGGGAGCTTGTTCCCGGGGCTGGGGCGTCGAGCGCGCGGCGCAGCCGCTTGACCTGGCCGGAGGCGCTCTTCGCGGTCAGCTCGAACTTGACCAGCGTCACCCAGAGCAGGCCGATCGCCGCCAGGCAGAAGAGGAAGGTGAGCAGCATCGAGCCGGGCAGGCCGCCGTTGGCGGTGGCGAAGACGCGCGGGTGGACCAGGCTCTGCGCCATCCGCACCGCCATGAAGTTGAGCGGCACGAAGGCGCCGGCGGTGATCGCGAAGACGGAGGCGTAGCGCGCCTGGCGCTCCGGGTCCTCGATCGCGTAGCGGAAGGGGTAGTAGGTCGCGTACATGAGGAAGACGATCAGGAAGCTGACCAGGGTCGGCTCGTCCCAGACCCACCAGTGCCCCCAGGAGGCCTTGGCCCAGATCGAGCCGGTGATCAAGACCGCGACGCCGAAGATCACCGACATGTGGATCGAGACGTAGGAATAGGCGTCCCACTTGCGGTTGCCGCTGCGCAGGTGGGCGATTGCGAAGAGGCCGCCGATGACGAAGCCGACCAGCGCCACGATCGCCAACGGCACATGCAGGTAGAAGATCTTCTGGATGAAGCCCTGGTCGGTTTCCAGCGGGGCGTAGAAGAAGACCAGGGAGAGGCCCACGGCAAGCAGCGCCACGGTGGCGATCGAGAGTGGTCTCAGTCCTTTGCCGTACATGCTCGAGTGGGGAGAGGCGGGGGGAGCGGGTCAGTCCTCCAGGAGGAAGTCGAAGACCGCATATCCAACGAGTCCGAAGATCAAATCGTATAGGCCGAGCACCGCCAGCCAGGTCCCGAAGCGGTCGTAGGCGGGACCGCCCAGGGTCAGCAGGGGGTCGCTGGCGCCGGTGGCGGCGATCATCAGCGGCACCACGAGAGGGAGCAGGACGAGCGGCACGAGCAGGTCGCGGGCGCGCGAGTTGACCGCCATCGAGGAGATCAGGGTGCCGGTGAACGCGAGCCCGAGGTCGGCGAGGACGAGGACGATCAGCAGCGGCGGCAGGGCGGCGGCGGAGCCGAGGAAGAAGAGGGCGAAGACCGGCACCGTGATCAGCTCCAAGACCAGCAGGTAGATCAGCAGCGCCGCCGCCTTCGCCCCGAAGAGGACGGTGCGGTCGACCGGGGCGAGCCGGATCGCGTCGAAGCCGCCCTCCTCGCGCTCGCTGACGAAGAGGCGGTTGATGCCGAGCACGGCGGCGAACAGCAGCGTCGCCCAGAGCACGCCGGCGGCGAGGCTGCCGGAGAGGGCGGTGCGGTCGAGGCCGAAGCGGAAGATGACGAAGGTGGTGACGGCGAAGAGCGCCATCGCCGGCAGCGACTGCAGGGTGCGCAGCTCCGAGCGCAGGTCCTTGCCGAGGATCGCTGCGAAGGCGGCGCGGGAGGAGGTCACGAGACCACCGCCGTCTCGCCGATCCCGAGCCGCAGCACCTGGTCGGCTTCGGGCAGGACCCGCTCGGGGTCGTGGCTGACGACCACCCGGGCCCGCTTCTGGTCTGGCCCGATCAAGGTTCGCGCCAGCTCGCGTCCCTCGCCATCGAGGTTGGAATCGGGCTCGTCGAGCAGCAGCAGGGCCGGCTCATGCAGGACGCAACGGCAGATCGCCAGCCGCTGGCGCATCCCGGCCGAGAGCTCGGCGACCCGGTCATCGGCGCGCCGCTCCATCCCGACCGCGGCCAGCAGCTCCTCGATCCGCGCCTCGCCCCGCTCGCCGCCGAGGCCGTGCAGCTTGGCGTGGAAGCGCAGGTTCTCGCGGCCGCTGAGGTCGCGGTAGAGCAAGGGCTCGTGGCCGAGGTAGCCGATCTTCCCGCGCAGCTTCCAGGCCTCGCGCGGCAGCGAGCAGCCGAGCACCCGAACCTCGCCGGCGCTCGGGCGCAGCAGGGTGGCGAGCACCCGCAGCAGCGTCGTCTTGCCGGCGCCGTTGGGGCCCAGCACGGCCAGCGACTGTCCGGCCGCCAGCTCGCAGCTGACGTCGCTCAGCGCTGTGCGCTCGCCGTAGTCGCGGCGCAGCCCGCTCAGGGCCAGCGCCGGTTGGTCGATGTCCCTGCCGGTCTCCACGTCGGAGATTGTGACCGCCCGCCTCTGATCTAGGCTGGCGCGACACAACTTCGCAAGGAGGATTGGATGAGCAAGAGCAAGCGCAACAAGGCCAGCCTGGCAGCGATCGCCGCCACGTTGGCGGTGGCGATCGTCGCCGCCCTGCCGACCGGGGCCACGGCCGGCGTCGGCCAGACCGTGACGATCAAGTCGACCCTGCAGATCAGCGTCTACGGCTACAAAGGCACGGTCAAGGCGGCAAACCCCAACTGCGTCGAAGAGCGCACCGTCGTGCTCAAGCAGAAGGGCCACGGGGTCCTCGGCCGGACCACCTCGGAAGCAAAGGGCAAGTGGGAAGTCAACCCCGAAGACCTCAGGTTCAAAGGCCAGCTCCCCTTCAAGATCTACGCCGAAGTGAAGCCGCTCAGCCAGGGCACCGCCGGCACGATCTACAAGTGCCTGGGCGCGACCTCAAAGACGATCGAAATCGCCGGCGGCTGATCCTCAGCCGCGCTTGCGCAGCGTGCGGGCGCCGACCTTGAGCAGTGGGCCGGCGCCTTCGCGCAGCGCTTTCGAGCGGACCGCGCCTTTGCCGTAGAGGATCTTGGCCGAGGCGCGGACCGCCTCGCCGAGGGTGGCGTCGTAGGGGTGCCACCAGAAGTCGCTGGCCAGCCCCGGCTCCCAGGCGTTCATCTTGATGTTGACGCACTCGTAGAAGCCGAATTTGGAGTGCGAGCGGCCGACGCCGGAGTTCTTGACGCCGCCCCATGAGCACTGGCAGGCGCCGTGGCTGAAGGAGTGGTCGTTGATCCAGACCATGCCCGACTCGACCCGGCGGGCGATCCGCTCGCCCTTCTGGCGATCCGTGGTCCAGACCGAGGCGCCGAGGCCGAACTCGGAGTCGTTGGCGAGGTCGATCGCTTCCTGCTCGTTCTCGACCACCATGATCGGCAGCACTGGGCCGAAGATCTCCTCGCGCATGATCCGCGTCTGGTGGGTGATGCCAGTCAGGACGGTGGGGGCGATGAACTTGCCGGGCATGCCCTCGACCTCGGTCGGGCCGCCGCAGAGCTTGGTCGCGCCGGTCGCGACCGCGTCCTCGATCAGGTCGACCACGAGGTCGTACTGGTCGGGCGAGGTCATCGGCCCGATCGCCGTCTCCCAGGCGGCCGGGTTGCCGAGGCGCAGCTGCTCGGCGCCGCGGGCGACGCCGTCGATGAAGCGGTCGGCGATCTCGCGGACGACGTAGATGCGCTCGATCCCCGAGCAGGTCTGGCCGGCGTTGGCGAAGCCGCCCCAGAGCGCGCCGGAGACCGCGTTGTCGAGATCGGCGTCGGCGCAGACGATCATCGGATCCTTGCCGCCAAGCTCGAGGACCGAGCCCTTCAGGCGCTGGGCGCAGACCTCGCCGACCTTGCGGCCAACCTCGACCGAGCCGGTGAAGAAGACCTTGCCGACGCTCGATTTGGCCAGGGCGTCGCCGACGGCGCCGCCGCCGTGGACGACCCGGACCAGGCCCTCGGGCAGGCCCGCCTTCTCGAAGACGCGGCGGATCGCCTCGCCCAGCAGCGGCGTCAGGCTGGCCGGCTTGAGGACGACGCCGTTGCCGGCCATCAGCGCGATCGCGACCTCGCCGAAGGGGATCGACCAGGGGTAGTTCCAGGGTGCGATCACGCCGACGACCCCGATCGGCTCGTAGGAGAAGTGGCCTTTCTTGGTCATCAGGAAGGCCTGCGACATCCGCACCTTCTCGTCAGCCAGGATCTTCTGCCCTGCCTTCGCGCACCAGTGCAGGGCGTCGACCGTCGGCAGCAGCTCCATCGTGTAGGCCTCGGTCCGCGGCTTGCCCTGCTCGGCGACGAGCAGGTCGGCGATCTCGTCGATGTCGTCGAGCAAGGCGTCGGCGGCGCGGCGCATGTATTGGGCCCGCGTCTTCAGGTTGAGCTCGGCCCAGGCGGGCTGGATCCGGGCGACATCGTCGACCACTGCCTGGACCTGGTCCGGCGTGATCGTCGCGACTGAGCCGACGAGCTCGCCTGTGGCGGGGTTGAACGACTCCAGGGTGGACTGGACGGGTGGGGTCTGCGTGGCTGTCTCCATCGGGCGATTGTAGGTGGGTTGGGGAGGGCATACTCCGCACTGATGGACGAGAGGTTGTTCGAAAGCGACGAGGAAGCCCGCCCTGCTGGGGTCATAGCTTTGGATGCGCCGCTGGCGGTGCGGATGCGGCCGCGGTCGCTGGAGGAGCTGGTGGGACAGGAGCACGTGCTCGCTCCTGGTTCGGCTTTGAGGACTGCGATCGAGTCTGGGCATCCCCATAGCTCGATCTTGTATGGGCCTCCTGGGGCTGGGAAGACGACCTTGGCGCGGATCGCTGCCGCTGGGGCGGCGGGGGCTTTTGAGGAGGAGTCGGCCGTTAATGCCGGGCGGGCCGAGATCCGGGTGGTGATCGAGCGGGCTCGGGAGCGGCGGCAGGGCAGCGGGCGGGCGACGGTGCTCTTCCTCGACGAGATTCATCGCTTCAACAAGGCCCAGCAGGACGCGCTGCTGCCGGCGGTGGAGGAAGGGCTGCTGACGCTGATCGGGGCCACCACCGAGAACCCCTACTTCGAGGTCAACTCGGCCTTGCTGTCGCGCTGCCAGGTGTACGAGCTGCAGCCGCTCGATGCCAAGCAGGTTGAGGTGCTTTTGAGGCGGGCGCTTGCGGATCCTGAGCGTGGGCTGGTCGATCCGCCGCCGGTGCAGGACGCGGCGCTGGCGATGCTGGCGGAGCGCTCTGGCGGCGATGCGCGAGTCGCGCTCTCGGCCCTGGAGCGGGCGATCGAGCGGGCCCAGGGCAAGGCGGTCGACGTCGCCGCGATCGAGGACGCGCTGCAGCGCAAGGCGCTCGACTACGACCGCGAGGGCGACCGCCACTACGACTTCATCTCAGCCTGGATCAAGGCCACCCGCGGCTCCGACGTCGATGCCTCGCTCTACTACCTGGCGGTGATGCTGGAGGGCGGCGAGGACCCACGCTTCCTCGCCCGGCGGATGGTGATCCTCGCTTCCGAGGACATCGGCAACGCCGATCCGCAAGCGCTGCTGATCGCCGACGCCGCCGCCCGCGCCGTCGACCGGGTCGGGCTGCCGGAGTGCGCGCTCAACCTGGCGCAGGCGACCGTCTACCTGGCGCTGGCCCCGAAGTCGAACGCCTCCTACAAGGCGCTCGCAGCTGCTCGCGCCGACGTCCGCGAGCACGGCGCCCGCACTCCTCCTGACTATCTGCGCGACGCGCACTACCCAGGGGCCAAGAGCCTCGGCCGTGGCGATGGCTACCGCTACGCCCACGACGAGGCCGGCGGCGTCGCCGACCAGCAGTTGATTCCCAACGGCCTCCAGGGCCGCGATTTCTACACGCCGACCGAGCGCGGCTTCGAGGCCGAGCTGGGCCGCCGCCTCGCCCAGCTGCGGGAGAGATTTCGCAATCCGAGATAGGTGCGCAACTTCACAAAGTTGCCCGTGTTTCTACGTGCGGCTGTCCAAGCTAGAGCCAGGGAGAGCCGAAACACCGGCCGGGGGCCTGGACTGGGGGCCCCCGACCGGGACTTAATTAGGGGGAATCAGGGGGATAGGGAGGAAAGAGCGCCGAGGTCACCCTCGGCGCTCTTTCCATCTGTGCGCTCGCCGGCGCCCGCGACCGCTTAAGGTGAGTGGATGGGTGAGGTCAAGGCAGATCGGCTTCGACTTGGCGGGATGGCGCTCCGCAACGGCCTGCTGATCCACGGGCCGACCCACTGGGCGGCGGCGGTGCGCAGCCGCGACGGCTCGATCGAGGTCGCCTCCCAGCCCAAACCGGAACTGGCCCCGGGCCTGGTCGCGCGGCTGCCGGGCCTGCGCGGCCCGGTCAAACTGGCCGAGTCGATGGTCGTGCTGCCGCTCGTCCGGCGCAAGATGCCGGCCGCACGCCTGCCCTTCGAGGACTGGCGGGTCGTCGCCGCGGTAGGGACGACGCTGGTTGCGACGGCGGCGCTGCGCAAGCGCCTCCGCGCCTCGGCCCTGCGCGAGGGCCTGGTCCAGGCGCTCGGCGCGGTGCCGGCGATGGTGGCGCTGATGGACCGTGACCTCGCCGCCTACCACGGGGTCGAGCACAAGGCGATCGCAGCCTACGAGCAGGGGATCGATGACCCAGCCACGGTTCCGAAGGAGCACGACCGCTGCGGCTCCAACCTGATCGCGCCGATGATGCTGCTCTCCGCTGGCGGCACCGTGCTGCTTGAGCGCTTGGTCGAGGAGCCGAGCCCGGTGGTGCGGGCCGGGGTCGGGCTCGGCGGCGCCTCGATCGCGGTCGAGATGTTTGCCTGGAGCGATCGCCATCACGGCAGCCCCCTGGCGGAGGCGTTCCACACCCCGGGCCGCGAGATCCAGCGCCTCGTCGCGACCAAGGAGCCGACTGCCGAGCAGCTCGAGGTCGGGGTCGCCGCCCTGGCCGAGATCCTCCGCGTCGAGCAGGCCGACGGCAACGGCGGCCACGCTCCCCTGGCCACGTAGACTGCCCGCCATGTTCGGCCGGATCGACCACATCGGCGTCGCAGTCGAGGACATCGACGCCGCCCTCGCGCTCTACGAGAAGGGCTTCGAGATGGAGTTGACGCACCGCGAGACGGTCGAGTCCCAGGGGGTCGAGGCGGTCCTGCTCGACGTCGGCGACGGCCACGTCGAGCTTCTCGCGCCGCTCGGCCCGGAGACCGCGGTCGGCAAGTTCCTCGCCCGCAAGGGGCCCGGCCTGCACCATGTCGCCTACGCCGTCGATGACATCGACGCGACGCTGGTGCAGCTCAGCGCAGCCGGCATCGAGCTGATCGACGCCAAGCCGCGCACCGGCATCCGCGACAGCCGCGTCGCCTTCCTTCACCCCCGTTCAACCGGGGCCGTGCTTACAGAGATCGTCGAACCTGCAGGAGGACACTGATGGCTGACGCGCAGCGAGTGGAGATCGGATTCGAAGGCGGACAGGTGATCTCCGCCAGGCTCGCGGAGGCCGACCTCAAGGACCTTCGCAAGCAGTTGGAGAAGGGCGGCTGGCACGACGTCCACACCGAGGACGGCGTGCTCTCGATCTACGTCGGCAAAGTCGCCTTCCTCAGGATCGAGTCCGGCGACCACCGGGTCGGCTTCGCGCTCAAGGACTGAGCGCTCCGCTGCGATCGGGCGGCGTCCCTAGCTGCCCGTCGCGGCCTTCTTGACGATGTTCTTGAGCCGGGTCCGGTCGCGCTTGGAGACGTTGGACGGGCGGCCCTTGGAGCCGGTGACGATCCTGCGCAGGTCGCCGCGCTCGGCCTCGGTCAGGTTGTCGTTGAGGCGGGCCCGTCCCTTCGCCGCGAGCCAGACGGCGGCGGTCCAGACTTTCATCCAAGGGACTCGTTTGGCGAGGGAGATGGTCGATGGCATTACCCACTCCTACCCGATCTGGGCTAAAGAAGACCAGAGACGCTCCTCGGCTTCGAGGACTCGCTGGGACGCCGCGTCAATCTCGCGCCAGAGATTCGGCTCGGCCTCGTCGCGCTCGCTGGCGGCGTGGAATGCGCCCGCCAGCTCGGTCCAGCGCGCCCCTGCCTCGGCGGCAAGCGGCGCCTCGGCTCGTCCCGCCTCTTCCAGGAAGCGCGAATACATCAAGCGGAAGGCCCCCCCGCCTGTCCCCCGCCGCTCGATCACCTGGTAGGCGAAGCGAGCACACCACTGCCAGTCGTCGATCGCCTCGGGCCAGGCGCCGGCCTCGGCCGCCAGCCGCCTGACCGCCGGCAGCCCGGCGAACTCGCCGAAGGCGGGTTCAAGCATTTCCTTTGCCGCGTGGTCGATCGCGGCCGGAACCGCGGCTTCCAGCTGCCGCCGGTCGATCGCCTCGGCGATGGTGAACATGTGGCCTTCGAGCGGGTAAGCAGGATGGCCGCTGTGGCGGGCCTTGTCGAGGTTCTCCAGGCGCGTCGTCTGCAGCTGCTCAAAGCCGGTGTCGGAGAGGTAGGCCAGCTCGTCGTCGTAGCCGGCGAGGACCACCGCATGGCCGGGGAAGTGGGCCGAGTTGCCGTAGTGGTCGAGGTAGAAGAGGTCGGTGAGGATCAACACCGGGTTGCCCGAGTCGACCTCGGCCCGGGCGGCGTCCCAGGCGCCGTCGTCTCCCTCGGCGAAGGTCCGCATCCGCAATGCCGACCCGGTCAGGTCGCGGAAGCTCTCCTCCAGCCGCGCCGTGCGGCCGTTGAACCAGCGGCTGGGCGAGGCGTCGTCGAGCGCCAGGTAGTAGAAGCAGGCGCCCGCCCCGAGCCCGAACGCCATCTCCTCGCTGAGCTCGACGCCGTGGAAGCCGAGCAGGTTTCTGAGCGCGGTCGAGCCGCAGTGGTGGCCGGGGAGGTGGGTGTAGCCGGGGACGGAGGGCATGGGGGGGATATTGACTGAGCGCCGCGCCCCGTATCCTGCGCCGCCGTGGAGAACGCCGACCTCAGACTGCTGCGCGCGATGCGGACCAGGGGGCACACCCCCCAGGCCGAGCGCGCCGCAAAGGCGCTCGGCAAGGCCGGCAACAACGGCGCGATCTGGTTTGCGCTCGGCGTCGTCCTCGCGATCCTCGACCCGGCCCAGCGCGAAGCCTGGTTGATCTGCGCCTTTGTCGGGCCGCTCGCGATCGGGGTCAACTACGTCGCCAAGGCGCTGGCCAAACGCCCGCGGCCGGTGCTGGAGGGGCTGCCGCCGCTTGGCGGCGCCCCCAGCTCGCTCAGCTTCCCCTCCGCCCACGCGACCTCGTCGTTCGCGGCGGCGACGGCGATGACCCGGGTCGACACGCTCGGCGCCCTCGCCTTCGTCCTCGCCCTGGCGCTCTCGCTCGGCCGCCCCTACCTGGGGATGCACTACCCGTCCGACGTGCTGGCCGGCGCTGCCTTCGGCGTCGTGCTCGGCCTGATCGTCCCGCTCTCGATATGAGGCGGCGGCGATGAAGGTCGGGATCGTCGGGCTGCCCAACGCGGGCAAGTCGACCCTCTTTAACGCCCTGACCAAGGGCGGCGCCCAGACCGGCGACTACCCATTCACGACGATCGAGCCCAACGTCGCCGTCGCCCAGGTCCCCGACGAGCGCCTGGAGCGGATCGCCGAGACCGTGCGCAGCAACAAGCTGGTCCCGGCGACGATCTCCTTCCACGACATCGCCGGCCTGGTCAAAGGCGCCTCGGAAGGGGAGGGCCTCGGCAACAAGTTCCTCGCCTCGATCCGCGAGACCGACGCGATCTGCCACGTGGTGCGCTGCCACGAGGACTCCGGCGTGCCCCACCCCGATGGCCGTGTCGACCCGATCGCCGACATCGAGACGATCGAGACCGAGCTGCTGCTCTCCGACTTCGAGCAGGTCGAACGGCGGCTGGAACGGGTTGGCAAGCAGGCCAAGACCGGCGACGCCGAGGCGATCGCCGAACGCGAATGGCTGGAGCAGGTGCGCGACGCGATCGCCGCCGGCAGGCCCGCCCGCTCGATCCCCGTCCCCGATGCCGCCCCGCACGGCCCGCGCCAGCTGCAGGCGCTGACCTCGAAGCCGATCCTCTACGTCGCCAACGTCGACGAGGGCGATGCCGAGGTGCCGCAGGCGGTCGCCGCCCACGCCGCGACGGTCGGCGCCGGCTCGGTCGCGGTCAGCGCCCGGATCGAGGGCGAGCTGGCCGAGCTCGACCCGGCCGAAGCCGCCGAGATGCGCGAGTCCTACGGGGTCGAGCGCTCGGGCCTGGCGCGCCTGGTCCGCTCTGCCTACGACCTGTTGGAGCTGATCACCTTCTTCACCGCAGGCGAGGACAACGAGGCCGTCGCCCGGCCCCTGCGGCGCGGCTCCACCGCCTGGGAGTCGGCGGCAACGATCCACACCGAGATCCAGGACGAATTCATCAAAGCCGAGGTGATCGGCTGCGAGGACCTGATCGCCCAGGGCGGCTACGCCGCCGCCCGCGACAAGGGCCTGCTGCGGATCGAGGGCCGCGACTACGTCGTCGCCGACGGCGACGTGATCACGATCAAGGTCTGAGCGGCGCTCAGTAGCTGCAGTCTTTGGCGATGCCGCCGACGTACTGCAGCGGGCCGATCTTTTCCGGCGTGCCGCTGCCCGCGTGCGACTGGTAGGCGCCTTCGACCACGCCGTTCTGGGCGACGTGCCATTCGAAGGATGAGTAGTAGCCGTACCAGGAGACGATCTCATGGAAGATCCAGGAGCCGTCGGCTTCGACCCGCGCGTTGTCGACACCGTATTCGCCGACGCTCTTGACATCGGATCCGGAAGTTGGCCTCAGCAAGCACTTGTAAAAGGTGTTGTCGGCTGAGTGGCTGAAGCGGTCCTCGAAGCCGCCGCAGCTAGGCCAGCCTGTCGGGCAGCTGGTGAAGGTCGAGTTGAGTAGGTACTTGGTCAGGAAGGGTTTCGTCGCTTCGCCTTCCAGCGTGTGCCCGGGCGCTTCGAAGAGGCCGTGGGCAACCGGGGCGGGGGTCGGCGTTGGAGCAGGCGTGGCCTTGATTTTGCGGCAGACCTTGACTTTCTTGCCGTGCTTGCTGACCGTCTTCAGCGTGTAGCCCTTCGGGCATTTTTTCTTCGCCTTGCCTTTCTTGGCGGCGGTCGCCCCGGGGCCGGCCGGGAAGGCAGAGGCGGCCGTGACCGGCACGAGCAGGGCAAGAACGCATGCGAATGGCAAGGCGCGACGCAGGACGGACACGTCACGAGGGTAACTGCCCGATCGCCGCCGATCAAGCGATCTTGGCCAGTTCGGCGGAGCTAGAGTGCCTGTCATGGACGCTGGCGCCAGGTTCCCCGGCGTGGCCGCCAAGGCGGGCCACTACGAGAGCTTCTACATCAAGGCCTGCCGCCCCGGCGGCGGCCAGGGGCTGTGGATTCGCCACACCGTCCACAAGCGGCCCGGAGCCGAGCCCAACGCCTCGATCTGGTTCGTCCTCTTCGATCGCGAGACCGCCGGGCCGCGGGCGACCAAGGTCACGGTCCCGGCCGCCGAGCTCTCCGCCCCGGCCGGTTCGTGGATCAGCGTCGGTGAGACGGAGATCGGCCCCGGCCATGCTCAGGGCGCGGTCGAAACGGAGGGGCTGAAGGCATCCTGGGACCTCGACTTCAGCGGCGATGCCGAGCCCTGCAAGTACCTGCCGGCCGACTGGCTCTACGAGGCGCCGGTCCCTCGCACCAAGTTCGTCGCCCCCTTTCCCAACGCCCGCTTCGACGGCAAGCTCGAGCTCGACGGGGCCGAGATCGATATCTCCGGCTGGCCGGGGATGATCGGCCACAACTGGGGCAGCGAGCACGCCGAGCGCTGGGTCTGGCTTGAGGGGACCGGCTTCGAGGGCTCGCCCGAGACCTACTTCGACGCCGGCGCCGCCCGGATCAAGATCGGCTCGAAGACCACGCCCTGGATCCCCTCGGGGATGTTGATGCTCGACGGCGAGGCCCACCGCCTCGGCGGCTTCGGCCAGATCCGCTCGGCCTCGATCTCAGAGTCGCCGACGGCCTGCGAGTTCACGCTGCCGGGCCGCGACATCGTCGTTCGCGGCCGGGCATCGGCGCCGGCCAAGGACTTCGTCGGCTGGATCTACGCCGACCCCAAGGGCCCCGAGCACAACACGATCAACTGCTCGGTCGCCGACCTCGAGCTGACGGTCGAACGGCCGGCGTTGCCGCCCCGCACGCTGGCCCTCCCCGCGGGCGCCGCCTACGAGCTGGGGATGCGCGAGGTCGATCACGGCGTTGCGATCCAGCCGTACCCGGACGGCTGAGTTGGGGGTCAGGACCGGGGCAGGCCGCTACTGGTGGATCTGGGCGGCCGTGGTCCCAATCTCGATTTGGGCGGTGGGCCGCACATTCGGCTTGGAGCGGGGGTTCCCGCTAGTGCCGCTGATGTCGTATACGCCCTACGTCGCGGCGGCCGCGCTGCTCGTCTTCGGCGTCACTGTCGCCCTGCGCAACTGGGCGGCGACGGCCGTCGCCGGCGTTGCCACCGCCTGCCTGCTTGCCGCGGTTCTGCCACGCGCCTTCGCGGGAGAGGCGACGACGGCATCGCCAGCGAGGGAGCTGAGGATCTTCTCGGCGAACATCCACCTCGGCGGCGCCGACCCAAAGGCCCTGCTCGCGATGATCGATCGCTTCCGTCCTGATGTCGTCAGCCTGCAGGAGCTGACGCCGGGCTTCGCCGAGAAGCTGCGAGCGGCAGGGATCGAACGGCGATTCCCGCACGCTGTGCTCGCTCTGCGCCCGCAGGCGGCGGGGGCAGGGATATACGCGCGCTTGCCCCTGATCAAGCTGCCGGAGCCGAAACGGTTCCGCTTCCGTATGCCCCGCGCCGCGCTGAAGCTGCCGGGCGGCCGCGTGATCAGAATCGTTGACGCCCACCCCTTCCCGCCCAACCGGGGGAGCGTCGGCCTCTGGGAAGCGGGCCTGCGCAGCCTGCCGTCGGCTGGGCGAGGCGCCCCGTGGGTCCTGGCTGGGGATTTCAACGCGACGCTCGATCACGCCAGGCTGCGCGCCGTCCTCGACCGCGGCTACCGCGACGCCGGCGATGCCACCGGCAAGGGGCTGGAGACAACTTGGCCCGCCGGCAGGGTCTTCCCGCCGCCGGTCACGATCGACCACGTTCTCGCTGACGATCGTCTCGGCATCGTCGAATACGGGGTCGAAGGCCTGCCCGGCAGCGACCACCGGGCGATCCACGCCGTCCTCGCCCTGCCCTTCCGGCGCTAGCCGCCCACCTTCTGAAAGCTCATCCACTTGTCGTAGGCGCCCAGCGCCGACTCCAGCTGGTCGCCGCGGATCTTGGTCACGCCGCCGGTCCCGTAGAGCTTCGCCCAGAGGATCCGCGGTGAGGCCCCGCGCTTGGTGACGACGACTTTCTTCAGCCGCCCGTCGAGGTAGGCGCCGAGCCGGTCGCTGATTTCGGGGCCGCTGAAGTGCAGGGTCCAGCTGTGCAGGGGGCAGTAGTAGTCGTAGGGGTCGGGGACGCCGACCAGGTAGGGAATCGATTCTCCGTAGAAGACGTTCTGGACGCTCTCGGTGTGGCCGCCCGAGCAGGCCGAGAAGTAGGTCTGGGCGATCTGCCCGCCATATTCGAGCACCTGGCCGTGGGTCGCATCGGCCGCCTCGTTGCTGGCGGCGGTCTCGCTGGAGAAGCCGTTGTAGACCTGGCTGCTGGTGGTGTCGTAGAGGTCGAAGCCGTTGCCTTCGACCTGGACGCTGAGCCCGTAGGAGCGGGCGGCCACGGCCTGGGCGCGCAGCGCCGCCTGCGGCCACGAGGCCGGCGACTCGTTTGGGATCACGCCTTTGACGTACTGGTCGACGGGGAGAGCATTGATCACGTTGAGCGAGCCGGAGTCGCTGTCGGTAGTCACCACCTCGAGCGCCCCGCGGTAGATCCCGACTCCAGCGATGTCGATTCGCCCGGCGCCTGCGGCGCGCAGTTTGTGGCCGCAGTTGGCGAGCGGTTTGCCGCCGGAGCTGCGCAGCCGCACCGAGGAGCCGACGCGATGGGCCTGGTAGTTGCGATCGGCGGCAAGGGCCTGGCCACAGGCGCTGGTCGCGCCGCTGAAGCCGACGTCGCCGCTGGCGATGTCGAGCAGGACGCGGACGATGCGCGGCCCGGGCAGCGTCCCCAACGTGGTCCCCTGGTAGTAGTGGGCGAGGATGAAGCGGTAGCCCTTGCCGTGCAGGGCGTAGCCGTAGGCGCCGTACTGGCTGAGCCCGACCCCGTGGCCGAAGCCGTGGCCGTGGACGATCCAGCTGACGCTTGCCCGGGCGGCCGGAGCGACGCCGCCGCAGGCCAGTGCCAGGCTGGCGAGCACCGCGCTGGCGAAGGCAGGGGCTTTTCTCCGGCGTCGGGGCATCTCTCCAGAACAGGTTCGGCGTAACGGAGTAGCGCCCTGTCGGGGATATTGAGCACTAGCCAAAAATGGGGGTCCCCGAAAACTCGATCATCTAGGCTGAATCCGGGCACCAGGCAGGAATTGGGAGTATCGAAAGTGAGATTCAATGGCAACGCAGACGGTTGAAGTGACGGACCACAAACTTCTTGCCGCGGGCGACTGGATCGATACCGGCGAGTGGATCGAGGTGCGCAGCCCCTATGACGACACGGTTGTGGGAAGGGTTGCGAAGGGCAACGCCGCCCTCGTCAACCGCGCCGCCGAAGCCGGCCAGGCCGCCTTCGAAACCGCTGACTTCCCCCAGCACGCCCGCGCCGCGGTGCTCGACCGCGCCGCCGAGCTGGTCGGCGAGCGGCTCGAGGATCTGGCGCAGACGATCTCGCTCGAGGCGGGCAAGCCGCTGAAGACGGCCCGGGCCGAGGCTGCCCGCTGCGTCGACACCCTCACCTTCTCCGCGATCGAGGCCCGCAAGCTGACCGGCGGCACGGTGCCGATGGAGGCTTCCCAGGCCGGCGTCGGCAAGCTCGGCGTGATGCTGCGCGTGCCCTACGGCGTCGTCGGCGCGATCAGCCCCTTCAACTTCCCGCTCAACCTGGTCGCCCACAAGCTGGGTCCGGCGATCGCCGCCGGCAACGCGGTCGTGCTGAAGCCGGCCGGGCAGACGCCGATCTCGTCCTTGAAGCTGGCCCGGATCCTGATCGAGGCCGGCCTCCCCGATGGCTGGCTTGGGGTTATTCCGGGCCCCGGATCGGATGTCGGCAACGCGATCGTCGAGCACGAATTGACCAAGGCGCTCAGCTTCACCGGCTCCTCCAAGGTCGGCTGGGGCATCCGCAGCCAGGTCCCCCACAAGAAGGTCAACCTCGAGCTGGGCTCCAACGCGCCGTTGATCGTCCACTCCGACGGCGACTGGGAAGCCGCCGCCGACAAAACGCAGATCCACGCCTTCTCCCATGCTGGGCAGAGCTGCATCTCGATCCAGCGCATCCTCCTCCACGAGGACATCGCCGACGGCTTCATCGAGCGCCTTGTCCAGAGGATGGGAGCGCTGCGGGTCGGTGACCCGCTCGATCCCGAGACCGATGTCGGCCCGCTGATCTCCCCTGATGACCGCGACCGGGTCAAGGACTGGGTCGACGAGGCGGTCGCCGGCGGGGCGGAGCTGCTGACCGGCGGCGAGCTCGTCGACGAGGGCCGCTGCCTGGGGCCGACCCTGATCGGCGCGCCGCCGCGCGACTCCAAGGTCTGGCGCGAGGAGATCTTCGGCCCGGTCGCGACCGTCGATCGCTACTCCGATTTCGAGCAGGCGCTGACGATGGCCAACGACTCCAAGTTCGGGCTCCAGGCGGGCGTCTTCACCCGCGACATGGGCCGCGGCCTGCTGGCGGCGAACACGCTCGAATTCGGCGGCGTCCTGATCAACGAGGTGCCGACCTTCCGCGCCGACCAGCAGCCCTACGGCGGCGTCAAGGACTCGGGCAACACCCGCGAGGGACCGTCGTTCGCTGTTCTGGAGCTGACCGAGGAGCGCTTCGTCACGCTCCAGGGCTGAATCGCAGCCGACTTTCACCACACGGGAGTGGGGTCAATGTCGGCTGCGTCGCCGCGCTACTCGTGCGGGTGGGCCATCCGCCGGTGGTCGAGTGCCTGCTCCAGGACTGAGGTCTCGACCCCCTGCTCCAGCGCCACCTCGCGCAGCGAGCGGCCAGACTCGGCCGCCGTCTTGACGATGTCGGCGGCGCGGTCGTAGCCGATGTGGGGGTTGAGGGCGGTGGCTGTGGCCAGGGTGGCCTCGGCGTGGCGCTCGGTCATCTCTTCGTTGGCCTCGGTCCCGGCGACGCATTTCTCGTTCAGCAGGCGCGAGGCGGAGGCGAGCAGCTTGATCGAGTCGAGCAGGTTGCGGGCGATCAGCGGCACCCGCACGTTGAGCTCGAACTGGCCCTGGCTGCCGGCGACGGTGATCGTCGTGTCGTTGCCGATCACCTGGGCGGCGACCTGGATCACGACCTCCGGGATCACCGGGTTGACCTTGCCTGGCATGATCGAGGAGCCCTTCTGCAGCTCCGGCAGGCGCAGCTCGGCGAGGCCGGCCCGGGGGCCGGAGCCCATCAGGGCGAGGTCGTTGGCGATCTTGTTGAGCGAGACGGCGTAGACCTTGAGCGCGCCGGAGAGCTCGACCAGGGCGTCGCGGTTGGCCTGGGCCTCGAAGCGGTCGAGCGGCTCGGAGATCGCGAGGCCGGTTTCGGCAGCGAGCCGCTCGCGGACCTTGGCGGCGAACTCGGGGTGAGTGTTGAGCCCGGTCCCGGTCGCGGTGCCGCCGAGCGGGATCTGGCCGACCCGGCGCAGGGTCGCCTCGACCCGCTGGATGCCGAGCCGGACCTGGGCGGCGTAGCCGCCGAACTCCTGGCCGAGGGTGACCGGCACCGCATCCATCAGGTGGGTGCGGCCGGCCTTGACCACGTCGGCGAACTGGGTCGCCTTGGCGTTGAGCGTGGCCTCAAGGCCGCCCATCGCCGGCAGCAGGTCGTGGGTGACCTCGCCCAGCGCCGCCAGGTGCACGGCGGAGGGGAAGACGTCGTTGGAGGACTGGCCCATGTTGACGTGGTCGTTGGGGTGGACCCCCTCGCCGGCAAGGTTGGCGATCACCTCGTTGGCGTTCATGTTCGAGGAGGTGCCGGAGCCGGTCTGGAAGACGTCGACCGGGAACTGGTCGTCGTGCTCGCCGGCGGCGACGGCGCCTCCGGCGGCGGAGATCCGCTCGGCCAGCTCCGAGTCGAGCCCGCCGAGCTCGCCGTTGGCCTCGGCGGCAGCGGCCTTGAGCCGGCCCAGCCAGCGCACCACCGGCACCGGCACGCGCTCGCCCGAGACCGGGAAATTGTCAACGGCCTTGGTGGTCTCGCCACCCCAGAGCTGCTCAGTCAAGTCGTTCCTCCGTCGAAGTAGTGGTCCCAGCAGGGTATTCAGCCAGCGGCGTGGCCGGCGTCGTAGCCCTGGCGGTAGGTGCGCAGGAAGATCGCCGGGAGGGGGCGGTTGTCGGGGCTGTAGCGGGCGGCGACCGAGAGCCGGCGGATCAGGTCGGTGTGGATCCCGTCGGTGCTTTCGGCGCCTCGCTGGGCCGCCCCGAGCAGATAGCCGAGCTGGAGGTTGGCGGCATCGCCCGGGTTGGCGAGCGCTGCGGAGTTGAGCCTGGTCGCGACTGTCACCAGCGCGGTGCCGACGTTGGCGAGATCGCCGCCCTTCTGGTTCTCGGCCAGGCATTCGCTGACCAGCGTCCCGTCTTTCAGCGTCACCGCGCCCGGGGCGCCGGCGAGGGCGCGCGAGTAGGCGGCAGGGCCTTCCAGGCAGGCGACCGGAGTCGTGTCCTTCGGCCCACCGCAGCCGGCGATGGCCAGAGCGGAAAAGGAGAGAGCGAGGATTGCTGCCCGGGAACGCACCGGGCGCAATCCTACGGAGCGTCAGTCGCCGCGGGGAGAGAGGCCGCCGCTCTGGAAGACGGCGACGCCGCCTTCGGGGCCGGGCGGGGGCGGCGGCTTCGGCTGCGGGGTTTTCTTGTGGCGCGGCTTGCCCGCTTCTTCGGCTTCGCCGGTGGGGAAGACTTCGACCCATTCGGCCAGCGCGTAGCGGGCAGCGGGCGGGTGGTTCCAGGAGAGGTGGAGGTGGTTGCCGCAGCCGTGGCCCTCGTCGCCGTCATAGCCGACCCAGCGAAAGGGCGGGATCGGTTTGTTCTGTTCGGGCTCGGCCCAGAGCGCCAGCCGGGTGATCGGCTTCCAGCTCGCGTCACAGGTGGTGCCTCCGTGCAGCGGCACGATGTCGACGGCGAGGCCGTTGTAGTGATCGGAGCCCTTGACGTGGCAGTTGTCGCAGCCGACGTGTTCGCCGTTCGGCAGCGGCCCGGAGTAGCCGTCGGTGACGTAGATCGGGTAGCGGGCGGCGATCCAGCGCAGGTCGGGGACGATCCTGTTGTCGACCATGTCGCCCGCTTCGTGTGGGATCGAGGCCGGGATCGGGACGATCTTGCCGGGGGAGTAGACCAGCCGCACCGAATCCGGCCCGGCGCTGGCGAAGGTGACCGCCCAGACGGCTAGCGCGATCAGCGCCAGCAGCGCGAACGCCTCGGTGTGGGCCCGGCGCGTGTAGCCGCGCCCCGCGCCTCGATTGATCCTGTCGGCCCGCGATGCCATCCCCCCGCTTATCGGCGCGCAGAGGCCGCCCTTGAACGCGTGAACGCTAAGGTGCGCGGCGCGATGGCAACTGTTCGCGACGCCGCATTCGAACTGTTTCGTTCTCAGGGGATGACGACGATGTTCGGCAACCCGGGCTCGACCGAGCTGCCGATGCTCGCCGATTTCCCCGGCGACTTCCGTTACGTGCTCGGCTTGCAGGAGGCCGTCGTGGTCGGGATGGCGGACGGCTTCGCCCAGGCTTCGGGGAAGACCACGATCGCCAACCTCCACACCGCGCCGGGGGTCGGCAACGCGATGGGGGCGATCTTCAACGCCCAGGCCAACCACTCGCCGCTGCTGATCACCGCCGGCCAGCAGGCCCGCGCCCAGATCACACTGCAGGCGAACCTGACCAACCGCGATGCGACCCGGATGCCGCACCCGCTGGTCAAGTGGGCCTACGAGCCCGCCCGGGCCGAGGACGTGCCGCTGGCCTTGGCCCACGGCGCCCACCTTGCCTCGCTGCCGCCGAAAGGCCCGACCTTCGTCTCGCTGCCGATGGACGACTGGTACGCCGAGGTCGACGAGGGCGACGCTGCCCACGCCATCGGGCGCACGGTGAGCGGCCGGGCGACCGCCGACCCCGAGGCGGTGCGCGCGCTGGCGGCGCTGCTCGACGCCGCCTCCAACCCGGTCTTCATCGCCGGCCCCGACATCGACGCCAGCGGCGCCTGGGAGACGGCCGTCGCCCTGGTCGAGCGCCAGCGCCTGCCGGTCTGGGCCAGCCCGGCCACCGGCGGCAACCGGCTCGGCTTCCCCGAGGGCCATCCCAACTTCCGTGGCGTCCTGCCGCCGGCGATCGGCCCGGTCGGCCAGACGCTGGAGGGCCACGACCTGATCGTTGTTGCCGGCAGCTCCGTCTTCCCCTACTACCCCCACATCGCCGGGCCGCTGCTGCCGGAGGGGGCGAAGCTGATCGCGATCACCAGCGACCCCGACGAGGCCTCGCGGGCGCCGATGGGCGACGCGATCGTTGCCGATGTGAAGCTGACCCTGGAGGCGTTGCTCGAGGCGGTACCCGAGTCGAGCCGGCCCGCCCCCGAGCCGAACCAGCAGCCGGGGGAAATCCCCGCCACCGATCCGCTCAACTCCTCGACCGTGCACTCGGCCTTGGCTGAGGTCCTGCCCGAGGATGCGATCGTCGTCCTCGAGTCGCCTTCCAGCACCCTTGCCCTGCGCAACCAGCTCCGCATCTCGCGGCCGGGCAGCTACTACTTCAGCGCCGGCGGCGGCCTCGGCTTCGGCCTCGCCGCCTCGGTCGGCGTCCAGCTCGCCCAGCCCAGCCGGCCCGTCGTCTGCGTGCTCGGCGAGGGCTCGGCCCAGTACGCGATCACCGCTTTCTGGAGCGCCGTCGCCTACAAGACGCCGGTCACCTTCCTCGTCCTGCGCAACTCCGAGTACGCGATCCTCAAGTGGTTCGCCGAAGTCGAGCAGGTCAATGGAGCGCCGGGCCTTGACCTTCCCGCCCTCGACGTCGCCGCCGTCGCCGAGGGCTACGGCGTCAAGGCCCACCGCGCCTCCGGACGCGACGAGGTTCGCGACGCCCTCGCGGCCGCCCTCGCCTCCTCGGCGCCGGAGCTGGTCGAAGTCCCGGTCGCGCCGGGGATGTCGCTCTTCTAGAGGGCTCGATGGCGCTGCTGAGGACCAAGGTCGCAGCGCCGGAGGGTTCAGGCGAGCCGGCTCCCGACCGCGCCCCCGATTCCCTCGCTGGCGGCACGACCCGCCTCCTGCGCGGCGAGCTGGAGGAGCTGCTTGGCGCCGACCGCGTTCTCGGCAGCGCCGGCGACCTCGTCCGCTACGCCTCCGACGCCAGCCCCTATCGGCTCTTCCCGCAGGCGGTGGTGATGGCTTACGACGCCAGCGACGTCGCCAAGGTCTTCGCGTTCGGCAAGCGCAAAGAGATCCCCGTCGTCTTCCGCGCCGGCGGCACCAGCCTCAACGGCCAGGGCCAGACCGACGGCATCCTGGTCGACGTCCGCCGCCACTTCGGCGGCGTCGCGGTCGAGCAGGACGGCGCCCTCGCCCGGGTCAAGCCGGGGACGATCCTCGGCCATGCCAACCGCGTCCTCGCCCCGCACGGCCGCAAGCTCGGCCCCGACCCTGCCAGCACCGACATCGCCACCGTCGGCGGCGTCGTCGCCAACAACTCGGGCGGGATGCGCTGCGGCGTCGTCCGCGACTCCTACTCGACGGTGCGAGCGATGACCTTCGTCCTCCCCTCCGGCACGGTGATCGACACTGCCGCCCCCGGCGCCGCCGAGCGCTTCGCCGCCGAGGCCCCCGAGCTGGCGGCGGGCCTGGCCGCGATCCGCGAGGAGATCCACGCCGACCCCGAGCTGGCCGAGCGCATCCGCCGCAAGTTCGAGATCAAGAACACGACCGGCTACCGGCTCTGCGCATTTCTCGACGCCGAGGAGCCGCTGGAGATCTTCCGCCGCCTCGTCGTCGGCTCCGAGGGCACCCTCGCCTTCGTCGCCGAGGCGGTCTTCGAGACGGTGCCGCTGCCGGCCCGCACCACCACCTCCTGGATCCACTTCGCCAACGTCGACGCGGCGATCGCCCCGGTCCGCGACTTCGTCGACGCTGGCGCCACCGCGGTCGAGCTGATGGTCGCCCCGGCCCTGATCACCGCCGCCTGGAACATGGTCGGGGCCCCGCAGGAGTGGAAAGAGCTGCCGCCGGAGTCGGCGGTGCTGCTGGTCGAGTTCGGCGCCGAGAGCGACGAGCAGCTCGATGCCGATGTCGCCAAGGCCGAGGAGATCCTCGCCTCGCATGAGCTGATCCGGCCACTCGCCTTCACCCGCGAGGCGGAGGAGATCGAGCTGGCCTGGCGCGTGCGCGAGGGCCTGCACGGCTTGATCGGCAAGCTCCGGCTGCCCGGCACGGCGCTGATCGTCGAGGACGTCTGCGTGCCGCCGGAGCGGATCGCCGAAGGCGCCCGCGACCTGCAGGCGCTGCTCGGCGAGCACGGCTTCCTGCCCGGCGTCGCCGGCCACGCCTCGGCCGGGAATCTCCACTTTATGCTGACCCCGGACTTCGCCAAGCAGGAGGACCTCGACCGCTACGAGGCCTTCATGTCGAAGCTGGTCGGGCTGATCGTCGACAAGTACGACGGCTCGCTCAAGGCCGAGCACGGGACCGGGCTCAACATGGCCCCTTATGTGGAGCGCGAGTGGGGGGAGAAGGCGACCGAGCTGATGTGGCGGGTGAAGAAGCTCGCCGACCCCGACGGGGTGCTAGCCCCCGGCGTCGTCCTCAACCGCGACCCCGGCGTCCACCTGCGCAACCTGAAGACGACCCCGGCGATCGAGGAGTCGGCCAACGCCTGCGTCGAGTGCGGGTTCTGCGAGCCGGTTTGCCCAAGCCGCAACCTGACGACGACGCCGCGGCAGCGGATCGTGCTGCGCCGCGAGATGGCGCGCCAGCCAGCGGGCTCGCCGGTGCAGAAGGCGCTGCTGAGGGAGTTCGAGTACGAGGCGCTTGAGACCTGCGCCGCCGACGGGTCCTGCCAGATCGCCTGCCCGGTTGGGATCGATACCGGCAGGCTGGTCAAGGGCCTGCGCCAGGAGCGCCACACCGAGCGCGGCGAAAAGGCGGCGCTGGCGACGGCCAAGCGCTGGGCCACGGTCGAGGGCGCCTCGCGCGCCGGCCTCCGCTTCGGCGGGCCGCCGGCGCGGCTGACGAAGCGAGGTCGCGATCTGCCGAAGCCGGCGCCTGCCAAGCTGCCGGCGACCCTGCATTCGGGCGCGGCCGCCGTCTACGTCCCTTCCTGCACCAACCGCATCTTCGGCGGCTCGCCGGTCGAGGCGCTGGTCGAAGTCTCGCGCCGGGCCGGGCTGCCGGTCTGGATCCCAGAGGATGTCGCCGGCAGCTGCTGCGGCTTGCCCTGGAGCTCGAAGGGCTTCGGCGAGGCCCATCGCCACAAGGCCAACGAGATGGTCGAGCGGCTCTGGGCCTGGAGCGGGGAGGGGGCGCTGCCGATCGTGATCGACGCCGCCTCCTGCACCCAGGGCGTCGCCAGCCCGGGCGAGGGCGTGCTCGGCGAGGAGAACGCCGAGCGTCTGGGCCAGTTGGAGATCCTCGACTCAGTCGCCTGGGCCCACGACCGCCTGTTGCCTTGGCTGGAGATCGACCAGAGGGTCGGCTCAGCCACCGTCCACCCGACCTGCGCCACCCGCCAGATGGGCCTGACCCCACGGCTCGAAGCGCTCGCCGCCACCCTTGCCGACGAGGTCTACGTCGCCCCTTCGGCCACTTGCTGCGGCTTCGCCGGCGACCGCGGCATCTCCCACCCGGAGCTGACCGAGTCCGCCACCCGCCCGCAGGCAGCCGAGCTGGCCGGCCGCGACTTCGACGCCCGCCTCTCCAGCAACCGCACCTGTGAGATCGGCCTGCAGCGCGCCACCGGCGAGCCCTACGAGTCGTTCGTCTGCCTGCTAGAGCGGCTAACGCGGAGCTGACTTGCGCTTGGTGCGGCTAAAGGCCGTTGGATCTCAACGACTTTTGCTCCCGAGCCGGCCTCCACAACCTGCACATCGTCGGGCCCCATAGCGGCGATGTCGGCGTCGAAATCACCGGGCTGTGGGTCCGGGTTTGTCCAAGGATTCCTCTTGCTCATAGCCATCTCCAAAGAATCTTACGCTCGCGAATTACTGAATCCCAGCCTGTGACGATCAGCCAGTCGGTCGGGTCAAGTGTTCTTTCGATTACCAGCGTGAGATAACGGCCGCCGTCGGTAAGGCCGACCATTAGCCTGCGAGCGTCCGCTCGGCGACTGGCTCGATGCGGGTTTCGAAGAACCACATGGCGATTGTCGAGCAACTGTTCTGCTTCCTCGCCATAAATCCCTCGTCTACCCAGCTTTTCGCGGGCGACATCGAAAATGAGCAACTTGTGGATTGCATCGGCCATGCACCATCCCAAGTCCACAGCGCCACAAATTCACCCCCCATTGAGGGAGAGAAGCGGAAAGTGGAGCTAGTTGTTTGATTGCTGGAGCGGCTAACGCGGAGCTGACTGGCTGGTTGCGTCCGCCTCGGCTTCGCGGATCGAGGCGGCGACTTTGGCGTCGCGCTCCACCCGGCGATCGAGGATCGGGTTGAGCAATCCGCGAAACGCTGACATGTAGCGCCACCACTTGGGGGCGAAGGCGCGCGGCGCCCTCTCCTCCAGCGCCCGCACGATCGTCGCGCCCGCCGCTTCGGGGCTGATCCGCCTCAGGGCAAAGGCGGGGACCATGTCCTGCAGCATCCGTTCGCCGGGCTTGCCGTCGAGCGAGTCCCGGACCAGGTCGGTGTCAACCCAGCCGAAGTAGACGACGCCGGCGCTTGCCCCGAAGGGGGCCAGCTCGGCTCGCAGCGCCCGGCCGAGCGCCTCGACGCCGACCTTGGACACCGCGTAAGGGCTGGCGAGCAGGCCGTTGGCGTAGCTGTAGATCGAGCCGATGAAGACGAGCTGGCCGCGGCGCTCGGAGATCTGCGGCAAGGCGGCCCGCGCCGTGTGCCAGGCGCCGAGCAGGTTGATGTCAATGACCCGCCGCCACTCCTCGGGCGGCATCGTCCGCGCGGTCGTCACCGTCGGCGGCGCGATCCCGGCGTTGGCGACGGCGATGTCGAGCCCGCCAAGCTTCTCCACCGTCTCGGCGACTGCGCCCATCATCGCCCCCTCGTCGGTGACGTCGGCGGCGATCCCGATCGCCCGCGGCCCAATCCGCTCGGCCGCCTCGCGGGCCTGGTCGGCGTCGAGGTCGATGACCGCCACCGAGGCGCCGCGCGTGTGGAGCTGGCGCGCTGTCTCGTAGCCGATCCCGCGGGCCGCGCCGGTGACCAGCGCGACCTTGCCGTTCAGGTTGTAGGCAGTCATTGAGCGTTAATGCGGAGCGGCGGCGACCGCGGCGGCGCCCTGCGCGTCGGCATCCGCTTCGACCTCGCGCACGGTCTGAATCAGAGCCGCGTCACGCTCCATGCGCCGATCGAGCAGCGGGTTGAGCAGCCCGCGCAGGGCCGACACGTAGCGCCACCACTTGGGGGCAAAGATCCGCGGCGCCCGTTCCTCGATGCCGCTGACGATCGCCGCCCCCGCCTCGCTCGGCTGCAGGCGTTTGAGGAAGAAGGCCGGGAGGTTCTCTCCAAGCCGATTGGAGTTCGGCCGCTCCAAGGCGTCCTGCACCATCTTGGTGTCGACCCAGCCGAAGTAGGCGACGCTGGCACTGGCGCCGAGTGGCGTCAGCTCGGCTCGCAGAGTCCGGCCCATCGACTCGACCCCCGCCTTGGCGACCGCGTAGGGCCCGTTGAGCGCGCCGTTGACGAAGGCGTAGACGGAGGAGGTGACGACGACGTGGCCCCTGCGCTCGACGATCTGCGGCAGGGCCGCTCGCACCGTGCGCCAGACCCCGAGCAGGTCGACCTCGAAGACGCGCTCCCACTCCTCGGTCGAGATGCCACGGGTCGTGGCCACGGTCGACTGGGCGATGCCGGCGTTGGCGACGACCACGTCGAGCCCGCCGAACTTCTCCACTGTCTCGGCGACGGCACCCATGATCGCGGTCTGGTCGGTGACGTCGGCGGCGATCCCGATCGCCCGCGACCCGATCCGCTCGGCTGCCTCGCGGGCCTGATCGGCGTCGAGGTCGACCACCGCCACCGAGGCCCCACGCAGGTGGAGCTGGCGCGCTGTCTCGTTGCCGATCCCGCGCGCGGCGCCGGTGACCAGCGCCACTTTTCCGTTCAGCGAGTAGGTCACGCTCCGGAGCCTACTCACGCGTTCGTAGAATCGGCCGGTGCCCGGCTTCAGCCCAGTCGATCCCAAACAGTCCTTCCCCGAGCTGGAGGAGAAGGTGCTCGCGCGCTGGCGCGAGAGCGACCTCTTCCGCCGCTCGCTCGACAACCGCGCCGAGGCCGAGGTCTGGAGCTTCTACGAGGGGCCGCCGACCGCCAACGGCAAACCCGGCTCCCACCATGTCCTCTCCCGCGTCTTCAAGGACATCTACCCGCGCTACAAGACGATGGCCGGCTACCGGGTGCCGCGCAAGGCAGGCTGGGACTGCCACGGCCTGCCGGTCGAGCTCGAGGTCGAAAAGCAGCTCGGCATCACCTCCAAGCAGGAGGTCGAGGAGTACGGCATCGACAAGTTCAACCAGCGCTGCCGCGAGTCGGTCTTCGAGTACGTCGAGGAGTGGAACCGGCTGACCGAGCGGATCGGCTTCTGGATCGACCTCGACGACCCCTACGTCACCCTGGAGAACGATTACATCGAGTCGGTCTGGTGGTCGCTGGGCAAACTCTGGGAGGACGGGCGGCTCTACGAGGGCCACAAGGTCGTCCCCTACTGCCCACGCTGCGGCACCGCCCTCTCCTCGCACGAGGTGGCACTCGGCTACAAGGACGTCGAGGACCCCTCTATATATGTGCGCTTCCCGTTGTTGGCAGAAGATGGGGCCGAGGCGGGCGAGTCGCTGTTGGTCTGGACGACGACGCCTTGGACCCTGCCCGGCAACGAGGCGGTCGCAGTCGCCCCCGACGTCACCTACGTCAGGGCCCGCCTCGACGGCGAGACTCTGATCCTGGCCGAGGCGCTGGTCGAGAAGGTGCTCGGCGAGGGGGTTGAGATCGTCGATCGCCTGCAGGGCGCCGAGCTGGTCGGCCGCAGTTACTCGGGCCCGGTCTTCGATCTTTCCGACCGCGAGCCCGGTGGCTTCCCGGTTGTCGCCGGCGATTTCGTCACCACCGAGGACGGCACCGGCCTCGTCCACATCGCCCCCGCCTTCGGCGAAGATGACTATGCGGTCGCCGCCGCCAACGGCATCTTCCACCCAACCGAGCACGGCACCCTCTACAACCCGGTCGGGCTCGACGGCAAGTTCGACTCTCGAGTCGTCGGCTTCGAGGGGCTCTTCGTCAAGGACCCCGAGGTGACCGCCAAGCTGATCGCCGACCTCGACCGCCGCGGCCTGCTCTTCCGCGAGCAGGTCTATGAGCACTCCTACCCGCACTGCTGGCGCTGCGGCACGCCGCTGCTCTACTACGCCAAGTCGAGCTGGTACGTGCGCACCTCCGAGGCCCGTGAGCAGCTGCTCGCCAACAACGAGACGATCGGCTGGCACCCCGAGCACATCAAGCACGGCCGCTTCGGCAAATGGCTGGAGAACAACGTCGACTGGGCGCTCTCGCGCGATCGCTACTGGGGCACGCCGCTGCCAATTTGGGAGTGCGCGGCCGAGGGCTGCGACGGGCGCTTCTGCGCCGGCTCGGTCGAGGCGCTGCGCGAGCGCGCCCGCGGCGATGTCCCCGAGGACCTGCACCGCCCCTATATCGACGAAGTCATCCTCGGCTGCGAGTCCTGCGGCGGCGAGATGCGGCGGGTCGAGTCTGTGATCGACACCTGGTACGACAGCGGCGCGATGCCCTTCGCCCAGTTCCACTACCCGTTCGAGAACGAGGCCGAGTTCAAAGAACGCTTCCCAGCCGACTTCATCTGCGAGGCGATCGACCAGACCCGCGGCTGGTTCTACACGCTGCTGGCCGAGTCGACCCTGCTTTTCGACACCTCCAGCTACAAGAACTGCGTCTGCCTCGGCCTCATCCTCGACCCCGAGGGCCAGAAGATGTCGAAGAGCAAAGGCAACGTGGTCGAGCCCTGGGAGGTGATCGACGCCCACGGCGCCGACGCCTTCCGCTGGTACTACCTGACTGCGCAGCAGCCCTGGTCGGGCTACCGCTTCTCGGTCGAGACCGTCGGCGAATCGGTGCGCCAGTTCCTGCTCACGCTCTGGAACACCTACTCCTTCTGGGTGCTCTACGCCAACGCCGAGAACCTCGGACCGGCCGACTTCGCCGGGCCGCCCGAGCCCGCCAACGACCTCGACCGCTGGGCGCTCTCGCGCCTGCAGGCGACGACCGCGACCGTGCGCGAGCAGATGGACGCCTACGACTGCACCGCCGCCGGCCGCGCGATCGCCGCCTACATCGAGGAGCTCTCCAACTGGTACGTGCGGCTCTCGCGCCGGCGCTTCTGGGACGGCGACCGCGCTGCCTTCGCGACCCTGCGCCACTGCCTGCTGGAGACGGTGGCGCTGCTCGCCCCCTTCACGCCCTTCCTTGCCGACGAGATCCACCTCAACCTTGCCGGCGGCGAGTCGGGCGAGACCGTCGCGCAGCCGGACTCCGTCCACTTGCGCGACTTCCCCGAGGCTGACCCAGAGCTGGCCGACCCCGAGCTGGAGGCGGGGATGGAGGCCGTCCGCCTCACCGTTGAACTGGGCCGCGCCGCCCGCGCCCAGGCCAAGGCCAAGGTGCGCCAGCCGCTGCGTCGCGCCGTGATCGTCGCCAGCGAGGCCGAGCGCGCGGCAATCGAGGCCCGTGCCGAGCTGGTCACCGCCGAGCTCAACGTCAAGGAGCTCGACTTCGTCTCCGAGGAGGCCGAGCTGGTCAGCTACGCGGTCAAGCCCAACTACCGCTCGCTCGGCCCCCGCTTCGGCAAGCGGATGCCGCAGGTCGCGGCCGCGGTCGAGGCGCTCGACGCCGTCCACGTCGCCAAGGCGCTCGCCGAGGGCCACGAGGTTGGGATCAGCATTGATGGCACCGACCACACCCTCGCCGCTGAGGACATGACCCTCGCCCTGCAGCCGCTCGATGGCTACGAGGTCGAGGCCGAGGCGGGCCACGCCGTTGCCCTCCAGCTCGAGCTAGACGACGAGCTGCGCCGCGAGGGCCTCGCCCGCGAGATCGTCCACGCCGTCCAGATCGCCCGTAAAGACGCCGGCCTCGACATCACCGACCGGATCGACCTCTCGCTCGGCGGCGACGAGGAGCTGCTCGCCGCCGCCCGCGAGCACGAGAGCTACCTAGCCGGCGAGGTCCTGGCCACCGCCGTCGCCTACGGCGAGGATGTCGTGGGCGCCGAGGCCAAGATCGACGGCCGCGAGTTGCGCATCGGCGTTGCCCGGGCCTGAATTCGCGGAAAGGGGGGAGAGTTTGCCTCTCCCCAAGACTTAACTGGCCATGCGATCGGCCACGACAACTGTCACACCGCAGGTGTTACACTTCCCAAATATGGGAACCAAGCACCGCCGCATCGCCCTCACCGCCGATCCTGAGCTGGAGGCCGCGATTGGAGCTGCGCGCAAGCAGCTCGGCGAGGCTCCGGACTCGCGGCTGGTCCGCGATCTGGCGATTCGCGGTGCCCGTGACCTCGAGCCCGATCGTCTCGCCCGGGCGCGTGCCAAGCTCGAAGCCGAGGGTGTCGAGTGGCCGGAAGAGTCGATGGGGGCGTACCTGCGGCGTCGGGGGCCGCTGGGAGAGCCCGACCCCGCGGATCCCTACCGCGCTACCCGCATCCTCAACGAAGTTCGCGAAGACACGGTCTGAGTCGCCGGCATGGCCGACTTCGCCTACATCGACGCCTCGGCCTTCGTCAAGCTCTTCAGCGCCGAGCCGGAGAGCGGCGCGATGGCCGAGGCGCTCGACGGCGAGCTTCCCCTGATCGTCGCCAGTGAGATCCTCGCCGTCGAGGCTTTTCGGGCGGCGCTTCGGCTCGGCGCTGATGCAACGGCTGAAGCTCCGAGGCTCTTGCGCAGGGTCGCGCTTCGTCCCCTCACGCGGGAGATAAGGGAAAGGGCATATCGCATCGGAACTCCTTCCCTGCGAGCGCTCGACGCGATCCACCTCGCTACCGCCGTCTCTTTGGAACAGGAGGTCGAGTCGATCTTCACCTATGACAAACGCCTCGCCCAGGCCAGCGAAGACGTCGGGCTGCGGGTTCTCGCGCCGGCCTAACCGGCGGGCTGCTCGGAGGCGGGCTCGCCGATGATGAAGTCCGACTTCGAGGAGTCGGAGAACTTCACCCAGCAGTGCTCGGGGGCGGCGCCGGCCACCTCGACAAGCGCCGCTTCGACGCGCTTGGCTATTTCCGCCTTCTGCTCGTCGGTCCGGCCCTCGAACCAGTGAATGTGGACAAAAGGCATCGGGCGGCTCTAGGCGAGCGCCGGCTCTAGCTCGGCCTCAAGGCGGCGCTTCGGCATCGCCCCGATCACTTTTTTGGCGATCGCCCCATCCTTGAAGAGGATCATCGTCGGGATCGAGAGCACCTCGTACTGAGCGGCGGTCTGCTGATTCTCGTCAACGTTGATGCTGACGATTTTCAGGTCCTCGCGCTCGCCGTCGATCTCCTCGAGCACGGGGTGGACGACGCGGCAGGGGCCGCACCACGGCGCCCAGAAATCGACCAGCACGGGTCCGTCGGCATCCAGAACATCGGCTTTGAAGGTGGCGTCTGTCACGTCGCTGAGTTTGCCTGTCACTGGAATCGGTCTCCCGGGTCGAGTTTTTTGACTCCCAATACTTCAGAAAGTATAGCGCCCTCTTCAGGCCGCCGCTTTCGTGCTTTTGACCGATCGCCCCCGAAAGCGGAGGAGCGGAACCCGCCAGATTGCCTCGGCGACGATCGAGCGATTCATCTTAGAGCTGCCGGCCTGACGATCACGAAAGACGATCGGCACCTCGACGACCTTGAACCCTCGCTGGAGAGCGCGATATGTCATCTCGACTTGGAAGGCATAGCCGCGGGCCTCGATCGAGTCGAGGTCGATCGACTCCAGCACCTCGCGCCGGAAGCACTTGAAGCCCCCGGTCAGATCCTGGACCGAGACGCCGAGCACGAGCCGGGCGTAGGCGCTGCCGCCGCGGCTGATCGCCCGCCGCAGCACCCCCCAGTCGCTGACGCCGCCGCCCTCGACGTAGCGGGAGCCGATTGTCAGGTCGGCGCGCTTGCTCGCCTCCAGCAGCCGCGGCAGGTAGGCGGGGTCGTGGGAGAAGTCGGAGTCCATCTCCAGGATCAGCCCGGCGCCCTCGGCAAGGGCGCGGCGGAAGCCGGCGATGTAGGCGGGGCCGAGCCCACCCTTGCCGGGGCGGTGCAGGACCGCGATGCGGTCGTCGGCAGCGGCGAGGCGATCGGCGATCCGGCCGGTCCCGTCGGGGGAGTTGTCGTCGACGACGAGGATGCGCGCCTTCTCGGGCAGCTTCTCGCGCACGGCGGCGAGGAAGCGCTCGATGTTCTCGGCCTCGTTGTAGGTCGGCAGGACCAACCAGGCGGCGCCTGCGCGGGACTGGGAGTCGGGCATCGCAGCGATGCTAGCCGCGCATCGAAAGGCCCGCTAAAGAGACGGGCTCGCCGGGCGATTAAGTTGCAGGCATGACCAACGCCGAGATCGCCGCCGCCCTGGACGAGCTGGGCGTGCTCTACGAGCTCGATGGCGCCGTCAAATACAGGGTGCTCGCCTACAGCACCGCCGCCCAGGCGATCCGCGAGTACCCGGTCTCGGTCGCCGAGCTGGCGGCCAAGGGCAAGGCGACCGATATCCCCGGGGTCGGCAAGACCCTGGCCGAAAAGATCGACGCCCTGCTGGCGACCGGCGAGATCCCGGCGGCGGTGAAGTTGAAGGCGAAGTTCCCGCCGACGCTGATCGAGGTGACGCGGGTGCCGGGCCTGGGGGCGAAGACCGCGAAACGCCTTTTCGACGAGCTCGAAATCGCCTCGCTGGAGGATCTGAAGAAGGCGGCTGAGGAGAACCGGATCCGCGACCTCAAAGGCCTCGGCCCCAAGGTCGAGGAGAACGTGCTCGCCCAGCTCGAGCGGCTCGGCGACGCCGGCGAGGCGCCCGGCCGCGTCCTCCTCTCCAAGGTGCGGCCGATCGCGGCGGCGCTCGCCGAGGCTTTGCGCGAGCACCCGGCCGCCAACCGGGTCGAGGTCGCCGGCTCGGCCCGGCGCTGGGCCGAGACCTGCAAGGACATCGACCTGATCGCCACCGCTGAGGCGCCGGCGGCGCTGGCCGAGCACCTCGCCGCGCACTCGCTGATCGCCGGCGCCGGCAAACCCGGCCCCAACGGGCTTCACGCGATGACCCACAACGGGATCTCGGTCGACCTGCGGATCGTCGCCCCTGCTGCTTTCGGCAACCTGCTCCAGCACTTCACCGGCTCCCAGGCCCACAACGTGCAGCTGCGCGAAGAGGCGGTCAGCCGCGGGCTCTCGGTCTCCGAGCACGGGATCACCGAGGTCGAGACCGGCAAGGTCGACCTCTGCGAGACCGAGGAGGCCGTCTACAAGCGGCTCGGTTACTCATACATAGAGCCGGAGCTGCGCGAGGGCAGGGGAGAGTTGAAGGCGGCGCGCGAAAGCAAGCTCCCCGAGCTGGTCTCGGTTGACGACATCCGCGGCGACCTTCACTCCCACACGACCCTCTCCGACGGGCGCAACACCCTGGGGGAGATGGCGGAGGCGGGGCGCGACCGTGGCTACGCCTACATGGCGATCACCGACCACTCGGCCAGCCACGGCTTCGGCGACCACGTCACGGCCGAGCGCCTCTGGCAGCGGATCGAGGAGATCCGCGCCTGGAACAAGGGCAAACGCGGCTTCCGCCTGCTGGCGGGCTCCGAGATCAACATCGGCCTCGACGGCGCGCTCGACTACCCCGACGACCTGGTCGAAGCCCTCGACTGGGTTGTGGCCAGCGTCCACACCTCCTTCTCGATCTCGGCCAAGGAGATGACCGCCCGGGTCCTGACCGCGATCGACAATCCCAACGTCGATTGCATCGGCCACCTCACCGGCCGCCTGATCGGCCGCCGTGAGCCCTACGACATCGACATCGAGAAGGTGGTCGAGGCAGCGGCCAAGGCGGGCACGATGCTGGAGATCAACGCCAACCCAAACCGCCGCGACCTCTCAGAGCACCACGCCCGCCTGGCGGCCGACGCCGGCGTCCCGATCGTGATCAACACCGATGCCCACAGCGTCGACACCCTCGACAACATCGCCTACGGCGTGGCAACCGCCCGCCGCGCCTGGCTGACCAAAAGCGACATCGCCAACACGCGCAGCTGGAAAGACTTCTCGCGGCTGATCAAGGGCTAAACCGGTTAGTGAAATTGCCGGATTACCCTTGATTCATGGCCGAGATCCTCGCCAAGCTCGAAGCCTTCGCGCGCTCCTGGAAGGGCCCCGTGGACTCCGTGGCCCTGGTGCGAACCGAGCGTAGACGCGACGACTGACCCAAGTCGCTTGGCTGGACGTTTGACAGTCTCAGAGCAGGGCTGTATGAATACACCGAAGTAGCTGTTTATTAGACATAGGTTTTGCGCTCGTCCATAACAGGATCTCGGCATGGGGAAGGACTTTTGGTGTTTGGGGCATTTCGCCGTGCAACGGTCATCGCAGTTTTCTTAAGCATCGCCTTGGTAGGCATCAGCGGGTCGCCCAGTCTTGCTCGGGCCTTGGCGAGCAGCCCCACGGCCGCCCTCTCCTTCGATGAGGGAAAAGGCGAATTTGCCCGTGACTCTGCCGGCAACCACGACGCCGCAATCCACGGCGCCGAATGGACCGAAGCCGGCAAATACGGCTCGGCCCTTCAGTTCGACGGCGAAAACGACATCCTCACCATCCCCGACAGCAACGACCTCGACTTCACCGAAGGCTTCACCCTGGAGGCCTGGGTCCGCCCAGAAGCCACCCACCCTTGGGCCACGCTCTTCGCCAAGGAAGACCCCTCAGGCGAACTTCCTTACAGCTTCCTGCTCTATGCCCAGAACCCAGGCGAAGTTCCTTCCGCCTATCTGACCAGCGTCGAAGCGGCCGAAACCGGCGTCAACGGCTCGGCGCCGCTGCCGCTGAACACCTGGACCCATGTCGCCCTCACCTCCGACAACGAACACTCCCGTCTCTATATCGACGGCAAACTCGACGAAACTGGCTCGGCCCTTCCCCTCCTTATCTCCAACGGCGCCCTGCAGATCGGAGGCAATGAAATCTGGGGCGAGCACTTCGAGGGCAAGATCGACGAGGTCCGCCTCTACAGCGAAGCGCTTGGGGAAGCCGGGATCGAAGAAGACGAGAGCGCCCCCATTGGGCTTGCTGCTGCGCCCGAGCCCACGGCCGCCCTCTCCTTCGACGAGGGGAAAGGCGAATTCGCCCGCGACTCCGCCGGCAGCCACGACGGCAGGATCCACGGCGCGGCCTGGGCTGAAGCCGGCAAATACGGCTCAGCTCTCGAATTCGACGGGGAAAACGACATCCTCACCATCCCCGACAGCAACGACCTCGACTTCACCGAAGGCTTCACCCTGGAGGCCTGGGTCAGGCCCGATGGGCCCCATGAATGGGACTCGGTGATCACCAAGGAGACCTCGAGCGGGTTCTTCGGCTATCAGCTCTACGCCCAGGGCGGAGGAGAAGCCCCAGTTGGCTACGTCGCTGAAGAAGACGCGGAAAAATACACCGGCATCGCGGGGCCCGAAGCACTCCCCTCGGAAGCTTGGTCGCACCTAGCTCTCACCTCTGACGGGGAGGAGATGCGCCTCTATGTCGACGGCAAACTTGCTGAAGCCGTTCCTTCGCTGCCGGCCGAGGCCAGCGACGGCGCCCTGCAGATCGGCGGCAACGAAGTCTTCGGCGAGCACTTCGATGGGCGGATCGACGAGGTGCGGCTCTACGGCCAGGTGCTGGGGGCCGGAGACATCGCAGAAGGCCGCGACACGGCGATAGAAGCGGCGCCTGCGCCAAAACCCACGGCCGCCCTCTCTTTTGACGAGGGCGAAGGTGAAGTTGCCCACGACTCCGTGGAGGAACACGACGGAACGATTCACGGCGCCGAATGGACCGAAGAAGGCAAATATGGCTCCGCCCTTGAATTCGACGGCGAAAATGACCTGCTCACGATCCCCGACAGCGACGACCTCGATTTCACCGAAGGCTTCACCCTGGAGGCCTGGGTGCGCCCAGATGAAGAACACAACTGGGCTTCGGTGATCGCGAAGGAGGACTCGGGTGAAGGCCTCCCCTTCGGCTACCTGCTCTACGGCCAGGGCGGGGGAGAAGCCCCCGCCGCCTACATCGCAAAAGACGAAGCGGCCTACAACAACATCACCGGCGAATCACCGCTGCCGCAGGAAGCCTGGTCGCATCTGGCGCTGACCTCCGACGGCGACGAGATGCGCCTCTATGTTGACGGCGAACTCGTAGATACCGAAGACTCCGTCGCCGTCAAGAAAACCGACGGCGCCCTGCAGATCGGCGGCAACGAAGTCTTCGGCGAGCACTTCGACGGGCGGATCGACGAGGTGCGGCTCTATGACGCAGTGCTTGGCAAAGACGAAATAGAAGAGGACCGGGATACGGAAATCAAGCACGTAGCGGCTGGCTACACGGATCCGCCGCTGAAGCTTGGCTTGAAATCCGAAAACCTGATGGATGTAGCGGGTTTAGTGGCCGAGAACTCGCCGCGAGCGGTACCAAGCGTTGAACCTTCAGGCGTAGTCGACGACTGGTATACGGCTGAGTGGGATGTATCTACATCCTTTGACCTGCCAACTTCCGCTGAGTTGCACTCCGAGCTTGACTCCCTGTTGGCAGACACTGGCACTTGGGATTGGGCTGCGGCCCCCGAGCTAACACTCGGCGCTGGCGCCGGATGGGTTGGCTGGGAAGTTGGATCAGCAATCTGGGGCGTCTTTTTTGACGAAGATTCCCCTGAAGGTGAAAGCGAAAGCTTCCTAGCTGACCATTGGTATGTCGCCCCCCCTGGACATATGGTGTTGTCCGATCTCACTGGGAATGCCTACACTCCAGCGGCTTGGGGACTTGCAACTGGGGACACGGGACGGGTTACTGACACAGGAGCATGCGAGATTGAGATATTCGGTGGCGGGAGTCCCATATATGCTCCCGGTTGGAACGGGGCTTCCTTCTGTGGAGTGTCCAAATATCGAAACTATGTCCTCTGGGAACCTTTTGAAGTTGTCAAATGTGGGGAGATAAGAATCTGTCCCGACATTGAACCCCTTCTGTACGATGGCCTAAACCAGCCTGAAGTTCCGACTGCGGAAGAGCTGCAGGATGGTGTGGAAGTCCGGCTTGACGGCGTAGCGTACCCCGTCCTCAATCGGTTTATCAACCATGAGTTGGAGCCTCAGAACTACCCTGATCCTCGAGTTAGAAAAAGAAAAGAAAACCATCGATGTGATCGGTCCGATGGTGCCAAATACCAGAATCCAGAAGGAAATTCTAGCCCTGAACCGTTCGCAAAATACTATGAAACTCCATTTGACATAACAGTCCGCCCAGAAGGTTTTGAATCAACGAGCATTTATCTCCACTACGGCCTGACTTCCTGGATTCCTTCTAAGCGTCCGGAAGAAACTCCTTGGTATGTCGATAGCTGGGACGGCTGGGGATATCGACATATCGTGGCAAAGCACGGATGGAGTCCATTGGACAAGGTCGAGACTGCATTGGCCTTGGAGGGCGACCTGTCTCCCTCTGAAGGGAAAAATGGCAATTTTGTATATGAGTTGCCAGACCTGGCTGAGGGGTTGGGAGGGGTCGCGTGTACGCGGGTAGTTGTTGTGGATTTTGATGCAGATGAAACCGATCCCGCACCCCGGGGAATTGTGACGTCGTTTAATAAAGTGGGTTGATAATGCCGGTGGTGCGCGGAAACTTTGATGAGATTGATCGCAAGGCCTTTGAGAACTATTTACTTGAGCTGGTGCGAGAATACGCCGCTGAGGCAGACCGGCTTTATCGCCTGGCTAAGAACAAGGAGCCCAACCCCTTGGTTCTTGAGGTTGAGCTCAAAGGCGAATACCCCGACACCTTGATGCGGATTCGGTGTTTTGACCGTGTTCGCGACCTTGAGGGTTGGTCGGTTTACCCATTCTGGAAGAGCGACAATTTCTTTGATGAGGAGGGTAGGCGTGTGTGCAGCCCAGAACGCATGGCCGGCGATATGTTGATGTGGGCTCTCGGCGGCTAGTGCGCGCCGTATCTGGCGAGTCGCCGCCGCCGGATTCTTGGGCCGGGCTAAGCGGGTGCCCGCAGCCGATCGCTCCGCAGGCCCGGCGTTCGCACCAGCTTGATCGGGCGCAGGGCTGGGGTTGGGACGACGTAGAACTTGACCCCGTCGCGCTGCTCGATCGCGAGGACCGCGGCCTCGCGGTTGTGCCAGGCGAGGGAGACGAGGAGGGCGTAGCCGGCGCCGATCACGGCGACGCCGGGGAAGAAGATGCCGAGGACTCCGGCGACCAGGGCGGTGACGCCGATCGGCCAGAGGCGGCCGATCGCAATCCTGCCGCCGTCCTCCTGGGGGAGGCTGGTCGCGGTGCGGGCCTGGGCCAGGGCCTCGCGGACGCCGTCGGCGGAGCGCTGCGGCCGTCCGAGGTAGATGCCGATCACGACCGAAGCCAGCCACCAGGCCGCGGCGATGACGATCGTCGTGCTCTGGTTTTCGCGGCTTGCCGCGAGCGCGGAGATCGCGCCGAGCGCGGTTGCCTCGGCGGCGGTGAGGAAGACGGTCAGGCGCAGCAGGTCCGTATAAGGCACTCGTTACTCCGCCAAGGATTCGAGGATCTGGAGCCAGCCGTCGGGTCCGTCGACGAGCAGGTCGGACTCTTCCGGCAGCTCCGGTGGCGCTTCGGGCGAGACGACCCCGACGCAGACCGCCGTCGCCAGCTCACCGCTCTCACGCAGCTCGCGCAAGCGGCGGAAGGCGTCGAGGTCGGTGCGGTCGTCACCGGCGTAGATCGCCGCCGTCACTCCATCCATCGCCAGCAGCCCCGCCACCGCGGCGTCCTTGCCACCGCCGCCGACCGGGCGCAGCTCCAAAACTTTGCGGCCCCAGCGCGGCTCGAGGCCGGCCCGGCCCGCCTCGACTCCAATTTCATGCGCGCGCGCCTCACCGGCGCGCTCATCCTCGGCCCCGCGCCAGTGCAGGCCCTGGATTGGGCCCTTGTCCTCGACCCGGATGCCGGCCACGGCCAGCTCCTCGGCGTCAAGCGTCGCCAGGAAGTCCGCCGCCGCCCGCTCGCGGCCGGCAAGCGAGGGATCCGGCCGCACCTGGTCCTCCCCCGGCAGCAACAGCTCCAGCCCGTGGTTGCCGGCGTAGGCCACCCGGTCGAGCCCGACCAGCCGCTTCGCCTCGGCTGCCCGCCGCCCGGAGATGCAGCCGACCATGCCGTAGCTCTCGCAGAGCCGCTCCAGCAGCGCCCTTGCCTGCGCGGGAACCGCTGCCTGCTCGGGACGAGCCGCGATCGGCGCGAGGGTGCCGTCGACGTCGGTCAGGATCGCCGTGTGCGCGCGGTCGGCGAGGAGCGGAGCGAGCAGAGCTGTCCGCGCTGCGCTGTTCCGTGTTCCGGAATCGCGAGACACGCCATCTAGTATCGCGGCCAACTCCTCCACGACTCCCTAATGCCCTCTGACGAAACCCTGAAACTAGCCGCGATCGGCACCCTGGCCGGCGTCTTCAGCGGCCTTTTCGGCGTCGGCGGCGGCACCGTGATCGTGCCGCTGCTGATCTTCTGGTTCGGCTACGGCGAGCGGCTCGCCACTGGCACCAGCCTCGCCGCGATCGTCCTGATCGGGATGCTCGGCGCGCTCGCCCAGGGCGGCATCTACGGCAACGTCCACGTCGTCACCGGCCTGTTGCTGGCGATCCCGGCGGTGGTCGGCGTGGTGATGGGCACGGCGATCCAGCAGCGGATCTCCCAGCGCGCCGTCTCGCTGCTCTTTGCCGTGCTCCTGATCGGGATCGCGATCGAGTTGATCATCCCGTGAACGAGGTCCTCGCAATCCTGATCGCCGTCTGCGGCGGCCTCGCCGGCGGCCTGGTCGGCGTCGGCGGCGGCGTCCTCTTCGTCCCCGCGCTGACGATCTTCCTCGGCCTCTCCCAGGTCGAGGGCGAGTCGACCTCGCTGCTGATGATCGTGATCGTCGCCCTGGTCGGCGCGATCCGCCAGAACTCCTACGGCAACGTCAACGTCCGCAACGCGATCGTGATCGGCGTCCTCTCTCCGGTTGGCGTCCTGATCGGCGTCGCTGTCGCCAACCATGTCTCCGAGCGGGTGCTGCAGCTGTCCTTCGCCGCGCTGGCGCTGTTCATGGCCGTCCAGCTTCTGCGCCGCGCCTTCTCGACCCCGCCCGCGTAGCGATGGAAGAGCGGCTCAAAGTCAACGCCGCGCTCTCGATCCCGCTGCGCGAGATCGAGCTGCGGGCCAGTCGCTCCTCGGGCCCCGGCGGCCAGCACGCGAACGTCACCGCCTCGCGGATCGAAGCCGTCTTCGACGCCGCCGCGTCCTCGTCGCTGAGTGACTCCCAGCGCGGCCTGATCGAAGCGCGCATCGGCCCGCTGGTCACCGCCGTGGCGCAGGACGCGCGCGGCCAGGCCCGCAACCGCGAGCTGGCGCTGGAACGGCTGGGCGAGAAGCTGGCCGGCGCGCTCGAGGTCGCGCCCCACCGGCGCAAGACGCGGCCCAGCCGCGGCGCTCGCGAGCGCCGGCTCGACTCGAAGCGCAAGCGGGCCGAGCGCAAGCGCGGCCGCCGTCCTCCCGATCTCGATTGAGCCCCTGAAACGCTGGGCGCGACGCCCGCCATCGTCTACGCTCAGACGGTGGATTCACTCTCTTGGGAAGGCGATGTGCCGCAGCTTCGCTCGCCGATCCTCGTCTGCTCCTTTCGTGGCTGGAACGACGCCGCCGCCGCCGCATCGACAGCCCTGGCGGCGGTCGCCGATTCGCTTGACGCCGAGCTGATCGCCCAGATCGACCCCGAGGACTACTTCGACTTCCAGTCGACGCGGCCGACGATCACCCTCACCGACGGCCAGGCGCGCAAGATCGACTGGCCCGAGAACAACCTGATCGCCGCCCGCGTCCCCGGCGCCGACCGCGACCTGGTCCTGCTCGACGGGACCGAGCCGAACCTGCGCTGGCGCACCTTCTCGGAAACGATCGCGATGGCGGCCGAGACCCTCGGGGTCGAGATGGTGATCACCCTGGGAGCGCTGATCGCTGAGGTCTCACACACCCTGCCGGTGCCGATCACCGGCCTCGCCTCCGACGAGGACCTGGTCGCCGAACTCGACCTGCAGCGCTCCAGCTACGAGGGGCCGACCGGGATCACCGGCGTCGTCCACGACTCCTGCCGCCAGGTCGGGATGACCTCGGCCTCGCTCTGGGCGGCGGTGCCCCACTACGTCGCCGCCGTCCCCAACCCGAAGGCGGCGCTGGCCCTGCTGCGCCGGCTCGAAGGGCTGACCGGGATCGCCGTCGACGCCTCCGAGCTGGAAGAGGAGAGCGCCACCTACGAAGAGCAGATCGGCCGCGCCGTCGCCGCCAATCCCGAAATCGAGGAGCTGGTCGAGCGGATCGAGGCCGAGCAGGTCGAGCAGCTCGACCAGGATGGCGCGATCCTCCCCTCAGCCGACACGATCGCCAGGGAGTTTCAGCGCTTCCTGCGCCAGCAGGGCAGCTAGTCCGCCTCGTCCTCAGCTCTCAGCCGCAGGACAGATCAGCCGGTAATCGCACCAGCTGCAGACTGCTGGCGAGGGCCGCGGCTCGAAGTCCTGGCCGAGCACGCCCTCGCCGACCTGGAGGACGGTGCGCTCGACCCGCTCGGCGTCGTCGGGCTTGGTCGGCGCCGCCACCTTCTCGGCGTCGAGCACGTAGTAGTAGCTGCCGGTGTTCGCTTCCAGGTCCCAGGCCTCGCGGGCGGCGATCCGGTAGAGCGCCAGCTGCAGGTCGCTCTCCAGCTGCGCCGCGGTCCGGCGCTGGCCCGTCTTGTAGTCGATCAGCTCGTAGCCGCCATCGGGAAGGCGGTCGACCCGGTCGACCCGGCCGCGCACGTGGTGCTCGCCGATCTGGAAGTCGAACTTGCGCTCCAGCCAGACCGGCTCGCTCTCGGATGCGCTCTCGTTCTCCCAGTACAGGCGCATCGCCTCGCGGGCCCGCTCGCGGTACTGCAGCTCGTCGTCGGTCGAGCCGAACCCGGTCCGCCGCCAGCCCGACTCGAACAGCCCCATCAGCCGCACCAGCCCGTCCTCGCCATCGCCGTCTTCCTTGTGGAAGCGCTCGAGCACGTTGTGGATCAGGATCCCGAAACGCTGGTTGATCGTCGGCTCCTGCGGGATCCCGAAGACGCGGGCGAACTTGTACTTCAGCGGGCAGGTCAGGTAGAGGTCGAGATCGGAGGCCGAGAGGTTGAGCGCGCCATCGCCCCGCCGCGGCAGGAAGGCCTCCAGCGAGGGCTCGTGGCGGGCGGCGATCAGCGCGCGGCGGCTGCCGCGCTCGCGCTCGGAATCGAGCAGGTAGGAGTCGAGCGTCGAGGCATCGAGCTCGGCCTGCTGCTCGGTTGTCGCGACCTGGCGCAAGAGCCCGTTGACCGCCTCGATTGCCTCGGCCGTCGCCTCGTCCCCCGGCCGCTGGGCGAGTGCCGCAAGTTTCAGCAGCTCCAGATAGCGGGCGATCGCCCGGTTGACGTCGATCGCGGTGTCGAGGCGAGGCTCGGAGAGCTCGCGGCCCGCCCGCCAGGAGGCCTCCAGCACCTCCTCGCGCAGCGCCCGGTAGGTGGCGTGCAGGCCCTCGGCCGGCCCGAACATCTCCTCCTCGTGGATCTCCTCCTCCGCCTCCGCCGCGGCGCGGGCCTCTTCGTAGAAGGGAGAGGGACGCTGGTCGCCCTCGTCATCGCGCTCGACCCTGGAGAGGACGATCCCGCTGCGGGCCGGCCGGCCGATCCGCTCGATTCCGGCGTCGCGCTCCAGCCCCAAGACGAAGACCTGGTCGAACTCCATCCCCTTGACCGCGCCGAAAGCGAGGCCCTGGACCGATCCGGGCGAGGGCGGTTCCGCGCCGCCGGCGGGCTCGACCCCGGCGTCAGCAACGGCGCTCAGGTAGCGGACGAAGCCGCGGGTCGAGCCGTGTGGCTCGCGCCGTGCCCAGGCTGAGGCCAGCTCGGCCAGGCGCGAGAGCCCGAGCAGGCGCTCGGCCACCTCCGGCTGGGCGGCGAAGAGCCGCTGCCGCCGCAGCCCGACCCGCTCGATCAAGCGGCGGACGAAGACGTCGGCGCGGCGCTCCTCCAGCGCCGCCGAGGCGGCGCGGTAGAGCTTGAGGAAGGACTGGATCCGCTCGCGCGCCTCGGGCGGGATCTGGGGGCTGTCGAGCGCCGCCTCGCAGGCCGAGACCATGTCGAGCTTGCGCCGGCGGGCGATCGTCGTCAGGCGCGCCAGGTCGGTGGAGCGCAGCTCGATCGGGGGCCGGGTCAGCGCCCGCGCCGCCGCGGCCGAGTCGTCGGGATCGGCGAGCACCCGCAGCCAGGCGATCGCGTCGCGCACCTCCGGCCGCTGGAACAGCGCCTCCGGCCCGGAGAGGTGGAAGGGGATGCCGCGCTCCTCCATCGCCGCCGCGACCGCGCCGCCGTGGCGGGCGGGCTCGTCGACGAGGATGCAGATCGCCTCCGGCGCGGTCCCCGCCGCCAGCAGGTGCTCGACCTCGCGGGCGACGGCCTGCGCCTGCGCCCGCTCGTTGCGGCAGGACCAGAAGCGGGTCGCCGGCGAGCGGAACCTGCGCTCCAGCTCCAGCACCTCGCCATCGGGGTGGACCTCGTGGAACCAGCCATCATCGAGGCCGCCGCCGGCCTCCAGCCCGTAGAGGTGGTTGGCGTTGTCCCCGGACAGCGCCGCCAGGATCCCCCGCTGTGAGGGCGTCGTCTCCTCCAGCTCGTCAACCATCACGAAGGGGAAGCGCTCGGCGATTTCACCGCGGGCGTCGGCGCGGTCGCAGAGCAGGCAGTTGAGCGCGAGGAAGACATCGCCGCTGTCGAGGCTGCCGGCGGTGGCGAGGATGCGATCGTGGGCGGCGAAGAGCTCGGCAAACTCGCGCTCGCGCCGCGCCGCCTCGAGCCCAGCGGCATCGCGCGCCGCCGCCTCCAACTCGGCCGCGCGGGAGACGAGCGCCTCGGGGCCGACGGCTTCGGCCTTGAGGCCGTCGATCCGTGCCAGCAGGCGGGCCAGCAGGCCGGCCGGGTTGCCGCGGATCTCGTGCCGGCGCAGCGGCAGCTCCTCGAGCCGGTCGAGCAGCATCGCCAGGCGCTCGGCCGGGCCGAGCACGTTGAAGAAGGGGTCGAGGCCGGCGGCGTCGGAGTGCTCGCGCAGCAGCCGCTCGCCGACCGTCTCCCAGGTCCCGATCCAGAGCTCCTCGTAGGGTCCCTCCAGCAGCACCTCTGCCCGTTTGCGAAGGCGGGTCGCCGTCGCCCGGGTTGAAGCGATGACCAGAACCTGCTCGGGTCCGATGCCCTCAGCGGCCAGGCGGGCGAGGCGGCGGGAGAGCACCTCGGTCTTGCCGGTCCCCGCGCCGCCCAGCACCAGCAGGGGACCCTCGCCGTGGGCGACGGCGCGCTCCTGCTCCTGGGCCAAGGCAAGCATGATCCAACGCTACCGGGCTGGCGCCCTCCGTAGGATGGCCTCAGTGGACGTTTTCTCCGCAGACTGGCTGGGAATCTGCCGCCGCGTGGTCGCGGCCCAGCGGGCGATCTTCGACGAGGTCCAGGGGATCGAGGCCCGCACCGTCTACGAAGGAGTCGGCGAGGGCGGCGACCACACCCTGGCGATCGACCGTCGCTGTGAGGACGAGGTCTTCGTCGAGCTGGCGGGACTGGAGCAGGCCGGCGCCTCCTTTATCGCGGTCTCGGAGGAGCGCGGCGAGGTCAGCTTTGGCGCGGGCGGTCCGGTCCGGGTCGTGATCGACCCGATCGACGGCTCGCTCAACGCCCGCCGCACGATCCCCTCCCACAGCCTCAGCATCGCCGTCGCCTCTGGCCCCTCGATGGCCGACGTCGAGTTCGGCTACGTCTATGACTTCGGCGCCGGCGAGGAGTTCGCCGCTGCCCGGGGCGGGGGGGCGACTCTCGGCGGCAAGCCGATCAAAGTCGGCCCCGACGGCCTCAAGCTGGAGATCCTCGGCGTCGAGTCGGCTGAGCCCGAGTGGACGCTGCCCGCCCTCGAGGCATTGGCCGGCAAGGTCTACCGGCTGCGAGTGGTCGGCTCGATCGCGATCACGACCTCTTACGTCGCCGCCGGGCGCTTCGACGGGATGATCAGCCTGCGGTCCTGCCGCTCGGTCGACGCCGCCGCCGCCCAGCTGATCGTCCGCGAGGCGGGTGGGGTGGTGGCTTTCGGCGATCTGGCGCTCAGCGAGGCCGACCTCGGCCTCGATGCCCGCTACCCGATCGCCGCCGCCGCGGGCGATGACGGTTTAGCTATCGCCATAGCTGGGCAGCAGGCAAGCGCGACTGCCTAGCCCCGGATCCTTGGTAACCGGCCTGTAACCACTGGCGGGGGCTGGGTTTAGAACATGTGTTCGTAAAGAACGTACGTTCGCTACACTCGCACGCTTCTGAGGCGAGCAAACCTCTTCGAAGCGCCCCCACCCCCCAAATCCCGATACCCAGCGAAAGGGTTGACATTCAAATGGCAGCAACCAGCAGCAGCAAACCCAAAACCAGCAAAAGCACGGCCAGCAAGGCCAAAACAACTTCCACCAGCACCGCCGCTGAGAAGAACCAGGTCCAGGTTGTCGCTGAGACCGCGGTCGACTTCCCCGTCGGCGTCGTCCTCGGTGTGACCGACCGCCTCTCCGAGCTGGTCGACCCCTGGACGAACCGCACCGGCGCCGAGAAACAGATCAAGGCCTACCGGACCCAGCTCCGCAAGACCCTCAAGCGCACCGAGCGTCGTGGCACCACCGCCCGTCGCAAGGCGACAACTGAGGCGAAAAAGACCCGGACTCGCGTCGAGCGTGAGGCCCGCAAACGTCAGCGCACCGTCGAGACGACGCTGAAGCGCAACCGCAACGAGGTCGAGAACCGCGTCCGCAAGGCGATCGACGAGCAGACGAACCGCGCCCAGGATCTGGTTGGCACGGTTACCGATCAGCTCGGCACCGTCACCGAGCAGATCTCAGCTCTCCGCTAGACAGCGCCACACCCGCTTCACCCGACCGCCCCGCACCCCGGGGCGGTCGGTCGTTGCGGGGCCGTTGGCGCTCAGCGCCCACGAACCGCGACCGGGCGCGAGGCGGCGGGCTCATAGGGCCAGCCGCTCTGGGCCGGCGCGAAGGCGCGGAACTCGAAGCGCGCGCCGCGGCTGTCGTCGTCGCTGAAGCGGTAGGCGTAGCGGAAGCGCCCGCCCGCATCGGTCTCGATCGTGCGGAACTCGCTCCAGGGGAGGCCGGGGAGGCGGAACTGGAGCTGAATCGACTTGCCATCGGCTGGAATCGATGCGTCGCCGGCTTCGATTCGGCCACTGAAGATGACCGGCCGCCCTCCGATCGCCGCCACGGCCGCTGAAGACCGCATTCGCACGCCGCTGCGGACCCCGAGTCGGATCGGATCGCCGCTCGAGCGGGTCAGCGTCCGCGTCCCCAGGAAGGTGGCGGAGACCTGGCGGCTCGGCCCGGGGGCGAGGCGGGCGACGAAGGTCCCGGAGGCGCCGGTCCGAACTGTTGTCACCCGTTCGGGCTCGGCGGCCCCGGCGTTGAAGCGCTCGCTTACCTCAATCGGCATCCCTGCCAGCGCAGGGCTGCCGCTCAGGCGCCCGCTGAAGAGGAGGCCCTTGCCGTAGGGGACCAACCGCAGTCGCGGGCGCCGATCGAATCCTCTGACCACCTGTCGCCGGCAGTGGCGCCGCCCGCTGTCGCGTTCGCAGTGGTGCCAGATCAGCACCCTCCCTCCGAAGCCGCTCTCGATCACGGTCGGGATCTTCAGCGGGTTGGGGAGGGTCATGCTGGTTCCGTTGGCGCGGCGGTTTGTCGTCACCGAGTTGCCCGCCCTGTCGTATCCGGTGGCGCGGAATTCATATTCGCCTTGGGGATAGGCATCGGAGTCCCAGTCGGCCAGCAGGCTGCCGTTTGAGAACTCGGTCGGCAGCGGCTCGAACTGTTCTCCTGAGCCGCTGCGCCGGACCGCGATCCGTCCCTTCATGGGGTCGGGCCCGGAAAGGGCATCGGACAGTCGCGCCTCGATCCGCTCCGGGTTCGCCGGACTCTGGGAGTTGAGGAAGGAGGCGGCTGGCGCGCCGCGGTCGATCCTGACGGTGGTTGTCGTAGGCGGCCGGTTCGCCACTCCGTTGCCGGCGCCGCCGTCGTTGAGGTTGCCGGCCGCGTCCCGCGCGTAGTAGGCAACTGTGTGAGTCCCTTCATCGATCACGGCCGCGCTGACCGTGTTGCCCACGGCAATCGTCGGCGCGGCATTGTCGATGCGGATCGCCGTGAAGGGGCCGCTGCCGCCGGCAGGCTGCATCCCAGACGCCGCGTCGGCCGCGCTCGCAACCAGCGTCACCGCGTGGTTGGTCCAGGTGTTGGGAGCTCCGGACAGAGTCGTGACCGGGTCTGTTGTGTCGACCTGGATGACGGCGTTGCCGACGACGGCGGACTTCAGCCCCGAATTCGAGACCGCGACGGCATGGAGATAGCTCACGCCATCGTGGAGCCCGCCCAGGGGAATCGAATTCGCCTCGGGGCCAGCCTTCAGATCGGTCTCGGTATCGGTGCAGCGGTCGCTGGCTGCGCAGGGATTGCCTGTCGGGCTTGAGTCAACCGAGATTGCGTAGCCCCGGATCCCCGACAGTGGCAAGGGACCGGCTGGTTGGCCCAGGCGCGCAACGTAGGGGAGGGCGGTGCGGCCGATCCAGCCAGGTGGGGAAAGCGGTTCGACCGAGCCCGGTCGCACATTGTCGAAGCGCAGTTTCGCCTCGACCGGCGCCCCTTGGCTGCCGACCGTGTCTTCCAGCCAGACTTCGGCCGTGTAGACGCCGGGGATATCCGGCACCCTGATGTGCTGGATCGTGCTCACCACCGGTTCGATCGTGGTGTTGGGCACGACCACGGTGTTGGCCCCGTTCCAGATCTGCAAGTGAACGGCCTTGAGCGCGGGCAGGCTGGGCGGCGGGTTCGTCCAGTCGAGGCGGAAGTCGTTGTCGGGGTGCCAGCTTTCTTCTCCGTCCATGACCTGGAGGAATTCGGGCTGGCGCGGTGCCCCGATGGTCATCGATCTCGCCTGGAAGCCCATTGCTGCTGTGCCTTGGCCGGGCAGGATCGCGATCAGGGTGATCGCCAGGCTCGCTGCTGCCCTAAGGCGGCTCATGGCCCGAACTCCCCAGCAGCGCTGCCGCTCGACGAGTTCGCCGATGGGGCTGGGGATGGTGAGGCAGCGGGCGCTGCTTCCGGCGTGTATTCGACCGCGCCGGTTGCCACGGGGGCGGGGTCAGGGCTTGGCGCAGCGGGCGGAGCGGCCTTGGGTGGCGGCTCTTTCGCAGGCGGGGATGGCTCGACCGGGGCCGGCTCATAGGGCACAGCAGTGTCGCTGTCCGTCAGCTCGTCGACGATCCGCGCCGAGGGTTTCTCCAGTGTCGGCCGCTTGAGGTGATCCGCCCCGAGGCCGCCTGGAGTGGGAACGACTCCGGTTGCCACGCAAGCCACCGCGCCCCCTGCGGTCCCGACGCATATCGCCAGCACCTTGGCCAACGCCGCCATGCCCGCTCCGCGGCTCCCTCCCGCCGCCGCTGCCTGGGAGATCGCCGAGTCGGCTGCGCTGCCGCCCTGGCCGGGAAGGCGCGCATGGAGGCCGGCGAGCGCATCGTGTGCCCGTTCGAGCAGCGAGCGCGTGGCGGGCAATGCCGGCGCCAGCGCCGCCGCTGCGCCGGGCGCCGCCCGGTAGGCGCGCAGCGTCGAGCGACAGCCCGCACAGGCACGGAGGTGCTCGCGCAGCGCTCGTCCCTCATTGGCGCTGGTCTCGCCATCGCAGAAAGCAGACAGCAACGGCCGCATCTGCTCGCAGCGGTCACCGCTGTCGCTGCTTGCCAGCGTGCGGCGAAAGCGCTCCCGCCCCTCGGCCAGGCAGCGGTTGATTTTGGTGCTGCTGTAGCCCGTCATCTCGCTGATCTCGACGTAGGTGTAGCCCTCGGCCAGCAGGGTCAGGGCCCGCAGCTCCTGCGGCTTCAGCGACTGCAGGGCCTCGCGGCTGCGAGCGATCGCCTCGCGCCGCTCGACCCGCTCGGCTGGGTCGCTGCCGACCGCTGGGATCAGCGCGACCCAGTCCTGCTCGACCGCTTTGGGCGCCGGGTTGCTGAGATGACGCTCGCGGCTGCGCCGGACCGAGAGGGCCTCGTGTTTGACCACCGTCTTCGTCCAGCGGATCAGCTCGCGCAGGTCGTCGCTCGGCGCCTTGGTCAGGAGGATCTCCAGCGCTCGCTGGTAGGCGTCGTCGGCATCGGCCTCGCAGAGCGAGTAGCGCCGCGCCGTGTGGCGCAAGGCGCCTTCGTGCTGAGCCATCACTTCGACCGCCACCCGCTTGCGTGCTGCATCGCTTGCCCCCTGCTTCACACTCAAACCGCGCAGACCCTCCGTAGCGCTTTAGCTCTGTCGTTCAAACATGCCAATGGAAAGTCAGGACGGGGATGGGCTCTCCCCCCTCCTGGACGAGTAGCTGGGTGGAAAAATCGGAAATTGCGTCAAAAACTATTCGCGGAACAGCGGAAGGATGCCCACCGCAGCGGAAATCTCAAAAAAACGCTGTTGACGTCAGGAGCAAAGACTTATTAGTGTTCTCGTACCAGTCCAAAAGGGGAGAGCCGTGAAGATCAAGGTTGCTTTGTTGTGTCTCGTCGGAATGCTGCTGCTCAGCGCGACTGCTGAGGCGTACTACTACCTGCCATTTGGCCAGGCGCGGCGGGTGACCAAGCTCTGGACGCGGGAAGCGTGTGAAGACAGGGGCCCGTCCTGCACGACTTGGAAGGTTGGCCACTGCGCTCGGATCGCGACGACGAGGGTCGACTGTGCCGCCGACATCATCCTCCGTGACGGTGGCTACTGCGTCTTCATCCTCGAAAACCGCGTTAAGAGCGACGGCTACATCCACCAGCGTCGCCGGCATACGCGTTGCCATTAAAGGCAGCTGCGCAAAGGAGGCCAGCGGCAATGCGCTGGCCTCCAAAGCCAGGCCGGAGGCTTGCCAGTAGCATCAGCGCCCAATGAGCACCTGCGTAGTTTCCGGCGGCGCCGGCTTCCTCGGCTCCCATCTCAGCGAGCACCTGCTTGGCCAGGGCCACAGGGTGATCTGCCTCGACAATCTGGAGACGGGCTCGCTGCAGAACATCGAGCACATCCGCGACCCCGCCTTCGAGTTTCGCAACGTCGACATCACCGAGCACGTCGAGATCGAGGGGGAGGTCGACTTCGTCTACCACCTCGCCTCCCCAGCCAGCCCGATCGACTACCTGCGGCTGCCGCTGCACACGCTCAAGGTCGGCTCGCACGGCACCCACCACATGCTCGGCGTCGCCAAGTTCAAGCGCGCCCGCTTCCTGATCGCCTCGACCTCGGAGGTCTATGGCGACCCCCAGGTCCACCCGCAGACGGAGGACTACTGGGGCCACGTCAACCCGATCGGCCCGCGCGGCGTCTACGACGAGGCGAAGCGCTACGCCGAGGCCCTGACCATGGCCTACCACCGCCAGCAGGGCCTCGACACGGCGATCGTCCGCATCTTCAACACCTACGGCCCGCGGATGCGGCCGCACGACGGGCGGGCGATCCCGACCTTCCTGCGCCAGGCGCTGCAGGACCGGCCGATCACCGTCTTCGGCGACGGCAGCCAGACCCGCAGCTTCTGTTACGTCGACGACCTCGTGCGCGGGATCGTCGCCCTCGCCGAGTCCGACGCCCACTCGCCGGTCAACATCGGCAACCCGAACGAGTTCACCCTGCTGGAACTGGCCAAGGCCGTGGTCGAGGTGACCGAGTCGCGCTCGGAGATCGTCTACGAGCCGCTGCCCACCGACGATCCGCAGGTGCGCCAGCCCGACATCACCCGCGCCCGCGACCTGCTCGGCTGGGCGCCGGAGGTCGAGCTGCTCGACGGCCTGCGCCGCACGATCGAGCAGTCCGGCGTCGAGCGCCTTGTCGGCGCCTCCGACTAGCCCGCGCCTGCTTGTAGTCGGCGCCGGCGGCTTTGTCGGACGCCACGTCTGCAACGCGGCGGACGCCGCCGGGCTCGAAGTCGTCGCGGCAGATCGCAGCGGCAGCCTGGGCGCCAAGTGCGACCTGCTCGATCCGGCCTCGGTTGCCGCCTGCGTTGAGTCAGCCAGGCCAGACCTCGTCGCCAACATGGCGGGCGCCGCCTCAGTCGCGGCAAGCTGGGAGCGGGGCAAGGAGGCCCTTGAGGTCAACGCGGCCGGGGTCGGGAACCTGCTTGAGGCAGTCGCCGGCCTGGCGCCATCGGCCCACGTCCTCTGCGTCTCCTCGGCCGAGGTCTACGGCGAGCCCAGCCAGGGCCGCCTTCCCTTCGCCGAGGATGCCGCGCTCTCGCCGGTCACGCCTTACGGCGAGAGCAAGGCGGCGATGGAGGCCATCTGCGAGCGGTTCGCCGATCAGCGGGGGATGCGGATCGCTGTGATCCGCGCCTTCAACATGTTCGGGCCGGGGCAGTCGCCGGCCTTTGCCGCCGCTGGCTTTGCCCGCCAGATCGCTGCCGCCGAGCTGGCTGGCGCTGAGACCGCCGAGCTGACGATCGGCAATCCCAGCGCGGCCCGAGATTTCACCGACGTGCGCGATGCGGCGAGGGCCTTCGTCGAGGTTTCCCAGGCGGGGCTTGCCGGCGTCTACAACCTCTGCTCGGGGCGGGCGCTGAGGCTCGGAGCGATCCTCGACGAGCTGGCGAAGGCGACGCCGCTTCCCGTTTCGTTCCAACGGGACCCCTCGCTTCAGCGCCCGGTCGATCCCTCGGTCGTCTACGGCAGCCCTGAGCGGCTGCGATCGGCGATTGGCTGGAAGCCGGAGATCCCGCTGCCCGAGTCCCTTGCTGACCTGCTCGATTGGCAGCGCTCGCAGCTAGCCGCGGCCTAATCTGGCCCGCTGCCAATATCCTCCCCGCCGATGGCAGCTGAGAGCGACAAACCGCTGGTCGACGACACCGCCCGCACGATCGCGCCGCAGGTGGGTCCCGACGACGAGCGGATCTTCACTGACTCCGGGATCGAGATCGACCGCCTCTACACCGAGGACGACGTCGCTCCCAACCTGCGCGAGCGCCTCGGCGAGCCCGGCGAGCCGCCCTTCACCCGCGGCATCCACGACGGCATGTACCGCGACCGGCTCTGGACGATGCGCCAGTACGCCGGCTTCGCCTCGCCCGAGGACACCAACGAGCGCTACCGCTACCTGATCGAGCATGGCTCGACCGGCCTCTCGATGGCCTTCGACCTGCCGACCCAGCTCGGCCGCGACTCCGACGACCCGCTCTGCAACGGCGAGGTCGGCCGCACCGGGGTCCCGATCGACACGATCGAGGACATGCGGATCTGCTTCGACCAGATCCCGCTCGACAGCGTCTCGACCTCGATGACGATCAACGCCCCCGCCGCGATCCTGCTGCTGCTCTACGAGCTGGTCGGCGAGGAACAGGGCGTGCCCTCGGAGAAATTGCGCGGCACCGTCCAGAACGATGTGCTCAAGGAGTACATGGCGCGCGGCAACTACATCTACCCGCCGGCGCCGACGATGCGGCTGACGACCGACATCTTCGAGTACTGCCAGCTCAAGGTGCCGAAATGGAACACGATCTCGATCTCTGGCTACCACATCCGCGAGAAGGGCTGCTCGGCTGTGCAGGAGGTCGCCTTCACCCTCTCCAACGCGATCGCCTACGTCGAAGCTGCGCTTGAGCGCGGCCTTGAGATCGACTCCTTCGCCCCCCGCCTCGCCTTCTTCTTCAACTGCCACAACAACGTCTTCCAGGAGATCGCCAAGTTCCGGGCGGTGCGGCGGATGTGGGCGAAAATCGTCGAGGAGCGCTTCGGGGCCAAAAACCCGAACTCGATGAAGATCCGCTTCCACACCCAGACCGGTGGCGTCACCCTGCAGGCCCAGCAGCCCGAGGTCAACATCATCCGCGTCGCCCTGCAGGGGTTCGCGGCGGTCAGTGGCGGCACCCAGTCGCTGCACACCAACGGCTTCGACGAGGCGCTGGCGCTGCCGACCGAGCGCTCGGCCCGGATCGCCCTGCGCACCCAGCAGGTGCTCGCCCACGAGTCCGGCGTCGCCGACACCGTCGATCCCTTCGCCGGCTCCTACTTCGTCGAGTCGCTGACCGACGAGATCGAGCTGCGCTCATGGGAGCTGATGGAGAAGGTCGAAGAGATCGGCGGCTCGGTCGAGGCGCTGGAGTTCATGCAGCGCGAGATCGAGGAGTCGGCGATGAGCTACCACGAGCGCTACAAGTCGGGCCAGGACATCATCGTCGGGGTCAACAAATACGTCACCGATCAGATCGACGACGTCGACATCCTCAAGGTCGACCCCGAGGCCGAGCAGCGCCAGCTGACCCGGCTCAAGGCCTTCAAGCAGGCTCGCGACCAGAACGAGGTCACGGCCAAGCTCGACGCCCTGCGCGACGTCGCCCGCGGCGAGGGCAACCTCCTGCACCCGATCCGCGCCGCGCTCGCCGCCAACGCCTCGATCGGCGAGGTCTGCGGCGCGATGCGCGACGTCTTCGGCGAATACAAGGGCGGCGCGTTCTTCTAGGTCCTTCCGAGGGAGCGCATCCGACATTGACCCATTTCAGGTGTGGTCAATGTCGGATGCGCTCTTGAGCAACCTCGCGGCGCTCTCCAGCTCAGCTCGGATTTGGGCGGCCTCGTATTTGATCTCGTAGTGGGTGAAACGCAGCGGCGTCATCCCGGCGAGGACATGGGCGCGGTCACGCCGCGCATCCCGTGCCTGCGAAGCGGGTGTGCGGTGATAACGGAGGCCGTCCGTCTCTACGATCAGCCCTAGGTCGGGCCAAAAGAAGTCGACCTCGAAGCCGTTGATGGTTTGTTTGCTCAGCGGAGGTGGGAGCTTCGCCGCAGCTGCGATTGGGCGGAAGAAAATCTCCAGGTCCGAATCGGACAGGCGGAAGGTGCGCTTGTCCAAGAGGTGGCGCAGAAGGGGTGCCCCAGGTTCGCCGGCATGGTCCCTGAGGGCGCCACGCAAGGTCTCGGGATCGGTCAGCCCATGCTTATCTGCCTCGTTGACGGCTCGCTCCACTGCTAGCGGCGTGAGATCCGTCGCGATATCGACCAGGGTCTGGACCGGGCTTGTGACCGGAATGCCATCCCGCGAAACGATCTCCTCTCCGGCGAGCGTCGGGCGTCCCCGAATGCGCAATCCCGGCCGCCTCAGTTCGCACCGGCGAGTGACGCTGATGTCGACAACTCGTCGCTCCTCGGTTCCGATTCCCCAGAGCGCCGCCGCGCTTCGGTGGCTCAATGCGGCGCCGTTCCCGCAGGCCAGCACAGCTGCCATCCAGCGCCGCTCTGAGGTGAGCCGTGGCCACCCGACTGCGTAGACCCCACGCATCACCGGGTGCAGCCGTCCCCGGGCTAGGCGATGCTCGACCTCACGCGCATTGAACCCGAGCGCCAGTAGCTGCCGCCGCGCCACTACCCCATGCTGGCGTCGAGCCAGCGCCCAGGCCTGCCTGCTGCGCGTATCCGACTTTGACCCCACTCTGTTGGGGTAAAGGTCGGCAGCGCGTAGCTCTCTCCCCCTTGAACGCTTGCGTCCAGTCGAAAATGGGGGCAGGAACTATCCGGCGGCGGTTGAAACGGGCCTCAATGATCGAGGCGGCGCGAACCCTGATGAAGTCTGAGCCGGAGCTGGCGGCGCTGATCGCGACCGTCGACGGAGTCGACGTGACGATGGCCGAGAAGGGCTTTGGCACGCGGGTCGAGATCCGGGCGCCCGAGGAGTCGGGGCTCGAGGTCGCCGATCTGGAGCGGCTTCTCGATCATCTGGCCGAGCCCCAGAAGCAGCCATTCGGCAGCACCTGAGCCGCTCGTCATAGACTTCCGCGCCCAGTGCGCGAGAAGAACCCGATCACCCACGAGGAGAAGCTCTCCTACCTGCGCGAGCTTCGCGACCAGGCGATCAACTCCGCTTCGGAGGAGGCGGTCGAGAAGCAGCACTCCAAGGGCAAGATGACCGCCCGCGAGCGGGTCGAGAAGCTGCTCGACCCGGGCTCCTTCGAGGAGCTCGACACCTTCGTCCGCCACCGCACCTACGACTTCGAGATGCAGAAGAAACGGCCCTGGGGCGACGCGGTCGTCACCGGCCACGGCACGATCGACGGCCGCACCGTCTTCGTCTTCTCCCAGGACTTCACCGTCTTCGGCGGCAGCCTCGGCGAGGTGATGGCGGAGAAGATGTGCAAGGTGATGGACCTCGCCGCCCAAGTCGGGGCGCCGGTGATCGGCATCAACGACTCCGGCGGCGCCCGCATCCAGGAGGGCGTCGTCTCGCTCGGCGCCTACGGCGATGTTTTCGTCCGCAACGTCAAATGCTCCGGCGTGATCCCGCAGATCAGCCTGATCATGGGCCCTTGCGCGGGCGGGGCCGTCTACTCGCCGGCGATGACCGACTTCATCTTCATGGTCAAAGAGACCTCGCACATGTTCATCACCGGCCCCGAAGTGATCAAGACGGTGACCGGCGAGGAAGTCGAGTTCGAGGAGCTGGGCGGGGCGATGAGCCACAACTCCAAGTCCGGCGTCGCCCACTTCGCCGCCGAGGACGAGGAGAGCTGCCTCGAGGACGCCCGCTACCTGCTCAGCTTCCTGCCTTCGAACAACCTCGAGGCGCCGCCGCGCTTCGAGCCCAGCGACGACCCCGAGCGCGAAGACGTCGAGCTCGACACGCTGGTCCCCGACGACCCGTCGAAGCCCTACGACATGCGCGACGTGATCTCCCGCATCGTCGACGACGAGGAGTTCTTCGAGGTCCATGAGCACTTCGCCAAGAACATCGTCTGCGGCTTCTCGCGGCTCGACGGCTTCCCGGTTGGGATCGTCGGCAACCAGCCCGCCTACCTGGCCGGGGTGCTCGACATCGAGGCCTCGGAGAAGGCGGCGCGCTTCGTCCGCACCTGCGATGCCTACAACGTCCCGATCCTCACCTTCACCGACGTGCCCGGCTTCCTGCCCGGCACCGACCAGGAGTGGAACGGGATCATCCGCCACGGCGCCAAGCTCCTCTACGCCTTCACCGAGGCGACGGTGCCGAAGCTCACAGTCGTCACCCGTAAGGCCTACGGCGGCGCCTACGACGTGATGAACTCGAAGCACATGCTGGCCGACTTCAACGTCGCCTGGCCGACCGCCGAGGTCGCGGTGATGGGCCCCGAGGGCGCGGTCAACATCATCTACCGCAAAGACATCGCCACCTCGCCGACCCCGGACGAGCGGCGCCAGAAGCTGATCGACGACTACAAAGCCCACTTCGCCAATCCCTACTCGGCGGCTGAGCGCGGCTACATCGACGACGTGATCGAGCCGCGCGAGACGCGGCCGAAGCTGATCAAGGCGCTGCGGATGCTGCAGAGCAAGCGGGTTGAGCAGCCTAAGCGCAAGCACGGCAACATCCCCCTCTAGGGATTTGGCCCCGGGAGGGCAACGGCCTTCGCGGTTGGGGGAGATCCTCACGCTTAGGGGTCTGAGGGCGTTGTCTAACTATGGGCATGAGTGATTCCAGGCTCTCTTGGGCTGTCTATAAGAGCCCAATCGGTCCGCTGACGATTGTCGTCGGCCCCGCCGGCCTCCGCGGCCTCTTCTTTCCTGGCCAGGCTCGGAACCTGAGGGAGTCTGATCAGCAGCCGGAGCGGCTCGGGGAGGCAGTTGGGCAGCTGCAGGAGTACTTCGCCGGCGAGCGCCAGTGCTTTGAGCTGGAGCTTGATCTCCACGGCACGGCCTTTCAGCGCAGCGTCTGGCAGCAGCTGCTGGAGATCCCCTATGGCGCGACCACGAGCTACGGCGAGGTCGCTAGCCGGATCGGGCGGCCCGGTGACGCCAGGGAGGTGGGCTCGGCGGTTGGGCGGACTCCGGTGCCGATCATCGTGCCTTGCCACCGAGTTGTTGCTGCCGATGGCGCCCTCACCGGCTACGGCGGTGGGCTGCCGCGCAAGCAGGCGCTGCTTGAGCTTGAGGGCCGCGCCGCCGCCGCGCTTGCTCCCGAGCCGGCCTGGGCCTTTCGCCAGATGACGATCGTCTAGGCCCGACGTCTCACTTTGACATGGCCGATATCTCAGATTTGTCACATTCGCGTGCCCACACGTGAGGCCGATTAGCGGAGGATCTTTGCCATGAGCACTTCTCTTGTGTCTGGCAATACCGTATATACTCACCCTGTGGCCAAGGTGATGATCTCTATTCCCGATGCGCTCTTGGAGCGGATCGATTTGCATGCTCGGGCCGAACGGGAGACGCGCAGCGGGTTTCTGCGGCGTCTGGCTGAGCGCGAGCTTGCGACGGATGAGCATCATCGCCGGGACGAGGTTGTGCGGCTGATGGATCTGGCCACCGGCAACTTTGGCGGTGATGCTGCGGGACTGATCCGCAGCGACCGCCGGTCGCACTAGGCGCTCGCTCGTGCTGCTGATCGACGCAAGCGTCTGGGTGGCGGCGCTCGACCGCGACGACCGTTTCCATGTGGCTGCACGGGAGCTTGTGACCTCCCCTGACGCATCGCTGGCGGCGCTCGACCTGACCCTTTACGAGGTGGCCAACGCCGTGACCAGGCGCACCGGCAAGGCAGAGACCGCCCAGGCTGCCGCAGAAGGCATAGAGCTCGCCTGCGGAGACCGCCTCCAGCCAGTCGACGCCAACCTGATCGCTGAGGCAGCCAAGATCGCCACCAAGCACGACCTGACGATCTACGACGCCGCCTACGTGGCTGCGGCGCGCCGCAGCAACTGGACCCTGATCAGCACTGACATAGCCGACCTGGTCTCAAGCGAGCTTGCCTTTACGCCTGACGCGATCCCGGGATAGCGCCACTCAGCCAAGGTCTAGCCCTGCAGGGCTCAGGGGACAGCCGTTGCCTCGGCTTCGATCCTTTTCCCCCGGGAGCCTCCGCGCCCTCCTTTGCCCGCCACTGGCCCATCCTCCTCGCGGGTCAAGCGATGGGCGAAGTAGACGGGGATGATCGAGATCACGATCACGATCACGGCGACGACGTTGACCAGCGGCAGCTGGTTGGGGCGGAAGAGATTGGAGAAGATCCAGATCGGCAGGGTCTGTTCGCCGGCGCCAATTGTGAAGTTGGTGACGATGATCTCGTCGAAGGAGAGGGCGAAGGCGAGCAGGCCGCCGGCGACGAGGGCGGTCTGCAGGCTCGGCAGGGTGACCCAGCGGAAGGTCTGCCAGGTGTGGGCGCCAAGGTCGGCCGAGGCCTCCTCGAACGAGCCCGAGATACGCCGCAGGCGGGCGACGACGTTGTTGTAGACGACGACGATGCAGAAGGTCGCATGGCCGACGATCACGGTGAAGAGGCTGAGGTCGATCCCCAGCACCTGGGTGAAGGTGTTGCTGAAGGCGACGCCGGTGACGATCCCGGGCAGGGCGATCGGGAGGATGACGAGAAAGGAGATCGTCTCGCGGCCGAAGAAGCGGTAGCGCGCCACGGCCAGCGAGGCGAGGGTGCCGAGCACGATCGCGATCGCGGTGGCCGCCAGGCCCGCCTTGATTGAGGTGACGAAGGCTTCGCGGGCGGCTTCGTTTTCGATCGCCTTCGGGAACCAGTCGAGGGTCAGCCCGGGCGGCGGCCATTCGAGGATCGCGCTGGCGTTGAAGGCGTAGATCCCGACCACGATCAGCGGGATGTAGATGAAGGCAAGGCCGATCCCGATCCCGATCCGCAGCAGCCTGGTTGAGCGCTTTGAGAGTCGCATCGCTAGACGTGCTCGAAGGCGCCCAGCTTGCGGGCGACCAGTAGGTAGGCGACCATGACGACGATCGGGACCAGCGCCAGGGCCGAGGCGAAAGGCAGGTCGCTGGAGATGTTGGTGGAGATCACGTTGCCGATGAACTGGTCGTTGGAGACCAATTTGGGAGTGATGTAGTCGCCGAGCGTGAGGGCGAAGGTGAAGATCGAGCCGGCGACCACGGCCGGGAACGAGAGCGGCAGGATCACCCGGCGGAAGGTGGTGAAGGGCGAGGCGCCGAGGTCCTCGGAGGCGCTGATCAGCGAGTTTGGGATGCGCTCCAGCCCGGCGTAGATCGGCAGCACCATGTAGGGCAGCCAGAGGTAGCTCATCACCAGCCAGACCGCTGTCACCCCGAAGCCCGGGCCGTGCAGGCCAAGCGGGGCCAGCGCCCAGTTGATGACGCCGCCGGCCGAGAGCATCGTCCGCCAGGCGTAGACCTTGACCAGGTAGCTCGACCAGAGCGGCAGCAGCACGGCGACGACGAGGATCGCCTTGCCTCTGCGTGTCGCGACCTTGGCCATGTAGAAGGCGATCGGGAAGGCGAGCACGGCGTCGGTGACGGTGACCAGCGCCGCGACCACGACCGTGCGCTGGATGATGTGGCGGTAGACGGGTTCGTTGACGAGGGTTTCGAAGTTTTCGAGCCCTAGGTTGTGGACGATCTCGCCGCTGAGCGGGTCGACGCTCCAGAAGGCGGCGATCAGCAGCACCGCCAGCGAGCCGAGGTAGCCGATCGCCAGCCAGCCCATCGGGCCAGCCAGCAGCGCCCCCACCTGTAGGCGGGGGCGCCCGTGGAAGAAGCTGGCCAGCCTGCGACTCAACCTTTAATCGACGTCCAGGCTTTGACCCAGTCGTTGTAGTCCTTGCAGTCGGAGGATCCGTTGCCGCAGTCGGCGAGCGGGGTCTCCCAGTAGTAGACGCGCTTCCAGAACTCCGGTTCTTCAGCGTGGTATTTGCTGCAGAATTCCTTGTCCACGGTCTGCGCGCAGGCCAGGCTCTGGGCCGGCGCCTCGCCGAAGTATTCAGCCACTTCGGCGTTCGCTTTCGGCGAGACGATGTAGTTCATCCACATGTACATGCAGTTGGGATGCTGGGCCTTGGAGCTGATCATCCAAGTGTCCGACCATCCCGTCGCGCCCTCCTTGGGCAGGAAGCCCTGGCTGGCCGGGCTGGCTGCGACCGGCTTGCCTTCGCCCTTCAGCGCGAAGTACTGGTACTGCCAGGTGGTGCCGACCTCGGAGTCGCCCCCGGCGAAGGCCGAGATCTGCTTGGCCGCGTCAGACCAGTATTCGCCGACGTAGGGACGCTGTTCTTCGAGCAGCGTGACCGCCGCTTCGAACTGTTCTTCGTTCAGCTCGTAGGGGCTTTCGATCTTCAGGTCGGGCTGGTGGTACTTGAGGTAGACGGCGGCGTCGGCGATGTAGATCGGGTCGTCGTAGGCGCTGATCTTGCCCGAGTACTTGGCCGCCTTCTTTGGATCGAGGATCACGTCCCAGGAGTCCGGGGCGGGCTTGACGTTTTCCGGGTTCCACATCAGCAGGTTCGCCCCGCGGCCGTGGGGGATGCCGTAGTGGACGCCTTCGAACGTGTTGTAGGGCTGGTTCTTGAGGTCGCTGAAAATCGTCTTGTAGTTGGGCACGAGGCTGACGTTGACCGGCGAGACGTCGCCGCCGTCGACCAGGCGGGCTGTCGCGTTGCCGGAGGCCGAGACCCCGTCGTACTGGCCGGTCCGCATCAGCTGGACCATTTCGTCGGAGGTGCCGGCGACCTTGTCGTTGACCTTGCAGCCCGATTCCTTTTCGAACGGCTTCGTCCATTCCGGTTCGACGTAGCCGGCCCAGGAGATCAGGTTGACCTGGCCCTCTCCTTTGCCCAGCTTCTGCAATTCATTGCTGCTGGTGCTGCTGCCGCTGTCACTCGATCCACAGCCGGCGAGCAGGAGCATGAATGCCACCAGTCCTGCGACGACGAGCCACGCGGTTCGAGCTGGATGAGCATGCTCTCTACTCACGGTGATCCCTCCTCGGTTGTTTTGTTCCCCTGGATGGCGAATGTGTGCTCGGGTCGCCAGCCCACCAGCGTTTCCTTGCCCCGCTCAGAAGCAGCGTCGATCGAGGTGCTGTCCTGGTTCTGCCGCACGACCTGAAGCTCTCCGCCGGCGTCGAGGGCGACCGTGTAGCGGGTCACCATCCCGACGTAGGCGACATCGGTGATCCGGCCGCGCTCGGTGTGCAGCCCGTTTGGCGCCGCCGCGGCATCGACCAGCTGGATCTTCTCCGGCCGGATCGTGAAGCGCTCCCCGTCGCGCTCGAGCAGGTTGGAGACGCCGACGAAGCCGGCGACAAACTCGTTTGCCGGGCGCTCGTAGAGCTCGACCGGCGGGCTCACCTGCTGGATCAGGCCGTCGCTGAAGACGGCGATCCTGTCGCTCATCGTCAGCGCCTCGTCCTGGTCGTGGGTGACGTAGACGAAGGTGATGCCGACCTCGCCCTGGATCGACTTCAGCTCCGTCTGCATCTGCTCGCGCAGCTTCAGGTCGAGGGCCCCGAGGGGCTCGTCGAGCAGCAGCACTTTGGGCCGGTTGACGATCGCCCGGGCGAGAGCGACGCGCTGGCGCTGGCCGCCGGAGAGCTCGCCGGGCTTGCGATCGGCGTAGCCGGGCAGGCGCACCATCTCCAGCGCCTCGTCGCGTCGCCGCGCCCGCTCGGCCTTGGGCACGCGGGCGACGCGCAGGCCGTAGGCGACGTTGTCGCCGACGGTCATGTGCGGGAACAGCGCGTAGTCCTGGAAGACGGTGTTGACGGCGCGGTCGAAGGGCGGGATGCCGTTGACGTCCTCACCGGCAAGTTCGATCGTGCCCTCGCTCGGATCCTCGAAGCCGGCGATCATCCGCAGGGTCGTAGTCTTGCCCGATCCGGAGGGTCCGAGGAAGGTGAAGAACTCGCCGGGCTCGATCTCCAGGTCAATTCCGGCAACCGCAACCACCTCGCCGTAACGCTTGGTGAGCCCGGCCAAGCGGATGTCGGGTGGTGGAGTGGCTACCCCACGACGTTATCCGAGCTGCCCAGGAAAGCAAGGACAAACCCACCCCGGCCAGTTGGCCGGGGTGGCACATCGAAACGGGTGGAACCTACGTGGCTAGTAGCCGGCCGGGTGGCGGGCGATGTAGCCAACGTTGTCGCGCAGTTCGGTATGCCAGCGCGGGCCGGTGCCGCTGGCGTCGCCGGAGGTGTCCCAGCGGATGCCGGCGATTACGGCGTAGGCGTGGCCAGCGTTGGCGTAGATGGTGATCCAGCGGCCTTCGCCGGCGAGTCCCCACTTCTCCATCGGGCCTGAGGGAAGCGGGCTTTCAAGGAAGCCGCCGCCATGGAGGGCGTAGCTGACGGAGCCGGAGCAGTCATAGCCGCGGTCCCACCACTGGGCATGGCCTCCGCCCCAGATATAGGGCTTGGTGCGGATCTTGTTGGCTGCCGCGATCACCGCTTTGACCTGGGGTGGCGCGCTGGCGGGAGGAATGACCATCCCGTTCGGCAAGAGACGGGCGTTAGCCGTCGGGGTGCAGATGTCTGTTGTGGCCGGGGTGAGGCCACCTCCGCCACAGCCGGCGGCTGCCGATGCGGTGGCGGGGACCGCGAAGGCGAGGACGGCGAGCGACGCTGTGGCCGCTAACCCCGCTTTGAGCTTATGCCTGTTCGAAAGCAAACCGATCTCCTTTGTCGGCCTACGGGGTTAGCTGTCGGGCTGGCGCGAAAGGAGCCTGCGCCCCCGCCTGAACTAGGCGAGTTAGCCCCGAAAACGTGGTTCCCCCGTTCCCGTCGCGCACCTGAGCGGACGGAATTCGGCGTTTCGGTTGTATGGAACGGCGGCAGTGTAGACGATCTACCGGCCGGCTGCTCACACAAAACAAACATTTACTTGCCTTTCGGACTTGGAACCCGAATTCCTGTGTCGGCAGCCTGGCTGCTAGCTTGGGCTTTGGGATGGAACTTGCCGGCCGCACAGCACTGCTCACAGGCGCCACAGGCGGCCTCGGGCGGGCGATCGCCCAGGCGTTAGCCGGGAAGGGGGCGAAGGTCATCCTCAGCGCCCGCAAGGCCGAGGCGCTGGAGGCGCTCGCCGCCGAGCTGCCGGGCGACGGGCACCGGGTGTTGCCGGCCGATCTGGCCGAGCCGGGCGCAGCCGAGAAGCTCGCCGTGGAAGCCGGGGCGGTTGACATCCTCGTCGCCAACGCCGGCCTGCCGGGCGCCGGCTGGCTCACCGACTTCACCCCGGAGCAGGTCAGCCGCGCCCTGCGCGTCAACCTTGAGGTGCCGATGCTGCTGGCGCGGGCGCTCTTCCCGGCGATGGTCGACGGCGACGGCGGCCAGCTCGTCTTCGTCGCCTCGCTTGCCGGCAAGGCCGCCAGCCCGCTCAGCTCGATCTACAACGCGACCAAGTTCGGCCTCCGCGGCTTCGCCCTCGGCCTGCGGGCCGATCTCGGGCCCAAAGGGGTGGGCGTCTCCCTCGTCTCACCCGGTTTCATCCGCGAGGCGGGGATGTTCGCCGACGCCGGCGCAAAGCCGCCTCCTGGATTGGGCACCGCCACTCCCGAGCAGGTGAGCGCAGCCGTGATCAAGGCGATCGAGCACGACAAGGTCGAGCTGGCCGTGGCCCCGCTGCAGCAGCGGGCGCTGGCGCACTTCGGCTTGGCCAGCCCGAGCATGTCCGTGCGGGCTCAGAGCGGCTCCGCCGGGCAGAAGGCCGCCGGCGCGATCGCCGACGGCCACTCGCTGGACAAGAGGTAGACAACGACTTGGAAGGATCCTGATGAGCACTGACTCTTTCGGCGCCCGTTCGACCCTCGCGGTGGGCGGGCGCAACTACGAGGTCTTCCGCCTCGATGCCCTGCAGGAGCGCTTCGACGTCGCCAGGCTGCCTTACTCGGTCAAGGTGCTGCTGGAGAACGTGCTGCGGCTCGAGGACGGCCGCTCGGTCAGCGCGGCCGACATCGAGGCGATCGCCCGCTGGGACGCGAAGGCCGCGCCCAGCATTGAGATCCCCTTCCAGCCCGCCCGGGTCCTGATGCAGGACTTCACCGGGGTCCCGGCCGTCGTCGACCTGGCGGCGATGCGCGACGCGATGGAGGAGATCGGCGGCGACCCGACCGCGATCAACCCGCTCGTCGACGTCGACCTCGTGATCGACCACTCGGTCCAGGTCGACGCCTTCGGCAACGCCCGCGCCTTCGCCGTCAACGCCGAGCGCGAGTTCGAGCGCAACCAGGAGCGCTACTCGTTCCTCAAGTGGGGACAGCGCTCGTTTGACAACTTCAGCGTCGTGCCGCCGGCGACCGGGATCTGCCACCAGGTCAACCTCGAGTACATCTCCCAGGTCGTCTACAGCCGCGAGGCCGATGGGACCCTGCGGGCCTATCCCGACACCCTGGTCGGCACCGATTCGCACACGACGATGGTCAACGGCCTCGGCGTGCTCGGCTGGGGCGTCGGCGGGATCGAGGCCGAGGCGGCGATGCTGGGCCAGCCGATCTCGATGTTGCTGCCGCAGGTGGTCGGCTTCCGGCTTGACGGCAGGTTGCCGGAGGGAGCGACCGCCACTGACCTGGTCCTGACCGTGACCGAGATGCTGCGCGAGCGCGGCGTCGTCTCCAAGTTCGTCGAGTTCTACGGGCCCGGGCTCTCGACCCTGGGCCTCGCCGACCGGGCGACGATCGGCAACATGTCGCCGGAGTTCGGCTCGACCTGCGCGATCTTCCCGGTCGATGCCGAGACCCTGCGCTACCTGGAGCTGACCGGCCGGCCGACCGAGACGATCGAGCTGGTCGACGCCTACGCCCGCGAGCAGGGCATGTTTCATGAGCCCGACTCGCCCGAGCCCGTCTTCTCCGACACGCTGGAGCTGGACCTGGGCGAGGTCGTGCCGAGCATCGCCGGCCCCAAGCGCCCGCAGGACCGGGTGCCGCTCTCCGAGGCCAAGGAGGCCTTCCTCGGGGCGATGGAGGAATTCGACCCCGAGGCGGCGAGCCAGATGGGCAACGGCCGCGACGAGGCGATCGAAGAGTCCTTCCCGGCCTCGGACCCGCCGGCCGAGGATCACGACGACGAGCGCGGCAAGCCGCGGCCGGCGATCAGCGGCGCGCCAGCGGCGACGATCGAGCACGGCAGCGGCGACGAGATCGAGGTCACCCTGGAGGACGGCGCCACGGTGACGCTCGACCACGGCCGCGTCGTGATCGCCGCGATCACCAGCTGCACCAACACCTCCAACCCGAGCGTGATGATCGGCGCCGGCCTGTTGGCCCGCAACGCGATCGAACGGGGCCTGGCCCGCAAGCCGTGGGTGAAGACGTCTCTGGCGCCGGGCTCAACCGTCGTCACCGACTATCTGGAGAAGGCCGGCCTGACCCCGTACCTCGACCAGCTGCAGTTCAACCTGGTCGGCTACGGCTGCACGACCTGCATCGGCAACTCAGGGCCGCTGCCGGCCGAGATCTCGGCCGCGATCGAGGAGAAGGACCTGGCGGTCTGCGCTGTGCTCTCGGGAAACCGCAACTTCGAGGGCCGGATCAACCAGGACGTCAAGGCCAACTACCTCGCCAGCCCGCCGCTGGTCGTCGCCTACGCGCTGGCCGGGAGGATGGACCTCGACCTTTTGACGGAGCCGCTCGGCGAGGGCTCCGACGGCGAGCCGGTCTACCTGCGCGACATCTGGCCCAGCTCGGAGGAGATCAAGGAGCTGGTCGGCCGCTCGATCCAGTCGGAGATGTTCACCCGCAACTACGGCGGGGTCTTCGAGGGCGATGAGGCCTGGAACGCGGTCGAGATCCCGGACGGTGACCGCTACACCTGGCCCGACTCCACCTACGTGCGCCGCCCCTCCTTCTTCGAGGGGATGCCGGCCGAGCCGCCGGGAGTGGCGCCGATCGCCGACGCGAGGGTGTTGGCCCTGCTCGGCGACTCGATCACCACTGACCACATTTCGCCTGCCGGAGCAATCAAGAAAGAAAGCCCGGCTGGAAGGTGGCTGGTTGAACAGGGTGTGGAGCCCCGCGACTTCAACTCCTACGGCTCGCGGCGTGGAAACCACGAGGTGATGATCCGTGGCACCTTCGCCAACATCCGGCTGCGCAATTTGCTGGTGGAGAAGTCGGGCGGATTCACCCGTCATTTCCCTGACGGTGAAGAGACGACGATTTACGACGCCGCTGTTTTATATGAAAACGAAGGAGTACCACTGGTGGTGTTGGCCGGCAAGGAGTACGGGTCCGGTTCTTCCCGCGATTGGGCGGCGAAGGGAACCAAGCTGCTTGGCGTCCGCGCGGTCATCGCCGAGAGCTTCGAGCGCATCCACCGCTCCAACCTGATCGGGATGGGCGTGCTGCCTCTGCAGTTCCCGCAGGACGAGACGATTTCCTCGCTCGGCCTCAGCGGCGAGGAGACGATCACGGTCGGGGAGCTGAAAAACGGCGAAGCCAAGGCGGTGAGCGTGACTGCGACGCGCGATGGGGCCGATCCGGTCGAGTTCGAGGCGACGGTCAGGCTCGACACGCCGAACGAGGTTGCCTACTTCCAGAACGGCGGCATTCTGCAGACCGTTCTCAGGAACCTGAAAGGCAGTTCCTAAGAACGGCAAGGGGTGCAGCGGGGCCGCGGGAGGCAGGGGGGTCCGCGCGACCCTCACTGCACCTGCGCGTCGGTAGCCAGGGAGGGATGCCGACGCAGCCATCCCCCTGAGCGGGACTGCTCAAGGGAACAGTCCCTTCTACCTATACCACCGCGAAACCACCGGGGTCAAGTTTTACGTAGCGGTCAGTGCGGATTATTTGCGGCATTTGGAGGGTGGGCGATTCCCCACCCCTTGCGTTCGATCAACTCGATCCCGATCACACTGCCAACCGGCCCGACCGGGGTCAGGGTTGCGGCAAGCAGGGTGTAAGGCGCCTCACGCCTGACGGCGGCGATCCAGATCACGATGCAGAGGGCGACAAAACCAAGACCGTGTGCCCAGCCAAACAACATCGTCTCTGATTCGAATCCGGGTAACAGCCAGAAGAGGATCAGGGCCGAGAAGATTCCTAGCTCTAGCCAGGAGAGCCATTTGACCCAGACGAACAGGCGGCCGGGGGTTGGCTTGCGGAGGTGGTTCATGGGGAGGGACGATAGCCAGGGGCGCCCTGGCCGCGGGGCCTGACGCCGCCGCGGGGGTACCCTCCTTGCGCTGCGATCTGCTTCGGGCGCTGGGACGAAAGCGCGCTGCAGGGTTGCGGCCTCGCCCTCAGCAGACTCCGCGCGGCGGAGTCCACCCCCGCACCGACGCCACCCGCGGTCGAAGCGTCTCAGCTGCCGCACCCCAAGGTTGAGCATCTCGACAGCTACTCCCAGGGTTGAGCGTCCCAGCTTCTGCTCCCGAGCCTGCAGCCAATCTTTGGCGAGGGGATCCGCGGCTCTTGCGTCTGCTGTGGCCGCTCGTCGCGTGGGTGGCGTCGGGATGGGGCGGACTCGCCGGCCCGAAGGCTGTGGAGGGCAAGGCTTGAGCCCTAAGAGCGCGGTGTCCCTCCGCCCGGAGCAGCGCGAAAGGGACGCCGAGGGTGCCCCATCCCGACGACAGGCCCCGCGCGCCAGGCGGTTACGCGCTGGGCGTAAGAGCGGTGAGGACTATTCGTTCCTGCTCGCGCGCGTGGGCGGCGGAGTAGCCCTCGCCGGGGCTGGCGCGGCCGGGGCGGCCTATGTACTTCAGCTCCACTCCGTCGGGGAGGAGGTCGGGCATGCGGCGTGACATCACCTTCCAGGCGCCCATGTTGCGCGGCTCCTCCTGGACCCAGGCGATCTCCTTCAGGTTCGGGTAGGTGGCGATCACCTCGGCCAGCTGCTCCTTGGCGAAGGGGTAGAGCATCTCGACCCGGGCGATCGCGACGTTGTCGGCGGCGGCGCGCCGTTCGCTGGCGTCCATGTCGAAGTAGACCTTGCCGGTGCAGAGGATCAGCCGCTCGACCTTCTCGCGGCGCTCCGTGGCGGCGGGGTCGTCGAGGATGAAGTGGAACTGGCCGTCGGTCAGTTCCTCGAGGCTGGCGGCGGCGCGGTCGAGGCGCAGCAGGCCCTTCGGGGTGAAGACGATCTGCGGCCGCGGCTTGCGGATCAGCGCCTGGCGGCGCAGGAGGTGGAAGTACTGGGCGGCCGTGGTCGGGTTGGCGATGCGGATGTTGCCCTCGGCGCCGAGGGCGAGGAAGCGCTCGATCCGGGCGCTGGAGTGCTCCGGGCCGGATCCCTCGTAGCCGTGCGGCAGCAGCAGAGTCAGGCGGCTGGTCTGGCCCCACTTGGCCTCGCCGGAGACGATGAAGCTGTCGATGATCACCTGGGCGGCGTTGCCGAAGTCGCCGAACTGCGCCTCCCAGAGGACGAGCGCGTTGGGCGTCGCCGCCGAGTAGCCGTACTCGAAGCCGAGGCAGGCGATCTCCGAGAGCGGGCTGTTGTAGAGCTCGAACGGCGCCGCCGCGTCCTCGAGGTTCTGCATCGGGCAGTACTTGAGGCCGGTGTTCTCGTCGTGGAGGACGAGGTGGCGGTGGGAGAAGGTGCCGCGCTCGGTGTCCTGGCCGGTGAGGCGGGTGTGGACGCCCTCGGTCAGCAGCGAGGCGAAGGCCAGAGCCTCGGCCTGGCCGAAGTCGATCCCGCCCTGCTCCATCGCCTCGACCCGGTGCGAGAGCGGGCGGCGCAGCTTGCGATGGACGGTGAAGCTCTCCGGCGTCTTCAGCAGCGCCTGGTTGAGGTCGCGCAGCTTCTCGGCCGGGACCGCGGTGTCGACCGGTGGGCTGGCGCTGCGGTCGAGCTCGCCGGTGGCGACGGTGGTTTTGGTCGGGTCCTCGTACTCGCCGGACTCCATCTTCTCGCGCAGGCCTTTCAGCGCCGCCGACATCTCCTCGCGACGCTCGACCGAAGCCTTCTCGACGTCCTCGGCGGCGACCACACTCTCGCCCAGCAGCTTCTCGGCGTAGATCTCGGAGACCGGCTTGTGCGCCTTGATCTTGGCCGCCTGCAGCGGCTGGGTGTAGGCGGGCTCGTCGGTCTCGTTGTGGCCGAAGCGGCGGTAGCCGATCACGTCGATGACGATGTCGCGGCTCCAGCGCTCGCGGTAGGCCATCGCCAGGCGGATCGCCGCCGAGCAGGCCTCGACGTCGTCGGCGTTGACGTGCACGATCGGCACGTTGAAGCCCTTCGCCACGTCGGCCGCGTAGGGGGTCGAGCGGGCCTCCTCCGGGTCGGTGGTGAAGCCGACCTGGTTGTTCTGGATGACGTGGATCGTGCCGCCAGTGCTGTAGCCCTTCAGCGACTGCAGGTTGAGGGTCTCGGGGACGACGCCCTGGGCTGGGAAGGCGGCGTCGCCGTGCAGCAGGACCGGGACGGCGCGCTTCGGGTCGTGGCTCAGGGTCGGGCCCTCGAAGTCGCTCTGCAGGAAGCGGGCGCCGCCGGTGACGACCGGGTTGACGAACTCGAGGTGGCTCGGGTTCGGGTAGAGCCGGATCGAGATTTTCTCGCCCTCGCTGGTCTCGTAGACGCCCTGGTGGCCGTAGTGGTACTTGACGTCGCCGGTGCCGCCGTGGGGGATCGCGGCGACGGCCTTGACCGCGTCGATTTTCTTCGAGCCCTCGAACTCGGCCAGGATCGCCTCGACCGGGCGGCCGAGGTTGTGGGCGAGGACGCTGAGCCGGCCGCGGTGGGCCATCCCGAAGACGACCTCCTCGGCCCCGGCGCGGTGGGCGAGGGTGACCAGCTCGTCGAGCATCGGCACGACCGCGTCGAGCCCCTCGATCGAGAACATCTTCTGGCCGAGGTAGGCCTTCTCGAGGAAGCGCTCGAACTCAAAGACGTCGATCAGGCGGTCGAGCAGGCGGCGCTTCTCGTCGTCGGCCAGGGGCTTGCGGTGGGCGCCGGTCTCGATCATCTCGCGCAGCCAGATCCGCTGGTTGTGGGAGGAGATGTGCTCGAACTGGTAGGCCATCGTCCCGCAGTAGGCGTCGCGCATCCGCGGCAGCGCCTCCAGCAGGGTCTCGCCGGGAACTCCGATCCGCAGGATCGAGGCGGGGATCCGCGACATCAGCTCCGGGGTCAGGTTGAGCGTCTCCGGCTCGATCGCCGGGTCGCCCTTGGGCGCGGAGCCAAGCGGGTCGAGGTGGGCGGCCATGTGGCCGTGGGTGCGGTAGCCCTTGAGCAACGAGGTCGCCGCCTGGACTGCCTGCAGCAGCTCCTCGTCGACCTGGTTGGGGCTGCCGGCCGGCGCGGCGGAGGCGCTGCCGAGCGGTGGCGCCGAGGCGGAGGCCGGGTGGGCGGAGGCGAGCGGGGCGGGGTCGACCCCGAGCTCGGCCGCCAGCGTCTCGTAGAAGCCGTCCTCGCCTTGCAGCAGCTGCTCGATCCGGCGCAGGAAGGCGCCCGACTCGGCGCCCTGGATCACGCGGTGGTCGTAGGTCGAGGTCAGCGTCATCACCTTGGAGACGCCGAGCTGGCGGATCCGCTCCGGGTTGGCGTGCGCCCACTCGGGCGGGTAGGCGATCGAGCCGGTGGCGATGATCGCGCTCTGCCCGCTCATCAGCCGTGGCACCGAGGCGACGGTGCCGATCCCGCCCGGGTTGGTCAGCGAGATGTTGGTGCCCTGGAAGTCGTCGGGGCTGAGCTTGCTCTCGCGGGTCTTCTTGATCAGTTCCTCGTAATAGGTGTGGAAGCCGGCGAAGTCGAGCCCGTCGGCGCCCTTGATCGCCGGGACCATCAGGCTGTGGGAGCCGTCCTTGCGCTCGACGTCGACGGCGATGCCGAGGTTGACCGGGCCGCGCTCGATCGCGAACGGCTTGCCCTCGCGCTCCTCGAAGGTGCGGACCATGACCGGGAAGTCTTTGGCGGCGCGGACGATCGCCCAGGCGACGAGGTGGGTGAAGGAGACCTTCATCCCCCTCTCTTTCAGCACCCCGTTCAGCGCCTTGCGTTTGGCGTCCAGAGTGTCGACGGCGACGGTCCGGAACGAAGTGGCGGTAGGAACGGCCCGGCTCTCGTTCATAGCCGAGGCCAGCATCGCCGCCGGCCCCCGAATCGCCTTGGCCTCGCCAGCGGCGGGCGCTGTCGTCCCTCCGCCGTTAGAAGCGGCAAGCACGTCCTCTTTAGTCACCTTGGCCCCAGGACCCGACCCGCTCACAGAACCCAGGTCGACCCCGTGCTCGGCAGCAACCCTTCGCGCCACCGGGGTCGCCCGCACTCCGTCGCCACCGTTGGCGTCACCGCTGTTTCCAACGCTCCCGACTGCGGGTGGCGGCGTGGGTGCGCCCTCCCGGGTGTTCGCGGGAGGGTCACCCGCGGCGACAGGACCCGCAGCCGAGCCATTGGAACCCTCGGCCGTCCCGCCATCACCGTCCCCCGGCTCCATCTCAGCCAGGGGCGCCCCGACCGGAACTTCCTCGTCAACCTGCGCGATCAGCTTCGTGATCACGCCCGAAGTCGGCGCCGGGACCTCGGCGTCGACCTTGTCGGTCGAGATCTCGACGACGGTATCCCCCTCGTTTACGAAGTCCCCCTCAGCGACGTGCCACTCGAGGACAATGCCCTCGGTGACCGACTCGCCCATCTCGGGCATCTGGATCTGCACGGTCGCCGTTTGCGCCATCGTCAGTTTGAGTGTATGAAACAGAGATGAATTACTTCTTAACCGGCGCGACGGGCTTCATCGGCCGCAACCTCGTCGAGCGGCTTTTGCAGCGCGAGGGGACGATTTACGCGCTGGTCCGAGCCGGCTCCCGGGGACGCCTCGAGGAGCTGCGAACGGGCTGGGGGGCAGACGGGGCGCGGATTGTGCCGATCGCCGGCGATCTCTCGCAGCCGGGCCTCGGCGTCTCCGAGGAGGACATGGTGACGATGCGGGGCGAGGTCGACCACTTCTTCCATCTCGCCGCGATCTACGACCTCACCGCCGACGCCGAGAGCCAGGAGATCGCCAATGTCGAGGGAACGCGGCATGCGGTCGAGCTTGCCGGAGCAATCGAGGCGGGCTGTTTTCACCAGGTCAGCTCGATCGCCGTGGCCGGCCTTTACGAGGGCGAATGGCGCGAGGAGATGTTCGACGGCGCCCAGAAACTCGACAACAACCCCTACTTCAGGACCAAGCACGAGTCCGAGCGGGTCGTGCGCGAGGAGTGCGCGCGGCCCTGGCGCGTCTACCGCCCCGGGATCGTCGTCGGCGACTCGCGCAGCGGCGAGATGGACAAGGTCGACGGCCCCTATTACTTCTTCAAGCTGTTGCAGCGGGCGCGCAAAGTGCTGCCCTCCTGGCTGCCGACGGTCGGGGTCGAGGGCGGCGAGATCAACATCGTCCCGGTCGATTACGTCGCCGCGGCGATGGACCACATCGCCCACCAGCCGGGGCTCGACGGCCAGGCCTTCCACCTCACCGACCCCAGCCCGAAGACCGCGGGCGAGGTCGTCAACCTCTTCGCCAAGGCCGCCGACGCGCCGCAGATGACGGTGCGGCTGGAAGCCGACGTGGTCAATCCGGCCGCCTCGCTGCTCAGCGCGGGCCTGAAGCTTTTCCCGCCCGGCAAGCGCATCGTCAACGCCGCCCTCGGCGAGATCGGGCTGCCGGCCTCGATCCTCGGCTACGTCAACTACCCGACGACCTTCGACTCGACCAACGCCCAGGCGGCGCTGGAGGGCTCCGGCATCGAGGTGCCGCCACTTGAGTCCTACGCCGCCAAGCTCTGGGACTACTGGGAGCGCACGCTCGATCCCGATCTCTTCAAGGACCGCTCGCTCTCGGGCGCGGTGCGGGGCAAGGTCGTCCTGATCACCGGCGCCTCCTCTGGGATCGGCAAAGCGGCGGCGGTCAAGGTCGCCGACGCCGGGGCGACGGTGCTGCTGGTCGCCCGCTCGGCCGAGAAGCTGGAGGAGACCAAGGACGAGATCGAGCAAGCCGGTGGCACCGCCCACATCCACCGTTGTGACCTCTCCGACATCGAGGACGTCGAGCGGATGGCCGACGAGGTGCTCGCCTACCACGGCCACGTCGACATCCTCGTCAACAACGCCGGCCGCTCGATCCGCCGCTCGGTGGCGCTCTCCACCGACCGCTTCCACGATTACGAGCGCACGATCCAGCTCAACTACCTGGGGGCGCTGCGGCTGATCCTGAAGCTGCTGCCGACGATGCGGGCGCGCAAGGCGGGCCAGATCATCAACATCAGCTCGATCGGCGTCCAGACCAATCCGCCGCGGTTCTCGGCCTACGTCGCCTCAAAGGCGGCGCTCGATGCCTTCAGCCGTGTGATCGCCTCCGAGATCGTCGACGACAAGGTCCACATCACGACGATCCACATGCCGCTGGTGCGGACGCCGATGATCGCGCCGACTCGGATGTACGACATGTTCCCGGCGATCACGCCGGAGGAGGCGGCCGAGATGATCGCCAAGGCGATGGTCGAGAAGCCGAAGAAGGTGGCGACCCGGCTCGGCAACCTCGGCGAGCTGATCTACGCGGTCTCGCCGAAGACCAGCGACACGATCCTCAACACCGCCTACAAGCTCTTCCCCGAGTCGCAGGCGGCGAAAGGCAAAACCGACGAGGCGCCGGACAAGCCGCCCTCGACCGAGGCCGTTGCCTTTGCGCACCTGATGAAAGGTGTGCATTGGTAGGTCGTGGGGTCTGCGATGACTGCACGACGGCTTAAGCACTGGGGGTGGGGATACGAGGATCAGGCCCCCTCGGATCTTGAGCTGAAGGAGGCCGCTGCCGGAATCAGGGAGCGGCTCGGGTTTGGCGGCGAGCCGCAGGCGCCTGTGCCATTGGAGCGGGTCGAGTTGCGGGCCCCGCGGCTGAAGGTCCCCGAGGAGTTCGGCGACCTCTTCTCCGATGATCGCTACGAGCGGGTCTCGCGGGCGCTCGGCAAGTCCTATCGCGACGTCGTGCGCGGCTTCCGCGGCGAGTTCCCGAACCCGCCGGACCTGGTCGCTTTCCCCAAGGACGAGTCCGAGATCGAGACGGTGCTGAGCTGGTGCGAGAGCGCTGGGGCGGCGGTCGTCCCCTTCGGCGGCGGCACCAGCGTCGTCGGCGGGATCGAGGCGCGGCTTGGCGATCGCCCAGTCGTGACGATGGATCTGCGACGGCTGGACCGGGTGCTTGAGGTCGACCCCGCCTCGCTGGCGGCGCGGATCCAGGCTGGGGCGACCGGGCCGGTGCTGGAAGAGCAGCTGCGCGGGCACGGCCTGACCCTGCGCCACTTCCCGCAGTCGTTCGAGTACGCGACGCTCGGCGGCTGGGTCGCGACCCGGGCCGGCGGCCACTTCGCGACGCTCTACACCCACATCGACGACCTTGTCGAGTCGGTGCGGGCGATCACACCGCGCGGGACCTGGGAGAGCCGCCGCCTGCCGGGCTCGGGCGCCGGCCCTTCGCCCGACCGGATGCTGATCGGCTCGGAGGGGATCCTCGGCGTGATCGCCGAGGCCTGGGTCCGGGTCCGCCCCCGCCCCCAGTTCAAGCTCTCCTGCGGGGTCGAGTTCGACGACTTCAACGCCGCGGCGCGGGCGGTGCGCGGGATCTCTCAGTCCGGCCTGCACCCCGCCAACTGCCGCCTGCTCGACGCGATGGAGGCGGGGACGACCGGGGCCGGCTCGGGCGAGAAGAACCTGATGGTGCTCGGCTTCGAGTCGCCGCACCACCCGGTCGACGGCTGGATGGATGTCGCGGTGGAGATCGCCCGCGAGCACGGCGGCGCCCCGGGAGAGGTCCGCGGCGGCGGAGGCGAGGGTGGCGACGCGGTCGGCGCCTGGCGCAACGCCTTTCTGCTCGCCCCCTACCTGCGCGACACCTTCGTCGCCTGCGGCGTGCTCTCGGAGACCTTCGAGACGGCGATCACCTGGGACCGCTTCGAGGACTTCCACGCGGAGACGATGGCGGCGGTGCGGGCCAAGGTCGCCGAGGTCTGCGACGCGCCGCGCGAGGGTCCGGGAGCCGCGCGGGTCAGCTGCCGCTTCACCCACGTCTACCCCGACGGCCCGGCCCCCTACTTCACGGTCCTGGCCCCGGCTGTGCGCGGCGGCGAGGTCGAGCAGTGGGACGAGATCAAGGCCGCGGCGAGCGAGGCGCTGATCGAAGGCGGAGGCACGATCACCCACCACCACGCGGTCGGCCGCGATCACCGCCCCTGGTATGACCGCCAGCGCCCGGCCCCCTTCGCCGCCGCCCTCCGCGCCGCCAAGGCCGAGCTCGACCCCAGCGGCATGCTCAACCCCGGCGTCCTCCTAGATCCCTAGGCCGACGGGCCTATAAGTGACCCCAGAGTTGACTTTTAGGCCCATCGGCGGGATTACATAGCCCTTACACGCGCCTGATCGCGCCCGAACGCGGCCACCTGAGGATGGGATCGACCGGATCGATACCTACAGGAGGTTGCGATGTTCAATTCAGATCGAAAGCACTTGCGGGCGATTGCCACGCTCGGTGTCGCGTCCGCTCTGGCGCTCGGGGGAGTGGCGGCGGCGCAGGGCCCCTCGCAGACCGGCGCCCAGGGAGGCCAGGGCGCGGCGGGCCATCCCGGCGGGCCACCGCCGATCGGGCCGCCGATGAAAGGCATGACCTACGCCGAGTTCCACGTCCAGAAAAACGGGCAGTCGGAAGTGATCAGGCTTGACCAGGGCAAGATCACCGCGGTCGACTCAAGCTCGATCACGCTGAGCGAGAACGACGGCAGCTCGGTCACGATCGCGCTCGACGACGAAACCAAGGTCCTCGGCAAACCCGGCGAGGAATCGACCGTGGCCGATCTCTCGGTCGGGCAGACGGTTGTCGTTTGCGGCCCCGAGGGCGGCGCCGCCAAGACGGTGATGACGCCGCCGAAGCCGGGCCAGATGAAAGGCGGCCCACAGGGCGGCGGCCAGCTTCCGCCTCCGCCGCAGGGCGGGCCTCCGGACGGCAACAGCTAAGTCGCGGCGTGCTGGGAGGGGGCGGGCGGCTGCGGCTGCCCGCCCCGCCGCACATTCGAGTGAGAGGCTAAGCGCATGAAGGGCGCGATTCTCGTGGTCGAGGACGAGCAGGCGATCGCCGACCTGGTCCGCGCCTACCTGCGCCGCGAGGGCTTCGACGTGGTCTGGGCGCGCAGCGGCGAGCAGGCGCTTGAGGAGCTGGCGCGCCACCCCGTCCGCCTGGTCGTGCTCGATATCGGCCTGCCGGGCATCGACGGCTTCGAGGTTTGCCGGCGGCTGCGCAGCCGCACCGGGGTGCCGATCCTGATCCTCAGCGCCCGCGACGACGAGATCGACCGCGTCGCCGGGCTCGAAGCCGGCGCCGACGACTACGTGACCAAGCCGTTCTCGCCCCGCGAGCTGGTGGCGCGGGTGAAGGCGATCCTGCGGCGGGCGGGCGGCAGCGGCGCGGTGCTCGGCGAGGACGGAGTGCTCGGGGCCGGCGAGGTCGAGCTCGATCGCGCCTCGCGCACGGTGACCGTCGCCGGCGAGCCGGTCGAGCTGACCTCGCGCGAGTTCGAGCTGCTTGCCGCGCTGCTTGCCCACCCCGGCGTCGTCCTCAGCCGCGACCGCCTCCTGGAGCTGGTCTGGCAGGGTGAGTTCGCCGGCGGCACCCGCACCGTCGACGTCCACGTCGCCCAGCTGCGGGCCAAGCTCGGCCGGCCGGGCTTTGTCGAGACGGTGCGCGGCGCGGGCTACAAGGTCGCCCCCTGATGCGCTCGCTGCGGGCGCGGCTGTTCGCCGCGATTCTCGGCACCGTCCTGCTCGGCGTTGGCGCCTCGCTGGCGCTCGGCGTGGTCCTGACCAAGAGCGCGGTCCGCGACACGATCCGCGCCGATGTCGAGAACCAGGCCGAAGCGCTGGCCTCCCAGCTCGGCAACCTGCCGCCAGTCGGCGCCCGCCGCTTGCGCGGCGGCCAGTCGCCGCCGCCCGTCGCGCCCGCGGGCGGGTTGCCGCCCCCTCCCGGCGGGGCAGGGCTGGGCGCTCCCCCGGCCGCTGAGCCAGGGGGTCCGCGTCCGGTCGCGGTGCTCAGCCTTGCCGTCGCATCCCGCGTCCTTCCCGCGGGCGCCGCCGCCGAGCTGCGCAGCAGCGGAGCGGCCGACGGCACCGCCGAGTTCGACGGCCGCAGCCAGATCTACGCCGCCCGCCGCAGCGGCCGCTCGGTCGTCCTCGTCACCCGCCCCGATGTCGTCTCCGGCGATGACTTCAGCCGCTACCTCTCGGCGCTGCTGATCGCCAGCGGAGTCGCGGCGCTGGCCGCCGCCGCCGTCGCGGCGTTGCTGGCCCGCCGCTTGACCCAGCCGCTGCGCCGGCTGGCGGGCGCCGCCGGCGAGCTTGCCGCCGGGGGACGCCCCGAGCCGGTGCCGCTGGAGGGGACCGAGGAGCTTGACGAGCTGGCGGAGGCGTTCAACGGGATGTCGGAGCAGCTGGAGCTGGCCCGCGACGCCGAGCGGGCGGTGCTGCTCTCTGTCTCCCACGACCTGCGCACCCCCCTGACCTCTATCCGCGGCTATGCCGAGGGGATCGAGGACGGCACGGTCGAGCCGCGCGAGGCGGCCGAGGTGGTCGGCCGTGAGGCGGCCCGCCTCGAGCGCTTGGTCGGTGACCTGCTCGCCCTCGCCCGCCTGCGCCAGGGGGTGTTGGAGGTGACCCGTGAGCCGGTCGACCTGGCCGCGGTGGCCCGCGAGGCGCAGGAGCGTTTGCGCCCGCGGGCGGTGGAGGCCGGGGTCGAGCTGGCGGTCGAGGGAGGCGATGCCCACGCCGTCGCCGATCACGGCCGCACCCTCCAGGTCGTCTCCAACCTGGTCGAGAACGCGATCCGGGTCAGCCCGGCCGGCGGCCAGGTGACGCTGCTGGCAGCGGCGGGATCGATCTCGGTCAGCGACCAGGGCCCGGGCATACCCGAGGCGGAGATCCCCCGCGCCTTCAAGCGCTTCCACCTGCGCGCCCAGGCCGGCCATGGCTCAGCCGACGGCGCCGGCCTTGGCCTGGCGATAGTCCGCGAGCTGACCGAGGCGATGGGCGGCAGCGTCGCGGTCGAGAACCTGCCTGCAGGCGGCGCCCGCTTCAGTGTCCGGCTTCCACAGAGCGATACCCTGTCGCGACTCAATCTCCCTGGTTAAGCCGGTTCCGGCATCTCGCCGCCGGCCTTTGAAGATGGAAACCATCACTTCGGAACACCCGACCGTCCCGGCTCAGCCTGGGCAGGCCGCGGCCGACGAGCCCGTCGTGCCGCGCCGGTCGCCGCTGCGCGCGGCGATCAAGACCGGGCGGCCGAAAGAGTGGATCAAGAACCTCTTCGTCTTCGCCGGGCTCCTGTTCTCCGGCAAGTTCAACCAGCCCCACGACGTCTTCGAGGCGTTCCTCACCTTCGTCTCCTTCTGCCTGATCTCCAGCGCCGGCTACTTCGTCAACGACCTGATCGACGTCGAGCTCGACCGCAACCACCCGAAGAAGAAGTTCCGCCCGCTCGCCGCCCGCGAGCTCTCCGAGAGCACCGCCAAGGCGATCGCCCCGTTCCTGGCGATAGCCGCGATCGCGCTCGCCTTCGCCACCGTCAACTGGCAGGTCGGGCTGATGGTGGTCGGCTACGGGATCGCCCAGATGGCCTACAGCCTCGGCCTCAAGCAGGTCGTGATCATCGACGTGATGACCCTGGCCGGGCTCTTCATCCTCCGCGTCGCCGCCGGCGCCAGCGCTGTCGACGCCCACGCCTCGGAGTGGCTGATCCTCTGCACCGGCATGCTCGCCGCCTTCCTCGGCTTCACCAAGCGCCGCCAGGAGGCGGTCTCGGAGCTGCACGAGGGGACCAGCAGCCGGCCGGTCCTCGAGCATTACTCGCTCCCCTTCCTCGACCAGATGGTCTCCCTGGTCACCACCGGCACCGTGATCAGCTACGCGATCTACACCGTCAACTCACCCCTGATCGGCAGCCGGATGATGCTCACCATCCCCCCAGTCGTCTACGGGATCTTCCGCTACCTCTACTTGATCTACGACCGCAATGACGACCGCTCGATGGCCGCGATCGTCGCCGAAGACAAGGGCATGCTCGCCGCCGGCGGGGTTTTCGCCCTGACTGCGTTCCTGCTGCTCTACGTCTTTAAGTAACTTTGGCGACGATGAGACTCAGGCGAAACTTCAGCAGCGCGGTTGCCTTCACGGTTCTCATCGCCACATTGGCTTTGACAGCGGCCACAGCTTCGGCGGCGGCGAGCGAAGCGCGATCTGCTTTGAAGGAGAGGCTGGGCGCGGACGGCTTTGTCTCGGCCGACCCGGCAACGGGGGCGCTGAGGATCGCGGGCAGCACCTCCCGTTTTCTGACCGCGCCAAGCACCGGCGACCCAGCTGAAGTCGCGCTTGCCTACGCGCGCTCCCATCTCGACCTGCTTGGGCTCGAGGCGGCTGACATCGATCACCTGCGCCTCTTCGCCCGCTACACATCCCCTGATGGCGTGACCCACCTGACCTGGCAGCAGGTTGTCGACGGGATCCCGTCCTATGACACGTTCCTGGCAGTCAACGTCGATGGCGAGGGCCGGGTCGTCAACGTTGGCGGCTCGCCGGCCTCCGGCCTCTCGCTCGCCGACGACGAAGCTGGCCTGGGCCCGACTGGAGCGCTCCAGGCCGCCGCCGAGGATGTCGGCGGCGAAGCGGGCCGTCAGCTCGCTCCGGCCAGCGGGCCGGAAAGGGCAGCCCGTTTCAGCGGCGGCGACACCGCCAGCCTCGTCGTCCTGCGCGGCTCGGCTGGCGACCGGCTCGGCTGGCGGGTTGTGGTTGACGGCGAAGGCGGCGCCTACGAGCAGGTTGTCGACGCCGACTCGGGCCGGACGCTGGTCAGCGAACCGCTCGCCGAGGATGTCTCCAACGCGTCCGTCTTCCAGGACTACCCCGGCGCGCCCGCCGGCGGGACCCAGGGCACGGTCGACCTCGCCACCGACTCGACCTGGCTCGACAACAGCAGCTCGAACACGCGGCTGTACGGCAACAACGCCCAGGCCTACTCCGACCTCAACAACAACAACGTCGATGACGCCGGCGAGGACGTCGGGGCCAGCTCCGGCAGCAACTGGATCTACCCGCAGACGGCGGTCTCGGCGCCGACCGGCAATTGCGGCCTGGTCACCAGCGGATGCACCTGGGACCCGGCCAACACCGCGAGCAAGGCGACCAACCGCGCCGAGGCGACGACCCAGGCCTTCTACTACGTCAACAACTACCACGACTGGCTGTCGCAGGCGCCGATCGGCTTCACCGCGGCCTCGCACAACTTCCAGCGGGTCAACGGCGCCGGCGAGCCGGGCGCAAACGATCCTGTCCTGACCGAGTCCGACGACGGCAACGCCACCGGTGAAAACATCAACAACGCCAACATGGCGACCCCCGCCGACGGCACCTCGCCGCGGATGCAGATGTATTTCTTCTTCAGGAGCTCCAATCCCTCCTACCCGGCTGTCAACGGCGCCGATGACGCCAGCGTCGTCTACCACGAGTACACGCACGGGCTCTCCAACCGGCTGGTCCAGAATGGCGTCGGCAACTCGTTGCAGGCGCGCCAGTCGAAGGCGATGGGCGAGGGCTGGAGCGACTGGTACGCAATGGACTATCTGGTCTCCCACGGCTACGAGACCGACACCTCGGCCCCCGGCCAGGTGGTCGTCGGCAAGTACGCGACGGGCGATTCGGTCAAGGGGATCCGCAACCAGCCGCTGGACTGCCCGGTCAGCTTCACCTCCGCGCCCTGCGTCGGCACCGAAACCGCGCCGAGCGGCGGCTTCACCTTTGCCGATCTCGGCAAGGTGACCCGATACCAGGCGGGCGTGCCTGCGTTTGAGGTTCACGCCGACGGTGAAATCTGGGCCGAGACGCTCTGGGATCTGCGCGAAGCGCTCGGCGCCACAACCGCCCGCGGGCTGATCACCGACGCGATGCGCCTCGCCCCTGACGATCCCGGGATGCTGGAAATGCGCGACGCGATCCTGCAGGCCGATCTCGTCGCCGGCGGCAGCCACCACGACCAGATCTGGGAAGTCTTCGCCAACCGCGGCATGGGCTTCGGCGCTCGCAGCCTCAGCCCCTCCTCGACCAGGGGCGCCGCCTCTTTCTCGACCCCGCCACTCGCTGCGCCCGCGGCCCCGGCGGCAACCGACCCGGCGCCGCTCGGCGACGGCGACGGGGTCGCCGAGCCGGGCGAGGCAACCCGGCTGGACATCCAGCTCTCCAACCCGGACACGAGCGCCCTGACCAACGTCAGGGCCACGCTCAGCTCGAGCACCGCCGGGGTCGTGGTCGGCCAGCCAACGGCGGCCTACGGGACGATCGCCGCCGGCGGCAACGCGACCAATGCCACCCCGTTCGCGATCTCGATCCCGGCCTCCACCGCCTGCACGACCCGTATCGGGCTGCAGCTCGCCATCTCCTCCGACCAGGGCAGCGTCTCGCTGCCGGTCGGCAGCCTCGCCTTGGGCACCGGAGCCCAGACCACCTCCAACGCCGTCGCCGTCGCGATCCCCGACAACAACAAGACCACCGGCGCCAGCTCGACGATCACCGTCTCGGGCCTGCCTGCGGGCGACCAGGTCTCCAAGCTGCACGTCGGGCTCGACGTCAGCCACACCTGGGTCGGAGACCTGCGGATCGAACTCACCCACGGCGCCACGACCGTCTCCCTCGTCGATGCGACAGGGTTCCCCTTTGAATCCGACGAGAACAACTTCTCGAACCTCGACCTCTTCGATTCGGCGGCCAGCTCGGTCCAGACGGCGCCGAGCAGCGTGACCACGGGGCTTGAGAACACAAACGTCAGCCCGGCGCGCAGCGGCGCCCAGCGCCCGAACCAGCCGCTCTCGGCCTTTGACGGCGCCGACCCCAGCGGCGTCTGGACCTTGAAGCTGAACGACACGGCCGCGGGAGACACCGGCCAGCTCAACAGCTGGTCGGTGACCGTGCCCAACCCGGCTTGCTCGACCGCCGCCCCAGCCCTGCCGGAAGCGGTCACCGGCGCCGCTTCGGCGCTGACGGCCGGCACCGCGCACGTCGCCGGCCAGGTCGACCCCAAGGGCTCGGCGACCAGCTTCGCCGTCCAGTACGGGACGACCAGCGGGTATGGGCAGTCGACCGCGCCTGCCTCAGCCGGGGCCGGAAGCGGACTCGCGCCGATCGCCGCCGACCTTGCCGGCCTTGCCCCCAGCACCGACTACCACTACCGCGTGGTCGCCTTGCGCGCCGGCACCGTGATCGCGCTTGGCGGCGATCAGACCCTCCACACTGCTGCGGCACCGAAAGCCGAAGAAAATGCCGGGGGCGGAGGAGGAAATGGCGGAGGTGGCGGCGGATCCACGCCCACTCCACCGCCACCGGCGCCTCAGCCCCTGAAGTGCAAGAAGGGCTTCAAGAAGAAGACGGTCAAGGGCAAGGCCAAGTGCGTCAAGGTCAGGGTGAAGCACAAGCACCACTGAGGCCGCGGTGGTGGCGGCCCGAGCCGGCCGCTTTACTCGGTGACGACCGGCAGGTCGTCGATCAGCGTCGTCTTGCCGTCGCGGTTGAACTCGAGGTCGATCGTGTCGTTGCGGCGGTAGGTGCCGAAGAGGCCTAGGTACATCGCCAGCCAGCGGCCGGCGCCGACCTTCTCCTTGATGATCGGCCGGGTGAAGACGATCTCGCCGGACTCGATGTTGTAGTCGGCGCCGAGGCTCTGTTCGACCCCGTTGATGAAGACGGTGAAGGGCGGTTCTGCGGCGGCGGGCAGCTTCACCCGGTTGCCTGCCGCGTAGCTGCCCTTGGGGATCTCGCCGCCGGAATCGGTCATCTGCCGGCCAGAGTCTCGCGGACCGCGTCAAACGGCGTGTCCCGCCCCTGCGGCGCAAGCTCCTGGCGGCGCAGGCCGCCGCTGTAGGCGACCAGGCTGTTGTCGCCCCTGACGTCGACCCCGGCGACCGGCTTGTTGAGCAGGCCCTTGCCGGTCAGCTGCAGGCGGGCGTGGACCTGGTCCCGGGCCTGGTAGTCGCGCAGCATCGAAGAGGCCGGCAGCGGCCCTTCGGCCTGGATCGCATGGGCCTCGGCCCGCATTTCAGCAATCGCCTCGTCGAGGCTGTCGAACTGCGAGTGGCGGACATCGGATCCGTGCCGGACTGTCAACTTCCAACGAGACACAGGCGCAGCTTATGGAAGCCGCTGCCAGATGAAGCTAGGCGCCGCGCCGCGGCCGTTTCGGCCTGCGCGCCGGCGGCCCGACGATTTTCTCGGGGCCGTCGCGGTCCGCCATCGCCACGTACTCGCGCTCGCGAGCGCCGGTGTAGATCTGGCGCGGGCGGGCGATTTTCTTGTCCGGGTCTTCCTGCATCTCCATCCACTGTGCGACCCAGCCCGCGGTGCGGGGGATGGTGAAGAGCACGGTGAACATGTTGGCCGGGATCTCCATCGCCTCGTAGATGATTCCCGAGTAGAAGTCGACGTTCGGGTAGAGCTTGCGCGAGGTGAAGAACTCGTCGCCCAGCGCCTGCTTCTCCAGCTCGCGGGCGATCTCGACCAGCGGGTTGTACTCGGTCGCCTCGAAGACCTCGTCCATGTGCTGCTGGATGATGCGGGCGCGCGGGTCGTAGTTTTTGTAGACCCGGTGGCCGAAGCCCATCAGTTTCTCCTCGCGATCCTTGACCCTGGCGAGGAAGTCGGGGATGTTCGCCGGCGACTCGATCCGCCGCAGCATCCGCAGGACCGCCTCGTTGGCGCCGCCGTGCAGCGGCCCGTAGAGGGCGGCGACGCCCGCCGCGACCGCTGAGTAGGGATCGACGTCGGAGGAGCCGACCCCGCGCACCGCGTTGGTCGAGCAGTTCTGTTCGTGGTCGGCGTGGAGGATGAAGAGCACGTCGAGCGCTTTCGAGAGGCTCGGCTTCGGGACGTGTTTGTCTTCGGTCTTCTTGAACATCATCGAGAGGAAGTTCTCGGCGAAGTTGAGCTCGTTGTCCGGGTAGACGTAGGGCAGGCCCATGTTGTGCCGGTAGGAGAAGGCGGCGAGGGTCGGCACCTTGGCGATCAGGCGGACGGCCGCCATGTAGCGCTCTTCGGGGTCGTCGATCTGCTTCGCGTCCGGGTAGAAGGTCGAAAGCGCGCCGACTCCGGCCAGCAGCATCCCCATCGGGTGGGCGTCGTAGCGGAAGCCCTCGAAGAACTGCTTCAGGTCCTCGTGGACGTAGGTGTGATGGGTGATGTCGAACTCCCAGCGGTCGAGCTGGGGCCCGGTCGGCAGCTCGCCGAAGATCAGCAGGTAGGCGGTCTCGAGGAAGCTGGAGCGCTCGCAGAGCTGCTCGATCGAGTAGCCGCGGTGTTCGAGGATGCCGGCGGCGCCGTCGATGTAGGTGACGGACGAGCGGCAGGAGGCGGTGTTGGTGAACGCCGGGTCAAACGACATCAGACCGAAGTCGTCCTCGGAGACTTTGATCTGGCGCAGATCCATGCCCCGCACGGTGCCATCCTCGATCGGAAGCTCGTAGGTCTTCCCGGTGCGGTTGTCGGTGACTGTCAGCGTCTCGGCGGCCATCTCGGCGCTCATTCTGGCAGCTTGCGCTCGGCGGCTGTTAAGCGGCTGGGACCGGCTCGAACTGAGTCATCTCCCGCAGCGCCTGGAAGCGGCCGTCGATCTCGTCGCGGCTGAGGCGGGAGACGCGCTCGGTGCCGAACTCCTCGACGTTGAAAGAGGCGAGGACGGTGCCGTAGGCCATCGCCCGGCGCAGGCAGGCGTCGTCGAGCTCGCCGTCGTGGCCGTCGAGGTAGCCGAAGAAGCCGCCGGCGAAGCTGTCGCCGGCCCCGGTCGGGTCCTGGACGTCGTCGAGCGGGAAGCCGGGCAGGGCGAAGAAGCCACTCTCGGTGAACAGCGCCGCGCCGTACTCGCCCTGCTTGGCGACGATTGCCCGCGGCCCGAGCTCCATCACCGCGCGGGCGGCCCGGGCAAGGTTGGACTCGCCGGTCAGCTGGCGGATCTCGGCGTCGTTGACGACCAGGCAGTCGACCTCGGCGATCGCCGCCAGCAGCGAGTCCTTGGCGGTTTCGATCCAGAGGTTCATCGAGTCGAGGCCGCTGAAGCCGGCCCCGCCGCACTGGGCGCGGACCTGGCGCTGCAGGTCGGGCTGGATGTTGGCGAGGAAGAGGGTGTCTGCCGCCTGTGAGGCGGCGGAGAGCTTCGGCTCGAACTCGGCGAAGACGCCGAGCTGGGTGTCCTCGGTGTGGGCGACGTTGAGGTCGTACTCGTAGCGGCCGCGCCAGAAGAACGACTGGCCGCCGGCGACGCGCTCAATGTCGTCGGTGACGATCCCGCGCCGCTCCAGCACCTCGAACTGCTCGGGGCCGAAGTCATCGCCGACCGGCCCCACCGGCCGCACCTCGGTGAAGAAGCTGGCGGCGAGGGAGAAATGGACCGCTGCCCCCCCGAGCATGCGGTCGCGCTCCCCGAACGGGGTCTTGACGGAATCGAAAGCGATTGATCCGACGACGGTCAGCGACACGGGCGGAACAGTATCCGTAGGATCGCTCGCATGAACTCCCGAATCCTGATTCTCGCCCTCGCCGCGATCTTCGTCATCGCTGTCGCCGTGCCCGCGCTCGGCCAGACAAACGAAGTGACGCCGACCGTCACAAAAGACCTTTCGACCCGGGCGCTGGCCAAGGCGCGCCTCGCCCTGCTGACCGCGCGCTCGGCCAAGAGCCAGTCAAGGGTCGCCGCGCGGACTGCCGGCGCCGCTGTGAATACGGCGAATGACGCGAAAGCGGCGGCTACTGCGACACAGGCCTCGCTTGACTCGACTCGGATCGTCAGCGGTCTTGCCGCTGGCAGCGTCACCACCGAATCGGAAAAATTCGTTCAGCTCCCCGGTGGGCCAAGCGTCACCGCCAACGTGCCTTCTTCTGGCCTAATTGAAGTTTGGGCGCAGGCGACGATGATTGAAAGCGGCGCGGTCGCTCTCTATGAGGACGGCCAGAGCATGGCTGGCCAGAGCGAAGAATGTGCCCACGGACCAGGCGAAGGCGCCCTTTTCTCTTCTCCGATTTTTGGCGAACCAGTCACGGTCGGGACTCCGGCCTCGCTTGGATCGTGCAGTGTTGAAGGCCCGCCAGGCTCGGTGCTTTTCCAGACTTCCCCTGGCAAACACACCTATGAACTGCGCTACGAGATCAATTGCGGCTGCTCTCCCGAAGTCACCTTCTCCAAGCGCTCCCTCCGCGTCGGGCCGAGGCTCTAGATGAAAGCGATTCGGATCGAGGAGTTCGGCGGGCCTGACGTCCTTCAGCACGTCGACGTGCCCGACCCCGTTCCCGGCGAGGGCGAGGTCCTGGTCGACGTCGCCCGGGTCGGGATCAACTTCGCCGACACCCACGCGACCCGCAACGACTACCTGGCTGAGCAGGCGCTGCCGATGATCCCCGGCGGCGAGGTCAGCGGCCGCACCGCCGACGGACGCCGCGTCGCGGCGCTGCTGATGAACGGCGGCTACGCCGAGAAGGTCGCGGTCCACGAGGCGGCGCTGATCCCACTTCCCGACCAGGTCGACGACGACCAGGCGGCGGCGCTGCTGCTGCAGGGCCTGACCGCGATGGCGCTGGTCCAGCGCTGCGCCCGGATCGAGCAGGGCGAGACGATCCTGATCGAGGCGGCGGCCGGCGGCACCGGCACGCTCGCGGTCCAGATCGCCAAGCGGGCCGGCGCCAAGGTGATCGGGCTCGCCTCCAGCGCGGAGAAGCGGGCCCTGGTCGAGCGGCTCGGCGCCGACGCTGCCGTCGACTCGCGCAGCGACGACCTGAAGGCGGCGATCCTCGAGGCGAGCGGCGGCGAGAAGGTCGACGCCGTCCTCCACATGAGCGGCGGCGACGCTTTCGACGCCGAGCTCTCGGCCCTGGCGCCGCTGGGCCGGATGGTCGTCTTCGGGATCGCCTCGCGCGAGCAGCGCGAGGTCTCGACCGCCGCCCTGCTGCGCGGCTCCAAGTCCGTGATCGGCTTCTGGCTCGTCCACCTGCTTGCCCGCCGCGACCTGGCGGCGCCGATGATCGGCGAGCTGCTCGGGGCTGTCGCCGCCGGTGAGATCGAGGTTACGATCGACGGCGTCCGGCCGCTGTCTGAGGCCGCCGCCGCCCACGAAGACCTGATTGCCCGCCGCACCAGCGGCAAGCTCCTCTTGGATCCCAGCAAGTGACCGCCTTCAAAGACCTCGGGCTCTCGCCCGACATCCAGCAGGCCCTGGACGAGCTCGGCTTCGAAGACCCGACGCCGATCCAGGAGCAGGCGATCCCGGAGCTGCTCGGCGGCCACGACGTGATCGGCCAGGCCCAGACCGGCACCGGCAAGACCGCCGCCTTCGGCCTCCCTCTTCTCCAGTACCTGGAACCCGACAACGACGAGGTCCAGGCGATCGTCCTCACTCCGACCCGCGAGCTCTGCATCCAGGTGACCCAGGCGCTGCGCACCTACGCCGAGCACCTCGACATCGAGATCGTCGCCGTCTTCGGTGGCGCCCCGATCCGCTCCCAGCAGGCCCAGCTGCGGGCCGGCGCCCACGTCGTCGTCGCCACCGTCGGCCGGATGATGGACCTGATGTCGCGCCGCTCGCTGGTCTTGACCGCGGCCCGCTACATCGTCCTCGACGAGGCCGATGAGATGCTCGACCTCGGCTTCATCGAGGATGTCGAGAAGATCCTGCGGATGTGCCCGAGCGGCCGCCAGACGGCGCTCTTCTCGGCGACGATGCCGCCGCCGGTCAAAAAGCTCGCCGAGAGCTACATGTATGACCCGACGACGATCAGCATCACCCCGAAAACACTGACCGTCGATGCGATCGCCCAGGCCTTTATCGAGGTCCCGGCCAAAGACAAGGCGACCCGCCTGGTCGAACTGCTGAAGACCGAAGAACCGGAGCAGGCGATCATCTTCTGCCGGACCAAGATCGGCTGCTCGAAGCTGGAGAAGACGCTGAAGGACAAAGGCCTCGACGTCAAGGCCTTGCACGGCGACCTCAGCCAGGGCGTCCGCGACGGGGTGATGATCTCGTTCAAGGACCACCGGGTGAAGCTGCTGGTGGCGACCGACATCGCCGCCCGCGGGCTCGACATCGAGCACGTCACCCACGTCATCAATTACGACGTGCCCGATTCCTCGGAGACCTACGTGCACCGGATCGGCCGCACCGGGCGGGTTGGCCGCACAGGCCGCGCGATCACCTTCGTCACCCCGGCCCAGCGCGAGGAGATCACCCGGATCGAGCGCGACGTCAAAACCTCGATTGGCGAGTGGGAGAGCCCGGAGGAGCGGCTTGAGCACGCGCCGCGCCCGCGCCGCCGCGAGCGCCCGGAACGCAGTGAGCGGAGCAAGCCGAGCGAGCGCGAGGCCGCGCCGAAGCCGGACGCTGACGCCGATGTCCCCGCCGACGCCGACAGCGACAGCGCCCCCGAAAACGAGAACAAGGCCGCGGACGGCAACACCAAGCTCTTCGTCAACCGCGGCAAGCGCAGCGGCATCGAGGAGGAGGACCTGCGCTGGGCGCTGCGCGAGGGCGCCGTCATCCCCGATGACGACATCGCCTCGGTCCGCGTCCTTGAGCGCTTCTCTTTCGTCGAGCTGACGGCCGATCAGGCCGAGCGCGCGGTTGAGTTCCTCGACGGCACCAAGCTCAAAGGCAAAGAGATCCGCCTGGAGATCGCTAAGAAGTAGCACCGTGCGGCGAAATGCAAACGGCCCGCCGAAGCGGGCCGTTTGCGAATCTTGGGAAGACCGGTGAATACCGCCAATCCCCAGGGTCGCAGCGCGATTGTAGCGCCCCCGGAAGGAATCGAACCCTCTCTTCCCTAGGTGCGACCCTGGGGGCCGGCGTCCACCGGCGGGGGCGACCGCCGCTTTGCGCGACCCCCGGAACGCTAGGGATGCAAATCGCACCTGAGTGCGACAAAAGTCAAATTATCGAGTCAGAAATCGCGCGATTCGGATGGCAGGCCCTCTTAGCCAGCCGTCAGCTCGGCGATGCTGTTGAGCAGCAGGTCGAAATCGATCGGCTTGGTCAAGTAGCCGCCGATCCCGAGGTCGGTGGGAGAGGCGGTGTCGCCCTCGTCCTGGTGGGCGCTGACGATCAGGGCCGGGGTCTCGACTCCATCCGCGCGCAGCTTGCGCAGGGCGTCGATGCCGGACATGCGCGGCATCATCGCGTCGAGCAGGAGCAGGTCGGGGCCCTCGCCGGGCGCCTTGGCCTCCAGCTTCTCGACCACCTCCTGGCCGTCGACAGCGGTCTCGACCTCGTAGCCGGCCATCTCCAGCCTGGTCCGGAGCAGGAGGAGGATCGTCTCCGAGTCGTCGGCGACCAGAACCTTGGCCATCAGGCTGCCGCCTCGGGGTCGAGGTCGGCGATTGGCGGCAGGCGGATGCTGAAGGTGGAGCCGACGCCCAGCCTGGAGGTGGCGGCGAGTGTGCCGCCGTGCAGCTCGACCAGGGACTTCGAGATCGCCAGGCCCAGCCCGGTGCCGCCGACGCGCTGGGTCAGCCCAGCGTCGCCGCGGGTGAAGCGATCGAAGATGTGCTCTAGCTGGTCCTCTGGCATGCCCGGTCCATCGTCGCTGACAGCGATCTTCACTCCAGCATCGTCGAGTGTTGCTGTCACCTTGATCGCCGCTCGCTCGGGACAGTACTCGTGTGCGTTGGTAAGGAGATTGACGAGCACCTGCCGGATCCTGTCCGGGTCGACTTTCACCAGGGGCAGGCCGGGCTCGACCGATTCGCTCAGGGTCTGTTGCGAGGACTCGGTCTGGCCCCGCATCGTTTTCACCGCGTCGCTGACCAGCGAGCCGACCTCGGTCGGCGCCGGTTTGATCGCCAGCCGCCCGGCATCGCTGCGGGCGAGGTCGAGCAGGTCGTTGAGCAGCCGGACCAGGTGGCGGGTGTTGTCGAGGATGATCTCGACCGTGTCGGCCTGCTTCGGGCTGAGCCGCTCGCGCTCGAGCATCAGCAGCTCGGCGAAGCCCTGGACCGAGGTCAGCGGGCTGCGCAGCTCGTGTGAGGCGGTGAGGACGAACTCGTCCTTCATCCGGTCGAGCTGGTCGCGCTCGCCGGCCCGCCGCTGCAGCTCGTCGGCCATCTCGTTGAAGGCCGATCCGAGCACGGCAGTCTCGGAGAGGCCACCGACTTTGACCCGCGCTCCCAGGTCCCCTCCCGCCAGCCGTCCCGAGGCGTCGACCAGCTCCTCCAGCGGCCTCCGCATCGAGGCGATCAGGCCGCTGAAGAGCAGCGCCGCCCCGGTCAACCCGGCGATCAGGCCGGCCCCGACCAGCAGCGCCGTGTCGCGGGTCTCGCCGGAGATGTCGTCGCTTAGCGCCTGGCGGTGTTCGTGCTGGGCGATGATGTTCGCTCGTGCCGCCTGAGGGCCCTGTCCGTGGGCGAGGCGGTTGCGGGCGGCGATCTCGAGCTGGTAAGAGCGGGCGGTCGCGTTCTCGTAGTCCTGGCGCTGCTGCAGGAAGCGGCCGACGCCGATCACGGCGAGGCCGGTGAGGATCGCGAAAGCGATCGCGAAGCCGATCGTCAGCCGGTTGGCCAGCGATGGGTTCAAACGGCGACCCCGTCGGGCATATGCTTGCGCGGCGATGGGCGACGAGGCTACAGGCACAGACCACAGGAACGCCGAGGTTCCGGAGGGCATCGACCGGACGGGGATCGAAGCCTGGTTCGCCGAGCATGCCCCGGCGGCGAAGCTGCCGCTCTCCTTCAGCCGCATCTCCGGCGGCCACTCGAACCTGACCTACGGCGTGCGCGACGCCGAGGGCAGGCGCTGGGCTCTGCGCCGGCCGCCGCTGGGCAAGCGGCTCGGCTCCGCCCACGACATGGCCCGTGAGCACAAGGTGGTCTCGGCCCTGGGCCCGACCGCGGTGCCGGTGGCGCCGGTCGTCGGCCTCTGCGAGGACGAGAGCGTCAACGAGGCGCCCTTCTACGTGATGGAGTTCGTCGAGGGCCCGATCCTGCGCGGCCTGGCCGAGGCCGAGGAGTTCCCCGACGAGGCCGATCGGCGGGCGATCGGCGAGCGCGTCGCCGACACTCTGGTCGCGATCCACGCGGTCGACCCCGACGCCGCCGGGCTCGGCGACCTTGGCCGCAAGGAGGACTACGTGGCCCGCCAGCTGCGCCGCTGGCAGGGGCAGTGGGAGAAGTCGAAGACCCGCGAGCTGCCGGCGATCGACCTGGTCCACGAGCGCCTCGCCGCCCGCATCCCCGAGCAGGGCCCAGCGACGATCGTCCACGGCGACTACCGGCTCGACAACATGATCCTCTCGGCGACCGGCGAGGTCGCCGCCGTCGTTGACTGGGAGCTCTGCACGCTCGGCGACCCGCTCGCCGACCTCGGCCTGCTGATGGTCTACTGGCCTGCCCGCGACGAGGAGGTCATCGCCCTCGGCCAGCCGGCGAACCTGGCGCCGGGCTTCCCGACCAACGACGAGCTCAAGGACAGGTACGCGGAGCGCTCGGGCCGCGACGTCTCCCAGATCGACTTCTTCATCGCCCTCGGCTACTGGAAGTTGGCAATCATCCTCGAGGGCGTCTACGCTCGTTACACCGCCGGCGGCTACGGCAAGGTCGACGAGGGGATCCAGCACTTCGCCAAGATCGTCGAGCGCCTGGCGGAAGCGGCCGAGCGGGCCGAGGCCAGCGCCGGCTGAGCCACGATCCCAACCGACCAAGGGAGAGTTCCCGTGAGTTCCATCCGCAAGCGGCTCACCTACGCCAACGTGATGTCGACGATTGCCGTCTTCTTCGTGCTCGCCGGGGCCACCGCCTACGCCGCCCATCACCTCGGCCGCCGCAGCGTCGGCGCCAAGCAGCTCAAAGTCAACGCCGTCACCACCGCCAAACTGAAGCGCAACGCGGTCTCCAGGGCGAAGATCAAGAGCGGGGCCGTCGACACGACCAAAATCGCCGATGGCACCGTGACCGGCGCCGACATAAACCTGCCGGCGACGCCGTTCTCGCGGGTGATCTTGCGGATGCGCGGCAACTCGACCCTGGCGGTCTCGGCCGCCGCGTTTCAGATCTACCCGCTGAGCCCTTCGACCTATGTCCAGGCGCCGGAAGAGGTCGACAGCTATGCGGGTGCGCTGGACCTGACTTTCCCGGCTGCCTGCACCGTTCCGCGCTCCGCAATTGCCTACGTCGCGGTTGATCCCGCCAATCCTCTGAAACCGACGCTCAGCGATGTCGTCGGAGTCGGCCAGGCTGAAGACACCGTAGGCGGCGATCTCAGCAAGCGGATCGAGATCGGCCCCTACCCTGGGGCGGGCGGCAGGTTCGAGCCGGGCGTCGCCAAAACGCACAGCGTCTTTCTCGTCGTCGAAGGCAAATGCAAAGCGGGGAGTGGCATCACCGCGACCAGCGGCGCGGTCGACGTGATCGGCACCCGCTAGCCCGCGGTTGCCTCTAGACCATCCGGGTCGAGTGCTTCGAGGCCAGCTCGCCGGCTGCGGCGGCCTCGTCGCGCTTGGCCCAGCGGTTGAGCTCGCGGCGGGCGAGGACCATCTTGTGGACCTCGTCGGGGCCGTCGGCGAGGCGCAGCATGCGGCTGAAGCGCCAGAGCGAGGCGAGCGGGGTGTCGTCGGTCATCCCCAGTGAGCCGTGGATCTGGATTGCCCGGTCGAGCACGTCCATCACCATGTTGGCGGCGACGACCTTGATCGCCGAGATCGACTGGCGGGCGGCGCGCTTGCCCTCGGTGTCCATCTTCCAGGCTGCGTAAAGGGTCAGCAGCCGGGCCTGGTCGATCTCCATCCGCGAGGCGGAGATCGCCTCCTGGACGAACTGCTTCTCGCCCAGCGGCCCGCCGAAGGCTTCGCGGGTGTTGGCCCGCCGGCACATCATCTCCAGCGCCCGCTCGGCGGTGCCGATCGCGCGCATGCAGTGGTGGATGCGGCCGGGGCCAAGCCGGTCCTGGGCGACGGCGAAGCCCATCCCCTCGTCGCCGAGCAGGTTGGCGGCGGGCACGCGGCATTCTTCGTAGCGGATCTCGCAGTGGCCCGGCCCCTTGTCGTGGCCCATCACCGGGATCGGCCGGACCAGGTTGAAGCCGGGGGCGTCGGTCGGCACGCAGATCATCGAGGCGCGGGCGTAGGGGTGGGCGTCGGGGTCGGTGACGACCATCGCGATCGCCAGCTCGGCGCCGACTGCGCCGGAGGTGAACCACTTGTGGCCGTCGATCACCCACTCGTCGCCGTCGCGCACGGCGCGCGCCTGCAGCAGGGTCGGGTCCGAGCCAGAGACCTCGGGCTCGGTCATCGAGAAGCAGGAGCGGATGCGGCCCTCGAGCAGCGGCTCCAGCCAGCGCTGGCGCTGCTCCTCGGTCCCGTGCTCGGCGAGGATCTCCATGTTGCCGGTGTCGGGCGCGGAGCAGTTGAAGGCCATCGGCGCCGCCGCCGGGCTGCGCCCCATCTCCTCGCAGAGCAGTCCGTACTCCCAGTTGGTCAGCCCGGGGCCGAAGCGCTCATCGGGCATGAAGAGGTTCCACAGCCCCTCTGACCTGGCCCGCTCGCGGACCTCGACCAGGATCTTCGGGTAGGGGACGCCGGCGCCGACCTCGGCGTCGAGCGCCTCCATGATCTCCCGCTCCTGGGGATAGATGTTGGCGTCCATGAAGTCGAGGATGCGCTCGCGCAGGGCCTCGACCTGGGGGCTGGGCTTGAAGTCCATCTAGTCCTCTCGTCGGCTCGGGGATGCGAAACGCTAGACAGATTCCCACAGCCCGGCGAGCGGGACAGCTGAGATGCGCTCGCCGAGCGGGATCGTCTCGGATCCGAGGTGCAGCACGACACCGAGTTTGAACCGGTCTCCCAGCCGGTCTCGAAGGAACCTGAGCCCGGCGGCATCGCGCAGCCGTGGCGTGGCTGACGCCTTGACCTCGATGCCGACCACCTCCCCGCTTGCCAGTTCCATGACCAGATCCACCTCACGCCCCGTCTGGTCCCGGTAGTGATGGAGGAAGACCCGAGAGGTGAGGTCGCTGACGCTGGCCAGACGAACCATCTCCGCCACCGCAAAGGACTCGAAAACACTCCCGGCAATTGCCCCGTCCTCGACCAGCCGCTTGGCATCCACTCCGATCAATGCACAGAGAAGACCGGTGTCGGCAACATGGAGCTTGGCGGTGCGGATCACTCGATGGCCGAGATTGGCGTGCCAGGCAGGGAGGCGCACGATCAGGAAGAGCTGTTCGAGGCTTCGCAGATAGTTGCCCACGGTCTTATGGTCGATGCCAAGCTCTTGCCCGATCGAGGAGAGGTTGGTGAGCGCCGCGGAGCGCGCCGCCGCCAAGCGCAGTACGCGGGCCGCCTGCTCACTGTCGCGGACGGTGGCCAGCTCTTTGACCTCTCGACCGAGGATCGAGTCGATGTAGCCATTGAAGAAGCGCTGCCTGCGCTCGGGGCCTGCATCAACAGCCTCGGGAAATCCTCCCGGCGTGACCAGCTCGGCATATCCGGCCCGTCCGTCCGGCGGTTTGTCGGCGCGAGGCGGCTTTCCTGAAAACGCGTCCGTCAGGAAAGTTGACCGCTGGCCTCTAAGCTCGTCCTGCGAGAAGGGCCACAGAGTCATGTAGTCGATGCGGCCAGGGAGCGCATCGGCGATTCGGGGGTGGGTGATGATGTTCGCGGAGCCGGTGATCAGGAACCGGCCCCGAGTGGGCTCGTTGTCGACGACCCGCTTGATCGCCAGCATCAGGTCGGGGGCGCGCTGGATCTCGTCGATAACCAAGCGCTCGCTGCCGGCGACGAATCCGGTCGGGTCTTCTCGGGCAAGCTCCAGCGTTGCGGGGTCATCGAGTGTCAGATAGTGGGCCGGATGCTCATCCCTGGCAATCGCTTGAACCAGGGTGCTCTTCCCGGTCTGGCGGGCGCCGAGCAGGCAGACGACGCGAGCCTCGGAGAGACTTTTGAGCAACTGGGGGCGGATGTGGCGTGGGATCAAGGCCATTGCTGACAGATTGGGATCAATAGTCTGACAGATTGGGATTTCAAAATCCTCAATCTGGGACCGAGCTTCTTACGGATTGGGAGTTGAAGCTGGCTCAGCGTCGCCGGTAGCGGGCGAAGAGCTCGCCCTCGCGCTCCAGCAGCCAGGCCAGCTCCAGCTCGGCGACTGCCGGCAGCTCGCCCTCGACGATGCGCGGGGCTGCGCCGCCGGCCAGTTTCGGGGCGATCGTGAGGAAGAGGTCGTCGACCATCGCCCCGGCCTCGAGCTCGGCGTGCAGGCCCGGCCCGCCCTCGCAGAGCAGGGCGCGGATGCCGAGCTCCTTGCGCAGATGGCGCAGGGCCGCGGCGATATCGACGGCGCCCTCGTGGCGGACTACCTGCACGCTGGTTGCGGTCGGCGGCGGCTCGGCCTTCGAGGCGGTGAAGATCAGCACCCGGCCGCCGCCGTCGGCGAACAGCGGCGCGTCCCAGGGCAGGTCGAGGCGGCCGCTGACGATCACCATCAGCGGGTCGTGGGGGAGGCCGATCTGCTCGCGGCGCTGACGCTGCTCCTGGTCGCCGATCAGCCGCCCGTAGCGCTCGGCCCGCATCGTCCCGGCGCCGATCATCACCGCGTCGAAGCGAGTCCGCAGCCGGGCCAGCATTTCGGTGTCGGTGCTGGATCCAATCGGGCCGGAGACGCCGGCGATCGTCGCCCGGCCGTCAACGGTGGCGGCGAAATTGACGGCGACGGCAGGGCGATCCGCGGGTGGCTGCTCCCAGGGGCGGTAGCCGTCGAGCTGCTGCTCGACCGTGGTCGGGCCGGGGTCGGGGAGGAGGCGCTGCATGTGGCGCAGAGCCTATGTCCAATGTCCACCGGACATTGGACGCTGCGCGCTAGCTGTAGTCGTGCCAGCCGGCGAACTCGCGGCCGGCGAATTTCTGCAGCTCGGCGACATCGGCGCCGAAGCGGCCGCGCACGGTCTCGAAGAGGTCGTCGGGAAGCTTCGGCTTCTCGGCGGCGGGCTTGTCGGGATCGTGGACCACCTTCTCGACGATCCAGCGCATCGACTCGGGCAGGCGGTCGAAGTTGCGGTCGAAGGAGCGGAAGCCCGGCAGCTTTATGAGCCGCTCCATGAGCTGGTATTTGTCGCCCTCCTTCGCCCCCGACTTCTCCCACTCGCGGTCGAACTGCTCGGAGGTGAAGTCCTCGTCGACGCCGGCGAAGCCGAAGGCTTTGCGCATCGTCGCTTCGCGCTCGCGCTGCAGCTCCTCCTGGGTGATGATCTCGATCTGGGAGCGGTCGAACAGGTCTAGGTAGGGCTGGAGTTGCATCCAGTACATCGAGCGCTGGATGTAGGAGCTGTCGGGCTCGGAGAGGGTCGGGGCCAGCTCGCGGGTCTCGTAGCCGGCGCCGGTCGCGTGGACCCAGTGCGAGAGGATCCGCTTGATCGGGTCGCGCACCATGTAGAGCAGGCGGGCGTCGGGGCAGTGCTCGTGGATGCGCTCGGCGACGTCGTTGAAACGGGGCCCGTTGGTGTAGTGCGGGGAGGACTCGCCGCGGACCTTGAAGCGGTCGTCGAAGCGGCTCGCGTACCAGTCGAGGCCGAGGTCCCAGTTCAGCTCCTCGACGAAGAAGTTCAGCTCCTTCGGCTTTGACATCTGGATCTCCGGATGCAGGCCGAGGTAGTGGTGGATGCTGGTCGTGCCGCACTTGAGGCCGCCGATGATGATCAGGTTGGGCAGCTGCGCGTGGCGTTTGCGGCGGCGGCGGAAGCGGCTCTTGCGGTCGCCCGTGTAGCGCTCGCGGGCACGCGCGCACATCGCCTCGTCGGCGGGGTCGGGGCGCACTGCTGGTGCCGGGTTCTGCGTCTCAGTCTCGGACACGAGCGGGCTAGTCTAGCTGCGATGCCGCCTGCCGATCTTGCTTCCAGCGTCAACCACTTCCTGACCGGCGCCAGGGCGTTCTTCCAGCATCTCTCCGACATCCACTGGACGGCGTTCGCGATCGCCCTCGCCCTGCTGCTGGCGATGCAGCTGGCCCGTGCCTGGGCCTGGCGCAACGTGCTGCGCGCCGCCTACCCGAAGGAGCGCATCTCCTTCCTGCGGCTCGCGGCCGCATATCTGGCCGGGGCGGGGATCAACGCGATCATCCCCGCCCACGTCGGCGACGTCACCAAAGTCTTCCTCGTCAAGCGCCAGATCCCCGGCTCCTCCTACCCGGCGGTCACCTCCTCCTTCCTCGTCCAGACCGTCTTCGACACCACCGCCGGAGTGCTGGTCCTGCTCTACGCGATCTCCCAGGGGCTGCTGCCGCCACTGCCGCGGCTGCCCGAGCTGCCCGCCTTCGAGATCTCCTTCTGGGCCAACCACCCGCAGGCGCTGGCGATCACCACCGGGGTCGTGCTGGTCGGGATCGTGGTCGGGATCTACCTGCTCGCCCACCGGGTCCGCCGCTTCTGGGACCGGGTCAAACAGGGCCTGGCCATCCTCACCGAGCCGCGCCGCTACCTGCGCGAGGTCGCTGCCTGGCAGGCGATCGGCTGGCTGCTGCGCTTTGCCGCCTTCTGGTTCTTCCTCGACGCCTTCGGGATCGGCGGCTCGATCGCCAACGTGATGCTGGTGATGAGTGTGCAGGGGATCGCCAACGTGATCCCCTTCACCCCCGGCGGCGCCGGGGCCCAGCAGGCGCTGCTGGTAGCGACCCTGACCGGGCCCTCGCGCTCGGCGGTGCTCTCCTTCTCGGTCGGGACCCAGATCGCGATGGCGGCCTGGTCGGTGCTGCTCGGCTTCGCCGCGATCCTGCTCGTCTTCCGCACGACGGATTGGCGTGGCTTGATCAAACAGGCGCAGGCCGACGCCGACCAGGAAGAAGGCAAGAAGCAACCGCGGACGTCAGCGGCGGGGACGCGCTAGGCGGCGAGCGGGTCGCGGCCGCTCCAGCTGCCCTGGCTGGCGTAGGGGCGGAAGCGGACGAAGGCGGACTCGTGGTGGAACGAGTTCGCCCGGTGCTCGGCGGTCGCCGCCGGGTGGGCGCCATCGCGGCGGCCGCGAGCGTATTCGCGCATGCCCTCGACATCGCGCCAGATCGAGAAGGTGGCGACCATCCGCGGCGGCCGGGCGAGCCCGGTCGAGGCCAACATCGCCGGGTCGGCGACCGCCTCGCCCTCGGCCCGAGCGCTGGCCTTGAGGAAGGGCCGCAGCCGCCGTAGCCGCAGCTGGCCCAGGGTCAGCACCGCGACCCGCTCGTCGTCGGCGACCGCGATCTCCTTGGTCGGCAGCCCTGGCAGCCCGGCCCAGGCGCCGTAGACGTGCAGCGGCGCCATCCGCGCCATCCAGCCGCCGGCGAACCGCTCGGCCAGCGGGTCGCCGGCCAGGAAGCGGTCGAGGGCGGCGTCGTCATCCCAGGCCGCGATCATCCCCGCCCGCCCGAAGGTCGGCGTGGGAAGCAGGCTGTCGCCGAGCGGGGCGGTGATCGTCGTCTCGGCGTAGCGCAGCCCGGGCAGCGCCGGGTCGGGCTTGCGGCGGAGGATGCCGGCCAGCGCCCGCGGGCCGACATTGGCGAGGTGGACGGAGACGATCATTTGCGATTCCCCCTCTCATGGGATTAACCTAGTGAAGACTAGGAAGAAGCCAAACCGTACTTAGGGGTGCTTAGGTTGTCAAGCGAGACAGAGGCAGCGCAACCGCGCAAGCGGCTGACGGCGGCGGCCCGGCGTGAGGTGATCGAGCGCGCCGCGACCGAGGTTTTTGCCGAGCGCGGCTACCAGGGAGCGTCGATCGAGGAGATCGCCAGGCGCTCGGGGGTGACGCCGCCCGTCGTCTATGACCACTTCGAGTCGAAGCTGGACCTCTACCGCCGCCTGCTCGAGCGCCACTTCGCCGATCTGCGCGAGATCTGGCAGCAGCACTTCGTCGGCGACGATCCCCCGGCACGGCGGATGGCCCGCTCCTTCGATGCCTGGTTCGCCTATATAGAGAGCCACCCCTTCGCCGGCCGGATGCTCTTCCGCGACACCTCGGGCGATCCCCAGACCGCCGTCGTCCACGCCGAGGTCGCGGCGGCGAGCCGGGCCGCGGTGATGCCCCTCTTCGCCGGCGAGGCGGGCGCCGAGAACTTGGCCGGCTCGGTCACGGGCGACGGCCTGGACATGGCCTGGGTGATCCTCAGGGGCGTGCTCCAGGGCCTGGCGCTCTGGTGGGCCGATCATCCCCACGTGCCCCGCGCGCAGGTAGTCGCCACCGCGATGAACGCGCTCTGGGTCGGCTTCGAGCGGGTCCAGCAGGGCGAGGTCTGGCAGCCGCCGGGCCAAGGCTCTTAGAAGTTCACCGCCCCCGCAGCCAGCGCTCAAGATCGCGCCGGTTGACGATGCCAAGCACGAGCAGCGTGTGGTCGCTGTCGAGGACATCGAACAGGACTCGATATTCACCAATCCGGAGTCGAAAGAATCGATCGCGCCGGCCCTGGATCTGTTTCAGCGACTTGCCGCCTCGGGCGCCATCTCCATCCGCGCAGCGTCTGGCCTGGCGGATGAGCGCGGCTCGCACTCGATCCCGATCAGCAGCGTCCAGCTTCTTGAACTGTCTGGCTGCGTCACTCGCGAGCTGAATTCCATAGGAGTTCGAGATGGCCATCAGAGCTCCCAGCAGTCATCCGAGGCTCAGGCGATGTCATCGAGGCTTGTTGTCTCGCCCGCGACGTGCTCACGGCGGGCTCTAATTCGCATCTCCGCAAACTCTTTCGCGTGCCCGAGGACGAAGTCCTCGGCGTCCTCCATCGACATGATCACCGCAGCAGGGCGACCTCGTTTTGTAACGATCACTCTCTCACCGGCTTCGACCTCCTCCAGTACGCGTGAGGCCGTGTTCTTCAGTTCCTTGACACCAATTTCATGCATTTGGTAGCTCCTTAGGTAGCTACCTCCATCTTGGGGACTCGCACTGCGCCTGTCAAGCAGCGATTTCAACTTGACCACCCCGGGTAACGGCCGTCGATGTGCCACTGCCAGGGCGGGGATTCGCCGGCCGGGAAGTCGTAGTGGTTGCGGCCGGGGAGGGTCTCGAGCGGGACCAGGGCCGGGTCGTCTTGGAGCAGGACAGGTGTGCCGCTTGCGGCGGCGATTTGAGCCTCGCCCGCCCGTCTCCTGATGCCTTCCCAGCCGAGCCCGGGGCGGTAGAGCCAGTAGACGATCTCGACCCAGCCGGAGCTGCGCCGCTGGTCGATCAGCTCGGTGAAGGCGGTGGTGCGGCGGCCGGAGGCGGTGAGGTGGGGTCCGGCGGCGACGGCGCAGCTTTCGCTGCGGCAGCGGCGGAAGTCGACTGGGACGAGGGGCAGGCCGCTGGGGCCGGGCTTGGCTAAGGGGGCGGGGGCCATCGCCCGCGCCAGCCGCGCCAGCGGCCAGCCGTAGGCGGGGACCAGCGGGTGGTGGCGGCAGGCGTCGGGGATGCGGGGGGCACAGGCGAGGCGGCGGGCGATCGTGGCGCCGAGGACGCGGCCGGCATCGACTTCGCCGCCCGCGGCGACGGCGGCGATTGCCGCCAGCAGGATCAGCGCGATCAACGCCGCCAGCCCCGCCTGCTCGACGCTTGCTGAGCCTCGCTCGTTGTCGTTGCCTCTGCCGTGCCACATCGACCGAACCTAGGGCGGTCCGACGCGCGTGTGGCGCGCTGAATGTCAAATCTTTATCTCGCGGCCACGGCGGTCTGATTACATGTCTGGCAATGGAGGGAAGCCCTTTCAACCTGTTCGGCGATCCAGACGAGTTCCGCGCTCGGATGGAGGAGATGTCGGAGCAGATGCAGTCCTCCCAGCGCGTCGCCTGGGCCGACAACGCGATCAAGCTCGCGGTCGAGATGACCGTCGCCTCGATCGCCCGGCTCGAGCTCTCGGGTGGCCCCGACGAGCAGGCAATGCAGGTGCGCGACGCGATCCGCGTCCTCTTTCCCGAGGCCGTGACGCTGGTTCGCGAGGCCCGCGAGGGCCTTTCCTAGTCTGCTAGAGCAACTGCAGCCGTAAAGAGACAACCGCGCCGCGCCGCATCGCCGCGCCGCCGATCTCCAGCGGCAGGGCGACGATCAGGGCCGGGATCGCGAGGACGACGCTGATCAGGCCGTCGATCCGCCGCTGCCAGCGCTCCGCCGCCGGCGCCGACGTGCCGCGCCCGAGCGCGCCGAGGGCGACGTTGCGGCCGAAGGTGAGGCTGTTCAGCATCGTCTGCCACATCGAGGCGAGGCTGGCCAGCGGCGCCCAGCGGCTGCTGGTCACGACCTGATCGCGCACGGCCGCCAGCCTCCGCGCCGACTCGACTGAGAACAGGTAGCGGGAACCCGGTGCCAGGCCGGCCCAGCCGCCGCTGCCGAGGGCGGCGGCGACGCTCGCCCGGTTGGCGATGCGGATCGCGCCGCCGGCCTCGTGCAGGTCCAGCTCGCGCAGCGCCTCGGCGGCGTCGCCGGGCTCGCCGACCACGCCGAGGCCGCAGCTCTCGCAGCGGCTGATTGACCCGCTCAGCCCGGGGCTGGCGCCGATCCAGCCGAAGAGCGGCTCGCCGCAGGCGGGGCAGGGCGGGTTGTCGGGGCTGCTTCCCGCCTCAAGCGGGACGACGGGGGTGCGCTGAGTTCTGTTCATGCGCGGTAGCGTACGGCCACAGCGAGGGCGCGCAGCCCCCAGTCCTACTTCCACGAGAGGGGTTGAAGCTCCAGATGACCAGATCGCAGGTGTTGGCGCGGGAGAAGCGATGGTCGGTGCGGGTGGCGCTGGCGACCCTCGCCGGGGTCGTCTGCCTGATTGCCTCGATCATCGCGATCGGCGACGTCAGGGGCGAAGGCAGCGCCGAAATCCTCCGCCTCGCCGACCAGCACCACTCCTCGGTGGTGCTCTCGACGGTGCTTGAGATCGCCGGCTTCATCCTCCTGATTGCGCCGCTGGTCTACCTCTTTCGCGCCGACCAGGCCCGCAGCAAGAAAGTCCGGGCCCAGTTCATCGGCATCATCGTCGCCGCGCCGCTGTTCCTGGCGCTCTCCTCGGGCTTCAACGCGGCGGCGACGAGCGAGGCCGCCTCTGAGTTCGTCGCCGGCCATGCCTCGGTGACGATGACCAAGAAGGAAGCGCTGGAAAAGTGCCATGCCGACCTCAAGGACAAGGAAGCCAAGGCCTTCGGTGAAGAATTCGACAGCGGCCCCGGCGCTACGGCGATGGACCGGTGCGTCGAAACCAAGATCGCCGACGACACCGCCGAAAACGCGATCAAGGCCGCGTCGGTGCGCGACGTGGGCACCGGCTTCGGCCTCGCTGGCCGGCTCGGGATCGCCTTCGCCCTCTTCTACGTCTGCCTCTGGGGCATGCGGACCGGGCTGCTGACCCGCTTCTGGGGCTCGCTCGGAATCGCCCTCGGCGTCGCGGCCCTGCTCCTCTTGGTCCAGTTCACCCTGATCTTCTTCCTCTACTTCGGCCTCCTAGCGGCAGGCTGGCTCCCCCGAGGCCGCCCGCCAGCCTGGGCGGCGGGAGAAGCGATTCCCTGGCCGACCCCAGGAGAGAAAGCCGCGGCAGGTCTCGCTGGCCCATCCCAGGAGAGCACTGCCGATGAGGAGCTAGCCGAGCTTGAAAGCGAAACGCCGCCTCGCAAGCGCAAGCAGCGCGACACCCCTTCCGGTCCCGACGATCCGGCTGACGAAGAGCCATCCCAGTAGGGGTGGAGTGTCTTGCACTTTTTTGCCCCCGTGGTCCTCGGACGGCCTTAGGCGATCCACAAAAAAGTTAAGCGGAACCCCTACGGGGATGGCTCTCAGCCAAGCGGATTGAGCCCAGGAGGTGAATCGCCACTCGCCCCATGCGCGGCCGCCTGAGCCCGCTTGCGCTGGGTCCGAATCTCGCTCATGATCCGCTCCAGGCGGGGCTCCTGGGAGGTGTCGACGTGGCTCATCGCCGCCGCGACCGCGGGGTGGATCGCCGCGATCCGCTCGTGCATCGCCTGGGCGACGGCGCGGTAGGTGGGGTGGCCCTCGCGGCCGGAGCGGAGCTCGATCAGGTGCATCGCCTCGCGGGCGTTGAGGTCGAGCGAGTAGCGGATCCGGTAGGCGAGGCAGAGGGCGTAGGGGGCGGCGTCGCCGAGGCCGGCATCGGCCAGGCGCTCGTACTCGGCGCGGGAGATCTCCAGGGCGCGCTCGAACTCGTCGCCGGCGCCGGCTTCGCGGACCTCGTCGGGCACGCCCGCGCCGAGGTCCGGCCCCAGACGCTGCCACTGGCAGGTCAGCATCCGGTGGCGCTGGAGGTCGCGGAAGGCGCCGTAGTCGGAGACGATCTCGAAGCGGTAGCGCAGGGCCTCGAAGCCACGGCCGGGGCGGTGGCGGCGGTTGGCGCGGTCGCCGACCAGGGCGGCGAGCAGCTCGGCCCGCTCGGAGCGGTCGAGCACGTCGAGGCGTCCGAGGATCTCGGTCTCCGAGGCGGCGGCGGACTCGAACAGGCAGGAGGCGAGCAGGTCCTCTTCAGTTCCGTCGACGTGGGTCAGCTCGACCGCCGGGGTGTCCTCGCCGGAGTCGCGGCGGTCGAGGCCGAGGCGCGAGACCCAGCGCTCGGTCGCCTCCCTGCGCTGCTCCAGGTAGGTGACCCACTCGCCGCCGCGGTCGGGCCGCTCGACCCGGGAGACGAAGCTCGGCATCACCTGCTGCAGCTCGCTGAGGATCATCCCGCCGTACTCGCGCGCCTCGGGCAGCGGCGAGGCCATCAGCCGCAGGATCAGCTGCTCGTAAGCCTGGCCGGAGGCGTAGATGCCGACGTGGCTGAGCGTCGCCGCCGGCAGCAGGCCGCGCAGGAGGTCAAGCGCCTTGGCCCGGATCGAGCGCATCCAGGGACCCTCCGGCTCGGAGTCGCCGCGCGGCCAGCGCTCTGCCGCCCACTCCTCGACCTGGCGCAGCGAGCGCGAGTAGATCGCGAAGATCTCATCCATCGTCGCGGCAAACTGCGGGCCGAGGTCGTCGTCGCGGTAGTAGCGGTAGCCGCCACCGGGGAGCGGCTTGTCGTAGGGGATATAGCGGGTCGACTGCTCGAGGTAGGCGGCGAGGCGGCCGCGCTGCAGGACCTTGGTGAGGATGTTGGAGACCCACTCGCAGGCGACGTGGGCGCCGCCGACCTGGGCGATCGAGTCGTCGCCATAGCCGAGGAAGACGCGCTCGTAGAGCTTGGCGGCGCGGGCCCCCTCGGCGCCGTCGAAGGGGCGTCCGCCGGCCTCAGCATCGGCCGCGAACTCCTCCAGATAAAGCTGGCGAACTGTCCCGGAATAGCGCGAATAGCGGGCAAAAAGTGCTCCCTTGACGGTCTCCGGCAGGTTGACCAAGGCGAACACCGGACGGTCGAGGTTGGTGAAGTGAGGGGCGAGGATCGCTCGCTCCTCGGGGCTGAACTCCTCGGTCGGGTAGCGCATCCGGCGCATCGTAGTGACGGGCGGAGACGGCCGCGCATATCCCGCGCGACTTACGGGTACTGCTCTGTTATCTACTAACTTTCGATGAGAATCCAGCCTCCCGAATCCGCAGCCACGAGTCGTCGCCCGATCGGCCCCGGCCTCCTCGTTGCGGGGCTGGTGACGATCGTCGCCGGGCTGCTGGCCCCGCTTCTGTTCGGCTCTTTCTCAGAGGGCCAGCTGGCGGCGCTGGCGATCGTCGAGGTGGCCTGCCTGGTTGTGGTCGCGGTCGGGATCGTGCTGCTGGCGCGCCGGCTGCAGGCCAGCCACGAAGCGCTCTGGGATCTTGCCCGCCGCGACGAGTTGACCGGGCTTGGCAACTACCGCGCCCTGCACGAGCGGCTGGAGCAGGAGGTCGCCCGGCATGGCCGGCGCTCGCGCGAGTTTGCCCTGATCCTGCTCGACCTCGACGGCTTCAAGCAGGTCAACGAGCGCTTCGGCCACCCCGAAGGCGACCGGCTGCTGGCGGAGGTCGGCGCCAGCCTGCTGGACGAGGTGCGCAGCGAGGACTCGGTCTTCCGCCAGGGTGGCGACGAGTTCGCGGTGATCGCCCCGGAGACCAACAGCGAGGAGGCGATCGACGTCGCGGCGCGGCTGCGGACACGGCTGCGCGGCTGTGGCGAGAGCGTCGAGGTCTCGGCCGGCGCCGGCTTCGCGATCTTTCCTGGCGATGGCAGCACGATCGAGGAGCTGTTCGGCAGCGCCGATCGCGATCTGCTGGCGGCGAAGCAGGGCGGCCGTTCCGTTTAAGCCTTGACGCCCCCGGTTGGCGGCGTCGCCATCAGCTCCACCCGGTGGCCGCCGGGGGCGATCGCCTCGGCCCGGGGCGAGCCCCAGCGTTCGCGCTTGGCGGTGACCTCGCACCCCTCCGCTTTGACCCGCTCGATCGTCTGCTCGTAATCCGGGACGACGACGGCGACGTGCCCGTGGGGCGGGACCGTGGGCGAGTCGGTCCTCATCAGGTGGATCTGGGTCCCCTCGCGTTCGAGCCAGGTGAAGGTGGCGGCGAGGTCGGCCGGCGCCTCGACCTGGGTGAAGCCGAGCAGGCGCCAGAACTCGACGGCGGGCTCGATCTCGGCCGGGGCGACCTCGAGCGTCACGTGCTGGAGCATGCGCCCAGCATAGGAGAGGCGATTCTCAGAACAGCAGCGATGCGAGCGCCGCGGCAACGACGATCGCGGTCGACCAGGTGACGGCCTCGGCGGTGATCTCCATGTCGAGGCCGTAGGCATGGGCGATGACCAGCGAGTTGAGGCCGGAGGGCATCGCCGAGAGCAGGCGGTAGGCGGCGGGGAGGTCGATCAGCGGCGCTGCCAGCAGCATCAGCAGGGCCGGCACGACCGCCAGCCGGGTGATCAAGGCCAGGACCACGGGCCGGGTAAGCGGCGGTGGCATCGGCAGCTCGCCGTGTTCGGCGTTCTCGGCCAGGGTCGCGCCGACGGCGAAGAAGCCGATCGGCAGGATCGCCACGATCAGCGCCTGCGATGCGTCGACGAGGACGTGGGGAGCGAGCGCCGAGGGGGCGAGCAGGCCGGCGATCGCCGCGTAGAGGGGCGGGTTGCGGGTGAAGAAGGCGTGCACTCGCTGGCGCGGGGTTTCCCCCGCCTTGGTTCCGAAGGCGGCGCCGACCGCGAAGGCGCCGAGCAGCAGGCAGGGCCCGGTGACGAGCACGTCGTAGAGGACGGCGGTGGAGAGCTGGTCGCGGCCGAGCAGAGCCACTGCCAGGGGATAGCCGAGGTAGCCGGTGTTGACGCTGAGCACGGTGCAGATCACGGCGCCGGTCTGCGGCCGGCTCAGCTTCAGCACCCGGCTCGAGACCCACCAGGCGAAGAGGCCGCCGAGCGAGGAGGCGATGATCCCCAGCGCCAGCCCGACCCCGTGGCTGAGGTCGATGTTGGCGGCGGCGATGTTGAAGAAGATCACCGGCGGCAGGAAGGCGTAGAGCAACAGGACCAGGGCGCGGCGGGCCGCCCTGGCGGCGCCCTGCGGCCAGCGTCCCTCCGACCAGACGCCGACTCCGGTGGCGATGAAGATCGCCGCTGCTGTGAGGACGACGCCTATCGGGGGCCTCGCGAGGGCGGCTCAGCCGGCGGGCGCGTAGAGCGCCTCGATCTCGGCTTCGTAAGTGCGCTCGATTGGCCGCCGCCGCAGCTTCATCGTCGGCGTCAGCTCCTCGCCCCCCGGCGCCCACTCGCCCTCCAGCACGCGGAAGCGCTTGATCTGCTCGACCCGGGAGAGTCGCTGGTTCGCCGCCTCGACCGCCTGCTCGACCTCGACTGCGATCGCGGGATCGTCCGCCGGCGCCCCGCGGGCGGCGAGGTACTCAAGGTCGAGGGTGATCAGGGCCACGTTGTAGGGGCGGCGGTCGCCGATTGCCACCGCCTGGGCGATCAGCGGCGAGGCCGCCTTCAGCTTCGCCTCGATCCCGGCCGGCGACATGTTCTTGCCGGCGGCGTTGATGATCAGCTCCTTCTTGCGGTCGACGATCCGCAGGTAGCCCTGCTCGTCGAACTCGCCGATGTCGCCGCTCAGCAGCCAGCCGTCCTCGGTGAACGCCTCGGCCGTGCGCTCGGGCATGTTGCGGTAGCCCTTCATCACGATCGCGCTGCGCACCATCACCTCGCCGTCGTCGGCCAGTTTCACCTCGACCCCGGGCAGCGGCGGTCCGACAGTCCCGACCCGCACCCGGCCGGGAGGGTTCAGAGTCGCCACCGAGGAGGTCTCCGACATCCCCCAGAGCTCGCAGATCTCGATCCCCATCGCGAGGAAGAACTCGAGCACCTCGGGCGGGGTCGGCGCCGCGCCGACCGCGAACTGCTCGACCTCGGTCAGGCCGAGCATCTCCCTCACCTTGGAGAAGACCAGCTCGTCGGCGCGGTCCCATTCGGCCTGCAGCTCGGCTGGCACCTCGCCCTCCATGTAGGCGGCGACACGGCGGCGGCCGACCTCCATCGCCCGCTCGGTCGCCTCGCGTTTGGCGGCGTCCTGCTCGGCCTCCATCACCGCTTCCATCGCGGTCTTCAGTTTTTCCCAGATCCGCGGCACCCCGCCCCAGATGGTCGGCTTGACCTCGATCGTGTAGGCGACCATCTCCCTCGGGTCGGGGCAGCAGTGGACGCAGCTGCCGTAGAACATCTGCCCGTAGAGCTGCGCCCAGCGGTCGGCGACGTGGGCGCTGGGCAGGAAGGAGATGCTGCGGCCACCCGGCGTCGCCGAGTGCACCGCGTCGCAGGCCCGCCACTCGGCGACCATGTTGGCGTGGGTCAGCTGCACTCCCTTCGGCGGCCCGGTCGTGCCGGAGGTGTAGATCAGGCAGAGCACGTCCTCGGGCTCAACCGCCCGCCAGGCGGCCTCGAAGTCGAACTGCGGATCGCCCGTCGCCTCTAGCTCAGCCAGCGAGATCGTCCCCGCAGGGGCCTCGCCGTCGACCACGACCACGTGCTCCAGAGTGTCGACCCGCTCGCGCGCCTCCAGCACTCGCTCGAGGTACGCCTGCTCGGTGACGATCACCCGGTTGGCGGCATCGGCGACCAGGTACTCGATCTGCTCCGGGGAGGAGGTGTTGTAGACCGAGAAACAGGTCGCCCCGAGGTGCATCGCGGCGCAGTCGGTGAGAAAAAAGGCAGGCCGGTTGACCAACATGAACCCAACCGTGTCGCCCTGCTTCACCCCAAGCGCGGCGAAGCCGGCAGCGCGACGCCGCACCGCCTCGGCATAGTCAGCGAAGCTCGCCTCGTAGTCGCTGTCCTTCAGCCGCAGCGCCGGGCTGTCGGCCCGCTCGGCAGCGGTGATCTGAAACGCCTCGCACATCGTCAATGCGGAGAGTGCGCGTGGGCCGGTCACGCGGGCGACGATACCGCCGTGCGGTCAGGCTTGGCAGGTCGGAATGACTTGCGCATCCGACTTTGACCACACCAGGGTGGGGCAAAAGTCGGATGCGTCGTCTAGAAGAGCGAAGCGCCAGCGTGCTGGGCGAACTCGACCAGCGGCTGGGGAATGATGCCGAAGAAGACGACTGCGGCCGCCGCCAGCAGCGCTGGGCCGACGATGTAGGGGCGAGTGCCCGCCTTGGGGTCGATCGGGTCGGCCTCGGGGGAGGCGCCGGCCATTGCTGGCAGCTTTGCCGCGTCGGCCTCTGGTCGCATCCACATTGCCGCCACCACTTTCAGGTAGTAGGCGAGGGAGATCATTGTGCCTACCGCTATGAAGACGGCTAGCCAGGTGTAGTCACCTTCAACGAGGGCCTCGATCAGGTAGAGCTTGCCGATGAAGCCTGCCGTCATCGGCAGCCCGGCGAGGCCGAACATCGAGATCGTCAGCGGCCAGGCCAGCAGTGGCCGCTCGGCGCCGAGGCCGCGGACCGCCTCGATGCTGTCGCCGTAGGGGGTCTCGCGCTCGCGGGCGACGATCACGGCGAAGGCGGCGATGCTCATCAAGGCGTAGGCGGCGAGGTAGAAGACGAGGGCCTGGACGCCCGCCTCGGTGGCGACGACGAGGCCGCCGAGCATGTAACCGGCCTGGGCGATGCCGGAGTAGCCCATCAGCCGCTTCAGCGAGTTCTGGCCGAGGGCGCCGACGTTGCCGACCACGATCGAGATCGCGGCGAGGACGGCGAGGGCCGGCTGCCAGTCGCCCGCCTGCGGCGCCAGGGCGACGTCGAAGAAGCGGACGAAGACGGCAAAGGCGGCCGCCTTGGTGGCGACGGCCATGAAGGAGGTGATCGGGCTCGGCGCTCCCTCGTAGACATCGGGCGTCCACTGGTGGAAGGGGGCGATCGAGGTCTTGAAGGCGAGGCCGACGGCGGCCATCGCGATCCCGATCAGGATCAGCGGGTCGCCGAGCACGCCTTTCTGGGCGATCCCGGCGGCGATCCCGTTGAAGTCGGTCGAGCCGGTGCCGCCGTAGATGAAGGCCATCCCGTAGAGCAGTGTCGCCGAGCCGAGCGAGCCGATGATCAGGTACTTCAGCCCCGACTCAAGCGACTTCTGTCGGCGCATGTTGGTCGCGCAGAGGATGTAGAGCGGGATCGAGAGGGTCTCGATCGCGACGAAGAAGGTGACCAGGTTCTGCGCCTGCGCCAACAGCGTCATCCCCAGCACCGAGCCGAGCAGCAGCGCGTGGTACTCGCCGTGGCCGGCCTGCTCGGCGGCGGGCTCGCGGATCGAGAGCGCGACGGTGACGGCGGCGGTGAGGATCGCGATCAGCGAAATCGAGATCGCCAGGTCGTCGAGCCGCAGCGCCCCGGTGACGAGGTCCTTGGGGTCGCCCCACTGCCAGATCAGCAGCCCGGCGGCAGCTGCCAGCGCCAGCAGGGTCAGCCCCGGAGCGCTCCGCCGCAGTGGCTTGAAGACAGCGGTCAGCAGGACGATGCAGAGCCCTGCGCTGAGCGCGATCACGGGCGAGAGCCCGGCGTAGTCGATATGAGGGGCGTGGAAGTTCATCACCTGCCACTCCGAGAATCGGGAGGGATGATGGTGATCTCGTCTGTTCCAAGGTGAGCGTGGCCGGTGTGGCCGCTAGATGACACCAGCCGTGCTTCCAGCGCTGGGCTGTCGGTTACCTTGGCGACGTTCTGGTGGACTGTGGAGTCGGTGCGATGGAGGATCAACTGCGGATAGAGCGCCAGCCCGACGATGCAGAGCACCAGCGGCGCCAGGACGATGCCGTCGCGCCAGCCGATCTCACGCGAGGCGAGCCCCTCCGGCTTGCGGTTGTGCATCGTCCGCTGGTAGAGGCGCAGGGCGTAGTAGGCCGACATCGCGACGCCGGAGATGGCGATGAAGGCGAAGACGATCTTCGACTGGAAGAGGCCGTTGAGGATGTAGAACTCGCCGATGAAGTTGGCCGAGCCCGGCATCGCCAGGGTCGCCAGGGTGACGATCAGGAAGAGCGCCGCCAGGACCGGGGCGCGCAGGGCCATCCCGCCCATCTCGCGCAGGTCCTCGCTGCCGGAGCGCTCGGCGAGGATCGCGATGATGATGAAGAGCGGCGCCACCACCAGGCCGTGGTTGACCATCTGCAGGACCGCCCCGTCGGCCCCGTCGGCGCGCAGGGCGAAGATGCCGGCGAGGATGAAGCCGAGCTGAGCGACCGATGAGTAGCCGGCGATCAGACGCACGTTGGTCTGGGTGAAGGCCATCACCGAGCCGTAGAGGATCGAGGCCAGGGCGATCAGCAGGATCACCGTCTGGAACTGGATCGTCGCCGCCGGGAAGAGCGGCAGCACCACCCGCAGGAAGCCGTAGGCGCCGACCTTGGCGAGGACGCCGGAGAAGACCGCCAGCGCCGGCAGCGGCGCCGCCCGGTAGGCGTCGGGCATCCAGCCGTGGAGCAGGAAGGCGGGCATCTTGACCAGGAAGGCGGCGGCGAAGAACCAGAAGATCCAGCGCTGGCTGCCGTCGCTGAGCTGGTGCTTGGAGAGTTCGGCGATCGAGAAGGTGAGGTGGCCGCCGTCGGCGGAGATGATCGCCGTCGCGATCGCCGCGACCAGCATCAGCAGCGAGCCGATCAGGGTGTAGACGATCATCTTCAGCGTCGCCGCCGAGGCGCTGGGGCCGTCCTCGCGATCCGTTCCCCAGGCACCGAAGAGGAAGTAGAACGGGACCAGCATCAGGTCGAAGAAGAGGACGAAGAGCAGCAGGTCCTGGGCCAGGAAAGAGCCCAGGGTCGCGGTCTCGCCGAGCAGCATCATCAGGAAGAAGAGCTGTGGGCGATCCTGCTCGCGAAAGGCGGCGAAGGCGGTCGCGCCGGTCCAGAGCACCGTCGTCAGCAGGATCAGGAAGACGTTGAGGCCGTCGATGCCGAGGCTGTAGTCGACGCCGAGGCCGGAGATCCAGCTGATGTCGACCGTGTCCTGGAGGCCACTGGCGCCGGAGTCGAAACCACAGAGGAAGCCGATCGCGATCCCGAGGGTGACGAGGGCGCCGAGCACGGCCCACCAGCCGACCACCCGCTTTGGCAGGAAGAGGCCGACGAGGCCGAAGGCGAGCGGGGCCCAGAGCAGCGCGCTGATCATGTGCTGCTCAACAGGAAGTAGAGGCCGAGCCCGGCGAAGCCGGCGACCAGCAGCAGCGCGTAGCTACGCAGGAAGCCGCTCTGCACGATGCGGACGATTCGCCCGGTGCCGCCGACGACGTCCTCGGTCCCGGTGATCAGGCCGCCGACGACGAAGCGCTCGAAGGTGCGGTCGGCAAAGCGGCCGATCGCCAGCGCCGGCTTAACGACGAGTATGTCTATGAGCTCGTCGAAATACCACTTGTTGACGAGGAAGGTGTGGAGCGGGCGGAAGCGGCGGATCAGCGCCGCCGGCGTCTCCGGCCGGGCGATGTAGAGCCAGTAGGCGATGCCGATCCCGGCGAGCGAGATCGCGGCGCCGATCGCCAGGCCCGCCCACGATGCCGCCACCGAGGGCTGGATCGCGGCCAGCGGCGAGTCGGCGAAGACCGGGTCGAGGAAGTGGGTGATCGTCTCGTCGACGCCCGGCACCTGGACCAGCCCGGCGAAGAGGGCGAGGAAGGCGAGCACGCCCATCGCCACCCGCATCGGCCAGGACTGCTCGGCGATGTGATGGTCAGCCCCGGGGAAGCCGACATCGGTGTCCTCCTCCTCACCGGTGGCGGGGTTGAAGGGGTGGGCGTGGTGGACGTGCCCTGTGTCGATCAGCTCCTGCGCCTCGGCGCAGGGCTTGCCGGGCAGCACGCGGAAGATCAGCCGGAAGGTGTAGATCGCGGTCAGCAGAGCGCCGAAGTAGCCGAGCACGGTGAAGATCTCGTACATCCCGCCCCGCGCCGTCGCGTAGGCGAGGATCTCGTCCTTGGAGAAGAAGCCCGAGGTGCCGGGGAAGGCGGCCAGGGCGAGGCCGCCGCAGAGCATCGTGATCGAGGTGAAGCGCATCGCCTTGCCGAAGCCCTTCATGTCGTCGATGTTCTGGTTGTTGGCCATCGCCGCGATGATCGAGCCGGCGGCCATGAACAGCAGCGCCTTGAAGAAGGCGTGGGTCATCAGGTGGAACATGCCGGCGCTGTAGGCGCCGATCGAGACGCCCATGATCATGTAGCCGATCTGGCTCATCGTCGAGTAGGCGATCGCCCGCTTCAGGTCGGTCATCACCAGGGCGATCGTGCCGGCGACCAGCAGCGTCGCCAGGCCGACGAAGGCGGCGATGTCGGCCGCGGTCGGGGCGAGGACGAAGAGGACGTGGGTGCGGGCGATCAGGTAGACGCCGGCGGTGACCATCGTCGCCGCGTGGATCAGCGAGGAGACCGGCGTCGGGCCCTCCATCGCGTCCGGCAGCCAGGTGTGGAAGGGCAGCTGCGCCGACTTGGCGAAGGCGCCGACCAGCAGCAGCAGGCAGATCGCGGTCACGCTCCACTCGTTGGTGTGGAAGACGTGCGGCGCCTTGGCGAAGACCTCGCTGTATTCGAAGGTCCCCAGTTCGCGGAAGATGAGGAAGGCGGCCAGGGTCAGCCCGATGTCGCCGACGACGTTGATCACGAAGGCCTTCATCCCCGCTCGCGTCGCCGTCGTCCGCCGGTACCAGAAGCTGACCAGCGCGTAGGAGGCGAAGCCGACGAAGGCCCAGCCGACGATCAGCAGGACGAAGTTGCCGGCGAGGACCAGCAGCAGCATCGAGAAGACGAAGAAGTTGAGGTAGCTGAAGAAGCGGTGGTAGCCCTCGTCGGACTGCATATAGCCGAACGAGTAGAGGTGGATCAGGGTCGAGACGCCGGTGACGATCAGGACCATGAAGATCGAGAGCGGGTCGACGAAGATCCCGAGCTTGATGTCGAGCCCGGCAGCGCTGGCGTAGTCCCAGAGCGAGGAGGCGTGGTGGCGGGCCTCGGGCGATTCGCCGAGCAGGCTGATCAGGGCGCCGATGCCGCAGGCGAAGGCGAGCGCGATCGCGGCGGTGCCGATCACCCCGGCGGCCTTCGCCGGCACGACCTTGAAGCTGAGCCCGATCACGATCGAGCCGAGCAGCGGGAAGAGCAGGACCAGCCAAGCCCAGACGGTGGCGCTCATCCGCGCAGCTCCCGCAGGTCATCGACGTTGAGCGGCAGCTTGCGGCGGAAGAGGGCGACGATCAGGCCGAGCCCGATCACAACCTCGCAGGCGGCGATCACCATGACGACGATCGCGAAGACCTGGCCCTGCTGGTTGCCGACCATGCGGCTGAAGGCGACCAGCGCCAGGTTGCCGGCGTTCAGCATCAGCTCCAGGCAGAGCAGGATCACCATCGGGCTGCGGCGGATCAGGATCCCGGTCGCGCCGACCGCGAACAGCAGCGAGGAGAGGACGATGTACCACTCGATGCTCACGCGGCCTCGCCCTCCTCCTTGCGGCGGCCGGCGAGGACCACCGCGCCGACTGCCGCCAGAAGCAGCAGGATCGAAGAGGCCTCGAAGGGGAGAAGGAAGTCTTCGAGCAGGAGGTGGCCGATCGCTGCCGGGTTGCCGAAGCCGCGGCCGACGTGGGGCCCGTCGGTGCCGAGCGCGATCAGCGAGGAGGAGAGGACCGCGACCGAGAGCTCGATGAACAGGGCCGCTCCCAGCAGCGGGGCGAGGAACTGCTGGCCCGGGATCGGCTCCCAGGCCGACTCCTGGTCTGACCCGACGTAGGCGACGACGAAGACGTAGAGGACCATCACCGCGCCGGCGTAGACGACCACCTGGGCGGCGGCGACGAAGGCCGAGGCCAGCAGCAGGAAGAGGACCGAGAGCGAGAAGAGGTGGACGATCAGCGCCAGCACGCTGAAGAAGGGGTTGCGCAGGGCGACGACGCCGACCGCGCCGCCGAGGGCGCCGATCGCGGCGAGGAAGAAGAGCACCGCTTCCACTTACTCGCCCTCCGCTTTCAGCGGCGTCCGCTCGATCGGCTCGGCCAGCAGCATCTCCTTGGTGAAGATCAGGTCGGAGCGGTCGTAGTCGGCCATCTCGTAGTCGTGGCCCATCGTGATCGCGTCGAAGGGGCAGGCGATCTCGCAGTAGCCGCAGAAGATGCAGCGCGAGAGGTTGATCTCATAGACGGCGGCGTAGCGCTCGCCGGCCGAGACCCGCTCGCCGGGGATGTTCTCGGCGGCGACGACGCGGATGCAGTCGGCCGGGCAGGCGGCGGCGCAGAGCGAGCAGCCGACGCATTTCTCGAGCTGGGTGTCCTCGAACTTGTGCAGTTTGTGGCGGCCGCGGAAGCGCGGGTAGACCGGCGTCTTCTCCTCCGGGTACTGGATCGTCAGCGGGCCCTCGATCAGCCGCGCCAGCGTCGTCTTCAAGCCGCGCAGGGTCTCGCCGAAGGCGCGGTAGGCGCCGGCCGCGCCGCCAGCGTCGGGCCCGCGCTGGACCTCGACCACGTCCTGGTCCTTCAAGTAGGGGAAGTCGGTCATGTCAGGGTCACCAGGACGGCGGTCACGAGGACGTTGAGGGTTGCCAGGGGGAGCAGCACTTTCCAGCCGAGGCTCATCAGCTGGTCGTAGCGAAGGCGCGGCAGCGTCGCCCGCACCCAGATGAAGAAGACGACGAGGCAGAGCATCTTCGCAAGCATCCAGATCGGATCGAGCCAGCCCGGCCCGGGGCCCATCCAGCCGCCGAGGAACATCGCCGCGGCGATCCCGGAGACGACGATGATCTCCATGTACTCGACCAGTAGGAAGCTGCCGAAGCGCATGCCGCCGTACTCGGTCATGAAGCCCTGGACCAGTTCGGCGTCGGCCTCGACCAGGTCGAAGGGGGCGCGGTTGCTCTCGGCGAAGCCGGCCAGCATGAAGATGATGAAGCCGACGAACTGCGGCACGATGAACCACATCTGGCCCTGGGAGTGGACGATCGAGACCAGCGAGAGCGAGCCGCTCATCATGATCACGCCCAGCAGCGAGAGGCCCATCGCCACCTCGTAGGAGATCAGCTGCGCGGCCGAGCGCATCGCGCCGAGAAAGCTGTACTTCGAGCCCGAGGCCCAGCCGCCGAGGACGAGTCCGTAGAAAGCGATCGAGCCGACGGCGAAGAAGTAGAGGATGCCGATCGGGACGTCGATCCCGTAGAGGCCGACCCCGTCCTGGACGTCGCCCCAGGGCAGGATCGCCAGGGCGAGGACGCCGGAGAGGACCGGCAGCAGCGGCCCGAGCACGAACAGGGTCGGGATCGCGTTCTTCGGCCGGAACGCCTGCTTGCCCAGGAGCTTGCCGACGTCAGCCAGCGGCTGCAGGATGCCGAAGGGGCCGACCCGGTTGGGGCCGTAGCGGTGCTGGAGGCGGCCGATCAGCTTGCGCTCAAGCACCGTCATCATCGGCAGGACGCTGAAGATGACGATGAAGATGACCAGGGACTTGACCACCATCACCCAGGCGGCTTCAACGTAGTAGGCGTCGGCTATCGGCAGCATCAGGCGCTGGCCTTGGTGATCTCTACCGCTACCGGGCTGCCGTTGAGGAGGGCGTTGGCGTTGGACTCGGCGGTGCCCTCGATCAGGAAGCAGACGCCCTCGGCGATCCGCTCTCGGATCGCTACCCGGGCGGAGATGGACGAGCCGTTCTGGGCGACGTTGACGGGGTCGCCGTTGCTGAGGCCGAGGCGCTCCGCGTCAGCGACTGACATTTCTACGCGCTGCTGGGGCTCGAGGAAGCGCAGGGGGGGATTGAGCTCGGTGATTGGGCCTGCCCACAGGTCCCTGTAAGTGCCTAGGGCCAGGTGGGACGGCCCGTCCGGCACCCCCTCCTCACTCGGAAGTCGGCCAGGAGCGCTAAGGCCGTCCGAGGTTGTGGTCTGTGCCGATTCCGCAAAACGTTCGGAGGGGGCGCCGGACGGGCCGTCACTCGCGGGGCTTGGCACTGCGGAGGCTGAGGGACCGTCCTGCCAGCGGATGCCTCGGCCTGCGATGGCTGCGTTGTCGATCCCGGCGTAGAACGGCACTGCCTGCGTCAAAGCGGCTAGGGCCTCGGGCTGGGCGGTGATCCCTGTGTCGTGGCCGAGAAGTGCGGAGAGGTTGGCCAGGACCTGGACGTTGGGACGGATGTCTCCTGGGCGGGAGGCGCTGGGGCGCACTCGCTGCAGGCGGCCGTCGGGATGGGTGACCGTGCCGTCTTTCTCGGCGTGGGTCTCCAGCGGGAAGAGCACGTCGGCCTTGGCGGTGGTGGCGTTCTCGAACATCGAGAAGACGACGACGTGGTCGGCTGCCGCGATGGCGGTCTCCCAGGCCTTGGTGTCTGGGAAGTCACGGAGCGGGTCGACGCCGAAGAGGATCAGGGACTTGAGCTCCCCTGACTCCAAGGCCGACCGGATCTCCTCGGTCGACCTGCCGACGAGACCTACATTTTCCTTCTCTGAGATGGGAAATGTAGGTCTCGTCTCGCTGAGACCCGGACCAGCGTCCGGGAGGCAGCCGACCTCGCGCAGGCCGCGTGCGTTGGCGGCGTCGGGGATTTCGAGCAGGCCCGAGCCCTCGCTGTCGCTCATGTCCAGGGCCGCGGCCAGGTCGAGCAGGGCGTCGACGCCGTTGCGGCCGATCCGCTCGCCCCATATGACCACGACGCTCTCGGCGTTCTGGAGCACGTCGGCCACTGCCGGCGCCCCCTCCGAACGTTTTGCGGAGTCGGCCCCAGCCACGCCAGCGGAGATCGCGGCCTCGTCTGGCCGATCTCCGAGTGAGGAGGGGGCGCCGGCAGTGGCCAGCGCCCCAGCCACTTCGGCGAGGAAGGCGGCGGCGCCTCCGGGCGCGTAGCGGACTGCCGCCTGGGCGCCGCCGTCGAGCGGGGTCGGGCGCTCGGTGGCCACCGCCAGGCGGGCGCCGTTGCGGCGGATCGCCTTGCGGATCCTGAGGTCGAGGATCGGGGAGCTGTGCAGTGGGTCGGTGCCGACGACGAGGATCGCGTCGGCCTCGTCGATGTCGCGGACCTTGGCCGAGATCTTGGGCTGGGCGAGGCGGACCAAAGACTCGCGGCCGGGGCCGCCCGTGGCGCGGTGGTCGATATCGACGCCGCCGAGCGCCTCGCGGATGATGCGCTGCAGCAGGTAGCCCTCCTCGTTGGAGGCGTCGCCGACGATCGCGGCGGTCGCGCTCTCGGCGGCGCGCAGGCCCGCCGCCGCCCGCTCGATCGCGGTCTCCCAATCGGTCGCCGCCCCGCCTTTGAGCCGTGGCCCGTCGATCCGCTGCTCGGCGCCGAACATCTCGAAGCCGTAGCGGCCGCGGTCGCAGAGCCAGCCGTCATCGACCTCGGCGTTGTCGCGCCCCAACACCCGTTTGACCTGCTCGTCGCGGACGGTGAAGCTGACGTTGCACTGGCTTGGGCAGAGCGTGCAGACCGAGCCCGCCTGCTCGATGTCCCAGGGCCGGGCGCGGAAGCGGTAGGTGTAGCTGGTGAGCGCGCCGACCGGGCAGAGCTCGGTGATGTTGCCGTGGAAGGGGGCGATGTAGGGGCGGTCGTCGAAGGTGCCGACGAAGCTGCGGTCGCCGCGCTCCAGCAGCTGCAGCTGCTCGTCCTCGGCTACCTCCTGGCTGAAGCGCACGCAGCGGTAACAGAGGATGCAGCGCTCGCGGTCGATCGCGACCAGCGGCGAGAGTTCGATCGGCTTCTGGAAGTGGCGCTTTTCGTCGATCACCCGGCTTTTGCCCGGGCCCCAGCCCTGCGTGATGTCCTGCAGCGGGCACTCGCCGCCCTTGTCGCAGACGGGGCAGTCGAGCGGGTGGTTGACGAGCAGGAACTCGACCACGGCGCTCTGCGCGTGTTTGACCTGCTCGGTCCTGGTGTGGACGACCATCCCGTCGCGGACCGGGGTCGAGCAGGAGGTCTGCAGTTTCGGGATCCCCTCGATCTCGACCAGGCACATGCGGCAGGCGCCGACCGGGTCGCCCAGCTTCGGCTCGTAACAGAAGACCGGGATCTCGACGTCGCCGCGGGTCGCCGCGTCGTGCAGCATCTCGCCCTCGGTCGCGGTCACCTCGCGGCCGTCGATGATCAGCGTCACCTCTTTGCCGCTCATACCGCCACCGCCTGTCCAGCTTCGATTACGGCCTCGAACTCGGGGCGGAACTTGCGGACCATTGCGCTGACCGGCATCGCCATCGAGTCGCCGAGCACGCAGAGGCAGTGGCCGATGATGTTTTCCTGGACCGAGCTGATGATGTCGAGGTCCATCGGCGTCGCCTCGCCACGGACGACCCGCTCCAGCATCTTCACCGTCCAGTTCGTGCCCTCGCGGCAGGGGGTGCACTTGCCGCAGGACTCGTGGTGGTAGAAGCGCGCCGTGCGCAGCGCCATGTGCGGGATCGAGACGCGGTCGTCGGCGACGATGATCGAGCCCGAGCCGAGCATCGAGCCCGCCTCGGCCATCGCCTCGAAGCTGTAGGGGAGGTCGAGGCCCTCCTCGGCGGTCAGCACCGGGGAGGAGGAGCCGCCCGGGTAGAAGGCCTTGATCTCGCGGCCCTCGCGGGGGCCGCCGGCGAGGCCGTAGATCAGCTCGCGGGTCGGGATTCCCAGTTCGATCTCGTAGTTGCCGGGCCGGCGCACGCCGCCGGAGATCGAGACGACCTTGGTCCCCGGCGACTGCTCGGTGCCGAAGCCTTTGAACCACTCGGCCCCGTGGGCGACGATGTGGGGGACGTTGGAGAGGGTCTCGACGTTGTTGATCAGGGTCGGCCCGCCGTAGAGGCCCTGTACCGCCGGGAACGGCGGCTTCAGCCGCGGGTTGCCGCGCTTGCCCTCGAGCGCGTCGAGCAGCGCCGTCTCCTCGCCGCAGATGTAGGCGCCGGCGCCCCGATGCACGACCAGCTCAAGATCGCGATGTGAGCCGAGGATGTCCTTGCCGAGGTAGCCGGCCTCGTAGGCCTCGGCGACCGCTTCGTCGAGGATGTCGGCCTGCAGGTCGTACTCGCCGCGGATGAAGATGAAGGCGTGGCCGATGTCGGCGGCGAGCGAGGCGATCGCGATCCCCTCGATCAGCTGGTGCGGGTTGCGCTGCATCAGCTCGCGGTCCTTGAAGGCGCCGGGCTCGGACTCATCGGCGTTGCAGCAGAGGTACTTGTCAACCTCGCCGCGGGGCAGGAAGCTCGCCTTTTTGCCCATCGAGAAGCCGGCCCCGCCGCGGCCGCGCAGGCCCGAGTCCTCGAGCTCTTTGAGCACCTCGCCGGCCTCCATCTCGCGGTAGGCCTTCTCCAGGGTGGCGTAGCCGCCGTAGCCCTTGTAGCCGGCGATCGTCCGCAGCGCCGGGTCTTCGGCGTGCTTCAGCAGCATCCGCGTCTCAGGCATCGGGTCCCCCCGGCAGCGGCCGCTTGGCCAGCGCCTTCTCCGGCAGCACCTCGGCCCCGGACTCGATCTGGCCGATCGCGGCGCCGGCGTCGGCCGCCTCCAGCGGGCCGAAGTAGCGCTCGTCGATCGAGGCCATCGGGGCCAGGTCGCAGGCGCCGAGGCACTCGAAGCCGGTGACGAAGATCTCGGCGTCCTTGCCCGCGGCGGCGGCGCGGAAGGCGTCGAGCAGCTCGTCGCCGCCCCGCATCCAACAGCTGATGTTGGTGCAGACGGCGACTTTGTGGGCGCCGACCGGATCGGTGTGGAGCAGGTCGTAGAAGCTGGCCACCGACTCCAGGTAGGCGGGCGTCACCTTCATCACCGCGGCCGCCTGGCGGATGCCCTCCGGCGTGCACCAGCCGTAGAGCCGCTGCACCGCCCAGAGCGCCGGGATCGAGGCCGATTTGCGGTCCGGGTAGCGCGACATCAGGGTCTCGATCTGCTGCTGCAGCTCGGGCGGGCAGCCGACCTCGTGCAGCTCGGGGATGCCCTCCTCGGCCCGGCCGGGGACACGGCCCTCGGTCAGCGCCTGGTCGACTGGCAGCTTCGCGTTGACCTCCTGGCTCATCGGTCCACCCCGCCCAGGATCGGGTCGAGCATGCCGAGGCTGGCGATCATGTCGGCGACGTAGCCGCCGATCGACATGTCCTTGAAGGCCTGCAGGTTGACGAAGCTGGGGTCGCGGAAGTGGACCCGCGAGGGCTTCGAGGAGCCGTCGGCGAGGACGAAGCAGCCGAGCTCGCCGCGCGGCGACTCAATCGCGTAGTAGACCTCGCCGGGCTCGACCCGGAAGCCCTCGGTGACGAGCTTGAAGTGGTGGATCAGCGACTCCATCGAGGTCGGCAGCTCCGAGCGCGGCGGCAGCACGTACTTGCGGTCGTCGGCGATGTGCGGTCCCTCGGGCAGCCCTTCCAGTGCCTGCTTGACGATCCGCGTCGACTCGACCATCTCCGCCAGCCGCACCCGGTAGCGGTCGTAGCCGTCGCCGACGGTGCCGACCGGGATCTTGAAGTCCATCTCCGGGTAGCAGAGGTAGTCGAAGGCCTTGCGCAGGTCCCAGGGCTCGCCGGCGGCGCGCAGCAGCGGCCCGGTCACGCCCAGCTCCAGCAGCCGCTCGCGGGAGACGATGCCGACGTCCTTGGTCCGCGAGAGGAAGATCTCGTTGCGGTCGAGCAGCGCCTGGTACTGCTCGACTCGGGTGGGCATGTCGTCGACGAACTCGCGCAGCTTCTTCTCGAAGCCGATCGGGATGTCCTCGATCACGCCGCCGACCTGGAAGTAGCGCGTGTGCATCCGCTGCCCGGTCGCCATTTCGAAGAGGTCGAGGATCTTGTCGCGCTCGCGGAAGCAGTACCAGAGCATCGAGATCGCGCCAAGGTCGAGCGCCGTCGTCCCCAGCCAGACCAGGTGCGAGTGGATCCGGTTCAGCTCAAGGAAGATCACCCGCAGGTACTTGGCCCGCTCGGGGATCTCCAGCCCGACCAGGCGCTCGACCGCGCCGCAGTAGGCCTCCATCTGGAAGAAGTAGGAGACGTAGTCCATCCGCTCGACGAAGGGGATGACCTTCCAGTAGCTCTTGTCCTCGCAGGACTTTTCGATCCCGGTGTGGACGTAGCCGATCACCGGCTTGAGGTCGCGCACGACCTCGCCTTCGAGGTCGACGATCAGACGCAGGACGCCGTGGGTGGCCGGGTGGTGGGGACCGATGTTGACGGTCATCACCTCGGTCGCGCGGTCGTCGACCAGGACTTTCTCAGCCACGGTCGTTCTCGTTGTAGGTGAAGAGGACGGGCTCGCCGCCGATCGGGAAGTCGCGGCGCTGCGGCCAGCCGACGTAGTCGTCGGGCAGCAGGATCCGGGTCATGTCGGGATGCCCGCGGAAGACGATCCCGAAGAAGTCGTAAGCCTCGCGCTCCTGGAACTCGGCGGTCGGGAAAAGCTCGACGCAGGAGTCGATCTCCGGCAGCGCGTCATCTCCCGCGATCGGCCCCAGCATGGCTTTGACCCGGATCCGCTCGACCCGGTTGCGGTTGAGCAGCTCGTAGTGGACGGCGAAGCGCGGCTCGGCCGGCAGGTAGTCGGCGACGTGCAGGCTGGAGAGGAACGTGTAGCCCTGGCCGGGCGCGTCGCGCAGCCAGCCGAGGACCGCGAGCACCTGCTCGGGGTCGACGATCAGCGCCGGCTGGCCGCGGTCGAAGCTGGTCTCGCGCACCGCACCGGGGTTGTCCTGCTCGATCTCGCCCCGGATCAGCTCAAGCCCGGGGGCGTCAGGCACGGATCAGCTCCCGCGCCGCGCCGTAGGCCTCCAGCGCTTCGCCGCTTGGCGTGCTCGCCGGCCCGCCGCGCGCCCACTCCTCGGTGCCGCCGGCGTTGTAGCGCTGGCGCCAGCCCGGGTCGGGGTTGCCCATGATCTTGCGCTGCAGCTTGGTGAAGCCGTAGAGCACCGCCTCCGGCCGCGGCGGGCAGCCGGGGATGTGGAGGTCGATCGGCATGAACTTGTCGGCGCCCTGGACCACGGCGTAGTTGGAGAACATGCCGCCGCTGGAGGAGCAGGCGCCCATCGAGATCGCCCATTTCGGCTCCAGCATCTGGTCGTAGAGGCGGCGGACGACCGGCGCCATCTTGATCGAGACCCGGCCCGAGAGGATGATCATGTCGGCCTGGCGCGGCGACGCGCGCAGCGCCTCGGCGCCGAAGCGGGCGAGGTCGTAGCGGGCGGTGACGATCGAGATCGGCGCCTCGATCGCGCAGCAGGCGAGGCCGAAGGTGAGCGGGAAGAGCGAGTTCGCCCGTCCCCAGTTGAGCATTTTGTCGAAGTTGGTCATCACGACCCGTTCCTCGACGTAGCGCTCCAGGTCCTCGCCCTCGAGGTCGCCGCGCAGCATGTCGCGCGCCCGCAGCTGCTTCGACCGCATCGTCTGCCGCTCTACTTCCAATCCAACGCACCCTTTCGCCAGACGTAGACGAAGGCGACCAGCAGCAGGACGATGAACGTGATCAGCTCGCCGAGGACGAAGACGCTGTTGGCGCCCTGCATGATCACTCCGACCGGGTAGAGGAAGACGACCTCGATGTCAAAGAGGATGAAGAGCATCGCCACCAGGTAGAAGCTGACCCCGAAGCGGAAGCCTTTGACCGCCTCGACCGGGATCCCCGACTCGTAGGGCTCGGCCTGGCGTCGGCTTGCCGCAGTCGCCGTCGTCGGCCGCTTCGGCCCGATCAGGTGGTTGAGCATTGTGAACGCCCCTCCGACCGTGAGGCCGAGGACGGCGAAGACGAGAATCGGGAGGTAGCTCTGAAGCACTGGGGGTCCGTTTTGGTCCGGGCGAGCCTTGGGCGTCGTTGAGCCGCCGTTGGTGCCCGTCGTCGGTGTTATACACCCACCTTGTGACACATTGCTACATAGTGATTTTCCGCATCAGGAAGCCGAATCCCGACCCTTCAAGGCGGATATAGATGGTCGTCGCCCATCTCGTCGTCGGCTGTGCGGTGATCCTGCTCAATCTCGCCGCCGGCGCCCTCGGCGGCATCTCCTGGTTCCGCGATCGGCCCTCGATCCGCTTCTGGTACCTGCTGCGCGCCGCCCAGGCCTCGGTCTTCCTCCAGGTGATGCTCGGCGGCCTGCTCGTCTTCACCAACCACAAGCCGGCAGACAACCTCCACTACCTCTACGGGATCCTCCCCCTCGTCGTCTCCCTGATCGCCGAGGGGGCCCGAGCCGGCGCCGCCGAGCGCGAGCTGGGCGACCTCGACTTCGAATCCCTCCCGGCCGAGACCCAGGAATCCCTCGCCCTGGCGATCGTCCGCCGCGAGATGGGGATCATGGCCGTCAGCTGCGGAGTGATCTTCTTCCTCGCCCTGCGAGCCGCGACCACCAGCGGCCACTTCTAGGAGGGGCTGGCGAAACCCCCGCCCACGCCTGGCGGCGGCGGAGGCGCTGGCTATCGCGACTGGATGCGACTGACTCAACCCGGGGGCTGGTACCCACCGTCGTGGAAGACCAGCGGCGCTCCCGCGCCCGTCTCCAAGCCGGTCACCTCGCCGGTGACGATCACGTGGTCGCCGCCGGCGATCACGTCGCGCAGCTCGCAGGCGACCCAGACGAGGGCGCCTTCGATCGCGGGGACGCCGTCGCGCTCGCTCCACTCGACGCCGGCCCACTTGTCGGCGATCGGGGCCTTGGTGGCGAAGGCGCGGGCGATCTCCTCCTGCCCCGCGTGGAGGACGTTGACGCCGAAGCGGTTGGCCGCCTGCACGGCCAGCAGCGTGCGTGAGCCGCGGTCGAGGCAGGCCAGCATCAGCATCGGCTCGATCGAGAGCGAGCAGACCGCGTTGGCCGTCGCGCCGGCCGGGCTGTCGGGCCCAGCGGCGGTGACCACGGTGACGCCGGTGGGCAGCATCCCCATCGCGGCACGGAATCGGGCGGGGTCGGGCGGACTCATGGCAGGTCCAGACAATATGATGCGCGCCGCGTGCGTCCCATCCTTGCCATAGCTATGGCCGCTGCCGCGGCATTTGGGCTCGTCGCCTGCGGCTTCGGCGAGCAGGGGATCTCGGTCTCCAAGAACGACCCCAGCTACAACGGGGCCGTCGCCTTCGCCACCCACTGCTCCGGCTGCCACTCGCTCAGCGCCGCGGGCACCCAGGGCACCGGCAATCGCGGCCAGCGCACGCAGGGTCCGAACCTCGACCAGCGAACCGAGACGTATGAAGACGCTCTCTTCGCGATTCAGAACGGTGGATTCTCCGGCGCGATCATGCCGCAGAACATCGTCGTCGGCGCCGAAGCCGAAGAACTCGCCCGCTTCGTCGCCAAGTACGCCGGCGACGACGCCGAATCCTCGCCACGGCCTGGCCAGCCCTCTCCTTAACCGGATCCGCCGATGCTCGACCTGAAGCTGATCCGCTCTGAACCCGAGCGGGTCAAGGCTGGTTTGGCGCGCCGTGGCGCCGCCGACCAGGTCGACGAGCTGCTCGTCCTCGACGCCCGCCGGCGCCAGCTGCTGCCCGAGATCGAGAACGCCCAGTCCGAGCGCAAGACCCTCTCCAAGCAGATCGGCGAGGCCAAGCAGAAGAGCGAGGACGCCGAGGGGCTGATGGCCCAGGTCCAGAGCTTGAAGGAGAAGATCGAGTCCGGCAAAGCCGAGCTCGAGCAGATCGAGCCCGACCTTGATCGGATCGCCACCGCCCTGCCCAACCTGCCCGACCCCGACGCTCCGGATGGGATGACCGAGGAGGACGCGGTTGTCGTCCGCGAGGTCGGCGCCCTGCCCGAGTTCGACTTCGAGCCGCGCGACCACCTCGACATCGGCACCGCCCTCGGCCTGATCGATATGGAGGCGGGGGCCAAGCTCTCCGGCTCGCGCTTCGCCTACGTCAAGGGCGACCTGGTCCTGCTGGAGCTGGCGCTGGTCCGCTTCGCCCTCGACCTGGTCCGCGCCGAGGGCCACGAGCCGGTGGTGCCGCCGGTGCTGGTCCGCGAAGAGGCGCTGGTCGGGACCGGCTTCTTGCCCGGCGACCGCGACCAGATCTACGAGATCCCCAAGGACGACCTCTTCCTGGTCGGCACCTCAGAGGTTGCCCTGGCCGGCCTCCACGCCGGCGAGATCCTTGACGCCGAGGCGCTGCCGCTGCGCTACGCCGGCTTCTCCACCTGCTTTCGCCGCGAGGCCGGCGCCGCCGGCCGCGACACCCGCGGCATCTTCCGCGTCCACCAGTTCGACAAGGTCGAGATGTTCTCGTTTGTCGAGCCGAGCGAGTCGGCGGCCGAGCACGAACGCCTGCTGGCGATCGAGGAGCGGATCCTGACCGAGCTGGAGATCCCCTACCGCGTCGTCAACGTGGCGGCGGGCGACCTTGGCGCGCCGGCGGCGAAGAAGTACGACTGCGAGGCGTGGATCCCGAGCCAGGGCCGCTACCGCGAGCTCACCTCCTGCTCGAACACGACCGATTACCAGGCGCGGCGCCTTGGTTGTAGGTATCGGCCGTCCGGCGGCGAATCTCCCCAGGCGGTCCATACGCTGAACGGCACGGCAGTGGCCGTGGGAAGGACGATGATCGCTCTGATCGAGAACCGACAGGAGCGGGACGGCAGTTTCACGCTACCTAATACTTTGCATAGCTACGGCGCGCCTGACAGAATCAGCGAATCATGAACGCGAGCGTCCGGGAGGCAAAACGCGTCGTCCTCTGCGATGACCACGAGATCGTCCGCGAGGCGATCAAGGCCAGGATGGCCAACTCGAGCATTCTCGAGATCGTCGGCGAGGCCGCAAACGGCCGCGATGTGGTCGAGGTCGTCAAGGAGCTGGAACCCGATGTGCTCATCATCGACGTCGAGCTGCCCAAGCGCGACGGCATCGAGGCGACCAAGGAGGTGCTCAAGGTCAGGCCGCGGACGAAGGTGATCGTCTTCACCGCCCATGCTCAGCCCGACCTGCTGGCGCTGGCCCTGCGCGCTGGCGCCTCCGGCTACGTCCTCAAGTCGGCGCCGGCCGAGGACATCGCCCGCGCCGTCAAAGCCGTGACCGGCGGCGGCACCTTCCTCGGCGGCGATTTCGCCGGCGGCAAGCCTTCCGAGGTCGAGAAACTGCTCGACCTCTCCCCGCGCGAGCGCCAGATCCTGGAGCTGCTGGCCGAGGGCCTGCGGGTCAAAGAGATCGCCGAACGGCTCTCGCTCAGCCCTGCCACCGTCCACACCCACGTCCGCAACGCGATCGCCAAGCTCGAGGTCGACACCCGAACCGAGGCGGTCGCGCTGGCGGTGAAGTTCAGCTATCTGGGTGCTGGGGGGACGGCTTGAGCTCCAGCGCGCAGCCGTTGATGCAGTAACGCTCCCCGGTTGCCCCGGGCCCGTCGTTGAAGACGTGGCCGAGGTGGGCATCGCAGTTCTTGCAGATGACCTCGGTCCGCCGCATGAAGAGGCTGTTGTCGGGGCGCAATTCGACGTGCTCGAGGTTGGCCGGCTCGGTGAAGCTGGGCCAGCCGGTGCCCGAGTCGAACTTGGTCCCTGAGGAGAAGAGCTCGGCACCGCAGCAGACGCAGGCGTACATCCCCTCGTTCTTCTCATCCACGTAAGGGCCGGTGAAGGCGCGCTCGGTGCCAGCGTTGCGGGTCACCTCGTACTGCTCCGGCGTCAGCTGGTCGCGCCACTCCTGCTCGGTCTTCTGAACTTTCTCAGCCATGGGTACAGGGTAAGGGGTCGGCGGCCTCGGCCTGGCAGGCCGCAAACAGGGCGGGGCGCTCATACGTCCGTCCAGTGCGGGAAAGCGCGGTTGTGGCCCGCCGCCAAACTGGCGAAGGAGGGGTATGGCCCGCCGAATCTCACTCACCGTCGCCCTGGCCGCACTCGCTTGCCTGCTGGTTGCGCCGAGCGCGGGAGCGATGAACTTGGGCCGGCTGATCGCGCCGCCGTCGGCCTGTCCGCACCAGGCGAATCTGGAGGATTCGCCCGCCGTCCAGGAGCAGGCGATGCTCTGCATGACCAACTACGCCCGCCGCCATGTCGGCGCCGCCAAGCTCGAAGGAGTTGATTCGCTCGATCGCTCCGCCACCTTCAAGTCGGACGACATCCTCCAGTGCGACAGCTTCAGCCACGAGGCCTGCGGGCGCGAATTCACCTACTGGATGCACCGGGTCGGCTACTTCTCCTCTTCCTGCTGGAGCGCCGGCGAGAACATCGCCTGGGGCACCGGCGAATACGGCACCGTGAGATCGATGTTCGTCGCTTGGATCCACTCTCCCGGCCACCGCGAGAACATCCTCGGCCACTTTCGCCAGATCGGGATCGGCCTCCAGGTCGGCACCCTCGAAGGCCACGGCAACGCCCACGTCTGGACCCAGGACTTCGGCACGATCTGCTGAGGGACGTTCCTGAAGTTAAGGGTCGTTATGGGGGCATAACTTCAGGCACGTCTCGCGATCTGCCTCTCATGCCTAGGATCCTGGCGTGGCCGATGCTTTCTATGAGATCGATGGCGACCGTTATCTCGCCACCGAGTTGACCCGCGGCCCCTGGGATCCTGGTGCCCAGCATGCCGGCCCGCCCGCGGCGCTGCTCGGCAGGGAGATCGAGCGGCTGGACGACGCGGCCGATTTCCAGGTCGGGCGCATCACCTTCGAGATCCTGCGCTCGGTGCCGATTGCGCCACTGCGGGTCAGCGCCCGGATCCTGCGTCCCGGCAAGAGGGTGCAGCTAGCCGAGGCGATCCTCAGCGACGAGGCCGGCGAGCCGCTGGTGCGGGCCAGCGCCTGGCGGATTCGGACCGCCCCCGTCGACCTTCCCCCCGAGGCCGCCGCCGCGCTGGCCCCGCCTCCGGGTCCTGAGCAGGGCGTCGAAGTCGCCTTCTTCCCGACCGGTCAGGACGTCGGCTACCACACGGCGATGGAGTGCCGGTTCGTCGAGGGCGGCTTCCTCGACCCAGGCCCGGCCACGGTCTGGATGCGGATGCGCCAGCCGCTTGTCGCCGGCGAGGCGCCCTCGCCCCTGCAGCGCACCCTCGTCGCCGCCGATGTCGGCAACGGCGTCAGCGCCACGCTCGACTACCGCAGCTTCCTCTTCATCAACGTCGACCTCACCGTCCACCTGGAGCGGATGCCGGCCGGGGAGTGGGTCTGCGTCGACGCGGTGACTTTGCCGCAGCCAAACGGCGTCGGCACCGCGGAGTCGGTGCTTTCCGACCACGAGGGCCGGATCGGCCGCGCCCTCCAGACCCTGCTGATCTCCCAGCGCTAGCGCGCCGCCGCCAGGGCGCGGCTGCGCGGGGCGATCGTCAGCGCGATTAGGGCCGCCGAGCCGAGCGCGATTGCCGCCGCCAGCAGGAAGGAGCCCTCGTAGCTGCTCAGCGCCGCCGCCGCGCCCGCCAGCGGCGCGCCGAATCCGACCCCAGCATCGAAGAAGGCGGTGAAGGTTCCAAGCGCAGCGCCACGGCGGGTTTCGTCGATCTGGTCGACGACGATCAGCGAGAGCGAGGGGTAGAGCAGCGAGAAGGCAGCGCCCATCGCCAGCGCTCCGGCCAGCGCCACCGGCAGGCTGTAGGCGAAGGCGATCGCGGTCAGCCCGACCGCCTCGACGCAGGCCGCGGCGCAGGCGACCCGGGCCGGGCCGACCCGGTCGGGCAGGTCGCCGCCGACGAGCCGGGTCAGGACCACCATCGTCGCGAAGGCGCCGAAGACGAGCGCGCCGTGGCCGACGCCGCGATCGTCGAGGTGGAGGACGACGAAGGTGGCGACCGCCGCGTAGCCGATCGAGCCGAGGGCGAGGGCGGCGCCGGGGCGGACCGCCTCGGGGGCGATCAGCGAGTGGTGCTCGTGCTCGGCCGGCGGGCCGGGCCGGAAGGGGTCGGGAACCCTGAGCGCGACCAGGGCGCCGATCAGCGGCATCACCCCGGCGAAGATCCAGACTGGCGTGTAGCCGGCCCCATGCTGGATCAGCTCGCCGAACAGCGGCCCGACGCTGAGTCCGGCCCAGACCGCGAGCCCGTAGAGGCCGATCACGCGGCCGCGGCGCTCCGGCGGCGCCAGGTCGACGATCCAGGCGGAGCCGGCGGTGAAGACGGTCCCCTCGCCCGCCCCCAGCACCAGCCGGGCAACGATCAGCCCGCCGACGCCGAGCGGCAGCAGGTAGAGGAAGCCGCCGGCGGCCATCAGCAGCGAGCCGATCAGGACCGCCGGCTTGCGCCCGCGGCGGTCGGCGAAGCGGCCGGCGAAGGGCCGCAGCAGCAGGCCGGTGATCGCGTAGGCGCCGATCACGACCCCGACCGCGATCTTGCCGGCGTCGAGCGGCCCGTCGACGTAGGGCGGCAGCACCGGCAGCACCGCGCCGACGGCGACCAGGCCGCAGAAGGTGACGGCGAAGATGCCGGCGAAGGCTGCGCCCGGCCTGGCCAGCGCCGGCGCGGCGGGCTCGGCGCTCATCGCAGCAGCGCGGCGAGGTCGTCGACGACGTGGTCGGGCGGCGGGTCAGCCGCGTCTGCGTCATCGTGGCTGCTGGCCCCGCTGAGGACGAGGATCGTCTCCAGTCCGGCCCGCCGGCCGCCCTCGATGTCGGAGGCGATCCGGTCGCCGACCATCGCCACCCGCTCGGCCTTGCCGATCCGCTCGCGGGCCAGCTCGAAGAGGTGGCGCTCGGGCTTGCCGCCGATCGCCGCCGTCTTCCCCGACGCGGTCTCGACGGCGGCGAGGATCGCGCCGGTCCCCGGCCAGGCGCCGCCGGGCATCGGCAGGGTCGGGTCGCGGCTGGTCGCGAACAGCGAAGCCCCCCGCTGCAGCGCCAGCGTCGCCGTCAGCAGCTCGGCGTGGTCGAAGCCGCGGTGGCCGGAGACGACGACCGCGTCGGCCTCGCGCCCGGCCTCCCCCTCGAGCACCCGTGGGCCGGCGGCCGCGACGGTCTGCTTGAACTCCGGCGCCCCGATCACGAAGGCCGTGCCGCCGCTTCCCACCGATTCGGCCGTCAGCCGTGCGGTCACGATGCCGGCGGTGACGATCCGGTCCTCGCCGACATCGACCCCGATTTCGCCGAGCCGGGCCGCGTAGGCTGCCGGCGGCTTGCCCGGGTTGTTGGTGACGAAGGCCAGCTCCTTGCCCGCCGCCAGCAGGGCGTTGAGCGCCTCGACAGAACCCGGCACCAGCTCGCGGCCGATCCAGACCACCCCGTCGAGGTCGATCAGAAGCCCGTCGAAATCGTCTGCGAGCGCCACCGGTCGCAGGCTATTGACTGATCTCGATACGGTGTCAGCAGTGAGCGTGAACGGACAGGTTGTGGTCGCCACCGACCTGACGCGCCGCTACGGCGAGGGCGACGCCGCTGTCGATGCCCTGGCCGGGGTCAGCACCGCCTTCGAGCGCGACCGCTTCACGGCGATCATGGGCCCGTCAGGCTCGGGCAAGTCGACGCTGCTGCACATCCTCGCCGGCCTCGACAAGCCGACGACCGGGACGGTCGAGCTAGACGGGGTCGAGATCACCGCACTCGACGACGGCGAGCTGACCAAGCTGCGCCGCGACAAGCTCGGCTTCGTCTTCCAGTTCTTCAACCTGCTGCCCGTCCTCACCGCCGAAGAGAACCTGGTGTTGCCGCTCTCGATCGCCGGCCGCAAGCCGGATCCCGAGTGGGTCGACCAGCTGATCCGCACCGTCGGCCTCGACGATCGCCGCAGCCACCGCCCCTCCGAGCTCTCCGGCGGCCAGCAGCAGCGGGTCGCGGTCGCCCGCGCCCTGGTCTCCAAACCGGCCGTCGTCTTCGCCGACGAGCCGACCGGCAACCTTGACTCGAAGGCGAGCGCCGGCGTGCTGGCGCTGCTGCGCCAGGCGGTCGACGATTTCGGCCAGACAGTGGTGATGGTCACCCACGAGCCGGCGGCCGCCGCCCACGCCGACCGCCTGATCACCCTCCGTGACGGCAAGCTCGTCCACGACGCCGCCCCCGGTTCGGCGGACGATGTGATCGAGCTGATGAAGCAGATTGACTAGCCTCGCCCTCAAGAGCCTCTGGGCTCGCAAGGTCCGGGCAATGGGGACCACGCTGGCGGTCGTGATCGGGGTCGCCTTCGTCGCCGGCAGCTTCATCCTCACCGACACGATTTTCGCCGCCTTCGACGAAATCTTCGAAGAGTCGCTGAGCGGGACCAGCGTCGTCATCACCGCCAAGAACCCGGTCGAACAGGACAACGGCGAAGTGCCGACGGTCAGCGCATCGCTCTTGCCGCGGATTCAGAAAACGGCCGGCGTCAAGCTGGCGGCGGGGGCAATCTTCACGCCCGGCGGGTTCTTCAACGCCAAGGGCGAAAAGATCGGCAACAAGTTCTCCCCCAAGTTCATCTCCTCGACCCTGCCGGGCGAACTCGAGTCGCTCACCTACATCGACGGCCACCGTCCCCGCGGCCCAACCGAAGCCTCGATCGACAAGGCCGCGTCCGAAAGCTCCGGGCTCAAGCTTGGCGAAGAGATCGAGCTGATCGGCCAGGGCAGCGCCAAAAAGTTCCGCCTGGTCGGGTTCACCCAGCTCGGCAGCGCATCCTTCGGCGGCGCCAGCATCGCCCAGGTCACGCTGCCGGTCGCCCAGGGCCTCACCCACAAGGTCGGCCACTTCGACCAGATCTCGGTCGCGGCCGCCAAAGGGGCCTCGCCGGCTGCGCTGAAACGCCGGATCAAGCGTGCGATGCCGGCCGGAGTCCGGGTCGAGACCGGCGCCGAAAGCGCCGATCGCAGCTCCGAAGAAATCCGCGACAACCTCAGCTTCCTGCCGACCTTGCTGCTCGTCTTCGGCTTCATCGCCGTCTTCGTCGGCTCCTTCCTGATCTTCAACACCTTCTCGATCACGGTCGCCCAGCGGATCACCGAGTTCGGGATGCTGCGCACGCTCGGCGCCTCACGGCGCCAGATCCTCAGCTCGGTCCTGGCCGAAGCGCTGGCGATCGGCCTGCTCGGGGCAGTGATCGGGATCGGCGGTGGCTTCCTGATCGCGCTGCTGCTCAACGCCCTCTTCGAAGCGATCGGGATCGACCTGCCGACGACCGGCCTGGTGATGGAGTCGCGGACGATTGTCGTCTCCTTGCTGGTCGGCGTCGTCGTCACCTTCGTCTCCTCGCTGATCCCGGCCCTGCGCTCGACCCGGGTGCCGCCGATCGCCGCGCTGCAGGCGTTCATGCCGCCGCCCACACGCCGCCGCCGGCTTGTCTATCTGGTCCTTTCGCTCCTGTTCGGCGGCGCCGGCCTGGCCATGGTCCTGATCGGGCTTTTCGGCAATGCGGATGCTGGCGCCACGGCTGGCCTGATGGGAGGCGGCGCGGTCGTGATCGTGATCGCGGTCTCGATCTTCAGCCCGCGGCTGGTGCCGCCGATGGCGGCCGCGGCGGGCTGGCCGCTTGAGCGGCTGCGGCGTTTGACCGGCAGGCTGGCGCGCGAGAACGCCCAGCGCAACCCGAGCCGCACGGCGGTGACCGCCGCGGCGCTGATGATCGGGCTGGCGCTGGTCACCTTCGTCACCGTCTTCTCCGCCGGGTTGAAGAGCTCGGTCGCCCAGGTCGTCGACGAAAACTTCGCCGGTGGGCTGGTGATCCAGAACAGCGACGGCTTCTCGCCGATCCCCAACGGGGCGGCCGCCGCTGCCCGCAAGGTCCCCGGTGTCGGCCTGGTCGCGACGATCCGCTCTGAGCAGGCGAAGCTGGTCGGCAGTGGGGCGGGGGCCAGGCTCTCGGCGCCGACTCCCGACATCGAAGAAACGGTCAAGGTCGAATGGAAGAAAGGCGGACCCGAGACGCTGCGGACCCTTGCCGACGACCAGGCGATCCTCTCCGACTCGTTCGCTTCCGACAATGGCCTCGAAGCAGGCGACCACTTCCGCCTGCTCAGCCAGACCCGCCACCGCCCGGTCCTCGAAGTAGCCGGTGAGTTCTCTTCCAAGCTCGGGGTGTTCGGCAGCGCGCTGGTCACCCAGGCGACGCTGGCGCGCGAATTCGGCCAGACCCAGGACACGATCGATTTCGTCAAGACCGCGCCGGGGGCCGATGCGGCCAAGGTCCAGGCGCTGCTGACGAAAGGCGTCGAAATCGCCTTCCCCACCGCCGAAGTGATGAACCAGCAGGAACTGAAGGAAAGCCGCGAAGAACAGGTCGACAAACTCGTCAACCTCTTTTTCGCCCTGCTCTTCCTGGCGGTCGTGATCTCCCTGTTCGGGATCGCCAACACGCTGGCGCTCTCGATCCACGAACGCACCCGCGAGCTGGGGATGCTGCGGGCGATCGGGATGTCGCGGCGCCAGGTGCGGACGATGATTCGCTACGAGGCGGTGATCACTGCTTTGATCGGGGCGATCCTCGGGATGGTCCTGGGCGTGATTTTCGCCTTCCTGATCGCCCAGCCGCTGAAGGACGAAGGCTTCACGATCTCCTACCCGATCGGCTCGCTGGTCGTGCTGCTGGGCCTGGCCAGCCTCGCCGGGGTGCTGGCGGCGATCTTCCCGGCCCGGCGAGCCTCGCGGCTCAACGTGCTGGAGTCGCTGCAGTACGAGTAGCTGCCTGAGGGCAGGAGACCGGCGCATCTCGACGTCCTCGGTCGCTTGCGTGCGAAGCACGCCACGCTCCCTGCGTCCTTGACCTGCTTGGTCTCCTGCCCTCAGGCCAGACCCATTCGTAAAGCCCCGGCGGCCTCGAGCATCGCGGCGCGGCTGCTGCGGCTGACGGCCGTGAAGTGGGCGAAGCCGTGGACGAGGCCGGGGTGGCGGCGCAGGGCGACCGGGACGCCGGCGGCTCGCAGCCGGCGGGCGTAGGCCTCGCCCTCGTCGCGCAACGGGTCGAAGCCGGCGGTGGTGACGTAGGCGGGCGGCAGGCCGGAGAGGTCGTCGACGTGCATGACCGAGACACGGGGGTGCAACGTCAGCGCTGCGTCGGGCAGGTAGCGCTGCTCGAACCACTCCATGTCGGCTTTGGTCAGCAGGAAGCCGTCTTCAAACAGGGCGCGGGAGGGCATTTCTCCCTCGCCGTCGGTGACCGGGTAGATCAGCAGCTGCATCGCCGGCATCGGCTCGCCTTCGTCACGGGCGACGAGGCAGGTGACGGCCGCCAGGTTGCCGCCGGCGCTGTCGCCGCCGACCGCGATCCGGGCCGGGTCGGCGCCGAGGCTCGCCGCGTTGCGCTCCGCCCAGCGGAAGGCGGCGGCGCAATCGTCGACGGCGGCCGGGAACGGGTGCTCGGGCGCCAGCCGGTAGTCGACGGCGAGGACGAGCGCGCCGCTGCGGGCGGCGAGGAAGCGGCAGGCGGAGTCATGGGTCTCGAGGTCGCCGATCACCCAGCCGCCACCGTGGAAGTAGACGAGCAGGGGCGAGGGGCCGCCGCTTGGCATGTCGAGCGGCGCGTAGAGGCGGGCGGGCATCGGCCCGGCCGGACCCGGGATCTCAAGCTCGCGGACGGCGGCGACCGGGACCGGCGGCCCGGCGGCGATCGCGGTGCCGAGGCGGTTCTCGGCCCGCGCCTCCTCGACGCTCAGACCCCCGGTGACCGAGGTCTCCCCGCCCAGCGCCGCGAGGCGCAGGAGGGCGTTGATGTCGCTGGCCAGCCGCTGGCCGTCGATCGCGGGCCTCGAGCCGAAGAGAAGCCGCTGCACGCCTGCGGGCAGCGCGCAGGCCGTGCGCAGGATCCTGTGCTCGGTCGATGCCGATAGGCGGGGGAGGGCGGCCACGACCCAGGCAGGCTATGGCTTGAAAGGAGGAGGGGCGTTGGCTCGGATGGCAGGATTGCCGGGGCGATGTGACCCGATGAGACACGGATTGGTTGGCTGGCGGGGGTGGGACTCACCCAGACACCTTTCGGATACATCCAAGCGTTACGAGTGCAACTGGTTCAGTGTCGACCAAGCAGTGACTGCTGAACCTGCGGCAATGAGCGGCGTGCATGCCAGAAGAGCCGGTAGGAAGTGCGGCGCGTAGCGGGCAACCCGTCGGTACTTCGCCGCCAGAGCTAGCGCCGTGTATCTGAAGATGGCGGCGCCTCGCCCCCACACCGACCCTGCATCGGCGCCGGAGAATGACGTCGCCAATTCGTAGCGCTCGATGCACTGCGCCAAGCCACGACCGTGGCCCGCGGCATGGTGGAGGAACTCACCTAGATGTCTCGGATTGTCGTGATAAAGCCCGGCTTGAGGCGCGAAGCCAAGGCGCAGTCCCGCAGCAAGGCACCGCTGGTTGAAGATCGTGTCCTCTCCAGTTGCGATGTCCTCTGGATATTCGCCGACCAGCTCGAATACGGAGCGTCTAAAGGAAAGGGCATGCGCGACATCCTGTTGCCGCAGCAACGCCTCGACCGGCAGTAGAGCCGAGTACTCCATGAGGTAGCCGGCGGTGCCGATCCAGCTCTTGGGAGTTCCATTGAGAATCGATCCGCCGACTAGATCGCAGCCTGCGCGGTGAAGTCGCAGACGTTCTGAGAGCCAGCGCGGCTCAGCCCTGGTGTCGGCGGAGGCAAACGCGATCACCTCGCCGATTGCCATCCGGACCCCGGCGTTGCGGGCCGGCCCCGGAAGCATTCGATCCGCACAGTGATGAACTCGAACCGAGGAATGGTGCTCTCTCAGATAGTCCGCACAATCGTCCCCTCCTGAGGCAACGACAATGATCTCGAAGGGCGCGGCCAACTCCTGCGCATACAGCGCTTCAAGGGCTTGCTCGATCAAGTCCCGAGCATTGAAAGCCGGGATCACGACACTGGCCGCCGGGGTAGCGATGCTCACTTCCAGTGCCGATTCGGCCTGGTGGCGCGACGGGCGAGTCCCGCCAAGATTCCGGCGCTGTAGACAAGCCGTGCCGGAATGATCGCCAGCTCCGCCCCCCTTGCTACCTCGCAGGCACCCTTCCTCAGCGCAGAGGTGGGAAGGTTCGAGAGCCACGGACGTTCGACCTCTCCGATGTCATGCCCGCGACCGATCCAGCGAGCGTTCTCGAAGATCTCCCAGAGCGAGTCCGGGTTGTAGTGCCAACACAGCGCCTTCGGTGCCGCGACTGCCAGCTCACCCAGCTTCGGTGCCAGGGTCATGTCCTCGCCGTATCCGACTTCGTCATATCCGCTGACATCCAGGAAGCGCTGGCGGATGATCGCTCGGTAGTTGCCTGACTCGTCGGGGTGGCTTTCGGGGAGAAGTCGGGGCAACGCCAAGCGGCGGATCAGCGCATAGGCGCGCGCCCACCGACTGGAGAGATTGCCAATGTAAATCTCCTTGGAAAAAGCACCGGTGGCGCCGTCGCGAGTGATCGGCACGACTAAGTTCTCGAGGTAGGCTGGCGAGCACTCGATGTCGGCGTCGACGAACACCAGGATGTCGCCGCGGGCCAGGGCCGCACCGCGGTTGCGCGCGTGAGCGGGGCCACGGTGGGGAGTTCGAATCACTGTGGCCCCCAGTCCGTCTGCGATCGCGGCAGTCTCGTCGCGCGAGCCATCGTCGACGACGATCAGCTCGCGAGGCGCGAGGGTTTGGGATCGAAGCGAGCGCAGGCACCGCCGGAGATGACGGGCCTCGTTGTAAGCGGGTACCACGACGCTCACGTTCGGCGATGAGTCAGTCAGGGGGACGGCTCATGACTGGGCGTGTTTGCCTCGGCGCTTTCTTCCCTGTAGCGAGCCCAGAGCGTCCCCCAGCGTTCACGCTCAGGCTCGATCCGGGCGATGTCGCGGGCCAGCCACAAAGTGCCGAGAGATAGCAGGACCAAGCCAACGAGGAAAGCGGGAAGACCGTCACCGAGCACTAGAAACAGGGGTACCGCGTCCACTCCGATTCCGACTAGCAGCGAGATCAATAGCCAAAGGTCCCAGGCGGAAGGGTTGGTGATGTGTCTGGCCAGAGTCTTCGCGGCCTTCGACTTGGAGGCACGCAGCTTGCTCGCGATCCTTCCGTCCTCGGCCTCTGCCCAAAATCGAGGGCGGACGACAGCTACGTCTTTCTCCCAAGACGTGTCGGTGAACGGTGTAAAGGCGGCGAGATAGGTTGTCACCTGCAGCTGGAGCCGCGCATTCCTCGTCATTTGCAGGACGCCAAGTTGCAGGGGTACTGGTGACATCACAATGACCCAAGCTGAATTTTTGGTTACGCCGGCGGTGAAGAAGGCCGCCGCAATCGCCAGAAAGGAGGCACTTATTGCCGTGATTTCCCGCCAATCGGCTGCCTTCTGGTTGCTGAGCGCGAGGAACTCTTCTTGATTGAGGGGCTGACGCATCGCAGGAAGGTTAGTTTCTTGCGGTAATCGCGTTTAGCGCCACTGGGCTGGCGCGTTCCATTGGCAGGGCGACAATTGATGGGGGAATTCGAGAGCCCGAGATCGGAAGAGCGTCCCAGACGCCCGAAAAAACGAGCGGGCCGGAATGCGTCTGAACGGGAGAGAACCCCGCGACTTTCGCCGGACGAATGTCACACGCTTTGGTGCAACTTGCCTGTACGGTTGACGGGCGCTATGGAGGCAACGCTGACAACGGCAGCTCCACCAGCGGCGCCCCGCGATCTGGTCCGGGGCCTCCCGCCGGGCCCACGGATGCCGCGGGCGGCGCAGACGGCGATCTGGTCGCGCCGGGCGCAGTGGATGCTGGAGCAGTCGCGCGCCCGCTTCGGCGACATGTTCACGATCCGGATCGCCTACGAAGGAACCTGGGTGATGGTCTCCGACCCGGCGATGATCAAGCAGGTCTTCACCGGCGACCCGCGCGTCTTCCACGCCGGCGAGGGCAACGAGATCCTCGCCCCGATCCTCGGCGAGAACTCGATGCTGGTCCTTGACGAGAAGCCGCACATGAGTCAGCGCAAGCTGCTGCTGCCGCCCTTCCACGGCGAGCGGATGCAGGCCTACGGCGAGAAGATGACCGAGATCGCCGCCCGCGAGATCGACAGCTGGCCCGCCGGCGTCCCCCACAAGCTGCGGCCGCGGATGCAGGCGATCACCCTGGAGATCATTCTCGAGACCGTCTTCGGCCTGCACGGCGGCGAGCGGATGAGCGCGCTGCGGGCAGCGTTGCGCGAGTTCCTCGACCTCACCACCAACCCGCTGATGCTGGCCCCGATCATCCTCGCCGGCCCGACCAGGATCAGGCGCTTTCCCGCCTACCGCCGCCGCGTCGATCGGGTCGACGAGCTGCTGCACAGCGAGATCGCCGAGCGCAGGGTCGCTCCCGACCTCGCCGAGCGCGACGACATCCTCTCGATGATGGTCTCCGCCCGGCACGAGGACGGCAGCCCGATGAGCGAGGCCGAGATCCGCGACGAGCTGCTGACGCTGCTGGTTGCCGGCCACGAGACGACGGCGACTGCGCTCTCCTGGGCGATGGAGCGGCTCAGCCGCCACCCCGACAAGCTCGAGCGCCTGCGCGCCGACACCCTGGCCGGCGACGAGGCCTACCTGACGGCGACGATCCAGGAGACGCTGCGCCTGCGCCCGGTGATCGTCCTCGTCATCAGGCACCTGACCGAGCCGGTCGAGATCGGCGGCTACGAGCTGCCCGCCGGGGTCAAAGTCACCCCCTGCATCCACCTCGTCCACCGCAACCCCGAGATCTACCCCGACCCGCACAGCTTCCAGCCCGAGCGCTTCATAGATAACTCGCCTGGCACTTACACCTGGATCCCTTTCGGCGGAGGCGTCCGCCGCTGCCTCGGCGCCTCCTTCGCCCAGTTCGAGATGGCGGTCGTCCTCCGCGAGCTGGTCAAGCGCTGGCAGGTCCGCCCGGCGAAAGCGGAGTCCGAGCGGCCCTTCCGCCGCGCGATCACCGAGACGCCCAGGCACGACGCCGAAGTGATCCTCGGCTGAGCAGCTCAGCTGTAGTTGGTCAGCGCGATCAGCGACCCGTCCGGGCCGCGGAAATAGACGCTGTGGCCCGGAGTGCCGAGTGTCTCGGCCGGGGCGTCGACGGGCTCGAATCCGTTTTGCCGCAGCTGCTCGATCAACGCCGCGCCGCTTGCGCCTGGTGACGGCTGGGGCGCGGGAGACGTCGTGGCTGTGCTCCTGAACACCGCCAGCAGCGCTGCCCCGAGCACGTAGAGGATCGCCACCACCGCGACCTCGCGGCCGTTCAGCCCGCCCCCCTTGGAGAGGATCGCGTAGGTGACGAGGACAGTCAGCAGGGCCAGTAAGACCAGGGCCACGTTGCGCAGCAGGAGCACGTTGCCGCTGTCGCCCTTGGATCGCAGGCCGAGCAGAAGCGAGGCCTGCGATCCGGCGAAGGCGAGCAGCGCCATCACCGCGATCACCTTTCCGGTCCCGTCGCCGGGATGGCCCCAGATCGCGAGCGCGATCCCGGCCACGGCAAAGGCCGAAGCGGTTGCCGTGAGGTGGCCGAGCCAGGCCAGCTCCGGCCGGTTCCTGGTCAGGCTGACCCCGGCCATCGCGGTCAGCAGGAAGAAAACTGCGGCAAACGCCATGCCGGTGGCCTGAGCCCGCCCGTCGGAGAAGCCAGAGTGCCCGCCGATCTTGACGATCAGGGCTGCCGCGCCCAGGCAGAGAAGCACGCCAAGGACTACGCCCGTCTGATTTCGCCCACCGCTCACGACCGCAGCCTAAAGAACGGCTCTGTGGTCGTGAGCCGACCCTCTCGTCAGATCAGCCGCAGCCGGTGTTGTTGCCGCAGGACGAGCACGTGTAGCAACTGCCCGTGCGCTGCATCATGCCGCCGCACTGCTCGCAGGCGGGGCCGAGGTCGAGGCCGGACATCTTGGCCGGGACCACGGGAGGCGTTTCGGTGAAGGCAGACGCCGCCGGGACCGCGCCGCCATTGCCGTTGCCGGGCTTGGAGTGGCCGTTGGCCGGGCCGGCGGTGCCGCCGCTGGTGTCGATGCCGAGGCCGAGCTGAGAGGTCTCCGCCTCCTGCTTGGCGCGGACCTCGCTGGTCATGATCCCCAGTTCCTCAAGCGTTTCGGTGTCCTCGATGAAGCGGCTGGCGACCCAGCGCATGATGTAGTCGGGCAGCGATTTGGCGAAGGGGATCTCCGGGTTGCCGGTGATGCCCTCCGGCTCGAAGCGCATGTAGCTGAACTTGCGCACGAAGTCTTCGAGCGGGACCCCGTACTGGAGCCCGAGCGAGATCGCCGTCGCGAAGGCGTTCATCAGCCCCCGCATCGTCGAGCCCTCCTTGCCGATGTCGGTGAGGAAGATCTCCCCGACCGAGCCATCGTCGTACTTGCCGGCGGTGATGTAGCCCTCGTGGCCGGCGATCGAGAACTTATGGGTGATCGATTCGCGCTCGCGCGGCATCCGCTTGCGCTCCGGTGGGGCGACGATCACCTCTGGCTCGGCGTCCTTCTCGTTCTGGGCGTCGGTGCGCAGCGCCTGCGCCGTCTTCGAGCCGTCGCGGTAGATCGCCAGCGCCTTGAGGCCGCCCTGCCAGCCGCGTGTGTAGGCGTCGGCGATGTCGGCGACGGTCGCGTCCTGCGGCAGGTTGACCGTCTTCGAGATCGCGCCCGAGATGAAGGGCTGGGTCGCGGCCATCATGTCGATGTGGCCGGTGTGGGTGATCGCCCGCTCGCCGACGGCGACGTCGAAGACCGGCAGGTGCTCGTCCTTCAGGCCCGGCGCTCCGATGATCGTGTTCTGCTCGGCGATGTGGGCGTTGATCTGGTCGACCTCTGCCTCCGAGTAGCCGAGCGTGCGCAGGGCCAGCGGCACCGACTGGTTGACGATCGTCATTTTGCCGCCGCCGACCAGCTCCTTGAACTTGACCAGTGAGAAGTCGGGCTCGATCCCGGTCGTGTCGCAATCCATCAGGAAGCTGATCGTCCCGGTCGGCGCCAGCACCGTCGCCTGCGCGTTTCGGTAGCCGTGCTCCTCGCCGAGCTCGACCGCCTCCTCCCAGGCCTTCTGCGCCGCTGCCAGCAGGTCGCCCTTGATCCCGCTCGGGTCGATGTCGTAAGAGGCGTCGCGGTGCATCCGCATCACCCCGTTGTGGGGCTCGCGGTTCTTGCCGTACTCGTCGTAGGGGCCAGTCGCCTCGCCGGCGATCAGCGCCGACTGGCGGTAGGCCCGGCCGGTCATCAGCGCCGTGATCGCGGCGGCGACGTTGCGGCCCGTGTCGGAGTCGTAGGGCAGGCCGTCCGACATCAGCAGGGCGCCGAGGTTGGCGTAGCCGAGCCCGAGCTGGCGGAAGGCGTTGGCGTTGGCGCCGATCTCCTCGGTCGGGTAGCTGGAGTAGCCGACGACGATCTCCTGGGCGAGGAAGACGATGTCGACCGCGTGCTCGAACTCGCCGATGTTGAAGGAGCCGTCGGCGCGGCGGAATTTCATCAGGTTGAGCGAGGCCAGGTTGCAGGCCGAGTCGTCGACGTGCATGTACTCGCTGCAGGGGTTGGAGGCGTTGATCCGGCCCGACTCCGGGCAGGTGTGCCAGCGGTTGATGATCGTGTCGTACTGGACGCCGGGGTCGGCGCAGCGCCAGGCGGCATCGGCGATCTGGTTCATCAGGTCGCGGGCCGGCAACGTCTTCGTCGTCGCGCCGCCCTGGCGGGCGACCAAGTTCCAGTCCTCGCCGGCCTCGACCGCCTCCATGAAGTCATCGGTGACGCGGACCGAGTTGTTGGCGTTCTGGTACTGGATCGAGGTGAAGCCCTCGCCGTCGATCGACATGTCGAAGCCGGCTTCGCGCAGCGCTTCGGCCTTCTTCTCCTCGTCGGCCTTGCACCAGATGAAGTGCTCGATGTCCGGATGGTCGACGTCGAGCACGACCATCTTCGCCGCCCGCCTGGTCTTGCCGCCGGACTTGATCGTCCCCGCCCAGGAGTCGGCGCCGCGCATGAAGCTGACCGGGCCGCTCGCGGTCCCGCCCTTCTTCAGCGGCTCCATTGAGCCGCGGATGTTGGAGAGGTTGATTCCGGAGCCGGAGCCGCCGCGGAAGATCCGGCCCTCTTTGGTGTTCCAGTCGAGGATCGAGTCCATCGTGTCCTCGACGCTGAGGATGAAGCAGGCCGAGCACTGCGGCGTCTCCTCGAAGCCGACGTTGAACCAGACCGGCGAGTTGAAGGCCGCTTTCTGGTTGAGCAGGATCGAGGTCAGCTCCGCCTCGAAGGCGCCGGCGTCCTCGTCGGAGGCGAAGTAGCCGCCGTCGCGCCCCCAGTTCGAGATCGTCCCGGCGACGCGGCCGATCATCTGTTTGACCGAGCTCTCGCGCTCGGGGCTGCCGAGCTGCCCGCGGAAGTACTTCTGGGCGACGATGTTGGTCGCGTTCTGGGACCAGCTCTTGGGGAACTCGACCCCGCGCTGCTCAAAGGCAGGGCTCTCGGGATTGCCGATCACCGCATCGCGGATCTCCCACTCGATCTCGTCGAACGGATGCACCCCGGGAGAGGAAAAACGGCGTTCTATCGCGAGGCCCTTGAGACCGGTTGACTGGCTGCTCGTGGCGGTCTTGGACATCAAACTGCTCCTCTCGCGGGGACTTTCAGGGGTAACTACGCAGGATCGTTAAGTGCTCGGACGGAACCAGCCCCAAATCGGACGGAACACGCCCTCAATTTCGCAAATAAGGGACGTCCCGTTGGGTAGCAAGACCTCTTTACATGGTGGCAAGTCCGCAAAGTCGGCACTTAAAGGTTTGGGACAAGCGGACCGTAGGCCGGTACCCTCGATCAATGGTCGAAGACCTGCGCAAAGGCGCGGAGCGGATGGGCGAGCGCCTGGAGACGGCGCGCGACGCTGCCGTTGACGCGATCGCCGCGGTCAAGCCGAAGCTGCGCGGGGTCTCGCACGAGTGGGCCTTCTTCATCTCCCTCTTCCTCGGCGCGGCGCTGATTTTTGCCGCCAAGACCCCGAAGGCGACGCTTGCGGTTGCGATCTACGCGGTCAGCCTCAGCGCCCTGCTCGGGACCAGCGCCCTCTACCACCGGGTCAACTGGAAACGGCCCAACGTGCGGCGCTGGATGCGCCGGCTCGATCACTCGATGATCTTCTTCCTGATCGCCGGCACCTACACGCCATTTGCGCTGCTGGTTCTCAACGGGCCGCTTGCCGACGCGATCCTCGCTGTCGTCTGGATCGGCGCGATCGCCGGCGCGATCGTCGAGATGGTCTGGATCGAGCACCCCAAATGGGTGGGCGCGCTGATCTACCTCGCGCTCGGCTGGGTCGCCGTCGCTGCCTTCCCCGAGCTCTGGAACTCGATGGGCGTGCCCGGCACGCTGCTGCTCGCCGCCGGCGGCCTCCTTTACACGGCCGGCGCCGTCGTCTACGCGACCCAGCGCCCCAATCCCAACCCCCGCGTCTTCGGCTACCACGAGGTCTTCCACGCCTTCGTCATCCTCGCCGCCGCAGCCCACTTCGCCGCGATCGCCTTTTTCGCCCTGCCTGCGAGCTAGCCAAGCCGCCCAGAGCGAACTGCATCAAATTCTCTACCTGCTGGAGGGAGAATTTGATGCAGTTCGAGGGTTGTTAGGCCGCGACCGGCTGTAGCTCCTCGACCGCGGCGACCAGCTCAGCCAGGATCTCCTCCAGCCGCTCGGACTGGCCCGGCGCCAGCTCCAGCCGGTCGCCGACCAGGTGCTCGTGCGCCTGGGCCACCGGCAGCTCGGCCTCGATCACGCGGCCGCCCATCGCGCCGAGGACTTTGCGCAGCTCGGCCTGGGCCCAGACTGCGCCAAACATGCCAGTCGAGGCGCCGATCACCGCTGCCGGCTTGCCGCTCAGGGCGCTCTGCCCGGCCGGGCGCGAGGCCCAGTCGAGCGCGTTCTTGAGCTGGCCGGGGATCGAGTGGTTGTACTCCGGCGTCGCCGCCAGGACGGCGTCGGCGCCGCTGATCGCCTCGCGCAGCTCGCGCACGGCCTCGGGCGTCCCCTCCAGTTCCGCGTCGGCGTCGTAGGGCGGGATCTCCCGCAGGCCCTTGAGCTCGACCAGCTCCGCCCCGGCGGGCAGCCGCTCGGCGGCTGCCCGCAGCAGGGCGCTGTTCAGCGACTCGCTGCGCAGGCTCCCGGATATCCCCAGGACCCTCATCGCTATGCGGCCTCCTCGACCAGCTCCAGGTCGACGGTGATGGCGACCTCGTACTCGAGGGCCTGGCCGCCGCTCGGCAGGTCGGCGTTCCAGTCGAGGCCGAAGCTGCGCCGGTCGACGCTGGCCGCCAGCGAGAGGCCGACTCGGGCATTGCCGCCGAGGTCGGCGCCGAGCTGGGCGAACTTGCCGCTTGCCTCCACCTCGTGCTTCTCGCCCCGGATCTCGAGCTCGCCGCGCACCGTCGCGCTGCCGTCCTCGGCGACCTCGATCGCGGTCGAGCGGAAGCGCAGCTGCGGGTAGCGCTCGGCGTCGAAGAAGTCGGGGGAGAGGAGGTGGCCCTTGAGCTGCTCCTCGGCGATCTCGATCCCGGCGACATCGACCGTGCCCTCGAGCTGGGGGGAGTCGCCGCCGGTCAGCTTCGTCTCGTATGCGCTGAAGCCGCTGCGGAAGGTGGAGACGCCGTTGTGGGTGATCGCGAAGCCGATCGAGGAATGGACCGGATCCACCACCCAGGCGCCGGTCGGAATCTGCTGCTGCGTCTGCGTCGTCATTGTCTGCTCCTAGTAGTTGGTTTCCTAAGAAATGCTTGTCGTAGAAACCAATATAGAGGAAATAATTTCTATGTCAACTATTGATCCGCAAAGGGTTATCTGCGACCATGGATGTGATGGCAAACGAGACGACAGTCGCATCCGGCAAGCCTGCGGCCGCCTCCAAATCTCCCCACGGCGAGGCCTGGGGGGCGCTATCGCGGACCCAGGCAGCGGTCAGCCAGCGCCTGCAGGAGGCCCTGACCGAGTCGGGCTTCCCGCCGCTGCCCTGGTACGAGGTGCTGAGCACGGTCGCCGACGCCCCCGACGCGCGGATGCGGATGGGCGACCTTGCCGAGGCGCTGGTGATCACCCGCGGCGGCCTGACCAAGCTGGTCGACCGCTTGGTCAAGGCCGGCCTGCTCGAGCGCACCTTCTGCGAGACCGATCGCCGGGTCAGCTACGCGACCCTGCTGCCCGCCGGCGACGACCTGCTGGATGAGATGCGGCCGGTGGTCGTCGCCGAGCTGAAGATCGCCTTCTCCGCCAAGCTCAGCGTCGCCGAGGCCAACGACCTCCGTGACACGCTCGACCGGGTTCGCTCCTCCGCCTGCGGCGGAGGCCACTGAGCCTCAGGCCAGGGCCGCTGCGGCGCGCTCTTTGGCGGCCTCGATCAGCGCCAGCAGCTCGGCCTCGCGGCCGTCGCGGACCAGCGCGATCGGATCGGGGTCGCCGTTGACGATCCCCTCGAAGAAGTCCTTGCGGTCTTGGTAGGTCGGCAGCGTCCCCTTGGCCCAGCCGCGGGCGTCGTTGAGGATCACCGCCAGGCGCGCGTAGTCCTCGCCGAACAGGGCCGAGATCTCGCGCTTCATCCGCTTCGCCAGCGCCGGCGAGGCGCCCGCGGTGGAGATCGCGATAGCCAGCGGCCCGGTGCGGACGATCGCCGGCAGGATGAAGTTGCAGAGCGGCGGCACATCGACGATGTTGACCAGCATCGCCCGCTTCTCGGCATCGTCGAAGACGCCGATGTTGACCTCGCTGTCGTCGGTGGCGGCGATCACCATGAAGATGCCCTCGAGGTCGGCGGCGCCGGCGTAGGGCCGCTTCTCCCACTTGATCGAACCCTCGGCCGCCATCTCCTCCAGCGCCGGATGCGCGGTCGGGGCGATCAGGGTGACGTCGCCGTCGCAGGCGAGCAGCCCCTCGACCTTCTCAAGGCCGATGTCGCCGCCGCCGATCACCAGGCAGCGCCGCCCCGAAAGTTTCAGGCAGGCGATGTAGAACGGCGTCTCCAGCATGTCGCGCACGCAGGACTGGTCGCAGATCCCTTTGCGGAACTGGCAGACGCACTCCTTGCCGGCATAGGCCTGGGCGGGCATGGGATGAAGGTTAGTGATGCGGGCTCAGAGGGAGTCGAGGGTGAGCCGCAGGCCGTCCTCGAGGCTCGTGCCCGGGCGCCAGCCCAGCTCGCGCTCAGCCCGGCCGGCGTCGATCGAGATTCGCTGCACCTCGCCCGCCCGTGGCGGCGCGAACTCGGGCTCGAAGCTCTCGACTCCGCTCAGCCGCCCGAGGGTCTCGGCTAGCTCCAGCACGTTCGCCTCGCGGCCGGTGCCGATGTTGACCGGGCCAGTCAGCTCCGACCCGGCTGCTGCCAGCGCCGCCGCGACCACGTCCCCCACATATATGTAGTCACGGGTCTGGCTGCCGTCGCCGTAGATCAGCGGCCGCCCCCCGGCTCGCAGCTTGCCGCAGAAGATCGCGATCACCCCCGCCTCGCCGAGCGGGTCCTGGCGCGGCCCGTAGACGTTGCCGAGCCGCAGCGATATCCCGGAAAGCCCGTAGAGCCGCTCGTACAGCGCCAGGTAGCCCTCGGCCGCGTACTTGCTCTGGCCGTAGGCGGACATCGGCGCGATCGCGGTCCCCTCGTCGAGCGGCAGCTGCTGTCCCTCGCCCTCGCCGTAGATCGCGCCGCCGGTGGAGACGAAGACGACCCGGCCGGCGCCCGCGGCGCGCGCCGCCTCGAGCACGTTGGCGGTGCCGCCGACGTTGATCGCGGCATCGAAGGCGGGGTCCTCGATCGACTTGCGGACGTCGATCTGCGCCGCCAGGTGGAAGACCGTCTCCGGCTGCTTCTCGGTCGCCAGCTCGGCTAGCGTGGCGGCCTCACGGATGTCGAGCTCGACCAGCTCGGCCCCGGCCGCCAGCGCTCCCTCGAGGTTGCTGCGGCGCCCGGTCCGGAGGTCGTCGACCACCGTCACCTCGTCGCCACGCGCGAGCAGCGCATCGACCAGATTCGAGCCGATGAACCCCGCGCCACCTGTGACCAAGCACCTCATTCGCGCGCCGATCCTAAGGGGATCGGCGATTGCGGCCCGGCCAGGGTCGCCGAGCGCCCCTGCTACCTTTGCCGACCCATGAGGCTGATCGTCACAGAGAAGAACAACAGCGCCAAGAAGATCGCCGAGATCCTCGGCGCCGCCAACGGTGGCCCCGCCAGCGACAAAACTTTCAAAGTCCCGTATTACACGTGGACCGACGCCGACGGCGACCACATGACGATCGGGCTCAAGGGCCACGTGCTCGGCCCCGCCTTCCCTGAGGGCTACTCGAACTGGCAGAAAACCGACCTGCACGACCTGATCGACGCCAAGCTGATCAAGGAGCCGACCGACAAAAACGTCGTCAAAGCGATCAAAAAGGTCGCCAAAGAGGCCGACGAGCTGGTGATCGCGACCGACTTCGACCGCGAGGGCGAGCTGATCGGGCTCGAGGCCCTGGAGGAGATGCTCGACGCCAACCCCGAGCTCGGCTCCCGCGAGGGCACTGCCGACGGCAGCCTCGTGATCCAGCGCGCCCGCTACTCGGCCCTGACCAAGGAAGAGATCGAGCGCGCCTTCAACAACCTCGACACGCTCTCCTACCCGCTCGCCAACGCCGGCGCCGCCCGCCAGGACATCGACCTGCTCTGGGGCGCGACCCTGACCCGCGCGGTCTCGCTCGCCAGCCGCCGCTTCGGCTCCAACTTCCTCTCGGTCGGCCGCGTCCAGAGCCCGACCCTGGGCCTGATCGTCGAGCGCGAGATGGAGCGCCGCGCCCACGTCGCCAAACCCTTCTGGGAGCTGTTCGCCAAGTTCCAGCACCCCGATGGCGTCTTCGAGACCCATCACTCGGTCGACAAATTCTGGGACAAAGCCGAGGCCGACGCCGCCTTTGCCGGCACCTCCGGCCCCGGCGTCGTCAAAGCGGTCACGGCGCGCAAGAACACGCGCAAACCGCCGACTCCCTACAACACGACCGCTTTCAGCACCGACGCCTCCAGTCGCCTCGGCATCACTCCCGCCAGCGCGATGCGGATCGCCGAGGACCTTTATATGGACGGCTTCATCTCCTACCCGCGCACCGACAACACGGTCTACCCGGCCTCGCTGCCGCTGCGCGAGCTGGTCAGCTCGCTGGTCAAAGTCAAAGAGTTCTCCGCTGCATCCGGCCTGCTCGACGGCGAGCTGAAACCGACCCGCGGCAAAAAAGAGACGACCGACCACCCGCCGATCTACCCGACCCAGGCGATCCACCCCGGTGCCCTCGAGGGCCCGAAGAAACGCGTCTACGAACTGGTCGTGCGCCGCTTCCTCGCCACCTTCAGCCCGCCGATGATCACCGAGTCGACCCGGGCCGACATCGAGGCCGGCTCGGAGACCTACTTCGTCCGCGGCTCGGTCGTCGTCGACCCCGGCTACGCCGGCATCTACACCTACGCCCGCTCAGCCGACGACGAGATCCCGGCCCTGCAGGAGGGCCAGAGCCTCGACCTCAACGGCGCGCCCTGGATCGTCGACAAGGAGACGCAGCCGCCCTCGCGCCTCTCCCAGGCAAAACTGATCGAGATGATGGAGGAGCGCGGCCTCGGCACCAAGGCGACCCGCGCCGACATCATCCAGAAGCTCTTCGACCGCGGCTACGTCTACGGCAACCCGCCGGTCCCTTCTGAGACCGGGATCGCCCTCTACGCGGCCTTCAAGAACTACGTGCCGGCGATGGCGACGCCGGAGATGACCGCCCAGCTCGAGGCCGAGATGGACCGGATCGCCGCCGGCGAGATGACCAAGGGCGCGGTCGTCGGCGAAAGCCGCGACCTGCTGCACAAGACCTGGACCGAAATCGACGGCAGCCGCGAGGACCTGGCCAAAGTCATCTGGAAAGGGATGGACGAGGACCGCATCCTCGGCCCCTGCAAGGTCTGTGAGGAAGCCGGTCGCAAAAAGGAGGATGGCTCGCCGCACATGCTGCGGATCATCCGCGCCAAAAAATCCGGCAAACGCTTCGTCGGCTGCTCCGGCTGGACCCTCGACGATCCCGAGTCGTGCGACCAGACCTTCCCGCTGCCCCAGCGCGGCGACGTCTTCAAGCTCGAAGACCGCTGCTCGATCTGCGAGCAGACGCCGCGGCTCAAAGTCGTCCCCTTCCGCGGCCGGCCATGGAACCTTTGCCTCAACGATGACTGTGAGTCGATGCAGGAGATGAAGAAACGGCGGGCCGAGCGCGAAGCTGCCAAAGCCGCGAAAGCGGCGATGGAGAAAAAGCCCCCGCTTGACGGCAGCGAGGAAAAAGTGCCGGCGAAAAAACGCAAAAAAGTCAGCAAAGCCGACACCGCCACCCGCGGGCGCAAACGCGCCAAAGCGGCGACCAAAGGCTGAGGCCCAGGCCTTGTTTGTTTCGCTCGAGGGCGTCGACGGCTCGGGCAAGAGCACCCAGGCGCGACTGCTGGCCGAGGCACTCGGCGCCGACACCCTGCTGATCCGCGAGCCCGGCGGCACCGACGCCGCCGAGCGCATCCGCGAGCTGCTCGCCGACCCCGCCGTCGAGCTTGACCATTTCGCCGAGCTGCTGCTCTTCTCGGCCGCCCGCGCCGACCTCGTCAGCCGCGTGATCCGCCCCGCGGTCGAGGCCGAGCGCGACATCGTCGCCGACCGCTTCGCCGACTCCAGCGTCGCCTACCAGGGCGGCGCCCGCGAACTGGGGACCAGCCACGTGCTCTCGCTGACCGACACCGTGATCGACGGCCTCTGGCCCGATCTGACCGTGTTGCTGCGGGTCGACCCCGAGGTCGGCCTCGGCCGGGCCGGGGGGGAGGACCGGATCGAGTCCGAGGGGGTCGAGTTCCAGCGCGCCGTCGCCGAGGCCTACGAGGAGATCGCCAAGGTCGCCGCCGACCGGGTCGTCGTCGTCGACGCCGCCGGCACGGTCGAGGAGGTCCACGAGCGGGTGATGGCGGTCGTCCGCAGTCGATGACCGGCGTCCTGCAGGAGAGCACCGAGCACCAGCCGCGGGCCCGCCTCGCGCTCAGCGCAGCCCTCGCCTCTGGCCCCTCGCACGCCTACATCTTCCGTGGCCCCCGCGGCGCCGGCAAGAGCGCGGCGGCCCGCGCCTTCGCCGCCGAGATCCTGGCCGAGGGGGCGACGAGCGACCCCAACGACGCCCGCCGCCGGGCGCTGCTGGACCCCTCGCCCCATCCCGACCTGGTCTGGCTTACCCCCGGCGGTTCCCAGCACATGGTCGAGGAGGTCCGCGAGCGGGTGATCCGGGCCGCCTCCTATCGCCCCTTCGAAGGCGGCAAGCGCGTCTTCGTCGTCGAGGCCGCCGAGGCGATGCGCGACGAGAGCCAGAACGCGCTGCTGAAGACGCTGGAGGAGCCGGCCCAGTTCGTCCACGTGATCCTCCTCACCTCCGAGCCCGAGGCGCTGCTGGAGACGATCGCCTCCCGCTGCCAGCCGATCGACTTCTCGCCATTGCCGATCGCGGCGATCGAAGCCTCTCTCGCTGGCGCTGGCGACCCCGACGAGAGAGCCGCCGCCGCCCGTCTCGCAGCCGGCGACCTCGTTCGCGCCCGGTTCCTGCTCAGCGACGAGGGCAGGCATCTCCGTGCAGCGGCTTTCGAACTGGCAAAAGCTGCAGGCCCCGATTCTTTTCGAGATCTTTTGAGGACCGCTGAGTCCGCTGGCAGCGACGCCGAGGAGACAGCCCGTGACTTTCTCGAGGAAGAGAAAGCCTCGGGTCTCAAACGCAGCGCCCGCGACATTGCCGACGCTGCCAAACGCGCCGGCCGCCGCCGCCGCACCGAGATCCTCGACCTTGGGCTTGAGCTCTGCGCCGGCTGGTACCGGGACCTGGCCGCCCTTGCCACCGGCGCCTCCGAGGTCGTCTTCAACCGTGACCTCCTCGCCGAGCTGAAAGCCCAGGCCGCCGGCCTCGACTCGGCCCGCCCCCGCCGCGCCGCCGAGCTGGTCGAGGACACCCGCCGCCGCCTCGACCTCAACGTCTCCGAGGAGCTGGCGCTAGAGGCTCTTGTCTTTCGCGTGCAGCGCATCTTCGGCTAAGCGAGCCTGCTCGCGGGCTTTTTCCAGCGCCCGCTCCTGCGCCAGCCGGGTTATCTGGGCGGCCTGGCGCGACATGATCACGCTGAAGTTGAGCGCCAGCCCGAGCAGCAGCAGCAGCACGATCGAGAACAGCGCCACGTTGGTGTTGCGGACGCCCATCGCGTCGGCGACGAACTTGAGCAGGCTGGGGAAAGCGGCGCCGACCAGCATCCCCACGCCGAAGACGAACCAGACGACGCTGTAGCGCTCCTGCAGGCGGTTGCGGCGGATCAGATCGAGGATCATCAGCATGAAGGCGATCGCGATCAGCGCCGCCAAGATCCGCGTCTGCGGGGTCAGGTTGACGGTCGGGTCGCTGGCCCCCAGCACCAGCGCCCTCATCGCTCCGCCTCCACCTGGCGCGGGCGGAACTGGCCGACCAGCAGCACGATCAGGCTCTTGAAGATGAAGAAGGCCGAGCGCAGCGGGGTCAGGAAGGAGGAGCCGCCGGCCCGCTCCAGCATCCGCACCGGCACCTCCTCGACCCGCAGCCCCTGCCGCACGGCGAGCTGCAGCGACTCGATCTCGGCGAAGTCGGGCGAGTAGTTCTCGCTGAACAGCGCCATCACCCGCCGGTTCGCCGCCCGCATGCCGCTGGTCGTGTCGGTGAAGCGCTGGCGCGTCGCCAGGGTGAGGAAGAAGCGGAAGAGGCTGGTGCCGATCCGCCGCGAGAGGGTCGGCTTGTAGTCGTCGCTCTCGGCCGTGCCGGGGTCGCGGTAGCGCGAGCCGATCACGAGGTCGGCGTGGTCGGCGTAGACCTCCGCCAGCAGGCGGGCGACCTCGACCGGGGGGTGCTGGCCGTCGGCGTCGAGGTGGGCGCAGCACTCATAGCCCTCGCGCAGCGCGTAGAGGTAGCCGGTCTGCAGCGCCGCCCCCAGGCCCTGGTTGAAGGGCAGTGAGGCGACCAGGGCGCCGGCCTCGCGGGCCGTCGCCACGGTTCCGTCACCGGAGCCGTCGTCGACGACGAGGATGTCGGCCGCGGGCATGTGCTCGCGCACATCGGCGATCACCGCGGCGATCGAAGCCTGCTCGTTCCAGGCGGGGATGAATACCAGCGTGCGCACCCGGCCGATTCTCCCATGAACAGGCGGATCCGCCCTGCCGTGCCCAGGGCGGCGGGCGAATTGTGTTAGTAAACCTTCATGACGCAGAGCGCAAGCGAGGTCAGCCGCCGGGCGCCATGGCCGGGCCCGCGGATCGGCATGCGGCTCTGGCTCGCCACCGCCTTCGCCGCTGTCAGCGTGATCACGGCCGGTGCCGTCTACTTCTTCGGCGACAACCAGCGGGCGCTGGTCGGGGCGATCCTGATCGGCGTTCTCGCCGGCTTCCTGATCGCTGCCGCGATCTCCCACCGGGTGGCGCGGCTGGCGCAGGCGGCGGGGGAGATGGCGGCCGGCTCCTTCGACGCGCCGCTCGGCGTCTACGGCCCGGATGAGATCGGCGACCTGGCGCGGGCGCTGGAGACGATGCGCGCCTCGCTGAAGGAGAGCTTCGGCGTCCTCACCGCCGACCGCAACAAGCTGGCGGCGATCTTCGACGGCCTCACCGACGCGGTGATGGTGGTCGACGAAGACGGCAGCGTCCGCTTCTCCAACAGCGCCGCGGCCTCGCTGCTCGACTCCAGCGGCATGCCCTCGGAGGCGCTGCTGCCAAACCTGCGCCGCGCCGCCGAGATCGGCTTCGCCGCCCATCCGGCGCTGCGGATCGGCGACCGCGCCTACTCGATGCAGGCCCGCTCGCTGCCCGACGAGCGGGCGGTCCTCGCCGTCGTCCGCGACCGCACCGAAGAGATGCGGCGCGAGTTCGCCGAAGCCGACTTCGTCTCCAACGCCGCCCACGAGCTGCGCAACCCGCTGGCAGGGATCGCCAGCGCGATCGAGGTCTTGCAGGACGGGGCCAAGGACGACCCCGAGGCGCGCGAGCACTTCCTCTCCCGGCTCAGCGACGACGCCGAGCGGATGAGCCGCCTGACCCAGTCGCTGCTGACCCTGGCCCGGGTCGAGTCGATCGGCGCCGGCGAGACCGAGGTGGTCGACGTGCCGATCGCGATCCGCGACGTGGTCGCCGCCGCCGAGGCGCCCAAACACGTCGAGCTGCAGGTCGAAGTCGAGCCCGACCTGACCGCCAAGGGCGACCCGACGCTGCTGCGCCAGGTGCTGATCGGCCTGCTCACCAACGCCTTCAAGAACACGCCACCCCCCGGCGCCGTTACCGTTCGCGGCCGCCACGACGGCGAGACGGAGGTTGTATTGGAAGTGATCGACACAGGAACCGGCATCCCGGCGGCAGAGATCGAGCGAGTTTTCGAGCGCTTCTATCGCCGCACGGAGTCGCGCAAGCAGGAGGGCTTCGGCCTTGGGCTGGCGATCGCCCGCCGCATGGTCGACGTCATGGGCGGTCAGATCGGCGCCACCTCCGTGCAGGGAGAGGGCAGCACCTTCTGGGTCCGCCTCCCGGTCGCCCAGCCAAGCCCGACCCCGGTCGCATGAGCGGCGGCAGGCGATGAGCAGCGGCCGCATCCTGATCGCTGACGACGAGCCCTCGGTCCGCGACTCGGTCGGCTACGCGCTGGCCCAGGAGGGCTTCGAGGTGACCCCGGCCGAGGACGGCGACGAGGCGACGGCGATGCTCGGCGAGAGCATCCCCTTCGACCTCCTCATCCTCGACATCATGATGCCGGGGCCGAGCGGGCTCGACATCTGCCGCGACGTGCGCTCGCGCAGCGCCGTCCCGATCATCGTCCTCACCGCCAAGGACGCCGAGGTGGACAAGGTCGTCGGGCTCGAGGTCGGTGCCGACGACTACGTGACCAAGCCCTTCTCGGTCCGCGAGCTGCTCGGCCGCGTCCGCGCCCAGCTGCGCCGCCGCGAGCTCGACCGCTCGCCGCTCGGCCAGGCGGTGCGGATCGAAGCCGGCCCGGTCGCGATCGACCTCGTCCGCCACGTCGCCACCGTGCGCGGCGAACAGGTCAACCTGACCCGCTCGGAGTTCCAGCTGCTGCGGCTGATGGTCGGCCGCGCCGGCGAGGTCTTCCGCCGCGGCCAGATCATGGAGGAGCTCTGGCAGACCGAGTTCGACGGCGACGAGCGCGCCTGCGACGTCCACATCTCCAACCTGCGCCAGAAGGTCGAGCGCGACCCGCAGAACCCCGAGCTCGTCCTCACCGTGCGCGGCATCGGCTACAAGTTCAACGGCGACGGCTAGAGCCTCCTAGAGCCAGGCGTTGACCAGGCGCAGGCCTCCAAAATTGCTTATTTGTTATTCTTGAGTTAGTTAGTTAACAAACTCCAGAAGGAGAGCATGATGAGCATCCCCCCCCGCACCACATCCTTCCGCTCGCGAGGCAGGCTCAACGGCGTGCTCCGCCAGGACGCGCTGGGCCGGCGCCAGACCACTCAGGGCACCCCGGCCGCGAACGGGTCCACCGAGCTCGACACCAACGCCTACGAGGCCCTCTACTACCGGGCCCGCTTGATCCTCGGCGACTCGTTTCCCCGCCCCTCCCGCTAGAAGGGCTTGTCATCCGCGCCCGGCGGCATCCTTCGCCGGGCTTTGAGGCGCAACTCTTCTTACTTCCTCGTCGCGGGGGTCCCGCTCCGCCAGGAGATGAGCCGGCTGCGGGCGCTGCCGGCCTTCGCCGGCGGGCCCCTGGCGGCGCGCGAGCCCGAGCTCAAGGTGCGGCGGGCGCGCACCCGCCCGAACCGGCTCGGCTTCGCCGTGCCGAGCCAGTTCCGACTCTCCGTCACCGCCTATCCGGGGATCCGCCCCGGCGACATCCTCGAGACGCTCCTGCACGAGCTGGTCCACCTCCACGTCGGCCGCGCCGCCGAAGCCCATGCCTGGCATGGCCGGACCTTCAAGGGGACGCTGGCGCGGGCGATGGGCGAGGGCTATGGGGTCGCCGGGCTGAGGCCGCGGGGCGCGATCCACGGCGCCTACGCCGAGGCAATCGAGCGAGCGCGGCTCGCCGCCGACGAGCCGCTGCAGATGCCGGCCTGATGGCCTCGACAGCCGGCCTCCCTCAGGTCTCCTCCCTGGTCCGGCCGCGCGAGGTCGAGCGGGCGGTGACGCCGCTGGAGCTGTTCTTCGACCTCGTCTACGTCTTCACCGTCAGCCAGCTCGCCCACAACCTGCTCGACCACGTCGACGCCCGCGGCATGGCCGAGACGTTGGTCCTGACCCTGGCCGTGATGTACGCCTGGTTCATGACCGTCTGGACCTCGAACTGGCTCGACGGCGAGCGCCAGCCGGTCCGCCTGATGCTGCTCGGCCTGATGTTCGCCAGCCTCTTGATGTCGACCTCGGTCTCGGAGGCATTCGGCGACCGCGCCGGCCTCTTCGTGATCGGCTACCTCGCGATCCAGATCGGGCGGACCGCCTTCGCCGTCGCCAGCTTCCGCGGCCACCGGCTCCATATGCACTTCGTCAACGCCCTGGCCTGGGAGATCGGGACGGCGCCGATTTGGATCGCCGGGATCGCGGTCGACGGCGACGCCCGCCTCGCGCTCTGGGCAGTGGCGGTGCTGGTCACCTACGGCGGCGTCATCGCCGGCCACCCGCTGCCCGGCCGCAAAAGCCCCTTCAGCTCCGACAGCCAGATCTATGCCGAGCACCTGCTTGAGCGCTTCCGCCTCTTCTTCCTGATCGCCCTCGGCGAGACCGTGCTCACGATCGGCAACGCCTTCGCCGACCAGCCGGTCGAGGCCGACCGCCTGCTCGTCCTCGCCGTCGCCTTCACCGGCACTGTCGCGCTCTGGTGGTGCTACTTCCACCGGGCCGAGGACATCGGCAAAAACGCCATCGAGGGCGTCGCCGACGCCTCGCGGATAGTCGGCGTCGGCAACTACACCCTGATCGCGATGGTGATCGGCATCATCGCGATCGCCGTCGGCGACGAGCTGGCAATCGCCAACCCCCACGACCCGAACACCCTCAACACAGCCGTCCTCATCTTCGGCGGCCCGATCATCTTTCTCCTCGCCCAGCTCGGCTTCATGCGCGAAGCAACCGGCCAGGCGCCGCGCTCCCGGGCCCTCGCCTGCATCGCCCTGCTCGTGCTCGGCGCAGCGACCCTCCCCCTCGGCCTTCTAGCGGCGGTCATCGCTGCCACCGCAGTCTTGGTCGCGGTGGCGGCAGACGACACCCGCACCGAGCCGCGTCTCAGCCCGGACAAAGCCGGCGAGCGGATTTGAACCGCTGACCCATTCATTACGAGCTAGCGGCAGTGGTCTGCGCTCTGCCGCGCTTGCCTTCTTGGGATCAAGCCCGACCGCCAGCGTCGGGGTTGGAGTTGCTGGGGTGGCAGTTGCGCTCACCCTTGACGTTAAATCGGGTTACCGGCCAGCTTTCAAGCGATTACCAAATACTCCACCAGTGTCAAGAGAGAAAAGTCGGTGACCTGGATCGAGCTAGGCGCTCTCGACCGGGGCGATCCTTGCTGCCATCGTCCCGGCCCGCCACGAACAGACGGTGCAATGACCATCGACGCTCGCCCAGAAGACTTCGTCCCCGATCTTGGGTTCAGCAACGCAGTATTTCTTCTGAGCTTCAGTAATTGTGATGATGCCAATATCGGGCACCGCTCCGACGCTGACCCTGCCATAAGCGCTGCTGGATTCGACACGGCCACCGCACTCCAAGCACTCGTCCGGAAGCAACATTTTTTCAATCGGGAAGCCGGGTGGTGCCTTGCCGTCGCTCATTACATGACCTTTTTCTTCACAACTGGTCCGCCGCAGTCAGGGCAGAACCAGTCGCTAGAGGCCAGCTTCTTTCCGATGAGCCCGCCCCAGAACATCGCACCGGACGGGACGTTCTTCTCAGCCGCCACCGGCTTTTCGCAACTCTCGCAGTACATGCCTGGCTTCTTCTCCACGCCCATTGCTACGCCACCTTTTTACAGAAAGAGTACTGCCCTGCCGAGCGACACCCACGGAAGCTAGTCTCGGGTAGATGAGCGGCTCGGTGGGCCAATGCCTGTCTCAGATCGCGGCATTGCTTGGGATCTCCTCGTTCGAAACCACCTCTTCTACATCTTCGTTGGCTTCCCGATGGGCGTTTACTCGCTCGTCCTTGACGAAGACCGGCCCAAACTCGTCAGGCCGCTCGACGAGCTTCCTTGTCGCCGACCTCGGGCTGATCCTCTGGGGCTCATCGAAAAGCCGCCCGATCTCAACCAATTCGGCGTCCTCCAGTGGTGGGATGTATTGCGCTCACAGGACTCGTTCCAGGAGTTATTTTGTGGTTCTACATCACGCGGCCACCAACGAAGACCTGTCCCGATTGCATGGAGACGGTCCACCGAGACACGAAGGTCTGCAAATTCTGCGCCTTCCGCTGGGAGCCACGGCCAACTCTTGGTGACGACTCATGAGCAAGCTGATGACAGAACGCCTGACTCAGCTGGCTGCAGCGGTGGCTCTACTTTCGGTAGTCATAGGCATAGTTGGCTCCTACGAGTTCATCAGCATCCTCGGCTTCCTCGGAGATTACGTCCTCAGTTTCCTCGCCATCTATCTAGGGTTTTGGTTCACCGCTCTAGTCAATAGCGACCACTGGGCGGTCAAGGGCATCCTTTACTTCGTGGCGTTCTTTCTTGTCTTCGCGTTGTGGGGAACGCTTGAAGTAGTAGATCCGCGCCTGACCGAACACCACCATTTCAGCCTCATGCATGTGCTGGCGATCTTAGGGCTTTTGGTGCTCGGCTATTTGCTCTATGTGCGGATCAGCGGTAAGTACGAAGCCCAGTTCAAAAAATGTCCGGATTGTGCAGAGAGAGTCTTGGAGGCGGCCAGGAAGTGCCGCTATTGTGGCTATCGCTGGGAAGAGGTCCCTGATCGGTGGGCTTGACGCTGGCGCGGTAGCGATGGCCCGGCCTATTTCTAGCTCTGGTCTGGTTCTTCGATGGGATAGAGAGCGGCGGCAATTTCAAGTGTCATCTCCACCATCTCTGAGTCGATCTCGAGCGCGTGTTTAAGGACTGCCTCGACACGACTGTCGGGCCGTCCGGCTTCTTTGAGCGCGATGGCGAGCATGGTCAGAGTCTCGGCATCGATCAAGTCCCTTCGCCCGGTAGAGCTGGCCCAATCGAGCCAGGCAATCGCCTTTCGCCATTGAGCCTTGCGAAGGCATCGCTCCCCTTTCTTCACCAATTTCGATCGCTTTCGCTGAAAGCGTCTCTCGTACCAAGCTGCCCTGACGCGATGGCCGGCAGCCTTGTGAGCATCCTTCGCGTTGGCAAACATAACCGGGGGAATGACGAAGCGAGTGACGATTTCCTTGGGCCGGCCCGGGCGGCGATACATGAACCGAACCTTGGGTCGCGCACGTATAGCTCGGGTGTACCAACGTGCGGCATCTGCGGCTAGGTCCGGGTTCCCCTTTCCGTTGCCCAAGTCATCCGAGTATCTGTCCCATGCGATTGCGCCGAGGGTTCTCTTGAAGTACCAAGCGTCCCGGTAATGGCTCGCGCTGTGAGATAGTTGCTCCATCAGCTCTCGTCCTTCCTGTTGCTCAGCGGGGTCGGGCGACCAGGCAATCTGCTGAGAGAGGTTGTAAAGCGTTTGGTCGCGCCGGTGGTCCGCGTGATCTTCGGCAGCTTTGCGCAACGCGTCGATTCCCTCGCGGGCCTCGGCTTCGGTTGTGTGCTGAGTCGGATCGACAAGCAAATAGGAGAAAGTGCGGAGCAATTCAGGGGATGCGTCTCCGTCTTCGTACCTTGCGCGGAGCCGGCGAAGTCCCTCTTCTCTTTCACCGTTGGCGACGAGGGCTTTCGCCTGGACGCATCGCAATAGATCGATTTGAGCGCTCTTGCTTTCGGGAGCTATTGCGATGCCGTCAGCGAGAAGTTCGACTGCCCGGTTGACATCTCCGAAATGCTCCGCTATCAGGCCCGCCGTTCCCTGAATGACAGCCCGCAGCTCGTTGGCGAACTCAAGCGGATACTCGGTCTGAGGGATGTTTGGAACCCCGGTGAGATTTTCAAAGGCCCACTTCCAACGAGCCTTTGTCGGAGTCTCGTCTCGCGTATGCGGATCGATATGGCGAACAGTCGAATCGCGGTGGCAGGTCGCCGTGTAAACAGACCATGCCCCACCGGTCTCTTGCCGGATGTCGCCTTGGAGTAACAAGAACGCGCGAAGCCGCGCACACAGCTTCGACGCAAACTCCCTTTCCGCGACTCCGACAATGGCGGGAAGCAAATAGACGGCTTTAATCTCATCGGGACTCAGGTGATCTTGAAGTGTCTTGACGATCGTGTCTCGAATCTCGATTGCTTTCGCTTGAGAGGTGCAGCGAAAGAGAGCAATCACCAATCTCCCCCTGGCTTTCCGCCGAGTTAAGCGCCAACGGGCGATTCCTTGGGTCGCTATGACGAATCCAAGCAGGCAAATCAAGGTGACCGGAATCGCGGCTCCCAAGGTCGGCACCCCGATTAGTAGCGAGGCGCAGAGGAGCGCCCAAAACGCCGGCTCGGGGATGCGAAAGTGGACGCGCCAAAAGAACGCAAGAGCCCGCAACCCAAGATTGACCTGGCCCATCGCTTACTCGGGTGATTGCTGGGGAGCGTCTGGGCTAGGCGGGTGGATGCGGTCCCCGACCCGATCGTGGCCGGCGAGCTTCGATAGAGCGTTGTAGGCCCGAGCTGCGTCTCTACGGGGCGGATCGAGGTAGTTGATCGTCTTTTCGGTCAGCTCCATGTAGGAGCCGTCTTTAGGCCAGCCGGGAGAGAGCGGCATCTTCTCTCCGAGCAACCGCAAGCCCTCGATCGCCTGCGAGACCGTCTCGTACTCAGCCACGGTTAGCGCCTTTGCGAGGACCGCCCGGTATTCGGGCCAAGCTGTCATCGGCATTTCCACGAAGCCCCACCATTTTTTGTCCGCTTGCGCGTTCTTGAGCTGGCTGTCAGCGATGGCGATTTCCCCCGCGACCAATCGAGCGCCGGCCATCGCCTCGCCTCGCTCCCGGCGATGTTGAAACAAGTAGTCAATGAGGCTGCCGGCGGTTGCGCCGACCAGAGCGCCACCCACGGCACCGATCGCGGTCCAACCCGGGGCGGAGATGGCAAGTGGCAGGGTCACTCTGGACGGACTCTCTGTCGGTGACACTTTCGGCACTCTTCGTCGTACTGGGTCACGAAGACAACGCTGCTTCCGATGCCGTGATCGATCTGCTTCCAGTCATGCTGGCAGAAGACCTGTCTTAGGTGTTCGCGGTGTTCTTCCCCTTGTAGCCAGCGGAAGGCGAAGCCGAGCCCCGCCAGGACCAAACCGGCCACCACCGCCACTGCGACCCAGTAGACGAAATCTCCCATGGCAGGGCAAGCCTAGAGCGGCTACCGGCATTGACCACGCGAAGTAGCAAGCGGTCAAGCTCAACCCTCACCAAACGCCGAACGCCCTGCCCCCGAAATAGACGGCAAGGCAATCTGCGACGACGCCGAGCAGTCGAAGCAGGAGGCCTAACTGCGATGCGTTTACCTTCGCGGTGGACTGGCCGATGAGAAGGCCGACCAGGTAGGCCGGGAACATGACCAGCAACCGGGCCATGCGATCGAGCCAGTAGAGGGGATTGCGCCGCTTTTGCTTGAGGATGCGCTCGCGCTCTGTGAGGTTGGCGGCTCCAAGGTCGAGCGAGTCGATTACGCCGTCATAGAGCTGCCGTGGCTCCGGTCCACCCCAGACAGTCGAGATGTCGTAGCCGACATGCTCATGGAGGAAGGCGACTGCGGCAAGCCCGTGGTGAACGCGCCCGGTCCCCATCGCAGGCGGATCGGCAACGGCAATTTGAGCGTCCGCGATCGTCATTGCATGGTCGGCTGCCGGCATCAGCTCATGCACCCGCCGCCGCTTCTCGCCGTGGCGCTCCTCCTCGCCGTTCTCCAAATAGGCGACGTACTCGGCCCGGAAGACTTCAATATCCTTGCGCATCGACCGCAGGGCTCTAGGCGACTGGCTGGCCATGGTGCCGATCCTTTCACGCCGTAGGGCTTGCAAACCGGGTGGTTAATTCAGTTTCAGCCCCCATATCTCTACGCGCTTTCGCTCAGAAACGGGCGGAAGCCAGGTGGTCAATTCCGCATCGCTATAGAGAGCGGAACACCGTAGGCGAGCAGTGAAAGATCCCCCTGGGTGACCGCTTGATACTGGGAAAGCCGGCGAGCGGATTTGAACCGCTGACCCCTTCATTACGAGTGAAGTGCTCTACCAACTGAGCTACGCCGGCGGGGTTGGCTGCATTCTAGGAGGCATTGGGCCGGGGTTCCGTCCGAGTCGGCCGAGGATGATCCGATCGTGTCCAGGGCGGCGACAGCGCAGCGGCGGGAGGACAACGAGATCGAGTTCTCGCGGATCGTCGCCTTCAGCGACGGGGTCTTCGCGATCGCGATCACCTTGCTGGTCCTCAATCTCAGCGTTCCCGCCCACATTCATGGCAAGGATTTGACCGACGCGATCTGGGATCAGCGCCAGACCTTCATCGCCTACGCGGTCAGCTTCGCGGTGATTGGCCGCTTTTGGGTCGTCCACCACCGCTTCTTCGGCGACGTCACCGGTTTCGACGGCAGGCTGATCGGGCTCAACCTCTTCTACCTCGGTTGGATCGTGCTGATCCCGTTCAGCAGCCAGGTGCTTGGCGATCATGGCAGCGACACCGCGGCGATCGTCGTCTACGCGGTCAACCTGATCGGCGTCACCCTCGTCGGCGCCTGGATGTTCGCCGACGCCCGCCGGGCCGGGCTGGTGGAGATGGACCCGGAGACGGAGCGCCAGAACCGGCGTCGAGGGCTGATCACGGCCGCGGTCTTCTTCGCCTCGATCCCGGCCGCCTTCATCGACCCGAAGATCGTGCCCTTTCTCTGGCTCGCCCTCTTCCTCAACCCGACCGGGATCCGGTCGCGCCGCCGCGCCTAAGAGGGACTAGCCGCGCTTGGCGATAAAGGAGATCGAGCGGCCTGCGGTCGCGCAGCTGACCGCGATCCCGCGGTCGGTCGTGGCGCCGAGGCAGCGGTAGCCGCGGATCGTGCAGGAGTTGCGCGAGGCGCCGGCCGCCGCCGAGCAGTTGTGGGAGCGCTGCCAGCCGAACATCACCTGGCGCGCCTCGCCGCAGGCGATGCCGGTCGCGCGCAGGGCGCTCGCGTCGACCGCGTAGGAGTCGCAGGCCTGGGCCGAGGCCCCCGCCGGGGCAGTCGAGGTCGAGGCGGGGCCAGGGCTCTGCTGGGTGGCGGGCTGCGTCTTGTCGCTTGAGTCGCTCGACGAAGAGCTGCCGCAGCCGCCGAGCAGGGCGGCGACGAGGGCGAGGCAGAGAAGTGGGCCGGCGATCCGCATCGGAGTCGCCGTCAATCTACCCGGACGCACTCTCCTGTAACTGCTTCTCGGTTGCGCTGTGCTCGAGCTCGCCGCAGACCGGGCAGCCCGGCTCCGGCACGACTGCCTCGCGTTTGACCTCCATCGTCCGCAGGTCGTAGATGTGGGCGACGCCGAGGGTCGATGCCTCGCAGAGCCCGGTGATGTGGTGCATCACGTCGAGCCCGACCTGGCCGCCGATCAGCCCGCAGGCCGGGCCGAGCGTCGCCGCCGGGGACGGTTTCGCCCGCTGCTCCTCGATGACGAGGTCGAAGAGCGGGTAGTCGCGGCGGTAGGCAGCTTCCTGGCAGGCGAAGCAACCCGTTTTCCCCGGCACGTAGAGCGGCCCGACCCGCGCCACCGGCGGGAAGTGGCTCATCGTGATGTAGGGGATGCCGGCCTCGAAGCAGGCCGAGTTGCACCAGCGCTCGATCTCGTGCGCGGGCCAGTCGGCGGCGTCGATCACGATGTCGGCGCCGGCGATGAACTCGGCGAGCTCGGCCTCGCTCTCGAGCCGTTTCGCCGTCGCCTTGATCTTCATCGCCGAGTTGAAGGCGCCCAGCCGTTCGGCGGCGGCCTCGGCCTTGAGCCGGCCGATGTCGGACTCGGTATAGAGGATCTGGCGGTTGAGGTTGCTGACCTCGACCCGGTCGCCGTCGACCAGCCACATCTCGCCGACACCAGTGCAGGCCAGGGCCCAGGCGGCCCAGCCGCCGAGCCCGCCGACCCCCAGCACCGCGAGCTTCGCCCCGCGCAGCCGGTCCTGGCACTGCGATGGGGTGGACCCGTTGCTGCCGATGTCGCTGAAGTAGCGCAGCTGGCGATCGAAACGGGCCATCTCGGCCGCCGGCACGAGGTCGTCGTCGGCCCCGTCCTCAAGCAGCTCCAGCTCCTGCAGCTGGGAGATCAGCTCGGCGACTTTCTCAGCGCCGAAGCGAGCCTCCAGCTGCTCGCGCGAGTGCTCGCCGTCAAAGCCGGCAAGGAGCTGGCGCTGCTCCTCGTCGGGTTTCTCGACGCGGATGTCGTTCCCGGCACTTGCCCGCATCAAATACAGATCGCCGCCCGGCATCTCGACCAGTTCGGTCGTTCGTTTTATCCGCGGCCTTTTCATCAGCCCAGCTTGCGGATCGAAATCGATGGAATCAGGCGCTTTGTCTGACTGATCTTCACCCTCTGCTCATCCCCCTTGAATCCCCGGTATCGGCCTTTGGAACAGGCTCCGCAGCCGCCAGTGGTTTAGACCCATGCATTGTGTCGATCGGTTTCGACTAATCGAAAAGGGCGACATATCCAGGGGGTTTTCGCTTTTGCCCGACCAATGAAGCCAATACGATTGGAGTGATCAAGCTGCTGCAAAACGAACGGAGGAATTCGCTTTGGCCCCTAAGACGAACAGCAAGAACAAGACGAAAATCCGGGAGATCGTCGACCAGCAGCTGGTGAAGGCTCTGGCCCATCCGCTGCGGGCGCAGATCCTGGCGATCCTCAACGAAAGGGTCGCCAGCCCCAACGAGCTTTCGCAGGAGCTGGGAGAGGGGCTGAGCCAGGTCAGCTACCACGTCAAAGTCCTGCGCGATTACGAGTGCATCGAGCTGGTCAAGACCGAGCCGCGCCGCGGCGCCGTCGAGCACTACTACCGCGGGATGAAACGCTCGTTCCTCAACGACGTGAATTGGGAGGGCCTCTCGCCTTCGGCGAAGGAGGGAATCTCAGTCGCTGGGGTGCGGATGATCATGAGCGAGGCGATCGGGGCGCTAGGGGCCGGCACCTTCGATGCCCGTGACGACTCACACCTGAGTTGCACGCCGGTGATCGTCGACGAGCAAGGCTGGGGCGAGCTCTCAGCCGTTCTCGCCACCGCTTTGGAGCAGGTGCTCGACATCCAGGCCAAGAGCGCCGGCCGCCTGGCCGAGGCTCAGGCCAACGGGATTCCCGCCACGGTGGCGATCCTCGGCTTCGAATCTCCCGCTGCGGTAAAGAAGGACGAGGGCGAGAAGGCCTAGGCCGAGAGCGCCTTCGCGCGCTCGAAGACCGAGTCCAGCATCGGCTCGGTCAGCCGCCCGGTGAAGGTGTTCTGCTGGCTGGGGTGGTAGCAGCCCAAGAGCTGCCACCGCCCCAGCGCAGCTTCCGCGCCGTGGCCGAACTTCGGTTTCGGGCTGGGGATCTTGCCGCCGGTGGCCGCGGCCGCGCGCAGCACCCCGTCCCAGGCGAAGCCGCCGAGGGCGACGATCGTGCGGCACTGGCCGAGCAGCTCCAGCTCTCTCTCTAGATAAGGGAGGCAGTTGTCGCGCTCGCCCGGGGCCGGCTTGTTGGCGGGCGGCGCGCAGCGCACCACCGCCGTCACGTAGGCGTCGGACAGGCGCAGCCCGTCGTCGCGGTGCTCGGCCTGCGGCTGATTCGCGTAGCCGGCCCGGTGCAGGGCGGCGTAGAGCCAGTCGCCGGAGCGGTCGCCGGTGAACATCCGCCCGGTGCGGTTCGCCCCGTGGGCGGCCGGCGCCAGCCCGACGATCGCCAGCCGTGCCCCGGGATCGCCGAAGCCGCTCAGCGGCCGCGCCCAGTAGTCCTGGCCCCGGTAGCGGCGGGGCGGGTCGGCGGCCGATGCCTCTCGCCACTCGACTAGCCGCGGGCAAAGCCGGCAGCCGTGGATCTCGGCGGCGAGCGAGTCCATAGGCTTGCGCGTCTTGCTCATCACACGGAAACGAATCATGTTTGCCCTCTGCGCCGTATTTGCCCTCGCCCTCTGCGGCTGTGGCGGCAAGGGCGGCAGCTCGGCGACCGAGAGCGAAAAGGCCGGCGATGTCGAGGTCCTCAACGCGGCCCTCTCCCAGGAGCTGACCGCGGTCGACGCCTACAGCCACGGCCTGCCGCTACTGCACGGCGAAGCGCTCGCCGTCGCCCGCCAGTTCCGGACCCAGGAGCAGGAACACGCCGATGGCATCACCCGCTCGATCCGCGGCCTCGGCGGCGCCACCGAAGTCGAAAAGAACCCGCTCGACTACAGCGGGCTCAAAACCAAGGCCGACTTCTTCTCCCTCGCCTACGACGAGGAGAACGCTCTGATCGCCTTCTATATGAACGCGATCCCCAAGCTGGAGACGAGCGGGCCGCGCTCGATGCTGGCCGCGATCGCCGCCAACGAGGCTCAGCACCTGGTCGTCATCCGCCAGGCGCTCGGCGCCCGTCCCGACGAGCTCGTCCCCGAGGCGTTTGAGACCGGCGAGGCGCCGCCGCCGGAACCGTAGGGCATGATGCCCGCATGACCGCCCCGCTTTACGCGATCGGCCGCTTCTGCTCGCGGCACCACTACCCGACGATCGCGCTCTGGCTGATCGCCGCCGTGGTCCTGGTCATCGCCGGCCAGGCCTCGGGCGACAAGACCAACGACAACCTCACCCTCCCCGGCACCGACTCGACCAAGGCGACCGAACTGCTGGAAGACAACCTGCCCCAGCAGGCCTACGGCAGCAACCCGCTGGCCTTCGAGGCGCGCGAAGGGTCGCTGACCGAACCGAAATACGCGGCGACGATCGAAAAGGCGGTCAAGCGGCTGGAATCGATGCACGAGGTCAACTCGGCGGTCAGCCCGCTGACCCCGGCGGGCGCCAGCTTCCTCAGCCAGGACAAACGGGTCGCCTACATCCCGGTGGTCCTCGGCGTCAGCCCGGCGGAATTGACCGAGGAGCAGGCCGAAGCCGTGCTCGCCGCCGCCGACCCGGCCGCAGCGGCCGGGCTCAAGACCTCCGTCGGCGGCTACGTCGGCAGCCAGCTCTCCAAGCCCGACACCGGCGTCAGCGACGCGATCGGGATCGCCGCCGCAATTGTGATCCTGCTCTTCGCCTTCGGCACGGCGACGGCGATGGTGATGCCGATCGCCTCCGCCGTGATCGGCCTCGCCTGCGCTCTCTCGATCATCCGCCTGCTGGAGAACGTGATCCAGGTGCCGAGTGTGGCCTCGACCCTGGCGACGATGATCGGCCTCGGGGTCGGGATCGACTACGCGCTCTTCATCGTCACCCGCCACAAACTCCAGCTCGGCGAAGGGATGGAGCTGCGCGAGTCGATCGCCCGCGCCACCGCGACCGCCGGCGGCGCCGTCGTCTTCGCCGGCTTCACCGTCGTCATCGCGCTCTGCTCGCTCGCCTTCGCCGGGATCCCGCTGGTCAGCACCCTCGGCGTCACCGCGGCGATCGCCGTCGTCATCGCGGTCCTCGCCGCCGCCACCCTGCTGCCGGCGATGCTCGGCGCGCTCGGCCCCCACATCAACTCGCTGCGGGTCCAGATCGGCAAGGCCCATCCCGACGACCAGGAAGAGGCGCGTGGCTGGACCCGCTGGGCGCAGGGGGTCGCCAACCGGCCCTGGCGCTCGGCGATCGCCGCCCTGCTCGTCCTCGTCGTGCTCGCGATCCCGATCTTCCAGCTCGAGCTCGGCCAGAACGATCTCAGCGCCCTGCCGAAGTCGACCACCGCGCGCCAGAACTACGACTCGCTGACCCAGGGCTTCGGCCCCGGCGTCAACGGCCCGCTGCTGATCGCGGCCAAGTTCAAGACCGCCGAAGAGGCCAAATTGAGCCTGCCGGTGATCGAGAAGCAGGTCGCCGGCGCCCCTGACGTCGACGCGGTCTCGCCGGCGACCCTCGACAAGCAGGGGACGGTGGCGGTCTTCACGGCGATCTCGAAATCGGCGCCCTGGGCCGACGAGACCGTCTCGCTCGTCGAAGAACTGCGCGAGACGACGATCCCGACCGCGGTGAAGAAGACCGGCGGCGCCGCCTACGTCGGCGGCCAGACCGCCGGCTACATCGACCTCGCCACCCAGATCGGCGACAAGCTGCCGCTGATGATCGGGATCGTGGTCGGCCTCAGCTTCATCGTCCTGCTGCTCGCCTTCCGCTCGCTGCTGGTGCCGATCAAGGCGGCGGCGATGAACCTGCTCTCGGTCGCCGCCGCCTACGGTGTCGTCACCGCCGTCTTCCAGCTCGGCTGGGGCGCCTCGCTGATCGGGCTCGACCACCCGATCCCGATCGTCAGCTTCGTGCCGCTGCTGATGTTCGCGATCCTCTTCGGGCTCTCGATGGACTACGAGGTCTTCCTCCTCACCCAGATGCGCGAGCACTATCGCCAGCACGGCGACGAGAAGCGGGCGGTGGTCGAAGGCCTCGCCAACACCGGCCGGGTGATCACCTCGGCGGCGGCGATCATGGTCTGCGTCTTCACCAGCTTCGTCCTCAACGGCAACCCGATCGTCAAGGAGTTCGGCGTCGGCCTCGCGGTGGCGATCGCGATCGACTCGACCCTGGTCCGCTGCCTGCTGGTCCCCGCGGTGATGGTCCTGCTTGGCAAGCGCGCCTGGTGGATGCCGCGCTGGATGGAGCGCTTCGTCCCCCACATCAGCATCGAGGGCGAGGAGTACTTCGCCGCCCGCGACGCCAAACTCGCCGCCGACGGGCCTAAAAGTGACCGTATAGGCGACTCATCGGCCCGTCGACCCTCGGAGGGGGGTGAGTGAGCGGGTGTTTCCGCTCAACCTGCCTAATGCGCTGACGCTTCTGCGCATCCTTGCGGTGCCGGTCGTCGTCGTCGCCCTGCTCGGCGAGACGCCCAACGGCGATGCCCTCGCCGCCGCCGTCTTCGCCCTCGCCGCCGCCACCGACGGCCTCGACGGCTACTTCGCCCGCTCCCGCGACGCCGTCACTAACTTCGGCAAGCTGATGGATCCGATCGCCGACAAGCTGCTGATCACCGCGGCGCTGGTCTCACTCGTCTCGCTGCACCGGCTCGACGCCTGGGTGGCGATGGTGATCATCGCCCGCGAGTTCGCCGTCACCGTGATGCGGGCGATCGCCGCCGAGCGCGGCGTCGTGATCGCCGCCAGCTGGCTCGGCAAGGTGAAGACAGTGCTGCAGATCGCCGCCGTGATCGCCCTGATCGCGACCAACCCGGCGCCGGTCTGGGTCAACGTCCTCGTCTACATCGCCCTGGCGGCGACGGTGATCAGCGGCGCCGACTACTTCTTCGGCCTGCGCAAGCGCTTCGAGGAAGATCAGGCGGCGCGGGCGGCGGTGAAGGCGAAGCCGACGAGCTAAGCGCTCGGCGGCGCTTCCAGCCACTCGCGCATCGTCAGGTGGCGGCTCTGGGCCTCGCCGCCGCCAAGCTCGGCGCCGAGGTCGCCGAGCAGCCCGTAGCGCTCGGCGACGACGTTGTGGCGGTGGATCGTCTCCAGGTTCTCCTGGCGCGCCATCACGAACGCCCCGGCCGGCAGGTCGGGGTAGTCCTCGACCACGCGGCGCACCATCTCGCGCACGCAGTCCTCGACGAAGCGGGGCTGTTCGTGCGCCTTGGCGACGACGGCCAGCTCGTCCGGGCGCTTCATCAGCTCGTAGATCTCCGAGCTCATCGACTGCTCGACGATCCGCAGCAGCTCCGGCGCGTCGATCCAGGCCGGGCCGCCCTCGGGGCAGCCGATGTGGAGGGTGCCGATGCCGCGCTGGTTGTGGGTCGCGATCGGCACCGCCTCGATCACGCGCTCGATCTGCTCGCCGTCGAAGCCCTGCTCGGCGAGCCGTTCGCGGGCGAGGCCGGCGACCATCTCCTGGGCGCAGGGGCAGGCGGTCATGCCCTGGGCCTGGACCCCGGTCAAGGTCCGCGTCCCGCGCTCGGAGGCGACCGCGGTGCCGAAGAGCACGTAGATCTCCTGGGTCCGCTGCCCGGTCGCCGGGGTCGAGACGGTCTCGGGGTAGCGCGCGGTGACCGAGACCTCGGCCCGCATCCCGCCCTGGCGCTCACGCACCTTCTCGGCGATGTGGGCGGCGAGGATCTCGGCCCGGAAGGCCTCGCTGAGCACGACCTCGTCGATCGCCTCGCCGACGATTTCCTCGAAGCGGGACATGTGGACGCCGGCCTGGCGCGCATTGAGGTCGACGAAGCACTCGAAGTTGGCGTAAAAGAGGTTCTCGGCCTCGCCCGCCTTGACCCGGATCACCTTCTCGACCCCGGTGACGCCGACCCGCGAGAGGCTGACCTGGGTCGCCGGGACCGAGGACTGCACGTCGGGGGCGGAGGGGGAGAAGGTCGTCTGGCTCGCCATCGGCTTATGAAGAGTAAGGAACTGGAAGCGCCGGCGAGCGGCCGCCTTCGCATTTGAAAGAGATCTTCTGCCTATACTTCGCCGAGCTGGAGCATTAGGGCCGGCTCCCCGGGGATGGGGTCAGGGTGACAGTGGAGGCTGTGAAATCGAACCGTTAGAGACGGTCCCGCAGGGGCTGGATCAGGATTCGGGTGGGGCGTCCTTCGAGGACTCCGAAGAGCTGCGAGGTTTGATCGCGCTCGGCCGCGAGCACGGCTACCTCACCTTCGAGCGGATCGCCTCGACGCTGGAGGAGGTCGAGGTGACCAAGGAGCAGGTCTCCGGCCTGCACGCCCACCTGGTCGAGCACGGCGTCGAAGTGATCGCCGAGGACGGCGTCACCGCCTACAAAGAAGAACAGCGCGGGGCGGACTCGTCCAGCAGCCAGTCGAAGAAATCGGACCTCGACCTGACCGTCGAGCCCAGCCTCGACTCGCTGCGCCTGTACCTGCGATCGATCGGCAAGGTCGAGCTGCTGACCGCCGAACAGGAGGTCGAACTGGCGAAGCGGATCGAGCGCGGCGACATGCTGGCCAAGCGTCAAATGGTCGAGGCCAACCTGCGCCTCGTCGTCTCGATCGCCAAAGGCTATTTGGGCCGCGGCCTGAGCTTCCTCGACCTGATCCAGGAGGGCTCGCTGGGCCTGATCCGGGCGGTCGAGAAGTTCGACTATCGCCGCGGCTACAAGTTCTCCACCTATGCCACCTGGTGGATCCGCCAGGCGGTGACCAGGGCGATCGCCGACAAGGCGCGGACGATCCGCATCCCGGTCCACATGGTCGAGAAACTGAACCGGGTTGCCCACGTCGAGCGCCAGCTCGTGCAGCGGCTCGGCCGCGAGCCGGAGCCGCACGAGATCGCCGCCGAACTGCGCTGGTCGGTCGGCGACGTCCGCGACGTGCTGCGGGTCGCGCAGCTGCCGGTTTCACTGGAGAAACCGGTCGGCGACGAGGATGAATCCGAGCTCGGCGACTTCGTCGCCGACGACGATGTCGCCGAGCCCTTCGAGGAGGCCAGCGAGCACCTGCAGAAAGAGGGCGTGCGCAAAGCGCTGGAAGCGCTGCCCGACCGCGAGCGCCAGGTGATCGAACTTCGCTACGGACTCTCCGGCCTGGAGCCGCTGACGCTCGAGGAAGTGGGCCGCACCTTCGGCGTCACCCGCGAGCGGATCCGCCAGATCGAGAACAACACGCTGAAAAAACTGAAGCGCCTGCCCGAGGCGCAGATGCTGCGCGAAGCGAGCTAGCGCGGCTCCAGCACGAAGACCGCGATCTCGCGGTCGGTCCTCGCCTCGTAGTCGTCGAAGCCCGAGTACTGCTGGTTGATCCTGCGCCAGAGCTCGGCCCGCTCCTCGCCCTCGGCGACCCGGGCCCGCACCGGGCGCCGCTTGCGGCCGATCTCGACCTCGGCCTCCGGGTTCGCCTTCAGGTTCAGCGACCAGGCCGGGGTCTTGCTGTGGCCGGCGTTGGAGCCGATCACGACCTGGCGCTCGCCGTCGGCGAGGTAGACGACCGGCGCCGTGCGCTGCTGCCCCGATTTGCGCCCGGTCGTGGTCAGCAGCAGCACCGGCGAGCCGGCCAGGCTGCCGCCGATGCGGCCACCGCTGAGCCGGTAGAGCGGGATGTTGAGCTTGCCGGTCCAGCGCAGCCCGGTCGCCCCGATCGAGGTCGACATCTTGGTGTAGAAGCGGTCGCTCGGCACGGCGCGAGTATCGCAGGCTCTAGAGTGGCGTCAATGGCCGAGCCACACCCCTTCCGGCGCGCCGCCGAAGCCAAAGATCTTGACCTCCTGAAGGAGACGCTGAGCGAGGACGTTGTCCTCCACAGCCCGATCCTCTTCCGCGGCTTCGAGGGACGCGAGATGGTGATCACCGTCCTCACCCACGTTTCCGCCACGCTCGAGGGGCTCACCTACGTCGATGAACTGGTCGGCGATGGCACCGTCGCCCTGCGCTTCAAAGCGACGGTCGAGGATCGCGAGCTGGAGGGCATCGACTTCCTCGAGCTCGACGAGCAGGGCCTGGTCCGCGAGCTGACCGTCTTCATGCGGCCGATGTCAGCCCTGACCCGCTTCAACGAGCGCATGTCCGAGCGCCTCGGCGTCGCGCCTTCCTAGAACGCCGGCTTCCATCCGCAATAGAACATATGTTCGTTCTGTGGAACGGAGGATCAATCGACGAGAACAGGGCGATCTGGGCGAGGCATCCGCAGTCGAATGGCTAATCAGCGTGGGCGCGACTGTCTTTGTCCCCTTTGGTCACAGTCCGGACATCGATCTTGTCGCTTGCGCGAACGGACGGCTGCTGCGCATCCAGGTGAAGACATCGACCCAACGCTCGACAACGCCGGGCGGCCATGCGCGCAGCATGGTGGAGCTGGCTACGAGCGGCGGCAATCAGAGCGGGGCCGGAGTCAAGAAGAAGATTGACCCCGCCCAGCTCGACTATCTGTTCGCTCACACCGGCGATGGACGTCGCTGGTTCATCCCGTCGACAGCAATAGAGGCCTTAGCTGCAATCACCCTCGGCGGCACCAAGTACTCGGAGTTCGAGATCGAGCCAGGCCGCCCGATTGATCGTCTCGTGTACGGCGGGGATCCGTCTATAGAATCGCCCGCCGCGGGGGAGTATCCAAGCGGTCAACGGATGGCGACTGTAAATCGTCCGGCTCAGCCTTCGCAGGTTCGAATCCTGCCTCCCCCATTCCGCCCAAGGCCCGGCTTCAAGGCTGGGAAGCGCGACCGCAGATTGGGGCGGAGCGGCCAGGCGATCGTCAACCAGAAGCGACGAGTGACGTTGCCTCGGCGTGCGTGCATCGAGGCTGGGCTGCAAGACGGCGATCGTCTTCGCGTGCGAAGCCATTGCGATGGCCGGGTCGTGCTCGAACGCATCGAGCCACCTCCCGCCTCGCTAACGTCCAGCACGTGAGCAGCCTCGACGATCGAGTTATCGCCATCGCCGGAGCCGGCGGCGGGCTGGGCCCGGTTGTGGCCGAGCGCTTGGCCGCGGCTGGCGCCACCATCGCCGCCACCGATCGCGACCAGGGGCGCCTCGACCAGATCGCCGCTGACCTCGGCCTCGCCGAGAACCGCTGGGACGGGCGCGCGGTCGACCTGCTCGACGAAGGCGCGACCGGCGAGTGGTGCGCCGCCCTGGTCGAGCGCTTCGGCAAGGTCGACGGCCTGATGCACCTGGTCGGCGGCTGGAAGGGCGGCCAGCCGCTGCACGAAGAGCCCCTCTCGGACTGGGATCTGCTGCACGACCTGCTGATCCGCACCGTCCAGCACACCAGCCGCGGCTTCCACGACGCTCTGCTCGCCAGCGGCCGCGGCCGCTTCGTCCTCGTCTCCGCCAAGCAGGCCCAGGCGCCCTCGAACGAGAACGCCGCCTATGCAGCGGCGAAGGCGGCGGCCGAGGCCTGGACGTTGGCCCTGGCCGACGGATTCGAAGGAACCGGCGCGACCGCCAACATCCTCGTCGTCGAGGCGATCCTCACCCCGCGGATGCGGGAGGAGAGCCCCGGCGAGGAGTTTCCGACCTTCACCCCGGCCGAGCACCTGGCCGAGGCGATCGCATTTCTCTGCTCGGATGCGGGGGCGAAGATGAACGGGCAGCGATTTCCGCTTACGATGCGCGGATGAGCAAGCCTGGGGAGGCACAGGACAAGTCTGGCGAGGCCCAGATGACGATCGGTGAGCTGGCACGGCGCACCGGCATGACCGTGCGCAACATCCGCGCCCACCAGACCCGGGGCCTGTTGCCCCCGCCGGAGGTGCGCGGCCGCACCGGCTATTACGGCGAGGAGCACGTCGCCCGCATCGCCCTCACCCGCGAGATGCAGGCCGACGGCCTCAACCTCGAGGCGATCCGGCTCCTGCTGGAAAGCTCCGATGGCAGCGGCAGCACCGAGATCCTCGACTTCACCCGCGCCCTGCGCGCCCCTTATGAGGACGAGGCGCCGGAAATCGTCGACGCGGCCGAGATGACAAACCTCTGGGGGGTCGATCCCGACCCGAAGCTGATCCAGCGCGCCGAGCGCCTCGGCATCATGCGCGAACTGCCCGAGGGGCGCTACGAGATCATCAGCCCCCGCCTGCAGCGCGCCGGGGTCGAGCTGGCCCGGCTCGGGATCAAACCCGAAGCCGCCCTCGACACGGTCGAACAGTTGCGCCAACACGCCGAGGGCGTCGCCCGCACCTTCATCGACCTCTTCGTCAACGAGGTCTGGGAGCCCTTCGATGCCGCCGGCCGTCCCGAGGAGGACTGGCCCAAGGTGCGCGAAGCGCTCGAGCGCCTGCGCCCCCTCGCCGCCGGCGGCCTGCTCGCGATCTTCCAGCTGGTGATGAGCGAGGCCAGCGAACGCGCCAGCGAGCGCACCCTCCAGCTGGAGACCAGCGGCTCTTCCAAGAAGAGCAGGCGCAGGGCCACGTCTTAAACACCAGTTATTGTCTTTATTCGCCCCTTATATAGGGGTTCTTGAACGAAAGACAGGTGATGGCGCGTCCTAAAAACGACTTCTTGGACGAGGCCGAGATCTTCCGGCCGGCAGATCCAGCCGCCGCCAGCCGCGCGATGCGCCGGGGCGACCTCCGGCGCCTCGGGCGTGGGCTCTATACGTCCAACCCCGACGAGCCCGCCGAGCAGCTCGTTCGTCGCAGCTGGATGGAGGTCGCGGCGCTCTACTTCCCGGGGGCCGTCATCGTCGATCGCTCGGCGGTCGAAGGACGTCCCGCAGGCGACGGCTCGCTCTTCCTCGATTCCGGATCGCGCCACTCCCATCCGAGCGCAGTGCGGCTTCCGGGCCTGGCCTTGAAGCCTCGCCAGGGCCCTGGGCCGCTGGAGGGCGACATGCCGTTCGGGGATCTGCACCGCAGCGGCGAGGCCCGCACCGCGCTGGACAATATGCGCCCCTCGAGGGCCCGCTCCGGGGTGGCGAGGACTCTAAATGCAGCCGAGCTGGAGGAGTGGCTGGAGCGCATCGCCCGCAACCGAGGGGAGGATGAGCTGCTGAGGATTCGAGACGAGGCTCGCGAGATCGCCCCCGCTCTCGAAGCGGACGCCGCGCAGGTGAAGCTCGATCGCCTAATCGCCGCCTCCCTGCTGGGCACCGGCGACGCTCGTCTCGCCACCGCGTCCGGCAGGGCAAGAGGCCGCGGTGAGCCGTTTGACGCTCCTCGTGTCGCCCTCTTCGAGACCCTGCATGGCGCTCTCGCCGGCCACATCGCCCCGCTGCATCCCGAGCCCGCCGACCCAAACCGGGTCTTCGCCTTCTTCGAGGCCTACTTCTCCAACTTCATCGAGGGCACGGAATTCGAGGTCGGAGAGGCCGAGGAAATTGTCTTCGAGGGAGTCATCCCCAGCGAGCGTCCGGAAGATGCCCACGACATCCTCGGCACCTTCGGGGTCGTCACCGACCCCGATCTTCGAACTCGCATCCCCGCTGACGCCGAGGGTTTCAGCGGTCATCTGCGAGAGTTGAACCGGCGCATCCTCGAGCTCCGCCCCGACAAAAGGCCCGGCGAGTGGAAGCAGCGAGCCAACCGCGCCGGAGCGACCAGCTTCGTCGCCCCCGATCTGGTCCTCGGCACCCTGCGCGAGGCCTGGCGCTTCTACGCGACGCTTCCACCGGGTTTCCCCCGCGCGGTGTTCGCGATGTTCGCTGCCAGCGAGGTTCACCCCTTCGCCGATGGCAACGGCCGCGTCTCCCGCGCCCTGCTCAACGCCGAGCTCAGCGCTGCCGGCCAGTGCCGGGTCGTGATCCCGCTCTGCTTTCGGACCGACTACCTTGGCGCGCTCCGCGCGCTCAGCCGCCAGGGCAGCCCCGAGCCATTGCTGCGGGCGGTCGAGCGTGCCCAGCGCTGGTCCTCTCTTGTCGACTGGACGACCATGTCGAGGGCTCTGGCCCAGCTTGAGCGGACCAACGCCCTCATCCCTCCCGATGAGGCCGACGAGCAGGGCGCGATCCTGCTCGATCCCCCGTCCCCCTAGCGTGGCTGCCCCCGGCCGGAGGCTTCCTTTACGTTAAAGTAAAGCGATGCCCAGAATCTCTTCCAAGCACCAGATCACCCTTCCGGTTGAGAGCCTCAGGGCGGCGGGCATGGGGCCTGGCGACGAGGTGACCATCGAGCCCGAGGGGCCTGACCGAATCGTCGTCCATCGCGCCGACCCCGATCTCTCTAACGCGCTTGGAGTCTTCGATGGCCTCTACGAGCCGGGGCACCTCGATCGCCTGCGGTCCGAGGAGCGCGCTTGAGCGCCTGCGTGCTCGACACCGATGTCGTCATCGCTGCGCTCGATAGGAGGGATGCCCATCACGACGCTGCGGCTCGAGCGGTCGAGCGGTTGGCGCGGGTGGAGACGCACCTTCTCCTTTCAGCGGTGAACTACGCCGAGTCGCTGGTCCGCCCCGCCGAGGACGAGCGGACGCTGCGCGCTGCCGTCGACGCGATCGCGTCGTTACGGATCCGCGTCGTCTCTCCTGACGCCGTCGTTGCCCGCAACGCGGCCAAGCACCGGGGGTTGGGAATCAGCCTTGCCGACGGCTTTGCGCTCGCCACGGCAGTGGCGCATGACGCCACCGTCGCCTCCTTCGACAAGCGTGTCCGTCGTGCCCTGCGCCCAGCCGGCCTTCGCCTCTGCCCCGCGCTTGGGTAGTCACAGCCGCTTCGCCCTCAGATCCGCCGCCCCGCCGCTAGAGTTACGTACCAGCTCTTACAGACTGTTGGCGTTCCGTTGGGAAGCGGACGGCTAGCGTGACTTGGGATGACTAGCGAAAAGGTAAAGGGGAAAGAGGCTCGAGCGGCGCTGCCGTTCTCGCTCCGCCGTCCGCGCTTGGTGTTGGCGATCTCCTTCGTCTTCATCTGCATCCTCGGCATCATCGGCCTCCACGTCGAGAACGGCCTGAAGCCGACCTCGCTCGACGTCTCCGGCACCGAGTCCTCGCGCGCCGGGGAATCGCTGCACCGTTACTTCGGCGACTCCGCCCCCTTCGCGGTCCTGCTGCGGGGTCCATCGGCCTCGCTGGAAGAGCAGGGCCCAGCGCTGATCCACGCCCTCCGCACCGATCCCAGGGTGACGACGATCTCCCCCTGGGACAGGGGCAGCGTCGCCCGCCTGCGGCCGGGGCCGAACCGGGCGCTGATCCTCGTCGACTTCCACGTCGGGATCGACGAAGCGGTCGATAAGTCCGTTCCCCACCTGAACGAACTGCTCGAAACCAAGATCACCGCGCCGGTGCACGCCACCCAGACTGGCTTCGCCAGCCTCTCGAGCGCGATCCAGGACGAATCGATCAGCGCCTCCGAGCAGAGCGAGCTGATTGCCCTGCCGGTCCTGCTGTTGGTCCTGCTGATGGTCTTCCGCTCGCCGATCGCCGCCCTGATCCCGCTCGCCTTCGGCGCGATCACGGTGATCACCTCGCGCGGGGTCCTCGCCCTCGCCACCTCCTACATCTCGATCGACGCCTTCGCCCTCACCGTGAGCACGATGATGGGCCTCGCCCTCGGGGTCGACTATGCCCTCTTAATGGTCTCGCGCTTCCGCGAGGAGCTGGCGGCCGGGGCGGACCCGGCCGAGGCCGCCCGGGCGACCCGCCGCACCGCCGGGCGCACGATCCTCTTCGCCGGCAGCACCCTCTTCCTCTCGATGTTCGTCTCGATCTTCATCCTGCCGGGGGCGCTGCTCGTCTCCCTGGCCGGGACCGTGATCATCGTCGTCATCCTCAGCGTCATGGTCGCGACCCTGGTCGCGCCGCCGCTGCTGACCCTGGTTGGGCCCAACGTCGACCGCTGGCGGATCGGCCGCCCGGTCGCCGGCCGCTCCCGGTTGATGCGCTCGGTTGACGCGGCGCTGCGCCGGCCCGTCCTCGCCGTCGTGGTTATCGGCGGCGTCGTCCTGCTGCTGGCGACGCCGGCGATCGGGCTGAAGACCGGCCCGCCGTCGACCGAGCAGCTGCCGACCGACAGCCAGGCTCGCAAGGACGCCGAAGAAATCGATGCCGCGATCGGCCCCGGCTTCGAGTCGCCCTTCGTCATCGTCGCCTCGACCCCGGTCGGGACGATCACCGAAGAACCCCGCTTCGCCGAGATCACCCGCTGGCAGGAAAAGATCGCCGAAGACCCCGGTGTGCAGGCGGTGATCGGCCCCGCCCAGATCTCGCGCAAGGTGGCGCCGTTGAAGCAGTCGACCAAGGAACTGCTGGGCAACGGGGCCGAAGGCGGGCATCTGGCCGAACTGACAGAACTTGGCCCGAAGCTGAAAGAAGCCGAAAACGGGGTCGCCCAGGTCCGGGCCGGGCTGGTCGATGCGGCGGCCGGGGCGGGCCTGCTCGGGACCGGCTCCGGGCGCGCCGAACAGGGCGCCTCGGCGATTGCCGCCGGCCTCGAAAAGGCCGAGCAGGGCGGCGAACGGGCGGTGGCCGCGGTCAACCGCCTGACCGAAGGCTCGGGCGAACTCGCCGAAGGCCAGAGCGAAGCCAAAGCCGGGGCGCTGCTGCTCAAGCTCGGCCTCGCCCATCTGCTCAAAGACATCCGCCCCAACGGGTTGGCGCGGGCCAGGCGCCTGCGCGCCAACCTCAATGCCGCCGCCGCCGAAAACCCGGCCCTCGCCCCCGAGGCCAGGGAAGCCGCCCAGCTGGTCGAACACCTGGCGATCAACCGCAACGAAGTCCGCCGCCTGCGCGGCGAATCCCAGCGCCTGCACGAAGGCGAGGGCAAATTGCTGGCCGGCAACACGACCCTCCATCGCGGCGCCCAGAAGCTGTCCAGCGCAGCCGGGGGCCTGCCGGAAGGGCTCTCCAGGCTCGGCTCGGGAGCGCAGCGCCTGGTGCTCGGCATCGCCCAGCTGCGCGGCGGCGCTGACGAACTCGAACGCAGGCTGGCCGAAGGCTTCCACCACTCCCAGCCGCTGCAGACCGGGCTGCGCCAGGCCAGCGTCAAGGTCACCGCCGGCGCCGGCGCGCTGGGCGACCAGGTCGGCCGCCTCCACCGCCAGTCTCCTGGCCTCTTCGACTCCGGCTACTACGTGCTCTCCGCCCTCGACGGCGCCCACCACGCCGAACGCCAGAGCGCCGCCTCGGCGATCGACCTCGACCACGGTGGCCAGGGCGCAGCGATGCTGGTCATCCCTCGCTACACCTTCAACACCCCGGGCTCGATCGCCCTCTACGAACGCCTCCAGGACGACGCCAAGGGGCTCAGCGCGTCCGCCGGCGTCAATGCCGGCGTCGCCGGCGGGGCCGCCCAGCTGACCGACTACAACCGCGTCACCCGGGCCTCGATCCCGATCGTGGTCGCGGTCATCACCCTGGTCACCTTCCTGGTCATGGTCGTGGTCCTGCGCGCCCTGCTGCTGGCGGCGCTCGCGGTCGCCCTCAACCTCGCCACCGTCGCTGTCGCCTTCGGCGTCCTCACCCTGCTCTTCAACGTCCCCGCCGGCTATCCCCTGGGCGGCAACACCTATGTCGACGCGGTCGGGGCGACGATGATCTTCGGCGTCATCTTCGGGCTCTCGATCGATTACGCGGTCTTCCTCCTGATGCGGATGCGGGAGAGCTACGAGCAGGACGGTGACAACGCCGCCGCGATCGCCTTCGGGTTGGAGAAAACCGCCCGCGTGATCACCGGCGCGGCGGCGATCATGATGGCCGTCTTCATCGTCTTCGCCGGCGCCCCGATCGCGACCGTGAGCCAGCTCGGCATCGGCCTCACGATCGCCGTCATCCTCGACGCGACGGTGGTCCGGATCGTCCTTCTGCCAGCGCTGATGCTGCTGCTCGGAGACCGGGTCTGGTGGCTGCCGCGGCCGCTTCAGCGGCTGCTGCCGGAAATCGATCTACACGGCGAGGAGCCTCTCCAGGCAGAGGCTTGATCAAGTACGGTGGCTTCCCCTGCGGCCGATCGGCACCGGTATTTCCGAGCTTCGGATGGGTCTTAGGGGAGGCACCAACAGGGAGCAGGGCCCCCGGAAGGGACCCTCAAACAATCGATCCAAGGCAGGTCAAACCATGAGAGTCCTAATCTTTGCCCTCTTCGCGCTCCTCGTCGCCGGCGCCTCACTGGCCGTGGCCGACGAAGTCACCCGCGACTCCTACAAAGCGGCGGTGGAACCGATCTGCAAGTCGAACACCGAAGCCAACGAAAAAATCCTCGGAGACGTCCGTTCCGATGTCAAGCAGGGCAAGCTGAAGCTCGCCGGCGCCCAGTTCTCGAAGGCGGCGACGGCGTTGAAGAAAGCCGTCGGCCAGCTCAAGGCGGTGCCGCCGCCCACCGCCGACGCGGCCAAATTGACCAAGTGGCTCGCTTACGTCAGCGAAGAGTCCAAGCTCTTCGAAACCGGCGCCGCCGCGCTCAAGGCCGGCAACAAAACCAAGGCCCAGACGGTGGTCGTGAAGCTCACCCACACCGCCAACCTGGCCAACAACGAGGTGATCAGTTTCGGCTTCCGCTACTGCAAGCTGGAACCGTCGAAGTTCACCTAGCCAAGCGGGTACAGGGGTTTATAAACATCCTGTACCCAACTTGACAGGAATTTTTGAGAGGTAGCACTGGGGAGCCATGTATGGCTCCCCAGTTGCTTTTTGACGCCTGATCCTCGCGTGTACCTAGTTTTACAACTCATCACGTACCCGGGTTGACACCAGAAATCCGCTGTGCTTTACTGGCGCCGTCGGCTCGTAAGGGAACGAGCTTGACACAGGGAAAGAACGGTCTCGCAGCGCGTGGCCAGGGAACTAGGGAAAGAGGCACGCAGGATGACAACGACCCCTTCGAGGGTTGCCCCGATCAGGGGTGGCAGCACCGTCACCGATCTCGCGCACAACGCTGCGCGAGCTTCTGCGTTGCCTGTCCCGGCCACCACCGCTACGAGCCCAGCGATGACGAGCACTCGCTCAACCGCGAGTGCTTCCTCAACCGGAAGGAATGAACACAAGGTGAGAAGCGAAGCGAAGGATCTGTCCGCCGGATCGAACCTGAACCCGAGCCGCAGCGCCGGCTCCATCCGCCGTTCCTTCGCCACCCGTGTCGCCTCTCGTGGCAACGCCGGGAGTAGTGCGCCCGCAGCCAGGAGCCGAGTCACGGTCCTCGCCCTCGCGATCATGGCCCTCGCCCTGCTCGCCTTCGCGCCGATGTCGCAGGCCAAAACGGTTGTCAAAGCCTTCGGCCTGCCCGGCGCCTTGGGTGGGCAGTTCGGAACCGAACCGGGTGGCGTCGCAATCAACAACTCCGGCGCCGGTGGCGTCCCGATCGGCACCGTCTACATCGCCGACGCGAATCAGAACCGCATCCAGCGCTTCAGCCCGACCGGCGTCTTCGAAAGGACCTGGGGCTTCGATGTCGACAGCACCACCCCCAGCACCGGCTTTGAGATCTGCACCGCGGCCTCGGGCGATGTCTGCAAGGCCGGCATCACAACGGCGACAACCGCCAATGGGGGCCAGCTGAGCAAACCGAGCAGCGTCGCTGTCAATCAGACGACCGGACACGTATATGTGAGCGAGGCAACTGGCCGGCGGATTGACGAGTTCGACGCCGACGGCAACTTCGTCCGCCTTTGGGGCTGGGACGTCATCACCACCGGCAAACCGAACGACAAAGGCACCGCTGCCTTCGAGGTCTGCGATACGACAGCGGGCAACGTCGCCGCCGACTGCAAAGCGGCCGGCGCGGCGGTCACCGCGACGTCCCAGGCAGCCGGCCAGTTTGGCGCCAACCCGGGGCCGCTGACGCTTGACTCCTCCGGCAACGTCTGGGTTGCCGACAGCGGCACCACCGCCAGGATCCAGGAGTTCAGCTCCACCGGCCAGTTCCTGAAACTGGTCGGCGGCGACGTCATCACCGACGGCGCCGAAGGGACGGGAACCCTGACCAATGCCTCAACCTCGGTCACCGCCGTGGCGCTGACGAAAAAGTTCTTCGAGATCGGCCAGGCGGTGAGCGGCACTGGGATTCAGGCCGGGACCACGATCACTGCCGTTGGCGCCTTCACCACTCCCGCCAACTCGACCATCACCCTCTCCAAAGCCGCCAATGCCGGCGGCGTCCAGACCATCACTGCTCCCGCCGGCGTGGGCAACGTGCCCACTAACGAGAAACAGACGATCTCCTACGGTGCGATCACCCCGGAACCCGGCAGCAAATTTGCGCTGACCTTCAACAACAAAATCACCGGCGCCAGCGGCACCGCCAAAGGGTTCCCGGGCAACAAAACCATCACCAACGTCGCCACCACCAATGGCGAATTCAAAGTCGGCATGAATATCGGCGTTGTCGCCAGCGCCAAAGACGAAGTGCCGCGCAACACCACGATCGTCTCGATGACCGCCACCACCATCACTCTCTCGAATGCTCTCGGTGGCCAGAGCATCTCACCAGGGGGCACCGTCACCATCACCGGTTACGACCTCAGCTACAACGCCCCGGCAAGCGAAGTTGAATCGCACCTCAACGCGCTGCCCTCGGTTGGCGCCGCCGGAGGCTCGGTCAGCGTCACTGGTCCCAACGGAGGGCCCTGGGTGGTCGAATTCAAAGGCACCCGTTACGCCGACAGCGACGTCCCCGCGATCGTCCCCAGCACTGGCGGTCTCTTCGCCGGCGCCGGCCAGCCCACCCTCAGCGTCACCAGCGCCAACGGCTGGGAAGTCTGCTCCGTCGCCGCCGAATGTCGAATCGCCTCAACCGGCACCGGCCTCGGCCAGTTCGCCAGCGCCAGCCCAGGCGACCTGGCTTTCGATTCCGCGGGCAATCTCTACGCGATCGATACCGGCAACAAACGCGTGCAGAAGTTCAATTCCGCCCTCACCTCGGTGGAAACCTTCGGCGCTTCCGCCCTTGCTGGCTTCACCACTGTCGCCCCTGAACGCCTGGTTGCAACCCAGGGCGGCAATCGCCTGCTCTTTGGCGTCAACAACAACCTCAGTGGCAACGAGCGCCAGCTGGTCGAACTCGACACCAGCGGCGCCGCGAAAGAAACGAGCCTCGTCGGCTCCGGGCTCACCAGCATCAAAGGGGTGGCTGAAAACACGACGACAGGCGCCGTCTACGCGACCACGACTACCCCGACGCCGAGCCCCCGCAGCGTGCTCATGCTCACCAGCACCCCGCTGTCAGCCCCGACAAGCACGATGAACCCGGTCAACACCAAAGCCTCGACCACAGCCACCTTCAGCGGCACCACCAACCCCAACGGCGGCATGGTGACATGCAAATACCAGTACTCGACCGATCAGGTCACCTGGATCGATGTAGCAGTGCCTTCCTGCACCACGCTTGCCGACGAAGGTGGTGCCCAGACCCTCAGCCAGGAAGTCACTGGCCTCGCTCCCAATACCCACTACTTCGTCCGCTTTGCGGTGTCTCGGACTCTCGTTGCCAATTCGACGGTCATCTCGGCGGTTAAATCCTTCAACACCGACGGTGTTCCCCCACTCGTCACCAACGTCGGCATGCTCGATCTCAACAACACTTCTGTCCGCCTCGTCGGTCAGATCGACGCGCGCCATTCACCGACCGGATACGTCTTCAAATACGGCACCACACCGTCGCTCACGTCTCAGACGGCGGCGGTTGCGATCGGCGAAGGGGTCTCCCCGGTGGTCGTCTCCCAGTTGATTGAAAACCTCAGCCCCAACACGACCTATTACTACAAGTTGGTGGCCGAAAACTTGATTGGCTCGACGTCAAGCGTCACCAAAACCTTCACCACGTTGGCGGCGCCGGTGCCAAATCCGGAGAGCCGTAAATACGAGATGATGAGCCCTCCGGACAAGAACTTCGGCGGTATCTTTACCACCTCAAGCGCCCATATGGCCGATGTGGCAACTAGTGGGGAAGGTGTTGCTACCTGCACGACCTCGCTCTTCGGCGAACCAGCCAGTGTGCAGAACAACTATTGCGCGCCTCTGGTTATACAGCGAACTTCGGCCGGCTGGAAAACTCATGCAGCCAGCCCTTACATCTGCCAGCACGGAACCGCCCCCCCGGCGACCTACCCATTTGAGATCAAGAACGTGTTCTCCGCCGATCTCAAAAGCTCATTCCTGACAATGGTTGAGCCCGAAGGATGCTCGATCCCCCATTTGGTGCCGGGGACTCCAAACGGCACTAACTGGTACCGGACCGACTACGAAACGGGTACATACGAATTTATCCGGTCAGGATCACCAAGCTTCCAGACCATCTCGGCAATTAGCCCCGACTCCAAACACGTCTATTACAAGTCCTCCGAAAATCTTGCTCCTGGCGCATCCGGAAGCAATGAAAAGCTATATGAATGGTACGCAGGAACCACAACTCTGGTCTCCAAAGACCCAAGCGGCGTTCAGCTGAGTGCCGCCTCTGTTGAATTGGCGGGTCCGGCTCGTGGAGTCATCACCGTGGCCGGGGGTCCTGGGCTTGCGGGGGATCCAAGCCGCGTGTTCTTTATGGCGCCATATTCCTCCTCTCCTGCTGCAAACCAGGAGGTTTACATGCGCGAAAACGGCACGACGACGGTTGACATCTCAAAGTCAGAGTGCACTTCGCCCCCGCCCTGTGGTGTCGATTCGGGTGCGACCGACGTTGGGTCGACATTTGACGGTGCAAAAGTCTTTATCTCAAGTGGGGAGAAACTGACCGACGAAGATACTTCTGGTAATGCCGCTCGCGATCTTTACGAGTATCGGAATGGCCCGAATCCTGATGCTGAAGCCCACAACCTGGTCTTGATGACTCCCGATCAGGAACCAGAAGATGGTCTTGGCGCCAACTTCGTCACCCTGCTCGGAAAATCGGACGATGGCAACACTGCCTTTTTTGTTGCCGAAGGACAGATCGTGTCCAATGCGCCGACCGCAGGGAAATTCAAGGTTTATCGCTGGCGCTGGAACGGTGGTAGTCCGACGGTCGACTACTTGGGCGCACTGAACGGGACGCCAATCCCCACACCAGAAGGAAACGTTGAAGCCGACGAACGAAACTGGCGGGCCGAAGGCGCCAATAGGTTGGTCAGTAGAAACGGCAAATACTTGGTGCTGGCGACGCTCGAACGACTCGATCCTGCCGTCGATACCGACAGCGATAGAGATGTCTATCGCTGGGACGAACAGGGCGGTTGGCGCTGTGTCAGCTGCCAGAAGCCGGGTGTCGCCTCTTCCGGTGACGTGTTCTTCTTCAACACTGCAGCAGGTGGAGTCGGTGCGACTGCTAAGAACTTCGTAACGACCAATGAACGTATTGTCATGACCGAGGACGGTCGTGTCTTCTTTGCATCTAAAGACGCACTCGTGCCAGCCGATATCAACACTCCCCTCCTTGACGTCTACGAGTGGAACGAAGGCAAGGTGAGCCTAATTTCGACCGGTACCGCGGAAAATGACACCACACTTCTCGGTGCGGGCGAATCGGGTGACGATGTCATATTTGTCACCGACCAGAAACTGGTCGGTTGGGATGTCGATAAGAACAGCGACTTCTATGACGCACGCGTTGGTGGTGGCTTTCCTGAACCTTCGCCAACCGGCTCACCCTGCGAAGGCGATGCTTGCCGTGACGCCGGCAGCAAGGCACCCGCCGCCAGTCCGGCCGGGACCGCTGCCTTCGAAGGCCCCGGCAATGAAACGAAAAAAACGACGCCCAAACCGACCAGCTGCAAGAAGGGCTTCGTCAAGCGACACAGCAAATGCGTGAAAAAACCGCAGAAAAAGCGCCATGCGGAGAAGACGCACCGGCGCCACTCGACCCAGAAGGGCCGGTGAGCGAGCGATGACCAAGGAGAACAAGACGATGACCACCGCCACTCACACATTTTCACCGGTTCGGCGCCTCGGGCGCCTCACGGCCCTCATTGCCGGCGCCTGCTTGATCCTCGCGGCGTTTGGCGCTGTCCAGGCGTCAGCCGCGCCGTTCACTCTCACGAGCGTGGACGGAGGTGCGTTTTTGCAGAATGGCGAACCGGCGACTCAGGCTGGCTCGCATCCGTGGCAGGCGTCCACCAGGTATGTCTTCAGCAATTACGTTGCTAGCGACGGGTTCGCGTATCCAGCTCAGGATCTGAAGGACTCCGTGATCACGCTGCCCGCTGGCGCGCTTCCCAATCCGCTCAATATCCCCACCTGTTCGGAGTACCAGCTGGAGGGAGGCGCCCAGCAGAACGAACCGCTCTGCCCTCTGAAATCTCAGGTGGGCTACATCAACATATTGCTCGCCGGAAACTATGCAGCCGCAGGTTCGCTTGCCCCCCGAGCCGCCGAGCTTTTCAACATGGAAGCACCGAAAGGCACGGGAACCCTGATCGGCTTCAGCTTCATCGGAGCGATCTACCACATCACCGGCAAGCTGGACCCCCTCAGCTACCGTCCGGTGGCCAGCTCGCTCAATGCGCCGCAGACGCTTCCGATGGGGGGTATCGAACCCGTCCTCTGGGGTGTGCCTGCCGAACCAGGCCACGACAGACAGCGTGGCCACGAAGGGTCTGGACTTTCGATATTCCCCTGCGCAAGCCCGGGAACAGCTGTGAACTGCAGCCATTCCGCTGGGACTACTCCGGCGCCGTACTTCACGCTGCCGACCTCCTGCGTCGGGCCGGTGGAAACGAATGTCAGCGTCACCGGCTGGCAGGGAGGCTCCGCCAGCGGCTCCTTCCTCTCCCACGACAACACCGAACCGGTGCCGAACCCAATCGGCAACACCGGCTGCAACGCGCTGAATTTCTCGCCCACGCTCGAAGCGCGGCCGACGACCAACGTGGCCGACGCCGCCAGCGGCCTCAACGTAGACATCCATGTGCCGCAGAATCAGAGCCCGACCAGCAATGTCTCGGCCCACCTGCGCAAGGCCGAAATCACCTTGCCTGAAGGCCTCGTCATTAACCCGTCTGGCGCAAACGGCCTGAACGCGTGTGCCCCCGCCCAGGTCGACCTTGCCAGCGGCGAACCGGCCAACTGCCCGGATGCCTCCAGGGTCGGCTCGGTTGAAGTCAACACCCCGCTGCTCGATCACACCGTGCTCGGCAGCGTCTACGTCGCCTCACCGCACGACAACCCGTTCAACTCGCTGCTGGCGCTCTACATCTCCATCAATGACGAACAGAGCGGCACGATCATCAAGCTCCCCGGCGAAGTCAAAACCGATCCGGCAACCGGGCAGCTGACGGCGACGTTCGACGAAAACCCACAGGTGCCGTTCGAAGACTTCAAGGTGCATATCTTCAGCGGCGCCAACGCGCCACTGCGCACGCCTGATGTCTGCGGCACCTACACCACTGCCTCGTCGCTGACCCCGTGGTCGGCGCCGGACTCCGGCCCGCCCGCAAATCCGACCGATGCCGTCACAATTTCCCAGAGTTCGAGCGGCAGCGCCAACTGCCCGACAACGTCGGGCGCACGGCCCAACGCGCCGTCCTTCGACGCCGGGACAGTGACGCCGATCGCCGGCGCCAATAGCCCGCTGGTGGTCACCCTGCGTCGCGCCGACGGCTCCCAGCAGTTCTCGTCGGTGACGTTGACCCCACCGCCGGGGCTCGTCGGCAAGCTCGCCGGCATCCCCTACTGCTCCGATGCCGCCCTCACGGCGGCTGCCGCGAAGACCGGCGCTGAAGAGAAGGCTTCGCCCAGCTGTCCGGCTACATCGGAACTCGGCAGCGTCATCGCCGCCGCCGGCGCCGGGCCGGCACCGTACTACGCGCCGGGCAAGGCCTACTTGATCGGCCCCTACAAAGGCGCCCCGCTCGGCGTGGCGATCGTCACGCCGGCCGTCGCCGGGCCCTTCGACCTCGGCACCATCGTCACCAAAGCAGCTCTTTACATCGATCCGAAAACGGCCCAGATCACGGCGGTCTCCGATCCGATCCCGAGCATTCTGCAGGGGATCCAGCTCGACGTCCGCTCGATCCAGATCAAGATGGATCGACCCGAATTCACCCGCAACCCAACCAGCTGCGACCCCATGGCGTTCACCGGCCAGCTGATCTCGACGCTGAGTCAGCCGGCGGCACTCCAGAATCGCTTCCAGCTCGCCGAGTGTGGGCGCCTGGGCTTCGAACCGAAGATGTCGCTGAGCCTTACCGGTGGGATCAAGCGCCGCGGGCACCCGGCACTCACTGCAACCCTGGAAACACGCCCGGGCGACGCCAACATCAAAAGCGTTTCCGTCGCCTTCCCGCACAACGAGCTCCTCGATCAGAGCCATATCGGGACCGTCTGCACCAGGGTCCAGTTCGCGGCCAGCGCCTGTCCGGCGGGGGCTGTCTACGGATCGGCAACGGTGAACACGCCGCTGCTCGACTACCCGCTGACCGGCCCGGTCTACCTGCGCTCCTCGGATAACACGCTTCCGGATCTGGTTCCGGATCTTCGTGGCCCTGCGACCCAGCCGATCAAACTGGAATCGGCAGGACGCACCGATTCCGTCCACGGTGGAATTCGAAACAGCTTCGAATTCGTCCCCGACGCTCCCTTCAGCAAGCTTGTCTTCAGCTTGCCCGGTGGCAACAGGGGGCTGATTGTGAACTCGAGCGATATCTGTGGGCAGAAGTTGACTGCGACAGTCAAATATGTCGCTCACAACGGGGCCACCTTCGAACAGCATCCGCTGCTCAAGGCCGGCTGCCCGAAAAAGAAGAAGAAACACCACAAAAAGCACCATCTCCGTCACGCGCAGCGGCACGCTGGCAGCCACCGCAGCGTGAGGTAAGCGGAGAGGCCTGACTGAATGAGCACGAGCCGCAAGCACCGCCTCCGGTTCGGGGGCGGTGCCGTGTTGTTGACCGCCCTCGCTCTGCTGGGGTTGGGGGCGGCGCCGGCGAGCGCGGCCGGGACTCCCATAATCGGCGAAGTCTGGTCCTCTTCGGTTACCTCCAGCGCCGCTGTCCTCCAGGCCCAGATCACCCCTAACGGCTTCGCCAGCAGCTACCACTTCGACTACATCACCAAAGCCGCTTACGACGCCAACGTCAGCGCAGCCAAAGACCCCTTTTCCGGGACGTCACGAGTTCCGCTGGCGACTGAAGCCAACCTTCCGGGCGTGGGCAGTTCGCCGGTTGCCGCGCAGCAGCCCCTGTCTCTGCTTGCTTCCGATAAGGCATATCGCTACCGGGTGGTGGCGAAGAACGCCGAAGGCAGCGTCTTTGGCCCGACCCTCGCGTTCGTCACCCAGGCGGTCAATACAAGCGCGGACCCTTGCGCCAACAAGGTGGCTCGGGAACAGACGACCTCTACCGCCCTCTTGGACTGCCGCGCCTTCGAGCTGGTCTCGCCGATCGACAAAAACGGCGGCCAGATCGATCTCCCCGGGACGCTAGCCGGCGGCGGCGTGTTGCAGGCCTCGGCTGGCGGTGGCGCGATTACCTATGGCTCCTCCGCTTCGTTTGGCGCCGGTGCTACTGGCTCGCCGTCTGCCAGCCAGTACATCTCCACTCGCGGTTCCGGAGGCTGGGCGACCCAGAACATCAGCACCCCGCTTTACTCCGACTCCTATGGCGCCGGCAACGAAGGGGTTCCGTTCCAGCTCTTCTCGGGTGATCTCGCCCGGGGCCTCTTGCTCAACGGCCGTCACTGCCGGGGCGAAGCGACCGATTGCGCGGTGCCGAATCCGCCGCTAGCGGGAACTGGCGCCCCGGCCGGCTATCAGAACTTCTACCTGCGTGACAGCGCAAGCTCGGGGTTCGAAGCGCTGCTCGGCCCTGCCAATGGCGGCTTTCCGACACTCGATCCTTCCGACTTCGAACTGAGGTTCGCCGGCGCCGCGTCGGACCTGCGCCATGTCGTCCTCTCTACCTGCGCGGCACTGACGCCGAGCGCAACGGAAGTTCCCGCCGGGCAGGGCTGCGACTCGGCAAAACCAAACCTCTACGAGTTCTCGCCCGGGGCGGGCCTCGGCCTGGTCAATCTGCTGCCGGCGCAGACGATCGGCACTCCCGGCGCCGCGCTCGGCGCCCAGGCCGCAGCCGTTTCGAGCAACGGCGCTCGCGTCTACTGGAACGACCTTGCCACCGGCAACCTCTACGTACGCGAAGCGGGCCAGACCAAACAGGTGGACACCGCAGCCGGAGGGGGAGGGGTGTTTCAGACCGCCTCAGCAGATGGCTCGATCGCTTTTTATACGAAGGCCGGCCACCTCTATCGCTACGAAGCAGGGCCGGCAACGAGCACCGATTTGACGCCTTCGGGTGGCGTGACCGGGGTGCTGGGCGCCTCTGAAGACGGATCTTACGTCTACTACCTGAACGGATCGGGGCTCTTTCTGCGTCATGGAGCGACGACAAGCTCGGCCGCAGCCGCCGCCGACACGAGCAACTACCCCCCGACGACCGGCACCTCTCGGGTCAGCGCCGACGGAACCCGCCTGCTTTTCGTCTCGACCCCGGCACTTACGGGCTATGACAACAAAGACGCCGTTACCGGCAATCTCGACTCCCAGGTCTATCTCTACAACGACAACGGCGGCGGTTCCTTGACCTGCGTCTCCTGCAACCCGACCAATGTCCGGCCGAGTGGCAGCTCGACGATCCCCGGCGCCGTGGCCAACGGCCAGGGGCCGTCAGCTACCGATGCCTACAAGCCCCGTGCTCTCTCCAACGACGGTCGCCGCGTTTTCTTCCAGTCCACCGACGTCCTTGCCGCGACCGACATCAATGGCGTCGGCCTTCCCGACGTCTACGAGTGGGAGGCCCAGGGCAGTGGCAGCTGCACGCGACCGGGCGGTTGTCTCGGTCTGATTTCCAGTGGCCGTGACGAAAAAGGCGCCACCTTCGTCGATGCTTCGGCCGATGGATCGGATGCGTTCTTCATCGGCGATCGCTCCTTGGTCAAATCCGACATCGCTGGCTCGGTCGATCTCTACGACGCTCACGAGGGCGGCGGCTTTGCCGAAGCACCGGCGCCGGTCCAGTGCATCGGCGAAAACTGCCATCCGCTGGAACCGCAGCCGGTCGACCCCACGCTGACGACCTTGGGAGAAGGCCCGGGTAACGACGCGCCGCACTATCCCGGTGAAAAGCACTGCAAGAAGACTCAGGTCAAGACCAAAAAAGGAAAGTGCGTGAAGAAGGGCGGCAAGAAAAAGAGCCACCACAAGAGGAGCGGACGATGAGGCGCGCGACGGTTGCGATCTGCGCTGCCATGGCGGCCCTCCTGTTGATCGCGACATCCGCGCAGGCCGCCGTTCCCGCCCTTGGCGCCATTTCGGTGACGAACATCCAGGGAGTTTCGGCTCTGCTCAAGGGCAGCGTCGATCCTGAAGGGCTTGCCACCACCTACAGCTTCGAATATGGGACCGCGTCCAACTTCGCCGGAGCGGCCAAAACCTCCGCTACCTCGGCGGGGTCGGGTTCCAACCCGATCGCCGCTCGTGCCGCGATCTCCAGTCTCGCGCCCAGCACCACTTACTACTACCGGCTGGTTGCGACCAACGCGTCTGGCATCACCACTGGCACGCCCGCGACCTTTGTCACCACCGCGGGCTTTGGGTTCCTGCCCGGCACGTCTGGTTTTGCCGTCAGCGCGGTTGCCGACGGCGGTGCCGCGGCTACCGGCGCCGGCTCGCACCCTTATCAGCTCTCTTTCAAGATCGGCCTGCGCGAAGGTGGGGAATTCGAGGATCAGCCGGGCGTTGCCTTTCCCGATGGCGATCTCCGCGATCTGCACATAGAAACGCCCGCTGGCCTGATCGAGAATCCCGCGGCGCTGCCGAAGTGCACCCTGGCCCAGTTCCACACGCCTCGTTCGTCGCCCTTTGAAGCCAGCCGCTCAGGCGAGAGCTGTCCTGACCGGTCGCAGGTTGGCACGGCCGAAGTCGAATCGAGTCTCGGCGGCGGGGTGGTGCGGCGTTTCGGTCTCTTCAATTTGGCGCCCGCGCCAGGGATCCCGGCTCAGATCGGTTTCTCGCCGTTCGGGGCGCCGATCACGCTCAACGAGAATCTGCGCCCCGGCGCAGACGGCTCCTACGCGTTGACCCTCGATGCCACCAACATTCCCCAGTCACTCGATTTCCACGGCTTCAAAATGACGCTTTGGGGGGCGCCCTGGGCCGCTTCCCACGATGGCGAACGAGGAAATTGCCTGAATGAGGCAGAGGCCGGATTCCCCCGGGCCAAATGTTCAGTCGGCGATCCCCAGAGCTTGATCACGCTCGCCTACTTGACCCTGCCGCACAAGTGCTCCGGCTCGCTTGCCTTCACCGCCAAAGCGACCAGTTGGCAGCAGCCGGCTGAAGTCACCACCACCGCCGTCAACCGCAACGAACTGGGCCAGCCGGCCGAAATGGGCGCCTGCGCCTCCTTTGACTTCAAACCCCAGCCGGTGGGCCTGCTGACCAGCAACAAAGCCTCTTCACCGACGGGCTTCAACTTCCAGCTCAGCGTCAACAACGAAGCCTTCACCAATCCCGCTCAGCGCGCGGCGGTGCCGACCAAGAGGGCGGTCGTCAAGCTGCCTGCGGGAGTCTCGATCAACCCGTCGGTGGGCGCGGGCCTTGGTGTCTGCACCCCGGCTCAGTACGCGGCTGAGACCGCTTTCTCAGCGGTTGGCGCCGGCTGCCCGAACGAATCGAACATCGGCAAATTCACCGTGCGCTCGCCGCTGTTCGAAGAATTCTTCGAAGGTGCCATCTACCTGGCGAAGCCCGACGATCCCACCACCGCTACCCCAGGCGCGGAGAATCCCTTCGACGCGTTGATCGGTGTCTACTTGATCGCGAAGCTGCCAAATCGGGGGGTCCTGATCAAGGTTCCGGGCAGGATCGAACCCGATCTCGGCAGCGGTCAGATCACCGCCACCTTCGACGGTCTTCCGCAGCTTCCATATTCCGAACTCAACCTCAATTTCACCCAGGGCCAGCGCGCCTTCTTGGTTGGCCCGCCGAGCTGCGGCACGGCGACGACAACAATGGATCTGGCCCCGTGGGCAGGCTCGCTTAGCGTCCATGCGACCAACAACTCTCCGATCACGGCAGGCATCGGCGGCGGGCCCTGCCCCTTTGGCGCCTTGCCCTTCGCCCCGACGGCGGTGGCGGGCGGCGTCAACTCCAATGTCAACTCCTACACCCCCTATTTCATCCACCTTGCCCGCCAGGACACCGAACAGGAGATCACCTCTTACTCGTTGGTCCTGCCAAAGGGGATCACCGCCAAGTTGGCCGGCATCCCCTTCTGCTCGGACGCGGCGATCGCAGCAGCGCGTGGGCGCCGCGGCATCGCCGAGGAAGCGTCTCCATCCTGCCCGGTGGCAAGCCAGGTCGGACATACGCTCAGCGGTTACGGGGTTGGCGAAACCCGCAGCTACACAAAGGGGAAGATCTACCTTGCCGGCCCCTACAACGGCGAGCCGCTCTCGGTGGTGACGATAAATCCGGCGACCGTCGGCCCCTTCGATCTCGGCAACGTCGTCATTCGCTCGGCCCTGAGCGTCGATGAACACACCGCGCAGGTGCAGATCGACGCCGGCGCCTCGGACCGGATTCCCCACATCCTCGGTGGCGTCCCGCTCCACCTGCGCGACGTTCTCATCTACCTGGATCGGCCGCAGTTCACCCACAACCCATCGAGTTGCGCTCCCTCCAACTTGTCTTCGACGCTGACCGGGGCGGGCGCCAACTTCGAATCTGCCGCCGACGATTCCTCCTCGAGCTCCAGTGTCCATTTCCAGCTGCTCAACTGCCGCACGCTCGACTTCAAGCCGAAACTCGGCGTGGAACTGAAGGGCGGGACCAAGCGCCGTGCTTATCCGCAGCTGACGGTCACCTTCACCGCCCGGGGACAGGGCGACACGAACCTCAAAGAAATCGAGGTCAGCATGCCCCATTCGGAGTTCCTGGCACAGGAGCACATCCGTGAAATCTGCACCCGGGCGCAGTTCAAGGTTGACAAGTGTCCGGCGGGGTCGGTCTACGGCTCGGCGGTCGCCTACACGCCGCTCTTCGACCAGCCGCTGCGCGGCAACGTCTATCTCCGCTCTTCCCCCCACCAGCTGCCAGATCTGGTTGCCTCGCTTTACAGCGGGGCCATCCACATCGTCTTGGAAGGGGAAGTCGGTGGCACCAAACAGGGTGGAATCAGGGCCCTGTTCAGGGAACTGCCGGATGAGCCCTTGGAAAAATTCGTGATGACGCTAAACGGCGGCAAGCGCGGCCTGCTGCAGAACTCCTCCAACATCTGCGTCGAACCGCCGCTGGCGTCGGTGAAAGCACTGGGGCAGAACAACCTCGGCACTGAATTCAGCTCGGTGTTGCGAGGCCAGTGCAAGAAGAAACACAGCAAGCGCCACCAGATCCATAGGCGAGGGGACCGATGAAGGCACTCGGCGACAGGTTGAGATTGGCGATCACACTCGGCGCGCTGGCGCTGGCCCTCGGGGTCGCCGCGACGCCGGCCCAAGGGGCTACGGGTGATCCGCTCTTCAACTTCTCCGCTCCTGCGACGGTGCCGCCCGGCACCGGCTTCCAGGGTCCATGTGGGCTGGCGGTGGACGTCGCCGGCAGCCTCTATGTCTCCGACTATTACCACGACATCGTCGACGTCTTCAACTCCAGTCGCACCTACCAGACTCAGCTCACCAACGTGGAACCTCTGGATGGGCCCTGCGGCGCGGCGGTGGACTCGACCGGCAAGCTCTACGTCAACAACTACCACCGCAATGTCGTCAAGTTCATGCCCTCGGCTTTCCCGGTTACGACCTCGACCAAATACGGCACCTCAACGACGGTCGACTCTCACAATTCGACTGGCGTTGCGGTGGATCCGTTGACGAACAATGTCTTCGTCGACGATCGCAGCTACATCGCGGTGTACGACTCCTCTGGCGCCGAACTGCCAAAAATCGGAGCAGGCAGCCTTGGCGATGGCCGCGGCATCGCCTTCTCGCGGTTTCCGTTGACTAACGGCTTTGTCTACGTGCCCGACGCCTCCGACAACAAAGTCAAGATCTACAACTCGGAATCGGGAACGCTGGCGGGAACGATCGCCGGGCCCGGGCCCGGCAAACAGTTTGTGTCCCTGGCCGACTCCGCTGCCGCCGTCGACTCTGTCACCGGCGATGTCTATATCGCCGCCGCCGCCGGCTCTCAGCTCTCCGAACATCCCGAATCGACTATTTACGTCTTCGACTCCAGCGGTGGTTTCAAAGGCCGGCTCAAATACAACGTCGTCAACGCGTCCCCCGTCGGCCTCGCCGTCGATAACTCGGCCGGCGCCAACCAAGGTCGCGTCTACGTCACCTCAGGGAACTCGATCAAAGCAACTGTCTACGGCTATGCGCCAGGCTCTGCCGTCTCTGTCGAAAACGGTCTTCCCGCGGTTTTCTCCCTCTCCGTTGCCTCTGATGGGGATGGCGCCGGCTCGATCGTCAGCAGTGCGGCTGGGATCGACTGCTCGACGGCCTGCGGCGCCGAGATGTTCGGTGGCGAAAAGGTCCCGCTTAGCGCTTCGCCCGACGCAGGATCGAGCTTCGTCGGCTGGTCCGGCGGCGGTTGCTCGGGGACCGGTGACTGCGTGGTCAACATGAGCCAGGCCACCTCCATCAGCGCCGAGTTCGCCGAACTCCCTTCAAGTTCTTCCGGCGACGAGACAATCGCTGCTCCTGGCTCTAGTGTCTCCTCACCCCCCATCACAACGGCCGTCCAGCACCGCGGTCGCCACCACAAGATCAGGCACCGCCACAGGGCAAAGCATCGCCACCACGCCCGGCAGCACCGCTAGAAGAGGAGAATTCCAATGAGAAGTCGTTCCACCAAGCTTTTTGCCCTGCTCGCTTTGCTTGTCGCGGCCGTCGGCACCGCCGCCGCCCACGCACAGGTCACCCAGGTGGTGGGGACTCTGCAGGTTTCCGTCGACGGCAAGCTGGCGCCGAAAAAGCTTCCGCGCGAAGGCAAGGCGCCGATCTCGGTCTCGGTCGGCTGGAACATCGGCACCACCGACGGGGCCCCGCCGCCGAAGCTGAAGCAGCTGAAGATCGAAATCAACCGCAACGGGGTCCTCGATCCCACCGGCCTGCCGGTCTGCCCCTACGAAAAGATCCAGCCGGCAAGCACCTCTCGTGCTCTCTCTAACTGCCGCTCGTCGCTGGTCGGCAGGGGAAAGTTCACGGCGATCGTCGGCCTTGAAGGCCAGGAATCGTATGCTGCCGCCGGCGAAATGCTCGTCTTCAACGGCGAAAAAGGCGGCAAGCCGGTCCTCTATGGGCAGATCTACTCGGCCCTGCCCTTTGCCAACTCCTTCGTGATCACCTTCAAGGTCTCCAAGATCGCCAAGGGCACATACGGCACCGCGCTCAGCGCCACCCTGCCAGCGACCCTTCGTGCTTGGGGCAATCTGACCAGCATCGAAATGACCCTCTCGCGCAAGTACGGCTTCGAAGGCAAGCAGCGCAGCTACCTCTCGGCTGGCTGCCCGGCGCCAAAAGGCTTCACCGCCGCCGTCTACAGCATGGCCCGCACCAGCTTTGGCTTTGTCGGCGCCCCGCCCATCACCTCGGTTTTGACCGATGACTGCAAGGTGAGGCCCTGAAGCCCCGCCTTGCACTAGCTGCCGCCCTCTTCGCCCTGGCCGTTGCCGGCTGTGGCGGGGGCGGCGACAGCGGGTCGACCTCGGTTTCGGCCTTGAGCACCGCGGCCGAAAACAACACGTCGAGCACGGAAAGCGCTGAACTGCAGACCGATCGCAAGTCGCAGGCCAACGCCAAGAACCCCTCCCACTCGCCCTCGGGCACACCGTTTGTGGTCAAGGTCCGTCACCACGACTCCGGCGGCGGCGCTGCCCAGTTCCGCTCCAATAAGGGCGACAACTCAGTCCAGGAATCCGGCCATGAAGCCGATGCATTGACCCTGGAGCGAGCCGCCGCCGCTCTTCACGGCTATCTCGACGCCGGGGCCCGGCGTGACGCAAAAACGGCCTGCAGCTACCTGTCCAAGACGGGCAAGGAGACCCCGGCCGCCTATCTCGGCGAGCGTAATCCGAGTGCCAAGAAGTGCGTTACTGACCTGACCGCTCTCTGGGCGCATGTGGCTCCGCGGAATTTGGCGCAGGCAGCAGAGGCCGATGTTGGCTCATTCCGTGTCCAGGGTCCGACCAAAGGCCTGCTCCTCTACCACGGAGCCGATCACCTCGACTTCTCGATGCCGATGGTTTACGAAGCTGGCCAGTGGAAGGTCGGCACCCTTTCTGCATCCGAGCTCCCGTGAGGATTTTGCCCGGTCGGCTGCGGGTCTTTGTTGTCACTTCGATTCTCGTCGGCCTCCTAGCCGCAACCGCATCGGCCGAGCTGACCCAGAGCGGCAACCTCTTCGTGCGTTTCAGCGGCGGCATCTCCCCGCGCGCCCTGCCCCGCAATGCGCTCGCCCCGATCGCGGTGCGGATCGAAGGGACGATCAAGACGCCCCCGGGACAGGTCCCGCCGCCCCTGCGGAAGATCAAGATTGCCCTCAACAGCAGCGGCCGCTTGAGCACGAGCGGCCTGCCGCGCTGCCGCCAGGACCAGCTCGACGCTGCCACCCCCTCTGAAGCGCTTGCCGCCTGTGCGCCCGCCTTGGTCGGCGGCGGCGGCTTTACCGCGATCACCTCCTTCCCGGATCAGCCCACCTACCTGATGCACGGGGAAATCCTGCTCTTCAACAGCGTCGTCCATGGGCACGCGGCGATCCTCGCCCACATATTTCAGAAGGACCCAGCCCCGGCCACGCGGGCCGTCGTCTTCAAGATCCATCGCAGCAGCGGCACCTTCGGCACCGTCATCACCGGCGAACTGCCCGAAGAAACCGACAACAACGGCTACCTCAAATCGATCTACCTGCAGCTGCAGCGCCGCTACGTCGTCCACGGCCACCCTCGCGCCTACCTCAGCGCCAGCTGCGCCGCCCCGGCGGGCTTCACCGAGGCCGTCTTCCCCTTCGCCCGCGCCTCGATGAGCTTCGACGACGGCCGCACCCTGACCAGCACCCTCAACCGCAGCTGCGCGGTGCGGTGAAGGAAGCAGCTCTCCGCGGGCCTACTGCGGGATGCCGCACCACGGCTGCTGCGAGGCCGTGGCGGATTTGAGCGCCGCCTTCTTGGCGGCGACCCGGGCCCTCGCCTTCACCAGCTCGGCCCGAGCCGCTTTGCGCGCATCGCGGCCGCTGTAGCGGCTGCGGCGCACGAGGTTGGTCGCCCGCTGCAGCCCCCCTTTCGCCTTGCTGAGGCCGGCGGTCAGGGCTTTGACCGAGGCGGTCGCGGTCGCGCAGCGGGAGGCGATCCGCCCATAGCTGCCGAAGGCGCCCGCGCCGCCGGGGGCCAGGGTGTAGGCGTCTCCGTATCCTTCCCCGGCCGCCACTTCGACGAAGTACTTCCCCGGCGGCAAGGTCGCCGTCGCGGTCCTCGATTCGCCTTTCGACACATAGGAGACGTCGTTGCCGACGGAGGTGCCCAGCGAGTCCACGATCCTCGCGTCGAGGTCGGCAACCGAAGCGCTGCCGCCCAGATTGGCGACGGTCAGGGTCACGTTCGAGCCCTGCGGCGAGGTGACGTAGAAGAAGTAGAAGTCTTTGTCGGTCGGCGTCTCGAGCGCCGCGGCATAGGTCTGCCCGAGCGCCAGCGGGCCGGCCGGGCTGAGGATCGAGTCGTTGGGCTCGTACGGCCCCTGGGCAGCCGACGCGCTCGCGCAGGCAACCGCCGCCGCGGCCAGGGCGAGCAGCAACGCAAACGTCGTTCTCAGCCCGATTCCCCATCCCCTCATTGCAGGGAAATTGTAGTCCCCCGGCCAAGTGCGGCCGGGGCCCTCGCGGAAGCTTTAAGATCGTGCCGGCGCCGCAGGAGCCAACCCGCCCGGATAGCTCAGTTGGTAGAGCACTTCCATGGTAAGGAAGGGGTCACGAGTTCGAGTCTCGTTCCGGGCTTTGAGGTGTCTTTATGTTGGGCTCCACGGCCGGATCCGTCAAAGATGCGACGTCGGAGAGGTCGATCGGGCGTCCTCTGGCGAGCTTCATCTGGATCAGGTCGTCTAGACCCACCACCGGCACGTTGATATCGCCGAGTTGCACGCTCAGCGCCCGTTCGCTCAACTCATCGTAAGAGCGACCTCCGGGAACTTCGTGCATCACGTCGATGCCTCCGTCGCGAGTGGCGAACTGCCAGATCGTGGCCCTAGGTAGCATCTTCGCGTCGATCTCGGTGGTCTCGTTGCCGGGGTTGAGTATTCGCGCGTCGAGGGCGCGCAGGGTCGCGGCGAGCCGCGCGAGATTGGCTGGGTCGGGCGCTGGGATCAGGTCGGCGTCGTTGGTCGTTCTCACATGTCCGTGCGTCTGAACGGCGAGGCCCCCGATCAAGACATATGCGACCTCATGTTCGGCGAGGGCACGGAGAATGCGCTCGGCATCGAGCGGGATTTCAGCCTCGGTCACGCGCTGCTCGTCCGGCCGCGGCGAGGCGGCCTGCCATTCGATTCCAGGAGATTCCCAACGCCAGGCGCTCGCTCGGGGATCGATCCGCGGTAGCGCGGCGATGAAGGAGGTCGTAATCGCGTTCCTGCGCTTCCCCGGAGAGCACCAGTCGCTCCCCCATGGCTCGCAGCAGGAGATCCAGGGTCTCGAGCCGAGGCGAGATCTGATCAGCCTCAAGCCGGCTGATTGCCGACTGCCGGGTTCCTGTCCGTCGCGCCAAGGTGGCCTGGCTCAGGCCCCTGTGGATGCGAGTTGCGCGTATCAGCTGGCCGGCGGTCATTGTCAAATTATAACGAAAATGTGATGAAAAGCGGTGGTCCAGTGGAGCAAAAGGAAGCACTGAGCTATAGGCTCCCGCGCCGATGGACTTCTCCCTCACCGATGAGCAGAGCGACTTTGTCGCTGCGATCCGCGACTTCTGCGCCCGCGAGTGCGGCACGCAGGAGCAGCGCGAGCGGCTCACCGATTCTTATGAGGACCACCACAGCTTCGAGCTCTACGGCAAGATGGCCGACCTCGGCTGGCTCGGGGTCACGATTCCCGAGCAGTACGGCGGCTCGGGCGGCTCGATGCTCGATGCCTGTCTCTTTATGGAAGAGACTTCACGCGGCCTGGCCCCGATCGGCGGCTACGCCACGACCCTGATCGTCGCCGGCGCGACTGGGCGCTTCGGCAGCGAGGAGCAGAAGGCGAAAATCCTCGGCGGGATCGCCGGCGGCTCGGTCGAGGCGATCGCGATGACCGAGCCCGAGGCCGGCTCCGACGTCGGCTCGCTCACCACCTTCGCCGAGCGCGTCGACGGCGGCTTCGTCATCAACGGCCAGAAGGTCTTCATCTCCAACGCCCACATCTCCGACCATGTCCTCGTCGTCTGCCGCACGACCAAAGGCGAGTCCAAGCACGAGGGCCTGACCATGCTCTGGGTTCCGAAAGGCGCCGAGGGGATGGAAGTGAAGCCGATCGACACGATGGGCGGGCGCGAGACCAATTACGTCTACTTCACCGATTGCGCCGTTCCCGAGGATGCCGTGCTCGGCGAGGTCGACCAGGCCTGGACCCAGCTGATGGCCGGCCTCAACGTCGAGCGCCTGATCCTCGCCGCGACGATGCTCGGGATCGGCCAGCGCGCCTTCGACGACGCCCTCGCCTATGTAAAGGAGCGCCGCCAGTTCGGCCGCCCGATCGGGTCTTTCCAGTCGCTGCAGCATCGCCTCGCCGACATGGCGACCGATCTCGAGGCGGCCCGCCTGATGACGCGCTGGGTTGCCACCCTCACCGATGAAGACCCCGGCCGGATGCTGCCCCGCGAGGCCTCGATGGTCAAGCTCCACGTGACCGAGGTCGCCCAGCGGGTCGCCCTCGCCGGCATGCAGCTGATGGGTGGCTACGGCTACTCCTCCGAGTACGACATGGAGCGGCTCGTCCGCACCACTCTGGTCTCCACCATTTACGGCGGAACCTCGGAGATTCAGCGCAACATCATCGCCAAAACGCTCGGTCTCTGAACTTCGCTTCCGCTTAACACGTCGCCGCCAGGCGCCGGTTTCCTGCCTGGGCTCAAAGAACGACTTGAGCTTTTTAGGTAGGAACGGACGTATCTACTAGGACTTTGGGTTTGACCATGCCTGTGGAGCTGTCTACTCTCCCGCCCCGCTCGCTTTTGGTGGGCAGACGTTGAACGGTCAGCAACGCACCAACGAAAACTGGCTCCAACCCGCAGCGCCACTCGGAGCGCATGCGCCAGCAGGGAGGATTTACTTTGAGTTCGCACCGTCCCACACGCCGAAGCCTTCGAATCGCCGTCAGCGCATTTGCCGCCGTCGCGCTTGCCGCGGCCGTTGTCGCGCCCAGCGCCGGCGCCGCGGTCGTCTACGACAACATTCCCACTCCGCAGCCCGGGAATGTGCCAAGCGTTGCCTTCCAGGCGACCCAGGCTTCTGAGTGGGGGGGCCAGGTTCAGCTTGCCGGCAGCGAGCGCCAGGACGCCGCGGTAACGGTCCTGATGAGCAGCTGGGGATGCCAGGCCGGCAACTGGAACGAAGGCAATTGCGTGACCACCCCCGGAGCCACGTTCTCTCACCCGATCACCCTCAACGTCTACAACGTCGGCGCTGGCAACTCTGTCGGCAGCCTGATCACGTCGGTCACCCAGACGTTCAATATCCCTTTCCGCCCTTCGGGCGATCCGAGCTGCCCCGCCACCACAGAAGTGCCGGTCGGCGCCCGGTGGAAGAACGGGGCCGGAGAATGCTTCAACGGCTTTGCCGCCCCGATCACCTTCAACCTCGCCTCCCAGCACGTTCTGCTGCCCGCAAAAGTGATCATCGGGGTTGCCTACAACACGTCCAACTACGGAGCTAACCCGATCGGCCCATCCGCCTGCTCGGCCACGCTCGCAGGCTGTGGATACGACTCGCTCAACGTCGGAACCGCTCCCTCCCCGACCACCGGCTCCGTTCCGCTGCCGGACGACACCTATTACAACTCGAGCACCGCTGGCCAGTACTGCGACGGCGGCGCCGGCGGCGTCGGCACGTTCCGTCGCGACGCCGGTTGCTGGACTGGCTACCAGCCGGCAGTCAGGGTTTCGGCGGTGACCCGCGGTTTCGTGGTCAATGACGACGCCACCGGCGCAGGGCCGAGTGGCGCCGACTGCGCGAACCCCGACTACAACACGATCCAGGGAGCGGTCAACAGCGTTCCAGCCGGCTCAACCATCCTGGTCTGCGCCGGCACCTATGTCGAACAGGTCGACATTCCCAAGTCGCTCACCGTCATCGGTCACGCGGCGGGGGACACGACCGTCAAATCTCCGGCATCGCTGGAAACCAAGTTCACCACCAGCGAACCCAATAAGCCCGTCGTCTATGTCCATAACGATGCCACCGCATCCCTGCGTGGTCTGACCGTTGACGGCAACGGCAACGGCAACGCCAATCACCGCATCGATGGAATCGCCTTCTTCAATGCTGACGGCAGCGTCCGCAACAGCTCGATCGTCCATGTCCGCAACACGCCCTTCGACGGCGCCCAGGCTGGTGTCGGGCTGATCGCTGTGAATGAAGATGGCGAACCGCGGTCTCTTCAGATTCGAGGCGTCACCGTCACCGATTTCCAGAAGAACGCGATCACGATCAATGGCAAAGGCCTCAACGCCGAAGTCAGCAACAACACGATCGAAGGCGCGGGCTTCACCGGGATCACCGCCCAGAACGGCGTCCAGCTCAGCGGCGGCGCTGCGGGCTCGGTCGAAGACAACCTGATCTCCAACATTGGCTACGCGCCGAACTCGGTCTGCGCCGTCGGCGTCTTGCTGTTGGAAGCGCCTGAAGCGACGGTCGTCGGCAACACGCTCAGCAACATCCAGTGCGGGATCTACGCCGAAGGCGGTGGCCCGGTCACGATCGAAGAAAACACGCTGACCAAAAACCGCTACGTGGTGACGCTGATCGACAACGCGGCGACGGTCAACGGCAACACGATCGACTCTCGCGGCGGCGGATTCCCGGATTCTGAGGGGATCTTTGCGGCTGAGTCCGAAGGCCACGCCAGCTTCTTGGTCACGGCGAACCGCAACACGCTGCTCGGCAACACCGAAGCGGCATTGGCCCTGGCCGACTTTGAAGACGACGCCTATTCAGCTCACATGAACGCCCACTTCAATCGGATCGCCGGCAACACCCTCGGCGCCCTTGACGAAGCGCCGGGCGCGATCGAAGCCCAGAACAACTGGTGGGGCTGCAACGGCGGCCCCGGCGCCGCTGGCTGCGACAAAGTCAAAGAGAGCATCGAAGGCTCCGTCGACTTCTCGCCCTGGCTGGTTCTGCAGATCAACGCGAATCCGTCGACCGTCTACAAAAACGTCGGCCAGTCGCAGCTGACCGCCGACCTCACCCACAACTCAAACAACGCGGTCGCCGGCAGCGGCTTCCCCGACAACACCGCCGTCGCCTTCAGCGGCTTCGGCGGCACGGTCAGCCCGGCCAGCGACGCCACGGTCAATGGCAAGGCCGCGAGCCTGTTCAGCGCAGGCCCGGCGGTTGGTGCCGGCGAAGGCTCGGCGACGCTCGACAAAGCAACGGCCAGCGCGTCGATCCAGATCGTCGAAGCGCCAACCGGCGCAACGGGGGCCACCGGCGCCACCGGATCCACAGGTTCGACCGGCGCCACCGGTTCAACTGGCGCGACGGGCGGCACTGGCGCCACTGGCAGCACGGGAGCGACTGGATCCACAGGATCAACTGGCGCCACGGGTAACACCGGCGCCACCGGATCCACGGGTTCGACCGGATCGACGGGCGCCACCGGCAGCACCGGCGCGACGGGTAACACCGGCGCCACCGGTTCGACCGGCTCCACAGGCGCTACCGGCTCAACGGGCGCCACAGGCAACACCGGCGCCACGGGCTCGACCGGCGCAACCGGATCGACTGGAGCAACTGGCGGTACCGGGTCCACTGGGGCAACTGGCAGCACCGGCGCCACGGGTAACACCGGTGTCACCGGTTCAACTGGGGCCACTGGCTCGACCGGCGCCACAGGCGGCACCGGCTCGACCGGAGCAACCGGCGCGACCGGTTCCACTGGCACCAAAGGCGCTACGGGCGCCACCGGCAGCACCGGAGCGACGGGCACCACCGGATCCACAGGGCCAGCCGGTCCTAGCGGCCCGGTTGGAGCAACTGGGGCAACCGGGGCCTCGGGCTCGAATGCATCGATCGCGTTGAAACGAAAGATGAGCCTCAGCTTCGTCAAGTCGGCCGTGACGGTCAGCAGCGACAAGGCGCCGGTTGCGGTTCGCTGCAACGGCTCCACCGCAAGCCGCTGTGTCGGCACGCTGACCCTGAAGGCTGGCGGGACGACCTCGCAGAAGGCCTACTCGATCGCGAAGGGCAAGAAGGCGACGATCAAGGTCCCGCTCGGGACCCAGATGCAGAGCCTCCTGATCGAAACGAAGAGCACTGGGTCCACAGCGCTGACGGTCAGCGCTGTCGCCAGCACGAAGCAGGCATCGGGCGCGGCCTTCCGCTCGAGCCACAAGCTGCAGCTGAAGTAGGGGGGAAGCACAGCAGGCGGGGCCCGGTTCACATAACCGGGCCCCGTCGGCGTGCCCTTACTCACTTTTTTAAAATTTACGTCCAAGATCCGTCCCAGGATTGAGTTGGCGACGCCCATGCCTCCGATACGGCGTGGGTGCATATACGGAGCGAAAAGAGGTTCTGGGCGGCGCTGGCGATGGCGTTCGCGCTTGCCGCGCTGCTGGCCCCGGCAGGCCAGGCAGCGACCCGCAAGCCGTTCCCTGCTGGGCTCTCGGCCCGTGCCTTCTCGGCCCCGAACCCACTGGCTGCCACCGCGTCCAGCGAGCCCGAAACTCCTGCGAGCACGCCGGTCGAGGGAGACGAATACCACGCTTACCCAGCTGCCGGGGGCTACTCGGTAGAGGCAGCTTCGACGGCCTATGGCGAAGCCGAAGTGCAGTCGGTGGTCAACGTGCTCGGCTCGCTCGATCACGGCCCCGAGCTCGCCCAGCTCTCCGTATATGTGGCGACGCCGGAAGAGATCGCCCAGATCTGCGGCGCGACCGTCCTCGCCTGTTACATGCCGCAGCCGGAGCGGATGATCATCTCCGGCGAGGATCACCCGGTCGACGGCGTTCCCCGCGATTTCGCGATCGCCCACGAGTACGGCCACCACATCGCCAACAGCCAGAGCGGCGCCAGCTTCCCGGCGATCTCGACCGGGACGATCCGCTGGGCCACCTACGAGCGCGTCTGCCAGTACAGCCGCGCCCGCAAGCTCTTCCCCGGCGACCAGGGCCGCCACTACTTCGAGGACCCGGAGGAGGCCTTCGCCGAGACCTACGCCCATCTCAGCGACCCCGCCGCCAAGGTTTCCTGGCAGTACTCGCCGCTGCTGCGGCCGACGACGGCCTCGCTGGCGAAGATCCGGGCTGACGTCTCGCGTCCCTGGAGCGGGCCGGTCTCGACCGCCTGGCGTGGCTCGGTCGAAGCAAAGCCGGCCAGCCGCCCCGTCCCCGCCGCCCACAACTCGGGCGGGCCCTCGGTCGGCGAGGCCGAACTCGTCGGCGAGCCGTGGACCGCTTCCCGCCTTGTCTCCACACCCCTCGACGGAACCGTCTCGATTTCTCTCACGGCTCCGGCTGGAACCGCCTACGCGGTCGTCCTGCGCGATCCGGCCAGCGGCCGCATCCTTGCCCGCAAGGTCAGCGACGAAGCCGGCTCAGCCAGCCTCGCCTTCGGCAACTGCGGTCATCAGACCCTGCAGCTCGAAGTCAGCAGCGTCCGCGGAAGCGGCCCATTTACGGCGAATATCGTCAGGCCATAGCAGTAGCGTTCGGACGTCCCGTCCAGGCAAGCCCCAGGACGCTATCCTTCGCACAGCCTCGTGCCTCGGCCCGGGGTTTTTCTTCTGTAATGACGTCTGTCTAATCGAGGGATGCAATGGCTCGCGGAGATGTCCGCATTGCGGTGACGATGGCTTGCGAAGAGTGCAAGCGTCGCAACTACCAGACAAATAAGTCCCGGCGAAACTCGCCGGATCGTGTTGAGCTGCGCAAGTTTTGCCGCTGGTGTGGGCATCACACGGCCCACAAGGAGACGCGGTAACCGGCCATGGCCAAAACCCGCGCACAGCGCAAGGCCGAGCGCCGCGCTCGCGAAGCCGAGGAGAACAAACGCCTCGGCGATGCGCGCGGCGTCGAGTCGCGCGCGCAGCACAACACCCAGGTTCCGATCTCGGGCGACATCGCCGAGATCGAGGCGATGGAGGCCGGGATGGCTGCGGGCGCGCCCGAAAGCACGCTGGAGACGCCCGATGCCCCGAAGACTTCGCGGGCCGATCGCCGCGCCGAGCAGAAACAGCTGAAGGAATCCGAAAAGCGCAGCCGCAGCGAGCAGAAGCGCAAGGAGAGCGAGCAGCTCGCCCGCAAACAGAAACAGGCTGCCGGAGAACGGCAGCGGGGCGGCGTCATCGGGTTCCTCACCTCCTGCTGGGCCGAGCTGAAGAAAGTGCAGTGGCCCGACCGCGAGACCCTGATCCAGGCGACCGCGGTCACAATCATCTTCGTCGCCGTCGCAGCCGCCTACCTTGGCGCCCTTGACGCGGCCTTCAACTTCCTGATCAAGCAGATCCTGTAGTTCCGGGATCCCCGAACAAAGGCTTCAGATGTATCGCTGGTACGTGATCAACACATATTCCGGGCACGAGAACAAGGTCAAGCACAACCTCGAGCACCGGGTTCAGACGATGAGTCAGAACCGCAACGTGCGCCAGGTCGTCGTCCCCACCGAGCAGATCTCGGAAATGAAGGACGGGCAGAAAATCCAGAAAGAGAAACGGACGATGCCCGGCTACGTCCTCGTCAACATGGAGATGACCGACGACGCCTGGGGCCTGGTCAAGAACACCCCCGGCGTCACCGGATTCGTCGGCGCCCGCAACAAACCGGTGCCGCTCTCCAAACCAGAGGTCGACCGCCTGCTGCATCGCGAGACCGCCGAGCGGCCGCGCACGCAGGCCCAGTTCACGATCGGCGAATCGGTCAAGGTCATCTCCGGCCCGCTCTCGGACTTCTCAGGCGAGATCGCCGAGATCAACGAGGACGCGGCCAAACTCAAGGTGCTGGTCTCGATCTTCGGCCGGGAGACCCCGGTCGAGGTCGGATATGACCAGGTAAAGAAGATTTAGGCCCCGGCCCGCTACCCTCTCCAACCGCTCATGGCAAAGAAAGTCCTCACACTCATCAAGCTCCAGATTCAGGCTGGCAACGCCAACCCGGCGCCGCCGGTCGGCCCGGCGCTGGGCCAGCACGGCGTCAACATCATGGAGTTCTGCAAAGCCTTCAACTCGCAGACCCAGTCTGAAACCGGGACGATCATCCCGGTCGAAATCACGGTCTACGAGGACCGCACCTTCACCTTCATCACCAAGACCCCGCCCGCTGCGGTCTTGATCAAGGAGGCGATCGGGATCTCGAAGGGCTCGGGCGAGCCCCACGTCAACAAGGTCGGCACGATCACGCCGGACCAGATCCGCCAGATCGCCGAGCGCAAGATGCCCGACCTCAACGCCAACGACCTCGACGCCGCCTCCAAAATCATCGCCGGCACCGCCCGCTCGATGGGCGTGGACGTCAAATAGCCATGGCTCACGGCAAACGCTACCGCGAGCAGTACGGCAAGTTCGACCGCGACCGGCCCTACGCGCCGGCCGAGGCGATCGCCCTGGCCAAAGAGACCGCCAGCGCCAAATTCGACGAGACGGTCGAGGTCCACATCCTGCTTGGAGTCAACGTCCGCCACGCCGAGGAGCAGCTGCGCGGCACCCTCGCCCTCCCGCACGGGCTTGGCAAAGACGTCTCGATCGCGGTCTTCGCCCAGGGCCAGCAGGCGCGTGACGCCGAGGCCGCTGGAGCGGACTTCGTCGGCGCCGGCGACCTGGCCAAGAAAGTCGAGGAGGGCTGGACCGGCTTCGACGTCGCGATCTCGACCCCGGACATGATGCCGATGGTCGGCAGGCTCGGCCGCGTGCTCGGCCCCCAGGGCAAGATGCCGAACCCCAAGGTTGGCACCGTCACCGACGATGTCGAGAAGGCGGTCACCGAGTCCAAGGCCGGCAAGGTCGAGTACCGCACTGACCGCCAGGCGATCGTCCACATGGCGATCGGCAAGGCCAGCTTCGACGAGGACAAACTTCTGGACAACTTCACCGCGGTGATCGAGGAGATCGTCCGCGCCAAGCCTTCTTCGGCAAAGGGCCGCTACATCGTCTCCTGCACGCTGGCGACGACGATGGGGCCTGGCATTCGCGTCGATGCGACCAAGAGCAGCGATCGCGATCAGCCCGCCGCCGCGGCCCCCCAGGCCGCAGAGGAGCCGGTGACCGCCTAAACTGCGCCGCTGCACCCGAGACCATCGGCGGGGCCCAAGGCCCAGAAGCCCGATGCAGGTAGCCAATGAACCGAGACGAGAAGACAGCCACAATCGCGGAGATCGCAGCCCAGATCGAGGGCTCGGAGGCGATCTTTGCCGTTGACTACCGCGGCATCAGCGTCCCCCAGGCCGCCGAGCTGCGCTCCAAGCTGCGTGACGCCGACGCCAGCTTCCGCGTCGTCAAGAACCGGCTGACCAAACTTGCCGCCGACAAAGCCGGCGAGGAGCGCCTCGCCGAGCTGCTCAAGGGCCCGACCGCGCTGACCTTCGTCCGCGGTGACACCGCGCTGGCCGCGAAGACGATCTCGACCTTCAACCGCGAGCACGATGTCCTCGCCTTCAAGGGCGGCTTCATGGAAAGCCTCAGCCTTGACGAGGACAGGTTCAAATCGATCGCCCGCCTGCCTTCACGCGACGTGCTCAACGGCCAGTTCGCCGGCGTCGTCGCCAGCCCCCTGACGGGCCTGGTCCGCGGGCTCGGCTCAATGATTTCCGGCCTTGCGATCCAGCTCCAGCAGATTCAGGAGCAGGGCCTGGTCGGCCAGACAACTTCAAGCGAAGCTGCAAACGAGGAGGAGTAAACAAGTGGCAACCAAGATTTCAACCGACGATTGGATCGAGGAGCTGAAAGGCATCTCGGTGCTGGAGCTCTCCGAGCGGATCAAAGCGCTCGAGGAGGAGTTCGGCGTCTCCGCGACCGCTGTCGCCGCGGCTGCTCCGGCAGCGGGCAGCGCCCCTGCTGAGGGTGGCGGCGAGGAAGAGGCTTCCACGGTCGACGTGATGCTGACCGAGGTCGGCGGCCAGAAAGTCCCCGTGATCAAGGTCGTGCGCTCGGCAACCGGACTTGGCCTGAAAGAGGCAAAGGCCCTCGTCGATGAGGCGCCGAAAGCCATCAAGGAGGGCATCGAGCGCGACGAGGCCGAGAAACTCAAGGCCGAGCTCGAGGAGGCCGGCGCCACCGTCGAGCTCAAGTAACTTCTGCTCTGAACCTCGCAAATCCCAGGCTGGGAGCCAGCTTGGGTGCCGGGCGCGGCCGTGTGTTATTTTTTGCGGTCGCGCGCCCGTTGTGTTCCTCTGCTCCGATCTGCGCCTTACCCACGTCCCTCTGACCGCCTGAGGAGTCGCCAACTTTGGCACGTTCTAACGCTGCCCCCGTAACCCGCAGGAGTTTCTCCCGACTGCAGAACCCCCTTGAGGTCCCCCATCTGATCGATATCCAGCGCCGCTCCTTTGAGGAGCTGACGGATCCGAAAAGTGGTGGGCTGCGAGAGACCATCAACGACATATCCCCGATTGAGGACTACACGGGGAACCTCGCGATCGTCTTCGGCGAGTTCAAGTTCGAAGACCCGGCTCACACGATCGAGGAGTGCCGCGAGAAGGACATGACGTACTCACGGCCGCTGACCGCGACCGTCGCCTTCCAGAACAAGGAGACGGGAGAGATCCGCGAGCAGGCCGTCTTCATGGGGGATTTCCCCTGGATGACCGAGCGCGGCACCTTCATCATCAACGGCACCGAGCGCGTCGTCGTCACCCAGCTCGTGCGTTCGCCGGGCGCCTACGTGATGGCGCCCAAGGACGCCGAGAAGCAGGTCTTCATCGCCAACCTGATGCCGGCCCGTGGCTCTTGGCTGGAGCTGGAGATCGACAAAAAAGGCCGCGTCTACGTCCGCATCGACCGTAAGCGCAAGCTGCCGGTCACCGTCCTGCTGCGCGCGATGGGCTACGTCGAGGACTCCCAGCTGTTGGAGATGTTCGACAACTCGATCTACATGCGCCACACGATCGAGTCCGACACCGAGGCGACCCAGACCGAAGAGGGCGCGCTGATCGAGCTCTTCAAAAAGCAGCGTCCGGGCGAGCCGCCCTCAGTCGACGCCGCCAAAAACCTGCTCGAGCAGCTCTTCTTCGATCCCAAGCGCTACGACCTGACCCGCGTCGGCCGTTACAAGCTCAACGCGCGCCTCGACCTCGACATCGATCTCGAGACCCGGGTCCTCACCCACGACGACATCATCGCCTTGGTCAAGGAGCTGGTTCTGCTGCCGAAACTGCTCGGCATCCCCGAGGAGGTCGACGAGGAGAATCCGATCAAAGACTACGCCGCGGAGGCGATCACCTACCCCCGCGAGCCGGTCTACGAGCACCTCGACGAGTACGAGCACTTCGGCAACCGCCGCCTGCGCACCGTCGGCGAGCTGATCCAGGAGGCCTTCCGGATCGGCCTCTACCGGATGGAGCGGGTCGTCCGCGAGCGCCTGACGACGGAAGACTCCGATGCGATCACGCCGCAGACGATCATCAACATCCGCCCGGTGGTGGCGGCGATGAAGGAGTTCTTCGGCTCCTCGCAGCTCTCCCAGTTCATGGACCAGACCAACTCGCTGGCCGGCCTCACCCACCGCCGCCGCCTCTCGGCGCTCGGCGCGGGCGGGCTGACCCGTGAGCGGGCCCCGATCGAGGTTCGCGACGTGCACCCGACCCATTACGGCCGGATGTGCCCGATCGAGACGCCTGAGGGTCCGAACATCGGCCTGATCGGCTCGCTCTCCTCCTACGCGCAGATCTCCGAGCACGGTTTCGTCACGACCCCCTACCGGGTGGTCACCGACGGCGTCGTCACCAAAGAGATCGTCCACCTGGACGCGACCCAGGAGGAAGAGAAAGTCATCGCTCAGGCGAACGCTGAGTTCGACCCCGACAGCGGCAAGCTCAAGGGCCCCGAGGTCGTGGTCCGCGCCAGCGAGGACGAGTACGCGACCGCTGCCCCTAAGGAAGTCGACTTCATGGACGTCTCGCCGACCCAGATCTGGTCGGTGGCGACGGCGTTGATCCCCTTCCTCGAGCACGACGACGCCAACCGCGCGCTGATGGGCTCCAACATGCAGCGCCAGGCTGTGCCGCTGCTCAAACCCGACCCGCCCCTGATCGGCACCGGCATGGAGCGCCGCGCCGCCGTCGACACCGGCGACGTCACCCTGGCCAGGAACGCCGGCGAGGTTTCGCACGTCGACTCCGAGCGGGTTGTGATCAGCCACGGCGGCAAAAAGGACGAGTACCTGCTGCACAAGTTCATGCGCTCCAACCAGGGAACGATCATCCACCAGCGCCCGATCGTCAAGTCCGGGCAGCAGGTGAAGGAGGGCGACGTGCTCGCCGATGGCTCCTCCACCGCCGGCGGTGAGATCGCGCTGGGCAAGAACTGCCTGGTCGCCTTCATGTCCTGGGAGGGCTACAACTTCGAGGACGCGATCATCCTCTCCGAGCGCCTGGTCAAGGACGACGAACTCACCTCGATCCACATCGAGGAGTACGAGATCGACGCCCGCACGACCAAGCTCGGCGACGAGGAGATCACCCGCGATATCCCGAACCGCTCCGAGGAGAGCCTGCGCAACCTCGACGAGCGCGGCATCGTCCGCGTCGGCGCCGAGGTTGTCTCCGGCGACCTGCTCGTCGGCAAGGTCACGCCCAAGGGCGAGACCGAGCTGACCGCAGAGGAGAAGCTGATCCGCGCGATCTTCAAGGAGAAGGCGCGCGAGGTCCGCGACACCTCGCTCAAGGTTCCCCACGGCGAGGGTGGAGTCGTCATCGACGTCCTCACCTTCAGCCGCGACGACGGCGACGACCTGCCCCCGGGCGTCAACGACCTGGTCCGCGTCTACGTTGCGACCAAGCGCAAGATCGCCGAGGGCGACAAGCTCGCCGGCCGTCACGGGAACAAGGGTGTGATCTCCAAGATCGTGCCCGAGGAGGACATGCCCCACCTCGCCGACGGCACCCCCGTCGACGTCATCCTCAACCCGCTCGGCGTGCCGAGCCGCATGAACATCGGCCAGATCCTGGAGACGCATCTGGGCTGGGTCGCTGCCAACGGCTGGTACGACGATGGCTCGGTCTCTTACAAAGAGGCTCACTCAGAGGAGGGCGACGGTCGCGTCTACGTGGCGACCTCGGTCTTCGACGGCGCCACGGTCGAGGATGTCGACCAGGCTCTGGTCAGCTGGCAGGATGAGAACGCCGAGCGCGGCATCGACCTTGGCATCGACAAGAGCGCCAAAGCCGGGGCCCGGTGCGCCGGCACCGCTCAGCTTTACAACGGCCGCACCGGCGAGCCCTACGAGGGCCAGGTCACGGTCGGCTACATGTACATCCTGAAGCTGCTCCACCTCGTCGACGACAAGATCCACGCTCGTTCGACCGGCCCTTACTCGCTCGTCACCCAGCAGCCGCTGGGCGGCAAGGCGCAGTTCGGCGGTCAGCGCTTCGGCGAGATGGAGGTCTGGGCGCTGGAGGCATACGGCGCGGCCTACACGCTGCAGGAGATGCTGACGGTCAAGTCCGACGACACGGTCGGGCGGGTCAAGGCATACGAGGCGATCGTCAAGGGGGAGAACATCCCCGAGCCGTCGATCCCGGAGTCATTCAAAGTGCTGTTGAAGGAGATCCAGAGCCTCTCGCTCGACGCCAACGTCGTCTCCGAGGGTGGCGACGTCGAGATCTCCGACGAGGAGGACGACCTCCTGAAAGCGGCCGAGGAGCTGGGCATGGACCTGACCGGGGTTCGCGCCGACTCTTCCAACGGCGCCGCCGACGAGCAGGAGGAGCAGGTTGTGAAAGAGGGCGAAGGCGGAACCGACGGGGCTACGGCCGAGGAAGCGAAGGTGGAGGACTGATGATCGACATCAATAACTTCGACGCGATCGAGATCGGACTCGCCTCCTCGAAGAAGATCCGCTCCTGGAGTTGGGGCGAGGTCACCAAGCCGGAGACCATTAACTACCGCACGCTGAAGCCGGAGAAAGACGGCCTCTTCTGCGAGCGCATCTTCGGTCCGACCAAGGACTGGGAGTGCTACTGCGGCAAGTACAAGCGGGTCCGCTACAAGGGCATCGTCTGCGAGCGCTGCGGCGTCGAGGTGACGCGCTCGAAGGTTCGTCGCGAGCGCATGGGTCACGTCGACCTCGCCTCGCCGGTCTCCCACATCTGGTTCTTCAAGGGAGTCCCGAGCCGGATCGGCTACCTGATCGACATGGCGCCGAAAGAGCTCGAGAAGGTCCTCTACTTCGCTGCGTCGATGATCACCTGGGTCGATGTCGAGGCCCGCGAAAAGGACATCGGCAAACTTGAGAAAGAGGTCAAAAAAGTCACCGATGAGTACGAGGCTGAACGCCAGAAGCGCACCCAGGAGCTGAACGAGACCCTGGAGCGGCGGCTGAAGTACCTCGACAGCGGTGACTCCGGCAAACTTTTCGACGAAGACGACGAGATCTGGGCCGAGTCGCTGAAACTGACCGCGACGCAGCTGCGCAAACTGAAGGACGACGAGCGCGGCAAGCTGGTCAAAGAACTGCGCAAAGCGTTCGACGCGGAGATTTCCGACACCGAGGCCTACATCGACGAGGCGATCGAGCGGATGGCCGAAGTCTGGAAGATCTTCACCGACATGAAGCCGAAGGACGTCGTCAACGACGAGACGGTCTTCCGTGAGCTCAAGGATCGCTTCGGCTCGCCGTTCGGCTGGGGTGAGTACTTCCGCGGCAGCATGGGCGCGGAAGCGGTTCGCGATCTGCTTGAACAGGTCGATCTCGCTGCCGACTGCGAGGAACTGGAGCAGATCATCAACAGCTCCAAAGGCCAGAAACAGGCCCGCGCGGTGAAGCGGCTGAAAGTCGCCTCCGCCTTCCTCAACTCGGACAACCAGCCCGACTGGATGATCCTCGACTGCGTGCCGGTGATCCCGCCGGAGCTGCGCCCGATGGTGCAGCTCGACGGTGGCCGCTTCGCGACCTCGGACCTCAACGACCTCTACCGCCGCGTGATCAACCGCAACAACCGGTTGAAAAGGCTGCTCGATCTCGGCGCGCCGGAGATCATCGTCAACAACGAGAAGCGGATGCTGCAGGAGGCGGTCGACGCGCTGTTCGACAACGGCCGTCGCGGACGCCCGGTCACGGGCCCCGGCAACCGTCCCCTGAAGTCGCTCTCCGACATGCTCAAGGGCAAGCAGGGGCGTTTCCGTCAGAACCTGCTCGGCAAGCGCGTCGACTACTCCGGCCGTTCGGTGATCGTTTCCGGGCCGAGCCTGAGGCTGCACCAGTGCGGCCTGCCGAAGCTCATGGCTTTGGAGCTGTTCAAGCCATTCATCATGGCCCAGCTGGTCGAGCGCAAATCGGTCCAGAACATCAAGGCCGCGAAGAAGATGGTCGAGTCGATGATTCCCGAGGTCTGGGATGTGCTCGAGGAGGTCATCAACGAACACCCGGTGCTGCTCAACCGCGCGCCGACCCTGCACCGCCTCGGCATCCAGGCTTTCGAGCCGGTGCTGGTCGAGGGCAAGGCGATCCAGGTCCACCCGCTGGTCTGCCAGGCGTTCAACGCCGACTTCGACGGCGACCAGATGGCGGTCCACGTGCCGCTCTCCGCCGAGGCCCAGGCTGAGGCGCGGATCCTGATGCTGTCGGCGAACAACATCCTCTCGCCGGCACACGGCGCGCCGTTGGCGACGCCGACCCAGGACATGGTGCTCGGGATCTACTACCTGACCTATGGCCCAGACGAGGCCGAGCTGGCCAAGATCGACGAGGAGCTGAAAGCCGGCAAGAGCGCTGGCCGCAACGGCTCGACGCCGAGCGTCAAGGTGTTCCGCTCCGCGCAGGAGGCCGAGCTCGTCTACGAGAACGGCGGCACCAAACTGCACGATCAGGCTGAGTACCGGCGGGCCGGGCACGAGCACTTCCTGACCACGGTCGGGCGGATCATCTTCAACGAGAAGATCGAGCGCGCCCTGGCCGACACCCTCGGCGATGAGTTCGATCCCGAGGCCTACGAGTTCGTCAACCACTCGCTGAAGAAGAAGGACGTCAACGCGATGGTTTCCGACCTGGTCGAGGCCCACGGGGCGCCGGTCGTCTCGCAGATGCTCGACGCGTTCAAAGACCTCGGATTCCACTTCGCCAGCCAGGCGGGGATCACGGTCTCCAAGAACTACGTGGTCTCGCCGCCCGAGAAGGCCGAAATCCTCGAGCGTTACGAGGAGAAGACCGCGGCGATCAGGGGCCAGTACGACGACGGCTACATCACGGCCGAGGAGCGCCACGAGGCGGTCACCGCCGACTGGAACCGGGCGACCGATGAGGTAGCCCAGGCGATGGAGGACAACCTCGACGAGCTGAACCCCATCTTCATGATGGCCAACTCAGGCGCTCGCGGCTCCTTCAAACAGATTCGACAGCTGGCCGGCATGCGCGGTCTGATGGCCAACCCGAAAGGCGAGATCATCGAGCGCCCGATCAAGGCCAACTTCATGGAGGGCCTCTCGGTGCTGGAGTACTTCATCTCCACCCACGGCGCCCGAAAGGGGCTGGCTGACACCGCCCTGCGCACCGCCGATTCCGGCTATCTGACGCGCCGTCTTGTCGACGTCGCCCAGGACGTGATCGTGCGCCAGGAGGACTGCAAAACCAAAGACCACATCGAGATGGTCCTGCACAAGGACGACAACTCGATCAACGACAACCTGGTCGGCCGCCTGGCCGCGAAAAAGCTCGAGACCAAACGAGGCCGCGAGCTGCTCAAGCGCAACCAGGAGATCACCCTGCCCGACGTCGAAGCCATCATCGAGGCCTTCGAGGGCGAAGAGATCAAGGTCCCGGTCCGCTCGGCGCTGAAGTGCGACGCCGACTCCGGCGTGTGCCGCGCCTGTTACGGGGTCGCCCCGGCGACTGGCTACACGGTCAACATCGGCGACGCGGTCGGCATCATCGCCGCCCAGTCGATCGGCGAGCCCGGAACCCAGCTCACCATGCGCACCTTCCACACGGGAGGTGTCGCAGGCCAGGACATCACCCAGGGACTGCCGCGCATCGTCGAGCTTTTCGAGGCGCGTAAACCAAAGGGCTTGGCGCAGATGGCTGAGGCCGCCGGAAAGGTCTCAGTCGATGAGACCGACAAGGCGATGAAAGTCAACGTGATCGAGTCCAGCGGCGAGGAGCACTCCTACAGCTTCCCGGCGCGCACCCGCCTGCACGTCTCCGACGGCGAGAAAGTCGAGGTCGGCCAGCAGCTCAACGAGGGCTCGCTCTACCCGGCTGACCTGCTCGCGATCCGCGGGCGCACGGCGACCGAGCTCTACCTCGTCGACGAGGTGCAGAAGGTCTACCGCGCCCAGGGAGTGGACATCAACGACAAGCACATCGAGCTGATCGCCCGCCAGATGCTGAAGAAGGTGCGGATCGACGCCAAGGGCTCGACCAGCTTGCTGCCTGGCCAGCTCGAGGATCGCGGCAGCCTCAAACGCCTCAACAAGAAGACCAAGGAAGAGGGCGGCACCCCGGCCAAAGGCGAGGAGGTCATCCTCGGGATCACCAAGGCCTCGCTGGCGACGGAGTCCTTCCTCTCGGCGGCTTCTTTCCAGGAGACGACCAAGGTGCTCACCGATGCGGCGCTGGAGGGCAAGCGGGATCGCCTCGTCGGCCTCAAGGAGAACGTCATCATCGGCAAGCTGATCCCCGCCGCGACCGGGCTCAAGCACTACCGCACGCTCTCGGTCGAGCCTGCGGTGGCGATCGAGCCTCCCAACGAGGACGGCCTGCTCGACGAAGAAGAGCTGGCGGCCGAGCTTGGGGTTGACGGCGGTGGCGAGTCGACGGTGGAGAGCTTTGGCCCCTCGTTTGCAGAGGAGCTTGAGGAGCTCGCCCAGGAGATTGAGACTACGTCTGACGAGTAGTTAACGGTTCTGCCGGAGGGGTTGGCGCACCCTCCGGCGGAGACCGTCGGCCCTTATGGGGCCTCCCCAGTCTCCGGCGGAGGGCACCCCAACCCCTCTCACGGAACGCAAAAAGCTGGCCGCCGGAGGGCGTCTCCGAGGGCCAGCTAGTTGCGTTGCTTTTCTGATTAACCGAGGCAGACGGCGAATGCGGTGATCGTTGAGTCTGCGCCGCTGTTGTTCTTTGCCTGGTAGAGCCAGCCGTTGCCGCTTGGGCGGGTCGAAGTCATCTCGACTCCGAAGTTGCCGGGCTGGCCGCCGCCGCTGATCACCTGTTCGCCGGCGGCGCAGTTGACGCTGACGGAGCCGTTGGCGTCTTTGGCGATCGCCTGGGCGTTGGTGCGGACAGTGATGTTGCCCAGCTCGCTGGCGCCGACCGAGTCAGGGCCGAGGTCGCTGCTGGTCAGCGACTGGTCGGCTACCTCGGAGGAGGTGACCGAAGCGGGCCCGAGGTCGCTGGCTGTCAGCGAGTCGGGGGCTACCTCTGGCGATGCGACCGCGTTTTCGGCGATCTGCGTAGCGGTGACCGCGTCGGGCGCGATTTTCGGTGCGGTGACCGCGTTGTCGCGAATGTCGACCGTCCGCACGGTGCCATCGACGATCTGGGCGGAGCGGACCGACAGGTGGGGCAGCGCCAGGGCGGTGCCGCCGAGGGTCAGGAACAGCGCCACGCAGCTGATCAAGAGGGCTGCGGAAGGACGACGGCGGCGGCTGGTGTGAGTTGAGTTGTTCATCGGAATCTCCTTTCAGTTGGTTTCAAAGTTCCGATGAACCCAGCTTCCGGCGGATCGGCCGATCTCTCTACGGACCCCAGGGGTGGAGTTGTTCACCCCTGGGCAAGCGGTTTGGCCAGGCAGCCAGTCGCGCGTCCGCTTGGATAGATTCCATGGCGTGACTGCCGCCGAGAAAGTTTGCGTGATCGGCGCCGGCAGCTCCGGCATCGCGTCCTGCCAGGTGCTCAGCGCTCGTCGAATTCCCTACGACTGCTTCGAGAAGGGCTCGCAGGTCGGCGGCAACTGGCGCTTTGAAAACGACAACGGCCAGTCGTCCGCATATCGCTCGCTGCACATCAACAGCTCGCGGAAATTGATGGCGTTCAAGACGTTTCCGATGCCGGACCACCTTCCCGACTACCCGAGCCATTTTCAGATCGCCAAATACTTCGACGACTTCGTCGAGCACTTTGGTCTCAGGGACAACATCCGCTTCCGGACCACTGTGCTCAGCGTCGAGCCAGTTGACGGAGAGTGGGAGGTCACGGTCGAGGACGCCGAGGGGAAGCGCGAGACGATTCGCTACCGCGCCGTCCTCGTCGCCAACGGCCATCACTGGGATCCGCGCTGGCCGGAGCCGGCCTTCCCAGGCTCGGAGGAGTTCACCGGCGAGCAGCTTCACGTCCACCACTACCGCGAGCCCGACGTGCTGGAGGGCAAGCGGGTGCTGGTGCTCGGGATCGGCAACTCGGCGACCGACATCGCGGTCGAGTCCTCGCGGATCGCCGACAAGACCTTCCTGACGATGCGCCGCGGGGCCTATGTCTTGCCCAAGTTCCTCAATGGCAAGCCGGTCGATGAAGCCGCGCCGCCGATCGCGTCGAGGCTGCCGCTATCGGTCCAGCGCTTCTTCATGGCCCGGATGCTGGACATGGCCGCCGGCGATATGACCTCCTACGGCCTTCCCCAGCCCGATCACAAGCTGCTTGAGGCGCACCCCACCGTCTCCTCCGAGCTGCTCCCGCGCCTCGGCCACGGCGACATCTTGGTCAAGCCGAACATCGATCGCTTCAGCGGTGGCCGCACGGTTCGCTTCGTCGATGGCAGCGAGGAGGAGATCGATCTCGTCGTCTACTGCACCGGCTACAAGATCACCTTCCCCTTCTTTGACGAGCAGGTGGTCGCTGCCCGCGACAACCGCCTGCAGCTCTACCGCCGGGTGGTCTCGGCCGCGCATCCGGGCCTCTTCTTCATCGGCTTCATCCAGCCCCTCGGCCCGATCATGCCGATTGCCGAGGCGCAGTCGGAGTGGATTGCCGACATCCTTGGCGGGCGCTGCTCGCTGCCGTCACCGGCTGAGATGCAGAGCGAGATCGCCGCTGCCGAACGGAAGATGAAGAAGCGCTATGTCGCCTCTAAGCGTCACACGATCCAGGTGGACTTCCACCCGTATCTGCGCGAGATCCGGCGGGAGCGAAAGCAGGCCGCGCGGGCCTGACGCCTCGGCGCCGCCCGGTCGGCGGACAGGGCGGCAGTGGCGCTGCAGCTCCGCCTCCGTGCGGCCCGCGCCGCGGCCCACGAGGCAGCTTCGGCTGCGGTTTCCAGCGCTTGAAGCCGCCGTCGGAATCCTCAGCAGCGCCCTCCGGCTCCGGGGCCGCCTTGCCGGCCCACCAGACCAGCCACATCGCCGCGAGCACGGGAATCTTCAAGACGACAATCAGGAAAAAGATCGGCCAGAAACCCACCACGCGATTAGTCTAGACACGAACCCCCGCCGATGGGCCTAGAAGTGACTCATAGGTTCACTTTTAGGCCCATCGGCGGCTAGGGGTTTTCGCGGCCTTCGCGCTCGAGGCCACGGGCCCAGGCGATCAGGGCCTCGGTGTGGGCCTCCTCGATTCCGAGGTGCGCCTCGGTTGGGATCAAGAGCGTCGGCTCGGCGCGGTCGCGGGCCCACTGGTAACAGCTCTGGTCGAAGTTGTCGTCGATCCAGGCCATTGCCCGCCCGCGCCCGTACTCGTCAAGCGGCCCCAGCTTCCAGTGGGCGGAGCCGAAGCGGGCGGCGCCATCGAAGGTCAGGTGAGGGAGCTCCGGCAGGCCGAGCACGTTGGGCAGGTAGTAGTTGGCTTTGTCCTCCCAGCCGCTTGCCCAGACCAGGTCATAGTGCTCAGCCAACCGCCGCAGCCGATCGCCGGCCGGCAGCGAGATGCAGTGCATCATCCCGTCGACAAGCTGAAACTGAGCCTGATCCCGAGGCGGCGGCTCCTCAAATCCAAAGAGGCTGATCACCCCATCGACATCAACAGCGAGGATCGGCCGGCTCATCGAGCCATGCCTAGCTACCAGCGGTAATGCGCGAAGGCCTTATTGGCCTGGGCCATGCGGTAAATGTCGTCCTTGCGCTTCCAGGCGCTGCCCTGCTGCTGCGTCGCGTCGAGGATCTCGTTGGCGAGGCGCTCGGCCATCGAGTACTCGCGGCGGTTGCGGGCGAAGCTGACGAGCCAGCGGACCGCCAAGGTGCGGGCGCGGCGGGCGGGAACCTCTACGGGAACCTGGTAGGTGGCGCCACCTACGCGGCGGGAGCGGACCTCGAGCACCGGGGTCAGCTGCTTGACCGCTGTCTCCAGCGTCTCGACCGGATCCTCGCCGTTGCGCTCGCCGACGATCGCCAAGGCGTCGTAGACGATCCGCTCGGCAAGGGACTTCTTGCCGTCGCTCATGACTTTGTTGATCAGCTGCTGGACGAGCCTGTTGCGATGCCGGGCATCGGGCTCAACCGGACGGATCTGCGCTGCCGAGCGGCGGGGCATTAGGAAGCTTTGACTCCGTAGCGGGAACGCGCCTGCTTGCGGTCGGAGACGCCGGCCGCGTCGAGGGTCCCGCGAATCACCTTGTAACGAACACCCGGCAAGTCCTTGACCCGGCCGCCACGAACGAGGACGACGGAGTGCTCCTGCAGGTTGTGGCCCTCGCCCGGGATGTAGGTGGTGACCTCCATGCCGTTGGTCAGGCGCACACGGGCGATCTTGCGAAGCGCCGAGTTCGGCTTCTTCGGTGTGACCGTCGCCACGCGGGTGCAGACGCCGCGCCGCTGCGGAGCGGCAACGCTCTTCTTGCGACCCTGCCCAGACTTCAGTCCGGGGGTGGTGGTCTTCTTCTTGGGCCGCTTGCGACCCTTTCTGACTAGCTGATTCGTATTAGGCACGACGCGGGACAATAGCGGGCCGCCGCGAACCGAGCGGTTTGAGCGCCAGCAAGAGGCCTCCCAGCGCGATCACGGCCGAGGCCGCCAGCTCCGCGTAGAAGCCGTTGTCGAGGACCGCGGTGGCCCCGGCAAACCTCGACGCCTGCGACCCGGCATCGAGGCCAGCCGGCAGGTCGACGAGCAGGATGACCGCGATCGAGAGCAGGCCGAGGCCGAAGACGACGCGGCCGAGGCGGCGGCGCCTCGGCCGCAGCGCCAGCGCCGAGAGCACGGCCGCGGCAATCGCCAGCGGGACCAATAGATAGGCGTGGGCGGCGCCGGCGGTTCGGACCGCTTCGGTCGGCGCGTCGGCGACCGCCGGCAGACCTTCGTATCCGGGCTGGCCGATCTGGACCCCGCGGTAATCGACGAACTGAGAGGCGACCAGGCAGGCGGCGGCCGCGACGACGACAGCGCAGATCGCGCGCTCCGGCGTGACCACGGCGCTGGCGCGGGTTGCCGAGCGGGCGGACCAGGCCCCGGCCTTGCGCAGCCAGGCATCGATTGCGGCCAGGATGCGGAAGAGCCGGGCGCCGAGCGGGCGCAGGCGTTTGCCCGCCTGCCTACTGATCTGGCGCAGGCTTACCTTGACCCGCCCTGACCAGCGCCGGCCGACCGTCCGAGCCTTGCGCCACCCACGAGCCAGCGGCGGCCCCGCCCGCCGTTCTATCTTCCGCTCGGTCTCACGCTCCCACTTTGCGACGGCCGCGGCAGCCGCGCGGATGCGCAGCCCCACGGTTGCTATCATCGCGCGCCGCTTAGGTTTTTTCCGCGCTGCAGGTTTTGCCGGGCCCGCGAGGGCCTTTTTCATGCGCCGATCCCGGCCCTTGCCGGGCGGCGTTGATTTCTTTCGACCCGACTTCACGACAACCCCCACCCTACGGACCATGCCACGCTCATTCCCCCTAGAGAAAACGCGCAACATCGGAATCATGGCTCACATCGACGCCGGTAAGACGACGACGACCGAGCGCATCCTCTATTACACGGGCCGCACCCACAAGATCGGGGAGGTCCACGACGGCGCCGCGGTGATGGACTGGATGGAGCAGGAGCAGGAGCGCGGGATCACGATCACCTCCGCCGCCACCGCCTGCGAGTGGAAGGGCCACCGCATCAACATCATCGACACGCCCGGCCACGTCGACTTCACGGTCGAGGTCGAGCGCAGCCTCCGCGTCCTCGACGGCGCGATCGCCGTCTTCGATGCCGTCGCTGGCGTCGAGCCCCAGTCCGAGACGGTCTGGCGCCAGGCGGACAAGTACAAGGTCCCGCGCTTCGCCTACATCAACAAGATGGACCGCACCGGGGCCGACTTCTTCAATGCCGTCGAGACGATGAAGGACCGCCTCGGCGCGAATCCGCTGCCGATCCAGCTGCCGATCGGCAGCGAGGGCGACTTCATCGGTGTCATCGACCTGATTGAGATGAAGGCGCTGGTCTGGAAGGACGAACTCGGCACCGAGTTCGAGGTCGAGGAGATCCCCGCCGATCTGCGCGAGCAGGCCGAGGAATACCGGACCCAGCTGATCGAGGCCTGCGCCGACTACGACGACGAGCTGATGGAGCTTTACCTGGCCGAGGAGGACATTCCCCACGAGCGGATCGCCAAGTCGCTGCATCGCGCCTGCCTCGACACCAAGGTCACGCCCGTCCTCTGCGGCTCCTCCTTCAAGAACAAGGGTGTGCAGCCGCTGCTCGACGCGATCGTCGAGCTGCTGCCCTCGCCGCTCGAGGTGCCGCCGGTGGTTGGCATCATGCCCGCCGCCAAGGGCGAGTCCGAGGGGGAGGAGGCCGCGCGCCCCGCCGATGACAGCGGGCCCTTCGCCGCCCTCGCCTTCAAGGTCATGACCGACCCCTACGTCGGCAAACTCACCTACTTCCGCGTCTACTCCGGCAAGCTCGAGGCGGGGGGCCGCGTTCTCAACGTGACCACCGGCAAGACCGAGCGGATCGGCCGGCTGCTGATGATGCACGCCAACAGCCGCGAGGAGATCCAGGAGTGCTACTCAGGCGACATCTGCGCCGGCGTCGGCCTCAAGCAGACCGGGACCGGCGACACGCTGGCCGCGCCCGACGCGCCGGTCGCGCTGGAGAACATCGAATTCCCGGAGCCGGTGATCGCGGTCGCGATCGAGCCGAAAACGAAAGCCGACCAGGAGAAGATGGGCACCGCCCTGCAGCGCCTGGGCGAGGAGGACCCGACCTTCCAGATCGAATCCGACGAGGAGACGGGGCAGACCCTGATCCACGGCATGGGCGAGCTCCACCTCGAGGTGATCGTCGACCGCATGCTGCGCGAGTTCAAAGTCGACGCCAACGTCGGCCGTCCTCAGGTCGCCTATCGCGAGACGATCCGCCAGCGGGTCGAGAAGGTCCAGGGCAGGTTCGTCCGCCAGACCGGTGGCCGCGGCCAGTTCGGCCACGTCGTGATCAACCTTGAGCCCGCCCCGGGCGAGGGCTTCGAGTTCATCAACAAAATCAAGGGCGGCACGATTCCCGGTGAATTCATCGGCCCGGCCGAACAGGGCATGGAGGAGGCGCTGGAGAACGGCGTCAAGGCCGGCTACCCGATGGTCGACGTCCGGGTCGAACTTGTCGATGGCTCTTACCACGACGTCGACTCCTCGGAGATGGCTTTCAAAATCGCCGGCTCGATGGCAATCCAGGAGGGCGCGCGCAAAGCGAAGCCGGTCCTGCTGGAGCCGGTGATGTCGGTCGAGGTCGTGACGCCGGAGGACTTCCTCGGCGACGTGATCGGCGACCTCTCCCGCCGCCGCGGCAAAGTCCAGGGCCAGGAGCAGCGCGGCAACGCGCTCGCCGTTCACGCCTACGTGCCGCTTGGCGAGATGTTCGGCTACGCCACCGATCTTCGCTCCTCAACTCAGGGGCGCGCCACTTACACGATGCAGTTTGAGCGTTACGAGGAGGTCCCGGGCAACATCGCCGAAGAGATCGTGGAGCACCGCTCGGGAGAACCTTCAGCTGCAGCTTCTTAGGCCCAACCGCGAGCGAGGCCGGGATCTGGCTATATTTCCCAGGTTCGCCCGCAGGCAGGACGATATGCCCTGCCAGGCACCAACCAAGAACTTAATCAGTCAAACCAGACAGAACCCGACTTCGAAAGGTAGAACGGAGAGAGATGTCCAAGGAGAAGTTTGAGCGCGATAAGCCGCATGTGAACGTCGGCACGATCGGTCACATCGATCACGGCAAGACGACGCTGACGGCCGCGATCACCCAGACCCTCTCCACGAAGGGCGGTGCCGAGGCGAAGAGCTTCGCCGAGATCGACAACGCTCCCGAGGAGAAGGAGCGTGGGATCACGATCGCTACGTCACACGTCGAGTACGAGACCGACGCCCGGCACTACGCCCACGTCGATTGTCCCGGCCACGCCGACTACGTCAAGAACATGATCACCGGCGCCGCCCAGATGGACGGCGCGATCCTGGTTGTCTCCGCAGCTGACGGCGTCATGCCGCAGACGCGCGAGCACATCCTCCTGGCCCGCCAGGTCAACGTCCCGCACGTCGTGGTCTTCCTCAACAAGGTTGACCAGGTCGATGACGACGAATTGATCGAGCTGGTCGAGGAGGAGGTCAAGGAACTTCTCGACGAGTACGACTTCCCGGGCGACGACACACCGATCGTCAAGGGCTCGGCGCTGAAGGCGCTCGAGGGTGACGAAGAGGCTCAGAAGGCCGTCTTCGAACTGGCCGATGCGCTCGACTCCTACATCCCGGAGCCGGTCCGCGAGCTCGACAAGCCCTTCCTGATGCCGATCGAGGACATCTTCTCGATCACCGGCCGCGGCACCGTTGCGACCGGGCGTGTCGAGCAGGGGATCGTCAACACCGGCGACGAGGTCGAGATCGTCGGCATCAACGACACCACCAAAACCGTCGTCACCGGCGTTGAGATGTTCCGCAAGATCCTCGACGAGGGCCAGGCCGGCGACAACATCGGCGCCCTCCTGCGCGGCACCAAGCGCGAGGAGATCGAGCGTGGCCAGGTTCTCTGCAAGCCGGGCTCGATCACGCCGCACACCAAGTTCAAAGCCGAGGTCTACTGCCTGAAGAAGGAGGAGGGTGGCCGTCACACGCCGTTCTTCTCCGGCTACCGGCCTCAGTTCTACTTCCGCACCACCGACGTGACCGGGATCGCCAACCTCCCCGAGGGGACGGAGATGGTCATGCCTGGAGACAACGTTGAGATGACGATCGAGCTGATCCAGCCGATCGCCATGGATCAGGGCCTGCGGTTCGCCATCCGCGAGGGTGGCCGCACCGTCGGCTCGGGGGTCGTCGCCGAGATCATCGAGTAGCGATTCCCAAAAGGGCGGGCTTCGGCCCGTCCTTTCGCTGCCCGGGGGGCAGCGAGAAATCCGCAAAGTACATACGACCGGGGCGGCGCCCCACCTAATAGGGGCCCGCCCTTTATGCGCGGTAAGCCCGCGCGAGAGAGACCAAGAGAGAGACAGCGTTAGAACGTGGCAGCCATAGCGGCACAGAAAATTCGGATTCGACTCAAGGCGTATGACCATGACGCCATCGATCGCGCTGCCCGCGAGATCGTCGAGACCGCCGAGCGCACCGGGGCCAGCGTCTCCGGCCCGGTTCCCCTGCCCACGGAGAAAAACGTCTACTGCGTGATTCGCTCTCCGTTCGTCGACAAGGACTCGCGCGAGCACTTCGAGATCCGCACCCACAAGCGCCTGATCGACATCCTTCAGCCTTCTCCGAAAACCGTTGACTCGCTGCAGCGGCTGGACTCGCTGCCCGCCGGTGTCGACATCGAGATCCGCCTCTAGCCATGGCCGCGATCCTCGGTAAGAAGCTGGGCATGACGCAGGTATTCCGTGAGGACGGAGAAGTCGTGCCGGTCACTGTGATCGAGGCCGGCCCCTGCAAGGTCACCGCCGTCCGCGACCAGGAGAAGGACGGCTACAGCGCCGTCCAGCTCGCTTTTGGCGAGGCCAAGCCGGGCAAGCTGAGCAAGGCCGAGGAGGGTCACACCAAGAAGGCCGGCGCTGAGCCGATGCGCCACCTGGTCGAGTTCCGCAACGAGAACCTCGGCGCCGAGGACGGCCCGAAGATCGGCGACGATGTCACCGTCGCTTCTTTTGAGGCCGGCCAGAAGGTCAAGGTCTCGGGAACTTCGATCGGCAAGGGCTTCCAGGGCGGGATCAAGCGCCACAACTTCAGCCGCGGCCCGGTCAGCCACGGCTCCCACAATGTCCGCGCCCCCGGCTCGATCGGCGCCAGCACCTTCCCGGCCCGCGTCTTCAAAGGAATGCGGATGCCAGGGCAGATGGGCAACAAGCGCATCACCCAGAAGGGCCTGGAGATCGCCGATATCGACGCCGACCGCAACCTGCTCTTGATCAAGGGCTCCGTGCCCGGCTCGCGCAACGCCCTGGTGGAGGTGAGGACGGATGGCTAAAGCTGCCGTGCTCGGCAAAACCACCAAAGCGGACCTGCCGAAAGAGCTCTTCACCGAGCCCTTCCACCACTCGCTGGTCCACGAGGCCGCTCAGGCCGATCTCGCCGCCCGCCGTCGCGGCACTGCTTCGACCCTGACTCGCGGCGAGGTCTCGATGACGACCGCCAAGGCCTGGCGCCAGAAGGGCACGGGCCGTGCCCGCGTCGGCGCCCTCAGCGTCTCCAGCCGCTTCGGCGGCGGCGTCACCTTCGGCCCCAAGCCGCGCCACTACACGGTCAAGGTCAACCGCAAAGCCCGCCGCAAGGCGATGCGGGCGGCCCTCTCGGTTCACGCCGAGCGCGGCAGCGTCGCGATCGTCGACGCCTCGTCCTTCGACACGCCTTCAACCAAGCAGGCCGCCGAGGCGCTGGCGAAATGGGATGCCAAGCGCGCGACCGTGATCCTCGTCACCGGCGAGGAGACCGGCGTGGTCAAGAGCTTCCGCAACATCCCCCGCATCCAGGTGATCGAGGTCGGCGCCGTCGGTGTCGCCGATGTGATCGGCGCCGCTTCGCTGGTGATCTCCCAGACCGCCCTCGCCAAGCTTGAAGAGAGGCTGGGCTGATGGACGCTCACACAATCGTCGTCCGCCCGGTGATCTCGGAGAAGAGCTACGCCTTGATCGCCGAAGGCAAGTACACCTTCCGCGTCAACGACCGCGCCCACAAGACTCAGATCGCGCACGCGGTCGAGGAGATCTTCGGGGTCAAGGTCGCCGGCGTCCGCACCGCCAAAGTCCGCTCCAAGCCAAAGCGCCGTGGCCTCCACCAGGGCCGCACCCGCGCCTGGAAGAAGGCGATCGTCCAGCTCGCCCCGGGCGAACGGATCGAGCTGTTCGAAGGCGCCGAGACCGCATAGGGATATAGAGATGGCAAATCGCAAAACAAAACCGACGAGTCCAGGCCGCCGCTTCGCGACCTACCCCCTGCGTGAGCAGCTGACCGCGACCGAGCCCGAGCGCAAGCTGACCGAGGGCCTGCGCAAGTCCGGCGGCCGCAACGCCAACGGCCGCGTCACCGCCCGCCACCGTGGCGGCGGCGCGAAGCGCCGTTACCGCCAGATCGACTTCAAGCGCCTCAAGGACGGGGTTCCGGCCAAGGTTGCGACGATCGAGTACGACCCGAACCGCAGCTGCTACATCGCCCTGCTCCATTACGCGGACGGCGAGAAGGCCTACATCCTCGCCCCGGCTCAGATCTCGGTCGGCGACGAAGTCAAATCCGGCCCCGAGGCCGACATCAAGCCCGGCCACGCGATGGCTCTGGGCCAGATGCCGACCGGCACGATCGTCCACAACGTCGAGATGGTCGCCGGCCAGGGCGGCAAGCTCGGCCGCGCCGCCGGCGCCTCGATCCAGCTGGTGGCGAAGGAGGGCGAGATGGCGACTCTGCGGCTGCCGTCCTCGGAGATGCGGCTGGTCCGCGCCGAGTGCCGCGCCACCGTCGGCACCCTCTCCAACGCGGAGCATCAGAACTTGACGATCGGCAAGGCCGGGCGCAACCGCCACAAGGGCAAGCGCCCGCAGAGCCGTGGCGTCGCGATGAACCCCGTGGACCACCCGCACGGCGGTGGCGAGGCTCACCACACGCCCGGAGGCCACCCGGTCACCCCATGGGGCAAGCCGACGCTTGGCTACCGCACCCGTAAGAAGGGCAAGCAGTCCGACCGCTACATCGTGCGCGGACGCCGCCGCGGGAAGAAGAAGAGGTAACCGAGATGGGTAGATCGACAAAAAAGGGCCCGTGGGTCGAGGAGCGCCTGATGGGGCGGATCGAGGCGATGAACGAGGCCGGCAACAAACAGATGGTCAAAACTTGGTCGCGCACCTCGACCGTGTTCCCGGAGATGGTGGGTCACACGATCGCCGTCCACGACGGCCGCAAGCACGTCCCGGTCTTCATCTCGGAGTCGATGGTCGGCCACAAGCTCGGCGAGTTCGCGCCGACCCGGACCTTCCGCTCCCACTCCGGCACGGGCAAGGGCGAATAACAAATGGCTGACGAGAAAAAAGCCTCGAAAAAAGCGCCGGCTAAAAAAGCCGACGCGAAAAAACCGGCTGCCAAAAAAGAGGCGCCGAAAAAAGCCGCTGCCAAAAAAGCTCCTAAAAAAGCAGCCGCAAAAGCCAAAGCTCAGCCGAAAAAAGAGGCGAAAGCGAAACCGGCGCCGATCGTCGTCCGCGCCAGCGCCCGCTACGTGCGGATCGCCCCTCGCAAGGTCCGCCTGATCGCCGACCAGGTCCGCGGGATGCAGATCGAAAAGGCCCGGGCGCTGCTCCAGTTCTCGCCTCGCGGCGCCGCTGAGGACATTCACAAGCTGATCAATTCGGCCGCCTCCAACGCCGAAAACAACCACGACTTGATTGCCGATGAGATGAAGGTCGCCGAGATCACCGTCGACGAAGGCCCGACCCTGAAGCGCTTCCGGCCGCGAGCTCTCGGCCGGGCGACGCCCATCCACAAGCGAACCAGCCACATTGCCGTGGCTTTGAGCCCGGAAGAGGACTGAGGACATGGGACAGAAGATCCACCCCGAGGGCTTTCGCGTCGGTTACATCCACGACTGGAAGTCGAACTGGTTCGACGAGAAAAACTTCGCAGACATCCTCCAGGAGGATCTGCAGATCCGCGATCACATCGTCGGCAAGCTGGCCCACGCCGGCCTCTCCGACATCACGATCGAGCGTCGCGGCGAGGTCGCGGTCGATATCCACACCGCCCGCCCCGGCATCGTGATCGGCAAGTCGGGCAGTGAAGTCGATGCCCTGCGCAAGGACCTGCACAAGCTCACCGGCAGCCCGGTCAAGGTCAACATCCGCGAGGTCAAGCGCCCCGAGCTCGATGCCAAGCTGGTCGCCCAGTCGATCGCCGAGCAGCTGCAGAACCGTGTCGCCTTCCGCCGCGCGATGAAACGCGCCCTTACTTCGGCGATGCGCTCCGGCGCCAAGGGCGTCAAGGTCCAGGTTTCCGGCCGCCTCGGCGGCGCCGAGATGGCCCGCACCGAAGGCTATTCCGATGGCCGGGTCCCGCTGCACACGCTGCGCGCCGACATCGACTACGGCTTCTTCGAGGCGAAGACGACGACCGGCCGGATCGGCGTCAAATGCTGGATCAACAAGGGCGAAGTGATGCCCGAGGGCTTCCGCTCCGACCAGGTTTCCAGCGACGAGCCCCAGGGCGGACAGCGCGGCGGCCGCCCCCCGGGACGCCCAGGTGGCGACCGCGGCGGACAGCGTGATCGCGGCGGACAGCGCGGCGGAGGTGGTCGCTAAATGCTGATGCCGAAGCGGGTCAAGCACCGCAAACAGATGCGCGGCCGGATGCGCGGCAACACCAAGGGCGGCAGCACCGTGGCCTTTGGCGAGTACGGGCTGAAGTCGCTCGACCGCGGCTGGATCACCAACCGCCAGATCGAGGCTGCTCGTATCGCGATGACCCGCAAGATCAAACGTGGCGGCAAGGTCTGGATCAACGTCTTCCCCGACAAGCCCTACACGAAGAAGCCGGCCGAGACCCGGATGGGCTCGGGCAAGGGCAACCCCGAGGGCTGGGTCGCCGTGGTCAAGCCGGGCAAGGTCATGTTCGAGTTGGCCGGCGTCCCCGAGGATCTCGCTCGCGAGGCGCTGCGCCTTGCTGGGCACAAGCTTCCCGTCAAAACCAAGTTCGTCAAACGTGAGGGGGTCGAAGCCTGATGAAAGGGGCCGAGGTCCACGATCTGAAAGACGACGAGCTTGTGGCGAAACTGATCGACGCCAAGCAGGAGGCGTTCAACCTGCGCTTCCGGCACGCGACCGGCGAGCTGGAGAACACCTCCCGCCTCGGCGGCGCCCGGCGAGACATTGCAAAGCTGCTTACGGTCGCGCGCCAGCGCGGCATCGATGTGGAGAAAGAGTTGAAGCGGATATGACAGACGACCCGAAACAGAACGAGAGCACAGAGGCAGCTGCCGAGGAGCAGCCCGAGGCCGTCGAGGAGACTCCGGCTGCGGAGGCTCCGGTCGAGGAGGCCCCTGAGGCCGCCGAGGCGCCGGCTGCGGAGGAGGAGGCCCCTGAGGCTGCTCCGGCTCCCGCGGCTGAGAAGGCACCTGCCAAGGAGCCGTCGCCTGAGGACGATCTTCCTTGGAAGGAGCGGGCTCGACTGGAGCGCTCGCGGCAGCCGCACAAGGCTGGCCCGGCACTCTCCGACGAGGAGCGGGTTGCTCAGCGCGAGCAGGCTCGCAAGGTCAAGGCGGCTGAACGCCGTAAGGAACGCGCGGCTATGCGCGGCAAGAAGGGCGAGGCGAAGACCGGCACCCCGGTCGCTGAGCGCACGCCGAACGCGGCCAAGGTCCGCCAGGGCATCGTCGTCTCCGACAAAGGCCAGAAATCGATCACGGTCCGGATCGACACCGCCCGCCGCCACCCGACTTACGAGAAGATCGTCCGCCGCTCGCGCACGCTGCACGCTCACGATGAGCGCAACGAGGCGGGCGAGGGCGACACCGTCCGCGTAATCGAGACCCGGCCCCTTTCGAAGACCAAGCGCTGGCGCCTGGTCGACGTCGTCGAGAAAGCAAAGTAGGCAGAACGTGATTCAGCAGGAGTCAAGACTGAAGGTCGCAGACAATTCGGGTGCCCGGGAAATCCTCTGCATCCGTGTCAAGGGCGGCTCTCACCGCCGTTACGCCGGTGTCGGCGACGTCATCACAGCGACGGTCAAACAGGCGAGCCCGAACGGCGCCGTCCGCAAGGGCGAGGTCGTGCAGGCGGTCGTCGTCCGCACCCGCAAGCAGCTCGGCCGCCCGGACGGCACCTACATCTCCTTCGACGAGAACGCCGCCGTCCTGATCGACCCGGCGAACAACAACCCGCGCGGCACCCGCATCTTCGGCCCCGTCGCCCGCGAACTTCGCGATCGCAACTTCATGAAAATCGTCTCGCTCGCGCCCGAGGTCCTCTGATGAAGGGCATGCGGATCAAGAAAGACGACCAGGTGATCGTCACCAGCGGCAAGGACTCCGGCAAGACCGGCCGGGTCGTCCGCACCGAGCCGAAGAAGAACCGGGTTTACGTCGAGCACCTAAACATGATCAAGCGGGCTGAACGGCCGCGCTCGGTCAAAGACACGCAGCGCGGCGGCGACGTCGGCGGCATTGTCGAAAAGGAGGGGCCGATCCACGTCTCCAACGTGATGCTGCTCGATCCCAAAGACAAGAAGCCGACTCGGATCGGCATGCGCCTCGACAAAGGCGGCAAGCGCGAGCGCTTCGCCAAGCGCAGCGGATCGGCGATCTCCTGATGGAGGCGACCGCCACAGCCCAGTCGAAAGCCGCCCCGCCGCCCCGGATGCGCGATCTCTACGAGCAGGACGTCCTGCCGGCGCTTACCCGCAAGTTTGGCTACAGCACCCGGATGCAGGCCCCGCGCCTGCTCAAGATCACTCTCAACATGGGGGTCGGCGAGGCCAAGCAGAACAAGAAACTTCTCGAGTCGGCGAAGGGGCAGCTGGCGTTGATCGCCGGGCAGCAGCCCAGCGTCCGCCGCGCCCGCAAGTCGATCGCTTCCTTCAAAGTCCGCGAGGGGATGCCGGTCGGCGTCTCGGTCACCCTGCGCCGCGCCCAGATGTGGGAGTTCCTCGACCGGCTCTGCTCGATCGCGGTGCCGCGGATCAGGGACTTCCGCGGCCTCAACCCGCGCTCCTTCGACGGCCGCGGCAACTACTCGATGGGGATCAAGGAGCAGCTGATCTTCCCCGAGATCGACTACGACTCAGTTGACGAGATCCGCGGGCTCGACGTCACGATCACGACCACCGCGGCGACCGATGCAGAGGCCTTCGAGCTGCTGCTCGGGCTCGGGATGCCCTTTGCGAAAGAGGGCCGCCCGGGCGCCGGCGAGGCCAAAGCCGAGGCTGAGGCCGAAGCCGAGGAGGAGCAGCGCAAAGAGGAGGCTCGCTTGCGGGCCGAGGCCGAGCAGGCCGCCCTCGAGCAGCTCAAAGAGGAGAATCCCGAGGCTTACGCCAAGCCGGAGGCAGATGAGGGCGAGGACGGCGAGGACGCTGGAGACGGCGAGGGCGGCGACGCCGAGAGCTCGACCGACGAGGAGAATCAGGACAATGGCTAAGACTTCCCAGAAGGTTCGACAGAGCAGAAAACCCAAGTTCAAAACTCGGGGATACAACCGTTGCCGTCGCTGTGGACGGCCGCGCGCCTACTACCGCAAGTTCGGCCTCTGCCGGATCTGCCTGCGTGAGGCCGCGCACGAGGGTTACATCCCCGGCATGACCAAGTCGAGTTGGTAGACAAATGCAGACTGACCCAATAGCCGATTACCTGACCCGGATTCGCAACGCCCTGCGCTCCGGCCACGACGAGGTGGAGATTCCCTCGTCGAGGCTGAAGATCGAGATGTCGCGGATCCTCAAGGAGCAGGGCTACATCCGCGATTTCGCGCCGGCCAAGGCGCCCGTGGGCGAGGCGATCAAGATCCGCCTCAAGTACACGGAGGACCGCCGCCCGGTGATCCTCGGCATCGAACGGATCTCCCGCCCCGGCAGGCGTCGCTACGTCGACCACAAAAACGTTCCGCGCGTGTTCGGCGGCACCGGCACCGCGATCGTCAGCACCTCAGTCGGTGTGATGACCGGACACGAAGCGAAGTCCAAGGGCGTCGGCGGCGAGGTTGTCGCCTACGTCTGGTGATCGTCTGATGAGTCGAATCGGCAGAAAACCAATTCCCGTCCCCGAGGCCGTCACGGTCGAGCTCGCGCCTGGCCGCGTCGCCGTCAAGGGCCCCAAGGGCGAGCTCACGCAGAGCCACTCGATCGACATGGCGATCGAGCAGGGCGAGGGCGTGCTGACCGTCGCCCGACCGACCGACCGCGGCGAACACCGTGCCCTGCACGGGCTGACCCGCAGCCTGATCGCGAACATGGTCGAGGGCGTCACCGAGGGCTTCGAGAAGCGGCTGGAGATCCAGGGCGTCGGTTACCGCGCCCAGCTCAAAGGCAAGAACCTGGAGCTGGCTCTCGGCTACTCGCACCCGGTTTCGATCGAGGCGCCGGATGGCATCGATTTCGAGGTTCCGCAGCCGACGGAGATCATCGTCCGTGGAATCGACAAGCAGCTTGTTGGCCAGGTCGCCGCGGATATCCGCAAGCGCCGTCCGCCGGAGCCCTACAAGGGCAAGGGCATCCGCTACCGCGGCGAGCACGTCCTTCGAAAGGTGGGTAAGCGCGCATGACAGTCCTTACGAACAGGCAGCGCCGCCTGCGCCGCCGCCGCCGCGTCCGCGCCCGGGTCACCGGCACGGCCGAGCGTCCCCGTCTTTCTGTTTACCGTTCCAACCGTGGCATTTTCGCCCAGTTGATCGACGACGGCAAGGGTCATACCGTCGCTGCCGTCAACTGGATCGAGCCGGATCTGCGCAAATTGACCGCCAGTGAGCAGGCAAAACGTGCCGGCGAGCTGCTGGCCGAGCGCGGCAAGGCGGCCGGGGTCGAGACCTGTGTTTTCGACCGCGGCGGCTACCAGTACCACGGCCGCGTCAAGGCGCTCGCCGAAGGCGCCCGCGAGGGAGGGCTGGCCTTTTAGTACGGTGGGTCGCTTGCTATGAAGGGAATGGACACAACAAATATCGAGACGGTCAGCCCGCGCGGGCTTGACCTTCAGGAGCGGGTGATCGAGATCAACCGCGTCGCCAAGGTGGTCAAGGGCGGCCGTCGCTTCTCTTTCACGGCGCTGGTTGCCGTCGGCGACGAAGAGGGTGTCGTCGGGATCGGCTACGGCAAGGCCCGCGAGGTTCCGCTGGCGATCCAGAAGGGCGTCGAGAACGCCCGCAAGGACTTGATTCGCGTCCCCAAATACGGGCAGACGCTGACCCACAAGATCATCGGCCGCTACGGCGCCGGCCACGTCGTCCTGCGCCCGGCCAGCCCCGGTACCGGCGTCATCGCCGGCGGCGGCGTGCGCGCGGTGCTCGAGCTTGGTGGCGTCCGCGACGTGCTGACCAAGAGCATCGGCACCCAGAACCCGATCAACCTGGTCAAGGCGACGATGGACGGTTTGATCCGCCTGCGCCGGCCCGAGGAGGTCGCTGAGTTGCGCGGCTTGACGGTGTCGCAGGTGCTCGGGGTCGAGAAGAGCAACGGCACCGCGGCTCAGGATGGAGAGCACCTGGCCGCTGACGGATCGGCCGAGGCCGCCGCGGCGCCGGAGGGGCCTGCGGGCGGGGGCACGGCCTCCGTTCTCGACCCCTCCGACACCACGCCGACCTCGGAGGAGGCGCCCGCTTCCACTCCAGCCGCTGAGGCTGAGGTTCCGCCCGCCGAGGAGCCTGCTGCCGCTGAGGCCGGTGATGCTTCATGAGCGCGCTGAAGATTGAGCAGGTTCGTTCCGCCAACGGGACCAACCCGAGCCAGAAAGCGACGCTTGCGGCGCTCGGCCTGGGACGGATCGGCAAGACCGTGGAGCGCAAAGACTCGCCGCAGCTGCAGGGCCAGCTTTACGTCGTCTCGCATCTGGTCGAGGTCAAGTCCTGATGGCCGAGACGCCCCGTGAGGAGGAGATTGGCCTTCATAACCTGAGGCCGAAGCCGGGCTCGCGCCGTCCGCGCAAGCGGATCGGCCGCGGCGAGGGCAGTGGCCTGGGCAAGACCTCGGGCCGCGGCCACAAGGGCGCGGGCTCCCGCGCCGGCGCTAAGCGCAAGGCCGGATACGAGGGTGGGCAGAACCCGATCCACATGCGGATGCGAAAGCTCCGCGGCCCGCACATGAAGAAGTCGATGCCGTTCGAGAACTTCCGGACCAAGACGCAGCCGATCAACCTCGCCGACCTCGAGGAGCGTTTCGAGGCCGGCGCCGAGGTTACGCCTGCCACTTTGAAGGCCAAGGGCCTTGCCAAGCGCTCCGACCCGATCAAGATCCTCGCCCGTGGTGAGATTTCGAAGAAGTTGACCGTGCAGGCGCACGGGTTCAGCGCTACGGCGAAAGAGAAGATCGAGGCCGCAGGCGGCACCTGCGAGACCCTGGAGTAACTGTGCTTCGGACGATCGCCAACGCATTCAGCGTCGCCGATATCCGCAAGAAAATCGCCTTTACGGCGGCGATGCTCGCGCTCTACCGGCTCGGCGCCTACATCCCGGCCCCCGGCGTCGACGTCAACGCGGTCAAGGAAATCCAGTCGAACTTCGGCGGTGGCAACATCCTCGGGTTCCTCAACCTCTTCTCCGGCGGCAGCCTCTCGCGCCTCAGCCTTTTCGCGCTGGGGATCATGCCCTACATCACGGCTTCGATCATCCTGCAGCTGCTGACCGTGGTCGTTCCCTCCCTGGAGAAACTCCAGAAAGAGGGTGAAATCGGGCAGCAGAAGATCACCCAGTACACGCGCTACCTGACGGTCGGCCTCGCCTTCGGGCAGTCACTCGGCTACGTCTTCCTCTTCCGCTCGCTCAGCGGCCCGTCGGGCACCAGCGTCGTCGGCACCCTCACCTTCACCAAGACCTTCCTGATCGTGATCTGCCTCACCGCCGGCTGCACCCTGCTGATGTGGCTGGGCGAGCTGATCACCCAGCGCGGCGTCGGCAACGGGATCTCGCTGATGATCTTCGCCTCGATCGCCTCGCGCCTGCCGCAGGGGATCCAGGCCTGGTGGAACAACCCCGATCAGGTCTTCGTCGTGATGATGCCCTTCATTGCCCTGGCCGTGATCGTCGCGATCGTCTTCGTCCAGGAGGGCCAGCGCCGGATCCCGGTCCAGTACGCGAAACGGGTCGTCGGTCGGCGCATGACCTCGGGCGGCTCCACCTACCTGCCCTTGCGGGTCAACATGGCCGGCGTCATCCCGGTCATCTTCGCCGCCTCGATCATGGCCTTCCCGCCGACCATCGGCCAGCTTCTCAACACTCCGGCCGCGCTTGAATTCGCCGCCTTCTTCAGCCCCAGCGGCTGGGCCTACGTGGTCGGCGAGGTCTTCTTCATCATCGTCTTCACCTACTTCTACACCGCGGTCACCTTCAACCCGGTCGACCAGGCGGACAACCTGAAGAAATACGGCGGGTTCATCCCCGGCGTGCGGCCCGGAAGGCCGACCGCCGAATATCTCGATCGCATCCTCTCCCGACTCACCTTCCCGGGCGCGCTGTATCTGGGCGCGGTCGCGGCGCTGCCGACGATCCTGATCAGCCAGACCTCGGCCAATTTCGCTTTCGGCGGCACCTCCATCCTGATCGTCATCGGCGTCGCGCTTGACACCGTCAAGCAGCTCGAGGCCCAGTTGATGATGAGGAACTACGAGGGCTTCCTCAAATAAGCCCTTCTTCGATGGCCGAGCTTAACCTTGTGCTTCTGGGCCCCCCTGGCTCTGGAAAGGGAACCCAGGGCGAGCGCCTGCAGGAGGAGCTGCAGCTGCCCTATTACGCGACCGGCGACATCCTCCGGGCCGCGGTCAAAGACGGCACCGAGCTGGGCAAGGCCGCGCAGGAGTACATGGAGCGCGGCGACCTCGTGCCGGACGAGGTGATCGTCGGCGTGATCGGCGAGCGGATCGATTCCGCCGAGGCCGCCGACGGCTTCATCCTCGACGGCTTCCCGCGGACAACCCCGCAGGCGGAGGCGGTCGAGGCAAAGCTGGCCGAGCTGGGCCGAGCGCTGACCGCTGTGCTGCTGATCGACGTCAGCGACGACGAGGTCGTGCGCCGCCTGGGTGGCCGCCGGACCTGTGCCGAGGGCGGCCACGTCTTCCACGTCGAGTTCAACCCGCCCAAGCAGGAGGGCGTCTGCGATCTCGACGGCAGCGCTCTCGTCGTCCGTGACGACGACAAGCCCGAGGTGATCCGCCACCGGCTCGATCAGTACCACGAGAAGACCGAGCCGCTGGTCGATTATTTCGACCGCCAGAGCCTGCTGCGCCAGATCGATGGGACAGCCGCTCCCGATCAGGTCTCCGACGAGATTCGCCGCACCCTGGCGACGATGAAATTGGAAGCTGACGAGGCTATTTAGCCTGCGCCTCTAGCGTGTATCGCATGATCATTCGCAAGACGCCCCAGCAGGTGGATCAGATGGCGGCCTCGGGCGCGATCCTGGTTCGCTGCCTGCAGATGCTGGCCGCCAAGACCCGGGCCGGCGTCACCACCAAAGAACTCGACGAAGCGGCCGAGAAGTTCATCCGCTCGCAGGGCGCCGTGCCCGCCTTCAAAGGCTATCGGGGCTTTCCCGGCTCGATCTGCGCTTCTCCCAACTCGATGGTGGTGCACGGGATCCCAGGTCCCTATCTGCTCAAGCGGGGCGACGTGCTCTCGATCGACGTCGGCGTCATCAAGGACGGCTGGGTCTCCGACGCTGCGATGACGGTGCCGATCGGCCCGATTGACGAGAGCACGCAGAAGCTGCTCGACACGACCAAAGCGGCGCTGTTCGCCGCGGTTGAGCAGATGCGGCCCGGCAACCACCTCGGCGATGTCTCCGCCTCGGTCCAGCAGACGGTGGAGGCCGAGGGCCTCTCGATCATCCGCACCCTGGTCGGCCACGGGATCGGCCGCGACATGCACGAGGACCCGCAGGTCCCCAACTACGGCGAGCCGGGCAAGGGCCCGCTGCTGGAGGAGGGGATGGTGCTGGCGATCGAGCCGATGGTCAACGTCGGCGGCCCGCTGGTGACGATGGGCGACGACGGCTGGGCCGTCTACTCAGACGACGGCTCGATGGCCGCCCACTTCGAGTTCACGATCGCGATCACCGCCGACGGCCCACGGATCCTCACGCCCTGGCACGAGAAAAGCTAGAAGCTCTGGAGCTAGATGCGGTGGCTGTGGCGGCGCGGTTTGCCCGATGGCCGCGCCGGGGCGAAGAGTCCTTCGCGCATGGCGATCGCGCAGACGGCCAGACCTGTGATTGCCGCCGCGCCAAACTTCAGGTCGTAACTCCACTCCATTGTGTTCGACGCAATGCCCAGTGCGATGCCAAGGACAACTATGACTCCCGCGTAGAAGGAGAAGTGTCGCAAGGTGTACATCTTGAGATCGTCGTGGGATTTCATCATGCTCAGCGTATCGCATCTATGCAGACAACAAGTATCCCCAGGGCGAACAGCGCCAGCGCCGAACAGGCGACGTAGACAGGCCAATGCTCCAGCTCTCCAGTTTGGCGGTAATGGATGAGCGCGGCAAACATGCCCGCTGCTGATCCCAGCGCGAAGAGCTGGATTGGCAGGTTCAGCGCCGGGATTGAGTTGGACATGCCCTCATAAGGCTTTGGCGGCCCAAAGTTCGCCCCCCCGACAACGAAGAAATGGAAGGATCTTGCGATGGGTCAGGAGACTTGGTCCGCAGTTGACGAGTATGTGAGCGGCCTGCTGGCGCCTGATGACGAGGCGTTGCAGGGGGCTGTCGAGGCTGCTGAGGCGGCCGGGCTGCCGCCGATCCAGGTCTCGCCTCCACAGGGGAAGCTGCTGCAGATGCTGGCCCGGACGCAGGGGGCCAGGACTGTCTTGGAGTTTGGGACCCTGGGCGGCTACAGCACGATCTGGCTGGCGCGGGCGCTGCCTGCTGACGGCTGCCTGATCTCGCTTGAGGCGAATGCCGACTACGCCGAGGTGGCGGGGGCCAGCATCGAGCGGGCCGGGTTGGGCGACCTGGTCGAGATCCGAGTCGGCCCGGCGCTGGAGACCTTGCCGATCCTTGAGCAGGAGGGGGCGGGCCCATTCGACCTCACCTTCATCGATGCCGACAAGGTCAACACGCCCAAATACTTCGCCTGGGCCTTGGACCACTCCCACCCAGGCAGCCTGATCGTCGCCGACAACGTGGTGAGAGACGGCAGCCTCGCCGAAGCCGACAGCGACGACCCCGCAACCAAAGCCCAGCGAGCCTTCCACGAGACTCTTTCCAAAGAGCCCCGAGTAACAGCCACAACGATCCAGACAGTAGGCGGCAAGGGCTACGACGGCTTCACAATCGCCCTCGTCAATTAGCCACCCCGACCCCAACGCCCCGGACTCCGTCCCCTGCTATCTTTCTCCGTCGGCCCACCCGGGCCAAAGTTCCACGCCTGCCGCCTAACTCCTGAGGCGACCGGTGATCCTTTGTTCGATACGAAACCGGAGCAATGAAGGTCCGAGCTTCCGTCAAGCCGATGTGCGAAAAGTGCAAGATCATCCGCCGAAATGGGGCGGTTTTAGTGATCTGCCCGAATCCCCGCCATAAGCAGCGGCAGGGCTAGCGCATGGCACGTATCTCCGGGGTCAACATCCCCGTGAACAAGCGGGTTGAAGTGGGGCTCACCTACATCTTCGGCATCGGCCGCTCGACTTCGCAGGCTGTCTTGGCCGAGACCAAGATCGACCCGAACACGTTCGGCAAAGACTTGACCGAGGACGAGGTCGTGCGGCTGCGCACGGCGATCGAGGACCGCGACGTCGAGGGCGACCTCCGCCGCGAGCAGTCCCTCAACGTCAAACGCCTGATGGAGATCGGCTCCTACCGCGGCCTCCGCCATCGCCGCGGTCTGCCGGTCCGGGGCCAGCGGACCAAGACCAACGCCCGCGGCCGCAAGGGCCCGCGCCGGATGAGCATCGCCGGCAAGAAGAAGCCGACGAGGTAGGGGAGACATGGCTGAGAAAAAACCCGCCAAGGGGCGTTCCCGCCGTCGCGTCAAAAAGAACGTGACCTACGGCCAGGCGCACATCAAGACTTCTTTCAACAACACGATCGTCACCTTGACTGACACCGACGGCAACGTGATCGCCTGGGAGTCCGCCGGATCGGCAGGCTTCAAAGGCTCGCGCAAGTCGACTCCGTTCGCCGCCCAGGTGACCGCCGACTCCGCCGCCAAGAAAGGCATGGAACACGGCCTGGAGAAAGTCGAGGTCTTCGCCAAGGGCGCCGGCTCCGGCCGCGAGACGGCAATTCGCTCGCTGCAGGCCGCCGGCCTCGACGTCACCACCGTCAAGGATGTCTCGCCGCAGGCCCACAACGGCTGCCGCCCGAAGAAGAGGCGGCGCGTCTAATGGCCCGCGATACTTCCCCCCAGTGCAAGCAGTGCCGCCGCGAGGGCCAGAAGCTCTTCCTCAAGGGTGAGCGCTGCTTCACCGACAAGTGCGGCGTCGAGCGTCGCTCATACCCGCCGGGCGAGCACGGCCGCGGCCGCATGCGCCAGTCCGAGTACCGGGTGCAGCTGCGCGAGAAGCAGAAGACCCGCCGCTATTACCAGGTGCTGGAGAAACAGTTTCGCGCCTACTACGACAAGGCTTCGCGGCAGGATGGCGTCACCGGCGAGAACCTGCTGCGCTTGCTGGAGTCGCGCTTCGACAATGTCCTGGTGCGGCTCGGCTTCGCCGCTTCCCGCCGTCAGTCGCGGCAGCTGATCCGGCACGGCCACTGGCTGATCAACGGCCGCCGCGTCGATATCCCCTCTTACCAGGTACGTCCCGAGGACATCATTTCGATCAAGCCGAGTTCAGCCGCCACCGACACCATTCGGCAGGCGACGGAGCTTGTTTCGACCGTGCCGGCCTGGTTGCAGGCCGACCACGATGCGCTCACAGCCAAAGTCTTGCGCTTTCCCGAGCGCTCCGAGATTTCGGCGCCGGTCCAGGAGCAGCTGATCGTCGAGCTGTACTCCAAGTAGTCCGGGCATCAATTTCTGAACACGCATACGCAAGGAACTCATGACCACTGATTTCCAGGTCCCCCGCATCACCGCAGAGAAAGTGGACGACCGTCGCGGCACCTTCACCGTCGAGCCACTCGACAAGGGCTTCGGCTACACGTTCGGCAACAGCCTTCGTCGCGTCCTGCTCTCCTCGCTTGGCGGCGCCGCCATCATCAGCGTCCGCATCGAGGGAGTCGCGCACGAGTTCTCAACCGTGCCCGGCGTCAAAGAGGACGTCACCGACATCATTCTCAACCTCAAGGATCTCGTCGTCCGCATGCACACCGATGCCGACGAGGTAGAGGCGCCGCTGGTTGCCACCGGCCCCGGTGAGGTTCGAGCCAAGGACATCGACCTTCCCTCCGGCGTTGAGATCCTCAACCCCGAGGCCCCGATCGCCACGCTCGAGAAGAAAACGAAGCTCGAGGTCTACCTGACGATTGGCCGCGGCCGCGGCTACTCGCCGGCCGAAGAGAACAAGAGCGACGAGCAGCCGATCGGCGTGATCCCGATCGACTCGATCTTCTCGCCGATCCGCCGTGCCTCTTACGCCGTCGCGACGGCGCGCGTCGGGCAGCGCACGGACTTCGACAAGCTGACTCTCGACCTTGAGACCGATGGCTCAATCGAGCCGGCCGCAGCGATGCGGGAGGCCTCTGAGATCTTGATCAAGAGCCTGGCGATCTTCACCGACGCCGACCGCGTCGAGGAGCTGACCGCTCGTGAGCCGGTCGCAGTGATGCCTGCCGATCCGATGGCTGGCCCCAACGGCGACTCGGCCGCGGCCAACAATGGCCTTGACGAGATCCTGATCGAGGAGCTCGAACTGGGCGTTCGCTCTTACAATTGTTTGAAGCGGGCCGGAGTCCAGACGGTCGGCGACCTGGTTCGCAAGTCACGCTCAGAGTTGAACGCGATCCCCAACTTCGGTCAGAAGTCGATCGAGGAAGTGATCGAGACGCTCCACTCCCGCGGCCTCGACCTGCACCAGGACTGAGAAGCGGCGAGAACGGAGAGGTTGATCAAGTGCGTCATCGTAAGAAGCGCAACAAGCTGAGCCGCGATTCCGCGCATCGCGAGGCGCTGCTCGCGAACCTCTCCAAGCAGCTGATCGAGCACGAGCGGATCGAAACCAGCCAGGCCAAGGCCAAGGCGGTCAAGCCCGAGGTCGAGCAGCTGATCACGCTCGCCAAACGGGGCAGCCTGCACGCCCGTCGTCAGGCCTTGGCGACGCTGCACAACGACAAGTTCATCGTGCACAAGCTGTTCGAGGAGGTCGCCCCCCGCTACACCGAGCGGCCGGGCGGCTACACCAGGATCATCAAGTTGGGCCCGCGCAAGTCGGACTCGACCGAGATGGTCTACCTCGAGCTGGTCTAGCTAGCGACGGCGCCCTGCGGCGCTCAGCGGTAGGCGACTGACTCGAGGTAGAGGCCGTGGGCCGGCGCTGTTTCGCCTGCCTCGGCGCGCGGCGCGCCCTCAAGCAGCCATTCAAGGTTCTCGAGCGTGCGGCGGCCGGTGCCAAGCTCGAGGATAGTGCCGACGAGGACGCGGACCATGTTGCGCATGAAAGAGTCGGCGGTGATCCGGAAGCAGAGGATGTCGCCCTCCTGTGACCACTCGGCGTCAAAGACGGTCCGGTTGAAATAGACGTGGTCGGTCTGGGTCGGGGTGAAGGCGGTGAAGTCGTGCTTGCCGAGCAGGGCCGCTGCGCCGGCGTCGAGGGCGCCGCGGTCGAGCCGGTGGGGCCACCAGAGCGAGCGCTGCTCCTCAAACGGGCTCGATGCGAAGCGGGTCAGGATCCGGTAGCGGTAGGTTCGTGAGAGCGCGTCGCGCCTGGCGTCGAATCCATCCTCGGCGACGCCCGCCACGGTGATCGCGATGTCGCGAGGGCCGAGCCCGTTGACCCGCCTGGCCAGGTCCCTCGGCACCTCAGCGGCAGTCTCGAAGCTCGCCACCTGGCCTTTGGCGTGGACGCCCGAGTCGGTCCGCCCGGCGACGACGAGGCGGATTGGCTCGCGCAGGACCGTGGCCAGACCGGCCTCGATCTCGCTCTGCACCGTGCGCAGCCCCGCCTGGGCCGCCCAGCCGGAAAAGGCGCTGCCGTCGTATTCGATGTCGAGCCTGACCGTGGCCATCGCCGGGCAGTATGCCGGGACACCTAGAATCGAACCCGTGCGAGTCCTGCTCACCAACGACGACGGCATCACCGCCCCCGGCCTGCAGGCGGCGCGCCGCGCCCTGCGCGAGATCGAGGGCGTCGAGGTCGACGTGATCGCCCCCGACTCCAACCGCAGCGCCACCGCCCGCAGCATCACCACGCGCTCGCCGCTGAGCATCGAGGAGGTCGAGTTCGGCGATGGCCACAGCGGCTTCGCCACCGACGGCACCCCGGTCGATTGCGTCCGTTTCGCCGAGCTCGGCCTGCTCGGCGGCCGTCCGGACCTGATCGTCTCCGGCATCAACCACGGCGCCAACCTCGGCGACGACATCACCTACTCGGGCACGGTTGCCGCTGCCTTCGAGGGGATCGTGCTCGGGATCCCGGCGGTGGCGCTCTCCCAGCAGTCTTCCGGGGGAGGCATGGGCTACGTCAGCGGCCGCTTCGACTTCGCGGTCGCCGCCGCCTTCACCGCCCAGCTGGTCAGGCGGCTCGTCACCGAGCCGATGCCCGAGGCGACTTTGATCAACGTCAACTGCCCCGCCGGCGAGCCGCAGGGCATCGAGGTGACGAAGCTCGGCAAGCGGATCTACAACGACGAGCTGAAGTTGGTCGACGAGGAGTCTGGCAGCGGCCGCCGGCGCTACGAGATCTACGGCTGGCAGCCCGGCTACGAGGAGATCGAGGGAACCGACCTCTACGCGGTGGCCAACGGCCGGATCTCGGTCACCCCGATCCATTTCGACCTGACCGACCACGGCGGCCTCGAGCGGCTGCGTGGCTGGGGGTTCGAGGAGATGCTGGCGGCGAGCGCAGAGACGGTTTGAGCGGCCCCGCTCCCCAGGATCGGGCGGCTGAGCTGCGGCGGCAGCTCGACGAGCACAACCACCGCTACTACGTGCTCGACGATCCCACGGTGGGGGACGACGAGTACGACGCCCTGCTCAACGAGCTGCGCGAGATCGAGGCCGCGCATCCCGAGCTGCTGACGCCCGACTCGCCGACCCAGCGGGTCGGCGCCGCGCCGCTCGATCGCTTCGGCCAGATCGAGCATGCCGAGGCGATGCTCTCGCTCGCCAACGCCCGCAACGAGGAGGAGCTGCGCGCCTGGGAGGTGAGGATCCGCAACCACCTCAAACGCCTCGACATCGCCGCCTCGGAGTTCAGCTACACGACCGAGCCGAAGATCGACGGCCTCGCGATCTCGCTCACCTACGAGGATGGCGTGCTGGCCCGGGCCGCGACCCGCGGCAACGGCCGCATCGGCGAGGACGTGACCCAGAACCTGCGCACGGTCGGCTCGATCCCGCTGAAGATCGAGAGGGCGCCGGAGTTTGTCGAAGTGCGCGGCGAGGTCTACTTGCCGATCGCCGATTTCAAGGCGCTGAACGAACGCCGGGCCGAGGCGGGCGAGGCGACCTTCGCCAACCCGCGCAACTCGGCCGCCGGCTCGATTCGCCAGCTCGATCCGCAGATAACCGCCGAACGGCCACTCTCGGTCTGGTGCTACGGCATCGGCGCGACCCGCGGCCTCGACCTCGCCACCCACTCGGACGAGGTCGAGTGGCTGCGCGCGCGCCGCTTCAAGGTCAACCCCGATACCGCCCATCACGCCGATATCGAGTCCGTGGTCAAGCGCTGCCTTTGGTGGCAGGAGCGGCGCGAGCAGCTCGACTACGAGATCGACGGCGTCGTGATCAAGGTCGACGAGCGGGAGCTGTGGCGCGAGCTTGGCGTCGTCGGCCGCGAGCCGCGCTGGGCGATCGCCTGGAAGTTCCCGCCGACGACGGCGACGACAAAGCTGCTCGATGTCGTCTGGAACGTCGGCCGCACCGGCCACCTGGTCCCGTTCGCGATGCTGGGGCCGGTCCACGTCGGCGGCGTCACTGTCTCCACCGCGACCCTCCACAACGAGGAGGACCTGGCCCGCAAGGACGTCCGGGTCGGCGACGAGGTCGTGATCATGCGGGCCGGCGACGTCATCCCCCAGGTCGTCTCGCCCCTGATCCAGCGCCGCAAAGGCCGGCCGCGGAAACCGAAGCCGCCGAAGAAATGCCCGGCCTGCGACACCCTCATCGTCAAGCCCGAGGGTGCCGTCTTCAGCATCTGTCCCAACAAAGCCGGCTGCCCGGGACAGTCGTTCCAGCACGTCAAGCACTTCGTCAGCAAGGGGGCGATGGACATCGACGGGCTGGGGGAGAAGCAGGGGCAGCGCTTCCTCGAAGAGGGCCTGATCGCCGATGTCGGCGACATCTACGAGTTGAGCGAGGAGAGGCTGACCGAGCTCGACCGCTTCGGCGAGACCTCGACCCGCAACCTGCTTGCGGCTATTGCCGACTCGCGCTCGCGCCCCTTCAAGCGCGTCCTCTACGCGCTTGGCTTGCCCGGCGTCGGCTACGTGACGGCGGAGGCGCTGGCCGACCACTTCGGCTCGATCGACGCCCTGCATGAGGCCGACCCCGAGCGGATCGAGGAGGTCGAGGGGGTGGGGCCGATCATGGCCGTGCAGATCGCCGAGTCGCTGGCCGACGAGCGCACCTGGGAGCTGATCGAGAAACTGCGCGCCAAGGGCCTGCGACTGGAGCAGGACGAGTCAGAACGCCGCGCCGCCGGTGGGCCGCTGGAGGGCAAGACCTTCGTCCTCACCGGCACCCTGCCCAGCCTCACCCGCGAGGAGGCCGGCGCCGCGATCAAGGCGGCCGGGGGCAAGGTGGTCAACTCCGTCTCGAAAAAGACCGACTACGTAGTCGCCGGCGAGAGCCCCGGCTCGAAGCGGGCCAAGGCCGAGGAGCTGGGGACCGAGATCCTCGACGAAGCGCGCCTGCTGGCGCTGTTTCAGTAGCCGGCGATCGAGCCGGCGATCAGATCCTGCTCGGCGTGGGCGAGGCTGAGGTCGCTGACGCTGCCCATCAGGATCGAGAAGACCATCTGCTTGCCGTCGCTGTTGAAGCAGTAGCCGGAGAGGTTGCTGACGCCGGTCAGGGTGCCGGTCTTGGTCCGGCAGCGGCCGTCCGCCGCGGTGCCGTGCATGCGTTCGGCGACGGTGCCTTCGTGCCCGGCCAAGGCCAGGTCCTGGATGAAGTCTTCGCCGACGGGGGTGTTTCGCATCGACTGCAGCAGGCTGACCACCTGCAGCGGCGAGGCGCGGTTGGTGTGGGTCAGGCCCGAGCCGTCGACGGCGTGGACCCCGGAGGAGTGTTCGCGGGCGAACTTGGAGACCACCGCGGCCCCGGCGGCGGTGCTGCCGGCGCCGCCGAACTTGGCCCCGAGCAGCTTGATCAAGGTCTCGGCGAAGAAGTTGTCGGATTCGACATCGGTCTGGTTGACGATGCGGTCGAGGCTGGGCGAGCGCACGACGGCGATCGTCTTGCTGTCGGCCGGCGCCGCTTCCAGCGCCACCTTGGCGGGGACCCCGACCCCGGCTGCCCGCAGCGACCCGGCCAGCGTCGCCCCCGCGACCTTGGCCGGGTCGGCGGCGAAGCTGTTGGCGGCTGCGCTGCTGTAGCCGGAGTCGAAGGAGAGCCCGGAGAGCGGCCCGATGTAGGAGCTGGTCGCGAAGCCGGAGTCGGCGACCCCGCGCAGCCGGTCAAAGATCGTGTCGTCGGCATAGAGCCGGCCGGTCACCGAGCGGATCCCGGCAGCGCGGATCTGCGGGGTCAGGGCGAGCAGGTTGGCGCCGAGGCCAGCGAGGAAATGGTTATAAAAGGCGGGTGTTCCCAAGGTCGGGTCGCCGCCGCCCTGCAGGTAGAGGCTGCCGTGCAAAACGCCCTTCGAGTCAAGCGTCCCGGAGCTGAGCACCTTGGTCGGAATCCGGTATTCCGGCCCAAACTTGCTCAGCGCGGTCGAGGTCGTGAACAGCTTCATGTTCGAAGCAAGCGGCCGCTGAGTGCTGCCGGCGCGCTGGCAGACAACCTGCCCCGTAGTCGAATCAATAACCAACAACCCGCTCGAAGACCCGCCTCCACGCACCAACCGAGCCTTCAATCCCGCACAAAACCCCGCCGCATCCGCCGCAGCAGGCAAGAGCCCGGCCAGCACAGCCAAGGTCACGGCAATCGCAAGCGTTCGTCGCATCTGAGCTAGCAACACGAAGGCCGCCGAGAGTAGCGGCTGGAGGGTGCCCCCGGCCCACCCCAAAACATTCTTATCCCCCCGGCCTGAGATAATCCCGTTCTATGGGCAAGGTCGTGGATCTGGAGTCAACCTCTCGCCGTAAAAAAGCGAGGGGTCGAAAACGGCCATCGAAGACCGCTCTGGTCCTCGGCGGCGGCGGCTTCACTGGCGGGGTTTACGAGATCGGCGCCCTCCGCGCCCTCGACCTCCTCGCCGTCAACAGCACCGTCAACAACTTCGATATCTACGTTGGGACCAGCGCCGGATCGTTCGTCGCCGGGATGCTGGCCAACGGCTTCACCCCCGACGAGATGATGCAGGTCCTCAACGAGGAGGTCCCCTCGGAGTTGGAGGACCTCGATCTCAGCAAGGTCCTGCAGCCCAACTACCTCGGCTTCCTGCAGAAGGCGGCGGCGCTGCCGCTGCGCTCGCTGGAGTTGCTGCGCTCGCTGGCGCGGGTCGGCGAGCTCTCGGCGATCGACATCGGCGTCGGCCTCGCCGAGGCCCTGCCGACCGGCCTCTACTCGGGGGCCGGCATCAACGACTACGTGGCGGGCGTGCTCGCCGACGCCGGCCACGCCAACGACTTCCGCCTGCTCGATCGCGAGCTCTACCTGACCGCGACCGACCTCGACACCTGCGAGCGCATCGTCTTCGGCGAGGAGAAGTGGTCAGACGTGCCGATCTCGAAAGCGATCGAGTGCTCGACGGCGCTGCCGATCGTCTACAAGCCGGTCGAGCTGAAGGGCCGTCAACTGGTCGACGGCGGCATCCGCTCCACCACCAACGTCGACATCGCGGTCGAGCGGGGGGCGAAATTCATCGTCGTCGTCAACCCCCTCGTCCCCTTCGTCAACGACTTCACGCAGAAAATCCAGACGGTCTTCGGCACCCGCGTGCGCCGTGTCTCCGACATGGGGATGCCGGCGATCGCCAACCAGGTCTTCAGGCTGATCGCCCACGGCCGCCTGCACCAGTCGGTCCAGATGTGGCAGGAGAAATATCCCGGCGTCGACATCATCCTGATCGAGCCCGAGCCCAACGACGAGCTGATGTTCGGCACGCCGATCATGGACTACTCGCGACGGCTGAAAATCGCCCGCCACGGCTTCGAATCGGTCACCGCGACCCTGGCCCAGGACTACGACCGCTACAAAGAGACCGCCGAACGCCACGGCCTAGAGATCTCCGAGCGCCGAGTCCGCCGCGTGGTCGAGCGCGCCGCGGAGGAGGAGCCAGGGCAGACATCAGCCTGGCGGCGCGTGCTTGAGCAGACGACCTCGGTTTTGCTGCGGCAGAGCGGCGAAGCGTCTTAGTTCGAATCGCGGTGAGAGGGGACCACCACCCTCTCATGAACGCCTCTCCAGTCAGCGAGAAAACCCTTAGATCCCATCCGCCAGCTTCTTTCTCTTGAAGCCGCTGGACGTGTTGATGGGGAGCCGGTTGCTCCTCTGGGCGAATGTCGCCGAAGGCCGCGAAATGCAATCTGTCTAATGCGCGGCAAAGCCGCGCTCAAACATCGGAGCTAAGCGCGAAGCGCGTGCGACTCAATTCGCCCAGAGGAGCAACCGGCTCCCCACCCACCACCTCAGCCGGCGTAAAGCTTCTCGATCTCCGGCTCGTGCTTGCTGGCGACGACCGCCCGCTTGACCTTCAGCGTCGGCGTCAGCTCGCCTGTTTCCTGCGAGAGGTCGCGGGGCAGGATCGCGATCTTCTTGACCTGCTCGACCCGGGCGAATTTCTCGTTGATCTTGGCGACGTGGGCTTCGATCGATTTGCGGATGCCCTCGTCGGCGGCGAGCTGTGCCGGATCGTCGGACAGGCCGTGCTCCTGGGCGTAGGCGGCCGCGTCTTCGGGGTCGAGGGTGACCAGCGCCACCAGGTAGGGGCGGCGGTCGCCGACCACCACGCACTGGGAGACGAGCGGGTGCTGCTTGATCTCGGCCTCGAGGTTGGCCGGGGTGATGTTCTTGCCCCCGGCGGTGATGATGATGTCCTTTTTGCGGCCGGTGATCTTGATGAAGCCCTCGGAGTCGATCTCGCCGATGTCGCCGGTGTGGAGCCAGCCGTCGACGATCGTCTCCCGGGTCGCCTCCTCGTTCTTGTAGTAGCCCTGGAAGACGTTGGGCCCCTTGACCAGGATCTCGCCGTCGTCGGCGATTTTCACCTCGCAGCCGGGGAACGGTTTGCCGATCGTGCCGACCTTGAAGTCGTCGGGCGAGGAGATCGTCGCCGCGGTCGAGGTCTCGGTCATCCCCCAGCCCTCGAGCACGAGCACGCCGGCGGCGTCGAAGAAGCGCAGGATCTCGGGGTTGATCGGCGCCGCGCCGGAGACGGCGAGGCGGATCTTGCCGCCGAACAGGCCACGGATTATCGAGAGCACTTTCTTGTCGGCGAAGGCGTATTTACGGCTCAGCAGGAAGCCCGGCTCGCGGCCGGCGCGTTCGGTCTCGCGCATCTTTTCGCCGACCCCGATCGCCCAGTTGAAGACCGCCTTTTTGAGGCCGCCCTCTTTCTCCATGCCGCTGTTGGCGGAGGTGTAGATCTTCTCGAAGATGCGCGGCACCGAGGGGAAGTAGGTGGGTTTCAGTTCCGCCAGGTTGGGCATGATCTTCAGCGGGTCGCGCTCCCAGTAGGCGATCGTGGTGCCGAGGTCGAAGCTGCCGAGCTGGACCAGCAGGGCGAAGGAGTGGGCGAGGGGGAGGTAGAGGTAGGTCAGGTCCCCGTCCTCGATCACGCTGGTCTCGTTGACCATGTCGAGCATCGAGCGGTAGTTGCCGTGGCTGATCACGCAGCCCTTGGGCGGGCCGGTCGTGCCCGAGGTGTAGATGAAGGTGCAGATGTCGCTCGGCTCGACTGAGCTCCAGCGCTGCTCCCACTCCGCCTCCGGGCGGGCCATGCCGCGGGCGATCAGGTCGTCGAAGGAGATCGCGTCGTCGCTGGACCCGGTCATCCGCACCACCTGCTCGAGCTTCGGCAGCTTGGCGCGGACCTCGCGGATCTTCTCCATCTGCTCCTCGTCCTCGACGATGACGACCTTGGCGTCGGAGTTCTCGAGCACGTACTGGCACTCCTCCGGCGAGTTGGTCTGGTAGATCGGGACGACGACCGCTCCCGCCGAGAGCGCGGCGAAATCGGCGTAGGTCCACTCGGGGCGGGTGTTGCCGAGGATCGAGACCTTGTCGCCTTTGGCGACGCCGAGGTCGATCAGGCCGAGCGAGAGCGAGCGGACGGTCTCCAGCGCCTGGTCGAAGCTGACGTCGGCCCAGCCGTCGCCATCCTTGTAACGAATCGCCGGCGCGCCGCCATAGAGCTGAGCCGCGCGCGGCAGCAGATCCGCGAGAGTGGTGGATTTGGTTCCCCGCCCCATCGCGGGGGAGTCTAATTCAGTAGCTACGCGGCTGAGGCCTGCTGCTCCTGGGGGGCGGCAAGATTGCGCAGCGAAGTCTCAAAGAGCCCGCGGTCGATGCGGCCGTGGAGGATCGGGATGCCCATCTGCACGCATTTGCCGATCACCTCCTGCTGCTCCATCTGCAGCTCGTCGGCAAGCTCGTTTGGCGTCAGGTGATTGGCCACGGACGACCTCCTGGTAGTTGAAATTGCGTAGGGAGATATTTATCCCCGCGGGCGGACGTGTCAAACCGATGGCTGCACGTTGCGACGATTCCCGGGCGGCGAGACCTGGATAATGCAGCGATGTCCGAGCTAGCGATCACGCCGATGCCCCGCCGCGGGCGGATCTGGGTGATCCTCGTGCTCGGGATCGGGCTCTTCGCCCTCGGCTACGCGATCGTCAACATCGCGACCCAGAAGGCGACAAAGGACGTGGTCCAGCTCTCCGGGATCTCCGAAACGCAGGAGACCTTTGGCGGCATTCCCCAGGAAGGCGACCGGCTCGGCTCCAACGACGCGCCGGTCACGATCCAGGTCTTCAGCGACCTGCAGTGCTCGAGCTGCCGCGCCGACTTCCTGGCAACGATCCCGGCGCTGGCTGAAAAATACGCCCGCCCCGGCGACGCCAAGCTGCTGATGCGCCACTACTCGGTGGCCGAAAATCCGCTCGAGTACGGCTTCTTCGGCGCCGAGGCCGCCGCCCAGCAGGGCTATGGCTGGCAGTACACCTACCTCTTCTTCCGCAACCAGGCCGAGGCCGAAAAGTTCGGGATCGACAACGACTACATGTCCTCCCTGGCCGGGTCGATCGGCGAGCTCGACGTGCCGGAATGGCAGGAATACCTCGACGACAACGGCGGCGCCGACGGGGCGATCGCCAAACAGCTCGAAAGCTACAACGCGCTCGGCACCGGCCTCGGCATCCGCACCGGCGTCGCCGACATCGTCACCGGCCCCGGCGGCACCCGCACGCTGCAGGACGGCCCCTCGCTGGCCGCGATCGAAGCCGCGATCGCGGACGTGCAGTAGCCGGGTCTAGCCGTGGATCTTGAAGCGGGTTGAGACCCGCTTCGACCTGAGGCCGCCGGAGTCGATCGCCTGCGCCGTCAGTTTGTACTTCCCGGCCGGCAACGCCCCGCCGTGCTTGAAGCGGCCGCTGAAGCGGAGCTTCTTGTTGCCGCCGCTCTTGAAGCTGCGGCTGAGCTTCTTCAGCTTCAGCTTGGGGCGCTTGGGGGCGACGCGCTTGATCGTGAACTGCACCTTTGCCGCCTCCGAGAGGCTGAACTTAATCGTCGCCCCGCCGCGCTTGTGCTTGGCCTTGCCGGCTGCGGCGCGCTTCAGCTTGGTGTTGCCGTGGCCGACTGTGAAGCTTTTCGGCCTGACGCGAAGGTGTTTGACAACCGGGCTCGTGTTCGTGACCGGCGCCCCGTTCATCTTCAGGTAGAACGGGATCTGGCCCTTGAGGCCGTGCGAGTCGGTTCCGGTGACGTAGACGATCTGGGTGGCGGTCGAGCTCGTCGTCGGCAAGGACCAGGTGTATTTGCCACCGCCGTTATCGACGACGCTGCCGACCGATGAGGTCAGTTTCACCGGGTTGCCGTCGGGATCCTTGTAGGTGCCGGTCACCGTGGCCGTGGCGCCCTGGGTCGCCGTCAACTCGGAGTTGTCGACGTTGACGTCGGGGCGCTCGTTGCCGTCGGGCGCGGTCACGACCAGTTCCGAGAGCATCCCATCGGTGGCGTGGAAGAAGATGTGACAGTGGAAGAGCCAGCGGCCCAGCGCGCCGCCGGGGGTGACGCCGTCGGGCAGCGGCCGGGGGTCGATGCGAATGCGGAATTTCAGCGTGAACCCGCCGGGAACGTCGATGTTGTCCCTGAACTCTTTGTAGGGCCAGCTGAAGGTTTCGGCCCCGTTAGTCAGTGAGATCGGCTGCATCGAGAAGCCGTGCAGGTGGAAGGGGTGGTTGGCGCCGGTCGTGTTTTTCACTTCCAGCTGCAGGACGTCTCCCTGTTTGGCGTAGCGGGCGGAGCCGAGGTGGGGGGCGTCCTCGTAGTTGCCCGGCACGTCATGGGTGCCAAAGACTTTGTCGACGCCCAGTTCTTTCTGGTTTACCTGGGTCAGTTCGATCACCTGGAGGGGCGGGATGAAGCCCGTCTTCGGCGGAGTGAAGGTGGCCGGGTTGAGCAGTTCTTCTCCGGGTTTGGGCGCCGGCAGCGTTTCAACCGGGTGCCCAGTTGCTTCTCGCAGCGGCGTGCCGGCGGCGATCGTGTACGCAGGCGAGACCGTTGGGCCCGACAGGTTCAGGTGCATCACCGGGACGCTCGGGGTGTTTGAGTAGCCGGGCCCGGTGCGCTGGTAGTCCTCGGTCCAGAGGGTCAGCACCCCGCTCGTCGGCGCGTTGGGGATCGCGGCGACGACATCCGCTCGTGACCCAGGCGGCAGAAGGATCTCGCCGGCTGTGTATTTCGTCACCCAGGTCCCCTCGGTCCCTCCCTCGACCACGGCTTTGTCGAGCAGCCCACCTTCGCCGCCGATCCGGACCAGCGGCACCAGCGTCCCGGTCGGAGTCGTCAGCCTCAGCCGCATGTAGCGGATCGTGGAGGCGTTGAGCAGCTCCAGGTGCAGGCCCTGGCCGGGCTGCACGTTCAGCGTCGAGGCGCCGGGCGAGAGGGCGCCGGGCGCTTCCGGCGTGCCGGCGCGGGCGCCGACGTTCTTGCCGTTGGTGAGCACGGTCTGGCCCTCGTTGGTGGCGCCGGCGTGGTTGGCGGTCTGGATGTTGGGGATGTCGCCGGCTTCGAACGGGCCGCGCAGAACCCCGTCTTCATCGATCGGGTAGGGGTTGCCGCCAGCGGGCGGCGGCGGCGTGCCGGGGCCTTCGCAGAGGTTTTTCGGCGTCGGCGGCTGCTGCGCCGGGAGGGCGCCGCCCCCGGCCCACGGACTGCCGGGGACGTAGGTCGCCGCGTCGTTGGTCCCTGGTTTTTTGCAGACCGTCGTGTCGCTGAGCACGATCGGCCGCGTCTGGGCGGCCGACGGCAGGGTCCCCGATGCCTGCAGGGCGGCTTCGTTCGGGTCGCGGACGACGATCATCCCGTAGAGGCCCTTGAAGACCTGGTCGGTCGAGGCATGGTGGTGGGGGTGGTACCAGTAGATCCCCGGCCTGGTGACGGTGAATTTGTAGAGGAAGTTGCCGCCTGGGGGGACCTGGTTCTGGGTGAAGGGCGTCCCGTCCATCCCGCTCGCCAGCTCGATCCCGTGCCAGTGGATGCCGCTCTGGCGTTTGAGGTGGTTCTGGTAGTGGACGATCACCGTGTCGCCGACGTTGAGCAGCAGCGTCGGGCCGGGAATATGTCCATTGAAGGTCTGCGCGTGGGCGGTCACGCCGTTGCCGATGTCGACCGTCGCTTCTTCGGAGACGATCGTCGTTTCAAAGACGTTTGCCGTCGGGTTGGTGTCGACGGCGACGGGGACGCTGTAGGGGTCGCCACCGGAGGTCGCCGAGACCAGCGGATGGATCGCGATCAGGTAGCAGGCGACAGCGATGGCGAAGCCGGCGCCGAGCATCAGGAAACGGCGCGAAACGATGGAACGAGGCTCCGAGACTGCGCTGCGTGGCTTCATCCGCTCTCCCCAATCAAGTTCAGCAACGACCCGGATCGTCTGGCGACGATACGAATCCGTTCGCACACACTACGCGCAGGATTTGCTCACCGCAACCTTTGCCGGTCGCATAGCTGGCTCGCCAAGCTGAATTGTTCAGCTAGAAGGGATGTTGAGCTTGAAGGCGCCGCGCAGGCGAGTGCCATCGTCCGTCTGGGCGGTCACCGTGATCGCAGCCAGCCCCGGCGCAAAGCGGACGGGAGCGACGAAGCGGCCGGGGCCGATCCGCTTCAGCGGCAGCTGCCGGGGCGATTCGCCTTCGCCCGCCTCGGTGACGACCATCTGGTCGACCAGCGAGACCGAGCCAAACGGCGTATAGCAGACGACATGGAGCTGACTCGGCCCAGGGCGCTGGGGGTCGGGTTCGATCCGGATAAGCCCGACTGAGCCGATCTGCATCGTGAACTTGGCCAGCGTTCCCGGAATCCGCTGGACCGAGACGAACCGGTGGGGGTCGGGGACGTCGAGCTCAAGCGGCACTTCAGTCGCTCCTCGTTTGCCTTCGAGCAGGACATCCACGCCCCAGCGGCCTTCGAAGCTGAGGTTCGGTCCCGAGCCGGCAAAGGAGCCGTCGGGCCGGGGCGCGAGCTTCAGCGATGACGACGCCACGTCGGGATCGTCGAGTGGGGTGAAGCGGAGGCTCGCGGCTGTCAGGGGCGACGGGCTGCCCGAGTCGTAGTCGCTGGCCCGCACCGTGAAGAGGTTGGGCCCGGGCTGATTGGAGGCAGCGCTGAGCTCGACCTTCGTCGTCGTGGCGAAGTCGGCCCCGGAGGCGGTCAAGCCCGGGGTCGCGCCCGCGCCTTCTGAGACCGGTGGCGCCAGGGTGCCCAGCAGCGCCGCCACTCCCAGAGCCACGACAGCGAGCGCCAGCTCCCACTTCGCCGTCTTGCGCAGCGGTCCCAGATCCTCCTCCGCTGCCGGCAGGCCACGGTTCCGGCTCCGCGCAGCCAGCCCAAGTATTAACCCGATCAGCGCGAACTTGGCCAGCACCGCCCGGCCATATCCGGTGTTGACCAGCTCGCTCCATGAGGCGAGCTCGTCGATAGCCCGCAGCGTGCCGGACAGAAACACCACGACCAGGGCGGCGAGCGCCACCGTCGCGAAGCGGCGGGCCGCGGCGGCCTTGGCCGGGCCGGGCGCCCCGCGAATGCCGAGCAGCAGCGCGGCAAGGCCGCCGAACCAGACCCCAGCCGCGGCGAAATGAGCAGCCTGGGCGGCGATCGTGACCGTCGCAGGCCAACTGCCGGCCGCCGCATGTCCTGCGGCGGCGTGGACGACGATGCCGGCGACAGTCGCCAAGGCTGCCGTGGCCATCGCGAAGCGGCGGGCCGCCGGCTTGCGCCAGGCGACGACGAGGGCGAGGCCCGCCGCCACGAGCCAGGCGCCGCGCCAGAGCAGGGCGCTGCCCACCGAGGTGTCGAGCAGCTCTCCGAGCGAGGCCCCGGCGGTCCGCCGCTGGGCGGCAGCAAGGAGCAAGAGCCCGGCCAGGGCGACGATCCAGCCTCCGGCTGCCAGGGCCAGGTCGCTGCCGGAGTCGCCGCCGAAGCGCGCCGCGGCGGCGACGGCGGCGCCGAGCAGGGCGGCGATGCCGAGCAGGAAAAGCCAGCGGGCGGCCAGTTCAAGTCCTGAAACCGATGAGGCGGTGCTGCTGGTCGTTTCGGCCACCCCATGCGGCGAGGCGCGCACGCCGAAGGCGTAGCTGCCATCGGTCCCGTGGCCGTCAATTGCTGAGACGACCTTCCAGCTGACCGTGTAGACGCCGCGCGGCAGCGGCTTGACTGGCACCAGGAGGGTGAGGGGGTCGTCGGGGGCGGAGGCAGCGTCGCCCTTCTGCTCGGACTCTCCGCCAGGACCAAGGACGCGGATCTGGGAGAGGGCTGCTTCTGGCTGCTCGGAGAATGAGATCCGCACCGCCTCCGGGGTCGCGCCGAGGATTGCGCCAGGGCTGGGATCGGCGCCGACGAGGCCCGCGTGAGCCGAGGCGCTTGCCGGCGCAAATGTGGTGGCAAGCGCTACGAGAGCGACGCTTGCGAAGAGGCGGCGCCTCAGGGCTGGCCGCTCTTCCGGCGCCGGCGGACGGCGGCAAGGGCGCCGGCCAGCGCCGCTGCGGCGAACGCCAGCGCGACCAGCGCGAAGGTCTTGGCGCTGTCGGCGTCATCGCTGGCCTGCTGCGCCCGGTCCGCTTCGCGGGCGATGCGTTCGGCGAGTTCGCCGCTCGTCGGATCCTTGGCCGGGAACTCGACGCTGGAGCTGTCGGTGACGCATTCGAAGGTCGCTTCCGAGCAGGTTGCGCTGACGTCGAGCGTCCTGCCCTTGATCACGCCGCTGACGTGGAAGGCGTAGACGCCGGGCCGAGTTGGGATCAACGGAGCGCGAAGGTTGCCGGGCGCCTCGTCGGGGGTCAGCGGAATCGTCTTCGCCGTGCCGCCGTAGCTGACTGCCACCGAAAGCGCCCCGGCGGGCACGGCCACCGGCGCGTCGGTGGCCGCATCGGACACCGTCACTTCGACGAAGTTGTCGAGGCCGGTCAGAGGAGGCTCGTTGCCCCAGCCGATCTCGACCTGCATCGGCCCCGAGACCTTGGTCACATGGGCCGATGCTGCGGGCGCGGCTGCCAGCATCGCGGCGATCAGAGCGAGCATCGGGACCAACCCAGCCCTACGACCCAATTGACGCATGCATCTCCTCACTCGTCTAGACAGACACGACCGGCTGGCGGTCAGGGTAAACCTAACCCGGCGCCCAATCTGAGCCAGCGCGGGTGGCCGGACGGGCTGCCGAGGCCAAGTCTGGGATAATCGCCCGCTCTCGGGGCGTGGCGCAGCCTGGTAGCGCGCACCGTTCGGGTCGGTGAGGTCCCCGGTTCAAATCCGGGCGCCCCGATTAGCAGTCTCCCGTCCCCGGCTAGAGGCAGTTATGAGAAGCAACATGAAGGCAAGCGGGGACAGTTTGTTGGCCCTAAAAGCCTCTATTGCTCTCATCCTGAACATGTAGACGATTCCACGGGTCATCCCGCAGCCAGGACAGCGATGCCCAGTCATCCTCTTGATTGGGCAGAGTGGCGGAAGCTCCCACCCGGCTAGGCGCAAGGGGGCTTGTGGGCCTTGGGGTCGCAGAAGCAAAGAAGCCATCAGGCCCACCAGGACACCACCACGCGCAATTTGGTGGCTGGCCTCAGGCCTTGCCGAGGCTCGTGTGCTGGACGTTGCCGAATTCATCGACGACGATCATCTCCCTCTTCTCGCCACCGGTTCCCGCGATGATCGCCCAGACGATTCCCCAGAGCAGGCAGGTAAAGATCGTCAGGATTGCGTGAAGGGTGTGGTTGACGGGCTGCCCCGAGACCAGAACCGCCTGGTAGTCGGACTGCGACTCGATACGCCTGTTGCGTCCGGCGGCGAACTGAATCTGCTGAGCGAGGATTGCTTTTCTTTCATCCGGGCTCCTGCGCTCTGTGCTCACGGCCGGTGCCGGTGCGCCAGCGGGCACCTTTCCTGCGGCAGAGATCTTCTCCGTCCAGGCTCCTCCGTCCCAGTAGCGTTGCTGGCCGTCATCGGGCCGCTGTGGGTCTGGATACCAGCCCGCGGGGACCGGCTGATCGACTGCGGTCTCTTTGTCCGCCTCCTCTGCTGGGCCTGTCTCGGCGGGTGTCTCGCCTACAGCCTCAACGCCTTCTGGCGCACCCGTCTGCTCAATTGGGTCGTTGTCCGGCGTCGCATCTGACAGCTCTTCGTTTTCCTGGGGCGCATCCTCCCCGGGCTGCTTCGGCTCCTCGTTCACCCTGCCTCCTCTGTTGATTCGTGACGGAGCAATCTAGGGGCGACAAGACCGAACTGTCAACTTGAAAACGTTCTCGTTCGCATGATCGGCACGCTGCTGCTATCTTGCAAAAAAAGATTTATCGAGCAATCAAATAGCTTCAGGGCAGGCAAAGCACTGAGGGCACCAGTGCCTTAATCGGTTAAAGGGGCGGCCGCAAGGCCGACGATCCGGGTTCGAGCCCCGGCTGGTGCGTAAGGCTATGAGCACTAATCTTTTCGACCATTTCGATGGGGTGTCGGTCCGAGGCGAGGGGCGGGCTGACTGGACCCTGCGGGCGCCGTACCGGCCCGACGACCGCTTCGACCTGATGCTGATCCCGCGGGTCCCGGACTGGCAAAGCAATGCTGATGCATTGGGCTCGCTCGAGCAGATCGAAGCCGAGCCGATGGTGGATTCGGTCCTCCGCTCGGGGGACGAAGTCGGGATCCGCCTCGACAGCAAGTGGGTGCAGGAACTCGGGGCCGAGCTGGAGGCGGGCGACGGGATCGAAGCCGGCAACGCTGACATCGCCGCCGGCGAGCGCTTCGCGATCTACTTCTGGAGCGCCAACTCGACCGAGGCCCTGCACATCGGCCACCTTCGAAACCTTGCGCTCGGCAACGCGCTCGGCGCCGCCCTGACCCAGGCCGGCGCCCAGGTCGAGCGGCGAAGCCTGATCTGCGATGTCGGCCGCGGCATGGGGGAGGCGATGGCGGGGGTCGTCAAAAGCGGCCGGCATCAGCAGGTCTGGCCCGATGGCGGCGAGAAGAGCGACCACTTCGTCGGCGATTGCTACGCCGATTACGTCGAGGCCGAGGGGTCCGGCGATGGGCGGCCGGCCAACGACCCCGAGAACTCGCTGGCGCGCGAGAGCGGCATGCACAACGACAGCGCCGACGAACTGCTCGAGCGGGTCCTCGAGGGCGACCGCTCGGCACTCGAACTCTGGTCCAACACCCGGGCCTGGGTGATCTCCGGCCAGCGCAAAACGCTGGCCCGGCTCGGCATCTCCTTCGACCGCGTCTTCTTCGAGTCCGACTTCCTGCCAGAGGTGGTCGAGCTCGCCGACCTCGGCCTGCGCGAGGGCACCCTGGAGCGCCGCGGCGACGGCATGGTCACCTACGTCACCGGCCGCCAGGAGCTGGCCGAGATGCCGCTGGTGCGCGGCGACGGCCTGCCGACCCAGCACATGCGCGCGCTCGCCTACTGGATGACCGCGCCCGAGCTCGACGACGTCACCTCGGTCCAGGTCTGCGGATCGGAGTGGGTCTCGCACGTGACCTGCCGCCGCAAGCTGATGGACGAGCTGGTCCATCCCGGCGGCGAGGGCAACGGCAACGGTGGCAGCGACTTCCACCCGACCCACGACATCTTCCACGGCAGGGTGGCGAGGCAGGCGCCGGCGACGGCGTCGATCGGCAACGGCGTTGCGGCAGGCGATGACGGGGCGATGCTGATCGACGACCTCGCCGAATGGATTGACGCCCAGATCGACATCGATCCCGAGTGGGCCGAGATGCGCCGCCTCCACCCCTACTCCGACCGCCTCGCCTCGCAGGTGGCGCTCGGCTACTTCCTCCTGCACCCGACCGGCAAGAGCATCGACCTCGAGCCGATGAAGCTGCTCGGCGAGCGCCAGAGCCTCGGCTGGGACCTGGTCCGCGCCCGGACCCGCCACGGCGCTGCCGACGCCGGCGCCGACCCCGCGCACGACCCCGACTACCGCTTCGCCGTGATCCAGGCGGAGATGTACCGGCGCCACCTGCGGCTCGCGGTCGAGCGGCTCGACGTCCGCCCGCTGGCGCGCTACGTCTCCCACCTCGCCCGCTGGTACCTGGAGCGCGATCGTGGCCCGCACGTCGAACGGGTCGTGCAGACGGTTCTCGACGAGGGCGCGCGCGGCCTCGGGCTGGAAGCGGTCCGATGAGGACCCTGCTCGTCGACAACCACGACTCCTACACGTACAACGTCTTCCACCTGCTCGCCGCCGCCTCCGGCGAGGAGCCGACGGTGATCAACAACGACGTCGTCTCCTGGAAGGTGCTCTCGCGCTGGGACTTCGACGCGATCGTGCTCTCGCCCGGGCCGGGCCGCCCGGAACGCTGGCACGACTTCGGCGTCTGCGCCGACATCCTCCGCTACAGCGAGATCCCGGTGCTCGGCATCTGCCTCGGCCACCAGGGGCTCGGCCATGTGCTGGAGGGGACTGTGGTCACCGCGCCGGAGGCGATGCACGGCCGCCTCAGCCGGGTCCGCCACTCCGACCGCGGCCTCTTCGAGGGAATCCCGCAGAACTTCTCCGTCGTCCGCTACCACTCGCTGGCGATCACCGAGCTCGGCTTCGACGGCCATGTGATCGCCCGCTCCGACGACGGCGTCGTGATGGGGATCGAACACTTGCAGCGGCCGATGTGGGGCGTCCAGTTCCACCCCGAGTCGGTTGCGACCGAACACGGCCGGGCGATCGTCGAGAACTTCTACGACCTCGCCCACAAGCACCGCCCCCCGCGCTCGCGTGGGGTCCGCAAGCAGGCGAAGAAGCCGCGGCCCCTGCCTGCGCGCAGCAATGGCGAGGAGGGGCTGAAGCTGGCGCTGCGCTCGATCGAGGGCGAGCCATCGACGGAGCTGCTCTTCGAACGGCTCTTCGGCGATGCCGAACACGCCTTCTGGCTCGACAGCGCCGACGCCCCGACCCGGCTCGCCCAGTGCTCCTACCTCGGCACCAGCGCCGGCCCCGATCACTGCGTGCTCGAGCACACGGTTGGCGAGGGCGTGACCGTCGACCGCTCCGGCACGCGCACGATCAGGCGCGCCTCGATCTTCGACGTGCTCGACCGCGAATGCGCCAAGCACGCGATCGAGCCCCCCGCGGCGCTGGCGCGCGGCCTGGTCGGCGGCTTCGTCGGCTACCTCGGCTATGAGTGCAAGGCCGACTGCGGCTCGCCCAACGTGCACCGCTCCGACCTTCCCGACGCGGTGATGATGCTGGCCAACCGGGTCGTCGCGGTCGACCACGCGACGAAGCAGACCTACCTGTTGGCGCTGCACCGCGATGACGACGCGGCTGAAGCCGAGCAGTGGCTGGACGAGGCCGAGGCCGCGGTGCACGAGGCGCTCGCCACGCCGGTCACCGAGCTGGCCTTCCGCCGGGCGGAGCAGCCCGACGCCTCTGCTGACGAGCCGGTGGTCTTCAACTGCGGCCGCGGCCGCCAGCGCTACCTCGCCGACATCGCCCGCTGCCAGGCTGAGATGGCCGCTGGAGAGTCCTACGAGGTCTGCCTCACCGATCAGATCTCGACCGACGCCAGCCCCGACCCGTTCGAGCTCTACCGCGGGCTGCGGCGCAGCAACCCCTCTCCCTTCGCCGCCTACCTGAAGCTCGGCGAGGTGGCGATCGTCAGCTCCTCGCCGGAGCGCTTCCTCTCGGTCGACCGCGATCGCCGGGTCGAGGCCCGCCCGATCAAGGGCACGACCTCGCGCTCCGACGACCCGGCAGTCGACGCCGCCAACCGGGCCGAGCTGACCAACGACGAAAAGACCTACGCCGAGCATCTGATGATCGTCGACCTCCTGCGCAACGATCTCGGCCGCGTCTGCGAGGTCAGCAGCGTCAGCGTCCCGGAGCTGATGATCGTCGAGGACTACGCGACGGTGCACCAGCTGATCTCGACCGTCAGCGGCGTGCTCGACGAGGAGCGCAACGCGGTCGAGTGCGTGCGTGCCTGCTTCCCCGGCGGCTCGATGACCGGCGCGCCCAAGCAGCGGACGATGGAGATCATCGACGACATCGAGCGCGAGGCGCGCGGCGTCTACTCCGGCGCGATCGGCTACTTCGGCTTCGACGGCAGCATGGACCTCAGCATCGTCATCCGCACGATCGTGATGCGGCCGGGCCGGACCACGATCGGCGCTGGCGGGGCGATCGTGATGCAGTCCGACCCCAAGGACGAGTTCGACGAGATCCTGCTCAAGGCGCGGGCGCCGATGGCGGCGATCGCCAAGGCCGTCACCGGCAGCGACTCCGAAGATGCCTGGACGGTCGAGCTGGAGCCGTCGCTGGGAAGAGCCGGGGCGGCGTGAGCGACTCGACCTCGATCGAGCCCGGGACAGCAGCCGGGGCGCCCGCGACTTGGCTGGTGCGGGAGGCGAGCGGCGATGACGCCGCCGCTGTCGCCGCGGCGGTCGAGCAGCTGCTGGTCGAGCTGGGCGGCAAATGCCCGCCCTCAGCCGCTCTGGAGGCCGAGGCGCGGGTCCTGCTCGGCGACCCCCAGGTCGGCTCGGTGCTCCTCGCCGAGGCCGGCAGCGACGTCGTCGGCGTTCTGGTCACGAGCTGGCAGCGGGCGATGCACGTGCCCGGCCCCTACGCGCTGATCCAGGACCTCTGGGTGCGCCCGGATTGGCGCAGCCGCGCGATTGGCGCCGATCTGGTCGACGCGATGGCCGACCTGGCGCGCCGCCGTGAGGTCTTCCGGATCGAGGTCGGGCTGCCGCGCGAGAACTTCGCCGGCCTGGCGGCGACCGAAGCCTTTTACGGCAACAACGGTTTCGAGCAGCTCGGCATCCGGATGAGGCGGCTGCTGCCGTGAGCGAGCTGCTGATGATCGAGCAGCGCCAGGGCAGCGACGATGCCGCTCCCTGGGTGCTGGAAGGCGGCCGCAGGATCCAGGGCCAGGACAGCAATCTGCGCCTGGCCGAGCTGCAGAGCGGCCTGCTCCGCCATGGCGGCGTGCGCGCGCAGGCCGCCGATGCTCCGCAGGAGGATGTCGAGCGGACCCTGAGCACGCTGCACGAGCAGAGCTACCTCGACGCGCTGCGGGGGGTCGGCTCGCGGGAGCACGTCGTGCTCTCCGGCTTTTCGCCGCCGGGCCTCGAGCCCGACATCCCCGTCTGCGCCGAGCTGGTTGCCGCCGCCTTCGAGGGTGTGCGCACGGCGATCACCGCGGCCGAGCGGCTCGCCCGTGGCGCCCGCTTCACCTATGCGGTCTGTCGCCCCCCAGGGCATCACGCCGGGCCCGCCTGGTTTGCCGGCTACTGCTATCTCAACAACGCCGCCGCCGCCGTGCAGACCCTGTCCGAGGCGGGGATGAAGCCGGTCGGGATCCTCGACCTCGACCTGCACTATCCGAACGGCACCTCGGCTGTGGTCGAGCGCATCGCCGACGCCAGCCTGCACTCCCTGCACGCTTCTCCCGTCACCAACGTCCCGGCCGGCACCGTCCTGCCGCAGATGGAGAGGGAGCGGGTCTTCGAGTTCACCGGCGCGCCCGACCCGGCGGCCTACCTCGAAGCGGTCGCAGCGTCGGTTGAGGAGCTGACCGAATCCGCTGCCGCCCTCGTCGTCTCGCTCGGCTACGACACAGTCGCTGGCGATCCGCACGGGACCTGGTCCTTCTCACCGCCGATCTTCACCGCGATCGGCGGCCTGCTGGCGGCCTCGGGCCTGCCGATCTGTGTGATTCAGGAGGGCGGCTACTCGCTGTCCGCCCTGGCCGACTGCAGCCATGCCTTCGCGATCGGGCTGCTCGACGGGGCGCCGGTATGAGCGGCCTCGAGCCATACCGCCGCCGCCTCGACCAGCTCGACGACGAGATCGCCCGCCTGCTCGGCGAGCGCTTCGACATCTGCCGCGAGATCGCTCTCCATAAGAGCGCCGAGGGGATCCCGATGATGCAGCCCGACCGTGTTGCCGAGGTGCGGGCGCGCTACCTCGCCCGCGGGGCTGAGGTCGACCTCCCTGCTGAGTTCAGCGCCGACCTCTTCGATCTCCTGATCGCTGCCACCTGCAAGGCCGAGGACGAGCTGATGGATGCGCTGGCGGCCGGCACGGACGGGGGCAAAGGATGAGCCCGGTGGCTGGGCGAAAGGGCCTGCCGCCCGGCCCGCGGATGCCGCGCGCCCTGCAGGCGATCGGCTGGTCGCGGCGGCCGCTGCCCTTTATGGAGCGCTGCCAGAAACGCTACGGCGACAGCTTCACCCTGCGCATCCTGCACTGGGGCGACTGGGTCTTCCTCTGTGACCCCGCCGACGTCAAAAAGGTCTTCACCGCCAACGCCGCCTCGCTCGGCGTCGACCTCGCCAATCCGCTGCTGGGGCCGGTCCTCGGCTCGCGCTCGGTGATGCTGCTGGAGGAGCCCGACCACATGACCCGGCGCAAGCTGATGCTGCCCTCCTTCCATGGCAAGAGCATCGACCGCGACGGCGAGATGATGGCCGAGATCGCCCGCCGTGAAATCGGCCGCTGGCCGGTCGGCGAGCCGTTCGAGATGTGGCCGCGGATGCAGCGGATCACGCAGGAAGTGGTGATGCGAGCCGTCTTCGGCCCCGACGAGGACGGTCGCCTCGATCCCCTGCGGGAGCGGCTGCACAGGTTGACCGAGGCGATGAACAGCCCGCGGCGGCTGACCCAGCTCTCGATCTTCGGCCCGCGCTGGATCGTCCGCAGCCGCGGCTACCGCGAGGCGATGGCGCCGGTCGAGCAGGCGGTGCTGGACGAGGTCCGCCGCCGCCGCGACGAAGGCGAGCAGGGCCGCCAGGACATCGTCTCGATGCTGGTCCAGGCCCGCTACGAGGACGGCTCGCTGATGAGCGAGCAGGACCTGCGCGACGAACTGCTGACCCTGCTCACCGACGGCCCGACCTCGACCTCGCTGGCCTGGGTCTTCGAGCGGCTGCTGCGCCACCCGGAGAAGCTGGAGCGCCTGCGCGAGGAGGTGCTCGGCGGTGGCGATGGCGCCTATATGGACGCGGTGGTGAAGGAGACGCTGCGGGTGGTGCCCCCGGTGCCGGTGGTCGTGCGCCGCCTGCGCCAGCCGATGAGCCTCGGCGGCTACGACCTGCCCGCGGGGACGACGGTCGCGCCCTGCATCCACCTGATCCACCGCAGCGAGGAGATCTACCCCGACGCCCGCAGCTTCGTCCCCGAGCGCTTCCTCGAGCAGGCGCCGGGCACCTACACCTGGATCCCTTTCGGCGGCGGCGTCCGCCGCTGCCTGGCGGCGAGCTACGCCGAACTGGAGATGAAGCGCGTGCTGCGCACGGTCCTGACCGAGGTCGAGCTGCAGGCCGTCGACTCGCGCTCGGAGGGGATGCGCAAAAGCGCGATCTCCTTCAGCCCCGACCGCAGCGGCCTCGTCATCGCCGAGCCGCGCCAGCCCGAGGCTGCGAAGACGGCGGTCTTGGCGTGATCGAGGAGACCGATCTGCTCGTCGTCGGCGGCGGCGCCAAGGCCGCGGCTCTGGCAGCCAAGATCCACGTGATCAACAGCCTCGGCCTCGGCCCGATCGCGCTGACGATCGTCGAGAAGACCGAATGGGCCGCCTCCTGGTCGGGCCGCAACGGGATGACCTCGGGCGAGGAGCCGCTGGCGATCCCGCCGATCAAGGACGTCGGCTTCCCCTACGAAAGCGCCAAGCTCTTCGGCGAGGCGGGGGAGGCGATCGACGCCGGGATGCTGCCCTTCACCTGGCAGCGCTACATGATGGGCAGGGGCGAGTACGCGCGCTGGGTCAACGCCGACTCGCCCGCGGTCCAGCACCGCGACTACGGCCGCTACCTCGCCTGGGTGCTGTCGCACGCGACCGAGGGGGTGAGGCTGATCCGCGGCCGGGTCACCGAGGTCTCGCTGCCGACACCTGATCGCTGGCAGGTCGAGGTCACCGAGACCGAGGCGGCGAGCCGGCACAGCGCCGGCGCACTCGTCCTCACCGGCCCGGGGATCCACCGCGACTTCTCCCACGACCCCGAGGTCGCCGAACGGCTCTTCCACTGCGACAGCAAGCGCGGCGAGTTCGCCCATATCCCGTCCGCGCACGAGAGCGAGGTCGCGATCGTTGGCGGCGGCGAGAGCGCGCTCAGCTGCCTTGTCTTCCTGCGCGACTTCCGGCCCGAGGCGCGGATCACCGTCTTCACCCCGACCCTGCCGTTGAGCCGGGGCGAGAGCTTCTTGGAGAACCGGATCTTCTCCAATCCCGACGGCGTCGCCTGGAGCGCGCTCGACCTGCAGACGCGGCGCGACTTCGTCAAGCACTGCGACCGCGGCGTTTTCGACCCGCAGACGCTGGGCACGATCGCCGGCGACCGCGGCTGCGAGTGGGTCACCGGCCGCGTCATCCACGTCGGCGCTCCCGCTGACGTGGATGGCGTCAGCGTCGAATATGACTCCCCTGCCGAGGGTGTGATCCGCAGCCGCTTCGACTACTGCGTCAACTGCACCGGCTTCGATCTCCTTGCCCAGTTGCGGGGCCTATTCCCGCCCGAGGCGAGGGCGGAGGTGGAACGGCAGGCGGGCCCGCTATGGGAGGGGCCGCCGCCGGTCGAAATCCCGATCGGCCGCACGCTTGAGCTGGAAGGGATGGATCCGCGGCTCTACATCCCGGGCTTGGCGGGCCTGCGGCAGGGCCCTGGCTTCGCCAACCTCGGCAGCCTCGGCTTGCTTTCAAACCGTGTGCTGATGCCATTTCTGCTCGATGACGAGCAGCTTTCGGAGCAGTCTCAGGTGGCGTCGGCGACGGTTGCAATCAACGATTGATAAACGGGGGATGTTTAGTTGACTTTTCTATATTGCTCACTTAGGGTCGCGGCTGATGGATAGCTTGAAGAAGGTGCCGAAGGCTGCCTGGGCGGGGGCGGGGGTCCTAGTCCTATTGATCGTCGTCGGCGTCGTGGTCTTGGCCGGCGGGTCCTCATCCTCCGAAGACCTGACCTTGAACGGCTCGGCCTACCCGGGCGTCGACACCTCCAACACTCGCCACGCCAAGAGCGCGATCGACACCAGCTCGGTCTCAAACCTTGAAGTTGCCTGGTCGATGCCGCTGACCGCGAAAAGCTCGTTCGGGGCCTACGCCGCCTCGCCGGTGATCGTCAACGGGGTCATCTACTCGCAGGACCTGGAGTCCAACGTGCAGGCGATCAGCCTCGAAAGCGGCGAAGTCCTCTGGACCAAAAAATATGAAGCGCCGGACGAGGGTCCTAACGGCGTCACCGTGGCCGAAGGCAAAGTCTTTGGCGCGACCTCCTCTCAGGCTTTCGCGCTTGACCAGAAGACGGGCAAGGAGCTCTGGTCGGTCGAACTGACCAAAAACGAACACGAGGGAATCGACATGGCGCCCGGGTCCCACGACGGCCTGGTCTATGTCTCGACCGTGCCGCTCAACACAAGTGAGACCTACGAAGGCGGCGGCGTCGGCATCCTCTACGCGCTGGACGCCAAGACCGGCAAGGAAAAGTGGCACTTCAACACCGTGCCGAACAACCTCTGGGGCAAGCCCAAGGTCAACTCCGGGGGCGGCCTCTGGTACGCGCCCTCCTTCGACAACAAGGGATTCATGTACTTCGGCGTCGGCAACCCCGCGCCCTTCCCTGGCACCGAAAAGGAACCGTGGGGCTCAAGCCGCCCCGGCCCAAACCTCTACACCGATTCGATGGTCAAACTCGACGCCAAGACCGGCAAGCTGCAGTGGTACTACCAGCTGACCCCCCACGACATCCACGACTGGGATCTTCAGAATCCGCCGATCCTGGTCAGCTCCGGCGGCAAGCAGCTGGCGATCACCGCGGGCAAGTCGGGCATCGTCCTCGCCCTCGACGCCAAGACCGGCAAGCCGGTCTGGAAGCGGCCGGTCGGCACTCACAACGGCCACGACAAAGACAACATCTACGCGATGAACGGCGAATACTCGAAGCTGAAGACGCCGATGACCGTCTTCCCCGGCCACCTCGGCGGGGTGATCTCGCCGATGGCGACGAACGGCTCGATGCTGTTCGTGCCGGTCGTCAACCACTCGGTGACGATTTCCTCCCAGGAAGAAATCCAGGAAGCGGGGGCGCTGACCGGCGAACTGGTCGCTCTCGACCTCAAGACCGGCGCGATCAAATGGCACCACAAATTCAGCTCCGCGGCCTTCGGCGCCCCGACCGCGACCAACGACCTCGTCTTCGCGACCAGCTTCGACGGCACCCTGCACGGGTTTGACACCTCGTCCGGGATCGAAGTCTGGGAAGCCTCGCTCCCCGCCGGCTCGAACACGGGCGTCGCGATCAGCGGCAAAACCCTGGTCGCCCCCGCTGGCATCGCCACGGCGGAAGGGCAGGCCCCCGAAATCGTGGCTTACAGCCTTCCCGAATAGGGCCGCCGGGCATTTCGTCGCAGGGGCGCGACTTTCGCGCCGCAACGGGGTCAAAGTAAGGGCTGCATGAGGAGACTCCTGCCATTTCTCGCCGCCCTGGCGCTCTTTGCGCTGTCGCCTGCCACGGCGGCGGCGTACGTGCCGCCGGGCTTCATCGGGATCTCACCCCAGAACACGCTGAACGACGAAGACTTCGCGCTGATGGAGCGCGCCGACATCGAGAGCGTCCGCCTGCCGATGTCCTGGACCGGGATCCAGCCCGAGAACCCGTCGGTGCAGGCGCCGGACTGGTCTGAGTTCGACCGCCTGGTCGGGCTCGCGGCTGAACACCACATACGGGCCTTCCCCTTCATCTGGGGCACTCCCGAATGGGCCTCCTCGGACATCAGCGCCGAGCCGGTCGAAACCGCCTGGCAGCGCTGGGGCTGGTCGACCTTCCTGCGCGATGTGGTCAAGCGCTACGGGCCACAGGGATCGTTCTGGGACGAAAACGAGGAACTCCCGTACCTGCCGATCCGCAAGTGGGAGATCTGGAACGAGGAGAACATCATCACCTTCGCCCATCACCCCGATCCTGCCCGCTTCGCGAAGCTGATCCGGCTCTCCGGCCAGGTGCTCCATCAGGCCGACCCCGGTTCCAAGGTGATCATCGGCGGCCTCTTCGGCCGGCCCTTGCAGACGCCGCCCAACATTCAATCGGGCGACTTCCTCTCGCGCCTGTACCGGTCGCGGCGGGTCAAGCCCTTCTTCGATGGGGTGGCCCTGCACCCCTATGTCGCCGACGCCGGGGCGATGACGGCCGAGATCGAAAACCTGCGGCGGGTGATGCGCGTTCACCACGATTCAAGCACCCCGATCTACATCACCGAGCTGGGCTGGGGCTCCGCCAGCAACGAGTCGCGCTGGGAGAAGGGCCCCTACGGCCAGGCCGAGGAACTCGACCGCGCCTTCTCTCTGCTCACCGCCAACCGCCTGCGCTGGCGGATCGGCGGCGTCTGGTGGTTCTCCTGGCTCGACCAGAGCGGCGCCTGCCAGTTCTGCGACTCGGCCGGCCTGCTGACCGAATCGCGCGAAGCAAAGCCCTCCTGGTACAGCTTCAACGCCTGGACCGGCGGCGACCCTGACACGGTTCCGCGTGCTCTGTTCCCATTCGGGTAGTTAGGCTGGGGACAACCACTTCCGACCAACAGGAGACTCCAGATGGCTTTCTCTGTACCCGATCTTCCCTACGCCTACGACGCGCTCGAGCCGCACATCGACGAGGCGACGATGCGCGTCCATCACGACAAGCATCACCAGGCCTACGTCGACAAAGCCAACGCTGCCCTGGAGGGGACCGAGTGGGCTGCCCGCGAGATCGAGGACGTGCTCCGCAACCTCTCCGACCTGCCTGGCGACAAGCAGGGCCCGGTCCGCAACAACGGCGGCGGCCACTACAACCACTCGCTCTTCTGGCAGATGATGAGCCCCGACGGCGGCGGTGAGCCGAGCGGTGACCTGGCGGCCGGTATCAGCGAGAAGTTCGGCTCCTTCGACGCCTTCAAGGGCGAGTTCAAAGAAGCAGGCATCACCCAGTTCGGCTCCGGCTGGGCGTGGCTGGTTCACGACGGCTCGGGCCTCGCGATCGCAAAAACACCGAACCAGGACTCGCCGATCTCCAGCGGCCAGACGCCGCTGCTCGGCTGCGACGTCTGGGAGCACGCTTACTACCTCAAGTACCAGAACAAACGCCCCGAATACCTCGACGCCTTCTGGAACGTCGTCAACTGGGATTACGTGGCGCAGCGCCTGGCCGACGCCGGCTGAGCAGCGCTAGAGGGCGACGGGAGTCGCCGGCCGCGCCGCCTCGGGCAGGTGGCGCGGCTCGGCCCCGTCTTTGGGCGGGATCAGGCTCATCGCGTGCTCGGCCTTGGCGGTGATCGTCAGGCTCGGGTTGACGCCGGGGTTGGCGGGGATCGCCGCTCCGTCGGTGATCAGCAGGTTCTCGTAGCCGAAGACGCGGTTGCCGCCGTCGACCACGCCGCTCTCAGGATCGGCGCCGACGACGGCGCCGCCGAGGATGTGGGCGGTGGTCGGGATGTTCTGGATCGACTCGGTCAGGGCGCTCTGGGCGATGCCCCCGGTGCGTTTCGCGAACCAGCGAGCGGCCTGCGCCGCGGCCGGCAGGTAGATCGGGTTGGGCCGGTCCGGGTCCTGTTCGGTCTGCAGCCGCACCCCCTTGCCCAGCAGCTTGCGCTTCGGACGTAGGTGCATTGCCGCGTCGACGGTCTGCATCACCAGGAGGATCACCGTCCGGCGCGACCAGCGGTAGGGGATCCGCATCCGCGCCGTCTGCAACGGGTGGCGCAGCATCGTCGCGATCCACTTCAGCGGCCTCGTCACCTTGGTGCCGGGGCCTGCCATTGCCGTGAAGGTCCCGCTCACCGCGTCCCCGGCCTCGCCGTAGGTGACGACCTCGATGTGGGTGTCGGGATCGGGGTAGATGCTGGAGGTGATCGCCACCGAGCGGCTGTAGTCGCGCTCATCGTTGGTCGAGGTGACCGACTGGATCGACTCCGAGTTGGTCCGCACCACATCGCCGATCCGGTTGGAGAGCCGGGGGAGGGCGCCGCTGTGCTTGCAGTTGGCGAGCAGATTGTTGGTGCCGAGGGCGCCGGCGGCGATGATCACGCCCTTCGCCGTCGCCGTGCGCCGCCGCTTCCGCAGCCAAGAGCCGGAGCGCTCGCTCGTCACCGCGTAGCCGCCCGACCCGTCCGCTGGCCCCAGCGGCCGGATCTCGGTCACCTGGCGTTCGGCCTCGATCTTGACCCCGAGCTTCTCGGCGAACCAGAGGTAGTTCTTGACCAGCGTGTTCTTCGCCCCGTGCCGGCAGCCGACCATGCAGCTGCCGCAGCGCATGCAGCCGGTCCGAGCCGGCCCCTCGCCGTCGAAGTAGGGATCGGGGACCTCCTTGCCGGGCTGGTCGAAGAAGACCCCGACGCGGGTGTTGGTGAAGGTGTCGCCGACGCCGATCTCTTCGCCGTATTCCTTCAGCAGCTTGTCGGCAGGGCCCATCCCTTCGTACTCGGTGACCCCGAGCATCCGCTCGGCGGTGTCGTAGTGCGGGGATAGCGCCAGCTCCCAGTTGCCGAGCTCGGACCACTGCGAATCCTGGAAAAAGGCGGGCCTGGCGCGGTAGAGGGTGTTGGCGTAGCCAAGGCTGCCGCCGCCGACGCCGCTGCCGGAGACAACCAGGACGTCCTTGAAGAAGCTCATCCGCAGCACCCCGCGCATGCCCAGTTTCGGCGCCCAGAAATAGCGCCTGGGCTGGCGCAGCGTCGACTCGGCGAAGTCCTCGTCGCGGAAGCGGCTGCCGCACTCCAAGACCGCGACCTTGTAGCCCTTCTCGGCCAGCCGCAGAGCCGAGACCGAGCCGCCGAACCCGGACCCGACCACTATCCAGTCGTAGTCGTGGCTCACGGGCTTGGCTTGGTGGAGCTCGGCCTAGGCCTCGCCCGGCTCGAGCGGGCGAAAGTCAGAGGTGCGGGCGCCGCAGACGGGGCAGAACCAGTCTTTGGGGATGTCCTCGAAGGAGGTTCCTGGAGGGATGCCACCGTCTGGATCCCCGATCGCGGGGTCGTAGATGAACCCGCAGCTGTCGCAGATCCAGAGGGTGACTTCCTGAGTCGCAGTCATTGTTTTGAGCTTAGACGAACCTATTTATCGCCGAAGCTGACCGAGACCGGTTCGCGGTCGGCAGCGTTCTCGATCTCGAAGTACTCGCGCGGGGTGAAGCCGCCCTGGTTGGCGATGATCGAGCCCGGAAACTGCTGGATCGTCGTGTTGTAGGACTGGACGTTGGAGTTGTAGATCCGCCGCGATGCCTGGATCTCGTCCTCGAGCTCGGCCAGGTTGCGCGTCAGCTGCTGGAAGTTCTCGGTCGCCCGCAGCGTCGGGTAGTTCTCGGCGACGGCGCGCAGGTCGGTCAGCGCCCCGCTCAGTTTCTCCTCGGCTTTGGCGGTGTCGCCGACGCCCTGGGCCGACATCGCCTCAGCCCGTGCTTTCGAGGTTTTCTCGAAGACCTGGCTCTCGTGCTCGGCGTAGCCCTTGACCGTTTCGACCAGGTTGGGGACGAGGTCGTGGCGGCGTTTGAGCTGGACGTCGATCCCGCTCCATGACTCATCGACGCGGTTGCGCGAGCCGATGATCGAGTTGCGCTTGCCGATGTAATAAAGAACTGTGATGACGATGATCGCGACAACGACGATGATGGCGATGGTCATAGGGGCTCCTGTGGTTGGACCGGACTCCTGGGCATCCTAGACCCATAGGATCGGAGTGTGGGAGCCAAGCAGGAAGCCGAAGCCTGGGCCGAGACCGTTCGCAAGCACGGCGAGCGCAACGGCCTCACCTACGAGCCGGTCGGCGGGATCAATCCCAAAGACGCGCCGGTGGCACTCTGCGTCGGCGGGGCCAACCGCCTCACCGGGCAGCTAGCCGGTGAATTCTGGGGCGCCAGCTGCGATGCCGACGAAAAGGAGATCGGCAGCCTCTTCAACAAGGCGGTGCTGCCGACGGCCTTGCTGGCCAAGGCCCACATGCCCGACCTGGCCAAAGTCGTGCCCGCCTTCAACGTCGAGTCGATCGAGGGCCATGAGGTGGTCACCCAGCGCTTTCAGCGCAAGGTCGAGTTCGAGTCGATCGACTTCAACAAGCGCTTCCTCGCCACGGTGCCGAGCGAGTACGACCCGGTTGCCCTGCGCGAGCTGTTCAGCCCTGGCTTCCTCGGCTGGGTGACGACGATCACGGGCGAAGTCGAGTTCGGGATCAACGACCGCCAGCTCTGGTTCCTCTGGCATCTGGGCGAGCGCAGCGACGTCGAACTGAAAGCGGCGCTGAAAAACGCCGGCGAGCTGTTCAAACGGTTGCGCAACGAGATGGAGGAGAGCGGCCTCCACACCTACCCGCCCGGCCCCTGGCACGCGGGGCTGGCGCCGTTCCCGGCCGACGGGCCTTAAACGGGAGATATAGGCGCGTTTTAGGCCCGTCGGCGGGAGTTACGCCGGGTAGTCGGGGTCGCCGGGGAGCACGACCCGGTGGTCCTCTTTGGTCCCGATCACCTTCGGCAGGATCGGCTCGACCTGCCGGCCGCGGTGGGCGTCGAGGGCGTCGTCGGCGTTGGCGTAGGGGAGCAGCGCCTGCAGCTGGCTGATCGTCGGGAAGGCCAGGACCAGCTCGCCGGCCGCCTGCGCCGCCAGCGCCGCCTGCGGCTCGAACCAGCCGGCGTCGGTGGTCTCGACCCCGTCTGGCTTCGGCGGCGAGTGGGCGGGGGCGAGGGCGAGGAAGAACCAGGCGTCGAAGCGGCGCGAGATCACCTCCGGCGTGATCCAGCGCGAGAACAGGACCAGCTCCTCCTCGGCGGCCAGCTCGATCGCCGCCTCCTCCATCAGCTCGCGCGCCGCGCAGGTGCGGTAGCCGGCCTCGCCCTCACCGTCCTCGGCGTCGACGCCGCCGCCCGGGAAGACCCAGACGCCGGGCATGAAGTTGGCCTCGGCGCTGCGCTTCAGCAGCAGCACCTCAAGCGCCCGGTCCTTGTGCTTGCCACCCCGGCGCAGCAGCACAACAGAGGCCGCCGGCCGCGGCTCAGATGGCTCCCCCAGGTTCGGGGCCTCGGCAGGCCCGCGCTCACGCTCATCCATTCGATGACCATATAGGGACGTTCCTGAGTTTTTGGGTCGTATAGCGACCATAAACTCAGGAACGTCTTAGGTCAGGGCGCGTTCGCGGCTTCGTTTGACCCAGATGCGGCCGATCGCCCAGATCAACAGGGCGAGCAGGGCGAGGGGGCCGAGGATCGCGAGGCCGATCACGGTCACCCCGGCGGCAACGGCGAGGATGTGGCCGGCGTCGCCGAGCGCGTCGTCGATTCCCCAGCCGCCGCTGTCGCTGCCAGACGAGGTCGAGCCGGTCGCGATCCGCAGCGAGACCCGTGAGAGGTTGGCGCGGCGGCTTAGCGCCGAGAGCCGTGAGCGCAGGGCTGCGGCGCGGTTGCGCTCTGAGCGCAGCTCCGCTTCGACCGCGGCGCGCTCGCTGTCGCTGGAGGCGTTGGCGAGCTGGCCGAGCAGCCCTTCGATCTTGGCGTTGGAGTCCTGCAGGTGTTCGCTGAGGCTGACCGTGGGGGCGGTGATGTCCTGGCTCGACTCGTGGCGGGAGCGGACCTCGGCCAGCCCGGAGAGGCTCGCCATCGCGTCGTTGAGCTTGGCGCTGGGGATGAGCAGCTCGAAGTGGGCGCCGGCGTCGCTGCCGGCGCCGTCGTCGATCGAGGAGCTGAGCACGATCCCGTCGTAGCTGTGGACGGCCTCGAAGACCTTGGCGCTGACGTCGCGGACCTCGGCCGCGTCGGTCCCGAGCGTGATCTGGGCGTCGCGGGCGATGTCGCGGTGGCTGGCGCCTGAGGCGTAGGGGCCGGTTGCGCTTGAGCTGGACTCACCGCTAAGGAGGTGGGATGACACGATTGGGGGTGCCGAGGAATATTCAATCCCGGAGGATTCTGAGCTGGCCCCGGCGGCGGATGGCTTGGCCTCTGGTCCCGAGCCCGGGGTATAGCTGCCGTTCAGAGAGTCCAGCTCGGGGAGTCGCTTGGCATTGGAATGGGCGCTGGAGGAATCGACCGTGGCAAGCTGGCGGCGCGAGTTGTCGCCGACGCCCGCGGAGATCGCGACCACAGCAGTGGCGACGACGATCATCGCGACAGCGAACCCCCCGATCGGCACGAGAACCCGGCGTGCGGGCATTTCCCGCAGGCGATCTATGAAGCGAGCCAGCGGAGCGCGCCCGTCTTGGCGCTGCGGCGGAAAGCCCGCCGCCGCCCGTGCATCCAGCTCCGCCGCGAACTCCTGCCGCGGGGTCGGCCGCAGCATCCGCAGCTCGGCCGCCAGATCGATCTCGTCCCTACGCGGCTCCATGGCAGGCCTCCCTCAATTTGGCGACGGTTCGGTGCAGCTTGGTGCCGGCGTTCGACTCGCTGAGGCCGAGCACGCGGGCGATCTCGGCGTTGGAGAGGCCGGCGAAGAACTTGAGCGCGATCAGCTCCCGCTCACGCGGGTCGAGCGCCTCCAAGGCGGCGCCGACCGCGAGCCGGCGCTCGCTCTCCTCGGCCACGCTTGCGGCGGTTGCGCCGGAGAGGTCGATCGGGTCGACCGCCAGCTCGGCCTGCCGCCCCCGCCGCCGCAGCTCGTCGAGGGCGGCGTTGCGGGCGATCCCGAAGAGCCAGGCGCGCGGGTTGCCGCGGCGCGGGTCGAAGCGCGAGCGCTTGCGGTAGGCGCGCTCGAAGGCGGCGGCGGTGACGTCCTCGGCGGCGGCGCGGTCGCGCAGCAGGCCGGCAGCGTACGCGTAGACGTCGTCGCGGCTGGAGCGGTAGAGCTCGTCGAAGACGATGTCGGCCTCTCGCGGGGCTTCGTTTGCGGGCGCCAGAAGAGTTTCGCTCACGCCCCTACTACGAGCGCAGCCCTGATCCGTCACAAAATCTGTCAGGCGGCTCGGGACAGCTGGTCCAAGCCGCCGGGCTCGGCCGCGCCGGCCAGCGAGGCGCAGGCGGCGGCGATCGACTCCGCCGTGATCTCGACCAGGCTGCGCAGGTCGGCTTCTGAGATCGAGAGCGGCGGGACGAGGACGATCGTGTTGCCGAGCGGGCGCACGATCGCGCCGCGCTCGCGCGCCTGCTGGGTCACCCGGTGGCCGAGCCGCAGTTCGGCGTCGTGCTCGCCAAGGTCGATGCCGATCATGAAGCCGCGGCTGCGGACCTCGGCCACCTCCGGCATCGCCTCGACCGTGGCCAGCAGCTCGTCGAGCAGGGCGATCTTCGGCTGCATGCGCCCGATCGTGTCCTCGCTCTCGAAGGCGTCGAGGCTGGCCAGCGCCGCCGCGCAGGCGAGCGGGTTGCCGGTGTAGGTGTGGCCATGGAAGAAGGTGCGCTGCTCGGCCGGGGCGCCGAGGAAGCCCTCGTAGACGCGCTCGGTCGCCAGCGTCGCCGCCAGCGGCAGGTAGCCGCCGGTCAGGCCCTTGGCGAGGCAGAGCAGGTCTGGCGCCACGCCCTCGGATTCGCAGGCGAACATGGTGCCGGTGCGGCCGAACCCGGTCGCCACCTCGTCGCAGATCAACAGCACGCCGAAGCGGTCGCAGAGCTCGCGCACCGCGCTCAGGTAGCCGGGCGGGTGGACCAGCATCGCCGCCGCCCCCTGGACCAGGGGCTCGACGATCACCGCCGCGATCTCTTCCTCGTGTGCGCTCAACACCCGCTCCATGTCGCCGGCGTCGCCGGGCTCGGCTGCGTGCGTCTTGAACAGCAGCGGCCGATAGGTCGAGTGGAAGAGGTCGATGCCACCGACCGAGACCGAGCCGATCGTGTCGCCGTGGTAGGCCTCGCGCAGGTGGACGAAGGAGGTGCGGCGGCGGTGCTGGCCGCCGCGCTGCTGCTGGAACTGGAAGGCCATCTTCAGCGCGATCTCGGTCGCGGTCGAGCCCGACTCCGAGTAGAAGACGCGGTTGAGTCCCTCGGGGGTGATCTCGACCAGGCGCTCGGCCAGCTCGGCGGCGCCGGGATGGGCGAGGCCGAGCATGGTTGAGTGGGCGACCTTCTCCAGCTGCTCCTTCACCGCCTTGTCGATGCCGGGGTGGCAGTGGCCGTGGACGTTGCACCAGAGCGAGGCGTTGCCGTCGATGTAGCGACGGCCATCGCTGGCGACGAGGTGCGAGCCTTCGGCGGACTCGATCACCAGCGGCGCCTCCTCACACCAGTCGCGCTGCTGCGTGAACGGGTGCCAGAGGTGGTCGTGATCGAGCTGCGCGGGGTCCGTCGGCATCTCCACAACGACCTTAAACCCGTCTCCGGTCGCCAAGTTGCCAAGCCAAGTGTGCGCCTTGGCACAGTAAATGGGACATCGATCGATGTAATCTTTTCGTATTGCCGAGCGAGGAGCAACCCCGAAGGTTCCAGCGGGTCGCCGTCGCGCCCTGCGCGCAGTGCGGTCTTTTTTCAGCCCGCTGCTGCCCGACGATTACCTGGAGCTGATCAACCCCCTCTGGTCGACCCGCGAGCTGCGCGGCCGGATCGAGCGGATCGACGCCGAGACCGACGAGGCGGCGACGGTCCTGATCCGCCCCGGCTACGAATGGCCCGGCCACGCCCCCGGCCAGTACCTGCGGATCGGGGTCGTCGTCGACGGGATCCACCACTGGCGCGCCTACTCGCTGACCTCTGACCCCGGGCGCGAGGACGGCTGCATCTCGATCACGCCGAAACTGGTCGAGGCCGGCAAGGTCTCCCCTTATCTGGTGCGCGACGCCAAGCCCGGCGAAATCGTCCGCCTCGGCGGCGTCGAAGGGACCTTCGTGCTGCCCAGCCCCGCGCCGCCGAAGCTGCTCTTCGTCAGCGCCGGCAGCGGCATCACCCCGATCATGAGCATGCTGCGCAGCCTTGCCGGCAGCGGCCCGGTCGGCGACGCGGTCCACATCCACTCGGCACGGACCGAGCGGGGCGTGATCTTCGCCGACCGCCTGCGCGAGATCGACAGCGCCCACGAGGGATTCGCGCTGCATCTGCGCCTGACCGGCGAGCAGGGCCGGATCGTTCCCGCCGACCTCGACGCGCTCTGCCCAGACTGGCGCGAGCGCCATGCCTTCCTCTCGGGGCCGACCGCGATGCTCGACGCGATGGCCGAGCGCTGGCAGCGCGACGGCGACCCGCAGCTGCTCCACATAGAGCGCTTCCAGCCCGTGATCGGCGGCAATCCGGGCGATGGCGAGGGTGGCACGGTGAGTTTTGCCAAAAGCCGGGTAGAGGCCGTCTGTGACGGCGGCACCCCGATCTTGGCCGGCGGCGAGGAAGCCGGCGCCACCCTGCCCTTCGGCTGCCGGATGGGGATCTGCCACACCTGCGTCGGAAAACTTTGCTCCGGGAAGGTGCGCGACCTGCGCACCGGAGAGATCCACGGCAGCGAGGGGGAGATGGTCCGCACCTGCGTGAACGCCCCCGAGGGCCCGATCGAGATCGCCCTTTGAACCTACGGAAAGGCTTTAGATGACAACCGCCACCGCCACCACCGAGATCGAGAGCCCGCTGAGCCGGCTCTCGGCCGAGCAGATCGACAGGCTCGCCGACGAGTTCGACGCGATCCGCGACCGCGTCAGCGCCGAGCTCGGCGAACGCGACCGCCGCTACATCGAAAGCATGATCGAGATGCAGCGGCGGCTGGCCGTGATCAGCCGCGTCCTGCTGCTCGCCTCGCGCTACCGCCCGGCCTGGATCGCCGGCACGGCGACGCTCTCGATGGCCAAGATCCTCGAGAACATGGAGATTGGCCACAACGTCCTGCACGGCCAGTGGGACTGGATGAACGACCCCGAGATCAACTCCTCGACCTGGGACTGGGACACCGCCTCGACCGCCGAGGCCTGGAAGCACTCCCACAACTACGTCCACCACACCTTCACCAACATCCGCGGCAAAGACAAGGACCTCGGCTACGAGATCATGCGGATCGACCCGAGGCAGAAGTGGCATCCGGTCTACCTCTTCCAGCCCATCTACAACCTTCTGCTGATGGCCTTCTTCGAGTGGGGGGTGGCCACTCACGATCTCGACTTCGAGGCGATCCGCACGGGGAAGAAGTCCAAGGCTCAGGTCAAGCGCGAGTTGCGCGGCATTCGCGAAAAGGCGAAAAGCCAGATCGTCAAGGACTACATCGCCTGGCCGGCGCTGAGTGGGCTGGCGATGGCGGCGCTGGACGCGGTCCTCGACTCTCGTGGCGAGGCGAAAGGCAGGCGCAGGCGCAGCGGTGGCCTGGCGGGCAAGCTGCAAAGCGCCCTGCGCAGCGGCGGCGGCACTGCCCGCTCGACGGCATCGGCCGATGCCACAGCCAATGTGATCCGCAACGTCTGGTCCTACGCGATCATCTTCTGTGGGCACTTTCCCGACCAGACATACACCTTCAGCCAGGCCGAGGTCGAGAACGAGAGCCGTGGAGGCTGGTACGTGCGCCAGCTCTCAGGCTCGGCCAACATCGAGGGCAGCCCGCTCTTCCACGTCGCCAGCGGCAACCTCGGCTACCAGGTCGAGCACCACCTCTTCCCCGACCTGCCCAGCACTCGCTACGCCGAGATCGCCCCCCAGGTGAAAGACATCTGCGAGCGCTACGGCCTCCCCTACAACTCCGGTCCCTTCGCCCAGCAGCTGGGAATGGTGCAGCGGACGATCCTGCGGCTCGCCTTCCCCGGTGGCGAGGAGCGCCCCAAGCCCGGTCCATATCGAGGCGAGGCCGCTTCTACAGAGATGGGATAAGTGTGAGGTAGATCACTCAGACAACTATTGCGGTAGAGAAATAGTTGTGATTGTGCAACTATTGTCGGCATGCAAGCGAGTCAGATTGCCGCGATCGTCGAGCAGGCTGTTGCCCCCGGTGTAGGGGCCGAGGAGCAGCAGACCGCTGCCCGGCTGATGGCGCTGCTCGGCCATCTCTTCCGCTACGACCGGGGCAACATGCTGCGGGTGATGGAGGAGAGCGGGCTCTCGATGACCCAGTGCAAGGCGTTGCTGGAGCTCGGTGGGCTCGGTCGTGAGACCGAGCCGCGCCAGGTCAGCGACCTGGCGGAGACGTTCGGCGTCTCCGTTCCCTCGATGAGCCGGGCGGTTGACGCGCTCGTCAAGGCCAAGCTCGCCACCCGGGTCGAGGATCCCGACGACCGCCGCGCCCGGCGGGTCGAGATCACGGCCAAGGGCAAGCAGCTGGTGGAGACGATGGTCGTCGTCCGCCAGGCCGGGATGGAGGCTTTTGCCGCCTCCCTGACCACCGCCCAGCGCCGCAAGCTCGACGCCGCGGTCGACTCGCTGATGGAGCGCCCCGACATCGCCGAGGCCTACGGACACTTGAAAGATGGAGGACCGTCTTGACCCGTTACAACCACCTGATCACCGACGAAAACCGCAAGTGGTGGACGCTCGGAGCGATGTGCTTCGCGCTGTTCATGATCATGCTCGACAACACCGTCGTCAACGTCGCGCTGCCCTCGATCCAGCGCGACCTCGGCGCCTCGATCTCCTCGCTGGAGTGGACGATCAACGGCTACACGCTCTCCTTCGCGGTCCTGATCGCAACCGGCGGGCGGCTCGGCGACATCTTCGGCCGCCGCCGCATGTTCCTCTTCGGCGTCGTCATCTTTACCCTCTCCTCAGCGACCGCCGGCTTCGCCCAGAGCTCGACCGACCTGGTCGCCAGCCGCGTCGTCCAGGGCGTCGGCGCGGCACTGATGATGCCGGCGACGCTCTCGATCATCACCGACGCCTTCCCCGCCAAAGAGCGCGGCAAAGCGATGGGGATGTGGGCCGGCGTCTCGGCCCTGGCCCTGGCCGTCGGCCCGGTGCTGGGCGGCTTCCTCACCGAGCACGTCAGCTGGCGGGCGATCTTCTACCTCAACATCCCGGTCGCGATCGGCGCCGTCACCGCCGCCCTCTTCGCCGTCCGCGAGTCGCGCGACAACACGGTCGGCCGCGAGGTCGACTACGCCGGGGTCGGGATGCTGACCGTCGGCCTCACCGCCCTGATCCTCGCCCTCGTCGAGGGCAACAGCTGGGGCTGGGGATCGGCCGAAATCGTCGGCCTCCTGGTTGGCTCCGCCGCCGCGCTCGCCGCCTTCGTCGCGATCGAGCTGCGGGTCAAGGTGCCGATGGTCGAATTCCGCTTCTTCAGAGATCGCAACTTCCTCGGCGCGATCGTCGTCGCCCTGATCGTCTCCTTCTCGATGCTGGGCGTCTTCTTCTTCCTCGCCCTCTACATGCAGGACATCCTCCGCTACTCGCCGCTGCAGGCGGGGATCAGGTTCCTGCCCTCGACCCTGATGATCGTCACCGTCGCCCCTGTCGCCGGCCGGCTCGCCGACCGCTACGGGCCGCGCTGGCTGATCGCCGGCGGGCTGGCGATCGTCGCCGCCTCGCTCTACAGCTTCAGCGGCCTCGCCGTCGACTCCAGCTACCTCGACCTGCTGCCCGGCTTCATGCTGCTCGGCATCGGCGTCGCGATGACGATGTCGCCGATGACCAGCGCCGCGATGAACGCGGTCCCGGTCGAGAAGGCGGGGATCGCCTCCGGCGTGCTCTCGATGTTCCGCATGGTCGGCGGCAGCCTCGGCGTCGCCGTCACCGGCGCGATCTTCCAGGGCTCGGTCGGCGGCAACTTCGAGACCGCCGGCCCCGAGGAATTCGTCAACGCGCTCGGCCACGCGATGAGCATTTGTGCCGCCGTCGCGGTGGTCGGGGCGATCATCGGCGCGACCGCGATTCGGGCCAAGCGCGACGAGCTCAGCGTCGAGGCGGTCGAGGCCGCGGTCAGCCCGGGCGGCGAGGAGCTGGCGGCCAAGGAGGCAGTCCTCGCTGCCGAGTTGGCCGCGCACTAAGCTCGCGCGCCAATGCTGATCCTGTTGCCGCCCTCCGAGGGCAAGTCAGCCCCGGAGAGCGGCGACCCGCTCGACCTCGACTCGCTGGCCTTTGCCGAGGCGCTTGGCGAGCGCAGGGCGCGCCTGCTGGATGCGCTCGAGCGGCTGCCGAAGGCCTCGACCAGGAAAGCGCTGGAGATGCTGGCGATCTCGCCGGGGCAGGCGGGGGAGATCGCGGTCGACGCTGCCCTGCGGGGAGCGCCCGCGGCGCCGGCATCGGAGGTCTACTCCGGCGTCCTCTATGACCACCTTGGCCTGCCGGAGCTGCCGCCAGCGGCGCGGCGTCGGGCTGCCGCGCAGGTGCTGATTGCCAGTGCCCTCTGGGGCTTCGTCCGCCCTGGGGACCGGATTCCCTATTACCGCCTCTCGGCCAAAGCGCGGCTGAAAAGGATCGGACCGCTCTCGGCCTTCTGGCGCAAATCTCTGTCCCAGGCCCTGCCGGACAATCCCGGCGACCTCGTGATCGACATGCGCTCGGGCGCCTACGCCGCGGCCTGGAAGCCGAAGCAGGCGACCCTGCTGTCCGTGCGCGCCTTCACCGAGGTCGAGGGCGAGCGCAAGGCCGTCTCCCACATGGCGAAGGCGGTGCGGGGCGAAGTCGCCCGGGCGCTGCTGCTGGCCAAGAAGGCCCCTGCCGACCCGGAGGCGGCTGCCGCGGTCGCGCGCGCAGCGGGCTTCAAGGTCGAGCTAGGCGAGAGCGTCCTCGACGTGATCGTCTAACTGCCGTCGACGGGCCGAAAACCCACCTATATCGTGGGAAATAGGCCCATCGGCGGCCAGGTTGCCGGGCGGCTCAGGTTCAGGGGCGGCAGGGTTTGCACCTCGACCTCACCCAGCGCCGCGATCGTCTCGCGGTTGGATTCTTCGACCTGGCTCGGCTGCGTTGGCCAGGGGGTGAGGATCACCGACGCGACATCAAGCTTGGCGGCGCGGGCGGCCTCGATCGTCAGCAGGGTGTGGTTGATCGTGCCAAGGCTCGGAGAGGCGGCGATCACCAGCGGCAGCGCCAGCTCGACCGCGAGGTCGCGCACCAGGCAACCCGGCGCAAGCGGCACCAGCAGGCCGCCAACGCCCTCGCAGACCAGGACATCGGCGGAAGCCGCCGCGGCCTCGGCCGCGGCGAGCAGGCGAGCAGGCTCGATCTCCTCCCCAGCCAGCTCCGCGGCGAGGTGCGGGGAAGCAGGCGGCCCGTAGCGGTAAGGCGCAATCTCCTCGTCGCTCTGTGCCGACCCCGCCGCAAGTCGCAGCAACTCGTGATCCGCCAGCCGATGGGCCTCAAACGGGTCTATATCTCCCGTTTTAGGCCCGTCGGCGGCGGTTTCGTCGAGGCCCGTGACCGCTGGCTTGAAAACTGCGACCTTCTTGCCCGACGCCGCCAGGGTGTGGGCGATGGCCGCCGCCACGACGGTCTTGCCGACCTCGGTGCCGGTGCCGGTTACGAAGATGCCGCGCACGGCGCCTACGCTGCTGTGGCGATTGGCGCGGCCGGCCGCGAGACGATGCCCATCTCGCGCGCCGCCGCCCCGACCAGCTTCGCGGCCCGGCGCAGCTCGCCCTCGCGGTGGCTCGCCATCACCGTGAAGCGCAGCCGGGAGGCGCCCTCGGGCACCGTCGGCGGCCGGATCCCCTGGGCGAAGACGCCCCGCGCCAGCGCCCGCTCGCAGAGCTCCATCGTGCGTTCGGCATCGCCAACCTCGATCGGGACGATCTGGGTCTGCGAGCGCCCGACCTCGAGCCCCTCGGCGGCGAGCGCCTCGCGCAGGGCGGCGGCGTTGCTCTGCAGGCGCTCGACCCGCTGCGGCTGGGCTTCGATCAGCTCCAGCGCTGCCAGCGCCGCGGCGATCGTCGGCGGCGGCGGCGCGGTCGAGAAGATGAAGGAGCGGGCGCTGTTGACCAGGTAGTCGACGGTCTCGCGGTTGGCGCAGACGTAAGCGCCGTAAGAGCCGAGCGCCTTGCCCAGAGTCCCCATCACCACGTCGACCTCGCCGCTGAGCCCGGCGGCGGCGACCGAGCCGCGGCCGCCGGGGCCGAGCGCCCCGGTCGCGTGGGCCTCGTCGACCATCAGCCGGCAGCCATGCTCGCGGGCCAGCGCCAGCAGCTCCGGCAGCGGCGCGACATCGCCGTCCATCGAGAAGACGCCGTCAGTGACGATCAGCGAGCCGCGGCCGCCGGCCTCGCGCAAGCCCCAGGCCAGGTGCTCGGTGTCGCCGTGGCGGTAGACGAAGGTCTCGGCTGCCGCGAGCCGGCAGCCGTCGATGATGCTGGCGTGGTTGAGCTCGTCGGAGAAGACCACCTCGCCCTTGCCGGCGAGGGCGGCGATCGTGCCGGTGTTGGCGAGGTAGCCAGCGCCGAAGAGCAGCGCCGACTCGCAGCCCTTGAACTCCGCCAGCCGCGCCTCCAGCCGCCGGTGCAGATCCATGTTGCCCGAGATCAGCCGGGAGGCGCCTGCGCCGGCACCCCACTGCATCGCCGCCTCTGCAGCCGCCCGCCGCACCCGCGGGTGCTCGGCCAGCCCCAGGTAGTTGTTGGAGCAGAGCAGCAGGACCGGGCGGCCGTCAAGCAGGACCCGTGGGCCCTGCGGGCCGCCGATCAGCCGCAGCCGGCGGTGGAGCCCGCTTTCGCGGAGCTCCTCCAGCCGCTCGGCGACATCGGTCATGCCGCCTGCGGGTAGGGGGGAGGCTTCTTCGTCTTCTTTATGACGCGTAGCTGGGTCGACGGGTCCCAGAAGTTGGCCTCGTCCTGGTGGTCGATCAGCTCATCGATCGGGGTCGAAGGCGTCTCGCCGTCGAGCCAGCCGGAGCGGTTGTCCGGACGCGGGTTGGCGCCGTTGTCCGCCTGGCGGGCGACGTTCAATCCCAGCTCCTCGAACATTGCCCGGTCGTCCTCGGGCTCGGCCCCGAGCGTGGTCAGGAAGTTGCCCATCATCACTCCGTTCAGCCCCGCCTTGACCGCCAGCGGCTGCAGGTCGCCGAGGTTCTCTACCCGGCCGCCGCAGAGCCGGAACAGCGCCCCGGGGATGATCAGGCGGAAGATCGCCACCCACTTGACGACCTCCCAGGCGTCCATCAGCGGGCGCTCGCCGAACTTGGTCCCCTCGCGCGGGTTGAGCAGGTTGATCGGGACCGAGGTCGGGTTCAGGTCGGAGAGCTCGAATGCCATCTCGACCCGCTGCCGTCGGCTCTCACCGAGGTTGAGGATGCCGCCGACGCAGGTCTCAAGCCCAGCCTCCTTGACCGCGCGGATCGTCCGCAGCCGGCCCTCGTAGCGGACTGTGCTTGAGACTTCCGGGTAGTGGGAGCGGGCCGACTCGACGTTGTGGTGGACCCGCTGCACCCCGGCCTCGCGCAGCGCTTTGGCGCGGTCGGCCGACATGTGGCCGATCGAGGCGCAGCGCTTGAGGTTGGTCTTCTCGGCGACCAGCCGCGTCCCCTCGAGGATCTTCTGGAAGTCGCGTTTGGAGAGGCCCTGCCCCTGGGTCACCATGCAGAAGCGGTGGGCGCCGGCGGCCTCGGCGGCGCGCGCGTGCTCGAGGATCTGCTCCGGCTCCATCATCGCGTGCATCGGCGTATCGGACTCGGCGTAGCGCGACTGGGCGCAGAAGCCGCAGTCCTCGGCGCAGCCGCCCGACTTGGCGTTGACTAGCGAGCACATGTCGGTCGAGTCGCCGAAGTTCTCGCGGCGAACCTTCCAGGCCCGCTCGATCAGATCGCCGATCTCCTGGTGGTCGGTCAGCTCGCCGAGGGCGAGGGCTTCGTCGAAGGTAATGAGCGGTGGCATGCGAGTCCCTTCCGGGGGAGTGAATTGGCCGCAAGGCTAGGAGCCAGGCCGGACGGCTGGCCAGGCGTCGCCTGCGCCCCGGCAGTGCTCGTCGTAGCATCAGCGCATGGTCCGATCGACCCTCTGGCGAAGGCGGCTGGCGCTCGTGGCCCTCGGCGGCATGGCGATCGCCGCCTTCGCTTTCGGCGCGGCGCTCGGCGATGGCCCCACGCCGCGGGTCGAAGTCGCCAGCACGCTGCCGTTGCCCCAGCTCGCCGGCGAGCGGATCGTCGCCGGCTTCTCCGGCACGACGGCGCCGGCGCCGGTCAAGCAGGCGATCCGGGAAGGGCAGCTGGCGGGCGTCATCCTCTTCGCCGGCAACCTGCCGAGCCGCGCCGCCGATCGCCGCCTGATCGCCAGCCTGCAGGCGATCCACCGCCCACCCTCGTTGCGCGACCCGCTGCTGATCATGGTCGACCAGGAGGGAGGGCTGGTCAAGCGGATCGACGGCGCGCCGACCGTGTCGGCGCAGCAGATGGGCGCCCGCGGCGCCGCCTTCAGCCGCGAACAGGGCGCCCGCACCGCCGCCAACCTGCGCAACATCGGGGTCAACGTCAACCTCGCCCCGGTGCTCGACGTGCCGCGCCCGGGCGGGACGATCGCCGAAACTGAACGCGGCTTCGGCAGCAGCGCCCAGCAGGTCGCCGACACCGCGATCCCCTTCGCCGAAGCCCTGCAGCAGGGAGCCGTGGCTGCCACCGCCAAGCACTTCCCCGGGCTTGGGGCGGCAAAGGTCAACACCGACTTCGCCGTGCAGCGGATCGGCCTGCCGGCGCAGACCCTGCGCGAAGTCGACGAGGCGCCCTACCGGCCCTTCGCCGAATTCGGCGGCGAGATCGTGATGCTGAGCACCGCGATCTACCCGGCCTTCTCCGATCAGCCCGCGGCCTTGTCACGCCCGATCGCCACCGGCGAGCTGCGCAACCGGATCGGCTTCCAGGGCGTCTCGATCACCGATGCCCTGGAAGCAGCCTCGGTCAAGGCCTTCGGCGGCCCGGCCAAGGCCGGCGTGGCGGCGGCGCGGGCGGGCACCGACCTGCTCCTGTTCACAGATTTCGACGCGGCGGCGAAGGCGCGGCGAGCGCTGCTGGCGCAGCTACGCAGTGGCGCCCTCAGTCGGGAGGATTTCCAGCATTCGGCCCAGCGGGTGCTGGACCTACGTCGGCGATTGGGTTGAAGACCCTGACCGCGTCACGCCCCGCGTCCTTGGCCGCATAGAGCGCCGAGTCCGCCTCGGTCCGCACCGCGTCGAGGCTGGTCCCGGTTTCGCCGAAGATCGCGATCCCGACGCTGCCCGTGATCGGCGGCAGCCCTTCCTGGGGAACGTGGTTGCGGATCGCGGCGCAGATCGTCTCGGCCACGACCGATGCTTCGGAGACGCTGCAGCGAGGGAGGATGATCGCGAACTCGTCACCGCCGAGGCGGGCCAGCACGTCGGTCTCGCGCATCCGCGAACGCAGCACGCCGGCGACTTCTTCGATCGTGCGGTCGCCGCCGGCGTGGCCGAGCGAGTCGTTGACGTCCTTGAAGTTGTCGAGGTCGAGCAGGAGCAGGGCGCTGCTGTGTTTTTCGCGCCGGCAGCGCGCCATCTCGGTGGCGAAGTCTTCATCGAAGCGGCGGCGGTTCTTCAGCCCGGTCAGCGAATCCTGGTGGGCCAGCCGCTGCAGCTCCTGCATCCGCTCTTTGCGGCTCCAGATAATGATCAGCGCCCCCAGCAGGGCGGCCAGCATGACGCCGAAGACGGCGATTAGCAGTGGCAGGCTGACGTCGGGGCGGTTGGGGTCGCGGATCACCAGCAGCCAGGTGCGGTCAGCGACCCTGACCGCCGAGGAGGCCGGATCTTCGAGGTCCCCGGCGGGCCCAGAGATCGTCGTGCCCTGTTCCTGAAACTGCACCTCGACCGCAGGCGCCACCGCAGAAGACGCGGCCGCCGCCAGGTCGCGGACTCGGAAGGCGCCGGCCGCGTACCCGACCAGGGCCGCCCGCCGCTCCGCCACAGTCGCCGTCGGCGCCCGGTCGCGGTAGACGGGGCGGTAGACGTTGATGCCGAGGGGCCCGATCAGCAACGGGTGGACTGGCGTCGCCGTCGGCTTGCCGGTGCGGCCGGCGCGGTTCATGTAGAGCGAGCGCAGTGGGTCCGAGCCGATGTCGTAGCCAAGAGGAGGAGAGGCGCCGGCTTCGTTTTCGGCGGCGGCGGCGTCGACCACCGGGAAGTAAGCGGGCCGCTGGCCCGCCCGCTGCGGCTTCCCGCCCGGCCCCAGTTCGATGATCGGGAAGCCCTGCTCGCGTTCGAAGCTGCGGCGTTCGGAGGCCGGGACTTTCTGCACGAAGGCGGTGCCGATCAATGCCCCCCGGCCGAGCAGGGGCCTGGCGATCAGGTCGAACTTATGCGCGCTGACCTGGCCCGTCGAGCGGTAGAAGGCGACCGCGCTGGCCAGCTGCCCGACCGAGAGCCCGGTGACGGCGTCGGTCTGGTGCGCCGCTCGGATCGCCTCTTCGCTCTGTACCCGATGAAAGTTGTCGACATCGTTGCCGCGGACTGCCAGGGCCGCGGCGATCGAGCCGACAGCGATCAGGGAGACAGCGGCGAGTCCTAGCCAGAAACGAAGTCTCATGCGCCTATTGTCGGTCAAAGGAACGTCAGTGTTGAGCGGCGGGCGTCGCTATCCGCCCGGCACGGCGGCCAGCGACTCCCATAGATAGAGGGAAGCAAGGCTGCGGTAGGGGCTCCAGCGCTCGCCTATCTCGACCACCCGCTGCGGGGTCGGCATTTCCTCAAGGCCGTACTCGACCTGGATCGCTTTGCGGATGCCGAGGTCGCCGCCGGAGAGGACATCCGGGCGCTCGAGGTGGAAGATCAGGAACATCTCCGCCGTCCACTGGCCGAGGCCGCGGACGGCGACGAGCTCGGCGATCGCCTCCTCGTCGGAGAGGTCGTCGAGCCGCTCCAGCTCCAGCTCGCCGCTGATCACATGGGCGGCTAGATCGCGGATGTACTCGACCTTGCGGCCGGAGAGCCCAGCCCCGCGCAGATCCTCGACCGAAGCTTCCAGCAGCTGCTCGGGCGCCGGCGTCTGGCCGCCGAAGAGGCCGGTCACCCGCAGGTAGATCGTGCGCGCCGCTTTGGTCGAGAGCTGCTGGCCGACGATCGCCCGCAGCAGTGCTCCGTAGGCATCGGCCGGGCGCTCCTCGCTGCGTCGGCGCAGGCGCTCGGAGAGGTCGATCCTGCCGATCCGCTCGACCAGCGCCGCCATCGTCGGGTCGGTCGCCGCCAGCTTCTTGGCGGTTGCGCCTACCGCCCGCGCCACTGCGGCTTGCGTTTCTCGGCGAAGGCGGTGATGCCCTCGCGGAAGTCCTCGGAGGCGAAACAGGATTCGCGCAGGGCGATCAGGCCCGCCTCCTGTTGGTCGGTCAGGGTCGGACAGTGGCTGAGCAGGTCGATCGCGTGTTTGTTGCCGCGCATCGAGATCGGCGCGTTGCCGGCCACCTCGGCGGCCAGCGCGACCGCGGTCTCCTCCAGCCGCTGCTGCGGCACGACCTCGTGGACGAGGCCGATCTCCTCGGCCCGCCCGGCCTCGAAGTTGCGCCCGGTCAGGAACAGCTCCTTGGTCCGGGCCAGGCCGACGGTGTCGAGGAACTTGCGCAGGCCGGTGTGGCCGTAGACGAGGCCGAGCTTGGCCGGCGGCATCCCCAGCTTGGCCCCGCTCGCGCAGAGCCGCAGGTCGCAGGTGATCGCCAGCTCCAGGCCGCCGCCGAGGCAGTGGCCATTGATCGCCGCGATAACCGGCCAGGGGTGGTTCGCGATCGCCTCCAGAGCGGCGGGGAAGGGGTGGGCGATCAGCGCCTCGGCGTCGCGCTCGAAGGTCTCGGCCGGGATCGAGGCGATGTCGTAGCCGGCGGAGAAGACCGGTGGCGCGCCGGTGATCAGCACGCAGCGGGTCTCGATGTTGTGGTCGAGCCGGGGCAGCGCCTCGGCGATCGCGCCAAGGATCTCGTGGTCGAGCGCGTTGCGCCGCTCCGGGTTGGAGATCGTCAGGCGGGCGACCGCCTCGGCGGGGCGGTCGAGCAGCAGCTTGCCGGAGGCGAGCGGCTCGACCGTCACTCGAGCACTACGAGGACGTCGCCTTCGCTGACCGACTGGCCCTCCTCGCAGCGGATCTCCTTCACGGTCCCGTCATCCTCGGCCTCGACCGGAATCTCCATCTTCATCGACTCGAGGATGACGACGGTGTCGCCGTCGGACACGGAGTCTCCGACCGCCACCTCGATTTTCCACACGTTCCCAGTGATGTGAGCCTCGATGTCTGCCATGGCGCGCACAATAATCATTCTCGTGGGACCTCAACCAGAGACGGGCGCCGCGCTCGCCGTGATCGTCGCCGCTCGCAACGAGGCGGATCGGATCGGATCGACCGTCGCGGCGCTGCGCTCGACCTTCCCGGGAGCGGCGATCTGGGTCGCCGACGATGCCTCTGAGGACGGCACCGCCGAGCTGGCGATGCAGGCAGGGGCGCAGGTCGTCAGCCGCGCCCGCCCCCACGGCAAGGGCGCCAACATGACCGCCGCCGCCGAGGCCGCTCTCAGCTCCGAGCCGGCGCCCTCGCTGGTCCTGCTCTGCGACGGCGACCTCGGCGCCTCCGCGGCGAAGCTGGCCCCGCTGGTCGCCGCGGTCGAGGCGGGGGAGTGCGACCTGGCCGTCGCTTGCTTCTCGCGCCGGGTGGGCGGCGGCTTCGGCGTCGCCGTCGGCTTCGCCGGCTGGGCGATCAAGCGCCTCTGCGGGGCCGAGCCGGCGGCCCCGATCTCGGGCCAGCGGGCGCTGCGGGTCGAGGTGCTGCGCGAGGCCCTGCCCTTCGCCGGCGGCTACGGGATGGAGATCGGGATCACGGTCGACGTGGTGCGCGGCGGATTCCGCCTCGGCGAGCGCGAGCTGGATCTCGAGCACCGGTCGACCGGCCGCAGCTTCGCGGGCTTCCGCCATCGTGGCGCCCAGCTGCTTGATTTCGCCCGTGTTTACAAAGACCGACGTCGCAGGCAGACGGGAAAACGCGATCGTTCTTAAAAAGAGAATGCTAGTGTTCGTGTACCTCTATTGACATAAAATCCCCGGTCTGCGTAAGCTGCGGCCCGATGGCAGCAGGGGATCGCGACCAGACCGGTGCGCCTGACTACTCGCCCGACTCCAGTCCGGATGAGCAGCGCACAAGGCTGATCAACGCCATGACCAGGGCCGCTGCCGAGCGCGGCTATGCAAACACGTCGGTGGATCAGGTCGCCGCCTATGCCGGTGTCTCGCGCGAGACCTTCTTCCGCCATTTCTCCGGCGCCGACCAGTGCCTCGTCGCCGCCTATGACAGTTTCTTCGAGCGCCTGGTCGGCCACATCGAAGGCGCCTGCGACAGCCGCGACCCCTGGCCGGTCCAGGTCAAGGCCGGCCTCGCCGCCACCCTCAACTTCTTTGCCGAAGTCCCCAGCACCGGCAGGGTCTTCCTGGTCGAAGCGATGAGCGCCGGGCCGGCGGCGATGGAGCGGCGCTTCGCCTCGATCGACCGCTTGGCGAGGCAGCTGCGCTACGGGCGCGAGTTCAACCCTGCGGCGAAGAGCCTTCCCGCCGCGACCGAACGGACGCTGGTGGCCGGGATCGGCCTCGTCATCTCGGTCCACCTGCTCGCCGAGGAGGGCCCGCTGCTGCCGACCAAGGAGCCCGAACTGACCGAGCTGGTGCTGACGCCCTACCTCGGCGGCCGCGAGGCGAAGCGGATCGCCGCGTCCTGAGCCCGCCCGGAGCGGTTCAGAGCGAGTCGAAGGGGGCCAGCGCCACCCGGGTCAGGTCCGGGGCCAGCTCCGGCAGCGAGTCGGCGCGGTCGTGGGCGATCTCGTACTGGATCAGGGTCCAGATCCCGGAGCCGATCGCCTCCAGGATCACCGGCGGCAGCGGCCCGCCCAGCTCTTTCGGAACCACCCCCGGGGCGAGGAACGCCGTGTAGTTGCGCATCATCGTGTCGGCCCGGTCGAGCGCCACCGGGCCCGCGGTCGGCAGCTCGAAGAAGGCGAGCCGGCTGAAGAGGCCGCTGCCGGAGACGTGCTCGAGCATCGCCCGCAGGCCGACGCCGATCGCCTCGGCCCTGTCGCCGGTGGTGGCAAAAGCGTCGCCTGTGGTCGCCAGCGCCTCCTGGGCGATGATCTCGAAGGAGGCGAGGAAGGCATCGCGCTTGCTGGCAAAGTTCTCGTAGAAGGTCTGATTGGAGACGCCGGCGGCGCCTGAGATCGCGGGGATGCTCAGTCCCTCGTAGCCCTTTTCGACGACGACCCGGGCGGCGGCCCGGAGGATGCGCTCGCGCTGGGTCAGGGTGGCGCGGCTGATCGGGCTGTCCGGCGGCTCGGCCCAGCTGGTCGCCACCTTCGTGCCGGGGTCGGCGGCCGGTTTGCCCGCCGCCCTGATCGCGCGATGGACGGCCGCGCTTTCGGGCGCCTGGTAGCCGATCGCCCAGTCGATCAACTCGTCGACGTGTTCTGGCAGGCGCTCGCGTTCACCGTCGCGCAGGCGGCGGTAGATGACGCCGCGGATGCCGGCGACGATCGCCCTGATCGTGATCTCGGAGACCTGATTGGGCGAGTCCGAGTGGTCGAAGCTCTGGCGGATCAGCAGCTCAAATGCCTGTGAGCCGCGCTCGCGGTGCTCCACCCCTGCCGCCCCGAGGGTCAGCGACTCGACCGCGACCAGGGTCGCCGCGTCGGGCTCCTGCACGACCAGGTCCATGAAGGTCCGCAGGCCGGCCTCGAGCTGCTCGCGGAAGCCGCTGGCGCCGCGGTAAGCGCGGCCGACCCGCTCGCCGGTCTGCTCGATGATCTCGTCGAAGGTGGCGAGGAAGCATTCGCGCTTGCTCTCGAAGTGGGCGTAGAAGGTGCTGCGCGAGACCCCGGCCAGCGCGACCAGCTCGCGCAGGGTGGTCCCGGCGTAGCCGTGGCGGGCGACTGCCTCGACCATCGCCCCCTCCAGGCGGGCGCGCTGGTGGCGGGCCACCGCGGCCGGCGGCATCCTCCCAGGGCCACCCGACAGCCTCGGAAAGAGGGGCTCGGTCGGCTGTGGAGCAGGGTCCAGTGGCACCATCCCAGCTTCCACGATAGCCCGACCTACGTGGTCATACATGTACCAGCGTTGACAAAATTACGTACTAAGCGTGACAGATCGAATACCCATTTTTACAGTTTGTTGGGGATTCGTTGAGGACGGCGGCCCCCGGCCCCTCTCTTTCGGGACTCTTCAAAGGCTGACCGGCCAAAATCGCTGCTCTTAAGGGGACTTTTCAAAAGCACTGTCTCGTACCTTGGCTTGTACGCTGCTTGGGATGGTTTGGAACAGGGGGCTTTGAGCATTCGTGGACTCTCCACGCAAAGCGGGGCTTCCGCTTGCTCTGCGCAGGCCGGGCTGGACGCTGGCCATCGCCGCTGTCCTCATCGTTGCTCTCGGCGTTCTCGGCCTCAACGTCGAGTCGCGGCTTAAGCCGACCACGCTCTCGGTCGCCGGCACGCCGTCGGCCAAGGCGGCCGCCTTGCTCAGGTCTCATTTCGGCGACTCGGCGCCGTTCGCAATCCTCCTCCGCGGCCCTGCCGCCTCCTTGGATCGCCAGGGCCCGGACCTGATCAAGGCCCTGCGCCGCGACCCCCAGGTCACCACGCTCTCGCCCTGGGATGGCGCCTCGCTCAACCGCCTGCGGCCGACTCCGCGCAAGGCGCTGATCCTCGCCGACTTCCACGTCCCCGCCGCCGAGGCGGTCAGCGATGTCGTCCCGAGGCTGAACCGGATGCTCGAGCGCAGGATCCATGCTCCTGTCGACGCGACCCAGGCCGGCTATGCCTCGCTCTCGCGGGCGATCCAGTCGGAATCGATCTCATCGACCGAGCGGGCTGAGCTGCTTGCCCTGCCCTTCCTCCTGCTCGTCCTGCTCCTGGTCTTCCGCTCGCCGGTCGCGGCGCTGATCCCGCTCGCCTTTGGCGCGATCACCGTCCTCGTCTCCCGTGGCGTCCTCTACCTCGCCGCGGGCTCGGTCGACATCGACGCTTTCTCTCTCACCGTCGCCTCGATGATGGGCCTGGCGCTGGGCGTCGATTACGCCCTGCTGATGGTCTCCCGTTTCCGCGAGGAGCTGAGCGCAGGCGCTGTCTCCAAGCAGGCGGCTTGGTCGACCCGGAGAACGGCGGGGCGCACCACCCTCTTCGCCGGCACCACCCTCTTTGTCTCGATGCTGGTCTCGATCTTCGTCCTGCCCGGCTCGCTGTTGCTCTCATTGGCGGGCACCGCGATCCTGGTCACCGCGATCAGCGTCGCCGTCTCCAATCTCCTTGCCCCCGCCCTGCTCTGCCTGCTTGGCGCCAACGTCAACCGCTGGCATATCGGCCCGCCGGCAGACGCGGAGGGCGCCCACACCCTCCTCAACCGCTGGCTGCGGACCGCCCTGAGCCGGCCCAAAACCGTCGCTCTGCTGATCGGCGCCGTCCTGCTGTTGCTGGCCCTGCCGGCGCTGGCGATCAAGACCGGGCCGCCCAGCGTCGAACAGCTGCCGACTTCTTCCAGCGCCCGCCAGGACGCCGAGCTGGTTTCGCGCGAAATGGGCCCAGGCTGGGATTCCCCCTTCATCATCGTCGCCGCCAGCGAAGAAGGAGCGATCACCTCGGCCGCCGACCTGCGCCACCTCTCCCGCTTCCAGGATCTGCTCGCCATCCAGCCCGGGGTGCAGGCGGTGATCGGGCCCAGCCAGATCGCCAGGCGAACCACTCCGCTGCAGCAGCAGGGCCAGGGCTTGCTCGGACCCCCGGGCAAGAGGCGGCTCGGCCGGCTCGATCAGCTCGGCTCGAAGCTGGGTCGGGCGGGCAGGGGGGTGGGGCAGTTGCGCGCCGGCCTTGACAACGCGGCCGCCGGCGCCAGCCTGCTCGGCGAGGGCTCCGAAAAAGCCCAGCAGGGCGCCTCCCAGATTGCCGCCGGCCTCGAAAAGGCCGCCGCCGGAGGCACCCGAGCCACCGGCGCTATCGAACAGCTGGCCGCAGGCAACGCCAAGCTCGCCGATGGCCAGCACACCGCCCAGGCGGGCTCTCTCTCACTGGCGCTGGGGCTGCACGATCTGCTGCCACAGCTGCGCAAAGGCTCGCTGGCGCGGGCGCGGCAGCTCCGCGCCGAACTCAGCCGCCGCGCCGCCGCGGATCCCTCGCTGAACAAGGCCGCCAGCAAAGCCTCGACGCTGGTCCTGGCCCTCGCCGCCGCCCGCAACGAAGTGCGATCGCTGCGCAACCGGGCCGCTGATCTCAACTCCGGCATGAAGGAACTCTCCAAAGGCGGCTCCGAACTCGCCAGCGGGTCCGAACGCCTGGCCGCTGGCGCCGGTTCGCTCGAAGGCGGCCTCAACCGCCTGGCCGGTGGGGCTGGAGCGCTTGCCGGTGGGATCGGCCGCCTGACCGGAGGCAGCGAAGCGCTCGCTTCCGGCCTGCAGGAAGGCTACGCGCGCTCGGCGCCGCTGCAGAGTGGCCTGCGTCGCGCCGGGGTCAAGGTCACCGCCGCCGCCGACCACCTCGGCGATCAGCGCGCCGCCTTGCGGACGGCGTCACCCCACCTATTCGACTCCGGCTACTTCGTCCTCTCTGCCCTCGACGGCGCCCCGCCGCGCAGCCGCGACCGCGCCGCCCAGGCGATCGATCTCAACCGTGGTGGCCAGGCGGCGGTGATCCTCGCCATCCCCCGCTACCGCTTCAACAGCCCCGGCTCGGAAGCGATCGATCGCCGCCTCAACCACCTTGCCTCCCGCTTCGGCCAGAAGGCCGGCCTCAAGACCGGCGTTGCTGGCGGGGCGGCCCAGCTCACCGACTACAACCAGATCACCCGCTCCCACGTGCCGCTGGTGATCCTGGCGATGACCTTGGTCACCTTCCTGGCCTTGGTCGCGATTCTGCGTGCCTTGATCCTCGCCCTGGTCGCGGTGGTCCTGAACTTGATGACGGTCGCTGTCGCCTTCGGCGTCCTCGTCCTGCTCTTCCACGTCCCGGCGGGCTGGCCACTCGGCGGCCACAGCTACGTCGACGCGATCGGCGCCGCGGCGATCTTCGGCATCGTCTTCGGCCTCTCGGTCGACTACGCGGTCTTCCTGCTGGCACGGATGCGCGAGTCATACGAGGCGACCGGCGACCACCGGCGGGCGATCACCTTCGGCCTTGAGAAGACCGCGCGCGTGATCACGGGCGCGGCTGCGATCATGATGGCGGTCTTCATCTGCTTCGCGGCAGCCAAGATCTCCACCGTCAGCCAGCTCGGTGTCGGCCTCGCAGTGGCGGTCTTGCTCGACGCCACCGTGGTCCGGATCGTCCTGCTGCCGGCGCTGATGATCTTGATCGGCGAGCGGGTCTGGTGGCTGCCGAAGCCGCTGGAGAGAGTCTTGCCGAAGATCGAGCTTCACCCAGCTTGAGCGTGTTCAAACGATTGACGGGAAACACAGGGAGGCTTTGAGAGATGAAGAGGACGAGCAAAAACAGGTTGGCGATCGCAGGCGCGCTGGTCGCCGCCCTGGTTGTCGCGGTGCCGCTGGCGAGCGCTACCGAACTGACCCGCGACGAATACGTCGCCAAGGTAGAGCCGATCTGCAAGGCCAACACCACCGCCAACGCCCGCATCTTCAATGGCGCCAAAAACGAGGTCAAGAACGGCGAACTCACCCAGGCCGCGACCCGCTTCAAGCGTGCTGTGACCGCCTTCGAAAAGACGATCAAGCAGATCAAAGCCGTTCCCCAGCCGGCCGCGGATGCAGCCAAGCTGACCAAGTGGATCGGCTACCTGGAAACGGAGAAGTCCTATCTGGCGAAAATCGGGGCGGCGCTTGAAGGTGGCGACAAGTACAAAGCCCAGACGCTCTCGGTGCGGCTCAACCGCAACTCCAACCTCGCCAACAACACCGTCCTCAGCTTCGGCTTCAACTACTGCCGCATCGATCCCTCCAGGTTCAGCTGAGCGTGAAGCCGGTTGCCCTCCTGATCGTCGCGAGCGCCCTGGCCCTTGGCGGCGGGGCGCTCGCCCAGGCTGAGATCCACCAGGAGGGCAACCTGCTGGTGACCTTCAACGGCGCCCTCTCTCCCAAGAAGCTGCCGCGGACCACGCTCGCCCCGGTCGCAGTGCGGGTCGCCGGCGATGTCAAAACAGTCAAGGGGGCGCCGCTGCCGCAGCTGCGCACGATCACGGTCGCGATCAACAGCGCCGGCCGCCTCTATGACAAGGGCCTGCCGACCTGCCGGGTCGCGGCGATCCAGCCCGCCACCGAAGCCGAGGCCCAGGCCGTCTGCTCGCGCTCGATCGTTGGCGCCGGCCACGTCACCCTGCAGGTCCATATCTCCGGCCAGGCGCCCTTCCCGGTCAAAGCGAAGCTGCTCGCTTTCAACGGCCCCAGGGAGAATGGCCACAAGCTGATCTTGGCCCAGGTCTACGCCGAAGACCCCCCCGGGGCCTTCGTCCTCACTTTCACCGTCAAACACACCGACGGGCTCTTCGGCACCGTGCTCTCGACGACGCTGCCGAAGTCAGCTCAGGAGTGGGCCTACCTGACTCATTTCGACATGACCCTCGACCGCCAGTACCGCTATCGCGGCAAGGGCCGCTCCTACGTCTCGGCGGCCTGCGCGGCGCCGGCCGGGTTCCCGGGAGCGGTGTTCCCGCTGGCCAGGGCGAGCTACGGCTTCAACACCGGCCAGAAGGCGAAGATCTCCCTGATTAGGAGCTGCAAGGTCTCCAACTAGTCAAGAGAAGCCGATGCGTGCTTGACAAGCCGTGTACGAGTGCTTACATTGTGTACCGTCCTTGACAAAGACGGAGCAAAGGGCCTCGTAAGCATGGGAGACAGAACAGGGCTGGGACTGTTCCAGCCAGATGGTATGCGGGATGAGCGCTGACGCGCCTGCCGGAGAGGCGCCGGAGAGCCTCAAAGGGACCTGGCGGCTGCCTCGCGGCGCCCACAAAATGCCGCGCGACGTCGTCTCCTACAACCAGCGCCTGCGGCTGGTCGCCGGTGTCGCCAGGGCGCTCACCGAGCATGGCTATGCCTCGCTCTCGGTCGAGCAAATCGTCGAACAGGCGGGCGTCTCGCGCTCGACCTTCTACGAGAACTTCGAAAACAAGCACGACTGCGTGCTCGCCGCCCACGAGGTCGTCTTCGATTGCCTCGCGGGCGAAATCTCCAAAGCCTGCGCGGCCGAGTCGGACTGGCCGGCCAAGGTCTCGGCTGCGGTCTCGGCTGCGCTTGCCCTTGTCTCCGAAGCGCCTGACGAGGCGCGGCTGTTGAGCCTCGACGTGGTCGGCGCCGATCCGGGCGTGGCGCGGCGGGTGCTGGCCTCGAATGAGCACCTCGCCAAGATGCTCCGCGCCGGTCGCCAGCACTATCCGGAGGCAAAGGAGCTGCCCGAGCTGACTGAGATCGCCCTGGTCAGCGCTGTCTCCTCCCTCCTCAACGGCCTCTTCATCGATGACCGGGCCGATCGGATCGAGACCTTGAGGCCGCAGATCGTCCAGCTCCTGCTGATGCCGTACGTGGGCGCCGAAGAGGCGCAGCGCGTCGCCCTGGCCGCCTGACCCTGCCTTCACCTCGCCGCCGCGGCGAATAGCCTTCGCTCGCCGTGATTTTGGCGATCGATCAGGGGACCACTGGGACGACCTGCCTCCTCTTCGATGGAGAGGGTCGCGTCGCCGGGCGCGCCTACTCTGAGTTCGAGCAGCACTTCCCGCGGCCCGGATGGGTCGAGCATGATGCGAGCGAAGTTTGGGAGGTGACGCGGCGGGTCGCGGCCGAGGCGATCGCCTCGGCCGGGGTCGAGGGCGCGGCGCTGAAGGGGATCGGGATCGCCAACCAGCGTGAGACGGTGGTCGCCTGGGATCCGGCCAGCGGCGAGCCGCTGCACCGGGCGATCGTCTGGCAGGACCGTCGCACCGCCGAGCGCTGCGACGAGCTGCGGGCGGCGGGCCACGAAAAGCTGGTCCGTGAGCGGACCGGCCTCGTCATCGATCCTTACTTCTCCGGGACTAAGATCGAGTGGCTGTTGGGCAACGTCGAGGGAGCGGAGCAGGCGGTCTTCGGGACGATCGATTCCTGGCTCCTGTTCAAGCTCACCGGCCGCCACGTCACCGACTACACGAACGCTTCGCGGACGATGCTGTTCGACATCCGCAAGCTGGCCTGGGACGGGGAGCTCTGCGCGCTGCTTGGCGTCGACCCGGCCCGGCTGCCCGAGCCGCTGCCCTCCTCCCACGTCTATGGCACCACCGCCGAGTTCGGCGGCGAGGTCCCGGTGGCCGGGATCGCCGGCGACCAGCAGGCTGCCCTCTTCGGCCAGGCTTGCCACCGCCCTGGGACCGCGAAGAACACCTACGGCACTGGCAGCTTCGTCCTCCTCAACGCCGGCGCAAGCCCCCCGGCCCCAGCCGAGGGCCTCCTAACCACAGTCGCCTGCGCCACCCCGCCCGGCCGACGGGCCGAAAACCCACCTATATCGAGGGAAATAGGCCCGTCGGCGGCGGTTTATGCGCTGGAGGCGGCGATCTTCGTCACCGGGGCCGCGGTGCAGTGGCTGCGCGACGGGCTGGGGATCATTGGCGAGGCGGGGGAGAGCGAGGCGCTGGCCGGCTCGCTCGAGGGCAACGACGGCGTCTACTTCGTGCCGGCGCTGACCGGGCTCGGCTCGCCGCAGTGGGATCCCTACGCCCGCGGCACGATCGTCGGCCTGACCCGCGGCAGCGGCCGCGCCCACCTGGCGCGGGCGGCGCTGGAGGCGATCGCCTACGAGACCGTCGACGCGGTCCGCGCCCAGGAGGCCGCCGCCGGGCAGCGGCTGGAGGTGCTCAAAGCCGATGGCGGGGCGGTCGTCAACCGCTGGCTGATGCAGTTCCAGGCTGACGTCCTCGGGGCGCCGGTCGTCGTCCCGGAGGTGGCCGAGACGACGGCGCTCGGGGCCGCCTACCTGGCCGGAATCGCGGTCGGGCTCTGGAGCCCCGAGCAGGTGGGGGAGATGTGGCGGGAGGCGGCTCGCTACGACCCGCAGATGGGCGCGGACGAGCGGGCTGGGCTGCTGGCGCAGTGGCATCGCGCCGTCGAGCGCTCGCGCGGGTGGGCCGCCCCGGAAGAGGATGGCGGCGATGCGTAACTGGGCGGGGAGACGGGGTTAGGCATTTACGGCGGCCCGGAGGCCGCCAAACCACGTTATGGCCGAGATCAAGCCACAGGTCTACAAGGATTCGCGCCCGGCGGATTACTTCACGCAGTTCCATGCCGCCGCCCGCAAGGGCGTCGGCTGGACCTACCCGCTGGCCCGCGCCGTCCTTACCCTGCCGACGATCCTGATCTACCGCCTGCGGGCGATCGGGTTGGAGAACGTGCCCCGCGACGGGCCGCTCGTCCTCGCCCCCAACCACTTCAGCCAGATGGATCACTTCTTCGCCGGCGCCTACCTGCGCCGCCAGGTTCGCTTCATGGCCAAATCGCAGATGTTCGGCCCGCCGGTCCTCACCTACATCTACAAGCACGGGGGCGTCTTCCCGATCCGCCGCGGCCATCGCGACGAGGAGGCCTTCAAGACCGCCTACGCGATCCTCGACCAGGAAGAGATGCTGTTGATCTACGCCGAGGGCGGGCGCTCGCGCTCGCGCAACCTGGGCGAGCCGAAACCGGGGATCGGCCGTATCGCCCTGGAGTCCGGGGCGCCGATCGTCCCGGTCGCGATCCACGGCTCCGCCGCCGTGCGGGGCTGGAAGCGTCTGCGCTTCCCCAAGGTCACGGTCCAGTTCGGCGAGCCGATCAGCTTCCCGGTCGAGTCGGCGCCGGGCCGCGAGCGCCAGATGGAGGTTGCGGGCGAAGTCTTCGACCGGGTGCGGACGATGTACACGGCGCTGGAGGAGCAGGGGCGCCGCGGCGTCATCCGCGCCCTTCGCGACGGGTTGCCGTCGCCCGATCCGGGCGAGGCCTCGCCCGAGCGCTGAGCCTTACTCGTAGCGGGCGTCGAGCTGGTCGTAGAAGGACTGGTCGTGGCCCGGGGTGATGATCGCGTGCGGGTACTGCTTGCGGAAGAGGCGCAGCTCCTGCAGCGAGCGGCGGAAGTTGTGTGAGTCGAAGGGGCGCGGCGGCAGCGGCGCGTCGCCCTCAAGCTGGCGGTAGGTGTACATCGCGTCGCCGCCGATCACGAAGTCGCGCTCCTTAAGGTGGGCGATCACACACATGTGGCCGGCGCTGTGGCCAGGGGTGAAGGCGAGCCTGACAGAGCCGTCGCCGAAGAGGTCGAAGCTGCGGCCGAAGCTGGCGTAGGAGTCGATCCCGGCGCGGTTGAAGTCGACGGTGCGGTAATCGAAGGCGTAGTCGAAGTGGGGCCGGCGGTAGCCGTTGGCGAGCGGTTTCGGGCCCTTGGTGGCGGCCTCCCACTCGGGCTCGGAGACGACAAAGGTCGACTGCGGGAACTCCGAGATCGCCGAGGTGTGGTCGAGGTGCATGTGTGTCATCACCACGATCGGGATCTCGCCGGGGTTGAGTCCGCGTTTGCGCAGCTGCGCGGGGACGTCTTCGCCCGGGTTGAGGGAGGGCTTGCCGAAGCGGTTGGCGAGTTTGCCGAAGTTCTCGCGCCCGTCGCTGGCCACTGAGGGGTGCATGCCGGTGTCGACGAGGATCGCGCCCGCGCTCGGGTGGCGGATCAGGAAGGCGGGAGTCGGCACCTTCGTCGGCGGCTGGCCGGTGAGCAGGGCGCGCAGCAGCTTCAGGCTCTCGAAGCGGCCGCCCGGGCGCTCCATCATTGGTAGCGGCCACTCAACATGGCCGGCGACGATCGGCTCGACCGTGACGGTTGCGCCCGGCGTCCCTCCGGCCAGCGGCTCGTGCAGTGGTTTGGCCTCGATGTGAACCTTCATCGCCGGTCACATTACGTAGATCGGCGCCTCTATAGGCTGCCCATCGATGTCTGACAGTTCTCATTCGCGGGTGTTCGCGCCGGGTTTGCTGGAGGGACAGGTGTGTGTGGTCTCCGGCGCCGGCAGCGGCCTTGGCCGCGAGACGGCCCTGGAGCTGGCCCGGCTCGGCGCCGTCGTCATCGGTTGCGGGCGGCGGGAAGAGCCGCTGGCCGAGACCGCCGAGCTGGCCTCGGAGCTGGCCGGATCCTTCGAGCACGAGACCCTGGACATCCGCGAGGAGGCGCCGGTCGGCCGCTTCTTCGACGGCGTGCTGGAGCGTCACCAGCGCATCGACGTCCTCGTCAACAACGCCGGCGGCCAGTTCCTCAGCCCGGCTGAGGCGATCACACCGAAAGGCTTCCGCACGGTGATGGATCTCAATGTGCAGGGGACCTGGCTGATGACCCACGCGGCGGCGACCAAGGCCTTCATCCCGCAGGGCGGCGGCAAGGTGCTCAGCGTCACCCTCTCCCCCCACAACGGGATGCCGGGGATGGTCCACTCCGGCGCCGCCCGTGCCGCGGTCGAGAACATGATGCGGACGCTGGCGATCGAGTGGGCTCGGTTCGGGATCAAGACCTGCGCCCTCGCCGCCGGCCAGTTCGCGACCGAGACCCTGCTGACCAAGTACCCGCAGGTGGTCGTCGACAACCTCGAGCGCTCGATCCCCGCCGGTCGCGCCGGCAAGCCGGAGGAGTTCGCCTGGCTGGTCGCCTATCTCGCCTCGCCTGCCGGCGACTTCTTCTCCGGGACGACGATCACGATCGACGGCGCCCGCGACAACTGGGCAGGCCCCTGGCCGCCGCAGGCGATCGCCGACGAGAGCGGCACGCCGGTGGCCGAGGAGCGCGCGCCTAAGAGCTGAGCTGCGGCGCTACTTGCGCGGCTCGAGCACGACCAACGGGATCTCGCGGCCTTTGCTGCGAGCCTGGTAGCCCTCGTAGCCGTGGTAGGCCTTGACCGCCATCGCCCAGAGGCGGTCGCGCTCCTCCGGTTTCGCAACCCGGGCGTGGACCTTGCGGGTCTCGCTGCCGATCTGGACCGTGGTGTCGGGATTGGCGACGAGGTTGTGGTACCAGGCCGGGTGCTTGGGGAAGCCGCCTTTGGAGGCGACGATGATCACGTCGTCGCCGTCCCTGACGTAGAGCAGCGGCGAGGTGCGCCTGGTGCCGCTCTTGGCGCCGACGTGGTCGAGCAGAAGCATCCTGCCGGGGACGCCGGGGATCGTGTGGCCGAGGCGTCCACCCGTCCTCTGGTAGAGGAACGTGTGGACGCCCATGAAGCGCCGCGTCGCCGGCCAGACCTTGTCGGCCAGGTCGAGGTAACGCGGCGCTCCGCTTGTCTCCTTGTCGCTCAGGTGTACATCCCGCCGAACATGCCGCCGGTGACGTTGAGCACCTGGCCGTGCACGTAGTTGGCCAGCGGCGAGGCAAGGAAGAGGACCGGGCCGGAGGCCTCCTCCGGCGAGGCCGGACGGCCGACCGGGATGATCGCCGAGGCCATCGCCCGCATCTGCTCGGGGATGCCAAGCTCGATCTTCTCGCCACCGGGAGCGGTCATCTCGCCGCCCTCCTCTTTGGCGGCGGTGAGGCGGGTGTCGACGAAGCCGAAGGCGACCGCGTTGACGTTGATTTTGAACTGGCCCCACTCCTTGGCGAGGGTTTTGGTGACCCCGACGACGCCCATCTTCGCGGCCGAGTAGTTGACCTGGCCGGCGTTGCCCATCGTCCCCGAGGTCGAGGAGATGTTGATCAGCTTGCGGAAGACCTCGGTGCCCTCGGCGCGCTCTGCCTTGGCGGCCTCGCGCCAGTGCGGGGCCATCGCCCGGGCGACGCGGAAGGGGACGACGGTGTGGATGTCGAGCATCGCCTGGAACTGCTCGTCGGTCATCTTGTGGGCGACGCCATCCCAGGTGTAGCCGGCGTTGTTGACGACGATGTCGATCGCGCCGAAGGCGTCGACGCCGGCGGCGACGAGCTTGTCGGCGGCGCCGGTCTCGGTCAGGTCGCCGCTGAAGACAGCGGTTTCGCCGTTGATTTCGCCGGCTGTCTGCTCGGCGACGTCGGCGTCGAGGTCGTTGATCAAGACCTTTGCGCCCTCGCTGGCAAACAGCTCCGCCGTGGCCCGGCCGATCCCGCGCGCCGAACCGGTGACGATCGCCGCTTTCCCGTCAAGAAGTCCCATCAGATTCCCGCTCCTTATAGGTAGTGAAGTCGGCCCGTGAGGCTACAGGGAACGGCGTAATCCTGGTTGACTGGCCAGTCGAGAGGGGGGAGAGAATTGCCCGCCAAGGACTTAGAGGGGAAACCTCCGCTCACGTATATGGCATTATGTATGGCGTGAAGCGGACCACCATCTATCTCAGCGAGGAGCAGAAGCGGGCATTGGAGGCGATCGCATTGCAAACGCACCGCACCGAGGCCGACCTGATCCGCCAGGGCGTCGACCACGTCGTCGAGCTTCATCGACTGCGGCGCCGCAAGCCCCAGGCGTTGTTCGCGCTCAGCGATCCTCTGCTCGACGATCCAAATCGGGTCGAGGAGGCGCTGGAAGGGTTCGGCGAGGATTGATCCTGGTAGACACAAGCGCGGTGTTGCAGCTGATCAGCTCCACGGCCCAGCGGCATGACGATGTGCTGCGCGTGGTGGGCGAGGTCGACGGGCCCTTCTTGCTTTCACCCTTCGTCCTCGCCGAGCTCGACTACATGCTGATCGAACGCCATGGCCAGAAGCACCAGCTGGCATTGCTGGCGGAGGTGATTGACGGCGCCTATGAGTTGGCCGAGTTCGGGCGGGCCGACGTCGAGCGGGCCTCTGCGGTGATGCGGCAGTACGGGGATCTGCGGGTGGGCTTGGCCGATGCCTCGATCGTGGTCCTGGCAGAACGGCACGACACTCCCGACATCCTCACCTTCGACCACCGTCATTTCCGCGCGATGCGCGGTCCCGGCGGCCGTCCCTTCCGTATCCTCCCCGACGATTTCCCGGCCTAGGCGGGCCGCTTTTCCTCGAAGTTGCATTTAGGCTCACATAGCGAGGTCAAATGCAGCTTCACGAATTCGACATCACGTATATAGGGGGGCCGACGGCGCTGATCGAGATCGGCGGCCTGCGCCTGCTGACCGATCCGACCTTCGACGCGCCCGGCAAGCGCTACCACTTTGGCTGGGGGACGATGTCGCGCAAGCTGCAGGCGCCGGCGATCGCCGGCGACGCGCTGGGACGGATCGACGCGGTGCTGCTCAGCCACGATCAGCACGACGACAACCTTGATCCGGCGGGACGGGCGCTGCTGCCCTCGCTGGGCCGGGTGATCACCACGCCTTCCGGGGCCGGCCGCCTTGGTGGCAGCTCGACCGGCCTCGCGCCCTGGGCCTCGACCACGCTGACGGCGCCCGATGGGACCGAGGTCCGGATCACGGCGACGCCCTGCCGCCACGGCCCGCCGCTGAGCCGGCCGCTGGTCGGCGAGGTGATCGGCTTCATCCTCGAGTGGGAGGGGCAGGACAACGGCGCCCTCTGGATCTCCGGCGACACCGTCTACTTCAAGGGCGTGGCCGAGGTCGGCCGCCGCTTCGACATCGGCACCGCCCTGATCCACCTCGGCGGCGTCCGCTTCCCCGTGACCGGCCCCGCCAGGTACACGATGAACGCGGCCGAGGCTGCCCGTGTCGCCCGCGAGTTCGAGCTGAAGACGCTGCTGCCGATTCACTACGAGGGCTGGAAGCACTTCCGCCAGGGTCGCGGCCCGGTCGAGGCCGAGTTCGCCGATTCTGGAATCGCCGACCGGGTCCGCTGGCTCGACGCAGGGAAGCCGCAGACGATCGAGGTTTAGCTGAGCTGGACCCCGCCGTCGGGCGTCAGCGTCCAGTGCGGATTGTGGGCGATCTCCCAGGGGTGGCCGTCGGGGTCGATGAAGACGGCGCTGTAGCCGCCCCAGAAGGTCTCGGCCGGCTCGCGGCCGATCGTCGCGCCGGCGGCGCGGGCCTGCTCTGTGGCGGCATCGACCTCCGCCGGCGAGCCGAGGTTGAGCGCCAGGGTGACGCCGCCCCAGCCGCCCACGTCCGTGACGCAGCTGTCCTTGGCGAGCCTGGCGCGGTCCCATAGAGCCAGCACCATCTCGCCTGCCTGGAAGAAGACGACGTCATCGGCCGGCTTGGCGCCAGTGGTCCAGCCCAGCGCCTCGTAGAAGGCGCGGGCGCGGCCGAGGTTGGCGACCCCGAGGGTGATCACGTTGACCCGCTGCTTCATCGGCCCATTGTTCCAGTCACAATCGATGGCGATGACCGTCGATGCCTGGATGCAGCACCCGACCCCGCGCTTCCTCGGCCACGAGATGTTCGAGCCGCTGATGCGCTGGACCGGCCAGGAGCTGCCGACGGAGGAGCTGCCGATCGAGCTGACCGTCGCCGCGATGGAGGCGGCGGGGGTCGACTTCGGCCTGCTCAGCGCCTGGCACGCGCCACGCGAGGGGGAGCTGATCTCCAACCAGGAGGTGGCAGCTTGGGTCGAGGCTCATCCGGACCGCTTCGCCGGGCTCGCCGCCGTCGACCTCGCCCGGCCGATGGAGGCCGTGCGCGAGCTGCGCCGCTGCGTCGGCGAGCTCGGCTTCAAGGGCCTGCGCGTGATCCCCTGGCTCTGGGAGGCGGCGCCGACCGACCGCCGCTACTACCCGCTCTACGCCGCCTGCGTCGACCTCGGCGTCCCCTTTTGCACCCAGGTCGGCCACACCGGGCCGCTGCGCCCGTCGGAGACCGGGCGGCCGATCCCCTACATCGACCAGGTCGCGATCGACTTTCCCGAGCTGACGATCGTCTGCGGCCACGTCGGCTACCCCTGGACCGAGGAGATGGTCGCCGTCTGCCGCAAGCACGAGAACGTCTACATCGACACCTCCGCCTACACCAGCAAGCGCCTGCCGCCGGAGCTTGTCGCTTACATGAAGAGCGGCAGCGGCCGCCGCAAGGTGCTCTTCGGCAGCAACTACCCGATGATCCCGCCGGCGAAGGCGCTTGGGGGCCTCGGCGGGCTCGGGCTCGATGAGGAGGCCAGGCAGCTATATCTGGATGCCAACGCCCGCCGTGTCTTCGACCTGGAGCGGCCGGGATGAGCGCCCGCTCGACGATCGTGCACTGGGGCTCGACCGCCGCCGAGCGGGCCGAGCCATTCCCCTGCGATCACCTGCTTGCGGCGCCCAACGACACCTTGTTCCGGGCGGTCGATGTGGACGCGCCAGCGGAGACGACCTTCCGCTGGCTCTGCCAGCTGCGCGCCGCCCCCTACAGCTACGACAAGCTCGACAACTTCGGCCGCCGCAGCCCCCAGACCCTGACCCCGGGCCTGGAGCAGCTGGCCGTCGGCCAGCGCGTGCAGACGATCTTCAAGCTGGTCGATTTCGAGCCGGGGCGCTCGCTGACGATCTGGTCGAGCGGGCGGATCTTCGGCCGCGTGGCCTGCACCTACCGCGCCGACCCGGTCGATGCCGGGCGCTCGCGCATCGTCGTCAAGCTGCTCACCTCCTACCCGCCCGGGGCGCTGCACCTGCGGCTGCTGCGCAAGCTGCTGCCGCTGGGCGACCTGGTGATGATGCGCCGCCAGCTGCTCAACCTGAAGGGGCTGGCGGAGCAAGCAGATCAGTAGATCTTCGCCGGGAGATGCGGAAGAACCCCGATGCTGGCGGGTCCTCCTGGTGGGAAGGTGTTCTTGTCAGGATCTTCTCCCGCAAGTTGAGTAACAGTCAGAGTCGCATCAGCTCCTTCCCTTCCTGTAGCCATCCCTCCGGCACTCCCCTGTGCGCCGGAGGGATGGGTGCATGGCGTTCTCAGTTGCGCTGATCGAGCGGCTAGACGGGCGCGGTGGCGACCATGAACCCGTCGGGCTCGGGGACCACCTTGTTGCGCAGCTCGCCGATGCCGTCGATCTGGATCCGCACCTCGTCGCCGACTTTGAGCAGGCCCTCGGGGAAGGGCTGCACGGCGGCGCCGACGCCGGCGGGGGTGCCGGTGGCGATCACGTCGCCGGGCTCGAGCGTGAAGGCTTCGGAGAGGTGGGCGACCTGCTGGAAGCAGTTGAAGATCATGTCGCGGGTGTTGCCGTCCTGGCGCTGCTCGCCGTTGACGAAGGTGCGGACGCCGAGCTCGTGGGGGTCGCCCAGCTCGTCGGCGGTGACCAGCCAGGGGCCGAGCGGGCCGTGGGTGTCGAAGGACTTGCCGATCATCATCGTCTGTGCCCGCATCTGCCAGTCGCGGACGGTGACGTCGTTGGCGATCGTGTAGCCGGCGATCACCTCGTGCGCGCGCTCGACCGGGACGTGACGGCAGCGCCGCCCGATCACCAGCGCCAGCTCCCCCTCGTAGTCGAGGCGGTCGGAGACCTTCGGTTTGTGGACATCGGCGCCGGGCCCGACCACGCAGGTCGCGTGCTTGCTGAAGAAAGTCGGCACCTTTGGCGCCTCCATCCCCGTCTCGGCGATGTGGTCGGAGTAGTTGAGGGCGATGCCGAGGTACTTGCGGGGGCAGGCCGGGGCCAGCAGCTGGATCTCCTCCAGCGGCTGGGCGCCGCCTACCCCCGCGCCGATGCTGCCCAGGCCGTCAACGCCTCCGGCGGCCTCAAGCGCAGCCGCCGGTTCGGCCGGCAGGCCCGGCGAGGCGGCGGTCAGGTCGACCACGCTCTCCCCCTCGACCAGGCCGAGCTTGGCCTCCCCGTCCTCCAAGAATCGGCAGAGCTTCACGGTCGCTGATCGTAGCGGCGGGACCTCATGCCTATCCTCGAAGGCATGGGACAACGCTGGATCTGCCTGGCCGCCTGCCTGTTCGCCTGCTTCGCGTTCCCGTCGATGGCGAACGCCGCCCGCTGGCAGCCCGCGCCGACGACGGCGCCGTGGCAGTGGCAGCTGCAGGGCAAGATCGACACCAGCGTGCCCGCGACCGTCTTCGACGTCGATGGCTTCGAAACTCCGGCCGGCGTCGTCAGCCGGTTGCACGGGATGGGGCGCAAGGTCATCTGCTACCTCGACGTCGGCAGCTGGGAGAGCTATCGACCCGACGCCGGGCAGTTCCCCCGCTCGGTGCGGGGCAAGCGCTACGAAGGCTTCCCCGACGAGCGCTGGCTCGACATCCGCCGCTTCCACTCCTTTGCCGCGCCGCTGAAGCGCCGCTTCGACTTCTGCGCCCGCAAGGGGTTCGACGCGGTCGAGCCCGACAACCTGGCCGGCTGGGAAAACAACACCGGGTTCGCGATCACGCCAGCCGATCAGCTGCGCTTCAACCGCTGGGTCGCCCGCCAGGTCCACGCCCGCGGGATGGCGGTTGCCCTCAAGAACGACGGCCCCCAGGTGGGGGCGCTGGCCCCGCAGTTCGACTTCGCGATCGTCGAGCAGTGCTTCCAGTACGAAGAGTGCGATCCCTACCGCGCCTTCGTCCGCGAAGGCAAGGCGGTCTTCGAGGCCGAGTACGAACTCGACCCCGGCGCCTACTGCTCCGAAGCGCAGGCGATCGACTTCAGCGCGATCCGCAAGTCCTACGACCTCTTCGCCCAGCCCTGGCTTCCCTGCCCGGGTTGAGCCGGGAGGCGCTCAGCAGGGGCCGAGCAGCCAGAGCTTGTGGCGGTACTTCCGCATCGAGCTGTGCATCCAGTCGCTGTGGGTCTGGTTGCGCAGGCTGGGGACCAGCTCGCGGTGGTAGGGGGAGCTGAGGCTCTCGTTGTGGCCGATCACGTTGAGCAGCTTGATGTGGAAGCGGCAGCGCAGGTACTGGGTCAGGCGCAGCGAGGCGTGTAGCTGGCGGCTGTTGTCGAGCACGTCGGAGTCGGCGTAGCCGGTGTGCTCGATCCCGATCGCGGTCCAGTTGAGCCCGACCGTGTGCCGGCAGCGCGTGGTCAGGTGGACGAGCTGGTGGATGCGCCCGGCGGAGGAGACGACGAAGTGCGAGCAGACGTTGGGCAGCTCGTGCAGCTCGACATCGGGCACGTCGGGGGCAAACGTGTTGAAGACGCCGCTGACGGTCCCGATCTCGGCCATGTGCTCGACGATCACCTTCGGGTGCTTCAGGCGCCAGGTGTCTTCCCCGTAATGGCGCTCCGAGTAGGCGGCCATCTCCCGCTTGCGTTTCGGCCCGAAGGGGATCAGCGAGGGCGTCATGTGGGGACGCATCGCCGAAACCGACCGGGTCGCGCTGGCGGCGCCGGAGGAGGAGACCGCGCCGATTGCGCATGCGCAGGCGAGGCTGGCAACGATCAAGGTCTTCTTCATGTGCAGCGGGCCAACTCCATCGGGCCAAAGCTACCGTTGCGGCCCACCGGCCGGGTTACAGGGAGGGGCTGGTCGGCCCGGGCGATGCTTCGATGCCGATTGCCGTTCCCGGAGTAGCGCGCCTGTCGGCGGGCGAGGACTTCGAGGTTCCCCAGTTCTTAGGTCGCCCGGTCTTTCTCTGCGATTCGTGATCGTCGAGGCAGCCCGGCCCGAGCGGGCCGGTTCTGTCCTCGGCCCAGAGCGCGCGACTTCCCGGGATCGAGGCGCCCACGCGCCCCCAGGCGCCGCAGAAGCCCGCCCAGCCCTGGGATTCCAGCGGCAGCAGGTTCTTCCAGGTCGGCCAGGAGAAGCCCGTGCCGGGCGGGGAGGTGGCGTCGTTGATGCCGTGCAGGGGATGGCTGCCCGCCGAGCTATAGGTCGCGTGATCCCCATTGGCCACGAAGCCAACTATGCGCTGCGTGCCATGTGAAAGTGCGCGCGGGACGGGGCACTGGAGGGGGTTGGTGGCAAGGATGACGCTGGCACACGATGCGGTCTGAGCCTTCGGCACTCCGTGGGCCGCATATGCAACCTGTTTCAGGACCCAGTGGGTGGGGTCTGGCGACTGTTCGAAAAGCAGTGACATGTTCTCCCAGTCTCCCTCGTGATTCCAGAGGAAGGGGACTGGCGGGGCATCGTTGTAGGCGTAGAAGAACCAGTACGTGATGTAGGCAAGCCTTGGGCTCTGGGGACCGCTGCCGGGGCGAAGCAGCTGGCCGTCGTCGTAGTAGATCGGTGCCGCCGTGACGAATTCATGGCTCGCTCTGTCCCTGGTGAAATCCATGCCCTGATAGGGGCCGCGAAATTCAAGGAAGAAGCCCTCTTCGGACCCAAGGCCCGGTTTGCGGTTTGTGTCCTCGGGCCGCGTGTAGTCGGTGGCGATGAAGTTCGCACCGTCATGGTGGCAGCCGAGAGGTTCCTTGTTGCGGTACGCCCAGCGGTCTGCTGCAGGTGACAGGAGTCCCAGTTTTGCGGTCGCTTCGCGGGACCAAGGACCCTTGTAGATGGTTTCGTTGGAGCAGGGCGTCTGCTCCGAGAAGTCGAGTTCGCTTCTTTCCAGGAACCACTGTGCGCTCGCCGGTCCGTTGTCCTCGTCCTTCTGGATGATCAGCAGCGGCGCGAAGTGTTCAATCGTTTCGGGTGTGAAGAAGTCGGCCTCTGCGGTGAACGGGAACAGGAGGAAGAGGCTGACAACAATGCCCGGGATGAGATGTCGTGCTCGCCGTCGAATTGCAGAAACCTATGGGTTGATATGGAAGATTTCAATACTTAATCTTCTTCGATCAAAAGTACGCGTCCGAGGAGCGTGAAGGTTCACGATCCCAGCGCCGGGCGGGATTCCAGGGCCTACAGGTTGCGGACTCGCCGGCCGATCTCCTGATCAAGCGGATAGCCGGCGGACTCCCAGAACCCTCCCGCGACCTCATCCTCGAAGGCGACAAGCGCGGTCACGCGCTGGGCGCCGCGCTGGCGCAGGTAGTCCTCGCCCGCACGGGTCAGCGCCAGCCCGATGCCCTCTCGCCGATGGTCGTCGCGAACGGCAAGCCGGTACATGTTCCCCCGCCAGCCGTCCCAGGCGGCGATCAGGGCGCCGACTATCTCCCCGTCCCGCTCGGCCACCAGGAGGGCGGCGGGGGAATCGGCGACCAGGCGCTCGACCTCATCGACGCGGTCAGGCGTGCTCGCGTGCCCGCTTCGAGCCCGCGCCCAAAGCTCCAGCACCGCAGGCACGTCGGCCTGTCGGCATCGACGCACGGTGATTCCCTCGATGGTCAAGCATCCCCCTCAAGTGCCTGGGCAACACGAGCTTGCAGCTCCCGGCTGGCGCGATAACTGGTGTTTTTGCCGCGGCCGCGCTGGTCGACCAGACCGGCGTCGAGCAGGCGGCGGAAGTCGGCGCTGGCCGTCGCCCGTGAGATGTCCGCCTCCTTGCCGTAGCTGCCGCGCTCGGCGCCGCCGATCAGGCTTTGCTCGAGGGCGATCATCAGCCGCTCGGGCCAGCCGCGCTCGATGACCAGTGACTCCAGATGGTCCCAGCGCATCGCGGCCGCTTTGATCTGCGCCAGGCGCTGGCGGGCCTGGGCGAGGTGGGCTTCGACGCAGAAGGTGACCCAGCCCGACGCGTCGCGGTCCGGCTGGTAACTGCCCCCCTGGGCCTGTTTGAGAGCGGCGTAGTAGGCAGAAGTGTTCTGGCCAAGGTGCTCCTCTATCGAGGAGAACTCGGAGGAGATCAACCCCTCGCGGGCGAGCACGAGCGACTGCACAATCCGCGCGACGCGCCCGTTACCGTCACGGAACGGATGCGCGGAAACCACGTGCAGGTGGGCCATCGCCGCCCGCACCACCACGTTCTGATCGGCGTCGTCTTCGCGAAGCCAGCGGACGACCTCGGCCATCAGCGCGGGAACCTGCTCGGCGTCGGGGGCGCGGTAGGCGAGCGTCCCGTCGCCCGCGGTGACGGCGATCGGCTCGTCGCGCCACCGGCCCGGGCGCTTGTCGCGCTGGAAGTGGCAGGCATCGAAGTGAAGGTCGAGGATGACCCGCTCCTCCCAGGAGAAGCCGGGATCCTGGGCCATGACGCCGACGTGGTCCATCGCCCGGGCATAGGAGGACACCGCCATCCGGTTCTCGTCGGCCCGCCCGGCAGGTTCCTCACCGTTGACCAGGGCGATCGCGTCCTTGGCGCTGACGCTGAAGCCCTCGATCGAGGTCGAGCCCTCGATCGAGCTGGCTCGCACGGTGCGCCGCAGCGCCCCCATCCAAGGCGACGGGCGGCTGACCTCCTGGCCCAGCGAGCGGCGCAACTCATCGAGCTCGTCAAGGCGCTTGGCCAGCGACGCGGCTGTCGGTGGCGTGGCGAAAAGCATGGGAAGAGCGTAACAGGTTTTAGACGTATATACGTATAGTCGTATGCTCTCTTACGAGAGCTCGGCGAGGCCCTGCGCGACCCACGCCTTGAGCTCGTCGGAGCCGACGAAGGGCACCTCGTCCTCCTCCGCGCGAGCCAGCACCTCACCAGCGGTAGCGCCCGCCCTGAGGCCGGCGTAGAGGTAGACCAGGGCGGCCGAGCGTGGGCCGGTCCTGCAGGTGACGAGAGTGGGCCGCGGCAGCTCGTCGAGCGCGGCCACATGCCGCCGGGCCAGATCCATGTCGAGCACCTGGGGCGGATCGGAGACGATGTTGGCCGACTCAGCCACCGCCGCCTGGACGCTGGCATAGGACATCCCACCCTCCATCGCGGCGAACTCCTCGCCGCAGAGATACAGCCAGGACGCAGCATTCGCATCGCGGGCAAACGCCTCGGGGTCGGCGATCAGCCCCCGGTTGAACTTCAGATCCGTGGGACTCTCGAAATTCATCCCCCCAAAAGATATCGAGCCGCCTGGCTGGCGACGGCGATTAGATCGGAGGGAGATGCCGCGATTTGGTCGGGCGACGGCGGAAGTGCTCTGCCCGAATGCGAGGGATGAGCCGGAGCCCTGGGAGGGCGTTGCGTAGCGCGTGAGTTGCCGCTTCGCCTGCCCGAAGCTGACATGTCCATCGGAGGCGGCGGCGGAGAGCGCCGGCCAGACCAACGCTGCCGCTGCGATCAGCTCGGTTGCTCCGCGACTCCGGGCAGATCAAGCCTGAAGGCTCAGGAGCCAGCGCGCGCTGGAATTGGATCTAAGCAATCTTTGGGCATTGTCAGGATCTTCGGCAGCTTGGGCGCCAGGGCCAGGGAGCTCGACGAGGGCGTGGACACGGTGTTCGGCAACCTGCCCTCCGCCTGACCCTGAAGACCGCGTTAGGGTCATAGGTTATCTCTAACGTTTAGGACATAAGACGTTAGAGTCAAGTATGATGAGCCCGTGGAGCTCGAGGCGCACGCACAGACCCCCTTCGGCGAGGCGCGTCGCACCCCGGGTCGCCACGGCTACGTGGCCTACTTCGCGGCGACGATACCGCGGGCCCTGGACCTGCCCGCTTCGACCGTGCGCCTGCTCGGCGAGGCCGAGGGGGCGCTGGGCCGGCTCGCCGGCATCGGTCGCCTCCTCCCGAACCCCGACCTCCTCATCCGGCCCTACCTGCTGCGCGAGGCGCTCTCCTCGACGCGAATCGAGGGGACGCAGGCGAGCATGGCCGAGGTCTTCGAGGCCGACGCCGCCGGCGAGGCCCCGAACGCCGACGTCGAGGAGGTCGTCAACTACGTCGCCGCGATGCGGTGGGGGCTCGAGCGCCTCGATGAGCTGCCGCTCAGCACGCGCCTGTTCTGCGAGATGCACCGCCGCCTGATGGACGGCGTCCGCGGCCGTGAGCTCGCCCCCGGCGAGCTGCGCACGAGCCAGAACTGGATCGGGGCACCGGGCTCGACGATCGAGACCGCCCAGTTCGTGCCCCCGCCGCCCGATGAGCTGCCGGCCCTCCTCGCCGATTGGGAGCGGTTCGCGCACGAGCAGGCCGAGTTGCCGCTACTGGTGCAGAACGCGCTCCTCCACTCCCAGTTCGAGACGATCCACCCCTTCCTCGACGGCAATGGGCGCCTCGGACGGCTGCTGCTCGTCTTCTTTCTCATCGCCCGCGGCAGGCTCACTGTGCCGCTGCTCTACCTGAGCGCTTACCTCGAGCGCCAGCGCCAGGACTACTACGGCGCCCTCCAGGCGATCCGCGAAACGGGCGACCCGATCCCCTGGGTCGACCTCTTCCTGACCGCCGTCGAGACCCAGGCCGATGACGCGGTCCAGCGAGCCCAGCAAATCATCGCCCTCCGCGAGAGCTACCTCCAGACGGCGGCGACGATGGGAACCCCGAATGCCCTTGCCCTCGTCGACCTGATCTGCGAGAACCCGGTGGTCACGACCAGGTCGATCGAGGACCGCCTGGACGTGAGCCGCCCCACCGCGCTGCGTCTGCTGAGGCGGATGGAGGGGCGGGGGGTGTTGACCGAGACCGACTCAGGCGCACGAGGTCAGAGGCGGTACGTTGCGCGGGCGATGATGGAGGCTGTGGTTGGAGGCGAATGACTGGACAGACTGCGCGAAAAGTCAGCACCCGCAGCCTCCCTGAGATCCAGATCGCCCAGTACGTCCGCGACCACTGGGGCTGACGGCTCAAGTCGGCATTGCCGCTGACCCCTACAGCCCCATCTGCTTCCCCAAGATCTCCTTCATCACCTCGTCGGTGCCGCCGCCGATCGGGCCTAGGCGGGCGTCGCGGACTGCTCGCTCGATGCCGTACTCGCGCATGTAGCCGTAGCCGCCGTGGATCTGCAGGGACTGGTCGGCGATCTCTAGTACCGCTCGCTGGGTCACCAGCTTCGCCATCGACACGTCGCGGATGCACTCCTGGCCGGAGTGGAAGAGGCGCAGGGCGTTGTAGGTGAGGGCGCGGGCGGCTTCGGCCTTGGTCGCCATCTCCGCCACGTGGTGGCGGATCGCCTGGAACTTGCCGATCGGGCGGCCGAAGGCTTCGCGCTCGTTGGCGTAGGTGACGGTGACGTCGATCAGGCGCCGCATCGCGCCGACGGCGCCGATCGCCATCAGCAGCCGCTCCCAGGCGAAGTTGGCCATGATCAGGTGGAAGCCTTTGTTCTCCTCGCCGAGCAGGTTCTCCGCCGGCACCTCGACTTCGGTGAAGGCCAGCTCGCCCGTGTCGGAGGAGTGCCAGCCCATCTTCTCCAGCTTCTGCGCCACCTCGTAGCCGGGCATCTCGCGCTCGAGCACGAGGAAGGAGATGCCGTGGTGGCCGCCCTCCTGGGTGGTCTTGACGGCGCAGACGAGGAAGTCGGCGCGGACGCCGTTGGTGATGAAGGTCTTCGAGCCGTTGACGACGTAGCCGCCGTCGACCCGCCGGGCGGTGGTGGAGATGCCGGCGACGTCGGAGCCGGCCCCGGGCTCGGTTATCCCCAGCGCGCCGATCTTCTCGCCAGCGATCCCGGGCACCAGCCAGCGCTGCTTCTGCTCCTCGGTGCCGAAGTTGAAGATCGGCGGCATCGCGATCGAGGCGTGGGCGTTGAGCCCGGCTGCGACCCCGCCGGAGCCGCCGGAGCGGGCCAGCTCTTCAACCCAGATCGCGTCGTGCAGGTGGGTGCCGCCCTGGCCGCCGTACTCCTCCGGGAACTTGAGCCCGAGGAAGCCGAGCTCGGCGCAGCGCCGGTAGAGATCGCGCGGGAATTCACGCGCCTCCTCCCACTCGTCGACGTGGGGCGCGATCTCCTTGCCGACGAAGCGGCTGACCGTCTCGCGCAGCTCCTCGTGCTCGTCGCCGAACGGGGGCAGCGTCGCCCGCGCCCCCGTGTCCTTGACGACCGTGTCGGCCATGGCGGCCGCGCCCTCCGGCCTAGAGCCCGTAGCTCCGCCCGATCACGTCGAGCATCACCTCGTCGGAGCCGGCGCCGATCCGGTTGAGGCGGACGTCGCGGTAGGCGCGCTCGATCTCGTACTCCTTCATGTAGCCGTAGCCGCCGAGGATCTGGACGCAGTCGTCGGCCACCTCGCAGCAGATGCGGGAGGCGTAGAGCTTCGCCATCGTGATCTCGCGCACCGGGTACTCGCCGTTGGCGAAGCGCCAGGCGGTGGAGTAGGTGAACTGCTTCGCCGCCTCGGTCTTGGTCGCCATCTCGGCGAACTTGTGGCGAATCGCCTGGAACTTGCCGATCGGGCGGCCGAATGCTTCGCGCTCCTTCGCGTACTCGAGCGTCTTCTCGATCATCCGCTCCGCCCCCGCGTGGCAGCCGGCGGCGGCGACGAGGCGCTCGCCCTGGAGCTCCCAGGCGATGTGGTAGAAGCCCTTGCCGACCTCGCCCAGCACCGCATCGGCGGGGACGCGGACGTCTTCGAAGGCGAGTTCGCCGGTGTCGGAGGCGTGCATCCCCATCTTCTCCAGCTCGGCGGAGACGGTGAAGCCGGGCACGAGCTCGCCGTTCTCGTCACGCAGGTCGACGACGAAGAGGGTGATGCCGGCGTGGCGCTCCTCCGGGTCGGTCTTGCAGACGAGGACGATGAAGTCGGCCCGCGGCCCGTTGGTGATGAAGGTCTTGGAGCCGTTGATCACGTATTCGTCGCCGTCGAGGAGCGCGGTGGTGCGGATGCCGGCGACGTCGGAGCCGGCGCCCGGCTCGGTGATACCCAGCGCGCCGATCTTCTCGCCCTTGAGGCCGGGGGCGAGGTAGCGCTGTTTCTGCTCCTCGGTGCCAAGCAGGTGGATCGGGGGCAGGACCATGTCGGTCTGCACGGCGAAGCCCATGTTGGTGCCGCCGGAGCCGGAGTAGCTCATGCACTCGGCGCGGACCAGCGAGTAGAAGTAGTCGCCGCCCTGGCCGCCGTACTGCTCCGGGAAGCAGAGGCCGAGGAAGCCGAGCTCGCCGGCGCGCTGCATCGCCGAGGTCGGCCAGTAGGTGTCCTCCCACTCGTTGCGGTGCGGCCACAGCTCCTTCTTGACCCAGGACTGCATCGACTCGCGCAGGTCTTCGTGCTCCTGGCTGAAGATGAAGTGCTTGCGCCCAGCCTGGTGGTCGGGCTTGATCACGCTGGAGCCGTCGGTCGTCGCGGTCGCCACTGGTCTCTCTCCTCGCTCGTATTTGCGGGACGGCAGCCGCCCCAAGGCCGAGTGGACAGTAGCACTTCTTACTTTCAACGCAGCCGGGGCCTATAATCGCCTGCGGATGAGGATTCGAGGCATCGTTGGGTTGGCTGCCGCGCTCTTGGCGCTGGCGTTTGCCGCATCAGCCGCCCAGGCGAAGCCGACCTGCGACGGCAAGACGGCGACGATCGTCGGCAGCGAAGGCAACGACCACCTCTTCGGGACCAAGCGCCCCGACGTGATCTACGCCGGTGGTGGCGACGACTCGATCAAGGCCGAAGGCGGCAACGACACGATCTGCGCCGGCGAAGGCGACGACTTCGTCTCTGGCGGCAGCGGCAGCGACCGCATCTTCGGCGAAGGCGGGGTCGACAACATCGATGGCGACCGCGGCAATGAGTTCATCTCCGGCGGCCCCGGCAACGACTTCCTCGAAGAGAACTACGGCGACGGCACGGTGCTGGGCGGGGCCGGCAACGACGCCCTGATCGGCTACATCGGCATCGACACCCTCAAGGGCGGCCCGGGGGACGACTCGCTCGCCGGCGGGATCGGCTTCGACACGCTCCTTGGCGGCGGCGGCAACGACACGATCGAACCCGAAAAGGGCCACGACATGGTCGACGGCGGCCCTGGCAGCGACACCGCCTCCTACGCCAAAGAACCGGCGGCCGTGGTCGTCGACCTCGCCGCCCACCGCTCACTGGTCTCGGCCGGGCAGGACAGCCTGATCTCGATCGAGAACCTGCGCGGCTCGCCCTTCGACGACAAGCTGCTCGGCGACTCGGGGGCCAACGTCCTCGAAGGCGGCCCCGGCAACGACAAGCTCGTCGGCCGCGGTGGCAAAGACACGCTCGTGCAGTAAGTAGGACTTCTAACTTCCCATTCGGCTATGGTGCCCGCCGTGGCTTACGAGCTTGTCAAGTACGAGGTTGCCGACGGCGTCGCCACAGTGACGCTGGACAACCCGGAGAAGCGCAACATGCTCTCCGGGCAGATGCTGGCGGAGCTGGTCGAGGCGATGAAGGCCGCCAAAGCCGACGATCAGGTGCGGGCAGTCGTCCTCACGGGATCCGGCGACAAGGTTTTCTGCGCCGGCGCCGACCTCGGCGGCTTCGCGGCCGACGTGCCGCTGGTCGCCAAACACTTCGCCTCCGACCTCTTCCTCGAATTCTTCCGCCTGATGCCGCGCCTCGGCAAGCCCTCGCTCTGCGCCGCCAACGGCCACGTGCTCGCGGGGGGGATGGGGCTGGCGCTCTCCTGCGACCTGGTGATCGCCAAAGAGGGCGCGACCTTCGGCACGCCCGAGATCAACGTCGGCGCCTTCCCCTACATGATCATGTCGATCATCTATCGCAACGTCCCGCGCAAGAAGGTCAACGAGATGATGCTGCTGGGCGAGCGCCTCAGCGCAGAGCAGGCGGTCGAGTTCGGGCTCGCCAACAAGGTCGTCCCCGCCGCCGAGTTCGATGCCGCCGTCGCCGAGTGGGCGGGCAAGCTCGCTTCCAAGAGCCCGGTGCTGATGCGGCTCGGCCACGACGCGATGTACCGCCAGCAGGACATGGCGCTGGACGACGCGCTCGAGTTCCTGCGCTCCCAGCTCTCGCTCACCTTCAGCACCGAGGACATAGTCGAGGGCGTCACCGCCTTCTTCGAAAAGCGCGATCCGCAGTGGAAGGGCAGGTAGCGGTGGCAAGCACCGAGCAGACCGAGGACAAGCACCTGCTGCCGGGGACCGCCCCGCTGAGCGAGCTCAACGAGCAGCTGCACGAGCGCCGCGCCAAGGCCAAGCTCGGCGGCGGCGAGGAGAAGATCGCCAAGCAGCATGAGCGCGGCAAGCTCACCGCCCGCGAGCGGATCGACCTCCTGGTCGACGCGGGCACCTTCGTCGAGATGGGCATCCACGGCCGCCCCCACTTCGCCCAGCGGGCGATGGACGGGGTCAAGGCGCCGGCCGACGGCGTCGTCACTGGCTGGGGCGACATCGATGGCCGCACCTGCTGCATCGCCGCCTACGACTTCACGGTGATGGCCGGCTCGATGGGGATGACCGGCGAGCTCAAGGTCACCCGCCTGCGCGAGATGGCGCTGGGCAAGCGGATGCCGTTCGTCTGGCTGCTCGACTCCGCCGGTGCCCGCATCCAGGAGGCGACGGGCTCGCTTTTCGCCGGCTCCGGCCACCTCTTCCGCGAGGAGGTCGAGATGTCGGGAGTGATCCCGATGGTGGCGGCGATGATGGGCCCCTGCGCCGCCGGCACCGCCTACATCCCGGCCCTCGCCGACTTCGTGCCAATGGTCTCCGGCCAGGGCGCGATGGCGCTCGCCGGCCCGCACCTGACCAAAGCCGTCACCGGCGAGGACATCACGATGGAGGAGCTGGGCGGGGCCAAGGTCCACTGCCGCAAATCGGGAGTGGGGGACCTCGAGGTCAAAGACGACGCGGAGTGCATCGAAGCGATCAAGAAGTACCTCTCCTACTTCCCCGCCAACTGCGAAGAGAAGCCGCCGGTGATCGCGACCGACGACCTCGACGACCGCATGTCGGAGAAGCTGATGGAGATCGTCCCCGATTCCTCGCGCAAGCCCTACGACATGTACGAGGTGATCGCCGAGATCGTCGACGACGGCGAGTGGTTCGACCTCAAGCCGAAGTTCGCCAAGACCCTGATCACCTGCTTCGCCCGCTTCGGCGGCCAGCCGGTCGGGATCGTCGCCAACCAGCCCAAGCAGCTGGCTGGGATCCTCGACAACGACTCCGCCGACAAGGCCGCCCGCTTCATCAACCTCTGCGACGCCTTCGGCATCCCGTTGGTCTTCCTCCAGGACGTGCCCGGCTTCATGGTCGGCTCGAAAGTCGAGCACGCCGGGATCATCCGCCACGGGGCGAAGATGCTCTACGCGGTCAGCCGCGCCACCGTGCCGAAGGTGACCGTCGTGGTCCGCAAGGCCTATGGCGCTGGCTACTACGTGATGTGCGGCAAGGCCTACGAGCCCGACCTGATCGTCGCCTGGCCGGGGGCCGAGATCTCGGTGATGGGCGCCGAGGGCGCGGTCGAAATCATCGGCCGCTCGGCGATCGAGGCCTCCGACGACCCGGAGGCGACCCGCGAGACGATGCTCAACGCTGTCCGCGAGACGATCGACCCCTACATCGCCGCCGGCAACGCGGTGATCGACGACATCATCGACCCGCGGGAGACCCGGCCGACGATCGTCAAGGCGCTGCGGATGGCGAAGACGAAGAAAGTCGATCGCCCCTGGCGCAAGCACGGGGTGATGCCCGTATGAGCCGCTTCGAGGATCCGGTCGTGATCAGCTGCTCGATCAGCGGCGTGATCGCCAACCGCGACCAGTGCCCGGCGATCCCCTACACGCCGGCCGAGTACGCGGCCGAGGCGCGCCGAGCCGTCGACGAGGGCGCCTCGCAGATCCACATCCATGCCCGCACCCCCGACGGCACACCTTCCTATGAGATCGAGGACTTCGGCGCGATCACCGAGGCGATCCTGGCCGAGGTCGGCGACGTGATCGTCAACTACTCGACCGGCGCGATCGGGATCCCGATCGAGAAGCGGCTCGAATACCTGCGGGCGCTGAAGCCCGATGTCGCCGCGCTCAACATGAGCTCGATGAACTACGCCAAGTACTCGAAGCGGCGCAAGGACTTCGTCTTCAACACCGTCTTCGAAAACAGCTTCGACACGATCATCGAGTTCCTCAAAGCGATGCGCGAGGTCGGGATCAAGCCCGAGCACGAGTGCTTCGACTCCGGCCATGTCGCCAACCTCGACCCGCTGCTCGACATGGGCCTGCTCGAGGAGCCGCTGCAGATCTCACTGGTGATGGGGGTCACCGGCGGCATCCGCCCGACGCCGCGCAACGTCACCCTGATGTCGGACCAGATCCCTGGTGGGCCCGAGGGCCGCAACCAGTGGCAGGTGATCGGCATCTCCCGCGACCAGTGGAAACTGCTCGCCGCCTCGCTGGTCCTCGGCGGCAACGTCCGCGCCGGGGTCGAGGACAACCTCTATCTGCCGAACGGTGAGATGTGCCGCTCCAACGGCGACCTGATCGCCAAGGCGCGCCAGATGGCCGAGGACATCGGCCGCCGCGCCGCCACCGTCGCCGAGGCTCGCGAGCTGCTGGGGGTTCCGAAGCGGACGGCGGCCTGAGGCGATGGAGACCTCGATCCACCGCGCCGGCGTCGCCTGGGACGGCGGCGAGGGCGAAGATCTCCGCGCCCACGAGGTTCTGCTCGGCGCTCAGACGCTGCCCAGCTCCTCGGCGCTCGAGTTCGGCGGCGACGACTCGAAGTCAAACCCCGAGGCGCTGCTGATCGGCGCTCTATCCAGCTGCCACATGCTCTGGTTCCTCGCCCTGGCGCGGAAAAAAGGCTTTGAGGTCGCCTCCTACGAAGACGACGCCGACGGGGTGCTCGAGGGCAAGCGCTTCAGCTCGGCGACATTGCGCCCGCGGGTTCGCTGGGCGGGCGATCCGCCGCCCGAGGAGGGAATCGAGGCGCTTCACCATCGCGCGCACGAGCTCTGCTTCATCGCCAACTCGGTCGAGTTCCCGGTCGCCGTGGAGCCCCAGTGAGCGCCGAGCTCCCGCTGGGCGACGTCAAGGTCCTCGACCTGACCCGGCTCCTGCCCGGCGGCTTCTGCTCGCTGTTGCTCGCCGACCTCGGGGCCGAGGTGCTGAAGGTCGAGGACACCGGCATGGGCGACTACATCCGCTGGGCGCCGCCCTACTACGGCGACGACGAGCAGCAGGCGCTGGGCACCCGCTCGGCGCTCTACCTCTCGCTCAACCGCGGCAAGCGCTCGGTCCGGCTCGACCTCAAGAGCGAGGCCGGCCGCGAGGCGCTGCTGCGGCTGGTCGAGTCCCACGACGTCGTCCTCGACGGCTTCCGCCCCGGCGTTCTCGACCGCCTCGGCGTCGGCTACGAGCGGATGCGCGAGGCCAACCCGGCGATCGTCTTCTGCGCGATCACCGGCTATGGCCAAGACGGCCCCTACGCCCAGCGCGCCGGCCACGACATGAACTACCTCGGCCTGGTCGGCCTGCTCGGCCTGACCGGCGCCAAGGACGGCCCGCCGGTCCAGTCCGGCGGCCAGATCGCCGACCTCGGCGGCGGCGCCCTGATGGCCGCCTTCGGGGTGATGGCGGCGCTGCACGAGCGCCGCCGCTCCGGCGAGGGCCAGATGGTCGACATCTCGATGGCCGACGGCGCCCTCTCCTGGCTGGCGATGGTCGCCGGGCGCTACTTCTGCGACGGCGAGGTGCCGCGCCGCGGCGAGCAGCAGCTCGCCGGCGGGCTGATCTGTTACCTCCCTTACGAAGCCGCCGACGGCTGGGTCAGCTGCGGGGCGCTGGAGCCGAAGTTCTGGGCTGCGCTCTGCAACGGGGTCGACCGCCCCGACCTGATCGAGAAGCAGTTCGAGGCGCCCGGCTCCGACGCCTGGCGCGAGGCCGCCGCCGTCTTCCGCTCGCGCACCCGCGACGAGTGGCTCGCCTTCAACGACGAGCACGACTGCTGCATCGAGCCGGTCCTCGATATGGACGAGGCGCTCGATTCCGAGCTGGTCAAGGCGCGAGAGATGGTGGTCGAGATGGAGCAGCCCGAGCTGGGGACGATCCGCCAGCTCGGCCTGCCGGTGAAGATGAGCCGCACGCCCGGGGACCCGACCCGCCCGGCCCCCGCCTTCGGCGAGCACACTGACGAGGTCCTGGCCGAGGCCGGCTACTCCGCCGACGAGATCGCCGCGATGAAAGATTCGGGTGCCGCTGCCGGCCCCGGCGCAGACGGCGCCACGGTCTTCCGCGCATGACCGCCGACGGGCCTATTTCCCACGATAGGGGTGGGTTTTCGGCCCATCGGCCGCTCCTGCGGATGGGGGAGCTGGCCGAGGCCTCGGGGGTGCCCGCGCCGACGATCAAGCACTACCTGCGTGAGGGGCTGCTGCCGGAGCCGGTCAAGACCAGCCGCAACATGGCCTACTACCCGCCCGAGTTCGTTGACCGGATCCAGCTGATCAAGCAGCTGCAGGAGGAGCGCTTCATGCCGCTGAAGGCGATCAAGGCGGTGCTTGACGAGGACCCCGATCGCGCCCGTGCCCTGGTCGACCTCGAGGATCGCATCCTCGATCGCGCCCTTGCCGGCGAGCGCGCCCGCACCAGCGCCGCCGAGGTGCGCGAGAGCTATGGCGTCCCCAAAGAGGTGCTCGACCGCCTCGCCGAGCTCGAGATCCTCACCCCAAACAGCCGCGGCTACTCGCCCTCCGACGTCAAGATCATCGAGGCGATCAGCCGCTTCCGCGCCGGCGGCTACGACGAGGAGATCGGCTTCACCGTCTACGACACCCTGCGCTACAAGAGCGCCCTCGAGGATCTGGTCCGCCAGGAGGTCGACGTGGTCATGAACCGCCTCGCCGGCGAAGTCTCGCCCGAGCGCGTGGTCGAGATGCTCGAAGCCGGTGCCCAGCCCCTCAAAGACCTGATCGCCGCCCTCCACACCAAGCTGATGGTGGCCGAGCTAGAGCGCCACCGCGCCAGCCGCGGCTAGCGTTGTCCGCCTGGCGATTGAAGGTCGTCGCTGTGCTTGTGGCCTTGGTGGTCGTCGCCTTCGTGCTGCTGATCAACTCGAGCGGTTCTCGGTTCTCGGCGCAACAGGCGAAGAGCGCTTTGTCGAGGCTCCCTTTTCGAATCGTCTTCAGTGGGCCCGAGGGAAGCGTCGATCACAGCGTCTTTGTCGGCCGCGCCTCTGGCCAGCGTGGCGCGGTAGTCGAGTTTTCGGTCGGCACGAACTCGCACCGTGCTCCCCCGATCGCCTCGCTTGGGGATGCAGAAGGTCTTTACACCAGTGATTTTGAGCTGGAGACCCGCTTCGCCGCGCCTCAGCGGGAAACCAAGGCGCAGATCGTGGAACACAACAGGATGGCGGGAGAAATCGAAGAGGCCCTGTGCCGAGCGTCGTCGGGGAAGCCCTGCGGTCCTTAGCCTAAGTTCGCAGCCCGGCCAGGCCCTGCTCGTGGCTGACGATCGGCGCGTAGCCGAGCTCGTCGCGGGCCTTGTCGATCCGGATCGTGCACTCCTGCGTCAGCAGCCATGAGCGGAACTTGGTCATCGGCGGGTCGCCGGGGAGGGGGAGGAGCTTCCAGGCTGTTTCACAGACCCGCGCCATCGGCGCCGCCGTCCAGGCGGGGATGCTGCGGCTCGGCGGCTCGACCCCCTGGGTTTCCAGCATCGCCGATACGAACTCGCGGAAGACGACCCGCTCGCCGTCGGTGATGAAGTAGGCCTCGCCCGGCCGGCCCTTCTCGGCCGCCAGCACCAGGCCCTCGACGACGTTGTCGACGTGGGCGGTGTCGGTGATGTTCTTGCCGCCGCCGATCCAGGCGAACTGGCCCTTCTCGACCGTCTTGACCATCTCGGGCAGCAGCGTCGTGTCGCCCTTGCCCCAGACGAACCGCGGCCGCACGGCGACCGTCTCGAAGCCGTCGCGGCTGGCAGAGCGCGCCGCCAGCTCGGCTTTCGCCTTCGTCGCTGGATAGGGCGCCCTGGAGTCGGGCCGTAGCGGGGCCGTCTCGTCGACGTTGACCAGCGGCTCGCCGGCCATCAGCGCCGCCTCGGTGCCGCAGTGCACGAAGCGCCGCACCCCGGCCTCGGCGCAGGCGGCGAGGACGTTGCCGGTGCCCTCGACGTTGCCGCGCTCGAAGTCCGCCCAGTCGCCCCACTCGCCGAGGTGGGCGGCGAGGTGGAAGGCGACCTCGGTCCCGGCGGCGCCCGCCGCCAGCGAGGCGCGGTCGCCGAGGTCGCCCCGCACCGGCTCGGCCCCGAGCCGTTCGACCTTCGCGGCCGCGCTGTCGGAGCGGGCCAGCGCCCGCACCACGCGGTCTTCGCCGCGCAGGCGTTCGATCAGCCTGCCGCCGATGAATCCCGATCCGCCGGTGACAAAAGTGGCGCTGCCCATGCGCCGATCGTATGCCCCTGGGGCCAGGCAGGCGTCCAGAAGCGTCCAAGCGACGTTTCGCCTAGGTGTCCAAATCGCTGGGAAGCCCGCCAGTGCGTTGGTAGTTATGCGCCATTCATTGCCTTCATATTCACTAGAGAGGAAGCACCCGATGCACTTGAACAGCGGTTGGCTCCGGTTCCCCGCGGCACTGATCGGCATCGCATCCCTGGCCGTGTTGGCGCTGGGAGTCAGCTTCGCCCAGGCGGCGACGATCACCGCCTGCGTGCAGCAGACCCAGACGGCAAAACATCGCCCCAAAGCGACGATCAGGCTATTGCCGCCGACGGCAAGTGCAACTCTGACGAGCGCGAACTGAGCTGGAACTCTGACGGTCCGGCCGGCCCACAGGGCCCGATCGGCACGCCGGGCGCTCCCGGCGCGAAAGGCGTTATGGGCGCCGCTGGAACTGCCGGCAAAGATGGCGCCACCGGCCCGAACGAGCTGGCGTCCTACTCCCGAGTCGAAGGGTCTCCCAACGCCAACACCTCGACCGCCAGCTGCGAATCGGGCGATCTCGTGCTCGGCGGGGGCTATGAGCTGACGGACGCCGAAGAAGGCGACCTCGTCACCGTCGACCGATTCGCCGCCGACGACACCTGGACCGCGACCGTCGTCGCCGGCGGCGAATCGGAAGTGGAGATCACGGCCTACGCGATCTGCGCGACTCCGTAGTCGGAAGGAGACGTAGGATTGACCGCAATGAGTGACGCGAGCGCGCCCGATGCCGGAATCCCTGCCGGGCGCGTTCGTCTCGTCGCCGGCATCGCCGCGGCGGCGGCGATCGTCGTCATTGCCTGGCTGCTGCTGAAGGACGACGGCAGCAGCGACTCCGGGGCAAAGGCGACCGGGGCGCCGACGATCGCCACCGAAGCCGAACTGAGCTCGCTCGCCGACTCGCTCGGGCACCCGCTCTACTGGGCGGGCCCGCTGCCGGGCACGCGCCTGGAGCTGACCAATGAAGCCGATGGCCGTGTCTACGTCCGTTATCTAGACGGCAGTGCCGAAGCCGGCGATCCGCGGCCGGACTTCCTCACCGTCGGCACCTATCCGGTCCCCGACGCCACCGCCGCGATCCGCCGCGCCTCGCACACGCCGGGCACCAAGGTCAGGCAGCTTTCCGACGGCGCGGTCGCCCTCGTCAACACGAACAAGCCGACCAGCGTCTACATCGCTCACCCCGGTTCCGACAGCCAGATCGAGGTCTACGACCCCTCGGGCAAGCGCGCCCTCGGCCTCGTCCTCTCCGGCCAGATCAAGCCCGTCGGCGGCTGAGCGTCCTCAGCCGCCGACGGCGACGATCTCGATCCAGTCGAGCGGGCGGCCGCAGAGCCGCCCCGCCTGAGCCGGCGCGACCGAGATCAGCTTGCTCGCCGGCTGCGTCGGATCAAGCGAGATCGCGCTCAGCGAGGTTGAGGTGTTGTCGCCGCTGCCCGGCGCCAGGTTGGGGTCTGGGTAGGTGAAGGTGAAGGTGTGGACCCCGTCTTCGAGGAAGACGTCGGCGACGTGGATGTAGCCGCCGATCGAGGAGAGCGCGTTCTTGACCGTTCCCACATGCCGCCCGTCGACGCTGACTTCGAAGCCGCGCGAGAAGCTGCCGCCGAGCCAGAGCCCGTAACGCTGGGATTCCGAGACCGCTATGTGGGCAACGTCCTTCCCGCTGGCCACCGCGGTCAGCGTGCGGCTGGCGGGATCATGCAGCCAGAGCCCCGGCCAGAGGGTCTGGTCGCCGCGGGCGACGATCGGCTCGGGGCGCTGGTAGGCGACGAGCCTGGCGTCGTCGGCCGCGGCCCGTTCGCCCAGTTCATGGATCTGCGCGCAGGGCGGAATCGCCACCGGGTCGATCGAGCACAGCGGCTTGAATTCCGCGTTCTGGGAGGCGCCGCAGTAGGGCAGCGTCGCCGATTCGCCGAGCGGGATGTGTTCGAGCACGGTCGTCGAGGGATGCGCCGGCCGCTGCCAGAGGTCGTAGTAGTCGCCCTGCCAGACGAGGCGGTAGTTCGACGGCGGCCGGCTTTCGGCGGGTGATCGGCGGGTGACGATCGACGGGTATTCCTCCAGCGTCGCAACCGGGAACGAGTCGAGGTCTGCCCAGGCCGACTTGGTCAGCAGGGTGCCGTCGTCGAGGGCCAGCAGCGGCGCCCGGTACTCGGCCGGCTCGACCGGGTCGCCGGCGCGCAGGAAGTGGCGGTCGCCGTAGACCTCGTATTCGTTGAGCAGCGTCGGCCCCTTGCCCGAGGCGAGGTCGCCGATGCGCTGCAGCTCGGCCAGCCGGGCGCGCGGCGCGAGCAGCACCTTGTTGTAAGCGAGCGCGTTTGACCAGATCACGCCGCCGGCGATGACGACGAGGACGATGATTCCCGCCCGTCGCCAGCTCCACAGCAGCGTCGCCCCGGTCAGCGCTGCGGCCAGCAGCGCCGGGGCGGCGATCGCCAGCGTCTTCGCCGTCACCCACGGCGTCGCCCCGAGCAGATAGATCAGCCCGCAGCCGCCCAGCGCCACACCCAGGTAGAGCAGCAGCCCAGGCTCGCGCCGCCGCACGCAGATCCAGACCGCGCCGGCGGCCGCGGCCAGGGCGATGCCGATCAGAAGCACGGTTGGAAAGCTCGGCGGCGTCAGCCGGAAGTCGCCCTCGGGCCAGATCCCGACCAGCTGGAAGACGCTCAGCGGATGGCCGAGGTTGCCGAGGCGCGCGGCTTCGGTCTGGCCGCTGGAGAAGAGGCTCTGGTCGGTGGAGAGGAAGTCGCGCAGGGTGATCCAGATCGGGACGATGAAGAGGGCGGTGAACCCGCCGAGCCAGGCGAGCGAGATCACGCTCGCCAGCCCTTTCTTCGCCCGCCACCCCCGCAGCAGCCAGGCGCCGGCGACCAAGGCGAAGATCAGCATCACCCAGGCCGCCGCGCCCGCCCCGAGGGTCTGGGTCAGCGCCCCGGCGGCGACTGCGAGCGGGATCAGCTCCCGCGGCCGCTGCGGCCGCCCGCGGACGAGGGCGGCGGCGAGCGCAGCCGCTAGCACCAGCAGGAAGGCGGCAGTTAGTTCCTTGATCCCGCCCCAGAGGCTGTAGCCGTAGAGCAGCGCCGACTGGGCGGCGAGGAAGGCGACCAGCGCCCGGACCCGGTCCGAGGGGATCAGCGGCTTGGTCAACGAATAGAGGCAGAGGGCGACAGCGGCGGCGCAGCAGGCCAGGTAGGGCTGGAAGACCCAGGCGGCGTCGATGCCAGTCAGCCCACGGGCGACCCCGAGCAGCATGAACCCGCCAATCGGATAGGTCTTGCCGATATCGGTGGCGAACTCCAGCGAGGCGGTCGAGTTCGGGTCGCCGACGACCGAGCGCGAGTGCGACATCACATGGTCGATCACGTTGAGCCAGGTCGCCGTGTCGTCGAGCCGGACAAAGCCGAGGAAGGTCGCCTGCCCGGAGAGGATCACCGGCGCCCCGTAGGCGAGCAGGACGCCGAGCGCGGCGAACAGCGGCCAGCGGTTGAGCCGCCGCCGCTCGCGCCAGGCGAACGGCAGGCCGGCGATCGCGCCCAGGGCCGTCAGCGGCACGGCCGCCGGCGCCGTCGCGCTGAACGCGGTCAGGGTCCCCGCGACCACCAGCGCCGCGGCCAGGCCCAGCGGCAGCAGCAGCGCGCCGTCGACCTGCTTGCCCGCCGCTCGCTCGACAAGAGCGCCCCAGCCGAGGCCGATGGCGGCGAGGACGAGTGGGAATAGAACCCAGGAGAGGATCAGGGACACGGGAACGCGCGCAACCTTATAGGCGGGCTAGGAGTGAGCGGTCGCGCCGAGGGCGTCGCGCTCGGCCGCGATCTTGCGCAGGGACATCCGGTGGCCGAGGCGCTGGGCGACCTCGGCGGCCTCGTCGAGAGCATCGTCGACGCCGGTGGCGCCGCTCGCGGCCCGGGTGCGGGCGAGCGTGTAGAGGGCCGGTGGCAGCTGCCAGTTCATGCCGCGGCGGCGGGCGGTGTCCGCCGCCCACTCCGCTGCCTCCCTGGCCTCCTCGTTGCGGCCGAGGCCGAGCAGGGCGCGGGCGCGCAGCGTCGCCCGCCATCCCTCGGTCTCGCCGCCAACCCCCATCGCTTCGCGGTAAAGGCGGTCGGCGGGCTCGATCGAAGCCAGCGCCTGCTCGTATTCGCCGGCCTCGACCTGGACGTAGGCGAGGCTGGTCAAAGTCACCGTGCGGGAGAAGACATCGCCGAGCTTCTCGGCCAGCTCGCAGCTGCGCCGGGCCATCGCCAGCGCCGCATCGGTCTCGCCGCGATCGACCAGCAGGGCGGATTTCGATCCCCGGATCCAACCCTCCGTCTCGTGGTCGCCCTGCTCTTCGACGATCTGCAGCGCCTCGTCGAGGAGATCCTCGGCCTCCGCCTGGAAGTCGCGCTCGCGTAGCGCCGAGGACTTCGCCGCCATCCCCCAGGCGAGCGGGCAGCCGATCACGATCCCGGCCCCCAGGGCCGGGTCGCCGTCGGCGAGGTCGAGCATCTCCGCCGCGATGCGCTCCAGCCGATCGAGGTCTCCCGCGCACATATGGGCGTAGGCGCCGGCGCCGCGGATCGCCATCCGCAGCCCCCGGTCGCCGCTTTCGTCGGCGAGCTCGATCGCTTCCTCGACGGCTATCGCCCACTCCGCCGTGTGGTCGGCGATTCCCGGCCTGGCCGAGGTCAGCAGCTTCAGCAGCGCCAGCGAGCGCAGGTCGCCGATCCGGCCGGCGATCTCGGCCGCCTCTCGCTCCAGCCTGGCCGACTCGTCGGGGTCCATCCCCAGGCGCCAGGCGTAGTCGAGCTGCGACATGCGCGAGAAGACCGCCAGCGCCGCCGTCTCCTCGCTCTCCTCCAGCCCTTCAGTCAGGGTCATCACCTGCTGCCAGAGCCGCATCGAGTCCTGGGGCCGGGTGTGGCCGGCCCAGTGGGCGGCGCGGGCCGACCAGCGCGCTGCCTCCAGCGTTTCGCCGCCGGCCTCCATGTGGTCGGCGACCAGGCCCGCCAGCTCGTCGAGGCGGTCGGGCTCGAGCTCGATCAGGGCGCGGGCAGCGGCGGCATGGGTCGCTTCGCGGCGCTCGCCCAGCTGGCTGCCGTAGGCGACCTCGCGGGTCAGCGGGTGGCGGAAGGCGAAGACGCGCTCGGGGTAGATCTCGGCCTCGTAGAGGAAGCCGCCCTCGGTCAGCGCGCAGAGCGCCGGCTCGGTCCCGTCCGTCGGCAGCCCCGCGGTCAGGTGCAGAGCCCGCGCCCCGAACTCCTTGCCGACCACCGAGGCAACCTGCAGCAGCGTCTTCGCGTCGGGGTCGAGGCGGTCGATGCGGGCGGCGAGGATCGCCTGCACCCCGGCCGGGACGCCGGAGTCCTCGACCGGCTGCGCCAGCCGGTAGGCGCCGCGCTCCCCCTCCAGCCGCCCGGTCTCGGCCAGCTCGCGGACGATCTCCTCGATGAAGAACGGGTTGCCGGCGGTGCGCTCGTGGATCAGCTCCTCGAGCCCGTCGAGCGAGGGGTCCGCGCCCGCCAGGTCGCGCAGCAGCTCGCCGGTGTCGCTCGGACCCAGCGGCTGCAGCGAAACGGTGCGGTAGTTCGGCGAGGCATCCCAGCCGGGCGTGTACTCGGGCCGGAAGTTGACCACCGCCAGGGTGTTGGTCCCCGCCACCGAGTCGGCCAGCTCGCGCAGCAGCGCCTCGCTGCCCTCGTCCATCCAGTGCAGGTCCTCGATCACCGTCACCACCGTGTGGCGGCGGTTGGCGGCGTTGACCAGGCGGCAGATGACCCCGCCCAGCGCCCGCTGCCGCGCCTCCGGGCTCATCTGCGGGGCCGGGCGGTCCGGGTCGGGCACGCCGAGGAAGTCGAAGACCAGCGGCAGCTCGTCGGCGAACTCGGGATCGATCAGCAGCGCCCGGCCGGCGATCTTCTCGCGGGCGAGCCGCTCCGGCTCGCGGTCGCCGATCCCGAAATAGGCGCGCAGCATCTGCAGCACCGGCATGTAGGGGATCGACTGACCGTGCGACTGGGCCTGCGCCTCGAAGACGTCGATGCCCTGCTCGCGGCAGCGCTCGGCGAACTCGTGGCAGAGGCGGCTCTTGCCGATCCCCGGCTCGGCGACGATGCCGACGACCGCGCCCTCGCCCTGCTTGGCCCGCTCCAGCGCCTCCTCCAGCACGCCCATCTCTGCGCTGCGGCCGACGAAGCGGGAGAAGCCGCGGGCGCGGGAGAGGTCGAGCCGCGAGCGGGCGGCGCCGACCCCTGCCAGCTCGAAGACCTGTACCGGATGGCTAGCTCCCTTGATCTCAAACTCGCCCAGGTCCTCCAGCTCCAGGTAGCCGCTGGCCAGCGAGGCGGTGTGCTCGGTCAGGTACGCCTTGCCCGGCTCGGCCAGCGCCTCCATCCGCTGCGCCAGCCCGACCGTGTGCCCGATCGCGGTGTACTCGCCCTCGCCGGCCTGGCCGATCGCCCCGGCGACGACCTCGCCGGAGTTGATCCCGATCCGGATCGAGAAGTTGAGCCCGGCCTCGCGCCGCAGCTCGGCGGCGTAGCCGGAGACGTCCTCGAGCATCTGCAGCGCCGCGTAACAGGCGCGCCGCGGGTGGTCCTCATAGGCGACCGGCGCCCCAAACACGGCCATGATCCCGTCGCCGGTGAACTTGTCGACGGTGCCGTCGAAGCGCTCGACCGCCTCGGCCAGGATCGAGAAGAAGCGCCGCATGATCTTGCGCCACTCCTCCGGATCCTGCTGCTCGGCGAGATCCATCGAGCCCATCACGTCGGCGAACAGCACTGTTACCTGCTTGCGCTCTCCGTCGTCACTGGTGGGTTCGATCACGACACCGTCAAGGTTACGCCCGCACCCCCGTCGCCTCCAAAAAACCCCGCCGATGGGCCTAAAAGTGACCCTATAAGGCTACTTTTAGGCCCATCGGCCCCAACTTCGCGAGTAGCCTGCCGGGATGCCTTCCGTTCTCGTCACCGGAGCATCCACGGGTATCGGTCGAGCGACGGCCCTGCGACTCGACTCCGCCGGCTGGCGCGTCTTCGCCGGGGTGCGCAAGGAGGCCGATGCCGAGGCGCTGCGCGCCGCCGGCTCGGAGCGACTGACGCCGGTCACGATCGACGTCACCGATCCGGCCCAGATCGCCGCCGCCGCCGAGCAGATCGGCACGGCACTCGGAGGCGCCGGCCTCGACGGTCTCGTCAACAACGCCGGCGTCGCCATTCCCAGCCCGTTGGAGACGATGCCGATCGAGGACTTCCGCCGCCAGGTCGAGGTCAACCTCACCGGCCAGGTGGCCGTGACCCAGGCGCTGCTGCCGCAGATCCGCGCCGCCAAGGGCCGCATCGTCTTCATCAGCTCGATCGGCGGCCGCATCGCCTTCCCCTTCACCGGCGCCTACCATGCCGCCAAGTTCGGGGTGGAGGCGGTCGGCGACACCTTCCGCCAGGAGCTGCGCGGCTGGGGAATCTCGGTCTCGATCGTCGAGCCGGGCTCGATCGACACCCCGATCTGGGACCGGGGCAACGCCGCCGCCGACGAAATCGGCGAACGCGCCGGCGACAGCCACGAGTCGCTCTACGGCAAGGCGATCGAGCGCTACCGCAAGGTGGTCAAAGACACCGCCGAGCGCGGCATCCCGCCCGAGAAGGTCGCCACTGCTATCGAGCACGCCCTCAGCGCTAGCCGCCCCCGCGCCCGCTACCTGGTCGGCCTCGACGCCAAGATCCAGGCGCGGGTGAAGATCGTGATCCCGACGCCTGTCTGGGACCGGGTGGTCGCTCGCATGATGGGCATCTGAGCGCCTCGCGCCCAGATAAACGCCTCTGCTCCTCCTATACTGAGCGTGTCGATTGACTGGTCAGTCAGCCAGTGACAGCGCCCATTGTGGGACCGAGAGGAAAGCGTTGCGAGTAGCCGCCGTACAGCTCAACTCGACGGATCAGAAGGCCCGGAACCTGGAGGTTGCCGAGCGCCTGGTGCGGGCTGCCGCCGCCGACGGGGCCGAGCTGGTCGCGCTGCCGGAGAAGTGGAACCTGCTGGCCGGGGGGGAGGCGCTGCTGGCCGGGGCCGAGGCGCTCGACGGCCCCAGCCTCGGCGCGGCCCGCGCCTGGGCCCGCGAGCTTGGCATCCATCTGCTCGCCGGCAGCATCTCCGAGCGCGGGCCCGAGAAGGCCTTCAACACCTCTGTCCTGATCGGCCCCAGCGGCGAGGACGCTGCCGTCTACCGCAAGATCCACATGTTCGACGTCGATGTCGAGGGCGTCTCCTACCGCGAGTCCGAGCACGAGGCGCCCGGGGCCGAGATCGTCACCGCCCCTGTCGGCGGCCTGATCGCCGGCCTCACCGTCTGTTACGACCTGCGCTTCCCGGAGCTGCACCGCATCCTCGCCGTCCGCGGCGCCCGCCTCGTCGCCGTCCCCTCGGCCTTCACCGCGGCCACCGGCCGCGACCACTGGGAGGTGCTGCTGCGGGCGCGGGCGATCGAGAACCAGGTCTTCGTCCTCGCCCCCAACCAGGTCGGCACGGCCCCGCCGCACTTCGACTCCTATGGCCACTCGGCGATCGTCGACCCCTGGGGTGCCATCCTCGCCGTCGCTCCCGACGAAGAGTGCTTCATCGCCGCCGACCTCGACCTCGACGCCCAGGAGCAGGTGCGTGAGGCGCTCCCGTCCCTCGCCAACCGCCGCCCGGCCGCCTACGTCTGGCCGCAGCTGCAGGAGGCGCGCGCCTGATGGCCGCCAAAGCGCCAGCGGTCGACAAGCGCCGCCAGATCCTCGACGCCGCGATCCACGTCTTCGCCCGCCAGGGCTTCCACTCGACTCGCGTCTCCGATATCGCCGACGAGGCAGGCGTCGCCTACGGCCTCGTCTACCACTACTTCCGCTCCAAGGACGAGGTCCTCAACGAGCTCTTCAGCGAGCGCTGGTCGCTGCTGTTGGCGGCGATCGACGAGACCGACGCCAACGGCGCCAACCCGCGGGCCAAACTGCAGGCGGTCGCCGCCTTCATCATCGACTCCTACCGCCACAACCCGGAGCTGATGAAGGTGATCATCGTCGAGGTCACCCGCGCCGCCAACTCTTTCGGCCACACTCACCTGCCGGAGATCCGCCGCGCCTACGAGTCGATCGCAAAGATCGTCGCCGACGGCCAGGCCGAGGGCGCCTTCCGCCGCGACATCGACCCGATCTTCGCCTCGATGTCCTTCTACGGGGCGATCGAGCAGCTGCTCTCGGGCTGGATCTTCGAGGTCATCCCCGCCGCCGACAGCGACTTCGACCAGGCCAAGGATCTTGTAGTGGCGACAATTTGCGACGGCCTCGAGCCTCGATAGGTAAGGTCGCGGCCATGGAGAACGAGATCGTCAAAAGATTGGTTTGGAGCGGGGTGCTGGCGGCTAGTAGTGCCCTGGCGAGCATCGCCGCCACCCGCCTCGCCGCCGTCGTCTGGCGCCGCGTCTTCAACGAAGAGCCCCCGGAGTAACCAGCCGCCTTGCCCGAGCCGACCGTCACACCCCCGCCCAGCGATCCGTCCCATAAGTCGGTCGGCGAGCTCGTCTTCGACGTCTCGGAAAAGACCTCGGCGCTGATCCGCGAGGAGTTCGAGCTCGCCAAGGCCGAGGTCACCGAGAAAGTCACCAAGCTGCTGCGCGGCTCGGTCGTCGGCATCGCCGCCGGCGTCTTCGCCTTCCTGGCCCTGATCCTGATCATGGACGGCATCGCCTGGCTGCTGAATGAAGAGGTCTTCGACGGCAAGACCTGGCCCGGCTTCCTGGTCGAGGCCGCGATCTTCCTCTTGATCGCCGCCGCGGCGGGCCTGATCGCCTACCGCGCTGTCCAGGCCGGGGCCCCGCCGGTCCCGAGCCAAGCGATCGAAGAGGCGAAGCTGACCAAGACGATGCTGGAAGAGGGCAAAAACAAATGAACGCTCAGCCGCAGCCCCCAAAGCCCTCCACCGTCGGCATGCCCGGCCGCAGCTCAGCCGAGATCCGCCGCGACATCGACGCCCACCGCCAAGACCTAGGCACCTCAGTAGAAGCCCTGCGCGGCCGCGTCACCGAGCTGACCGACTGGCGCCGCCAGGTCCGCGAGCACCGCACCCCGCTGATCGTAGGCGCCGCGGCCGCCGGCTTCCTGGTCGGCGTCATGGCCCTGCGCCGTCGCCGCTAGCGCCTAGCCATCTTTATAAAAGGGATCACCTAAGTTAGAGGATCCGGGCAAGCGAAGTCCGATCTCATCGGAGCGATTATTCAACCGTAACTTGACCTGCTGGTTCCCCGGCCGGAGTGACCTTAAATGTTGCCTCAAGTATCCCTTTTCCACAGGCACCGAATGCTTCTGAATTAACAAAGAGTTCAAGATCTGACCCTTGTGAGTAGATGAATGGAACATATGCTGCCGCGAAGGCGCAGGTTGCAAGACTCACTTTTTCTTCAGATTGTATTTGGGCTTCGAATACAATTTCAGTACCTGTTCCACCTTCTCCAAATAGAAGTCGCTGTATTACCCCCGTGTCGCCTTCTCCAATGAGAAATTGCCAGCCTTCACTTGCGTTTGTTCTAATATCGACTGGCAGTTCAGTGCCTTCAAGTTCACATTCTTCGAAGCTGTCTCCATTTACGATTCCGTGATGGTTGTTTGTTAAGAAAATATTCAAATCAGTCTTCTCACAATTGATGTTTCCAAGTATGGTTTGAATTGAAAAGTGGTGGCTGCTAGCTATTTGGAGTTCATTGCCTGAGCTAGCTGCCACTCCGTTAATTTGCACAACTGGTCCTCCTTGAGCCGTTGCGGAAATTGGAGCAAGCGCAATAATCGCTAATACGGGGACGAGTAGTAATAAAATCTTCCCAGTCATCTTTTGAGGCTTCCTTCGTTTGTGGTTGTGAGCAAGGGCAACTCATTCATACTTTGCGACTGAAAAAGCGCCAAGCGGATTTCTTTTTTAGATAAGTCGTTGGAGAATGCGACAGTAGATGTCCTGCAAAGTGCAGAAAGTCAACCGCTCACGCGCGCAGGTTTACGCCGTGCCGCTTCTTGCGCCCGACCACATGGCAGGGCACCAGCAAACAAAGGTGGTCCACGTCGCGAGCGCGACAGAGCGCTCTATTAAAGGCTGAGCGCGGCGCGGGTGGTGCTGCCGACGCCGAGCATGCCCGGGCCGGCGTGGGCGCCGAGCACGGCACCGACTTCGGAGACGAAGATCGGTTCGCAGCCGAAGATCTCGCGGCAGTCGGCGACGAGGGCGTCGGCCGCCTCGGTGCTCTGGATATGCTGGACGGTCCAGGCGTCGGCGCCCTGGTCGTGGCGCTGGCGGGCGTAGTCGCGCAGCCGCTCGATCGAGCGTGCCCGGGTCCGCACCCGCTCCACCGGCGTCACCTCCTTCTCGAAGGTGAGGATCGGCTTGATCTGCAGGGCGGAGCCGATGAAGGCCGCCGCGCCGCCGATCCGGCCGCCGCGCCGCAGGTACTCAAGCGTGTCGAGCCCGAACCAGATTTTCAAGTTGTCTCTCGCCTCCTCGGCCTTGGCGACGACCGCGTCGCCCCCGAGGCCGGCCTTGGCGGCATTGCCGGCGGCGACCACGACCAGGCTCATCCCCCCCGCGGCAGAGCGCGAGTCGACGACCTGGATCCGCTCGCCGCCCTTGTCTTCGGCGATCAGCCGCTCGCGCGCCTGCCCGGCTGCCTCGCAGGTGCCGGAGATCCCGGCGGAGAGGTGGACCGAGACGATCTCGTGGCCGGCTTCGAGCAGCGGTTCGTAAACGGCGCAGAAGTCCCCGATCGAGGGCTGCGACGTGGTCGCGCCCGTCTCCGAGGCCCGCAGCCGTTCGTAGAAGGCGGGGTAGTCGGTGATCTCGGACTCGGCCTGCTGCTCGCCGTCGATCGAGACGTAGAGGCTGACCGTCGCGATCTCCAGCTCGCCCTGCAGCTCGGCGGGGAGGTAAACGGTCGAGTCGGCGACCACAGCGGTCTGGCGGCCAGAGCTGCTCAAGGAGCCGATTCTGTCAGAAGACCCCGAATCTGCAGCCTGCCGCCGCCCTCTCGCTACACTTAATGAAGTGACAGAGACGCCAACAGCTGCGATCACCCTGACCGACAAGGCCGCCGAAAAGATCGGCGAGCTGCTCGGCGGCCAGGCCGACGGCCCCGAGCAGGCCCTGCGCGTGGCCGTCCGCGGCGGCGGCTGCAGCGGCTTCCAGTATGCCCTCGCCTTCGATCGCGCCAAGGAGGACGACAACGTCTTCGAGGTCGACGGCGTCTCAGTAGTCGTCGACAAGGTCTCGATGCAGTTCGTCTTCGGCTCCGAGGTCGACTACATAGAAGGCCTTCAGGGCGCCGGGTTCCAGGTCAACAACCCGAACGTAGTAGCCGCCTGCGGCTGCGGCTCCTCTTTCCAGGTGAAAGAGGACGCAGCCGAGGGCGCAGTGGTCTAGCTCAAGACTGTCTTTACCCCAGAGGTCGCGCTAACTGCAAGTTTCGCAATACCGATTAAGGATCAACGGCCACTTGTCCTGCTGGGAAGGTTACGTTGAAGGATCTCTCGAATATATAGTTTCCGCAGGCTCCACTATTGAACATAGATGAAATTTCAATTTCGAGATCTTCTTCGTCATTATTGTATCGGAATGGAATACTTTCTCTAGAGAAAGTACATGTTCCATAGATCAATTCTTCAGCAACTTGAAATTGCATTGTGAGCGAAAGTTCGGAGCCGGGTTTAATAGGCTCGATCTCTCCTTCTCCTCCTCCTTCTTCCCATCGAATTGGATTCTCCATCCAACAGACGGGGCATTAGTAGAAAGATCGTAGAAGAGACCGGTTCCTATTCCAAATTCACAGGGTTCTACCAGATCTGTGAATCGAGCACCATTCACAATCCACCCCAAATTACTTGTCATGACGGCGTTCAAATCATTTTCATCACACGCTGTCGTGCCTAGCGCCATTTGAGTTATAAAATTTCCGCTAAAGGCTTGGATTTCGTCTCCAGCTATAGCCGCGTTTTCGTTGATTTGTACGGTCTGCGACTGGCCATGGTCCCTAGCACTGGTGCGAGCACAGCCAGAATCTTCCTACCTATGATGAAGGCCCTCCAATTGTAGGCATGGGTACGATTCATTTGCTATCTGACCCCTCCGGCATCTGCCGACTTGTTGCTTGTGTAGCCCAAGGAGCAGGAGTTTCTCAAGCCATCTTTCCTGCTAATGCACCTTCTCTCCGAGCTATGCGCCAGAGTTAGGAGTCAAAATTGGGCCGCGCTATTATTGGCGCAGCCCAGTTACTAATATCCGTGACTCCCGGCTCTTAAGCCAGTAAGGCTATATCGGGTTCAACGGGCTTACGGATCGACCGTCACTTGACCAAATGACACTGTTCCGGTGATCGTGAATGTGCCTTTGACTTTCTTTGATCCGCACGCCCCTCCATTGAATTCAACTGAATTTACAGTCAAGACTAGATCTTTTTCATCGTCGTTATATGTAAATGGGACGGAGGCTCTTTCATAGGTACACGTTGCGACACTTATTTCTTCTGATTGGATTTGATCCGCAAATGAAATTTTTGCGCCGGGTGCAATTGGCTCAAGCGTGCCCTGTTGTCCAGCTTCTAATTGAACTCTCCACCCGACCGTGCCTGCATTAGTTGTTGAGGTTACTTCTAGTTCACCAAGTGAACATGGCCCTCCTCCGCTATTCTGAAAATACCCCCCATTCACCTGGCCCGTCAGGTTTCCCGTCATAAAAATATTCAAATCATTTTCTTCGCATTCATAATTTCCTAGTGCTGATTCAGAAGTCAAATTACTACTAAAGGCTTGGATTTCATCCCCAAATCCAGCAGGGCTGCCATTGATTTGTAGCGTCTGGGCCTGAGCCATCGCGGGAAGCACGGCAAATGCCATGATCGCCAGCACCGGCGCAAGCACGGTCAGAATCTTTTTACGCATCTCAGTGTCCTCCTTAGCCGTTGTAAAAAGGGGGCGCGCCATCGCTGGCACGCCCCCTGTCACCACCCTGTGGATGCCCAGGCGAATAAGAGCCCAAGCCCTACAGAATTAGAGATGAATCAGTCGATGACGACTTGACCCGTTGGTTCACCGGTGGGGGCAACGCTAAAGGAGCCCTCGAGCGTGCCGTTTCCGCAGGCTCCACCGTTGAACACGGTATTCGCCTTAACGGTAATGACGAGATCTGCTCCTTGGTTGTATGTAAACGGAACACTCGCCCTTGTGAAGGTGCAAGTTTTAAGGCTTTCTTCTTCTCCGTTTTGGATTTGAGCAGTGAATGCGATGTTTTCAGCAGCTCCGCCTTCAGCTGCAGCGAGAGGCTTGACTTCACCTTCATCATTTTCGTTGAAGATGACTTGCCAGCCCAGTCCGGCGTTCGTTGTGATGTCGACCGGGACGCCAGCGCCTTCGATTTCACATTCTTCGAAGCCACCGCCGTTAACCGCTCCATGGTGGTTGCTGAAAAGGAAAATGTTCAGGTCATTGATCCCACACCTGAGATTCCCCAGCGCCGTTTGAGTTTTGAGGTTGGCGCTAGTTGCTTGGAGTTCTCCCCCAAGCCCAGCCGAGCTGCCATTGATTTGCAGGTTCGGAGTTGATGCCTGAGCCATCGCGGGCAGCACGGCAAAAGCCATGATTGCCAGCACCGGCGCAAGCACGGTCAGAATCTTTTTACGCATTGTTAATGAACTTCCTTTCCTGTAGTTGGAGGGCCGGCTTCATTTGCCGAGCGCTCCGTTGAGATAGCGCCCCGGTAAGGCTTGTCCTCGTCGGGACTCACCCATTGGGGCGAGCGAGATGAGCCGAGGACTGCCGCCCCCTGGCGGCCTTGACTGGGTCCTGTGCTTCCCCTTCCATTCGGGTGCATCCCCATCCCTTGGGGTTCGCCGTTTCTACTGGAGGGGCTGACAGCCAGTCAAATTTATCCGTGCGGTAACGGGGTCGCACGGTTTGATGGCAGATCGCTATCGTTGTTTGTGCTGCAAATCGCTGGATGTTTGAATTGCGCGGGCGCGGATAGGCGCGCCGCGCCTATCCGCGCGGATCGAGTCTCAAATTCGTCTACCGGGGCTTCGAGTGTTCTCAGCCGGATACTTTCCCGCCGAGCACCTCAAGCATCTCCTCTACCCGCACAAACTTGACCCTGGGACGGCCATGGGGCTCTCCTCTGCCGACCTCCGCCTGGTCTATCGCCTGCCAGTCGTCGAAGGTGACGAAGCGAACGTCTCGCTCGATAAGCAGATCCTCGATGGCCGAAGGGTTGGGGCTCGCAGGTTTGAGCAAAGTCTGCGACTCAACATCGGACAGGAGGTGAGCCACTGTCTCCAACGCATCTTTCTTGTTGGTGCCGATCACCCCAGAGGGCCCACGCTTGATCCAGCCAGCCGTGTAGTGGCCGACCTTGTGGCCGGAGTCGTGGGAGTCAAGCACGCGGCCGCCGTCGTTGAGGATCAAGCCGCGCTTCTCGTCGAAGGGGACCCCCTCGATCGGGATCCCGGTGTAGCCGACCGAGCGCAGGACCAGGCCGCACTCCAGCTCCTCTCGCTCGCCCGTATCCCTGGCACGCAGGCTGCCGCCTTCCTCGACCAGCTCGTTGCGGCCGATCACGATCTTCTCGACCTTTCCATCGCCAACGATCTCGACCGGGGAGGCGAGGAAGCGCAAGACGATTCGCTGCTCCTTGCCCTTGGGCTCGCGGCCTGCGAACTCGCGCAGGGTCTCGACGTTGACGCGGGTGGTCTTGTCGACCTCGTCAGACTCGAGGAAGGCTGCGCTTGCCGGGTCGAGCTCGACATCGACGGGGTCGATGATGACGTCGGCGTCCTCCATCTCACCCAACTCCTTGATCTCGGGGTTGGTGAAGGCGGCCTGGACCGGGCCGCGGCGGCCGAGGACGACGATCTCGCGGATCTTCTTGCGGTCGAGCATCTCGATTGCGTGGTCGGCGGTGTCGGTCTGGCGCAGCTCGTGGTCGGTCAGGGCCAGCATCCGGGCGACGTCCATCGCCACGTTGCCGTTGCCGATCACCACGGCCCGCTGGCAGGAAAGGTCGAAGTCCTCTTCGGCGTAGTCGGGGTGAGCGTTGTACCAGCCGACGAAGGCGGTGGCCGCATGGCTGCCGGGCAGGTGCTCTCCGGGGATGCCGAGCTGGCGGTCGGTCTCGCAGCCGACCGTGAAGACGATCGCGTGGTAGAGCCGCTCCAGGTCTTCGACCTCGATGTCGTGGCCGATCTTGACGTTGCCGAAGAAGCGGAAGCCCTCACGTGCCGCTGTTTTCTCGTAGACGCGGGTTACCGACTTGATCTTGGGATGGTCCGGGGCGACGCCGCCGCGGACCAGGCCGAACGGAGTGGGGAGGCGGTCGAAGAGATCGACCTGGGCGTGGAGGTCCTCTCCCTTGAGGATGTGCTCGGCGGCGTAGAAGCCGGAGGGGCCGGCACCGACGATGGCGACGCGAAGTGGGGTCTCAGCTGTTCCGATCTGGGTCATTTCCTCTGCCTGTCCGGGTTTGTGGCGGACGCGGAAGAATACGGAACGGAGCGATCCTGCTTAGGCGGCCAACAGCATCTCGCTGCAGTCAGGACAGATGTCGTGGCTGATCATCGGCAGCTCGGAGCGCTGGAACAGCTTCAGCCGCTCGGCGGCGACCTCGACCTCGACCCAGTTGCCCTCGACTAGGAAGCGATCGCACCAGCCGCACATGGTCAGGACTTCCTCGCTGCGCGGCGCGTTCAGGTCCAGAATCGGCTGCCGCGCATCGCGTGTCTCCTCGGACTGCATGAACGCGGCAAAGAGCACCGTCCTCCCAGACGGGTGGGCGACGATGCGCAGCCTCATTTCTCGACGCGTGCTCGGGCCGTCGCAGCGGAAGGGGAGCTCGACGCTGCGAACCTCGCTGCGCAGCCGCCGCAGCAGCATCCTCTGCAGTTTTTTCAGCTCGTCGCCGGCGACGAAGTCCCAGAGTGAGCGGCCGAGGCTGGCCCCGACCTCGCTCCAGCCATTTTCCTCACCGAAGAGGTAATAGCCCTGGTCGACTTTGACGAGCCGGTCGTCATGGTCGATTGCGTAGGTGAGGACGGGTGTGCCCATCGGCAAGGATCAGGCCTGAAAACAAAACCATACGCGGCCCTATATGTCTTGGATCAGCTTGTGGCCGAAGAGGCCATGATGGAGGCGGTGCCGTCGAGCGCGTCGAGCGCTTTGCCGATCGACATCGCCACGCAGGTGAAGATCGGCGTCTCGCGCTCGGTGTACTCGCTGGACTCGGTCGGGCGCAGCTCGTTGACGAGATCGAGGAACATTCCCGGGTCGTCGCCCTCGAAGCAGACGACGAACTCCTGATCGTCGAGGCCGAAAGAGTAGGTCGTGTTGATCGTGATCTCTGGGTAGCGGCGACCGACCTCGATGTGGCTTTTCATGATCCGACCCCGCTCCTCTGCTGGCAGTCCGTACCAGCGGCGCTGCTTGACCATCGGGTAGAGGAAGAGATATTTGCGGTCGGAGACGCAGATCTCAGGTCGGGCCTGCTCGTCCGAATAAGGAGAGAGTTTGGTCATCGAGAGGAAGGAGTGGGGGGTATCGGCCCACTTTGCCAGTCCGCTCTGGCCGAGGACGACATGGAAGGTGTGGAGGTCGTCGAGGTTGGGGCTCTGGCTCAGCAGCACCAAGTCGACGTCGCCGCGGGTGCCGATCGTCGAGTAGGCGCGCAACGAGTGGTCGAAGGCGAAGTCCTCGCAGGCGGCGAGGAACTCTTGCTTGTCGGCTGCGCGGAGGTCGTCATCGCGGCGGTGCCAGGCGGGATCCAGCTTGAGGAACGTGAACTTGACGAAAGTGCGGTCGGCCACGTCGGAGACGATAGCGGCCTCTATCGTCGCTCTCTCCCCAGGCATAAATCTACGCATTTTTTGAGATTTATGATCTCGTTCTTCCCAAGAAACGACAGAAGCGTTTATGCTCATCACGCGTTCGGCTTGGGTTCGGGCGTAGGAGAGAAAATAATTTGGCGGCTGGAAGCCGGGGAACCGCCTGTCGGGATCGCGGAGGGAGAGCCGCCTCGAAAAGAGGGAGCTATCGATGGCGGGGATTTACTCGGATGAGGTATGTCGTGGCGCTGCCGGTATGCGCCGGCCGACGCCCTCTCCCCGCAGCGATGGGAGAAGTGTTTGGCCGAGGGGGTTCTTGGCGTTTCTCGCTTTGGCGGCAGCTGCATTTACAGCGATGGTTCTTGCGACTGTCGCCCACGCATCTCCCGAACATCCCGAAATCCCCAGTCTCTCTCACGTTGGTGTCTTCACCAACAAGCCGTGTGGCGTCGCTACTGATACTTCAGGCGATCTCTACGTATCCGAAGCCGAAGCACTAGGCGGCATGGTCAAGATTTACGGACCCACAGGGGGATCTTCAGTAGCCGAATTCTTTGCATCTGAACCATGCAACCTGGCAGTCGATGCCTCTGGCAATATCTATCTATCAGGCTCCGCTGGCTTGAAACGATTCACACCTAGCGCCCCTCCACCCGTAACTGTTTCCACCACCTACTCCGAAAGCACCTTAGTCCCCATCAACACCACTACCATCATTGCTGGAGTCGCTGTTAATCCTAGCAACGGCCACATCTTTGCTGCTGAAGATATCAAAGAGAAACAGAAGATCACCTTTGAAAATACTCCCGCAGCTTGGGTGACCGGTAACACATTCACCCTCGGAAATCTGCCCGCTGCATGCACCAGCGCCACCACGGCATCAATTACATATAGTACAGTTACCGCCACTCGCAATACAAATATTAGAGGTGCCCTGGAAGCCAAATGTGGGGCCAACTTCGCCCTAGCAAGTGCCGGTACATCTGGAACAACAACCTCCACTATAACTTTTCAGGGAAAGTTTGCTGGACAGAATTTTCCACTAATAACTTGTGCAAAAGTGACGGCAAATGGAAATTGCTCTGTTGCTCCCGAAACTGATGGCTTCAGCAGAATTTCTTCCTATGAATCCAATGGCACACTGCTCTCGAACACTATTGGAACAAATCTTTCCAACGCCGCCTACTACGGCGTCGATGTTTACGGTGCAAACGGCAACATTTATGCTGCGGACTTCGCAAACAACAAGGCATATATCTTTGATTCGTCTGGCTCCAGCCTTCTAAAAGAATTCAATGGATCCGAATCACCATGTACTTCATTCAGTGAAATGGTGAAACCAAATCTTGCCGTTGATCAGTCCGATGGAAACGTTTTTGTCTCTAACATTAAAGGTACTGGTACTGTGGATGAGTTTGATTCGTCTGGTAAATGTGTGACGACGATCTCACGGTCGTCACCTTCTTTCACTGAATCTGGGCCATCCGATATTGCGGTTGACAGTTCTACTGTCAATAAAGGTGATGTCTATGTTAGTTCGGGCACCACAAGCGGGAGCGTTTACGCTTTTGGCCCTCTGCCCAGTGGCTTTCTTCTTTCAGTGACGAGATCTGGCTCGGGCTCTGTCAATAGTTCGCCTGCAGGCATAAACTGCGGTGCCACTTGCTCCGCGTCTTTTTCGGAAGGCACTCTGGTCACGCTCACCCACAGCGCAGACCCTGGCTCCGAATTCATCGAATGGACGGGGGCCTGCAGCGGGTCCACGGCCTGTGAAGTGACGATGAGCGCCGCCAAGTCTGTGGATGCGAAATTTGGCCTCGAACAGCATCTTCTGACCGTGACCAAGTCAGGTGGCGGGACAGGCACGGTGGAAAGTTCGCCTGCAGGCATAAACTGCGGTGCCACTTGCTCCGCGTCTTTTTCGGAAGGCACTCTGGTCACGCTCACCCACAGCGCAGACCCTGGCTCCGAATTCATCGAATGGACGGGGGCCTGCAGCG